>Ga0180218_1000007_pt1 | contig 848343 bp, 715 predicted proteins | sample eDN3rd37CKraftBY_FD_151334 | JGI IMG/M metagenome (GOLD analysis project Ga0180218, IMG submission 151334) | Enriched backyard soil microbial communities from Emeryville, California, USA - eDNA 3rd pass 37_C Kraft BY (version 2) (version 2) | ecosystem: Environmental > Terrestrial > Soil >... | reverse complement strand
AGTCGACATGCGCGTAGTGACGGTTCGGCGTCTCGTATTCGACGTGCGACGTCGAAATCGTGATGCCGCGCGCCTTCTCCTCCGGAGCCTTGTCGATCTGGTCATAAGCCGTGAAGCTCGCCCCGCCGGCCTCCGCCAGAACCTTCGTGATCGCAGCCGTCAACGACGTCTTGCCATGGTCAACGTGACCAATCGTGCCGATGTTGCAGTGTGGCTTGCTGCGGTTGAATTTCTCTTTCGCCATTTTGGTCTGCGCTCTCTCTGTTCTCTCGTTTGACGGCCGCAGGACAGCGGCCCGGTTTGGCTCCGATGAGCCCTTCGGCCCTATATGAAAATTCGATGTCGGGATTTCAACGAAATGGAGCGGGTGAAGGGAATCGAACCCTCGTATTCAGCTTGGAAGGCTGCTGCTCTACCATTGAGCTACACCCGCAGACCATTCGCCTCGCCCGGCCTCCGACCGGGCCGAACCGGCCCCGGCCGCCGCGGCGGGCCCGGACAGCCCATCGCCGCAGAACCAGCCTCACCGCCGCCACGCCGCTTGCAAGCTGCTCGAAAACCGCTTGCAAGCCGAAGGCGTGGCTGGTGGGGGAAGTAGGACTCGAACCTACGAAGGCATAGCCAGCGGATTTACAGTCCGCCCCCTTTGCCACTCGGGACATTCCCCCTTTAGCCGTCACACCGCATTGATCCCGAAAGATAAAGCGCCGCTCGCAGGCCGTCGGATCGGACGGCTTTATGGGCGAGCCGGCCCGACAAAGTCAATGACGGACGCCCCGATATAGCGAAGATTTCCCAGCCTGCCAGACCAGCCGTGTTTCGGCGCGTCGGCGCCGGCTGCCATCGGCAGGCTTTCCTCGGACAGGTCTCCCTTGGGCAGGATTCCTTGGGAGGTTTCCCTTGCACCGGCGGCCACGCCGGCTAAGGAATGGCGCCATGCCGAAAAAACATGCGCCACCGCAGCGTTCGCCGCGAAAACCCGCCAGCGGGTCCAGACACCTCCCCACTCCAGGCGCCAAACCGATCGCCAATCCGGTCGTCAAGCCCGGCGAAACCCACGAGCACCGGCGCCGGCGCGAGCGGTTCGAGCAGGCGCGCCGCGACGCTTTGCGTCCTGCCGACCTCGGCTCGCCCGACGGGCCAGTCGTGCTCTATGGCTGGCACACCGTGAAGGCTGCGTTACAAAATCCCGCGCGCCGCATCCACAAGTTCCTCGCCACCGAGAATGCCGCGCGGCGGCTCGCCGAGGAGAACGTGACGCCCTCGCGCGCACCCGAGATCGTCCGGCCCGGCGACATCGACGCGCGGCTGCCGGCGGATGCGGTCCATCAGGGTCTCTATATCGAGGCCGATCCGCTGCCCTCGCCGGCCATCGCGGATCTGCCCGCGACCGGGCTGGTGTTGATTCTCGACCAGATCACCGACCCGCATAATGTCGGCGCGATTTTCCGTTCCGCCTCGGCATTCGGCGTCACCGCCATCGTCACCACGCAACGCCACAGCCCCGACGCGCACGGCGCGCTGGCAAAAGCCGCGACGGGAGCCATCGAGCATGTGCCGCTGGTCACCATTCAGAATCTGGCGCGCGGCCTCGAAGAGCTCAAGACCCGCGGATTCCTGCTCGTCGGTCTCGACAGCGAGGGCGACGGGGTGCTCGCCGACACCGCGCTGCGGGCGCCGCTGGCGCTGGTGCTCGGCGCGGAAGGCAAGGGCCTGCGACAATTGACTCGCACCACCTGCGACGCACTTGCCCGCATCGACCTGCCGGGCGCGATCAAAAGCCTCAACGTCTCGAACGCCGCCGTGCTGGCGCTCTATATCGCCTCGACCCGCCTCGGATTGTCCACCTGAGACACCGGGGCCGTCGCGGTCCGAGGCGCACCGCCTCGCCATGACAGAGAGATACCTCGCCATCGGGGAGATGACAGGAAGATGAAGATAAAGGCTCTCCCGCGCAGAGGAGCCGGGCCGCGGTGCGCCGGACCACGCCTCAGCCTCTTCCCGAGCCTTTCCGATCCTTCCCGATGTCTTTCCGATGTCTCCCGGGCCCTTGCTATCCCTTGCGATCCCGCAGCCGGAAGGGCACGGAAGGTTTCTTGACTTTATTCCTAAATGATTATAGTCCTATCGGTGTCCTGCTGGTCGGGGGGCGCCATCTAGAGGCGTCTTGATGGCGGAGCAGCCCGGACGGCGCATCGGCAGGCGGCCGGCGCGGCGCACGGGGTCGGGGCCGGAGATGCGGCCCTGTCGACGCGGCTTTCCGCGACGGCGGCTCGCAGCCCGCCGGACCCGGACCACCCCTGCCAAGGCCACGGGCACTACGACCCCGGCACAGCAGTCAGGTCAGTCCAAGAGCCGCAGCACGGAGCGCCGCAGGGCGCGCGCGTCTTCCCTCGCCGGAAGATGCGCTTCCGTTGCCGTCGCGAGGCGGCGGCGGACAACCACGACGTTGCGCCCGAGGCGCTCCGTCGCCCCTCGCTGTTGCCGAGGGGAAAGAAAGAACGTCCGGCGCCCCCGCGCCGTCAAACAACAGGGGCGATCACGCATGCCTGCAAGCGGGAAAGAACGATGCGCATGCCTGCGAAAACCGCAGCCTCCGGGCAAAGCCGAGCGCCGGCTTTTTCAGGAGCGTGCTCTAGGACGCGCGGCCCTCGTAGCGGTCGCGGCCGGCCACCAGCGCGGCGATCTTGCTGTCGGCGATCGAGCGCTTGAGCATCCAGAAGCCGCAGTCGGGATGGATATAGCGGACGCGACCCGGCCCGAGCACCTTGTCGGCGCGTTCGATCTGGCGGGCGATGGCATCGGCGCTCTCCGTCTCCGTCGCCTTGATGTCGACGACACCCAGCCCCATGCCGATGTCGGAGCGCAGTTCGCGGAACGCCGCCAGCTCCTCCGGCGGCCGGTGCGAATTCTCCATGACGATGTGATCGACATGCAGACTGTTGAGATAGGCCATCAACTGATCCCAGCTGCCCTTCTGGATCGACTGGCCGCCGTAATTGCCGAAGCACAGATGCACCGCCGGCGTCGTCTTCACCGCATCGAGCACCCGGTTCATCGCCGCCGCCGCCCAGCGCCATTCCTCGGGATGGCCGGGCAGATTGGCTTCGTCGACCTGGATGACATCAGCCTCGATATGACGGACCTGCTCGGCCAGCGCGTCAGCAATCGCCATCGCCAGCGGTTCGATATCCCCGTAATGCTTGTCGAGCAGCGTCTTCGCCAGCATATGCGGCCCGGTCAGCGTGAACTTGAACGGCTTCGAAGCCAGCATCCGCGACTTCTGGCAGGCCGCGGGCAGATCGAGCGTGCCGCAGGTGATCGGTCCGTCCACCACGCCCGGCGGCCGGGTCCGGAATTTCATTCCCTGATTTTGCCGATAGGCGAGAATTTCCTCGAAAGTCATCTCCGTGCGCACGCCCCCCAGCGGCACGACGAAATATTCGATCATGCCGTTGGTCTCGGGGTGGTTGACGTCGAAGCGCGACAGTTCGCCGTCGCAGACGAGGTCGATGCCCGCCCGCTCCTGCGTGGCAATGACGACGCGCGTTGCGTCGGCGACGGCCTGTTCCGACGGATTGGCGACCAGCCATTCCGGAAGAGGATAGGAACCGACCGTCGTGGTCTTGATACGCGCTTCAGCCATTTGTCATGCACTCCAATTCCAACGTGTCGTCAGCATCGCGTCGAGCCGGCCTTACTTCGGCAGGAAATCGAGCGAGTAGAACCGCTTCGGATCGGCCGCCGCATCCTTCTCGATCGCCTGATAGTCGACCATCATGTTGACCGAGGCAGCGAAGTTCGCGTCGCTGACGCGAAACGGCGACTGCCCCTTGGTCTCGTCGGTGTAATAGAGCGGGATCGTCAGCTTCAGCCCCGCCACCAGAGCAGCGCGAGGGCCGGCCTTCGGATAAGCGCGCAGCATCGCGTCGATCGCCGCCTCCGGATCCTTTTCCGTTTCCTGAACCGAGCGGATCGCCGCCTTCATGAAACCGCGAACCAGCGCCGCGCGCTTCGTCGCCGTATCCTTGCTGACGAGCAAACCCGAACTGATCAGATTGAGACCGTAGTCGGAGAACGGCATGACGGAGGTCGGCTTCTTCGACGCCTCCTCGATTTTCATGTTCTGATCCATGAGGTAGCCGAGCATCGCGTGGGCGCGGCCGTTGACCACCGCATTGATCTTGGTCTGCGCATCGCCGCCGACGATGTTCATCTCGCTTTCCGTCAGTCCGACCTTTTTCAGGAACAGCGGCCAGACCTGCGAGGGCGCATCGCCCGGCGTCACGGCGACGGTCTTGCCCTTGAGATCCTGCGGCTTGCGGATGTTGTATTCGGTAAGGCTGATGACCGCCATCGGGCTCTTCTGCAGCAGCACGCCGGTGCTGATCACCGGCGCACCTTTCGTTGCCGCCTTGATCATCGTCGGAATGTCGGCATAGCCGAAGTCCGCCGTTCCGCCTGCTACGGCCTGGATGGTGGATACCGAGCCCCGCCCTTCCTGAATGTCGAGGTCGATGCCCTCGGCGGCGAAATAGCCGCGCTCCTTGCCAAGGAAAAACGGCGCGTGCTCGCTGTAGGGATACCAGTTGAGCAGCAGCGTCGCCTTCTCGGCAGCCTGCACCGGCCACACGGCACCCATGCCGAGCGCCGCCGCCGCAAGCAGCGCTGCGCCGCCGGGTCTCAATGCGTTTCGAGCGAAGCAGCGAAGGGTTGCGCGAAATGCTGCAAATGCCACGGGGTAACCTCCGTCATTTCGTTTTTAACCGCTTGGTTAAACCCTATGGACGGTGTTCCCGCTCGTCAAGGCGAGGCAGGCACGACGAACATCATCCCTCTTATGGAAACACAGAAATCTGCGTTACCCACAAAACGCAAACGGCGGACCGAGGTCCGCCGTGACACGCAGGATTCATCGCAAGTCCGATCAGCGCAGGTCCGGTTAATGCAAGACCGGCCAATACAAGTCCGGTCAGCGCGTGTGCGGCCGTTTGCGGAACAGACGGATGCTCATCTGGTCGTTGCCGATGATGCGAACTTCGGCTTCCGCACGGATGACGCGGCTTACCTTGCCGCTGGCGCGCCGCTGCGGCGCCACTACATGCCTTGGCGCAACGCGCTTGCTGCGCACTGTGCGAGCAGAGCGATAGATTGCGCGGTGAGACGGCGCGACAACGCGCCCCGCATGTCCCTTCGTCCGACGATAACGATAGCCCGGCACCGGCTGATACGGCAGCGGCGCGACCGAAGGCCGGACGTAAGGATAAGCCCGCCTGGCATCGCTCGCCCGGTAATGGGTCGGAACGGCGTCATGCGTGACGATCACCCGGTTATAGCGGCCCTGCTGCGGATAGCCCGGCGCATAGCCGGGTTCATAATATTGCGCGCTGGCCCCGCCGAGGCCGGTCAGGAACGCGACGGCAAGAGTCGCGACAGCAAGGGTCGCGACGAAGGTCAGTTTACGCATGCTGGGCATCGGAGGTCCTTAAATGCGTCCCGGCTTTCGGCGCGAGGCGCGTGTTTGTCCTTGGATTCAGAGTCATATCCACGCCCACGGCGGCTATTTCGGCACACCGGGATCGAAGCGCATGATGCGCGGCGGTTCCTCGCTGTAGCCGGGCGGCGTGGACCAATAGCGAAAATAATCTTCCGGCGGCGGCGCCGGATGTTTCGGCAGCACTTCCCGCCGTCCGACCACCGGAATGCGGTCCGAGGCCGGATAAAAATGGCGATGCGCCCACGGTTCGCGCCACCAGCGGCGGACGTAGAACGGACTTTGGCCGACGAACTCGTAAACATCGGTGGTGCCGCCGCGAACGATTGCAGCGCTGCCGTAACCACCGGCATAGCCGCCGTTCCAGCTCAGATCCGCAGCCGCGGCCGTGCCCATAGCAAGGACGGCAGCCAGCAACGGAACACCGGCGGCAAGGGTTCTGCGCATACACATCTCGCGTATCACTCCATTCGACGGCATTTTAGCCGATATCGGTCGACATTGAGCATCGACGCCGAAAGGAATTGCGAGGTAACATTAACTTCGGGAGCACGCCGCCGCAGCGGGCGCAGCCCCTCCCGCCGCAGCGGCGGGCGTCGCGGGAACGGTTTTGGTTTGGCTCAGCTTTGTTTTCGCGACCACGGCCTAGCGCAACCTGGATTTAACCATGTGCCACGCAACCGCGGATGCTTAATGCCAAGATCCGGTAAACGCCCCGGCCCGACGGCACCGACCGCCGTACCAGCGCTGCGCACCGGCGCCGGCTTCCGTAAACGTTATGACGAGCTCGAGCGGCAGCGTCAGGTCCTCATCGACCGGCTGACGCTGATCAGCAAGGAAGCGCGCGGCCACCCGGGCTGCAAGCGGGCGGCCAAACTTCTCAACGAAACCTATCGGCGCTCATCGCTGACGCAGCGGCTCGGCATCCTGCAGGCGGCAAGCTGGCTGCTGGCGGTGATCGAGGGACTGTCGCCGACCTTGTAAGCGCCGCCTGCCATACAAGGCTCCCGGATCAAGCGCTCACTCCCACTCGATTATTTTTTGTCCGGATAGGGCGCTGAAGTCTAAGCGCAATTGATTCTGATCCAGTCTGCGAATCCGAAAAGCGATCCGTTAAAAAATTTTGCCACTGATTTTCCCACAGAAAATCACGATCTTCTTTTGAACGTCGTTTCCGAATCTATCGACAACGATCGAGTGAACCATCGACAGATCGAGGAACGAAAACGGCGCGCGACAACTGGAACGGCACTTCACCGAAGGACAAAAATGACCGTCAACACCGATATCACAAGCCGCCTGCATTGATCTGCACAACTATCGCTGACGTTCGAAACCTATCTCATATCGTTTGCCGCGATGATGTTTTGCCCACGCGGAGACTCCCGACTTCACGCGTACCTTATGTTCCAGCTGAAAGAACACGAAGACGTGTGATGAAAGCCTTGCTGACAGAGGCATGAATCGCTTTGGGAAACCGAGGGGGCAACTCGCCTGTCAACCGTTCCAGCGTATCGCCTGCGGTGGCAGCGATTTCGTCAATCACCGTTTGCACCGCTGGCTTCGAAAGTCCCGCCGCTCGTCCAGTCTCGAAGAAATGCCGACCTTGAATTCCATCAATCCTGTAGTGGTTCTTCGCACCAACGGCCATGGCAAGCTTCATCTGCTTGCGTTCGATCTGGCGGGTGTCGAGGCTCGGCTGGGCTGACAGAACGTCATAGAGGGGCGTCAGGCGGAAAGTGCCGCCCGGTCCGAGGAAGATGCTGAAGTTCTTGGCGTGTCCATCGGTCGCCCCGATGAGCCAGAACATGATCTGGGCCTTGAGGACGGTCTTGCGATCCTCGTCCGGCGTGTCGCTGCCCCTGAGGAGGTCGAGGACCTGCACGAGCCCCGGCCCGCCGTCGCTCTGATATTTCCTGCTCGGAGGAACCGACAGCGCTTGGCAGCAATCTTCCTGCGGCAGGCGCAACAGGCGTCCGTCCCGCGTCCAGCGTCGGTCGAAGCGCTCAATAACCAGCGCCGTAGTCCTGCCGAACGTTTTGATAGCGACATTATTGACCGGAAGCCCAAAGGCTGCGAGCAGCCTCAGGCAATAGAACTCATTCTCGACGCTGTTCGACAGATCGATCCCGTTCGGCAGTTCACCGATCTGAGGCTTGAGGATATGGGTCGTTGGCGTCGTCCCTAGAGGCCTGCGCCAGCGCTTGCCGTCCCACAGCAGAGCGGTCTTTTCCTGCGCGCCGGCAACGGAAATCCGGAAATCATCGTCTCTGTTGAGACCAAGGGGCGCCAGCTCAAGGTTCCGCAGTAGCTTTTCGATCGCCGTGTCATCGATGGGCTCTCCCTCGATCCCGCTGCTACGCTCCTCGACTCCATCGGCAACAAACTGGAGGGCGCCGACGCAGTCCCGCCCGATGGCCGCGAGCAGACTATAGGCGTCGCTCCCTTCCGCGCCGACCCTTTCGGCGACGCGGCGGCGCAGCAGTTCGGAATCAGGGAGCAAATTCTCGAAGACCGCAACGACCGGAGCACCACGCCAGGCGTCTTCCCGCAACGGCAGTGAAAGCGAGACCGGGATGGCGCTCTCCCACCCAAGCCAGCTTTCGTCATATTGAAAGCTGATCGCGCCGCCCGGCTCCTTGAGAAGATGACCAACCAGGCGGTTGTTGAGATAGACGTGCAACGGCACATGCTGCCGGCGGCGCGCCATCAGAAGATATCCTCGATAGCGGCCGCCCTGCCCTTCGATCGTGGTCCGATCTGGAATTCAAGGTCGAGCGCGGCAAGCACCGCAAGGATCGTGTCCAGCCTGGTGGCGGGATTGCCGCTTTCGATTAAGGAGACTGTTTCCTGACGGAGACCCGCCCTCTCGCCGAGCTGCGTCTGGCTCCATCCCCACTGCCTGCGTGCGCGGCGGATGAGGTTGCCGACCTGCTTTGGACTGCGCGCCAAGTCTGCCATAGCTCGACTATGGTCCAATTCCGATAATTCGTCAATATCGTAATTGGCTAATAATAGCGTTCTATGTGTTGGATGTCATAAATACAGCTTATGTGAATTAACACATAATCAACTGATCCACCCTCCATGGACTCATCAAACCGCCCCTACCCCTGTCTATTCCTGCACCCTCCACTCATATGGAGGATATCCATGACTAAGAAACCAACTCGTATGCTACCAACACCGCTCGCCAAAAGTGAGGACCACACTTCGATCGGCCGCGCTCTTATGTCGACCAAAGCGATGGGCCTGCCGCGCGTGATCCGACGACCGAAGCTTAGACTGATCGTGCCAATCGCTGACAGCTCCATCTATGAGATGGAGCAGCGAGGTGAGTTTCCACGCCGCTTCTATCTCTCGTCGCGATGCGTAGTGTGGGATCTCGGCGAGGTCGAGGCCTGGCTGAGACAGCGCCGTGCAGACAGCGATGCCGGACACATCAGGAAGGCGCCAGCGCCTGACATCCGCCTGCGCAAGACACGCCCAATGAAGGAACGCTGAGCCTACGTCGACTGAGCTATCGTGCCATGCGGCGCGATAGCTCTCAACGTGGGCGACGACATCGACTTAATTTGCAAGATTTGGCATTCGCGAACAAAAGAAAGCCGTCGCCGCACAAATCGAGCCCGGAGCGAACAATCTTGAAGCGCGCCGTGCATCATTTGGCGCACCTTCGTCAAAGTTACCTATTGGCCTTGCCGCGTGACGGTTGACGTTGGCTTCCCCTGCTATTCAAGCCGCCAGATTCCACCTTGCCGCAGGTGTTGCACGAGATTGGGACGGAATGCCATGAGACACATTCCGCCTATTCTAGGAGAGCAAACCTATCAACGGTTGCGAACGATATTCCTAAGCTCAATAACGCGAGCCAGACTAACGGCTTGGCGCCCTGGCGTTAACCGACACCGATTGGGCCAGTCGCCATCATATGAAACTCTATGAGAGCCATGCGAACTCCAAGGATCGCGCTTTGGATATCCGTTGGCGTCGCGTTCTGCTGATTGTCTCCAAGCCCCGAAAACAGTTGCCGCGCAAGTTCGACAGCGGGCCTTGCATCTGCAGGTTTGTCGTCCGTAGCGAACGCACCATTCAAATCGCTCAGAAATTTGGCACTGAGGGCGCCCAACTCAGTCGGTCTGTCGGAAATTATTGACTGAAATCGATCAGAGGCCTGCGTTGTCAATTCTCCGGCACGCTCGATGTGGGCCTGCTCGACATCATGCAACACTTTTCCACTCAGCAATTCACGCGCCGCATAGAACGACAGCATGTTCCCAAACGCTTCGTCAAATGCCCGTATCGCCGCTCCTTGGTCGAAAAATACTCCCTTAATCCTATTACTCCATCTCGCCTCAAATTCGGGAGCGGGCAAAACACCCACCGAGGACATAACATGCAGCGCGCAAGACACTGAGACCCTCCCCTTCATCACCGGAGCAACCATCAGGGAGTTCAGGTGCTGACTCTCAGATTGCAGTCTCGCTGCATGTCCATCGAGCCACTGTAGAAACTCCAAGTAGGTCTGACATTCGACAAGCACACAAACATCGCAATCCGGCCATCCCCTCTTCTTGTCCTCAATTGATGGATCACATGTGGTACGCACTTTCGTCCCCTCTGCGGAGAGAGCGGCGTCGAGACGCTGCTTCAATTCGGCGAGCTTTCGCTGGTGTTGTGTCTTGGCCCTCTCACGCGCTCTATTCAATCCCGTTCCTTTTCCCCACATCTGATGCGAAGGCATCATAACGAGTGATGATGGAACACCGCCCTGCTTGCTGACAGCGTGAAACACTTCACGAAGCCCGCTTGCCGTCTCTTCAATCTGAATCAGAGCGTCATCAGGCGCGCCACCAATGTAAGACCAGCGCTTGTCTTCCTGACTGGTCTTAGCGCCTTTGGCGATGCCCTCCATATCGGACGCGAGCAGACATCCATCAACAGAGCCGTCATATATGCGACGACAGGCCGAAGCGATATCGGCGATAAGATCGCTACTCGGATCAGAGAATTCTGGATTCTTATTCAAACCAAGCGCAATTTCTGGCTTGTCCATAGGAAGGCGCGGAAAGAAATCTTGCAGGAGGTCAAGTGCCTGTAATTCTGCCTCCTGGCGCGATGTAAGACGTTGCCCGCGGCATCGCCGATCGGCATGCAATACCAATCGGGTAGCAGCAATCTCCAAGCTTTCTTTACGCCGCTGCATGACGTCGGTTGTCGACCCGGACTCGTACCGCAAGGCGACGGCGTAGAGCAGAAGTCGGTTCCAAGTGATCGTCGCTTGGCTTGAGCTATTGCGCCGAGGAAAGCTTTTTACACCCTGGCTGAAGCCATTAATTGTGATCGGCAGCCCAGTCACTTGGACCGGTCGGGACGTTATGCGCTGGGCGTCTGGAAAAAACGCAAGCATCCGAGCCGCGTAGTCGAAGACGATGGAGTCCGGCTTCCTCGTCAGTTCCCCCTCAACGGCAAGGATATCAGCATGGACCTCAACCTCACCATCGTCGCCTTGCGTTATCGTGGGTTGAAGCGCCCAAGGCGTTTCTCTCCAATGTTTGCCCATGAGGCTTTCGGGCCCACCGAGATCGGAAACCAGCACCCGGACCAAATCTAAGGAGATATCTTCCGCAATCATGAGCGCGGATGCGAGTTCGGATGAAGCCACACCATCCAGCGTCGCCGAGAGAGCAGTTAGTCTGGACAGCTTAGTTCCAAGTTCCAAGCCCGCCATCGAACGCAAGAATACGAAAGTCGATTGAAACGATTTAATATGCGCAACGATCTCTCCAAAGAGCTCATCATCGATTGCAGCGAGGAGCTCCTTTCTAAAATCTTTTCCACGCTGAGCAAAAAATTCATCACGAACCTTCGCAAGCACTTCTAGCTTGCTTCCTGTGTACTTTTCATCACCGAGCAACATCACGATCGAAATCAAAAAGTAGAATCGCGCCGCAATGCCGTGTTTATCGGCGATCCTCTTGAACGCTTCGGCATCACGATCAAGTGCGGACAGCTTGAGTCCCTCGAGCGCGCCGATCAAAACAGCGGGCTCGCGGTTCTTTTTTAGCCTGTTCACTGCGGCTGAAACAATGTCGGCTTCCGCAAGTTGCCCGAGACGCATCGCGGCGGCTGTCAAAATCCGTAGCCCCTCCCCCCTCCGCACTGACGACCGACAAGACCTCACGACGCGCATCCGCCGCGGCGCCGGGCACCAACGCGATACAGGCGTCAAAGATGCATTGTGACCGAAGCTCATGCAAACCGAGAACGTCATCTTCTCCCGCACGACGAATGAGATGTTCGTCGATCAAACGTTGTAGCGCTCTCGCGCACTCGGCTGGCGTCAGTTTCAGATGACTCGCAAGCAGCGCGGTGCTGACACTCGCTCCAAGTGACGCAGCGGCGCTTGTGAGCCTCAGCACTTCAAACTCATTATCACGCTTCTCGTTCAGACGTTGCCGCACTTGATCTGAAACGACTTCCTGCAGCCGCCGTCCCTGCGTCAGAATATGCGCATATTCCAGTAACAGCGCTTGGGAACGCTCAAGCGGCTCCCGCCACGATACCCAGGCTGTGGCGCCATCCTCCCTAAGTTGCTGCCACATCTTTTCTGCAAACGGGGCGTCCAGCTCCGGACGAATTTTGGTGAACTGTTCGGTCCCTTGCAAAATGGCGAGGTTTTCCTCTCGCGCAGTAGCGACGACAAAAACAAACGATATAGAAAGGCTTACCTCAAGCGCGAATTGCCAGGGCGGACCGTCTCCGCTTCCCGCATCATCCAAGTACAGCACTACCGGACTGACAGCAGTCGGGGCCTGGGCAATCAGGCATCGGCGCAAGCTTTCATAATCTTCGGACGCAGACCTTTTCAATTGTATCCAGCGAAAGGCATGGCGCGTCTCAAATGCTGCCAAAAATGCGACAGCGCTTTTCCCAGCTCCCGATGGGCCGGTAACAAGCACACGACGGTTATGAAAGAGCGATTCTATGATCTCGCTCACTATGGCGTCGCGCGGAAATGTGAGACCCGCCGCCACGTGACCGGCTTGCGTTGCAACTCCGAGGTAGTATGCGGACTCCGGTAGCGGACTCCCAAAATCGATATGCTCCGCGATGCCCTTGCGGAAAGCCGACTCAACGGCATTCCAGTCGACCAGCGATAGAACAGCTTCAATTTCCTTATCGACCTCACCTACCGTCAATTTGGAGCGATGTTCAAACGTGGTGGACGCATTGATGTCGGTTCGCGTGCCCATAAGCGCAATGAGGCTGTGAACACAGCACTTGGCCGCGCCCAATGGCACATTCCTTCTTTCGGCGATCACGCTAGCGGCAAGCTCTGCAGGCGATTGCCAAGTGATAAGTCCGCTTCGCGATAGAATCCGGTCCGTCTCTGCTTCGTCACCCAGGATTGCCGTTACGACTGGCTTAAATCTTCTGGCAAGGTCTAGGTTGCTTCCAATTCGTTGGCCCCAATTTTCAAATGACAGCCCGTCAAAAGGCCTGTCGATCAGAACGAACCGAGTCGCTTTTGCTGGCTCGGCAGTAAGAAAAGAGGTTGGCGGCGTTGACAGGATCTCAGCGATCTCCGCTGCGGAGAACCCGCGCTCAGTGCTTGCCTTCGACTTCGTCTGGACATAGACGGCGTGATCGGTCGTCTCGATCGTAAAATCGTCGAAGCTTTCAGGCACTACCGCATTGCCACCAATGCGGCCTGCCCAGCACAAAACCGCCGCGGCAGTCGCGGCAGCATCCTGAAACCGAAAGCCTCGGCCAGCCCGGGCGCCCGAGCGGCTGCGCTTCCATAAGTCTTCGGCATCTGCGGTCTGATTCATAACGCTTTTGGGAAATGGGGCCGATTTCTACTTTGACGAGCAATGTGACAAAGGACGACCATGAATGGGGTCGCTCTGCTTGAAACTATCCATTGCGCGCCGAACAAATCCAGAACAATATGCTGCCATGCCCCAAAATGGTCCAGATCGTCCACAGGTCGCGCCGCCCGCGGCGACCGCCAACGCCGGTGCCCGCTTCGAAGCCAGGGTCGGCGCGTTCTATCTGCTCGCGGTGCTATCGTCCGGGGAGCCCCGCGGTCTCGCGGGCGCGGCTATTCGGCGCGTCCAGTTCCAGCGTGCGGTCGATGGGCGGCCTTTCGATGACATCATCGTTCATGCGGTCAACGCCGACGGCACGCCGGCGCTGCTTGAGATTCAGGCAAAGCGCACGATGGATTTCACTGCGTCTGATGCCGAGTTCGCCGACGTGGTGCGGCGGATGTGGCAGAGCGCGCAAAAGCCCGAGTTCGACACGACGCGCTATGAACTGGCCGTTGCAATCTCGCGAAGTTCGACACGCATTGAGCGCGCTTGCCAAGAAGTCCTTCACTGGGCCCGACAGCTTACTACGGCGGAAGATTTTGCCGCTCATATTGGCCGTGAAGGATTCTCATCGAGGGGAATGCGGGATTTTGTTGCCGCTTTTCGCGGGCATTTGGCTTCCGCAGGCGCCCCGACAGATGACACGACCGTCTGGCGGCTGCTGAGACGATTTCAGATTCTTGTTTTCGACTTCGAGGCACCGGGTTCGGACTACAACCATCGTGCCCGCGAACGAGCGCGCATGGTGCTTGCGCCCAATCAGGCCGCGCGCGCCGTCGAGCTCTGGCCACTGCTGGCGATTGAAGCAGAAACTATAGCTACGGCGGCGGGTGATGCGAACCATGCAGGGCTGGTGCAATCGCTGGGAGAGAAGCATGGATTCCGCTTTGAACCGCGCGCAGATTTGCGGCCGGTGCATGCGCGGCTCGCCGAAGATGCGCGGCATGCACTGAACGACATCAAGGACCAGGTTGGCGGTGTGCGACTCTCCCGCACCGAACTTATCGAGCAAGCCCATCTTGCTTTCGATCAAGCCAAGATGGTGGTGCTTCTTGGCGAAGGCGGCGTCGGCAAGTCGGCAGTGCTGAAAGGGCTTGCCGAGCATGCTCAGCCTGAGGGCACGATTGTCGTCCAAGGACCGGGCCGTATCGTACCAGGGGGCTGGCTCCAACTGGCACATGCAATCGGCTGCCCGGTTACGCGCGATGAGTTGTTTACAGAGCTTGGCTGCGGAGGCGGCGCTACACTGTTCGTGGACAACATCGACCAGATCGACGATCCGCGCGAATGGGCAACGGTGGCGGACCTGCTGCAAGGAGTCCTTGCAAATCCGGGCTGGCGCGTAGCCGTAACGGTCCGCACCGGCACCGGCGACTGGAAGACCAGGGTGCCGGACGGCCTCAAGGATACGATGGCGACACTCGATGTTGCGGAGATCGACGACGCAGAAACCGCCTTGCTGGCTGCCGGAAACCCTACTCTCGCTGTGCTGCTTGGCAATTCCCATCCGGCACGGGGCATCGCCCGTAACCTCTTCTATCTTTCGCGCATGGCCGAACTCATATCGGGGCAAGATCAGGCGGGCATCGGTATCGCCAGCGAAATCGATCTGGCACGCACTTGGTGGCGCTACGGTGGCGGCCGCTCCGAAGACGGCAAGTTCGTGCGCTTGAAGGTTCTTCGCGCTCTGGGAGCCGAGGTGATCGCGCATCCCGGCCGGGCAGCATTTAAGAGCGACGCACACGACTCCGACGCGATCGCGTCATTGCTGCGTCTTGACAGCTTGCGCGAAGATCGGCCGGGCTCGACGGTCGCGTTCCGGCACGATGTGTTACGTGACTGGACGATTGGATTTCTTCTTGACGAAGAACCAGAGCGGTTTGCCGTCATTGACATGAGCCAGCCGCTGCCCGGCGGTCTGTCACGCGCTGTGGAAATCGCGGCTCGTCTCGCCATTGAGGGTGATCCGACAGGTGGGCGCTGGGCGGACTTCCTTCGTCTGATCGAGCGCGAGAGGTGTCATGGAAGCTGGGGGCGTCCTGTGTTGCTTGCGCTGCCGCGTTCGGAACATGCGTTCGACCTGTTCGAGAGGCTGCAAGGCGTTTTGCTGGAGAACGATGGCCGCCGTCTCGGTGAGGTCATCAAGCTGATGATCGCGGTTGAATCTGAACCGCTGGCAAAGCGTATGGCGGCGCTTCAACCCAATGTTGAAGTTCCCGATCGGGCAAACACCTTGAGGTTGCCCAAAGGCCACGGCTGGAGCTGGCTGGTAATGTGGGCTGTAAGGCACATTGCCATGATTCCGAGCGCGCTCATCCCCGACCTCGCCAAGCTGTTCCAGCTCTGGCTTCTCGCCGCACAAGCGCAAACTGAACTCCTGCCGGTCAACGCCCGCATCGTCGCCCTACTCGGCGCGTGGCTGGCGCGGATCGAAGATGCGATGCGCCCCGTCATGGTGCGAGATGCCAGCGAACTGCCGGAGGTCGATCTCAATTTTCCGCATATGCGGACAGTGCGGGACGATATCCGCGTGACGTTCTTTGCGTTCGCTCACCTCAACCCGGCTGCCGCCCAACAGTATGTCTCTGGCCTCGATCCCGATACAGTCAGGCATCATGAGATGCGTGACATTCTTCGGGCGCCGGGCCAACTCGTCAAAGCAGCGCCCGGGGCACTGGCGACCTTCGCGCTTGCCGCACTGATAGAGAAGGCGGACCCGGACGACCTCTACAGGCGCAGGGCTGACCGCTTTGGGCCGTTCGGCGTACACGACACACTGTTTTCCCCAGTGTCGCCAGGACAAGGACCGTTCTTCGAATTGCTGGAACATGCACCCGCCGAAGGGTTGGGGCTGGTCCGCGGCCTGGTCGAACACGCGATGCGATGGCGGCGCGAAGCCTATGACGAGGCCGGGCAGACAATTCCGTCGGTGACTGTTCCATTTCCGGGCGGCCCCAAGACGTTTCAGGGTGGCTATGGCACCTATCAATGGGCCCGTGGCAACGGCCCGTCCGTTATTGTGGGATCGGCTCTCCTGGCGCTTGAGGCGTGGGCGCACCGGCAAATCGAAGCCGGCCGTCCTTTTGCAGAAGTTCTCGACGATGTAGCCAGCGCCGATGGATCGAGTGTGGCGTTTCTAGCCGTCGGCGTCGATCTTGTGCTCTCCCACTGGTCAGCGGCCAAGGACACCGCGTGGCCTTTGGTGGCAACCCCCGAACTCATTCAATTCGAAGATGCCCGTTTCAACCATCATGCGGCAGGCGCAGACCGGCATCTCGCATTTGAAACCGAACCGGCAAGCTGGCGCGTCAAGCGGGCCGATCTTGATGCGCGGCCCTCGCGGCACACGCGCCTTTCCGACAAAATCGGCCACTACGTGTTTCGAGCCCCGCCGGAGCGGCTTGCCGAACTCCGCAGCACCTTGGAACAAGCGCGCAATCGCATCGCTGCGCTGCCTGACGATGGCGATCCCATCAACGGGTTGCGGGCAACGGCCGATCGCGCCGTGCACATGACTGATCCTGCGAACTGGATCCTGACCAATGTAACCTTGGCAGATGGGACGCAGGCCGAAGCGCATCAGTACAGGCCGGCGCCCGAGGAACAAGCGCGCCTCGATGCCGCGAAGGCAGAATCCGATGCGCACATGCAGCACTTAGCGCTGCGACTGCGGTTACAGGCCGCGCTGCTTGATCCCGCGAAATCGACGCCAGAGATCGTGACCCAGGGGATCTATTGGGCACAAACGCAGCCTACCGATCCGCAACCGGCGCCGAACGGCGGCGAAGAGGACAGGGACGAAGCATTCAATAGGGAATGCGACCGGCGCGCCATGATCATGGCCGCGGCGTTGTCGGCGCGAGACTACGAAGGTGCAGATCGGAAACAGATCCTGGCTTGGGCTCAACCTCTGCTGCTGCATGCGGCAACAAAAGATGATGACACGGAGTATCGCGGCAACGACCAGATCGAGTACAGCACGCGGGCCATCGCCGCGGTTGGCCTCATCGCCCTTTATTTCAGGGACCAGGACGCGGCGACGCGAGACGCACTGCTCCGCCTGACCACGCATCAGCATGGTGCGGTGCTGAACGCCTTCGGACAGCAATTCGTCCGCTTCCATCAGCACGACCCGGGCCTCGTCCGGTCATTCGCCCGCATCGTGATGGCCCGCTCAATTTATGCGCGCCGGGGCGAAAGCCCGGAAGCAAAGGAGCGGATCAGAAAGCAGCAGGAGGACCGGATCGAAGTTGCAATCACCGCCGAAATATCCTGGCTGAATGGCGGCGAAAATGAACCGCCTTGGCCGGAAATGCCTCCTTGGCTATCGCGGCCGCGTCGCGGCATCCGGATCGGCGGTTGGTCTGGCGATGAGCTAGAGGACGAGGATAGGCATATTCCCGAACTGTTTGTGGACGAGCATCCGATGGGTAACCTGTTCGGCCACCTTGTGCCGCTGACGGCTGGAAGCCCACCCGATTGGCTGGTGGACCTGAGCGAGTACATGATGAAATGGACCTCCGAGGCGAACGGCCCGCAAGGTGTCAACGACCGTCAACATGATCATCGCCCAACTACATGGAACACGCATTTTTTCGATTTTGTGGGTGTCCTTTGCGTCGGCCTGCCCCACGCACAGGTGAAGACGTCGTTCCTAGAACCGATTTGTCGGTTCAAGGACGATGCGTTTCACGAAGCGGCGGCAGGATTCCTGCGCGGCTTTGACCGCGCAACCCTGGCCATCAACACGAGCGATCCCGAAGACCCGGCGGCAGTACGCAGATTGGTTTCTGATCGCATGCGGCAAGGCTGGGGGTTCAAGCGCGCCGCCCGGGAAAAGGGAACGACTGTCGAAAGCCACTTCGGCGATGCCGTCCACGCGATGTTTTATCACGGATCGCATTGGGGAAGGCCAACGCGACCTCTCCTTCCTGAGCGGTGGCCCGGCTTGCAGGCCACGTTCCCGACACTTGCTAGCATGGCAAAGGATGCCGGCACCTCCGTATATGTGGCGAACCTGTTTCTCAATCTCGTTGAATCATCTCCGACGATTTCGCTGTTGCCAGCCGTCGCTGAAACAGTAACCGCCTGGTGCTCGGCCTACGGGGCCGACGCCAATTTTTGGGCGGAATGGGGTATCGGCGACAGGGTTTGCCGTTGGCTCGAGCAGGTGCTGGCGACAGACGAAGCTTCGGTCGTAGCTCTGGACGGGGTCCAAGAGTTGCTCAGGTCGCTCGATGTGCTGATCCGCTCCGGCGTTCCCCGAGCCCGTGAAATCGAGGAGAAGATTGTGAGGCTGGCATTATCCCGAACGTCCGCCTGATGCAGCCAAGCTAGCTTAGCGTGGTCGAGTGGCGGCCTACCCCAACCTGCTCCAGAATCAACCAAACTTCTGGCTGCGGAGCCAAGCAGAGAATTCGATAAATGCTCAAGTCCCCGAAGGTACTCGCAGATCCGGTGCACTAATTGGTGCACCAAAGTCAGCCAAAAATTCAATGCGTTGGCTAACTCGGAGCGCTTATTAATAATGATGTAGGTTGGATAGTGAATGGGATAACACAAGCTACTGTTTTTCCGTGCGAAAAACCTACGATAAAGTACTCCAAGCTACGCTCCCCTACTCCCACTCGATTATTGCTTAAAGACATAACGCCTTGATTCGGCGCCTCTAACTTTCCAACAAGGCCTTGCAATTCCGTCCACATGACCGTCAAAACTTTTTGCTTCTGAAATCATTGAAATTTTTCGTGTGCTCTTTGATTTTGGCATTTCGGTATCTGACAAAGACAGTCGCCAAACTAACGATACGGAGCGAAGCACTCAATCACTCGCAAACGAGCGCTGACGCGCGGTTGACCACCTATGCCTTAAACGATTCGCTATCAAAGATTTTCTCGATGACCGATGCACTACTCTTCGATCGCGGCCCAACCTGAAATTCAAGGTCAAGCGCAGCGAGGACAGCAAGGATCGTGTCCAGCATAGCGGCGGGATTACCCGTCTCAAGTAAGGAGATCGTTTCCTGGCGCAAACCCGCCCTATCAGCGAGATGCGTCTGGCTCCATCCACTCTACTTACGTGTGCGGCGAATGAGGTTGCCGATCTGCTTTGGACTGCGCGCCAAGTCTGCCATACGAAAATTATGACCCAATTCCGATAATTGGCCTTTATCGGAATTGGCCAATAATTCAGATGTCCGCACCGAGACCGTAGAAGAAAGATGGCGGTGAGAAAATCTTAGTCGAAGCCGCCTCGGCGTTTGCAGCTTGAGGCAAGTCGGGTTTTCTTTCAGACGCTTAAGCCGGTCATGACTTTGGAGCGCACCCTAGATCGCGCATAACCTGGGCCACCACAGCGGTCGAAAGTTCGCTAGCGCAGTCGCATTTTGCACGATAGCATATTTACATTGTAGCTGGCTTATTTTGGTCAACCTGGTGTCGGGGGGCATCACCATGGCCGCAATCATAAGCGCAACGGCATTTTCGAACAACGAAGTGGCTTACATTGCCTGGGAGATTGACGGTCCGGTTATTCCCGGATGCCTCGGCTTCAACATCGTGCGCGAATTCCTCAACGCGGCCGGCGACGTGATCGAGGCAAAGCCGCTCGCCGCTTATGTCGCCTTCAAGGGACAGCATAATCCGGATGGGTTGGCGCAGAACACCACGGTGTGGCCGGTTCAGAAATTCAATTGGCGCGATCTGACACTCCGCAAACGCCGGAGTGCGCTCGAACGGCGTGAGCAGAAATTGAAGGTGCGCTATTGCATTCGCGCCGTTGGCCATTTCCGTGATGGCCTAGAGAAAGTTGAAGCGGTGCCGGAAAGCCATTTCGACCGCAACTCGAAACGGCAGATTCAACACACTTACGAGGGCGATCCCATCGCGCTCGGCTATTTGACCCCCGAATTTCGCACCAATGTCATGGACGTGCCGGCTGATCGCAAGCCGTTCACGTCGACATTCACTAACGGCATCCTATCAACGCAGTTCATCGTGCGCATCCTCGAGGAGGATGGCAAGATTACGCCCGGTGAATTGGAGGATCGGCTGAGGCAGCCGGGCGACTTTCTACGCAATTATCTGGCCGGCGAAACGCTCCCCCTCATCAAGAATTTCTTTGCGCAACCTGGCGGTCGCTTTCATGCCGCTCTCTACGAACTTGAGGACGAACAGCTCGAGGAATTCCTTGTTGCCCATGCGGAGCGTCTTGATTTGATCTTATCCGATGCCGGCAGTGGGTCCGGCAAGGATGAGGACGAACGCCCGGCCGCAAAGAAGAAAAGGGCGACATCCGCTGCGGCAAAGAAAAAGGCTGCAACCAGGAAAAGCAAGAAAGTCACTCTTTACGATACCCGCAACGCCGCAGCGCGCCGTCGCCTGCAACAGCTTGCCAGGAAGCGTGACACCGCCTTTACACTGCAGCACCGGATGTTCAATGGCTCGGGTCACATCGGCCACAACAAGTTCATCGTGTATGTCGACGACGCTGGCGTCGCGAAATCGGTCCTCACGGGCTCGACGAACTGGACCTGGTCCGGGGTCGCCGGCCAGAGCAACAACTGCATCCGCATCGACGACGAGCAGATCGCGGCCGCGTTCCTGGCCTACTGGCAGCGCCTGCACAAGGACGCCCTGCCGATTCCCAAGCCGCTGAGCGCGAAGGCAACCGGCGCCAATCAAAGCGACGAACTCAAGTCCGACAATCGTAGCGCCGTGACGGGGAAGCTGACCGGGGGCGGCACATTCGAATGCTGGTTCTCGCCGAACATGCCGGGCAAGGCGCAGCCGCCGGCCAAGACCGTAAAGCGGCCACCGCCGCCCCCGCCCGACCTCGATCGCCTGTTTTCGCTGATGCGCAAGGCGCGGAAGGCGATATTCTTCCTGGTGTTCATGCCCTCGCGCGGCGGCGCCAACTCGATCGTCGCGGAAGCCGTCGATCTTGGCATCAAGGATACGTCGCTCAACGTCGTTGGCGCGATTTCGGACACGCAAGCGATGTGGGGTTATGAGGCGAGCCGCAAAACCGAAACGGGCGCAAAGATTCCGGCCTCCTCGCCTCATGTGTTTCAGCAAGGGGGCGTCTCGGTCGTGCGCGCAACCGCGCTCACCGACAAGGAAATCGGCAGAGAGCTTGGCGACTTCCGGCTCGTGGAGAAATTGACGGTGGGCCGCGCGATCATTCACGATAAGATTCTTGTCCTTGATCCGCTCGATCCGGACAACTGCGTCGTTGCATTCGGCAGCCACAATCTCGGATACAAGGCCTCATACTCGAACGACGAAAATCTGACCATCGTGCGAGGGCATCGGGCACTGGCCGAGGCCTATGCGGTGCATGTGCTCGATGTCTACGATCACTATCGCTTCCGTGCCGTTGAGGCGGAAGTGAACGCCGGCAAGAAGCCGAAGAAGGGCAAGACGAGCACCGGCAAGGAGAAGCAGGGCTGGGTCGGCTTTCTCGACACCACTGACACCTGGCAACAGAAATCGTCACACCGCATGTCGCGATATTTCACGGGCTGACGGGACGAGTGGTAGGATCGATGCTTTCATTTCATTGCTTCGGGGAAAGTTATGATTGGCTCGCGATTGTTCAGTTTTTGCTCCCTACTGGCGTGGCTTGTGATTTGCACCGCGACGGCCCATGCCCAATCCCAGTATGGATCCTTCCCCTACCCTCTGGACCTGCGAATGTCGGACGACGGCCGGACCGCAACGTTGCTTGCGCAATTCGCCTACATCGATCCGAATGGAAAGCATTGGGACGTCCCGACGGGGACGCGGGTCGACGGCGCATCGATCCCATGGCCGTTGTGGAGCATCATCGGAAGTCCATGGACCGGACGATATCGAGAAGCGTCCGTCGTGCATGATTACTTCTGCGATACCAAAACTGCGCCGTGGAAACTGGTGCATCGCAACTTTTATACCGCCATGCTCGCCAATCAGGTGGACGGCATTCAGGCTCGGATCATGTATGCGGCGGTGTATCGATTCGGCCCACGTTGGGATTTCGAATACACGCCTGACTGTCCCAATTGCGCCGCTGTTCCACATCGCGTCGATCAGTTCTTGCCGGAGTTTAACCAGGCCGAATACGATGCGCTTGAGGCAAGAGCACGAGGCGGCGCCTCTGTCGAAGCTCTTGAGGCTGAAGCTGACGCCTTGTTCCGCAAGGATATCCAGAAGCAGGAAATTGGAACGCCGGTCTTCATAAGATAACAAAGCGCACGATGGCGAACAGGTGGCTCATCCGAATTTTCTGTGCGCTCGTCGCTGGCATCAGTGTCCCTGCTTCTGGCGACACGCTTGTTCTGCAGGGGGGTAGCAGTCTTTCGGGACGATTGCTTGCATTCGATCGCCAGCAGGTGGTCTTCGCCGACGGCTGTCTTGGCGACGCGCTTTCACATTCATGGACCGCGATCATCAGCGCCGAAATCGGCGGCGCCTGCGATGGCCCGCCGGAGAGGTCGTCGCAACCGATCAACCATCGTTGTTCGGCAGAGGGCTTCCAAGTGTTCGCCGTGGTGTTCAAACATTCTGCTCTGCCTGTGCTTGCCGAAAATGCGGCAATGACAAGAAACCGCATGTTGCATCTGGATTTGCTGGATCCCTGGGATCAGGCCCACGGTGACGTAGAGGATGTCCGTCAAATCACAAGGGTTACGGTCTGTCGAGACGACCTTAAGCGCGATATCGCCCTTCCTTTATCCTATTGCAGTGAGCCGCGACAGGTTGCCGTTGCCTTCGACTACAAGACGCCGCTCAGCAACCGCATCCTCACCAACGGATTCTCATTCTACGTCCGCGTCTCGGGGAGCAAGCCGGACTATTTCGACCTCGATGCGTTTCGCAAAGAGGTCAAAAGCGCATTCCAAAACGGAATCTCACTTTGGACATCCGCTCTGCACGAACGCCAGAATATGCTCACGGAGCCGATTCAGCGCTTTCTCGAGTCCCGCATCAGCAGAAGCACGAGCGGCTATACGATGCTGCTTCCGCCGCAGGTGATCGAACTGGCATGCCCCCAAGCGGCGACGTTCGTGGTCGATCTCAGTTTTGGCAATCGCGGTCTTTTTCCGCGTCCACCGCTGGTCCTCGCAAAAGCCCAGACCGAGGGGCGAACGATTGCGCTGAATGTGTTCGATATCAAATGTTTTCGTGCCGAGTTTCGTTTCGATGCCAACAAGCGGCTGCGGTTTGAACTTCCGGAAGGATGTCTCAACCTCGTCCCGATCATGACGCACGAACTCGGCCATGCGTTCGGGATCCACCACATCAATGATCCGGCGGCTCATGCGCTCATGGATGAACGATTTTCCCGCGATGCCCTCGTGCCGACAGACGGTGACGTCGCCCAACTCATCGCCGTCTTGAGCCGCTCAATCGAAGGGGATTTACCGGGGGCGATCACCATGGTTTCCAGCAATGGTGTTCAGCCGCCCGCGGATTATGTTGAATGCCCGCCGCAAGCCGCGCCCAGTTCGCAGCCGGAGTGCAACTAGAGAAAGCCCTCCACGACACGGCTGCCTTATCCTCTTTATCCACTACGCTCGTCACTTCACGCGTAGAGATCAGATCGCCGATCGCAGGTCATTCTACGCCAGACTACGATGACCCTGATTGGCTTGTTGCTCCGCCCCTGATGATGCCTTTTCTATTCGTCCCCGACGTTCGGCGAAATCGCGCCGAACATCTTGGGGGACGCGATGGCTGGGACCGGACAACTTGAGCATTCCGCCTCGCGCGGTGCGCGAATGTTGCGCACCGCGCTTGGCCCAGCCATCGCGACGTTCCTGCAGGACGCCTCCGTTGTCGAGGTCATGCTCAATCCGGACGGTCGGCTCTGGATCGATCGTCTTAAAGGTGGACTGGAAGACACCGGCGAGCGGCTTTCTCCTGCCGACGGCGAACGCATCGTCCGTCTTGTCGCGCATCACGTCGGCGTCGAGGTTCATCCTGCGTCGCCGCGCGTGTCGGCCGAACTGCCCGAGACCGGCGAACGCTTTGAAGGACTGATCCCGCCGGTCGTCGCGGCACCCGCCTTCGCCATCCGCAAACCGGCCGTCGCGGTCTTCACGCTCGACGACTATGTGGCGGCCGGCATCATGCAGCCCAACCAAGCCGTGCTGCTGCGTCAGGCGGTCGAGACACGCCGCAACGTGCTGGTGGCTGGCGGCACGTCCACGGGCAAGACAACGCTAGTCAACGCCCTGCTCGCCGAGGTCGCCAAGACATCCGATCGCGTCGTGCTGATCGAAGATACCCGCGAACTGCAATGCGCGGCGCCGAACCTCGTCGCGCTGCGCACCAAGGATGGCGTCGCCTCGCTTTCCGATCTGGTGCGGTCCTCGCTGCGGCTTCGCCCCGACCGCATTCCGGTCGGCGAGGTCCGCGGCAGCGAAGCGCTCGAACTCCTGAAGGCCTGGGGCACGGGACATCCCGGCGGAATCGGCACCATTCACGCCGGCAGCGCGATCGGCGCGCTGCGGCGGCTCGAGCAACTGATCCAGGAAGCCGTCATCACGGTGCCGCGCGCGCTGATCGCCGAAACCGTCAACGTCATCGTCGTTCTTGCCGGCCGCGGCCGCGAACGACGCGTTGCCGAGCTGGCCAGCGTCGAACAGCTCGCGCCCGGCGGCGACTACGTCCTCATTTCCCATCACTCCGAGCCTTCAGGTGACTGACATGATCAAGACGTCTCGCTTGCCCGCCATTATCGCTCCTCTCGCACTTGCCGCGATCGCACTGACGGCTGCGCCGGCCTCCGCGGCCGGATCGAACATGCCCTGGGAGCAGCCGCTCCAGCAGATCCTGCAATCGATCGAAGGGCCGGTCGCCAAGATCGTCGCGGTGATCATCATCATCACGACCGGGCTGACGCTTGCCTTCGGGGACACCTCCGGCGGCTTCCGTCGCCTCGTGCAGATCGTGTTCGGCCTCTCCATCGCCTTCGCGGCGAGCTCGTTCTTTCTCTCCTTCTTCAGCTTCGGCGGCGGGGCGGTGATCTGATGATGACGGGCAACGAACCTATCGCCGGTTTCTTCGCGCCGGTTCACCGCTCGCTCTCCGATCCGATCCTGCTTGCGGGCGCGCCGCGAACGGTCGCGATCGCGAATGGCACGCTCGCGGCGGCTGTCGGTCTCGGATTGCGGCTCTGGATCGTCGGCATCGTCCTGTGGGCGATCGGTCACGCCGCATCTGTCTGGGCAGCCAAGCGCGATGCGCAATTCGTCGACGTCGTGCGCCGTCACCTGCGCTACCCGACCTATTTCGGAGTGTGAGGCCGTCATGATGAACCTCGCCGAGTATCGCTCCCGCCCCACGCTCCTTGCCGACTATCTGCCATGGGCCGCATTGGTCGCTCCCGGCGTCGTGCTCAACAAGGATAGCTCGCTGCAAAGAACCGCGCGCTTTCGCGGTCCTGATCTCGATAGCGCCACTCCGGCGGAGCTTGTCGGCACCACGTCGCGGCTGAACAACGCGCTGCGGCGGCTTGGTTCTGGTTGGGCGATCTTCGTCGAGGCGCAGCGCAATGCCGCCAACACCTATCCGGCGAGCACGTTTCCCGACGCGGTCTCGCGGCTTGTCGATCTGGAACGGCGCGCGCAGTTCGAGCACGCCGGCACACATTTCGAGAGCGCGTATTACCTGACGCTGTGCTGGCTGCCGCCGGCGGAAGACGCCGCCCGTGCCGAGGCCTGGCTCTATGAGGGCCGCGACAATAGCGGTGCCGACGGGCGCGAGATCATTCGCACCTTCATCGACCGCACCGACCGGGTGCTACAGCTGATCGAGGGCTTTGTTCCGGAAGCCGACTGGCTCGATGACGTCGAGACGCTGACCTATCTGCACGCCTGCATCTCGACCAACCGGCATCGGGTGCGCGTGCCCGAGGTGCCGATGCACCTTGACGCACTGCTTGCGGATCAACCGCTGATCGGCGGCTTCGAGCCGCGGCTCGGCGACCAGCATCTTCGCACCCTGACCGTGATCGGTTTTCCGAGTGCGACGTTTCCCGGCGTGCTCGACGAGCTGAACCAACTCGCGTTCCCTTACAGGTGGGTCACGCGCGCCGTCATGCTCGACAAGACGGATGCGACGAGGCTGCTCACGAAAATCCGGCGGCAATGGTTCGCCAAGCGCAAGTCGCTGTCGGCGATCCTGAAGGAGGTGATGACGAACGAAGCCTCGACCTTGCTCGACACCGACGCCGCCAACAAGGCGGCCGATGCCGACGCCGCGTTGCAGGAACTCGGCAGCGACATGATCGGCGAGGCTTACGTTACCGCGACCTTGAGCGTGTGGGACCCCGACGCGCGAGCCGCCGACGAGAAACTGCGTCTCGTCGAGAAGCTGATCCAGGGCCGCGACTTCACCTGCATCGCCGAGACCGTGAACGCGCTGGAGGCCTGGCTCGGCACATTGCCCGGCCATGTCTACGCCAATGTCCGGCAACCGCCGGTCTCGACACTCAATCTCGCTCACATGATGCCACTCTCCGCAGTGTGGGCGGGTGCGGAACGGGACGAGCATTTCGGTGCGCCTCCCTTGTTCTTCGCAAAGACCGAAGGCTCGACCCCGTTCCGCTTCAGTCTCCATGTCGGCGATGTCGGCCATACGCTAATGGTCGGCCCGACCGGCGCCGGCAAATCGGTGCTGCTGGCGCTGATGGCGCTGCAGTTTCGCCGCTATGCGAATGCTCAAGTGTTCTCCTTCGATTTCGGCGGCAGCATCCGGTCCTCGGCCATTGCCATGGGCGGCGACTGGCACGATCTCGGCGGCGCGCTCTCCGACGACGGCAACCAGGTGGTCGCGTTGCAGCCGCTCGCGCAGATCGACGATGCCGCCGAGCGCGCCTGGGCCGCCGAATGGGTCGGGGCGATCCTTGCCCGCGAAGGCGTGACCATGACGCCGGAGGCGAAGGAGCATCTGTGGACCGCGCTGACGTCGCTTGCCTCCGCGCCGCCTGGCGAGCGCACGCTGACGGGACTCGCAGTGCTCCTCCAGTCGAGCGCGCTGAAGCAGGCGCTGCGACCCTATACTCTCGGTGGTCCGTTCGGCCGCCTGCTTGACGCAGAGGCCGAGCGGCTTGGCGAAGCCGACGTTCAGGCGTTCGAAACCGAAGGCCTGATCGGCAGCGCGGCGGCGCCGGCCGTACTTGCCTATCTCTTCCATCGCATCGAGGGGCGTCTCTCCGGCGCACCGACGCTGATCATTGTCGACGAGGGCTGGCTTGCGCTCGACGACAGCGGCTTCGCCGAACAACTCCGAGAGTGGCTGAAGACGCTGCGCAAGAAGAACGCCTCGGTGATCTTCGCCACGCAATCGCTGTCCGACATCGCCGGCAGCCCGATCGCCGTTGCGCTGATCGAAAGCTGCCCGACACGGATCTTCCTCGCGAATGAACGCGCGATCGAGCCGCAGATCATGGCGGTGTACCGGCAGTTCGGTCTGAACGACCGCCAGATCGAGATCATCAGCCGGGCGACGCCCAAGCAGGACTATTACTGCCAGTCGCGGCGCGGCAACCGCCTGTTCGAGCTCGGGCTCGGCCCCGTCGCCCTCGCCTTTACCGCGGCGTCTTCCAAGACCGACCAGACCGCGATCGCCGAGCTTGTCGCCGCACACGGTCGCGAAGGTTTCGCGGATGCCTGGCTGCGCCGCAAGGACGCGGCCTGGGCCGCCGACCTTCTTCTTGCCTCTCTCACCCCGGAGAATTTCAGATGATCCGCTTGCCGATGACCCGCCTCCATCTCCTCCCGGCGCTCGTCCTCGTCGCACTGTCGCTTGCGTCCGTGCGATCGTCCGCGCAGATCGCGGTGTTCGATCCGACGAACTACGCACAGAATCTGCAGACGGCGGCGAACACGCTCCGACAGATCGAGAACCAGATCACGTCACTGCAAAATCAGGCGCAGATGCTGCTCAACCAGGCGCGGCAACTGACCAGCCTGCCGACCACGCTTATCAATGACATTGACCGCAATTTCACGCAGACGCTCAACCTGTTGCGCCAGGCCGAACGCGTTGCCTATGACGTGCAGGCGATCGAGCAGGCCTTTACCAAGTATCAGAACTTCGGCGGCGCGCAGACCAACCAGCAGATGATCGCCGGCGCGCGCGATCGCTGGCAGAATTCTCTGTCGGCGTTCCAGCATTCGCTCGGCGTCGGCGCGACTGCCGTGAACAACCTGCCGTCGACCCAGGCGCAAACCGACACGCTGGTCAGCGCCAGCCAATCGGCGGTGGGCGTCCTGCAGGCCGGGCAAGCCGGCAATCAGCTGCTCGCGGTGCAGGCCCGTCAACTCTCGGACCTGACGGCGATCGTCGCCGCGCAGAACCGCGCACAGGCGCTCGAGATGGCGCGGCAGGGCGCGGCGGAGGATCAGGCGCGCGAGCAAGTGCGGCGCTTCCTGAACAATGGTCAGGGCTATCAGCCTCAGACCGTGACGATGTTCCGGTGAGGCGCATAGCGATGCCGCGCACATTCCTCATCGTCTCCTTGATTGCCCTTCTGCTGGCGGGCTGCACGACGCCACTGCGCAGCGGCGATGGGGGCGCAACTGTTTCGAACAGCGATGCGGCGCTCGACGGCCGGCTCTTGCGTTGCAGCGCGCTCGGAGCGAAAGCGCAGGACGATCCCGACTGCGTCGCTGCGTTTTCGGAAGCGCGCAGCCGCATCCTGCCCATCGCCCCGGAGAAGTAGGCCATGAACAACACCGGCGTCATCGACTTGTTTCTGGATACGTTCACGCGCTACATCGATTCCGGGTTCGGGCTGCTTGGCACCGATGTCGCCTGGCTGTCGACCACGCTCATTGCGATCGACATCACACTGGCGGGCCTGTTCTGGGCGATGGCGGCGGACGAGGACGTGATCGCGCGTCTCGTCAAAAAGACGCTCTATATCGGCTTCTTCGCCTTCATCATCGGCAACTTCAACAGCCTCTGCCGCGTGGTGTTCGAGAGCTTTTCGGGTCTCGGCCTGAAAGCCGCAGGCTCCGCGCTGTCGCCCTCGGATTTCCTGCGGCCGGGCAAGCTCGCGCAGGTCGGAATCGATGCCGGCAAGCCGATCCTTGACGCGGCATCGGGGCTGATGGGCTATGTCTCGTTCTTCACGAACTTCGTGCAGATCTTTGTGCTGCTGATTGCCTGGGCCGTGGTGGTGCTCGCCTTCTTCATCCTGGCGGTCCAGCTCTTCATCACGCTGATTGAATTCAAGCTGACGACGCTCGCCGGCTTCGTGCTGATCCCGTTCGCGCTATTCAACAAGACGTCGTTCCTGGCCGAAAAAGTCCTCGGCAATGTCGTCGCCTCCGGCGTCAAGGTGCTGGTGCTCGCCGTGATCGTCGGCATCGGCACCACGCTGTTCGACCAGTTCACGCAAGGCTTTGCCGGCAACCAGCCGACGCTCGAGGACGCGCTTGCCATCATGCTCGGCGCGCTGTCGCTGTTCGGGCTCGGCATCTTCGGTCCGTCCATTGCGACAGGCCTCGTCTCCGGTGCGCCGCAACTGGGTGCAGGCGCGGCGGCGGGCACGGCGCTGGCCGTGGGCGGTCTTGGTGTGGCCGCGGGCGCGGGCGCAGGCGCTGTCGCGGCGGGCGCGGGTTCAGCGGTCAGCGCGACGGGTCGCGCCGCGAGTTCACTGTCGGGCGGTGCGGCCCCCGCGGCGGCATCAGCACCATCGGCGTCGCCGCCGGCCTGGGCGCAGCGGATGCAGCGCTCGCAAGCCATGAAGCACGGCACGTCGGCTGCGATCCACGCAGTGCAATCGGGTCATTCCGGCGGCTCGAATTCGGTTTCGCTCAAGGAGGACAACCGCTGATGACACCCTTTCATCGCCCTACATTGCGCTACGGCAGAACGCCAGCAGCTGAGACACCCTACCAGAAGGCCGCGCAGGTCTGGGACGAGCGCATCGGTTCAGCGCGGGTACAGGCGCGCAACTGGCGGCTGATCGCATTCGGCAACCTCCTGCTTGCCGCGGGCCTCGCCATCGCCGTCGTATGGCAGGCGACGCGTGGCACGATCGTGCCGTGGGTCGTGCAGGTCGACCAGATCGGCCAGGCGCAGGCGGTGGCGCCAGCGGTTGCCGACTACAAACCGAGCGACAACCAGATCGCATGGCATCTGGCGCGGTTTGTCGAGCAGGTCCGCGCGATCCCGATCGATCCGGTGATCGTGCGCCAGAACTGGCTGTCGGCCTACGACTTCGTCACCGACCGCGGTGCGCTCGCTCTCAACGACTACGCACGGAGCAACGATCCCTTCGCGAAGGTCGGCAAGGTGCAGATCGGCGTCGACGTCTCCAGCGTGATCCGCGCCTCACGGGAATCCTTCCGCATCTCCTGGACCGAGCGCCGCTACGAGAATTCTTCGCTCGCCGCGACGGAGCGCTGGAGCGCGATCGTCACCATCGTGGTGGCGCCGCCGCGCGACGCCGACCGACTGCGCAAGAACCCTCTCGGCATTTTCATCCACGCCATCAACTGGTCAAAGGAGCTTGGCTAATGACCCCCCGCGCCCTTCTTCACATTATACTTTGTACGCTGCCGGCCGCGGGCTGTTCCAATACCTGGAAGCCGCCGGTGATCAGCTATGACGATCCGGAACCGGCCGTCCTCCTGGCCGATCCGCCGAAGCCGGTGCAAGTCGTGGAGGTCCCCAAGCCACTTCCCCTGCCCGGTCAGCTCAAGCCGCTTCCCGGCAGAAGCGGCGCGAAGCCTGAGCCAAAGGATCCGAAAGAACGGGTCGCGTCCGCCAACAACGCGGCGCGGGTGCAGCCGACCCGTCACGGCTATCTCAATGCTGTGCAGGTCTATCCGTTCGCGGAGGGTGCGCTCTATCAGGTCTATACCGCGCCGGGTCAGGTCACGGACATCGCCCTGCAGCCCGGCGAACAGCTTGTCGGTTCGGGGCCCGTCGCAGCCGGCGACACCGTGCGTTGGGTCATTGGCGACACCGAGAGCGGCACCGGCCCGACGAAGCGCATTCACATCCTCGCCAAGCCGACGCGGCCGGATCTGACGACGAACCTTGTCATCAATACCGACCGCCGCACCTATCTGATGGAGCTACGTTCCACCGAGAAGACCTACATGGCCTCCGTATCCTGGCAATATCCGCAGGACCAGCTGATTGCGTTGCGGCGCCAGGCGGACGCGGCGGAGGCTGCCGCACCGATCGACAGCGGCATCGACCTTGGCAGGCTGCGCTTTCGCTACGCGATCGAGGGCGATGCGCCGCCGTGGCGGCCGACGCAAGTGTTCGATGACGGCAGCAAAGTCTACATCGAATTCGCGCGCGGCATTCCGCAAGGCGAGATGCCGCCGCTGTTCGTGATCGGCGCCGACGGCGGCACCGAACTCGTCAATTATCGCGCGCGGCAGAACTACTACATTGTGGACAGGCTGTTCGCGGCGGCGGAGCTGCGGCTTGGTGGCGAGAACCAGCAAAAGGTGCGGATCGTGCGCACCGACGGATGGAGGCTGTGGTGAGCGATCCCCGTCCCTCCGACGAAGCCCGGATCGCGGCCGAGTTGCGGCTGCGACCGGAGCCACCGCGGGTGACGCGGCTCTCGCGCAAGGTAGTCGCCGGCCTCGGCGCGATCGCAGCCATCGTAATCTGCGGCGCGGTGCTATGGGCGCTGCAATCGCGCGGCCCGCGCCAGGATTCGGGGACCGAACTCTACAGCACCGACCGCAAGACTACGGCCGACCAGCTTGCGAAACTTCCGAAGGACTATACGGGACTGCCGCAGCCCCCGGCACCGCCCGCACCCCAACTCGGTCCTCCTCTTCCGGGCGATCTTGGTCGTCCCATTCTGCGTTCGCAGGGTCTCGATCCGGATGACCAGCGCAGCGCCCAGGAGATCGAGGCGGCGCGCGTCAGCAAACTGTTCAGCACGAGCGGCGTGCGCGCGCCGGTGTCATCGGATCGTTCCGCACCCTCCGCGTCGCAGGCCGCGGCATCGGGCGAGAACAAGCCGCCACTCGATCCGGAATCGCTGCAGAACATGCAGGACCGCAAGATCGCGTTTGTCACCGCCGCGCCCGACAAGCGCACGCTCAGTCCGGATCGGCTGACGCAGCCGCCGTCGCGCTTTGTCGTGCAGGCCGGCGCGGTGATCGCTGCCGCGCTGATCACTGGCATCCGTTCCGACCTACCCGGTGAGATCACCGCGCAGGTGACCGAAAATGTCTATGACTCTCCGACTGGCCAATATCTGCTTGTGCCCCAGGGCGCGCGCCTCATCGGACAATATGACAGCCAGATCTCGTTCGGGCAGTCGCGGGTGCTGCTGGTGTGGAACCGGATCATCATGCCGAACGGTTCATCCATCGTCCTCGAGCGGCAGTCCGGCGCCGACACAGCCGGCTATTCGGGTCTCGAAGACGAGGTCGATTACCACTGGAGCAATCTCCTGAAAGCGGCGGCGATCTCGACCCTTCTCGGGCTCGGCAGCGAACTCGTGCTCGACAGCGACGACTCGCTCGTGCGGGCACTGCGCCGCGGTACCCAGGACACCGTCAATCAGACCGGACAGACTCTGGTGCGACGTCAACTCAATGTGCAGCCGACGCTCACCATCCGGCCGGGCTTTCCGGTGCGGGTTATCCTCAATCGCGATCTGATCTTGCAGCCCTACAAGGCCTAAACGGGGGCAACCATGAACAAACTCAAACTGAGCGAATTGGCGGATGACAAGCCCGTCAAGGTCACGCATGAATTGTCAGGCGCCGTGCATCGCGATCTCGTCGCTTATGCCGCCATGCTGTCGGGTGATGGCAAGCCAGCCATCGATCCTGTTCGGCTCATCGATCCGATGCTGTCCCGTTTCATGGCCACCGACCGCGCCTTCCGCAAGGCGACCAAGGCCTCTTCGCGCACACGGCGGGAGCCAGCCACGCCCTCGTCGCATCAATCCTGATGTTCAGAGCATTTGCGGAGCAGGTCGAGGAAGTTATGAAGGACCGGGTTGTCGTTTTGCTGAATCCAGCACGCATAAAACGGAACGCGGCTCGCCGCATGGCGTCCGGCGATCTCGCGGTAGACAAGTTCTCGGTTGTCCGGGCGGGCGTCGCTTTCATAGACAAGGGTGACGGCGTCCTCGATCCCGATCAGGCTGAGGGCAAAATCCTGACTGACATCGTGCTGATGCACAGTCGGAACGCGTCCCGATCGCTTCAGTTCGTCCATGAGGTGGTGCCGCAAGTCCGGCCCAGGATCGCGACCGAGGACGAAATGCTGATCGCGCAAATCATCCCATGTGAGCGCTTTCCTCGCGGCAAGATGGTGCGAGTGATGCATCGCGACAAACACCTTCTCGTTCCAGAGAGGCAGAACCTCATGTGGTCCGTACCGCGCGTGATCGGCGAGGATCGCGATGTCAATTCCGCCTGCATCAAGCCGCCGCACAAGGTCTTCTCGCTCGGCTACGACATATTGGATCCGCATCGCCGGAAAGGCATTTTTGCAGGCGGCCAGCACTCCGCGCAGATGGCCGCGCCAGGGCGAGCAATAAAGTCCAATTCTGAGCGAGCCTTTTGTGGCGCCATTGCTGGCCGAAGCGTTGACCAGAACCAGGTCGAGATCATCCAGTACGCGGCGGATCTCCTCGATGAAGCTGCTTCCGATGGCCGTGCTCCGGATGCCATGACGGTGCCGGCGAAACAGGGTCACGCCCATCTGCGCTTCGAGCGAGCGCACGCGGCGGCTGACGGTTGAGGCCGGGATGCCGAATTGCTGGCCGGCTTTGTAGAAGCTTCCGTGTTCGGCGGCGGCCAGTGTCTGGATCAGGATCACAAGCTCCGTGTTTCGGATCATGACCCACGCATCCTCTGCGCCTAGCGAAACGCTGGAAACATGGATGCGATGGCGTACCCCGTCACTGGGTCCATGCTTTCGCCTCCTACCGCCGCCCGATGGGAACCGAATAAACTGGCGGTCCGGGCCGGTAGGGAATGACGGAGCGGCCGAAGTTCTTGCCGTATTGCTGCTGAAGAGCCGGGATATTGACGATACCGGTCTTGAGGTCCTGCGAGCGCGCATCGATCGGCGGCAGGTTCAGACTCGGATTGGTCTCATCGACTTTGCGGCGAAGCTGTTTGTTCAATTGGTCGAGTGCGCGCTTTTCCTTGTCCCGGTTCGCACCATCAGGTCTCACGGTAATTTCAGGCAATGTCAGTTGCGGCGGCGTTTGTGCGTTCGTTGCGACAGTCAGGCCGACGAGCAGAAACGCGACTAACGGGAAAGCGAACCGGTACTCATGCATCATCTCTCCCCTTTCGAGCCACCTTCGTCGTTAAGGCCTTGGCACGTTGAGAACGCTCACCCGGAAGACAATCCGGCTGAGCCTGGCGTTGAGGGCGACGATATCGGCGCCGCCGCCTGATCCGGCGAGGCAACGGCCTCGGCAGCGTTCTCCGCGCGCAAGGCGAACCGGCGAACCGAATGTCGGTGTCGGCACAACGCCCGTGACGGCGAATCCACGCGCGGCCAGCCTGGTCCTCACCTTGCGGCAGTAATCGACCGACAGATACGAAAACCGCGTCTCGCCATGCCCCGCACGGTACTTCATGACGGCGGTGCAGAGATCGCCGCCGGCCCGACGCCAGGCCTGCCCCAGATAGGTCACCCCATAGCGGATGTTGGTGGCAGGAACGGCCAGATCGGCGTTGCTGCCGACGAATCCCAGCATCCGCGCGGTGGAAGGCAGGATCTGCATCAGACCGATCTCGCCGTCGCCGCCGATGGCCGCGGGATTGAATCCGCTTTCGACGGACATCACGGCCTCGGCGATTTCGGGCGCCAGACCTTCACGTTTGGCTTCGCTCTCAATCAGGGTGCGATAGTCGCCTCGTGCATCGCGCGCGGGCACAAGGCGGCCGCGGTCGGGAGTGCCGGCAATAGCGGCACGCTCGCTTGTCTTGTCGGCACTCTCGGCGGCCGGCACATTCTCGTCTTGTGCCGACGCGGACAGGAAGCGGTCGTTGAAGGACGCGGGCTCTGCCCTGGTGTCAGCCCGACTATCCGCGATGTAGAAGCTGAGAAGAACGATTCCAACGATCGCGATACCGCGCAACCGATGTCGCCGTGCATCATTCCTATTCGGCCAGAAGCGCGTGGCCATACTAGCGCTCCTGCTGGTCTGGCGCCCGCAATCCGATACGCAGGCGCAGCGGCTGGAGCATGTCGGGCGGCGGCGCACCCACGCTGATGCTAACAAGGAGTGCCCGCAGATTTACGGTGACGGCAGGATCATCGATGCCGTCGAACTCGATGCGCTCGAGTTTTCCGCTTTGCGCAACCCATGCACGAACGGTCGCAAACGCGGGCGACGACTTGTTATTCTGGCTCATGAACTCATGAAATCGTCGCGTCGCCCCGTCGTCTGCTGCAAGGCGTTCTTGCAGGCGGGTTTGCAACTCCCCTGCGAAGTCGCGCCATGCTGCGGGCGCCTCTGCGGCAGGTTTGTAGCCGACGTCTTGCGCGGGCGCGCTCGGTGCTGACGCGGCAACAAGCGGCGCGATCCCCGTTACCCACGCCAGCAGCCCGATCAATCGCCGGCCGACGAATCCCTTTCGTTTCTTGTGACTTCTCGCTGCGCCCGTCATCGTTGTCATTGCCTTTGGTCGTCTTGATGGCTCCGCCTTGTCTTCAAAACAATGGGCCTTCGGTTGTCATTGCACGCGTCGCCGGGTCCTACCGCACCAGAAACGGCTGCGGCTTTACTGCGGGGTTATCCACCAGAGCTGCACGATCAGTGACGATGAACTGGTCTTTTCGACTCAGGCGATTAATGACCGAACGCAGTTCAGGAAGCACTCGGTGTTGCAGCCACTCGCACGCCGCCGTGGTGCAGGATGCAAAGTCTCGTGAAGCCGTTTGTTTGGACGAACGGACGACACCCGTGCGGCCCAGCGCCAGCTCTCCGAGCAATCGTGCTTCGATCCGTATGGCAGGACCGCAAAGCGTGTTCTCAAGAGGATCGACCTGGAGGTTTATCGCGGTTTGAAGTGCGTCCGCTGCCAGCGACTGAAGGTAATTATAGGATTCGGCGCGGTGGATAGCAGATCTGCCAAACTCAAGCTCGCTTGGCACATGCAAGTCGATTTCGATCCCGATAAGGAGTTTGAGTTTCAGGACCAGATCAATCGGACGTTCACCACGAAGCCGATGGACTTTCTCCACTTCCATGTGGACCAGACCGGCCGAGGGGCCATCGTCGGCATTGATCTGGAACGTGCCGTCGAGAACAAGCTTCGACCGGCCCTTCGTGCTGGTCACGACGCTCTCTGCGAACTGAACCGCGAGTTTACTCCCTGCCGGAAGCCCCAGCGACCAGAAAACCGGTACAAGCCGCTCCTTGTAGCCGAGAGCCGCTAAGGTTGTCTGGATATCGCTGATTTGATGCGGTAAAGCCGAGGGCATTGAAGACCCCATTGTTCGGGATGCTTCGCGCGTGCCGCCTCTCAGCGGCACGCGCAAGCGATCACGCATTCGCGGGTTGGATCTGCTGGACCTGATCGGACGACGCTGTCTTTTGCGTATCCACGGTTGACGCGATCTTGCCGAGCTCTTCACGCAGCCAGGGGACGAGTTGCTGTACCAGACTGTCCCAGATCGCAAGTTGATGCCGGAGAGATGCTGACGTCACACCGCCGGCGACAGAGACATCAAGCGTCATGACAAGAAACTGTCTTTCGGGGTTTGTCTTGTCGAGAAAGAGGCGCCCGAAACGATGAGTCTGATTCCAGCGATTCAGCAGGTCAACCGGGAATGCTCCCTGCACTGTGAACAGCACAACAAAGACGAAATCTGCAAGCCGATCCGGCTTTTCACCAACGGCTCCCGGCTCCTTGACGAGGACGTTTCCGGGCCGCAGATCGAAATCGAGACCGTTGGACGCGGACCGGAGAAACGAGATGTTTCCGTCGGTGACGACTTCCGCACGATATCCGCTGCCTTGAATCATCGCGCGCAAGGTCTCCAGCGTCACAAACGCCAGCGGCTCTTGACCCGCAGCATTGGTCGGCGCATCCGCAGTCGCTAGCGTGTTATTGGTATTCGACATATGAACCTCGATTGCTGAGTAAATCGGTCTGTATTGTTTTGTCTTTTGCTACCGCGCCGGTGCCTCGAAGACCTTGGAGAGCGCCAGTTCGTTGATCGCAGGTGGGTTTTGCTCAAGGACGCGCGCGAGGTAGGCGCGGCGAAGCAGCTCGGCCCGCTCGGCGCGAAGACGCTGAACAAGGGCATCGCGCACTTCGGCGAGCGGCCGGGTCGCGGCCGGCTTGGTTTCGATCAGTTTTATGATGTGAAATCCATCGGCAAGCTTGATCGGTTCGCTGACCGCATTGTTCGCCATGCCCATGACCTGCGTCTTGATCTCGGGAATCAGCAATGTCTCGGCAACCCACCCCAGATCACCGCCGTTCTCCGCGGCACCGGCCTGCATCGAGTTTTCCTTCGCGATCGCGGAGAAATCGGCCTTCGACTGCTTCAATTTGAGCTGGACCTCGGCAAGCTTCTTGCGGACCTGATCCTCGATCGCCTTGTCGGCGCCTTCCGGCAAGGCCAGGAAAATCTGCGCAAGACGGAACTGACGCGGCACGATCAGCGCGCTCTTGTTGGCGTCATAGGTTTTCTGAATCTCGGCTTCGTCGGGATAGTTCGCCGGCGGTTGAGAAACGGACTGCAAGTAAATCGCGATGATGGCATCGTCGCGCAATTTGGCGAGCTGGGCCGCGACCGCTGGCTGATCTTCCCATTTTTTGTCGGTCGCCTCCTTCAGCACGAGCTGATTGGCGAGCATGATCCGCAATGCCTGGCTTAGCATGACCGGATCCCTTGCCAGCGCCGCGCGCTGGTCCGCGGCCATGCCGGCGAGGAACGCCTGAACTTCGGCCGTCGATATGTCGCGACCGCCGACGCGTGCCACCACCTCCCCTCCTTGCGCAGCGGTCTGGCGTTGCGCCGGCGCTGCCTCCGCAGGCGTAGCTGGCGCAGCCGCCTTTGGCCTCGGCTTCGCCGGAGGTTGGACGCCTTGGGCCTGCGGTGCGGCGCGCTGTTGCGGTTGCTGGCTTTGGGCCAGCACGACACTGTTCGACACCGGCAGCGTCAGGGTGAGCAGCGTGGCGGCGAATGCCGCCGATTTGGAAAAGTCGGTCACGATAACGGCCTCACGGTTCGACCTTCTGGTTCAGGATCTTGTCTCCGTAATCCTGCAGAAGATTTTGGATCTGGACCCGGCGGATGCCGATCCATGGCTCTTGGGCAAGTATCTGGTCGCCAAATGTGACGCCTTCATAATGCTGCAATAGCTCGCGCCCCGCGATCACGAGTTCCTTGTTCTTCAAGGTGCAGGACCGTGTGCTGGCTTGATAGGCTTTCGATAGCCCCTCGAACTTGGCGCGCTCGGCGTCTTTGGTGCGCGCAACATTCGCAGCTTCCGTGTAGGCCTCCTTCCACTTCTCGAGCGCCTGGTTGCGCTCTTCCAGACGATCATTGAATTCGCGGACAGCCGCTCGATAGTCGGCTTCGGCTTTTTTCGCCTTGGCGTTCGCGGCTACGACCTCGGCCTTGAGTTCGTCCCGCGCCCGCGTGATTTCGGCGATCTGCGCCTGCATCGCTGTGCGCTGATCTTCAAGGCTTCGCGTTTGTACGGTGGCACTGCGCAACGCTTCACGGAGACGATCAGCCTCCGATTGTGCCAGCGCTGGCGCAATCGACGCTATTACCGACGCCAGCAGCGCAAGCCACCCAGCGATAAGAGATGTGCGACACGCCTTCATGATCAGAACTTCGCGTTAAGGTCGATCTGGAAGAGATCCACCGCATAGGGTGGTCCCGCGATGGCGTTTGCGCTCATCCAGCGCGCCGATGCCCACACGTTTTGGGACAGGGCGAAATTAGCGCCGAGGAAATAGCCCTTGAGATTCGTGCCGCCCAGACCAAAATCGCTGTCGACAAACGCATCGACCGTGGCGTCGGATTCGAGATACTTGTAACCGACGTGAACATTCCAATCGCCGAACTGGGCAAGCTTGGTATTGCCAACGGTCAGGCGGGTCATCCAGCCCATGTTGCCGCCCTCGTAAGCGCCGGGGACAACGCCGGGAACGATGTCCTTGGCCCGGTTGTTGACAGCGAGAGCATCCATCGCGCCGCGCTTGAATGCGGTATTCCAGACATACTCGCCGTCCAGAACGATATGCACCGGATCGAAATGCGCGAAGTCGACGCGACCGGAAAACACCGCCGGACGATAGTCGCCAACGAGGCCGAAGTACTGAAACTGGTTAATGGTGCCGTTAAGGTTGGCGGCATTCGGAACGATGTCGCGCAAATAGGTATAGGTATTGCCCTTCTGGGCGAAAGACGGCCGCGTGATGTCGGTATCGCAATCCTTGACCTGTGACAGGTCGCATGGGCTCGATAGCCGGCCTTTGACGTTGTTGAAATCGAACATGCTGGCCGCGACGGTCATGCTGACCATCGGGTCGAACTTCCAGGAAAAGCCGAGCTGCCCGCCGAAAAGATATTTGTTCTCGCTCTTATACTTGACCTGCTCGATGGAGGAGAAATCGAGGCTCGTGTTGAAGATGGGAAACGCGCCGGCGACCAGGAACGGCGTGAATCCGGGCGCAATCTCGTGCCGTGCCTGAAAGGCAACACCGTCGAACCCAAGATCGCGATGCCAGACAAGGTCGGTCGGCGACCAGAACGGATTGTCGAAGCGTCCAGCGAGAAGAGATACTGAGGACGGTTCAGCGACGCCCCAGCCCCATGGACTCTTGAATGGCTCGTATTTGATGAAGGCGCGATCCAGCCAGATCGCATATTTCGAGAAGTTGCCGCCATTGGCGCCCATGGTCTGGTTGGTGGAGATCGGCGACGTGTCAGAGCCGGTCGCGATCCGAAGACCCGCCGTGAACCCCTCAAACAGATCAGCCTCCATGCCTAGGCGCGCGCGGAGCCGCGCACGTTCGCGGTTTTGGGTCGTGTTGATGAGCTGCGGATTGAAATTCGGATTACTGATCTCCGAGATATCGTAAGGCGACCCGTTATTGATCGCATTGAAATCGAATATTCGGCCTAGAGAGTTATAGCCTCCACTCGGATACATCACATTTTCCCAGCGGCCGCGCAGGTCGCCGTAAAACCGGATGCGCGATGCCCACTCCGGATATTTTCCGGGCGATGCCCATCCCTCGTTCTTCGCCTGAGCCATCACCTCCTTGCGCAGGTCGTCGCGCAATTGGCGCTTGACGATCTCCGGAACATAGGTGACGCGCTTGCTGCCGGGTGGCGACGCGGCAGCGGCTGCGGCAGTGGCCGTCTTCGCCGCCTCATCCGCCTTCGTGTTGGCGTCGCGTGCAGCCTCGCGAGACACATAGGCTTCGTCCTCGGCCTGCTTGATCAGGTCTGCCGCCTGGTCTTCCTTGAGGATGCCCTTCTGTACCAGAATGTTGACCAGTGTGACGGTGCTGCCCGTGGTCGGCGGCTTCTTTTTCGAAACCACGGGCCGGTCCCCGTCCTGGGAGAATGCTGGCGCAATCGTCAATGGCACACCAAAGGCGAGGACGAGAGCGGACGCCGAGATCAGCGAAGATCGCACGCGCTTGTTGGAAGATGTTAGTTTGAACATGAGTCCCCAGCCTTGTTTCTTGAAGTCACAACGGTTCTTGTTCCGTACGGTTATTGAATGAGCGCTCTTGTGTGTCATCCCGGCCGCCGTGCAGTGACGCGTGTCTGCACCGGCATCGGCATGTCGGCCGCCGGCCGCTCGCGCAGCACCAGGCCAACAAGAACATTCGATCGGATGGCAGCGTCGGCCTCCGGGTCGCCGGTCGACGGCGAGAACTGCACGCGGGTGATGCGGCCGGTGCTGTCAACCCAAAGCGAGAGCCGGATCTGCGCGCCGATATTGCGTGTCTTTGGATTGGAGCGAAGCGCGGCCTCGATCTGCTGCTGAACGATGGCGGCGTAATATCCCCAACGGCTGCCTCCTCCTCCTCCGCCGCCGGCGCCGTTGCCGGTGCCGCTGCGCATACCGAAATTGTCACCAGGCCCCTGCGCCGGCGCGTCGAGTTCAAGCGGTCCCGGCGGCAATTCGTCCGCCGGCGCATCGGCAGGTTCCTCAACCTTCGCCTCTTCCTTGATCTCGGGCTCCTTGATCTCGGGCTGCTCGACCATCTTCTGCTCCTCCGGCGGCTTCTCCTCAGGAGGTGGCGGTGGAGGCGGCGGCGGGGGCGGCGGCACGACGTTGACGATCGTGAATTCCTGAACCCTTCGCGGCGGTGGCGTGTCATCGCCGCGCAAAAAGACGAACAAACCGACGCCCAGGAGCACGACAGCGGTGATCGAAGCAGCAGCAGTTCGGTTTTGATTGACGAAGCCGGCTATATGCCCGGCCAGGCCGCGCACAGCCGAAAACCTGTCCGACCGTTCGAATTCCTCCGGATCTTCCTGATCGACCTGCGAATTCATTCCGCTTCTCCATTGCGGAGCCGCGCGGTCAGGCAGGCGATAACATAGTGACAGACGAGCGTGTGAACGGACTCGAAATCCACAGTCTCCAGCGTCATGTAGCCGAACATCTCATCGTCGATCACGATGCGAAAACCGGGCTGCGAATTCAGCAGATCTACATAAGCAACCGGGTCGATCCAAAAGCGTGACCCGAGAGTCCGATCGACGTCGAAGATGAACGGCGAGAAATCGTCAACACCAAGCGACGCAAAACGCGCTTTCATGTCGACCGCCAGCCGCCTGAGCGACGCCTGATCGGATCCCGGAAATTGAAAGATCTTGCAGCTCGGGTCGAACTGCGCATGATCTCGTCGCCGGACGTTTTGGAGCGGTGCCAGATGTGTCACCCGCACCGTTGCGTCAGGAGAAATAAAAGACACAGCCCACGACCTCAGCCGTGCGAGCAATCCGACCCGCCCGATGTCCGCGGCGGAGTTCCTGCCGTGTTTGAAGACGTCGCGTCTGGGCGTCATCTTGCCTGTCCGTGTCTGTCGTGCCGCTATGGTCGCCATGACTCCGCCCGCTCATTTCGCCGGCGGCTTCGTTGCCAGACCGACTTGCGTGATGCTCAGACGACCAAGAAGATCGAGCACGTCCATCACGTTTTGATACTGGGTCTGCGAGTCGCCACGCAGAACGATCGGGAACTCGGGCGTGAGCGCCTTCTGCTGCACCAGACGCTGCTCAAGCTCCGGCAGGGTTACCGGGATGGTGTCGAGATAGATTTTTCCGTCATTGCCGATCGTGATGGCTTTTGTCGTCTGTTGCGCCAGGCTTGGCGCAGCAGACGCCTTCGGCAGATTCACCTTCATTCCTTGCACTGTCGCAGTCGTCATGACGATGAAGATGATCAGCAGCACATACGCCAGATCGAGCATCGGCGTGATGTTGATATCGTCATAGGGCTTGTTGTCGGCCTGGATCTGCATCGACGTTACTCCGCGGCCATGCGATGAAGCGCGGGGCCGGGCCGTTCGTTGCTATAGACCTCGGCCATCTTCGTCGTGAACTCATCGACGAAAACCTGCATATCACTCGTCAGGTCCTTGATGCGCAGCGTCAGCCAGTTGTAGCCGAACAGAGCTGGGATCGCGACGACGAGACCCGCAACGGTCGCCATCAGGGCGCCTGCGATACCCGGGGCGATCGCGTTGATGTTCACGTCACCGGACATTGCAATCGCCGCAAACGTGATCATGACGCCGATCACGGTGCCGAGCAGACCGAGAAACGGTCCGCCAGAAATCGAGATTGTCAAGATCACCATCAATCGGTTCAGCGCCTGCAACTCGCGCACAAGACCTGCGTCAAGCGCCGAGCGAATGGCCGCGATCGCCTCTGCGCTCAAAACGTGAGTACCGCCGCCGATGGCATCATCCGGAAAGCGCCTGCGGATTTCCTCGGCGCCGATCAGATAGATGCGATGGATCGCAGAATGGCGCAGCACGGTCTCGGCGTCCTTGGATTTTGCCTTGGACTTTGTCTTGCCTTTTGATGCGCTCTCGTGGGCCGAGCCGTTCACCAGCTGATCGGCTTCTAACGCCGCGCTGTCGGCGAAACGGGTCAGATCATGGTCGAGACGGCGGAAGGCTGGAACAAAGGCATCGTTGCCCTGCTTCTGCCGCTTCAAGTAGCGGTGTTTCTCCGCCATCACGACCCAGCTTGCGAGGGCCATCACCATGAGAATGATGATGACAACCCAGCCGTCGAAGGTCACTGCCTTGAGCAGAACGCCGAAGTATCCGGAAAACCAGCTCGCGGTTTCCTCATCGACACTCAGAGTCAGGAGTTTGGAGGGCTCGGGCCCCTGATTGATGGCCAAGAACTTCAGAAAGCCGGCTGGCCGCGCAACCTTAGAGATATGAAGCTCATCAAGGTCGCCAACAAATCCCGGATAGGCAACAACCGGGGCAACTGGAGCAGCCTCGGCTGGCACTGCCACATCTGCGGGCGCTGGAGCGACGGTGCCGTCCGCAGCCGGCGCAGTGGGGACCTCGGGCTGCGCAGTTGCGGACGGCGGCGTCACGGGAGCTACAGTGGAGGTGGCTGTATCACTCCCGATCTGGGCAATCGTATTCAAGACCGGCAGCCCCGCTGCCATCGTCGCACTGGACACGCCGTCGACGTACAGCGTGATCTGTCCATTGCCGGCGGCGACTGCGAAATGACGCCACGCCCCTTGCGCAACGGCGGCGCTCGCGCTGGCGCGTTGCACGGCGCCGGCATGGATGACTTCGACAAACGGCACGCCGTTATCGAGCCCGATGACGAGACCATTGGACGTGGCCGGATCACGCCGGCTGTAGATCACTGCATTCGGCTGCAGCGTCGCGGGTTTGCTCCAGACCGACCAGGTCAGCGGCGCATTCGCGGTGATTGCCAGCGATGACGATGCCGGCAAAGTCAGAGGAGCGACGCCCGTCAGACGCAGACCAGCCCCAATGATCGCACCATCAGCAGGCTGAGCGACGCTCTGCGCATTGTTGACCCAAACCGTGGAATCGAGCGACGGCGTGCCGCGCTCGCCAAAGTGGTAAACAAGCAGCGTGTCGGGGTCGTAGGTTGCCTTTGCATCGTTTGCGGCGCCAATTTTTTGATTACCGTAATAGAGCCAGACGTCGGTCTTGGAGCCAGGCTGCAGGTTCGGGACATTCACCCAGACCAGCGCCTCACCGAGCAGGGAATCGAATTTTTCGATGTGATGCTTCAGCGGTGTCTTGTCGTCACCGGCAACGAAGCGCAGATCGCTTCCATCGGGCTTTGCGGATGCGAAGCGGAAATTGCCGACGTGCAGACGGAGCAAAAGAGGAACGCTTCCGATGGGATCGGTGATGTTGGCCCCCGTCGAACTGGTGTCGACGGTGATCTGCTTGCGCATCGACCATTCGTCATTCCACCAGGCGTGGGCGGAGCCCGTCAGCGCGCCAGTCGCCAACACAAGAGCGAGCGCAAAGCGCAGAACATTCATGCCACCGGCAACACCGCCGGTTCGCTTTTTTGCCAGTTTTCTTCCGCAGAACATGATGAATTGACCCCCAGTCATCAGAAATCTCCACCAACGCTGAACAACACGCGGTGCGAATTCTTCCTCGTCGTTCCCTGGTCGATCATCGGCGTCGCGACGGCGATCATTCCGGTGAAGCGATCAAAGACCCTGAATTTCGTACCGAAGCCGTAGCTCCACATGTCGAAGCGTGACGTTTGCTCCTCCAGCGGGTCGTAAATTCGCGTTGTGCCCCAATCAGCGAAGGCGAACAGACGCCACTCGTTGAACGTGGTGAACCGCGGCTGACCTTCACCGGTTTCGTTTTTCAGATTGCTTTGCAGCCACACGCCGATATCGGGAGAACGAAATTCGACCGTCGCCGCCGCGGCATTGTCGCCCAGCGCTGCGGATTCAAAATAACCGCGCACGGTATCGAGACCGCCCAGGCTGAATTGCTCGCTTGATACGAGCGGTCCGTCGGACCACTGCGTCTTGACGCGTCCGAAGAGCTGATAGCCGTTCAGCAGATCCTGGGTATGAGAGAGGTCGGCGTTGATATGGACGAAGCTGGAATTCGCATTGTATCGCTTGGCGTCGAATTCTTCGTACTGGCTTCCGAATCCGCGAAGATTTCCGGTGGCGCTGAGATTGAATTGCGTCAGCCAGCCGTCCCCCTGCCACGTTGCGCCGTAAGTCGCATTCAAAGGATAGTACGTGATCGGTGTGCTGAAGCTGTTTAAGTCCATCTGGACGGTTTGGCCGAAATGCTTGTAGTCAATGCCGAATGACAGCGAATGGAAGAACTGCTCTCGTGCCGGCAAGGTTAGGACAAAGCGGCCACCGACGATCTGGCCTGGACCGACGACATTCATGCCGCCAATCGTTGCAACATCGCTCTTGGAACTGACGCCGTAGACGAGAAAACTCGTCCAATCAGTGATCCGCGCGAGATACGAACCGGAAAATACCTCGGCGTCATCCTTTCTCTCGGGAGCAACCTGATAGGTGAAGCTCAGCGAATGGCCAAGCTGCCACAGATTGTCGTACTTCACCGTCGCATTGAGGCGTGTCGGGGTCGTATTCGGAGATTGCCGGTTGTTGTATTCGAGATTTCCGTGCAGCGGAAACTTGTCTTCGACATTGAGATCGACGTCGACGGTCCCCGGCGTCACGCCCGCTCTCAAGGCAGGCGTCACCCTGCGATCGGGCCACTGATTGAGCGCAATGATGTCCTTGGTGACATCATTGAAGTTCGGGACTTCGCCCTCCTTCAGAGACGGAGCGCCGCGCTTGATTTTATTGAGGTCGAAGTATCGCGAGTTCGTCACGCGCAGTCGGCCGATCTTGCCTTCCGTGACCTTCAGGACGATGACCCGGCTTGAGACGTCCTGAGGCGGACTGGCGACGCTGACCGTCTGCAAGCCGCGATCGTGGTAGCTTTTCTCGAGTGCGGCGCGCGCCTTCTCAACGTCGCCGGCCGTCTTGTTCGGCCCCAGAAACGGATAGATCGCCTCTTCGACATCGATCTGCGGAAGCTTGTCGGCGCCGTCGACGCGAAACTCATCGATATCGAAGCGCTCAGGCGCAGCGTTCTCCGGGTTTGCTGGCGCTTGCGCGTCGGGTGCAGCGGTCGCGCCGGAGCTCGCACGGGACGTATCCGCAGGCTTGCCGGCGGCAGGCTTTTCCGTCGCCGCGCGTTGTGCAAATGCCGCAGGCGCGGGGGCAATCGCGATCGCAATAGCGAGCGCAGCCGTCAACTGCATCGTGTTTCGCGACGGAATGTGCCCGTCGCTTGATCGAAACGCCCCAATTCGCACGATGCCCTCTCGTCCTCTGCGCAAAAGCGCTTGCCCGCGATCCGGGATCGCGAACAAAAGCCTCCATGCTAAGAAGACACTTGAGCGAGGCCCGACCCGCCACGCTTTGCGCAAATATTTTGAGAAATGAGGGAGATCGTGTTTGCGAGACCACGCAGCAAAGTGGTGGCTCGGCGAAAAAGACTTTCTATCGAATAACTTAGGCGAGACTGATCAGGTCAGAACGACAATACCGCCCGGCAGAGCGTGAATGCCGACCCTGAACAACTGCTGGACCTGGGTTGGGAAGTTGTCGAGATGGTCAAGGTGGAATGTACCGGTGACAAGGCGCTGTCCGAGAACGGGGTTGGCGACAATGATGCGACCGGCTCGATAGCGGTTAACCTCTTGAACGACGTCAGCAAGGGTCTGATCGCGTACGATCAGCAATCCCTTTTGCCAGGCAACCGCCTGCTCGACGTCGACGCGCCCCGGTTCTCCGAACCCGGTGGTCTCGGAAAAGGTCACCTGCTGCCCACCTCGCAGCTGCGCGACGTGCCGAGACGCCTCGACATCTGCTGTTCCCTCAAAGCAGGTTGCGAACACCATTCCGTCAACGCACCGCGCATTCAGTGTCGCTTTCGCAGCGATGATGCGAAGGCTGAGCGCCTGCACAATCAGTGGCCGATCTTGCGGGCGGTCAGCCACGATCGCAGCTTCCCCGGATATCAGTTCGATCCGCGGATCATTGCGCTCCGGCGATAATTTCGCAATGCTGGTTTGGGTGCTGAGGGTGACGGCTACGCCGTCGGCAATGTCAATCTCTCGCCGCTCGCCCTTCCCTGTCCGGTAGTCCGCGCGAAGCTCGCTGTATGACGGCCAGGCATTCATGGGCGGATTGTAGACCATGTACGCAGCGGCGGTTGCTGCAAGGCCTGTTCCGATCACGGTTCGTCGCGTTGTGCTCCAATGCAGAGGATGCCAGGAATTCTGCTTGGCGACATCTGCCGCGCGTTGCTGCGTGACGGCGTCTGCCGTCTCTTTCAAATGACGCCACAGCCGGATCGCCTGTCTGAAGGCTTGTTCGTGTTCAAGGCTCTGATCGCGCCAGCGTTGTGCTTCTTCCAGATCGGATTTTAGAACGTTCCCGGAACGAAGCCGCACCACCCAGCCGAGCGCTTCGCGCATCAGGGGGTCGAGATCAGGAGGATATTCACCGGGCTCGCTCACCGATCAATCACCAGCGCACCAAGAGCAAAAGACACTGAAACGCAGCATATAGCGCATGACAGCCGCATAGCACCCTTCTAAGTGATTCCAAGGCAAACCAGCGATCCAGAATCTGGTGTCGTGGCCGTCTTTCCCGCCCGGGAGGTCCTGTCTTGGCGGAACGACCCGTATCATGCTGCCGAATTCTTCGACGTTCGACTCCGAATTTGCGTCTTGGCAGGATCATCCCCTGCCGGGCATGCCAGGGAAACATTTGGCGACATGTCTTCCTAATCTATAGACACGCGGGACAGGGCAATCCCGCCACGCTCCAGCGAAAAAATTGACGTCATGAGCCGAGGCGACGAACCCGGCGCAAGGTTTAACGGGGATGCGGGAAAGGTGGCTACCCTGGCAGCGGCCTGTTACTGGACGTCCGGCGAACCATCTAAGTCTTGAGATCGCGCCGGACCGAGGCCCTGCGTCTCGAGCACCCGGACACAATAGTCGGTGGCACGCTGGACATCTCGCTCGATCGTGCGCAGCGACACCCCAAAATTCAAGGCAATCTGTGCATAGGGTGTCTCGTCGAACAGCGCGGCTTTGAATACCGAGCGCGTCCGGGGCGGCAATTCCGCGATCGCCCCCAACAGAGCATTCATATCCGCTCGAATTTCGATGGCATGCGCCGGGCTGGGAGTCTCGTCCGGGATATCGAAGAACGCTTCGACCTCTCCGTCCGTCGCCCGGATCTGTTCGTTTCGACGAAGGTTCTTCCCGATATTGATCGCGGCCCGGAATAGATAGTCCTGCGGCCTGCGCAGTTCGGTCTGATCGGATATTCCACTGAGACGAACGAATGTCTCATGCAAGGTTTCGCGGGCAAATTCCGCGCTGCCAAACCTGCGGGCAAGTCTACGAACGATGTTGTCGTAGTCGGCGGCGAGCACGCTCTGCAAAATCGTGCGATTGGACGCGCTCAACTCACCCACTCCCCTACGCAACGATGAGAATCAAACCCACGAACCACAAGACGTTTATGGACCGTAAATTTCGCAGCTTTTCGCTAATGGTCGCTCATGACGAATGGATGACAGCCGGGTAAATCCTGGACGCTGCCCACCAGTCGCTGACCAAGTGTGGCATTGCCGCCTCACACGATTGTGGGCGACGTCACGGCGGATCGAATGAAATCGGCAACCGGATCGTGAGTTGATCCGGCAAGTCAGTCGGAATCACCGGAAGCGGCTGTGCGCGGCGGATGATGTCGGCAGCCGCATCGTCAAGCAACCGACTGCCAGAGGTTTCGCGGATCCACACTTCGCTCACCGATCCGTCCCGCCGCATTGCAAACACCAATTGCGTCACACCGTGCTGGCCGGCCTTTGCGCCGGCCGGGTATTGACGAAAGCGCGCAATATGGCTGAGCAGGATTCTTTGAAATGCAGACATCGTGCCGGTGGCTGTGCCACGCGGTCGACTTCCTGGCGTTGCAGACGACTTTTCGGGGATGGGAACGGCCGGTGTTGGCGCAGGGTCGAGCGCTGCTGTCTTGGTTTCTTCGGGGATCGGCTTGTTCGGGGCCTCGATCAGAGGTTCACGGCGTCCCTCGCTCGTCAGGTTGCTTTGGGGCGACGGCGGCAAGACCGCTGGTGCCTGTTGCTCGACAAGCCGAACCTCAACCACCGGGAAACCAGATTTCTCTTGCGAGCCGAGCGTCATACGCTGGAGGAAGTAGACTCCTGCGGAGAAGACGATCGGGGAAATGATGACAATTCCCCATAGCCAGCGGGTGTCGAAATAGGGAATCGAGCGGGCATGCCGGTCGAGCACATGAAATCTCGTCGGCGCAACCGCATCATCAATTTCAGCTTCGTCGTCTGAAAAAGCGTATTTCACATCGACCTGACAACGATCATGACCCGAACCGGTTGTGGCGTGTGCGCGGGTGCGGGCCGTCGGATGACGACACCCTGCAGAACGGAAGCGACTGCGGTATCACGGACGGGATTGCCCGTCGAGCGGAAGACCTCCGTGCGGCGAACAGTTCTGGAGGGATCAACCCAAAGGTCAACGCCGACACGATAGCTGCCGTCACGCGTTGCGCCGTTTGTTTTCAGCGCCTTCTGAAGATCCTGCTGGATTGCGCCAATGTAATCCGAAAGTTCGTTGCGATCAGGCCCCTTTGTTGCCCCCGCGACGTGAAGCGTGTCCAGCGACATATCGGCGCCGAGCAACGAATCGTCCGGCGGTGCAAACGGATTCGGTGCTGTCGGATCGACCAATGCGATGGCGTCGGAGCGCGCATAGCGTGCGACCAATCCGCTCTCTCCGAGCAGGATTTTCAAGGCCGCTTCGCGACTATATTCGCCGTTGAGGGGCGCCGAGCGCAAACCGGATTCAGCACCGCTGGCATAGAGCACGGCGACGCCGCTGGCAGCGCTAAACGCCTGCAGGGCGCCGGCGAGCGGCTGCTCGGGAATATGAAACTCGATGGTCGCGGAGCCGAAACTGTCAGCCTCACCGGCTGCGACTTGAACGAGACAGCTGACCACGACCGCAACGAGCGCGCATGCCAATAAAGGCCAGCGACGCGATCGTCGGGGAACCATTAAAATCGCAGCCCGTGACATTTTACTTCGCCGGGAGTTCTACCGACATGACGCGGAAACCCGCCGACAGCCTTCTGCAAGCTATGACGCGCATCCGCCAGCCCTGATTTCATCTCGCACCTGCCCTCTCTGGACAACGCGTCTTGGATCCGAAAATTCATCGAAGATGCCCACTGGCAACGTTTTAGGTCCGATCCGTGACAGTTTGTTATCCCCCAGGGCGCATCGCACCCTTGCAGTTCGGAGCTCTTTCGCACGCCTTCGCATCGTGACGAAGCCACTGCGGCGCCATCGACGCTGGAATCGAAATCGTCTCAGCCAAACAAAAATATTTGGTCAAAGGTGGCGGGTCGGGCCTCGCTCAAGTGTCTTCTAGACGTGGGCCTGGTTGCGAGAGGCAAATCCTTGCTTCGGCTGGCCTGTCTTCTGTGGGGGGACCGACTGCATCCGTGAGGGTGCGAGGCACGTGCCAGAACCAACGTTCGAGCAGCACGGATCTCGCGCCGGGCACAATGGGACTGTCGCTTTTGGCTTCGTCAAAGCGCGCAGGCCTTTCGGAAGAAACACAACAATCATCGTTGTCCGTGGTGAGCGGGCAAACGCGGCCGTATGCGCGGCAGCGAACGGAGTCGCATGGCCGCATGGCCGTTCTGGATTGGGGCAGTGCCGGCGCGGCCGGACGAATGAACAGACAAGGGGTTGAAGATGTTTAAACGTATCGCGTCGAATGACGGTCACCAGACGATGCTGTCGCGTCGGCGTCGCATGTTGTGCGGCTCGACCGCGCTGTGCGCGTTCATTGTCGCGCTGTCGTTCGCCGGCGAGGCAAACGCGCAGGCCAACAACTGGACCGGAGGAGACGGCAACTGGTCCGAAGCCGGCCGATGGAGCGGTGACTTGCCGACCGGCGTTTTTGCTGATCCGGCGACGCCTACGCCCACCGTTATCGGAGCCGGCACCGCCGGTAACGTAACGATCGACACCAACGACGCGGTGAGCCGCAACATTCAGGTCGGCAACGGCAGCACGCTGCAGATCATCGGCGGCGGCATTCTGACCACGACCCCGGCGCAGACTGCCAACGGCATCAACACCATTGGTCTCTCCGCGACGTTCAATCCGGACGCCGCCGGCCCCGGCACCATGCTGATCGATGGCGCCGGCTCGACCTGGAACGCCGGCAACGCCGGCGTGCGCGTCGGAAACGGCGCGACCGGCACGCTGACCCTCTCCAACGGCGGCGCGCTCCACATGACCGGCGGCCTGCTCTCAGTCGGCCTCAACGCCGGCGGCAACGGCACGCTCAACATCAACGGTGGCTCGGCCAACAATGTGGAGGCACTGCGCCTCGGCTTCAACGGCGCGACCGGTACGGTAAACATCACCAACGCCGGCACGCTAGTGACGTCGAGCAGCTCGGCGGCCCAGAACACGATCGGCGACGGCACCGGCGCGTCGCCCGCGACCGGCATCATGACCATCTCCGGCGCGGGATCGAGCTGGACCATCGGCCCGCAGGGCACGCTGGCGATTGGCAGGGGTGCCGGCAGCTCCGGCACCCTGACCATCACCGATGGCGGTAAACTGTTGTACCAGAACCCCAACGGCGCGATTCAGGTCGGCGAAGAGGGCGGCACCGGCGAGGTCCTGGTCAGCGGGGCCAATTCGCTGTTCGAGGCCGCCCAAAGCGGCCTCGGGATCGGCACCGGCGCCGGATCGACCGGCACTTTCACCTTGACCGACAACGCCGTCGCCAATTTCGGGGGCGTGAATACCGTCATCATCGGCCATCACGACGGTACCGGCACGCTCAACGTGTCGAACGGCGCCACCCTCAACAGCGAAAACAACATCTATGTCGGCAACGCCGGCGGCAACGGCACGCTCAATGTCACGGGCGGCGGCAAGATCAACGTCACCGCCGGTTCGCTCGACATCGGCACGCAGGGCGTTGGCACCGGCCTCGTCGACGGACCGGGCTCCATTATCAGCACTAGTGCAGGCATGACGGTCGGCTTCGTCAACACCGGCGCGCTCACGGTGTCGAACGGCGGCATCGTCACCTCGGCCGGCGCTGCGCTGATCGGCAATATGGGCGGCACCGGCACGCTCAACGTCACCAGCGGCGGCCAGTTCGTCTTTGAGAGAGAGGTGGCGGTCGGCTGGGGCGGCGGCACCGGCACGGCCCTCGTGACCGGGGCCGGCACGCGTATGGAGAGCAACCTCGCCATCCAGATCGGCAACGATACCGGCACCGGCCCCTCGACCGGAACGCTGACCGTTGCGGAAGGCGGCGTCATCAAAGCACCCACTGTCTACGTTGGCTTCAACCCGGCCGGCCACGGCACGCTCAATATCGGCGCCGGCGGCGCGGCGGGCACGGTGGACGGCACGGTGACCATGGGAGGCGCAAGTCCGACCATCAACTTCAACCACAATGAATCCAATTACATCTTCTCCAACGTCATTTCCACACACGCCGGTCAGCCCGTTGGCGGCTCGGTGAACTTCATCGGCTCCGGCACGACGACGCTGACGGCCGTGAATACCTACACGTCCGCAACGAACGTTAATGCTGGCAAACTCGTGATCGCGAACGGCGCGTCGATCGCTGACTCGGTCCTCACCACCGTCAACAGCGGCGGCACCCTGTCCGGCGCGGGCAGCGTTGGTAATGTGAGCGTGGCGAGCGGCGGCACCATCGCTCAGAGCGCCGGCAACACGCTGACCGTGAAGGATATCACCTTCGCCGCCGGGTCGATCTATAACGTCGGTATCAATCCGACCGGCGGGACCGGCAGCATCGCGGCGAATAGCGCAACCCTCAACGGCGGTACGGTTCAGGTGCTGGCGGGCAGCGGCAACTACGCACCCGGCACGTCCTTTACGATCCTGAGCACGACCGGGGGCGTGACCGGGCAGTTTGCCAATGCAGTGAACACAAACTTTGCGTTCCTGAGCGCGGGTCTCGACTATGCGGATCCGAGCAAGGTCAATCTCGCGATCACACGCAATGCGACGTCATTCGCTTCCGTCGCACTCACGCAGAACCAGCGCGCGGCGGCAACGGGCGTCGGCGGCCTGCCCGCCGGCAATGCCGTGTACGACGCGGTCGTGCAGCAGGACATCGGCGGAGCCCGCACCGCGTTCGACGCCTTGTCCGGCGAAGCGCATGCCAGCGCGCAAGGTGCGCTGATCAACAACTCGCTGATCGTCGGCGATACGATCAACAATCGCCTGGCATGGGGCTTTGGCGGCGAGACGCTGCCGGGCGCGCCTGCGACAAGGGCGATCGGCTATGCTGCCGAGGACGCTTTTGCATCGCTGAACTATGCGGACGACAAGAGAGGCGCGGCCAAGGCGCCATGGATGGCGCGAAAGGCTCCGGTCGTGGCGCCGCCTCCGGCCGTCATCTATTCGCTCTGGGCTCAAGGTCTCGGAAGCTGGCTCAACCACAGCGGCGACGGCAACGCCGCCAAGATGAAGAGCTCGACCGCCGGCGTCATTTCGGGACTCGATGTGACGTTCTGGGATACGTACCGTTTCGGTATCGCCGGCGGCTACAGCCAGTCCGATATCTCGGTTGGTGCGCGGGGGGCGTCGCTCGACGCGGACAGCTACCATATCTCGGTCTATGGCGGTGCGCGACAAGGCCGGTTCGGCTTCCAGGGCGGCCTGATCTATAGCTGGAACGAGATCGCGTCGAACCGCGCGGTCATGTTCCCGGGCTTCATGGACACCGTTCGGGCTGACTACAATGCGGGCACAACGCATCTGTTCGGCGAGACCAATTACCAGTTCCTGGTGAACGGCACCGCGCTTCAGACGTTCGCCGGCTTCAACTACATGCACCATCAAACCGACAGCTTCGCCGAACGTGGCGGCGCGGCGGCCCTCGCAGTCACCAGCAACGATCGCGATGTGGTGTTCACGACGGTCGGTCTTCGCTCTTCGGCCATGCTCGCCCAGAGCGGAACCTTCACGCTGGTGGGCCGTGGCACTCTCGGATGGCGTCACGCCTTCGGCGACACTGATACGGCGATATCGGCTGCCTTTGCCGGCGGATCGCCGTTCAGCGTGACTGGCACGCCGATCGCCACCGATGCGGCCTACGGCGAGGCTGGCCTTGACCTGAACTTCTCGCCCGCGGCGACACTCGGCATCGCCTGGTCCGGACAGTTTGGGAATAACGCCAACGAAAATCGGCTGAAGGGCCAGTTCGTGTATCGCTGGTGACATAAATCCCAGCCACGGCGTGAGCTAGGCTCACGCCGACAAGATTCGAGGGGACCGGTACGCTGGTCCCCATCCCTGCTGTAGCAGCGCTGTCTGCACAATCGCCCCATGCATTCGAGCGACCGCCAGGAGCCAAGCCATGACGTCGAAGCCGCACCGCAAGAACGACTCCTCCAGGGATAAGGCGCTGGCACGAAAAGCCGCGCGCAACGCTTCGGCGCGACCGAGACTGTCAACCGCAATCGCGATGATTTCCGGCTCTCGCGCAGCGCGTCGTCACTTACTTCTCACAGGCGTCAGCATCGCGGCTTTGGCCATGTCCATGCCGGAAGCCCATGCGAAACCGATGGGCGGCTGGACCCCTGTTCCAACGGCCGCAGCAGTTGCTGCTGCGCAGACAAGTTCCGCCGAAGCCGCAGCAGCGGCGCAACGTTCCCTCAACGCCCTGCAACGCGCGACGTCAGCCATCCAGGCGATGCAAGCAACACAACAGGCCGCGCGCGATGCCGCAAAAGCAATGTTGGCCCGCACGCCAAGTGGTATTCCAGACGGCCTCAAGCCCGGCGGACTCGATCCCGTCGTCAACCCGAGCCAATGGATCGGCGGTAATGCACCCTCGGAAACCAAGAGCGACGGCCGCACGAAGGTCACCGTCGAACAGACGCAGCAGCGCGCGGTCTTCACCTGGAACAAGTTCAACGTTTCAGAAAACACCGATCTGGTCTTCAACCAGCTGAGCGCCGAATGGGTCGCGCTCAACCGCGTTCTGGATACCGCGCCCAGCACCATCCTCGGCTCGGTCAAGGCGCCGGGCACCGTGCTCGTCATCAACCAGAACGGCATCGTGTTCGGCGCCGGCGCGCAGGTCAATGTCGGCTCGCTGATCGCGACCACGCTCGACGTCGGGCCGGCGATTATCCTCAACGAGACCGGGAATTTTATCACCTCGACGACAGAATGGCGCAACCAGAACTTCCTGGCGAACGGCTTGCTGGGCTACGAGGCGCCCGAGAACAGCAATCTTATGCAATCGGCACCGTTCACGCCGTATGGGGCGGTCACGACGAGCCCGTGGGGTACTCCCGAAATCACGCCGATTCGCAACGAAGGCACCATCAAGGTCGAGGCCGGCGCCTCCATCACTGCCGACGACACCGGCCTGATCCTGATGGCCGCGCCCTACGTCATCAACGCCGGCCACCTGCGCGCGCCGCAGGGCCAGGTGATCCTCACCGCCGCATCCACGGCGCTGGCGCTGACGCCCTCCACCGGCGCCGGCAGCGACCCGATCCCGCAATCGAACAAGCCGCAAGGCGGAGGCGGCGAATCTGTCTGGGCCGCCGCAGACAAGAACATCCGCGGCCTGGTGCCGCTGCCGCAGGCCGAGCGGGACCGCAGCGATCTCTATGTCTGGAACCAGGACACCGGCCTGATCGAGGTGCCGCAGGGCAACATCTATCTGCGCAGCCCCGGCAACGCCAACCCGCAGAACGTGAACGGCTACTTCTTCGACAACGGCGGCGGCGTCACCCTCGGCAGCGGCCTGGTCCGCAACGACGGCGTGCTGTCGGCCACCACCAGCGTGTCGCGCAACGGCTCGATCTTCCTCGACGCCAACGACGTGCGGCTCGGCGCGGGCTCCACTCTCGCCATCCTGCCCGACACCGGCGGTGAGACCATCCCGCAGAGCCCATCCTCGCTGGCCGATTTCCGGCCCTCCGCGATCCGCATCGGCCGCAACGCCACCAGCACCGAGATGGGCGAGGACGCGCTCATCCTCGCGCCCGGCGGCGACGTGCTGTTCGGCCGCTCCGACATGGTCAATCCCTATCTCGCGGGGGCCCCGAGCATCGTCATCAACCGCGGCGCCGAGATCAACGTCGCCGGCCTGCCCGACGTGCTGGTGCCGATCTCGGAGAACCAGATCGTCATCGACCCTGCCAAGAAGAACGAGCTGCGCGACAGCCCGCTCTACCGCTCGGGCTTCCTCAACGGCGCGGTGATCTATCTCGACCCGCGCATCTCCGGCGTGCGCGACGACGGCGTGCCGTGGATCGGCTCGCCGCTGATCGACGCCACGGCGTATTACCAGCTCGTCGGCGTCGGCGTGGACCGCTTGATGACCAAGGGCGGCAGCGTCACCCTCGGCGTCGGCTACGCCAGCACCTACGTCCCCGGCACATCAACCGGCTATCCGAGCACCGTCGTGGTCCGCGAAGGCGCGGTGATCGACATGTCCGGCGGCTGGCTCAGCTACGAGGCCGGCTTCGTCCGCTCCACCCAGCTCATTACGGCTACCGGCCATGTCGTGGACATCAGCCGCGCCGATCCCAACGAAACCTATATCGGCATCGCCAACGGCTGGACGCGCGATCACGCGCACTGGGGCAAGGTCGATACATGGAGCAGCACGCTGGGCCGCACCGGCGGCCGCTGGGTGCAGGGCTACAATGAGGGCCGCGACGCCGGCATCATGCAGATCGCCACGACGGCGCTGGTGCTCGACGGCACCTTCCACGCCCGCGCCTATGCCGGCGAGAACCAGATCGCCGCCGGCAAGGCCGGCACCGGCAAGTCCGCCTTCTCCGGGGACGATCGCCTGGTGCAGGGCGGCGGCGACGAACTGCCGGCCGGCGGCGCGCTGATCTTCCGCCCGAGCGCGAACGTGCGCATCACCGCCGACGAATCCGCCGCGCTGCCCGACGGCGACTACGGCAACTGGGTCGGCGGCGGCCTCGCGCTCAACGACGACGGCAAGTACGTCTACATCCGCCCCACGCTTACGACCGGGCTTCCGCTCCCCGCCGAGCGGCTCGGCGACCTCACCATCACCGACAAGCAGATCTCCGACGCCGGCCTGAGCCAGTTGTCGATCCTCGGCATCAACGAGAGCGGGGCCGGTTCGGCCGGCGTCGCCATCGCCCCGTCGGTCCGAACCGCGGCCTCCTCGATCCGGGTGGAAGCCGGCGCCAACATCGTCCTCAACCCCGGCGGCATATTCCGCGCCGAGGGCTCGCGGGTCGAGATCGACGGCAACGTCACCGTGCCGGCGGGCCGGATCGTGCTGCGCACCGCCTTCCATCCCCTTGCTTACCGCCAGCCCAACAGCACCACCCCGCCGACCACGGTCCCTCCCCAGGTCTTCGAGGCCGGCTACCATGACATCATTGTCAACGGCAGGCTGTCGGTGGCCGGCCGCTGGGTCAACGACTACGGCGCATCCAACGACGCGGCGCTCGGGCCGGGCTGGCTGAACGGCGGCAGCATCACGATGGAGGCCGCCTCGCGCGTGGACTACTGGACGGAGACCATCGGCAGCGGCGTCGGCAGCGGGGTCTACGATTCATCGGGGCAGCTCATCTCTCCGCCCCCCAATTCCCAGTCCAACCGGACCGGCGTCGATCTCTCCGGCAGCATCCTGATCAACCCCGGCGCGCGGCTCGACCTGTCCGGCGGCGGCCGCATCGACCAGAACGGCAAGTTCGACCTTACCGGCAAGGGCGGCAGCCTGTCGCTGAAGAGCGGGCCGGAATATTTCTACGACTTCGGCGAGTTCGGCATCCGCCACGGCTGGCGGCTGGCGACCCTGCAAAGAGGCCCCGACCTCGACATCATCGTCGTCCCGGTCGTTCCCGAGAAGATCAACGCACGCATCGTGTTCGACCGCGATGCGATCACCGCGCACGGCTTCGGCGGCGGCGGCACCTTCAACCTTTACACGCCCGAGTTCTCGCTCGGCGAGGGCACGCTGGCCACCGGCACTATCCTGCCGTTCGACTTCTTCTCCACCGCGGGCTTCGCCAACTACAACATCACCTCGTTCAAGACCGAGATCACGCCCTCGACCTTCACCAACGGCTATGGCGGCTACAACGCCGTGCTCGCCACCCAGACGATCACGGTCGGCGCCGGGCAGACGCTGCTGCTGACGCAGTCGGTGCTGCCCAACTTACTCGACACCACGCAGGCGCTGGCGCTGCGCGGCCTCGCCAGCGGCGGCGACATCCGCTCCGTGCTGTCGCCTGCGGTCCCGACCGAGGCGTGGGACCAGAAACCGGTCAACCTGACGCTCGGCGGCCTGATGGAGCTGCACGTCGCCGAAGGCGGCGCGGTGACCGGCGCGGCCGGCGCCTCGCTCACGGTCGGCGGCCTGATCAACGACGGCACCATCCGCATCGCCGGCGGCACCGTGACGCAGCGCTGGGACCTGCCATCGCCCTACGTCACCGGCCTCTACGATCTCTCCGTCATCGGGAACTCGCGCGACCCGATCGGATTCCGGGACTTCTCCGACATCTTCACCATCAACCCGGACGGCAGCATCGACCCGACGGCACCGAGCAAGCTCACCGGCTCCAACCAGGATCTGATCGCCAGCCATCCCGTCTACAAGCTCGGCCTGCTCGACCAGGGCGAGGGCATCAGGCTCGGCGCCAACAGCGTCATCGACCTGTCCGGCGCGGTGATCCTCAACCCCTATGCCTCGCCCGCGGCCGTGGACGGACGCATCGTCGGCGGCGGCACACTGGCGACGGTCGCGCCACACCACCTCGGCGGCTGGCGCTACGAGCTGCCGTACTACCAGGCCGGCGGCACGCTCACCGCCGCGCCCGGCGCGGTGATCGACCTGTCCGGCGCGTCGGGCGTGCTGCGCCAGCCGACCGCGAACGGCTATGCGCCGACCGAGGTGTGGAGCAACGGCGGCACGCTCTCGATCGGCGCCGGTGCCACGCTCGACGGCATCGACATCCGCGCCCACGGCGGCAACGTCCAGGCCCGGGGTGGCACGCTGCAGTTCGTGCGCCCGGTGCTCGCGCAGCACGATCCGGCGACGTCGGCTCCGAACGTGGTCTCCGCCGACTTCATCACGCGCTCGGGCTTCGACACGCTGATCGCGATGGGCGGGGTCACCTCGTCCGGCGACGCCACGGTGACGCTCGACCGCGCCTTCATCCTGATGCCGCAGCAGTGGAAATACGACAGCGCCAACCCCAGCCCCTCGGTCGTGCCGGAAGACATCCTGTCGCCGACGATCTCGACCGGCGGCGCGCTGACCATCGAGGCGCCCTATATCGGCCTCCTGAACAACATCGACAGGCTGGTGCCCGCCACCGGGGGCACCCCGGCCGGCACCGTGACGCTGCGCGGCCGGCAGATCGACGTCACCGGCGTCGTCCGCTTCGACGCCTCGGTGACCCATGCCACGCTCGACGCCACCGGCGACATGCGCCTGATCGGCGTCGACTACGCCGGCTGGTACCGCCAGTTCGATCCCTCGTTCCAGGTCACCGATCCGACGCTGACAGGCGCGATCGCGGTGCGCGGCGACCTGACGCTCAACGCCGCCCAGATCTATCCGACCACCGGCTCGACCTTCACCATCACCTCGGCGGCCGCCGACGGCACCATCACCATCGGCCGCAACGGCGCCGACGCGCCGCCGGCGCCCTACACCGCGGGCGGCAACCTCACGATCCAGGCCGCGCATATCGTACAGGGCGGCGTGATCCGCGTGCCGTTCGGCACGCTCACGCTCGGCGGCAACGAGCCGATGCGCGCGACATCGGCGCTCACGCCGCAGATCGCGCCGGCGACGCAGAGCGTGGTGCTCGCGGACGGCAGCATCACCAGCGTCTCGGCCGGCGGCCTGTCGATCCCCTATGGCACCACCACCGACACCATCGAATGGTATTTCGCCCCGACCAGCAACTCCAAGCTGGACGGCCCGCCGGTCAAGGTGCTGGCGCTGAACGGCAAGGACATCACGCTTGCAGAAGGTGCGACCGTCGACCTGTCCGGCGGCGGCGACGTCTACGCCTACGAGTTCGTGCCCGGCACCGGCGGCTCGCGCGACGTGCTGAGCCAGTTCAACGCCGACCAGTACAGCGCCAACGTGGTTGGCGGAGTCGGCTACCAGTATCCCGACAGACGGCAAGTCTACGCGATCGTACCGGGCCTGTCCGATGCACCGGTCTCGGTCTATGACCCGATCTATTCCGCCAATTATGCGAGCCTGATCTCGGCTTCCGGCGCCGGACGACGCGTCTGGCTCGACGGCGGCAACGGTTTGGCCGCGGGCTGGTACACCCTGCTTCCGGCGCAATACGCGATGCTGCCCGGCGGCATGCGCGTGGTCGAGCAAGTTGGTACGAAACACGTCATCCCCGGCTCCTCGTTCCAGCTCGGCGACGGCAGCCTGCTGGTGTCCGGCCGCTACGGCGACGCGCTGTCCGGCGCATCGGACTACCAGGTCCGGCAGTTCAGCGTGATGTCGCAGGACGTCATCCGCTCCTACTCCAACATCGTGCTCACCTCGGGCAACGAATTCACCCTGTCGCAGGCCGCCTCCCAGGGCCTGGTCGCGGCGCGCAACGGCCTCGACGCCGGCCGGCTGGTGTTCAACCCGCTGAGCTCGCTGACGATCAGCGCCACCGTCCTCGGCACGCCGGCGGACGGCGGCCGCGGCTCGCAGGTGGACATCGGCGGCAACCGCATCGTCATCACCTCGACCGCCGCCGACGCCGTGCCGGCCGGCGTGATCCACCTCACCGCCGAGAGCCTCAACAAGCTCAACGCCGAGAGCCTCCTGATCGGCGCGACCCGCACCGACAACACCGACGGCACCACCAATCTCACCATTACCGGCCGCTCGATCGTGATCGAGAACGACGCGGCGCATCCACTGACCGGGCCGGAGATCCTGTTCGCGGTGGACGACGGCGTCACCAACCAGGTCGCCGCCGAGCTGATCCTGCGCGACGGCGCGACGGTGATCGCCACCGGCGCGGTCAACGACCAGCGCAGCGGCGCCTATGTCATCGACGGCCGCGTCATCGTCACCAACGACACCGGCAATCTCGACGATTCGCCCAGCCAGGGCGGCACCCAGGTCTTCCATCTGCCGGTCAACAGCGCCACCGGCGCGCTGGTGCGGGTCGCCAACGGGCCGCAGCGCATCGTGGAGCGGCTGCGCACCGCGCCCGACCCGGTGCTGCCGGGCGCGACCGGCACACCGACCGGCCCCGACGCCTCGCTTCTCGTCGGCAACGTCACGCTCCAGGGCGGTGCCATCGGCTTCGACACCTCGCATGCGGTCTCCATCGGCTCGAACGCACAGCTGCGCGGCCGGGACATCGCGCTCGGCGCGGCGGCCATGGCCTTCACAAGGGGCGCGCAGCCCTCGAACGTGGTCGTCATCACCCCCGAATTGCAGGCGATCCTGTCGCAGGGCGATCAGCTCACGCTGCGCTCGCAGAGCTTCATCGGCTTCGACAACGGCACCTATCAGTTCAAGTCGGTCGCGCTCGACGCCGCGACGCTCGAGTCGCTCGAAGGCGGCTCCGTCACCCTCAACGCCGACAAGAGCGTCCAGCTCAGCAACGCCGGCGCCGCAGGCGCCGTGACCGGCGGCACCGGCACGCTCAACATCGTCGCTGGCCAGATCGGCTTCGGCAGCGGCACCATGGCGACCGCGGGCTTCGGCAACGGCGTCCACCTCACCGCGCGCGAGGGCCTGTTCTCCGGCCGCACGCCGGTGAACGCAGCCATCGCCCCGGTGGTGCGCTATCTCAGCCCGCCGGTCGCGCCGCCCGACATGCGCGGCGTGTTCGACATCGGCGCCGCCAACCTTTCCATCGTCGCGCCCTATATCGGCGACGCCGGCACGCCGGGCGTGTTCACCGATCCGGCCACGAGCCTGACGCTGCGCACCACCGGCAACGTCGCGATCACCAGCGCCGGTACCAGCCCCATCGACCTTGCGCCCTACCCCGGCATCCCCGGCTCCTCGATCATCGTGGAGGGCAACAACGTCACGGTCTCCGGCACGACGATGCGCGCCACCGCGGGCACGCTCACCTTGCGCGCCACCGGCGCCATCGCGCTGTCCGGCGGCGCGCGGCTGGAGACGCCCGGCTACAGCCAGACCTTCGGCGACCAGTTCGACCCGCAGACGAAATCCGCGCTCGGCGGCACACTGACGCTGTCGGCGCTCGGCGCCGGCGGCATTTCGCTCGGCGACGCCACGCTGTCGGTCGGCAACGGCACCGGCGACGCCGGCACGCTGAAACTGTCCACGGCAAACGGCAGCATCGACTGGGGCAGCGTCACGCTCGACGGCAAGGGCGGCGACGGCGGCCAGGGCGGCACGTTCTCGATCGACACGAAGGGCGGCATTGACCTCGTGGCGATCAACACCCGCGTCGGCGCAGACGGCTTCACCGGCGGCTTCATGGCGCGCACCCGCACCGGCAACATCGAGCTGACCGCCGGGCAGACGCTGCGCTCGGGCTCCGTCAACCTCACCGCGGACGGTGGCTTCGTCATCATCGGCGGCACCATCGACACCTCCGGCGTCAACGGCGGCAACATCGAGCTTTACGGCACGTACGGCGTGACGCTGCAGGGCGGCGCGCTGCTGGACAGCCATGCCGACGGCTATGCGGCCGACGATACCCGCCAGGCGCGGGCCGGCCACATCACGCTCGGCACCGACTTCCTGCCGGGCACCACGATCATCCAGAACGACGGCAGCGTGACCGGCTCCAGCGGCGTTATCACCATCGCGTCCGGAGCCAGGATCGACGCCTCCGCGCACCGGCCGGGCGACCGGCTGGTGCGCATCATGCGCGGCGGCGTGGTCAACTACGCCTATGTCGAGGGCGACCTCGGCGGCATCGTCACGCTGCGCGCCCCGGTGGTGGCCGGCGGCGGCGGCAACACAGTCAACGTCAGCGTGGCCAGCGCCGACAGCATCGCGGGCGCGCGATCGATCGATCTCGTCGGCTTCAAGCGCTGGGATCTCGCGCAGGTGGCCGCGAGCGGCCTCTACACGGGCGTGACCCGCGACGCGGCAACCAACACCGTGTCGCTCGACGTGACGGCGGACCTCGACACCGCCAATGTGGACGGCACCCGCAGCGCGGTCGGCGGCGTCAACTTCCTCGGCGACAACGGGACCGGCACGATCGTCGATTTCGTGCAGAATCTGGACGTGTCGGCGGCCTACGGCAATCTCGGCGGCCTTGCCGCGCGGGAGAACTTCCGCGCGCGGCCGGGCATCGACCTCGCCGCCACCGGCAACATCGTACTGAACTCGAACTGGAACCTCGGCGCGGGCACGGTCAACCTGCAGGCCGCACTGGCCGCGGGCTCGGTGATCCTCAACCCGATGCTGCAACGCGCCGGCGAGCCGGCCACCGGCTATGTGATCAAGTCGGGCTCCGAGGGCAAGGTTTTCGCAGAAAATACCACGCTGATCTACCGCACCAACCACGGCGACGTGAACGGCGAGGCCCCGGTGCTGTCGCTGCGCGCGGGCGGCGCGGTGACCCTCAAGGGCAGCCTGACCGACGGCTTCTTCATGTTCCGCGACCAGACCGACCGGACCTACCGGCAGGCGCTCAACAAGACCTACAGCACCGACTACGTGGTCACCCTCAACGGCGGCTTCAACTCCGGCAGCGGCCTGAACAACCTGACCGAGTGGAGCGCCTGGACCGGAACCTCCGCGCCGCAGATCTATCTCGGCCTCTCGGTCGCGGCCCGCAGCGCGGGCTTCCTCGCGCAAACCGCGCTCACCGCGGATACCACCAACGTGCCCTACTCCACCCTCGGCAACTCGCCGGCGGCGCAGGGCACCTACCGGGCCTCCGACGGGCTCGGCAACGTGGACGGCGGCGGCGATCCGCTCGGCAGCGCCGTGGTGTTCCCGCTGCTGCCCGGCGGCAAGGCCGCGCCATCGACATCCTACATGCTGGTCGCCGGCGCCGCGGGCCTTGCCAGCGGCTCGGTCCTCGACGCCAGCGCCGATCCGTTCCGGATCAACCCGGCGTCCGCGGCCGACCTCACCGTGATCGGACGCTCGTTCTACCAGCCGCCCGCCGGCTCCCCCCTGACGAGCTCGGACGGCGTGAACGTCCCCGGCCTGATGGTGGACAACCTCAACACCAACTCCGGCGGCGGTGCAAGCTTCTCCGGCACCACGCGTCCGACCGCGGGCGGCATGCTCACGCTCGCGGACTGGCTGGCGCAGGCGACCAACCCGGCCGCGTTCCGCGGTGTCAGCGACACCTCGGTCGCGCTGCTCTATCTCGGACGCACCAACGTCGCCAGCGACGACCCCAACCGCGCGTTGGTGCTGAACCTGTTCGCCGCCTTTGCGGCCGAGCACGGCCTGGTGCTCAACAGCACCGACCCGAACACCGGCTGGCGGCGTGACACGCTGTCCGCGACCGACGCCTCGACCACCTTCATCGCCATGTCGGTGAAGAACTTCAAGCTGTTCGTCGCCGAGAGGCTGATCCCGGCGATGCCGCAGATCGAGGCCAACCTGCGCGGCGTGACGGCGGTGTCCGGCGCGCTCCCGCTGCCGGCTCCCACCACCACCTCCAGCAACAACGCCGGAGCGGCGACCATGGTGCGCACGATGGTGCGCAGCGGCACCGGCAGCATCCGGCTCGGCGCCGGCGGCGACCTCGACCTCACCGACGGTCCTGTCGCCTACGTCACCGCCTCCGGCACCGCCTGCGCGACGCCCAGCGCGAGCTGCAGCCAGCTCGGCGGCGTCGCGGTCTACACCGCCGGCCACCTCGTCGCTCCGGTCGCGGCCGTTCTGCCCGACCCGGTGACGGGCGCGCCGGTCGCGGTGGCGACGCCGACGCCGGCGGCGTCGATCTTCGCGACGCCTTTTATGGTGAACAACGCCAGATTCAACTATGGTGGCGCTCTCGGCACCCTGGCGGCCGACGCCGTGGCCCTCACCGGCGGCGGCGACATAGACGTGACCGTGCAGGGCAGCGTGCTGAGCCGCCGCGACCTGCGGCCGGGCACGCTAGCCGCGAACCAAAGCACCGGCTGGACGCCGGTGCATCCCTGGTTCGGCATGATCGTCCCCCCCTACCAGCAAGGCACGATCGAGCGCGGCGCGCTGCCGGAGCAGCCCTGGCGCCGGGTGGACGAAGGCCCGGGCGTCGGCGGCCGTCCCACCGCGACCATCAGCACCCAACTGTTCCGCGAGGGCATCGGCGCGCTCGGCGGCGGCAACGTCACCATCGACGCGGGCCACTCCGTGTCCGACATCACCGTGGTCTCTGAGACCTCGCTCGCCAGCACCACGATGACGCCGCCCGGCGGCGGGCTCACCACCAGCGTGCTGTTCACCTTCGGCGGCGGCAACGTGGCGATCCGCGCCGGCGGCGACATCCTCGCCGCCCGCGTGGACGTGCCCGCCGGCACCGTGCAGATGACCGCCGGCGGCAACATCGGTGCCGCCGCGCCGATCCGGACGGGGGAAGGCGCTGCTTCAAGCTTCAGCTATGTCGATCTGAACGGCACGCCGAGCTGGCAGCTTTATGCGCAATACGGCACGCCCACCTTGGCAACCACCATCCTCAACGAGACCAGGGTGCGGATCGACGACGCCACGGTCGACATGAGGGCCGGCGGCGACATCGAGCTCAAAGGCATCGCCCCGCTCGATGGCTTCTACTCGCCCCATGCCGCGCTGCACCTTTCGGCCGGCGGCTCGGTGACCGTCAACAACAACATCCAGATGACGACGGTGGCGGCGAACGGCGCCGGCGCGGTCGCGGTCTATCCCGGCACGCTCAGCGCCACCGCGCTGACCGGCGACGTCAACCTGAAGACCTACGCGGCGCCGGTGACGTTCAAACCCGGCCTCGACTACACCACCGGCAAGGTCGGACAGATCCTGCCGTCCTACAACGTCACTGCGCCGGTCGAGCTTCTGATGGCGCCGAGCCCCCACGGACAGCTCCATATCATGGCCGGCGGCGACATCCTGCCGTCCAAGATCGCCATGCTGGACATCGACCCCAACTATCTGCCGGGCCTGTTCACGCTGGGCGGCAGCACCCTCTACATCATCCTGAACGCGAACTTCGACAGCCGGACCAACCGGCCCTACCAGTGGGACTCCGTCGGCTTCCCGCGCTACAAGAGCACGCTGAGCGTGCCGCAGCTCAAGCGGCAGCATGTCGATCCGCTGAGCAACCCCCGCGACAACGATCCGGTCTATATCCTCGCCGGCGGCGACATCGGCAACGCCGACTCGGGACTCAGCCTGTCGCTGCCCAAGCAGGCTCGCGTCTATGCCGGGAACGACATCGTCAACATGATCTTCCTGGGCCAGAACCTCGACCCGTCCGACATGACGCGGGTGGTCGCCGGCCGCGACATCATCGGCACCTCGTCGCTAGTGGGCGCATTGTATCTTGATTTTTCGACGAGCCCGATCACCTATCACACCCGCAGCCCGCAGCCGACCATGCTCGGCAACACCTTCATCCTCGGCGGCCCGGGCGACCTGTCGGTCGAGGCCGGCCGCAATCTCGGCCCGTTCCTCAACTCGGCCGACATCTACGACTCCAACAGCTCCACCATGCCGACCCTCCGCTACGGCGGCGGCATTATCACCGTCGGCAACGAGTGGAACCCGTACCTGCCGGCGGTCAGCGCCAACATCACCGCGACGTTCGGCACCGCCAAGGGCGCCGACTACGCGGCGCTGCGCGATTATTACGTCGCGCCCGGCGCACCGGGCAACGCACTCGGCGACTACGGCGCCAAGCTGCTCGCCTGGATGAAGAAGAACGCCGCCGCGGAGTTGAAGGCAGCCTACGGCACCGCGGAGGTGAGCGCCGACGACGCCTATGCGACGTTCCTGACGCTGTCCGGGCTGCGCCAGCGGCCGTTCCTGCTCGACGAGGTCTACTTCAACGAGCTGCGCGCGCCGGCCGATTCCACCAGCGAGTCCTACCTGAAGTATTCGCGCGGCTACACCGCGGTGAACACGCTGTTCCCGGCCTCGCTCGGCTACACCGAGAACGGGCTCGACGGCGGCGCCAAGAGCGACAACATGGTGCACACCGGCGACCTCGACCTGCGGCTCGCCACGATCGAGACGCTGTATGGCGGCAACGTCACCATCCTCGGCCCCGGCGGGCGCGTGCTCGCCGGCTCGGTGGTCGCCACCAGTGCCCAGATCGAGCGCCGCAACTATGTCGGGCTCAGCCTGTTCAAGCCGGTGCAGAACATCACCTATGGCGGCAACGGCTCCTACATACTCGCCATCCCGCCCGGCTTCGAGGGCGTGCTGACCCAGCGCGGCGGCTTCATCAACACCTTCACCGACGGCGACTTCCTGCTCAACCAGAGCCGGCTGTTCACGGTGTCGGGCGGCGACATCACCATGTGGTCGTCGAACGCCGACCTCAACGGCGGCCAGGGGGCGAAGACCACGCCGAACTTCCCGCCGGTGGTGGTGCGGCTCAACGAGGACATGATCCCGACGGTGGACCGCACCGGCGCCACCACCGGCGCGGGCATCGCCACCTTCCCGGCCAAACCGGGCGAGCCGGCGCCGAACGTCTATCTGCTGGCGCCGCGCGGCACCGTGGACGCGGGCGACGCCGGCGTGCGCTCGGCCGGCGACATCAGCGTCGCCGCGCTGACCATCGCCAACGCCGACAACTTCCGCGCCTCCGGCAATGTCTCCGGTCTGCCGACCCTGGTCGCGCCGAACATCGGTGGGCTTTCGGAAGCGTCGAACGCCGCCGGCCAGGCGGCCAAGCAAATGGGCGAGCAGAAGCAGGAAACCCAGGCGCAGCCGTCGATCATCATCGTCGAGGTGCTTGGCTTTGGCGGAAGCGGCGCCGAGGGCAGCACGCCTACTCCGATCGGCGGCGGTTCGACAAACAACAACGGCCAGCAGAAGAAAAGAGAGTGAGGTGCGCATCCGCGTCGATGCAACGGCAAAGCGCGGCATGCGCTTTGCCGTTGCCCGATGCCCAGGATCGCACGTTCTCTTCGTCGGCAACCGACATGACGCACCTCGTCCAACATCCGACCACGATCCGCAATACGGAAGCCTGCGAAAAGCTTCTATCGCTTCTTGCTGATGCGGTTGCCGATCTACGCGTGCTCGGCGACGGTCCGGTGATCGTCGCCTCCTGTCCGGCGAGGTTCAACGGCGTCTCCAATGACGTCGACTGGCGGGCAATTCGCGTCGGCTCGTTTCTATCTGAGCGCAAAGATTATACCGAGAGGCCGGAGGCCCACGACAAGCGCCTGCGCGATGCTCCGCAGAGCGCGCGCGCAGCAAATCTCATCCTGGAACGGCTCGAGACCGCAGGCTGGCGTAAGCTCTATCAAAAAGCATGTGATCGCGATTATGTCTCGCCGGAGGAAGTTATCGCGCTCGTGATTCAGAATGACGAGGCATGGCTCGTTCTGTGCGACAGCTACAGCGGCGAGAGCGCCGTCTATCAGCCGGCAAAAGGCCTGCTCCAGATTGGCTGCTGCGATGGACAGAAGCCTTTCGATCGATGCCTCGGCGAGATTTATCCCCTCACCGTCCGCAGCACATTAAACACTGAGTCTGTTGATCATTCGAGCAGCCTTCTTTCGAGCGAATTGATGCTGCCTGACCGAACTGGGACGACAACGAAGCACCAAGCTCCCGGCCAAGATCGGCACGATCCTGCGGCAGTCGCGCAACAGCCTACAATATTACGTTCTGTGGGACGGCAATGTTACGCCCATCACGCTTCATTCCACCTATATCGAGCCGATCTCCGGCAAAGACCGAATTCGACGCAGGCGATCCAAAAAGCCGGTCAACGCAGATCTCAGCGACCTACGGAAAGCAAGATGATGCGCATCCGGATTGCGGCGTTCGGTGTATTGATGCTGCTTGCCGCGGATGAAGCGCAGGCTCGCGTCTTAATCGTCGTCGACAAGAACAGCCAAACCATGGTCGTCTCGGTCGATGACGTCGAGCGCTATCAATGGCCGGTCTCGACCGGCAAGCCGTCCCACGAGACACCGAACGGCCAATTCCGCGCCTTCCGGATGGAGGAGGATCACTATTCGAAGGAATTCGACGACGCACCGATGCCGCATTCGATTTTCTTCACGCGATCCGGCCACGCCATTCACGGCACCGATTCCGTCGATCGTCTCGGCTCGCCCGCTTCACATGGTTGCGTCAGGCTCTCACGGAAAACGCTGCGACCCTGTTCGCGCTGGTTCAAAGCGAAGGCGTACTCAACACAACGGTGGCGCTTTCAGGATCGTCAAGAGTAGCGATTGCAAACAACCCGCGGCCGTCGTCCCGCGCTGCATCTGCAACCCGCGAGTCTTTGACCGCTGACGACGCCGCCGGCACACTCCCCGAACGAGCTCAACGAACAGGACGTGCGGCCGAACAGCAAACCCGATCACAGCCGGTTGTCGAGGGTACGGATGTTGTCGGCAGACGATCCGCGAGACAACACGACCTCGCCGCGCGCGATCGACGTCGTGCCGGCGACGGCCGGAGCCGCCCACAAGCCAGCGCCGCATCGCTTGGCGGGCAGTCTCGCGGCTTCTTTTCATTCATGGATTAGTTCTCAAGATCGCTCGATCTGGATGCGTTCACGCGGTCGCACAAGCGCGTGGGCGCAAGCAACGCGAACCGTTGCAGCAAATTGAACCGTTCCAGCTGCAACGTCTTCGAGATGGACTTCCATCCGCCTCGGACAGACGGCTAAGGGCACTGCTGAATTCCGGGCCCTTCGGGACTCAGCCGATCGCAATTCTCTCTGAGCAAGCTTTTGGTCGTCCCATCGAAACCTCCAAACTCTCCACATGATGTAATAGTGACCCCCGTTGTTGTCGTGGGCCATCCGCTTTTGCCGTCCGGCACAATGCGCGTAAAAGCAATATTAAAGCCGTTAAATCCTTCGTAGTTATAGCTACGGCGCACTTCAAAATAGATCAGTGGGTATCCGCATTTCTTACCATCAACATAGCGGCCGCGATTCTCCACGGCCCGTTCAAATACCTCGCGATAAATATCTTCAGTTAAACCAGCCCTGCTCATACGCTCCGCCTCAGCCCGCTCAGCCCGCATTCCAACTTTTAGCTTGGCGAGACTCCGCGATAAGAAATACTCCCTCGCAATCTCGACGGCGTCCGCCTGAGTCACCGCTGGCGGATTGCAGTAGCGCTTGGGTGCGAGATCAATATAGAGATACGCGGCGAGCAGAACCGGGATGGCAACGATAGCTGCACCAAGCACCAAAATCGCCTTCACAAGCCGTTGCCACAGTGATCTCGGCTTCATTGATCTCTCCCAAAAATCGCTTCTGTCAACTTGCCGGGCTTGTCGCCTGCGTAGTTCGAAAAATTTGTATTGTACGGGAAGCTCCTGTCAGCCATAGATCGTTTCTCCCATCTTTGTATTCGGCTACAGAGCCGATAGGCCGAGGCTCTCACGCGCAGCTCGTCGTAGCGCTAAGATGAGAAAGCCATGAATGTAATTTTCATCCGCGCCATAACGGGCTTTTGCGAGGTCTGCAGCGATCATTGCCAACGTCGGCATTTCAGCAGCCGGAAGGACAACATCCGGATCGTCAATCTGACGCCCCTGTCTTGCGGACTCTGACAAATTCCTCTCGATCTCAAGCTCCCGGCACTTGATCATCTCCCACAGATGATCGTTTGCTCGCGCAACGTCGACCAGTTCGGCGAGTTGACCTTCCGTCATCATCACGCCAGCAACCATAAGAACCTCTCTGTCTCTGCCAGGTGTCGGGCCCATTTTTTTGCGTCGCCAGCGTCGCGCGTCGGGTGGCGTCGCTTAGAAGCCCTTCCACGAGCTCGTCAGGCGTCTGCGTAAGCGCCTCGAAGTAGTCGACGAAATCTATATCGAGCAGTTGCGGACATGAGTTTTTCCTTGGACACGCAACGGACCTTGAACAAACACATTCGAGCGCTTTTGCGTTTTTGTCATTTCTTTTTTCGCCACCGCAAACAACGCTGAGGTCGCAAGACTCTGCCTAGCCCGATTTACCGAATGTCAGACGGGTTTAGACCGAAGTGCTTACGAAACTGCGCCCGAAAGTGCCCAACATGGGAGATGCCCACTTTCTCGGCGATTTCTTCTTGAGAAAGACCGGTCTCGAGAAGGAGCTTTCTTGCGCGCTCCATCCTGGCGATCGTTAGGAATACATAGGGTGACACGCCTGTCTTCCGTTTGAAGCGCCTACTAAAATGATAGCGGCTCATTTCAGCGAGCGCAGCCAGTTCCTGGATCGATATCGGCCTTGCGAAGTTTTCGTCTATGAATTCTACAATGCGGACGAGGACCGCTTCTTCCAATTGAGAAACGGTGCGCGTAGTCGCATGCGCTTGTGAGGCGCAGTCGCGCGCCGGGCTAGGAGATTTCGGGGTGCGTCCTTGAAGCATTTACCGCTCCCTCGCAGTCTCGTGCGCATAGCGCGCGAGTGGCGACAGGAGATATTCGATCACGCGGCGGCTGCCGGTTTTGATTTCGGCCGTGACGGCCATGCCCGGCCCGACCTCGGTTAGACCGTTCTCTGTCTGGATACTGGTGCGATCGAGCGATACGCGCGCGAGATAGACCGATTGCGCCGTCCCTGTGCCATTGTTCCTTGAAGATGCAGTGCTCTGCTGAGGTTGCTGCGGCTGATCAATGGCATCGCGGGTAATGTCTGTGACCTTGCCGTGGAGCAGTCCATATCGCGTGAAGTTGAAGGCTTCGATCTTGACCTCAACCGGCTGGCCGATCTGGACGAAACCGACATCTTTGTTCTCAATGCGCGCCTCGACTTCGAGGCCGGCGTCGTCCGGCACGATCACCATCAGTTGCTGTGCGGGCGTTACCACACCGCCGACGGTATGGATCTGCAACTGCTGTACCCGCCCGTCGACCGGAGCGCGCAAGGTTTGCAGCGACGTCTTTTGCGTGGACTTGATGACTTCCTGTTGGAGTCCGGCGGCCCTGGTTTCGGTTTCGGTAAGGCTAGTTTGCATCGTGCGTGCGAATTCAGCCACGCTGCGCGCCCGATCCCGTTCGAGCGCCGCCGCGGCCGCATTGGCCCGCCGGCGGGGACGGCTCGGGCTCGGGCGATCGCACGGCTTCGAACGGGACTTCCTGCAGAAACGCCCCGCCCTTGCTGAGGCGGCGTCCGAGAGTTTCGACGAAGTCTTCGTAACGTTCGCGGCCCCTCGCCTGCGCGCTGGCCTGCGCGTCGGGCGGCAAGGTCGGTGTCACCGTCAGCCAGAACCGGACGAACAGCGCGAGTGCTTCCGTTCCGATTGTCATGTCCCGTTCCAGCCGCTGTACCTGCCGAGACAACCGATCCAGACGGCGGGCCAGTGCGGCCTCCATGCGCTCGGATCCATCCGGCGACAGGAAAGATTCGATGGCCGCCTCGACGATGGCGCTCCGCGACAAGCGCTTGCGCGCCGATAGATCGATCAGCTGCCGGAGCAGTTCTGGGGGGATATAGACGTTGATCCGCTCTCTCATTCTGCCTCCTTCAGAGTGCAATGCCGTTTCAGAGTGCAATGCCGTCATCAGGGTCCATGGCGGCCTGGCGTGCGACCATGCGCAGCCGCCGGCGTGCTATGGCGGCCCGCTTGGCATTCTCTTCGACATCATCTTCGACCATCGCGAATTCGGTGAGCGACGGCGGCATCTCCGTGACGATCGCTTCATGCTCGGGGAGCGCGGGCTCGCGGCGGATGCCGCCATCGGTGGAGGGATCGGCGCTGGGCATTTTCTCATTGGCGGTCGCTGCCAACTTTGGCGCCGGCATGGTCGACCAGTCATCCGGTTTCGGCTGCGTGCTTCCATTCTGACGATGGGTGACATCCGGCCGTGGCGGCGGCAGGACGCGTTCATTCAGGCGGATGTCTTCGAAGTACCGCGCTTTATGCGCGCGGATCGGCGCGAGTCCCGCCACCAGGACGACCTCATCCGTCGCCGGCAACTGCATCACCTCGCCCGCGGTCAAGAGTGGCCTCGCGGTCTCCTGCCGCGAGACCATCAGATGTCCGAGCCAGGGCGACAGGCGGTGGCCGGCATAGTTCTTCATGGCGCGCAATTCGGTGGCGACACCGAGCGCATCGGACACGCGCTTGGCGGTGCGCTCGTCGTTGGTCGCAAACGCAACCCGAACATGGCAGTTGTCCATGATGGAATTACTTTGGCCGTAGGCCTTCTCGATCTGATTGAGCGACTGCGCGATCAGGAAGGCCTTGATGTTGTATCCGGCCATGAAGGCGAGCGCGGACTCGAAGAAGTCGAGACGGCCGAGCGCCGGAAACTCGTCGAGCATGAGGAGCAGACGGCGGCGTTTCGATTTGGCGTGAAGATCCTCGGTGAGACGCCGGCCGATCTGGTTGAGGATCAGGCGAATGAGCGGTTTGGTCCGCGAGATGTCGGATGGCGGCACGACGAGATAGAGCGTCGTCGGCCGCTCGCCTTCAACAAGATCGATGATCCGCCAGTCGCAGCGCGCCGTCACTTTGGCGACGACAGGATCGCGATAGAGGCCGAGGAACGACATGGCGGTGGAGAGCACGCCGGAGCGCTCGTTCTCGGATTTATTGAGAAGCTCGCGCGCCGCGGACGCCACGACGGGATGCGCCCGGTCGCCGAGATGCAGCGTCGTCATCATCGCGCGCAACGTCGTCTCGATCGGACGTTTCGGATCGGACAGGAAATTGGCGACGCCGGCGAGCGTCTTGTCTCGCTCGGCGTAGAGTACATGCAGAATTGCACCGACCAGGAGCGCGTGGCTGGTCTTCTCCCAATGATTACGTCGCTCGAGCGCGCCCTCGGGATCGACCAGAATGTCGGCGATGTTCTGGACGTCCCGCACCTCGCTGTCGCCGCGGCGGACTTCCAGCAAGGGGTTATACGGCGTCGAGTCCGGATTGGTCGGATCGAACAGCAGGGTGCGGCCGAACCGCGCGCGCCAGCCGGCGGTGAGTTGCCAGTTCTCGCCCTTGATGTCGTGGACAATGCAACTGCCCGGCCAGGTCAATAGCGTCGGCACGACCAGACCTATGCCTTTGCCGCTGCGGGTCGGCGCGTAGCAAAGCACATGTTCCGGACCGTCGTGACGCAGATAGGCGCGATCGAGGCGTCCAAGCATGACGCCATCGGACGAGAACAATCCCGCGGTTTCGATCTCCTTTTTCGTCGCCCATCGGGCCGAGCCGTAGGTTTGCGATTCGGCGGCTTCGCGAGCACGCCAAACCGACATGCCGATGGCGATCGCGACCGCGATAAACCCACCGGACGCCGCAATGAAGGCGCCTTCGACGAAGATGTGCGGCGCATAGGCATCGAACGAGAACCACCACCAGTAGAAGGCTGGCGGCGGATAGACCGGTGAGGTGCCGATATGGGTCCACGGCCGCCCCAGTTCCGACTGGTAGGCGAGCCGCCATGCCGTCCACTGCGTCGCGCCCCAGGTGGTCGCGAGCACGATGGTGAAAACGGCGAGGATCTGACCCCAGAGAATCTTAGTTGCGGGCACGGGCTTGCTCTGCAGGAACGGGTTCGCCGCAAGGAAGCGACGCCTTCCCGATCAAAACAAGCCATGCCGGCCGCCCGTCGTAGAAACGGCGGGGCGCGCGCGCAAATACTGATGAGATAATTTGGATAAAGCGACACGGATGCCGCAAGTGCTTAAATGCGCGGTCTCAAGAACGCGGCCGACCTGCGCTAGGAGACTTTACTGGAAGGACTGGAAGGCCGTTCTGTCGTGGCGGACGTCTCGTCGCCGGCGCCGAGCGCGCGCATGCGTTCCCGCCGCAGGTCGGCGCGCCAGCGCAGTTCGTGCTCCATCGCCCGGTCGAGTTCGTGCCTGACCTCTTCGGTCCATGTCTTGCGATGTTGTCGAGATACGGTCGGGGTCGCAGTCATACCAATGCTCCTTTCCACGCCTCCTCCGCCTCGTCCCCAGTCTAGCAGAGCTGGCGGCTCGGCAAACTGGCGCCTTTTCGGGAGCCCTACCCACGGCCCATCGCGGCGGTAACGCGCTGTTGCCGGGATGTTTCCCGGGCGTCAGACCAGCGACAAGGGTCATGCCAACGAGATGTCGGGATCGGGGCGGCCGGTCCATACGAAGCGGTAAGTTCTGTCCTTGCGGACGTTCATGACCAGCGCTGGCCGAAAGCAGGCCACACAGATCCCGCCACCCTGACGCACGCTTGGATAGATCACGCCGAGCGAGTCCGCCGCCAGGAGGAGCTGTGTCAGATCCTGCGACGCGCGGTAGCTGTCCGGGGCAAGACAGTCGGCAAACTGTATCTCGCCCCGGATGTCATGGAAGGTGGCGCTGAAGTCGGCGAGATAGTCATCATAGGTCACCTCCTCCTCGAACCAGTCGACCTCGGCGAGTTCGACCGATTTGTGAAAGGCGACTTCGGCCTGGGCGGTCTCGATGGCAAAGCCGGCGTACCAGGCGCCGCGGTCCGGATCGTTGAAGCGGCTGCCGAGCGGATGAGCGTGACAGAACGCAGCGTTGACGATCCGAAAATACGGCACGCCGAAGACGAGTTCGTGGATACCGATGCCGGGCAACAGATTGTTCTCGGCGAACAGACGATCGTTGGTGGCGTTGTCGAGATCGAAGATGTCAGCCAGATGCGTATCGTCATCCGCGATACGCACCAGGATGCTGTCGCCATTCGCGCTGTATTTCGAGGGGATGAGCCGATGGGTGTCGTTCTGCCGGACGAGGCTGACACGCGGCAGCGTCACGCCCCGCCTCGCCGCGCGTCGAGCAGACGGCGGACCATCTGCATGGCCGGCAGACCGCCCTTGATCATGTAGGCGAGCGCGGTCGCGCCGGCGAAGATCGGGTTGGCATTCGGCCGCTGCACCCAGGCATCGGCCAGCTTCTCCGAGTAGAGAATGTTCAGCGCCTTGAAGATGCCGATCAGATAGGAAATCCGGGTGAGCGTGTCGGCATCGAGGGAGCGCTTTGCGCCTTTCTTCATCTCGTAGAACTGGCCGTTGGAAACGCCGCCGAGCAGCGCGCGGGCGTCCTCGTCACGCACGCCCCATCGGGTCATGATGTTCAGAAAGGCTTTGATCGCCGCGGGGCTCAGCCGATCACGTTCGTCCTTCAGCGAGAGGTCGACCAGAGGCGACGGCTCATAACGGGTGGCCGGATAGCGGGGCGCCAACGGCATGAAAGACACTCCAATATCGGAGTATAATAACTCCTATATTGGAGACTGCAAGGGCTTGAAGCGGGTAGCTGCCTGCCGCGAAATCTTTGGCCCTCGCCCCCGTTTTCCGGACCAGCCTTGCTAGGATTGAATATTCGCCAGCATCGCGGCGACGTCGGCGATCGACCGAAGCAGAACAAACGGATCGTCCTTCGACGGGATAAAGCCTCGTCGCTGCCAGAACCGGGCAGCCTCTTCATCGACGGCGTTGACGATCAACGCCCGCCCGCCGATCAGGCGCGCAGCCTGAACGGAACGCTCAAGGGCATGCTTTATCAAGCCGGTGCCGATGCCCTGTCCGGCCCAGGCCGTATCCGTGGCGAGTTGCCCGAGAAGCAGGGAGGGGACGGGATTGGGCGGTTGTCCGGTGCGGATCGCGCGCGGCAGGATCGAAGGGACAGCCACGGTCGGCGCAAGCCCGTAATATCCGACGACGCGCCCCGCATCATGGATGACCACGACCGCGGTGAAGCCCTTTTCCAGATTGGAAAGGGCTCGCGTTTTCAGCCAATGATCGAGCGGCGGCTTGCCACAGGAGAATTCGGAAACGTCATGCGCGGCGGTCAGCGGTTCGGGAGCCGATAGCGCCACGGCTCACCGCTTCGCGACATAGCCGGGTTCCCACGGAGCGGGCCGCTTGAGCACTTCCATCATCTCAGGGACGATGGTGGGCGGACGGGACAGGATGTCCATGAAGTCGGCGAAGCCCTCCGGGCTCATGCGGATCAGCCCCTGCTCCATGACGACTTCCTCGGCGGCACGCACGGCGGCTTCGCGCACGAAATCCGTCCGAGAACGGCCACGCAGGTTGGCCGCGCGATCGATCATCGCGACATCCGCCTCGGGCAGGCGCATCGAGATCGGGTATTCCTTGCGTTCGACCGTGGCAGCCATGTCGCTGGACCTGCCTTAAATAAAAGACGCGCCGGCTACAGGCCCAGCCCCCGTGTGCGCCCAAGGCTCCAATCGACCCCGCCGTCGGACCGGGCGATCCCACTGACATGCCGGCCCATATGCCGCTCCAGCGCCGACGTCCAAGGCACCAGACTGAAGCCCAGACCGTCATCGATCATGGCGAAGCGGCCGGAGGTCAGATTGAACCGGCGCACATACTCGCCTGAGACCCGCTCGCCGCTCGCGGCCGGCCGGTATGGCCGCCCGGTTTCCCCCGCCAGTGCGCCGCCGATGGAATCGAGTTCGCGGCGCCGCAGCGTCGACAGAAGGTCACGCGCGAACACGACCCTGTCTCCGTAGCGCCGGGCCAGTCCTTCAGTGACGAGATGCGAGGTGCGCGCCTCCATCGCCTGGCGCACCTCCGCGCCGAAACCGCCCATCGCGAAGGACGCGCCATCCTTTGCGATCAGCCGATGATCGAGCCAGGTCGCGCCGGGCGCTCTAACCTGCGCCGCGATATCGACATCCGATCGCGACACCAGCGCGAAGGTCGGGGACGGATCGTCCGCGGCACCGAAGCGGCGAACCTCGACCACGCCGCCGGGTGGCGAGGCCTGCTCCAACGCGGACGTTCCCGCGAAACGAACGTGATGGAGACGCCCGTCGACGCCATCGATGACGGCGTAGGCCTCCCCGGTGAGTTCGTCATGCTGGCCGGACTGGACCAGGCGCCCGACGACGGGCGACGGGGCGTTCGCCGGCTCGATGACATAATCCGTCACCGCGCGATCAGCACCGTGTTCGCCGAGCGCGCGGTGCATGGTCTTGATGATGTCGCCACGCACCGCGATGTCGCGTAGCACGGTTTCGGCATCGGGCCGCAGCATCCATTGTCCGGCGCCGGCGCGTGAGACGAGCCCCATCCGTTCGAGCCGCTCGAGGCGGCGCAGCATCAGTCGCCGGATCTGCTTGTCCCCTGTCCCGCTCTCGGGCGGACGCAGGTCGATCAAGCCCGCGCTATCGGCTTCACGCCTGATCTCGGTGTCGAGCCGCGTCCACTGCTCCGCATCGACCTCGCGCTCGAGGGCGGAACGGATTGCGTGTTCGGGTTTCGGGCCAAGCTCGATCGACACCAGATCCTCGGCCCGCGACCGGAGCCCCCGGCTGATGTAATCGCGGTCGATGACGAGGTCACCGCCATCCTGCGCTACCCCGCGCACCAGGAGATGGACGTGTGGGTTGTCGGTGTTCCAGTGGTCGATCGCGACCCAGTCGAGCTTCGTTCCGAGGTCGCTCTCCATCTGCCCGACAAGGTCACGGGTGAAGGCGCGAAGGTCGCTCATCTCGCCGGCGTCTTCCGGCGAGATGATGAACCGGAAATGATGCCGGTCGTCGGCGCAGCGCTCCATGAATACCTTGTCGTCGGCGACATCGCCCGCGGCGTCGAACATCTGTCCGCGCGCGCCGTCACGGGTGACGCCATCGCGTTTGAGATAGGCAAGATGCGCGCTGAGCGGACTCGTCCGCGCCCCGCGCGAGGACCCGCGAACGACACGAGCTTTCACCACGACGCGGCGCTGGGCACCGAGCAGGCGACTGCGGCCGAAGGAAGCGCCGCCCCGCCCGAACCGGGACCCACGACGATGGCCGGCGGCGCCGGACCCGCCTGCCCCGCCATCCTTCTTCGCGGCCCGCAGCACCAGCTGCACGAATGGCTTCTGGCGCGCATCGCCGCGGCTGCGGATGCGGCCTGGCCGCACGCGAAAATCGTCGTCGTCGTGCTGGCTCATGACGATCTTCGCATCGCGTGCCGCACAACCGTGCCAAACACGCCGCGTGCGCGAATGGTGCCGGAAACAGCGTTGTTCTTGCTTGCTCTTTTCCTTCGCGCGGCGCGCGCGCCGACCGACGCCCCCGCAGGAAGGCAAGCCACGCCAGTGGCTTGGCATGCACGCGGGGGCACCTCTTTTATCTTGCCGTCCCTCTGTCGTTGATCCAGTGCAGATGGCTTCTTTCGCAAGGGCTTCGAAAGGTGTGCAGGCGCGCTGCGATGGCAGGTAACGATCATGGCGTGGTGGTCTTGCCGGACAGCGGAATGAAGAGTGCGCCGCGAGGCGGCGTCAGCGGATCGGCTGTCGATTGCGACTTGTTCTTCGCTATCGCCGTCGGCATCACCATGAGCGTGTTTGCGGTGTCGTTGGCCACGCGCCGGGCGCGTGCTACGAACAGCGATGCGCTGCAACATTTGCTGTCTTCCGCCACGTCGATGGCATTGCCGATCGTGACGCCATCCGGCAGCGTGCCGGCCAGCCGGAGGGCAAGTTGCGCGACGTACGCGCGCGTCTCCAGCGGCAGCGGCCGGCCGTTCGCGAGATGCTCCTGATAGCGTCCGGGACCTGCATTATAGGCCGCCAGAAACCCGGAGACGCCGAAGCGATCGTACATCTCGCGGAGGTACGCAGCGCCGGCCATGATGTTGCTTTCGGGATCGTAGGGATCGGCGCTGAGGGCGTAACGCGCGCGCAATTCCTCGTAGGTTTTCGGCATGATCTGCATCAGGCCAATGGCGCCTTTCGGCGACACAGCGCGCGTGTCACTGTGGCTTTCGACGTCGATCACCGCGCGGATCCAGGCCGCCGGGATCGCAAAGCGTTCGGCGGCTTCCAGGACGACCGGCTCGTGACGGGATTTCATCTCCGCGACGGCGGCCGGCGCAGGCTCTGCGTCGACCGGAATGGGAAGAAGACAGATCGTGGCGAGGACGATGGCGCTGCAGGACACCCGCGCCATCCGCGTCAGGCGAACGGCCGGAGCTGTGTCGAAAGATGATCCGTGCCGCATGGCATCGCCCTCGCCTGCGCTGCTACGAGGCGACAGGTTGACGCCGCGTCGGGCGTGTCCAGATCAGATGGAAGGTCTTGCCGTCGCTGGTCGCGGGAAACAGATTGGCGCGCAGCGGCTGCACGAAGCTTGGATCGTCGATGACGAACGACACGTAGTCGCCGATCTTGTCGCCCCTGCGTTTCCAGCCCGCGCCGATCTCGGCGTCATCTGCAAGCACACGGTAGTTCGGCGCGTTCTCGGTTTCCGTCGCGATGGCGGGCACGATCACGATGACCTGCCGCTTGAGCATGAGCGTGGTGATAGTTCCGGTAAATCCGTCCGGTGTGCGGGTGAAGGTGCCGATATGTGACATCATGGTCTCCTTGGTGGTGCTGCGGGAACGGGAGTCATTCTGTCGGCGCGAACCAGACGAATTCGCCGTCACCAGCTTCGTCGGTCCACACCGGGATGGCGGCGGCGATGATGGAAGAGCGCGGAAGAGCGCCGAGATAACGGCCGTCGAAACTGTCGCCGCTGTCCCAATTCATGAGAAAAATTTCGTCAGCGGCGATGTCGAAACAGCCCTGCCAGGACGGCAGCAGCCGGCCGCGCGAGTCGCGCTCGCGCGCCACGACCTCGACCGGCATCCCGTCCACGGTGATGACGGCGCCGCTGCGGCAGACACGCTGGCCGGGCATCGCAAGAACGCGCTTCAAAAGTGGCACGCCGAGCGGCAGATAGCCGTTGAGATCGAGGATGGTGGCGAGCGGCTCGGGCAACCGAACGGCCACCAGCGTGGTGACGCGGAGCGGCGCATGTGCGTCTAGCCGGTAGAAGCCGCGCGGGATGCTTGGCGTCAGATTCCAGACGTAATGCGGGATCTCCTGCGGCCGGCTCGCGAGGATCGCGGCAACAGCCGAGAGCGTGACTAGAAGCGTGGATGACCGCGCGATCATGGCGCGATCCTTCGGCGTTTCAGCCAGGCCTGGTGGCGCGTGCGCGTATAGCGGCGCGGCACCTCGCCGACACTGAGGCGGTTGTGGACGTGCAGCCAGTAGTCGAGCGCGACGTCGGCGGGATCGAGCCCGAGCGCGTCCACCGCGTCGATGGCGTGCAGCGCGCGCTCCACCTTCGGCCATGTGGTCAGCGACAACAGGATCGCCGCCCCCGGCGCGACGTCAGGCACGGTCGTGAAGCTTTCGCCGCAACCCACGGCACGCAGAATGTCGAGGCGCGAGGCAATGGTGCCGTATTCGTTTCCACGCCAGCGCAGCACCGCAAACACCGCGCCGGGCGCAAAGCTGACGCGCCGGCGCTCAGTGCCAAGCCGCAACGTCGCGGCGGGACGGCCGAAGCGCAGGCGATGCTCGATCTGCTTGGTACGCCAGATCAACTCGACATGGGTCAGCATGCCGGCGACATCGGCAGCGATGGCGGAGCCTTCCCTCATCGCCCGCCCCGTCTGCGCGGCGTCAGCGGCAGAATGATCGGCTTGGCTGCGGGAATCGTGCGCGCATTGGGATCGTTGGTGGACTCGCGCAAACCAATGTCAGCCCAGGCGCGGACATCCTCCATGGCGTAGACGACGCGGCCGCCGAGCTTGCGGTAGCGTGGCCCGGTACCGTAAGTGCGATGCTTCTCGAGCGTGCGCGGCGACAGGCCGAGGAGACGCGCCACTTCGGGCGTGCGCAGAAATCGTTCGAAGCGATCTTTCTCGGCCATAAGGCGCATCCCGCAAGAAACCGCCGCGTTCGCGGCGTGTCGGTGGAATGCGCGTAGTCTGGCGTATCTGGCAGGCTCGGGAGGATGACGAAGATCGAGGGACGGAATCTGTCCATCCCCTTCTCGGCGTGATGAGAAGCACGTCGCGCAAGATGAACGCCGAGCGTGGCGGCCTAGTGGCCGAGCAGGAGATCGCGATAGCCGCCTTCGACGCGGCGCATCGCATCCTGGACGATGCGGATGATTTGCGCGCGTATCGGCGATGTCAGCCAGTCGCGCCTGCTTTGGTGCTGCGCGTTTCTATCGAGAAGGGCTGCTGCCAGTTCGCGATACGTGGCGTGTTCGCGCCACCCGTCGATTGCGCGCAGCATCAGGATCAGGCGGCGACGCTGCTGCGCGGTGATCGGCAGAACGGGTGTGGTATCGGTGCGTCCGGTCAGGCTGCGCCAAAGGCGGCGCACAGCCGCGAGACGAACCAGGATATGTTCGTCGAGCGGGAGAAGGACGGCGGCCGGCGTGCAAGGCTCTGCCGGTCCGCGGATGAACACCTGCTGGACATCGCCGGTGCCGGACCACAGCTCGTGCCGGCCATCGGGCAGGTCTCTAGCGAACGCCGCGGTCGGGAAGTCGCCGAACCGCACGCTGGCGTTGCTTGCGAATGGCGCAGCGCTGAGCGTGACGGCCGCTGGCTGGCTCGCAATGTCCCAGATGACCTTTGCCTGATCGCACGGGTGCGCCGGATCGCACGGGAAAGCCCAGGCCCCAGCGCCGAACCAGCGCCAGGACCGTCTCCAGATCGTCAGGGCTGCCACTTTGCAGCATGCGGTTCATGGTTTCGAAATCACGGCAATAGTCGAGATTGCGCCGGAGCAGCTCCCAGGCAAGGCCGGTGCGTTGTGCGCGTTTGAGATAGTCGCTTGCGTCGGCTGATCGCCAGCCTTCGTCATCCGGCATGCCGTACCTCCAGCAATCTGCTTGAACAGAGCCGTGGGCCGTCCCGTGATGGAGTATTCCGATGGCGTGCCCGGGCCAGAAGACTCGCCAGTGCAAAACGTTTTGCAGACGCGACAGGTCTGTGTCTGACAGCGGCCACGATACCGCTCAAAAATGCGCGGGTTTTCAGCCTATTGTGCTGGTGGCTTGAGCAGCTCGCGATAGCCGGTCGTTGTCATCCATCGTGCGCGTGCAAGATGGCTGTCATGCACGCGCCGCGCGCGATCCGGCTCCTGGTCCGGATCGATCCCGAAGATGACCTTGACCGCTTCGCGCCAGTCGGCACCTTCCCGATCGGCGTCGAGCAGCCGAAGATAACTGACGATGTGCTCTTCATCATAAGGTGTCAGATGCGGCACATTGGGCGGCTGATCGTCATGAGCCTCTGTCGCCATAGCTGAGCCTGTTAAGAATGAACGCGCATGGCAAGCGACAATAAGACACAGATGCCGCGCTGCCATGACAGAATTGCGACTATCAAGGACCTAGTTGTCCGCTGGCGCTTCCAAGCCCGGCAGTCGCGAGGCGAGCCTTGGAGTTGGGAACGACGGGTCGGATCGTTTTGTCGAGCATACTCCGTGGTGAAATACTCTACAAGCCGAACACTTCGGGGATGCGTTTACGGGACGTGTTCGCTCGCAATCTTCGCCGCACCCGGCAGGCCAAGAACCTGTCGCAGGAGGCATTGGCGCATGATGCGCATATCGATCGCACCTATATCAGCTCGCTCGAACGCGGCACCTATGCCGCGAGCGTTGATATGATCGAAAAGCTGGCGGACGTGCTCGGCATCGAGCCGGACGAATTGCTGCGGCGAGCCCCCGCTTCTGCCCGAGTCAAAAGCTAGCTCAAAGCAATCTTGAAACTTCGGCAATATGCGCAGGTCGTGCCATGCGGTGCCAAGGACACGATCTGGCCGAAGCTGCCCCACGATGATGCCGGGGATATCGATCTGGCAGTTATGCTGCCTTCACACCCGCTGCCTATCCGCAGGATCGAAGGTGGAAGCGGCCATGATGACAGGCAATATCGAGCGCATCTCACGTTTTCTAGGATTCCGTGCGTGTCCGGCGTGCGGCGAAACGCTGTTCGCCGCCGAGCATGGTATCTTTGGTGGCGGTGATCGAATCACGCTGCATTGGCGTTGTGATTCTTGCGATCATCGATTCGAAACCGGCCTCGTGACGATCGACTCGCCGCCGATGGCGAAGTGACGCCCCCTTCTCTTTCTTCCTGAGCGCAAAGAAAGACGGCCGCGAGTGGCGGCCGCCGCTGCATAAAAAACGGACGATGCCCCGCCTTGCGGCGGAGCATCGGGCGCTGACGGATCAGTCGGCGTTGGCCTTCCGGCTGCGGGACCAGATCAGCGTCTGGGCTTCGCCGCCTTCGTCCTCGACCAGGTTCGCGAAGATCGGTGCGTTGAAGCTAGGATCGTCGAGCTTGACCGAGTGGTAGAGGCGGCCCTCGTTGGAACGCTTGGCCCAGGCGGCGCCGATCTCGGCTCGGCCGACATAGACGCGGTGGGATGGCGCGTTCTCGTTGCTGCTCGCCGGCTCGGCGACCATGCGGACGTTTTTGGCCTGAAAGCTCAGGGTCACGATTTCGCCGATGAAGCCCTGTTCGGTCTTGGTGAAGGTGCCGATGTTCGCCATGGTAGTTCTCCTTGCTCTGTTTCCGAGCCGCGACCATCGCGGTCTCGATGGCGACCGTCAGGCTGGAGACGAGCGACGCCGCATCCGCTTGCGGACCGAAGCGCAGCGGAGGATGCCAGGCGGGCAACTTTCTTGTCTCGCGAGGAATGGACGCGCAGCGGCCAGGGGAAGAAAGTTGAACGACGGCATTGCGGCTAGTCGATCGAGGCGCAGCCGGTGTCCGGCCAAGGTCAAGCCATCGTCAACGCGAAATGGACGTGCTCCTCGGAACAGGGATTGCCAAGGAGAACGAGCGAACATGCGCACCACAATGAAAACCGGCGGGCAAAACGAAATCGCTTCCCGGTACAGGCGCGAACATCGTGCCGGCAAGAGCAGAACGAAAGATCCCCCTTCACCGCCGTGCCGGGTCCGAGCCGTTACGCCGCCCTGCCGCGATCCAGCGGTCCGCGCGTCCACGGCGTCGTTCGCCGACACAGCTTCCCGCGCGAACCTGCGCTACACCGGCGAAGAAGGGCGCGACACCATTTGCGCTGTGATCTCCGCGCCGCGGCTTACGATCGCGCCGGCGGATCACGATCCTCCGCTCCGGCGGGCATCGGCGAGAGGCGCAGCAAGGCGGTCGTGCCGACAGCGAGCGCGCCGAGAAGCGCGAAGGCCTGCCGCCAGCCCTCTGACGGCAGCGTCAGGCCGGAAAGACCGAAGGTCGCATAGTAGCCTGCGAGTGCGGCGGGAATGGCGAAGGTCAGTCCGAGCACGAAACGAAAGCTCGGCGAGCGCGCATGCGTGAAGGCCGTTTGTCTGATTGCGAGAACAAAGCCGGCGGTGACGAAGCCAAGCACGATCGCGCCGGCCGCCCCTGCCGCGTTACTAAGGGCATAGAGCGCGGCCGACAGGCCGATGAAGAACGGCAGGGCATAGATCGCGAGGCTGTAGAGCAGCCAGCAGAAGAAGCCGAGGCCGATAATGCTGAGTGGAATGGCAAGCGCAAGCATGGCGGATGCTCCCGTGATTTCATGACAGGATTTACGCCTTCCACCACCTCCACGGCGCGAGGCGAATCTAGTCGGAATTATTCTCGCGCGAAAGCGACTTCAGCGGATGCTGCCACTCCCGCCGACTTGCCATGCTGCGATGATGGTCAAAGCGAGACAGCGTTTACGCGCCGCCTCTCGTGCCAGTCCGGCCGATCTTCCAGACCGGGATGCCGAGCCGGCGCGCCTTGTCGGCGAGGTTCGCCTGGATGCCGGAGCCCGGTGCAACCAGGACACCGATCGGCAGCGCCTCGAGCATGGCATCGTTGCGCTTGAAGGGCGCGGCCTTGGCGTACTTGGCCCAATCGGGCTTGAAACCGATCTGCGGCACCTTGCGGTGATCGGCCCAGCGGGCAGCGATGCGCTCGGCGCCCTTCGGCGATCCGCCGTGCAGGAGCACCATGTCGGGATGCTTGGTGCGGACCTGGTCGAGCCGGTCCCAGATCAGCGACGTGTCGTTGAAGTCGAAACCGCCGGTGAAGGCGATCTTCGGCCCGGCCGGCAGCATGATCTCGGTGTCGGCCCGTCGTTTGGCGGCGATGAAGTCGCGGCTGTCAATGACTGCGGCGGTCAGGGAGCGATGGTTGACTTTCGAACCGTTGCGCGGGTGCCAGTGCGAGCCGGTGTGGCGCGCGAAGTGCTCGGCGGCCTGGTCGCGGAAGAATTCCATGACGTTGCGGCGCTCGACCAGCGTCAAGCCTTGCGCAGTAAGACGTTCGAGTTCGACGGAGCGGACCTCGGAGCCGTCCTGTTCGCGTTGGGAGCGGCGTTGCGCCTGCTCATTGTCGTCGAGTTCGCGCTCGATCCGGCCGCCCGCGCGATGGAAGAGATTGACGGTCGACCACAGGAGGTCTTCCAGGTCAGGTTCGAGGCGGGTGTCGGTCAGGGTCGCCACGAGCGCGTCGAAAATGTCGGCGACGGCGCCGCCGATGATGCGCGCTTCCGGCAGCTGCCGCGGGTCGGGTTCGTCCTCGAAGGGGTGATAGCCGTGGAGCTGGAGTTCGGTGAGGATGGTGTCGGTCGCGGATGAGGCGTAGCGCTCCGGATAAGCGTCGTCGTGTTCGGTCGTCATGGGGTGCTTCCCTTTCTGGCGGATGGCCGCGCCCATCGCGGCCTTCATGGCGACCAAAAGCGGCGGGCGGGCCGGACCTGCATCGCGGAGCGAAGCGCAGCGGCCGAAGCGAAGCGGAGGATGGCGGAGGCCGGCTATTTTGCTTCGCGATGCAAAGCGCGCCGTCGCTGCTCTATATATTCTATATATAATGTGAGCGTATGTTCGGCGGCGCGCGGCGGAAAATAGCCGGCCACAGCCATTGCCGGGCCGGACCGGCTGCCGCATCCGTCGCCCTCTCAAGAAGGCCGTGAGCGCGACCCTCTCCAGCGCCCGAGGAAGCATCCCCTGCCGCCGAGCAAGCGGCACAAGCCAAAAGCCCCTCCGTTCCGGCACCCTCCTCAGAGCCGGATGAAGCGCGCGACGTCCTCGGGGACGAGTTGCACGCGAACCGTTGCCCGGAGCGCATCGATGCCGTAGCGCCGCAGATCCAGATTGAAGTCGTCGCTTCGCGGCGACAGCGCGACTGCCTCTATCCGGGCCGCATGAGCGCGGTCGAACAATTCCGCCAGCGCGCCGTCGCCCGCCGGATCGTTATCGCGCACGACATAGAGCCGGCGCAGTGTCGCCGGGAACAGGATAGCGGCGAGATGCGCGGCCGACAGAGCCGCCATCATCGGCAAGCCGGGCATGACGCAGCGCAGCGACAGCACGGTCTCGATGCCCTCGCCTGCGGCAACGACATCGTGTGCCATTCCGAACCGGACGGCGTTGCCGAGCAGATCCCCCATCGCGCGACGCGGCGTGTCGAGCGGCGCCTTGCCGAGCGTGACGGGATTGAAGCCCGCCGGGTCGAGCCAGGTCCGGTGCGCGCCGGTGATACGGCCGTCGAGATCGGTGACGGCAGCAATCAACGCGGGCCATGTTTGCGTTGGTGCGTTCGCATCGGGCCGGTAGTAGCAGCGCGGATGGAAGCGCAAGGCACCCGTGTCGTGTAGCGCCGTAATGGCGCGACCGCGCAGATAGCTTTCCGCGCGCGTGCCGGCGATCGGCTGCGATATCGCAATGAGACGTCGGGCGGATTCCGGCGAACCGGCAGGTGTCGAGGCAAGACGTGGCTTCGGCGCCGGATCGGGTGCCGGTCGCGGCAGACTGAGGAAGCGCCGCGCTTCGTCTTCGACCTCGCGGAAATCGGCCAAACCGCAGCTTGCGCCGATCACGTCGAGCAGATCACCATGCTCACCGGTTGCCGCGTCGGTCCATTTCCCCGCCGCGCCCTTCCCGGTTTCGGGTCCGGAGAGGCGCACGAACATCGAGCGGCCCGGCGTGTTGTTCACATCGCCGACCAGCCAGTAGCGCCCCTGGCGGCGACCGTTCGAGAGATACTTGCGACACACCGCCTCGGCGTCGCGCGCGAGGCGGCGTGCCAATTCGCCCGCAGATCCCGGCAAGGTCATGCGGTCCGATCAGTGAGGCGCGTGACCGGGTAGCGGTCCAGCACCCTAGCCAGGACGTCGATGCCGGTGGCATCGACGGGGACGAACATGCGTAGTTTCCACGAGATGATTTCGTGGAACAGGCCGTAGGCCGACAGCCGTTCGCGCATCGCGTCGCTGAATCCGGTCAGTTCGATGCGGTTCGCGCCCATGGCCCGGACGCGGCGAAGCTGGAGGTTGTCGGCGAGGTCGAGCACGGTCTTGCCGTCGAGCAGCGCCGCGAAGGCAACGTCAGGTGCAAGCGATGACACGGCTGTTTCCGTTGCGCTCGCGGCCCATGCGGGCGACACCTTGCGGCCGATGATCCGCTCGCCGGTATCGGTCTGGAGCCGATAGACGCGCGTGGAGTCATTCGGCAGTTGCTTCCAGATCGGCAGCAGAAGTCCTGCGACGATATGGATCTCGCTGTCGGTGAACGCCGGCACGATCGCGAGTTCATCCGACCAGATGCGGGCAAAGATCTTGCGGTCGGCTTCGCGCCAATGGGTCTGCGGCATGGCCGCGAGCGGCATCAGCGGCTGCTCCATCGGCCGGATCAGACGGACGCGGCGCTCAACCTCGCCGTCATCGAGCATGATGCTGCGTGCCGGCACTTGCACCGCGGCACGGGACGACTGCGTGTTGACCAGAAGCACGGCGCGTGGATCGGCGAGATAACCGAGTGCCTCGTCCAGCGTGACCGGCTGGTTGCGCTCGCGCTGCGTGATGGTCAGCAGCCGGGTCTCGGCGGCGGTCCCGGGATGGGTGTAGATCGTCTCGCGTTTGGTCACCGTGAAACGCTCCGCCGTCAGCGTCTCGAGCCCGACGTCGTAGGTGCCCGACGCCATCGCCCCCTCGATGCGGGCGGTGAGCAACTGCTCGAACGCGCTGAACAGCACGTTCTGCAAGTCGATGGTCAGCGCCAGCAGGCGATTGAGGAATGTTGTGATCGGCGGCAGATCGTCCTTGATGCCGTTCGTGTCGGTCAGCTTCAAACCTGTCGTATTCTCGAAGGTCTGGAGCGGGCACCCCTCGATCTTGCCCATCACCAAAAGGAGATAGAGCTGGCGCAAGGCGTCGCGCGCATAATGGCTTTCCAGGTTGTCCTCGGCGCGGAACAATCCTTGCCCGCCGGTCTGGCGCTGCCCCTTGGTGATGGCGCCGAGCGTGTCGAGACGCCGCGCGATGGTCGACAGGAAGCGCTTCTCAGCCTTGACGTTGGTCGCGATTGGCCGGAACAGCGGCGGCTGTGCCTGGTTGGTGCGATTGGTGCGCCCGAGACCCTGGATCGCGGCGTCGGCTTTCCACCCGGCTTCCAAAAGATAGTGAACGCGCAGCCGCCGGTTTCGCGCCGACAGCTCGGCGTGATAGCTGCGTCCGGTACCACCGGCATCGCTGAACACCAGGATGCGTTTGGCGTCATCCATGAACGCCTGGGTTTCGGCGAGATTGACCGAGCTGGCGCGGTTCTCGACGACAAGGCGATCGATGTTGTCGGACCCGGTCTTGCGCACGATGCGGCGCGAGCGGCCCGTGACCTCGGCAACGTGATCGGCGCCGAAGCACTGCACGATCTGGTCCAGCGCGCCATGCACGGGAGGAAGCGACGCCAGTTTCTCGATCAGCCGATCCCGGCGCGCGACGGCGTCCCGGCTTTGCACGGGCTGGCCGTCGCGCGTGACCGGCCGCGACGACAGGTTTCCCTCGCTGTCGGTGAACGGCTCATAGAGCTGCGTCGGAAAACTATGCGCGAGATAGTCGAGGACATACTCGCGCGGCGTGATATCAACCTGGACGTCCCCCCATTCCTCAGTTGGAATTTCCGCCAGCCGTCGTTCCATCAGCACCTCGCCGGTGGAGACGATCTGGATGACGGCGGCATGGCCGGCCTTCAGGTCGCGCGCGACGGAGGCGATCAGGGTCGGCGTCTTCATCGCGGTGATCAGATGGTTGAAGAACCGCTGCTTCGCGCTCTCGAACGCCGAGCGTGCGGCGGACTTTGCCTGGGCATTGAGCGTACCAGTTTCGCCCGTGACGTTCGCGGCCCGCATCGCGGCATTGAGGTTGTTGTGTATGATCGCGAATGCGCCGGCATATTCGTCGTAGATGCGGATCTGCTCATCGGTCAGCCGGTGCTCGAAGAGTTCGTATTCGACACCGTCATAGGAGAGCGAGCGGGCGACGTAGAGTCCGAGCGCCTTGAGATCACGGGCCAGCACTTCCATCGCGGCGACGCCGCCGGCTTCGACGGCCTCGACAAACTCGGCCCGTGTGGCGAACGGGAAGTCTTCGCCGCCCCACAGACCGAGGCGCTGGGCATAGCTCAGATTATGCACGGTCGTCGCACCCGTCGCAGACACGTAAAGCACGCGGGCATTCGGCAGCGCGTGCTGCAAGCGCAAGCCCGCGCGTCCCTGCTGCGAGGCAGCCTGGTCGCCGCGTTCGCCCTTGCCGCCGGCCGCATTCTGCATGGCGTGCGATTCATCGAAGACGATCACGCCATCGAAGTCGGCCCCCATCCATTGAACGATTTGCTGGACGCGCGAAAGCTTGTCGCCGCGTTCGTCGAAGCGCAGCGTGGCATAGGTGGTAAAAAGGATGCCTTGCTCCAGCCGGATCGGCGTGCCTTGCCGGAACCGCGACAGCGGCGTGATCAGGAGCCGCTCCATGCCAAGCGCCGACCAGTCGCGCTGCGCGTCCTCGATCAGCTTGTCGGACTTGCTGATCCAGACGGCACGACGTCGACCTTTAAGCCAGTTGTCGAGCACGACGCCGGCGACCTGCCGCCCCTTGCCCGCGCCGGTGCCGTCGCCGAGGAAAAAGCCGCGGCGGAACCGCACGGCGTTCTCAGCGTCGTCGCGCGCTGCGGTGACGAGATCGAAGGTCTCGTCCACATTCCACGACCCCGCCAGAAACTCGGCATGGGCCTCGCCGGCGTAGATGACGGATTCGAGCTGGGCGTCGGACAACAGGCCGGCGGAGACGACGTTCGCCGGCAGATGCGGGCGATAGGTCGGCGCCGGCGGCGCGACCGACGCCATCGCCGCCGATTGCACGAGTTTGGTGGGATGCGCGGCCGATCCCACAATACGAACCGATTGAAGGGCGTATGCCTCGTAGATCGCATCGGTGATTTCGCTTTTGTCCGCCGGCGCCCAGACGACTGGTTCATAGGCAAGTTCAACCGCCGCCACGTCGGCCGCCGGTGTTGCGGGTGCCGATGCCCGCTGAACGACGTAGGCGCGGACGGTGCGGGGCGCGGACGGGCGGGAAATGGCCGGCGCGGAAACATTGCCTGCGATCGGCAGTCGCGGCGGCACGCACTCGGCGATCCAGCCCAGCAACGTGGCGACATCAGGCGCGATCCCGGCGGATGGCGGAAACGCCGTCGTATCGCCGGTGGGCTGCCGGTCGATAACGGTCAGCCGCGTGCCCGTCGTCGTGCCATGCTTGGCATAGACGGCACCGTCGATCGCCGCCGAAAACACGACGCGGCCGCGCTCCTGCAGCCGCACGAAGGCCTCACGCCAGGCTGGATTGTCGGGCGCGCAGGTAGAGCCGGTGATCGCGACCAGCCGTCCGCCCTCCGGCAGGCGCGCCAGAGCGGAGGCGATGTGGCGCAGCGCTGCGTCCGCCATCCGGCGATCGACATGGGCGAGCGCGGAGAATGGCGGATTCATGAGAACGACGCTCGGCACGATGCCGGCGTCGAGATGATCGTCGATCTGGGCGGCGTCGAACCGTGTCGTGGAGACGGCGGGAAACAGCCGCTCAAGAATGCCGGCGCGGGTCTCAGCGAGTTCGTTGAGAACCAGCGACGCATTCGACATCTCGGCGAGGATCGCAAGGAGGCCGGTGCCGGCCGATGGCTCCAGCACCACGTCGACGGGCGTGATCGCAGCGGCCACGCTGGCGGCGAAGCCGAGCGCGATCGGGGTCGAAAATTGCTGGAAGGATTCACTCTCGGCGGAACGCCGTGTGTGGGTCGGCAGAAGCTGCGTCACCTTGGCGAGCATCGGCAGCATGGCGATGTTCGAGCCGGCTTTCGCGCGCATCGCGGGGCCGTATTTGCGCACGAACAAGACCGTCGCCGCCTCGCAGGCGTCGTAGGCGGTCTTCCAGTCCCATGCGCCATCGGCATCGGATGCGCCGAATGCCGTCTGCATGGCGGCTCGGAGCATGGCCGCATCGACGCGCTGGCCGCGCTCAAGATGGGGAAGAAGAAGGCGCGCGGCCTCGACGATGGCGGATGCCGGATCGACGGCGGTATGAAGCGGCCCGGCCGCGATAGCGGGCGCGGAAGCGGAGGATGGGGACATGAGGAAGGCCTCGGAGAGCGGGGACGGATCGGCCGCGCGGATGCTCTCTCGATCCACGGCGGCTCAAACCCGTCCCGGCCCGCCTCTTCCTCTCTGACGCGCGCATATGCGAAGGGCCCGGCGCTGACGCGCCGGACCCCTCGCAAATTGCGACCGCTTGTCGATTTTCCTCACCGCCCGTCGATCAGGCGATAAGTCCACTTCTTGACGTTAGCGATGCGATAGAGCCCGCCGGTGTCCGCCGCGCGAAACAGCACGGTGCGATGACTGCGCGGATTCTTCACCACCTCAAAGCGATCCAGGTGGCGGCCATCGGAAAACGACAGCGGCTCGTCGAACACGATGGTCTGACCGGGCCGCGGCGATGGCTTGTTCGACAAGGCACGCCGCGCCGTGAGGTTCGCGTGGCAACGCTCGCGCCATGCTTTGGCATAAGGGTATTCAGTCGGCGTCAGAAGATCGAGGATTCCCGAGGGACACTCGCTCTCATTCGGCCCCACGGACTCGTCCATGTCCTTATAGCCGAAGATGTAGCCTTCGCGGTCGCGTGGATTGTAGTTGACGAGACAGACAGTGGCGAAGACGGTGCGCTCGCCAGCGGGGCCGCGGACGATCTCGATCGCCGCATAGTAGACGCGCATGCCGACGAGTGCGGATCGCAGCACTTTCGAGCGGATGTCCGGCCGTGTGAAGGTGAATTGCGCGTCGAGATACTGGCGCGGACCGGAATAACCGTTGAGAGATTGCATATAGAGCCAACCCATGACGGGTCTCCTTCGATGCTTGTGTTGAACGCGAAAGCCCGGCGCGATGTCCGGGCTTTCGGGATTGACGGTGCGGGTGAGAGGATGCGGGATGGCCGGAGCCGCCCCGCGTGTTGGCGTCATTCGGCCGCGACGGCGTGCGGCTGCTCGTCTTCGTCGGCGGTGGCCGTTTCGTCGTCCTCACCGGCCAGGAATTCCGGAAGGGTCCCGGTTTCGCTGGGCTGCGCCTGCGAAGCCTCGGCCTCGGTCTCGGCGAGCCGGAGAGGCTCGGGCAGCCAGCCGGTGCCCTCGAGCAGGCGTTCCGCCTCCTTCGCCATCTCGGTCTTCTTGAGATGGTCGATGAGTTGAGCCGCCCCCTCGCCATTGGCCTCGCGGACCGCCTCGAGGATCCGGCTCTTGGTGACGCGACCGAGGTAGTTATCGGCAGTCGGACGCCAGCCGGCCTCGACCATGTCGAGGTGGACGGCCCGCGCCAGCCGATCAGCCTGGCCGAGCCGACGCTGCAGACCGTGCAGCGAGACGCCGTTGCCACCGTAGCGATCGACCTTCTCGAACAGCGCATTGACGCCGAACGAGACGCAATGGGCGAGCAGCGCCAGGCGGCTGTGATCGTCGAGCGCATCGAGCCAGTCCCACAACGCCGCCTCATCCGACGGCATGTCGGCGGCCCAGGCATTGTTGCGGTCGTTGATGGATTTCGCCGACACACTGTCTTTCAAACCCGCCGCCTGAACGCCGAAATGCACCTCGCGAACGAATACCTGCAGGCAGCCATTCGGCGTCTCGCGCTGAAAGGTATCGAGGCAGAGCTTGTGCAAGAGCGCCGTCATGGCAACATGCGGATGGTTCGCCACGGCGTCGCGCAACGCAAGCGTGCGATGGGCCGTCAGTTCCATGACCAGGCGATCGGGCAACGGCTTGATGCCGTCGTCTTCTTCCTCCTCGCTTTCCGTCTCGCCGCCGACGGTGATGACGGTCCGGCGCGCTGATAGAGCGTCGGGATCGGCGCCATCCGCACCATCGGACTCACCGCCCACTTCACCGTCCGGCTGTTCGACGGGCTTTTCGTCCTCCGGCTTCACATAGCCGCGGTCGACCAGAAGGCTGCCATCGGTGTCGATGCTGACAAAAGCGCCGGCGCGCGGGATGTCAGTCGCCTCGAAGATGTGCGGCCGATTATCGAAAGCCGACAGGGCCTCCTCGATCTCGCCAAGGCGCGCATCGACCTCATCGGGCAGTTCGTCGGCGTCCTGATACTCGGCCTCGAGCTGCGCCTGCTCGGTCTGAAGGGCCTCGATCGCCGCCTGCTCCTCCGCGGTGATGTCCGCAGGGGTGCCGTCGAGCCGGCGCAGACCATCGTCATGGCCGTAGGGGAAGCTGACGGCGACCTCGATCCACTTCCAGCCTTCGGCGGCAATCGTCTCCGCCTCGCGTTTCAGTTTCTCTGTGACGAGCCGGTCGAGCAGCGGCACATCCTGCAGCCAGCCGCCATCATCGGCTTCGAACAGGTCGCGCAGGACGGCGCCACCGGCGGCTTCATAGGCTACGACGCCGACGAATTGCGCCCGCTTGTCGGAGGCGCGGACGGTGCTTTCGGTGAGCATCCGCCGGATCTGGTACGGCTCGTCATAGCCGGACTTGCTGATAGTCTCCCAGACCTGTTCCTGTCGGTCGTGGTCGGTTGAGACCGAGAACGCCATGAGTTGCTCCAGCGTCATGCCGTCCTCGGCATAGACCTCGTGCAGCCTCAGTGAGACCGATGCGAGGCGGAGGCGCTGTTTCACGACATTGGCGGACACGAAGAAGATCGCCGCGATGTCCTCCTCGGACCGGCCTTGTTCACGCAGCGTCTGGAAGGCGCGAAACTGGTCAAGCGGGTGAAGCGCGACCCGATGCACGTTCTCGGCCAGCGAGTCTTCTTCCGCGGAAATCTTGTCATTCGCCTTGCCGACGATGCAGGGGACCGGCGCAGTCTTGGCAAGGCGCTTCTGTTTCACCAAGAGTCCGAGCGCGCGATAGCGGCGGCCTCCGGCGGGCACTTCGAACATGCCGGTTTCCTCACCCTCGGCATCCAGGATCGGCCGCACGTAAAGACTTTGCAGCAGTTTTCCGCGATGGGCGATATCCTCGGCAAGATCCTCGATCGAGATGCCGGCCTTGGTCCGCCGCACGTTCGACTGGGACAGCACCAGCTTGTTGAAGGGAATGACGCACGGGGGCGACAACTGAATCTTCTGAACGGCCTTTGCCATGTCAGTTTCTCCGGAACGGGCGGCCGAAAGCCTCTCTCTCGACCTCCAACCCGTTCACGGACACGCCTCGCCCCTCTCCCTCTCTAGTCCGGCGCCAGCGATCGTGGCCGGACGACCGGGCCGATCGGGATCGGCCGCGCGCCCCGGCGAAGTGGTCACGCGCATGGCCGATCTTCCCAAATCGATTTCAGGTTACGGGGATCTCAGTTGTCTTAAGGGACAGGCGTCCGCAGCGGACTGGATCAGCGGCTGCCACAAGTGCCTGACGGGACGGAGCTGAATGGGGAACATGAGAAAAATGGCGCGAGACCCCGTCGTCTTTGAAGCCGGCACGCGGTTTCGTCTCAGCGAGTTGGGAAAGTCGCGCAATCCCAAGCAGGCCGCCAAGATCGGGACTGTGCTTCGGCGAGCCCGCACCCGAAATCAGGTCATTATCCTGTTCGACGGACACTCCACGCCGATCACGTTCCATCGCATCTATATTGAACCGCTTGCATCGGACGATGGAGGCGGCGCAGCTTGATGTGAGGCGGATCGCGGGCTGATTGGCAGCCCGCGATCTCTTGTTGGCGTCTCGGGCATTGCCCTTTCACAATCCCTCCCGCTGCAACGCCAGGGCCACGGCGCGCAGCGATCGCTGGTCGATGACGATGTGTCCCGAAGCGCGCGCCGCCTCAATATAGACCGACAAGGGGAATTCGGCCTCGAACAGGATGTCGCGTTCGATGCCCATGCCGAGAGGAAGTTCGATCGATTGCATCTCCTCGAGACTGAACGATCCGAGTTCGGGGCATCCGAGATCGGCAAGGCCAAACAGGGTATCGCCGTCCTCATCAAGTTCGGTGGCAAGCCATGTGCCGATCCCGAGCGGATTGAAAAACTTCACCACGGGGACATGATCGAGGCCGCGCCGTCGGCCATTGGCGAGCAGGCGTTCGCGCAGATCCGGTGTCAGAAGGATCATGCCGCCCTCCCCTCGATGGTGTAGGTCGGGATCGCGGCAGGCGCCTGCGCGTCAGGCAAGAAGCCGAGGATAAAGTCGGCGGCCTTGGTCGCCTGCGATGCGGCGCGCACGATGGCGCGGTTGTCCTCGCGCAGCACCTCGAGCCACGAGCCGATATAGTCGGCATGCCGCACGGTCGGTACGATGCCGAGCGAGGCACAGGAAAACGCAGCGCAGAGTTCGGCGATCAGTTCCTCGAAGGCATATTTCTTCGAGCCGTGCGTGCCGGACAGATCGCGATCGAGACGCGAGCGGTGACCGCTGGCATGACCCAGCTCGTGCAACGCGGTGCGATGCCAGTTGATCGGCTCGAAATACGCGGCCGGCGGCGGCACCTGAATGTAGTCTTTAGCAGGCATGTAGAAGGCGTGATTGCCGCCGATGCAGAAGTCGATGCCGGTGGCCTTGATGAGCGCCTCTACCCGCGGCTCGATCATGCCGGGCAGCGGCGGTGGCGCGACTGTCGCAATGTCGGCGGGCAGTCCATCGCACTGATCGGTGTTGAAGACCGTGAAGCGTTTGAGGAACGGAATCGCCTGCGCTTCTTCGCCCGCCTCGGCCGCCCGGCGCTTCTCATCGTTCGGTACGAAACGATCGGCATAGACGACGGTGGTGCCGCGCTCGCCCTTGCGGACGTGACCGCCCATCGACAGCGCCTGGCGGAATGTCAGCCAGCTCTGCCCCGCAAAACCGCGCTCGATCACAGCCCCCCAAAGAATGAGGATGTTGACGCCGCTATATTGGCGCGACGTCGAGGCGTTCTTCGGCATCGCCAGCGGCGCCTTCGCCGCCGCCGTCCCCCAGGGCTGAACCCAGGGCACGCGACCGGCCTCCAGTTCGGCGATGATCTTGTCGGTGATTTCGTCATAGAGGTTCGCCCGGTCCTCGCCGGCGCGAACAGGATCCTGAAGTCTGGACATCACGGGTCTCCGCGACGGGCGCCGCGAGCCTCTCCCGCAGCTTCCAACCCGTCACGGCCAACCCGGCCCGCACTCTCACTCTCCACGCGGTCTCACCGCGCAATCCCGCGGGAGCGATTTTCCGAAGATGCTGCCGCGAGGATCGCGTGAGGGATGGAAACCCGAAGGGTGAAAACCCGGCGCAGCCGGGGTTTCAGCGGCAGCCGACAGCCCGGTCCCGACAGGGACACGCCCGGTACGGTTGGTGCGGCCTATCTCGAAGTTGCCGCACCGACTTGAGTATCGGTCGAACCATATCGCTTCTTCCCAAGGAGCAGTGATCGAGGCTGAACAATAGTGCCGGACCTGCGGATCCGCGCCGTCCGGAAGACGGCTGAAGGAGCGATGTCTATGGGAAATTTCAACTTGGACCGTCAAAGGGTCGGCGGAGACCTATCTCGTTAGAATCTTTGGTCGCCGTGACCATCGCTGTTCCGCTATGTTGCGCGGAGGGGGGACTCGGCATGGTCACGGTCGAAAGCAAATTTATCGGCATCTTCAAAACGGGCGACAACATCGTCCACAATCTCGAGGTGCTCGCGCTTCTGTATGGCTATTACAACGCCGCGCAGCCCGAACAACGGCGACTGTTGTGCAAGCCGATCATCATTCTGCTGGTGGCGATCATCGACGCCGTTCTCCATGACCTGCATCAACGCATCCGGGAATTCCGGACCGAGGGCGTGAGGAATGTGCTGGAGGAATCCCGCAACTACATCCGCTCGCGCAAGAAAATGGAAAAACTCGAAGCCACGATCGAAAGCGCCAAGAAGCAAGGCCTGATAGAGCCCGCCAACGACGCCTTCTACACGCGCCTCGACGAGTTGCGGAAACTTCGTAACCGCGTCCACATTCAGAACATAAAAAAGTACTCCCCACCAAACGAATCCGAGGCGTTCTCGGAGGCCATGAAAACGCAGGCCGAACAGTGCGTAGAGAAAACGCTGAAGGTCATGGCCCGGAAATATTCACGGGACCATGACTATGTCGCGGCTTTCAATCTGCCGTGGAATGCGCACTATCCGGCTTAACGGCCAAGTGGTGCTGCCTCCGGCAGTCCCCGGTCGTGAAAAATATTCACGAGTCATGAAAAATGCGCCTGAGGTCGCCAAATTCATGAAAAACGTTATCTCAAGATCCTTTCCAGACGCCGGACCAGAGGACCGGGCCGCTTAAGTTCGTGTTGCCAGATCCGCAACGGCGTCCAGCCTCTCTTCTTCAGTTCCCTGACGACAAGACGGTCTCGTTTCTTGTTGCGCTCGAGTTTTGCCGACCAAAACTCGCGATTGCTTGCCGGCACTGATCCGTGCCGAGGACATCCATGCCAGAAGCACCCGTCGACGAATACCGCCACCCGTTGCTTTCGAAAAACAAAATCAGGCCGTCCGAAAAGTCGCGCGTTACGGCGCCACCCGACGAAACCGTGCGTGCGGAACAATTCGATCAGACGCATTTCCGTGAGTTGATTGCCGCGGCTCTTAACCCGCGACATGATCTCGGAACGCTTCTGCGGCGAGAAAACGTCCGCCATTAGCGCTTTCGTCCGCCGACTTTCTTATGCGCAGCGGCTTGCTTCATTCCGCACAAACCCAGGAAATCGCAACCGGGGCAACGCGGGCCGCCCTTGGAATCCTGTTGCGGTCCCGCTGCGAAGTGTCGATCCCGAATACGGCGGGCCGTCGCCGAAACGAGAGCCGTTGCTTCTGCGATCGAAGCGTCATCCAGCGGCACTTCCAGTTCGCGTTCCGATGATGGTGCGCCCGGCTCCACGCCGAGATAACGAACCATGCCCTTTTCGGGTTGATATTCCAACTCCTTCTTGGCGCCCACTGCATAGATCGCCACCTGCAGCTTCATCTCCTGCTCGTCCAGCTTTTGGTGGTTATCCGAGTCCGGATCGCCGGATTTGAAGTCGATCAGGGTGACGCGCGGCGGACTGTCCTGGCGCACGATATCGATCGCACCGGAAATAAGCGCGCCCCCCTCGCCGTCCCCGTAGCCGACCAACGTTTCGAACGCTTTTTCGGGTTCAAAGTTCAGCCTGGCCAGTTCCTCCGCATAGTGCTTGACGTAGTCGGCGACGACGGCGCCGCCCTTCCGGCGCATATTGTCCGCAGGATCGCCGGTCGTGTAACGGAGATAAAAAAGGCCGCGGTCGATTAATTTCTGGATTTCCCGCCCAAGGGCCGCCTTGTCACCGGCGATCGCGGCCCATTTCTTCGGGTCCGCATGGATCGCGCGCAAAAGATTATGGACGCCGCGTCCGTAGCCGAAGGCCTGGTCGATGGTGGGCGCAAAGCCGAGTACCTTGCGAAGATAGAAGTCATGCGGGCATTCGAGATAATACCGGAGATCGGAGAACGATGTCGCGAGATGCAGATCACGACGGGTTTCCTTCGGCGCATACTTGAGATCGTGCAGGATCTGCTCGGAATCATCCGTCACGCTGCCGCCCGTGTCGGCGATCAGCGTCCTCAGCTCTTTGACAAATTTTGACGTCCTGTTGCCCGAGTGACTGATCAGAAGGAACCGTTCGGCGCGCGTAAGCGCCACATACATAAGCCTTCGCTCGCCGTCGTGGTTGTCGTTGTCGGAAAGGCCGTCGATATCGATTTGGCGCGTTATCTTTCCGTCGAGCGGCAGATTGGTTTTGCGTTTGGCGAAGGAGCTCGGGAAGCGCTGCGGTTGTACGTCCGCCAAAAACACCGCGGCAAACTCCAACCCTTTCACCGAATGAATCGTACTGATGGATACGGCATCGGGTTGAACCATGAGCGGCTGCTCTTCGACGCGCCCCTCTTCTGCGCCGTATTGGCAAAGGCCGATGATCTGCCAACGGTAGTCCTGCGCGCTGGTCCATCCCGGCGTCTCTATTCCGGTGATCATGCTGCTGAGCGCACCCAGGTGGAACATGGCTGTTTGGCCGCGCCCCTCGCAGGTATCCCAAGCGTCGACCGCCGCCTCCGAAAGCAGGAAGTGGAAGAGCTGCTGGGGAAAGACGCGGCGTATGGAATTTCTCGACGTCAAATAATCCCGCAGACTCTGCGTCCGCAAACCGGCCACCTGCGCCGCGGTGTAAGAGCGGCCTTCGGCGACCCGCCGATGGATCGCCTCGGCGGCGAGCAAGAGCCGGTCTTCGGCTTCGCGATCAAAGCTGAGACCCGATTGGCGAAGCAGCCGCGCCGCCGCCTTGATGACATCGGTCGGCCGCGGTTTGCACCCTAAAACATCCTTGATGCGGTTCGGTATGCTTTTGGGATTGTGCTCGTTCCCAATGAATTCTTCCTGACCCGATGTCACTCCCAAGGCGCCGAGCATGAGGAGAATTTCAGGCTGGGAAAAAAGGTCCGGTCCCGCCCGAACCACGCAGGGAATTCCGGCCGTTTCGAGCGCCCTCATGTAGTCCCTGACGCTTGTCGACGACCGCACCAGCACGGCGATGTCCGAAAGCGCCAACCCGCGCACGGCGCCGTCCTTCTTGTCGTGCAAGGCCCCTTCCTGCTCGGAGGGAACCAGTGCGCGAATGGCGTCGGAAATCCACGCCGCTTCGTCGTCGCGACTGTCAAAACCGATCAGAGCCACATGGGATCGATTGTAGTCCTTTCGGCTCTTATTACCGTGCTTCATCGCCGGCGTTTTCATCGTCCGCAGAGGCGACAGCGTATCGGTCCAACGGTTCGCGAGATCGATGATGCGCGGCGTCGAGCGAAAATTCTCCTTGAGATCGACCACGCCGGCGTCGGGTGCCTTCTTAAAGGCTTCCCACAGTTCGGCGATGATCTCGACCTTGGCGCCGCGGAAGCCGTAGATGGCCTGGCGATGATCGCCGACCGCCGTCAGGCGGCCCGTTTGGCCGCTCAAGAGTTCGATCAATTGCCGCTGAACCGGATTGATGTCTTGCACCTCGTCGACGACCAGATGAATCCCGGTCTCTTCGATCTGCCGTCTTCTTTGCTTGTCCGCGGCGAGCCTGCGGATAAATTCGGATTGCGACGTGCTGAAATCCAGAAAGCGGCGGCAGCGCAAATAGGCGTAGTACCGCGCGGCCGACTTGGCGAAGGCTTCGGCGGCGGGCGTTTCGCCCGTATCGGTCTGAAGCTCGGCCTGCCGGCACCACTCGCGTTCTTCTTCTCCCAACTGAAACGGCGGATCGTCGGAGGGCAATTTGATCTTGAAGACGTTATGTTCGTGCAGTTGGTCGTAGGCCTGCATGAACGAGTCGATCGTCGCGTATTGGCCGAGGCCGAGCGCCGCCCGAAGCGGCTGCAACGCCAGCACGCCGTTGAACCCGCGCAAGATCAGAGCGGACCGCGAGGCTTCATCGAGAATGTCGTAGTTATGGTACTCGTCCGGCCAGAATTCACGGATTTTGGCGATGCAAAATCCGTGAATGGTGCCGATATACATATTTCCGAGAGAGACCTCCTGACCCGCGGGTGTGATCTTCTCGATCCAGCCTCGGATTCGGAACTTCATTTCCTCGGCGGCGCGCTCGGTGAAGGTGAACGCGACGATGTTGTCCTTGGAAACACCTTTGGCGCCGACCCACCAGGCGATACGGCGCGCCATCACCTCGGTTTTGCCGGACCCCGCCCCGGCGACCACAAGCAGCCGCCGTTTCGCGAACTTCACGGCGGCTTTTTGATCGTCGGTCAGCCCCGCAAACAGCAGTGTTTCGATTTCAGCGGGCGTCATGAGCCGACTCTTTGCGGGCGGCTTTGAGCGACTTGGCGATCTGGTTTGCGTGACACTTGATGAATGTCGGCGGGAGCGCGTTGCCGATCATGAGCGCGACCGACTCCTTGCTCGCGTCGATGGGAAAGCGATAGCGACGGGGGAAGCTCTGCAGGATCGCCGCTTCGCGAAGCGTGATCGCACGGTTTTCGGCCGGATGCAGGAACCTCCCCTTTGAGGGATTGAAGCACCCGCCTGTGATCGTCGGCGACGGCCGGTCCCAAGCCATGCGGCCATAGATGTCTTTGAAGCCGTTTACACGCTTGTGGCACTCCAACTGCCGCGATCGGGGCAGATCGCCGCGACTGCCGCCGTCCTTGGGGATGGCCTTGATCAATTCAAGCACCTTGGCGCTTCGCTGTTCGGAGAGATTCTGGAGCGCGTCGCGGCTCTTGCCGGGTTTGCGGAGATTGGCAAAGGCGGTGCGCACGGTCTTCAACGTCGCGGATTCTTTCGCCGGCGGAATATCGAATCCGCGGCCTGCGATAAGGATCAGTCGCTTGCGACGTTGCGGAACGCCGTAGTAACGGGCGTCCTTGATATCCCAAGTGACTTTATACCCGAGCTTTCGGAGATCGCGGCACAGCGTCTTAAACGACCGATGCTGCGCAAGTCCCGGAACGTTCTCCATCATGACCGCCTTCGGAAGGAAAGCGCGGGTGAAGCGCATCATCTCCCGGATCAGCCCATTGCGACGATCCCGTTTTTGCCTGGCGCCGTTTCGCGTGCGCAGCGAAGAAAACCCCTGGCAAGGAGGACATCCCGCCAAGAGGTCCAACTCGCCGGGTTTGAGCTTAAGGCTCGCCCGCAGCGGCCTGGCTTTGATCCGACGAATATCATCGTGTAGAATTCGAACCCCGCGATGATTCGCCCTGTATGTTTGGACGGCAAGCTCGTCCAACTCGACTGCGGCCAAGACCCTGAAGCCGGCAAGCTTCAGTCCGAGCGTTAATCCTCCGCAGCCTGAAAACAGGTCGATCGCAGTAAATTTTTTCATTTTATAAAAGAATTGGCACCTCCGACGAGGCGCAGAGATTCCTAGAGTTGCATATTTGCTCAATTGTCGAGCCGCACTCAAGCGCGTTTCGCGCGCAAAGACTAACCGATTGATTAAATTTGCCTTTCGTCATCCTCAAGACGATCGACGCACTGACATTTCGACGGACGCACATCCGAATCTCTCGCCGGTCCTCGATCCCCGCCTCGCAAAGGGCGCGCGCTGCGATGCAAAAAACCGAAGAATTCGCCGACCGACGGCTTAAATCGTGGTGTATCCATTGCGCGCGGTCGCTCGCCGATCTTGAGAAGAGTGAAGATCACGTCCCCTCAAAAAGCCTGCTGCTCAAGCCGCGTCCGCATCACCTGCCGGTGGTGACGGTTTGCAGACAATGCAACACGGGCTTTTCATTGGATGAGCAGTACACCGCAACCTTCCTCAGTTGCGTGCTGGCCGGCTCGACCGAACTGGAAAAGCAAACAAACGGAAGCGCGGCGCGCGCGTTGACGGAAAGCCCAGGTCTCCGCGCCCTCATCGACCGATTCAAAACCGAGTTCAGGACGTCGGGCGGCGAAACGCGCGTCCTATGTAAGCCGGACACGGAGCGCATCGAACGGGTGATCCTGAAGAACGCACGCGGGCACGCTTATTTTGAATTTGGTGAACCGATGTTGGAGAGCCCGGCCAGCGTCTTTGTTTACCCGCTGGTCGGCATGACGCCGACGGAGCGTCGGGAACTCGAGGGAGAGAGCGAAATCGACCTCGCTCCCTGGCCGGACGTCGGAAGCCGCATGATGACGCGACTCCTCACCGGCGAGGACATGGCCGGTCCCTGGGTCATCGTGCAGGAGGGAATCTACCGATACGCGGTGCTGGAAGACGGGGGCGTGCGGGTCCGATGCGTTCTGTCGGAATATCTTGCCGTCGAAGTTCATTGGGAGAGGTAGCGATATGATTGAACGAACCGCCGTTCCCGATATTGCGGCGATCACGATCCGACTTGAGCGGCTTAAGTCCGCGCTGGCCGACGGCTTGTCCCGCGATCGCTGCCTGCGCCGCTGGAGCGAGTTTATCAGGGAGCGTGACGGGCACCGGTGCGTGGATTGCCATTCGCGCCGCCGTCTCTCGGCTCACCATATTTGCCGCAAGTCGTTCATTGTCGGGGCGCAGTTCGACACCGGGAACGGCATCACGCTTTGCGGCCCCTGTCATCGGGAGCTTCATCGCGGGTTCAACGCCCGTCCCGACCTGTCGCTGCCGGTCGACGCACAAGGCGGTGAAAAGCTCGCTTTGATGGAGCGGCTCTACAGTATCCTCACCGATGATGCTGTAGAGCGCGATCTGATGCGCGAGGACTTCTATTTTCTCAGCGACAACTTGCTTGCGACTTACAAGAAGATGCAAGGTTACGATCCGACGACTCATTTTCCCGGTTCGTGCATCGAGCAGGCCTATTTGATCTTGGCCGAAGGCGAACTCGACGCCCGTCGTGCGTTAGCCGAAGCGAACGGTTTCCCGATGACCGACCAGCCGCTTCTTCCCGGCGGGAAGTATCTGGTATTCGAGGCAAAGCACGGAGAACCGCGCAAGACGATGTTGATCAGAAGCTATGTGCCCCGTTCGAAGCCCTAGCCAAACCGCGAATCCGGCGTCGACCGGCGGCGAGAAGATGGGCCGCAACCATGACCCGGATGTCCTGGAAGTCGCCGCTTGTCAGGCTCGGTCCGCAGATCGACCGGATCGGAACGATCTTCGGTCAAGAAGGGTCAAACCGAACTCCGCAAACGACTTCGAAAGGAGCGGGGGAACCGCATTGCCGATCATTCTCGCGACCGTACAAACTCTATCCTCCGGATAAAAAATGTAATCGTCCCTGAATGACTGCAATGCCGCCGCCTCGCGCAAGGAAATGCCGCGGTTCTGCGTCGTGTCGTAGTGACCGAACCTGCCGTTCGATATGCTGTGGCATTTGGTGGTGATCGTAGGCGACGGGCGGTCTGCGCTCATCCGTGTGTAGACGTCGGTAAAACAGGCCGTCTTCAGTTTCTTGTTGACGCGCCGGTGACATGGCAGCGACAGATCGCCGTATGGCGTCGATGAAAGGTAGTTGTTGCTCTCCCCCGGCCTCGCCGACGCGATCCGCTTCAGATTCGTATCGCTGAGGCTGCGCGCACGATGGTTGGGAACGTTCGGGTGAAATTCCCCGGCTTCGATTCTCGGCAAATGAGAAATCGCCTGCCTGACCGAAGTTGACAGGCTGGAAGTCGACGACAATGGAATGGCCAGCTCTCCGGTTCTGGCGGCGTCGCCTTTGACCTTCGACCGCTTCGCGGCGACGAGAATGGAGCGCTTCCGATACTGCGGAACGCCGAAGTTGGACGCGCAAACAACATCCGTACCGACCGCGTACCCATTTTCGCGCAGTCCTTCGCAGAACGCCGTCCAGATTCCTCCGAACTTCGGATCCGATATGCCTGCGACGTTTTCAGAGAGCACGATGTCGGGTTCAAATCGTTGCACGAATTTCAACGCTTCCGACAGCAGGTTTTTGTCCTTCTGCCTTCGCTCGATACGTTTCTCCGACAAGTCTTTCCGCGCAAGCGTCGTGAACGGCTGACAGGGTGCGCAAATCGCAAAGAGTATGGGCACGCCCGGAGCAAGACTGCGATATTTCGCAATGAGAAGATGAAGCTCCTTTTCCAGCTTTTCCTGCTGCCCTTCCGGATGCGTATTTGAGGCCGGAAAAATATCGCGGCAAAGAAAGTACGGAGGACGCCGATCCAACGTCGTGTTGTTGTTGTTGTCGACGAAAGTACGTTCGCAGCCGACGTCCTTGTCGATTCCGGCGATCACGTATCCGCCTGCGTCAAGCAGTCCGCGCGTCGTGCCGCCGGCGCCGCTGAAGAAATCGACGGCGAGAAAAGCCGGGATTCGGGCTTGGTAAGTCGCGGCCTGCACGACCGATACGCCCATGAGATCGCGGGCCGAAGGCGCCGCCTTACTCATCGCGATCGTCCCCGACGTTGAAAAAGTCGATACCGATACGAGACAGGTGAGCGCCGGTGAGTTGCAACACGCGGCTGGCGTAGTTCGGGCGAAGTTGACCTATGACGGTGTATTCGGCCGCTTCGGACAATTGGGGAGCATTGTCGGCACGCAACACCCGAATGGCGCGAAAGGTCGGAAGCCCCCCTTCAACAGACGTCACCTTGCCCGACTCCAGAGTGAAGAACACCTCCGGGTCCGGGGTGGCGGTGGTATGGTCGAGGAGCGACAAACAAAGCGTTTCGTCCTGATGGAGGATAAACGCATGTCGTCCTTGGGTGGCTTTCTTCAGGGCGTCTTGAAGTTTCTTTTTCCGGAGACGGATCGCGGTCATCGCGCGAATGGGATGAATGTTCTTCATCCACTCCTGGGCGGCGCCGGGGGAGCGAGAGGTCAAGTCGCATGCGGGTGTCGCGACCATCCAGAACTCTTCCCCGACACTGAAGACGCTGCCGGTCGTAATGCGCGACTTCGAAAAGGTCTCCGTTGAGACGAACGCGTTCAGGAACGAGATGACGCCGTTCGGATCGACGCGATCTTCCACGTGGGCCAGAGCCGCCGCCTTGGCCATCGGATCACCTTGGACCAACTTGTCGCCAAGGCCGGAGCGAATATCAGCCAGCACTTTCCCGGCAAATTCGCGTATTCTCGAATCACTCGATATTCTGAGACGCAACGTCTCCACGATGCGGTCGATAACGCTCTCGATGGCGCTTTCGGGATCTTCGTTGGCGTCCAGTTGCTCCAGTAAATAGTGACTGAGCGCGACCTGACGATTGGCCTCTGAAAAGACCTTCGGATCGGCGGCGACCGAGTCCAGCTCCAGCCTATTCTGGATTTCGGAAACCAGTATTTGCAGAAAATTCGGCTTCCAATCGAGAAGAGCAGACCGAAGACCCGACATCAGAAGGTCGGCCTCGTTATCGGCATCCGATTTTTTGACGATTGCTATGAAACAACCGCGGCATTGCAACCAATGCGGACCATCGGGCGCGTACTTGCCCTGAAGGGACCTGGGGCCCAGACGATCTTCCTGGTCCAGTCGTCCGATCACCGCGGGGCGACGCTTATCGGTAGCGCGCCGCAGCAATATCTCCGTCATCGTACCCAGATTCGGTTTTCTTTTTCCGTCTTCTTTTGTTCCTTTTTCGTCTCCGAGCGTTTCCTTGATCCGAGCGACCATTTCACGTTTTGCATTCCCGTCGACCGCATCGATCCCCCGCGTCAGATATGAAGCAAGAGCATCGCTCGTCGGCAGCAGCAGCTTGTCGATATCGACAGAAGCCCACCAGGCCGCTTCGATTTCGTTCGCACTCAAATATGGATCGAGTCGCAGATCCGGCCGAAGATTCGCGGCAACATCGAGCCAAACCTCTTTAAGGTCCGCATTCGTGTAGACTACAACCGTATTGAAGTGCGGAGAGTCGGCCAGCTTTCGGAGTATCTCGATCGACTTCGAATTGTCCCCTCCTTCTCCGTCCAGATGAAAATCGAGCACGACAAGATCGCACTTCCGCAATCTCTCGACCATGTGAAGATCGCCGGACGTGAACGTATTTTCGATGTCACAGGGAAGATGATTGCCGCGAAAGGCCGTATATAGCTTTCGCGCGCGGTCGTGTTCCCCGAACTTATCCAAGTTCGCACGATCACCGAACATCTCGGAGTAGGTCGGGAATGCGTCATCGACCAGAAACACGCTCTTCAATTTTCCGATAAAGGTCGACTTGACCGCTTCTTCGTAATTAACGCTCACGTTTCCACACCTTGAAATTCGATAATGAAATTTGCGCCCTTTAAGGGCCGCGGGTCTTCTCCGGTCGCATAACGGATGTGATGGCGGGCAACGGCGAGGTTCGCGCGCGAAAGGAAAAGGCCCAATCCCCTACCCTTGGCCCGTCGGGTGAAGAAAAGCTGAAACAGCCGGCCCACGTCGTCCGGGTCGACGCCTTGACCTGAATCCGAAATCACGGCTTTGCCGTCGCGAAAATCAAAGACGATGCGGCGATCTTGAACGAACTGCAGCCAGTAGAGCGAATTGTTCACGAGGTTCACGAACACCGGGTAGATGCGCGACCTCAGATCGTTGAACGCGATGCCCTTGAAGCTTTTGGTCGCGTCGAACGCCACCTTCTCGGTACGAAAGCGCCGCTCGAAGAACTCTTGAATATAGTCGGCGATCTCGGCGCCGGTGATTCGTTCGCGATTGCGATAACCGGCGATCTTGAGCGGAGCAAGAAACTTAAGCTTGTCCGTCAACGCGGAGTGGGCTTCAAACGCCAGCTTATAGGGTCGCGACGCCTTGATGTCCGACGGCAGCTTTTCGAGGTTTCTTCGGACTTCGACGTCGAGCGTTTCAAGTTCGTGTCCGATGATCTCCACGGCGATACCGAGTTGTGCGACCTGATAGATGTCCCGCAACCTGTCTTCCAGCTCGGCGCGATCATCGTCGATGACCGACAAGGCTTCTTCCAGATCAATGCCCTCTTTCAGACGATCGAGCGCCCTGGACAGGGCCGAGTATTTCGACCGAAGATCGGACTCTATTTCCGAGCGCCGCTGGTCGACCAAGCCGAGCACAGATGCGAGCGCGGCCTGACTGATGCGGCCTTTCGCATAGGGTGCGGCCGCTTCGGGATAGCGCTCCTTGTCCGTTTGAACGGCCGCCCGCCACTCGGCTTGCAGCGCCTCGAACTTGGCGAGGAATGATCGCTGCGCCTCACCGAGAAATGTCGCGATTGCTTCGGTATTCGCCTTGACGCGAGCGGCGACCACCTCCGCAGGATCATCTTTGCCGATCTTTACTTCCGCATCGACGAGCGCCGATCGCAGATCAACGGCTTCATCGGATACGGCTCCGAACAAGTCCCGGTATCGTCGATATACGTCTTCAAGGTTGCCGAGCTTCCTGGGGGCCGGAGGCGGCTTGAAGTCCTGGAGTTCGCGGCTCAGGTTCCGGACCTCGGAGGAGATGACGGCGATCTGCCGACTGTCTTTCGACTTCACGACCTGATCGAGCTTAGATCTGAGTTGCGCGATCCTGGTCCGCGTCGCCTCCATCGGCCGTTCGTTTGCCTTTATGAAATTCCGAAGCGTCGATCGCTGATCAGAGCGCAGCTTTTCCGTCGCATCCCTGCCGGCCTTGGTCCGGGCGGCGACCTCCTCCAGATGCTCTTTCCGGATCGGCGCGTCGGTGCCGAAGAAACGGCGGGCAAAATCCTTCAGCAAATCGATCACAAGAATCTGCAGCTCGCGTCTCGCTTTGTTCTCGACCAGCCCCTCTCGTCCGGCCTTGTCCTTCAAATGCGGGTTTGTCAGGCGCGAGAGGGCTACTCGCCCGAATACCCGCCGGAAAGAGAAGAACTCTCGACCCGCATGGAGCGTCCTTCGTTCCTCGATTTTGAAGAAGTCGCTGTCAGGCCTGCCGTAAGGCATGACGCGAAGTTCGTCGCGGTAGACGGCAAGCCCCGCATATTTTTCGGCCTGACTCATAAGTTGACCGAACTGCTGCTCGGTATGCGTCGTGTTTTCGGGATTTTGTTCAAACGTACCGATGCAGAATTTGAAAGGACCGACCTGATCGCGGCGGTTCGGCGAGGGCGGACGACCGGGAACGAATTCTTGCAGCCCCAGGTCTTTCCCGAACGCAATCACTCGACCTTTGAAGCGGCCCCGTGCGTCGAATGCGCCGTCGATGACGTGCTCAAGCGACATCAGATCGTCGTAACCGAACACGTCCTTTGACGCCAGAACCCGCCTGGTCCTTTCGCCGAAGTGCAGCAGAACCTCATAGGTAAAGTCCGGGTCCTTGTTGGCGAACGGATCGACGAAGCCAGACAACGTCCTGAACAAAAGATCCCGCACGGTCGCGCGTTCGTCGTCGTCTTCCGGTCCGGGTTGAACCCATTGCGCCAGGTCGTGATGGACTCCAAGCAAGTAGAGCGCCGTACCGTGGGTTCCCAGCCCCGAATAAACCGGCCATTCGTTGAAATGCCGCGGTTCGATGGGGATCGGCAGCGACCAAAAAGCGTCGAGCTCCTCGTGCGTGGAGGTGTCCAGATTCTGCGAATGCTCGTAGTCCGTGAACCTGCGCCACCCGTCATACAACCGCGCAACACGGGAATCCGGATCGCGCTTCGCCTCCCCGGCCGTGACGCCGAAATTGGAGCGCACAATATCGGCCATCCCCTTCAGCAGACGTCCGATGTCGCCGGGCTCGTCGAATTCGACGATGGGGATGCGGATATCCTGGATGAGCAGAAAGGGATTTTCGAAAAGCCGCCAGTCCACCAGAACGGCCGCGAACCGATCATTGCGCGTCTTCGAAAGAACGAGCGAGACCGGAGCGAGGAACGCCGCCGATAAGCGACCGATGCCTTTCTCGCCTTGCCTGACCCGCTTGCGCAGTCCGAACGTATCGACCGGCGTCGTCTCACCGTCTTCGATCTTCGATTCGGTGCCGATCACCAGCCATCGTGACCGGAATGTTTCGACCGACATGCCCGCGCCGTCGTCGACAACCAGCGCAACTTCGGGCGAGCCGTCGAAGATGTGGAGCGCCACATCCTTTGCATAAGCGTCGTAGGCGTTTTTCCAGAGCTCGCTCACCGCCGTCGGCGCATCGGCGATCTGTCCTCGACCGAGATGGTCGATCGTGCGGGCGCGCGTCTGGAACGTAACGCCGTTCGGTTGGCGCAACCCGCGCCCTTTGCTTTCGGAAGTCTTCCCGTGCGGCATCTTGCTCTCAAGCGCCCCCCGACGCCGCGAGCCGGTTGTATTGTCTGCCTGCGCCGAGCCGGCCCCAAACGGCGCTTTTGCCCGCCCGCAAGGGACTGACGGAACACCAATATCACCAATATCTTAGCAGAGCCTATACCACACGCGCGATGCAACCTGTCAAAATCACAACCGTCGCGCTCATCATCAAGAATGCTAATTGTTTTCAATAGCTTAGGGTGATACTTTGCAAGTTGATCGATTTGGCCGGCCGCAGGGCTGCAATTCCATGGTCGCGGCGGCAGCAGGAGCGAAATATCCCTTGCGCGACCCGCTCGGCACCAAAATTCATATGTTTATCAATACGCTGAGACGTACAGTCGATAACTGTACGATCTTGGCACACATATCACGTAGTTGGTTTTTTACCGCCCCGAGCCTATCCTTTTAGAGCGATGCCGAACCAAGTCGACAAAGAGCGGGTGAACGACACTGCGAAGCTGATGATGCATCGGCTTATTGCGCGGCGGTTGAGTCATGACCCTTCGCTGATCGAAAGAGCGAAAGTGTCACTTGGCAGGAGTGCGGATCGCTTCGGCAATTACACTTTCGTTCATGACTGGAACGAACTCCTCGAACTTCCGGTGTCCGAAATTCGACATCGGTTGACCTGCCGGGACGAGAAAATGACCCGCCTGCGACTGTCATCCCCGTTCGTGCTGGCGGAGGGCGTCGACTTTGAAGACGAGGCCTTGCGGCGTCGGATCTGGCGGGCGGCGAAGCGCATTGCCGTCAGGTCGACGGAGGACGATCGCACACGCGGTCTGCGGATGACGGCGTGACGAGCGAACGATCTCTTGTCAGAACGATCGAAGACCTCATTGAGACCGTAAAGGCTATCGCGCGGCAATTCCAGACCGACAAGGTCTTCATCATCGGCAGCCAAAGCATCTTATTGTCATGGCCCGATGCGCCGGCGATCATGCGGACGTCCGGAGAAATCGACGCCTACCCCGGAAACGCGAAGATTTGGGAGGTTACCAGGAAGGCAATCGATCCCGATGACGATCCCGAAGCGTCCGAGGAAATCGCCGCCTTGTTTGGTGAAGGATCGACGTTTCATCGCAAGCACGGCTTTTACATCGACGGCGTCGACGAGAACACCGCGCGTCTGCCGGGTGATTGGACAACGAGGGCCATATCTCGTCCGGTTGACGTCGACGGGCGACCCGTCCTTGCCATCACGCCTTGTCCCGAGGATGTGGTCGTCTCAAAGCTCGCCAGACTAGCGGAGAAAGACAAGGAATTTATCGAAGCGTACCACGCGGCTCGGCCGCTCGATCCGAAGCTGATCAAAGATCGAATCAAGGCGACCGATTTGGATGCCGAAATTTCGGAACGGGCGCTTGCCTTCGTCGAGCGACTTGCCAAAGCGGCGAATTGAAGAACGTGCAGCGCCCGCGTGAGCGACAATTCGATCAGCATTCGCTATTTGGGAGTCGCAAGAAAGGTCGCCGCAGTCATCCGCAAACCTTCATGCAACGGCGGGGCGATCTCAAACATCCGCACGCTGTTGCGGAAGTGGAACACGCGCCGAATCCGATAAATCTCGCTCTTTTCCGCAGCAACGTCGACCTCCCGCCTGGTAAGCCAGAATGCCGTTCGCTCGTGACCGCAGGTCGTCTTGATTTCCAGCAACCGCTCCCGGCCGTCGGTTTCAAAAGATCTGACGTCATAACCGTAGCCGTCGCCGTCCAAATCGGAGACCCACCTCACGCCGTCCGCCAAGTCGTCCCGCCCGGCCTGGCGGAGCCGGCCGCGCTCGAATTCCACAACGAACTTTTCGCCAGCCCTGCCCAGATCGCGATTTCGCGCATCCCGTTCGGCGGGATCAAAGTCGCCCACCAAGCGCCGCACTGCGGGTGTGAGAGACGTATCCGATCCGGCAAGAGACGGCGCAGGGACAAGAACATCTCCCCTGCCCGTTGCCGACGGGGTGTTCACGTCTTCAGGATAAAGAAACCGAGGCTCTCGGCGGAGAACACGTTCGACCGCAACCACAAGACTGTCCTGGTAGTGCGCCAGCGGTTTGTAGCCGTTGATCCATTGCACACCCACCTCATCCAGAACGGCGGAGATATTTTGCAGTTTCCGTTCAATCGCCCCTTCTGAGCGACCGACCACCGCCATCAACCGGCGCCGATTTTCAGACTTATTGTAAGGGGCGCCAGCCTTTTCCAAGGCCAGCATTCGGAAATAGCTATCGACGACGGCGGAAACCTCGCTTTCCGTCCATGCCGTACCTCCGATGCGGAAATCTGTGTCGCTCAATCCCCAGCTCCAAACCGCCACAACGTACCAGGCGGCGAGAGCGACGCAAATACCGAAGAGCGACGTCGCGAAAGGTTACGTTTGCGCGAAACCATCGGACCACGGAACAACTCCGGTCTAGGTGATTGCCGCCGTTTCTACGATCGACATCGGCTGTCTCTTTTCATCAGTCATTCCATGACGTTTGATGAGAGACAAAGACCGATAGAGACGAGCGACGAAATATGAAAAAAACCGAAAGGAAATCTGCCGTACCGGAGCCCGGAAAACCGCTCGGGATGCTCGGACGACCGGAAGAGTCAGCCGCAAGAGCGGTTCAGGATGGCAAGCGGACGCGAAATCTTCCATCGCTACTGTCGGGCGCACGCACGATAAGGCGCCCGGAGTTGCATCAGCTTGTTCCATTGGCCGATTCAACGATCTATGAGCTGGAGCAACGCGGAGAATTTCCGCGCCGCTTCTTTATCACGGAGCGTTGCGTGGTCTGGAATCTCGCCGAGGTTGAAGCTTGGCTTGATGCGCGCCGACAGAAGTCGGACGCGCATCAAGCCAAACGGTTGCCGTCAGTCCGTCCCCACAGACGAAGCCGCCGGCAAAGCGGCTCCGTCGAAGGCGACTAACTGCATGTGCGGCGGATAAAGCGCGGGCGTTCGGTTTTTGCCCTCGATCCATGCATCGACAAGATCGGCCCATTCTTGAAGCATGTGGCGGCGCTGCTGCTCGTATTCGGCCTTGTTATAAACACCTCGCGAACTGCGGCTGTCCTCGTGCGCAAGACACTTCTCGATCCAGTCGCTGTTGAATCCCAACTCATTCAGAAGGGTGGAACCGGTGCGGCGCAGATCGTGGACCGTAAACGAATCCAGCGGCAGGCCCTGCTTTTTGGCGAGGGCGACCACCGCCATCGTGATCCGATTAAAGGTCGCGCGCGACATCGGTGCGTCGGCGTCATAGCGGGACGGAAGAATGTACCGCGAATTGCCGGCGCACGTCTTGAGCGCAACGAGAATGTCGAGCGACTGTTGCGAAAGATAGACATTGTGCGGTTTCTTTCGCTTCATACGCTCCTTCGGAATGCTCCAGACCGCCCGCTCGAAGTTGACTTCGTCCCAGACCCCGTCGAGCAGTTCGCTTTTGCGGACCATGGTCAGCAGAATGAATTTCAGTCCGAGCCTGATCGTGGGAAGAGTCGCAACCTGCCCGACCAAGTTGAAGGCGATGCGAATTTCAGACGGCGTGAGCGCGCGGTCTTTCGGTGTGAAGGTTGCGATTGACGAAGGTCCCACCTCGCTGGCCGGGTTGGGCACTTTGATGCCGTGAGCGTTGGCAAAGCCGTAGATCTGTTTGACGATATCTCGAACCAGGACGGCCGTGGCGGGAGCCCCTCGGTCTTTGACCTTCATGCACAGGGCGCGCAGATCGTCCGCAAGGATCTCGGTCAGCAGACGGTTTTTCCACGCCGGCAGAATGTCTCGATTGTAGATTGTCTTGCGCATCGAGCGCGTGCTTTCCGCCATCTGCGCATCCGCAAACCAGCGTTTTCCCACGGCTTCGAAGGTCTCGCTGTCCGACAGCCGGCGCTTCGCCCGCTGCTTTTCGAGGGCCGGCGAATTGCCCTTGGCCACTTCGGCCCGGGCGGCAAGACACTTCTCGCGGGCCTCGGCGAGCGTAATCCCGCCTCTCCCATAGCGCCCGATCGTCAGCGTCTCCCGCCGGCCGTTGAGACGGTAGTCGTAGCGGAAGGTAACCGCCCCAGCAGGCGAGACGACCGCATACATACCGTCACGGTCAGAGACCTTGTACTGTTTTCCCTTTGATTTGAGAGACTTGAGAGCAGCATCCGTCAACATCGGAAAGCCTCCACATTGAGAACAAAATGGGTACATTCCAGACTTTTTACCGTCAGACGATTTACCGTCAATCTTTATTTTTCTGACGATATTGCAATAGCTTGCGGAAAATGATGGTCGGATTGGGGCTGACGGTAGGAGGTGGGCATTGGAATTGACGCCGAAGTCGTACCGTCAGATCGGACGACAGCATAGAGTGATCGCCGTCGACTGCCATCGACCACAAAAAACAGATAATAATATTTGTTTCAGACACTTATAAGAGAAAAGCGACTGTTATCGACAGCCGCTGTCAGACGTGGAATCACTCCCACTCGATTGTTCCCGGCGGCTTGGACGTCACGTCGTAGACCACACGGTTGACGCCGTTGACCTCGTTGATGATGCGGGTAGCCACGCGACCGAGGAAGGCCATGTCGAACGGATAGAAATCCGCCGTCATGCCGTCGGTCGACGTGACGGCACGCAGACCGACAACAAAATCGTAAGTACGGCCGTCGCCCATGACGCCCACCGTCTTCACCGGCAGGATCACCGCGAATGCCTGCCAGATCGTGTCGTAGAGACCGGCCTTGCGGATCTCGTCGATATAGATCGCATCGGCGTTGCGCAGGATGTCGAGCTTCTCGCGCGTGATCTCGCCCGGGCAGCGGATCGCCAGTCCCGGCCCCGGAAAGGGATGCCGCCCGACGAATGCGTCCGGCAGACCGAGCTCGCGGCCAAGCGCGCGCACTTCGTCCTTGAACAGTTCGCGCAGCGGTTCGACCAGCTTCATGTTCATGCGTGCCGGCAGGCCGCCGACATTATGATGCGACTTGATCGTCACCGACGGTCCGCCGGTGAATGATACGCTCTCGATCACGTCGGGATAGAGCGTGCCCTGCGCAAGAAATTCCGCGCCGCCGAGTTTCTTCGCTTCGGCTTCGAACACGTCGATGAACAACTTGCCGATTGTCTTGCGCTTGACCTCGGGATCGGTGACGCCGGCAAGCGCGCCGAGAAACATATCGGACGCGTTCACGTGAACAAGCGGGATGTTGTAGTGGTCGCGGAACAGCGACACGACCTGCTCCGCTTCGCCCTTGCGCAGCAGTCCGTGATCGACGAACACGCAGGTGAGCTGCGAGCCGATCGCTTCGTGGATCAGCACCGCCACCACCGATGAATCGACACCGCCGGACAGGCCGCAAATCACCTTGCCGTTGCCGACCTGCGCGCGGATATTGTCGATAGCCTCCTCGCGGAATGCCCGCATCGTCCAGTCGCCTTTCGCGCCGACGATCTTGCGGACAAAGTTGCGCAGCAGCGCCGCGCCCTGCGGCGTGTGCATCACCTCCAGATGAAACTGAGTGGCGTAGAAGCGCCGCGTATCGTCGGCGATCATCGCCAGCGGCGCGTTCTCGGAAACGCCGAGCACGCGAAAACCGGGCGGCAGTTGCGTGACGCGGTCGCCGTGGCTCATCCAGACCGGATAACGCCCGCCCTTCTGCCAGACGCCCTCGAGCAGCGGGCTCGCATCGTCGGTCACCTCAAGTTCGGCGCGACCGAACTCGCGATGATGTCCGCCTTCGACCTTGCCGCCAAGCTGATGCGCCATCGCCTGCTCGCCGTAGCAGATGCCGAGCACCGGCACGCCGGCAGTGAAAATCTCCGGCGGTGCCAGCGGCGCATTGTCGGCATGCACCGAGGCAGGGCCGCCCGAGAGAATGACGCCTGAGGGTTTCATCCGGGCGAAAGCCTCCGCCGCCTTCTGAAACGGCACGATCTCGCTATAGACCTTCTCCTCCCGCACCCGCCGGGCGATCAGTTGCGTGACCTGAGACCCGAAGTCGACGATGAGAATTTTATCGTGATCGCTCATGTTAACGCCTAATCCTGATGCCGGAGGATCGAAACGAAGAAGCCGTCGGTGCCCGTCCGCCGCGGCGTCATCAGCAGCCCTTCTCCACTAAGCAGCGCGGCAGTCCGGAATGCCGGTGCGGCGTCGCCTAACGCCGCGATGACGGAGGCGGGTGGAAGCACCGAGAAGGCATGATGACGGCCGAGAAAGGCGCGGATCTGCGCGCCGTTCTCCTCTTCCAGCACCGAGCAGGTGATATAAGCGATGCGCCCGCCCGGCCTCAGCGAGGTGACGGCGCGGTCGAGCACCTCGGCCTGCTGGCGCAGCCGTTGCTCCAGTGCGCCGGGCCGCATGCGCCATTTGGCGTCGGGGTTGCGACGCCAGGCGCCGGTGCCGGAGCATGGCGCATCGATCAGCACCAGATCGCAGCGCCCGGCCAGTGCGGTCAGTTCGTTGCCGTCGCGGCGCGGCGCGATCACCTGCACATTGCGTGCGCCGGCCCGCTCGAGCCGCTCGTAGATCGGCGCGAGCCGCCGCTTGTCGCTGTCGGTCGCGTAGAGCTGCCCCTTGCCCTGCATCGACGCGGCCAGAGCAAGCGTTTTCCCGCCGGCGCCGGCGCACAGATCGAGCACCTGCTCGCCGGGCTGCACGCCGGCAAACAGCGCCGCGAGCTGCGAGCCTTCGTCCTGCACCTCGATTGCGCCTTTGATGAAGGCGGCTTCCGCGTGAATGCCGGGGTTTCTCGCATCCGGCGGCAGCACGATGCGCAAACCCGTCGGCGACCACGGCGTCTCCACTGCCGCGAGATCGGAAAGCGCCGCCTGCGCCTCGGCACGCGTCGCCTTCAGCGTATTGACACGCAGATCGAGCGGCGCGCGCGACGCCAGCGCCGCCCCCTCCTGCGCGCGCAGATCGCCAAAGCTCGCCTGCATCTGCGGGTCGAGCCATTCCGGATAATCGCCGGCAATCCATGCGGGCATGCCGCCGGCTGTTTCATGGTCGAGCCGGCGATGCTCCTCGTCGCTCAGCGGTGCCGGTGCGTGGCGTGAACCGTCGGCGAGCGCGGCAATGGCTTGCGTCGACAGTGCACGCTCGCGCCGCAACATGCCGAGCACGATCGCACGCGGCGTCGCCGCATCCATCAGGAAAGCGCTGGAGGCTTTCCGGCGCAGCGTATCGTAGACCAGCCCGGCGATCGCGGCGCGGTCGCCCGATCCGGCAAACCGGTGCGCCCTGCCCCACTCCTTCAGCGCATCGGCCGCTGGAATCCGATTCTGTTCGATCGCTCCGAAAATTTCGATGGCGGCGGCGAGCCGCGCGGCGGGTGTCATCGTTGTCTCACGGCAGGCCGAGCATGATCTTCACGATGAAGATCAGCCACATGATGGCGATGACCAGAACGCCGATGCCGAAGAATCCGCCGCGAGCGCGCAGATTGTTGCTCGTGACATGCACCAAGGCATGTACCAGCCGCGACGCTACGAAAATCCAAGCGAGCACCACGAACAGCAGATCGGCGTGGCGGGTGACAAGCGCCAGGATCGTCAGCACATAGAACAGCACCGGAACTTCGAACTGGTTCTGGAAGGCATAGCCGATCTGCAGCGTCCGCGTCGGCCAGTTGGGTTGCCGCAAGGCCACCTGCTCCGGCCGGATCTCGCCGCGGACCAGCGGCTTCATGCGCGCGCCGGCCAGCATGAAGCCCAGCACCAATGTCAGCACCACCTGAACGAACAGCGGAAGCAGGATGCTGGCAACCGACATGATCAGCCTACAGCCGGCTCGGATAGTTCGGGCTTTCGCGGGTGATCACCACGTCGTGGACATGGCTCTCGCGCAGTCCGGCATTGGAGATACGCACGAACTCGGCCTTCTTATGCAGATCCTCGATCGTGCGGGCGCCGACATAGCCCATGGCGGCGCGCAGGCCGCCGGACAGTTGATGCAGCACGGTCGCGGCGGCGCCCTTGTAAGGCACCTGCCCTTCGATGCCTTCCGGCACCAGCTTCAGCGTATCCTTGATGTCCTGCTGGAAATAGCGGTCGGCGGAGCCGCGCGACATCGCCGAGACCGAGCCCATGCCGCGATAGCTTTTGTAGGAACGGCCCTGATAGAGAAACACCTCGCCGGGTGTTTCGTCGGTGCCGGCGAGCAGCGAGCCGACCATCGCACAGTCGGCGCCGGCGGCGAGCGCCTTGGCGAGATCGCCGGAATATTTGATGCCGCCGTCGGCGATCACCGGGATGTCCTGCTTCTTCGCCGCCTCGACGCTGTCCATGATGGCGGTGAGTTGCGGCACGCCGACACCGGCAACGATGCGCGTCGTGCAGATGGAGCCGGGGCCGATACCGACCTTGATGGCGTCCGCGCCGGCGTCGATCAGCGCCTGCGTCCCTTCCGTGGTGGCGACATTGCCGGCCACCACCTGCACCGAATTCGACAATCTCTTGATCCGGTTGACGGCGGCCAGCACATGCTCGGAATGGCCATGCGCCGTATCGACAACGACGAGATCGACGCCCGCCGCAATCAGCGCTTCGGTGCGTGCAAAGCCCTTGTCGCCGACCGTCGTCGCGGCCGCGACGCGCAGTCGCCCCTGCTCGTCCTTGCAGGCATTGGGATTGGCAACTGCTTTCTCGATATCCTTGACCGTGATCAGGCCGACGCAGCGGTACTGGTCGTCGACGACCAGCAACTTCTCGATCCGGTGCTGATGCAGGAGCCGCTTGGCCTCCTCCTGCTCGACCGCTTCCCGCACGGTGATCAGGCGATCCTTGGTCATCAGTTCGGAGACCTTCTGCCGCGGGTCGCGGGCAAACCGCACGTCGCGGTTGGTCAGGATGCCGACCAGCTTCGCCGGGCCGCTATGATGCGTGTGCTCCACCACCGGAATGCCGGAAATGTGGTGATCCGCCATCAACTTCAGTGCATCGGCAAGTGTCGCGTCGGGATGGATGGTCAGCGGGTTCACCACCATGCCCGATTCGAATTTCTTCACTTGCCGGACCTGGGCCGCCTGATCCTCGGGCTCCATGTTGCGATGCAGGACGCCGATCCCACCCGCCTGCGCCATGGCGATGGCCATTCGCGCCTCGGTGACGGTATCCATGGCCGAGGCCAGGATCGGCATATTGACCGCGATCGACCTGGTGATGCGCGAGCGGATATCGACATCCGAGGGCATCACGTCCGACAGGCCCGGCTTCAGCAGCACGTCGTCGAACGTAAAGGCTTCGCGAGGGGCATCGATTGGAAAGCGCGGCATCGCCAACTCCGTTACCCGGGGCCATCGGATACCCGAATGCCAAAGGTGCGACAGGAACCTTAGGGGTTATACGACAACCCCGCGGGGAGCGAACCCCGCCGGCAAAACGGGCCCGTTCCGGGCCTGCTTTTGGATTGGCGCTGGTCGTTATCACGCCGCAGGCACGATTCCTAGAGCACGGACGGGAAAAGTGTGCAGCCGCTTCCCGCAAAGAACGGCGCCCACAATATCCTGACGCGGAGAGACGATTCGGGGCTCCGTCGCCCTGTTTTCTGGGGTGAAGCAGCTCCCTGCCCCGTTCGCCTAGCGGATGGCTCACCTGCTTCAGCGCGGCTTTTCAACGGCAGACGGCGGCCTTAAGAGCAGGGCAACAAGCGACCTGCGGACTCTGCCGCCCTTTGCGGCAACAAGCCCATCACCTGCGCTCCGCCATCGGGGCGTCTTGCCGAAAAGGTCTCTGTTCGCCGATGGCCCTCCCCCCGAACCGCCTCGTACCGCTGATCGTCGCCGTTGCCTTGTTCATGGAGAACATGGACTCGACGATCATCGCCACCTCTCTGCCGGCCATTGCCGACGACATCGGGACCAACCCGCTGGCGCTGAAGCTGGCGATCACCTCATACCTGCTGTCACTCGCCGTCTTTATTCCGGCGAGCGGCTGGGTCGCGGACCGCTTCGGAACGCGCACCGTATTCCGGACGGCGATCGCGGTCTTCATGATCGGTTCGCTCGGCTGCGCATTTTCCGGCTCGCTTACCGATTTCGTGATCGCCCGCATCGTTCAGGGCATGGGCGGCGCGATGATGACGCCGGTCGGCCGGATGGTGCTGGTGCGCACCATCAGCAAGCGCGAACTGGTCGGCGCAATGGCCTGGGTCAGCGTCCCGGCCTTGATCGGGCCGGTTATCGGGCCCCCGGTCGGCGGTTTCCTGACGACCTATGCGACGTGGCACTGGATTTTCATCATCAATATCCCGATCGGGCTGATCGGGATCGTCCTGGTCACGCGCTATATCGAGAATATCCGCGCCCCGGAGCCGGCGCGGTTCGATCTCGTCGGCATGGTGATCGCGAGTCTCGGCATCGCCGGGGTGGCCTTCGGCTTCTCGGTGCTCGGGCTGAATTTCCTGCCCTGGACGGTGTCGGTGGGTCTGATCGCCGGAGGCGCCGTCGCGATCGTGCTCTACGTCTGGTACAGCCGGCGCATCCCGAACCCGGTGATCGACCTCTCGCTGCTGCGGCTGCCTACCTTCCGCGCCAGCATTGGCGGCGGCTTCCTCTTCCGCCTCGGCATGGGCTCGCTGTCGTTCCTGTTGCCGCTGCTGCTGCAGATCGGCTTCGGGATGACGCCTTTTCGATCTGGCCTCATCACCTTTGCGACCGCGCTGGGCGCCATCACGATGAAGCTCGGCGTCGCGCGCGTGCTGCGGCAGTTCGGTTTCCGTGCCGTACTCGTTATCAATGCACTGATCAGCGCCGCATTTCTCGCCATCTGCTCTCTGTTCACCATCGCCACGCCAGTGGCAGTGATCTTCGGATTGCTGGCGATCGGCGGCTTCTTCCGGTCGCTGCAATTCACATGCATCAACACCATAGCCTTCGCAGAGGTGGAACCGGAGCGGGTCGGCCGCGCGACCGCACTGATGAGCGTGGCGCAGCAATTATCGATCTCGACCGGCGTCGCGCTCGGCGCGCTGATCGTGGAGACGTCGGTGCATCTCAAGCTGGAACCGACCATCGGCGCCGACGATTTCGCGCTCGCATTTCTCATCACGGCGGCGATATCCGCCTGTGCCGCACTGATTTTCGCGCAACTGCCGAAAGATGCAGGTGCGGAACTCGCCAACCGGAACCCGTAACAGGGCCATCGGACTGGTCAGCGGTAAAGCGCGGTGCTTCTATGGACTTCGCGAATCTATGCGCGAATCCAGTACGCGAATCCCTGCGGGAGACGGAGACATCGATATGCGCGGCAGGTCCGGCAGACTTTGGCGGCGGACGTTCGGCGGCATGGCCGCAGCGCTGCTGGTCGTGGCCGCGACGATTCACCCGGTGCGTGCAGAACCCGCAACGACAGCCGGCGACCAACAGCGTCTCGCCGAATACGACGCCACGCTGGCGCGCAATCCGGACGATCGCGCTGCCCTGATCGCCCGCGCTAGGCTGCGAACCCGCACCGGCAACATCAACGGCGCAATCGCCGATTACGGCCGCGCCGTGGCGCTGCGGCCCGAGGCCGCGTTGTATCGCCAGCGCGCCGCATTGCTGCTGCTGCGGACCGACTATCGCATGGCGATCAACGATCTCGACCAGGCGATCCGGCTTGATCCGGACGACGGTGCCGCCCTGCTGCTGCGCGGACAGGCGCGCGAGACCCTGGGTGCCCGGCAGGGCGCCCTCGCCGATTATCGAAAGGCGCTGACGCACGATCCGCGGAATGCCGAGGCGCACTCGGCGGCATCCCGTCTCGCGGCAATCCTGCCACAACAGCCGTCGGAGCAGCCCGACATCACCGGCTCGGTGCCTCCGGCAGGCGTCCAGCCGACCAAACCGGATATCGCGCCGCCGGTGCGCAGCGACACTGCGGGGCTACCCCCGGCGGCCATAACGCCGCAGCAGGATACGCCCCTGCGGATCGTGCGCGGCGGCGTCGCCAGCGAAATGATCGCCAGCAGCGGCTTGGAACCCGGTATCTATCATCTGCCGGACGCTCCGGATCCGGAGACGGCGCCGCCGCAGAGCGAGTCATCCACGCAGGGCGGGGTCGCCCCACCACCCAGGCCGAGGCAGCATGCCGCCCGGAGCGCCAAGCCGACAAAGCCTCCGCTGCGCCGCGAAGCCCGCAACCGGACGCCAGGCTTCAACGATGCTTTCGGCGGAATCGGCCGACGTTAAGATAAGGCTGTGTCTCAGCCGTCCGCAGGCGGTGCGTCGCCGCGGAAGCCGGTCGCCAGCAGATAGAGTTCGGCCGAATCCGAGCGGCTCGCCGCCGGCTTGACGTGCCGCACGATAGCGAAATCCCGTTTCAGCGCGCTCAGCAAGGCCCCTTCGGTGCCACCCTGAAACACCTTGGCGAGAAACGCGCCTCCGGGCGCCAGCACCTGGCGGGCGAATTCCGCCGCCATCTCGACCAATCCAACGATCTTGAGATGGTCAGTGCGTCGATGGCCCGTAGTATTCGCCGCCATGTCGGACAGCACGATGTCGGCAGGCCCGTCGAGCATCGCCTTCAGACGCTCCGGCGCATCGTCGTCGGTGAAATCCATCTGAACGAACTCGACGCCTTCGAGCGGGTCGATATCGAGCAGGTCGATGGCAACCACACGCCCCTTCGGCCCGACGCGCTTAGCAGCGACCTGGCTCCACCCGCCGGGCGCGGCGCCAAGATCGACCACCCGCGCGCCCGGTCTGAGCACGCGGTATTTATCGTCGATCTCCGTCAGCTTGAACGCGGCGCGCGAACGCAGCCCCTCGCGCTTGGCGCGCGCGACATAAGGATCGTTGAGCTGGCGTTCGAGCCAGAGTTTCGACGACAGCGACCGCTTGTTGCCGGTTTTCACCCTGACCTTCAGCGAACGCGTGCCGCGTCCGCTGCCGGTCCCTTTCCCGCCGACACTCACGGCGAGGCAGCCCGGCTACCGTTCCATACACCGTCGGCGCGCATCAGGTCGACCAGCATGCCCTCTCGCAATCCACGATCGGCAACACGCAGCCGCCGGCAGGGAAACGCACGGCAAATGGCTTCCAGAATGGCGCAGCCGGCGAGCACCAGGTCGGCGCGCTCACGCCCGATACAGGGGCTGGCGATACGCTCCGCATAGCTCATCGACAGCAGCTTGCGCCCGACGACCCGCGCCTCCTCGGCGCTCATCCAGCAGCCATCGACGCGGCGACGCTCATACCGTTCAAGCGCGAGGTGAACGCCGGCGATCGTCGTCACCGTGCCGGAGGTGCCAAGCAGGTGCACAGCGCTGCGCCCGTTACCGAGATCGCGGCCGTGATCGGCCGCAAACGGCGCGATAATTGCGAGGACTTCCTCGACCATCGCCTCGTAGGTTGTTGGGGTCACGTCCCGGCCACCGTAACGTTCGGCCAGCGTCACGACGCCATGCGGCATGGAAATCCAGCCGTCGATCTGCGGCGGGGGCGGCCCGCCGCGCGCGGCACCGGGAGAACCGAGACGCACAAGTTCGGACGATCCGCCGCCGATGTCGAACAATACGACCCCGCTCGCATGCGGATCGATCAGCGGCGTACAGCCGATCGCCGCCAGCCGCGCCTCCGTCTCACGCTCGACGATCTCCAGCGTCAAACCGACTTCATTGGCGATCCGTTCGCGGAACGCCGCGCCGTTCTCCGCCGTGCGGCAGGCCTCGGTGGCAATCAGGCGCGCCCGCGTGACGCCGCGGTTCGTCATCTTGTCCCGACAGATCGTCAACGCCTCGATCGCGCGGGCGATCGCCGCATCGCTCAGGCGGCCGGAATGCGAGACGCCTTCCCCCAGTCTGATAATGCGCGAAAACGCATCGATCACCCGGAATCCGCCGCCAGTCGGCCGCGCAACCAGCAAACGACAGTTGTTGGTGCCGAGATCGAGCGCGGCATAGGTTGCGACGCCACCGTCAGCCCCATGGTGGTGCGGACGGCTGTGCGGGCGGCGCGAGGCTGACCCGTTCCCGTGCGGCCGCTCACGCGACGCCGCCGGGCCGAGGCCAGGAATAGCCTGGACCCCCACTCCCATCTCGATCTTTTAACCTTCCTGGATGCCGGCAACGGCGGCATCCGGCCGCGCGTGGCGACAAACCTGTACCATCATCGTTAAAAGTTTAGCAGGGGCCGGCGGAGACGCAACCAAGCTGTTCATCCGCGGCTACGGCGAGCAACCCGAACGGCTCTCCGCTCAGAGCTGCCTTGTCGCCGACACAGCGCTCCGATATGGCACGACAGCCGCTGCCAGGGCATATGAATTCCATGGATATCGCGTCCGACGACACCAGACTCGCGCTCACCCAATTCGGCGTCGGCCAGCCGGTGCCCCGCAGCGAAGACCCGGTCCTGCTCCGTGGTCAGGGTCGCTACACGGACGACCTCGTCCTGCCGCGACAGGCCTATGCGGCGATCGTGCGCAGCCCGCATGCGCATGGCACCATCCGTCGCCTCGATACGGCCGCGGCGAAAACCATGCCCGGCGTGATCGCGGTCTATACCGCCGCGGATCTGACTGCTTATGGACCACTGAAATGCAACCTGCCGCTCAAAGGGCGCGACGGTTCGCCGATCCGTCAGGTGCCTCGCCCGGCACTGACACCCGACGAGGTGCGCTGGGTCGGCGATCCCGTCGCCTGCATCGTCGCGGAAACGACAGCACAAGCGAAGGATGCGGCGGAAGCCGTGATTCTCGACATCGATCCGCTGCCGGCAGTGACGTCCGCCAGCCAGGCGGCCATGCCGGGCGCACCGCAGCTTTACGACGCCGTACCCGACAATCTGGTTCTCGACTATCACTACGGCGACGCCGAGAAGACCGCTGCCGCCTTTGCCCGCGCTGCCCATGTCGAGCGGCTGTCGATCCGCAATACAAGGCTCGTCGCCTCGCCGATGGAGCCGCGCGCCGCCGTAGCGGTACATGATGCCAGTTCCGGCGCCTTCACGCTGCACACCGAAAGTCAGGGCGTCTTCGGCATGCGGGCGCAACTCGTCGCCATTCTCGGCACGACGACCGACAAGCTACGCGTGCTGACCGGCAATGTCGGCGGCTCCTTCGGGATGAAGGCAGCCGTCTATCCGGAATATATCTGCCTGCTGCACGCCGCCCGCGACCTCGGCCGTCCAGTCAAATGGACCGACGAACGGTCCGGCAGTTTCGTCTCGGATTCGCATGGCCGCGACCATGAAGTCGTCGGCGAACTGGCACTCGACGCCGAAGGCCGCATCCTGGCGCTGCGGATCACCGGCCATGGCAATATGGGCGCCTATCTCGCGAATGTCGGGCCGATGCCGGCGACGATCAATACGGTAAAGAACGTCGCCAGCGTCTACCGCACGCCGCTGATCGAGGTGTCGTCGAAGCTCACCTATACGAACACCACGCCGGTATCCGCCTATCGCGGCGCCGGCCGGCCGGAAGGCAACTATTACATGGAGCGGCTGATAGACAACGCAGCGCGCGCCATGGGTATCGACCGTGTCGAACTGCGCCGGCGCAATCTCATCGGTGTCGAGGCGTTCCCCTACGCGGCAGCCTCCGGCATGAACTATGACGGCGGCGACTTTCCGGCAGTGCTCAAGCACGCCGTGGCCTTCGCTGACGTCAAAGGCTTCGCCAAGCGCAAGCGCGAAAGCCGCAAGACCGGCAAGCTGCGCGGCCTCGGCATCGGCTGTTTTCTTGAGGTCACGGCCCCGGCCAACAAGGAGATGGGCGGCATCCGGTTCGATGCCGACGGCGGCGTGACGATCGTCACCGGTACGCTCGACTACGGTCAGGGCCATGCGACACCGTTCGCGCAGATCCTCGCCGAACGGCTCGGCGTTCCGTTCGATCGTATCCGGCTGCTGCAGGGCGACAGCGACGCGCTGCTCGCAGGCGGCGGCACCGGCGGCTCACGCTCGATCACCGCGAGCGGCCAAGCCATCGTCGAGGCGGCCGTGAAAGTGATCGACAATGGACGGCTGATCGCGGCGCATGTGCTGGAAGCCTCCGCCGAAGACATTGAATTCCATGGCGGCCGTTTCGTCATCGCCGGGACAGACCGCGCCATCCACATCATGGAACTGGCGCAGAAGCTGCGCTCCGGCCTCGCGCTGCCGCCCGACCTGCCGACGAGCCTCGATGTCGACCACGTCAGCGACGGGCCGCCCTCGGCGTTTCCCAATGGCTGCCACATCGCAGAGGTGGAGATCGACCCGCAGACCGGCGTCGCCATGGTCGTCAAATACTCCGCGGTCAACGATTTCGGCACCGTCATCAATCCGCTGCTGGTCGAGGGCCAGACGCATGGCGGCGTGGTGCAGGGCATCGGTCAGGCTCTAATGGAAAACGTCAGCTTCGACGCAGACGGCCAGTTGCTGACCGGCTCCTACATGGATTATGCGCTGCCGCGCGCGCGCCACGCACCGATGTTCGAGGTCGTCAATCATCCGGTCCCGGCCAAGACCAATCCGCTTGGCACCAAGGGCTGCGGCGAAGCCGGCTGCGCCGGCGGCCTGACCTCCGTGATGAATGCGGTGGTCGATGCGCTTTCCGAGCACGGCATCACCCATATCGACATGCCGGCGAGCCCGGCGCGGATCTGGCAGGCGCTGCAGGATGCGTCACGGTAAGATGAGCGGCACCGCGCATCGCTGATTGCTCCACTCGATATACCGAATTGCGGCGCCAGCATGCGGTCATCGCATGGATTTTGCCTGCTCGCTGCTGGATCGTTTCTGGCAATAGGTCGATAGTGCCTTCCGGAATCACGTCATGACCGAAGCAACCGAACTGACGCGCCCGTCGGGGAGCGATGAACTGCGTCTCGTCGGCGGCATCAGCGTTGCGCATTTCCTCTCGCACTACTACATCCTGTTGCTGCCGCCGCTGTTCCTGTTCGTGCGCGACGAATACAACGTCAGCTTCACCGCGCTGAGCTTCGCGCTCGCCGTCTTCAACATCGTGTCGGCCGCGCTACAGACGCCGGCAGGTTTCCTGGTCGACCGGATCAGCGCGCGGGTCGTGCTGGTGAGCGGCATCGTGCTTGGCGCGCTCGCCTTCATGATCGTCGCGCTGGTACATTCCTACTGGCTGCTGGTGGTGATGTTCGCGCTCGCCGGTCTCGGCAACACCGTCTACCATCCGGCAAACTATGCGCTGCTGGCGCGCCACGTCTCCGACGAGCGAATGGGGCCGGCCTATTCCGTGCATTCTTTCGCCGGATTTGCCGGCACTGCCGCAGCGCCGGTGACGTTGCTGCTGCTCGAAAGCCTGTGGGGCTGGCGCGGCGCAGTCTTCGCCTCCGCCATGTTCGGTTTCGCCGTCGCGGCGCTGGTCCTGATGATCGGGGACGCTCCGCAGGTTTCCAAGAGCGGGAAGAGCAGCGGCAACTCCGCACCGACGGCCTGGCGCCTGCTGCTCTCCGGTCCCATCCTGCGCAACCTTCTGTTCTATCTGCTGCTGGCGATCCTCAGCTCCGGCATGAACGGCTATTCGGTCGTTGCGCTCAACGCGCTGCACGCCACACCGCTCGCCGTCGCCAATACGGCGCTGACCTGCTACCTGACGGCGACCGCGATCGGCGTTCTCCTTGGTGGATTCGTGGTGACGCGCACGTCGCGTCATGTGTTCGTCGCCGCCGCCAGCCTCGGCATCGCCGCGCTGATCACGCTGAGCATTGGCCTGTTCGACCTCGGCACCCTGCTGCTGATCCTCACCATGTCGGTCAGCGGCCTATTCACCGGACTGCTGGTGCCGTCACGCGACCTCATCGTGCGCGCCGCAACTCCTCCCGGTTCGTTCGGGAAAGTGTTCGGCTTCGTCTCCAGCGGATTCAATCTCGGCGGCATCATCGGGCCGATTATTTTCGGCCTGCTGATGGACCACGGTCATCCTCAATTCGTATTCGTACTCGTCGCCGCCGCCTGTGCGCTGTGTATCGTGACGGTCGCCGGCGGCACACGCCGCGAATAACTCATACGCGCGGAATCTCGGTTCCGTAGGTTCGATCCGCACATTCTCGCCTTATTCAATTCCCACCTTATCGGGAACCGATCGGTCTTCGTACCGTTATCCGGTTTCTGGAGGTTTTATGTTATCGCGCTACAAGCGGGTGTCGGGCTGATGTGCGGCATCTGCGGTGAATTGACGTTTAACGGTCGCCCACAGCTCTCCACCATTCAGTCCATGGCCGAGGTCATGCACAGTCGTGGCCCGGACTCGCAAGGCGTGTTCGCGCGCGACCATCTGGCTTTGGGTCATTGCCGCCTCAGCATCATTGACGTGGCAGCGCCATCGCAACAGCCGATGATCGATAGCGAGCTGGGACTCGCCATCGTTTTCAACGGCTGCATCTATAATTATCGCGCGCTGCGCGAGACGCTGACGAAGAAAGGCTATCGCTTCTTCTCAGACGGCGACACGGAAGTGATCCTGAAAGCGTTCCATGCCTGGGGGACACGCTGCGTCGAGCGTTTCCACGGCATGTTTGCCTTCGCGATCTGGGAACGCGACAGCGGTCGCGTCACTCTGGCGCGCGACCGGCTCGGCATCAAGCCGATTTATCTTTCCGAAACCCCGGGCCGTCTGCGCTTCGCCTCGACGCTGCCGGCGCTTGTCGCTGCCGGCGATGTCGACACCCGCATCGATCCGGTCGGGCTGCATCAATATATGAGCCTGCACGCGGTCGTGCCGGCGCCGCGCACCATTCTTAAAGGCGTCAAAAAACTTCCGCCGGCGACGATCATGACCATCGACGCTGACGGCCGTCGACGCAAGCGCGTCTACTGGCATCTGTCGATGCAACAGCGGGCTCAGGACCGCGCAATGACCGAACAGGAATGGAAGGAAGCGACGCTGGATGCGTTGACGCGCGCCGTCGAACGCCGACGCGTCGCCGACGTCCCGGTCGGCGTGCTGCTCTCCGGCGGTCTCGACAGTTCGCTGGTTGTCGGCCTGATGGCCAAGGCCGGCCACACCGATCTCAAGACGTTTGCGATCGGCTTTGAAAGTATCGGCGATCTCAGCGGCGACGAGTTCCGCTATTCCGATCTCATCGCCCGCCATTACGGCACCGATCATCACCAGATCCGCATCGGCGCCGAACGCATGCTGACTGCCCTGCCCGGCGCCATCGCCGCGATGTCGGAGCCGATGATGAGCCACGATGCCGTTGGTTTCTATCTGCTGTCGCAGGAGGTGTCGCAACACGTCAAGGTCGTGCAGAGCGGCCAGGGCGCCGACGAAATATTCGGCGGCTACCACTGGTACCCGCCGCTGATGCATTCCAACGACGTGTCGTCAGATTATCGCAGCATCTATTTCGATCGCGATCACGCCGAGATGCAGGAAACGCTTTCCGACGATGTCCTCGGCGCCGATTACAGCCGCGACTTCATCGAGACGCATTTCGAGAGATCGCGCGCCACGCAGCCGATCGACAAAGTGCTCGCGCTCGATACGGAGATCATGCTCGTCGACGATCCGGTCAAGCGCGTCGATAACATGACCATGGCATGGAGTCTCGAAGCACGGGTCCCCTTCCTCGATCACGAACTCGTCGAACTCGCCGGCCGGATTCCGCCGGATCTGAAAATTCGCGACGGTGGCAAATACATCCTCAAGGAAGCAGCACGCGATGTCATTCCCTCGGAGGTCATCGACCGGCCGAAAGGCTACTTCCCCGTCCCGGCGTTAAAGTATCTGCGCGGTCCCTATCGGGATTATGTTCGCGACATTCTCAATGAGCCGGAGGCGCGTCAGCGCGGCCTGTTCAAGCGCGACTATGTCGAGCGGCTGCTCGACAATCCCGAGGGGAATTTGACGCCCAAGGGTCACTCGAAGCTGTGGCAGGTGGCGCTGCTGGAGGGCTGGCTGCAGGCGCACAACATTCACTAAGCCGCCCCGCAACCCCGCGCTGTTCTATTCGGCGGCGACCTGCAGACGCTCGAGAAACGGCAGGATTTCGACGGCGCAACCGGCACGCGCCACCACCACATGGTTGGGCGGAACCTCGATCCATTCCGACGGATTGTCGTCGAGCGGCTCGGAGACGAGCAGAGCGCCGTGGCTGCTCTGCCGGTAATAGAGCGTGTTGGCGTCATCATGCACGGCGTAGCGAAAGCCGTAGAGATCACGGCCGTTCGACAGCGCCGAGGTGAACCGCAACTTGTCGCTGGCGCCGTTGCGGGTGAGAAGCCGCGCGAGCACGGTGAGGGTGCGCTCGGTCGCACCGACCGGATCCTCGTTGATTCCGTGCGCCATCATCGCCAGGAAAATCGCCTCGGAATCGGTCGTCCCGGTGCGCGCCGGATAGAGTTCGTCCGGGATTAACTCCTCGACCCGACGGCGCAGACCGCTCCAGTTCCCGACAAAGCCGTTGTGCATGAACATCCAGGAGCCGCAGGCGAAGGGATGGCAGTTCTGGCGTGTCACCGGCGTCCCCGTCGAGGCCCGCACATGCGCGAAGAACAGATGCGAACGGATGTGCCGGCACAGATAGCGCAGGTTCTCGTCCGACCAGGCCGGCCGCAATTCGCGATACAACCCCGGCTCCGGGTGATGGCTGTACCAGCCGAGGCCGAATCCGTCGCCATTGGTGCTGGCCGTCGACTGCAGCGCATGCAGGCTCTGGGACACCAGCGAATGGGCGGGTTCGGTGACGTAATGTTCGAGTGCGATCGTATCGCCGCTATATGCGATCCAACGGCACATTCCCTGATCTCCTTGGTATTCGAGCCGGACGTCGCGGGAATCATCGGCAAAAATGGTTGTTTTCAGGCAAACAAACCCGGCCCGTCGATATTTTCTGTCGCTGTGGCAGCACTGGAACACCAACGTCCGACGCCCGAAGCAGTTGCAGCCGCGGAAAGCCCGGCCGCCGGCATCAATCGGTCGAACGGCCCCAGCCGGCCCAGCCGCTGCCGGCGGCCGGCGCCTGGGCGCGTCTGGCCGCGGAGGCTCGCGAGCGCACTGCATGATCGCGCGCCATGCGCGGCGTTGTCGCGGCCACGGGCGTCATCCGCCCCCTCGGCCCGGCCGCAGTACGCTGGCGCGACGACGCTCGCCGCGCGGTCATCGTCTCGCCGGAGACGACAATGGACGTCGCCCCGGCGCCGGCGGAACGAACCAGCGCGAATAACGTTGCCGCATGCTGCGGATGCAGCCGGATGCAGCCATGCGAAGCCGGCCCGCCCAGCCGCGCAATGTCGTAACTGCCGTGGATCGCGTAACCGCGATGAAAGAAGATCGAATAGGGCATCGGCGAATTATAGTATTTGCGCGAGAACCAGCGTCGTTCCAGCCGCTGAGGGGCATATATGCCGTTCGGCGTACTGAAGTTTGCGCGCCCGGTGGAGACATTCCACTGATGCCGCGGCACACCGTCGACACTGACCGTCATCCGCTGGGTCGTTTTGTCAACACGCACCAGAACGCCGGCCTGCGCCGCGGCAGCACCTGCAAACGCCATGACCAGAGCCAGCGCGACGGCTTTACGCATCGTGAAATGCAGCCTCACAATTCAATACAAAACAAATGCGATCGCCGCACACCACCGATGGCGTACGCAGCGGCCAAGACGAACATTTTCCATAGTCTACCGAATATTGACTAAAGAACTCCTAGGGCACGAACCGTTCAGATGAGACCGAAAACGTGCTCCAGCATCAGGACGCCGAGCGAGATGTCGCCAGGACCAGCCCAGCATGTCCCTTCCCGGTTCACGCGGTTCGCACATGCCGTCTCCCGGTTCGCGGGACAACCGACGACATTTCTCGCGGCCCTCGTGCTGGTGGTGTTCTGGGCGCTCTCCGGACCGCTGTTCGGCTATTCGGATGCCTGGCAGCTCGTCATCAATACGGGGACGACGATCGTCACCTTCCTGATGGTCTTCCTGATCCAGAACTCGCAAAATCGCGACTCCCTGGAAATTCAGCTCAAGCTCTCCGAACTGATCCTCGCAATGCGCGGGGCCCGTAACCGGTTTGCGTCGATGGAGGACCTTTCGGACGAAGAACTGGAAGCACTGCACAGGGAGTGCCGCGAACAGGCCGAACGGGCCGGCGACGCGCTCGAGAGGCGGCGCAGCACAGTAGCAAGCGAAGCGCGCACGGGTTAAAAAACATCGATTCTAAACCGACAGGAACCGGGAAGCCGGCAAATCGCCACAGTGATGGAACCAAGGCTTAATGTTTCTGTTATCTTTTGGCATTTTAGGCACAAGCGGGAGTAGACCATGAAAAAGATTCTTCTTGTCAGCGTGGCCGCGCTGGCTTTGGCAGGCTGCCAGACCGAGCGCCAGGACCGGACCCTCGGCGGCGCGCTGATCGGAGGCGGCGCCGGCGCGCTCATCGGCGGATTGGCGACCGGAACGACCGGCGGCGCGCTCGCCGGCGGTGCGATCGGCGCGGCGAGCGGCGCGATCATCGGCAACGCAACGACGCCGGACCGCTGCCGTTATGTCGACCGCTACGGCCGCACCCGCTGGTATCGTTGCTGACGCAATTATTGCTCCTGACGAGGAAAAAGCCCGCGCATCGCGCGGGCTTTTTTCATGTCACCTCTTTCATGCTCTTTCATGGCTCTCGTTTCCTGTCCTGCCTTTCTCCGTGTCCGGGGCGCTTCCACGTTGCCGCGCATTTTGCCGCTGGCTTGCCGGCTCTCGCTAAGCGGCAAACCGCATGATATGGGCGCTGTCTCACCCTTCCTCTTCCGCGAGACCCGCCCATGCCAGTCGAACGACCCGCCCCGCGCCTTGCCACCGTCGCGGAAAACAAGCGGACGCCCAAGCAACGCACCCTCGTGAAGGCCATCAGCTCCGGGCCGCGCGGCACGTTCAACAACAGCGGCCCATTTGCGATCTGGCTGCACGCACCGGAATTTGGCATGCCGGCGCAAGCGCTCGGCGGCTTTGCCCGGCTGCGCACCGGCGTGCCCTCGCGCCTGTCGGAGTTCGCCATCATCGTTACCGCCCGGCTGTGGCGGGCGCATTACGAATGGCACGTTCACGCGCCGATCGCCGAGCGCGCCGGCGTCAAGCCGAAGACCATCGCCGAACTGCGCGCCGGCCGCATTCCACGGAGCGCCGCAAAAGACGAACGCATCGTTTACGACTTCATCCGCGAACTCTACAAGACCCGCCGGGTGAGCGACCGCACCTACAAGCGGCTGCACGACATTCTGGGAACCGCTGCGACCGTCGAGTTCGTCGGCATCCTCGGCTATTACGCAATGGTGGCGATGTCGCTGAACGTCTTCCGCATGCTGCCTCCGGAAGACAGCAAGCTGCCCTTCGGCAGCGAGCGCTGACACAGCGCCGCCCGTCGCTGCGCCATCAGGTCGACGCCGGGTATCGCCGGATCAGCCGGTTCTGCCGCACCAGGCTGCCGACGAAATCGCGCAGCCGCGTCGGCCGGAAGCCGCGCGCGCGGTTGCGCTTGCCGATCAGGAACAACAGCCGTTGCTGATCGACAAGTCTCCGGTAGACCTCGCCTACCGGCAATCGCGGATCCCAGACGTCGATTGCCTCGCCGCCAATACCGTTGACTTCGACGATGGAAAAATCCTCGCCGCGCGCCAGCGCTTCGACCGTATCGAAACGCAGATCGAAACGTCCGTAGTGGAATTCGGTCATGCTGCAGGCGATGGCATCGATCCTGCGCGCCATCGCATCGGTGATATAGCGACGCCCGTCCCGGTAGAGCGCCCCGGCGCGCTGATTGCCGATCAGGGCAATCTGCACGACCTCGCCGACAGCCGGAACGCGAGCCAGCTCATTCTCGCCGAGACCGCGATGCGTGGCGTCGCCACCGAGATGCAGCTTGGCCTTCCAGCGGGCGCGCGCATCCTTGCCGATGAGATCGCGCACGCTTTCACGACCGTTGCCGACGACATGCGGGAAATAGCGGAAAGTCAGCGACAGAACGCGCCCCCGCCGCTCGCCGGGCAACCGCGCGTACAGCACGGCAGCCTCGCCGGCAAATGGCACATAGCGTTGCAGGATGATCGTCGCGTTCTCCGGGAAACCGGTGATATAGCCACGCAGTTCCTCTGCATTCGCGATCCGCCGCACACCGTGACCATGCCAGCCAATGTCGGGCTTGGCGATCAGCGGATAGGCGATACCGGAGCCAGTGATTGCCGCTTCGGCGCGTTCGACATCTGCGTCGACGCTCGCCGCACCGGCCCCACGGGTGACAATCGAGAAATCGGCGATCCATTTGCGTTCGTGCGGCGCAATATCGAGCAGATAATCGCTTTTCGATTCTCCCCACATACCGCCGGTGAAAATCCGCGGATTGGCAGCCGTCGGCAATGTGAAACTATGGTGGCGCAAGCTGAATCCGATCCAGCTCAGGATCAGCGGCAGATAGAACAGCATCGGCGGAATGCGTTCTGCGATCGCCAGCCTGCGGTCGCCGAGCGTCAGCTCCGGCATGCCGCTGTGACCATAGACAATGCTGTTTTCGGTCTGCTCGGGAGCATCCGCGGTTTTGACCAGCGCAAAGATGCGCCGGCGGATCAGCGCAATCGCCGTCAGCCCGACGAACAGCAGAGGCCATGCCCAAAGGCCGACATGGCTTTCGAGCGCATCGCCGAAGGCCATCACCAGATAGAGCATGACCGGCAGATAGAGCGCCGAGACGATCAGCGTCGCGACAGTAAAGCGCGCAAGCGAGACGCGCGCCCAGCCGCAGGCGACGAAGGCGACGAACACGATGCCCGGCACGACGCGGCACAACGCGACAATCGCGAAGACATTGTTCCTGAGCGTTGTACCCAGATATTGAACGCGCTCGTCGACCGCGTAGCGTTTCAGCCATGGAACGGAACGGGCGGCAAAGCCGAGGCCGTAGAGCGCGAAGTCGCTGGCGACGATCCCGAAATAAAGACATCCGGCGACGAGCAGCGAGGGCATCGCATCGTTGACGATAAGATAGCCGCCGAGAATGATCGCCAGGTCTTCGTGCGCAAACGGCAGGAAAAGCAGCGACAGAATTTGCGCGAACCAGGATACGTCGCCCGAGGCGACAAGCCACGATGCGATAGCGTCGAACACGCGCAGTCCCCCAATACTTTACCGCGAGCGTCCAGACGACCGCGCCTCCGACGCCCCCGCCCAATCCGGGTACGCGTCTGCAGACCGTCATCTCGATCAGGAATTTCAGATCTGAAAGCGGTAGAGTCCCCCGCCGCTATTTAGACCGACCGTCGCAAGGCCGACAAGATATAAACAACACATCAACACCGCTTGCTTGCATGGTGATGCTCGTAACTGTTGCGCCATGCTAGAGTGCGGGCATGTCGATGAACAAATCTTCATCAGAAGATAACGGGGACCGTGTAATCCCCCTGCGCGGCAACCGGACATCCCACCCGCCTGCCCCCGCCCCGGCCGATGACGACCTCCGCCGTTTCGAGCAGGAGGGCGCGGAATCTCCTGAGGCCTACCGCCACCGGATGAAAGTCAATCTGGCAGCCCTCGCCTTCGTGCTGGTGCTGATCGGCGCTGCTGTCTGGATGGCGGATGCCATGTTCACCATGCGCAAGAACCAGGATTGCGTGCTTACCGGCCGACGGACCTGCGCGACGGTCGACTATATCCCGCAGGCGCGATGATCAGGGGCGCTCCAGAGCCAACTGGACACGCGCCAGCCCTGAAAATCCCAGCACGCGGGCCGCCGCCGGCGACAGGTCGATCACCCGGCCACGGACGAACGGCCCCCGGTCATTGATCCGCACCACCACGGCACGACCATTGCGCATGTTGGTCACCCGCACGTGGGTGCCAAACGGCAGGGTCCGGTGGGCGGCGGTCATGGCGCCGGAACGGTGGATTTCCCCGCTCGCGGTTTTGCCTCCGGAATGAGCTTTGGAATAGACCGAGGCGACGCCGGTCCAGCGTCCGGCCGGTTCGGCGGCCGCGACCGTGGCGGTGAGCGGAATCGCCATGCACAGGGTCAATAGACGCTTTCGCATGCCCACTCCCGTCGCTGTGGCAGAAACCGGCCCGCTAACGGACGAATAAGTCCAAAACGGGGAAAAAGTTTCCCCGATTTGGCCACATCGGCACTTCCCCGGTCCCGGACCCGGCATTGAACTCGCCGCCCCTCTTCGCTATACGGGCAAGCGCTTTCGAACGGGTCGGAGCCGACCCGGGCAGCGTTGTCGGCTACCCCTGTTTCCACCGAGATTTACCGATGTCTTCGACTTTCGATACCGTTGCGAATATTATCGCCGAGACGTGCGATATCCCGCGTGAGACGATCACGCCCGAAAGTCACGCCATCAACGATCTCGGAATCGACAGCCTCGATTTCCTCGATATCGCCTTCGCGATCGACAAGGCCTTCGGCATCAAGCTGCCGCTGGAACAGTGGACGCAGGAGGTCAACGACGGCAAGGCCACGACCGAACAGTATTTCGTGCTGAAGAACCTTGCCGCCCGCATCGACGATCTCGTCGCTGCCAAGGGAGCCTGATCCGGCCGAGCATGCGCCTTGAGTATTTCCAGCTTATCGACAGGATCGTCGATCTCAATCCGGCCGAACGGACGATAGCAGTCGAAGCGACGGTTCCGACCGAAAGCACCATCTTCGAAGGCCACTTTCCCGGTCACCCGCTGATGCCCGGCGTGTTGCTGGCGGAGGCGATGGCGCAGACCTCCGGCTGGCTGATCATCGCGCTCAACCGCTTCGAGCGCATGCCGTTCCTGGCGGCAATCAAGGAACTGAAGCTGCGCAGCTTCGTCCAGCCCGGCCAGCAACTGGCGCTCGACGCCACCCTCGTCCATGACGGCTCGGGCTTCGCGATGACCCGGGCGCGGACACACGTCGAAGGCAAGCTGGTCTGCGACGCCACCATCACCTTCCGGGTCGTCGAATTTCCCAATCCCGAGATGCGCGGGCACATGGAATCGCTCGCCAAGGTGCTCGAATTCCCGATGGGAGCGCTGGCCGATGGCTGATACCGTCAACGAGACCTGGATCACCGGCCTCGGTATCGTCTCCTGCCTCGGCGAAGGCCCGCAGGCGCACTGGCAGGCGCTGACGCAGGGACAGATCAAGACCGACACCGCGACTTTCGCGCCGTTCGTCGTCCACCCGATCGTGCCGCTCAACCTCGACACGCAGATCCCGAAAAAGGGCGATCAGCGCCAGATGGAAGCCTGGCAGCGGATCGGCACCTACGCAGCCGGGCTGGCGCTCGATTCGGCCGGGGTGAAGGGCAACAAGGACATCCTGTCGCATATGGACATGATCGTCGCGGCCGGCGGCGGCGAACGCGACGTCACCGTCGATGGCGCGATCCTCACCGGCATCGGCAAGGCCGCCGATCCGGAGGCCTTCCTCAACGAGCGGTTGATGAACGACCTGCGCCCGACCCTGTTTCTGGCGCAGCTCTCCAACCTGCTCGCCGGCAACATCTCTATTGTTCACGGCGTCACCGGCTCGTCCCGGACATTCATGGGTGAAGAGGCCGCCGGCGTCGATGCCGTGCGCATCGCTGTTTCGCGTATCGCGGCCGGCCAGAGCGAGATCGCGCTGGTCGGCGGCGCGCATAACGGCGAGCGGCAGGATCTGCTGATGCTCTACGAGTTCGGCTCGCATGCGCTCAAGGACGCGCATCTGCCGGTGTGGGAGCGCGGCACGAAGGGCGGCTTCGCTCTCGGCTCGCTCGGCGCCTTCCTGGTGCTGGAATCGCGCGAACATGCCCTCGCCCGCGGCGCGCGGCCGCTGGCCCGCATCGCCACGGTGATGTCCGACCGCAGCAACCGCAAGGACGGCGCGGCACGCGACGCCCTGCGCCGGATGTGGAAGGCCATCGAGCCGCGCCTCAAGCCCGGTCACGCGGTTATCTCCGGGGCAAGCGGCGCCGCCGCCGCCACCGGCGAGGAACGGGCCTTCCTCGAAAGTCTGCCGGATATTGCCGTGCGCGCCACCGGTACCTATCTCGGGCATGGGCTGGAGCCGCAGTTTCCGATGAACATCGCGCTCGCGGCCCTGGCGCTCGACCATGCGACGTTGTTCCCGCCGCGCGATGCGTCCGGGCTGGAGAAACCGATGGACGCGCCGCTGACGCAGGTCGTCGTCACCGGAGTCGGCCACTGGCGCGGCGAAGGCCTGGCACTGATCGAACGGGCGGATTGAAACAGGGGCTAGGCATCATGGCATCGATACGCGACACCGCCGGCCGCCCTATCGTTGTCGTCACCGGCATGGGCGTGGTCACATCGCTCGGTACCGGCAAGGACGACAACTGGACGAAACTGTGCGCCGGCCAGTCGGGTATCCACGCGATTTCGCGTTTCCCGACCGACGGCCTGCGCACGCGCATTGCCGGTACCATCGATTTCCTGTCGCGCGAGCCGCTCAACGCCGCGGCGATGTCGGAAAAGCTCGCCGATCTCGTGGTCGAGGAAGCGATCGCCCAATCCGGCATCGGCGCGAAGGGCGACTTCCCCGGCCCGCTGTTCCTGGCGGTGCCACCGGTCGAACTCGAATGGCCGCAACGCCGCGACGTCGCCGCCGCCTCCGGCGGCAATGGCGATATCGGCTACCAGGATCTGTTGCGCGTCAGCGCGCAATTCCCGGCCTATCATTCGCGTTTCATGTTCGGCTCGGTTGCCGACCATCTCGCCGACCGCTTCGGCACCAGAGGCTCGCCGATCTCGCTGTCGACCGCCTGTGCCTCCGGGGCCACCGCGATCCAGCTCGGCGTCGAAGCGATCCGCCGCGGCGAGACCGAGGCTGCGCTGTGCGTCGGCTCCGACGGCTCGGTCAACCAGGAATCGCTGGTCCGCTTCTCCCTGCTCTCGGCCCTGTCGACGCAGAACGAGGTGCCGGAAGCCGCGTCGAAACCGTTCTCGAAGAACCGCGACGGCTTCGTCATGGCCGAGGGCGCCGGCGCGCTGGTGCTGGAAAGCTATGAATCGGCGAAAGCACGCGGCGCAACGATTCTCGGCGTGATCGAAGGCTGCGGCGAACTGGCGGACAGCTTCCACCGCACGCGATCGAGCCCCGACGGCAAACCGATCATCGGCTGCATCGCCAATGCGATCCGCGACGCCGGCCTGTCGCCGGACGATATCGACCATATCAACGCCCACGGCACCTCGACGCCGGAAAACGACAAGATGGAATATACCGGCCTTGCCGCCGTGCTCGGCGAGCGGGCGAAAGCGTTACCGATCACCTCCAACAAGTCGATGATCGGCCATACGCTCTCTGCTGCCGGCGCGGTCGAGGCGGTGATCTCGCTGCTGACCCTCCTGCACCAGCGCATTCCTCCGACCATCAACTACGCCGTGCCCGACCCGGCGATTCCGCTCGACATCGTCGGCAATGCCGCGCGCAACGTGGCGGTTCGCCATGTCCTGTCGAACTCCTTCGGTTTCGGCGGTCAAAACGTGTCGCTGATCCTCGGGCGCGAGCCGGGCTGATCCGACTGCGGTATTGCCCGGGTTGACGCCGCCCCGATGGCGGGTCATCCACGGCCTGTCATCGTTTCAACCGTTGCTTCCCGGACCCTTCCATGCGCGCGCTTACCCTGGTCGCAGACCGCCAGCTCGAACTTGCCGATGTCCCGCCGCCGCCGGCGCCCGGCCCCGGCGAAGTCCAGGTCCGCATCAAGGCGGTCGGCCTCAATCATCTCGATCTCTGGGGCTTTCGCGGCATGGCCTTCGCCAAACGCAAAATGCCTCTGGTGGTCGGCGCGGAAGCCGCCGGCGAGATCGCCGCGACCGGCGCCGGCGTCACCGCGCTGAAGGCGGGCGACCCGGTCGTCATGTATGGCGCGCTGACCTGCGGCACCTGCCGCGCCTGCCGCGAGGGCCGCGACAACCTCTGCGAGGCCGTCGGCGGCATCATGGGCTTCCATGTCGATGGCTTCGCGCGCGATCTCGTCAACATGCCGGCGCGGCTGGTCGTCCCGGTCCCGGCCGGGATCACGATGCGCGACGCCGCCTGCGCGCCGATCGCCTTCGGCACCGTGCAGCACATGCTGTTCGACAATGCCAGACTGCAGCCCGATGAAACGGTGCTGGTCCATGCCGGTGGTTCGGGCATCGGCACCGTCGCGATCAAGATGGCAAAGGCGATCGGCTGCACCGTCATCACCACGGTCGGCAGCGACGAGAAGGCGGAGAAAGCCAAGGCGCTGGGCGCCGACCACGTCATCAACTACCGCAAGGACCGTTTCGAGACGATCACCCGCAAGCTGACGAACAAGAAGGGCGTCGACGTGGTGTTCGAGCATGTCGGCGGCGAAGGCTTCAACGGATCGCTGCTGGTGCTCAAGCGCGGCGGACGGCTCGTGACCTGCGGCTCGACTGCCGGGCCGACAGTGCAGATCAACCTGATGCAGCTCTTCCAGCAGCAATACCGCATTTTCGGTTCGTTCGGCTGCACCATCCGCAATATCCGCGAGAGCCTCGCAAAGATGGCTGACGGCATGCTGCCGGTGATCGACACCGAAGTGCCGCTTGCCGAATTCGAGCGCGGTCTGGCGCGGCTCGAAGGCCGGCAGGTCTTCGGCAAAGTCATCGTGACGTTCTAGCGAGCGCGATGATGATCAACCGGCCCGCAAAGCCCGAGCCCCTCTGATGGCTTCGCGACCTTTAAAGACTTTCCTCGACGCACTGCTCGGCCGCCTGACCGTCGCGATGCTGAAGCTGCTCCGGCTGGTGGACCGTCGCCGCATCGCTCCCGGTGCCGCCTGGGTGATGCGCAAGGTCGGGCCGCTCCTGAAAGAGCACAAGCTCGCCCGCGCTCAGCTCACCGCGGCGCTCCCGGACAAATCACCGGCGGAGATCGAGCGGATTCTCGCCGGCGTCTGGGACAATCTCGGCCGCGTCGGCGCCGAATTCGCGCATATGGACCGGTTCCGCGTCGACGATCCCGACAATCCCGGGCCGGTCGATATCGTCTATACGCCGGAGGTGCTGGAGCGCTTTCACCGGCTGCGCACCGATGGCAAACCGGCGCTGATCTTCACTGCGCATCTGGCCAACTGGGAGCTGCCGGCGGTCGTCGCCGCCGCGCACGGGCTCGATGCCATCTCGGTCTATCGCCGCCCGAATATCGCCGCGGTCGCCGACGCGGTGGTCGCGATCCGCGCCGGCAGCATGGGCACGCTGATGGCAACGGCCATGGACACGCCGGTCAAGCTCGCCGACGCGCTGGCGCAGGGCCGCCATGTCGGCATGCTGGTCGACCAGTACAGCGTGCGCGGCGTCGAGGTGACGTTCTTTGGCCAGCGCACCCGCGCCAATCCGCTGATCGCACGGCTGGCGCGCCACATCGACTGCCCGATCCACGGCGTGCGGATGATCCGCCTGCCCGGCGGCAACCGCTTCCAGGCGGACTTGACCGAAGCGGTCCCGCCGGTGCGCGATGCCGACGGCGCGCTCGACGTTCAGGCAACGATGCAGGCAATCACCTCGGTCGTCGAGAGCTGGGTGCGCGAATATCCCGAGCAATGGCTCTGGCTGCATCGCCGCTGGCGACCGGACGACCGGCGCTGAGCCTTCTCACCAGCCGGTCTTGATCCGCACCCACAGCCGGTTGATGAGGCGCTGAGTACGCGCATCGTGCGCCCGCACGATGTAGAGCTTCTTCATCATCGCTGCGTCGGGATAGACGCCGGGATCCTCGAACACCGCCTTATCGATCAGCGGCTGACTCGCCAGATTGCCGTTGGCATAGGAGATGAAGTTCGAGTTCTTCGCTGCCACGTCGGGCCGCAGCAGATAATCGATCAGGGCATAGGCCTCGTCGACATTCTTCGCATCTTTCGGGATCGACAGATTGTCGAACCACATCTGCGCGCCCTCTTTCGGAATCACATAGGCGATCTCGACGCCGTTCTTCGCTTCTGCAGCGCGCTTCTGCGCCTGTTTGATGTCGCCGGACCAGCCGACCACCAGGCAGATCTCGCCGGTCGCCAGCGCATTGAGATATTCCGAGGAATGAAACTTGCGCACATACGGGCGCAATTGCGCGATCAGCGCCGCGGCCTTGTCGAGTGCCGCGGGGTCGAGGCTGTTGACGTCGAGATCGAGATAATGGAGCGCGGCCGGAAGGATGTCCGCTGCAGAATCCAGCATATGCACGCCGCATTGCTTGAAGCGCGCCAGATTCTCCGGCTTGAAGATCGTATCCCAGCTATCGATCCCGGCGCCGGGACCGAGGATCTCGCGGATCTTGCGGACATTGTAGCCAATGCCGGTCGTGCCCCACATGTAATTTACGGCAAAACGATTGCCGGGATCGTAGGTTGCCAGGCGCTGTTCGATTTCCGGCCAGAGATTCTTGCTGTTCGGCAGCCGTTGTCTGTCGAGCGGCAAAAAAACGCTCGCGCCGATCTGCCGTTCGAGAAAATACGCCGTCGGCACAACGAGGTCGTAACCGGAATTGCCCGTCAGCAGCTTCGTTTCCAGCATCTCGTTGGCATCGAAGGTATGATAGCGCACCTCGATGCCGGTTTCTTTGGTGAATGCGGCGAGCACCGCTGGGTCGATATAGTCGGACCAGTTGTAGACGTTGACGATGCGCTTGCCGCCGACCGCCGGCCCGGCGACGAGCAGCGCCAGCGCCACGGCGACAGCGCCGATCCACCGCAACGCCGGCATTCGCCCTGCCCTCATTTCGCGCGGCGCAACGCGCCCGCGAGGCGTTCCAGCGCCGTGTCGAGCGTATGGTCGCTCTTGGCAAAGCAGAAGCGGACCACCGAGCGCACCGGCTCGACGGCGTAGAATGCCGAGACCGGGATCGCCGCGACCTTGTATTCGCTCACCAGCCGCTTGCAGAATGTCTCGTCGTCCTCGTTGAGACCGAGCGGCGCCAGATCGACATTGAGAAAATAGGTGCCCTGCGCGTCGAGGGTCGGAAAGCCGAGCCCGCGCAGACCGGCGGCCAGCCGGTCGCGACTGCGTTGCAGACTCGTCCGCATCTGCACGAAATAGTCGTCCGGTTTCGTCAGACCGTAAGCAACCGCCACCTGCAGGTTCGGCGGCGTTGTGAAGGTGAGGAACTGGTGCGCTTTCGCCAGTACCCGCAGAATCGACGGCGCGGCACAGACAAAACCGACCTTCCACCCGGTGAGCGAGAAAATCTTGCCGGCGGAGCCGATCTTCACGCAGCGCTCGCGCATGTTCGGCAGCGCCATCAGCGGAATATGCTCGCAGCCGTCGAACACCACATGCTCCCACACCTCGTCACAGACGGCGATGGCGTTGAAGCGCTCGCAATAACGCGCTAGCAGTTCGAGGTCCTCGCGGCGGTACACCGTGCCGGTCGGGTTGAGCGGGTTGTTGAACATCACCACCCTGGTCTTGGGCGTGAAGGCGCGCTCCAGCATCTCTTCGGTAAAGCGCCAGTGCGGCGGCTCCAGCCGCACAAAGCGCGGCACACCACCGGCACGGCGCACCATCGGCACATAGGCGTCGTAGAACGGCTGGAACAGCACCACCTCGTCGCCGGGTTCGATCAGGCCGAGCAGCGCGCCGGCCAGCGCCTCCGTCGCGCCGGATGTCACCATGACTTCGCTGTCGGGATCGAGCGCCAGCCCTTGCCAGTGGCGATAGTGATCGGCGATGGCGCGGCGCAGTTCCGGCAGGCCAAGCATCGACGGATACTGATTCCAGCCGGACAGCACCGCCTCGGCCGCCTTGCGTCGCACATCCTCGGGACCGGGGTCGTCGGGGAAACCCTGGCCGAGATTGATCGCCTCGTGCTCTCGCGCGAGCGACGACATGACCTCGAAAATCGTGGTCGGAAGGTCGGAAAAAATGGAGTTCATGTTGCTGTCGTTGGTCTCATCAGCCCGGGACTTTGGTCGGCAAGCCCGCGGCCTTCCATGCGATCATGCCACCAGCCAGGTGGTGGTCGTAGGGCAGCCCGCCCGTCTGCGCGGCCAGCGATGCCGTCACCGAACGTTTGCCAGAGCGGCAGGCGAACACAACCTGTCGCCCCTGGGGATCCGGGATCGCGTCAGGGTCGAAGGTCGAGAGCGGCACCGCCACGCCGTCGGGATAGGCTTCCGCAGCCGTCTCGTTCGGCTCGCGCACATCGACGAGCAGGATTGTCCCCTCGACCAGACCGCGCGCCACCTCCTGCGGGGTCAGATCATGGACCTGCGGTGGACGATCATCGGTCATTCGTACAGCGCCTCAGATACCGGCCTCAGATTTCGGCAGCCCGGCATGGCCGCGCCGGAGCGCTTCAAGCCTAGCCGCATTTCCAATGCTTCGCACCATGCCGCGCATGGCATCAGATTGCTACCTGCGTACCGATCTCGACTACCCGGCCGGTCGGAATCTGGAAAAACTCGGAAGCGTCGCTCGACGTGCGCGCCAGGCCGATAAACAGCCGATCCTGCCAGCGCGGCATCTCCGACTGCGGCGACGGCTTCAGCGCCCGGCGCGACAGGAAGAACGAGGTCGACATGATGTCGAACTGCCAGCCATGTTTGCGGGCGATCGCCAGCGCCTTGGGCACGTTGGGCGATTCCATATAGCCGAATTTGAGCACCACCCGCTGGAAACGCTCGTTCACCGGCGTGATCCGCACCCTGTCTTCCCCTTTGACACGCGGCGTGTCGGCGACATGGATGGTCAGGATGACGTTGTTCTCGTGCAGCACCTTGTTGTGCTTGAGATTGTGCAGAAGCGCGGTCGGCGCAAAGTCCGGCGTGCTGGTAAAGAACACCGCCGTGCCCGGCACCAGATGCGGCAACTTCTTGTTCAGGCTGCGCAGCAACGTTTCGAGCGGCACCTCGGTGCGGCGGGTCTTACTACTGAGCAGATTGGTGCCGCGCCGCCAGGTCAGGATCAGCAGCACCATGACGATGCCGAACAGGATCGGCACCCAAGCGCCTTCCAGGAGTTTCAGCAGGTTGGCCGAGAAGAATACGGCATCGACGAAGATCAGCGGCACCATCATCAGCGCCGCCTGCCAGAACTTCATCTGCCACAGCTTCCAGGCGACCAGGAACGCCAACAGGCCGTCGACCACCATGGTCGTTGCCACTGCGATGCCGTAGGCGTGCGACAGGGCGCTCGAGGTGCGGAACAGGCCAACCAGCAGCATGACACCGATGAACAGCGCCACGGTGACGCGGGGAATGTAGATCTGCCCGACATGCGAGGCCGAGGTGTGCTGGATCGCAAGCCGCGGTAGCAGGCCGAGCTGGATCGCCTGATGCACCAGCGAATAGGCGCCGGTAATCACCGCCTGACTGGCGATCACCGTGGCCGCTGTCGCTAGGATCACCATCGGCAGCAGCAGCGCTTCCGGCAATAACAGGAAGAACGGGTTCTCGATCGCCGCCGGATCGGACAGCACCTTGGCGCCCTGCCCGAAATAGTTGAGCAGCAGCGACGGCAGGATCAGTCCGAGCCACGCGACCTGGATCGGCTTGCGGCCGAAATGTCCGAGATCGGCATAAAGCGCCTCGCCGCCGGTGACGCACAGAAACACCGCGCCAAGCGCGATCAGGCCGATATGGCCGTTCTGCAGGACGAATTCGACGGCATAGACCGGATTGATCGCATAGAGCACCTGCGGATCGTCGCTGATATGCAAAAGACCGCTCACGGCAATGGCAAGGAACCACACCGTCATTACCGGGCCGAAAAACGCAGCGACCCGTGCGGTGCCGTGGCTCTGCGCCGCGAACAGGAGGACAAGGATCACCAGCGCGATCGGCACCACATAGTCGGTCAGGCTCGGTACCGCGAGCTGCAATCCCTCGACGGCGGAGAGCACCGAAATCGCCGGCGTGATGACGGAATCGCCCAGAAACATCGAGGCGCCGATGATGCCAAGGATGAACACCACCACAGTGCGCCGACCGAGACCGCGGGTTGCCAGCGCCGTCAGCGAGAGCGTCCCGCCCTCGCCGTTGTTGTCGGCGCGCAGCAGGATCAGCACATATTTCAGCGTCACCGTGATGACCAGCGACCAGACGATCAGCGACAGAACACCAAGCACCGTCGCCCGCGTCGGCACGCCGTTCTCGCTCGCCGCGCGCACCGCTTCGCGAAAGGCATAGAGCGGACTGGTGCCGATGTCGCCATAGACGACCCCGACGCTGCCCAGCGACAGCGCCCAGAAGCCGACCGGCGCCGGCGTTTCGTTTTCGACCACCGCATCTGGCGGCGCGGCTTCGTTCAATCCGTTGCTCATGCTCAACCGTTGCGCTGAATCCGCAGATCAGATGGAAACCGCACCGCGGCGGCCTGGACGAGACGCGGCTTATATCACGTCGGCAACGGGGCACGAGACTGCCGCTGCTCGTTCATGGAATACCAGGGTTTCCGGCGGAACCGGCGATTACGGCTTGAAATTCGGGGGAATGGGCGGCTCCTCCCGCATCAGGGTGATGGTCACCCGCCGGTTCGACGACAAAGTGGGATTATCGGGGAACAAAGGTTCGGTATCCGCCTTGCCGGCGACCATGAAGATATTCCCGGAGCGCACGCCCTCGCTCTGCAGGATCTGCCGGATCGCATTGGCGCGATCGGCGGAGAGGTCCCATGGCGCATAATCAGGCTGCGGCACGCGCACCGTTGCCGTGTGCCCGGTGATCGTCAGGCGGTAAGGCATGGCTTTCAACGCCGGCGCCATCCGCGCGATCAGCCTGCGGGTGCGCTCGTTCGGCACCCGCGAGCCTTCGGCGAACATCGCGCGCCCGTCCTGATCGATGATCTGGATATTCAGGCCGTCCTTGGTCTCCTCCAGCATCACGTTCTTCGAGGCTTCGGTGATCTCGGGCATGTCCTGCAGCGCCTGCCGCAGCGATGCCGCTGCCAGCGCGAATTTCTGGTCTTCCTTGAAGCGGGCGCCGTAAGCGCGATTGTGGTCCTTCTCGTCGTCGCTCGGCATCGGCGAGGCTTCGTCGGGCGAGATATTGGCGGCGTTCTTCAGACGCGGGCGCGTCGGCAAGCCGGGAATCTCGATAATACCGGAATAGCGGGTCTTGTCCTGGACCCCGAAGGCCTCGCGCATCGAGCCGGCGACCACCTGCATTTTCTGCTGATCCTGGGTCGAGAAGGCGACGAGCATCACGAAGAAAGCCATCAGCAGCGCCATCAGATCGGCAAAGGTGACGAACCAGCCGTGACCGCCTGTGTGTCCGCCCCGTTTCTTAGCCATCGCGATTACGCCTTCACGCTGCGGCCGTCAGGTCATGCCGCGACCGCGGCGACTGCGTCGTCCGGATTGTGGCGATGCTTCTCGGGCAGATAGGCCATCAGCATTTCGCGCACCAGTGTCGGGCTCTTTGCCTCCCGCATCATCAGCACCCCGTCGATGATCAGGGTCCGGTTGACTTCCTCGTCGACCAGCTTGCCATGCAGTTTGTCGGCGATCGGCAGGCAGATGAGGTTGGCGACGAGCGCGCCGTAAAGCGTCGCCAGCAGCGCCACCGCCATATAGGGGCCGAGTTTCGACGGATCCGTCATGTTGGCAAACATCTGCACCATACCGATCAGCGTGCCGATCATGCCGAAAGCCGGCGCGCAATCACCGATCGCGCGATAGATTTTCTGACCCTCGTCGAGATGTGTCAGGAAGTTGTCGCGATCGCGCTCGAGATTGTCGCGGATGAAATCGCCGTCATAGCCGTCGGCGACGAAGCGCAGCCCCTTCGCCAGAAACGGGTCGTCAACCTGCACTTTTTCGAGTCCGATCGGCCCCTGCTTGCGGACGATCTCGGCGAGACCGGCGATCTCGTCGACCAGTTCACTCTGCGTCGTGCGCCGCATCGTGAAGGCGAACTTCATGCCGAGCGGCAGGCCATGCAACATGGCAACCAGCGGAAAGCGGATCAGCGTTGCGGCGAAGGAGCCGCCGAAAATGATGATGACGGCGTGCGAGTCGTAGAACATCCGGAAGTCGCCGCCCATCAGGATCAGCGTGGCGACGACGATTGCCCCAGCAATCAGGCCAAGGCCGGTGGTGATATCCATCAAATTGCTCCGGTATCCGAAGACGAGCACGCCTGAAGGCTGCCGGAGAGCCTAGCCGCGGCCGATTAACGGGGCGTAAAGGGTAAGAAATCGTGAATCGCCCCCTTCCCGCGCGGACGCGCGCGGGCAAGAGAGGGCAAGAGAGGACACGACAGGCCACAACAGAATATGGAGACCCGCTGCCGGCTGGTAAGGCCGGCCCCAAAGCGGCTGATGCGCAGACCTTCAGTTCAGCCGCGCCGGCCGCTCGTCGGAATCGGTCTGCGGGTCTGCGCCGCCGGGTTGCACCGGCGGCGGCGCGGCTTCAGGCTTCCCTGACGCCGTCTGCGCCGCAGGTGTCGCGACGACATGGCCGGCAGCCGCGGCCCGTGCATGCGCCTGCCACGACAGCCAGCCGAACGGCAGCGCCCCGAGATACAGCAGCGTGCAGATCGTCAGCACCTCGAATGGATAGGCCAGCAGCAGGGCAAAAAACAGCACCGCAACGACAAAGATCGGTAGAACCATTTCCGGCCGCACGCGCTTGCCGAACTGCTTGCCGGAAAACACCGGCAGCCGCGACACCATCAGGAAGGCGATACTCAGCACATAAACGAAGGTGAACGCGGTCAGGGCCCAGCCGCGCTCGAGGCCGAGGAAGTTGGCGTAGATCGGCAGCAGGACGGTGATCGCGCCCGCCGGCGCCGGAATGCCGGTGAAGAAATTTCCTGCCCAGGCCGGCTGGTCGGGATCGTCGATCATCACATTGAAGCGTGCGAGCCGCAGGGCGCCGCAGATGGCGAAGACCAGCGCGGCGATCCATCCGACCGATTTGAAGTCGTGCAGCCCCCAGAAATACAGGATCAGCGCCGGCGCGACGCCGAAATTGACGAAATCGGCAAGGCTGTCGAGTTCGGCGCCGAAACGCGACGTGCCCTTGAGCAGCCGTGCGACCCGCCCGTCCACCCCGTCGAGCAGCGCCGCGAAGACGATCGCCGCCAAAGCGAGATCGAGCTTGTTCTCGAAGGCCAGGCGGATCGCCGTCAGCCCGGCGCAGAGCGCCAACAGCGTGATGACGTTCGGCACCAGCATGCGGACGGGAATCGTCTTGAACCGGCGACGACGTTCGGGATCGATCGGATTGAAAACCATGATGCCGATATATAGCGCGATTTGCCATTGCGCGCGACGGGCTGCGGAACCTGCCGCGCCCACCCCCGCTGCGGAAATCTTGTGCATGACTGCCTTCCGCTACGCCTTTTGCGGAAGAGGCTCGCAAGGAAACACGTTAGGATTGCAGGCGTCGTAATAGAAATTCCGAAAATTCAACACGTTAGCTGCAGACCCCTGGTGGTCTACAACTTGCCTGCTGGGTCTGCGTCTTCCTCTGTAGACATCGGAGTTGCGATATGACGACCCAAGCCATCGAACAGCCTGCCGCCATTCCATCAACGCGCTGGTTCCAGCTCGCGCTGGGCCTCATCGCCATGGCATCGATCTCCAGCCCGCAATATGTCTGGACGCTCTTCACCAAGCCTTTCCAAGACAGCCTCGGCGCGACGCTGGCCGCCGTACAGGTCACCTTCTCGCTGCTGATCGTTCTGCAGACCTGGCTTTCGCCACTGCAGGGCTATCTCGTGGACCGCTACGGGCCACGGCTCCTCATCGCCATCGGTTGCTCGCTTTCCGGGCTCGGGTGGATCACGTCCGCCTATGTTTCGAGCATCATCGGCCTTTATCTGACCTACGGCCTGCTCTGCGGCGTCGGCACCGGTATCGTTTATATCGGCATCATCGGCCTGATGGTGCGCTGGTTTCCCGACCGCCGCGGCTTCGCCACCGGCGTGGTCGCGGCCGGCTATGGCTTCGGCGCGATCCTTACCACCTTCCCGATCGACACGATGATCAAGACCGCCGGCCATCAGCACACGCTGGTGGTGTTCGGCATCATCCTCGGCGTGATCGGCGCCGCCGCGGCGCTGATGATGCGCTCTCCGACCTCCAACGACCGCCTGCCGCCGCCGGCCGTTCTCGTCGGCGTCCGCGACGTCGGGCCGAAGGAAATGCTCCGCACCCCGGTGTTCTGGGTGATGTTCGTCATGATGACCATGATGTCCACCGGCGGCCTGATGATCATCTCGCAGTTCGCGAGCTTCGCGCGCGATTTCGGCGTCGCCCATATCGTCATCTGGGGCATGGCGGCGTTACCCTTGGCCTTGACCGTCGATCGTATCACCAACGGCCTGACCCGGCCGTTCTTCGGCTGGGTGTCCGATCACATCGGGCGGGAAAACACGATGGCGCTTGCCTTCCTGCTTGAAGCCGCGTCGGTGACGCTGCTGGTGCTGTTCCGCGACAACGCGATGGCGTTTGTGTTCCTGTCCGCGGTCGTGTTCTTCGGCTGGGGCGAGATCTTCTCGCTGTTCCCCTCGACCCTGACCGACACATTCGGCACCCGGCACGCGACCACCAATTACGGCTTCCTGTATATGGCGCAGGGCATCGGCTCGGTCCTCGGCGGACCGATCGCGGCGTTGCTCTATCTCCAGACCGGAAGCTGGCTGCCGGTATTCGGCATCATCATCGCCATGGACGCCCTGACCGGCATCCTCGCGCTGACGCTACTTAAACCGATGCGGCAACGATATCTGCAATCGACCTGAACGCGGCCGACCGGGCCGGCTTCACCCGGCCCGGTAACTCCGCGCCGCGTCGGCGGCGAGCAGATCGGCGAGCACGGTCTCGCCGGCGATCGCCGTCTGCCCGACGGCGACGAGCGGCGCGGTGCCAACAGGCAGATAGACGTCGAGGCGCGAGCCGAAGCGGATCATGCCAAACCGCTCTCCGGCGCCGAGCATGTGCCCTTCCCGGACGAAGCAGAGGATACGCCGCGCCACCAGCCCGGCGATCTGGACGACGGCGATCCGCTGCGTCGGCGTCGCGATCACCAGCGCGTTTCGCTCGTTATGCTCGCTCGCCTTGTCGAGATCGGCGTTAAGGAACTTGCCCTTGTGATAGACGATGCGCTCGACGCGGCCGGCGAGCGGGCTGCGGTTCACATGGCAGTCGAACACGCTCATGAAGATCGAGACGCGCGGCAGCGGCGTGGTGCCGAGGCCGAGCTCCGGCGGCGGCACCGCCAGTTGCACCAGGCTGACGCGGCCGTCGGCAGGCGAGACGACGAGCCCGTCGCGCACCGGCGTCACGCGCGGCGGATCGCGGAAGAAATAGACGCACCACAGCGTCAGCACCGTGCCGATCCAGCCGAGCGGCGTCCACAGCCAGAACAGTACCAGACTGACCAGCGCGAAAATGCCGATGAACGGATAGCCCTCGGGGCTGATCGGCACCATCTGCGAACGGATCGAATTGACGATCGACATCAGTCCTCACTCTGCGGCGTCTAGCGGTTCGGGGAACGGGCGGCGATCGGTGGTGGCCTCGCCGAGGTCGTCCGCCACCGGCGGCGGGTTGCGGTTCGGCGCCGCCGCCTGCTCCTCGGCGAGCGCCAGCTTTTCACGCGCCTCTTCGGCTTCGCGCTGGCGGTTCCACATGCTGGCATAAAGCCCGCCGCGGGCGAGTAACTGCGCATGGCTGCCACGTTCGACGATCTCGCCGGCGTCAAGCACGATGATCTCGTCGGCGCCGACAATGGTCGACAGCCGGTGCGCAATCACCAGCGCGGTGCGATTCCGGGCGACGCGCTCGAGCGCGTCCTGGATTTCCTTCTCGGTATGGCTGTCGAGCGCCGAGGTCGCCTCGTCGAGGATCAGGATCGGCGGCGCCTTGAGGATCGTGCGGGCGATCGCCACGCGTTGCTTCTCGCCGCCGGAAAGCTTGAGGCCGCGTTCGCCGACTTCCGTTTCATAGCCCATCGGGGAGCGGCGGATGAAACCATCGATCTGCGCCAGCCGCGCGGCCTCTTCCACTTCGGCATCGCTCGCGTCCCAGCGGCCATAGCGGATATTGTAGCGGATCGTGTCGTTGAACAGCACGGTGTCCTGCGGCACGATGCCGATGATCTGGCGCACCGACTGCTGCGTCACCGTGCTGATATCCTGGCCGTCGATCGTGATACGGCCGGCGCTAAGATCGTAGAAGCGGTAGAGCAGCCGCGAGATGGTCGACTTGCCGGCGCCGGAAGGCCCGACCACCGCCACCGTCCGGCCGGCCGGCACCTCGAAGCTGATGCCCTTGAGGATCGGCCGCGACGGCTCGTAGGCGAAGGCGACATTCTCGAACCGGATGGTCCCCGGCCCAACCTTGATCGCCGGTGCGTCGGACCGGTCGACGATCTCCGGCTTGCGGCCGAGGATCGAGAACATCATCTCAATGTCGATCACCGCCTGCTTGATCTCGCGATAGAGCATGCCCATCAGGTTGAGCGGCTGATAGAGCTGGATCATCATGGCGTTGATCATGACGAAATCGCCGACCGTATTGGTGCCGGCGGCGATGCCGCGCACGCACATCAGCATGGTCAGCGTCAGCCCGGCGGTAAAGATCAGCGCCTGCCCGGCGTTGAGCACCGCGAGCGAGGTATAGGCACTGACGCTCGCCGCCTCGTAGCGCGCCATCGCCTTGTCGTAGCGGGCAAGCTCGCGCTGCTCGGCGCTGAAATATTTCACCGTCTCGTAATTGAGCAGCGAGTCGATCGCCTTGGTATTGGCGTCGCTATCGCTCTCGTTCATCCGCTTGCGGATGCCGATGCGCCATTCGGTGGCGTAATAGGTATACGCCATATAAAGCGCTACCGTCACCAGGATGACGACAACGTAGCGCCAGTCGAACTGCCAGAACAGCACGGCCACGAGCAGCGACAGTTCGACCGCCGTCGGCACCGCCTGCAGGATCACCATGCGGACGATGGTCTCGATGCCGTTGCGGCCGCGCTCCAGCACGCGCGTCAGGCCGCCGGTCTTGCGCTCCAGATGGAAACGCAGCGACAGGAGGTGCATGTGCTCGAAGGTCATCAAGGCGAGACGCCGCACAGCGTGCATCGCCACCTTGGCGAAGACGCCGTCGCGCAGTTGCGTGATGCCGGCCATGAGGATGCGGGTGCCGCCATAGGCAATGGTCATCGCCGCCGGTACGGCAAGCGCCCAGCCGATGGCGCCGCTGAGCCATTCGGCGTCGGCGGCCGGTGTCGGCGCCCCCTGCCCGGTCAGCGCATCGGTCGCCCATTTGAACGTGAACGGGACCGCCATGGTGGCGAGCTTGGCGACAAGCAGCAGCAGCAGCGCCCACAGCACCCGCAGCTTCAGATCGTGACGATCGGACGGCCAGATATAGGGCCAGAGATTGGCCAGCGTCTGCAGCAGCGACGCCTGCTCCACCGGCGGCGCCGCATGCGGCATCCCCGGGGGCGTCTCGTCAGGCTGTCGGTCAGGCGCGCGACTCATTCCTTCTCCGCACCGCGTCCGCGGCAAAACGGACCGGCTGAATGGATCGGAAACAGGCCGCCGGCTCCGTCCATATAGGGAGATTCTCGGACATATTCATCCCGTGCAAGGATGGCTTGACGACGGACGTCCCGACAGGCACATCCCGAGCTGATCCCATGAGCAAAATCAACAAAATCTGCGTTTATTGCGGTTCCGGCCTGGGCAGCGACCCCGGCTTCGCCGCAGCCGCCGAGGAACTCGGACAGGCGATGGCCGCGGCCGGCATCGGCTTGGTTTACGGTGGCGGCAATGTCGGCCTGATGGGCACGATCGCCCGCTCGGTGCTCAACCACGGCGGCGAGGTGATCGGCATCATCCCCGAATTCCTGATGACGCGGGAGCGCGCACTGCGCCAGGCGCACGAGCTGATCGTCACCGCCAATATGCACGAGCGCAAACAGAAGATGTTCGATGCCGCCGATGCCTTCGTGGCGCTGCCCGGCGGCGTCGGCACGCTGGAAGAACTGGTCGAGCAACTGACCTGGGCGCAGCTCGGCCAGCACAAGAAGCCCATCCTGCTCGCCAATATCAACGGCTTCTGGGATCCGCTGTCCCGTCTGCTCGATCACATGCGGCAAACACAGTTCATCCGTCAGGGCATGCCGGTCGCGGTGCAGGTCGCCAATACGGTGCCCGAGATCATTCCGATGCTCCAGGCGACCGTCGCCGGCATCCCGGAAGCGGACAAGCAGATGGATCTGACGCCGACCAGCAAGATGTAACGCGGTCGGCGTCCGCCGGCTCCGTCAGACCGGCGCGCCGGATTTCAGCAGCTTGTAGACGATGGAATCCATCAGCGCCTGGAACGAGGCGGCGATGACGTTGGCGGACACGCCGACCGTCGTCCAGCGCGCACCGGTCTCGTCGCGGCTCTCGATAGTGACGCGGGTGACCGCCTCGGTGCCGCCGTTGAGGATACGGACACGGTAATCGGTGAGTTCGAGCCCATCGATATAGCGCTGGTATTTTCCGAGGTCCTTGCGCAGCGCGTGATCGAGCGCATTGACCGGGCCGTTGCCTTCTGCCGCCGAGAGGAACGTGTCGTCGCCAATCTGCACCTTGACCACCGCCATGGTCACGGTGACGCGTTCGCCCAGCGCATTGTCGCGCTGTTCGACATTGACGTCGAACTGCGTGACATCGAAATAGTCGGGAACGCTGCCGAGCGCACGCCTTGCCAGCAACTCGAACGAGGCGCCGGCGGCTTCGTAGGAATAGCCGAGCGTCTGGCGTTCCTTGACCGTTTCCAGCAGCCGCCCGACGCGCGGATCGTCCTTGTCGAGAGCCAGGCCGATCTTGTCGAGCTCGGCGAGGACGTTCGATTTTCCCGCCTGCTCCGATACGAGGACCTGCCGCATGTTGCCGACCGCCTCTGGCGTCACATGCTCATAGGTGGTCGGATCCTTGATGATCGCCGAAGCGTGGATGCCGGCCTTGGTGGTGAAGGCGCTTTCGCCGACATAGGGCGCATGCCGGTTCGACGCGCGGTTGAGCAGTTCGTCGAGCTTGCGCGACACGTCCGGCAGCTTCCGCAAACTCGCGTCGGTGACGCCGATATCGAAACGGGCAGCGAACTCCGGTTTCAGCTTCAGGGTCGGGATGATCGACACCAGATTGGCATTGCCGCAGCGCTCGCCGAGCCCGTTCAGCGTGCCCTGAATCTGCCGTACGCCGGCGCGAACCGCGGCGAGCGAATTGGCGACCGCCTGCTCCGTGTCGTTGTGCGCATGAATGCCCAGATGGTCGCCGGGCACATATTCGGTCACCGCGCGCACGATTGCCTCGACCTCATGCGGCAGCGTTCCGCCATTGGTGTCGCACAGCACCACCCAGCGCGCGCCGGCGTCATAGGCCGCCTTCGCGCAGGCCACGGCGTAGTCCGGGTTAGCCTTGTAGCCATCGAAGAAGTGCTCGCAGTCGAGCAGCACCTCGCGCCCCTTCGCCTTCGCCGCCGTCACGCTGTCGCGGATCGAGGCGAGATTTTCCTCATTGGTCGTCTCCAGCGCCACCTTGACGTGATAGTCCCACGACTTGGCGACGAAGCAGATCGCATCCGCCGCCGCATCGAGCAGCATCGCCAGACCAGGATCGTTGGAGGCGGAACGGCCGGGACGCCGCGTCATGCCGAAGGCGGTAAAAGCCGCATTCTTCAGGCCGCGGTGCTGCGCGAACACCTCGGTATCGGTCTGGTTCGCACCCGGATAACCGGCCTCGACATAATCGACGCCGAGTTCATCGAGCATCGCGGCGATCGCCAGCTTGTCATGCAAGGTGAAGTCGACGCCATTGGTCTGCGCGCCGTCGCGCAGCGTGGTGTCGAACAGATAGAGCCGCTCCTTGCGATGCGGTTGATCAGCTTCACGCCCGTCAGTCATCACCACCAAACCCCGAACACATACAGCGCCAGACCGAGCGCGGCAGCGAGCACGACAAATTTCAGCACGATGTAATAGAGCCAGTGACGCGGAAACGGCGTATCCGGTCGTTTCATGAATTCGCTCCCGATGACGTCAACGGTTTATGCATCGTCGTATTGGCGAGCCATTCTCCGGCCCGCGAAACGGTGTTGCGCTTCTGCGGCTCGAAACCGTGCCGCGCAAAGAAGCCGAGCGCCGTATCCGACGCTTCGGTTGTCAGCCGCATCGCCCCGCGCGCCCTGGCGAGCTTTTCGATGGCATCGAGCAAGATCGTCGCGACGCCCGCACCGGCCGCCGCCGGGTGCACATAGAGCATGTCGATCTCTTCGGTGCCGGCGAGCGAGATGAAGCCGACCGCCGAACCGTTGAGCGTGCCGATCAACGTTAACTGCTGGCCGAGCCGACCGGCAAAGGTTTCCAGGTCGTCGGCCGACGACGTCCATGCGTCCTGCTGCGCCTCGCTGTAGTCGTCGCCGGTCAGCTCCTCGACACTGGCGCGGAAGATGTCGGCGAGGAACGGCGCGTCCTGCGGCAGGAAAGGCCGCAACGCGATCTGCGGGTGCGCGACGGCGCTCACGGCGCCAACTCCCATGTCGTGCCGTCCCTGGAATCCTTCAGGATGACGCCCATCGCCTGCAACTCGTCGCGGATACGGTCGGACTCCGCAAAGTTCTTCGCCGTGCGTGCCGCGCGACGCTTGTCGATCAGTGCGGCGATGGCTGTCTCATCAACCTTGCGTCGGCTCTGCGGCCGCCGCACAAAACCGAGCGCAGCGAGCGTCGCGGCGAGTGCAGCGCCGTCGCCACGGCCATGCATGGCATGCAGTTCGGCAATCGCCTTCGGCATGTTGATGTCGTCGCACAGCGCCTCGTACACGCCCGGCGCGATCGAATCCGATGTCTGCGCCTCGATGCCATCCATCAATGTCCGCAAGCTGGAAAAGCTTTCCTCCAGACCGCGCAGCGTCCAGTCGATCGGCTGACGATAATGGGTGCGCAGCATGTTGAAGCGCAGCACCTCGCCCGGCCAGTCTTTCAGCAGATCGTCGATGGTGAGGAAGTTGCCGAGGGACTTCGACATCTTCTCGCCTTCGACCTGCAGGAAGCCGTTGTGCATCCAGAAATTCGCCATCACCGGCGTGTGGAAAGCGCAGCGCGACTGGGCGATCTCGTTCTCATGGTGCGGGAAGACGAGGTCGATGCCGCCGCCGTGGATATCGAAGGTCTCGCCGAGATGCTTCCACGACATCGCCGAGCATTCGATATGCCAGCCGGGGCGGCCGGGCGTGTCGATGCCGCAAGGCGACGACCAGCCGGGCTCCCCCTGTTTCGACGGCTTCCACAGCACGAAATCCATCGGGTCTTTCTTGTAGGGGGCGACCTCGACGCGGGCGCCGGCCACCATCTCATCGAGCGAGCGGTTCGACAGGCGGCCGTAATCGGTCATCGCCGCGACATGAAAGAGCACATGGCCTTCCGCGACATAGGCGCAGCCGTTGGCGACCAGCCGCTCGATCAGCGTTTTCATCTCCGCGATATGTTCGGTGGCGCGCGGTTCGACGGTCGGCGGCAGGCAGCCGAGCGCCGCCACGTCGGCCTTGAAATTGGCGTAGGTTTCCTCGGTGAGCTGACGAATCGGGATGCCGCGTTCGGCGGCCCGCGCATTGATCTTGTCGTCCACGTCGGTGATGTTGCGGACATAGACGACATGGTCGGCGCCATAGATCTGGCGCAGCAGACGGAACAGCACGTCGAAGACGATCACCGGCCGGGCATTGCCGATATGGGCGTGGTCGTAGACCGTCGGCCCGCAGACATACATTCGCACGCGCGCCGGATCGATCGGCTGAAATGGCCGTTTCTCGCGCGTCAGCGTATCGTAAAGCTTCAAATCCATGGGTCACCCTGGCCCCGCCGGCCGGGCGTCCCTTCGTATCTCGATTCGAGAAAAGACGGCCGCAGCCAGCGAGGGTCCGCTAGCGAATAATCTCCGGGCAAATGCCGCAGATATGGTCGAGGCCGTTCACGGGCGGGACAATGGGCATCCGCGCGCACCGCGTCAAGGGTGCAGCGCACCTTCCGCTTTCCGGTCAGGCCCCTGTCCGATCGTTCGAGCCTCCCGACGCTCCCCCGGGCTTCCATCCGCTGTCGCCGGCGCAAGACACGCCCGGGTTTGAGGGCATCAGGAGAGCCCATCCGCCCGGTTCCGCCGCCTCCCCGAAGTTAACGGGACCTTCAAGATTTCAGCGGCATTCTCGCGGACCGGGTGCGGCATTTTCCGCCAGCCCTCGGCTTTATCCGGCAGATTTCCCCATGCGCAGCCTGTTTGCGGCCTTCACCCTTCTGGTGTTCTGCACCGGTGCGCCGGCCACCGAGCTTGCTGCCGACCTTGCCGCCACGCCTGCGGCCCAGCCCGACCGGCGCCTGTTCATCGTCGCCAACAATCCGGACGGCTACGGCATCGACCGCTGCCTCGCCAACGGCGAGCGTTGTGGTGCGGCCATCGCCACCTCGTTCTGCCGTGCCCGCGCTTTCTCCGCCGCGCGCTCGTTCCACCGGGTCGATCGCGACGAGATCACCGGCGCGATCCCGGTGAGTGGCCCGACAGGTCCATGCAGCGGCGGATTGTGCCAGGATTTCGTCGCTATCGAGTGCGCGCGCTGAGGCGGACGGCAAAGCCGCGACTGCCAGCACCGCTCGCTCATCCTTGGTTCATCCCTGGTTCATCTATCGGTCTTCGCCAGTGCGATCGCCTCGCGCAATATGTCGACATCGCCGACGTGGTTGGCGAGGATCAGCACCAGCCGCGTATCGAGCGCTGCCGCATCGGCCTCGGAGAGGCCGCGGCGCGCTTCCACCAGTGCCGTGTAGATGGCGTCGGCAGCAGCGACCTCCGCATCGGTATTGAGTCTGCTCATTCCATCCTGCCCCGCTTCTGCGATCGCATCGCCACACCATGTTAGATCGCGCCGCGTGGCATGGGAACTCGCGGCCGGAACCGGCGCGATAAATCCGCACCGTCATCGATGTTCCCGGAACGAATGCACAGTTGCCGGGTTTCTCCACGCAACGACAATGCAGGAGGTTTCGATGACGGCGGCCGCGATGCGGACGATGTACAAGAGTCACCCGGACCATCCCCCCTATGGCGAAGCGATGAGCCGTTGCGTCGATACATGTTTCACCTGCCTTGAAGCATGCTCCACCTGCGCCGATGCGTGCCTGTCGGAACGCTCCGTCGCCACGCTGATCAACTGCATCCGTCTCAATCTCGATTGCGCCGACGCCTGCGCGGCAACGGGCCGGATCGTTACCCGCGCCAACAAGGCCGGGAACCGTCAGCCGCTGGAAGCGCAACTGACGACTTGCATTGCCTTCTGCCGCGCCTGCGCACGCGAATGTGCCAATCATGCCGACATGCACAAGCACTGCCGCGTCTGTATGGAAGCCTGCAACGCATGTGCGGCCGCGTGCGAAGCCATGCTCAATGCACTGCGGATGCCGGCTTAAAGTACGATCCGCAAAGCACGACCGGTCATTGGGCAAGAAGTGCGTTTCGACAAATCCTGAGCGCGCCTCAGCCTCACGGCATAGCCAGCGCGCGGCGATGCGCCGCCGCGATTTTCGCCGCATCGAGCATACGCCAGCGCGCCGCCAGATGCTGGTCGGGCCGCAGCAGATAGGTCGAGCCGGGCGCCGCATCGAAGCGCTGGGCGAACAGGCCGGCATGATCGGCAAGATCAATATGATCGGCAAATTCGTTGCCGACTGTCGTCAGGGCGAGGCCCGAAGGAACGTCCACCGGCGCGAGCGCGCCGACATGCAGAAGCTGAAACCCGCCCGTCAGATGCTGCAGCAGGCTGCCGGCGACACCGCTGCGATCCGTCACCGGCGCATCGGGCACCGGCGCGCCGAGCCGCGCGGAGCCGGCGAACGGCGCCTCGTCCGGCGTGCTCAGCGGCGTCTCGTAAACCGTCGCCACCGACAGCCGCCCAGAATTGACCATCCGCCGGGCGAAGGCGGCGCGCGGCGCCAGCGTCAGCACCGCATTGCGCAAGGCATGCTCGGCCGGCGAACGCGGCGCGATGAAATCGGTCGAGCGGGTGGAGTGACCGATATTCTCGTCCGCGGCCTGCATCCGCTCGGCATCATAGCTGTCGAGGAGTTCTGAACCGGCCTCGCCGTTGAGCACCGCTGCGAGCTTCCAGCCGAGATTGTCGGCATCCTGGATGCCGGAATTGGCGCCGCGCGCGCCGAACGGCGAGAGCTGATGCGCGCTGTCGCCGACGAAGATCACCCGGCCGTGGACAAAGCGGTCGATGCGACGGCAATTGAAACGATAGATCGATATCCAGTCGACACTGAAGGAGCGACCATCGAGCATCCGCTCGATGCGCGGCAGATAGCGTTCCGGCTTCAGTTCCGCCTCGATATCCGCGTCGGGACCGAGTTGCAGATCGACGCGCCAGCAGTCGTCTGGCTGGCGATGCAGCAGCGCCGACTGGCCGGTGTGGAATGGCGGGTCGAACCAGAAGCGCCGCTCCGTCGGAATGTCGTCGGCGTGCATGCGCACATCGACGATCAGAAATTTCTCCTCGAAGGTATGGCCGGAAAATTCCAGGCCGAGCATGTCGCGCATCGCGGAGCGCGCCCCGTCGGCAGCGATCACCCAGTCGGCAGCGATCGCATAGGGCCCCTCCGGCGTGTCGATCGACAGATGGACGCCGTCATTGCGCGCCTCGAGCCCGACGACCCTGTTCTTCCACCGCAGGTCGATCGCGTCGAGCGCGGCCGCGCGCTCCACCAAGGCGCGCTCCACATAATACTGTTGCAGGTTGATGAAGGCCGGCATCTTGTGGCCGCCTTCCGGCAGCAGGTCGAAGGAATAGACGAGTTCGTCGCCGAGAAACACCTTGCCGAGTTGCCAGGTGACGCCGCGTGCGACGAGCGCGTCGCCGACGCCGAGCCGGTCCCAGATCTCCAGCGTGCGCTTGGCCCAGCAGATGCCGCGCGAGCCTTCGCCGATGCGGTCGGAATCGTCCAGGACCACGACCTTCACACCGCGCAAGGCCAGATCGATCGCCGCGGTGAGACCGACCGGGCCGGCGCCGACCACCACGACACGGTGATGCGCCGCCGGCCCGTCCTGATCCGGCGAGTGATGATAGTCGTAATGATAGAGCGTCTTATGCTGCGACCCGGTCATGCGACAGCCTCCGCCGCGACGCCGGCCGGGCCGCCACGCCCGATCAGAATTCCTTGCTCATCGTCTTGTCGATCGAATAGTCGCCGGCGCCGCGGATCAGGAAGACCAGCGACACGACCAGCAGCAGCCAGGAATATTCGGAGCCGCCCGACGTCCAGAAGAAGCCTTTCGCCGAGGTGAACCACACCGCATTGATCATGAAGATGAACACCAGCAGCGAGGCCGCCCGGGTGAACAGGCCGAGGATCAGACAGATGCCGCCGACCACTTCGGTCAGCCCCACGATCGTGACCCACAAGGCGCCGGGCCTGTAGCCGATGGTTTCGAAAAGCTGGCTGAAGCGCTCGAACCCGAGACCGCCGAACCAGCCGAACAGTTTCTGGCAACCGTGCGGGATGAGAATTACGCCGAGCGCCACGCGCAACAGCGGCAACACGAGAGGTTCGAGACCAGCATAAACAGGTGAAAGCGCGGGAATGAAAAGACGCGAACGTTCTGTAGCCATCCTTGCCCCCTTTCCGGCCGCTCTGTCGGCAGCCGCGTTGCAAAGCTAGCATAGGTCGCGCTCCCCACAACTGCCGGCCGGCGTGGGGCGGTGCCCCACCGCCTATCCCTGCAGGGCTGCCCACATCTCCCGGTCGCGCTCCGCCGTCCAGATCTGCGGCCACTCGATGCCGCGCGCTTCGTCGAATGCCCGCGAGACGTTGAACGGCATGCAGTGTTCATAGATCGCATAGGACGAGAACTTCGGATCCATCGCCGCCTTGGTGGCATCAAAGGTCTCCTTGAGTGAGCGCCCTTTGGCCACTTGCTCGCTAACGGTCCCGTACAAGGTCGTCAGGAAGTCGCCGGTCATGGCGATGCCGTCCGCCACCATCTTCGGGTCGGTGAGCGCGGCGCCACGGCCGGGCACCAGCGCCTTCGCCTTCATCTCCGCGAGGATATCGAGCGTCGCCGGCCAATCGCCGAAATGCGCATCGCCGCAATAGCAGGCCGAGCGGTATTCGACGAGGTCGCCGGAGAACACGACATTCGCGTCCGGCACCACCGCGATCACGTCGCCGGCGGTATGGCCACGGCCGATATGCATGATGCGCACTTCGCGCTTGCCGAGCCAGACCGTCATCTGACCGGGAAAGGTGATGGTCGGCCAGGTCAGCCCCGGTATCGTCTCCACCGCCCGGAACAACCGCGGGAAGCGGCCGATCTCGGAATCCATGTCCTGCTGGCCGCGCTCGGCGATCATCGCGCGCGCGGTATCGGAACAGATGATCTCGGCGTTCTTGTAGCTGGAGGCGCCGAGCACCCGCACCGCATGATAGTGCGTCAGCAGCACATATCTGATCGGCTTGTCGGTGACGGCGGCGACACGCGCGATAACATCCTGCGCCATCGCCGGTGTCGCCTGCGCGTCGATCACCATGACGGCGTCGTCGCCGACGATGATGCCGGAATTGGGATCGCCTTCCGCCGTATAGGCGTAAAGGCCCGGCCCCAGTTCGTCGAACGAAACCTTCTTGTCCGCCAGGTCAGTCGTCGACGCGAATCCTTTGACCGCCATCTTCACCTCCCACGCGCTGTCGCGGCATCACGGATTGCGCCGCTCATTCAGCCGCGATGATAGCGCACCACCGTCTGGTCGATGACGCCGAATATCGATCGCCCGGCATCGTCCTGCATGTCGATCGTCACCCGGTCTCCGAACGCCAGGAACGGCGTCGACGGTTTGCCGTTGCGGATGGTCTCGACCGTCCGCTGCTCGGCGATACAGGAATAGCCGACGCCGCCCTCGCTCACCGGCAGGCCGGGCCCGCCGTCGGCTGCACGGTTGGAAATGGTGCCGGCGCCCAGGATGGTCCCCGCCGAGAGCGCCCGGGTTTTCGCCGCATGCATGATCAGCGTCGGAAAATCGAAGGTCATATCCTCGCTCGCCATCGGCCGGCCGAACGGCTTGCCGTTGATGAAGGTGAGGATCGGCCGGTGGACTTTCGCACCGTCGAAGGCGGCGCCGAGTTCGTCCGGCGTTGCCGCAACCGGCGTGAAGGCCGACGACGGCTTCGATTGCACGAAACCGAAACCCTTGGCGAGTTCGGGCCCGGTGACGTTGCGCAAGGTGACGTCGTTGACCAGCATGATCAGGCGGATCGCCGCGGCCGCTTCCACGCGGGTCGCGCCCATCGGCACGTCGCCGAGGATGACGACGATCTCGGCTTCCAGATCGATGCCCCAGGCCTCGTCGGCCATGAGGATCGGATCGCGCGGCCCGAGGAAAACATCGGAGCCGCCCTGATACATCAGCGGATCGGTCCAGAACGTTTCCGGCACCGCGACGCCGCGCGCCTTGCGTACCAGCGCGACATGATTGACGTAAGCAGAGCCGTCGAGCCAGGCATAGGCGCGCGGCAATGGCGAGGCGCATTGCGCCGGATCGAACGGCCGGTGCGCCACACCGCCCGCCTCCAGCGCCTTCGACAGTTCGTCAAGCCGCAGCGCCAGGCGTTCCCAGTCATCGAGCGCCGCCTGCAAGGTCGGCGCGATACCGGCCGCATCGGCCGCCCGCGTCAGATCGCGCGACACGACCAGCAGCCGTCCGTCGCGTCCGCCCTTCAACGAAGCCAGCTTCATGGCAGCGCTATCCTATCGCGGATCGCGCCGCGTCGCGTCGAACATTTTCCTCAGGCCCGACCAGCAATCGATATAGTCGCGCTGTTGCGTCGGCAGGCCTTCCGCCCAGGCGGTGACACGCTGGCGAAACCGGGTCTCGAACATGAAGGCCAGCGTATTGGTGAGCTTGACCGGTTTCAACTCGACATTGCTGGCGTGCTCGAACGCATCGGCGTCCGGTCCGTGCGGCAGCATGGTGTTGTGCAGGCTGAAGCCGCCCGGCACGAAGCCTTCCGGCTTGGCATCGTAGACGCCGTACACCAGCCCCATGAACTCCGACATGATGTTGCGGTGATACCACGGCGGCCGGAACGTGTTTTCCGCCACCGCCCAGCGCTCGGGAAAAATGACGAAATCGACATTCGCGGTTCCCGCCGTTTCCGACGGCGATGTCATCACCGTGAAAATCGACGGATCGGGATGATCGAAGGCAATGGCGCCGACCGGCGAGAAGCGCCGCAGGTCATATTTGTACGGATAATAGTTGCCGTGCCAGGCGACGACATCGAGCGGCGAATGTGGCATCTCGGTCTGATGCAGATCGCCGCCCCATTTGACGATCAGCATGCAGGGCTCCTCGCGATCCTCATAGGCGGCGACCGGCGCCAGAAAGTCCCGCGGATTGGCGAGGCAGTTGGCGCCGATCGGGCCGCGATCCGGCAGCGTGAAGGCACCGCCATAGTTCTCGCAGACATAGCCGCGCGCCGGCCCGTCGATCAGTTCGACGCGGAAGACGACGCCGCGGGGAATGACGCAGATCTCGCCGGGCTCGATATCGATGACGCCGAATTCGGTGCGGAAACGCAGCCGCCCCTGCTCGGCCACCACCAGCATCTCGCCGTCGGCATTGAAGAAATGCTCGTGCGTCATCGATTGCGTCACGAGCAGGACATGCGCGGCCATGCCGGCCATGCTTTCTGCGTCGCCGGCCGTGGTGGCGGTGAACAGACCGCTGACGAACGTGCGCTTGTCGTCGGGCAACGGCGTCGGTCCCCAGCGGCGCTGGCCGAGCGGCTGGGTAGCATCCTCGCGCTCCGGCGCCGTGCGCAGCACGCCGCGATCGATGCGGACGAAACGGCCGGTATGGCGCACCGTCGGCCGCACCCGATACAGCCAGGAGCGCTGGTTCGACGCCTGCGGCGCGGTGAAGGGCGAGCCGGACAATTGCTCGGCATAGAGACCGTAATTCACCTTCTGCGGCGAATTGCGACCGACGGGCAGTGCGCCCGGCAGCGCCTCGGTCTCGAAACTGTTGCCAAAGCCCGACATATAGCCTGCGGGTGTCGGACCCGACGCAATCGTGTCTCTCGACATCGGAAATCCTCCCGGTTCGCTATCGTGCATTTTTAGGCCGGTTTGGTTGCGCCCGCAACCAACAAGCCGGTCCGCGCGGGCACGTCTATCCCCTTGCATCCGCCACCGGCGCGTTGCGCGCCGGATCGACTTCCGTCATGGTCCGCCAGCAGATTCAATGGCTTCAGTGGCGGCTTCGGCGACACCGAGGCCCTCGACGTCGGGGGGAGCACAGATTGCCAGCACGCTCTTCAGATCGCATCGCCCCGCCGCGGGATACCGGGTGGGCGTCGGCGCACGTCAATGCGAGGCAGCGTCTGCAATGCAACCATCAAACAGGGTCCGGGGACGGGGTTCACGCATGACCGAGGAGGCAACCCGCAGCGCCGACCTCCATCTCGAGACGTTCCTGCCCTATCGATTGAACGTCGTGTCGGCCCTGACCTCGCAGGCCCTGTCGCGGATCTATGCGGAGCGATACGGCATCGGGGTGCCGGAATGGCGCGTGCTGGTGACGCTCGGCCAGTATGGCACGATGACCGGCAAGGCGATCGGCCAGCACAGCCACATGCACAAGACCAAGGTGTCGCGCGCCGTCGCGCTGCTGGAAAAACGCAAGCTCGTCACCCGCAAGGTCAATCACAACGATCAACGCGAAGCGTTCCTTTCGCTGACCACCGCCGGCCGCACCATCTATGTCGATCTGGTGCCGACCGCGCTCGACTTCGAGCGCGAGTTGCTCGACGCGCTCGATCCGTCGGAGCGCGCAATGCTCGATCGCATGCTGGACAAATTGACAAAACGTTCAATGATGCTCGATGACAGTGCCGGAAAAGACTAGCAACGCCGACCTCCGGCAGCGCCGGATATCGCGATCGCCCTCGGAGGATCAACGCCGTGAAACTCTACTCGTATTTCCGTTCATCCGCCGCCTATCGGACGCGCATCGCACTCAATCTGAAGGGCCTGCCCTACGAGATGGCGTTCATACATCTCACCAGGGACGGCGGCCATCAGCACCGGCCCGACTATCGCGCCATCAATCCGCAGCAGCGGGTGCCGTCGCTGGTCCTCGACAACGGCGAGATCCTGACCCAGTCGCTGGCGATCATCGAGTATCTCGACGAGGCGCATCCGCAGCCGCCGCTATTGCCGACCGACCTCATCGAGCGCGCCCGGGTGCGGGCGATGGCGCAACTGATCGCCTGCGATATCCATCCGCTGAACAATCTGGCGCCACTGCAATATCTCAAGCGCGTGCTCAAACATGAGCAGGCCGAGATCGACACCTGGTACCATCACTGGATCCTGCAGGGCTTCGAGGCGCTGGAGACGATGATCGGCTCCGGGCTTTATCTGGCGGGCGACCATGTCACTCTCGCCGATATCTGCCTGGTGCCGCAGGTCTACAATGCGCGCCGGCTCAAAGTGCCGCTGGACCGTTTTCCGAAGATCGTCGCTGCCGATGCGGCCTGCATGCAGTTGCCGGCCTTCCAGAAAGCCAGCCCCGAGAATCAGCCCGACGCGGAATAGCACCTCTCCGCTTTCGTCTGATGACGCACCGACGACCGGCTGCTATAGCGCCTCCAGGCGAGGCGGGTATTTGGTTCGCGTGAAGAAAGCGCACCAGAACAGGAAACGAGAACTTCGCCTCTGACATCATCGGAAGCGAAAAGCTCTCGAGAGCCGATCTCTTCTTCGTGAAGCGGGCAATCCGAAGCGTGAAGATCGGCAACCTCACTCGCGTTGTTCTCTGGATGACCGGCGCGCTGCTGTCGTTCTCGGGAATGGCGGTGTCGATCCGCCTGCTCTCAGCAAGGCTCAATCTTTTCGAAATCCTCAGCATCCGCTCCGGCATCGGCCTTGCCATCATGCTGGTGCTGCTGGCGCTGAAGCCGGCCTACCGGCCGCTGATCCGCACGAACCGGATCGGCCTGCAGGTTTTCCGGAATTCCGTCCACTACGCGGCGCAATATTGCTGGGCTCTGGCGCTGACGCTGCTGCCGTTCGCCACCGTCTTCGCGCTGGAATTCATCGCGCCGGCATGGACGGCACTGCTGGCGGTCTGGCTGCTGCACGAGAAGCTGACCGGGAGCCGCATCGGCGTGGTGTTGCTGGGGCTTGCCGGAGTGCTGATCATCCTGCGGCCCGGCGTCTCGGACTTCCATCCGGCAGCCCTTCTCGTCCTTCTGGCGGCGGTCGGCTATGCGGTCGTGTTCATCTCGACGAAGCTGCTCACCTCGACGGAAACGACCTTCGGCATCATCTTCTGGATGACCGTCATCCAGTTGCCGCTCAGCCTCCTCGGCAGCGACATCACCTTCCCGATGCGCATGGACCAGTCCGCCGTGCTGGCGGCGCTCACCCTCGGAATTGCCGGCACGACGTCGCATTACTGTCTGACCAACGCCTTCCGCGCCGGCGATGCAACGCTCGTGGTTCCGCTGGATTTCCTGCGCGTGCCGCTGATCGCGCTGATCGGCTGGGCCTTCTTCGGCGAGGCGCTGGACGCATGGGTATTCGTCGGCGCCGGCGTCATCCTCTCCGGCATCCTCTGGAACCTGCGCGCCGAGGCGTATCGGCCGCACTGAATTCGGCGCCCCGCCTCTCGCCCCGCGCGCCGTTTATCGTTAGATTGCCGCCGCCCTGACAGCCAAAACGAGGCCCGCCTCCTTGCGCATACCGTCCGCTGCCGCGTTCATCCTTGCCGTTTCCACCGTCGCGGCAACGGCGCAGTCCCCAATCTGCCAGCGGCTGGAGGCGCAACTGGCCTCGCTCGATCGCGGCAGCATGGACCCGGCGCGCGCCGAACAGATGCGCCGCTATGACGACACGCTCAATCGGCAACAATACGAATACGACCGGCTCAATGCCCAGGCGCGGCAGCTCGACTGCACCAGTTCCGGCTTCTTCTCGCTGTTCCAGTCACCATCGCCGCAATGCAATGCGCTGAACCGGCAGATCGAGCAGAGCCGCAACAACATCGCCCGTCTGCGCACCGAGATGCAGCAGATGAGCGGCAATCTCGATCGCGCCGGCCAGCGCCGCGCCTTGCTGACGGCGCTTGGCGAGAATGATTGCGGACCGCAATACCGCAGCGCCGCGGCGCCGCGGACCCTGTTCGACACGCTGTTCGGCCCGAGCCGGCGCAGCGGCGGCGGCGAAGCCATCTATTCCGACGAAGGCGCGGGAATGCCCAGCGGCACCTATCGCACCGTCTGCGTGCGCACCTGCGACGGCTACTATTATCCGATCTCGTTCGCCACCAATCCCGGCCGCTTTCAGGAGGACGAGCGCATCTGCCAGCGCACCTGCCCGGCGGCGCAAGTCTCCCTCTACACCTATCGCAATCCCGGCGAAGAGATCGCGCAGGCGGTCTCGCTTGGCGGCCAGAACTATTCCAGCCTGCCGACCGCATTCCGCTATCGTCAGCAATACGACGCGGCCTGCAGTTGCCGGCAGCCCGGGCAAAGCTGGGCCGATGCGATGAAAGAGAGCGGCGCCACCGAATTCGATCGCGGCGATAGCGTGGTGACGCAGGATCGCGCCCGCCAGATGTCGTTGCCGCGCGACGCCAAAGGCCGTCCGATCAAGGATCCGGCAGTTCCGCCTTCGGCAAAGGCCGCCGCCTCGTCGCCGGCGAACGCGGCCGACGACGGACTGCGCGGATCGACAGCGCCCAAACGCACGATCCGCACCGTCGGGCCGCAATTCCTGCCGGTGCAGTGAACCGGCTGCGTTTTCGAGCGAAGTGGATACCGGTTCGCTTGAAGAAAACGCGTCAAAACAACAGCCCAGAGCTTTGCTTTTGATTCCATCAAAAGCAAAAATGCTCTAGCGATCAGAAGTCGGCGGCGCTCGAGGCCATCGGCGGCGCGGCCATCAGACTCTCGTCCGCCTGCGGCAGCGGCGTGCCCGGATCGCGGAACCGGTTGGTGATCGGGTAGCGGCGGTCGCGGCCGAAATTCTTCAGCGTCACCTTGACGCCCGGCGCTGCCTGCCGGCGCTTGTACTCGGCGATATTCAGCAGTCTGTCGACGCGCATCACCGTGTCGCGGTCATAGCCCGCCGCGACGATCGAGGTGACGGGCTCCTCCCCCTCCACCAGACGCCGCAGGATCGGATCGAGGATGTCATAGGGCGGCAGCGAATCCTCGTCTTTCTGGTCTTCCCGCAATTCCGCGCTCGGCGCGCGGGTGATGATCTGCGACGGAATCACTTCGCCGTCGGGGCCGAGCGCGCCCTCGGGCTTCCACGCATTGCGCAGACGCGACAGCCTGAACACCTCGGTTTTGTAGAGATCCTTGATCGGATTGAATCCGCCGTTCATGTCGCCATAGAGCGTGGCGTAGCCGACCGACATCTCAGACTTGTTGCCGGTCGTCACGACCATCAGGCCGTATTTGTTGGAGATCGCCATCAGCATCGTGCCGCGCGCGCGCGACTGCAGATTCTCCTCGGTGACGTCGCGACCGGTCCCGGCGAGCATCGGCGCCAGCGCTGCTTCCAGACCTTTCACCGCATCGGCGATCGGCAGGACCTCGTACTGCACCCCGAGCGCTTTGGCGCAGGCGGCGGCGTCGGTCAGCGATTCCTGTGCCGTATATTTGTACGGCAGCATCACGCAGCGGACGCGGTCGCTGCCCAGCGCATCGACGGCGATCGCGGCGCACAGCGCGGAATCGATGCCGCCCGACAGGCCGAGCACGACGCCCTCGAAACCGTTCTTGTTGACGTAGTCGCGCAGGCCGAGCACGCAGGCGGCGTAGTCGACGCGCTCGCCCTCTTCCACCGCCGCGAGCGGCTGTCCGTCGCAACGCCAGCCATCCCGTCCGCGCGTCCAATGCGTCGCGACGACGCATTCGCGGAATGCCGGCAACTGCACGGCGAACGACTTGTCAGCATTGAGCACGAACGAGCGACCCTCGAACACCAGTTCGTCCTGGCCGCCCACCTGATTGACATAAAGCAGCGGCAAGCCGGATTCGACAACCCGCGAGACCACGACGTTGAGGCGCTCGTCGGAGACACCGCGCCGATAGGGAGAACCGTTGGCGACGAGCAGGATTTCGCCGCCCGTTTCGGCGATGCATTCGACCGGATCGGGTCCCCAGATATCCTCGCAGATCGGCACGCCGAGGCGCACGCCACGAAAGCTCACCGGCCCCGGCAGCGGCCCCGACACGAAGATGCGCTTTTCGTCGAACACGCCGTAATTCGGCAGGTCGACCTTGAAGCGCAGCGCCGCGATCCTGCCGCCATCGAGCAGCGCCACCGCATTGTAGAGCTTGCCGTTCTCCCGCCATGGCATGCCGACGAGAAGCGCCGGGCCGCTCGTCGTTTCGCGCGCCAGTGCTTCCACCGCCGCGCGGCAGGCGGCCTGAAAGGCCGGTTTGAGCACCAGGTCTTCCGGCGGATAGCCGGAGATGAAGAGCTCCGGAAAAACCAGCAGGTCGGCGTCGCCGGCCTGCGCACGTGCGGCGCGGACCTTTTCCGCATTGCCGGCAATGTCGCCGACGGTCGGATTAAGCTGCGCGATCGCGATCGTCAGCCGGTCGGCAGGGCGGGTGTTCATGGCTCGGTTTTTAAGCCTCGCGACATCCGCCCGCAATCCGCCGTCAGAATGCCGAGACAGCCGGCAACGGCCGCGCCAGCCGGTTGCGCTGCGTCTTGATGCACTCGGCGATCAGAAACGCCATGTCGATCGCCTGCTCGGCGTTCAGACGCGGATCGCAGACCGTATGATAGCGGTCGTTGAGATCGGCATCGCTGATGGCACGCGCACCGCCGGTGCATTCGGTGACGTTCTGTCCGGTCATCTCCAGATGGACGCCGCCGGCATAGGTTCCTTCCGCGGCATGGACGGCGAAGAAGTTCTTCACCTCTTTCAGGATCAGATCGAAAGGCCGCGTCTTGTATCCGCTTGCCGAAGTGATGGTGTTGCCGTGCATCGGATCGCAGGACCAGATCACGCTGCGCCCTTCCCGCTGCACCGCGCGCACCAGCGCCGGCAGATGTTCCCCGACCTTGTCGGCGCCGAACCGGGCGATCAGCGTCAGCCGGCCGGGCTCGTTCTCCGGATTGAGGATGTCGATCAGCCTGATGAGATCGTCCGGCTTCGACGAAGGTCCGCATTTGAGACCGAGCGGATTCTTGATGCCGCGGCAGAACTCGACATGCGCGTGATCGAGCTGGCGCGTGCGGTCGCCGATCCACAGCATGTGACCGGAGGTGTCGTACCAGTCGCCCGACGTCGAATCGATGCGCGTCATTGCCTGCTCGAAGCCGAGCAGCAGTGCCTCGTGGCTGGTGTAGAAGTCCGTCGTCTTGAGTTCCGGATGGCGCTCGAGATCAAGACCGCACGCCTGCATGAAGGCGAGCGCCTCCGAAATCCGGTCGGTCAGTTCGACATAGCGCCGCGACTGCGGGCTGTCCTTGATGAAGCCCAGCATCCACTCGCGCACGCTGCCGAGATTGGCATAGCCGCCGCTCGCGAATGCGCGCAGCAGATTGAGCGTCGCCGCCGACTGCCGGTAGGCCTGCAACTGGCGGTGCGGATTCGGAATGCGCGCGTCCGGAGTGAACGCGATATCGTTGATGATGTCGCCGCGATAGCTCGGCAATTCCACGCCGTCGCGCTTTTCCATCGGCGAGGAGCGCGGCTTGGCGAACTGGCCGGCGATGCGCCCGACCTTCACCACCGGCGAGGACGCCGCATAGGTAAGCACCACCGCCATCTGCAGGAACATGCGGAAGAAGTCGCGGATATTGTTGGCGCCGTGCTCGGCGAAGCTCTCGGCGCAATCGCCGCCCTGAAGCAGGAACGCGTCGCCAGAGGCGACCCGCGCCAGCGCTTTTTTCAGGCTGCGCGCCTCACCTGCAAAAACCAGCGGCGGAAAGCTTGCAAGCTGCTTTTCCACATCGGCCAACGCTCCCGCATCCGGATAATCCGGCACCTGGACAATCGGCTTGTTCCGCCAGCTATCGGGGGTCCAACGCTCCGCCATCACACCTGCTCCTGAAAGTGGCGGCCTTATACACGCCGCCGCAAGGCGATGCCAGCATATTGAAAGATCGAGACAATTTGCCCGTCCAAGTTGCCCGCCCAGGCGCGGCAGGGAGGCTTTCCGGCCTATTCGGCGGCCTCCCGGCCGTAACTCATGGCTTTTTCGCGCATCGTCACCAGTTCCTCGGCCGCCGTCGGGTGTACGGCCATGACGGCGTCGAACTCCGCCTTAGTGGCCTGCATCTTTACCGCAATGCCGACCACCTGGATCAGTTCCCCGGCATCCGGCCCGACGATGTGGCAACCGACCACCCGGTCGGTCTCGCCGTCGACCACCAGCTTGAAGAACGAGCGCGTGTCGCGGCCGGCAAGCGTCGCCTTCATCGGCCGGAAGCTGGTCTTGTAGATATCGACCACCCGCAGGGCCTTCACCGCTTCCGCCTCGGTCAGGCCGATAACGCCGACCTCGGGCTCGGAGAAAACCGCGGTCGGCACATTGCTGTGATCGACCGTCACCGGCTTGTTGCCGAACACCGTGTCGGCGAAGGCGTGGCCCTCGCGGATGGCGACCGGCGTCAGATTGATGCGGTTGGTGACGTCGCCGACCGCATAGATGCCGGGCACCGAAGTCTGCGAACCGGCATCGACGGCAATGCCGCCGTTGGGAGCGAGTTTGACGCCGGCCGTCTCCAGGCCAAGCCCGTCGACGTGCGGTCGCCGGCCGGTCGCGAACATCACCTTGTCGACCGGGACGCGCGTGCCGTCGGACAGCCGCACGACGAGTTCATCGCCCGAGCGGTCCACGGCAGCGACCGTGTGGCCGCAGATGATCCTGATGCCGCGTTTCTCCATCTCGTTGCGCAGATGCTCGCGCACGTCGTCGTCGAAACCGCGCAGGATGTTCTCGCCACGATAGACCAGCGTCACCTCGCTGCCGAGGCCGGCGAAAATGCCGGCAAACTCCACCGCGATATAACCGCCGCCCTGGATCACGATCCGCTTCGGCAGCACGTCGAGATGGAAGGCCTCGTTCGACGAGATGACATGCTCGATGCCGGGAATGTCGTCGCCGTGATAAGGCCAGCCGCCGGTGGCGATCAGGATCGTCTTCGCGCGGATGCGCGTGCCGTCGGCGAGCCGCACGGCACCCGGGCCGTCGAGGACCGCGCGGCTTTTCACCAGCGCGACCTTGTAGCGCTCCAGCGTCGTCGTATACGCCGCTTCGAGCCGCGCGATTTCCCGATCCTTGTTGGCGATCAGCGTCGGCCAGTCAAACGCCGGCGTGCCGATGCTCCAGCCGTAGCCGGCGGCGTCCTCGAACTCCTCGCGGAAGCGCGACGCATAGACCAGGAGCTTCTTCGGCACGCAGCCGCGGATCACGCAGGTGCCGCCGACGCGGTATTCCTCCGCGATCATCACCCGCGCGCCATGGCTCGAGGCGACACGCGCCGCGCGCACGCCGCCAGAGCCCGCTCCGATCACGAAAAGATCGACGTCCTGTTCTGCCATCGCGATGCGCCAGCCTGCGTTGCGACCCCGTTGGTGCGGTTTAGAGGTCGTGCCCCTTCTTCTTCATCTCGGCGCGGAACTTGCCGAGCACTTCCTCGGAAAGCTTTTCCGCCCAGCCCTCGACGAAGACCATGCTCTGGTCGACGAGCTTCGGTTCTTCCTCGTTCATCTTCTTGCCGAGCGGCGACTTGTAGAAGGTCAGGATGTCCTTGAGCTCCTGCTCGTTGAAGTGCTGCGCGTAAAGGCGCGCGAGCTGGTCGCGGATTTCGACGGCGCGGGGCGCATATTCGGCGCGCAGCGCATGGGCGACGCTGTCGAGATCCTTCTGAAGATTGGGATTGGACTGCAGGAACGTCAGCTTGATCTTCTCGACCACGCCGGCAACCACCGGGTTGAACAGGTTCATCGCCCCCTTCACCTCGACGATCTCGCGCGCGCTCGCCATCGCCGCCGCCGACGGCTGCTGTTGCGCCGAGGCGGGCACGGACAACATCGTCAGCGCAACCGCAACCATCATGCCCCGCGCCAGCCCCGCAACCATTCGATCGACGTTCATCTTCCAACGCTCCTCGTTGATGTAAACTTCAGCACACCGATCAGGGATCAGGGCCGCTCGACAATGCGTACGCCGGCAGGCCCGGCAAGGATCGCCGTCTGCGCGATCCCCACGAACAGGCCGTGCTCGACGACCCCCGGCACGGTTACCAGCCGGTCCGCCAGAGCCTGCGGATCGGCGATCCGGCCGAGCGCCGCATCGAGGATCAGGTGGCCGCCATCCGTGACGAAAGCATGGCCGTCCTTGCCGGACCGCAGCGACAGGCTCCCGTGCAGGCCGGCGTCGGCGATGGCGCGCTCGACCGCGCGACGGGTCGCGGCCAGGCCGAAGGCATTGACCTCGATCGGCAGCGGAAACCGGCCGAGGACCGACACCCATTTCGACTCGTCGGCGATGACGATCATCCGGTGCGAGGCGCTGGCGACGATCTTCTCGCGCAGCAGCGCGCCGCCGCCGCCCTTGATCAGCGTCAGCGCCGGGTCGATCTCGTCGGCGCCGTCGACGGTCAAATCGAGTTCGGGCGTCTCGTCGAGCGTGGTCAGCGGGATGCCGACCTCCGCAGCCAGCGCACGCGTCGCTTCCGACGTCGGCACCGCAACGATCTGCATTCCGGCGCGCACTTTCTCGCCAACCATTTCAACGAAAGGCCGGGCCGTCGAACCGGTACCGAGCCCGAGCCGCATGCCGGAGCGCACGAATTCCAGCGCACGCGCCGCCGCGGCGCGTTTCTGGGCATCGACGGTCAGGGGCGCGTTTTCGGCGGACATCGCAGCATCCGGCGGTGATCGGGGGCGGTGAACGGGCTATCTACCGTTGTTTGCAGCGCGAGGATAGCCGGTTTTGGCCGATATCCCGCAGGCATCGCCGCAAGCATTTACCGCACAAGATGGCGCGAGGCGCCGCCCGCGCGCCGGGCTTGCATGCCGGGCTTGCATATTGCGCCTGCCAGGGCTAGCGAACCAGCACCATGCACGCGCCACTCGTCGTCTTCGACCTCGACGGCACACTCGTCGATACCGCCCCGGACCTGATCGGCACGCTGAATACCGTGCTCGCGCCGGAAGGGATACCACCCGTCACGCTGGATGCCGCGCGCCGCCTCGTCGGCGCCGGCGCCCGCGTGATGATCCAGCGCGCCTTTGCCGCCCATCAGCGGGTTTGCGACGAGACGAACCTCGAACGCCTGTTTCAGGCTTTCATCGCACATTACAGCGACCACATCGCCGAGCAGTCCCGCCCCTTTCCGGGCGCGATCGAGGCCATGGATCATCTGGAAAGCCGCGGCTGGCGCTTTGCCATCTGCACCAACAAGCTCGAGGGGCTGGCGCGCCGGCTGCTCGGCGCGCTGGGCATCGACGGACGCTTCCCGGTGATCTGCGGCCAGGACACGTTCGGTGTCCCCAAGCCGGATCCGACGCCGCTGCTCCGCACCATCTCGGCCGCCGGCGCCGACCGGGCCGCTGCCGTCATGGTGGGCGACACAACGACGGATATCCGCACCGCCCGCGCGGCCAGGATTCCGGTGATCGCGGTCGACTTCGGCTATAGCGATGTTCCACCCGCGCAGCTCGGGGCCGATCATACCATCAGCAGCTTCGCCGAATTGGCCGCCGCGGCACACGCCATGCTGCGGCGCGACGAGACGGCCGCATCCGGCTGAACGAGCCAAACGCACTGCCCGGGAAACGGTAGGGCTTTCCCGGGAAGCCCCGGGGTGAAATATGGCCTGCCCCGGGAATGACATGGTTCATCGCTACCGCGGTAAGGTTAACGGGGCTGCCAAGGTTGCACCGATCTGTGGCCGTCCGTATGGTTGATGCGGGCAGGTGACTATCCACCTGATGGACGGGATTCATCATGTATCGAGTGATCGCGATTATCGGCGGCAGCCTCCTGCTTGCGGCATGCTCGTCTTCGAATTCAGACTTCGACTTCTTCAAGCCGGCACCGGTAACGGATGCGGTGCGCTTTGAATCCGAGCCGCCGGGCGCGGAGGTGAAGGTCGGCGACCAGACCTGCAAGACCCCCTGCTCGCTTGCCCTGCAGACGACCGAGGGACAGACCGCAACATTCACCCTCGAAGGCTACCAGACCGCCACCGAGAACCTGCAGGTGATTACCGGCAACGGCCCGCCGACGCTGCGCCCCAATCCGGCGACCGTCGAGCTGGAAGCCGCACCGCCGCAGCCGACGGCCAAGCGCCGCCGCGCCGCACCGAAGAAACCGGCTCCGAAGCCGCGCGCCGCCGCGCCGGCTGCCACGCCGCAGGCCGCGGCACCGGCCCCCGCTGCCCCGGCGCCCGCACCAGCGGCTTCGTCGCCGTGGCCGTCGGCGCCGCCCCCCGCTGCATCGCAGCAATAAGCACGCATTGCCGTATGACCCGCAGCAGGCCGCACCCGATGGTGCGGCCTTTTTGCATTCCGCCTTTTGTATGACACTGCCGTGCTCGCGTTCGCTGGCCGGGCTGCCTACATTAGTATGGCTACAAGCTGGCCTGTCGTGCCCGCAGGATGTGCGATGAATGCAACCGACGTGATGGATTTGAAGATCGACCGTCCGACCACCGACATCGATCGTGCCGGTGAGCGTCCGCGTCCGCTGATCGATCCCTTCGCGCGGGCCATCACCTATCTGCGCGTCTCGGTGACGGATCGCTGCGACCTGCGCTGCGTCTACTGCATGGCGGAGAACATGACGTTCCTGCCGAAGGCCGACCTGCTGACGCTGGAAGAGCTGGATCGCCTGTGCAGCGCCTTCGTCGCCAAGGGTGTGCGCAAATTGCGGATGACCGGCGGCGAGCCGCTGGTCCGCCGCGGTGTGATGACCCTGTTCCGGTCGCTGTCGCGCCATCTGCAAAGCGGTGCGCTCGATGAACTGACGCTGACCACCAACGGCACGCAATTGCCGAAATATGCGGCCGAGCTGAAGGACCTCGGCGTCCGGCGCATCAACGTTTCGCTCGACACGCTCGATGCCGACAAATTCCGCGCAATCACCCGCTGGGGCGATCTCCACAAGGTGCTTGAAGGCATCGATGCCGCGCAGGCGGCCGGCCTGCAGGTGAAGATCAACGCCGTTGCGCTGAAAGGCGTCAACGACGACGAGATCCCTTCCCTGCTCTCCTGGGCGCATGGCCGTGGCATGGATCTCACGCTCATCGAGGTGATGCCGCTCGGCGATATCGGCGAGGAGCGTCGCATCGACCAGTATCTGCCACTGTCGATGGTGCGCACGCGGCTCTCCGAACGCTTCACGCTCGAAGATATCGACTACCGGACCGGCGGGCCGGCGCGCTTCGTGCGCGTGAAGGAAACCGGCGGGCGGCTCGGCCTGATCACCCCGCTCACACATAATTTCTGCGAATCCTGCAACCGCGTCCGCCTCACCTGCACCGGTACGCTGTATATGTGTCTCGGTCAGGAGGATGCGGCCGACCTGCGCGCGCCGCTGCGGGCATCGGAAACCAACGACCCGCTCTATGCCGCGATCGACGAAGCCATCCGGCACAAGCCGAAAGGGCACGATTTCGTCATCGACCGGCGGCACAAGCGGCCGGCGCTGGGACGACATATGAGCGTTACCGGCGGCTGACAGGTTCTGACGGAGACTACCTCCGGCTCGCCATCGTCCGATCATGCCGCAACGACGGAATAGGCGTGATCAGGCCGCCAGCGTCACCAGGTCGCGCAGTTCCTCCAGGCGCAGCGTCGCCGGCGAGAAGCTGATACCGAACTCGTGTCCCGAGGCTTCGCGCACGATATGCCCCTCGATGGCGCGCATGCCGTCGAAGACTACCGTCACCCGGTCGCCGATCTGTATGCCTTCCAGCCGTTCGATCCGCACCCCGCCCTCGCTCACATCGAAAACGCGCACCGCGACAGTGCGGTCGCCGCAACTGATCGTCGCCGACAGATCCACATTGTAGCGGGGGTGTTCGCGCAGATCGGCCTTCACCGCGCGGTGGACCATCTCGGGGATGGACGTCCCCAGCGTGTCCGAGACGTCCTGGATCGCCTCGGCTGTCGCCGCGACCTCGCGAATGCCCTCGGCCGAAGCGGTCAAAGCGTGGGAAACGTCGGCGATACGCGTGGAGATCTCCGAGGAGACCGCGGTCATCTGCTTGGCGCTGTCCCAGAAACTCTCGGTCGTCGCGCGCTGCTCGTCGACGGCGGCGGAAATCGAGCCGGTAATGCCGGACAACTGCTCGATCGATTCGGCGATGCCGCCAAGCGACGACACCACCTGTCGCGTTGTCGACTGGATTTCCGCAACCTTGGCGGCGATCTGCTCGGTGGAGCGGCCGGTCTGCATGGCCAGCGACTTGACCTCGGCGGCGACGACGCTGAAGCCGCGGCCGGCATCCCCGGCCCGCGCCGCCTCGATCGTGGCATTGAGCGCCAGCAGATTGGTCTGCTCGGCAATCGTCTGGATGACGCCGACGATGGCGCCGATGTCCTCGGCGGCACGCGCCAAAGCATTGATCGCGCCGCGCGAGGCGTTGGCGCGCGACACGGCCGCGTCTCCCATTTCCGTGCCGAAACGCAACTGCGCGGCAATCTCGGTAATGGCGGCGGTCATTTCGCTGGAGAACTGGTCGATGGTGCCGTGCGTGACGCGCGCCGTTTCCGCCGTCTGCGCTGCGTCCGCGAAGATCGCATGCGCACTGTCGAGCATGGTCTGGATGTCGCCGGCCCGCCGGCGCAGCGCCGCCACGCCCTCGATGATCGGCTGCACGCCATAACCGGTGACGCTCTGCACCTCATCGGCGAGGCTCGACAGGTTGAGGCGCCGCGAGGTCTGCAGGCTGCGTTCGAGATCGCGATGCACGAGGTCGCGCCGTTCGCGCTCGCGGATCGCATCGGCCAGCCGCTCGACCGTGGCCGCGATCTGGGCCGCCTGGTCGCGCCCCGCCGGCGCGGCCGCACGCGTCGGCAACTGGGCATAGATCAGCGATTCCAGGGTGTCCGCCGCGCCGTCCAGCGTCGATGAAAGCTGCCGCGCCAGCCGCCAGACCACCCAGCCAGCCGCAGCCGCCAGAACGATACCGAGAGCTGCAGACGCGGCCAGAAAGGCGCCGGAGGATGGGACAAACTGCGTTGCGACGACTGCCGACAGCCCGTGCCACAGCAAAAACGCCAGCGCCGGCGCCGACGCGGCGGCGACGAACCGTTCCGAAATCGTCAGATGCTGCATCGCGGCCGTCCCCCGCGCGGGCGTGCATGGAAATGGCAGCGCCTGCCCGGAAGCTGCCTTCGGAGATTGTTCCTACACGCAGCCGGTTAACAACGGGTTGGGGAGGCCAGGCCGGCTTGAGGGCCAAAAATGCGCCGGCAATGGCATCAGCAACACTATCAGCTTAACTTCCGATTGACGGTGGCCGGGGGCATCTGGCTAATCTCCGAGGCGCGGGGCAGATCGATGCTCACGGCGCGGGGGCGATGCGGCCGGCCAAATCGGCAGCGTTGGGGAGTTACGTGCGCAGTTTCAACTCGCTGATCAGATCGCTCCTGCCCTTGACGCGCGTCATTGACGCCTTCAACCGTGCCGTCGGACAATATCTGTCGTGGCTGATCCTGATCGCCGTCCTGGTGTCGGCGACCAACGCCACCGTCCGCAAGATCTTCGACACGTCCTCGAATTCCTGGCTCGAACTGCAATGGGTGCTGTACAGCGTCGTCTTCCTGCTGTGCGCGCCGTGGACACTCCTCGATAACGAGCATATCCGCGTCGACATCATCAACAATCTGATGCCGACTTGGCTGCGCAACACCATCGACCTCGTCGGCCACGCCTTGTTCCTGCTGCCGCTGACCGTGGTGATGATCGTCACCGGCGTCCCGTTTTTTGAGAAGTCATACGAGATCAACGAGCAGTCGATGAATGCCGGCGGGCTGCCGCAATGGCCGGCGAAATCGCTGATCATGATCGGCTTCGCCATCCTGTTCCTTCAGGCGATCTCCGAAATCATCAAGCGTATCGCCATCATGCGAGGCCTGATCGACGACCCGCATGCCGCCAAGGTGAGCGCGCTGGAAGCCGAAGTCGAGCATCTCGTCGATGCCATCGAAAAACGTTGATCCAACAGGCACCGATCGCTCATGACCGCCTTCCTGATCCACAATATGGCGCCCATCATGTTCGCGGCGCTGGTGGCGTTCCTGCTGCTGGGATATCCGGTGGCGTTTTCCCTCGGCGCCGTCGGATTGATCTTCGGCCTGATCGGCATCGAGCTGGGGCAGTTCCATCCGGACTTCCTGCAGGCGCTGCCGGAACGCGTCTATGGCGTGATGAACAACGATACGTTGCTCGCCATACCGTTCTTCACGTTCATGGGGCTTATTCTCGAACGATCGGGCATGGCGGAAGATCTGCTCGACACCGTCGGGCAGCTCTTCGGAACGGTCCGCGGCGGCCTCGCCTATGCCGTGGTCTTCGTCGGCGCGCTGCTTGCCGCCACGACCGGCGTCGTTGCCGCATCGGTCATCTCGATGGGGCTGATCTCCCTGCCGATCATGCTGCGTTACGGCTATGACCGCCGCGTCGCCACCGGCGTCATCGCCGCTTCCGGCACGCTGGCGCAGATCATCCCGCCCTCGCTGGTGCTGATCGTGATGGCCGACCAGCTCGGCCGTTCCGTCGGCGACATGTATGAGGGCGCCTTCATCCCGGGCCTGGTGCTTGCCGGCCTCTACATCCTCTACATCTTCATCGTCTCGACCATCTTTCCGAAGGCAACGCCCGGCCTGCCGCCCGAGGCCGTGGGCTTTCGCGAGGACAATGGCAGCCGCGGCCTGACCTCGGTCATCGTGCTTGCGGTGATCAGCGGCCTGTTCGGCTATTTCGTGATGCTGCGTTCGAATACGAGCGGCGTCGATTTCGTCGTGCTGACGATGTTCGTCTCCATCAGCTTTGCGCTGGTGGTGGCGCTGATCAACCGCGTCAGCGACGCGGCGTTCAAGTTCCGCTTCCTGTCGCGGATCGCGCAGGAGATCACCTTCGTCATGGTGCCGCCGCTACTGCTGATCTTCCTCGTTCTGGGAACGATCTTCATCGGCGTCGCCACCCCGACGGAAGGGGGCGCGATGGGCGCCGTCGGCGCGCTGGTCCTCGGCTTCCTGAAGCGCCGGCTCACCATCGATCTCCTGCGGCAGGCGGTTCGCGCCACCGCCAAGTTGTCCGCCTTCGTGATGTTCATCCTGATCGGCGCGCGGGTGTTCTCCCTCACCTTCTACGGCGTCGACGGCCATGTCTGGGTCGAGGAACTGCTGGTCTCGCTGCCGGGAGGACAGGTCGGCTTCCTGCTGTTCGTCAACGCGCTGGTCTTCGTCCTCGCCTTCTTCCTCGATTTCTTCGAGCTCGCTTTCATCATCGTGCCGCTGCTCGGCCCCGCGGCCGACCGGCTCGGCATCGACCTGATCTGGTTCGGCGTCATTCTCGGCGTCAACATGCAGACATCGTTCATGCATCCGCCGTTCGGCTTCGCCCTTTTCTATTTGCGCTCGGTGGCGCCGCGCGAAGCCTATATCGACCGGGTCAGCGGCAAGAGGATCGCGCCCGTCACCACCGGGCAGATTTACTGGGGCGCGGTGCCGTTCGTCGGCATCCAGATCATCATGATCCTGCTGGTGATCCTGTTCCCGGCGATGGTCATGCACTACAAGGGCGACACGGTGGTCATCGACCCCGGAAAGGTGAAGATCGAAGTCCCGCAGATCGAGATGCCGCCGCTCAATCTCGACCAGCCGCCGAAATTCTAGACCCGTACCATCCAGACTCGCACCATCCCGACTCGTACCGTCCAGACTCGCACAATTCGATGGAAGCGCGCCGGGCCACCGGCGCCGGGCCACAGCACCGGCACAATGCACCGGTACAATGCACAATGAAAAAGCCCCCCGCCGAAACCGGCGGAGGGCCCGATGACGCGTCGAACCGCGATGCAGACGCTCAGCCGCGCGAGCGCATGCGCACCATGAAGCTGTCGAAGCCGAGCTCGGCGACCTGCCACCAGAGATATTCGTCGTTCCGGAACGCGACCATGCTGTCATAGACTTTCTTGAAGTCCGCGTTCTTGGCCGACACCTCGTTATAGGTGTCGGTCGTTGCCTTGTAGCAGGCTTCCATCACCGATTGCGGGAACGGCCGCAGTTGCGCCCCGGCACCGACAAGCCGCTTGATCGCCCCCGGATTGGCGGAATCGTATTTCGCTACCATCCAGTTGTGCGCCGCTTCCGAGCCGGCCTTGACCATCGCCTGATAGTTCTTCGGCAGCTTGTTCCACTCGTTGAGATTGATGAAGTTGTGCAGCATCGCGCCGCCTTCCCACCAACCCGGATAGTAATAGTACTTCGCCACCTTCTGGAAGCCGAGCTTCTCGTCGTCATAGGGGCCGACCCACTCGGCCGCATCGATCGTGCCTTTCTCCAGCGCCGGATAGATGTCGCCGCCGGCGAGCTGCTGCGGCACGGTGCCGAGCTTGCTGAAAATCTGCCCGGCAAAACCGGCGATGCGGAACTTCAGGCCGTTGAGGTCGGCAACGTCCTTGATCTCCTTCCGGAACCAGCCGCCCATCTGGCAGCAGGTGTTGCCCGCCAGCAGCGCCATGAAATTGAACTTCTTGTAGAAGTCGTTGGCGAGGTCGAGCGCTCCGCCATGCAGCATCCATGCACTCTGCATACGGGTATTGAGGCCGAACGGCTGCGCCGTGAACAACCCGAAGGTCGGGTCCTTGCCGACATAGTAGTAGGAGGCCGTGTGGCACATCTGGACGGTGCCGTTCGACACCGCGTCGGCAGCCTGCAGGCCGGGGACGATCTCGCCGGCCGCAAAGACCTGAATCTGGAATTTGTTGTCGCTCGCTTCGGCGACCGATTTGGCGAAAACCTCCGCCGCGCCAAACAGCGTATCGAGCGATTTGGGAAAGCTCGACGTGAGCCGCCACTTCACCTCGGGATTCGATTGGGCGATGGCCGGCTTTGCAATCGTTGCCGCCGCGAGACCGGCTCCTGCCGCGCCCAGAAACTGCCGACGTTTCATTCTCCAGCTCCGATGATTTTTGTCGAACACATTCAGTTACCCGGACAAAGAGGACACGGCCGGGCCGAACTCATGCAAGCATGCCGTGCACGGAAGGAAGCCCCGCACGCACATCCGAACATTTTGCATACAACCAATGCCCGCAGTCCAGCAAGACAAGACTGGCGGATGGGCGCTCGATAGAAAGTCCTAAACGGGCCGCGCAGCTTCGCTGCGCTGCGACATCGTCAGGGGATCCGCGCGACAGCCAGACGGGCTTCCGATGCCGCCGCCAGAAACCGGCCGGCGTCGATCTTGGCCGCCGGGCGCTTGATCCCCGGATAGGCCTGCGTCGCCAGATCGAGCGCCTTGCGGATGGCGGCCGCCTTTTTCGGCGCCTGCTGCTCAAGCCATGGCAACGCGGTTTTCGCCTGTGCCTGCGCCGCGAGGGTAAAACCGAGGCCGTCGAGATAGGACTCGAAATCCGTGCTGTTGGCGCTGACGTGATATTGCGCGGCGGCCCGCTCCAGCATTTCGGCCATCACTTCGGTCTTCACCGCCATCGCCGGCTTGTCGTCTTTCGGCGCGTGTGCCTCGGCGCCGGTCAGGGCATCGAGAACATCCGTCACCCGACGACGCACGACATCGACCGGCTTCTTGTCGGCCGCATCGTCGACTGCCGCATTGAGCTTGTCGCCGAGCCCCACGACGCCCCGCTTCTTCAGAATGTCCTCGAGCTCGACATAAACCTCGCTGAGCCCATGCGCGAACATCTGCGCGCCGGCATCCTGCTCGTTGTTCTCATAAGCGAGCAGGCCGGCATGGTAGTGCGCGGCGATCACCTGCAGGGCGATACCGTAATCGACCGGATCGGCATCGACGGCAGCAGGGTCGATCTGCCCTTCGCCACCCTCACCGCCTTCGCTTCCCTCGCCGCCGGCACCCTTGCCTTGCGCGAGGACAATATGGCCGGCCGGCTGCGTCGTGACCGCGAGCGCCTTGATATTGACCGGATCGAGCGAAGGCTCGGACGCAGCGGTCTGCGAAGACTGCGCACCTGCCGCAACGCCGCTGCTCACCATCGCGAAAGCGCCAACACCGAGCCAGATTTTGGTTTTCTTCTTCATCGTCCACCTCGTCGATCGCCGGACAATACAACCTTCGTGCATCGCGTCCAGTTACAAACATGTCGCGCACGACCATATCGCTTACAAGCCGCCTCCGGACACGTCGCATTTTCAATGGCGCATCCGCAGTCGAGTTTTGAGGCGTTCCAATCAGCACGTCCTGCAACCGGCCGGCTGGCAAGTTTGCACGCGCAGTGTCATAGAATGATCATGAGAATGACACTGATACAGTCCGTGACTTGTGCAGCCCGTGACTTGCGGAGCCTGAGATGCGGCTCGTGATCGGAAACGTCCTGAGCGCCGACGAAGTCAGAACCGTGCGCTCGGCACTCGCGAAAGCCCGCTTCGTCGACGGACGCGAGACGGCCGGCTTTGCCGCCAGGCTGGTGAAGCACAACCGGCAGGCCGCGGTGCGCGACCACTCGCTCGACACGGTGCGGGAGCTGATCGAAAGCCGGCTGCGCGCCAACGACGTTTTTACAATGGCGGCACGGCCGAAAGCCTTCACGCCGCTGTTGTTCTCGAAGACCGCGCCCGGCATGGAATATGGCACGCATATCGACGATGCGCTGATGCGCGGCCTGCGCACCGACGTCGCCTTCACGCTGTTTCTCTGCGAACCGAAAAGCTACGGCGGCGGCGAACTGGTGATCGAAGATCACGACGGCGAGGACAGCTACAAACTGCCGGCCGGCACGATGATCGCCTATCCGGCGACCACCCTGCATCGCGTCAATCCGGTGACGCGCGGCACGCGCATCGTCTGTGCCGGATGGGCGCGCAGTTTCATACGCGATGCGGCGCAGCGCGAATTGCTGTTCGATCTCGATACGGCGCGGCGGCGGCTGTTCGCGCGAGACGGCAAGAGCGCCGACTTCGACCTGCTGTCGAAATCGCTGTCCAACCTGCTGCGCATGTGGGCGGAAGACTGACTGACAAGCACAGCGGGACGCGTCGCACGCGTCCCGGCGTTTCACGGATATGGCGAAACGATCGCTTCGATGAAGTCACGCAATCCTGGACGGAAAACCGCCGCGCACTTTTCCTGGAATTGCTTTTGTCCCCGACGCAATTCCGGACGGAAAACCGCCGCGCACTTTTTCCTGGAATTGCTTTTAGGCCTCGATGACGATCTTCGGCGCGGCGCGTGCCGCGCTGCCGCCGCGCAACTGGTCGCGCAGGCGCGTCGCGATCTCGCGATAGATCTTCGCATGCGGGCCGTCCGGGTCGGTCGCCACCACCGGCAGGCCGGCGTCCGATTTCTCGCGAATATCGATATGCAACGGCACTTCGCCGAGGAACGGCACGCCGAGCCGCTGCGCCTCCGCATGCGCGCCGCCATGTCCGAAGATATCGGAGCGGGTGCCGCAACTCGGACAGACGAAGTGGCTCATATTCTCGACGATGCCGAGGATCGGCACGTTGACGCGCTTGAACATGGCGACACCGCGCCGCGCATCGATGAGGGCGAGGTCCTGTGGCGTCGAGACGATCACCGCGCCGCGCAAAGGCACCTGCTGCGCCATGGTGAGCTGCGCGTCGCCGGTGCCGGGCGGCATGTCGACGATGATGACGTCGAGCGAGCCCCATTCGACCTCGCGCAGCATCTGCGTGAGCGCCGACATCACCATCGGGCCGCGCCAGATCATCGGTGTTTCCTCTTCGACGAGGAAGCCGATCGACATCACCTTGAGGCCGTAGCCTTCCATCGGCTTCAGCCGCTTGCCGCCGATGGTTTCAGGCTTGCCGTGGATCGCCAGCAGCTTCGGCATCGACGGGCCGTAGATGTCGGCGTCGAGCACCCCGACCCGCAGGCCGAGATCGCGCAGGCCGAGCGCCAGATTGACCGCGGTCGTCGATTTGCCGACCCCGCCCTTGCCCGAGGCAACGGCAATGATTGCATCGACTCCCGGAACGCCGGGCTGGTTGCTGCCCTGCCCGCTGGAACGGGCTGGCCCGCCGTGTCCTGCTCCGTGCCGATGCCCGCCTGGAGTGCCGCTTTGGGTGCCTCCCTGGGGCACGGCTGACGACGCCGCGGCTCCCGCGGCCCGCTCCGCCGTCAACGCGATCAGCGCCGACTCAACCCCGGGCAGCGCCTTTACCGCATCCTCGGCCTGTTTGCGCACCGGCTCCCACGCCTTCACGGCGGCGGCCTCGACGCCGATGGAAAAGAACACTTTTCCATCCTTGGCGATGATCTGCGAAAGCACGCCGGCCTGCGGCAGCGGCGTGCCGTCCGGCGACGGCACCTTCGCTAGAGCTTCAAGAACCTGTTCCTTGGTGACTGACATGGCGAACGGACCCCGATCGGCGCAGCAAACGTTTGAAATCGTCTCCCTCACCATAGGGGCGCGGCCCCTGCGGTCAATGCGCCGTCGGTCGAACCGGCAGTTGACGAGCCTGCGCCAGCAATGACCTATGGCAGCAGCGAGGATACGCAAGGACACAGGGAGGGCGACAATGGCGAAGGTGGCGTTTCTGGGCCTCGGAGTAATGGGCTACCCGATGGCCGGGCATCTGAAGACCAAGGGCGGCCACGAGGTCACCGTCTATAACCGCACCGCCGCCAAGGCCGACCAGTGGGTCAAGCAATACGGGGGCAGCAGCGCCAGAACCCCGCAGGAAGCCGCCCGGGGTCAGGATTTCGTCATGGCCTGCGTCGGCAACGACAATAACCTGCGCGAGGTCATGCTCGGCCCGGACGGCGCCTTCCACGGCATGCAGAAGGGCACGGTGCTGGTCGACCACACCACCGCCTCCGCCGAGATCGCGCGCGAGCTGTATGCCGCCGCCAAGACCGGCGGCTTCGATTTCCTCGACGCGCCGGTTTCCGGCGGCCAGGCGGGGGCCGAAAACGGCGTCCTCACGGTGATGTGCGGCGGCGATGCGGCGGTCTTCGGCCGCGCCGAACCGGTGATTGCGGCCTATGCGCGCGCCTGCAACCTGATGGGCGAGGCCGGCGCCGGCCAGCTTGCCAAGATGGTCAACCAGATCTGCATCGCCGGGCTGGTCCAGGGCCTGTCCGAGGGGCTGCATTTCGCCATGAAGGCCGGCCTCGATATCGAGAAGCTGGTCGCCACCATCTCCAAGGGCGCCGCCCAGTCCTGGCAGATGGAGAACCGCTACAAGACCATGACCGAGGGTCAGTTTTCTTTCGGCTTCGCCGTCGACTGGATGCGCAAAGACCTCGGCATCTGCCTCGCGGAGGCGCGCAACAACGGCGCCCGCCTGCCCGTCGCGGCCCTGGTCGACCAGTTCTACTCGCAGGTTCAGGCAATGGGCGGAAACCGCTGGGACACGTCGAGCCTGATCGCGCTGCTCAACCGCTGACCTGACCCTCGGTCATGACCCTTCCCACTCAACGGTCATGACCGCGCCGGCTCACGCCTCAAATCATGCTTTGGCGCTCGGGCGCGCCGAGACCTCGGCATGCCAGCGCCGGACATGGGCGAGATGGTCCGGCACTGCCAGTTTCACCGGCTTCATGAAATCGACGCTCACCAGCGCGGTGATGTCGGCGACCGAATAGCGGTCGCCGGCGACATAGGGACGTCGGGAAAGCTCGCCGTCGAGAAATTCCAGAAACGCAACGGCTTTCGGCCGGCTGGCCTCACCGAATGCCGGCACCTGCGGCACTTCCATCTCCTTCATTGCCGGGTGCGAATGCCGGAACACGTTGGATACCGGCGTCAGCAGGTGGAATTCGACGCGCCGCTCCCACATCTCGACGACCGCACGATCCTGCGGGTCGCGCCCGAACAGCGGCGGCTGCGGATGAAGCGCCTCGAAATACCGGCAGATCGCGATCGATTCCGTCAAAACGGTACCGTCGTCGAGCGCCAGCGCCGGCAGCCGCTGCATCGGGTTGAGTGCGGTGAAGGCCGCGCCCTTGTGCTCGAGCCCGCCGAGATCGACCGGCACCAGCGGAACCGTGATCCCCTTCTCGGCCAGGAAAATGCGCACCCGCCGGGGGTTCGGCGCGCGGCCTCCGTCGTAAAGCTTCATCGCCGCTCTCTCCCGCCCGTTGTCCGTCCGCGGCGCAACGGATCGTTAACCATGACGGCCCGCGGGTTCCTTAAGACCGTCTTTAACGTATTCGTGAGACTTTACGGCAGTTTCCTGCGTATCGGTGGCAATGACAACTCTCAGCGAAAGACCCGACCTTGCCCTGCCGCCGGAAAGTTCACGCGTGAACCGCCGGCTTGCGGCGCAACATGTCCGCGAGGCACGCGATCGCCTGACGTCGACCAGCGGCACCCGTCCGGCATTCGACTACGAGTTGCTGCGTCTCTATGCGCAGAACCGAATTTCCGCCTCGCTCATCATCCTGCTGCTGGTCTCGACGATCGGCTTCCTGTCGAGCCTGTGGGCCGGCGCGCTCACCGCCAGCATATGGACCCTGTCGGTTCTGGTGATCCACGCGGTGATGATCACCAAGTGCCGTCAATTCCTGGCGGCGGCGAACGGCCCGGCGGAAATGCGGGCCTGGCGGCTGCGTTTCATCATTCTCGACCTGTTCTACGGCCTCGCCTGGATGTTCATCCTCATCCATCCGGTCGGCGGCGGCGACGAAAGCTCCAGCACCTTCATGCTGTTCGTGATGCTGCTGGTGGTTGCCGTGGCGAGCATGCTGGCGTCCAGCCTGCCGATAGCGGTCTACGCCGCGACCTTTCCGGTCGCGGCCGCAGTCGCACTCAACTTTCTGCTGCTCGGCACGCTGCGCGACTACATCCTCGCCGCGATGGCGGTGGCGGCGCAGGGTTATTTCGCGCTGCTGTCGTATCGCCTTTACTCGACCACGCTGTCGACGCTGGAAGCCCGCGCCGAAAAAGACGCCCTTATCGGCGAACTGGAACAGGCGAAGGCAATCTCCGACGAAGCGCGCCGGCGCGCGGAAGCCGCGAACATTTCAAAATCGCGCTTCCTGGCGCAGATGAGCCACGAATTGCGCACGCCGCTCAATGCGATCCTCGGCTTCTCGGAGGTCATGAAGGGCGAAATCTTCGGCGAGCACTCGGTTCCGGTCTACAAGGAATACTCCGCCGACATTCACAATTCCGGCGTGCATCTTCTCGGCCTCATCAACGAGATCCTCGATCTTTCGCGCATCGAGGCCGGCCGTTACGAGTTGAACGAAGAGTCGATCTCGCTGACCATGGTGGTAGAGGATTGCCACCATCTGCTGAAGCTGCGCGCCAGCAACCGCGACATCACCATTCATGAAGCCTTCGAGCCCGATCTGCCCCGCCTGTGGGCAGACGAACGCGCGGTGCGCCAGATCTGCCTCAACCTCCTGTCGAACGCGATCAAGTTCACCCCGCAAGGCGGCGAGATCTGGCTCAAGGCCGGCTGGACGGCCTCCGGCGGACAATATCTGAGCTGCACCGACACCGGCCCCGGCATTCCCGAAGAGGAGATTCCGGTGGTGCTGGCGTCGTTCGGCCAGGGCTCGAATTCCATCAAATCGGCCGAACAGGGCGCCGGTCTCGGTCTGCCGATCGCCAAAAGTCTGGTCGATCTGCACGGCGGCACCTTCTCGCTGAAATCCAAGCTGCGCATCGGCACCGAGGTTATCGTCACCTTCCCGCCGGAACGGGTGGTCACCGCGATGGCCCCGCTCGCGGACGAAGCGCCGTCGATCGCCCCGGAAACGCCGGGCGCCGCCGAGACACGCCCCCCTCGCAAAGGTCTTTTGTTCAGACTCGACCTTTGAGGCTGGATTTTAACGCCGTCCCCTGCAATTGCTTTGCAACGCGCGGTGCGTATCTTGCCGCTGCGAGTCTTTTTGCCTTCTGTTGCCTGTGCCGCCATGGCCGCCACCACCACCGATAGCGCGATGATCGAAAGCCCATGCGTCAAGGTCTGCGTCATGGACGCCGGCACCGGATTATGCCTCGGCTGCAACCGCCGGATCGACGAGATCGCCCGGTGGCGCGCAATGTCCGCCGGCGAACGGGCGCGGATCATGTCCGAGCTGCCGACCCGCACCCGCCGCGCGCGGGCGGCGCGTTGACGGACCGCGCGCCGTGAACCGCCCATTCGCTCTCGTGATCCTGATCGCCTGTGCCGCGGCGCTGGCGGTGATCATCACGCCATTCGATCCGGACCAGATCGGCAGCTTTCTCGACACCCAGGACATGCTGATCCTCGGCCGCAAGATCATCTGGGCCATTATCTTCGGCGCGATTGCGCTGCTGATGTTTCGCGGACGTCTCTGGAAAGCCGCTGAGGCACTGCTGTTCTGGATGCTGCTCGCCGCGCTGCTTGGCGTCGGCTACACCTACCGGTTCGAGCTGCGCGACGTCGCGGACCGCGTCCTGGCCGAACTGATGCCGGGCCGCGCCGCAACGCATGGCGATCTGGTTGAAATCGTCCGCCCGCATGGCGGCGAATTCACCATCAATGCGCATATCAACGACACGCGGGTGTCGATGATCCTCGATACGGGGGCAAGCCGGGTGGTGCTGACCGCGGAAGCTGCCCACGCCGCCGGACTGCCGACCGGATTCCTCTCCTATTCGGTGCGTGTCGACACGGCGAACGGCCATACGCAGGCCGCGCCGGTAACTCTCGACCGGATATCGATCGGCGGCATCACCGAGCGTGCGGTGCCGGCGCTGATCGCCCAGCCGGGACAGCTCAAAACCAGCCTGCTCGGCATGAGCTTCCTCAACCGGCTGGAAAGCTGGGAAGTTCGCGGCACCAAGCTGATGCTGCGCGCGGCGCGCGCAGGCTCCTAGCGTCTTTCCGTTTCATTGCGGCGCTGAAGGGCTCCGGTTCTTGATCTGGGGTTCTTGATCCGGCGCGTTTGCTTCGCGCGAACCAATGTCCGTTGCGCTCGAAAACGCTTCGGGCCGCGATCAAACCACTGCGCTGTGCCGAAGCGGAATCAAAACAGACTGACGAGGAAGCGCGCGGCAACCAGCAGCAGGAAGACGCCGAAGGCAATCTCCAGCTTGCGCCGCGGCAAGCGGTGCGCCAGCCGCACGCCATAGCCGGCCATGAAACTGGATACCGGCGCCATCAGCGCGATACCGATGATCGACACGAAACCGATCGACAGCGGTGGCATCTGTGACTGATAGGGCCAGCCGGCCAGCATGTAACCGAGCGCACCGGCAATGGTGATCGGCACGCCGGCGCCGGCGGAGGTCGCCACCGCATTGTGGATCGGCACCCCGTAGAGGGACAGCACCATATTGGAAACAGAACCGCCGCTGACGCCCATCAGCGACGAACACAAGCCAACCACAAAACCGTAGGCAGACATCGCAAGGCGGCCGGGCAGCGTTTTGCCCAGGCGCCATTTGTCGTGACCGACAAAGACTTTCACCGCGACGAACGTGGCGATGACCACGAAAGCCAGCTTGAACACCGACGCCGGCGCCAGGGCGGCGGTCAAGGCGCCGACACCGACGCCGACGATCGACGGCAGCATCCACTGGCGCACCACCGTCGACAACGCGGCGCCATGTGCAGAATGGGCGCGATAGGAGCGAATGGCGGTGGGGACGATGATCGCAAGCGACGTTCCGATACAGAGCTGCATGCGCACGTCTTCCGGAACAGCCAGAACCCGGAACACTTCGTACAGCACCGGCACGATGATGCCGCCGCCGCCAATGCCGAACAGGCCGGCAAGGACGCCCGTCACCATGCCGCCGACGATGATCATCGCGGCCAGCCAGGCCAGTTCTGAAACAGGGACGCCCAGCACCGGGGCACTCCGCAGGAGGGGACTCTAAGCCGCGGCGGTTTGCGCCAAATCGGCCGGGCTGTCCAGCGCAGGACTGCCATGCAGCGAACCGTGATGCGCCGGATCGTCGGCAACGAAATCCAGCGCGTCGCGCAGCACGCGCGCATCCGCGCCGGGCTTCACCGCCTCCGTCGCAAGATGCCGCCGAAACGCACGCGCGCCCGGCACCGACCGGAAGAGCCCGAGCATATGGCGGGTGATCGCATGCAGGCGGGTGCCCTGGCTCAGTTCGTGCTCGATATAAGGCAGCAGCGCCAGCGCCGCGGCTTTCGCCGTCGCGAACGGCGGCGGGACGCCATAGATGTCCGGATCCACGGCCAGCAACCGCCACGGCTCCTGATAGGCCGCGCGTCCCATCATGACTCCATCGACGTGGCCGAGATGCCGCTGCGCCTCGGCGAGGCTGCGAATACCGCCATTGATGGACACCGGCATTTCCGGCATCGCCGCTTTCAGCCGATAGACGCGATCATAATCGAGCGGCGGCACGTCGCGATTTTCGCGCGGCGACAGACCTTTCAGCCACGCCTTGCGGGCATGCACGATGAGCGCATCGCTGCCCGCCTCTCGCACCGCGGCAGCCAGCGCCGCCAGCGATTGTTCGGAGTCCTGATCGTCGATGCCGATCCGGCATTTCACCGTCACCGGAATGCGCACCGTCTGCTTCATTGCCGCAACGCAGTCGCCGACGAGTTGCGGCTCCGCCATCAGGCAGGCGCCAAAGCGCCCCTCCTGCACACGGTCCGACGGGCAACCGACATTGAGGTTGATCTCGTCGTAGCCGAAATCCTCGCCGATCCGGGCGCTCTCCGCGAGCGCCTGCGGGTCGCTGCCGCCAAGCTGCAGCGCCACCGGATGTTCGGAAGCGTCGTATCCAAGCAGACGCTGCCTGTCACCGTGCAGCACCGCGCCGGTGGTCAGCATCTCGGTATAAAGCAGCGCCTGCCGCGTGAGCTGACGATGGAAGACACGGCAATGCCGGTCCGTCCAGTCCATCATCGGCGCGACGCTGAAGCGCCATTGGCTATATTGTCTTTTATTTTCAGACATTTACCTAATATAGGCCAGACATCGGGATGCGGCAATCGTCGCGCCGCGACGTCACCACGCCGGATCGCCGGCAGCACTGGTTATACGAAGCGCGGCTGCGGGAAAAGCCGGCGACGGGTTCGCCATCCGCCGGAGTCCGTGGCCTCTCCGATACTGGTTCGCTTGCAAGGGCCAGTTCATCTCACCGGTACAAGCGTTCGCCGCAGTGTCAGTTCGGCCGGCTGCCGAGCCCTGCCCGTTGCAGCGCCGCCGCCAGCGCGCCACCACCGCCGCTGCCACCGCGCGCCTCCGACGTCGTCGCTCGCGACGCTTTGCGTTCCGGCGCGGGCGCGGAGCGCGCCTGTCTGCTTCCCACCTCGTCGTCGAGACGCAGCGACAGGCTGATCCGCTTGCGCGGCTTGTCGACGTCGAGCACTTTCACCCGCACGATATCGCCAGGCTTCGCCACGGCGCGCGGATCTTTCACGAAGGTCTTCGACATCGCCGAGACATGCACCAGCCCGTCCTGATGCACGCCGATATCGACGAACGCGCCGAAGGCGGCAACATTGGTGACGACGCCTTCGAGCACCATGCCGGGTTTCAGGTCGTTGAGCGTCTCGACGCCATCTTTGAACTCGGCAGTCTTGAACGCCGGGCGCGGGTCGCGTCCGGGCTTCTCCAGTTCGCGCAGGATATCGGTGACGGTCGGCAGGCCGAACGTGTCGTCGACAAATGACTTCGGCGACAGCGTCCGCAAGACGGGCGCATTGCCGATCAGCGTCTTGATATCGCTTTTGGTCGCTTCGATGATGCGCCGCACCACCGGATAGGATTCAGGATGCACCGCCGATGTGTCGAGCGGATCGTCGCCGCCGGTGATCCGCAGAAAGCCGGCGCACTGCTCGAACGCTTTCGGCCCCAGGCGCGGCACATCCTTGAGCGCCTTGCGCGACCGGAACGGACCATGCGCGTTGCGGTGGGTCACGATGCTCTGGGCAAGCCCCTGCCCGATGCCGGACACCCGCGCCAGCAATGGCGCCGACGCCGTGTTGAGATCGACGCCGACGCCGTTGACGCAGTCTTCCACCACCGCGCCGAGCGAACGCGTCAGCTTGAGCTCGCTGAGGTCGTGCTGATACTGGCCAACACCGATCGACTTCGGATCGATCTTGACCAGTTCGGCCAGCGGATCCTGCAGGCGCCTGGCGATCGACACCGCGCCGCGCAGCGTCACGTCGAGATCGGGCAGTTCTTCCGCGGCAAAGGCCGAGGCCGAATAGACGGAAGCCCCGGCTTCCGACACCACGATCTTGTGCAGCTTGAGCTCCGCGAGGCCCTTGACGAGTTCGCTCGCCAGCTTGTCGGTCTCGCGCGAGGCGGTGCCGTTGCCGATGGCGATCAGTTCGACGCGATGCTCGCGCACCAGTCGCGCCAGAACGGCCAGCGCCTCGTCCCAGCGCCGCTGCGGTTCGTGCGGAAAGATTGCCTGCGTCGCCACGACCTTGCCGGTGGCATCGACGACCGCGACCTTGACGCCGGTGCGAAAGCCGGGATCAAGCCCGAGCGTCGGGCGCGCGCCGGCCGGCGCCGCCAGCAGCAGATCGCGCAGATTGGCGGCGAAGACGCCAACCGCGTCCTCCTCCGATGCCGTCCACAGCCGCAACCGCAGATCGATCGAGAGGGTGACGAAAATCTTGGTGCGCCATGCCCAGCGCACGGTTTCGGCCAGCCATTTGTCGCCCGGACGGCCCTGATCGGCGATCCCGTAAGCGCGCATGATCCGCAGTTCATAAGCGCTCACCGTCTGACGCGTCGCCGGATCGTCCGGCTCGATCGTCAGACTGAGGATTTCCTCCCGCTCGCCGCGAAACAAAGCCAGCACGCGATGCGAGGGCATCCGCGTGAGCGCTTCGGAAAAATCGAAATAGTCGGAAAATTTTGCGCCGGCCTCCTGCTTACCCTCGCGCACGCTGGATTTGAGACGTCCCTGCGTCCACAATTCCTCGCGCAAGGCACCGATCAGGTCGGCGTTCTCCGCAAAACGCTCGACCAGAATGGCGCGCGCGCCGTCGAGCGCCGCGGCAACATCCGCAACGTTCTTGTCGGCCGCGACGAACGGCGCGGCGCTTTCGGCCGGAACGTTCTGCGGCTGGCCGAGCAACAGATCGGCCAGCGGCTCGAGACCTGCTTCCTTGGCGATCTCGGCCTTGGTCCGCCGCTTCGGCTTGAACGGAAGATAGATGTCCTCGAGCCGTCCCTTGCTGTCGGCGGCCATGATCGCGGCCTCCAGCGCCGCGTCGAGTTTCCCCTGCTCGCGCACGGAATCCAGAACCACCTTGCGCCGGTCTTCCAGTTCCCGCAGATATCGCAGCCGTTCTTCCAGCGTGCGAAGCTGCGTATCGTCGAGAGAGCCGGTCGCCTCCTTGCGATAGCGCGCGACGAACGGAACGGTTGCGCCGCCATCGAGAAGATCGACCGCCGCCTGAACCTGCTGCTCCCGAACACCGAGTTCTCCGGCAATACGCGCAGGAATGGAAAGCATCGGGCATTACTCCGGCAGCAAGGTCACTGGGGATCGCCGGACATTCGTGCCGAACGACAGCGGCGAGTGCAGATATGGGCAGCGGCAGCCTGATTCTTCAAGCAGCCCCAACCGCTATCCAAAGCCGCTATCCCGAACCGTTATCCAAGCCGATATTCCAAACCGATCTTCCAAGCCGTTCTTCCAAGCCGATCCGGAAATGGCGATGGAAGCCGAAGCACCGGCTCGGTAGCCGCGGATCGGCGAAGCTCCATTGCGTCCATCGCCTCGGGCGCGTCGCGTCCCCATGCACGCCGGCGATACCGTGCAGGCTCCCGGCCGTTCTGTGTCGCAACGACCAGAACGGCAACGGGGCGGATGTAAGCCATCCGCCCCGCCGCAGTCGTCATGTCATCCCGGATCGATCACGAGAACGCGAAATCGACCTTCTGCAGATGCGAGAGCTGAACGTTCTTCAGGGTCAGCGTGTCGTTGGTGCTGCTGGTAAAGACAACGTCTCCCTGAACCTGCTGCGCGTGCGCCAGGGCGTCGGCGAAGCTGGAAAACACGTCCTTGCTGAACGACAGCACGTCGTGACCGGAACCGGTTGCGACAAAGTCGGTAATGATGTCATTGCCGAAATTCGTGCCGAAGTGGAACGTATCAGAACCAGGACCGCCGATCAGGATGTCGTCGACACCGGCATTGCTCTTGAGCACATCCGAGCCGAACGTTCCGGTGACATAGGCGACGGACTTTTCGCTCACATTGCCGGCGGCATCGGTGCTTGTCGCCGAGAAATTATGATTTCCGTTCGCCAGCGAACCGGAGGTGAAGCTCCAGCTTCCATCCGATTTGGCTGTGGCGGTGCCGATCTGCGCATCGCCATCATAGATCTTGACGAGGGAATCGGCTTCCGCCTTTCCACCAAGAACCACCTTGTTGACGCTGGTGGTGCCGCTGGGCGTGAAGGTGGACATGGTCGGCGCATGCGGCGCCACCGTATCGACCGTCATCGAGACCGAGCTGGAGGTCGCGCCGGCGCTTGCGCCGTCGGTATCCATCACCTTGAAGCTATGGTCACCGTCCGCCAGGCTGCCGGTCTTGTAGCTCCAGGCTCCGCTGGCGTCGGTCTTGGCGGTGCCGATCTGGGTATTGCCGTCGAATATCTTGAGGACGCTGTTGGCCTCCCCATGCCCCTGCAAGGTAAGGACCTTGGCAGACGTCACTCCGTCATGAGCGATATTGGTATCCGGCGTGATACCCGCGATGTTCGGCGCGACGACAGCGTCACCCGACGACGAACCGCCGTTCGAACCGCCCGAGGTCCCGCCGCTGTCGCCGGTCACGGCGACCTTCAGCGACGACGAGGCGCCGCTTGCGTTGCCGGCGAGATCGGTCGCGGTTGCGGTGAAGGCATGCGAGCCGGTTGCCAGATCGGTCGCGTCAAAGCTCCAGCTTCCGTTGCTCAGGGCCGTGGCCGTTCCGATCGCCTTGCTGCCGTCGTAGATCGTGACGGTGCTGTTCGCCTCGGCCGTCCCCTTCAGGGTGATCGCATGAGCGCTGGTCGCGCCGTCGCCGACCTTGTCGGTATCCGGCGAAAACGACTTGATCGTCGGGGCAACGGGCGCCTTGGTGTCCACCGTGATCGCCACCACGGACGAAGCCGAACCATTGGCGCCGAGCGCCGCCAGCTTGTGCGCGCCGTCCGACAGAACCGGCGTGGTGTAGCTCCAGTTGCCGTTGCTGTCGGCCGTCGCGGTGCCGATCTGCTTGGTGCCGTCGTAGATCTTCACCGTGCTCTTCGCGGCAGCCGTTCCCTGCAGATCGATGCGGTTGTCGTTGGTGATGCCGTCTCCCTTGACGCCGCTATCCTGCGAAAAAGAGACAATCTTCGTGTCAACCTTGGTTACGCTGTCGCTGTTGCTGCCGCTATTGCTATTGCTGCCGCTGTCGTTCGGCTTCGACGGCGCCGGGTCGGCCGGCACCTTCGAGTCGTCCGGCGTTGTCGGGGTGGTGGGTGTCGTCGGGCTCGTAGGCGTTGACGTGTTCGGCGTGTTCGAAGCCGTAAACATGCCGGACGACTGCGTATTGTTCACGTTCGATACGTTGCTGTCAGACGTGAACGCAATGTAGTTCGCCTGATTCCCCGAAACCGTGCCGTTCTTGCTCGAGTCGATATCGAGAATGGTGGTCACGTTGGAGTTGACGGTGATCGAGCTCGACGCGATGACGTGAATGCCCGGTTTATAAGGCACATTCGCATCCGACGCGACGACGGTATTGCCGCTGACATTCAAACCCGAGGCATTGATAATCGAAATGCCGTTCGGATAACCGGTCGCGATATAATTGTCCTGAATCGAGATATTGCTGAAGCCAAGGCCGGCCTCGTCTCCGAAGAAGATGCCTTGCGATGGATTCGCCGATGTAAACGTCATGACGTTGTCATGAATGCTGACATTCGACGACGCCGTCTTTGTTCCCACCGACATGAACTGAATGCCATCCGGATGGTCGGAGGCTGTCGGGTGGAAGTCCGAGAAATTGTTGTAGGCGACCTCGACCTTGGTGACGGCGGCAAACTGGAAACCGTCGGAGCGAAGATTCGTCAGGTTGTTATTGGTGATGGTGATGTTGCTGCTGTTCAGATACATCCCGCCATTCGCGAGGCCGGTAAAGACGTTGTGGTCGACGACCACATTCGACGAATCCGACACCAGGATGCCGCTCGCATTATCCTTGAATGCACTCGACCCGCCAATGAAGGAGCTGTCCTTCACCACGACATTAGAGCTCTTCTCAATGTCGAGGGCGTATCCGCTGTAACTTCCGTTCGTCGACGAGGGAGCGAATGTCAGGCCGGAGAGCGTTACACCGTTTGCCTGATTGACAGTGAGACTCGTGAATGTCGAAGCGCTGGTGCTGCTGGCAGCCTGTAGTGTGATCGGAAGAGACGATCCACCACCATTGATTGTTACGTCGCCATAATTTCCCGGATTAAGAATGATTACTGTATCGGCCGTGCGACCCGCGATGGCCTTCAGCAATTCCGAAGAATTTGAGACGGTAACAGTAACTGTCATAAGCGGCACCTTCCCTCATGCGTTGCCAGATGAGCCACCTCCCCGGTGGCAAGATCGGATAGTCTTCGCTTACTGAAAGGAGAATGGGGCATATCGAAGGCCAGTCGACAGCAAATGTTTTTTTGATTGTCCCGCCATCATGACAACCTGCGATAAGCAAAGCAGCAAGACGTAAACAAAGGCTCAAGACATAACGTAATATAACATCGATGCGGACGAGTGTTATAACGAGGCTAACCGCCTCTGAATACCAACGATAAAACGCTGAATGCTATCAATAAAACTGCGTTATGATCGACCGCGCGAACACTGTTAAAGATGCAATAACAAAAAGGCCGGGGGATTCCCGCACCAGCAATCCGGCCTCGCGTGGGTCCCGGCCCATCCAGCCGACCTGCCCATCAAGTCGAATCAAAACGACTCAGGAGGTCTTGTTTGATCGCCTTCCGACGGCGAGCCGTCCTGACGGCCGCTAACCGTCGGTCGAGGGCCGCCCGGCGGCCACGCCGGTGCCGTGCCGCTGCAGGGCATCGCTCATCTTGCGTCCGAGACTCTCGTTATGCTCCCGGATCAGCGACAGATGATCGCCGATGACGGGGATCACCTCCACACCCTGAGTGAACAGATCGCTCCATCCGAGGCTGCTGTCCGGTGTGCGGACCGACTGGTTGTCGTCGAGAAATTCCGTCCGGAAGACGACCCCGCGGGAATCGAGGCGGCGCGGCCGATAGGTCCTTTCCAACCTGGCATAAAGACGTTCGAGCAGGCCCCAGTGTAACGGGATGCCCTTCTCATCGAGCATCGCGGTCATCTGGCGAGGATCGGCAAGGGGCAGATTCAGCCGCAGGCGTAGCCTGTTCTTCTCTTGCTTGAGATACCACCACGCAACGAAACAGGTTGTCCTGAAGCGCGCCATCAGCGACGGCCGCTTGCCGCCGGCCGGCGCCCAGCACTCCTTGAGATTCATCCATACCACTTCGCGGAGCGCCGGATTCCTCGCCCATTTGTCGACGACGACGACAAGCTCGACCTTGCCGCCCTGTTTCTGGAATTGGTGGGCGGCCTCGAATGCGATCAGCCCGGCGAACGAATGGCCCGCCAGCAGGCACGGCGACTGGCCGGTATGCGCCTTGAGCGCGTCGACAAACGACGCCACCAGTTCATCCATCGTCGGAAACGCGGCGGTGCGGTTCGCAGCGACCGCAGCGCGCCAGCTCAGCGGCCACGGCGCTTCGATACCGAAAACCGGGTGCCGTTCGCCCATCAACTGCGCCAGCCGGAATTCATCCGGCCCGGCATAGATGAAATAGACGGGAAGCTCGGTGCCGCCTTCTTTCAGCGACACGACGGCCGGCAGACGCTTGGCCTCCGGCGCCTGCCGGTCGATCACCGCCGCGAGCTTCTGCACCGTCGGATGACGAAACAGTTCGGGAATGCCCAGCGAGACATTGTACGTCTTGTTGATCTCGTAGATCAGCCGGGTGATCATCAGCGAATGGCCGCCGAGCGCAAAAAAGTCGTCGTGGCGGCTGATCTTGTCGACCTTCAGGATATCCCGCCAGATCTGCGCCAGACCGATTTCGGTCGGCGTGCCCGGCGGCTCATGCTCCTCACCGGATGACGCCATCTGCCAGTCCGTCGCCATGAGCGCCTTACGGTCGATCTTGCCGTTCGGCGTCAACGGAAACGCGTCAAGGACAATGATGCCCGACGGCACCATATAGGCCGGCAGCCTCTGCGCGAGAAAGGCTTTGATGTCGGCGATATCGACGGGCCTGGCGCGCGCGGTGACGAAGGCGACAAGCTGTTTGTCGCCGCCCCGCTCCTGCACGCATAGCACCGCATCCGCGATATGCGGGTGCTTGCGCAGCACATTGGCGATCTCGTCGAGCTCGATCCGGAACCCGCGGATCTTGACCTGATGATCGGTTCGCCCAAGAAACTCGACATAGCCGTTCGGCAAACGGCGGACGAGATCGCCCGTGCGATACAGGCGCCCGCCCGTCATGAACGGATCGGGAATGAAACGCTCCGCCGTCAGCTCAATACGGTTCAGGTATCCCTTCGCGACACCGTCGCCGCCGATATAGAGTTCGCCGGGAGCCCACAGCGGCGCCAGTTGCAGCCCGTCCTGCAGAACATAAAGCTGCGTATTGGCGACCGGCGGACCGACATGCACGGCTTCCCCGGAATGGACCCGTGCGACCGCCGACCAGACCGTCGTCTCCGTCGGGCCGTACATATTCCAGAGCGACCCGCAGCGAGCCAGCAACTCGCCGGCAAGCTCCCTCGGCCATGCCTCGCCGCCACACAAAATCTTCAGATGCGGATTGCCGCTCCACCCGGCATCCAGCAACAGGCGCCATGTTGCCGGCGTCGCCTGCATCAGCGTCACGCCGTAATGATCCAGCATCTTCGCAAGCGCGATGCCGTCCGCGGCGGTGTCGGCCGCGGCAATCACCACCCGGGCGCCGCAGATCAGCGGCAGAAAGATTTCGAGAACCGCGATATCGAACGACACCGTCGTCACCGCGAGGACGATGTCATCCGGCGTGAGCCCCGGCTCGTTCTGCATCGCGACGAGGAAGTTGACGACATTGCGGTGCGTAAGCTGCACGCCCTTCGGCTTGCCGGTGGAGCCCGACGTATAGATGACATAGGCGACGTCGTCGGCACTCCGGCTGTCGCTCTCCAGAGCATGCGCCGCCGTTTCATCGGGCAGATCGTCGAGACAAACGATCTCCGCGCCAATGTTCGGAACCTGCTTGCGCAAGGCGGTCTGGGTCAACAGGATCCGCGGCTGCGCGTCGTCCAGCATCAGGCTGATCCGATCCGCCGGATAGATCGGATCGAGCGGGATATAGGCACCGCCGGCCTTCAGGATCGCCAGCAGGCCGACGATCATATCAAACGATCGCTGGACATAGAGCGCGGCGGTGGCTCCCGGACCGAGGCCGCGGCTCTGCAAATGCCGGGCGAGCCGCGCCGCGCGGCGCTCAAGCTCCTGATAGCTCATTTCCTGCCCGCCGAAGACCAGCGCCGTCTTCTCGGGCGTGCGCCGGGCCTGTTCCTCGAACAACCGCTCGACGCGGGCGTCGCGCGGATAATCCCGCTCCGTGCGATTGAACTCTCGCAGCAGCATCTGTCGTTCCGGCTCGGCAAGCAGCGGAAGCTCATTGATAGGCTGTTGCGGATGACCGACGATCGCATTGAGCAGAATGCTGAAATGATCCAGCAGCGACGAAATCATCTCCGGGCCGAAGAGGTCCGGGCTGTATTCGGCCTCGGCTTTCAACCGGGATTCGTGTTCGACAATCCGGAACGACAGATCGAAGCTCGGCCTGCCGTTCGGGCGCGCCGTGCTCTGGCGGTTCAGGCCCGGAAGCGTCGCGGTCTTGTTCTCGAATGCGAAGGTCACCTGCACCAGCGGCGCACGGCTGGCATCCGGCTCGCCCGCGAAGTCCTCGATCAGGGTTTCGAGCGAAATATCCTGATGGACCAGAGCACCGAACACAGCCTCTCTGGCGCGCTCCAGAACGGTCATGAAGCCCGGATTTTCCGACAGATCGACGCGCAGCGGCAAGATCTCCGCCGGCCGGCGCGCATCTGCCTGCCCCGCATGCGTCGCCCCGGGCACAGACGCGCCGATCACCAGATCCGTCTGCCCGGTATAGCGATAAAGCAGCACCTGGAATGCCGCCAGAAATCCGGTGAAAACGCTTTGCGCATCCGCGCCGACGATACGCCGTATCCGCTCGGACAATCCCGGCGACAGGCTTCTCGACTCGACAGCAAGACGATTGCTCAGTACGGCCGGCCGCTGGTGCTCCCTCGGCAATTCCAGCGCCTCCGGCGCACCCGCCAGTCGCGCCTTCCAGTACCCGTGAATATTCGACTTGCGAGCCGAATGTTTATCTCCACGACGGGATGATGGACTCAACATAAGAGCTTCGTCTTCGCGCTTCATTTCTGCCTGCTCTGCCTCGTCGGCTGAATCGTCGGCCTTCGGCGACGGATGCGCGGTCTTTGCAACAGCCTCCCCGCCCTTGCGCTCCGGATTGCCGGCCGGCGCCGCACCACCTGTGACAACCGCCTCGGCCCGGAGCGCCTGGTGCAGCGGCGCCGACGGATCGGCAAGTAGCGAGCGCACCAGCATCAGGTAATCCGCAGCAAAATCACGGACCGTTTCGCTTTCAAAGAGATCGGAGCGATATTTGAAAGCACCAAGAAACGTACCGCCCCGCTCGATGAACTGAACAGCCAGATCAAACTGACCATCCTGCTGGCTGAACGCGTAGGGCGCGAGCCGCAGCCCGCCGATATCGACCGCCGCCTGCGTCTCGTCTCCGGACAACAGACCTTCGATGTCGCGGAACTGATCGAAGCGCTGCAGAATGAAGAAGGTGTCGAACAGCGGCGTCCGATTGCCCGCGCGCGTCGGATGCAGACGCTCCACCATCAGAGGCAGCGGAAACTCCTGTCCGTCCAGCGCTTCAAGCACTGTCTGCCGCAGCGCAGTCACCAGATCCAGAAATGTTGCCGTGAACCTGAGTTGGCTGCGGAGCGGAACGGTGTTGACGAAATCGCCGACGACGCGGATGAAATCCGGTTTGCTGCGCCCGAATGTCGGCGTTCCGACGATGACGTCCTGAATGCCCGTCATATGCAGCAGGAACACCTTGAAGGTCGCCAGCAAAACCACGAAGGGAGTGGTGGCCTGCTGGCGCGCCAGTTCCTTGATCTGTGCCGTCGCGTCGGCATCGATCCGGATCGGCAGCGAGGCACCGGCGGCAACACCATGCTCGGAACGCGGCCGGTCAGCCGGAATTTCGATGCGTGACCGCGGCGGCGCCAGCTTGCCGCGCCAGTAAGACCACAGACGCTCGCCATCCGCGCCGTCGAGATAGTCTCTCTGCCACGCGACATAGTCGGCATATTCAAGCGTCGCACGAGGCAATTTCGCCGGTTTTCCGCCTGCGGCCTCGTCATAGATCCTGAACATATCCTCGATCAGCAGCACCAGCGACCAGCCGTCCGCTGCGATGTGATGCACCGTCAGCAGCAGCACGTGATCGGAGCTGTCTCTCGTGTACAACGACGCGCGGAATACCGGGCCGTGCGCCAGATCGAACGGTCGCTCGTAGTCAGCACGCACGCGCCGATAGATCTCGTCATCGCTGAGCCCGGCAACATCGTATTCGTTGAGGGCGACGGTTGCGGCGCCGGCGATGCGCTGCATCAGGACGCCGTCCTTCAATTCATAGGTGGTTCGCAGGATGCCGTGCCGGTCGACCAGCGATTGCAGCGCATGATTGAAATTCGATATGTCGATCGTGCTCAGGATGCGCAGCGGCATGGCGACATGGTAAGCCGCGCTTTCGGGCATCTGCCGGTGCAGGAACCAGAGCGATTGCTGGCTGTAGGATGGCGGTACGAGCTTGCTGCTGCCGGCGGCCCGTGCGCGCAACTCTGCAAGAATGACATCCCGCTGGGTCGCCAGTTGCGCCCGCTGCTCATCCGACAGCACGCCCTTCGGCGCACGAAACCGCAGCCGATCGCCTTCGAACCAGAGTTCGACTCCCTGTGACGTCAATATGCTCAGCAAGCTCTCCGTCACAACGAGCCCTCCTCCCAGACCTCGACCTCTTCCGAAGCCTGGATTTTCGGCGAATTGCTTTTGACAGCAGCGCATACTGCCGGAACCAGTTGTTCGACGCTCGGCCCCTGGAGGAAATCGATCATTGGAATGACGATCCCGAGATCGGTCTCGATGCGGTTCTTCAACTGAACCGCCATCAGCGAGTCGAATCCCCAGGCCGACAGCGGCGATGTCGTATCGAAAGATTCCGGCGCCGCGCCCAGAACATGCGCCGCCTCGGTCCGCAGATAATCGGCGATCAGCGCCGGCCATGCTTCGCTCGACGCCTCGATCAGTCTGGCCCGTGACAGCCCGGCCGGTGCTGCGGATGCGGCATCGAGCCCGGCGGTTTCGACAAGCGAGCCGAGGAACGGATCGGCAGCGAAATGCGGATAGGCCCGGGCAAATTCCGGCCAGTTCATCGGCATGACGGCGGCCTGCACATCGCCGCCGACGAGCAGATCGCTCAACGCCGACAGGCCTCTGGCGGTGCTGATCGTCGCTGCGCCCTTGAGCATGTCGTTGCGACCGCCGCGTCCGGCCTCGACCGCCATGCCGACTTCACCCCAGGTGCCCCAGTTGATGCTGAGCGCCGGCAGGCCCTGCGCCCTGCGATGATGAGCCAGCGCATCGAGCACCGCGTTTGCCGCGGCATAGCCACCGAGCAACGGCGAATTGAGCAGGGCGGATGACGACGAGCACAGAACGAAGAAATCCAGCGGTTCTTTACCGAACAGCCGATGCAGGGCGAGCGCGCCACCGGCCTTGGCGTGCTGTTCGCTCCGGAACGCGGAAACGCTTTGCGTCGCCAGCGCCTCGAATTGCAGGATGCCGGCAGCATGGATGACGCCACGCACCGGCGGCGCTCCCTGTCCGTTCCTCACTGCGAGATAGCCGGAGAGCGCACGCTCGTCTCCGATATCGATCGAAGGCGTCTCGACACGCGCGCCGAGGGCTTCGAGCCCGGCGACCGCTGCGGCGCGCCGCCCCTCGACACTCTCCGGATCGAGCGATGCCCACGCCGCGCGCGCGGGGAGAGGCGTCCGGCCGAGCAGCAGCAGATGTCGCGCACCGCGATCGGCGAGCCAGCGCGCCATGGCGAGCCCGAGCCCGCCGAGGCCGCCGGTGATCAGATAGGCCGCATCCGCTCGCGCGACGAAGTCATCGGCCGGCCGCTCGCGCGGCGCTTTGCGGACGAGCCGCGGCACGTAACGTTCGCCGCCACGGAACGCGATCTTGTCCTCGCCGTCGGCATCCGTCACCTCGCGGATGATCTGGACGGCAGCGTCAGCCGGCACCGGATTGTCGGCGAGATCGACGAGACCGCCCCATAGTTCGGCGTTCTCGACGGAAAGCGCCTTGCCCGCCCCCCAAAGAGCCGCGTGCCCGAACCCGTTGCACGGATCGGTTTCCACGACCGTCTGCGTGCCGCAGGTCGCCAGCCAGATGCGCGGATGCACCATCCGGCTCTTCGCACCGCGCAGCAGATGCAACAGGCTTTCGGCGCCGGCCGCCTGATCCCGCTCAGTATCCGCACCGCCTGCATCCAGACTCCACAGATGCAGGACCGCTGCCGGCGGCGCAACCTCGTCAAACAGCCGGGTATAGTCTTCCGCTTCGCCGGGACGCATGGTGACGCGGTCGCCGGCGCGAGACCAGCGCTCGCCTTTCTTCACCAGAACCGTCGACAGACCATCGGCCGCGCGGATATCCGCGATCCGCCCGGCCACGCCATACGAGTCCGCGAAGATCAGCCACGAACCCGGTGCGGCGGCGCGGGCCGACCGGTCGCCGGACGTCTGCTTCTCCCAGACGACGCGGTGATACCAGTCGTCGGGAACACGCGCCGCATCCTCGGACGATTCATCGAGATACCAGAGGCGCGCTTCGCGCGTCTCGCTGACCAGCGCACCGCTCTCGTCGAACACCTCGACATCGCCGATGACGACATTGCTATCGTCATCCGTCGCGGCACGCAATCTGGCACGCGCCCACAATACGTCGCCGACCGGCGAGCGGTGGAAACGCACCTCGCCGACACCGCCGCCGACGAAGGCGCCGCCGGTCGCGCCGTCGGTGCGGTCGAGCGGCATCGTCGCGACCAGCACGTGACCGCAGGAATCCGCCACCGCCGGATGGAAGCGGTAACGGCGCGCCTGCGCCGCCAGCGACGGCACGACGCGGATGCGGCCGACGGCTTCGCGCTCGCCGCGCCAGACCTGTTCCATGCCCCGGAAGTTCGGTCCCCATTCGTTGCCACGCTTCTCCAGCGCTTCGTAGAACGCGCCGCCGTCAAGCGTCGCGTCGCAGCCGGCCCGCAGGGCCTCGAGCGTATCGGCTCCATCCACTGTGTCCGGCGTCGGAATCATCGCGACCTTCGCGGTGACGTGGCGGGTCCAGTTCTTCGGATCGGCCTTCGTCCCATCCGCAACATCGCGACTATGCACGGCGAAATGCAGCGCGTCGTCCGGCTGGCGCCTGAGGCTGATCTGCAAGCGGCGCCGGCTGGCCTCGTGCAGGATCATCGGCGCTTCGATCTCGATCTTGGTCACCGAGAGCGAGCCTGTGCCGAGCACCTCGCCGGCGGCGGCGAGCGCCATCTCGATGTAAGCAGTGGCCGGGACGATGGCCGCCCCCTGCACCCGATGATCGCGCAGCCAGGGATGACTCTCGAGGTCGATTTCCTCTTCCCAGATCGACACGCCCGGCGGATCGGCAAGGTCGCGACGCTCGCCCAGAAGCGGGTGATGCGCGGTGTCGGAGCGCCGTGCAGCCGTGTGCTTCGGCGGCAGCCAGTAACGCCCGCGCTGGAACGGATAGGTCGGCAGCGCAATGCGCCGGCCGTTGCCGCTTGCCGCGACCGCCTCCCAACGCACATCGGCGCCGTGCGCATAAAGCTCCGCAAGCGCGGTCAGTATCGCGCGCCGCGCGGGCTCACCTTTGCGCAGCGATGCAGATGCATTCCACGTGGCATCGGGCGCGTTACGCCTGGCGAGCGGCAGCAGCGTCGGGTGCGGTCCGACTTCGAGCAGACTCGTGATGCCGAGCGTCTTCAGCGTCTCGATCGACGCGGCGAACCGCACCGGCTGCCGCGCATGCTGCCGCCAGTAATTGCCGTCCGGCTTCTCGCCGCCGGCGAAGACCTTGCCGCTCACATTCGATATGAGCGGCATGCGCGGCGCGGCACAAGCGACGGCGCTGGCGCGTTTCGCGAGCGGCTCCAGCATCGGCTCGAGCAGCGGCGAATGGAACGCATGCGAAACATTCAGCCGGCGCCCTTCGATGCCGCCCGCCGCAAGATCGGCCAGCAGACGTTCGACGGCTTCCGCGGTTCCGGACACCACCGTTTCGTTCGGCGCATTGACCGCGGCGAGCGCCAGACGGTCTTCGAGCCCGCGCAGTCGCGGCACGATCTGTTCTTCGGATGCGAACACCGCGGCCATCGCGCCGCCGGCCGGCAATGCCTGCATCAGCCGCGCGCGCTCGGCGATCAGTTTCAGGCCATCCTCGAATGCCAGGACGCCGGCAACGCAGGCCGCCGTATATTCCCCGACGCTGTGGCCGAGAACCGCCGACGGCGTAATCCCCCAGGATCGCCAGAGTTCGGCAAGCGCATATTCGACCGCGAACAATGCCGGCTGCGTGTAGGCCGTATGCGCCAGAACCGACGCATCCAAATCCTCGGCAAGCACCAGTTCGCGAAACGGCCGGTCGAGCAGCGGATCGAGCAGCGCCGCCGCCCGCTCGATCACGTCGCGGAAAACCGGCTCGGCATCATAGAGGCCGCGCGCCATGCCCGGATACTGCGAGCCCTGCCCCGTGAACAGGAACGCGATCTTGGCGCGTTCGCCGGGACGCATCGGCCCGCCCGTCGCCAGGCCGGCCATCTTGCCGGACGCCGCATCGACCAGTCTGTCCGCAAGCTCGGATACCGAGCCGGCGACGACCGCCAGCCGACGCGGCAGATGTGTGCGCCCGCGCGACAGCGTCGTCGCGACATCGGCGATCGTCAGCGACGGATCCGTTCGCAAGGCCGCCGCGGTCGTCTGCGCCAGCGCGCGCAGCGCCGCATCGTCGCGGGCCGACAGCGGAACGAGATGCAGATCGTGTACCGCCATCGCCGCAGCCGGCACGGAGGGCAACGGCGCTTCCTCGACGATCACATGCGCATTGGTGCCGCTGAAGCCGAATGAACTCACGCCGGCCCTGCGCGGCCGCTGGTCTCTCGGCCACGGCGTCAACGCCGTCGGAATGCGGATCGGCCAGTCGTTCCAGGCGATCCGCGGATTCGGCTCGGAGAAATGCAGATGCGGCGGGATAGCCTCGTGCCGGAGCGCCATCACGGTCTTCAGCAGACCGGCAAGTCCGGAGGACGCCTCCGCGTGCCCGATATTGGTCTTGATCGAGCCGACCAGCAGCGGCTTGCCGGGCTCACGTCCCTGCCCCATCACGCGGCCGAGCGCTTCGATCTCGATGGGGTCGCCCAGCGGCGTACCGGTGCCGTGCGCCTCGATATAGTCGATATCGGCCGGCGTCAGCCCCGCATCCGCGAGCGCATCGCGCAATACCGCCTCCTGCGCCGGCCCGTTCGGTACCGTCAATCCACTGCTGCGCCCATCGGAATTGCTCGCCGACCCGCGGATCACGCCGAGGATCGGATCGCCGTCGGCCAGCGCGTCGGAAAGGCGCTTGAGCGCGATCACCGCGCAACCCTCGGCACGGACGAAACCGTCGGCGGCGGCGTCAAACGTCTTGCAGGCGCCATCGGGCGCCATCATTCCCCATTTCGAGAACAGCACCATCGCATCCGGCAGCAGGATGACGTTGACGCCGCCCGCCAGGGCGAGATTGCTCTCTCCGGCGCGCAGGCTCTGGCAGGCCAGATGCACGGCGACCAGCGACGACGAACACGCCGTGTCGAGGGCAACGCACGGCCCCTGAAAACCGAACGTAAAGGCAATCCGGCCCGCAGCGGCATTCAACGCACCGCCGGTTGCGGAATAGACATCGGCGTTCTCCGGCCCGCCACGCCGCAGCATCTGCGCATAGTCGCTGGTGGTGATGCCGACGAAGACGCCGGTCGCGCTGCCGGCCAGCCGGTCGGGCGCGAGGCCGGCGTTTTGCAGCGCCTCGTAGCTTGTCTCCAGCAGCAATCGTTGCTGCGGATCGAGCGTCGAGGCTTCGCGCGGCGATATGCCGAAGAAGTGCGGGTCGAAGCCGTCGATGCCGGCAAGGAAGCCGCCGCGCCGCACGACCATCTTGCCCGGCGCCTTCGGGTCGGGATCGTAATAGGCATCGGCATCCCACCGGTCAGCCGGAACATCGGACACGGCATCGACGCCGTCGCGAACGAGCCGCCACAAATCGTCCGGCGTCTCGATGCCGCCGGGATAACGGCAGCCCGCGCCGATGATCGCGACCGGCGCATGCCGCGCACGCGTGCTGGCATCGAGTTTCGCCTGCAGGCGCTCGATGGCAACCAGCGATTCCTGGAGAAGATTGCGGCGTTCGGTCATACGGTCCCCCGCAAATCAGTCTGCCGATGGCGCCATCGCAGCGCGCAGGCGATCACCAGGGCTCCGAGCAGCAGCACGGCAGCGACGACTCCGGCAAACGAGCGGACGGGCAGCACATCGATCAGCAGACTCGCTGCGAACAAACCGCCAAAGATCGTCCCGACAATCGAGGCAGGCGCCGCCGCAGTCGCCCGATCCAGCGCCAGCAGGCTGGCAAATCCGGCAAGGCCTATTCCGACCAGAACCAGCCAGTCATGAAGAGCCGGCATGATCCAGACCGCAGGCATCACAGGCGTCAACACCACGGCGACGCCGAAGGCCGTATAGAACAGATTGGCAAGCGTGCTTTCAGCGCGCAGCGAGCGCGTCATGACGATGTAGAGAGCGAGACTGACGGCGACCATGAGCGGAAATGCCAACGTCGAAACCGTTGCATGATTGCGAAGCATGGCAAGGACGCCGACCCCCACGGCAAGCACCACAGCGACGGTCCAGTTCGGCCGTGATCCCACCTCGCCAAGGCACAGCGTCGCTGCCATCAGAACAAGCAACGGCACCAGCAGCAGAAAGACCATCATCGTCTGCGGTGCGACACCCCATGACAACCCGATGAGCCACGACGCCGGCATGACGACCATCAGCAGCGATCGCGATATCTGGAACACCGGGCGCCGCGTGTACAGCAATGCCATCGGCCTGCGCCATCCCCACACCGCAAGCATGAAAAAGAGATGTACGACATAGCGCGTCCAGACCACCTGATAGCCACTATAGGCTCGCTGCAGATGCGCGCCGAGCAATTCGACGATCATCCAGAACGCGACGAAGAGCATGGTAAACGCGGTCTGCCGGGCGACGATCATTGAATCGCCTCCAGACGTGCGGCGAGACGCGCTTCAAGTTCGGCATCGTCAAGCTCATCAAGGTCGCTGTCCTGCGGCGGCGGCGGCACCGGAATCCTGGCCGGCGCAGCTTCGGCACCGTTCAGTTCCCGGCCCAGGAAACCGGCCAGCGCGACGACGTTCGGATAGTTGAAGGTGAGCGTCGACGGCAGCGGCCGTTGCGCCACCCGCTCGAGCCGCCGCTTCAGCTCGACCGACATCAGCGAATCCATTCCCAACTCGAACAGGCCCATCTCCGGCGCCACGATTTCGTTTCGGCCCAGACCGAGAACGGCGGCGACTTCGGCGCTGACGGCATCGACGATCAGATCGTGGCGCGCATCGGGTTGCGCTTTCGCCAGTCTGTCGATCAATCCGAAGTCCGCCCCGGCCCGCTGCTCCGGGTTGTCGCGCGCGGCCGCGCGCGGCCGCGATGCTTCGAGCCGCGACAGCATCGGCCGCGGGCGCCGCGCCTCGTGCAGCGGCTTCAGCACATCCCAGTCGATGCGCGCGACCATCGCCTGCCGCTCGCGACCCGCCAGCAAACGCTCCAGCGCGTCGAATGCCTGCATCGCCGGAACCGGCTCCAGCCCTGCTTCACGGAACGACTGCTGGCTCGCCTGCGAGGCAAGGCGCATCGCCTCCCACGTTCCCCAGTTCACCGAGACGATATCCGGGCCGGCACCGGACGCGGCCGACGCCGTCGCATCAAGGAACTGATTGGCCGCGGCATAGTGAGCAAGCCCGGCGGCGCCGAGAATGGCCGTGCTCGACGAGAACAGCACGACGAAGTCCAGCGGCGTGTCGTGCGTCAGCCGTTCCAGCACGACCGTGCCGTCGATCTTGGTCCTCAAGGTCGCATCGACCTGCGCCTGCGTGATGGTGCCGATCGGAGCGGAGCTGAATGCGGCCGCCGCATGAATGATGCCGCGCAGCGGCGGCGCGTCGGCGGCGAGTAAGGCAAACACGTCGCGCATCGCGGCTTCGTCTGCGACGTCGCCGGCGAGCGGAATGATGCGCGTCCCCATCGCCTCGATCGCGCGCAATGCCGGCAGGTCCGGGTCGGGCTGCCGTCCGAGCAGTGCCAGATTCCGCGCACCATGCTCGGCCAGCCAGCGCGCGACCAGCAGACCGAGGCCGCCGAAGCCGCCGGTGACGAGATAGGTCGCATCGGGACGCAACGTGATCGTCTTGCGCGCCGGCGCTGCGGCACGATCGAGCCGCGCAGCCAGCCGTCGGCCGTCTCGCCACGCCGTCTGATCCTCGCCATCCGCGCAATCGACGGACGCGAGCAGCAGATCGGCAAAGCCGTCCGCGTCGCCTGCGGGCGGAAGATCGATCAGCCCGCCCCAGCAGTCGGGCTGTTCGAGCGCAAAGACACGGCCGATGCCCCAGAGCGGCGCCTGCCACCGGCCGCCGTCGCGCCCGGATTGTCCGGCGGACTGGGCGCCGCCGGTGATGAGCCAGGCGCGCATCGCGCGATCGCCCTTGCGGATCTGTCCGAGCCAGCGCAGCGGCCAGTGGCACGACAGCGCCTTGGCGCGGGCGAGCACGGCCGCGTTGGAACGGGCTGCATCGGCAAGCTCCAGCGCACCGAGATAGACGATCTCGTCGCACGGCGGCAGTCCGGAGTCCGCCCTGTCGGCCGCAAACGCGGTGACGGTATCGCCGCGCGCCGTCAGCCGGCCGGCGAGCGTTGCGCCGACGCCGTCGCGATCACCGATCAGTACCCAATGCCGCTTGCGTGGCAGCGCGCGGGCAACGATGAGCCGTTGCTGCGATTGCGCGCGCGAAACGGGATCGCCACCGGGAATGGCCGTCGGCACGCCGAAGCCTTCCGCCGCGAGCAGTTCGAGCCAGCGTTGCGTGTCGATCAGCGGATAGTCCGGGCGCAACGACGTATCGGTGAAGCGCCACCATCCCGGCGTCATGCCGAATGTCAGATCGACCCACGGCTCCGGCGTTACGCCTTCGAGCAGAAACAGAAGCCCGTCCGGTGCGAGCAGGCTGCGGACATGCGCAAGCGTCTGCCGCAGATCGGCCGTCGCGTGGAGCACATTGGCGGCGATGACAATGTCGTAGTGCGCCGGCGCGAATCCCTGCGCGACCGGATCGCGCTCGATATCGAGCAGCCTGCATTGCAGCGACGGATAGAAATCGAACTGCCCGGCCGCGCGCTCGAGGAACAAGGGCGAGATATCGGTGAACGTGTACTCCACCTGCTCCGGATCGAGCCTCGGCAGGACATAACTTGTCGTGCCGCCGGTGCCGGCGCCGATTTCAAGAATGCGAAGGCGCCGGCCTGCCGGGCGTTTCGCAACCGCATCATCGAGCGCGTCTTCGAGCGCGTCGTTGAGCGTTTCGGCAAGCGCGGTGTTGTAGGTGCGCGCGAACGGCGACTCGATATAGAGCTGGCGTGCTTCGGCAAGCGAACCGCCGGGGAACAGCAATTGCAACGGATCCTGTTTGCCGGCGAGCACGTCGGCCAGCGCGCCGCCGCAGCGGCGCAGGATGCTCAGCTCGGCATCGACGCCACGGAAGCGCATCAGCAATTCATCGTACCGCGCATCGATATCGACCGGCACCGGCGTGCGCACCACCTCATAATGCTCGCCCCGGCGGCGCAGCACGCCCTCCTCGATCAGGATATCGAGGATGCGGAGGATAAGTTTTGACGACGGGACCGGGTTGCCGAAAACATGACCCTCGGTCATGTCCACCCCGAGCCGGCGCAGGGCGTCGATGCTATGGGCGACACTGAGCCGGTCGAGCTCCGGCAGCAGGTCGTCGTAGACTGCAAGATCATATTGCCCGGCCAGTTCGGCGAAACGATGACGGGCCGCCGGCGCAATCCGGTCCGGCCCGGCAAGCCGCGGCGATGCCGCGAGCGGCGCCTCCTGCCATTCGATGCGATAGAACAGATCGTCGATAGCCGCGTCGCCCGCCCCCGCAACGCGCGCCAGCGCCGCGGCGGATGCCCGGCGCAGGCAGACGCCGGCCACTTCGCCGACCACCGCGCCTTCCGCATCGCGCAGCACGACATCGGCGAGCCATTCCTGCGGATCGCGCGCATCGGGGTCGCGCAGTCGCGCATGGCACCACAGCGCCGCCGGCAATGGCTGCGTCAGCACGATGCGCTCCACGGCGGTGAGCAGGTAGACGTCGTGCGCGCTCTCCGGCGTCGCCAGCCCGCAAGCCTGCATGGCGCCGTCGAGCAGCGCCGGATGCGCCCAGGCGACAGCATCGGCCGCGCAGCCTTCCGGCAGTTCGATGCGCACCAGCGCTTCGCCCGTCGCCACTTCACTCTTGGCCGCTTCGCGCTTGGCCGCATGCGCGGCATGGATGCTGCGGAAACGCCCGGAGAGATCGATGCCCAGCTCCGCCAGCCGCCGATAGAAATCCGCGCCGTCCGTTGCCGGCCCGAGCCGCGCCTGCAGGGCAGCGAGGCTCTCCTGCGCACCGGCATCGGCAGCGCCGTTGACCAGACGATCGGATGAAAGGCGGCCGGTGATATGCGTCGTCCAGCCATCCGCGCCGTCGTCGGCAGCATCGCGCGCGCGGCTGGCGATCGTAAACGAGACCGCACCGTCTTCCGCTTCGCCGAATGACGTCTGCAAGCGCCGCGCGCCGTCGCGCAGCACCAGCGGCTGGCGGATGACGAAATCCGTCACCGCATGTCGCACGCTGCCGAACGCCGCCTTTGCACAGGCCTGCGCCATCTCCAGAAACACCGGGCCGGCGACCAGCACCTGACCGTTCACGCGGTGATCGGCGAGATAGGCCGGCGCATCCGCCGTCAGTTCGGTCTCGAACACCGGCACTGCGGTCGGCAGCCGCGCACCCAGCAGCGGATGGTCCCCCGCGCGCGCCGGGCGTGGCCGTTTCGCGCCGCCCGGCGACGGTGTCACCCAGTAGCGCTTGCGTTCGAACGGATAGGTCGGCAGCACCGCCCGGCGATGCGCGTAGGGCTGCTGCACGCTTTCCCAATCGACCGGCGCGCCGCGGACATAGAGCCCGGCGAGGGCTGCCATGATCTCCTGCCAGTCGTTCTTGTCGCGCCGCAGCGAGGCGAACAGCGCCGCGCCGTCTTCCGGCAGCACCTGCTGCGCCAGCGCCATCAGCGTCGGATGCGGCCCAACATCGAGGAAGGCGCGATAGCCCTTGTCGTAAAGCGAACGGATGCCGTCGGCGAAGCGCACCGGCTCGCGCAGATGCCGCCGCCAGTAGAACGCGTCGGGCGCGCCGCCGGGCAGCGCCGCACCGCCGGTGACGTTCCACGCCACCGGAATGCGCGGCGCCTGCATGGCGACGCCGCGCGCGCAGGCTTCCATTGCATCGAGCGCCGGCTCGACCAGCGGCGAATGCGCGGCAAAGGACACGAACAGCACCTGTCCGCGAACATCCTCGCGCGCGAAATGCGCCAGTACCACATCGACGGCATCGGCCGCGCCGGAAATCACCACGCTCTCCGGCGCGTTGATCGCCGCAATGGACACGCGCCCTGCGAAAGGCGCAAGCGCGGCTGCAACGCGCGCTTCCGAGGCGAACACCGCCGCCATCCGCCCGCCCGGCGGCAGCGACGCCATCAGCCGCCCGCGTTCGGCGATCAGCCGCACGCCGTCTTCCAGCGAGAAGACGCCGGCGACACAGGCGGCGACATATTCCCCGACCGAATGCCCGATGACGGCGGCGGGCTCGATGCCCCACGAACGCCAGAGCTGCGCCAGACCGTATTCGACCGCGAACAGCGCGGGCTGCGTCCAGGCGGTGTCGTGAATGGTTCCATCCTCGGGCGCCGAGCGCAGCACGGATAATAATGTGTGGCCCTTCGGATCCGGACCGAGCGCCCTGTCGCAGCGGTCGATGACGTCGCGGAACACCGGCGCGGCGTCGTAAAGACGGCGGCCCATGCCCGGATATTGCGACCCCTGGCCGGGAAACAGGAACACCACTTCCGGCGGCTGGCCGGGAACCGCGGCGCCGACATGCAGGGAGGGATGCGGTTCGCCGGCCGCATAGGCCCCGAGCGCCGCGCGCGCCGTCTCCGTCGTATCGGCGACGACCGCCAGCCGCTGGGTGAACTGGGCGCGGCCGATGCCCGCCGTCGCCGCGATATCGTCGAGCCTTCCACCGCCGGCCAGCAGATCGTCGTAACGCGCGGCAAGATCGGCCAATGCCCGGTCGCTGCGCGCCGACAGAGGCAGGCACTCCACCGGCATCGAGACAGGCATCTGCGGCGTCTGCGCCGATGCCGCCGGCTGTGGCGCTTCCTCGACGATGACATGTGCATTGGTGCCGCTGAAGCCGAACGAGCTGACGCCGGCGATGCGGGGCCGCGCGCCGCGCCGCCACGCGCGCGCCTCTCGCGGCACGGTCACCGGACACTCCGACCACGGAATGTGCGGGCTCGGCTCGCGGAAATGCAGATGCGCCGGAATGCGCTCGTGCTGCAACGACAGCACCACCTTGATGACGCCGGCAATGCCGGCAGCAGATTCCAGATGACCGATATTGGTCTTCACCGAGCCGACGACCAGCGGATTGCCGGCATCGCGTCTCTCGCCCAGCGCAAAGGCGAGCGCCCGCACCTCGATCGGATCGCCGAGCGTGGTGCCGGTGCCATGCGCCTCGACATAATCGATGTCGGCGGGCTGCAGGCGCGCATCCGCCAGCGCGGCGCGGATCACCGCCTCCTGCGCCGGCCCGCTCGGCACGGTGAGGCCGCCGCTGCGTCCGTCCTGATTGGTGGCCGTGCCGCGTATCACAGCGAGCACGCGATCCTTGTCGGCCAGCGCATCGGCAAGCCGCTTGAGCACCAGCACGCCGCAGCCCTCGCCGCGCGCGAAGCCGTCGGCCGCCGCATCGAAGGTCTTGCAGCGCCCGTCCGGCGCCAGCATGTGCGCCTTGGACAGCGCCACCGTCGTCTCCGGCGAGCACATCACGTTGACGCCACCGGCGAGCGCCAGACGCGTCTCGCCATTGCGCAGGCTCTGGCAGGCGGCATGCAGCGCGACGAGCGACGACGAACACGCGGTGTCGATGGCGAGCGCGGGGCCGTTCAGCCCGAGGCAGTAGGCGATGCGTCCGGCGGCGACGCTGTGCGCATTGCCGGAGGCGAGATAGGCGTCGATCTCGTCGGCGCCGCGGTCGAGCAGGCGCTGGAAATGATCGCTGTTGCAGATGCCGACAAACACCCCGGTGGCCGAGCCGGCCAGCCGGTCGGCGGAGATGCCGGCATGCTCCAGCGCCTCCCATGCCACCTCCAGCAGCAATCGCTGCTGCGGGTCCATGGTCAGCGCCTCGCGCGGCGCGATGCCGAAGAACGGCGCGTCGAACAGGCTGACGTCGTCGAGGAAGCCGCCATTGCGCACCGACATGCGGCCCGCGGCATCGGGATCCGGATCGAAGAACGCGTCGATGTCCCAGCGGTCGCGCGGCACCTCGCGGATGGCATCGCGGCCTTCGTCGAGCAGCGACCAGAACCGGTCCGGGCTGTCGGCGCCGCCGGGAAAGCGGCAGCCGATGCCGACCACCGCGATCGGCTCCGGTGCGCGCTGCTTCAACGCCTCCACCTGATCGTGCAGGTCGAGCGCCAGCAACGCCAGTCGCTTCGGCGGCAGCTTGCTGATGCGGTCGATGAAATCGTTCATGACGCACCCTTTGCCTGCATCCGCGCCGCATAGAGCCGCTCGACGTCTTCGTCGGAGAGATCCTCGATCGCCTCGACCAGACCGGGCGACGGCTGGCGTGCCACGTTGTCTTCCGTTCGCGCGGCCGCATCGCCAGCCGCCTGTCCGGCAGACTGAGCATTCAGGCCGAGCACGCCGGCGAGATGGTCGGTCAGCGCATCGATGGTCGGATGGTCGAACAGCAGGGTCGCCGGCAGCGGCTTGCCGACTGCCGCGCTCAGACGGTTGCGCAGTTCGACCGACAACAGCGAGTCGAGACCGAGTTCGCCGAGCGGCGTGCGGGGATCGACGGCGCGGCTCGCATCGAGGCCGAGCGTCTGCAAGGCACGTTCGCGAACGAAGGTCGCCAGGACGATGCGCTTGCGCGCCGCCGGTGCATCGGCAAGCTGCCCGGCCAGATCCGGCGTGTCCGGTTTTGCCGCGGCCGTCTGCGGAGCGGAGGCAGCACGCGGCGCTTCGCCAGCGACCTCGGCAAGCAACGCCGCGCGCGCCGGCGACAAACCCTGCGCGACATGGCGCGACCAGTCGGCAGGCAGCACCACCGTCTGCGCACCGGTCCGCTCGCCATTGTCGTGCAGCAGATGCGACAGCGCCGCGAGGCCCTGATCCGGCGACACCGCGCCCAGCCCCTGTTGCGCGAGGCGCTCGATCACCGCACGGTCGGCGGCGGCGCCGATCTCGCTCCAGCCGCCCCAGTTGATACTCAGCGCCGGCCGTCCTTCACCGCGCCGACGCTGCGCCAGCGCATCGAGGAAAGCATTGGCGGCGGAATGATTGGCCTGCCCCGGCGAACCGAGCACGGCGGCAATCGACGAATAGAAGACAAGCCAGTCGAGCGGGTCGCCGCGCGTCAGCGTATCGAGCAGCGCCGCGCCGGTCACTTTCGGACCCAGCACATGCGCGAAGGTGTCGGCGCTCTGCTGCATCAGCGCCGCGTCGTCGAGGCGGCCGGCGCTGTGCACGATGCCGCGCAGGGGCGGCCCGTCGCTGCGGATGCGCCGCAGCAGCTTGCGCAGCGCGCCGGCATCGGTGACGTCGAGCTGTTCGGCGACGATCGCCGTGCCTTTCGCCGCCAGCGCTTTCAGCACCGCATCGTTGTCCGGCGTGGCGGCGCGGCGGCCGACGGCAACGATGCGCCCGGCGCCCTGCTCCGCCAGCCAGCGCACGGTGAGCAGGCCGAGGCCGGACAGACCGCCGGTGACGAGATAGGTGCCGTCGCGGCGCACCGGCGTCGCATTGTGCAGATGATGCGTCACCACCACCTTGCCGGCGTGACGGGCTTCCGCCATCAGCCGGAACGCCGACGCGGTGTCGGCAAGCGGGAAGACGTGACGCGGCAGCGACACCAATACGCCATTGCGCAGATCGTCGCTCAGTTGCGCAAACAGTCCGCCGATCAGGTCCGGCTGCTGCGCGGCGGTCTCGCCCCAGTCGACGACGAAATAGCGGATGCCGCGATCGAGCGCGTCCACCCATTGCGGCGTCTTGATATCGCGCTTGCCGATCTCGACGAAGCGGCCGCCGCGCGCCAATGCCTTGAAGCTCGCATCGATGGTCGCGCCGGCCAGCGAGTTGAGCACCACATCGACGCCACGGCCGCCGGTCGCGGCGAGGATCGCATCGGCAAAACCATCGCTGCGGGAATCGAGCACATGCGCAACGCCCATCGCATGCAGCATCTCGCGCTTCCACGGCGCGCCGGCCGTCGCGAAGGTCTCCGCGCCGGCACGCTGCGCCAGCCGCACCCCCGCCATGCCGACGCCGCCGGCGCCCGCATGGATCAGCACCCGCTCGCCGGCGCGCAGGCCGGCGAGATGCGAGAGGCAGAACGCCGCGGTGAGGAACGCAATCGGGAAGGCCGCCGCCTCCGCCGCGCTCATGCCGGCCGGCAGCGGCTGCACCAGTTCGGCGCGCGCGACCACATGCGAGGCGAAGCTGCCGCCCGCCACCGCCATCACCCGGTCGCCCGGTTTCACATGCACGACGCCGGCACCGACGGCGGCGACCGTGCCGGCACATTCGCCGCCGAGCGGGCCGGGATCGCCGGGATAGAGGCCGAGCACGTTGAGCACGTCCTTGAAATTCAGGCCCGTCGCCGCAACGGCGATCTGCACTTCGCCGGCGCCCGGCGCGCGCGCCGGCAGCGGCGCATGGTCGAAGCGGTCGAGCACCCCGGGCACGGCCGGCACCAGCCGCCACGGCGTTTCCGGCACATTATTGTTTGCGTCGTCCGCCGCTAGCTGCCGCGCGAGACGCGCCACGCGGCGCGCGCCGCCGTGCAGCGCCACCTGCGGCTCGCTGCCGTCGGCATCCAGTTCCGCCGCCAGCAGATCGAGCCCGGCCATCGTCTCGACCGGATCGAGATCGACGCAGACGCATTTGAGCTCCGGATGTTCGAGCGTCAGCGTCTTCGCCAGCCCCCACAGCGGCGCGGCGGCCGGCGAGACGGCGCGGTCCTGCGCATCGGCGGGCTGCGCGCCGCGCGTCACGAACCACAGGCGCGGCGGCGCGGCTTCGGCGGCGAGCGCCTGCGCCAGCATCAGCGCGCCGACGGCGCCCGCATTCGCCGCCGCCGGATCGTCGTTCTCCGCATCAAGCGACCAGGCATGGATGACGCCGCTCACCGCCGGACCGGCCTTGCGCAGGTCGGCGAGCAGGCGACGGATGGCATCGGCGGACTGCGGCTGGATCCGATGCGTGCGCGCATCGGCGACACCTCCTTCCGGCGCCGCCAGCGTAGCGAGATCGCCGGCCGCGCGCAGTTGCAGCGCCAGTGTCGCGGCGATGCCCCTTCGATCGGCGAGGATCAGCCAGTGGCGCGGCGAAGCCCGCACGACACGTGCATCGGCCCGGGCAAGGAACAGCGATTGCAGCGCCAGCGCGCCCTGCTGTTCTCCCTCCGGCAAAGCGACGACCGCATCGAAGCCGCATTCCGGCAGCATCCGCAGCCAGCGCTCGCGCGGCAGCGTCGCATAGTCCCGCCGCAGCGCCGTATCGGTGAACGCCCACCAGCCTTCGGTGAGACCCACCGTCAGATCGAACCAGCGTTGCGGCGCGGTGACTTCCAGCATCGCCAGCAGCCCGCCCGGCATCAGCAGCCGTCGCACCCGCGCCAGCGTACGATGCAGATCTGCGGTGGCGTGAATGACATTGGCGGCGATGACAATATCGAAACGCCGGTCGGCGAAGCCTTGCTCGTCCGGCTCGCGCTCCAGATCGAGCACCGCGAAGCGCATCGCCGGATGATCCGCGAAGCGCTCGCGCGCCCGCGTGACGAAGGCCGGACCGACATCGGTGAAAGTGTATTCGACACCCTCCCTCGGCAGACGCGGCACGACACGCGCCGTGGTGCCGCCGGTGCCCGCGCCGATTTCGAGAATGCGCAGCGTCCGCCCTTCGCGCGCGGCGGCAGCGGCCTGCGCGATAACTTCTGCCACCAAGCCGTTGAACACCTGCGCCGTCGGCGCATCGCGATAGAGCGCCTCCGCCGTCTCCGTCGAACCGCCGGGAAACAGCAGTTGCATCGGATCGCAATCGCCGCGCAATGCCGCCGCCAGTTCACCGGCAACGCGGCCGGTTAGTTCGATCTCCGCGGCACCGCCCGGCGGCGCCTGCGCGATCATCAGCGCCAGCCGGTTTGCGAGCCCGTCGCCTTGCGGCAGTTCGTCGAATGCGCGCATCACGCGCCAGCCGCCGGCGGGCTGCGGCGTCAGCCATCCGGCCTCGCCGAGGATCGCCAGCAGGCGACCGAACAGCCGCCGATGACGCGGCAGCACGCGCAGTTGCATCGCGAGTTCATCGGGCTTCACCGTCGCGCCCGTCACCGGCCGCCAGCCGAGATCGCGCATCGCCTGCACGACATAGTCGATGCACAGCGTTTCCAGCCCGCGATGGGTCGTCTCGTAATCGGCAAGCCGCGCCGAGACACGCAACGCATCGAGCTGCGCCGTCGCCATCGTCGCCAGCATCGCGGGCGCCGGCATCGGCAATGCGCGCAGGTCGACCGGCGGCGCGGCGCGCCAGGCGATACGATACAGACTGTCGTCCAGCCATTGCGCCCCAGACTTCGGCCGGTCCCGACGCTCGCCAAGCCGCGCCAGCGCGTCGCGCGTCACCCGCTTGAGCGCGACGGCATCGAGCACGCCGATGACGGCGCCGGCCTCATCGAACAGACGCAGGTCGGCAACGCAGCTATCGCCGGCGGACGAACGGATCGCGACATGGCTGAAGCAGCGCGAGCCCGGCCGCCGCGCCAGCGCATAGCGACCGATGCCGATCGGCAGATAGATCGCATCGGGATCGTCCTGCGTCGGCAGCGCCGCGGCGATTACCTGCAGGCACCCGTCGAGCAGCAGCGGATGCATCTGATAGGCGGCGATGTCCGCTCCATCATCGAGCGCAATCTCACCAAGCGCCTGCGCTTCTCCGTGCCACAACTGCCTGACGACATGAAACGCCGCGCCGAATTCGATGCCGCGCCGCGCCAGATCGGCATAGTGATCGGCCGGCGCGACCGGTCGCGGGCATTGCGCACGCAATTGCGCCAGCGCCGGACCGTCGAACGCCACAGCCGCGCGCCCAACGCGCGCGGTGACGTGCTGCGTCCACTCCGCGTCGTCGTCGCCAGCGAGACTGCTGACCGACGCTGCGGCAATGCCGTCGCGGGTCGCGCCGCAGACCGTCTGGACGACGCGCTCGCCGCCGTCGTCGTCGAACAGCATCGCCTCGCGGATGACCACATCCTCGATACCGACGGCGTCGCCGCCGTGCTGGCCGAGCCGTTCGGCACCTGCCGCCAGCAGCATGTCGAGATAGGCGGTTGCCGGCAACGCGATACGTCCCGCAACGCGATGATCGCGCACGAAGGGCGGCGTATCGGCGCCGAGCTGCGTTTCGTAGATCGCCTCCTGCGCCGCCGTCCGCAACCGCCCGCCAAGCAGCGGATGCCGCGTAGCGCCGGCGCGCGCCGCAACGGCCGCGCGTTGCGGCTTCGCCTTGAACCAGTAAGGCTGTCGCTGGAACGGATAGGTCGGCAGATCGACGATGCGCCGCCGCTCCTGCGCGACGCCGCGCCAATCGACCCGCGCGCCGCAGCGATAGACGGCGGCGACGCTCTCCAGCATCTGCTGCAGATCGTCGCGACCCTTATCATCACGACCTTTGCGCAGCGACGGAACGAACGCGCACGCGGTCTCGCCGAATGCTGCGCCGGCAAACGACAGCAGCGTCGGCTGCGGACCGATCTCGATGCAGCAATCGACGCGCGCGGCCGCGATCGTCGCCAGGCAATCGCCGAAGCGCACCGCCTCGCGCATATGCCTGCGCCAGTAAGCCGGCTGCGTCACCTCCTGCGCCGTCGCCAGCCGGCCCGTCAGGTTCGACACCAGCCGCATTTGCGGCGGGGACAACCGGATACCCGCAACCGTGCGCTCGAACGCATCGAGCACCGGATCGACCAGCGGTGAATGGAATGCATGCGACACCGGCAGGCTCTGGCAGCGGATACCCTCCGACGCCAGTTGACTGCAGATCGCCTCGACATCGGCGCGATGGCCGGAGATCACCGTCTGCGCCGGCCCGTTGACGCCGGCGACCGACACGCGCTCCGCACGGGACACAAGCGCCGGCGCGACGCGGTCTTCCGGCGCGAACACCGCCGCCATCGCGCCCCCTGCCGGCAGCGACTGCATCAGCGCGCCGCGCCTGGCGACGAGCGCCAATGCGTCTTCAAGGCTGAACACGCCGGCGATGCAGGCGGCGACATATTCGCCGACCGAGTGACCGGCGACGATGTTCGGCACGATACCGAAAGAACGCCACAGCTCCGAAAGCGCATATTCGACAGCGAACAGAGCCGGCTGCGTATAGACGGTCTGGTCGAGACGCGATGCGTCGCCGCCCTCGGCAAACAGCAGATCGAGCAGCGGCCGGTCGAGATGCCCCTCCAGCAAACCGGCGCAGCGTTCGAGCGCATCGCGGAACACCGCGCTGTCGCGATAGAGCGTGCGCGCCATGCCGGCATATTGCGCGCCCTGCCCGGTGAACAGGAAGGCGATGCGCGGCGGATCGCGCCGCGCGGCATGCGCGGTAACGACGCCGGCTGCTTCCTTGCCGTTCGCCAGCGCCGAGAGACCGGCGGCGAACATATCGGCCGTTTCCGCCACCAGCGTCGCCCGATGGGGAAAATGCGCGCGCCCGGCATTGGCCGTGTAGCAGAGGTCGGCAAGGTCCTCGTCCGGCAACGCCGCGATGCGGACGGCATAGTCACCCGCCAGCACGGCGAGCGCCGCAGGCTCCTTCGCCGACAGCGCCAGCAGCTTCGGCCGGCCCACGCCGGTATCCGCAACCATTGCCGGCGCCGGCGCGTCTTCCAGCACCACATGCGCATTGGTGCCGCTGAAGCCGAACGAACTGACGCCGCCGATGCGCCGCCCGCCAATCGGCTGCCATTCGCTCGCATGCGTCGGCACGCGCACCGGCAGTTCGTCCCATGGAATATGCGGGCTGGGATTGGCGAAGTGCAGATTGGCCGGAATGGTGCGATGCGCCAGCGCCAGCACCACCTTGATCAGGCCGACGACACCGGCCGCCGATTCCAGATGGCCGATATTGCTCTTCACCGAACCGACGGCGAGCGGCGCCTCGGCCGGACGGCCCGGCGCGAACACCGCGCCGAGCGCCCGCATCTCCAGCGGGTCGCCGAGTTGCGTCGCGGTGCCGTGCGCCTCGATATAGCCGACATCGTGCGGCGCGAAACCGGCGCGATCCAGCGCCTCGCGGATCACCGCCTCCTGCGCGGTGCCGTTCGGCGCCGTGAGGCTGCTGCTGGCGCCGTCCTGATTGACGGCACTGCCGCGGATCACGGCGAGGATGCGATCGCCATCGGCCTGCGCATCGCAAAGCCGCTTGAGCACGACGACGCCGCAGCCCTCGCCGCGCGCGAAACCGTCCGCCGACGCATCGAAAGTCTTGCAGCGGCCGTCCGGCGCCAGCATGCGGGCGCGCGACAGCGCCACATACATGTCGGGCGACAGAATGAGATTGACGCCGCCGGCCAGCGCCATGCGGCTTTCGCCGGCGCGCAGCGACTGACAGGCAAGATGCACGGCGACGAGCGACGACGAACAGGCAGTGTCGATGGTCAGGCTCGGACCCTGCAAGCCGAGCAGATAGGACAGCCGCCCGGTGACGATGCTGTGCGCGATACCGGAGGTGAAATGCGCATCGAGCAGCGCCGGATCGTTGGCGCGCAATTGCAGATAGGTATAGTCGCTGTTGCAGACGCCCATGAAAACGCCGGTGCGCGATCCATCTTGCCGGTCTGGCGCCTGGCCTGCATGTTCCAGCGCCTCCCAGCAGACTTCGAGCAACATGCGCTGCTGAGGATCCATGCCCTGCGCTTCGCGCGGCGCGATGCCGAAGAATGCCGGATCGAACTGATCGACCGACGACAGGAAGCCGCCGTTGCGGGTGGCGATACGCCCCGGCTTGTCCGGGTCCGGATCGTAGAGGGCATCGATATCGAAGCGCTCCGGCGGGATCGGGCCGATGCCGTCGATGCCGTCGTGCAGCAGACGCCAGAAACTGTCGGCGCCGTTGCCGCCGCCGGGCGTCCGGCAGCTCAGGCCGATGACGGCGATCGGCTCGCGCGCCGCCTGCTGCAGCGTCGCCAGCTTCGCCTCGGCCTCGGCCAGCGCCAGGAACGCGCGCTTCAGCGGCGACATATTGCCGTCGCCCGTATCCAGCCGCGGGATGTGATCCTGCGCGTTCATGACACGGCAAACCGTTTGGCCAGCAATTGCTCGATCTCGGCGTCGCTCATCGCCGCAATGGCTTCGGCCTGCACGCTGGCGGCGGCCGGCGCGGTCGCAGCGTGCGCTGCCGCCGTGACCGGCGATGCGGCAGGCGCAAGCCGTTCGCAAAGATGCGCGGCGATGGCGCCGATCGTCGGATGGTCGAACATCAGGGATGCCGGCAGCGGCCGTTCGAGCTCAAGCTGCCGGCCGAGATGCTTGCGAAGCTGCACCGCCATCAGCGAGTCCATGCCGATATCCATCAGCCGTTCGTCGCGGCCGATATCGCCGTCCATCTTCAGCACGCTCTTCACCGTGTTGCGCACGACGTCGCAAAGCAGATCATGGCGGTCGGCCGGCAGCGTCTCGATAACGAGATCGCGCAGGCGTACCGCAGGCACTTCGGCGGCAGACGCCGGCTGGATGGCGATGGCATCGCCCGTCGTCGCGGCGGCCGCCACCGCACTCGCCTCGCCGGCGACGCGCGCCACCAGCACATGCTGGCCGAGATGCGCTGCGGCGGAGCCGGCCTTCGGCCAGGCGTCCGCGTCTTCGAAGCCGGCATCGCGCAGCGCCGCGATCCAGGTCTGCGGCGGCAGCAGCGGGTTGTCGGTGCGCAGATCGTCGGCGAAATGCTGCCAGCCCTCGATCAGCCCGGTCGTCATGTCGAACCAGTCGAGATGCACGGTGGACTCGACGAGCATCAGCAATCCGCCCGGCGCCAGCAGCGTCCGCAGCCGGTCGAGCGCCAGCCGCAGATCGGTGCTGGCATGGATCGCATTGGCGGAGACGACGACATCGAAGCTGCCGGCGGCGATGCCCTGATCCGACAACTCCTTGTCGATGTCCAGCCGCGCATAGGCGACGAACGGATAGCGGCCGAAACGTTCGCGGCCGCGTTCCAGGAACACGTCGGTCACGTCGGTGAACAGATAGCGCGTCGCCTCTGGCACGAGCAGCGGCAGCAGCGCGGCGGTGGTGCCGCCGGTGCCGGCGCCGACTTCGAGCACGCGCAGTGGCCGCGCGGCAGTGAAATGGCGCGCATGCGTTTCCAGCGCCGCACCGGCCAGCGCGTTGACGTAACGCATCGTCGTCGAACGCTCGTAAAGGTTTTCCGCGAGATCGAACGCGCCCTGCGGGAACAGCGATTCCAGCGGGCTTTCCGCACCGCGCACCACCGCGCCGACGAGCGCGCCGCAGTGACGCGCGTAATCGAGCAGCGGCCGGTTGTCGGCAAAGCGCTGCTCTGCCCGCGACCACAGCGCCGCGAGGTCCGGCTCGGCAAGCGGCGCGTCGGCGACACAGGCTTCGCCGTCGCGCCGCAGATGTCCGCGCGCGACGAGACTGTCGAGCCAGCGCGCCAGCAGATGCCGATAGGTCGGCTTGATGCCGGCGGATTGCAGAACCTCGTCCAGCGTGCGGCGCTCGCCCGCCTGCACGAAGACGCCGGCCTCGCGCAGCGTGCGCGCCGCATGCGCAGCGGTCAGGTCGGCAAGGCACGCCCATTTGTCCGGATAGGACGCGGCATTGAGATCGAGCGGCCCGCGCTCCGCCTGCCGGTCGAGTGCAGATGCGACACGCGCCCAGCGCCCGGCTGCATCAACCTGCATCGGCGTCGTCCGGAATGCGTCGTCGACCCAGTGGCGGGTGCGGCGGAATGGATAGGTCGGCAGCGCAACGCGGCGGCGCGCATAGCCACGATCGAAACCGTCCCAGTCGGGATCCACGCTGGCGGCATAGAGGTGCTGGAGACTGTCGAGCAGCGTCTGCCAGTCGTCGCCGTCGCGGCGCAGCGACGGCAACCATTCCACGGCTGCATCGGGCACGCATTCAGCGGCCATGCCGAGCAGCACCGGATGCGCGCCGATCTCGACGACATGGGTGACGCCCTGCCCGATCAGCGTATCGACCGAGCGCGCGAACTGCACCGGCGCGCGCATCTGCGTCAGCCAATAATCCGGATGGCCGATTTCGTCCGGGCCGGCGCGGTCGCCGGTGACATTGGAAACGAGCGCGATACGCGGCGCATGAAATTGCACGCTCTCCAGCGCCTCGCGCAGCGCCGGCAGCGCCGGCTCGACGAACGGCGAATGCGCGGCAAACGAGATGCGCAACATCTTCGCGCGGATGCCGGCGTTGTCGAAACGCGCAACGGCGGCTTCGACGGCATCGCGCGGACCGCTGACGACGACGTGTTCGGGGCCGTTAAAGGCGGCGATGCTCACATCGGCGCCCGCCGCCTTGAGCGCCGCCTCGACCGTGGCCGGAGCGGCGAACACCGTCGCCATCCCGCCGACGACGTCGACGCTGTCGCCGAGCGCCTGCGTCGCCCGCCCGCGCGCGACGACGAGCCGCGCCGCATCGGCGAGCGACAGAACGCCGGCAACGCAGGCAGCGGCATATTCGCCGAGGCTGTGACCGGCGACCACCGCCGGCACGATCCCCCAGGCGCGCCACAGTTCGGCAAGCGCATATTGAAGCGCGAAGTTCGCCGGATGCGCGATATCGGTGTCGTTGATCCGCTCGGCATCGGCGGCAACGAAGACGAGATCATGCAGCGGCTGCGACAGGTGCGGCGCCAGCGCATCGGCGCAACGGTCGAACGCCGCGTGGAACACCGGCGACGTATCGTAGAGCGTGCGCGCCATGCCGGCATGCTGCGCACCCTGCCCGGTGAACAGGAAACCGATGCGCGGCGCGCCGGCATCTCGGCGGCGACCGGCAACCAGCGCGACATCCGGCTCGCCCGCGGCGTAAGCGGCGAGGCTGCGCCGCAGATCGTCCGCCGTTTCGCCACTCACCGAAAGCCGGTGCGCGAAATGCGACCGTCCGGCATTGGCGGTGAAGCAGATATCGGCAAGCGGCGCGTCCGGCGTCAGCACCGCCTGATAGCGGCGCGACAGCTCGGCGAGCGTATCGACATCGCGCGCCGACAGCGCCAGCAGATGCCGCGGCCGCTCCATCGCCTGTTCGTCCGCGACGACAGCCGGCGGCGCCTCGATCACCACATGCGCATTGGTGCCGCTGAAGCCGAACGCACTGACGCCGGCGATGCGCCGGCCATGGGCCGCCGGCCAGGAGGTCACCGTCGTCGGCACCGCAACCGGCATCGCCTGCCAATCGATATGCGGATTGCCGGCGCTGAAATGCAGATGCGGCGGAATCTCGCCCCGCTGCAATGCGAGGATCACCTTGACCACCCCGGCGATGCCGGCCGCCGCTTCGAGATGTCCAATATTGGTCTTCACCGAACCGATCAGCAGCGGATGGCCGCCGTCGCGTCCGGCACCGAGCGCGGCATGCAGCGCGCCGACCTCGATGGGATCGCCAAGCGGCGTGCCGGTGCCGTGCGTCTCGACATAGCCGATATCGGTGGGCGTCACCTGCGCCGCATCGAGCGCGGCGCGGATCACCGCTTCCTGCGAAGGCCCGTTCGGCGCGGTCAGTCCGCTGCTGCGACCATCCTGATTGATGGCGCTGCCCCGGACGACGGCGAGGATGCGGTCGTTGTCCTTCAGCGCGTCCGACAGGCGGCGCAGCACCAGCATGCCGCAGCCTTCGCCGCGCACGTAACCGTCTGCGGCGGCATCGAAGGTCTTGCAGCGGCCGTCGGCCGCCATCATTCCCGCCTTCGAGAAGTTGATGTTCATCTCCGGCGTCAGGATCAGATTGACGCCACCCGCCAGCGCCAGATCGCATTCGCCAAGCCGCAGCCCCTGACAGGCGAGATGCAGCGCGACCAGCGACGACGAACAGGCGGTATCGACGGCGATCGCCGGCCCGCGCGCGCCCAGCACATAAGAAAGGCGCCCGGCCGCCACGCTGTAGGCGTTGCCGGTGCTGTAATAGGTGTCGATGGCATCGGTGCGCGCGAACAAGGCGCGGCCGTAGTCGCCATTGGCGATGCCGAGATAGACGCCGGCACTGGCGCCGTTGAGCGCGGCCGGCGCGTGGCCGGCATTCTCCAATGCCTCCCACGTCACCTCCAGCAACAGGCGCTGCTGCGGATCCATGCTCGCCGCCTCGCGCGGCGAAATGCCGAAGAACTCCGCATCGAAGCGATCGACCTGATCGAGGAACGCACCGTAGCGTGTCGTCATCTTGCCCGGCGCGTCCGGGTCGACGTCGTAGAAACGGTCGAGCGGCCAGCGGTCGGCGCCGATCTCGCGCACCGCGTCGGTGCCCGACCACAGCAGATCGGCGAAACGCGCGGCGTCGTTCGCCCCGCCGGGAAAGCGGAAGCCCATGCCGACGATGGCGACGGGTTCGTTGCGGCCGGCTTCCAGCTCGGCGACACGGCTGCGCAATGCGCGGATTTCGATCAGCGCCCGCTTGACCGGATCGTTGATGATGGTGCGCTGATCCATCATCCGCTCCTTCCCGCATCGCCGAGCTCCAGCTCGCGCAGCAGCAGCGCCTCTGCGGCCTCCGGCGAGAGACGCTCGATATCGTCCGCGTCGACCGGCGGGATATCGGACTCCGGCGGCGTCAGCTCCCACACCGTCATCAGATGCGCCGTCAGCGCGTCCAGCGTCGGGTGATCGAAGCCCAGCGTCGCCGACAGGGGCTTGCCGCAGGCGCGAACCAGCACGTTGCGCAATTCCACCGCCATCAGCGAGTCGACTCCCAGTTCTTTCAGCGGGCGGCGCGGATCGAAAACCGCATCGGCGTCGGCGCCGAGCAGCAGCCGCACCTGCTCCGACACCTGCCCGAGCACTTCATCACGGCGCTGGCTGTCGGGCAGCGCCCGCACCCGGGCAAGGAAGCCGTCGTGCTGTCCATTCGTCTGCTTCGCGGCCGGCCGCGATCCCGGCGGCTGCGCACCGCGCGCCACGGCAGAGAAGATGTCGCGGTCGGCGCTCTCCGGCAGCGACGCCATGAAGCGCGACCAGTCGATCGGCAGCACCGCGCCATAGGCGACGCCGCGCGCAAGCAGCACTTCGAGCCCGGCAAAGCCGGTCGCCGGCACGATCTTGCGCAAGCCGCGGGCCTGCCAGACATCGGCGCCGTGAAGCGTTTGTTCGGCGGCCATGCCGGCATCCGCCCATGCGCCCCAGGCGACGCTCAACGCGGGCAGGCCGACGGCGCGGCGTGCCTGCGCCAGCGCATCGAGCTGCGCATTGGCGGCGGAATAGACGCCCTGCCCCGGCGCGCCGAGCACGACGCCGGCAGCCGAATACAGAATGAAGAAGTCGAGCGGCAGATCGCGCGTCAGGTCGTGCAGCAGCCACGCGCCATGCGCCTTGCCGCGCAGCACCGCCTGCCCGTCGTCCCAACGCTGGTTGAGCAGCACCGCGTCCCGCAGCACGCCGGCCGCATGCACGACGCCGGCCAGCAGCGGCATGTGTGCGCGAATGTCGTCGCGGATCGCCGTCATCGCCGCACGGTCGGCAACATCGGCGCAGGCGATGCGAACGGCGATGCCCTGCGATTCAAGTGCGGCAATGCGATCCGCCGCCGATCGACGCGGCGGCTGCCGCCCGGTGAGCACGATGTAACGCGCGCCGCGCCGCGCCAGCCATTCCGCGGTTGCAAGACCCAGCGCGCCGAGCCCGCCGGTGATCCAGTAGGTCGCGCTCGTCCGCACCCGCGTCGCGTCGTCCCCGGAGAGCGTGTCGCACGCGATGCGCAGCACGATCTTGCCGGTGTGCAGCGCCTGCGCCATGAAGCGCATCGCCTCGCGCGCCTGCTCGACCGGATACACCGTCACCGGCAGCGGCCGCAGCGCATCCGCGCGCAGGCCGGCGACGATGGCATCCAGCATCGGCCGCAGCAGCGTGTGGTCGGCCAGCGCCTTGCCGCCGAGATCGTATGGATAATAGAGAACATCCGGCCGCTCGCTCCGCATCCCCTCGGCCGAGCGGATGCCGCGTTTGCCCAGTTCCAGGAAACGTCCGCCTGTTGCCAGCGTGCGCAGGCTCGCGCCGATGAAATCGTCAGCCAGCGAATTCAGCACGACATCGACACCCCGGCCGCCGGTCTCGGCAAGGATCGCGTCGGCAAAATCCAGCGAGCGGGAATCGTAGACATGCGCCACGCCGAGGCCGCGCAGCATGTCCCGTTTCTCGGGCGAGCCGGCCGTCGCGAAAATCTCCGCGCCGCAGCGTTGCGCCAGTTGCACGGCGGCAAGGCCGACGCCGCCTGCCGCGGCATGGATCAGCACGCGCTCGCCGGATTGCAGTTTCGCCAGATCGTGCAGCCCGTGCCACGCGGTGAGGAATGCAACCGCGATGCCGGCTGCATCGTCGAAGCCGATCCTCTCCGGGATCGGCGCCAGAAACGCCGCCGGCACCACGACCTCCGTCGCCATGCTGCCGGGCGCGAAACCGAAAACGCGATCGCCGACGCCGAGACCGGTGACGGCGCTGCCGACCTCGACCACTACGCCGGCGCACTCCGCGCCGAGCGCCATCGGCTCAGGATAAAGGCCGAGCGGGATCAGCACATCGCGGAAGTTCAGTCCGGCAGCAACCACGGAAAGCCGCACCGCGTCCGGCGGCAAAGACACGCGGCGCGCCTCGTGCCAGTCGACGCCGTCGAACGTGCCGGGACGCACGACGGAAAGCTGCATGGGCGCGCATGCACTGTTTGCAGCTTCTGTCTCGACGACACGTCGCAGGCGCGGGATCCAGCGTCCGCCATCGCGCAACGCGATACGCGGCGGCGCATCGGCATGAAGTTCGGACAGCAGATGCCCCGTGGCCACCTCGTGCGACGGATCGAGATCGACAAGGCGGGACTTCAGTTCCGGATGCTCGCGCGCGATCACCGTCGCCAGTCCCCACGCACCGGCGGCACGCGGCCGCAGCAAGTGCGCGGGTTCGCCCGCGACCCGTTGCGCGCCGCGCGTCAGGATGGCGAACCGCGTATCGCCGCGCGCGTCGTGCCGCGCCAGCGCCTGAACCAGATGCAGGAGCGAGCCGAGCCCCGCCGCATCGTCGCGCGCCGCCGATTGCGACGCCTCGCCGGCGAATGTTGCAGCATCGAGATTCCAGCAATGGACGATCTGTCCGCCTTGCCAGCCGATATCGGCGAGAAGGCGCCGCGCGTGAGCCGGATCGGACGGATCGATGGTCCAGTCGTTGCCTGCCCCGCTCGCAAACGCGGCTCCGCGCCGCACCAGGCTGACACGGCCGCCAGCCGCGGCGATGGTCGCCGCCAGCGCGTCCGCTGTCCCGCCATCGTCGGCGAACAGGAGCCAGTCGCCGGCCGGTTTATGGGCATCGCGCGGCGGATCGCCGGCACGCTGCCAGACGATGTCGTAGAGATCCTGATGCGGCGATGCCGCGGCAAAGACGTCGGCATCCGCGCGCGCGAAGCGCATGCCTTCGATCAGCGCGACGCACGTACCGTCCGGCGTTTCGAGCGACGCGTCGGCGACGATGGCATCGGCCGTCATCGCGCGGATGCGCGCGCGCGCCAGCAGATGACGGTGTTCGCCGCCGGCGACGACGACACGTTCGGCGGCAACCGGCAGGTGGACATCCGACGACAGCGGCTGTCCCGATCCACCGGCGGCGGCAACCGAGCAGAGTTGCAGCAATGCATCGAGCAGCACCGGATGCAGGAGATGCCCCCGCGCTTCGAGCAGCTCCGGCAGATCGACATTCGCCTGCGCGGCGTCTCGCGTCGCCGCGATCGCGTCGAGCGCACGAAACGACGGCCCGAAGGCGACGCCCAGATCGTCGAACCGCGCATAGAGATCGGCGGCGGTGTGCCGATAGTCGACCGGCGACGTTTCCAGAGATGAACCGCGTTCGGCGGCTCCCGCCGCCTCGGCGCCGGCGACCAGCCGCCACGATACGCTGCCGTCCGACGCGACGACCGCTTCGTGCCACGCCAGTTCGATCATGTCTCCATGCGGCGTCGCCATGACCTGCCAACGCGCCGGGGTCTGTTCGTCCTCCGGCACCATCAGCGGGCGATGAATGACGAAACGCCGGAGCTGCACCGGTGCGTCCCGTCCAAGCACTCTGCCGGCAACAAAGACAAAGCCTTCCAGCATCGCCGCCGCAGGCAACGGCAGCCGGCCGAAGATCCGGTGATCGGCGAGCCACGGGCGTGCGCTCGCGGAATCGCCTTCGAGGAGATGCAGATCGCCGGTCGCCGCGACGACATAAGTCGCGAACAGCGGATGCAGCGCCGCAGCCGCAGTCAGCGATTGCGCCGGCCGCTTGCGGATCCAGTAGCGCTGGCGCTGCCACGGATAGGACGGCAGCGTTGCAACGCGCTGCCTGCCATGCTGCACGGCCGCCCAGTCGAGATCGCAGCCCGCTGCATAAAGCCCGACGCAGGTCTGCAGCAGCGCTTCGCGCTCCGGCTTGCCACGACGCAAGGTGGCGACGACAGGCCGGACGGCACCGCGCGCCGCGACGCACTCCGTGATCGACGCGCCGAGCACCGGATGCGGACTGAGTTCGACGAAGAGATCGCAGCCATCCGCCGCCATCGCATCGATGGCGGCGGCAAAGCGAACCGTCTGCCGGACATTGCGTCCGAAATAGGCAGCGTCGAAACGCATCTCGCCGGCCATTTTTCCGGTGACGGTCGAATAGAACGCCACAGCGGATGCCGTGCTGCTTACATTTCCCAGCGCGGCGACCAGCCGCTCCTGCATCGGCGCCATCTGCGCGCTGTGAAACGCATAGGGCACGTCGAGCATGCGATGACCGACGCCACGCGCGGCGGCCGACGCCAGCGCCTCGCGCAGCGCCTCCGCCTCGCCCGACAGCACGATGCTGCGCGGCGCATTGACGGCGGCGATGGCAAGCCGCTCGCCGTAGGGCGCGATCAGCGCGGCCGCCTCCGCCTCGCTGACGGCAAGCGCGGCCATGCGCCCGCCACCGGTCGCGTCCTGCATAATGCGGCCGCGATGCCAGACGATGCGCATCGCCTCCGCCAGATCGAGCACGCCGGCGGCATGCAGCGCGGCGATCTCGCCGACGCTGTGACCGGCGATCATATCGGGCGTCACGCCCCAGGATCTCAGCAATGCCGCGAGCGATACCTGGATCGAGAACAGCGCCGGTTGCGCGACGATCGTCTGATCGAGCTGCGAGCGGTCTTCCGGCGCGGCGAGCCGGTCGAGCAGCGACCAGCCCGAGAGCGGCTTCAGCAAAGCGTCGCAGGCCGCCATGCTGTCGCGAAACACCGGCTCCTCGGCCAGCAATTGCCGGCCCATGGCGAACCATTGCGGTCCCTGCCCGCTGAACACGAAGCCGATCTTCGGCGCTTCCGCTCCCGGTTCCGGCGTCGCGACATCATGCATGCGGCGTTGCAGATCGTCGGTCAGGCGGCTGCGCAATTCGCCAGCATCGCGACCGACGACGGCGGTTCGGCAGCGATAATGCGTACGCCGCTGCGCCGCGGTGAAGCAGAGATCGGCCTGCGTCTGTTGCGTATCGGCCAGAAGCTCTACCCAAGCCGACGACAGATCGCGCAACGCCTCCGGTGTCTGTGCCGACAGCGGCAGGATATGCACCGCGCCGTCGGCAGCCGCACCAACAACAGCGGCCGGTCGCGGCGCTTCTTCGACGATGACATGGGCATTGGTGCCACCGACCCCAAACGAACTGACGGCGGCGCAGCGCGGCTGCGCGCCCGCCGGCCACGGTTCAAGCGACGTCGGTATCCGCAGCCGCGTGCCTGCGAGCGCAATGTGCGGATTGAGCGTCGCGAAGTTCACCTGCGGCGGAATCGCCGCATGCCGCAGCGCCTGCACCGCCTTGATCAGCCCGGTGATGCCCGCCGCCGCTTCCAGATGTCCGACATTGGCCTTGGCCGAGCCGAGGAAACATGGCGCTGCATCGACGCGCCCGAGCGCCGCCGCGATTGCCTCGACCTCGATCGGATCGCCAAGCGCCGTGCCGGTGCCGTGCGTCTCGACGAAACCGATGCGATCCGGCTCCAGCATCGCCGACGCCAGAGCGTCGCGGATCAGATGCTCCTGCGCCGGGCCGTGCGGCGCGGTGAGGATCGTCGAGTGCCCATCCTGATTCACCGCCGAACCGCGGATCACCGCCAGCACCCGGTCCTCGTTCACGACCGCATCCGACAGCCGCTTGAGCACGATAACGCCGCAACCTTCGCCGCGTCCGAATCCGTCGGCGCTCGCGTCGAAAGTCTTGCACTGGCCGTCGGGCGCCATGAAGCCGACCTTCGACATCGACACCATCAACTCGGGCGCGACGATCAGCGACACACCACCGGCAAGCGCGATATCGGTTTCGCCGGCACGCAGGCTCTGGCAGGCCAGATGCACGGCGACGAGCGACGACGAGCATGCGGTATCGATCGAGAGACTCGGGCCACGCAGGTCGAGATGATACGAGAGCCGGTTGGCGAGCACGCTGTGCAACGTGCCGGTCAGCGTCCGCAGATCGATCTGCTCGGGATCGCTGTACTGCAGATGCGTATAGTCGTTGTGATAGCTGGCGATGTAGACGCCGGTGCGGCTGCCGCGCAGCGCGCCATGCGGCAGTCCGGCGTCGTCGATGGCCTCGATCGCGACTTCCAGAAACAGCCGCTGCTGCGGGTCCATCCGTTCCGCCTCGCGGCGCGGAATGCCGAAATAGGCGGCATCGAAGCCGTCGACCCGATCCAGAAATCCGGCGCGGCGCGTCACCGACTTGCCAGGAGCGGCACCATCGGCATCGAACCACGCATCGCCGTCCCAGCGGTCGGCAGGGATACCGGAAACCGCGTTCACGCCCTCGCGCAGCAGACGCCAGAACCGTTCCGGCGTATCGCCGCCGCCGGGCACGCGGCAGCCGATGCCGACGATGGCAATCGGATCGGCCTGCAGCAGCGGCGCCGCCTGCTCGCGCATGCGCTTCGCCATCAATGCCAGCTTGACGGCGGACAGCGGCCGGATGGGCGTAGGCACAGGCATGGGCGAATTCATGGCCCGCTCCTCACGCACGCAACGCGGCGAGAGCTTCCTCGTCCGAAAGCTCTGCAAGACCGGTGACATGGTCCGGAAGCGGCAGGATGGCGCGCTGCGGCGGCTGCGCCGGCGGCGCATCGCCCACGCCGGCAAGATGCGCGACAAGCGTCGCAACGGTCGGATAGTTCCACGCCAGCGTCGCCGACAGCGAGCGGCCGAGCGCCGCTTCGAGGCGGTTGCGCAATTCGATCGCCATCAACGAACTGAGGCCCATCGAGCCCAGCGTGCGCCGCGGATCGAGCTCGGCAGGCGTCAGCTTCAGCACCTTGCCGACCGCATCGCGCACCACCGCGTCGAGCAGACGCCGGGACTCGGCTGCATCCGCCGCCAGCAATTGCTGCGGCAGATCGACGGCGGAAAGCCGCATATCGCCCAGCACTGAACGATAGAGCGGATCGCCGCTGGCGCGATGATCGGTCTTGAACCGCGCCCAGTCCACCGGCAGCACCACCGGGCAGGCAATATCGCGCGCGCACAGCCAACCGAACAACATTGCGCCGCGCTCCGGCGCAAAACTGCCGATGCCCTGCCGCGCCATTTCGGCGACGTTCAGCCGGCCGGCGTCATTGTTGACGAGGCCGGTGTTCTCCCACACGCCCCAGGCAATGCTCTGCGCCGGCAGGCCGCGCGCGCGGCGATCCTGCGCCAGCGCATCGAGCCCGGCATTGGCGGCCGCATAGTTCGCCTGACCGGCCTGCACCTGAAATGCGCCGGTGGAAGAGAACATCACGAACAGATCAAGATCCGGCAGCAGCGCATCGAGATGCTGCGCGCCGTGCAGCTTCGGCGCGACGGCGGCATCGAACTGTGCGGCCGTCATCGTTCCGGCGAGATGGTTGTCGAAGCGGCCGGCGGCGTGAATGACCCCCGCGATCTTCGGCCAGCCCTCGGCGGCGTAACGCGCAAGGAAGGCGCGGAGCGCCTGCTCGTCGCCGACATCGACGGCCGCCACATGCACCGCGACGCCCGCCTGTTCCAGTGCACGGATCGCGGCAACGCGGCGGCCCGCCACGTCATCCGGCGGCAGCGAGCCCCAGGTCTCGCGCGGCGGCAGCGGCGTACGGCCGACCAGGATCAGCCGGCGCGCGCCGGCCAGCGCCATCGCATCGGCAATCTGCAGGCCAACTTCGCCGAGCCCGCCGGTGATGAGATAGGCAGCATCGCGACGCCACGCATAAGGCGTGACGCGCGCTTCGCTGTCGTCGTCCTCAACGATACGCAGGACAAAGCGGCGCCCATTGCGAAACGCGATCTGGTTTTCGTCGTCGGGTTGCAGCAGCTGCGAGGCAAGCAGCAAGGCCGCATCGGACGTGGTCTGCGACGGATCGAGATCGATCAGCCCGCCCCAGAGATCCGGATGCTCCTGCGCGACCACGCGCGCGGCGCCCCATGCCGCCGCCTGATGCGCCGACACCCGTTCGGCACCAACGGACTGCGCACCGCGACTCACCACCCAGATGCGGGTTCGCAGATTGCTCTCCTCGACTGCCTGCAACAGACGCAACGGCAGATAGCCGGCGGCAGCCGTGTCGGGCAGCACGAGAACGATGCCAACAGGAGCGCCACCGATAGCAAGCGCGGCGACAGCGGTTTCGAGATGCGCCAGCGTCGTGATGCTGATCGTTGCGTTATCGCGCGCGAGCTGTGCGGCCAGCGTGCCGGTCAGGCCGGCATCGTCGCAGGCGATCAGCCATTGGGCGGCAACCGCTGACTTTAAAGGTTCGCGCTCCGTCCCGCCGGCATCGATCCATTGCAGGCGATGCAGCCAGCCGCGCATCTCGTCGTCGAGCGCAACCGGCCGGTGCGCGGCATCGGCAGACGCAGCGCGCAGTTCCGCCGCCTCGGCCCAGTGCCGCGTGCGGTTCCACGGATGGCGCGGCAGCGCCACGCTACGCCCGTTCTCCGGCATCAACCGCTGCCATTCGATGGGATAGCCGGCCGCCCAGAGCGCGCCGATCCCGGCGAGCAGCGACGCCTGCTCCGGCTCCTCGCGCCGGCCGCTGCCGATCGCCGTCACCCGGCGATCGCACGACTGCGCGACATCATGAACCGAATGGAGCAGCACGGGATGCGGACCAAGTTCGATCACGGTGTTGATGCCATCGGCCAGCATCTGCCGCATCGTCGCGCCGAACAGAACCGGCTGCCGGATATTGCGCGCCCAGTAATCCGCGCCAAGCTCTTCGCCCTCGGCACGGCGACCGAGCACGGTCGAATAGAACGCAATGCGCGCCGTCTGCGGAGCAAGACCGGCGAGACCCGCGGCGAGCTCCTCCGCCAGCGGCTGCATCTGCGGACTATGCGAGGCAACGTCGACATTGATCAGCCGCGAGAAGATGTTGTCGCGCTCGAACTGCGCGAGCAGTTCCTTCACCGCTTCTGGCTCGCCCGAGATCACCACCGAGCGCGGGCCGTTTGCAGCGGCGACGGATACCTTGTCCTCATGACCGGACAGGCGTTGCGTCACCTCCTCGATCGGCAGATCGACGAGCGCCATCGCACCGTGGCCGCTGGCACGACGCATGAGACTGCTGCGCAGGCACACGATGCGCATCGCGGACGGCAAATCCAGCACGCCGCTGATGCAGGCGGCACCGACCTCACCCATGCTGTGGCCGACGACGGCATCCGGCTCGACCCCGAGCGAACGCCACAGCGCCGCATAGGCGATAGCGACGGCGACCAGCACCGGCTGGATGACGTCGATGCGGTCGAGCTCGAAAGCGTCGGTTCCCGGCTCGGCGGCAAGCTGCTTAACGATCGACCAGTCGACGATGGCGCGGATCGCGTCGTCGCATTGGTTCAATGCGGCAAGGAAAACCGGCTCGGACCGCATCAGTTCGCGCGCCATGCCGATCCACTGGCCGCCCTGCCCCGGTATGACGAACGCAACTCGCGGTGCTTCGTCGGCGACCGGAGCGACATCGGCGGTGTCGTCGGCGAAGCGGCGCAACTCCTCGATCATGCCGGCTGTGTCGGCAGCGACGAACGCCATGCGATAATCCTGAGGCGTACGCCGTGTCGCGGCGCTCCGGCACACGTCGCGCAACGAAGCGGCGTCTGACGCGAGCAGCGCCTGATAATCACCGGCAAGCTGGCGCAGCGCCGTGGCACTGCGGGCCGAGAGCGGCAGCACCTGCGCCGCTCGTGACATAGCCGCCGCCGGTGACACGGCCGCCGCGTCCCGATGCGGCGCCTCGCCCAGCACGACATGGGCATTCGATCCGCTGATGCCGAAAGCGCTGACGCCAGCCAGACGTTCGCCGCCGCGTGTCGGCCACGGCGTTGCCGCGCGCGCGATGGCGCAGGGAAAATCGTCCCACGCAATCGCCGGATTGAGCTGATCGCAATGCAGGCTCGGCGGGATCGTCCCGCGATGCAAAGCCAGCGCCGCCTTGATGAGGCCAGCAATGCCGGCGGCGCCCTCGGTGTGGCCGATACCGGTCTTGACCGAACCGACATAAGCCGGCTCCGGCGCATGGGCAGCACCGCTTTCGCCGATCACCGCGGCGATCGCACCGAGTTCGACCGGATCGCCGACCTTCGTGCCGGTGCCATGCGCCTCGAAATAACCGACATCGCCGATCGAGCGGCCGGCATCGGCATAGGCGGCGCGCAGCAGGTCCTCCTGCCCCGACCGGCTCGGCGTGCCCATCGAACCCGAACTGCACCCGTCATTGTTGGTGGCGCTGCCATGAATGACCGCATAGATGCGGTCGCCGTCGGCAACCGCCTGTTCCAACGGCTTCAGCACGACGAGACCGGCGCCTTCGCTGCGCACATAGCCGTCGGCGCGCGCGTCGCCGAACTTGCAGCGACCGTCAGCCGCCATCATCCGGCTTTGCGAATAGGCGATGCTGATGTGCGGCTGCAGGATGACATTGACGCCGCCAGCCAACGCGACCTCGCACTCGCCGCTGCGGATGGCGCGCACCGCCAGATGCACGGCGACGAGCGACGACGAGCAGGCGGTGTCGAGCGTCAGCGACGGCCCGTTCAATCCGAGCGCATAGGAAATACGGCCCGACGAGGCGTAGCGGCCGCTGCCGGTGGTCATCTGGAAATCCACCGCCTCCGGATCGCCGAACAGCCGCCCCTCGAAATCGCTGAGCCACTGACCGACATAGACCCCGGCGCGCGCAGTACGCAGCCGGGTCAGATCCTGCCCGGCGTCCTCGAAGGCTTCCCACGCGGTTTCCAGCAGCAGCCGCTGCTGCGGATCCATCCGCTCCGCCTCGCGCGGCGAAATGCGGAAGAAGGCAGCATCGAAAGCGTCGATGTGATCGAGGAAGCCACCCCAGCGGGTCATGATCCGGCCGGGCGTCGCCGGCTGCGGATCGAAATAGCGGCCGATATCGATCCGGCTTTGCGGAATCTCGGTGATCGCGTCGCGTCCGTCACTCAACAGTTGCCAGAAGCTTCCGGCGTCCGTCACGCCGCCGGGGAACCGGCAGCCGATACCGACGATCGCGACCGGCCCTGCCCTCGCCTTCCAGGCTGCATGGGAAATCCAATCGGTCATGTGACGCGCTCCTGCGGCGGCACGACCGCCGTGACCGTCGCAAGCCGGGCCGATACATCGGCGAGAACCTCGGTTCGCTGCGCATCGAGATAGAAATGACCGCCGGGAAAGATCCGCATGTCGAATGTGCCGGTGGTTTCACGCCGCCATTGGGCAATATCCATCGGAGACACGAAACGGTCCTCCGCACCGCCGAACACCGTCAGCGGACAGTGGAGCGGCGGGCGCTGCGGCGGACGGTAGGTTTCAAGCGCGGTGATGTCGGCGCGCAGGCAGGGCAGCAACAGCGCCAGAACATCCGCATGGGCCAGGATCTCATCCGGAATGCCGCCATAGCGGCGCTGGATCTCGGCAACGAATTCGGCGTCTGGAAGAACATGCAGCAGCGAGGACGGGTCCGGCACCCGCGGAGCCCGGCGCGCCGAAACGATAAGGTGCCGCGGCGCTTTCCAGCCGCGCGCCGCCAGCGCATGTGCCACTTCGAATGCCAGCAGCCCCCCCATGCTGTGCCCGAACAGGGCGAACGGACGATCCAGGTAATCGGCCATCGCATCGACCACCGCATCGACCATCGCGCCGATCGACGACAGCGGCGGCTCCTGCAGCCGGTTGGCACGGCCGGGCAACTGGATGGCGCAGACATCGATCCCATCCGCCAGACCGGACGGCCAAAGCCGGAACGCCGATGCGGCCGCGCCGGCATAAGGGAAGCAGAACAGGCGCAGGGCGACGTCCTCGCGCGCCATCATACGATGCAGCCAGGGGCTGCCGAGCATCGCAGGCCGCGCAACCCTCACCTTGTACGCACTCTGACTCACCGCCGCCGCTCCCCGGTTCCGCGCCACCGCTAACGGTCGTCGGCCGTCCGCAGACGGGAGAGGCTGCCGACCCAGAGCGATGCCGGAACCAACCTTTCACCGGCACAAATAACGTTAGATAACACACATTATCATCTACGCTTAACACAACACTGACAAGCACAATCCGCCACCGAGCGGCCGGTCAGCGTGCGTTATCGTTAGCAACAGAAAGACATGCGACGAATTTGCGCATGATGAAGCACGGCATCCCGAAGGAAGATGGATGCAGGGAAAATGCGTGCAACCGGATTGCATGTTTCGAGGCAGTCTGCACCGCCCCGGTTCGGACCGCACCGTTGCGGCCAGCCGTGCAACAGTCCCCGTGACAGCCTTCCGGCAAACACCGGGCGGCGGTACATGCAGCACGCAAACGAACCGCGCAGAGAGTGTGCCAGCCCCGGCGCGGTTGTTCGCAGCCATGCAGCCGAACACTGAGCGCCGAACACCGATGACCGCGCTCTCAAGTCGTCGATCCACGCGCCCGCCGATCCGTCGCAGCGCGCGGTAACCTTTCGCCTCAACGTCTGCCCGGCGCCGGGGTCGCAGAGACGCGAAACAGCGCCCCCCCGCTTGCGGCAGACACCGTTGAGAAACGGTATCCGGTTCACGGAGCGGCGAACGGTCCGGCAGGAGAAATGCTATGCTCTTTCGGCGACTGCCAACGGCATGCCTAACGATACGCGAGCACCGAGCGCGGGAAATTCCAGCGGCTGTGCGCGCCGCAACTGCTCCGGCTCAACGTTCGTGAGGCTCATGCGTAAAAAAGGGACCCTTTGCATAAAGGGACCCGCTGCATAAAGATGTATCTGGTCGGTGCTTTTTTCTTGTTTCACGCTCGCTACCGCGAAGTCTTATACGGTGCGTTTGCGGCCCGTCCCGCTGCGCCCGAAGACGCGCGCGATCGCCATGCTGTCTTGCCAAAATCTCAAGCAGTGGTCTCGAGCAGTGGTCCTGAGCAGCCATTACCGGCCGCCATTGCCGCGTGGTGCACCAACACGGTGGACGGACGTTTAACGGCCGCTCGAGCGCCGCTCCGCGACCACGCCGCCGATTTTTTCCTCGAGGGCCACTTTTTCCAGAAGCAGATCGGCAACGAGATGCCGCAGACGAGCATTTTCAAGCCGCAACTCGGCAACACGATTGCCGCCGTTATGCGCTTCGGCCGGCGCAGCCTCCGCCGCTCCCTCCAGCTCCGGCATGTCCTCAAGGGCCACCGGAAGAAACTCGGAAGGCTTCTTCGCCTTCATCGCCTTGCGCCATCGGTGATAGGTCATCACGCTGATGCCGAGGACCTTGGCGATCTCGCTCTGCAGCTTTCCCTGCGCGGCCAACTCATCCGCCTGGCGCAGCTTGGCAGCGATCTCGATCGATGAATATCGTTTCTTTTTCATCTCTAACGTCCTGCCCCCTACAGCAACCCGCAACGGCGTCGCCCCAGACTGAGCATCATTCCGCAGAAGCTCGTGCCGGTCGTCAATAGATCACAGACTCTTGCCGACACCTCAATCAGTTAGTGAAATATATGATCGTGAATCGTTTATTTCAAAGGTGTGGTCGTACCTATATCAAAATTCTTTCTGTCGACCAAACCTAATCGCACAAGTATCGACACATACAAGCCCAGCTTTCAAAACATAGCATTATCATCCTGCACTATAAATGTCTTAATGTTACCTTAACAGACGAAATGCAAAATATGACGTTTTGCATCACCGTAAATCGAGTTATGATGACGACGGTGGTGTTTATGGGCAGGGCTCCTTCCTCGTAGACACCAATAGATTGTCACAACCGTAGTCCTCTCCGAAAAGGGGGAGAGAGCAGATGTTAGTCAACGATCGCTCGTCGAATTGGACACAATTGGTTCCCGTCAACAATATTCTTCCTTTTACCCCGCGCACTGTCGGCCTTGAGGGCCACGAGCCGAGACCGCCTACGATAACCGAAACAACCGTGATCGAAGAACTGATCTCGGCGAACGAAGATTTGCGCCGTCTGGTTGCAGAACTCGCGTTAAGCGTGTTCCAGCTTCGGCAGTCCTTCGAATAGTTCCATCCGCCAGCCGGGCGTTTCCGATCTGACAGCAGATCCGGCACGCACGGCTTGGCGCGTTTAGTCTGGCGTGTCTTGGTTTGGCGCGCCGGGATGTGGCGCACCGATTTAGCAGGATGGAACATCCCGTCCGGGGATAACAAAGGCGATGGAAGACTCTGGACAGGTACGGCCGAGTGCTTTGCCCGGATGTTCTGACCAAGCCTGCACGTTCTGACCAGGTTCGCGGAGCCTGAGGCAGCGGACGCCGCTCTCCGGCCCGCTACGATCCACGAAGCCTAATCCATTGCTCTGACAATTCTGCGATCCGTTCACCTGATCGTTCGCCCGGATCTATCAGGAGAAACCGTTGCGCGCGCCGGCAGCAAATTGAGCCGCGATCAAAAGCGCGACAGGATGATCCCTTCGACCTTTCCGTGGCATTGCTCGACCAGCGAATGCAGTTGCTGCAACGTCGAGACCCGCGAGCGGTGCTCGCGTCCGACCAGGAACGTCCGCTCGACGACGCCCGCGATCGCCAGCGCGTTGGCCAGATCGCTCGCCGGCGGAGCGTCATAGATCACCGCATCGAAAATCCGCGACAATTGCGCGATGACCGCAACCAGCCGCGGATTCTGCAACGGCTCATGGGCGCCGGCGCGACCGGCCGGAATGACCGTCAGGTTGGGAAAACATTGATGGCCATACTGGCTCCGGTTCACCCGGAAATCGCTGCTCATCAGCCATTCCGCCAGTCCGGGTTCGGCGGCATCAAGGCCGAACACCTCGAACTGCTGCGGATCCTTCAGATTGGCGTCGACCAGCGCCGTGCGGCGGCCGGCCTGCGCGCAAGCCACGGCGAGGTTGGCGGCAATCAGCGACGCGCCACATTGCGGGTCATCGCCGACAATCGCGAAGGACCGCACGCCTCGGTCAATGAACTGGCGCTGCAACTGGCTCTGGATGCTGCGGATCGCCTCCGCCGCATGCGACAGCGGATTGCGCAGAACGACGATTTCAGGGGATGCCCGCAGCACCCAGTTCTCGCCCTCGGGGCGCCAGGCTGGCGCAGCGGTGATCTGTCTTGAGAACATGAGCCCTACCGAAACGGATTGACGAGTAACCACAATAACGCATCCGCCTGTCACTCGCCTAGTCGCTATGTTATAAATATGTTATTCATGATTAAGCCGGAGCCGCCCCGAAAACAGCCTGGAACAAAGTGCCTGCCGCGCTTCGACAATCCGCTCCGGCGCGTCTGACCGCCCGAGGGCATGTTAACCGGCAGCCATAACATTCCTTCCGGGGCGGCAGGAACGACACCACATGGGACCGCACAATTGCATGCATGAGTTTGCAGACGCTGCACCGCTTCGCGAGGCCCCAGTAACCGAAAGCCAGGAAAGCGAGCAGGCTATCAGGCAGGCAGACTCGTCCTTCTTCAGCGCCTCCTCGCTCGATGCGATGTTCGAGGCCCAGGCCCGACGGCAACCTGATGCGATCGCCGTCCGTTTCCAGAACCGGCACCTGAGCTATCGCGAACTCGACGCTGAGGCGACGGCGCTGGCACGGCGACTGCTGCAAGCCGGCGTCACCCCCGGCACGCTGATCGCGCTGTGTTTCGAGCGCTCGCTGACGATGATCGTCGCCATGCTCGGCGTCCTGAAAGCAGGTGGCGCCTATCTGCCGCTCGACCCGGCCTATCCGGCAGACCGCCTCGCCTTCATTCTCGATGACGCGAAGCCGATGCTGGTGCTGACCGAGCCGTCGCTACAAACCCGCCTGCCGGACAACGCCGCGCGCGTCATCGTCATCGACGGCTCTGAAATCACAGATCCAGGCCATACCGACGGCCTTCCGGCTTCGCCGCGAAGCGCCGGCGACCCGGCTTACGTCATCTACACATCGGGTTCGACCGGCACGCCGAAGGGCGTCATGGTCAGCCACCACAACGTCATGCGGCTGCTGACGGCGACCGATCCGTGGTTCGGTTTCGATGCGACCGATGTGTGGACGATGTTCCACTCCTACGCGTTCGATTTTTCCGTATGGGAGGTCTGGGGGTGTCTGCTGTCAGGCGGACGGCTGGTGGTGGTGCCGCAAATCGTCAGCCGGTCGCCACACGACTTTCACGCGCTGCTCGTCCACGAGCGCGTGACGGTCCTCAATCAGACGCCGACGGCATTCTATCAATTGATCCAGACGGACGAAGTCGCCGGGAACGCAGCACTGGCGCTGCGCACCGTGATCTTCGGCGGCGAGGCATTGAGCTTCGCGAAGCTGCGGCCGTGGTTCGCGAAACACGGCGACAGCCGGCCGCAACTCGTCAACATGTACGGGATCACCGAGACCACCGTGCATGTCAGCTACCGGCCGGTCACTGCCGGCGATGCGGCGCGCGAGACGCGCAGCCTGATCGGCCAGCCGATCCTCGATCTCGACATTCATATTCTCGATGAACAGCAGCGGCCGGTTGCCGACGGCGTGGCCGGCGAAATCTGCGTCGGCGGCGCCGGGGTATCGAAGGGTTACCTCAACCGCCCGGTGCTCAACGCCGAACGCTTCATCGCCGATCCGTTCCGCGGCGGCGATGCCAGGCTTTACCGCTCAGGAGATATCGCCCGCCGCCTCTCCGATGGCGATATCGAATATCTCGGCCGACGCGACAACCAGGTCAAAATCCACGGTTTCCGGATCGAGCTTGGCGAGATCGAGGCGGCGGCGGCACAGCACCCGGATTTGCGCGACTGCGCCGTGATCGTCGACGGCGATCAGCGGCTCGTCTGCTATTTCACGGTCAAGGCCGGCGCCGCAGCGGATATCGCCGATATACGCGGATTCCTGCGCCGGCAATTGCCCTCCCATATGGTGCCGCAAGGCTTTCAGCGACTCGATACGATGCCGCTGACCGTCAACGGCAAGCTGGATCGCAACGCCCTGCCGAAACCGTCCTTCGGCGACCCCGCACCGGCCTTGCGCGCCGAGGCCGTCAGCGACCTCGAGCGCCTGATCGCCGGTATCTGGCAAGCGGTGCTGAAAACCGACCGCGTCGGCGTGGGCGAGAATTTCTTCGATATCGGCGGTGATTCAGTTTCGCTGGCGCAGGTTCATGCCCGCCTGCGGCACGAACTCGCCCGCGACATCCCGATGGTCGACCTGTTCGCGTTCACCACCGTTCGCAGTCTCGCCGGCCATCTCGGAACCGACGCGCCGGACACGCGCGAGCCTGCCGCCGCGCAACAGCAGGCGCTGCGCCAGCGCGCCGCCTTCCAGCGTTTCCGCGATCGGCGTGACGGCAGCCATCGGCCCGATAGCGCGACGAGGAACGGCACAGCGCGGGGGATATCATCGTGATCTCCATCGTCATTCCCGCCCACAACGAAAGCGCCGTCATCGGGCGGCTGCTCACCGCGCTGTCCGACGGCCCGCTTCGTTCCGAGATGGACATCATCGTTGTCTGCAACGGTTGCACCGACAACACCGCGGAAGTTGCCCGCCGCACCGATCCGCAAGCGCGCGTCATCGAAACCGATACCGCCAGCAAGATCCATGCGCTGAACCTTGCCGACGCGGCCACCAGCCATTTTCCCCGCCTCTACATCGATGCCGATATCGTCATCTCGCAGGAGACGGTCGGCCGTCTTGCCGCACGCCTGCAACAAGGTCCGCTCGCGGTCGCGCCGCACCCGCAGATCGTCACCGAGGGATGCTCGCTGCCGGTACGCGCCTATTTCTTCATCCGGCGGATGCTTCCCTCGACACGCGAAGGCGTCGGCGGTTCGGGCGTCTACGGTCTCTCGGAAGCGGGACGGCGCCGTTTCAGCGTGTTCCCGCCGGTTACCTCCGACGACGGCTTCGTGCGAATCCAGTTTGCCGAAGACGAACGGGAAACGGTCGCGGGAGCGGCATCATTCGTGCAGGCGCCGCACCGGCTGCGCGACCTGGTATCGACCAAATCGCGCTCGCATTTCGGCAATTACGAACTGGCCCGGCTCTATCCGCATCTGTGGCGGAACAAGGGACAGAGCAACCATGCCGCGCTCATCAAGCTCTATTTGCGGCCATGGCTGTGGCCGGCGCTGCTGATCTATTCGTGGGTCATGATCGAAGCGCGGCGTCAGGCAAAACGCCGGATCCGCAGCCGGCAGGTGAGCTGGCAGCGTGACGACACTTCGCGCACGCCGGCCGGCCGCGTGCATACGATCGGACAATCGCCATGATCCCGGCAACGCCTGAGCAAAATCCCGGCCCGCGCTTCCAACCTGCCGCCGCGCCCGCCGGACACGAAAAATCCGTTTGCCGAATAACTTTCATATTGTTAGATATAACAATGTGGCGACACACAATGTTAAACGCCTCATGTCCCCGACCATGATCACAAATCACCCCGAAACCAAAGTGCTGGCGGTCGCCTCGGGCGGCGGCCATTGGGTGCAGCTTCTTCGGTTGCTGCCCGCTTTCGAAGGATGCGACGTTGCTTTTGCGACGGTCGACGAGGGTTATCGCGCGCAGGTGCCCGGCCACCGCTTCTATACCCTGAACGACGCGACACGCTGGAGCACGATCGGCCTTCTCACGGTATCGCTGCGCCTCGCATGGATCATTCTGCGCGAACGCCCGCAGGTCGTGGTGTCGACGGGCGCCGCGCCCGGCTATTTCGCGGTACGGCTCGGTCACATGCTCGGTGCGAAGACGATCTGGATCGACAGCATGGCCAATGTCGATTGCCTTTCGCTGTCCGGGCAGAAGATCAGGGGCTACGCCGATCTGTGGTTGACGCAGTGGGCGCATCTCGCGGTCCCCGAGGGCCCGCAATATGCCGGGTCGGTGCTATGATCTTCGTGACGGTCGGAACGCAACTGCCATTTGACCGCTTCATCCGCGCCATCGACAATTGGGCTTCATCGCGGCTGAGAGACGATGTCTTCGCCCAGATCGGTCCGAGCGAGTTGAAGCCCAATCGCATCACCGCCGTGCCGTTCATCGATCCGCAGGAGTTTCGCCGGCGCGTCAGCGATGCGCGGGTCGTCGTCGCCCATGCCGGAATGGGTTCGATCATCACCGCGCTCGAGCTGAACAAACCCATCCTGGTCATGCCGCGCCGCGCCGATCTGATGGAACATCGCAACGATCATCAGATCGCGACAGCGCGCAAGTTTCAGCAGTCCGGACGCATTTCCGTGGCGATGAGCGAGGCCGAACTGATGGACAGCCTCGACAGGCTCGATGCGCTGAGCGGGTCCGCCCCGGTCGCGCCACAGGCCTCTCCGCAACTGATTGCAGCCGTCCGCGATTTTCTGCAGTCGCACGCGAAATAGCATCGTTACGGCAAGCGTCACTCACCGACCCGAACGCGATTGGGATCCATCGGTGTCGTGCGCCGGGCGTCGTAACGCTTGAACGTCAGTTCCGGCGTATCGAGGGGAGCATCCGTCAACAGCGGCCGGTCTAGGCCGCGCAGATGGCGGTCGAAGAAGGCCAGCGCATAACGCCTGATGATGCGTTCAGCAACCCGCGGCTCCACCTTTCCGATTTCAGGGTTGACGGGGAGCGGCGAATAAAGCTGCGCATCGGAGAAATTATAATGCAGCGATCCCTTCACCTTCAGCAGATAGCCGCCGCGCTTGTCGAGAATCCGGTAAAGCTGATCGAGCTGGCTGCGGTCGAATAGCGCTTCGCGGCGCGCGCGCGGATCTGTGACGGCATCGGGCCTCGGATCGTAGTCCTCCAGCATGTAGAGGAAGGGCGCCGGCGGGCCCGACGCTGCACTTTCCCCCACCCGCATTCCATCCATATCGATTCCGGCCTTGAAACGCTCGTCGGACCAGCACGCCTCGAGCGCTACGCCGCCGCCAAACGAGAAGCCGAATATGCCGGCGCGATTGAGGTCAAGACGGCCGGCGAAACGGTCGCCGGAGTGATCCGCCCCGAGTTGCTCGAGCATCGACAGGACGAAACTCGCGTCCTGCGCCCGCACATTCTGTTCTTCTTCGGCGACAGTGACGAAACGGCTGAACAAGGCATCCGAGGAAAACCCCTCGACCTTGTCGAGTCTCGTGCGAACCACGCGCCCGTCCGGGAATTCGACCATTTCAGACCCATAGGGATGATCGATGCCGACGACGACATAGCCTTCGCTCACCAGCTGTTCGACAAGCGACGTGTTCTCGGTGCGCACACCCACCCATGAGGGAACATAGATCAGCACCGGAAAACGCCGCTCGCCGGCAAGGATCGGGACCTCCATCCGCGCATGCGTTTCAACCAACGAGAAACGCGCGCCGCGAAATGTCGTCGCCCTGCGCTCGCGGTAGGGCGCAACCTTTCCCGCCGCCGATGGATCGGCCGGATACCAGATCTGCACCATCAGTTCGCGCGGTGCCGCCGGATCGGAGCCGAACGGATCGCGGCGTTTCTGATCCACCAGATGGCGTACCTCGGTGCCGATCGCGTAAGGCCCCTGCGGCGTCGGCAAGGTGAAGACCGGCAATGCCGCGCTGAGAAACGAGGCCAGCAAAACCGCGCCGAGCACGAACACCCCGATCGGTGCCAGCCAGCGAGACCTGTCATTGGTCCAGACCAGCGCGAGAACGAGCACCAGCAACGCAGCCGCATAGGCCGGTCCCATCTGCCATCGCGCCCCCTCCAGCACGACATGGAGCAGCGTTGCAACAAGCGTCAGGCCGACGGCAATCTGGAACCACGGAAAAGCAACGCTCTTGCGCAGTGCCAGCCCGATCACCGAGCACGCGAGCCCGACCAGAACCGCGATCTCGAAATGTCTCATCGTCCTGGCTCTGGCTTTGACCCGGCGTCCCTGCAGCAGGCTGCCTAAACGGCGGCCGTCGGCGGTATCCTGTGCCGATCCTCTAGGCGCACGCTCTGGATATCGCCGACAAGCAATCCGCGAAGCTCTTCGACCAGCGGCACGACGTTCGGCTTCTCCATCATGGTGACATGGCCGCCGGCGACGTAATGAACGGCGACTCCCTTGCCCGCCATCTGTTCCCAGCCGAGAGCGACGTCGGCAAGATATTCCGCCGTACGTGCTTCCGCGCGGAACAGATGAATGACACCGGGATATGGCTTCGGCACATAGCCACGGCCGATCAGCAGGAACATGATGAAGTTGCTGCGCACGATCCGCGGGATCGGCCGCCCGATCGCCTGAAACAGGCGCCGCACCATCTTCCAGGCTGCAATGCTGGTCCGGCTTCCGATCAACCGGCGCAGATCGTGCGCCGCTATACTGATCCGGCCCCACATCAGATTGCGTGCATACTTTCTGAGGCGATCGCGGAGATAGGTGGAGCGGAACGCCACCGATCGCTCGGGCGGGAGATTACGATAATAGGCGGGATTTCCGGTGTCGAAGAGCGCGATCAGTCCCACCTCTTCTCCTGCAGCAACGAGCTGGTTCGCCATCTCGTAAGCGACAAGCCCGCCAAACGACAGGCCGCAAAACTGATAGGGACCATGCTTCTGGATGCGCCGCACGTCGGCAAGATAATGCGCCGCCAATTGTTCAACCGTCGTCGTGCGCTGGGCGCCGTCGAGATCGGGCGCCTGCAAGCCATAAACCGGCTGATCGGCATCGAGCAGCGTGGTGAGTTCGCGGTAGTGCAGAACATGACCGCCGCCGCCATGGACACAGAACAGCGGCACCTTCGATCCGGACGGCCGTAGCGGGACGATCTGCGATGGCTCGCTCTGCCTTGCCGCGCGAATTTTCTGCGTCAGTTGCTCGACCGTCGGGGCGACGAGGATCGACGACAGATCCAGCCGCACGCCCAGCTCCTTCTCCAGCATCAGCACGAGGCGCGCCGCCATGATCGATGTGCCGCCGATCTCGAAGAAATCGTCGGTAACGCCGATATTGGGCACTTCCATGATTTTCGCCCAGATCTGCGCCACAGCCGCCTCGTCGGCCGTGCGCGGCGCGACAAAACGATGCTCGCTGGGCTGCTCCGCCACGGAGACATGCCCGGTTCGCAGCGCGCTCAGTGGCGGCAGCGCTCCAACGGGCAGATCCGGGGTGGCGATGATGGCCTGCAGGATCCGCTCGAAATCCGTCAGAATGCTGCGGATCGTCGTGGCATCGAACAGATCGGGATTGTATTCGAGGTTGGCCCTGAGCTGCTCGTCGCGTTCGATGACGGCGAGTTGCAGCTCGAACGGCGTGCCGACCCTGATCGCCGGCATCGGCGTGACGGTGAGATTGCGCAACGTCCGCGCCTGCAGGAACGCAACCTGATAGAAGAAGTAGAACTGGAACAGCGGATTGCGGCCACGCCGCGTCCGCACCTTCAGCTTGTCGAACAGCCACTCGAACGACATATCGGCATTCGCCATCGCGTCCGTGGAGATGTCGACGCTCTGGCGGATGACCTGTCGCAACGTCGGATCGCCGGTCATATCGAACCGCAGCGCGATCGGGCCGGCAAACGGACCGATCAGCGGCTCCGTCTCCGGCCGCCGCTTGGCGACCGGCGAGCCGATGATCACATCGTCCTGGCCCGAATAGCGCGCCAGCAGGATCGAGAAGGAAGCGAGCAGCACCATATACAACGTGGCATTCTCGGTCTTGCTGAATGCCTTGAGATCACCGACCAGCCCCGCCGGCAGCGCCACGCTCTCGGCCGCGCCGCGGCGGGCGGGACGTCCGGTCGGCGCGCGATCGGTCGGGATATCGAGAATCGGTAAGGTGCCGCCAAGTCGTTCCATCCAGAACGCGAGCTGCTCGCGCGCTTCATCGGAGCCAAGCCAGTCGCGCTGCCACGCGGCAAAGTCCGCATACTGGATATCGAGCGGCGGCAGCGCCGGCTCCCGCCCCTCGGCGAGCGCTTCATAAGTCGACCAGAGGTCCCGCTGCACGATATTGCTCGACCACCCATCGGCAAGGATATGATGAACGACAATGAGGAGGACGTGATCCGTGTCGCTCCGCCGGACAAGGTGCGCGCGGATCAGCGGCCCCTGCTCGAGATCGAAGTGCTTCTCCGACTCCTCGCGCAGAATCGTCTGGGTGCGCGCTTCGGCGGCTTCTGCCGGCATCCCGTCGAGATCGGACACGGCGAGCGGGACCGCTCCTGCCGGTGCGATGACCTGCAGCAGATCACCCTCGACCTCTCTGAATGTCGTGCGGAGAATTTCGTGCCGCCGGATCAGAAGATCGAAGCTCTGCTGCAAACGAGACCGCGACAGCGGACCTTGCAGGCGCATCGTCGACGGCATGTTGAAGGCCGTTCCACCAGGATTCACCTTCGTCAACAGCCAGAACCGTTGCTGCGCAGGACTCGTCGGCAGCGCAAAAACATCGGCTGCGGATTCCTGGCCGATCGTTGGCGTGCCGACCGTCGCTCCATCCGGGGTCACCGTATCGGCAGCAACCTGGCCGATATCGGCATCCTCACCGTCGGTTTTCGTCTCGATCTCTGCTGCTTCTCCGGGCAGGTCGAGCGCGACATCGGCGATGCGCTGATCGGGGTTCCGGGCAACCTGATCAAGCAAGGCGCAAAAGGCTGCCAGCAGGCGCTCAGCCGTTTTAGGGCGATAGAGGCCGTTATTGTACTCCAGCGACACGCGCCACCGGCCATCTCGCTCGATCAGAAAGAAATTGAGATCGTAGAGCGCGCCCTGCGACACGGAAGGGATCGGGGTCAGATGCAATCCACCGAATGCCGGCATCAAATTCGCGTTGCCGCCATAGGCGCGATAGCAATTGAAGTTCACCGTAAAGAACGGATCGCGCCACGGCCGGTCTTCTTCCCGCCTCTCTGCCCGTAGCGCCCTGATTGCGAGTTCAAAAGGCATCTCCTGGTGGGCAACCGTCTCCCAGACGCGATCGCGGACCCGCGCGGCGAGAGCAGCGAATCTGTCGGTGTCGTTCACCGTCTCGCGCAGCAGGAATGGGTTGACGAACAACCCGACGACGCCTTCGATCTCCGCCCTGTCGCGCCCCGCATGCGCCGAGCCGAGCGCGATATCCTGCACCCCGGTATAACGATGGAGCAGCGCCATGCAGGCGGCGAGCGTCACGGAGAAGATCGTTCCGCCGTCCCTGCGAACCAGTGCCGCCAGCCCCTCTGCCGTTTCGGACGACATGAGTGCCGATACGATGTCGCCGCCGCTGGTCCGCTCCTCCGGACGCGGATGGTCGGACGGCACGTCGAGGCGCAGATAGCCGTCCAACTGCTTGCGCCAGAACGCCAGACTATCGTCGATACCGGTTTCGCCGATGCGCTCCTGCTGCCAGACCACGTAATCGGCAAACTGGACAGGCAGTTCGGCAAGCGCCGGCGCGCGTTTCTCCACGAGCGCAGCATAGAGCGCCTGCAGGTCCCGCATCATCACGCCAACCGACCAGCCATCGGCAATGATGTGATGCACCGTCAGCAGCAATACGTGACGATCCGCCTGCATGCGTAGCAGCGATACGCGGATCAGCGGCCCGGAACCGATATCGAAGCCGCGCCGCGCCTCTTCGGCGCACAGGCGCGACATCTGCGCCTCCCCGTCAGCCTCGATGTCGATCACCGGCACGGCAATGGTCATCGCCGGCGCAATCAGCTGCATCGGCGCCCCGTCGATCCGCAGAACGCGCGCCCGCAAGACCTCATGCCGCTCGATCAGCATCTGCACCGCACGATCGAACATCTGCGGCTCGAGCCCGCCTTCCGCCATCCAGCGAAACGCCAGATTGAAAGCCGGGTTGCCCGGGCTCTCCTCAATCGCCTCGAACATCCGCAGTTGCGCCGGCGACAAGGGAAACGCCGTCACCTCGTCGTCGGCCAGCGAGGCCACTCCCAACACCTCGTCGGCCATATCGGCTGGCATATCATCCAGTGGCCGGCCTTCGGCGTGGGGGTCGATGACGTTCATGGCAGGGATGTCGCGCTGACGCGGAATTTCTGCCGGGGGATCGGCTTGATCGCCGGTGCCGGCGCGACCTTCTTGCCCGTTTCGAGATCGGCGCAGATCGCCGCGATGGTGCGGTGTTGCAAAATCTGCTTCGGCGTCACGGCGATGCCGGCTTTGCCAGCGCGCGCCGCAATCTGGAACACATGCAGCGAATCCGCTCCAAGCTCGAATAGATTGTCTTCGACCCCGACCTGTTCGAGCCGCAGCACCTCCGCCCAGACGGCAGCCATAGCGGTTTCCATCTTGTCGCGCGGCGCAACAAAGGAGGAACGGCGGGCCTGCCTGTCCCAGTCCGGCGCCGGCAACGCACGACGATCGACCTTGCCGTTCGGCGTCAGCGGCACAGCGTCGATCGCGACATGGGCCGCTGGCGCCATATATGCGGGCAACTGTGCCAGCAGGAAGCTGCGCAGGTCCGCCGAAGCGGGAAACACGCTGCCAGATTCAGGCACCAGATAGCCGACGAGACGCTTGTCGCCGGGTTCGTCCTCGCGCAGCGCCACCACTGCCTCGCGGATGCCCGGGTAACGCGACAGCACGGACTCGATTTCGCCCAGTTCGATGCGGAACCCGCGCAGCTTGATCTGGTGATCGATGCGCCCGACATAGTCCAGTGTCCCGTCCGTGCGCATACGGACGAGATCGCCAGTCTTGTACATCGTCTCGTTGCCGCGCAGCGCAAACGGATTGCTGACAAATTTCTCGGCGGTGAGTTCGGGCTGGTTGTGATAGCCAGCAGCGACGCCGGCACCACCGATATGCAATTCGCCGGAGACGCCGACCGGAACCGGTTCAAGCTGCGCATCGAGCACATAGAGTTGCGTATTGGCGATCGGCCCGCCGAGCGCGACCGGCCCGTCGCCCGCGGCAACGACACCGGCTGACGACCAGATCGTCGTTTCGGTCGGCCCATACATGTTCCAGACGGATGGCGAACGCTCGGCCAGCGCATTGGCGAGATCGCGCGGGAGTGCTTCGCCGCCGCACAGCACTTTAAGCGCCGGCTCGCCCGACCACCCGGCGTCGATCAATTGCCGCCAGGTAACCGGCGTTGCTTGCATCACCGTTGCCCCGACCTCCTTGAGCCGCGCCAGCAACTGCACCGCATATTGCGCAGTCTCACGGGAAATGATGACCAGCTTCGCGCCGACGCAGAGCGGCAGGAACAGTTCGAGCCCGGCAATGTCGAACGACAACGTCGTCACCGCCGCCAGCACGTCGGATCGACCGAGGCCCGGCCGCTCCTGCATCGAGCGCAGGAAATTGACCACCGACCGGTGACGCACCTTCACACCTTTGGGCCGGCCGGTCGAACCGGAGGTGTAGATCATATAGGCGATGGCTTCGCCGTCGGCGTGATCGTCCGGCTTCGTGACCGGGCAGCCGGCAATCGTGCCCCAGTCCGCGTCGAGACAGATGACTTTCGCCGTACCGAACGACCAGTTTCTGGTAAGCGGGCGCTGCGTGAGCACCACAGGCGCCTTGGCGTCGTCGAGGACATAACGCAGCCGCTCCGGCGGGAAAGTCGGATCCATCGGCACATAGGCGCCGCCGGATTTGAGAACGCCAAGCAGCGCCACCAGCATCTCCAGGCTGCGCTCGACGAACACGCCGACAAAGGTGCCGGGCCGGACGCCGGAAGCCCGCAGATGGTGAGCAAGCTGGTTGGCCCGGCGATCGAGCTCGGCGAAAGTCAACTGCTCGTTCTCGAACACCACCGCGATATCGTCTGGACTGCGTTCTGCTTGCCGTTCGATCAAGGCGTGAACAGTGGCGACGTCGGACGGACCCGTTTCCGGCCCGACGAACTGCCGCAGCAGCGCCTGGCGATCCGCCGCCGTCATCAGCGGCAACGTCGCGACCGGACGCTCGCCATTCTCCGCGATAGCGGCGAGCAAAATTTCATAATGATCGAGCCAGCGGGCAATGGTCGCTTCATCGAACAGGCCGGTGTTGTAGTCGCAGTCGATGGCAAGCCCGTCCTTCGATTCACGGATATTCAGGAAGACATCGAAGTTGACGAAACCCTTCGCATTTGTCTCGACCTCGCCGACACAACCATCGAAATCGAGGCCATCGGCGATGCGCTCGAGGTTGAACTGCACCTCGGTCAGCGGCAGCCGTGCCGGGTCGCGCGGCAATGCCAGTTTCCGCACCAGCCGGCCATAAGTGTAGTTCTGGTGCTCGTAGCCTCCGAGCACCGTCGTCTTGACGCGCTTCAGCAAACCGGCCGCGGACAAACGGCCGTCGACCGCAGTCCTGAACGGCAGGAAGTTGACGCAATGGCCGACGAGATTCTGCTCATAGAGCGACTGGCCTGCGGTCGGCACGCCGACGACGATATCGTCCTGTCCGCTCAGTCTCGACAACAGGATCTGGAACCCGGTCAGCAGCGTAACGAATAGCGTACAGCCTTGCCGGGCACCCGCCTTCTTGATCCGGTTATAGGCATCGGCCCCGATCCTGCGCCGATAGGTGGCGCCGCTGAACTGCTTGTAGGCAGGTCGCGAACGGTCAGTCGGCAATTCGAGCAGCGGCGGCGGCAGCTTGAACTGGTCGAGCCAATAGGCTTCGACCTTTTCGCCTTCCGGGCTGCTGAAGAACGCGGTCTGGAATCGCGCATAGCGCGAGAAGCTCGTCGGCTCCGGCAGATCGACCGGGCGACCAGCCTTGAGGGCACTATAGGCAGTCGACAATTCCTTCAGCACGACATTGGTCGACCATCCGTCACAGACGATGTGATGCGCCGTCACGACAAGAATATGATGCTGCGGCGTCACCCGCAGCAGCTTGCTGCGCACCAGCGGGCCACTATTCAGCCGGAACGGCGTCACCGCCTCATCACGCAACAGCAGTTGCAGCCGCGCGCCCCGATCATCGGGCGGCAGGTCCGAAAGATCGACGATATCCGCCACCAGCGCGAGATTCTGGCCGAGGTGCTGGAAATCGCCTTCCTCGCCAAAGCGCGCGCAAAGCGCGTCATGCCGCCCGACGACAAGCTGCAAGGCCTGGACCAGCACATCCGCGTCGATCGGGCCTTTCAGATGCAGCGAGAACGATTCATTGTAGCTGCACGATGCTTCGCTGCCCAGCTGGTCCGACAGCCAGACCTCAAGCTGCGACTCGGTGAGTGGCGCGTCGGCTCCGCTCTCCGTTGCGAGAGCAATATTGGCCGGTGGACTTGCTTCCAGCGGTTCGCCGAAGAAGCCGGCCGAGCGCATTTCGATGGCGCTTTCGCGGAAGGCGCGGACGATCGTCTCGATATCTTCGTCCGTATGCGCAGTGGTGAGGAAACAGGGATAGGCTTCCTTGATATGGATGCCGCGTTCGCGCATGTAGAAATAGAACAGATTGGCGAAGCGCTCCTCGCTGCCGAATCCGAAATAGAACACGCTGCCGAAATGCTCGATATGCGTCGGCAGATTCCATTGGGTGCAGATGTCGTTCAGGCGCACGACCAGTTGCGAGGTGCGCGTGTTCAGGGATTCCTGAAGAGCCGGCCCCTGCTCCTTGAGATGGTCGAGCACCGCCTTCGCCGCAGCCAGCGTCAGCGGATGGCGCACGAAGGTGCCGGCGAAGAAGGTGACGCCGACTTCCGGATAGGACTCGTCGCCATATTGCCACGCACCCCCATCGAGCGCGTCCATGAATTTCGACGTGCCAGCAAGAATCCCGATCGGCATGCCGCCGGCGACAACTTTCCCGTAAGTGGCAAGATCGGCCTTGATGTCGAACAACGCCTGACAGCCGCCGGGATGCGAGCGGAATCCCGTGACCACCTCGTCAAACAGCAGCGCCGTTCCAGCCTCCTGTGTGATCCTGCGGACCTCCTTCAGGAATTCCACAGGCTGGAAATCCGGATGGCGGCTCTGTACCGGCTCGACCAGAACAACGGCAACGTCCTTACCGTTACGCCGCAGCCAGTCCAGCGATGCGTCCGTGCCATAGTCGAGCACGACCATGTTTGCGACGCTTTCGCGCGGAATACCGGGGCTGATCGGGATCGATTGCAGGTCGCCGCCTTTCGTCGTTATGCCCTTGGCAAGCACCTCGTCGAACAGGCCGTGATAATCGCCGGTGAACATCACCGCTTTCGACCGTCCGGTCACAGTACGGGCGACGCGCAAGCCGGCCATGACCGCTTCCGAACCAGTGTTACAGAACGTCACGCGGTCGCTGCCCGTCATCTCGCAGATCAGCGTCGCGACCTCACCGGCAAGCGGCGTTTGCGGCCCCGTTTCAAAGCCGGCCCTGAGTTGCTTCTCGATTGCGGCCTCGACGAAAGGCGGTCGGTGCCCGAGCATGATCGGGCCGAAGCCGTTGACGAGATCGATATAGGCGTTCCCGTCGATATCCCAGATCCGCGCACCTTGCGAACGATCGGTAACGATCGGATAGACTAGGTCTTTCCACTGTGAGCGGAATCCGGAAACGACGCGCGGATCGGCGAGACGCGGCCGCGCCGCCTGCGTCATCTGCCTGGATTTGGCCATTCGTGCATTGCTGCGCTCGACCAACTGGCCGAGCCGCTGCTGCTGCAATTCGGTCAGTGCGTTCGATGCACCGCGCTGGATCGGACGGAACCGCTCGAATGTCTTCCCGGCTGGCGCAGGTGGAGCCGCCGAAGGTGCGGCTCGGGTCGTGGCCGACGGCGACGCAGGCGGCGACACAGCCGCTGGCGCAGCGGCAGGTGCCGCGATCGCCGGCGAGACACCGCCGCGCAGCACGTCAAGCTGCTGCGCGAACAGTTGCGTCATCGCCTGAACCTGTTCATGCAACAGCCGTTCTACCGCCGTACCAGACGATATTTCGGAAGGGGCAGAAGCCGGTTGGGAATTTGCTGCGCCCGCGACCGCAGCACTTGTCGCCCCGCCGGCAACCGGCGCCGCGACCGGCTGCGCGATCTCCGCAAAAGCCTCCGGCGGCAGGTTCTCATGCGCATAGGCTGTGAGCGCATCGAGCGATGACTGGTCACCGAGAAGCTGGCTGAATGTCAGTTTCAGATTGAGCTTGCTCTGTACCGCTTGCGTCACCTGCGTGAGAAACAGCGAGTCGAGTCCCAGCTCCAGGAATGTCGTCGCGCCGGCGCCATCGGTCAGATCGATGCCCGAGAGTTCCTCGAAAATCTCCGCAAGTGCTGCACGGATACGAGCTACCCGCCCCGATGGCTCCGACGAGGTTGGCGACAATGTTGATGTGCTCACGGCTCTGACATCCTCCGAAATCTGGCTCGCCGTCGGCGGCGTTATGTTCGTCTCGCTGATACCGACGAGCGGCGGCTCGGCGTCGTCGAGCCAGAAACGCTTGCGTTCGAACGGATAGGTCGGCAGCGGCACGCGATTGCGCTGACCGCCGTGAAATGCCTGCCAATCCAGGCTGACGCCGGACGCCCACAACGCGCCGGCAGCCGACAGCAGGACTCGTGCTTCGCTGTCGTCAGCGGCATCGCCGGCCAGACTGGAAACAACGGGCTGCTCAGCCGAGGATGGATGCTGCCGCGCCAGCGTGCCGAGAACCCGCCCCGGCCCGACTTCGAGAAGAATGAGGTTCGCCTGCTGGCGCAGTTCCGCGACCGCGGCAGAGAATTGCACCGCCTGCCGCGCGTGCCGAGCCCAATAGTCCGCATCGGTAGCCTCGTCGGCGGTGATCCACCGCCCGGTCACCGACGACACATATGGAATAGCCGGCGCATTGAGCCGCATGCTGCCGACAGCGGCTTTCAGCGGTTCGACCGCCGGCTCCATCATGGCCGAGTGGAACGCATGCGAGGTGACCAGCCGGCTGCTGACGATTCCGTCATCGCTCAGCGCGCGCGCGAAGCGATCGAGTTCGTCATGCGGGCCGGCGACGACGCACAGCGCCGGCGCGTTCACCGCAGCAAGCGACAGCGTATCGGGCAAGCGCCGGCGCAGATCCGCCTCCGGCAGACGCACCGACAACATGCCACCGGTCGGCAGGCCCTGCATCAAGCGGCCCCGCAATGCGACGAGCGCCAGCGCATCCTCAAGCGACAAAACGCCGGCGAGGCACGCGGCAACAAATTCGCCGATGCTGTGGCCAAGCATCGCCGCCGGGCGAACGCCCCAGCTCATCCACAATCGCGCCAGTGCATATTCGACCACGAAGATCGCCGGCTGGGCGAGCGCCGTCTGCGTGATGTCGGCGACCGGCTCGGCATTGACCGGCGGATAAAGCACCGCGCGCAGATCAAGACCGAGATGCGGCTGCAGAAGCTGCGCGCACTGATCGACGATCTCGCGGAACACAGCTTCCGTATCGTAGACCTCGCGCGCCATGTTCAGGCGCTGCGACCCCTGCCCCGGAAACAGAAACGCCACCGAGGGACTGTCGAGCGCCTGCCGCGCGGACTGCGGTCGTGACAGCGCCACGACGGCTTCGTCGATATCGCGCGCGATTACGGCACGCCGCATCGGAAAGCCACGGCGGCCAACCTGCAAGGTCCAGGCGACATCCGGCAGTTCCGCATCGGGCGAGGCTCTCAGATGGTCGGCAAGATTCCGGGCCGCCTGATCGAGTGCCGCATCCGAACGGGCGGACACCGGCAGCAGTTGCACGGTGCGCGCCGATTGCACGGCCATACGCTCCGGCGCCTCCTCGATGACAACATGGGCATTGGTGCCACCGACACCGAATGCGCTGACGCCGGCGCGCCGGGGCATCGTGTCCGACGGCCATGCCGTGCGCGCAGTGGCAATTCTGAACGGGCTTTCCTCGAACGGAAACTTCGGGTTCGGCTTGCGGAAATGCAGCAGCGGCGGCACGACGCCGTCACGCACCACCAGCGTCGCATGGATCAGACCAGTAACGCCGGCCGCGATATCGAGATGCCCGACATTGGGCTTGACCGAACCGATGGTGCAGAACTGCCGCTTGTCGGTTCGCGCGCGAAACGCCTGCGCCAGCGCGGTCAGTTCGATCGGGTCGCCGAGCGGCGTACCCGTGCCGTGTGCCTCGACATAGCCGATGGTTTCCGGATCGATACCCGCCGCTTCGTGCGCCAGCATGATGGCGCTGGCCTGTCCCTGAATGCTCGGCGCCGTGTAACCGGCCTTGTCGGCCCCGTCATTGGTAACGCCGAAACCGCGGATCACCGCATGGATGTGATCGCCGTCTCGGACCGCATCCTCGACCCGCTTGAGCAGGACGACGCCGACGCCACTGCCGAACACGGTGCCTTGCGCATCGGCATCGAAGGTCCGGCAATGACCATCCGGCGACACCATGCCGCCCGGCTGATATGGATAACCCCGCTTCTGCGGCAGGGTGATCGAGGCGCCGCCGGCAAGCGCCATGTCACACTGATAGGTGAGCAGCGACTGGCACGCCTGCGTCACCGCGACCAGCGAAGTGGAGCAGGCCGAGACCATGGTGAAGCTCGGACCACGAAGGTTGAGCTTGTAGGACACGCGGGTCGACAGGAAATCCAGGCTGTTTCCCATCATCTCCGGGTAATGGGAGACCTGATAGCCGCCAGTGAAGTTGCGGATGAAATCCGGCTGCGTGCAAAGGCGGGACAGAAAATACGAGCTCAGGCTGCAACCCGCGAAAACGCCGACCGAGCCGGCGAATGCCTGCGGATCATAGGCGGCATCCTCAAATGCCTGCCAGCACGCCTCCAGAAACAAACGGTGCTGAGGATCCATCAGCGCCGCTTCGCGTGGATAAATACCGAAGAAATCCGCGTCGAACAGGTCGACATCTGCAAGGATGGCGCGCGCCCGCACGGGATCGGGGCCGGCCGCATCCCCGGCCACCGCATCCGGCACAACCTCAACTTCGTTCGGCGCGAAGAAGGAAATTGATTCAACGCGATCGAGCTGGTTGCGCCAGAATTCCGCAACCCCGGAGGCGCCGGGAAAACGGCCGGCCATGCCGATGATCGCCACGCCTTCCAGTTGCCGGGGATCTGGTTCGCTCACAAAATACGCCCACTCGAAATGACTGATCGACGCCCTGCGACATCATATCACCACCCGGAATGTTGCGTTAGATCGAATGATATGGATACGAGGACTGAGTTAATCTCCGAAAAAATCTTTATTTTATCAAATACTTGCGAAGAGACCCCCGACCCCGAAACAACATTGATTTAACATTTCGAGAGAATACGCCCGGTGCAACCGGGGAACGGCACGGCAAACCCGCCTGCCCCGCGGCAGAAGGGCGGCAAAAGGGCACAAGGAATGCCGAAGGCTAACGGCGGATGGCGGCCAGCGCGTCCCGGACCGTCAGGCCCGCAATACCGGCATCGGCAACCATATTCGCCACCTCCGCGAAGACGGCGGGCGTACAGCCATAGCGCGACGGCTGATCGCTGACATCGTGCGTATAGAAGATCAGCCAGCCGTTCTGCGCTGCCGCCTGCGCAATCAGTTCGGCAACGCGCGGGTGAACGGCAGCACCATAAATACTGGTCGCATGCAACAGACCGAGATCGGCGGTTTTCGCATTGATCCCTGGCTGAATGCCGCGGCAGGATGTGAAGCGCCGCTGCAGCGCCAGCTTAGCCGACGGCGATACACTGCCGAACGGATAGGAAAAATTCTCCAGTTCCGGCAGTCCATACCCCCTGAAAGAGCCACTGCGGAAACAGTCGGCATTCCTCGCAATATCGTCGGCCAGGGCCGCCGCGCGCAGCGACGCCACGCGTACATGCGCAAAGGTATGGCAAGCAATTTCATGCCCCACCGCACTCAGAGCCGCGATATCCGACGGCTCGTAATAGGCTATGCCGTCGATAGTTTTGCCGCAGAGCCCACCCGCCGTATAGAACGTGCCGCGCATGTCATATCGCTCGAGGATGCGGCCGGCGCATTGTGCGGCAGAGCGCGGAAAATCGTCGAAGGTGAATGAGACGATCGGGCGCGTATTGCGCATCGGTACGGTTTTGATGCGCAGCCCGGCGCTGGCCCGCTCCATCAGCCGATTCCAGATGCGGGGCAGAAGCGTCATGTCGGGGCTCTCACCAGCCAGCGTTCAGGTCTGGCGTAAATGCCAACCAGTTTGCGCCCGCATTGTTGCCGAGCGCCGTCTTGCCGAGCAAGTACCAGCATGCACGCATCAGTAAGCGAACCTCGCCTGGACGGATGCCCCGCTTTCGACCGCACTCTGCCGCGCGCTCAGAAATCCCCGGTGTCGCCGTGCCGCGGTCAGCGCCCTTGCGAGCGATCCGATCCCAGCAGCAACTTATGAGGCATATGAGTCTGCTTCTCATCCGGTCGATCATGATCGGTAACGACCACATGAACGAACGAACCGGCCAGATAACCAAGATGCAGCGTCGTCACCCCGATAATCATCATGACGACGAGGCCCCAGATATCGACGCTTTCGATCAGGCCGGCGCCGCCGACGATCATCAAACAGAGGGTGCTGGCGGGTATAAGAATAAAGGCCGGGAAATAAGTGCCCAAGCCGACGCCGACCAACGCCCAAATCACAATCAAGGAGACCATTGCAAGGGCCTCTCGATAGTGCTGCCGAGGAAAAGAGCACGCTCTATCCTTCTGGGGAACAGAACCTCAAGGCAAGAGCCACGCACCGGCTATCCTTCGTTTTTTTTGCATAACTGTCATATTCTGAGAACGGGTGCCTTCCCCATGGTGCGGCAGCCGCCGGCAATCCATTGTGCGTCCGCTCTCGTGCGACTAACACAACAGCCACCGCAACAATGCGGCCAATTCGATAATGTAACGTTAAGGATGGCGGACGGCTGGCTCGGCCGGATGCGAGCTCCGCACATTGCCGTCGCTCTGGTTTCCGGTTGCAGCGCAGCACGGATGCCGTGCGACAGATATCCCGGACAGAGCGAGGGTACCGCCGTTATTGCCGCCAATCGGCGATGATCCGCGAATAGATATCAACAGCAGCGTAGATGTTCGCGACGTCGCAATATTCGTCGGTGCGATGCGCCTGCTGCGGATCTCCGGGCCCGAGGATCACTGCCGGCGGATGGCCGGCGGCCGGAACGAGAATCGAGCCATCGGTGAAATACGACATCGCCAGCGTCGGATTCGGCGGCGCGCCGGTAACCGCATCAGCGATGCCCCGCACACGCCGCATCCAGGCCTCGTCCGCATCGGTCCAGACCGCCACCAGGTCGATCAGCGTTTCAAGCGTCGCCTCCTGACCCAGCTCACGCGCCAGCAGCGCACGAACCTCGCAATGATCGACGCCCGGCACGGTACGGATGTCGATACCGAGTTCGGCACGATCCGGCACCGAATTGACATTCAGCCCCGCATGCACGGTGCCGACATTCAATGTCGGCGAGCCGAGCGGATGCCCCGGGTCCGTCAGCGCCAGACGCTCCAGCGCAACCAGGGCATGTGCCGCCTTGTAGGCGGCATTGACACCGAGATGCGGCATCGAGCCGTGCGCGGTCTTGCCGGAGAAGCTCGCCTTCAGCCACAGCGCGCCCTTGTGCCCCACGGCAGGGGCGTTGTTGGTCGGTTCGGCGATCACCACCGCCCCGAGCGGACCGATCGCACCCGCCTCCACCAGCGCTCGCGCGCCATCGGAGCCGGTTTCTTCGCCGGCGGCGACGGCCACGAGGATACCGCGGCCGTTTTTCAGGCTGTCCGCCTGTTCGCACAGCGCACAGACAAACGCGGCAACGCCGGCCTTCATGTCGCTGCTGCCCCGGCCATAGAGGCGGCCGTTGACGATCTCGCCGGCGAACGGATCCCGCGACCATGGCACGAGCCCGAGCGGCACCGTGTCGATATGGCCTGAGAAACACAGCGGCGGTTCGTCGCTTGCACCGATACGAGCCACCAGATTGGCGCGCTCCTCACCCATCGGCAGAAGCTGAGTTTCAAAACCGGCGGCATCGAGCTGATCGGCGATCCAGGTCATGCAATCGCGCTCGCGGCCGGGCGGGTTGATCGTGTCAAACGCCACGAGCCGCCGGGTGACCTCAACCGCATCCATCATGACTGGCTCCCGCCGTCCGTTGCCTTAACCGAAATAGGCTTCCCGCACCTCGTCGCGGCTCGCCAGTTCGGCCGGCGTGCCGCCGGCGACCACCCGCCCCTTCGACAATACATAGCCGTAATGCGAAATCGCCAGCGTCTGGTGCACGTTCTGCTCGACGAGGAAAACGGTGATGCCGCGCTCGTTGATCTGGCGGACGATGTTGAAGTTCTCTTTCACGAACAGCGGCGACAGCCCGAGCGACGGCTCGTCGATCAGCAGCAGCTTCGGCGCGCGCATCAGGCCGCGCCCGATCGAGACCATCGCCTGCTCGCCACCCGACATCGTGCCGGCAAGCTGGCTCCGCCGCTCGGCAAGCCGCGGAAACAACCCGTAAACCTCGTCCATCCGCTGGCGAATGAGCGTGGCCGAGGTTTCCTGATAGGCGCCGAGGCGGAGATTCTCCTCGACGGTGAATTTCGGAAAGACCCGGCGCCCTTCCGGGATACAGGAGATGCCGGCGGCCACCACCTTGTGGGTTGGCAGCGCCGCGATATCCACCCCATCGAACACGATGCGCCCGGCGCGCGCCGGCGTCAGCCCGAGGATCGAGCGGATGAGCGTCGTCTTGCCCGAGCCGTTGGAGCCGAGCAGGCAAGTCACCTTGCCGGGCTCGATGGTCAGCGACACACCTTCAAGAACGTCGGCCTTGTCGTAGGCCGTGTAGACGTTCTCGATGACCAGCTTTCCACTCATTCCGACGCCCCCAGATAGGCTTCCTGCACCAGCGGGTCGGCGGCAACGCTTCGATATGGCCCGTCCGCGATCTTGCGCCCGAAATTCAGAACCACGCAACGATTGGTGATGCGCTCGATCACCCCCATCTCGTGCTCGACGATGACGATCGTCAGATTGCGGTTCTGGTCGCGCACCAGCAGGATGTCGTTCATCAGCGCGGCGGTCTCGTCATGCGTCATGCCGGCGGACGGCTCATCAAGCAGCAGCAGCCGTGGCGCGCTGATCAGCGCGCGGCAAATTTCGATACGGCGGCGGTCGATCATCGGCAACGCGCCGACCGGCTCGAACATCCGCCCGACCAACGGCGGCGAGAAGATTTCCAGCAGCGCCCGCGCGGCCTGATAGTTCTTCTCGAACTCCTCCCTGAATGCCCCCCGCTGCATCAGGTTGAACCAGAGTCCCTGATTGAGCCGCTTGTGGTTGCCGATCATGATGTTGTCGAACAGCGACAGCGGCAGCGACAAGCGCGAACGCTGGAACGTGCGCGAGACGCCGGCATGATACATCTTCTGCGGCGAAGCGCCGGTGACGTCGGCATTCTCGAACGTTACCGTGCCGCCATTCGGCTGATAGATCCCGGTGATAACGTTGAAGAAGGTGGTCTTGCCCGAACCGTTCGGCCCGATCAGGCCGAGAATCTCGTTGGCATTGACCGTCAGGTCGAGATTGTCGAGCGCCACGACGCCACCGAACTGACGGGTCAGACCACGCGCCTGCAGAATGGCCGTCGCCGCCGGCATCGCCTCGGTCCCGGTTTTGGTTTCGGTTGTGGCTCCGCTCATGACCGCCCCCCCGGAAAATAGCGCCGTACCGGGCGCGTCAAAAGACCCTCGGGGCGGAACAGCAACACGGCGATGACCAGCGCGGCATAGATCAGGAAGCGGTATTCCTGAATGGTCTGCAGCTTTTCCGGCACAATCACGACGATGATCGTGGCGACGATCACACCCCAGGCATTGCCGATGCCGCCGAGCAGCAGGATCGACACCAGGATCAGCGAATCCGCGAAAGTGTAATTATTGGGTGCGATAAAGCTGCCGACCATGCCGAACAGCGCGCCGGCCATGCCGATCAGCAGGTTGCCGAGCGTGAACGAGACGATCTTCCAGCGCGCGATATTGAGCCCGAAGCAGCTTGCCGCGGTCTCGTCCAGCCGCAGCGCATCGAGATTGAGACCGATCCAGCTTCGCTCGAGCCGCCGTACCAGCACGAAAGCGCCGACAAGCAACAGCATGCTGACCAGAAAATAGTTCAGATAGAACGACAATTCGATGCCGCCGATCGACAGATTATCGTTGAACGACCAGCCGAAGATGTTCATGCCGCCAACCTGCAGACCCTGCGGTCCGCCGAGCACGTCATTGACCTCCAGGAAGGTCTTGAACAACAGCGCGAACGCGATAGTCACCAGCGCCGCGTAGTGGCCACGGGTGCGCAGCACCGGCAGCAGCAGCAACGAGCCGATCAGCGCCGCGCACAGCCCGCCGATCAGCACCACCAGCAATGTCGGAACCGCCGTATGGGCATTGAGCACTGCCGACGTATAGGCGCCGACGCCGAAGAATGATGCGCCGGCGAAATTGAGAATACCGGTATATCCGAACTGCACATTCAGACCGAGCGTCGCCACGATATAGAGGATCACGGTGACGATCAGCAGCAGGACGAAATGGTCCTCGTGGAAATAGGCGGCGACTGCGCAGGCCGCAACGATGGCAAACAGGCCGAAGGCCCCTTCATGCTCGGTGAAACTGCGGCCGACGGCATCGAACAGCCCGAGATAATTGGCACCGACGACGACAACGACAGCCGCCGCCAGCAGACCGATGATCAGCGTCTGCTCCTCAACGGCCAAGAGCGCGATGACATAGCCGGCAGCGACCGCCAGCGCGACGATGGCCGGCCACAGCGGCGCAGGCGAATGCGCAAGCGACAGCGCGCGCGATGTGTTCATCTCTGTCATGATATCAGACCCGTTCGCTGATCTTTTCCTGGATCAGGCCGGTCGGGCGCCAGGCCATGAACATGATGACGACGGTGAAGGCGAAGACGTCCTTGTAGGCGCTGGCGAACGGCAACGCGACAGCTCCGATGGTCTGCAACGCCGCGAACAGGAAGCCGCCGAGGATCGCGCCGTAAATACTGCCGAGCCCGCCGAGAATGGCCGCCGCAAAGCCGATAACGCCGAGCAGCAGACCGATGCCGAAATTGATCTCGTTGTAGTAGAGCCCGTTCATGATGCCGCCGAAAGCCGCCAGCCCCGAGCCGATGGCAAAGGTGATCAGCACCACCACCGTGAAGTTGATCCCCATGGTGCGTGCGGTTTCGTCGTCCTGGGCGACCGCGCGGATGGCGAGGCCGAGCCGCGTCCGATTGAGCAGCAGTTGCAATCCAACGATCACACCGACGCCGGCAGCGAGCATGATGAGATTGTCGTAGCGCAGATTGAAATGCCCGATATTGACCGAGCCCGACGGCAGCAACGCGGGAAACGGCTTCGGATTGGCGCCCTCCGGATAGAACAGCCGCACCATCTCGCGCAGCACCGTACCCAGCATCAGCGTGATCAGCAGCGTATTGAGCGCCGGCGCCGAGCGTAACGGCAGCACCAGATAGCGGGCGATGACCATGCCGAGCAACGCCGTCGCAAACACCGCCACAACCAGCATGATGACGAGAAGGATGGGCTCGGAATCGAGACCGATCGCCTTCAGCCCGACAAACGTTGCAAGCGCGATGAAGGCGCCGACCGTCAGCACGTCGCCATGCGAGAACTTGATGATGTCGAGCACGCCGAAGAACAGGGTGAACCCGACGGCAACGAGCGCATACATCGTTCCGAGCATGAGTCCGTTCATGATGTATTGGGCAATCAGCCCGACATCCATGTCGCCATCTCCCGATATGATGAAAAAAAGCGGAGCGGAATCAGCGATTCCGCTCCACCGAAGACCGATTACTTCTGGCCGGGCAGCTTGCGCTTGCCGGATGCGTATTCGCTATCGTCCCATTCGATGAACTTGCCTTCCTGCACGACATATTTGGTGACGACAGGAACGGTGTTCTGACCGTGGTCGTCGAAGGTGATCTTGCCGACGATCGAGTCGCGGTTCTCGACCTTCGCCAGTTCGGCGATGACCTTCTTGCGGTCGTGGCCGACCTTCTCGATCGTGTCGATGATCAGGTCCATCGCGGCGAACGCGAAGGGGCCATAGGCTTCCGGCGCGCCGTCATATTTCTGCGCATTGTACTTTTCCAGGAACATCTTGCCGCCCGGCAGTTTTTCGGTCGGCGCGCCCTCGCGGAATGCCAGCGTGCCTTCCGCAAGCGGCCCCAGGCCCTGGATATAGGCGTCGGAGACGATGCCGGAGGTGCCGTCGAACACCGCCTTGATGCCAAGCTTGTCCATCTGCGAGCGGATACGCACGCCGATCGGCGTCAATCCGCCGAAATAGATCACTTCAGGATTGAGTGCCTTGATCTGCGTCAGTTCGGCGGTGAAATCCTGCTGGTCGGCGGTGACTCCGAACGTGCCGAGGATCTTGCCGCCGCGCTTGGCCAGCGCCTCGCTGAAATACTTGTTATGTCCCTTGCCGTAGTCGGTCGTGTCGTGGATGACGGCAAAATTCTTGTAGCCGATCTTGGTCAGGAGTTCGGCGTTGACCTCGTTCTGGTTGATCATCGTGCCGTTGACGCGATGCACCTCGGCGATCTTCTTGCGATAGGTGATGTCGGGCAGCACGGCGCCCCACACGATGATCGGCAGGTTGAACTTCTGATAGACATCGACGGTCGCGATGGCCGTGGCCGAGCAATAATGCGTCGCCGCGGCGATGACGCTGCGATCGGTCGACATCTTGGTCGCCGCCTGCACCGCGACGTTCGGCTTGCACTCGTCGTCCAGCACCACGAGTTCGTATTCATATTTGGTCTTGGGGTCGGCGTTGCGCAAACGAACGGCAAGGTCTGCGGAATTGCGGCCGCCGATCCCGATCACCGAATTGCCACCGGTCAGCGGGCCGATAAAGCCGACCTTGACCTTGTCCTTTGCCTCGGCCGGGGTGCCAACTCCCGCAAGCAAGGCAGCTACCAGAATGGCGATCAGGCCGCCGGTCCTATGCATCATTCACTCTCCTCCCAACCTTGGTTCGCAAACGGCGGAGTATTAATGGTTTGAACTGGTTGCGCAACTCGCTGCCTCGCCGACGGGCGAGCGATACGTCTCACGCATTGCCGCAAAATCGCGGGCGCTTTACGCGGCCGGCGCGAGTGCTGCCGCCCGAACGCGCACATCACGCGCTCCCTCTCCGGGTTTGCTCCCGCCGCCCGGCGGGTATCCGCCGGTCACAGGCGGACGGCAGGCCATGCCACAGGCCCCGATTAACGTTACAGTTCCAGAACCGTTTATTCCGATGCGATCTGACTGGCCATTATCGCAGAATTCGATATTTTCTGTTATGTTAATAACATGAAGCCGCGCTTGCGCAGTCTGCCCAGGCCCGGAACGGAAATCTCCGAATGCCCAGCAAGATGCGGATCGTCGTCACCGGAGGAGCGGGTTTTATCGGTTCCGCCGTCTGCCGGCTGCTTGTCGGGGAATACAAAATTCCGACCGTCAATATCGACCGGCTGACCTATGCGGCCAACCTGCGATCATTGGCATCGATCGAGAACAGCCCGCTATACGCGTTCGAGCGAGCCGATATCTGCGACCGCGCCGCGCTGGATACGATTTTCGAGGAATTCAGGCCGACCGGCATCCTGCATCTGGCGGCCGAGAGCCATGTCGATCGCTCGATCACGGGATCGCGCGCATTTCTCGAGACGAATATCGTCGGCACCTATCATCTGCTCGAAGCGGCCAGCCAATACTACAACGCGCTGCCGGCGCAGGAGCGCGAGGCGTTCCGTTTCGTCCACGTCTCGACCGACGAAGTATACGGTTCGCTTGGCGACAGCGGCCGTTTCCACGAGGACACGCCGTACCAGCCCAGTTCGCCCTATTCGGCCAGCAAGGCCGCATCCGACCATCTGGCACTCGCGTGGCAGAAGACCTACGGCTTGCCGGTCATCGTCTCGAACTGCTCGAACAATTACGGCACGCACCAGTTCCCCGAAAAGCTCATCCCGCTCACCATTCTCAATGCCCTCGAAAACAAACCGTTGCCGGTTTACGGCACCGGAACGAATGTCCGCGACTGGCTGCATGTCGAGGACCATGCACGCGGCCTGTTTCTGGCGCTGACGCGAGGCGTGCCTGGCCAGAAATACAATTTCGGCGGCAATTGCGAACGGACCAATCTGTCGATCGTTCAGGACATCTGCGACACGATCGACCGGATCGCGCCGGCGGCTGCGCCGTGTCGCTCCCTCATCACATTCGTGCAGGATCGTCCCGGCCACGACTTACGTTATGCCGTCGATGCCACCAAGGCCGCTCGCGATCTCGGCTGGCAGCGGCAATGGACGATGGAACGCGGTCTCGAACACACGATCCGATGGTATATGACCAACAAGAACTGGTGGGGACCGCTGCGCGAAAAGGTCTACGACGGCAAGCGCCTCGGCCTCGTCGGCGCCGAATGACGGCGTCCCTTTCGGAAGTCCGGCACCGTGCATGCCGGCGCGCAGGCGCTCTGTCACGATCCGGCGTGCATTCCGGCCACGCCGGATAACAAGACTTAGAGGACGACTGATCTCAGAAACGGTTCTGCGCCCACCGCGGCATCTGAACCGATCGCGACTGATAAGCGAGAATAGCGATCGCGAGTTCAATGCTCGGATCGGCGAAATGGTACACTTGGGTACCGTTGCGCTCCGACTGAACCAGCACGCTGCGCGTCTCCGTCAGCGCTTTCAAGACAAGTTCGACCTGCTGGACGGCGGCACGCTGCGAACCGGCTTCGGCATCGCAACGCGCCAGCACCTGCTCGACGGTGAAGTAATCGCCCACCTCGCGGATGGTCCTGACAATGGTCTGGAAGATGACCTGAAGCGACGCGCTGTTCTTGAGCGTGTTATGAACGTCGGCAAATCCTCTCGAGTTGAAATGCTGGCACAGGTCGTCGACCGACTCGTCGAAGTCCGACATGTCGATCACTTCCGCCTTCCGAAGCGCCGCCGATTTCGCCGCCCGCAGTGCGATCAGCTTTGCCGCGAACAGCTTGCCCTGCGCAATAACGACCAGTTCGTCGAGCGCTTCGCGCGTCAGATCGAGGTCAGCGGTCTTGCTGAGTCGGGTGATCACCGCCGCCAATTCGTCGTCCGACATATGTTCGAGCTTGAGCCGGAACAGCGAGCGCGGGATTGAATCCTGATGGCCGAGCAGATCATCCCAGGACGTGCCGGCACCGATCAGGATGAGGTGCGCAGGCGCGCCGTGATCGGAGATATTCTTCATCAGTTCCACGACTTCCGCCGCGATACCGAGCCCCGATCTGAGTTCGAATTCGTCGATCGCTATGATGACGCGCGTGCCGCTGATGCGCGAGAACAACTCGCCGACCAGTTGCGGCGTCACGCCTTCCGCCGGCAGCAGATCGGAGAAGTTGGTATTCATGACATCGCTGAGACTATCGGCCGTCAAATCATAGCGACGGGGGATATGACGCAACGCGGACCGGAAGATGGATTGGAACGTGCTGCTGCTGCTGCAGGTCAGATAGATGGTGGTGTAGCTGGCCTGTTGCGCCTTGGCGAGCAGCGTCAATGCGAGCGAGGTCTTGCCGCAACCGCGGGGCCCGTAAACGAGGACATGGTTACGGTGTTCCTCGATGGCGCAAATCAACTGTTCGAGCTGCCGGGTTCGCCCGGTGAAGTTCAGCGGGTCCAGAACCGGCTGCGACGGCGCGAACGTGTCCACGATCCGCAGCAGCGCTTCGCTGCTTGGCGGACCGCCAATCCCCGGCGTGACCGGCAACCTGAAGAACACCTGATCGGGGGCGTTGAGGGAGTCGTCCAAGAGACCTCCATACGGAACCGTGGCGTTGGACCGGCCCCCGCCCCCAGCGCCGGGCCCGATCTGCGATACGTGACTGTTAAACGAAAACTGATCCAAGTGACTTCACGCAATTGATTGATAACGATCGCGGACGCGACTTCCGTCGCCTGTACCAAGACCGGCAATCCTGCCGGCGCCGGGCATGTGCCAGCGCCTTCCGTGCATTCTCGCGGCCTGCATCCATCCGGCTTGCTCGGCCGCTCGATTGCTCGATGCGCTTCACGGTTCCCATATAAGCACCGACGATTGCCAGCTGTCCACGCGCTCCGTGCGATTATACAGCAACAGCGTTAAAGGCATAACATCACATTTAACGAACGAACAAAATGAATTGATACTTGCGACGATGTGAAGCGGTTTCACAACTCATGACACCGGTAGCGGGCCGCCTCGCCGTCATGCACCAGCGCAACCGGATGAGCCTCGTCCGCAGCGAACAGCCGCAGCTGCCAGCGACCGTCAGGCGCGTGCAGGCGTGCATCGCCATCGGCTCCGAACAGAACGTGGAAACTGTCGAGCGGGATATGAAGCCCCTCGCCGCGCGCCTTCACATAGGCCTCCTTGCAGGTCCACAGCGCGAAAAAGCGGCCGAGCCTCGCTTCGGCGGGAAGCTCCTGCAACACGGACCGCTCCTGCGGCGAGAAATTCGCGGCGGCGAGATCGTCGATGGCTAGGTCCGGCCGCTTCTTTTCGACATCGACCCCGATCTGTCGCCGATTGCCGATGGCATAAACGGCATAAGCGCCGGAATGCGCGAGGTTGAAGGAAAGGCCCGGCGCCAGCCCCGCATGCGCCAGTGCCGGTTTGCCGCGTATGCCATAGGTGAAGACCAGATCCGCCGGCGCGATTGCCGTATACAGTGAAAGGATCCGCCGCAGCCCGCTGCGCGCGGCCACGTAAGCGTTCCGGTCCCGAGAAAAATGAAAGCGGGCCGCCCGCTCCCGTTCGTCATCCGAAAGCAACGACCATAGCGTCCGATCCTCCAGCTCGTTTCCGGTAGAACCATACCGCCGCAAATCGTGGCGCCACAGATGACACTCACCCGGCGCGCAGACCTGGTCGCCCGCCGCCGGAAGCCAGTCGACCTGCGGCCGGCAGGACGGCACGCTCCGCCCTTCCTTTGTCGCACGGCCCGGAAAATGGGCTACCGGATCCAACCGAAACTCCGCCTCGCTTAACAATGATTGCACATCACACCGCCCCGGCGATTGAGCGGCAACCCCTGCATGATAATGTTATACTCCTGCGCTTCGATCGTTAAGCAAAGCCGGCGTCCGATATATGATGAATGTTCGCCCCGACCGCCTGTTCATGAGCCCGGCCCGCATCGCCGTGTGCGCGGCTGCCGTATCTGCAATGCTTGCGCATACAGGGCTGGCGGCGGCGGAAACCCGCGCGTCCGCTGCGGGCAAGGCAGATATCACCGTCACTTCGCCGGCCGAGCTGGCGGTCGCGTTGCGAAACAGCACCTACAAGACGATTGCGCTTGCACCGGGCAACTACGGCAATGTGACCTTGCACGGCCTCTCGGCGGGCGTCCGGATCGGCGCCGCCGATCCTGGAGCGCAGCCAGTGTTTTCTGGTCTGGCGATTTCCAACGTCGACGGACTGACGCTGGCTAACATTACCATCAAGCCGAGTGCCCGGCCGGAGGGAAAATACGACAATCTGGTGAACGTCGAGGGCGCGAGACGGCTTCTGATGACGGGCCTGACCCTCGACGGCTCTGTCGCTCCGCCTGACCTGGAATTCCGCGGAGTGTTCCTGCAGAAAAGCAGCGAGATCGTGGTCAGCGATTGCCGGTTTTCCGGCTTCTACCGTGGGCTGGTGGGCTTGGCGGTCGACGACGTAACCGTGACCCATAACGATATCAGCGGCATGAGCTCGGATGGCATCAACTTCGCCCAGGCCAGCAATGTCACGATCACCCGGAACCGGTTCGGGGCATTTCAGACGACCGAGGATTCACATGCCGACTATGTGCAGTTCTGGTCGGCCGGCACCGACGAGCCGTCGCGCAATGTCACGGTCGCCGAGAACCTGATGCTGCAAGGCGACGGCTCCGACGTTCAGGGAATTTTCCTGGCTTTCGACACACATCTCGCGGCTCACAACATCGCGGTACGCGACAACGTCATCGTCCAGAGCTCGCCCCACGGCATATCGCTCTATAACGTGGTTGGCGCGTCCGTCGAACACAATCTGGTCGTGGCGATGCCGACGGCCAAGTACAAAGTCGCGATCCGGATGATCGGCACCTCCGACGGCACCGCATCCAACAACCTGGCAAGCGGCTACGGCTTCGAGGGCCTGCGCAATATCAAGCAGAGCCATAATGCCGAAATCCTGTTCAACAACAAACAGGCATTGGCAAGCACCGTCGAAAGCGTCAGGAATTTCATCAAGGACGGCAGGCTGAACCCGCCACTGATCGGGCAATTCCAGATCGCTGCGGCGGTCCGTTCGGCAGGCGTCCGGCCGCCGGATCTGCGCCGGTGAACACCATCCGTTCCCCAGCAAAACATACCGTCACGCCTGACGGCAGGGTCGATATAACCCTAAAGCCACACACCATCAAAGAAAGCTGTTCAGGCACTTTGTTTATATTGAATGGAACATGGCGATGGATTACCGAAGGGAATCAGTCGGCCATATCGGGGGCTTGATAGATGACGGGGTCTGGGTGGGCGCGCAGGGTTTGTGCTGCTGCGTTAGTCCTATCGCTCGGCGGCTGCGCCAGCTTTGTCCCTCGCTCCGGCCCCACGGCTGAGGCTATTGATAACCAAGCCGAATTTGTTTCGAGAGAGGCCCAGCCGGTCAGCTATATGCTGATCCAGCTTGAGCCCTCGATGTTTCCGGCACTGGCCTATGACGAGGGGTTCGGCCCCGGTTTCACTGGCGGTCGCGGCACCGCGGAGATTCGCCCCGGCGTCGGCGATCAGCTTGCCGTCACGGTGTTCGAAGCGGGCACCGGCGGCCTGTTCAATGCCGGCGCCACCGAGCTTCCCCTGCAGGTGGTGGACCACAGCGGCTTCATCACCGTCCCGTATGCCGGTAAGATCCGCGCCGCCGGCCGCAGCCTGACGGCGATCCAGACCGAAATCCAGAACCTCATCAAGGACCGGGCGATCGACCCGCAGGTTATCGTCAGCATTCGCGACCAGCGGGCGAACCAGGTCAGCGTACTGGGCCGGGTAAATGGTGCCGGCACCTTCCCGTTGATGGCGGGCGGCATGCGCCTGCTGGACGCGATTTCACGCGCCGGCGGCCTGACGATTCCCGGCAACGAAGCGGCCGTCACCCTGAAGCGCGGCAATCGCACCGAGGCGGTCGCATTCGACAGCATCGTCGCCCGGGCCAACAACAACGTATTCCTGAGCCCCGGCGACGTCGTCTATGTGGCCCGCGAGCCGCGAACATTCGTGGCGCTCGGCGCGTTCGGCGGCAGCGACCTGCAAAGCGGTCGGGTCGAATTCGAGGCGGACAGCCTGTCGCTGATGGATGCGCTCGGCAAGGTCCGCGGCTTCGCTGATGCCCGCGCCAATCCATCGACGGCATTCGTCTTCCGGCATGAGCGCAAGGATCTGCTGAAGCGCCTCGGCTACCCGGTGGAGAACTTCGCCGGATCGACCGTTCCGACCATCTACAGGGCGGACTTCTCATCGCCCAGCACCTACTTCCTGGCCGGCGACTTCAAGGTCCGGGACAAGGACGTGCTCTACGTCGCCAACGCACAGATGGCGGACGTCAACAAGTTCCTGACCTTCGTCGGCCTGTTGACGACCCCGGTCGCGCAGGGCGCCAGCGTTGCCGGTATCGTCAACAGCATCAGACTGGGTACAGGTTCGGCGATCGCCGTCCCGACCACCGTAACGACCACGCCGTAACGCTGCATCGGCGCCGGTTCCGGCGCCCACAAAGCAGACGCCCGCAGGAGCCTTCCCTCCTGCGGGAACGCCTTGAACGGCACATTCCGGGAAGGGAAGCACAGTCCCGGCCGGCCCCGGTCCGCCCCCCTGCCGGCTGGCAAGCGAACGTCGCCGGATCTTCAAAAAAATATTATCAACGCCAAGGGACAATTGCAGCGTCCGCAGCGCCTGGGTGAAACGACGCTCTCTCTTGAAGGCAATGCCCCCTCCGGGGGCTTTGCCGCCGTCCGCAGCCTTACGCATGGCACGACGGGAAGATGCGTCACGGCCAGGCTGCCGGCTGCTGCGCCGCCCCCCCGTTTTCACAATCCCGAAGTTCGGTTGATCCGGGGTTCGCTAATCCCGGAGCGCCCTGGCGATATGATCGAGGATATCCTCGGGCGGCGGTTCATCCGCCTTGCGCAACGGGCTGGCCGGCGGCAACCGGAAAATCCGACGCAGGTCGTCCTCGATACGCTTCCAGTCGAGCTTGCGATCCGGCATCGAACCCAACCTGCAACCCAATCGGGACTCTAAACTTGCGGTCGAGCCGCACTCCGGCAAGAAACCGCCTTGGAACTACCCCGGCACTGGTTTGCTCGCCGGACGGAGGTCAGCCCCGGCATCCGACGCGACCAACGCGCCGTGCCCTCGGTCCTCTATTCAACCCGAATGCCACCCATTCCGCATCGCAGTTACCGAATTATCATTAATTTGTTATATCTACCGTCGAATCTGGGCGGGCACGCCAGCGGGTGCAATCAGCGTTATCGATACAGGTTACGACACAACTTACCGGGCCGGGGGTTTTGTTAAATCATTGTTTTGGCCGGCGCTTTATATTGTAAAACCAGTGCGGGCGGGGCGGCTTAAATACACTTTGGAACACTTGCCATCATAACATCTTTCCTGTGCCCCAATCCGGCCGGACTAACATGTTTGGGACAGTCGACGTTTCGGGGGGTGGGTTCCATAGATGACTCCTGTTTTTTCTCTCTCGCAGCGCGCGCCGATTACTGATCCGTCCGCGACGCCGTCTGTTTCAGAGATCCGTACGGTGCTGGAGCGCTGTCGCGGCGCCTTCTGGGGCCTCGGCGCGTTCAGCGGCGTCAGCAATGTGCTGATGCTGACCGGCTCGTTCTTCATGTTGCAGGTCTATGACCGGGTGTTGCCGAGCCAAAGCATCCCGACGCTGGTCGGCCTCGGCATCATCGCCACCGCCCTCTATATCTTTCAGGGACTGCTCGACGTCGTTCGCGGCCGCATGAATGTGCGCATCGGGCGTTTTCTCGATCAGTCCCTCAGCACCCGCATCTATGATGCGTTAATCCGGATCCCGCTGAAGACGCGCGGCGACGGCGATGGGCTGCAGCCGCTCCGCGATCTCGACCAGATCCGCAATTTCCTCGCGAGCGGCGGACCCTCGGCGCTGTTCGACCTTCCGTGGATGCCGCTCTACATCGTCATCTGCTTCCTGTTTCATCCCCTGATCGGCGTCGCGACCCTCATCGGCGCATGCCTGCTTGTCGGCCTGGCACTGGTCACCGAAGTCCGCACACGCGCGCCGACCAAGCGCGCCGCCATCCTGTCGAGCGCGCGCAGCGCGCTGGCCGCCGCTGGCCGCCGCAATACCGAGGTTTTGCAGGCGATGGGTATGGCTAAAAGCACCGCTGCACGGTGGAGTGAAGCCAACCGCGACTATCTCGATGCGCATGAGCGCGCGAGCGACGCCGCGGCCAGCCTCGGCGGCATCTCGAAAACCTTTCGCGCCATTCTGCAATCGGCTGTCCTCGGCCTCGGCGCCTATCTCGTCATCCAGCAGGAAGCCACCGCCGGCGTGATTATCGCGGCCTCGATCCTGACGTCGCGGGCGCTCGCTCCCGTCGAACTGGCAATCTCGCACTGGAAAGGCTTCTCCGCCTCGCGCGACGCGGCACAGCGGCTGAAGAAGCTGCTGACTCTGTTCCCGAGCGAGCCGGAACCGATGGACCTGCTCGATCCGGTCGAGACCTTCTCGGTCAACGGCATTACCATCGTGCCGCCGGGCGCGCAGCGGCCAGTCATCCACGATGTCTCTTTCATGCTCGAAGCCGGCCAGGGCCTCGGCATCATCGGTCCAAGCGGCTCCGGCAAGTCGTCGCTGGTACGCGCGCTGGTCGGCGTGTGGGAGCCGACACGCGGCAAGGTAATGCTCGATGGTGCAGCGCTGAGCCAATGGCCACGCGAGCGGCTTGGCAGCAATATCGGTTACCTGCCGCAGGATATCGAACTGTTCGACGGATCGGTGGCACTCAACATCGCACGTTTCTCGGAGAAGGCGGATCCGCTCGCCATCCTGGAAGCGGCGCAGACAGCCGGCGTTCACGACCTCATTCTGTCGCTGCCCGACGGCTATGCCACAAAACTCGGCGAATTCGGTGCCGCCCTGTCTGGAGGCCAGCGACAGCGGATCGCGCTGGCGCGCGCACTCTACGGGAAACCGTTCCTGGTGGTGCTCGACGAGCCGAGTTCCAACCTCGACGCCGAAGGCGAAGCCGCGCTGACGCGCGCCATCAGGCAGGTGCGCGCACGCGGCGGCATCGTCATCATCGTCGCGCATCGTCCGAATGCGCTCGCCGCTGTCGATCAAGTGATGCTGCTTGCCGGCGGACGGGTCCAGGCCTTCGGCAGTAAGGACGACGTGCTTAAATCCGTACTTGCGCCACCACCGACCCCGGTCGCATCCGTCGCATCAACCGTATCTGCCGCCGGATGACCGAGATGCCATTTCTGCCACCCGCACGCCGGACCCCTCCCCCATTGCAGCCGCTGCCGACGGACGATCATCTGGCGGATGCGGGATTGTCGATCCGGAAACACCTGATCGCCGGCGTGGCGATCAGCGCCGCCGTCGTGCTCGGCCTTGGCGGCTGGGCAGTGGGCACCGACATCGCCGGCGCGGTGATCAGTCAGGGGACGCTGGTCGTCGATTCCAGCACCCAGAAGGTGCAGCATGTTGCCGGCGGTATCGTCGGTGAAATCCTTGTCCGCGACGGTGACCGGGTCAAAGCCGGCGACGTCGTTTTGCGTCTCGATGCCACGCAGGCGAAAGCCTCGCTGGCAATCGTCACCAAGGGCATCGACGACCTGATGGCGCGCCAGGCCCGGCTCGAGGCCGAGCGCGACGGAACCCAGACCATCCATTTCCCCCAGGTGTTGCTGGAGCGCGCCAAAGATCCGGCCTCCGACGCCGCACTGGCCATCGCCGGCGAGCAGCGGCAGCTCAAATTCCGTCGCGACGCGCGCGAAGGCCAGAAGGCGCAGCTTGCGCAACGCATCGCGCAGCTCAAGGACGAAATCTCAGGATATGCCGGCCAGATCGAGACCAAAGGAAACGAAGTCGCGCTGATCAAGCGCGAACTGGAAGGTGTGCGCGAACTCTGGCGCAAGAACCTGACCTCTATCACGCGCCTTAACGCGCTCGAGCGGGATTCAACCCGGATCGAAGGCGATCGCAGCCAGCTCACGGCAACCATTGCGCAGGCGCGCGGCAAGATCACCGAAACCGAAATCCAGATCATCCAGGTCGATCAGGAATTCCGCAGCAAGGTAGCAAGCGACCTCAGCGAGGCGCGCAGCAAACTCGCCGAGTTGATCGAACGACGGATCGCCGCGGAAGACCTGTTAAAGCACATCGATATCCGCGCGCCGCGCAATGGCGTGGTGCACGAACTCGCCGCCCATACCGTCGGCGGCGTGATCACCGCCGGGCAGACGATCATGACCATCGTCCCCGACGCGGACACACTGATCGCGGAAACCAAAATCGCACCCCGCGATATCAGCCATGTCCATAGCGGCCAGAACGCCGTGCTGCGCTTTTCGGCTTTCGACCAGCGTTCGACGCCGGAATTCGACGGCAAAGTCATCCTGGTATCGCCCGACATCACCCAGGATCCACGCAACGGCGTGCAATACTATACCATTCGCGTGGCGCTTTCGCCCGGCCAGGATACGCGGCTGGAAGGCCGGAAGCTGGTCGCCGGCATGCCGGTCGAAGCCTTCATCCACACCGGCACGCGCAGCGTCATTTCCTATCTGGTCAAACCGATCGCCGATCAGGCAGCGCGAGCATTCAGGGAATAATCGGCTTTCAGAAATAGCCGGAGCCTGCCAATCGGCACAGCGGAAGACACGCGGGAATAACGACGGCTGGTAGCCGGTCAATAGGCGTTCGTATCACGCAGGGTGATGAAAACGGTCTTCACCAGGATCTTGATATCGAGCCAGAAGCTCCAGTTATTGATGTACCAGAGATCGAGGTCGACCCGCTGCGACATCAGATCGACCGTCTGCGTCTCGCCACGCAATCCGTTAACCTGCGCCCATCCGCTGATGCCCGGCTTCATGTGGTGCCGGTAAGCGTAGTTCGAGATCAGCTTCTCATATTCGCAATTGTGCGCCGTCGCATGCGGCCGCGGCCCGATCAGCGACATATCGCCGGCGATGACGTTGAGAAGCTGCGGCAGCTCATCGATGCTGGTACGCCGGAGCCAGCGCCCGAGCCGCGTCACCCGCGCGTCGTGGCGTGTCGCCTGCCGCACCACGCCATCGTCTTCGAGGACGTGCATGGTCCGGAACTTGAAAATCTTGAACGAGCGACCATTGAACCCGTTCCGCGTCTGCCGGAACAAGACCGGACCGCGCGAGTCCAGCCGAATAAGCAGCGCGACAATCAACATCAGCGGCAACAGCAGCACAGCGGCGAGGCTTGCGAAGACCACATCGAATACGCGCTTCACACCCGCCTCGGCGCGCGTCAGCGGCGCTTTCTTCAGTTCCACGACCCAAGGCGCCTCGACCGTCTCGGCGGTCTGCGTCAGGAACCGCAGAATCCGCTCGTCAGGGATGAGCGAGACCGGGATCGGTACGATGCGTAGGCGTTCGAGGATCGCATCGACGAGATGCACCTTGCTCCAGTCGATGAACAGGAAGATGCGCTCGGCGTCACGGGAGGCAAGGATCGCCTCGTCCATGATGCGATCGAGGAAACCATTCTCCGATCGCGAGACGTGTTCGTTGATCTGAAACGTGCCGACCGGGCGATAGCCGCAATGGCGCAACTCGACCAGCGCCGGATGCAACGACGGTTGCGTCAACTCTCCGATCAGGATGCATTTGCGTGCCGCGAACTTGCCGCTGGCCAGCGCGCCGATAATGAAATTGCTGACCAGGGCCCGCCAGCCGACAATGGCGCCAAGCCCGATCACCGCAAAGGCCAGACTGCTACCGCGCGAGAAGTTGTCGGAGACCTTGAGGAAGAATCCGATCGCCAGGACGATGAGAAATACCACGCACCAGATGACGGCCGCTTCCCGGACCTGTTTCGCCGTATCGGTCAGACTGCTGATTCCATACTCGCCGCGCGCCGCCTGGACGGCGATGAAGTTGGCGGCGAACAGCAGACCGACGCCGATGCTCTTGCTGGTATCGCCGAGTTCATTGAGAACCAGCGCGTGATAGGCAAGGCTGGTCAGCACACTGAGTGCAATGATCAGCACCGCGTCGGCGACAATGACCAGCGGCTTGAGAAGATTGAGCGGCACGAACGGCCGACGTTCCTCGAACCCGTCCGCCAGATCGCGGTAAACGCTGCCCCGCCGCAGGCTGACGCGGGAACTCGCCGGGTCGAGATGGATACGGTTGAAGGTCACGCAACGCCCACGGAGCAATGAAAATTCGTCAACAGACCTTTAACATATCACCGACGTTATGTTATAAAAATTTGGCGCGCACATCAATTTAATGTTAATCGCACACCCTATCGGCAACGCAGGAAAAACAACGGCATAGGGGATAAAGCCCCGGCCGCTTCGACAATATTGAATGTTAAGCGGCGGGGCGCGCGAACCGTCGTCCGGCGCGGGCGATCGACCTGAGCAGGCCCTGCAGCGGCCCGGCGGCCAGCCGTCGTCGGGCACGGCGCAACGCAAGATAGGCCCATCCCTTAGCGGTGCAGGCCGCTTCGACCTGCAACAGCGCGACGACATGATCGCAATAGCGCGCCTTGTAGGCCTCGTCGCCGATCCCCTGGTCGAATGCCTCGAGCCCGTTCGCTGCGGCTCCGTCAAGCAACCAATGCAGCAGCAACCGCCCCGGCGAGTAGCGCGGCCACTCTCCGCCTTCGTAGCTTGGCATCAGATAATAGAACCTGGAGCCAGCAACATAACCCCAATGCGTCGCCAGTATCTTGTCATCCAGCGTCACCGCCGAGAGGTGCAGGAACCCTGCCTCGGCAAAGCGTTCCGTCGCCAGCCGGAAGAATGCGCGGTAACCCGGCCGGTCGAAACCGTCGACCCCGCGGGTTTCCATATAACGCCGGGTCTTCTGGCGGATCATCGCCTCAAGGAACTGCGTGCGCTCCTCCACCGTTGCAGCCTGTCGAAAAGACAGCGTCCCCATCTCGCCGAGACGACGCAGATTGCGCCGGGTGTCCTGCGCGAAAGGCAGATGCAGGGAACCGCCTTTGCTGTCATCTCTGCCTTTTTCGCTCGTGTCGCGTGCCTCCGCTGACTTCGCTTGCTTTATCTCTTCTTTCGATTTGCCTTGCGGCCTGCCCTTCCCCTGCTTCAGGCGCGCGAGCGTCGTGACATAGCCCGAATGCGAATAAGGCCGTGCGCCGAGCGCCAGCAGCGGATTACGGAAGCCATCGACCTCGCCCGGCATCTTGTCGAACAAGATCAGATCGACCGGCGGCAGCAGGCGCCGCATCGCTATCCAGAGCGAGGCCATTACTGTGTCCGAGAGATCCTGGCTGGCCGGGAACAATACCGGACAATTGTAATCGACAACGCCACCGTCGAGACAGGTCAGCATCCGCAGGCCGAGACGCGTCTCGACACCGAGCGGCAGCAGCAGCACCGGCTGTCCGCAAGCGGTAAATACGCCGACAAAAGCCAACCGTGTCAGCCGCGCCCGGCCGATTGTCTCGCACCATGTCTTCAGAAAATCGGCGCTCTGGAACACATAACGACGTGCGGCGCTATGTTCGCCGCTTGCCGGCCAGAACGGACGAAAATCCTCGATGTCATCGCTCGCATAAACCATCAACCCGGCGACCGACGCCTGCCGCATACCGGGCTTGGGATCGAACGGCTTTGGATCGAACGGCTTGGGTTCCAATGGCCTCGATTCAGGCTCGAACGGCCTTGGCTCTATTGACCCGGACCGGGATGAGATGTCGCGAGGCCGTTCGTTCATGATCGATCACCCGGCCGACAGGACGGTGATTGACGGGCCGGCCCGCCGCGGCAAGCCGCGCCCGCGCGCCAAGCTTGTCACTGCGGTGGCGATAAAATCCATATGCCGGGCTGTCAGTTGCTGATGTACCGGCAACAGCAGCAGATGACGCTTCAATCGCTGCGCATCCGGAAAGGCGCTCCAGTCAAGGCCGCGATGATAGCCTTCCCACCACGGCGACACCGAGATGCCGACTGTGTTGAGCGCGGCGCACCAGCGGCGCTTGTCGTTGACGAGCACCGGCAGGCCGAGCGGGCAGACACCATCCGGCAAAACGTCGTCCGCCCATAACGGCATCACCCCGTCGATACCGTCCAGACGACCGCGCAAATCGTGGTAATTGCGCCGGCGAATGGCGCGGATTTCTTGCGGATTGCTAGCGGCAAGAAGACCAATGGATGCACGGGCAGCAGCACGCACGACCGCATCGGGCGAGCAATAATAAGAGGAAGGAATATCAGGATCGCTATACTCACCCTGCATTTCCTCCGGCCTGTCCGCAATTACAGGAGGTTGCGACCGGAGCGGCGTCCATCCGCGCGTCCATTTTTTGACGAGCGAGAGCGATCCGCGGACGGCCGATAGTGGATCGGCTGCACGCATCAATGTCCGCACCCTGTCGCCGGGCTCGTCGATGGACAGGATGCCGCCATCGACCACCGGCAACGACTTGCGCAAGCTGAAGACCGCCGCATCGGCGTAATGTTCCGGCATGTCGCTGAACAGCGACAACGCCAGATCATCGAATATGCGGATGCCGCGCTCCCGGCAGAGCGCGGCAACCTCGCCGAGATCGGTGTAGCGCCCGAAATAGTGCGTAACATAAACGACACGCGTGCGTGCCGTAATCCGCTTGCTGACATCGCCGCGGTCGACCTCGCCCCGCGCATCGACCCGATAGAAGACGACCTTCGCGCCGGTCGCCAGCAAGGGGCTGATCTCCGATCCGCAATTGTAGGCTGGCGCCAGCACCTCATCGCCCGGCCCGAGCCCCCACAGACGCGCCGCGAGCAGGATCGCCTTGCGCCCGGACTCCGTGAACACGACGCATCGCCGCTCCGGCTGGCCGGGCATATGCGGCCTCGCGGGTCGCAACCAATCACCGAGCAGCGCCATCGGGCTGCGGCTCAGCTCTCCACATGCAGGATCATGGTTCACAGTCGGGCGCGGACCCATATCCGCCACAATGGCCCACGCCGGCCCGGCCACCAGCGAGCCAGACGCAGGAACCAGATGCGATAATACAGAAGATGCAGAAGGTCCGACATCCGCAGGAATAGCCGTACCCGCCGCGCATCGCCGCCACGCGTGGAGACAACAACTGCGGATTTGCACAGCAGTTCCTCGCCGCCGAGTTGCTGCTTGTAGCCGTAATGCCCCATCCCCGCTTCGATGCCGGTCACGCCCTCGCCGATTACGCTTTCGATCAACTGGATCAGGCCGAGACGACCGAGGCTGTATCGGCTCCATTCACTTCCGATCACGCGTGCCGGCAGGCGCCAGTAGCAACGATCGTCAAAGACGAATGCATATTGCGAGGAGATCACCGCCCCGTCGGCAACGAGATCGACGATCCGTAGCCGACCAAGACGCGCCATCGCGTCCACCAGATCGGCATTAAATGCCGCCGCGCCCGGCCAGTCGCCGAAATGGCCAAGCTTGCCTTCGGCGCGCCACTGCGCGTCATGCAATGCGCGAAAACGCGCGAAGGCGTCGGCCGCCGCGACCGGATCGCGAACAACCACCGTGCGGACATCATGATCCTTTTCAAGCAGCTTGCGGCTGCGCGTGTAGGTTTGGCGCTGTCGCTTATCGAGTCCGGCAAGATAGGCATCGAATGCAGACGGCAGCATAAATCGCATATGCGGCACATGCGCCCGCTCTCCGAGCAAAGCGGCGACGTTCGACATCGCGCAAGCGTGCGGCAAAGCCGCCGCCGTCGCGTCGTCGCCGGGCGCGAAGCCGAACCAGATCGCCGCGCATCCGTCATCCTCGATCAGGGTCGCAATGATCCTTGCATAGGCAAGGTCGGCGAAACGCGGATCGAGCGGCAACGCGAACATGGTCAGGGCGAAATCCGCACCGACGCGTTTCGCCAGCCTGATCGCGACCGGCCCGATCCGCACCGTCTCCACGAACATCGGCGCGAGCCCGACCAGACGGCCGGCTCGCCGGAACTGGAAAATCCGCAGCCTGCGCCCCTGACCATAGTGACGCCACCAGATGCGCAACCAGTCATGCGTGACGTAAAGGCTGCCGGAAAGCCTTGAGATGCAATCATCCCATTCTCGCGCGTCGACGTCGTCGAAGCGATCTGCCACGGTCATTTCGATCGCGGCAGGCTCAGCAGGGATTGTGTCGGCGATGTTCACCGGCGCCACCGCTTATGTCGGCTCGACACCGAGGACGTGATAGCGCAACGCCGCGACCGCGGCCGCCGATTTTCGCCGCATCAAGGGATCGCGCCTGACGAGCGACGACAGATACCATGCAACCGCCCGCATCGAATCCGATGCAACATAAATCACCTTGGCGACGCCCCAGGCTGCCAGCCCGAGATTTTTGCGCTGGTAGACCATCGTGCTCTTCTGCAACTGCACGAACATGCGCACATTGACCTGCGAGGTGCTCTTGCCGCCGCCGTCGAGATGAATGATACGGGCGCAGGGCGTGAAGACGCGCCGCCAGCCGGCCTTTGCCAGGCGATAGCACCAATCGGCTTCCTCGGCATAAACGAAGTAGTCTTCGTCCATCAGCCCGACCTTGCGGATCGCTTCGCTGCGAACCAGCATATACATGCCGGAGACCACATCGAGATCCCGCTCGCTGTCGCGTTCCCACCAGCCAAGCTGCGGCGTCCCGAACAGCCGCGAGCGCGGAAAGGCACGCGACAGACCGAATTCGGTCAGCAGCAGCATCCACGGCGTCGGAAATGAAAACCCGGTGCGCTGGATCAGGTTTTCCTGTTCCAACACCTGGCAGCCGACAACACCGACATTGGGGTGTTGATCGGCATAGCGGACGGTGCGGGAGATCGCCGCGTCGAGCACCACCGTATCCGGATTGAGCAACAGAACATAGCGGCCGGTGGCCAACCGGATACCCTGATTGTTCGCGGCTGCGAATCCGCGGTTCCGGGCATTCTCGATCAGTTTGACCTGCGGAAATTCATCACGGACCATCGCCGCGGAACCGTCGCTACTGGCATTGTCGACAACGAAAATCTCATAGGCGAGATCGCGGGTCTCCGCTTCGATCGAGCGCAGGCACCCGCGCAGCAGGTCGCGCGTGTTCCAGTTGACGATCACCACGGAGACATCCATCGCACGCATCCCGATTCGGCAGCGGCGTTTTCACGCGCCTTCTGCAGACGTTGGGCCATTTAACAAAAAATCGCCCCAATTAACACACAACACAATTATCATACGGCAGAGGAGCGATATAACACAAACCGCGATGCACGGGATGCTGCAATCAAGGTGAATCCGCGGGTCGTCGGCGCTGTTGCTCGGCACCCGGCCGGAACTGTGGTGACTGGCAAAGCGCGACCATCATCGAGAATTCATGCCCGGCCCGGCTTCATTGCGCCATTATCTCCGGCGGCTGATTTACGAGAACGCCGCATTGCAATGGGCCGCCAACCGCTATTCCGGGCGCAGGCACCTCGGCAGATCCGCCGCTTTCTGGAACGACGCGCTGACGGGTGATTTCTCCAGCTATCTTGGCGGCACGCTGTCGATCGATCTGCGGAATACAATCGTGGCGACACTGATCCGGAACTGCACCGGGTCGCCAGTCAGCGTACTCGATGTCGGCTGCTCTGGAGGCAGCCTTGCCGGGGCGATCGGCGGATTGAGCCACTATACAGGAGTTGATGTAAGCGACCGCGCTATCGCGCACGCAATCCGGACCTCTCGGCAGACAACCAGCGAGCAGGGCAACCCCACCATCGAATTCGTGGTCGCCGATCTATGCGGCTTTCCGGTGAACGGGCGCCAGTGGCGCGTCATCGTCTTCAACGAAGTGCTGTATTATCTATCGGTTCCCGAAGCACTGGATCAGGTCAACCGCTACGTACAGGCCTTACACCCAGACGGCATCTTGCTCGTTTCAATGAAAGACGACGGCAAGTCGCGAGCGATCTTCCGTTATCTCGAGCAGCGTTATTCCTGGAAGACCGGGGTGCTGCACCAGGTCAAGAATGAGCGGACGGACTTTACCATCCGGATCGACCGCGAGCAGCCGGCCCATCTGATCGCCGTTCTCAAACCGTGCGCCGCCGAGCCAGCCTGAAGCAGAGTATCCATCGGTCAAGAGACGCAGATTACGATCCGGCTACCGGCTCGACGGGCACTTTCCTGCGCAGCGTCGACAAAGGCGCATTCTTGAGTTGCAGCGCGGGCCGCTCGACCAGATGCCAGGAGATCGCGGCGAATACGAGCGTCAATACCAACCCGCCAAGAATGACCGTTATCGGCGAAGCCCCCGGTATTGCCGCAATCAATGCCTGCTGCACCGGAAAGGCGTAAATATAGGTTCCATAGGAATAGTCCGGCGCAGTCCGCATCCAGACGATCCACCGGCTGGAGGGCACAAACGCAAACCAGAACGCAGCATAGGCAACGGTGAGATTGACTACCGGCACGAACAGCGGTGTCCCGATCAAAAGCCCGCTCAGGATCACGGCAGCGACGAGCACTCCCAGTCGCAGCCGTATCCGGTCATCAAACTGCGCATACAGGCCCCCGAGATGGAAGCTCATCCCCAGGCGGGCAAGCTCATAGAACATGCCGAGACGCGCGCCGTCGCGGTCAAGGCCCAGCACCCCGAAACCGACCAGTATGCAGACCTCGACGGCAAGACAGACCGCGAGCACCGCAGTGGCTTTCCGCCGATCCGCCAGCAGATGCACAACGCCCATCAGCGCGACGCCGACATAGCACAGGACTTCGTAGCGAAGCGTCCACAACGAGCCGTTCACCGCCGATAGCGGATTGTCCGTGAACACGCCGGGCAATTCATATTTCACGAATACGATGCTGAGGGAGCCGAAAAAATACGTTCGCGTCTGCGCGTTGGTGAGAAAATCGAAGAAAGCAAGGCTGGAGAATGCCGCGCCGAGAACCAGCACGCTCACCACCAGCATGCAGAACAGTCCTGGCATGATGCGCAGAAAGCGCGCCCAGGCAAACGCAGCCAGCGACGGCCGCCGCTGCCAGCTCAGATAGATCAGATAGCCGGAGATGACGAAAAAGATATTCACGCCATACCAGGCAAACGACTGCCCGGTGGCCTGCAGCATCCAGTCCCGCCCCGTGAGACCGGACGGAAGCTCGATCCCGTGCGAGAGGATGACGAGGGCGGCCGCAATCAGTCGCAGCATATTGAAGTTATTTCGCCGACGGTCGGCCCCTGCGTGCCCCCCCGCACGCGCCGGTGTCGCATGATCGCCTTCGGTACCGTCTCGGCTGCGGCTGAGCACGCTCACGCCTCCCACGATTCGACCCTGCGGTTATACCGGGGTACCGGCCGCGCACAATGAATGTTAACAAAATAACATTAATTCGGCGAAACGTCAGCGCACCAAAGACACAAAGTTGATGCCATATAACACCGGTTACGGCAGCTGGAGGACCGGGAGGGCCAGGGCCAGGGGACGATGAGCGGACAAAATCTTCAGGAAAAATGGCACTATCCGATTGGCGCGCCATTCTGCGGAGCACACGCTCCGAAGAGCGACGCAACATTTTTCTTCACATATCTCTACGTTAATCTTACGTTAAAAATCCGACCACCGGCGCTCAGATTTCGCATCCGGATCATCAGGACGGCGGTATAAGCCGGTTGCAATGGTCCGGCCCCGGCCCAGGTTCTCACGAAAGTGCAGTAATGAGTGGACGCACAGGTAGCACGGTCGCCGAAGTGACGGTCGGTGAGACGGTGGACGGGGCGAGCCGGACAGGTTGGCGTGCAGCCATCGGCGCTCAATGGTCGCGCGCTGTTGCCGATGCCGATTTTCGCGAAGTCCTGTTTGCCGCCGCCGGAGCCTTCATCTTCAAGATCGGTGGGGCCGCCTGCAGCTTTCTGCTGGGTCTGATCATCGCGAGGCGCTACGGCGCGCAAGGTTCCGGGGTATTTGCGCTCGCCAACACGCTGGTCACGATCGCCGTCACTTTCAGCCTGTTCGGACTGGACTATGCTTCGGTTCGCGCCGTCTCATCGAGCCTCGCGACCAGGCAATGGAGCGACTTGCGCTCGTGGGTGAAGACCGCAAACGTCCTGACCATCGGCGCTGCGCTGGTCACGACCATCATCATGTGGATGGAAGCCGAGCGGATCGCCCACTGGCTCAGCGGCAGTGACGATCTCATCATCTCGATCCGCGCCTTCAGTTGCGCGGTGCTGCCGATGACACTGGTCAAGATGTTCAGCTCCTATTTTCGCGGCATGCGATATTCGCTGGCATCGAACATTGTCGATCCGTTCATCATCCCGGTCTGCGCGCTGATCCTGGTCGTCGGCTGGAGCGGGGCAACGATCGGCACGGTGATGGAACTCTACGTCGCAGGCGCCGTGTTCTGCGCATTGGGTACGCTGGTCGCCTGGTCCCGCGTGTCCCGGAAAATCGAGGATGCGCCCCGGCGCTGGCTGACGCGCGACGCCCTCACCCGTTCGATACCGATCTACCTGACTGTCATCGGCGGCTACGCAACCGGCTGGATTACCACGCTGGTAGTCGGCGGTTCGGGAACCGAGGCCGAAGTCGGCGTCTACCGGGTGGCGATGCAGTATGTGATGGTCCTCGGGCTCTTGCCTCAGGCCGTGGAACTCGCGATGTCCCCCCAGGTCGCGGCGCTGCACGCGACCGACCGGTTGCACGAGATCGCACTGACCGGCCGGCGGATGATCGGGCTGACCCTGCTGCTCGGCGGCATTCCGGCCGTGCTGCTGTTTGTCTTCGCCGAATATGCTCTGGCCGTCTTCGGCCCGGAATTCGTCAGTGGCGCATTTACGCTCAGACTGCTTGTGGCGGGCCAGATGATCATCTTCCTGTTTGGTCCGGCGGGAAGCGTCATGGTGATGACCGGCCTCGAACGACTGTCACTCCTGACGGCGGCAATCGGCAGCGTCGTCGCGATCATCTCCAGCATGATCCTGATCCCGCCATACGGGATCAATGGCGCGGTGATCGCCGGCCTGATCACCGGCCTGCTCAAGCTTGTCATCACGACGTGGATCGTCTGGCATCATCACGGGCTGTTTCTGCCGCTCGGCATCGCCCGCAAGCCTGCCGATAAAGCGGAACAGTCAAGCGGTCGAGAGTGAACCACGTTTTTCTCCGCTCCGGCCGGCGGTTTAAACTTCTGTTTTAACGGATGTTCTCGAGGCGGGCCGGCGACGGCTTTGCGCCCGGTGTAACGTCTCGCCGATGCGGCTTCATCACCCAGGGGAAACCGTATCAAGAGGCAATGGCACGGCCCGCTTCCGGTCATCGCCGGTCACCTTCAAGCACGACAACAGGCCGCCTGCGCGGAGTCCCAACGCTGATTCATGATAAATCCGGAGTGTGCATTGACGGCACACAACTTTGATATACTGGATATGTTATGTTATTTTCATGATAGCCGCGTATTCGGGACTCATCACGGTTCCCGAAGTGACCAGGCGGGGATAGCAACGCATGAGTATCGCGCAAGTCCTGATGATCGCCTGGGCGCGGAAATGGACATTCGTCACATTCGTTATCGTCACGCTGCTCGCGGCGCTGGCGGCCCAGCACTTCCTGCCGCGGCGCTACGACGCCACCGCGCAGATCTATTTCCGAATGGGCGAGCGGGACCCCGCGACCGATGCCGAGTTGCCGAACTCCGTACAGCGCAGTTTCCTTCACACGCAGATGGAAATGATCAAGAGCCGCCCCGTCGCGCTGAAGGTGGTCGAGATGATGGGGTACGACAAGGACCCTGCCTACCGGGAGAAGTTCCTCGCCAGCTCCGAAGGAACCGGGAACCTGTCGGAATGGATCGCAGTCAAATTGCTGCACAACCTTGTCATCGACCGTGTCGGGCTGAGCGACATCATCTCGGTTACCTACAAGGATCATGACGGGAAGGTCGCCGCGGCGATCGCGAATGCCTTCGTCACGGCCTCGATCAAGGAAAACATCGATCTGCGATCCACCCCCGCGCTCGACCTTCTGCAATGGTACGACGAGCGTCTCGCAGCGTTCCGTGAAAAGCAGGTCGAGGTCAACGAACGCCGGTTTGCTTTGCGCCAGAAGGCAGGCATCATCGACACCGGCACGGATAGCCTCACCTCCGACCCCGCAACCAAGCTGGCATCGGAAGTGACCACAGCAAAGCTGGAAGTCGTCCAGGCGAAATCGGCACTCTATTCCTTGAAGAATTCCGTCGCGGATGGCGCGGAGACCGACGAAGTCAAGCAACTGCGCAAGCAGATCACCGACCTCGATTCCGAAATCGCACGGACAACCCGTCAGCTCGGTCCGGAGCATCGGCGGGTACGCGTCCTGATGGCCAATCGCGGCGACCTGCAAACGCAGTTGGCATCGGCCAACAAACGCGGCTCGAACGAAGCGGTCGCCACCGCTCAGCAACGCGTCGATGCGGCGGAAAGACGCCTGCAGGCCCTGAGCGCCGCGCTCAGCCAGCACGACGAACAGACATCCAAACAGGCCGGCAGCATCTCGACCCTGACGGCCCTCGATCGCGAAGCCGACTCGCTCAAGAGCCAGATCGCAACGATGATCGAACGGCGTGAACGGCTGCGCCTGCAGGGTACGGTGGACCAGACGCTCGCCTCCCGGCTGACGCTGGCGACCGAGCCGCTGGAGCCAGCGTTTCCGCGCAAGATCCTGGTCTTCGGTCTCGCACTTGGCCTCGGTATTCCCTTCGGCCTCAGCTTCGCCTTTCTGCGCGAGATGCTGGACCGGCGGGTGCGCCTGCCGCAGGACATCGCGACCTATATGGAACTGCCGCTGATTGCCGTCGTGCCGATCCCGCGAGGGCGCAGCCTGCGCAATCGTCGCCGCAACAGGATCACGCTGCCGAGCCCGCCACCGCGAACCCTGGACCCGCAGCGCGTTCCACCGGCTGTCCGCTATTAGTACTTCATTCTGTTGGTCAGGCGGACGGGTCGCCGTCCCCTCTCGCCAGGTACGACGATGAGTTCGACCCTTCTTGTCGATCCGAGCGCACGACGCTCCTCATTGCGGAAAGCCGCAGCCTGGCCGCTCGCCCTCCTGTTGACCGCAGCGATCCTCGGGCTCGCAATCGCCGCGCTGTCCGAGCGCTATTTCGCCATCCTGTTCGGCCCGCTGGCGCTGCTGATCACCATCATCTTCTGGGCGATGCCGGCACCGCGCACGGTTCCGCTGCATATCGCCTGGCTGGCTCTGGTCGGCACACTTGGCCTCACCATCGTCTGGCCGAGCTACATCGCACTGCGTCTGCCCGGCCTGCCGTGGATCAACATGCCGCGGCTGCTCATGTCGATGTTTCTGGTGCTCTGGCTCTACTGCCTTTTCAATTCGTCGACGGCACGTCGGCAACTGCTGCAGGATTTGCGGGATTACAAGCCGATCTTTCTGTTTCTGCTCGGCTGGATCGTGGTCATGGTGCTGGGCATCGCAAAGTCTCACAACCCGGCCGATTCCATCACGCGCATCGTCAATTTCCAGCTATCGAATACCGTCGCGCTCCTCGCGGTCGTCTCGCTGGTACGGACGCCGGCGCAACTCAGGCTGCTCGCCATCGTGATCTTGTGCGCGGGCGCTTTCGTCATGGCCAATGGCCTGATCGAATCCCGCCTGCAAAGTATCATCTGGCTAAAGTTTAATCCGCCGGGTTTCTCCACCGACGAGAAGTTCGTCACGGAGCTGCTCGAAGGAGTATGGCGCGAAGGAAACTACCGCGTTCAAGGCCCGTTCTTCGTCAGTCTCAGCTACGCCGAATGTCTCGTTCTGACGTTGCCGTTTGCTTACTACTTCCTGCTGAACGCGAAGAGCTGGATGATGCGCTATGTATTCATAGCCTATATCCTGATCAGCGCGCCGGCGATCTATGTTTCGCATTCCCGCCTCGGTGTTGTCGGCTTCTTCCTGGTCGGCATGACCTATGCGGGCTTCTTTGCCATGCGTTCGTGGTGGGCATCGAAGACAAATCTGTTCGGCCCGATCCTCGCGCTTCTTTTCCCGGTTCTGATCGTCTCGTTTCTGGGCGCGGTGACGGTCAGCAATCGCTTGCAGACCGCGATGATCGGCGACGGAGGAACGCAGTCCAGCGATGACGGCCGCGCCCTGCAGCGGAAGCTGGCAATTCCGGCCATCATGCGCAGCCCGATTGTCGGCTATGGCATGGCGCAAGGCGGAATTGTCGCCGGCTTCACCATGCCGAACGGCGCCGGCACGTTCGATAACTACATTCTGCTGGTTGCGCTCGATAACGGGATTCCGGGGTTGCTGTGTTTTCTCGGCTTTGTCGGATGGTGCATTCTCAGAGGCTCGCAGACCTATTTGATGAGTAATAGCGAGCTGAGTAAAATGGCGGGCGCTCTCGCGGTCTATTTCATCGTTTTTCTGGTAATCCGCTGGGTTCTCGCCCAGCAGGAAAACCATCAATTCGTCATGGCCGTTGCCGGCATGCTCGTCAGCATCCTGCGGATGGAAAAACAGAACAAGGCCGAGGCATCGGCGTCCGGCGCTACAGAACCCGCGGCCGCGCACGCCCGGCGATAATCACCGCCGCTGGCCGTCATCGCTCAACCCGCAGAATTCGATAGCGCCGCTGGTTGCAGGCGAAAATAGAACCCCTTATAGGGTTCGTGGTACTCCGGATAGAGCGGGATCTGCATGATGCGCTCATGCGCGAACCATTCCGCTACCAGTTCATAGCCGAGCGCAGCCATCCCGCCGACCATCCGATCGGCATCGTGCAACTTGCATGGAATGATCCAGTCGCCGTTGTCATGGACGCCGGTGATCGACCTGCCGGTAAAGAACGGCGTCCGGTTGATCATCACATGGGTGGGAAGCCGTTCGAGCCGGCGCAACAGATCGGGCAACGGGTCTTCGAAGTAATGGACCGACCCGACCGCGATCAGCAGATCCGCGCCCGAGGCTGCCTCGAAGTCCTCCGCGAAGGCAATCCGATCCTCACCCTTCTCGCGCGCCAACGCCTGCGCCAGCGACCTCTTTCCGGGAAAGTCATGCACCGTCCAGACCAGATCGTCGGCGAACCGCAAATGTTTCGTCAGAACATAGAACAGGTTTCCGACGCTGCCCCCGAAATCGAATGCCGAACGCAACTGTCCGGCAATCGGCACGAGATGGAACAGCACCGGATAATCGCTGGCGCGCGTATTCTCCGCCGCGGCAATCTGCGATGCTGTCAGCCGTTCGTTCTCGTGTCCGTTGGATGAGGCATATCGGACCACGCACTCCTCCGCCTCGCGCAAGGACCCGAAGCTGCCGTGGAACGCCAACAGCCGGTTCAGCAGACGGCGCAGCGGAGGGACCTCGCGCAACGCAATGATCAGACGGCGCCCGATGCGGGTCCGGCCGGCAATGATGAATGCTCGTGCAAGCGCGCGTGCCAGCGCCATGCGCAGCGGCTTGCCGCGACGGGATACGCCGGCTGACCGACGCTTGCCGGTGCGCTCCTGCGTCAGCACCGTCGTCATCTGGAAACCTCTCCCGCCGACCGGCAACACGGCCTGACGTGATTTACCAGATCATGTTATATCCGTCACATTCGTCTGGTGATTTGTTACAATTTGTCGCGCTGAACGCTGCGGTGACCGTTAAAAAGCCGCAAGGAACAGGCTTTACTACCGGAATTCCGACCGGACGCATTAACGATATGCCCCCTCAACGATTACCACCGCAAACCACAGAACCAGCGTCGCTGCTGACCTTTCCGAGGCTGTGCTGGCTCGCCGGCTGGCTCGGCATCCTTGTCATCTGCATCCTGTCGATTCTGCCGGGCAGCGAGCGCCCGCACACCGGCGCGCCCGGCCAGATCGAACACATGATGGCCTATGCGCTGACGGCGGGGGCGCTGGTGCTGCGCTATCCGCGGCGCTGGCTGCCGATTATCGTGTCGCTCAGCGCGCTTAGCGTGGCGCTCGAAGTCGCTCAGATTTTCATCCCGGCGCGGCACGCGCAGATGCGCGACGTCGTCGCCAGCGGCGGCGGCGCGGCCATCGGTGCCGTGTTTGCCTTTGCCGTCGCGCAATACCGGAAGTTCGTCCGCGTCAGCTAACGCAACGCTCCGCCACCCGCTCTTCGGATTGGCGACCGCGCCCGGTGCCGGCGCTCCGGCTGCCGGCACCGGGGGTGTGGTAGGCGCTATTTGTCGGTCGTCACGCCAGCGTCCTTGATGACCCCGGCCCACTTCTTGATCTCGCTGGCGATGAAATCGCGGAACTGCTGCGGCGTATCGCCGACCAGCGTGGCCCCCTGGCTGGCGAGTTTCTCGACGACAGCGGGATCGCGCATCGCCTCGACCGCCGCTTTGTTCAGCACGGCAATCACCTCCGGCGGGGTTTTGGCGGGAGCCACCATGCCGTACCAGTTCTCGGTCTGCAGGTCCGGCATGCCGACTTCGGTCGTGGTGGGCACGTCCTTGACGCTTGCCACGCGCTGCGGCGCGCCGATGGCGATCGGACGCAGCTTTCCGGCCGTCACCTGCGGCAACAGCACCGGCAGGTCGAGAAACACCATCTGCACCTGCTGGCCGAGCAGATCGTTCACAGCCGGCGCCGCGCCCCGATAGGGCACATGCACGATGTCTATCTTGGCAGTGAGCTTGAACAATTCGCCGGCAAGATGCGGCAGGCTGCCCGGACCCGACGACGCGAAATTCAGCTTGCCCGGCTGTGCCTTGGCCAGCGCCACCAATTCCTTCATGTCCTTGGCCGGAACATTTGTGGCGACCACCAGCATCTCCGGCACCTTGGCGACCAGCGTCACCGGCGCCAGATCGCGCAAAGTGTCATAGGCGATCTTCTGCATCGTCGGCGAAATCGCCAGCGCGCCTGCGCTCGTCACGGCGATCGTGTAGCCGTCCGGGTCGGCTTTGGCGACGGCATCGGTGCCAAGCACGCCACCCTGCCCGCCGCGATTGTCGATCAGCACCGGCTGTTTGAGGATGTCGGCCATCTTCTGGCCGACGGCGCGCGCGATGATGTCGTTCGGCCCGCCTGCCGGGAACGGCACGATCAGCTTGATCGGCTTGCTCGGGAAATTCTCCGCCATCGCCGGTGCGAGCGTCAGCATCCCGAGCAACAGCGCCGCCATCCAGGTGCCGACCGATCGCGCGAGCGTCCTTACAGCCGACCGCCGCTGCCGCACCACCGATCGTGTTGTTGTCTCGTGTTTCATCGTTCCCTCCCGGAGCTGCCGCGTCGTGCGGACGTCATTATCCGGAAGGGTAAAGGAACCCCGACAGGTTTTGAAGACGACGAGCTATATCATTTCGGCATCGGCGCACGCGGCCGCAGCCGCCCATCGCCCTCAAGCAGTTGCGCGCCGGGCCAATGCCGATCGCGGATCACTTGCCGCGCCACGTCATGCACCATGTCGCGCGCATCCTGCACCAGACGCGGAAGCTGCCTGTCAAGCAACGTGACGATCGACACGCGGGTCGAAACACCAGGCCGTGCGATCGCATGGGCGGATAACCTGCGCAGCGCCACTTCCTCCTGCACGGCGGCGAAGGTCAGGATCGTGTGTGCCACGCCCTGCTCGACGATGGCTTTCGCGAAGGCGACGCTGTCGACTTCCAGCTTGATCCGCAGGCGGATGCCGTGTTCGAGCGCAGCCTGCTCCACAAGGCGGCGGTTGTTGTGGGCGAGGCTTGGCAGGGCGAGCGGTATATCGGCGAGATCGCGAAAGCGCACCGGGCCGGGCCGACTAAATGTCTTGCGCGGAGCCGGCGGCGGCCCGATCAGCCACATGCGCTCCGTCGCGAGCGGACGAATATCCAGCGTTTCCAGCGGCGGTGGGTTGTACAGCATGGCAACGTCGATACGTTTGTCGAGCAGCCAGTCCTGCAAGGCGCTGGTAGCGCCTTCGCGGATTTGCAGCGACATCAGCGGCCGCTCGCGCTGGAACCGCTCAACCAGCGGGGCCACCAGCAGCCGGCCCGACGCCGGCGGCAACCCGATCACGATCCGGCCGCCGGAAGGCGCGCGCTCTTCGCGAATTTCCTCGCCGGTCTGACGCACCAGATCGCCAATCGTCTCGGCACGTTCAAGCAGCAGCGAGCCGGCTGCGGTCAGCCGCACGCCGCGGCCATAGCGCGCAAACAAAGCGACGCCGAGTTCTCGCTCCAGCTTCGCGATCTGGCGGCTCAGCGCCGGCTGCGCCAGACGCAACTCGATCGCGGCGCGGTTGATGCTCCCAGCACGCGCGACGCGGATAAAATTTCGTAACTCCCGCAATTCCATGACGTGCTTCCCGCCGCGCACCCTGCATATTCCGACATATGCTCTGGCGGTATACCTTAGCATCAACCGACGGCACGAGGCAGCGGCTCTTCACTCGACAATGAAAACAAGTTGCAATTGCGAAAATTCAGCGTCGTGCCGCATTGACGCAACATGGCGGGGCCGCTACCGCTCCATCGTTCGGCGCACTTCAATCCGGCACTATCAAATCAGACCTGCTTCAATCCGACCTGCATCAGTCCGGTACACATCAATCCGATTTGCACCAACCTGTTAGGTATCAATACGACCATGCATCAGCACGATAAGGAACAGGTCGCCCTTACCTCGATGTTTGCGTCCGCCGGTCTGACGGCGGCGAAGGCCGTGGTCGGCATCATGACCGGATCGCTGGGCCTGTTGTCGGAGGCCGGCCATTCGCTGATCGATTTCGGCGCGACGGTGATGACCTATCTCGCGGTCCGGATTTCCGGAAAGCCTGCCGACGACGAACACCACTTCGGCCACGGCAAGGTCGAAGCGGTGTCGGCGCTGGCGCAGACCGGGCTGCTCTTTCTCCTTTCGGCGGTCGTTATTTTCGAAGCGATACGCCGGCTGTTCTTCCATGGCGGGCCGGAGGTCGAAGCAACGATCTGGGCGTTCGGGGTGGTCATCGTCTCCATCGTCGTCGACTTCTTCCGCGCACGCGCATTGACGAAGACAGCGGATGCAACGTCCAGCCAGGCGCTGGAAGCCGACGCCCTGCACTTCTCCTCCGATCTGTGGTCTTCGCTGGCAGTGCTGATCGGCCTGATCGGCGTCTATTTCGATATGCCATGGGCGGATGCGGTCGCGGCGCTCGTGGTCGCGGCACTGATCTGCATCGTCGGCTGGCGGCTCGTACGCCGGACAATCGACACGCTCACCGATGCGGCGCCCGCCGGCGTTGCCCAGCGCGTCCTCGGCATCGTAACGAAGATCCCCGGCGTCGTCGCCATCGAGCGACTGCGCGTGCGCTCCTCCGGCGAACAGAACTTCGTCGATCTTGGCGTCGCCGTCAGCCGGACGCTGCCGCTCGACCGGGTCAGCGCCATCAAGGACCGGCTGCGCGATGCCATCCTCATCGACATGCCGCGCAGCGAAGTTACGGTCACCACCGAGCCGCGCGCTGTCGACGGCGAGACGGTGCTGGAAAAGGTGATGGTCATCGCCCGCAACCGCGCGCTCGCGGTTCACCACGTCACCGTGCACGATATCGAGGACCGGCTGTCGATCTCGCTCGACCTGGAGGTCGACGGCAAGCTGACGCTGACGCAGGCACACGGCCTCGCGGATCAGCTCGAAGCCGCGATCGCCGAGGAACTCGGCGCCTCGGTCGAGGTCGAGACCCATATCGAGCCGCTGTATCCGCCGAATGCCGGCCGCGAGGCGCCGCCGGAGCGGGTCAAGGCCGTCGAGATGACCCTGGCGGAGATCGCCGCCGAGGGCCGCGCCGTCCGTGACGTCCATAATGTCCGCGTCCGCGAGACCGATGACGGCGAGATTGTCAATTTTCATTGCCGTGTCGACCCGGCGATGACGGTCGATACAGTCCATGAGAAGGTCGACGAGATCGAGCGGGCGCTACGCCAGCGCTCCCCGTCGATCAAACGGGTGATCGGCCACGCCGAGCCGCTGCGCTGACTCCGCTCACGGGATCAGCACGGCGGCACCCCGCAGACGCCCCTCGCGGAGATCGGACAGCGCCGCATTGGCCTGCTCCAGCGGATAGCAGGTGACTTCCGTCCCGATGCCGGCACGCATCGCGATGCTGAGAAATTCACGCGCATCCGCGCGCGTGAAATTGGCCACCGACACAATCTGCCGTTCCTCCCACAGCAGCCGATAGGGAAAACGCGGAATATCCGACATGTGGATGCCGGCGCAGACAACGCGTCCGCCTTTCCGCACGGCCTTGAGCGCGACAGGCACCAGATTGCCGACCGGAGCAAAAATGACGGCGGCATCGAGCGGCTCGGGTGGCATCTCGTCGGACCCGCCGGCCCATGTGGCGCCAAGGGTACGGGCAAAATCCTGTGCGACGACGTCGCCGGCGCGCGTAAAGGCAAAGACGCGGCGACCCTGCCAGACGGCTATTTGCGCGAGGATATGCGCGGCCGCACCGAAACCGTAGAGTCCGAGAGCCCTGCCATCGCCGGCCATGCGATAACTTCGCCAGCCGATCAGGCCCGCGCATAGCCAGGGCGCGATCTTCGCATCGTCGCCGGCCTCGCCGAGCGGAAAGCAAAACCGCGCATCCGCAAGTGCATGCGTGGCATAGCCGCCATCTCGCGTGTAGCCGGTAAAGACCGGCGCATCGCATAGATTCTCGCGGTCGCTGCGGCAGTATGGACAAACGCCGCAGGTGGCGCCGAGCCAGGGAACGCCGACGCGTTCGCCGCGCCGGAATGGACCGGTGCCCGGTCCGCTGGCGATGACGCGCCCGACGATCTCATGCCCCGGCACGAGCGGTAGCCGAGGATGCGGCAACTCCCCGTCCACGACGTGCAGATCGGTGCGGCATACCCCGCAGGCGGTTACATTGAGGAGGATTTCGCCGGGTCCGGGCCCAGGCACGGGCCGCTCGCGCATCATGAGCGGTGTATGCGGCGCATCCAGCACCATCGCCCGCATGGTTGCCATCATTCTGCCTTCCAATTGCGGACCGAACATTCTAGATCAAAATACGCATGCGCACAGAAACCGGCAAACCCGTCCTGCTCTCCGACTACCGGCCGCCCGACTGGCTGGTGGACCGTGTCGATCTCGACGTCTCCCTGCATCCGACGCAGGCGCGTGTGCGCGCGACGCTGCATCTCAAGCCGCACGCCGGCACGCCGGCACCGCTGGTGCTCGACGGCGACGGCCTGACGCTGGTGTCATTGAAGCTGGACGGCGAACCGCTCGCCACCGATGCCTATACCGCCGCGCCGGACAGGCTCACTATCGCGCAGCCGCCACAGCGGCCACTGACGCTGGAAATCGAGACGCGCGTCGACCCGACGGCCAATACGCAACTGTCGGGTCTCTACCGCTCCAGCGGCACCTATTGCACGCAGTGCGAAGCCGAAGGCTTCCGCCGCATCACCTATTTCCCGGACCGGCCGGACGTGATGGCCGTCTACACGACCCGCATCGAAGCCGACAGGACCGAGGCGCCGGTGCTGCTGGCGAACGGCAACCTGATCGAGAGCGGCGACCTCGGCAACGGCCGGCACTTCGCCGTCTGGCATGACCCGTTCAAGAAGCCGAGCTATCTGTTCGCGCTGGTCGGCGGCCGTCTCGGCGTGGTGGAAGACACGTTCACCACTATGTCCGGCCGCACCGTGGCGCTGAAAATCTATGTCGAGCCCGGCAAGGAAAGTCTTTGCGGCTATGCGATGGATTCACTCAAGCGTGCAATGCGCTGGGACGAAGAGGTCTTCGGCCGAGAATACGATCTCGACATCTTCATGATCGTCGCGGTGTCCGACTTCAACATGGGCGCGATGGAGAACAAGGGACTCAACGTCTTCAACGACAAGCTCGTTCTCGCCTCCCCGCAGACCGCCACGGACGGCGACTATGCACGCATCGAAGGCGTGATCGCGCACGAATACTTCCACAACTGGAGCGGCAACCGCATCACCTGCCGCGACTGGTTTCAGCTCTGCCTGAAGGAAGGCCTGACCGTCTTCCGCGATCAGGAATTCTCCGCCGATGAGCGTTCGCGCCCGGTCAAACGGGTTGCCGATGTGCGGATGCTGCGCACCACGCAGTTCGTCGAGGATGCCGGCCCGCTCGCGCATCCGGTCCGGCCGACGCAATACAAGGAGATCAACAACTTCTACACGACCACCATCTACGAGAAGGGCGCCGAGGTGGTGCGCATGATCAAGACGCTGCTCGGCGCGAACAAATTCCGCGAAGGCATGGACCTGTATTTCCAGCGCCACGACGGCGAGGCCGCGACCATCGAGCAATTCGTGCAATGCTTCGCCGACGTGTCGAAACGCGACATGACTCAGTTCATGCGCTGGTACTCGCAGTCCGGCACGCCGGAGGTGATCGCCAGCGGCACCTATGATGCGCAGCGCAAGACCTATCGTCTGGAGATCGGCCAGGCGGTGCCGTCGACGCCCGGACAACTTGCCAAGGAGCCAATGGTCATTCCGCTAGCTTTCGGTCTGATCGACAGGAACGGGCGCGACCTGATCGCGGCGCGCGCCAACGGCTTTGCGACACCTGGCGTCCTCGTTCTCGACCAGCCGGCGCAGAAATGGGAATTCAACGATATCGACGAGCGGCCGGTGCTGTCGATCAATCGCGGCTTCTCGGCACCGGTGCGCCTCACGGCCAATCTCAGCACCGAGGATCTGGCTTTCCTCGCAGCGCACGACAGCGACGCCTTCAACCGCTGGAATGCGGTTCAGGCGCTCGCCATCCGCGCGCTGCTGGAGACCATCACCCGCTTTCCGGCCGGCGGACAGATGCGCCCCGCCGAAGGGCTGATCACGGCGCTCGCCGCCATCCTCGCCGACGACGAGCAGGAGCCCGCCTTCGTTGCCCTGGCGCTCACACCGCCGAGCGAGACCGACATCGCACGCGAGATCGGCCGCGATATCGATCCCGACGCGATCCACCGCGCTTACGCCGATCTGCGCGCCTCGATCGGCAGCAGGCTGCGCGACGCGCTCGCGGCCACCTACACGCGGCTGACCGGCACGGCTCCCTTCACTCCCGACGCGGTAAGTGCCGGACGGCGGGCGCTGCGCAATGTCTGCCTCGATCTCCTGGCCGCGACCGGGCAGGACGACGCGATCGTCCGCGCCGCGCGGCAATACGAGACAGCCGACAATATGACCGACCGCTCGGCCGCCTTGTCGACCCTGTCGCAGCATGCCACGCCTCAGCGCGAGGCGGCGCTCGACGACTTCTACAAGCGCTATGCCGACAATCCGCTGATCATCGACAAATGGCTGTCGCTGCAGGCATCGATCCCCGAGCCGCAGACGCTCGACCGCGTGCGCGCGCTGACCGCGCATCCGGCCTTCGCCATGACCAACCCGAACCGCGTGCGGGCGCTGATCGGTGCCTTCGCACACAGCAATCCGCGCGAATTCAACCGTGCCGATGGTGCCGGCTACGACTTCGTCGCCGACAAGGTGCTGGTGCTCGATCCGGCCAATCCGCAAGTGGCGGCGCGGCTCGCAACCGCGTTCCGGAGCTGGCGCATGCTGGAAAGCGGAAGACGCGGCAAGGCCGAAGCTGCGATGCGCCGCATCATGGCTGTGACGACATTGTCCCGCGACGTTGCCGACATCGTCGAGCGCTCGCTCGCCGGCTGATCCTCATTGCTGATCCTCATTGAGGCCCGCCGCCTCACCCTCGTGGCGGCGTTGCCTAAATGACTCACCCGCATGCCGACGAAAGATTCCTGTTGGCGTTTACCGAAAATTATTGACTCCCGACTCTCGACAAATCGCAGAGCTTGGATTCAAATCAATGTGATTCGGGGCGAGGCTTCATGGCTCCTCCGACGATCGCAGCGACGGGACTTATCGACAATCGGGGGCGGCAATGGCGTACGCCGAGACGGCGGGTACGTCCGCGCGGACGGATTCGGTCATCGAGCCGCAGGCACAGTCGGAGACCGGCACGGATTCGATCCGCGGCCTCGCGCAATCGATCGCCAAGCCGACCTATCGCCGATTGCTGAATGCCGAGCCGGCCTTGCGCCGAGCGGTGCCTGTTCTCATCATCGCTTTTCTGCTCACCATCTGTGTCGGCGCCATCGTTCAGGTTCTCGATCACCGGCAGCAGGCGCTGCGCGACATGGCAACAAGCCTTGAAGCCGCCGCCGATCTCGTCGCCGAACGGCTCGAACGCGACAACGCCGCCGGTCCGCTGCAAGACCGCCTCGCGCGGGCGACCCCCGGCTGGGCAAGCAATGTCGGGCGCATGGCGCTGCTGGTCGGTGCCGACGGCACGATCGTCGCTACCGTTCCGCCAATCGCGGACGCTGTCGGCCGCACGCTGATCGACGTCCTCGGCCCGACGCAACCGCTGACGACATTCGGCGCCGAAGCCGGCGTGCTGGCGATCACTCTCCCCGACGAACGTCAGGTGCTCGCCACCGTGCGCCAGTTCACACCCGTCAGCGACACGGCGCACACTCATCAACTGGCATTCATCCAGACGCACAAGGACGCGCTCGCCGCATGGCGCGGGCTGAGCACGCTGACCATCACCCTATCGGCGACCACCGGGTTCGTCGTGCTGATCCTCGGTTTTGCCTTCCACTGGCAGGCAACGCGCGCGAGAGAGACGGATGGCATCTACGATACGGTCCGCAGCCGCATCGACACCGCGCTCAACCGCGGCCGCTGCGGGCTGTGGGACTGGGACCTGGCGCGCGGCCGCATCTTCTGGTCGCATTCGATGTTCGCGATCCTCGGCCTGCCGGCAAAGGAGGACCTGCTGACCTTCGGCGATATCAGCGCGCTGGTGCATCCGGACGACGTGCGGCTCTACGAACTGGCCGCCGACCTTGCCGAAGGCGCCGCGGGAACGGTCGATCACGATTTCCGGATGCGCCATGCCGACGGCCACTGGGTGTGGCTGCGGGTGCGCTGTGAACTCGTCCACCAGCCGGACGACAGCGGGCCGCACCTGATCGGCATCGCCGTCGATACCACCGAGCAAAAATATCTCGCCGAACGCACCGCCGAAGCCGATCTGCGGCTGCGCGACGCGATCGAAACGATCCCCGAGGCCTTCGTCCTATGGGATGCCGACAACCGGCTGGCGCTGTGCAATTCGAATTTCCAGGCGCTGCATCAACTGCCGGACGACGCCATCGTCGTCGGTGCATCTTATGAAACCATCATCGCCGCCGGCAGCCGGCCGATCGTACGGCGGCGGGTCACTTCGGCAAACCAGACGCAGCCCGGTGCGCAGACCTTCGAAGCGCAGCTTGAGGACGGACGCTGGCTCACCATCAGCGAGCGCCGGACCAAGGACGGTGGCTATGTGTCGGTCGGCACCGACATCACACCGCTGAAGAGACACGAGGAAAAGCTCGTCGACAGCGAAAAGCGGCTGCGAGCATCGGTCGTGGAACTGCAGGAATCGCAGCACACGCTTGCCGAACTGGCGGAGAAATACGCTGCCGAGAAAACCCGCGCGGAAGAAGCGAACGCGGCGAAGTCGAAATTCCTCGCCAATATGAGCCATGAACTGCGCACGCCGCTCAACGCCATCATCGGCTTTTCCGAGATCATGGAGGCAGGGCTGTTCGGGCCGCTCGGCGCGGAGAAATATCAGGAATACTGCCGCGACATCCATCAGAGCGGGCAGTTCCTGCTCGACGTCATCAACGACGTTCTCGACATGTCGAAAATCGAAGCCGGCCGCATCAAGCTCACTCCCGAGACCGTCGTGCTCGATCAGTTGCTCGCCGAGGCCGTGCGCGTCGTGTCGAACCGCGCCGACGAGAAGCAACTGACCGTCACGGCGGACATCGACAGCGACCTGCGCTTCGATGCCGACCGTCGGGCGGTGAAGCAGATCGCGCTCAACCTGCTGACCAACGCGGTCAAGTTCACGCCGGCAGGCGGCACCGTGATAGTGCGTGGCCGCATGCGCGCCGGCGCCGCCGTGTTCGCCATCGGCGACACCGGCATCGGCATCGCACGCGAGACGCTGCGCAAGCTCGGCCGACCGTTCGAGCAGGTCGAGAGCCAGCACACCAAAACGCATCAGGGATCGGGACTGGGCCTGGCGATCGCCAAGTCTCTCGTCGAACTGCACGGCGGCACGATGCGTTTGCGCTCGCGGCCCGGCGTCGGCACGCTCGTCGTCGTCCGCATGCCGCTCCTCGCTGCGATGCGGCTCCCGCAGGACGCCGCTTAGGATTCCGGCTGCACCACCGGTGCGCTACCGAGAATGCGGACGAAGCACTCGCGCACCTCGCGCTGCGTCTCGACGAGATCGGCATCGAGCGCCGCGAAATCCGGCACGTCGGCAGCGCGCGCCAGCAGCCGCAGCAATCCGGCGCCAGCCGATTTCGGGATAAACTGCGTGATCAGGCAGAGCCGCAACACCTGCGTCAGGTTCTGATAGAGGCGCACTGCCGGGCGCAACACATCGGCATCCTGTTTCGAGAGCACGCCCAGCCGCTCGGCTTTTTCCAGAACGCGCGCCGTCGAGGTGTCGAGAATATCCGGCAGATGCGCCGCATGGACGAGCTGCAGATATTGCGCGATGAACTCGATATCGACCAGCCCGCCATCGACATATTTCAGATCCCAGCGGCCGCCGCCGCCCTTCTCGCGGGCGATGGCAGCGCGCATCTCCACGACGTCGCCAGCAACCTGTTCCGGGTCGCGTTCACGCCGCAGGATCTCGGCAATCGTATCGCCGACGCGCCCGGCGAACTCCGGCGATGCCGAGACGACGCGGGCGCGCGTCAGCGCCATATGCTCCCAGGTCCAGGCCTCGTTTTCCTGATAGCTCCTGAAACCGTCGATCTGGGTGGCGAGCGGGCCGGAGCGCCCGGATGGCCGCAACCGCATATCCACCTGATACAGCGCGCCATAATTGGTCTGTGACGTCAGCGCGCTGATCAGCCGCTGCGTCAGACGCGCGAAATACTGGCCGCCATAGAGCGGCCGCTTGCCGTCGGAATCCGGGTGATCGTGGTCGAAATCATAGATCAGGATCAAGTCCAGATCGGACGTGGCGGTCATCTCGCGACCGCCGAGCTTGCCGAGCGCCAGCACCGCGGTCTGCTGACCGCGCAGATGGCCATGCATGGTTGCGATGCTGGCGGCGACGCGACCGTCGATCCAGCGGATCACCACATCGGCGAGCCGGCCGAAGGCCGCGCCCGCCTGCTGCGCCGGCATCGTTCCCGAGAGGATCCGTGCGCCGATCAGGAACATGTGTTCGAGGCCGAACATCCGCACGCGATCGAGGAAATCCTCCTGCCCACCAGCCTCGGCAAGATTCTGCTCAAGCCGTTGCGCCAGCGCTTCCTCATCCGGGAATGCACCGAAGAACGACGGATCGACCAGCGCATCCATCACCTGCGGATGACGCGCCAGGATATCGGCAAGCCGCGGCGCGATATCGAGGATCAGCGTGGTCAGCGCAATGAATTCCGGGTTCTGTCGCAACAGCGACAGCAGCCGCGTGCCGCCGCGCAGGCCGGAGAGAAAGCGGTCGAACAGCAACAGGGTCGCATCGGGATGCTCGGCCTTGACCAGATGCTCGAGCAGCACCGGCAGGAGCGCCGAAAGCTCCGTGCGCGTCGCCTCGCCTTTCAGTGATTTGTGACCGCCGGCCAGCCAGTTGCGCACTGTCGCGGAGGCTTCCAGCGGCGCCTTGAAGCCCATCCTGACGAGCGCATCGAGCGTTTTGCGGTCGTCGTGATCTTCAGGGAATGCCAGCTCCGGTCCATCCGGCCGCTCGGCCTCGAACAGTTTGGCGTAACCTTGCTGCACCGTACCAAGATGCAGCAGCAATTCGCGTGCGAAGGCATCGCGATCTTCATAACCGGCAAAGCGCGCGAACCGTTCGACACTGTCGCGATCGTCGGGCAGCGTATGTGTCTGCTCGTCGTTCACCATCTGCAGACGGTGCTCGACCGTGCGCAAGAAAAGATAGGCCGCCGCGAAATCGTCGCGCGTCGCCGGATCGATCCAGCCGCCCTCGGCCAGTTTGGCCAGCGTCGCCAGCGTCTCACGATCGCGCAGTTCCGGATGCCGGCCGCCGGCGATCAACTGCTGTGTCTGGGCGAAGAACTCGACCTCGCGAATGCCGCCACGGCCGAGCTTGATGTTGTGGCCCTCCACCGCGATCTCATTATGCCCCTTGAAGGCATGGATCTGGCGCTTCATCGCCTGCACGGCGGCCACCGCCGCATAGTCGAGATATTTGCGCCAGACGAACGGCGCCAACCCTGCCATGAACGCCGCTCCGGCCTCCTGATCGCCGGCACAGACGCGCGCCTTGATCATCGCTGCGCGTTCCCAGTTCTGGCCGACGCTTTCGTAATAGTTGAGCGCACTCGCAGTCGCGATGGCGATCGGCGTCGATGCCGGATCGGGACGCAGCCGCAGATCGGTGCGAAAGACATAGCCGTCGACGGTGCGCTCCTGCAGCAGCTTCACCAGCCGCTGCGTCATCCGCACATAGACCGGTCCCGGCGCTTCGGTCGCGGCGAGCGCCGGCGCGTCGGCGTCGTAGACGACAATCAGGTCGATATCGCTGGAATAGTTGAGCTCGAATGCACCCATCTTGCCCATGGCGATCACGAAGTAACCGCTGCCGGCGCAGACGTCGTTCGGGTCGGGCGGCGCGATCCTCCCGTCCCGCGCAACCTGCGCGAGCAGGAAGCGTACCGCAGCATCGACCGCGGTATCGGCCACGTCGGTGAGCGCGTGAGTTGCCTGCATCACCGGCCAGACACCGCCGAGGTCGCACAGGGCAATCATCAGCGCCGCTTCCGATTTCATCTGCCGCAGCAGCCGCATGACGTCGGCTTCATCGACGGCGGCAGCAACCGCCCCCGACATGCGCGACAGCAGCATCGGAAGATGCGTTTCCGGCTCCGCCTGCAGGAGGCGCAGCAACCGGCCGGCGTCACCCGTCACGAGGTCCCAGAGATAGGGCGAACCGTCGGCGAGGCTTTCGATCAGCGCCGCGCACGCAGGATGGCCGCCAATGAGCGTCCGCAAATGTTCGGCAGGTTCCGACGACAGTTCGGTGAGCCAGTCCTGCAGCCGCGCCTGCGCCGCAGCGGCGTCGACCGGCAAGGGTGCGTCGTGAATACGCCCGGCGAGCGGGCCGTGCTGTTCTGCGCCCTGTTGTTCAGCACCACGCAACTCAGCGCCATGTTCGGCTGATGTCGCTTGCCCTGCTGCTTCAGGAGACGTCCTGGCCGGCCGTTTCATTCCGCATCTGTACCGGGCCACCACGCGGCAAGGCAATAATACTCTTTAATCCTGGCTGGTTGTCCTCAAGCGACAATTCTCCATCGTGGAGCTGTGCAACGGCGGCCGCCAGGCTCAGCCCGAGCCCGGAGCCCGGCAACGAGCGACTTTGTTCGAGGCGGACGAATCGCTGGATCGCATGCGCGCGATCGGCTTCCGGAATGCCGGGCCCATTGTCGGCGACGGTGAACAGCACACGATCCCCGCTGCTCTGCGCCCGCACGACGATGCGCGGCAACGACCGGGCCGCGTCCTTATCGGACGTATCGGGTACCACCGAGAGCACGTCGCCGTCGATTTCGGCGGGCGGCGCCTCCGCCGCTGCCGGCTGCGGGCATTGTGAGGCGGCGGGGCCGGCGTATTTGATGGCATTATCGACCAGATTGGCGAGCGCCTGGCTGACCAATTCCCGGTTGCATTTCAGCGGCACCGGCACATCCGCTTCGACCGTCAGCGCGATGCCCTTTTCCTCCGCCAGCGGCTCATAGAGCTCGCCGATATCGTGGACGATCTCGGCGGCGTCGGTCTCGACCATGTTGTCGCGAGCCTGGCCGGATTCCGCGCGCGCGATCATCAGCAGAGCGTTGAAGGTGGAAATCAGCCGGTCGGATTCGTCGATCGTCTGTTCGAGCGCAGCACGATATTCGGTCTCGCTGTGCGCGCCGCGCAGCGCCTCCTCGCAGCGGTTGCGCAGCCGCGTCAGCGGCGTCTTCAGATCGTGCGCGATGTTGTCGGAGACCTCCTTGAGGCCATGCATCAGCGCTTCGATGCGCTCCAGCATGACGTTGAGATTCTCCGCCAGCCGGTCGATCTCGTCGCCGGAGCCGGCGATCGGCAGGCGGCCGGACAGATCGCCGGCCATCAGCGTGCGCGAGGTCTCGGTCATCGCGTCGACCCGGCGCAGCACGCGGCGGGTGACGAACAATCCGCCCGCCAGCCCGAGGATCAGCACGATGGCGATCGACCAGCGGCCCGCCGCCACGATGATCTGGTAAAGCCGCTCGCGCTCTTCGAGATCGCGACCGACCAGCAGCCGGAAGCCGCCGGGAAGCTGGAACACCCGCACCAACGCATTGTGCTGGGCGCTTTCGGTGTCCTCCTGGCGACGATAGCGGATCTCGCTCCAGCCCGGCTTGTCGAGCACGCCGGGCGGCAGCGATCCGACATTGCCGGCAAGCGCCTCGCCGGCATAGGTGGTGACCAGATAGAGGCTCGACCCTGGACGCCGCGAGCGCCCCTCGATGACCATCACCAGCCTGCGGATGCCGCCCTGCCGATATTGTTCGGACAGGCCGGTGATCTCGGCATCGACCGTTTCGGTGATCTGCTCGGTCACCAGACGCCGCGTATTGAGCGCGAAATAGGCGAGCAGGAACGCCGCGAACAGCGCAAAAACGGTCAGATAGACCAGCGTCAGCTTGAAGGTCGTGGTGCGGAAGAGCTTGCCGAGCGCCGTCACGGATTGGTCCTGATCAAGCCCGGCGCTCCCTCTGCGCGGCATCGCTCACGCAGCGCGCGCCGCCTCGCCGCGGGCTTCATAATCGAGCGCTACCGCGCGCCGTCCCTGATCATATAACCCGCGCCGCGGACGGTATGCAAAAGGGGCTGGGAAAATCCCTTGTCGATCTTCGAGCGCAGGCGCGAGATGTGAACGTCGATGACATTGGTCTGCGGGTCGAAGTGGTAGTCCCAGACATTCTCCAGCAGCATGGTCCGGGTAACCACCTGCCCGGCGTGCTTCATGAGATATTCGAGCAGCCGAAATTCGCGCGGCTGCAGCACAATCTCGATGCCCTCGCGGGTGACGTTGTGCGACAGCCGGTCGAGTTCGAGATCGCCGACACGATAGACGGTCTCCTCGCTGCGGCCGCCGCGCCGGCGCGCCAGCACTTCGACGCGCGCCAGCAATTCGGAGAACGAATAGGGCTTCGGCAGATAATCGTCGCCGCCGGCACGCAATCCCTTGATGCGGTCGTCGACCTGGCCGAGCGCCGACAGGATCAGCACCGGGGTCTCGACCTTCTTGTTGCGCAACGCACCGATCACCGACAGACCGTCGCGTTTCGGCAGCATGCGGTCGATGATCAGCACGTCGTAGTCGCCGTCGAGCGCCAGCGCGAGGCCGTCCTCGCCGTCATGCGCGACGTCCGCCACATGGCCGACCTCACGCAGCGCCTTCACCAGATAATCGGCGGCGTCACGATCGTCCTCGACGATGAGCAGGCGCATGGCGATCCGTTCCGGTTCCACGTCGGAAAGCCGGCCGGTCGCCGACTGCCGATTCATCTGCTCATACATTGCCATGGATGTCACCGATACCGGTCACTTGATCGCACTGACACTTTGATAAAGAGCGAGGGGATGACGGACTTGCCGTCACCCCCTCGTCAGACTCCCACCCCGACGGGGGCGACGGTTGCCGGGCCGGGAGTTTGGAGGTGGGGGGTGGGCGTGAAGCCCGCCCCCCAGGGTCGCAACGCCGGCGGGGGCGACGGTTGCCGGCGACACGTCCCTACTCGGTCGCGCGTCAGGCGCGCTTGATCGGGACCGCGACGAAGCGGGTGCCCTGATCCGATTTCACCCGCATCAGCACGGTACGCTTGCCATCGTTGCGCGCGGTGCTGATGACCTTGCGGACATCGCCAGGCGACGAAACCGCCTGACCACCGACCTCGACGATGACATCGCCGGTCTTGAAGCCTCGCTCGGCGGCGACGCCGTCGGGATCGACACCCGTGACGACGACACCCTGGTTGCTGCCGGAGCCGGCCACGCGGCCGGCCGGCGCCAGCGTCAGACCGAGCTTGCCGACATCGGCGCCGTTCTGATCGGTATCGGCACGCGCCTGCTGCTGGTTCGGCAATTCACCGAGCGTCAGCGACACGGTCTTTTCCTTGCCCTTGTCGAAGATGCCGAGCTTCACCGTGGCGTTCGGCGCCATCGAGCCGATCCGCTTGGCGAGATCGCGAGCATCCTTCACGGCCTTGCCGTCGACCGAGGTGATGACGTCGCCGGCCTTGATGCCGGCCTTCGACGCCGGGCTGTTGGCCTGCGGTTCGGCGACCAGCGCACCCTCGGTGCTCTTCAGGCCGAGGCTGTCGGCGATATCCTGGGTCACCGGCTGGATCTGCACGCCGATCCAGCCACGCGTCACCGAGCCATGCTCCTTGAGCTGGGCGACGACCGTCTTCACCGTATCGGAGGGAATGGCGAAGGCGATACCGACCGATCCGCCGGAAGGCGAGAAGATCGCGGTGTTGACTCCGATCACATTGCCCTGCGTATCGAAGGTCGGGCCGCCGGAATTACCCTTGTTCACCGGCGCATCGATCTGGATGAAATCGTCGTAGGCGCTGGCGCCGATATCGCGGCCGCGAGCGGAGACGATGCCGGCGGTCACAGTGCCACCGAGGCCAAACGGATTGCCGACCGCGATCACCCAGTCGCCGACGCGCGGAGCGCTATCAGCCAGCTTGACGTAGGGGAAGTTGCTGCCCTCGACCTTAATCAGCGCCAGGTCGGTGCGCGGATCGGTACCGATGACCTTGGCATCGTGGGTCTTGCCGTCGTCGGTCGTCACCTGCACGCTTTCGGCCTTGTCGACGACATGGTTGTTGGTCACGGCATAGCCATCGGCGGAGATGAAGAAGCCGGAGCCCTGCCCCATCGCGAAGCGATGCTCGCCACCGCGACCGCGCGGCATGCCGTCCGGCGCGCCGAAGCGGCGGAAGAATTCACGCAGGCCGGGCGGAAGCTGCTGCTCGTCGCCGTTGAAGCTGGAGGTGCTCGGGCCTTCGTCGACCTTCACGCGCACCGACATCACCGCCGGTTTCACCTTCGCGACGATATCGGCAAAGCCGACCGGCGCCTGGACGTTATGCGCTTCGGCCGACAGGTTTTGCGCCAGCGCCGGCCCGATATAGGGCGACACGCCGGGAGCGGCGACCAACGCCGCTGCGCCGAGGCCGAGAATGGTCGTACCGAGCAGAACGATCCGGCGCGCGGAAAAGCGGCTGCGCGGATGGGGGACGGAATTCATGATCAGGTCTCCAGCTAACGGGATGGTGCGGAAGGACGTGCACCGTTGCCCGTTAAGATGGGAGACGCCGGATTACAGCACCCTGTCGGGGGGATTAAACATTGGTAAGGTTGAAGATGCTAAATCGATTGGAAAATCAATCAATTAGCTCAGAAACGCGGCGTTGCTCCTCGGCCGACAGAGGCGCTGCCGGCGCGCCCTGAACGACACGACGGCGTCGCAGCCACACCAGCCCCGCGATCCCCGCGAGCAGCACCAGCAGCGGTGACAGCCACAGCAGCAGCGTATGCGAGGTGAAGGGCGGCCTAAGCAGGACGAAATCGCCGTAGCGCGCCACCAGGAAGTCGATCACCTGCCGGTCGCTGTCGCCTGCCGTCAACCGCTCGCGCACCAGCAGCCGCAGATCGCGCGCCAGCGGCGCATCGGAATCGTCGATCGACTGATTCTGACACACCATGCAGCGCAGATCGCGCGACAGCGCGCGCGCTCGTGCTTCCAGCGCCGGATCCTTGAGCATCTCGTCCGGCTGCACCGCAAATGCCGGGCCCGCTGCAACCAGCAACAACACTGCCATCAGCAGACCGCGAAGCCAGCGCATCGCCTTACTCCGCCGGTTGCGGCGCCAGCGCCGCCCGCTTCGACTTGCGCCGCGGCGCACCGACACGCAGCCGCCGGTCGGACAGCGACAGCGCACCGCCGAGCACCATCACCACCGCGCCGAGCCAGATCAGCAGCACCAGCGGCTTGTAATAGATACGCGCGGTCATCGAACCATCGGCATGGCTGTCGCCGAGCGAGACATAGAGCTGGCTGACGCCGCGCCGCAGCAGTGCGGCTTCCGTCGTCGTCATGGCCCGCGCCGCAAAGGTGCGCTTAGACGGTTCGAGAACGGCAATCGTCGTGCCGCCCTGCCGCACGGTGAAGCGCGCGATCACTTCGCGAAAATTGCCGCCGGTGCGCGGCACCATCCCGTCGAAGGTGAGTTCATAGCCGGCGATCGTCGTCGATTGCGACGGCTTCAACGACACGATGCGTTCGCTGTTCCAGCTCGCCTCGCCGACGATGCCGAGCAGCGTCAGGCCAAGACCGAAATGCGCCAGCGCCGTGCCCCAGGCGGAGCGCGGCAGGCCGAAAGCCCGGCGGCGCGCCACCGACAGCGGGACCTTGCGCAGCCCGCTGCGCTCGGCGATGTCGGTCACCGCGCCGATCATCACGAAGACGGCGAGGCCGACGCCGAACGGTGCCAGCACCGGCGTTGCGCCCATCGCGGCGAAGGTCACGGCAATGCCGAGGAGAGCGAGCGCGCCGGCCGCCATCAGCCGCTGCGCGACACCGTAGAAGTCGCCGCGCTTCCAGGCGAGCAGCGGCCCTGCCGGCATCACCAGCATCAGCAGCACGAACAGCGGTGCGAAGGTCAGGTTGAAGAACGGCGGGCCGACCGAAATCTTCTCGCCGGTGAGCGATTCCAGCGCCAGCGGATAAAGCGTGCCGACGAACACCGTAGCGCAGACGGTGGTCAGCAGCAGATTGTTGAGCACCAGCGCACCCTCGCGCGAGATCGGCGCGAACAGCCCGCCCTGCTTGAGCGTCGGCGCGCGCCACGCATAGAGCGTCAGGCTGCCGCCGATGAAAAACACCAGGATGGCGAGGATGAAGACGCCGCGGCTCGGATCGCTGGCGAACGTGTGCACCGAGGTGAGCACGCCGGAGCGCACCAGAAAGGTGCCGATCAGCGACAGCGAGAAAGTCAGGATGGCGAGCAGAACGGTCCAGACCTTCAGCGCCTCGCGCTTCTCCATCACCACCGCGGAATGCAAAAGCGCCGTGCCGGCGAGCCATGGCATCAGCGAGGCATTCTCTACGGGATCCCAGAACCACCAGCCGCCCCAGCCAAGCTCGTAATAGGCCCAGTAGGAGCCCATGGCGATGCCGAGCGTCAGCGCCATCCAGGCAGCAAGCGTCCATGGCCGCACCCAGCGCGCCCAGGCGGCATCGATGCGGCCTTCGATGAGCGCGGCGGCAGCGAACGAAAACGCGATCGAAAAGCCGACATAGCCGAGATAGAGCAGCGGCGGATGGATCGCGAGGCCGGGATCCTGCAGGATCGGGTTGAGGTCGCGACCCTCGAACGGCGCATCGGCGATGCGCAGGAACGGGTTCGAGGTAAGCAGGATGAACAGATAGAACGCGCTCGCGATCCATGCCTGTACCGCCAGCGCATCGGCGCGCAGCGTGTCCGGCAGATTGCGTCCGAACAAGGCTACCGCCGCGCCGAACAGCGCAAGGATCGACACCCATAAAAGCATCGAACCTTCGTGGTTTCCCCAGACACTGGTCATCTTGTAGACGAGCGGCATCAGCGAGTGCGAATTCTCGTAGACGTTGACGACGGAGAAATCCGAAGCGACGTAGCAAGCGACCAGCGCCAGGAACGACACCGCGACGAAAGCAAACTGCGCGACCGCCATCGCCGGCGCCGTCTGCATGAGTGCCGTGTCGCGCAGCCGCGCTCCGACAAGCGGCACCACCGCCTGCAGCAAGGCCAGCGCCAGCGCCAGCACCAAAGCGTAATGACCGATCTCCGGGATCATTGCCGTTCTCCGGCGCCGCTCGCCGCGCTGTTGACGCCGGCGGCTTCGCCTTCCTTCCAGCGTCCGGTTTTCTTCAACGCGTCGGCGACTTCGCGCGGCATGTAGTTTTCGTCATGCTTGGCGAGAATGCTGTCGGCGCGGAACGTGTGGCCCGGCTCGATACGGCCCTCGGCCACCACCCCCTGCCCTTCGCGGAACAGGTCCGGCACGATGCCCTGATAGCTGACCGCGACATCGTTGGCCCCGTCGGTCACCGTGAAGCGGATTTGCAGGTTGTCGCCGCGCACCAGCGAGCCGTCCTTGACCATGCCGCCGAGGCGGATGCGCGTGCCGGCCGCCATCTGCTTCTCGATCACATCGCTCGGCGAATTGAAGAACACGATCGAGTCGCGCAGCGCATTGAGCACCAGCCCGACCGCCAGCGCCAGCACGGCGAGCCCGGCTCCGATCATCGTCAGACGGCGTTGCTTGCGTGTCATCTCTTCGTGTCCTTCGCCGCCCGCAACCTGCTGTCACCTTGTTTGCGCATGATCTTCGGGACCATGCTCTAGCCTTCCAGACCGAGGCTCTTCACCAGTTCGTCGATGCGCTGCAGTTTGTCGGGCGCACCGGCGAGCGCCTGCCGTGCGTCGGCCGCAGCCGCGCGCGCCTTGTCGCGCTCTCCGAGCACCATATAGGCGCGCACCAGCCGCACCCAGCCATCGGCATCGGCGCCATCCGCCTTCAGCCGGTCGGCCAGCCGCGCCACCATGCCGGCGATCATCTCCTGCCGCTGCTGCGGGGTAAGCGCCTGCGCGGCGGCGACATCGTCGGCGCTCGGTCCCGCGGCTGCATCGGGTTTTGCCGGCATATTGGCCTGCGCGCCCGGCTGCGGTCTTTGTTCCGGCGCAAGCGCAGGGCCATCCACGGATGCCGCGCCGATGCGCGTCAACGCCTCCTGAACGGTGGGTATCCACGGCGCGCCGGCCGGCGCTTCGGCGATCAGCGCGCGCCATGCCTGCTCGGCCTCGTCGCGCTTGCCATCCTGCTCCGCCGCGAGACCGAGATAGAAGCGCGCCTTGGTGTGCGCGGCGTCGAGCGCAACCGCGCGCTCGAAAGCGCGTCGGGCCTCGCCGGTGACGATGCCGTTTGCCGCCGCCACCGCCGCTTCGCCGAGATCGGCCTGACGGTCGGCGGTTTCACCGATAAGCGCCAGCGCCTGGCGGCGTGCCTTCAGCGCATCGTCGAAACGCCCGAGGCGCAGATAGACCGGCGCCAGCACCTCCCAACCGCGGCCGTCATCCGGATTGCGCTCGATATGCGCCTCGACCTGCGACACCAGCGCCGCGACCGATTGCGTCGCCGATGGCGCCGCGGCGCGGCCGACGAGCGGCGCGCCGGGCAATTGCGGCGAACCGAGCGCCAGATAAAAACCGACTCCAACCAGCGGCACGACAACAAAGGCGGCGACCGCCGCGATCCGCCGCCGCCATGGCGACGCCGCGCGCGGCCGCGCGGCGTCATCCGCCGCTGCAGCATCGGCCGCTGACAGCAGGCGTCGGGAAATCTCGATGCGCGCCGCCTCCGCATCCGCGTCGGCGATCAGGCCGGTTGCACGGTCGCGGTCGACCTCCCGCAACTGGTCGCGATAGACCGCAAGGTCGTTGCCATCATGATGGTTGCCGTCATCGGCACAGCCGACATCGGCATGACTGCCGGAATCGCCGCCTCGCGCAACCGCCCGGCGCCCGAGCGGCCACAGCACGGCGAACACCGCCGCCATCGTCATCAGAGCAAGGACAAACCAGAGAGTCATGGGCAAACAGGGTTAAACACGCCGACGCAACGCCCGCAACTGAACGGTCGTCACATCGGCGTCACCATTCGCCCCCCGGATACTCTCCTGCCGCGAGGGCCGCTGAGCATTTCGCTACCGATGAAATCAGCAGCGAAACTCTCCATTCTCGTTCTGACGCGTTTCTTCACGCGAAACGGTGGCCGTTCGCCCGAAAACGCCGTCGCTCAGGCAAGCGGCGTCCAGGTCCCGTCCGGGTTGCGGCATGCGGTGCCGCGCGAGGTTTCCGGTCGTCCGTCGATATAGATCGTGTGCGTGTAGGAGCGGCAATTGCGACCGGCATTCTGGTAGGCCGGGCCGGGAACCACCGAGCCGTAGCGGCCGGAATCCGGGTTGCGCCACGAGACCGGCGCGCCGGACGGGCCGCGCTCCAGCGCATCCATCTGCGCGGCATAGGCGCGCTGCTTGTCCTCGTCGTCGAGCGACGCACCGATGCGATTGCCGATCAGACCGCCGATCAGGCCGCCGACCGCCGCACCGGCGAGCTTGCTGCCGACACCGCCGCCGGTGACCGCCGCACCGACGATGGCGCCGGTGCCGGCACCCAGCAGCGTACCGGTGTTTTCCTTCGGACCCGGGCCGTAGCCGTCCGGGCTGCCGGCGCAACCGGCCAGCGCGGCCGCGAGCACGGTAACGGCAGCGAGCTTGGATACGGACATGAATTCAACTCCCCCTCAAAAAAACCGCCGGTCCGAGCCGGCGTGCGATCCGATCAAGTCTAAGCCATCCGGGAGGATTGGGGCAAAACTCTGTCGGGTATCCGGCCCATGGCGGCCGGCTCCTCACGCCGCCGGCAGCGACAGTTCCGCCCGCAAGCCGCCGATCGGCGCGGTGCCAAGCGTCAGTTTGCCGCCGTACAGCGCCGCCAGTTCCACCACGATCGACAGGCCCAGTCCGGAGCCGGGCTTGGTCTCATCGAGGCGGCGGCCGCGCAGCGCCACCTCTTCGCGTTCGGCCGGCGACAGGCCCCGGCCGTCGTCGTCGACGACGATCCGCAGCGTCCGCCGCGCGTGCGCGATATCCGGCTCCGCCGTGACGATCTCGATCGCCACGCGCGACTGCGCCCATTTGCAGGCATTGTCGACGAGATTGCCAACCATCTCCTCGAGGTCCTGCCGCTCGCCCAGAAACCGCGCCTGCGGCTTGCCGGCGACCGCGATCGCAACCGGCCTGTCGCGGTGGATCTTCTCCATGGTGCGCGCCAGCGCAATGACCACCGGCTCGACCTCGGTCACCGAGCCGACAACGGTGGCGCGGGCGGCGATGCGGGCCCGTTCGAGATGCCGCGCCACCTGGTCGCGCATGATGTCGGCCTGCTCCTTCACCTTCTCGGCGAAGGGATCACCGGCGCGCGCCGTCGCCTCGTTGACGATCACCGATAGCGGCGTTTTCAAAGCATGCGCGAGATTGCCGACATGGGTGCGCGCCCGTTCGACGATCGCGCGGTTGGCATCGATCAGCGCATTGGTCTCGCGTGCCAGCGGCGCGATCTCCACCGGAAAGTCGCCCTCGAGACGCTCCGCCGCACCGGAGCGGATGGCGGCAAGCCGGGCGGAAATGCGTTTGAGCGGGGCGAGGCCGAAGCGCACCTGGAACATCGTCGTCAGCAGCAGCACCACCGCCAGGATGACGAAAGTGATGATCAGCGCACGATCGAAGGCGCGTACCTCGTCGATGATCTCGGCGGCGTCGCCGGCGACCGTGACGAGATAGCTGCCCTCATCGCCAAGATCGACGGTACGCTCGACGACGCGCAGGCGCTGGTCTTCCGGCCCCTGCACATAGCCCTCGCGCGAGCCGGTCGCGCTCAGCGGCGCGCCGGTGTCCTGGAGGCCGGGCAAGCCGCCATCCCAGAGCGAGCGCGACGCGCGGGTTTCCGCCTTGCCCGGGTCGAGCCGCTTCACCTGCCAGTACCAGCCCGACAAGGGCAGATCGAACAGCGGCTCCCCGAGCGACTGCGCAAATTTGTCGGGGGTCGTGTTGTCTTCCGGCGTCGCCACATCGGCGACGAGGGTGCGCAGATAGACGCCGAGGCGCCGGTCGAAAGCGCGTTCGACGCCCTCGCGATAGAGCGACGAGAGCACGACGCCGGTGATGGCGAGAATGACGACCGCCCAGGCGGTGGCCGAGAGGAACAGGCGCAGGGCCAGCGAATGGACACGCATCGCTACGCCTCGCGCCGGGCCCGAAACATGCCGCCGGTCGCCGGCATGGCGCCGGGCGGCACCGTCGCTGCGGCCGATCGTTCAGCGCGCATCGGGCGGCGTCAGCAGATAGCCGAGCCCGCGCACGGTCTGGATCACGTCCACGCCGAGCTTCTTGCGGATGCGCCCGACGAAAACCTCGATGGTGTTCGAATCGCGGTCGAAGTCCTGATCGTAGAGGTGCTCGACCAGTTCGGTACGCGACACGACGCGGCCGGTATGATGCATCAGATAGGACAGCAGACGGTATTCGTGCGAGGTGAGCTTCACCGGGTTGCCATCGACGGAAACCCGGCCGGTGCGGGTGTCGAGCCGCACCGAGCCGCAGTTGAACTCGCTCTTGGCATGCCCGGCCGAGCGGCGCAGCAGCGCCCGCACCCGCGCCAGCACCTCCTCCAGATGAAACGGCTTGGCGACGTAATCGTCGGCGCCGGCATCGAAGCCCTGCACCTTGTCGCTCCAGCGGTCGCGCGCGGTGAGCATCAGCACCGGCATGGCGCGGCCGGCGCGCCGCCAGGCTTCCAGCACGGAAATGCCGTCCATCTTCGGCAGGCCGATATCGAGGATCACCGCGTCGTAAGGCTCGCTCTCGCCGAGGTAATGGCCTTCCTCGCCGTCGAAGGCGCGGTCGACGACATAGCCGGCCTCCGTCAATGCGGTGGCCAATTGCCGGTTGAGATCGGGATCATCCTCGACGACGAGGAGACGCATCGGTCATTCGCTCCACTCTGCGCCGGCGATGTCGAGACCCGGATACCAGACTCGGATGCCAGACTCGGATACCAGACTCGGCGGCGGCCGCACTGTGCCAGCATCGCAAGTCAAAGTCAGCCGGCTCGACACCGCTACAGGATCGGTTCGGGAGTTCAGAAACAGGATTGTGTCGGCATTGGGTCAACCGGCGTCGCGCGCAATCGCGACGGGCAATCGATGCGAGGGTCAATCGCCGAAGCCGTCGAACACCGCGAAGGCATCGAGCGGCTCGCGCGGCGCCCGCCAGCGGTTGATGGAAGCGTCGGGGTCTTCGTAGCCGAGCGCCAGGCCGGAATAGACCATCCAGTCGTCCGGCAAAGCCAGATGCGCGCGCACCGTCCGGTGGAAAGCGACCCAGGCCTGCTGCGGGCAACTGTGCAGGCCGAAGCCGCGCGCCAGCAGCATCACCGTCTGCAGATAGCCGCCGATATCGGCCCATTGGGCGACGCCGAAACGCCTTTCCGTCGCCACGAACAGGCCCACCGGCGCATCGAAAAACTGGTAGTTGCGCGCATATTGCCGATAGCGGGCCGGTTTGTCGGCGCGCGGCACGCCGATCGATTCATACAGCAGTTCGCCGACCTTGAAGGCGCGGGCGCGATACGGCTCGCCCATCGGATCGGGATAGATGCGGTAATCGCCGCCCTCGCCTTTCGGCAGTTCGCCGCTGCGGCCGGCAAGCTCGGCCTTGAGCGCCGCGAGCTTTTTGCCGGCCAGCGCATAAACACGCCACGGCTGCAGATTGCCGGCCGACGGCGAGCGCGCGGCGCGCTCGACGATCTCGCGGACGATGGCTTCGGGAACGGGTCGGGGAAGAAAAGCGCGGCAGGAATAGCGGCTGGACACCGCGTCTCGCACGTCCATCTGGGCAACACTCTCGGTGGAATTCCTGCCATCATGCGCAATGGCGAGCGACAGGCAAGCCGACGGCAGGACCGACCATCATGTCGGTATGAAATCGCCGCGATCGATGCTCGCAAGCAACATGCCGGCCGCACCGGCCTGTGGACCAATCCGCGGCGCGGCGATCCGCTCGAGCTCCCTGCGCGCCGCCTCCGGCGCGACTGCGAGCAGCGCCGTCGCCGCCTTGAGCCGGACATGCTCGTTCGGATGCCGCAGGAGTTCGACGAGGACACGGCGCTGATCGCCCGTCCGGCGCTTGAGCTCGTCCTCGATCGCCTTCAGCTCCCAATACAGCCGGTTGATACGCTGCATCTCGAGATCGGCTTTGGCCTCGTCACCCTCGAACGAATAGGCCAGATCGTACTCCATCGCCTCATATTGCTCCAGCGCCAGCGCGGCAAACCGGACGACGAGGAGCTCAGCCGCTGCCATTTCCAGATTGATTGTCATGGCTCGAGAATCCCAAAAATATTCAATGCAAAAAGGCCAACGCGATAGCGTTCGTTCCAATCCTTCCCTTTCAGATATTCCCTTGGAGACAGCCCGCCAAACTCCGCATTAGACACCATATACCATCTTGTGACATCCCAATGCCTGAACGTCGGAATGCTGACCAGATTAGCACGACCATCGATCAAAGCACGAGGAAACCCCTCCCTCCGGGCAGCGGTCTGCTCAACGATATGATGAACTTGATATCCTCGCCTGTACGACAAAGCTGATCGCTGCAGCGTTTCCAGTGTTTTCGGCGGATCGAGATAGGACTGAATGTAAGGGTAGAACTTACGAATCCAAACAGCGGCTTCCAGAACGTTCAGAAACGTGCCGACGATGGGGCCAGCTACCGTTTCTCGCAATACAGCCTTTGCCAACCATTTTGCCGTCTCTTTCAAGATAAGATTTCGAAACTCCGTTATGTCCGGCTCTCTCGCCGGAATGTCTGGCGGCGACGACAAGCCGGCAGGATCGCCATTAGCTTCTTCGGGACGCGGATGGATGGTGATCCGCAATGGCTCGGAGACGTCCGCCGGTTTCCTGCACCGGTATCGACCCAGCGTCCCTGTTCGTCACGCGGCTGATCGGGATCAAACCCGGCTTTCCGCAACAGCAGAAGATGCTTGATCAGTTTGATCTCAAAACGAAGCGCCGCGATGTGCCACTGAAGGCGCAGAAACTCCGCGCGGTTTTTCGCAACCACGATCATTTTTCACCAATAAAAATCGAGAACGGTTGAAGAGAATTGGCGGCTGCCGTGTCCTGCTATCGTCTCTTCGTCGCCGCCTTGACGATGTCGCCGAGCACGCCGTCGGACGATTGTCCCTTCGCCGCGCATTTCTCGCGCGAGCGGCCGCTGACATAGACGCCGAGCACGCCGAAGCGCGCCGCCAGATAGGTCATCAGCAATCCCGACAGATCGGCGAAGCCGTTGATGCGCGCCGGCGCGCCGTCCCACAGCGCATGACCGAGCACGAAGGCAAAGGCCGGACATTCGATCAGCGTCAGTTCGAGCGCATAGAGCGGCCGCCACCAGCGCTGCAGCACGTCGCCGCTGGCCGCTTCCGCGCGCATCGTCTCGCCGACCTGCGTGACCTGCGCGCGGCCGATCTCGGCAAGCATCTTCGCCCATTCGGCGTCTGCCTGCGCAAGCGCGGCGCGCGCCACCGTGTCGTCCGCGTGCGCAGCGTCGAGCGCTTTGCCGACTGCCGACGGTGTCGGCTCGCTGGTCAGCGCGTTCGCCAGCACCTGCCCCGCTGCGTCGCCGAGCGGCCCGCCCAATGCCGCGCCGATCAGCGGCGCACCCAGCGCGGCCACGCGCGCTGCGATCCCGGTCCAGTCGTTGCTCATGTTTCCTCCTGCTGGCGAGAGCGACGCCATGCGAACCAGCCGCAGACGCCGATGAATCCGGCCGCCGCGATGACCGTCAGGACGACGGCGAACGAATTGCCGATGCCCTGCGCCGCCGCAGCGGCTGCGCCGGTCAACACCGTCGCGGTCGCGAGCGCCGGAGCGACCGCCGGCGACGTTGCATCGGTCATCGCCAGCGCCATGCGCCGCACATCGGCGACGCGACGCGACCAGCCGGCGCCGAACACCGGCCAGGTCTTCAGCGATTTCAGAAAAGCCAGCCGCTCGTCGCACAGCGCCGCGACCAGCGCGGCCGGACGATGCGTCGCCAGCGCGGCAAGCGTCAGCGGCCCAACCGCTCCGTCGGCATCCGCGCCGACGAGACGTTGCAGCGCCTTCGCCGCACGGGCGACGCCACTGTTCACGCCGTAATCGAACATCGCGTAATCGACGCCGGACGGCAGAGCATCGCAGCGCAGGACATCCCAGTAGCGGGCCCGGTAGATGGCGTCGCGCGCCGCGATCCACGCCGGCTTGCCGCGCATGGAAGGCAAAAGGGCCTCCCGCGGGAGGCCCTTCGATCTGCGATAATCGTCGTAGACGGCTTGCGTCACGCCCTCCAGCGTGACGCCGCCGGGATCGGCAGGATGATTGCTGTAGCCGCCCTCGTGCGCGAGCACGCGCGCAAGAGCGGCGTCGTAAGACGACGCGACCATGGCATGATTGTCCTGTAACGGATTGCGGGAAGCCGGAAACGGAATGGCGGAGCGACGCGGTTGCTATCGTCGCTTGCCGATCAGGCGTTCCAGTTAAAGCAGACGCCGCGGAGCTCGAACGCCTTGCCGTTGGCCGAGCGCGCACGCCATTTCATCTCCGTGCCGGCCGGCTGGCCCAGAAGGTCCACGCTCCCCTCGAGGACATGCACGCCGGCAATCGGCGATGGCGACGTGAAACGGTCGGTCATCGTTATGTCCGTCCACGTCGTGCCGCCGTCGCGGGAGACATCGAACATCAGGTCGGTGCCGAGCGCGATGCTGTCGAGCGGCTTGTAGCGGACCACGAGTTTCGCCGCATCCGGCGAAGTCGTAGCGCTCAGCGGCGCCGAAGCGACAATCGTATTGTTGGGCGTGTCGGGAGCATAAAGCTGGATCTTGCCCAGGATCAGCAACTGGCCGTTCTGCGTCGCGGTCACCGACAACCGATAATACCGATACGATGCAGGCGATGCGATCTGGTACGTCCGACCCTGCGCAGCCGACCAGGCCGGGGCATTCGTCCGCGTGTCGAGCAAGGTCCAGGACAATCCGTCGTCGGAGCCTTCCAGCGTCCAGTCCTTTGCCATGAAGCTCTGCGCCGTGTTCGACGACCAGCCGCTCGCAGCCAGTTCATAGCGGCTGACAAGGACAGCCGATCCGAGGTCGACGGTGAGTGTCTTCGGCGCGCCGCCGGACGGCGCATTGACCGACGCCCAGTCACTCGCCGTTGCATCCGTCTGCGTGCCGTCCGCAGCCTTCCAGGCATCGAAGGTCGCCTGCGATTCATTGGCGGAGACCGAGACGCCGCCGGTCGTCGCTCCGGTCATCGCCGGAATTTGCCCGGAGCCTGCCATCACCGACGGCTTGAGCATGCCGGTCGTGCCGCTATCGAGATTGGTCGCGCCGGCGACGTCGACATAGGCGAGCGATTTGAAGCCGTCGGCGAAGCGGTTGCCCCAAACGAGCGCCGCCGCGGCATTGTCCGCGATCTGCATCTGCTGCAGCGCGAGCATGAGATCGAGGTCCGCCGGCACGCTCGCCTCCTGCGCCGCAGACGGCGCGGCAAGCAGCCGCCAGCGCCCCGTCTCGGCGTCGTACCACAGCGCCGCGCTCTGCCTTGCCGGAAGCGTGATGTCGGAGCCGAATGCGAAGCGGTTCTCCACGCTCGACGAGGCGTCCGCGTCTTTCAGCCGGATCGGATTGGCACCGACATTGACGAGCACGATCACGCGTCCATCGCCGCCGCCCGACAGACCGGTGATATCGCAGGCGATATCGCTCGAAAGGCGCAACACGCTCGCACCGGCAAGGCCCGGCGGATCGTAGTCGTCCTGATCGGCCGTCATGCGCGCCGGCGCGAGGCTGCCGGTCAGGAAAAAGCCGGCATTGATCTTGGCCGCTCCCGACGCCCGGTCGAACAGCATGGCGTCGATCCACGCGCTGCCGTCCGGCGAAACCTTGAGGTGGAGATCGTCATCCCCGGTCAGCCCGATTTCGGCGCGGCCGGCAAAGCCGCTCTGCAACAGCAGCGACGCGGTCTTCGATTCCTCTTCCTTGCTCAGCTTGCAGCGCAGCGTGCCGTCGCCGCCGTCGGCAACTGCGCGCGCCGCCCACAGCGCGTTGTTCAGCGTGGCCGAGAACGGATTGTCCGCATCGGCCGCGACGCCGAGGCCCAGCAAAGTGAGATTCTGCAATTCGGAAACGCCGCCGAGCACATCGAGCGCCGCGCGCCACGCCGCGCCATCCCAGGCCAGCAACATGCCCTCGTCCTGGACATAGCAGGTCCAGCCGGTGCGCGGCAGAAAGAACAGCCATTCGCCTTCGATGTAGCTGGCGATCTGATCGTCCCTGTCGGCGAAAGCGCCGCTGCCTGCGCCTTTCACGATGTAGCGTGCGCCCTCCTCCGGCGATGGTGGCGGCGCGGACAGATCCCGGTCCTCGACCGCGAGCATCACCAGCGCATCGAGGATGCGCAGCGCCTCGTTATGGGTGACGTGCTTTTGCGCCTGGCTGCCTTCGATGAACGGCAAACCGAGATGCATCGTATTGGACGTGAGGGTTGTCATGGACAGTCCGATCAGGCTGGAAGGGTGATATCGACAATGGCTTCGGCCGCGACGCCGCGCCCGACTGTCGCGGAAAGCTGCGCGACGCGCAGCGCGAGTTGCCGTTGCGGCGCGCCGAAATCGGCGATCTCGTCGGCGGCGGCATAGAGGGCCGACGGCATCTGCGTGGACAGCGTCCGCACCGTCTCGTCGCCTGAGAGAATATCGATCTCGTAACGCTCGAACGCTTCGCCGAGCGGAATCTCGACGCTCCAGGTATCGGCGTCGTAGCGCGCGCGGCGGATGCAACTGATCCTGACGCCGTCGCTGCCGCGCCGGGCCGCGACATGCACCGGCGCAAGCGGACGCAGCGCCGTGGCCGATGGCGTCGCCGTCAGCGACACGGCCATGCTGTCGGCCTCGTCGTGGCCTGCGGCGACGATGCGCAGCGACATCGGCCGGTCCAGCATGTCGAGGCCGCGCGCCACCGGCACGACGCGCTCGTCGAGCAGCACCAGCGGCGCGCCCTCAGGCAGCGGGTCGCCCATCGCCCATTCGGTGCCGCCCTGTCCGCGCAACAGGCGCGACAGGGCATAAGTGCGCTCGCCGACGAGTTCGGCGATGCCGAACTGCAGCACCTCCCAGGCACCATCCGGCCGGCGCAGCGCCGCCAGATTGGCGCCGGCGAGCAGCGCGCCGTCGCTCACCGAAGCCAGCGCGCCGCCATAGAGCACGACGCGCAGCGGCCGATGCTGGAAGCAGCCGGCGCGCTGCCGCGGCAACGGTTCGAGCGTCTCGCCGGCGACCGCCGGCGCGAGCGCCAGCGCCGCACGGCTGAAGCTCAGCCCGTCGTCGGAGCGCAGCACGGCTACCGGCCCCGGCCACGGATCGGCGAACACCGCCAGCCGCGTCAGCACCGGCGGCTCCGTCGCATCGAGCGCCGGCAGATCGAGCGCCAGCGCATGCACCGGCCCACGCGCCGCCGGCAAGTCCGGCGCACGGCGCACCGCCGGCGGCAGCGGCAGGTCGAACACCTCCGGATCGATGGAGCGCGCCCTGACGGCACGCGCCTCGCCGTCGTTGATCTCGCGGACTTCGAGCAGCCGGCGGCGCGTGCCGGCGGTGAAGCCGACGACATCGCCCGGCGACAATGCCAGCGCGCTCGGCGGCAGCACGAACTCGGCGTTCTCGCGCCCGGCCCACAAATCCTGCAGCCAGATATCCGCCTGCCGCCGCGCCTGCGCCTCGTCGGCGACCATCGCGACATCGCTGTGCACGGCGCGCGCCGCGCCGCCGACCAGCCGCCGCGACATCGCAGCGGCGCGGCGATAGTCGGCGGTGCCGTCGGTGAAGCCGAGCGAGACTTCGCGTGGCAGTTCGGTTTCCTGCGCGCGCGTCAACTGGAACGCCGCGCCGTCCTCGGGCTGCACCAGCGCCGCTTCGTCGATCTCGGCCACCGCCGTGCCGCCGCGCCGCCGGAAGCGCAGCACGCCGCCTTCTTCGACCGCGTCGAAGGCATAGACCGCCGCCAGCGGGTCGAGCGCCGCGCGCGGCGACATCGGCCGGTCGATCAGATAGCCGTCCGGCCCCGCTCCCAGTTCGGCGGCGCCGACATCGCCGATGCCGGCATCCGCGAGCACCGCCGACACCAGGCCGGCAAGCGGCGCCGAGCCGAAACGTCCGGTCAGCCAATGGCCGGTCTCCCAGTGCACCGCATCGCTCCACGTATCGGTGGCGGCGGGGAATGCCGGATAGGGCCGCGCATCCCAGGTCCACAGACAGACCGACGACGGGTCGATCATCGGCCCGCCATAGACAGCGGACAGCGGATTGCGCGCCTCGCTCGCCGAAGCTGCAGGATCGAAACTGCGCAGCACCGCTTCGAGATAGCGCCGCTGCATCAGGTCGTCGCGCCGGCCGCTGGAGAAATGCGGCAGGCCGCCGTCGGATGACTTGGTATCGGGAAACACGTTCGGCTGGTTGGCGCCTTTATCGACGGCGGGACAGCCGACCTCGGTGATCCACACCGGCTTGCTCTGCGGCACCCAGGCGGTCGGCGTTTCCTGCTCGACGCCGCCGACGCGTTCGTGATGCGGGTTGCGCCAGAAGCTCCAGATATCCTTCTGCCGGAAGGTCCACGGCTTGCCGAGCCCGTCGGTGATCGCCGTGCGTTGCTGCGCGGCGCGTGCCGCGTCGTCGGCATAGTACCAGTCGAAGCCCTCGCCGCCGTCGAGATTGCCGGAGAGATAGGCGATGTCGTGAACCGATGCCGACAACGTGCGGTCGGCGTGGTGCGCATCGTCACGCCAGTCGGCAAGCGGCGGATAGTAATCGATGCCGATCGCGTCGATCGCCGGCGACGCCCACAGGGGATCGAGCGGAAAGCGCACCTCCTGCGCCTCCGCATCGACGACATGCGCGCCGTACTCGGTCCAGTCCGCGCCATAGGTCACCAGCGCGCCGCCGAGCCACGCCTTCACGTCGACGGCAAGCGCGGCGAGCGCGGTCACCGCCGGATAGACGCCCGACGCCGACCGCACGCGGGTCAGCGATTTCAGCTCCGAACCGAGCAGGAAGGCATCGACGCCGCCGGCCTGCGCCGCGAGCGCCGCATAGTGCAGGATGAAATTGCGATAGCCGCTGCCGCCATAGAAGAATGCATCGACCTGCGCGCCGGCACCCGCCGTGCCGTCCGGCGAACCCGGCCGCCCCGGCGCCGGATCGCAGGTGATGTGGCCGCGCCACGGATAGGCCGGCTGCGACGGCGCGCCGGTCCATGGATCGGCGCGACCGTTGCCGGGCGGCAGATCCATCATCACGAAGGGATAGAGCGTCACCTTCAGGCCGCGCGCTTTCAACTCGGCGATGAGGCGCAGAACGCTCTCGTCGGAGGGCGTGCCGCCATAGGCGGGCCGGCCGTCGCGATACGATACAAGCCGTGCTCCGGCGCGGGTGATGCCGGCGACCGACCAGGTGCCGCCGTGGGTCTGCTTCTCGCGATTGTCGATCGACGGCACGACGGTACAGACGCCGGCGCGCAGGTCCGTGCCGAACCAGGTGACGACGACGGCGACGCGCTCGAGGTTCGGACACACCGCCTGCAATTCGTCGAGCGAGGCGACGACGTCGGCGCGCGCCGTGGTGACGTGGCGGTTCTCCGGCGCCGACTGCCCCGGCCCGACGATCTGCACCACGGTCGCCGGATCATAGCCGAACTCGGTCGCGCCGGGGATCAGCGTCACCGCGCGCGCCATCCGTTCGAGCGCATCGACCGGGCGCACGATCTCGAACGACAATTGCGGAATGCGGTTGCCGAAACGGTCGAGCGGCAACTGCTCGAACACCACATAGGCCAGCCCGCGATAGGCCGGCACCGCGCCGTCCTTGGCGACGACCAGCGGATCCGGCATCTGGTCCTCGCTGCCGCGATGGACACGCATCGACAAGCCCGACACGTCGAGCAGCTTGCCGTCGGCCCAGACGCGCAGCACGCCGCCGATCGGCCCTTCGCACAGGCCGACAGCGAAATTGGCGAAGTAGCTGTAGGTCGTCGTCGTCGTGGTGACGGTCGTGCCACCTCCACCGCCGCCGCCACCGCCACCCTTGCCGCCACCGCCTCCACCACCACCGCCGGTGGTCGTTTCGGTGCGCGTCGTCACCACTTCCTGAAAGCGCGTCGCCCAGATAACCTGCCCCGCGAGCCGCACCCGGCCATAGACGCGCGGGATCGGCGCGCCTTCCGTCGACATCATCACGTCGAGGTCGGTGAGCCGCGGCCCTTCCGCGCTGCGCGACACCGACGAGCTGGTCGAGAACAGCGCGCGGTCGACGGCGCTGCCGACCAGCGCGCCGCCAAGACGGCCCACCATCGCGCCGACCGGTCCGAACAGCGCGCCACCGATGGCGCCGCCGGCAACCGAGAACACCACCGAAGCCATCAGCGAACTCCCGAAAAGGAAAATGCAAAAGCAATGTGCCGGCGCCACCACGGCGTCAGCGCGACTTCGGCGACGGCGGCGCCCTGATGCGCGTGCACCATCGTGTCCGCAGACGTCAGGATCGCCGCGTGCTTGGCGGGCAGTTGCGCGCGCCAGCGGAACAGCACGACGTCGCCGGCACAGCAGGCATCGACGCCGATGCGCAGGAGATGCCGCTCGGCCGCCTCCGCCAGCGTTTCGCGGCCTGCCGCCTCCGCCCAGTCCGGCGCATAAGGCGGCGGTTTCTCCGGTTCGTCGCCGACGACCCCGCGCCAGACCCCGCGCACCAGCCCGAGGCAATCGCAGCCGACATGGATGAGCGAGGCCTGATGCCGATAGGGCGTGCCGATCCAGGCACGCGCCTCGGTGACGATGCGGTCGCGCGAGATCATCTGTCGCTCTTTCAGAAACGGCGGCAGCCTAAAGCCGGGCGATGTTTTGCATCACCCGCGCAGGACCACCGCATGCGTGGTCGCTAGCGGCGCAGACTGCCGCCGTCATTGCCGGGCTCGCCCTGCGCCGGATAACGCACGACGAAATCGTTGCCGGGAATATGCGGAAAGCCGCGAAAATTGACGGCGTTGCCGAAACGCCCGGCGCATGTCTCGAAGCGCTTGTCGCAGCCGGCGGTGACCGTGAAGGCGTCATCCACCGCGAGCGGTTGCGGCATCGCCTGCCACAGCGTCAGCGTGACGACGCCATCGGCGGCGCGATGCGTCTTCACCTCGACCGACAGGCCGGCATTGTCGCCGCTGTCGAAGACGAGCCGGCCGCCGGTGAACCAGCCGTCGGCAAAGTCCGACAATCCGGATGCGGTGAAGGCGGCAGTCGCGACGAGCGCCGACACCACGCCGGTGCCGCGCAATGCCGGAGCGTTCAGATCGATGCCGCAGCGCGCATCGCCGAGATCGGCAGCGCAGGTGGCGGTGAACAGGCGGCCGCTTTCCTCGGCGAGACGGTGGCTCAGCCCGCGCAGTTCGGCCGTGAAGGCCAGTCCGTCGCGCCGCACCTCGCCCAGCACGCCCTTCGCCAGCAGCAGCCGCAGATGCGGCGCGCTCCAGTCGACCAGCCATACCTCGACCGCGGCGGCGTCGTAGCGGCCGGCGGCAAGATCGTCCTCGCTCAGCGACGCATCGGACAGCGCACCGGAGATTTCCGACCCGTCGACGGCGAGCCCGAGCCGCTGCGTCGCTTCCGATGTGGTGAGCCCGGTGCCGGCGCGACACGGGACATCGTCGAGCAGCACATCCCGATCGTGATCGGTGAACCCCTGCACGATGCCGTCGCGGCGCGTGATGCGCCAGCAGCGGCACAAGGTGGTGACACCGGAATCGAGTCTGTCTTGCAGTTCGGGAGGAACAGCGCGCATCGCTCACCGCCTTGATGCTGGGAATCGTGTGAAAGCCGCCGGCGTCGGACCATCAAGCCGACGGCATCAACAAAAAAGCGCGCCGCTGTTTGCGGCGCGCCCCATTGATTGTCTTCAGCGTGCTGGTGCGAACGAAGAAACGATCGGCCGGCTACTTCGGCGCCAGCGGATCATGGCCGCTGAGCTTGGCCAGCGCCGCCTGCCGTTCGTTTTCCTTGCGCATGAACGCCTCGTAGTTCTCCGGCGTGTTGGTCTTGGGATCGGGAACGGTCATGCCGAGCGCACCCATCCGCGATTTGAAGAGATCGGACTGGATCGCTTCGTTCAGCGCCTTGTTGAGATAGGCGACAGCTTCCTTCGGCATGTTCGGCGGGCCGGCAAGGCCGACGAACCCGCTGTGCTCGAAGTTATCGTAACCCAGTTCCTTCATCGTCGGCACGTCCGGCCACCCCGGAATGCGCTGCGCGCCCGCAATCGCCAGCGGCCGGACCTTGCCGGCGTCGGTCAAGGGCTTGGCCGAGGTATAGAAGGTGAAGGTCGCCTGCACGGTGCCGCTCACCACGGCGTTCGCCGCTTCGCCGGTGCCGCGATAGGGCACGTCGACGATCTTGGTGCCGGCGATGTGGTTGAGCTGCGTCAGCGAAATCACCGGCAGCGTCGCGGGGCCGGACGTCGCGAAGCTGATCTTGTTGGGATTGGCCTTCGCATCGTCGAGCAATTCCTTGACCGACTTGTAAGGCAGGTCGGCATTGACCACCAGCACCAGCGGCGGCCCGTCGGTCGCCCTGCCGATCAGCGTGAAATCCTTGACCGGGTCGTAAGGCACCTTGAGATAGTGCCGGTTCACCACGTCGCCAAGCGAATTGACGAGGATGGTGTAGCCGTCCGGATTGGCGCGCCAGACATATGTCGCCCCGATCACGCCGGAGGCGCCGGTCTTGTTCTCGGCAACGAAGGTGGCGCCGGTCTGCTGCTGCATCACCGTGGCGAATACGCGCGCCGGCACGTCCGAGAGCCCGCCGGGCGCGAACGGAATGATCAGGTTGATCGGGCGGTTCGGATAGGTCTGCGCGTTGGCCGGTGCGGTGCCAAGCGTCAGCATCGCCGCCAGCGCCGCGCCGAATGCGGCAATACCCAATCCCGGCGTTCGTCTCCCGTGGCGGCCGGCGCAGCCGATGCCTCTCGAAATCACACGCGATGCTTCCATGGTCTTCCTCTCTCAGATCGTTCTTTTTTTGTTGCGTCGGTCTCGAAGCCGCGTGAGCCTACCAATACCGTTTTTTATTGCCAGCGAAATGTCGGCACACCTCACATGCATCACGGCCTGATTTCGACAAGAGGGATTTTCGGAATCGCGCCGGCGGAAAACGCCGCCAGGTCGATCTCCAGATAGTCGGTGTCGAAGCGTACCGGTACGTCGAACAGGAAGCCGGCCGTCACCGCCTCGCCCGGCGCGGGAACGTATCCGGGCGCGAAGGTGACGATCCCGTTTGTCGCGTCGCAGACGAATGCCTCTCCGTCGATCTCCGCGCCGGCGACGGCGATGCGCACGCTGCCGCTCGCCGGCTTGACGATCGGCCGGAGATAGGGCGCATAGGCGGCGCCATAGGTCTTGCCGAGCTGGAAGGCGGCAGTCTCCCCGTCTCCGGTGCCGATCACCTGATCGGTCGCGGCCGCCGGCACGCCTGGCGCCGCCGAGGAATGATCGAGCCGGTCGCGCCAGCGAAAGCCGTGCAGCCGGCCGCGCCGTTCCTCGAAGAACGCAACGACTGCCGACAGCGCATCGAGCGTCTTGACGCCGTAGCCGGCATCGTAGCGTCGGCGCGAATGCGCCCAGCGCGCATTGCGCTCCTCACGCCCCGAACCGAGCGCGACAATATCGGTCCGGCGCTCCGGACCGCCGGCGTTGCGCAGCGCGACGTCGAGCGGGAACAGCACTTCGTGAAAGGCCGGCATGGGGCTATCCTTGAGCAATCCTCGGGCGATCACTGTTCACAGGCTGCGCTGGCCACGCGCCACCGCGCGCGCGATCTGGCCGGCGAGGTAGGCTTCGGAGCGGCGGAAGCTGCCGGGATCGGGCGTCGCGATCTGCACGACGACGCTCGGCGCGCCGCCGCCACTGGCGCTGACGCCGAGGCGGCCGTCCGGGCCGCGCGCCAGCGGCAGGATCGCCTCTGGTCCCGCCTCGCCGGCAAGGCCGAGCCCGCCCGGCGACAGCGGGAAATAGGTCGGCGTGCCGATGACGCCGCCACTGGCGAACGGCTTCACCGCGCCGGTCGCCGCCTGCAGACCGCCGCCATTGAACAGATTGCCGAACAGACCCGACAGCCCGTCGGTGAGCGACGCCGCGATCGGCTTGAGTGCCGCGCTCAAGGCAAGGTCGGAGAGCCGCAGCGCCAGATTGCGCAGCGTGTCCTCGAAAGTCCGGCCGCTGGTCACTGAGCGCGCGAAGGCGCTGGCCATCGAGGTGGAGAAACGCTCCGCGTTCTTCTCCAGTTCGAACTGGCGCGCGGCGATGCGGTCATAGGCGCGCTCGATCTCGTCGAACGATGCGATGTCATCGACCATCGGGAAACCTCATCATCAGATCATCGAAAGCCGCACGATCGAGCGGCATGCCGGCACGGCCGCGCAGCGCCTCGATCGCGCAGGCAAGTTCGCGCGGCGTCATCGCCCAGAAGTCGCGCGGCGGCAGGCGCAGCACGCCGAGGCCGAAGCCGATGGCGTCGCGCCAGGGAAACGGTTGCAGCGTCATGTCAGGCGGCGTCGCCGAAGGTCGCAGCGATCAGTTCGGCGGCGATGCGCACATAGCCGGCGGCGGCGCCGGCAACCGTCATGCGGGCGACATCGTCGTCGGCAACGGCCTCGCCGGCGCCGCGCAGCCCCGCCGCGATCACCGTCACGAGATCGCGCGCCTTCAGCCGCCCGGAGGCGAAGCGCTCCGACAACGCGATGAGATCGTCGGCGCCGAGCGCCGCCTCCAGTTCGGCGAGCGCGCCGAGCGTCAGCACCAGCGTGCGGCGCGCGCCGCCGATTTCCGCCTCGATCTCGCCGCGATAGCGATTGGCCATGGCGATCATCCTCAAAGCGTCGCGAAGGTGAGTTCGCCGGCCGATTCCAGCGTCATCTCGTAGGTGACTTCGCCGTTGTGCTCGCCGGCGAATTCGAGGCTGGCGATCTGGAAGGCGCCGGCGATGACACCGAAGTCCGGCACGACGATCTGGAAATCCGCGATCGTGCCGTTGAAAAAGGTCTGCCGCATCAGCGCGTCGCTCGCCGCATCCTTGAACAGGCCGCGGCCGGAGACCGAGGCGCGGCGCACGCCTGCCCCTTCCAGCAGTTCGCGCCAGCGTCCGGCGGATTCCGCATGCGTCACGTCGACGGTTTCGGCGTTGAAGGCGATGCGCCGCGTGCGCAACCCGGCGACGGTCACGAAGCTCTCGCCGTCGGCGATCTTGATGAGCAGGTCCTTGCCTTTCTGGGCAGCCATGATGGTCTCCACGATGGATTGATGAGAGCGGCGCGCGCTACGCCGGTTCGGTCGCCGGTTCGTTTTCCGGCTCCGTCACCGCGCGGAAGCGGACCAGTGCGTGACAGGTGCGCCCGTCCGCCTCGCGGCGGACATCGGCGAGCGCAAACCGAAGATTGACAAGGCGATGATCGGCAAGCGGCAGCGGCGCGTCATCGAGTGCCTGCAGCAGCGCCGCCGCGATCAGATGCGCCTCGCGCTGGCCGCCCTGTTGCGACCAGGCATGCAGGGTGAGCTGATGCTCCAGTGCATCGCCCTCGTCCGCCGGCACGGGACCGATCCGCGCCTCACCGAGCGTGACGTAGGGAAACGCCGCACCGCGCGGCGGCTCGTCGTAGATCTTCGGGCCGCCGAGCACGGCGACCAGCGCGGCGTCGGCGCGCAAGGCATCGACGATGGCCGCGCGCAGCGCGACGGCGGACGGTACAGACATGGCGGTTTTCCGTGATGAGAAGATCAGTCGATCCACGCTTCGGCGTGGATCTCGATGAAGCGCGGCGCGCGGCCGCCGCGTTCGGCCACCGCGACGACGCGGTAGAGACGCGCCCCGTCGCGCAGGCGGTGGCGCGTCGTCACCTCGCGCGCGGCACGGATGACGATGCGATGGCTCGCGACGGCGCCCGCCGCTGCAGCGGCAACGGCACCGTGCGCGGCAACGGGCGTCACTAACGCCCACACGGTGGCGACGGATTGATAGCTGCGCGTCACGCCGCCGGCGCCGTCGGGCGTTTCCACCGGCGCCTCCAGCACCAGACGGCGGTCGAGGTCTCCCGGCGCGATCACAGCGACACCATGCGATAGGGCGCGATCAGCGCCGCGACGCCCTGCGGCAGCGCCCGCCCCTCGGCAGCGACGACGCCGCGATGGTCGTACCAGTGCGCGACCAGCATGCGGATCGCCTGCCGCAGCGGCTCCGGCACGTCGGCGGCGTCGTCGCCGTAACCGACGGCGACATCGATCTCGATGCCGGCGCTCGCGCGGCCCGGCGGCGGCGGCGCCCACGGCGGGAACGAGAGAGACGAATGCGCGACGTTAACGACGAAGCCCTGCGGCTCTATATCCTGCGCGACGCCGGCATCGTCATAGACGCGCGCCGCCGTCACCGCCTGCACCGGCCCCGGCGTCATCACGATGCGTCCGCTCGCCGGCCAGGCATCGCGGATCACGCGCCAGGTCTGCGACAGCAGCGCGCGGCGCGTCTGCGCCTCGACCTGCAGCCGCGCGGCGGCGATCAGTGCCATGATCACCGGATCGTCGTCCTCGTGCTCGACGCGCAGGAACGCTTTCGCCTCGCTGAGCGACAGCGGCTCGTCCGCCGGCGCGGTGATGAGAATGGCTGACATGAGGATGTTCCGTTCGCGACAATTGACAATCGAAACGCGCTTACGCCTCATCGCGACATGAGGATTCGCGCGCGCGTTCTGGTTTTCGTTTCCGCTTTGGCGTTTGCCGGCACGCCCGCGCACGCCATCACCGGCGCTGCGCCCGACGCCACCGGCGTGATCGGCCGCGCCATCGTGATGATCACCGGCGGCGGCTCGCGGCTTTGCACCGGCACCGCCGTGGCGCGCACCATCGTGCTCACCGCCGCGCATTGCGTGCAGGGCAATGTGGTGGTGCGGACCTCGAAGACCGCCGCCACGCTGGCGATCCGCGCCACGGCGATCCATCCGCGCTTCGACCGGCAGGCCTATGCGCAGCACCGTGCCACTGCCGACGTCGCGCTGGTGAAACTCGCCGCGCCGCTGCCGCCGCAGATCGCGCCGGCGGAACTGGCGCTGCCCGGTCTGCGCGTCGCGCCCGGCGACCGCATGACCATCGCCGGCTTCGGCATCACCGCGCCAGACAGCGCCGCCGGTCTCGGCCAGCCGCGCAGCGCCACGCTGGTCGTCACCGGCCAGCCCGGCACGTTGCAAGTGCGTCTCACCGACCCGACAACGCGCAACGGCCGGCCGGGGCTGGGCGCCTGCACCGGCGACAGCGGCGGACCGGCCTTTGCCGGCGAGCGCATCGCTGGCGTCGTCGTCTGGACCACCGGGCCAGGCAACAGCGCCGGCTGCGGCGGCCTGACCGGCGTCACCCCGCTGACGCTCTATCGCTCATGGATTATCGAGCAGATCGAGCGGCTCCAGCGCCATTGAAAAGGACGGCGCCGCGCGGCATCGCGCCCCAGCCGCCCCGTCCCTCGCCCACCTTGGCGGAACCGCGCAAGCTCTCTATGATCCGCCGCAAATCAGCCCCCCTTCAAAAGGAACCCGTTCATGGCGCACGACACGCTTCCCGACCGCATCGACAACCACTGCCTGCAGCTCGGGCAGATCATCGGCGGCATTCTGTTCGGCGCGCTGCTGTCGACGATCATCGTCTGGCACGCGCTGTCCATGTAACCGCGCAGCCGGCGGCAGGCGCGGTTCTCTTTTGTCCTGTGTCCTGCTCTTGATATCTTGCTTTATATCTTGCTCTTGCGACGCATCATGGCCGGGTTTCCCCGGCCATGATCGTTTTGCGCAACTGGCCGCGGCTCAGCTCGCCGCGAACTTCATCAGCTTGATGGCGTCGAAGTCCTGCACACCGCCGCCGACGCGCTTGGTCGTGTAGAACAGCACGTAGGGCTTGGCGCTGTAGGGATCGCGCAGCACCCGCACGCCCTGGCGGTCGACCACCAGATAGCCGCGGCGGAAGTCGCCGAACGCGATCGACAGCGAATCCGCCGCGATGTCCGGCATGTCCTCCGCCTCCACCACCGGGAAGGTCAGCAGCGAGGCGCGCCCGGCGATCTGCGCCGGCGGCTGCCACAGATAGCCGCCCGACGTATCCTTGAACTTGCGGATCGCCGACTGCGTCTTGCGGTTCATCACGAAGCTGCCGTTCTGGCGATAGCCGGCGTTCACCGCATAGATCAGATCGACCAGCCTGTCGGCCGGATTGCTCGACGGGAACGCCCCCTCGGCGCCGCTCAGGATGGTGCCGATCTTGCCCCAGGTCCACGACGCATTCGCCACGGTGGCGTAGTTGAGAAAGCCCTTCGGCTTGTTGACGCCGTCGCCGGTGACGAAGGCGGTGCCCTCCTGCGCGGCGAACACCTGCTCGACCTCGGCCGCAATCCACGCATCGATGTCGACGGCCGAGTCTTCGAGCAGCGTCGCGGTCGCCGCCGGCATCGCGTAAAGCTCCATCGCCGGGAATTCCAGCTCGGCGAGCACCGGCGACGCGGTCTGCGTTCGCGCCGCCGTCTCGCCGACCCAGCCGGTGGCGGGGCCCGCCGTCATGAACGGCTTGGTGTAGACATTGCCGGAAATCTCGCGCACCGAAGCGATGGCGCGGATCGGCGAAATTGCAGCAAGGCGTTTGCCGATCTCGCTCTCCAGTTCGACCGGCACCAGATAGCCGCCGTCGGCCGGCGCGCCCGCCGACATCGCCTTCACCTCCAGCGTCCGCAGGCCCTGCGCATCGCCGCCGCGCATATAGGCGGCGAAGGCGGATTTGTGTTCGCGCGCCACGCCGGCAACCGCCGCATCATGGCCGGCCGACAGCGCCGGCCGCGCGGTTTTCAGCATCAGCGCGTCGATCGCCTTGTCGATGCGCGCCACCTTCTCTTCGAGCAGCGGGTCGCCGCCGCGCTTGTCGATCTCGGCAAGCCGCGTGTCGTTCGCGTCCTTGAACGCCTCGAAGGCGCGCATCATGTCGCCATGGGTGACGAGCGCATCGCCGGGGATGCCGGACTTGGTTTCGAATTTGGTTTCGAGTTCGGTATCGATGGTCATTCGGATGTCCTTTTCTCTGGTTGGATTTCAGGCAACAAAAAACCCGCGCAGAACGCGGGTTGTGGTCATTCGATGCAGGAGAGCCCGATGTATGAGAGCCGCTCGGCTATGTCGGCTTGTAACTGCCGTCGTCGAGCCCACGAATAGCCATGCCGGCATTAAGACGCTGCGGGCCACGAATATCGCTCATGCTCTCCAGAACCGCACGCGCGGCCACCGGCGCGATGGCCAGCGTCACCGTGGCCGCCTTCAAGCGAACCTGCGGATTGGGGTGCGTATAGAGCGGAATCAGCGCCCTGCGTTGATCTCCCTCGCGAGACGTTAGTTCCGCGACAATCGCACCAATACGATCATAGAGCCGATTTGATTTTTTGGTTTCAAAGCCGAGCAAGGCATCATCGTTCGCAATGGCCAGATCGACGAACAGATGAACCAGCTCTTCGATAGAGAGCTCTACAAGCGTTCTTTTCATCTTAGAACACCAATTGTTCGAAGCCCCATCAATCCTACACGCCGGTGCTCCTCCCAATCCTGGCCATGCAGATATTGCCGCGGCGTGAGTTCACTGAACTCTTTCGCTGGAGTTTCATACCACGCATTCAACTCTCAATGCTTCCATCGGAGGATCCGCACCAGATTGTCCGACGCATTGATCATCGCGTCCTCGGACCCATCGGGATCGCGCGTCGTGCGTTCGACGATATGGTGGATATCATAGCCCTTCTCGGGCGTGGATACAGCATCCTGAAGTTCCCACAACGACCTCGGAGGATCGAAGCTGGCGCGGATTTCAGCCCTGCGCTCCTCCAGATACGGGACCGCGTCGATGACGAGCTCAAGAACGCGATAGTAACGCGCCGCCGTCCTGGCGATCCGGTTGAGCTCTGACAGTCTGCCCGGGCATTTTTCGGGAAATTCCGGCGGCGCATCTCCGGTGGGCATATCGCCGGCGAGCTGAACGTAAAGAAGTTCATCAAGTTCATTGTTATTATTTGAGCCGGAATCGTTCGCGCCGACCACGACTTCCGGCAAACCAATCGCGCCGCTCGTCCATTATCCGCCGTCCGGATGCCTGGCCGGGACGCGCGGCTGGTTCGGACTGTATTTCTCTTCGGCTGCGCCAAGCGGATCCCAGCGGGGATCGATCAAAGCCGGCCGCGCCAACGGCTCCGGCCGCAGGAAACGCGCGGCATCCGGCCCGAGCCAGAGAGATGTCGGACGCAGCCAGCGGCGGCGCTGCCGCGTGATGACATCGTCAGAAAAATTGCAAGTCATATCGGTGACCGCGCGGATGCGGGACGACGCCGGCGCGGCCGCTGCTCCGCCCTCGCTTTCCCTCCACACAGCACGGCGAAGCGGCGTTCCGCGTCGGCCCGTGCGCGCGAAGGCGGCGGCGCCTGTTTCAGCGCATCCTGATTGCGAGCATGCAGCCGCGCGCCGTTGAGCAGCGGAAAGGTGACGATGGAAATCTCCCACAGATCGACGATGTCGAGCTTGCGGATGCGCGTCTTCGGATCGATGCGCGCTTTCACCGTCTTGAAGCCGATCGACAATCCGTCGATGGCGCCGCCGCGCACCAGCGACAGCAATTCACGCCCGCGCTGCACATCTGGAATGAGCCGACCGCGCGCATAAAGCCCGCGATGATCCTCGCGCAGTTCGAGCCACACGCCGACGGGCTCCGCCGGATCGTGCTGGAACAGCATCGGGATGCGGCGGATATTGCGCGTGCGCAGGCTCGCGGCGAAGGCGCCGGGCATCATCATATCGCGCGCCTGGTCGATTTCGCCGAACAGCGAGGCATAGCCTTCGACATTGCCGTCGGCATCGATGCTGGTGCGCGGGCGGAAGAGATTGACGATCGTCGGATCGGCAGGAGCAAGCATGACGGCCTCGCGCACAACAGCCGTCCATCGCGCCGGATGGACTCCGGCGGCGTCGAACAGCCAGCCAAGATGGAAAAGCGATGTCGTTGAAACGACGTCGGATGGATCGCCGCTTCCGGCGGCGGCGCCGGCCGGACGTCAGCGCTTGCGCGCGCGCTTCGGCCCGGCGTTTCTGCTCACCCTGCCCGCCGCCTTGCCCATTTTGGTCGCGTTGCGCTTCTGCGCGCGGTCGAGATGGCGAAGAAATTCGCGGAAGACGACCAGATGGTCGCGCCCGTTTTTCGATGGCGGCTTCGCGCTCTTGGTTTCGCTGATGCTGCGCAGAACGGTGTGAAGCGTGTCCATGCCTGCCTCGGTTAGCGGTTGTTGAACGTGTCGTTGAAGCGCGCCAGCTCGCGCACGAAGTCGTCGAAGCGCCGCGCCGCCTGCGCCAGTTCTCGCAGCGCGAACCAGGCGAGCGCGCTCGCCGTCAGCGCCCACAGCAACAGCGCGACATGCGCGAGGTCGCCGCGCGCGGCAAAGATGTCGATCAGGTCGGACATGGGATGCCATCGTCTGTGCCGGTGTCGCTTCCCGGCGGACCGCACACACTCAGCCGAAGACGTCGCCGCCCTCGATCTCGCCGTAGCCGGTGGCGACGCGCTTCTCGTTGACGGTCAGGAACGGCGCATCGGTGACGCGCTGCCATAGCGCCAGGCGGTCGGCCGACAGCGCCTCGATGCGGTCGGTATCGACCGAAAGCCGCAGGTCGGGCGACGCGCCGAACGCCGGCGCCAGCCACTGCGTCAGCGCCGCGCCGATCCGCGTCGCCAGCGGCAGCACCGTCGAACGCCACAGCGTGCGGTTGGCCTCCTGATAATTGGCGTAGGTATTGTCGCCGGGAATGCCGAGCAGCATCGGCGGCACGCCGAAGGCGAGCGCGATCTCGCGCGCCGCGGCGTGCTTGGCCTCCATGAAGTCCATGTCCTTGGGGGAGAGCGCCATCGCCTTCCAGTCGAGCCCGCCTTCCAGCAGCAGCGGCCGGCCGGCATTCGCCGCGCCCTGATATTGATCGGACAATTCCTTCTTCAGCCGCTCGAACTGCCCGTCGGAGAGCACCGCGCCGTCCGGCCCGGAATAGACCAGCGCGCCGGAGGGCCGCGCCGCATTGTCGAGCAGCGCCTTGTTCCACTTCGCCGCGGCGTTGTGCGTGTCAACCGCCACCGCGGCCGCTTCGAGCGGCGACAGGCCGTAATGGTCGTCGAGCGGATTGAACGCCGACAGATGCAGGATCGGCGGCAGCGGCGGCGCGCTCTGGTCAAAACGCAGGCCACGCCCGGCGACGGCATAATCATATGCCTCCGGCCAGCCGTCGGCGCCCGGCACCACGCGCATGCGGTCGGGCCGCAGCGCGTGCAGTTCGCGCACCGGCCCCTGTCCGTCGAGCGTCACCGCCTCGACATAGGCATTGCCGGCGAGCAGCAGATGCGCGGCGACGGTTTCCAGAAACGCCGCGCCGTCCTGGCGCGGATTGGGCGCGGCGAGAAGATCGAGCAGCGGATGCGCATCGTGCTCGCGCGCGCCCTCGTGCAACATGAAGGTGACCGAACCGACGCTATCGGCGACGAGCCGCACCGCGCGATGCACGACGGCGTTCTTCACATAGCCGGCGCGCGCCAGCGCCGTGTAATCGCGCGGCGTCCACCGCGCCCGGCCGCCAGGCTCGAAAGCCAGCACCTGCGCGGTGCGCGAGGCCTTGGTTTCGGTCGGCGCAAGCAGATGTCTGAGACGGCGAAGCATGGGACGATCCTCGATGATGTCGTGCAAACACGATGCGTCGCCGCCGGCTCATGCCGGCGCACGCATTGCAGGCAAATCGTGTTCAATGTCTTGTCTCGCGTGGACGATCGATGCGCGAGTCAGGTCAGCGCCCGACATCGCAAACAGGCATCGCTCGGCGTCCGGCGACAGATCGGACTGCCACGCGACGCAGCGTCAAAGATATTTGGCGTCGTCGCCTTCGAGCAGATCGCGTGCATTGCCGGGCACCGGAAATCCATATCCCCTGCCCGTCGCCTCGAACCGCAGGCGGCCGACCTTGTGATGATCGCTGGCATAGAGCTCGGCACCGATCATCTGCAACGCCGACAGCAGCGTCTGCATCGCATCGACGCCGCCGGCGGTCATCGTTCGTTTGCGATCCGGCCAGCCGATCTCGTAGGTGCAGGACCAGCCGCCATCGCGATCCGGCACCGGAGCGAACACGCCGATGACGACCTCGTGGTCGATATCATTGTCGCGAAGAAGCAGTGCCCGTGTTGCGATCAGCATCAGACATCCAGGCAGCGAAGGAACATGCTATGCAGCAATTCTATGTCAGTTTAGCGCAACTACAGTCCTCGCACCCGCGGCCGTCCTTTCGGGCCGAGGCACAGCGCGGTGAGCGCCCAGACCAGCGCATCCAGCCGGTCGGGCGAGCGGCCGGAGGACAGGCCGTCGAGGCCGAAGTCGCATAGCTCGTCTTCCAGCGCCGGAAACGTGCCGGCGTGGCGCACGCGGCCCTGCTCGTAGAGCGCGGCGACCGGCTCGGCGCGCAGCCTTTTGCCGCGCGTCGCGCGCACCGCGATCACCGGCACGGCGGGATCGCATTCGGCGATCACCGCGCGCACCATCTCGCCGCCCATATTCACCTCGGCAACGAGCGCATCGGCCTCGAGCCGCCGCCACAGCGCCACCGCACGCGCCGCCCACGCCGCCGGCGACAGGCCGCCGGCGCTTTCGTCGGCGAGCACATAGACATCGCCCTCGCCGGTGACGCCGGCGGCAACGATGCCGCAGGCGTCGGCGCCTTCGCGTGACGAGGCCGGCGGATCGACGGCGACGACGATGCGCGCCAAGGATGGCACTTCGGGCGGCGCCCCGCGAACGCGCGCAGCCTCGATGGCGGCGCGCGACCACAGCGCATCCGGCCGCTCCTCGACGATCTCGCCGTCGAGTTCCTGCCGCCCGAGCCGCGTGCCGGCATAGCGCGACACCACGGTGTCGAGAAACGCCGGCGCCAGATGAAAAGCGTTGTCCTGCGTCGCCGCGCGGGTGACGGCAGTCGCCGGATCGGCGATCAGCCGTTTCAGCAAATCGATCGGCCGCGGCGTGGTGGTGATCACCTGCCGCGGCCGCACGCCAAGGCGCAGCCCGAACTGCAGCATGTCAAAGGTTGCTTCGGCATGGCGCCACTTGGCGATCTCGTCGCACCAGGCGGCCGAGAATTGCGGACCGCGCAGACTGTCGGGATCCTCCGCGGAAAAGGCCTGCGCCACTGCGCCGTTCTTCCATTCGAGACGGCGGCGCGAGGGCGTCCACACCGGCCGCTCCCAGCGCGGATGCACGGCGAGCAGGCCGGAGACGCCCTCGATCATCACTTCGCGCGCGTCATGTTCCGTTTCACCGACGAGCGCGATGTGGCCCGACGAGGCGAGGAAGTCCGGATCGTCGCCCATGACCAGCCCGCGCACCCATTCGGCGCCGAGCCGCGTCTTGCCGGCGCCGCGACCGCCGAGCACCAGCCAGGTGGTCCATGGTCCGCCGCCCTGCGCCGCGTCAGGCGGGCGCTGATGCGGATGGGCGAACTGCGTCCAATCCGCCGTCCATCGGCCGATCCAGCCCGTAGGCAGAATCGCCGCGAGCTCCAGCTTCTCGTCGGGCAATAATCGCTTCCATGTTTCGGACAAGAGCCAGGCGGAACTCGTCGATGTCGCGAGGTCCGCGGTCGTCGTTGCTGTCGTCATGGTCGGGCCCGGCCTGTTCGGCATCGTGGTTGCTGAGGTCGCGCAGCACTTTCGCCAGCGCGGCAAGAACGCGCGCATCGCGTTCGCATTCCGCCGGCGTGCGCGCCGCCTCGCCGATGCGACGCTCGATCTCCTCGATCTGCAATGTCGCGGTCCTGAAGAACGAGGCGACGAGCGCGGCGCGGCTGCCGGGCGCATGCCCCGCGCCGGTCGCAGCGGCGGATGACGCAGGCGGCGGTAACGACGGCGGCAAGGACGGCATCGGCAATCTCCTCTACGGCAATCCGCACGGCCGCAAAAAAACGCACCGGCGCGGATGGCGCCGATGCGTGTGCGTGCATGACCCGCGCGGGATCGCGCGGCGCAACGATCAGGTGATGAACAGATACCAGAGCACGGCGAGAACCACGGCAACCGCCACCATGCTCACCGTCAATACAATGAGCACGCTCGGTCCGCGCTCGCCCTGCCGCGCTTCCCTGGCTGTTTCGACGATCCGGCCTTCTCGTGTGATCTGAACCATGCAGCCTCGCTTCGCGGCCGTCGATTCAGCCGCCCTTGAACGATCAAATGCAGTCGCGACGACAACGTCCGGCGCGACGGAAGCGTTCAGATGCATGTGTGGAGCATGTGCAAACCCTACCCGACCAGCGTTACGCTGTCAAGACTATTTTCCTAGGATTTTTTACTTTTATTGCCGCGACGGTTCCGCCGGCGGCCATGCCCGTGTTTCCATCGGCGGATCAAATGTTTGAGGCCGGCAACGAAGCGTGGCGGCGCGGTGTTATTGTCGATGGAGAACGCCACGGCGCTTCCCGCCCGGATTGGCGGCTCGTGGACGCCTTGATCGGCGCGGAGCGGCCGGCGTCGTCGCCTGATCGGCTTTGCAGGCAGCCATTCCGGAGGCAACCATGCAGACAGAAACCAGCATTTCCCCCGCCCCGCAGCCGGCGGACAAGGATCATGCCCCGCATCACGCCCTGATCGCCAGCGACCGGATCGAAGGAACACCGGTCCGACGCTCGAACGGCAGGAAGATCGGAACCATCCAGCGCATCATGATCGACAAGCTGAGCGGTCGGGTCGCCTATGCCGTGCTCAATTTCGGCGGCTTCCTCGGCGTCGGCACGCAGCATCTGCCGGTGCCGTGGTCGCTCATCAAGTTCAATCCGAAGCTCGAGGCCTACGAACTCAACCTCACCGACGATGAACTGGCGAAGGCTCCGTCCTATGCCGCCGATGAAGAGTTCGACTGGGGCGACCGCTCGGCCGAAATCGCGCTGCGGAACTATTACCGGATGCCGCGCTACTGGGGCGTCTGACGGAACGGCCGGCCGGACGCGACGTTCTGGCGCGCCGCGTCCGCGCCGCGGCGGAACCGCACCGGCGGCTCCCGTGTTGAAAGACGCGCATCTGCGCGTGGAGAGACCGTTATGACGAGCGTTCACAAACATACGTCGCACCACCCCACGAAGAAGCACTCCGGCATCTCGCACATGGGGATGATGGGAGACGGCACCGAGGAACAGAGCCTCGGTGAACGGGGCGACCCATCAAAACGGATCAAGAAAAAGGACGTCGCGACGGCGTTCAGCAAGAAACCGCACAAAAAAGCCTGAGCTTCGTTTCTGCGTTCGTCCCGCGAGAGCGGGGCGAACGCTGCGGCGCCGACTGCATGCATGGCGCGCCGATGGCGTGCGCGGCGTTGCGCACGCTCCGTTCCAGATCTTTCAAGTCTTCCAAATCTTCCAGGCCCGGCGCACTGCGCGTTATACGCGCAACGCAAAACTAGCGGGGCGCAACGCTATGGCAGGACGCCGGCTTGCTGCCCAGATCGTCCCAGAAGAATCCGCATTTCGAGCAACCGCCGAGGCTCAGGGCAACGGCGGCGAGCGCCAGCCCGGCAAACATATGCCGCAGCACGCGCGATAGACGGTATCGGTGACGTGAAACCGGCCCCATGCTGGCGACCCCTCGTGTGCCGGCCAGTGTAGCGCAGCACCAACGCCGTCAAAACCGTTTTCCGGTCGCGTCGTCGCGCGAGACGGCTGCCGATTCCGCCGGCGGCGAAAGGCCCCCGGCGCCCCGTCTTCGATTTCGTTATTTCTTCCTGCGCCCGAAGCGCGGCGGCGCGGCGGCCGGGCCGCGCAGCGCCCGCTCTTCCATCGCGATCAGGAAACAGATGCCGAAGGCGAGCACCAGCGCCACCGCGAGGAACACGAAGCGGAAGGCGGTGGCGAGATCGTGCCCCGCCGCCGCCTGCGCCAGCGACTCGACGATGACGCCGCTGGTGTCGCCGCTCAGCGCGCCGAGCACGATGGCGCCGAGCGCCGCGACAACGATCGAGGAGAACAGCGAACGGAAGAAATTTCCGGCGCCGGTGGCGATCCCCATCTGCGAGGCGGCGACCGCGTTCTGCATTGCCACGGTGGCGATCGGGAACACCAGACCCAGCCCGAGCCCGGTGATCGCCAGCAGCACGATGACCACCGGCATCGGCAGCGTCTCCGGCCACAGCGCCAGAACCGACAGCGCGACGATCCCCTCGAAAAAGCCGGCGATGCCCATCCGCTTGTAATGCGTGACATACATCATCGCCCGCCCCGCGATGGTCGAGGCGATGACGGTACCGCTCATCAGCGGAATCAAGGCGAGCCCGGACTGGCTGGCGGACAGCCCCTGCACCACTTCGAAATACAGCGGCACGAAGATCGTCATGCCGACCAGCGCGCCCATGGCGCAGGCGCCAGACAGCGCGGCGCTGCGCACCACCGGATTGCCGAGCACGGCGAGCGGCAGGAACGGCTCGCGCGCGGTGACGAGCCGCAGCGAGAACAGCAGCCAGGCGATCAGCGAGCCGAGCAGCAGCGCGCCGATCGGCACCGAGATCCAGTCGTAGCGACGGCCGCCCCAGGTCAGCGCCAGCAGCAGCAGCACCGCGCCGACGATCATCAGCGCCGCGCCGATGAGATCGAGCGAATGGCGGCGCGGCTGATATGGCACGCGGCGCAACACGTAATTGCAGGCGACAAACGCCGCCAGCCCGATCGGCAGATTGATCCAGAAGATCAGCGACCAGTCGATATGTTCGGTGAGGAAACCGCCGAGCACCGGCCCGCCGACCGAGGAGGTGGCGAACACGGCGCTGATATAGCCCTGATAGCGACCGCGCTCGCGTGGCGTGACGATGTCGGCGATGATCGTCTGGGCAAGCGCGATCAGTCCGCCGCCGCCGAGCCCCTGCAGCGCGCGCGCCAGGATCAGCGCCAGCATGTTCGGCGCCAGCGCGCAGGCGACCGAGCCGACGACGAAGATCGCGATGCCGACCAGCATCAGCCGCCGCCGGCCGTAAATGTCCGACAGCTTGCCGTAGAGCGGCGTCACCGCCGTGCCGGTAAGCAGATAGGCGGTCACCACCCAGGCGAGATTCTCCACGTCGCCGAAATGCTGGCCGATGGTCGGCAGCGCCGTCGCGACGATGGTCTGATCGAGCGCGCCGAGGAACATCGCCACGCCGATGCCGATGACGACGCCGCGGACCTCGACATGGGTGAGCACCTTGGCCGGCGTGTGCCGGGCCGGCGCTTCGGCGGCGGCGTTGTCGCGGGCCTTGTCGCGCGGCGCGGGATGATCGGGGGTTCTGGCGGTCATGGCAAAGGCACGGAACCGGCGACGCGAGGATGGGCGCCTGCAATGACGCATCGCTGGCGGCTTGGCAATGGGCGACCGGCGCGGGCCTGCCATGAACAGCCGGACACGGAGGGAGCCGGGCACGGACAAAGCCGAACACAAGGTCGAACGCGAAGCCGCCGCCGCGCCCTACTCCGCGCCGTCGCGCAGCAGGTTGCGCTGGATCTTGCCGGTCGGCGTGCGCGGCAGCGCCGCAACATAGGCGATGGCGCGCGGATATTTATACGGCGCGATGCACGCGCGCACCCGCTCCTGCAGCGCCAGCGTCAGCGCCTCGCCGGCGGCGGCGGTATCGGCGAGCACGACGAACGCCTTGACGATCTGCCCGCGCGCCGCATCGGGCACGCCGACCACCGCGCATTCGCGGACCGCCGGATGGTCGAGCAGCACCTCCTCCACCTCGGCGCCGGAAATGTTGTAGCCGGCGGAAACGATCATGTCGTCGGTGCGCGCATGATACCAGAAGCGGCCCTCGGCATCGGCGGTGAAGGCGTCGCCGGTCAGGTTCCAGCCGTCGCGCACATAGGCGCGCTGGCGATCCGTGTCGTCGAGATAGCGGCAGCCGGTCGGGCCGCGCACGGCGAGCCGCCCGACGGTGCCCGGCGGCACGTCGTTCATCGCCTCGTCGACGACGCGCGCCGCGTGGCCGGGCAGCGGCCGCCCGCAGGGACCGGGCGTCGCCTCCCCCGCCGGCATCGCCACGAAGGCATGCAGCATCTCGGTCGAGCCGATGCTGTTCTGGATGCGCAGGCCGGTCGCCGCGCGCCACATCTCCCAGACCGACGCCGGCAGGTGCTCGCCCGACGAGATGCAGGTGCGCAGCGCGCCGAGATCGTGATCCGGCACCTGCGGCGTCATCGTGCGGTAGAGCGTCGGCACGGTGAACAGCGTGGTGACGCGCCGGCGCGCCATCGCATCGAGCAGCAATTCCGGCTTCGCCTGTTCCAGCAGCACCGCGGAAGCGCCGTGGCGCAGCGGAAACAGCAAGAGCGCGCCGAGCCCGAAGGTGAAGGCGAAGGGCGCGCTGCCGGCGAACACGTCGTCCGGCGTGGTGCGCAGCACCGGCTGCCACGCATCGCAGATCGAAAGCACGTCGCGATGGAAATGCATCGTGCCCTTGGCATTGCCGGTGGTGCCCGACGTGAAGGCGATCAACGCCACGTCGTCGTGCGAGGCGACGACATCGTCGAAGGTGCCGCTCTTCCTCGCCGCGCGCGCTTCGAGCCCGTCCGCCGCATCGCCGTTGAAGCACAGCATGCGCAGCGGCGCGCCGGTCGCGTCGAGTTCGTCGCGCAATGCCGCGTCGCACAGCGCGAAGCGTATCCGCGCCTTGTCGACGACATAGGACAGTTCGCGCGCCCGCAGCAGCGGCATGGTGGCGACCGCGATGCCGCCGGCCTTGAGCACCGCCAGCCAGCAGGCGGCGAGCATCGGCGAATTGGCGGCGCGCAGCAGCACGCGGTTGCCCGGCACCAGGCCGAGATCGTCGGTGAGCACCGCGGCGATGCGGTTGGCGCGATCGAGCAGTTCGGCATAGGTCCAGATTTCGGTGGCGGTGCCGAGCGCCGGCCGCGCGCCATGCCCCGCCGCCACCGCGCGGTCGAGCAGTTCCGTCGCGGCGTTCATCCGGCGCGGATAGTCACCGCCCGGCGGCGGATGGAACACCGGCCACAGTTCGGCCGGCGGCAACCGGTCGCGCGCGAAGCTGTCGGGAAAGGCGGAAGGATCGAGCATCGATAAGGGCCGCGCATCCATGGTAGCATCCGGCAGGGTTCACACTCTGGATGATTTTGCCATGTGGCGTCCACCGGAACGCATCCAGCACCAGCCGACGCGCGGCCATGTGCCGACGCAGGCGGAAGCCGCCGCCTCGCGCCTGTTCTCCCCGGTCGCCGTCGGCAAGCTGACGCTGAAGCAGCGCACCTGGGTGCCGGCAATGGTGCCGTGGCGCGCCACCGAGGACGGCTTCGTCACCGACGACGTCATCGACTGGTACGAGCGCTTCGCCCGCGGCCGCCCCGGCGCGCTGGTGGTGGAGGCTACCGGCATCCGCGACGTGCCGAGCGGCCCGCTGCTGCGCATCGGCCACGACCGCTTCCTGCCCGGCCTGCGCCGCCTCGTCGAGACGGTGCGCAAGGCGAGCGGCGGCGAGACGAAGCTGTTCATCCAGATCATCGATTTCCTGTCGATCCGCCGCCGCCCGGCGAAGGACAAGTTCCTCGCCCGCTTCCTCGCCATCACCGATGCGCACCGCGCCGCGCTCAACCTCACCGACGACGCGGCGATCCGCGCGCAACTGCTGACGCTAGACGACGACGCTCTCGCGCGCGTGCTCTCGCCGCGCGAACTGGAAAGCCTGCAGTTCGGCCATCGCGAGCGCGTCACCGACACCGACCTGCCGCATATCGCCGACCTGCCGCGCGTGCTGCCCGGCCTGTTCGCCGACGCCGCCGGCCGCGCGCAGGATGCCGGCTTCGACGGCGTCGAGCTGCACTATGCGCACGCCTATACGATGGCCTCGTTCCTCTCGCGCACCAATACGCGCGCGGACGGCTATGGCGGCGCGCGCGAGAACCGCGCGCGGCTGCCGCTCGAAGTCTTCGCCGCGGTGCGCCGGCGCGTCGGCGCCGATTACGTCGTCGGCTGCCGCTATCTGGCGGAGGAATGCATCGCCGGCGGCAACGAAACCGACGATACGGCCTGGTTCGGCGTCGCCTTCGCGCGTGCCGGCATGGATTTCATCTCCACCTCTCGCGGCGGCAAGTTCGACGACGCCAAGCAGCCGGGCGTCGGCGCCGCCGCCTATCCCTATACGGGCCCGAGCGGCTACGAATGCATGCCGCAATACATCTCGGATGCGCGCGGCCCCTTCGGCCGCAATGTCGGACCGACGAAGCAAATCCGCACCGCGATCCGCGCCGCCGGGCTGGCGACGCCGGTGGTCTGCGCCGGCGGCATCCACAATTTCGAAATGGCGGAGGCGCTCATCGCCGACGGCACCTGCGACATCGCCGGCGCGGCGCGCCAGGCGCTCGCCGACCCCGACTGGGCGCGCAAGATCCGCCTCGGCCGCGGCGACGAGGTGCGGATGTGCGAATACACCAATTACTGCGAGGGCCTCGACCAGAAGCACAAGGCCGTCACCTGCAAACTGTGGGACAAGGAGGCGCTCGGCCCCGACGTCAAGCGCACGCCCGACGGCAAGCGCCGCGCCACCGCGCCCGCCTGGGAGCCGTAGCCGGCGGCGCCCTTGTTTTCCTTGTGATGCGGCGTCGCGGCTGGCCGGAGCAAATCCGGCCAGGAGGCAACGCGAGACGTCGCCGCCCTTTCAGTTGGCGGCAACCCGCTCGACGATCTCGACGCGGCGGTTCTTCGCCCGTCCGTCTTCGCTGCGGTTGCTGGCGACCGGCGCCATCATCCCCGCCCCCGCAGCGGTGACGCGGCGCGCGGCGATACCGAAATCCGCCGCCAGCGCCTGCGCCACCGCCTGCGCCCGGCGTTGCGACAGCGACAGGTTATAATCGAAGGCGCCCTGCGCATCGGTGTGACCGACGATCAGCACATCGAGTTTTGGATTGTTCTTCATCAGCATGCCGAGCTGCTCGATCTGCTCGCGCGATTGCGCCTTGATCTCGGCCTTGTCGAAATCGAAATAGATGCCGTAGATGGCGACGCGGCCGTCGCGCGCCAGCTTCTGCTGCATCTCGTCCGATTTCACCACCGCGATCTTGCCGCTGTCCATCGGCTTGCCTTCGACGATGGTCACCGCCAGATGCGGCGTCAATGGCGTCGATCCGCTCGCCTTGGTTTCCACACCGAGCATCGCGACAGTCACCACGCCCTGCGCATCGTTGCGCTCGGCAAGCAGATAAATGAGAGATTCCCAAGTCGGCGGCAGGCCGACAGGGCCACGACCGGCGGTCCAGAACGTGGACACGTCCGTGACCGCACAGTCCTTCGTGCGGCAGAAGAGCGTGATCTCGAATCCCTTGGCGCGCAGCGTCTGTTCGTGGTTGCGCATGACTTCCAGAAGGGAACGCTCGCCCGGCCCCTCGTAGCGGAACGCCGTCAGCTTGCCGGCGACCGGCTTGCGCCACGTCTCCGGCGCCTTGGCGTTGCCGCGCGCCATCGGCCGGTCCGGCAGGCTGATTTCTTCGTAGGCCTTGCGCTCGAAGGCGGTGATGACCGACCCTTGGTAGCGTCCGACCAGCGGGTGATCCGACGATCCACGGATATCCGTCTTCTGCGCCAGAGCGGCGGATGTCCCGCCGACGATCAGCGCCAGCAACGCGACGGCAATGCCCTTCATCGTCTCCCTTTCCAGTTTGCGTGCGATCTCTTTGGTCGCGGTACGAAGCTTGGTCGTCACATGGAACGCTCCGGTTCAAACGGTACGCGTTGCACGTTCCGGCAAGAGAAGACTACGGAGCACCATCGGCACGGCAATCTCGACGCGCATATCTCCGGCGCGGCAATTTTGCACACCCCCGGCAGATGCCGGCCTCACACGGTGTGCCCGCTAGCGCGGCGATAACGATGCGGCGAGAAGCCTGCGCATCTCGGCATCGATCACGCGCTGCAACGCGCCGGCCGCCACGGCATAGCGCGCGCCGCCGCGCGCGTGGCCCCTCGCCAGATCGACCAGCGCCGCGCCGAGCAGATCGAGCGCCCGCATGCGGCTGTCGAGAGCGCGGCGCTCGCTGCGCGCGCAGTGCGTCGCCGCCATGTCGCGTTCCGCCGACCGCGCGGCCTCGTCTGCACGGTGCCGTGCCGTGGTGCAGCGCACGACGGCAACCGCACGGCCTTCGGGATCGAGCGCTTTGAGACCATGCGCCTGCGGCTTGCCGGCATCGGCGCGGGCCACGAAGCGGCCGCCCGCTCCGCACGCCGGCGACCATGGCTGGGCCGGCACATCGCCCCCGGCAGCCGCGCGGGCATAACGGCGACGCCAGCGGCCGCGCCGTGCATACTTGTATAATGTGCGTTCGGACACGCCGACGCGCAGCGCGATCTCGCGCACCGGCACGATGCCGTCCTCGTAGAGCCCGCGCACCTCATCTATCAGCGTCGTCGATGCGACGCCGGATGCGGCGTCCGGCGCAGGCCCGACAGTCCGCCGCGTCTGCAAGGCGGATGGCGCGACGTAAGCCGCAGGCCGGGCAACCACCGGAACCCCGTCGTCGCCCTCGCCGCATTCCGTCGGCTTCACCGCGCGATAGCGGACGCGCGCCGACGCGCGCACGGACTGCTTCTCTGTCATGGCTGCAACGCATGTGGGTGGGGAGGATGGCGCAAGCCTAGCGGCGGAGCGTGACGCTCACAAGGATTATTTTCTTATATCGGCAAGAAAGCCGACCGCGGTCACGGAGCCGACTGCATGCGATTCAAGACAGCGTCGAAGCCGGCCGTCGTCAGTCCCGTCTATTGTGTTCCATCTATCGTGTGCGTCGCCCACGCCAAGGGCACATCGTCCGCAAAGCGCAGCCCACCCTCGGCCCGAGCCCGAGAGCAGTCTTTCCGGGTCACGCATTTCGCTTGAGCATGCCCCTTCCGGAGAGCCGGATACCACCTTCCGGGATCATGCCGTTCTTCCAAGCACGACCCTCTCCGAAAACCGGTCCCACTTTTCGGGATCATGCTTCGCTCAGGCGCTTCGCCAGTTCTTCCGGCGCTTCGGCGATCGTCACCATCGTGCCGTCCTCGACATGCAGCACCGACAGACCCGGATTGTTCGAGGGCGTGATGTTGAGAATCTTGTCGGGGTTCACGAACATGTCGTGCTTGTCGCCGGTGATCACCTTGACGAAGCGGGCCATCGCGCGTCCTCCTGTTGGCGGATATCCCGCGATCATGCCCTGATCGGCGCCGGAAATCTTCCGCCCGTGCGCATCGCGGCCATGCCGATCGATAATGCCGATCGATGATGCCGGTCAGCGGTACCGATCGATGGCGGCTGTCGGCGACGACGGCCGGCGACGAGAATGCCCGCCACGATCTGGCCCCGGCAGCGCCGGAGCGGACCGGTCAGAAGCGCCCGTTGCCCGGAAGGCTCGATGCCGGGCGGGTGCGTTTCGAGGCTTCGCCCGCCGATGCGGCTGCGATCTCCAGATAATAAGCGGCCTCGCTCATGCCGACGCGACGTGCTGCTGCCGCCAGCTTCTGCGACAGTGCCTCGATGTATTTCGCGTCCTGCACAGCCTCCGGCATCCGCCGCTCCCGATTCGTTTCTTGCCCAACCGGTCGCCCAACGGCGACGGCGCGCGACGATAAGGGGCAAAACGGCTGCGCGCAGTAGGACAAAGTGGCCGACCGACTAAAGATGCATTATAAATATTTGATTATCTGGGCCGCGGGCGGCCGTCCGGGCGGGCCGTATCCGTCGGCCGCGCCCGCGCCGCCTTCGGCACGCGGCCGGGCCAGGTGACGATATGGTCTTCGAGCTGCGCGTCCGAAATGCCGACTTCGCTGACGATTTTGCGGTCGCGCAGCGACACGCCGGCCTGATGCACCGTGTCCGGGTCGCCCGACACCAGCGGATGCCACCACATCAGGTCCTTGCCTTCCGCCAGCAGCCGATAGGCGCAGGTCGGCGGCAGCCAGTTGTAATTAGCCACCTCCTCCGGCGTCAGCTTGACGCAGTCGGGCACTTTCTTCTGCCGGTTCTTGTAATCGGAGCAGCGGCAGGTGCCGGCATCGAACAGCCGGCAGACGACATCGGTGAAGAAGATTTCGCCGGTGTCTTCCTCCTCCAGCTTGTTGAGGCAACAGCGGCCGCAGCCGTCGCACAGGCTCTCCCACTCGGCCCGGGTCATCTGATCGAGCCGCTTGCGCCGCCAGAAGGGCACGGGCGCGGCGGCCGTTGGCTCGGGCGGCCGGCCGGAGGGGAGTTGCGATCTGCGAAGCCGGACTGACACGTCGAATTCCTGCCGATTCACCTGGTCGCTTGTAGGACGTCCTGCGGACCGCGTCATCGCCGGCTGCCGGCCGGCTGCCGGCGGGGCGGCGGATCCGCCTCGTTTTCGCCGGAAAGTTCCCCTTGATCCGGGACCGGCGCGTTATGGTCCGCCGCCCGTGAATAGGCTACAACGGCAGCTTATTAGACCAGAAATTCAGGGCCTTAGGTCGGACCTTGCGCAACCTCATACCCGAAAAGTGGCTGAAGGCGCTGCAGCGGGGTCTGCTCGATGTCGATTCGCGCATCGATTCCTCGATGTTCAAGAGCGGGGCGGCCACGCGCGAAGGCTACGAGCGCTATTCCACCTTCATGGACCGCTTCCACACCTCCGGCTGGCGGCGCTGGTTCAACGAGGGCGTGTCGGAATGCGCCAATCTCGGCACCGTCGGGCTGCTGCTGATGCTGGCGCTCGCGGTCCCCGCCTTCCAGGAGACCTCGGAGGGCGACTGGCTGAAGAAGGCTGACCTCGCCGTCACCTTCCTCGACCGCTACGGCAACGAGGTCGGCACCCGCGGCATCAAGCACAACGACGCGATCCCGCTCGCGGAATATCCCGATCACCTGATCAAAGCGACCATCGCCACCGAGGACCGGCGCTTCTACGACCATTTCGGCATCGACATCGCCGGCACCTTCCGCGCCATGGTGTCGAACGCCAAGGCCGGCGGCGTCGTGCAGGGCGGCTCGTCGCTGTCGCAGCAGCTCGCCAAGAACCTGTTCCTGTCGAACGAGCGCACCATCGAGCGCAAGGTCAAGGAAGCCTTCCTCGCCATGTGGCTGGAAGCGCATCTGACCAAGAACGAGATCCTCAAGCTCTATCTCGACCGCGCCTATATGGGCGGCGGCACCTTCGGCGTCGATGCGGCGGCGCAGTTCTATTTCAACAAGTCGGCGCGAGACGTGAACCTCGCGGAAGCCGCGATGCTCGCCGGCCTGTTCAAGGCGCCGACCAAGTTCGCGCCGCACATCAACCTGCCGGCGGCGCGCAGCCGCGCCAATGTCGTGCTCGACAATCTGGTCGAGGCCGGGTTCATGACCGAGGGTCAGGTGTTCGGCGCCCGCCGCAACCCCGCCACCGTCGTCGACCGCCGCGACGAGCGGTCGCCGAACTACTATCTCGACTATGCATTCGACGAGATGAAGAAGCTCGTCGACACCTTCCCGAAATCGATGACAGAGCGCGTCTTCATCGTGCGCACCGGCCTCGACACGAATCTGCAGCGGGTAGCGGAGGACGCGGTGGAGAACTCGCTGCGCCAGTTCGGGCAGGACTATCACGCCCGGCAGGCCGGCGTCGTGGTCGTCGATCTCGACGGTGCGGTGCGGGCGATGGTCGGCGGCCGCGACTACGGCGTCAGCCAGTTCAACCGCGCTACCGACGCCCTGCGGCAGCCGGGCTCCTCGTTCAAGCCCTATGTCTATGCCACCGCACTGGAGAATGGCTTCAAGCCCTCGTCCATCGTGGTGGATGCACCAATCTGCCTAGGCAACTGGTGCCCGCAAAACTACGGCCGTTCCTATGCCGGATCGGTGACCATCCTCACCGCCATCACCAAGTCGATCAATACGATTCCGATTCGGCTGTCGCTCGCACTCGGCAACGGCAACGCCAAGGCCGGGCGCGTCAAGATCGTCAAGACCGCGCGCGACATGGGCATCCGCACGCCGCTGATCGATACGCCATCGCTGCCGATAGGCGCGGGCGAAGTCACGATCCTCGATCATGTCGGCGCCTATGCCACCTTCCCGCGCGAGGGCAGGGTGGTGCCGCCGCACGCGATCCTCGAAGTGCGCACCGGCACCGGCGAAACTGTCTGGCGCTTCGATCGCGACGGCCCGAAGCCGAAGCAGGTGATCCCCGTCTCGGTTGCGCGGGACATGAACATGATGATGAATTCCGTCGTCGAAAACGGCACGGCACGGCGCGCACGCCTCAATGGCGTGCAGGTGGCGGGCAAGACCGGCACGACCAACGGCTATCGCGACGCCTGGTTCGTCGGCTACACCGGCAATTACGTTTGCGGCGTCTGGTTCGGCAACGACGACTACGCGCCGATGAACCGCATGACCGGTGGCTCGCTGCCGGCGATGACCTGGCATGCGATCATGGAATATGCTCATCAGGGCATCGAGATCAAAACCATTCCCGGCGCCCCGCCGCTGCAACGCAGGGAACCGCTGATTGCCGCCAACACCACGACCAAGAAGAGCGAACCGTTGCCCGAGCGTCCTCCGACCCTGACCCGCCGTGCCGCCGATATCCTGGTGCGCGTCGAACGGCTGATGGACGACGCGACGCGCGCCCTGCCCCCGGCTGCGCCTGCGGCCGCATCGTCTGGTCCGGCGCTGCGCCGCAGTTCCTCGATCGCGAACCGGGATGCACTCGCCGCCGTCGATCGCAAACCGGACAACGCCAACCAGAACTGACCGCCGGCCTGCCGGCCCGGCGGTTTCCCATCATCCGCTCCCAGACGGTCCGACCGTGCGATTGTTAACAGGCTCGCTCTTCGTCTTCATCATTGCCGCAATCGTCGGCCTCGGCGCGACCTGGCTGTCGCTGACCGGCGATGTCCGCTTTGGTGCCCTGACCATCGGCAGTTGGACCGCCTACCCACGCGGCGGCACGCTGGATGCGGACCCCTATGCGCGCGCCGCCATCTCCCGCGCCGGGCTGCTGCCGATCGGCCTCGGCGATGGCGTCTCCTTCATCGCCCGTCTCGACGACAATGGCCGCCCTCTCGACGGCCGCTGCACGATCGCCGTCAGCGGTATCACGCCGGCGGCGCGATTCTGGACGCTGACGCTCTACAATGCGGAGGGTGGCCTCGTCGCCAATTCGCTGAACCGCTACGGCTTCACCAGCCAGGAGGTGCTGCGTCGCGCCGACGGCAGTTTCGCGATCACCATCGCGCCACGTGCCAGCGCCGGCAACTGGCTGCCGACCGGAGGCGTCGAGCGCTATCTGCTGGCGCTGCGTCTTTACGATACACCCGTCGGTGTTGCCACGCGCGCCGGACACGAAACGCCGATGCCACAGATCACGACGGGGGAGTGCCCATGATCCGCTGGCTTTTGCTTCTCCTCGGCGGCCTTCTGCTCGGCGGCATCGTCCATTTGGTGACGATGATGATGGCGCCGCGCACCGCGACACAGGATGCCTATTCCCGCCTGGCGCCGCTGGCGCCGGTCAACACCGCAACGCAGATCGCGGCGCCACAGCCCGGAAATGCCGTTCTTACATTCATGGACCCCGCCTTTGCGCTCGCCGTCTGCCACTACGACCTGTCGCAAGGTTCACTGAAGTTCAGCGTTCCGGTGAGCCAGGCTTATACCTCCGTCACCTTCTATACGCGCTACGACATCGCCTATTACGCGATCAACGATCGCGCGGCAGGACGGCGCGTCATCGAACTCGACCTGATGACGTCCGAACAGCGAGCGCAACTGCCCGAGGACGAGGATGTCACTGCCGCGGATCGCCTGATCGTTGAATCCCCGACCGAGACCGGTCTGATCGCCGTGCGTGCGCTCGCGCCCGAGCCAAGTCTGATGCCGATGGCGCGCAGCTCGCTTGCCGCGGCGAAGTGCCAGCCTGCCAATTAGGGAAGCGTCCGCGGCGCATGCATCGCATCACGCAGTGCGTGTCGCTGTCGATCTATTTGCTGATCGGGAAATAGCGTCGGTGCGCGACTGGCGCTGGACCATGTCCGCGCTCATCGACGGCTGCCCGCAGAAGCCGCAAGCTGCGTTCGACCTCGACTGCCATTGGCGACGGCGTCATCACCACCAGGCGCTCCAGTGCGTAGCGATAGGCGGCGAGCCGATCGTTCAAGGACAATTCGACCCACACGATGATATTGGCGTTTTCGCGGATGCGCAGCACCGCGCCGGACCGTTCGTCCGCGCTCGAACGCGTGAAATCGAGCGACCGCTTGCGCTTGGCGTCGATATCGACGACCCGCGCCGACACCTCGAAGAACGGCGAGAGCCGATCGATATCGTTGCGGATATCTTCCAGCAATTTCTGATAGCGCGCGGTCGGCGAGCGGTATCTGCCGCCTAACAGATGCTCGGCATAGGCGTTGTGCGGCAGCCGGTTGTCGCGCGCATAACCGCGCAGACCGTATTCACCGAGCACGCTGTTCCATTTTTTCCGATCGTAGGGCGGCTCGATCAACGGGTAGCCAAGATCCCGCAGCAGCCGTTCGTCGTCCGTATACGGAAACGCCGACACCGGCGCATCAGTGGACAGCCCCGCCGCGCCTCCCATCCAGTCGTGGATATCATCGCGCACCAACGACGAGCGGACCTCGCCGAAGTCGCCTTGCGTGCAAGCGGCAAGCGGCAGCACCAGCAGACCTGCAAGCCAGATCGCACGGCCGGTCAAGGGTCTGCGCGGCTCCATCAGGCGCGAGATTCAGCGCGCCGCACGGCGGCGACGACGGCGCGGCCGATCATGCGCATCAGGCACCGAACCGTCGGCGGGCGTATCGGCAAAGCGCTCAATCCGGATTACCGGCAGAATGACGACGGTCGCAAGTTCCGTGTCCGCGCCGACCAGCCGGCCACGCCGCGCGCGACCCGTGTCTTCAGGAAATTGAATCACCTCACCCATGATGAGCCCCCATTTCCAAGACTCTGTGTCCAAGACACTATCCAGGACTTCGTGTCCAAGGTTTCGTGCCCAAGGCTTCGTGCACACAAGGCTTCGTACAAGGCTTCCAATTCAAGGCATCGAGTTCGAGATTTGCAATCCACGGCTTCTCGAGCCGGAACCTTCAACCTGATCGGGGCCCGCCGGCATTAAGAAACGTGCAGGGTTAACGGGTTGTTAAAATCAATGCGTCGCCATCGTGTGGATTGGCGGATATTGCAGGCGCCGCCGCAGCACCACGGGCGTTCAGGCGCCATTTAGATTAATCGTTTGCTAACGGGGCGGGATTAATTTGAACGGACGTCTTCCCGGCGGTGACGCAACAGAATGTCCGTTCCCACTCCACCTGGCCTCGAGTGCCTGCTCGATCTGGCATGCCGCGACGGCGTCGACATCCGCCCGACGCTGCTGCGCGTTCTGACCGATCTTTACGTGCAGAAGATCTCGCACAGCGCCGAGGAAGAGCATCACTATGTCGAACTGGCGCAGCGCCTGCTGCAGACCGTCGATGCGAAGACGCGCACCTCGGTCTCCACGCGCCTGCACGACTATCGGCGGGTTCCGAAACAACTCCTGCCATATCTGACACCGCAAGCCGCATCCCCCGACGCGCAAGGTCAAGACCAAGATCAAGATATTGCCGCATCGGCGGCGACACCCGTGCAGGCCTTCGAGCCGGGCGTCCCGACGGCGACCGATGCACCCGCCCTGGTACCGGCCGTGCCGGCACAACAATCTTCCCGCCGGACGCCCGCCGCTGCCGAACTGTGCGAATTGTTCTTTGCCGCACCATCCGCGGACCGGCACCTGATCCTCCTGCATCTCGACGCCGTCGCCGACGACCTTGCGCGGACACCCTCCCTCGGCAATCACGCGGCGACGATCCGCGCGCTGGAGATCGCGGCGCTGCATCGCGACCGGACCGGCTTCGCGCGTGAGATCGTGCGGCTGATGCACGTCGACATCCGCATGGCGACTCGCATCGTTGACGACGAAACCGGCGAACCGCTGCTGATCCCGGCGCGGCTGATCGATATGCCGGAGAGCGTGCTGCAGCGGGTGCTGCTGTTCCTCAATCCGACGGTCGGCCGCTCGGTACAGCGCGTGTTTGAATTATCGGCGCTCTATGAGCGGTTCACGGCGCCGGCTGCCAGGCATATGGCCGCGATCCTGCGGGCCGCCGCCACGACGCCGGCCGGCACGCAACCGACCCGCTATGATGCCGCGCTATGGCCGGAAACCACCGCCCGATTGCGCAACGCGGCGCAGAGCCATTCGTCGCGGCGGCAGGAGACGTCGCCGGATTTCGCCGATCTGCCGCCGCCGTTCCGGATCGGCGAGCGCTAAGGCACCGCGGGCGGCGCTTATCCCTCGACAACCCGGTCGAGGAAATTCCGGCCTGCCCGATCTTCCACCTCGACGATCCAGATGTCCGGATCGAAGCGGATTTCGCGCATCAGCGCCGCTTCCACGTCAGCCTCACTGACCGGCTCCGGTCGCCGCAACATTGCGACGAAAGCCCGCTCCGAAGGCTGCGCATCATCGAAAGCGGTTTGCGGTGCGGGACCGAACAACATGGCGGTGCCATCCAGCCGCGCGATCTTGATGAAGATCGCGCCGGCCTCTTCCGCACCGCGGCGGCGCAGCACCGCCATCGCACCTTCGCTCTGGCAGCGGCGCAGATAGGCGGCGACCCAGATTCCCGATTTCAATCGCATCGAGAGCGCATGACACGCGGCGGGGCCGCAGGCAATCGCTATCAGTCGATGGTCTGGCCGGTGACGACCGCCAGTTCGCGCAGCAGCCGATCGGAGATCTGGCCCGTGACCGGAATGCGGCGCGAGCGCTCGAAGCGTTCGATGCCGGCCTGGGTCTCGGGGCCCATCGTACCGGTCAGCCTGATCTGGCCGTAACCGAACTCGGACAAGGCACGCTGCACGGCAAGGATGCGCCTGGTGTTCGGCTGCGCCGGCGTCGTGGCCGCCGGCATCGGAATCTCGCGCGGCGGCGTCAGCATCTCGGCGATCGGATCGTGGCGCGCGCCGCCGGTCGTTTCGCGGGCGCCCGTAGTGGCGCGCGGCGAAGCGGATTTCGTCACCGGCGAAGCGGCGATCAGATTCAGCACGTCCTCGCTGGCCTCCGGCGCAAAGCGCAGACCCGCCGCCTGCGCGAAATCGCGGATTGCCATATCGGTACGCGATCCCCAGATGCCATCGACCGCGGCATCATAGAATCCCTTGCGCGCCAGTTCGCGCTGGATATCGGTGATGATGTCGCCGCGATTGCGTGGCGACGGCGCAGCAACGGGCGACGGCTTTGCCACGGGTGCAGGCACACTGGCGGCCGGTACCGATGGCGCCGGCGATATCGCCGGCGGCGCGGCTTCGACAACGCGCGGGCGCGGCGGAGCCGGATCGGGCGCCGCGACCGGCGCTGGCTGACGCTCGAGCGCGAAGATCGGCGCCGGATGCTGGCCCGGCTGCAAAAACAGCGCATTGACGATGATGATGATCGCGGCCGAGACAGCCATGAAAGTGGCAACGGTCTGCCGCGGATACTGCGCGAGCACCGCCAGCGCCAGTTGTCCCATCTTCGGTTGTTCGTTCTGCATCCGTCGGCCCTGTCGGTCGCTTCGTCTACGCACTCTTCCTCACCTGTATCCTTGTCACAGCGCCAGCCTCCGGCACGCGATCTCCTTCATCAGAATCATCAGGCTGCGCAGCATGCGTCGCGCGCTCGCAATCCAGCGGCAGGCGTACGGACACGCGGGTGCCCTCGCCGATCCGGCTGCGGATCTCCAGATCGCCGCCATGCATCTTCACCAGGCTTTTGACGATCGACAGGCCGAGGCCTGCGCCGTCGTGCCGCCGGTCATAGGAAGCGCGCGCCTGAAAGAATGCCTCGCCGACCCGTGGCAGGTCGTCCTCGCCGATGCCGACGCCGGTGTCTTCGACCGCTATCACCAGCGAGGCGCCGTCGGGCAGCGCGCTGACGCAGATGCCGCCGCCGCGATGACTAAACTTCACCGCATTGGAAATGAGATTGATCAGAATCTGGTTGAGCGCACGCTTGTCGGCGACGATGGTCGGCAGCGCCGCCGGCAGCCGCAGGCGGATATCGATGCCGGTCTCGCGCGCCTTCAGGCGAAGAATGTCGCAGCAGCCGGCAATCACCGGCGCGGGCGAGAACGGCTCCGGCTCGATCTCGAAATTGCCGGTCTCCATCTTCGACATATCGAGAATGCCGTTGACGACCGACAGCAGATGCGTGCCCGATTCATTGATCAGCCGCGCATAGTCGCGGCGCTGCGCATCGTCGACGCGCAGATCGTCGGCCTGCAGCAGCATATCGGAGAATCCGATGATGGCGTTGAGCGGGGTGCGCAGTTCATGGCTCATCGTCGCCATGAAGCGATTCTTGCCTGCGGCCGCCTGATCGAGATCACGCTGCAGCCGCGCAACCACCTCATCCTGCGCCCGGCGGGCACTAATGTCGCGCAGCACCGCAACGACGTCGCCGCCGCGCGCCGCCAGCGGCCGGCAACGCATCTCCGCCCAGACGAAAGCCGGTTCACCAGAACGCTGCTGAATGGGGCCACGACGCAGGCGCAACTCGATGCAGCGTTCCGAGCCACTTTCCGCCGCATCGGCCAGCGCCGTCAGATAGGCCGGGCGGTCTGCGACCTGTACGCGCTCCAGCAGGCCGTGATCGAAGAGATCGCGCGCGCCGACGCCGAGGAGCCGTTCAATCGCCGGCGAGACGAACACCACCGCGCCGTCGCGCCGATGCTGCACAACAGTGTCACCCACATGCGCTGCAACCAGCCGGTGACGCTCCGTCTGCGTCGCGCGTAGCGACGCGCCGACATCCGAAAGCCACAACATGCCGAAGGCAACCGCGCCGGTATAGAGCGCTCCGGCGACAAGCATCAGCGTCGCCATGCCACCGTTGACGGCGGTAACGGACGGCAGCACGCCGGCAGTACCGAGCGCGAACAACAATCCCGCGGCGGCGAGCGTCGCAACCAAAGCCACGACGAGCGCCAGTCGCGATCGCGACAGTGCGGCCTCCAGCGGCACGACGATCAGCCATGCGGCAGCGACGGAGGCGATACCGCCGGTGCAAGCCGCGATGACGCTCACCAGACACGCCAGCGACAGTGACGAAAGAATATGCGCCGCTTCGGAACGACCGGTGCGCGCCACGAAATAGGCGAGCAGAATTGGCACCACCATAAAGCCGAAGACAACGAATTCGAGCGGGCCCGGCACGCCATGAAACGTCAGATAGACCGGCAGGGCCGCGAGGACGGCGACGCCGCCGATCAGCCGGGGCGCAATGAAAGCACGATGATGCGCGGCAACGAGCGCATCTTCACGCGCCGATGGATGAACCAGCGCATCGACATGATTTCGCACCAACGCGACGAGACGCACGACGTTTGCCTGCAGCCGGAGCCCCACCGGCCGCGCTCCCCTTGTTTCTGATTACGATCCTAGCGACAGGCGACTTAAGCGAACGCTAAGGCTGACGGGATTCGCGGTGCCGCGGCGCGCGCGATGCAGCGGTTTTACGCCTTCTCACCGGTGGTTTCGGCCCGCATGGTGAAATTTCGGTTGCGAAATCGCGCATGGTGAACGTTTGGTTTCCATCGCCACGGCCTGCGGAACCGCACCTCCGCGCCGATACCATGCGATTGCGCGACACTGATTCAAATTTGAATCAAATGCCGAAAAATCAAATTTGAGCCGTATTCGATTCGAACTCGCATCGAATTGTCAGCGCCAATTGAACGCGCACTTTAAGCCTGCCTGTTACGGTCCAAGGCACGGCGAGACAGCACGTCGGAGAGATCCGGCCAAGGGCGCTGCGACGAAGCCGGAGTTGAAGACGCTGAAGACATTGTCCGGGGGCTGGGGCTGGCCCGGGCAAGAGCGGGACGAGGGGTTGTGCGTGTCATGTTCTTCATCATGCGAATGATGTTCTGGCTTGCTGTGATCTGCGTGCTGCTACCGGGAAGCGGCAGCACGACAGCGGACGAGCAAGGACAGGCACCACCCATCGATACGCTACAGGCAGTGTCGGCGGCGACTGCCACCTATTCCGATATGCGCGGTTTCTGCGAACGGCAGGCGAGCGCCTGCGCGGTCGGCAGCCAGGTCGCGGCGGCGCTCGGCCATCGCGCGCAGGATGGCGCAAAAACACTCGTCGACTTCATCAGCCAGCAGATGAGCGACAGCGGCGCTGGCAAGACCGCCGCCGCGGAGAAAAAGCCGAGGTCGCAGAATACGCTGACGGCCGCCGACATCGCGCCGGCGTGGAACGGACCCGTGGCGCAAAGCCCGGTACAGGTCCCGCTGCCGCCGGTTCCACCGCGCCGCGACGCCCAGAACCGGCGCCCGACCGCCTAGAAAGCGCTTCGCTCGAAACCACGATTATCGGCAAAATCCGGCGGCCCGCATCGCGGGCTCCGGCGAATCTGCACGCAGCCGACCACCTCCGCCCTCCTGGCCTCCCCGCTGCCGATTGTGGCGCCGATCCGCCTCACGGCATATATACGAAGTTACAGCCGGCCATCGGAGGCTAGGCGGCGGCGAACCATGAATAGCATTGACGACATTCTCGATGATTTTGCGCTGCTCGACGACTGGGACGATCGCTATCGTTACGTCATCGAACTCGGCCGCACGCTCGAACCGCTTCCGGAGAGCGATCACAACGAGACGACCAAGGTGCAGGGCTGCACCAGTCAGGTCTGGTTGACGACGCAGATCGACCCGGACGGCGCAAACGGCCCGCTCCTGCGTTTCAAGGGCGACAGCGACGCGCATATCGTGCGTGGGCTGGTTGCCATCCTGCTGGCGATCTACTCCGGCAAGGCCGCGCGCGACATTCTCGCGACCGACGCACTACCGATCTTCGACCGCATCGGGCTGCGCGCACATCTGACACCGCAGCGTTCCAACGGATTGCGCTCGATGGTGGAGCGTATCCGCGCCGATGCGCAATCGGCGCTGGCGATGGCGTAAAGCCGCTAGCGGCGTCGCTCGGCTGTACGCTATCCGCGTCGCGCCGCCGTCTGCCCCTTACCGTTGTCATCATCGACCCAGGCCCGGATTTCGGCTCGCGCGCGCCCTGTCGCCTGTGTTTCGATGCCGTAGTGACGCGCCAGACGATCAAGCCCAAGCTGCAGGATCACCTTGCCGGAGCGTGCCGGCCAACCTCGCACCCGCTCGATTTCCGTCAGACTGCGCAGGAAACAACAGACATCGATAAGCAGCCCGGCGAATTCCGGGCCTGCCGCATCGAGCGCGTGGCGAACGCGCTGACGTGCGGCAATCATCGTCTCGGTGAATTGGCCGCCGCGCTCTCCCCCGCCGGAGCGGCCGATCGGCGACGACCAATCGGCCCCCATGCGCGGCATCACATGCGCGCGCGTGAAATCGGCGCGCAGCCGCTCGCCGGCATGGAGCTGGCGCGGCTCGATCAGCGGGCGGCCATCGCGACCGCTGCGGCGCGCCAGCCAGATCAGCGGGCTTTCCGCCTCGTTGACGGTAACACTGCGGGCACCGCCGGCATCCTGCACAACATGCTGCGACAGGATGAGATGCTGCGCCCGCGACGGATCGATCTGCGGCTGCGCGCCGGCCACGTGCCTGACACGGCGGGGATGCGTTTTGCTGGAACGGGATTTGCCGGGACGGCTCATGACTGCGCCCTCCGCTCTCGACAAACCTCCTCAAGCGCGTCGAATACCGCATCGAGATGCGGGTCGTCGCGACGATCCTCAACCAGGCGACAGGCATGCACCGCGGTGCTGCGGTCGCGCCCGAAAGCCTGCGCCACGGCTGCGATATTCAGGCCGAGCGTCACATGCGCCAGATAGATCGCGGACTGTCGTGCGAAAGCGACGGCGGCACGGCGCCGGCTCGGTGCGCGCAACTCTGCGGGCCGTACGCCGAATGCAGCCGCGGCGGCCGTCTGGGCCAGCCGGCACAGGCGCCGGGTTTCAGAATCGATCCTTGGCCCGCGGGCGTGATGGAGGCGATGGACGGAGGACATGACGATGCTCCTGTAGGACTATATACCTACATCATCGTATGGAATCCGGCAATCGGGATAAGTTTTGGCGCGATTTCACAGACGATTGAAATACCGAAGGAAATCGGGCTGGAGACATCCGCCGGGCGGCATGCGCCGGCGTCAGATGCCGCTCATTTGCCGCCGCGTTGCCGCTGCTGCCCCAGCCCCATCTGCTTCGCAAGCTTGGAGCGCGCTGCAGCATAATTGGGCGCCACCATCGGATAGTCCGGGGGCAGGTTCCATTTCTCGCGGTATTGCTCGGGCGTCATATTGTATTGGGTTCGCAAATGGCGCTTGAGCGACTTGAATTTCTTGCCGTCCTCCAGACAAACGATGTGCTCCGGCGTGATCGACTTCTTCACCGGGATCGCGGGCTTCAGCGGCTCCGCGAGAGTGACGCTCTGGTGCGAGGACACCCGGCTCAGCGCATTATGGACCTGGTTGATCAGCGCCGGAATGTCGGCGGGCGGAACGGTATTGTTGCTGACATAGGCCGAAACGATATTCGCCGTCAGCGCGATGAAATCGTCACTCGGGTCGTTTTCGCTCATCGGAGCATGGTTCCCTGCAATTGGGGCAAGCCGTTACTGCCGCCGTTGCCTCGCACGGCGGTACCGGTGTCGAAGCAGATCGTCAATAAAACGATAGATAAACCCGTAAAAGAGTACTGTCCATCAACAGTCCCTGCAAGACGAAGGCAGGATTAAATCTGTATCGTAGCCATCGCCTATTCCGGTTTCAGGAGTTTTTCTCCAGGTGTTCACGCAGTTCCGCGATGGATTCGAAGCGCACTGTTCCCTGCGGCAATTCCGCCTCGATCGAGCCGTCGACATAAAGCGTATAGCCCATACCGTCGATCACGCCGGACTTCAGGATCGCCACTGACCGCGCCTCTTCCTGCGCTACCTCTTCCGACGTCGGAACGGCACGGGCAATATCCGGCGCAAGCTCGTCATTCCGGCTTCCGGTCTCCGCTCCGGCAGCCGTAGACGGCGACTTCGATGGCGCGTTCCACGCTGAATCGAAAGCGCCCGGCGCTGCGTGGCCGGCCGCATCGAGCCACGGCGGCCGACCCGGCGCTTGCGGCGGCGGAACGGATGGACCACCCGCCAGGCTCCCGCGGGGAAGCCCTCCCAGCTCGGACGGTTCGGAGCGCTCCGATTCTTCCGCCGGTCCGGTAGCCAGCGGACGGTTCTCAGGCTCGGGCGCCAGCACCGGCTCAACCCGCCGGACGGACTCGAAATCATGGTCGCGGTCGTCGGCCGCAAGCGGCGCCTCGGGCGACGGTCGCATATCGGCGGCCGGCGGAAAGACCGGCGGTACGACAGGCACCGTGAGGGGCGGCGACTTGGCATCCGTTGCCTCTGCCGGCTCCGGCCGCGTACCCGGCTTCGGCGGGAATGAAATGCGCGCTTTCGTCGCCGCGCGGCGTGCCGTGGGCGCCAGCACGCTCGGCAGCTCCGGTGCGTGATCCGGATATTCTGCATGGCCAGCATGGTCAGGATGGCCAATATCGAACGGCCGTATCGCGAGCATCTCGGCGATCCGCCGCAATTGCCGGACTGCAAGCCCCACCCCGATCACGATCAGCCCACCGACGACGGCGGTCGTGCCGGCAAGGATCAAGGTATTGCCGAGGCTGAATTCCTTGACCGGAATCCCGTAAGTGATCATGCCGAGGCCGGCAATCACGCTCAAAACGCCAAGAATGATCAATAAAATAGCCATTGGTCCGACAAGCTCCCCAGCCGCGCCATCGATTCCGGCCGACGAGGCCCAATTCGTTAAGAATACTGGCCTCGGTTTCATGCTACCGCAAGAATTAAAGTTAAGGCGCGCCGGCTGGTAAACGAACTTGATTAACGCGTCACGCCATTAAACCTGAGGTCCTTGGCGTTTTACTGAGAAAAGCTGGAAAACCCGGGAAAAGCGCGACGCCCGATGGCGTAGTGGAGAAAATCGCGCTGTCAAACGTTGCCCGTCGGGCCCCCAGGCCCTAACTAGACGGTACCGAGACGGTTCCCGTGCCCGGTGCGCGTCGTTTTATTTTCCTAGCCAAGGAGGCCCTGATGACGTTCCAATTGCCCGATCTGCCCTACGCTCACGATGCGCTCGCACCGTATATGTCGCGCGAAACGCTCGAATATCACCACGACAAGCATCACAAGGCCTATGTCGACAACGGCAACAAGCTGCTCGCCGGTAGCGGCCTGGAAGGCAAGTCGCTCGAAGAGATCGTCAAGGGCTCGTTCGGCAAGAATGCCGGCCTCTTCAACAACGCCGGGCAGCATTACAACCACCTGCATTTCTGGAAGTGGATGAAGCCGAACGGCGGCGGCGACAAGGTGCCGGGCAATCTGCTGAAGAAGATCGAGAGCGATCTCGGCGGACTTGCCAAGGCGAAAGAGGACTTCATCCAGGCAGGCGCCACGCAGTTCGGCTCCGGCTGGAGCTGGATTGCCGTCAAGGACGGCAAGCTCGCGATCATGAAGACCGCAAACGGCGAGAACCCGCTGGTGCACGGCGCAACGCCGATCCTCGGCTGCGACGTCTGGGAGCACTCCTACTATATCGACTACCGTAACCGCCGACCGGACTACCTCAAGGCGTTCGTCGATCACCTGGTCAACTGGGACTATGTCGCGGAGCTCTACGAAGCCGCCGCAAAATAGACCTCAAATCGCCGATCCGATCTGCAAGACGGGATCAGGGACGGGGCCGCGAGGCCCCGTTTTCTTTGATCCGTTTTCGTCGGTGCCCGTCACGGTGGTGTGTCCGCCGACCTATATCGCTGACGTCGATCGGCCGCTCGCTTGTCTCGTTCATGAACGGTACATCGGCGTCCACCTAGGGTCGCCGCACCAAATGAGCGCCGCGCGCAGAACTAGCAACGAACAACAACGCGCAACGCCCCGGCCGGCCACGCGATGCGCAAGGCTATGCGACGGTGCTGCCGTCGTCTGTCTGGCCGGACTGCTTGTCGTCGCCGCACTGACCTTCCGGGATTACGGGCTGGGCTGGGACGACTATACTCATTCGCAATATGGCGACCTGCTGCTGTCGCTCTATGGCTCCGGCTTTCGCGACCAGCGCGCGCTGTCGTTCGTCAATCTCTATATGTATGGCGGCGGCTTCGACATGCTCGCCGCCCTCGTCGCCAAAGTGCTGCCGTTCGACCTGTTCGAAACGCGGCGCCTCGTCGGCGCGCTCATCGGCATTCTCGGCATCGCCGTCACCTGGCGGCTGGCCCGCCGTCTCGCGAGCCCGGGAAGAAGCGACAGCTGCACCGGCCCCGCCGCCGGTCTTGCCGCGCTGATCCTGCTGGCAACGACACCGATGTATTTCGGGCACATGTTCATGAACCCGAAGGACGCGCCCTTCGCCGTGGCGATGGTGATTTTCCTGCTGGCGCTGGTGCATGTCATCGAGACCTATCCGAAGCCTCCGCCAGCGATCATCGCCTGCGCCGGCGCCGCTTTCGGACTGGTGATCGGCACCCGCATTCTCGGCCTCATCGCCGGCCTGTTCGTGCTGCCGGCGCTCATTCTGCTCGTCGCCACCGACATCCGTGCAACCGCCTGGCGGCCAGCACTCGCGCGTCTCGGCCGCTTTGTGGTGACGGTGCTGCCGGCCTTGCCGATCGCCTATCTGGTGATGGGTCTCCTGTGGCCGTGGTCGGTTCTCGACCTGCTCAATCCGGTCTACGCCGTCGGATATTTCGAACATTTCTTCGAGAAGCCCTGGAAGGAAATGTACGAAGGCGCGCTGATCTCGGTGCCGGACATGCCGGCGAGCTATGTGCCGCGCCTGCTGGCGCTGAAGCTGCCGGAAGTGCTCATCGTCCTGGGCATCGCCGGCATCATCGGCACGCTGGCCGTGTTGCCGCGCCGCCGCTTTTCCGCGCAGCGCCGCGCCAGCCTGCTGCTGGTCGCCTGCGCGGTAGCCGTACCGGTGGTCTATGCGATGATCTCGCGGCCGGCGCTCTATAACGGCCTGCGCCATTTCACCTTCATCCTGCCGCCGCTCGCGGCAATCAGCGGCATCGCCGCGGCGGCAATCTGCATGTGGCTGGGCGAACGCAGCCGCGCCGCGCTCGCGGCCGGATTGACTGTCTTCACGATCGGCGTCTCGGTGGCGGTCGCCGACATGGTGCGGCTGCATCCGTACCAATATGCGCATTTCAACCGGCTGGCCGGCGGCGTGCGCGGCGCCGACCTCAACTACATGCTCGATTACTGGGGACTCGCCTTCAAGCAGGCGACCGGCGATCTGCATGCTTTCCTCAAGGCGCACAACGAAAAGCCGCCAGACGGCCGCCGCTCCTGGATTGTCGCCATATGCGGCCCGCAGCGGGTGGCGCAGGTCGAGCTCGGGCCGAAATTCCAGACCACCGCGGACCCGCGCGGCGCCGACTTCGCGCTGACGCTCGGCGAGTTCTACTGCCGTAAAATCGACGCACCGGTCGTCACGCAAGTGGTGCGCGACGGCGTGGTCTTCGCCACGATCTATGATCTGCGTGGCCGCAACGTCGACGATCTTCTGACCATGCCGCCACCCTAGGAAACACCAGGACAACCGAGGTCGGCGACGAAGCGCGGCGCTACGCCGCCAACGCCGCGAGGATGCGCGCCCAGGAGCGGATGCCCTTGTGGAAACAGGCGAGATCGAACTTCTCGTTCGGCGAATGCACGCGGTCGTCGTCAAGCGCAAAGCCGACGAGCAGCGAATCCATGCCGAGCACGCTCTTGAAATCGCCGACGATCGGGATCGAACCGCCGGCGCCGACCGTCACCGCCTTCTTACCCCATTCGTCGGCCAGCGCAGTGCGCGCCTTGTTCAATGCCGGATTGTCGTAGGAAAGCTGGATCGCCGGCGCGAGACCGTGATTGCCGAATTCAACCGAGCAGTCGGCCGGCACGCGCGCCCGCACAAAGGCGCGGAAATTGTCGCGGATCGCCTGCGGGTCCTGATCGCCGACCAGCCGGAACGACACTTTCGCCGACGCCTGCCCGGGAATGACGGTCTTTGCCCCCTCGCCGGTATAGCCGCCGATGATGCCGTTGATCTCCGCAGTCGGCCGTGTCGTCACTTGCTCGATCAGCATGCGGCCTTTCTCACCGGACGAGTGCTTCAGACCGATCGGGCCGAGAAACATCTCCTCGGTCAGGTTCAGCGCCTTCAGGTCGGTCTGGATATCGGGCGGCAGATCTTTCACTCCATCATAAAATCCGGGGATGGTGACGCGGCCATCCGCGTCGTGGAGATCGGCGAGGATACCGGAGAGCACCTGCAACGGGTTGCGGGCAGCGCCGCCGAACACCCCGGAGTGCAGGTCGCGGTCGGCACAGGTTAGCCTGATATCCTCGTAGACGAGGCCGCGAAGCGAAGTGGTGACGGCCGGTGTCTGCCGGTTCCACATCGCCGTGTCGCAGACCAGCGCCAGATCGAGCTTGAACTCCGCGGCATTGTCGCGAACGAAGGCGAACAGATTTTTTGAGCCGCACTCCTCCTCGCCCTCGATCATGGTGGTGACCGACAGCGGCAGCGCGCCGGTGACATGCTTGAACGCCCGGCAGGCTTCGATGAAGGTCATCGCCTGCCCCTTATCGTCGCAGGCGCCGCGCGCGACGATGATCTTGCGTCCATCCGGCAGCGTCTCGATCCGCGGCTCGAACGGCGGCGTTTTCCAAAGCTCCAGCGGGTCGACCGGCTGGACGTCGTAGTGCCCGTAAAACAGCACGTGCGGGCGGTTTTTCGCGTCCTCGCCATCGGCTTTGGCGACGACCACCGGGTGGCCGGCGGTCGGTCGCACATCGCTCGTAAAGCCGATGCTGCGCAGATCCGCCGCGACATGCTCTGCCGCCGCACGACAGTCGCCGGCATTGGCCGGGTCAGTCGAGATCGAGGCAATCCGCAATAGGGCGAACAGTCGCTCGACACTGTTATCGATATCCTGATCGATCCGCTTCAACACCGCGTCGAGTGTGCTCATGCTCGTCTCCTGATCCTTGCAGCGCACGTTACCAATGCGCCCTTGCGATGGAAAGCACGCGGCATGGAAAACGGGACATCGGCACGGATGCGATGCCGCTTGCTCACCCTATCCCTTGTGCATCCTCTGCTCCTTGCACCTCCGATGCGCGTCCGTCGTCATGGTCCGCGCAGTCGGCGCACCGGCATCAGCGCCGCTTGTCATTCGTCGCCGCGCCGGTCAATATCCCCCTCCTTCCGCTGGCCGGCGTTGAACGAGGGCTCCATGGACGAATTGATCGAACGTCTGGTCGATGCTGCCGGCATCGACAAAGCAACCGCTGAGAAAGTCCTCGCCATCATTCTCGACTTCCTCAACAAGGAAGGCCCTGCCGACACGATCAAGCCGCTGATCGATGCGATGCCGGGCGCCGCTGCACTGATCGAGACAGAGCAGGCCAATGCAGGCGGCGGCTTCGCGATGGGCGGTCTGATGGGCGCCGGCTCGCGCATGATGGCGGCCGGCCTCGGCATGAGTCAGATCGAAAGCGTGACGCGCGCCTTCATCGCTTACGCCCGCGAAAAAGCCGGTGACGATGCGGTCGGCGCGGTCGTCGGCGCCATTCCGGGACTTGGCCAGTATATCTGACAGGCATTGCATCGGTTCGGTTGAGTGGGGGCTCTACGGCAATGTCCTATCCGATCAGCGCTATCGACGACATGGATGCCGTCAGCATCGACCTGCTGAAACGGAATGGCATCAGAACCACCGAAAAACTGCTGGAGCGCGCCAAGGACAGCAAAGGGCGCAAAGCGCTCGCCCGCCAGACCGGCATCGACGAACACCGGCTGCTGTTCTTCGCCAATGCCGCCGACCGGATGCGGATCAAGGGGCTCGGCAAGGATTACGCCGCACTGTTGCAGGCCGCCGGCGTCGATACGGTACGGGAACTGCGCTACCGCAACCCGCAACATCTCGCGCAGGCGCTGAGCGAGACCAACGCCAAACGCAAGCTGGTGCGACAGCTTCCCTCCGACGGTCAGCTCAGCCGCTGGATTGCCGACGCCAGGGCATTGCCGCCGAAAATCAGTTATTAGCGCCGCGGCCGGCGTGGTCGACCACATCGGCCGCAGAAACAAAGCCGTGCTTGACAGGAAATCCGCGAGCAAGCAAAGCCACCGGCCATGAGCGCCGCGCCCCCTCCGACCAAGGCTGACGCCACCGGCCCCGACCTGCTGACGCGCATGCTTGCCGCTCGCCGTCCGCTGGTGATGGGCATCCTCAACGTCACGCCGGATTCCTTTTCCGACGGCGGACAGTTCTTCGCGCCGGAACCAGCAATCGCTCAGGCCGAACGGATGGCCCGCGAAGCGGCAGACATCCTCGATATCGGCGCCGAGTCGACCCGGCCCTATGGTGGGCAGAAACCGGTCTCCGCCGAGGACGAGCAGCACCGTCTGGCGCCGGTGCTGCCGACGGTCGTCGCCATCGGCCGCGAACGTGGCATTCCGGTGTCCATCGACACGATCAAGGGAACAACGGCGGCCTGGGCGCTGGATCAGGGTGCCGCCATCGTCAACGACGTATGGGGCTTGCAACGCGATCCGGATATGGCGCGGGTGGTCGCCGAGCACCGCGTTCCGGTGATCGTGATGCACAATCGCGACGCCGCCGATCCGTCGATCGATATCGTCGCCGACGTCATGGCCTTTTTCGAGCGCTCGCTCGCCATCGCCGCGCGTGCGGGCATCGCCCGGGACAGTATTGTACTCGATCCCGGCATCGGGTTCGGCAAGACGCCACAGCAGAGCATGATCTGCATCGCGCGCCTTGCGGCGTTTCGCGCTTTCGGCCTGCCGCTGCTGGTCGGCGCCTCGCGCAAGCGCTTCATCGCCAGCATCGTGCCGAGCGAACCGCGCGAGCGCGTGCCCGGCTCGCTCGCCGCTCACCTTCTCTCGGTTGCAAACGGCGCCGATATCATCCGCGCGCACGACGTCGCGGAAACGGTACAGGCGTTGCGTGTCGACGCTACCCTGCGGAGTCTGCAATGAGTGACCGCATCTTCATCAACGGCCTGTCGATCCATGCCTATCACGGCGTCATGCCGCATGAGGGCAAGGTCGGGCAGACCTTCGGCATCGACCTGGTGCTGACCATCGACCTGCACGCAGCGGTGCGATCCGACAAGGTGAAGGATACCGTCTCCTATGACCGGGTCGTCGCCGTGGCGAGCGATGCTTTCCTCGCCCGGCGGTTCAAGCTGATCGAGGCGGCGGGCGGCGCGGTCGCCGATGCCGTGCTGGCACAGTTCCCCGCGGTGTCGTCGGTGCAGGTAACGATCCACAAGCCGCACGCGCCGATCGCCGCCATCTTCGCCGATGTCGGCATCACCCTGATCCGCTCGCGCCGGTGAGCGGGGCGCCGCGATGAGCGAGGCACTGCTGGCGCTGGGCGGCAATGTCGGCGACAGCCGCGCGATCCTCGACCGCGCCGTCGCCCTGCTCTGCGACGGCAAGACGGTGCATCTCGTCGCGCGCTCGTCCGACTATCGCACGCCCCCTTGGGGAGACACCGACCAGGCGCCGTTCATCAACCTCTGCATAGCCGTCAGCACCACTCTCGCCCCGCCCGATCTGCTGGCACGGGCGCATGGCGTCGAACGGGCGCTGGGACGGGATCGCGCACGCGAGCGTCACTGGGGGCCACGCACCGCCGATATCGACATTCTGGCCTACGATGATGTTACCTGGAGCGATCCCGCCCTGACCCTCCCGCATCCGCGCCTGTTCGAGCGCGCTTTCGTGCTGGTGCCGCTGGCGGAGATCGCCCCGGACCGGATCATCGCCGGCCGCCGCATCGGCGATGCCGCAGCCGCCATTGACCGCAGCGGGATCGAGCGGCTTTCGTCGCGTTGAATCGCCGCAAAAAGCCCGGTAAGCCATTGGAGCATGACCGATCAGCCCGATACGCTGGCGCTGGCCAGCGAGTTTCCCGCCACGTCGGCCGCCCAATGGCGCGCGCTGGTGGACGCCGCGCTGAAGGGCGCCTCGTTCGACAAGCGGCTGGTCAGCCGCAGCTATGACGGCCTCCGGATCGCACCGCTCTACGAACGGGATTCGGGCGCCACGGCCATCGCCGGACGGGCGGCTGGGCCATGGCAGATCCTGCAGCGCGTCGATCACCCGGACCCGGTCGCCGCCAATGCGCAGGCGCTGCACGATCTCGAAAACGGCGCCACCGGCCTGACGCTGGTCACCGCCGGCTCGGTCGGTGCCTATGGCTACGGCCTCGACGGCTCGCAGGCGGCATTGGCGCGCGCGCTCGAGGGCATCTATCTCGACGCCGACATCGCCATCGAGACCGACCTGAGCACCCAGACCAAAGATGCCGGCGTCAATCTCGCCGCGGCGGTCAGGGCGCGCGGCATCGACCCGGCCGCAACCCGGATCCGCTTCGCGCATGACCCGCTCGGCCTGATGGCACGCGCCGGCGCCGCGCCGCGGCCGTGGGCACAGACCGTCGATCTCCTCGGCGGCATGGTCGAGGGTCTTGCCGCTCAGGGCTTCAAGGGGCCGTTCGCGGTTGCCGACGGGCGCGCGGTGCATGCCGCAGGCGGCTCGGAAGCGCAGGAACTCGCCTTCGCCATCGGCAATGCGGTTGCCTATCTGCGCCTGTTCGAGGTGCGCGGCATGCCGCTCGACGCCGCACGGCGGATGATCTTTTTCCGTCTGGCGGCCGACGCCGACGAATTCCTCACCATCGCCAAATTCCGCGCGCTGCGGAAATTGTGGGCGCGCGTCGAAGCGGCCTGCGGGCTGACGCCGGAGCCAGCTTTCGTCTCGGCAGAAACGGCGTGGCGGATGATGACGCAGCGTGACCCCTACGTGAACATGCTGCGCACCACCATCGCCGTCACTGCCGCCGGCCTCGGCGGCGCCGATGCGATCACCGCGCTGCCGTTCACCGCCGCAATCGGCCTGCCCGACGATTTCGCCCGCCGCATCGCCCGCAACACGCAGCTTATCCTGCTGGAGGAATCCAACCTCGCCCGCGTCGCCGATCCAGCCGCCGGCTCCGGCGGTATCGAGGAGCTGACTGCGCAACTCTGCGCCACCGCATGGTCGCTGTTCCAGGAGATCGAAGCGGCTGGCGGCGCGCCGGCGGCGATCGAGCGCGGCCTGCTGCAGGACAAGGTCGCGGCGACGCGCGCCGAACGCGCTGCCGCCGTGGCGCGGCGTAAGGACCCGCTCACCGGCGCCAGCGAATTCCCGCATATCGGCGAGGCAACGGTCCGCGTGCTCGACGTGCCGCGCGCGCACCCCGCCAACACCGCCGCCGCCTTCACCGGCCTGCCGGAGACGCGGCTTGCCGCACCGTTCGAGGCGCTGCGCGATGCATCCGACAGGGTGCTGCAACAGGCCGGCGCGCGGCCGAAGGTGTTCCTCGCCAATCTCGGCCGCCCGGCGGATTTCACCGCCCGCGCCACCTTCGCCAAGAACTTCTACGAAGCCGGTGGCGTCGAAGCGGTTTCCTTTGAACCCTCCCTGACAAACGGAGCGGGAACGGCGCAGGGAGCAGCAACAGATCTCGCCGCGCTCGTCGCCGCCTTCAGAGCCAGCGGCGCAACCCTCGCCTGTTTGTGTTCCTCCGATGAGGTCTATGGCCGCGAGACGGCGCAGGCCGCCGAAATGCTCGCCGCAGCCGGCGCGACCGTCCATCTCGCCGGCCGGCCCGGCGAGCACGATGCCGCATGGCGCGGTGCCGGTGTCGGAACCTTCATCTTCGCCGGCTGCGACGCGCTGGCGACGCTGCGCGCCATCCATGCTAATCTGGGGCTGTCATGACGACGAGCAGGGTTCCGGATTTCTCTACCGTCGGCTTCGAAGAGCCGGCATTCGCCGCGCGCACAACCGGCACCGATGTCTGGACCACGCCGGAGGACATCGACGTCAAGCCGGTCTACGGCCCGGGCGACCTCGCACCGCTGGATTTCCTCGACACCTATCCCGGGGCGCCGCCCTATCTGCGCGGCCCCTATCCGGCGATGTATGCGGCACAGCCGTGGACCATCCGCCAATATGCGGGCTTCTCGACGGCTGAGGATTCCAACGCCTTCTACCGGCGTAACCTCGCCGCCGGGCAGAAGGGCCTCTCCATCGCCTTCGATCTCGCCACGCATCGCGGCTATGACAGCGACCATCCGCGCGTCGCCGGCGATGTCGGCATGGCGGGCGTCGCGATCGATTCCATCTACGACATGCGCACGCTGTTCTCCGGCATCCCGCTCGACCGGATGAGCGTGTCGATGACGATGAACGGCGCGGTGCTGCCGGTGCTGGCGCTTTATGTCGTCGCCGCCGAGGAACAGGGCGTGCCGCCGGAGAAGCTCTCCGGCACGATCCAGAACGACATCCTCAAAGAATTCATGGTGCGCAACACCTATATCTATCCGCCTGCCCCGTCGCTGCGCATCATCTCCGACATCTTCGCCTATACGTCGGCGAACATGCCGAAGTTCAACTCCATCTCGATCTCCGGCTACCATATGCAGGAAGCCGGCGCGACGCAGGATCTCGAGCTCGCCTATACGCTTGCCGACGGCCTCGAATATGTCCGCACCGGCATCAAGGCCGGCATGACCATCGACCGTTTTGCCCCAAGGCTCAGCTTCTTCTGGGCGATCGGCATGAATTACTTCATGGAGATCGCCAAGCTGCGCGCCGCGCGGCTTCTGTGGGCGAAGCTGATGAAGCCGTTCAATCCTCAGGATCCGCGCTCGCTGTCGCTGCGCACGCATTCGCAGACCTCCGGCTGGTCGCTGACAGCGCAGGACGTATTCAACAACGTGCCGCGCACGATGATCGAAGCGATGGCAGCGACGCAAGGTCACACCCAGTCGCTGCATACCAATGCGCTCGACGAGGCGCTCGCGCTGCCGACCGATTTCTCCGCCCGTATCGCCCGCAACACACAGATCCTGCTGCAGCAGGAAAGCGGCACCACCCGCTTCGCCGACCCATGGGGCGGCTCCTATTACGTCGAGCGGCTGACTTACGAACTGGCGCGCAAGGCCTGGGGCCATATCCAGGAGGTCGAAGATCTCGGCGGTATGACCAGGGCGATCGAGGCCGGCATCCCGAAGCTGAAGATCGAGGAAGCCGCCGCCAAAACGCAGGCCCGCATCGACGCCGGCCAGCAATCGGTCATCGGCGTCAACAAATATCGCCCCGAGCGCGAAGCGCCGCTGGACGTACTGAGGGTCGACAACACCGCAGTGCGTAAGAAGCAGATCGAGAAGCTCCGCAAGCTCAAAGCCGAGCGCGATCCGAAAGTCGTCGAAGAGGCGCTCGCCGCGCTGACGCGCGCCTGCACCGGCAATGGCAATCTGCTGGCGCTCGCCATCGATGCGGCGCGTGCCAAGGCGACCGTCGGCGAGATTTCATCGGCGATGGAAAAGGTGTTCGGTCGCCACCGCGCCGAAATCAAGGCCATTACCGGCGTCTACAAGCGGGAGGTCGGCATGACCAGCGCCGTCGACAAGGTGCGCAGGCTGGTGGAGGCATTCGACGCGGCGGAAGGTCGCCGCCCGCGCATCCTCGTCGCCAAGATCGGCCAGGACGGCCACGACCGCGGTCAGAAGGTGATCGCCTCGGCTTTCGCCGATCTCGGCTTCGACGTCGATATCGGCCCGTTGTTCGCGACACCGTCGGAAGCGGCGCGGCAGGCGGTGGAGAACGACGTGCATGTACTCGGGGTATCGTCGCTCGCCGCTGCGCATCTGACGCTGGTGCCGGAACTGAAGGCAGAACTGGCGAAGCAGGGTCGCGACGACATCATGATCGTCGTCGGCGGCGTCGTGCCGCCGCAGGACTACGAAGCGCTGATGACGGCAGGCGCCGAGGCGATCTTCCCGCCCGGCACAGTGATCGCCGACGCGGCGATCGACCTCCTGACCAAGCTCGGCAAGCATCTCGGTCACGATCCGGGCCATCATCGCGGCGATGGCGGCGATGGCCGCGAGGCAGCGGAGTGACCCGATGCCACGCAACGCCGGCACGCTCGTCGTTCTGGCGTTGGCATCGATCCTCGCGCTCGCAACATCGGCAACCGCGCAGGGCGATCTCGATCGCGCATACCGCATCATCGCCGGCAAACGCTACGTCGATCTGACGCACAGTTTCTCGCCGACGACGCCGGTCTGGTCCGGCTTTGGGCAGGCGAGATTCTCGCCGGCCGTCGATCCGAAGACGAAGAAGCCCTACACCATCGCCGACGATGGCTTCCGCGCCACCTATTACGAGATGGTCGGGCAATATGGCACCCATGTCGATCCGCCGGCGCATTTCACCGAAGGCGGCGCGACGATGGATGCCATTCCGCTCAAGCAGATGATCCTGCGGCTGGTCGTGCTCGACAACACGCCGTACCAGAGCAAGGACCCGAACCACGCCTTCTCGCTCGCCGATCTGCGCGCGTGGGAAAAGAAGCATGGCCGCGTGCCGAAGGGATCGTTCGTCGCGCTCCGCACCGACATGTCGAAGGACTGGGAGAAAAACCCGGAGCACTTCAAGCGCAGCCCGTTCCCCGCCTGGTCGCCGGAAACGATCCGATTCCTTTACGAGCAGCGCGGCGTCACCGCGACCGGCCATGAATCGCTCGACACCGACACCACCGAGAAGATGGAATCGGAGACCTATCTGCTGCGCAAAGGCCACTTTCAGATCGAGGTGATGACCAATCTCGACAAGGTGCCGCCGAAAGGCGCGCTGATCGTCGTCACCTGGCCGAAGGTGAAGGACGGGCTTGGCTTTCCGGCGCGCGCCTTCGCCGTTCTGCCGTGAACGCAGCCAGCATCGGATTTGTACAGGGCTTTCCACGTAATTCCACGGAGTTGCAATTCCACGGGCTTGCAAATGAAGAACCCGGTCAACACGCTTGCGGTCGCCGGCCTTGCCTTGGGCGCCCTGTTCGGGGCGGCCGGAACAATGACGACGCAACCGAATATGCAGGCCACGCTGTGGCTGATCGACAGCGCCGGACTGGTGATGGCGGCGGCGCTGCTGACGCTGAAGTTTTTCAGGCAGGGCAGCGAGATCGTCGCTGCCGGATTTCTCACATTCGCCATCGGCGAGGCCATCTTGCTATCGGGAACGGCCGCCGGCCCGGCGGGAAGCATCCCCTCGTTCGGCACCGGCAGCGCACTCTGGGCGACAGCGCTGCTGCTGATCAGCATTCCGCGGGAATTCCCGCGTTGGGTGCGGCTGACGGGCATCATTGCCGCTGTTCTCTTCGCGATCACCGCCATACGGATTTTCTGGGGCGAGCCGCTGACGCCGACCGCGGTACCACTGCCGTTTTTCGCCTACCCGGTGCTCGTGCTCACCTTCATCGGCTGGATCTCGCTCCTGTTGAGGGAGAAAGCTGCCTGACCGCAACACCGGACACCGCATCCTCGCTGGCAAACGGACTTTCGCCGCGTGCCCGAAACCGCCATAACTGAGCAGGTAAAAGCCGCGGACCGGCGCACGTGTCGCCGGTTCCTCAATCCGTCACGCCGGAGAGCGTAGAGCCAGGGAAAGCGATGCATCAAACGTACCCGATCCTTCGCCACTGCCGCTTGCCCGGCATGCTGCTGGCATTGTGTCTGCTGCTGCTCGGCTGGCAGGCCGGAGCACGCGCGGCGACGCCCGCGCAGTTTGCCGACGTCACCGTCACGCTCGATGCCACGATCAAGGGGATGCCGGCGCTTGCCGCCGATTGCCGACGCGAGGGCGACCGCTGGGCGGCGAAATGGCGCAAGGATGCCGCCGAGGCATGGCGAACCGACAAATTCATGCGCGAACGCGGCCTCCGCTGGACGGTGGAGCGCAGCTACGAGACCGCTTCGGTCGTCGGACCCTATGTCAGCGTGCTGCGCACGGACTATCTCAACACCGGTGGCGCGCATCCCAATACCCAGATGGAGACCATCCTGTGGGATGGAAAGGCGGGCAAGCGCATCAGCATCCGGCCCTTCTTCACCGAAATGGCCGACGGCGGCCCGACGATGACGGCGCTTGCCGCGCTGGTGCGCAAGGCCGTGATCGCCGAGAAGAAAGCTCGCGGCATCCCGGCCGAGATGATTGCCGATCCGGAATGGCTCAAGGGCATCGAGCCGAAGCTCACCGCCATCGGGCCGGTGACGTTGACGCCGTCGACCGAGGCCGACAAGAGCGCCGGGCTCACCATTCATTTCTCCCCCTATGCTGTCGGCCCCTATGTCGAAGGCAGCTACGTCGTTTTCATTCCGTGGCAGACATTCAAATCTTATCTTTCCGCCACTGGCGCCGCGGTCTTCGCCGGCGCACGGCCGGAAGCGGATGTGAAGAAATACGCACCGTGACCACCCACGACATTGCTTCGCTTGCCTCCCGTATTCGCGCCGGCGACCGCGCGACACTGGCGCGCGCCATCACGCTGATCGAAAGTCGCCGCGCCGACCATCGCCAGGCGGCGCATGAACTGGTGCAAACGCTGTTGCCCGACACCGGCAAAGGTTTGCGCGTCGGCATCACCGGCGTGCCCGGCGTCGGCAAATCGACGACCATCGATGCGCTGGGCATGTTCCTGATCGAACAGGGTCACAAGATCGCGGTGCTGGCGGTCGATCCGTCCTCGACCCGCACCGGCGGCTCGATCCTGGGTGACAAGACACGCATGGCGCGACTTGCCGTCAGCGACGGCGCCTTCATACGGCCCTCGCCGTCGTCGGGCACGCTCGGCGGCGTCGCCGCCAAGACGCGCGAGACCATGCTGCTGTGCGAGGCGGCCGGCTACGACGTAATCCTCGTCGAGACGGTCGGCATCGGCCAGTCGGAGACCACCGTTGCCGACATGACCGATTTTTTCCTCGCCCTGATGCTGCCCGGCGCCGGCGACGAATTGCAGGGCATCAAGAAAGGGCTCGTCGAACTGGCCGACATGATCGCCGTCAACAAGGCCGATGGCGACAACATCAAACGTGCCAAGGCGGCGGCGGCCGAATATCGCGCCGCGCTGCATATCCTCACACCGCGCTCGCCGACCTGGAGCCCGCCGGTCGTCACCTATTCGGCCGTGACCGGCGACGGAATTGCCCCGCTGTGGGAGCATGTCCTGTCGCACCGGCAGAAGACGACGGCGACGAGCGAGTTTTCCGCCCGTCGCCGCGAGCAGCAGGTGAAGTGGATGTGGACGATGCTGGAGGAGCGGCTGCTGGCGCGGCTGCACAGCGACCCGGCGGTGAAAGTCGCGCTCCGGCAGGCCGAGGCTGCCGTCGCAGCCGGACGGCTGACGCCGACACTGGCGGTGGAGCAGATCGTGATGCTGCTCAAGACATGAGACTGCGAAGCCGATGCGGTAGACTGCGGGCCCGATGCTCTCGCTTCTGATCACCGGCTTCGGCCCGTTCCCGGGCGCACCGTTCAATCCGAGCGGCGCTCTTGCGCAGCGTCTGGCGCGACAGCGGCGGCCGGCGCTTTCAGGCGTACGAATCGCGACGCATGTGTTCGACGTCAGCTATGCCGCGGTCGACCGCGACCTGCCCCGGCTGATCGAAACGCATCGTCCGGACGTGTTGCTGATGTTCGGCCTTGCCGCACGCAGCCGGCAGGTGCGCATCGAGACCCGGGTACGCAACGCGCGGGCGACATTTCCGGATGCGAGCGGACGGCGGCCGACGCTGCGATCGATCGTCCCCGGCGCACCAGCGCGCGACCTGATGCTGCCCCGGCAACCGCTGTTCGCGGCCGCGCGGCGCACCGGCATTCCCGTGCGCCTGTCGCGCGATGCCGGCGCTTATCTGTGCAACTATCTCTGCTGGCGGGCACTCGACGCGGCGGGGACGCCCGGCGGCCCGCGATGCGTTACTTTCGTGCATGTCCCGCTGGTGAGCCGCACATCGCGGGTCCCCGCAGCGGCACGCCGGATCGGCTTCCCCGATCTCGTCCGCATCGGCGAGACCATGCTGACAGTGCTGATCGCCAACACGCCGATCACGAATGCGTGGCGGCGCTGACGCGCCATCAGCCTGCCGTTATTCGCAACGACGCTGGCGGTCCACATTCACATCATCATGACGTCACCCTCGCCACCGGTCCTCCTGCCCCATCTGAACAGCCGCTTGTCTCGCCGGTTGCCGCGCAAACTCATCGTGTTGCTGCTGATCGCCATTTTCCTCGTTCCGCTGGCCGCCCGAGCGGCGCTCTTCGCCGCCGACGGCGGCCCGCGAAGCTGGCGCGACGCCGACTGGTCGAGCGTCGGTGCGCTGCCTCCGGCTGCGGACGCGCCCGAGGCGCGCGTGCTGATCCTCTCCGGCCGCACCGGCGGCTGGAAGGGCGTCTTCGCCGTGCATAGCTGGCTGGTGGTGAAGCCGGCCCACGCCCGCGCCTGGCGGCGCTACGACGTCGTCGGCTGGGGCATACCGGTGCGGATCAATGGCTGGGCGCCGGACGGCCGCTGGTTCGGCAACGAGCCGACGGTCGTCGCCGATCTGCGCGGCCCGCTGGCGGAGAAACTGATCCCGACCCTCGAACAGGCGGCGCAGAGCTACCGCTTCGGCCATGCCGGCGATTACCGCATCTGGCCTGGACCGAATAGCAACAGCTTCATCGCGGCGCTGCTGCGCACCGTGCCCGAACTCGGCGCGACGCTGCCGCCGAACGCCATCGGCCGGGATTTCCGCGACGGATTCTACGCCGGCCGGACCGACAGCCACACCGGCGTCGAGGTCAATCTGTGGGGCTACGCCGGCGTCAAGCTCGGCTGGATCGAGGGCATCGAGATCAACCTGCTCGGGCTCGTCGCCGGCGTCGACATACGACGTCCGGCGCTGAAGCTCCCCGGCTTCGGCCGGATCGGCATCGACGCCGCAACGCCGCTCGCGCTGCCCAGGGCCCAGACGCCCGCCTAAACCGGCCTCCACACCGCGCCGCGATCAGCGCGGCGCTGCTGCCGGCGACCAGAACTTCGGGCCAGCACGCTCATACTGCGCCGGCAGCGGCACCTGAGCCCCCAGTGCTTGCGCCGCATGCCAGCCCCAGTGTGGATCGTCGAGCATGGCGCGGGCAAGCGCCACCATATCGACGCTGCCGTCGGCAACCAGCGCCTCGGCCTGCTGCGGGGTGACGATCCCGCCGACGGTGCGCACGGCGATATCGGCCTCGCGCTTCACCTGCGCCGCGATCGGCGCGTTGTAGCAGGCAACGGTCGGATTGCGGATGTCGGCACGCACGCCCCCCGACGACACGTCGACATAGTCGAGACGCTCTGCCTTCAGCGCGCGTGCGCAGGCAACCGCCTCGTCCGGCGTGATGCCGCCATCGTGCCAGTCGCTGCCGGTGATACGAGCGCCGAGCGCCACTTCCGCCGGCACGACGTCACGCACGGCGCGCGCCACCTCCAGCGGAAAACGCATGCGGTTTTCCAGCGAACCGCCATAGGCGTCGTTGCGTGTATTGGCGAGCGGCGAGAGGAATTCGTGCAGCAGATAGCCGTGCGCCATATGCAGTTCGATCACCTCGAAGCCGATGCGCAACGCGCGCCGCGCGGCCTCCACGAACGCGTCGCGCGCCCGCGCCATGTCTGCCTCGCTGGCGACCTTCGGCGTGTGCCAGTTGTTACCGAAGGCCAGCGCCGAGGGTGCGATGGTCGGCCACGGATCCTCCGCCGGTCCGAGCGCACCACCGCCCTGCCACGGCCGCTGTGCCGAGCCCTTGCGGCCGGCATGCGCGAGTTGCACGCCGAGCCGGGCCGAGCCGATGGCACGACAATGCGCCACCACGCGCGCCAGTGAATATTCGCAGGCATCGGAATAAAGCCCGAGACAGCCATGCGTGATGCGGCCGAGCCGCTCGACATGCGTTGCCTCCAGCACCAGCAGGCCGGCGCCGGAATTGGCCAGCATGCCAAGATGGGTCATGTGCCAGTCGGAGGCGCAGCCGTCATCGGCGCTGTACTGGCACATCGGCGATACGACGATGCGATTGGGCAAGGTCAGGCCCGCCAGTCGCAGCGGGGAAAACAGGTTTGTCATGGGCAAGCTCGCGATCGGACACGGCGGAACACCGCGCCGGGATCATATTGAAGATCGCAGCGACGACAACCTGCGCGCGACGCGATGCCGCCTCATGGCTGTCAGCGCGATCCGGCATGATTCAATATGTTGCAGAACAAAGACCTGCGCGGGAATCCGTGCCGAGCGCCGCCTACGAAAGCACGCGGCTTTCGCATCGCGGCAAACGGTCAGGCGGCACGGCGCAAACGGGCCGCGCGTTCCTCGGCAGCAGCAGCGGACGTATCGCGGCCGCCTGCATCGGTGGCGAGCTTTCGCCAGCGCTCAACCATCTGCGTCAGCTTGCGCAACTCGGCAGTGAACTGACTCTCGGTGTAGTAATGCTGCCAGCGGCCGGTGTCGTAGAGATCGACGAAATGGGCATGCCGCCGCAGCGCAAGCGCGCACCACCGGCCAACCATCTCGGCAAACTGGGCATCGGGGGAAGATTGAGACATTGTCCGTCCCTCGCGCTGATGATTTTCAACGCCACAACAGAACCGACTCAACCTGTGGATAACTTATCGCTGATTCGCCATTGTTTGAACAGGGCGGACACTCCACGCCTGCCCATCTGACGCCGGATCGTGCCCACCGAAGCGGACACGTTCCCATCCAGGTCTTGCCCTATAGCCGGATACGGAAGAAGTGGGCGACCTCGCCGACGATGCCCCGCCGGAACAGCAGCACGCAGGCGACAAAGATGGCGCCCTGGATCACCACCACCCATTCGCCGACCGGCGCCAGCTTGTACTGCATCGTCAGAATGACGAGTGCGCCGATGATCGGCCCGAAAATGGTGCCAAGTCCGCCGACCAGCGTCATCAGTACGACATCGCCTGACATCGGCCAGTTGACGTCGGTGAGCGAGGCGATCTGCAACACGATCGCCTTGGTGGAGCCGGCAAGCCCGGCAAGCGTCGCAGACAAGACGAAAGCCAGCATCTTGTAGCGGACCGTCTTGTAGCCGAGCGAGACGGCGCGCGCCTCGTTCTCGCGGATCGCTTTCAGCACCTCGCCGAACGGCGAGTTGACCACCCGATGGATCAGCAGGAAGCCGCCGATGAAGATCACGGCGACGACGACATACATCGTCATCGTCTGCGACAGGTCGAATATGCCGAACAGCTTGCCGCGCGGCACGCCCTGAATGCCGTCCTCGCCGCCGGTGAACTTCGCCTGCAGCGCGAAAAAATACATCATCTGGGCAAGCGCCAGGGTGATCATCGCGAAATAGATGCCCTGCCGGCGGATGGCGATAATGCCGGCAACCACGCCGAGACCGGCCGCCGCCGCCGTGCCGGTCAGGATCGCCAGTTCCGGCGTAACGCCCCACTCCTTCGCCGCATGGGCGCTGAGATAGCTGGCCCAACCGAAATACAGCGCGTGGCCGAACGACAGCAGGCCGACATAGCCGATCAGCAGGTTGAAGGCGCAGGCGAACAGCGCAAAGCACATCACCTGCATCAGGAACAGCGGATAGGTGAAGAAGGGCGCGACGACGATGATCGTCATCATCACCACGAATGCCACGGTTTCGCTCTGCGAGCGCATCGGCACGGCAGTCGGGCGCAGCGTTTCGGCGGTGTTGTCCATTTCAGACGCTCCGTCCGAACAGGCCGCTCGGCCGCACCAGCAGCACGATCGCCATGATGACGAAGATCACCGTGCTCGACGCTTCGGGAAAGAACACCTTGGTCAGTCCTTCGATGATGCCGAGGCCGAAGCCGGTCAGGATCGCTCCGAGGATCGACCCCATGCCGCCGATCACCACCACCGCGAAGACGACGATGATCAGTTCGGAGCCCATCTGCGGCGAGACGTTATAGATCGGCGCCGCCATGACGCCGGCGAGCGCCGCGAGCGCCACGCCGAAGCCGTAGGTCAGGGTGATCATGCGCGGTACGTTGATGCCGAAGGCTCGCACCAGTGTCGGATTCTCGGTGGCGGCGCGCAGATAGGCGCCAAGCCGCGTGCGCTCGATGATGAACCAAGTGCCGAAGCAGACGACGAGCGAGGCGGCGATCACCCAGGCGCGATAGTTCGGCAGGAACATGAAGCCGAGATTCTGCCCGCCCTGCAGCGAATCCGGCACGCGATACGGCAGGCCGGCCGAGCCATAGAAGTTGCGGACCGTGCCCTCGACGATCAGCGCCAGGCCGAAGGTGAGCAGCAGGCCGTAGAGGTGATCGAGCTTGTAGAGCCATTGCAGGAACAGCCGCTCGACGATCATGCCGAAAATGCCGATGATGATCGGCGCGATGATCAGCGACGGCCAGTAGCCGATGCCCAGCGTCTGCAGCAGGACATAGGCGGTGAACGCCGCCAGCATGTATTGCGCGCCATGCGCGAAGTTGATGATGTTGAGCATCCCGAAGATCACCGCGAGGCCGAGGCTCAGCAGCGCGTAGAACGACCCGTTGATCAGGCCGATCAGAAGCTGTCCGAACAGCGCCTGCGATGGGATGCCGAATATCTCGAACATGCGATCACTCTCGCTCCATCATCCCGGGAGAAGCCCGCGGGACGTGGCCGCCGACGATGGTAGCGCGAAAAGCGCCGCCGGGGCCGGTCGTCCGATGGCGGGATCACGTCCAATGACATGATCCCGCAACATGGACGTCTCAGCCCTTGACCAGCGGGCAGTTGCCTTCGTTCAGCGGCCGGAACGCTTCCGCCGCCGGGATCGTCGAGATCACCTTGTAGTAGTCGCCCGCATGCTTGGATTCGGACGGCTTCTTGACCTCGTAGAGATAGGCGTCGTGGATCTTGCGACCGTCGGCGCGGATCGTGCCCTTGCCGAACAGCGGGTCATCGGTTGGCATCGCCTTCATCTTGGCAACCACCGCCTTGCCGTCGGCGGCGCTGCCGACAGCGGCGACGGCCTTCAGATAGTGCATGAGGCCGGCATAGACGCCCGCCTGCACCATGGTCGGCACCTTGCCGGCGGCGTTGCGCTCAGTCTGCCAGCGCTTGGTCCAGGCGCGGTTGTTGTCGTTCTGGTCCCAATACCATGTCTCGGTGAAGATCAGACCCTGTGCCGTGGGAAGCCCGAGCGAATTCACGTCACTCGCAAACACCAGCAGACCGGCCAGGCTCTGGCCGCCCTTGACGATGCCGAACTCCGCCGCCTGCTTGATCGAGTTGATGGTGTCGCCGCCGGCATTGGCGAGGCCGATGACCTTGGCCTTCGACGCCTGCGCCTGCAGCAGGAACGAGGAGAAGTCGTTGGTATTGACCGGGTGACGGACCTTGCCAAGAACCTTGCCGCCATTCTTCTCGATTACCGCCGAGGTGTCGCGCTCCAGCGCATGACCGAAGGCATAATCGGCGGTGAGGAAGAACCAGGTATTGCCGCCGTTCTTGACGATCGCCTTACCGGTGCCGTTCGCCAGCATCCAGGTATCGTAGGTCCAGTGCACGGTGTTCGGCGAGCATTTCGGTCCGGTCAGATCGGACGATGCGGCACCGGAATTGATAAATACCTTGTTCTTATTGCGCACCACCTCGTTGACGGCGAGCGCGACGCCGGAATTCGGCGTATCGAGGATCAGGTCCACCTTTTCGACGTCGATCCACTGATTGGCGAGGTTGGTGCCGACGTCCGGCTTGTTCTGATGATCGCCGGAGATGATGTCGACCTTCACATTCGGATGATCCTTGGTGAAGTCGGCGATCGCCATCTTGGCGGCGGCGACGGAGCCCGGTCCGGCAAGATCGGCATAGAGGCTCGACATGTCGGTCAGGACACCGACCTTCACGTTGATCTGCTGGGCGTTGACGGCAGTACTGCAGGCAAGCGCCGCCGCCATCGCGGCAACAAGGCAGGCTTTTTTCATGGTCGTTCCCTCAGTTTTCACACACCAAGATATTCGTGCAGTTTCTCGACATTGGCATCCAGCTCCGTATTCGAGAATTTGTCGATGATGCGGCCGTGCTCCATCACGTAGTAGCGATCAGCGACCGTCGAGGCGAAGCGGAAGTTCTGTTCGACCAGCAGGATCGTAAAACCCTTCTCCTTCAGCGCGCGGATGGTCTTGCCGATCTGCTGGATGATGACCGGCGCCAAGCCCTCGGTCGGCTCGTCGAGCAGCAGCATCCGGGCACCGGTGCGCAGAATGCGTCCGATCGCCAGCATCTGCTGCTCGCCTCCCGACAGCTTGGTACCCTGGCTCGATCCCAGCCGCTCCTGCAGGTTCGGAAACAGTTCGAATATCTGCGGCAGCGACAGCCCGCCGGGCCGGATTTCCGGCGGCAGCATCAGGTTCTCGCGCACATCGAGGCTCGCGAAGATGCCGCGCTCTTCCGGGCAGAAGGCGATGCCTGCCTGCGCGATCCTGTCCGACGGCAGAGCGATCAGTTCCCTGCCCTCGAAGCGGATGGACCCCTTGCGCTGGGAAACGATGCCCATGATCGACTTCAGCGTCGTGGTCTTACCGGCGCCGTTGCGGCCGAGCAGCGTTACCACCTCGCCTTCCTGCACATCGAAGGTGACGCCGTGCAGGACATGCGATTCCCCGTACCACGCCTGCAGATCGTCGATCGCGAGGAACGGCCCACGCATATCAAGCATCGCCGGTCCCCATATAGGCTTCGCGCACCGCCGGATTGTTCGAGACCGTGTCGTAATCGCCTTCCGCCAGCACATGGCCGCGCGTCAGCACCGTGATCGTATCGCACAGATTTTCGACGATGCTGAGATTGTGTTCGACCATCAGCACGGTCCGATCGGCGGCAACGCGTTTGATCAGCGCGGCGATGCGGTCGATATCCTCATGCCCCATGCCGGCCGTCGGCTCGTCAAGCAGCAGCATCTCGGGATCGAGCGCCAGCGTCGTGGCGATTTCCAGCGCCCGCTTGCGCCCATAGGGCAGTTCCACGGCCTGCCAATGCAAGAACGAAGTCAGTCCGACATCCGCGATCAATTCCTCGGCGCGCGGATTGTATTGCTCGAGGGTCCTCGACGACCGCCAGAAATCGAACGACGTGCCGCGCTTGCGCTGCAGCGCGATGCGCACGTTTTCGAGGACGGTCATATGCGGGAACACCGCCGAAATCTGGAAAGAGCGCACCAAGCCAAGCCGTGCCACATCTGCCGGCGAGAGCGCGGTGATGTCGCGCCCCTTGAACAGGATGCGCCCGCGTGTCGGTGCCAGGAACTTGGTCAGCAAATTAAAGCAGGTGGTCTTTCCCGCTCCGTTGGGACCGATCAGCGCATGGATGGTCCCACGCCTGACTTTCAGATCGACTCCGCTGACAGCAACAAATCCGGCAAATTCCTTCGTGAGATCCTCGGTTTGCAGGATGGTCTCATCACTCATTTTTTTTACAGGCGTTTCCCCTCGCGCCCAAGTGTCGCATAGCAGCTATGCTCACCTCAACAACTACTGCATCGACCGGCGGAAATTTATCGAAAGTCTAATCCGGCTGGCCGGCTCCGCCGGGCCGTGCGGAGCGACGTCGGACGAACGGGTCACCGCTGCATTGCAGCGCCCTGATTCACCAAAAGAATCGGATTGCCTGCAGGTCACGGCCGCGGGTTGCAGGTCATTTTTCCCGACAACTGATCCCGCCTGAACCGCGCCGGGTGATCATCGCCGCGGCTTGCCGACTGAGAGCGTCTTCCATCCGGTGATGTCAGGAGACGGGCGGGGTACGTCAGGAGGCAGATATCTCCCGTGGCGGAGCGCGGCGAGGCACAATGCCCCCTCGCCAGGGGACGCACCCGCAGCACAGCGTGCGGGCCCTTGCCAGGTCCGCCTGTCGATGTGTCGCCAGCATCGGGGCGCCTCCCCGCGTTCCATCCTCTCAGGACGGACAGCGGGTACCGGCGCCCCCGTGCGATTCAAACAACAGGGGCGACGGTGCGTATCTGCGTGGCGGCCGCAATCAGTGCTTGAGCTGCGGGCTGACGGTGAAGGTCGCCTCGGTCTTCTGCTTAATCTCGTCGAGCGTCACGTCGGGCGCCAGTTCGATCAGTGTCATACCGCCACCCTTGCGGTCGATGGCGAAGACGCCGAGATCGGTGATCACCATGTCGACGACACCGGCGCCGGTCAGCGGCAGGGTACATTTGTGCAAGAGCTTCGGCGAATCCTTGGCGGTGTGTTCCATGATCACCACCACCTTCTTGACACCGGCGACGAGATCCATCGCGCCGCCCATGCCTTTCACCATCTTGCCGGGGATCATCCAGTTGGCGAGATCGCCGTTCTCCGCCACCTGCATCGCGCCGAGCAAGGCAAGGTCGATATGACCGCCGCGGATCATCGCGAAGGAATCCGCGCTGGAGAAAAACGACGTGGTCGGCAGTTCGGTTACCGTCTGCTTTCCGGCATTGATAAGATCGGCGTCTTCCTCGCCTTCATAAGGGAACGGGCCGAAGCCGAGCATGCCGTTCTCGCTCTGCAACTGCACGCTCATGCCGGTCGGGATGTAGTTCGACACCAGCGTCGGAATGCCGATGCCGAGATTGACGTAGAAGCCATCGCGCAATTCCTTGGCAGCGCGCTCAGCCATCTGTTCGCGGGTCCAGGCCATGATGCGTGTCTCCCTTAAGCCATCACGCGCTTGCGCACGGTGCGTTGTTCGATGTGCTTCACCGCGTCGGGGACGTGGATCATGCGCTTGATATAGACGCCGGGCGTCACGATGTGGTCCGGATCGATCTGCCCCGGCTCGACCAGATGCTCGACCTCGGCGACGGTGGTCTTGCCGGCGGTAGCGACCATCGGATTGAAGTTCCGCGCGGTCTTCCGGTAGACGAGATTGCCTTCGGTGTCGCCCTTCCAGGCATGCACGATTGACAGGTCGGCGACGATGCCGCGCTCCATGATGTATTTCTCGCCGTCGAATTCGCGCTCTTCCTTGCCTTTGGCGATGTCGGTGCCGACACCGGTGCGGGTGTAGAAAGCGGGAATGCCGGCGCCGCCGGCGCGCAGCCGTTCGGCGAGCGTGCCCTGCGGATTGAATTCGATCTCCAGTTCGCCGGCGAGGTATTGTTCTGCGAACAGCTTGTTCTCGCCAACGTAAGACGAGATCATCTTCTTGACCTGCTTGGTGTCGAGCAGCAGTCCGAGGCCGGCGCCATCGACGCCGGCGTTGTTAGAGACCACAGTCAGGTTCTTCACGCCGGATTCCCGGATTGCCCTGATGAGAACCTCGGGAATACCGCACAGGCCGAATCCGCCGGCCGCGATCAGCATTCCATCCTTGAGCAGGCCAGCGAGCGCCGCCTGTGCGTCCGGATATACTTTCTTCATGCCTCACCACCCAATGCAAAACGCCATCCCGGACGCAAGCCGGGACCGCTACGCAACGATTAGCGCAGCCGCGTCGGCAGGGGAAGGCCGTGCGGATAATAGCTCCACGCGACGAACAGCGCCGCGAAAAGGATCGCCGTCAGCAATGCGGCGACGCCGCGCCGCTTCAACGGCAACAGATTGCCGATGAAAGCGGCGACGAAGACCAGGACAGCCAGCACAACGACATAGGGCCAGTCGATCGCGGACCAGTCGATCGCCGCTGCACTTGCTGTCGCCGTGTCGGCAGGCATTGCATGATCCTCCGGACAACACGCCCACAGAAGGGCCGTCCAATCGGGCAAGATCCCACGCAGAATCGCACGAAACGGCGGCGCCGTATACAGGCGCTTGACCGGCACGCCGAAGAACGCAAGGCTGCTGAAAAAACCATAACCGCTCGGAGGAAACCAATGTCGAAGATGCTGACCGTTCCGAAAACGCTCGCCGCCGCCTCGCTGGCGGCGCTTCTGACTCTCACCGGACAAGCCGGCGCGCAGGGCTTTCCCACTCATCCGCTGACCATGGTGATTCCGTTCGCCGCCGGTGGCCCGACCGACGTGCTCGGCCGCGTGGTGGCGCAGCGGATGGGCGAACTCCTCGGCCAGCAAGTCGTCGTCGAGAATGTCGGCGGCGCCGGTGGCATGACCGGCTCGAACCGCGTCAAGAGCGCGGCGTCGGACGGCTATACGATGGTGCTCGGCACGGTCGGCACACATGCGCAAAACCAGACGCTCTACAAGAAGCCGGCATACAACTCCGTCACCGACTTCACACCGGTCGGCCTGATCGCGGAAGTGCCGATCATGCTCATCACCCGCAAGGACCTGCCGGTGAACAACCTCAAGGAATTCATCGCCTATGCCAAGGCCAACCAGGGCAAGATGCAGTTCGGCTCGGCCGGCGCCGGTTCGGCGACACATCTGGGCTGCGTGGTGCTCAATACCGCGCTCGGCGTGAACGTCACCCACGTTCCCTATCGCGGCACCGGTCCGGCGATGCAGGACCTGCAGGCGGGCCGCATCGACTATCTGTGCGAAATCGTTTCAACCGCCAAGCCGCAGGTCGATGGCGGCACGGTGAAACCGATCGCCATGCTGACCAAGGAGCGATCGCCGGTCCTCAAGGACGTGCCGACCGCGCGCGAACAAGGCCAGGATGTTCAGGCCTATACCTGGAACGCCCTCTTCCTGCCGAAAGGCGTTCCGGCGGATGCGGTGAAGAAGCTTAACGTCGCCATGCGCGAAACGATGAAAACGCAGACGGTACGCGACCGCCTGCAGGGCCTCGGCGCCAACATCGCACCCGACAATCAGGCGACGCCCGATTATCTCGCAAAGTTCCTCAAGAGCGAGATCGAAAAATGGGCCGCGCCGATCAAGGCGAGCGGCGTCAGCGCCGATTAATCGACGATGTGACACGAACACGCCGCGGCGGGCCGACGCGCTCGCCGCGGCGTTTCGTTTCATGATCGCTGGCGCGCGTCGCGCACCTCGATGACCACGGCCATCGCCGTGTCGCCGGCGGCGCAGCCGTGGAACAGGCCCACGCCGCCGCCCTTCATCACCAGTTCCTCGATCAGTTCGATCACCAGCCGCAGGCCGGTCGGGCCCTGTGGGTGGCCGAACACCAGCGAGCAGCCGAAATTGTTCATCCTGTGCGGATCGACGCCGGTCTCCCGCGCGAAGACGATATCGTTGACGATGAACGGATTGTGCGACTTGATCGCGTCGATCCTGTCGATGGCGACGCCGGCGCGCTCCAGCGCCCGCCGTGCCGCCTTCACCGGTGCGGCCGGCATATAACCGATGCGCTCGCGCGCCTGCCCGAAGCCCCGCAGCGTGATCGCGATCTCCGGCTGCAGCGAGAATTCGGCGACGCGCGCGGCGGTGGTGACGACGATGCCGGCATTGCCGTCGGCCGGATGGGTCTGGCTGCCATAGGTGACGGTGCCACCCTGCACCACCGGTTTCAGCCTGGCCAATCCCTCAGCGGTGGTCGGATGGATGCCCTCGTCCGTCGCCAGCGTGCCGACCTCTTTGGCAAATTTCTGATCGGGTATCGACAGCGGCAGCGGCATGTAGCGGCGCTGGAACGCATGATCGCCGGCGAGCGCATCCTGGTATTGCGCATAGCGCAGCGCCACCAGGTCATGCTGTTCTGCGGTCGATATCTGCCAGTCGCGGGCGCAGTTCTCGGCCGTGTCGATCATTGCACAGCGGGCGTTGGGATCCTGGCGGAAATTGTCGAGCACCCAGTTCTCAACCGTGGGCGCACCGCTCGGCGCCCGCGGGTCGGGGTGCAGCACCACCGGCGAGTTCGATGTGCGATCGCAGGTCACCACTAGCGAAGCCTGTGCATCGCCGTCCGCGACCTCCGCCGCCGACATCGCCAGGGCGCGCGCGCCGGTGGCACAGGCCTGCGACACAGTCGGGCCGCTGACGGCATGCGTGCCGATCAGCGACATCATCCACGGCACGCCCCAGAAACTTTTCTCCTGCGGAACGGTCAGGCCGAGCACGGCATGGTCGAAGGCCTCGACCGGCACCCATTTTGCCGCCAGCACCTTCTTCGCTGTATCGGCAGCGAACCGGATGCTGTGCAGATGCGACAGGCTCATCTGCCAACGGGAAAACGGCGTCGACCAGTAGGCGCCATAGGGAATCCTGACATCCGCCCATCCCGCCATTGCCGCGCTCCGTTGATCCAAGCGAAATCCGCTGGACCGCAAATCATTGTATATGACAACGATTCCGAATCCAGCCGCCGGCTGGCGCCAGAACGCCAAGTCGGAGATAGTCCGCGACATGAGGGCGAGGGCTACAAGCCGCGATGGTTACCGCTGGTCCGGCACGGCGTCGCGGCTGCTGCTGGCGACGATGGGCGTCGCTCTCGCCGCCTCGCTCTGCCGGGCGCAGGACGCGCCACCGCCGCCCGCCCTGCCTGCTGCCAAATCAGCGAGCAAACCGGAGACAAAGCCCGAGACGAAACCAGCCTGCATCCGCCCGACCTTCCGGGTGGTGCTGGATATCGGCCACACCACCGACGATCCCGGCGCGATCAGCGCCCGCGGCACCGGCGAATTCGTCTTTAACCAGGTGCTGGCGCTGGACATCGAGCATCGACTAGTCGATGCGGGCTTCGCGCAGGTAACGATGCTGCTCGAAGCCGGCCCCGGCAAGCGCAGCCTCTACAGACGCATGGCCCGCGCCAACCGCCTCGCCGGCGACATCTTCCTGTCGATCCATCACGATGCTGTGCCCGATTCATTTTTGAAGGACTGGGAATACGAGGGCACGGCGCGGCATTTCAGCGACCGCTTCAAGGGCCATTCGATCTTTGTGTCCTACGCCAACCGCCACGCCCGACAGAGCCTGCAGCTCGCCCGGCTGATCGGCCGTCAGATGAAGGCGCGCGAACTGCACTACACGCCGCATTATGCGGAAACATTCATGGGCCGCTACCGGCGGCAATTGCTCGACGCCGATGTCGGCGTCTACCGCTACGACAGGCTGCATGTGCTCAAGACGTCGCGCGCACCGGCCGTTCTGCTCGAAGCCGGGTCGATCCTTAACCGCGAGGAGGAACTGGCGCTTGCCACGCCCGAACGTCGTGCCCTGATCGCCGACGCCGTTGCTGCCGCGATCGAGGACTATTGTGCGCTGACATCCCCGACAAACCGCATCGCGACGCGGCACAAAGGCCGAGCCAAACATTCCCGCGCAGCCGTGAATCGATAGGTCAGCGCGGCACGACGCGAACCGGATAGTGCAGGAAGCCCCGAAAGCGCGCACGCCCACCGCGTACCGGTTCACCGTCCGGCTCGATACGGGCAAACCGCGCGACGAACTTTCCGATCGCCACCTGCGCCTCCATCCGCGCCAGCGAATTTCCGGCGCAGGTGTGAATGCCGCTGCCGAAAGCGAGATGCCTGTTCGGACTGCGGCGGATATCGAGACGATCGGGATCGGGGAAATGCGCCGGATCGCGATTGGCGGCGCCGATGCCGAGATGCACATAGGTCCCGGCCGGCATGTCGATATCGCCGACCCGGGTATCGACAGCCGCGCGCCGGTTGCCGAGCTGGTTGGAGCTCTCCATCCGCAGGAATTCCTCGACTGCAGGGGCGATACATTCCGGATTCGCGGCGAGATCGGCCAGCACACCGGGATGCCTCAGCAGGAGATCGATGCCGTTGCCGATGAGATTGGTGGTCGTCTCATGGCCGGCATTGAGCAGGAAGATGCAGTTGTGCAGCAGCTCCAGCTCCGACAACCGGTCGCCGCCGTCGCCAGCCAGATCGCTGGCGGCAACCAGCTTCGACAGGATCTCCGCATCGTCGCCGCCGCCGTCGCGCTGCCGCCGGGCGACGAGGTCGCGGAGATAGACCTTGAAGTCGCCAACCGCTCCCACGCCCGCATTGAATTTATCGCGCGCCAGGACCGGCTCCAGCGCGCCGAGAATATCGAGGGACCATTGCCGTAGCGGCGCACGCTCGTTCTGCGGCACGCCGAGCAGATCGCCGATCAGTTGCACGGGGATGGCTGTGGCAAAATCCTCGATCAGATCGATGCTGCCTTGCTCCTGCGCATGATCGAGCAGGCGGTCAACGAGCCATTCGACGCGCGGCTGCAATGCTGCCAGCGCCCGTGGCGTGAAGGTCGGGGCCAGCAGTTTGCGCACCCGCGTATGGATCGGCGGATCGTTGAACACCAGGCTGGTGGTGTGATGTTCATACAGGAGGCTGTCGCCGAAATTCGGCTTGAAGTCTATTTTCTTGTCCGAGCTCCACGTCCTTGCACCGCGATAGACGGCAACCAGATCGTCGTAGCGGCTCAGGAAATAGGATCCGTCCGGCAGCCGATGCACCGGCGCTGTTTCGCGCAGCGCCCGATAGGTCGGATAGGGATCGTCGAGGAAGGCGCGCGTCAGATGCCGCAGATCGAATGCGCCGACGAGATCCTTCCCGGATGCAGACGGTTCGGTATCAATGGTCGATGAGTGAGCCATGCCGGCCTCATTCAAAACCAATGCGGGCGCGCGGCGCGCAGCCAAGTGTCCCCGACGATAGCGGCCGAACCATTCAACTGTAAACATTCCAGATTCATCTCCATCGCCGGTGTCTGAAGCCCCTGGCAAAACATGAAACGACATGAATTTGTCGCCGCACAAAGAGCGCTCGCCCGCATTGCGGAATAGTGCGGTCATGCCGAAGCAAATCGGCACAAGTGAATGGAGACCATGATGTTGAACCGCCGGAACTTACTGCTTGGTGCAGCGCTGACAGCGGTATTGGCCGCCTCTCCGGCCCTCTCCCCGGTCCTCGCGCAGGATCTTCCCTCGCTGGAACGCGTGAAGGTCGACCTTGTCGCGCCGCCCTTCGTGCATGCGCACGAGCAGGCGACAAAGAAGGCGCCGCGCGTTGTCCAGTTCAAGATGGACATCATCGAAAAGGAGACGGTCATCGACAACGATGGCACCAAGATCCATGCGATGACGTTCAACGGCTCGATGCCGGGGCCAATGATGGTGGTTCATGAAGGCGATTACGTCGAATTGACCCTGCGCAATCCCGACACCAACACGATGGCGCACAATATCGACTTCCACTCTGCGACCGGTGCGCTCGGCGGCGGTGAGCTGACGCTGATCAACCCCGGCGAACAGGTGGTGTTGCGCTGGAAGGCAACGCGGCCCGGCGTGTTCGTCTATCACTGCGCACCAGGCGGCCCGATGACCTCCTGGCACGTCGTCTCCGGCATGAGCGGTGCGGTGATGGTGCTGCCGCGTGACGGACTGAAGAACGAAGCCGGCAAGTCTCTGCGTTACGACCGCATCTACTATGTCGGCGAGAACGACTTCTATGTGCCGCGCGATGAGAACGGCAAGTTCAAGAGCTACGCGTCTGCGGGTGAATCCTATCCGGAGACGCAGGAGGTGATGCGCAAGCTGATCCCGACCCACGTCGTGTTCAACGGCCGCGTTGACTCGCTGACCGGCAAGAACGCGATGACAGCCAAGGTCGGCGAGCGCGTGATGATCATTCACTCTCAGGCCAATCGCGATACCCGCCCGCATATCATCGGCGGCCACGGCGACTATGTCTGGGAGACGGGCAAGTTCGCGAACCCGCCGCAGAAGGATCTGGAAACCTGGTTCGTCCGCGGCGGATCTGCCGGTGCTGCGCTCTACACGTTCCTGCAGCCGGGCATCTACGCCTACGTGAACCACAACCTGATCGAGGCCGTGGATCTCGGCGCGACTGCCCACTTCAAGGTCGACGGAACCTGGGACAACGACCTGATGAAGCAGGTCCGCCCGCCGGAGCCGATCGGCAGCGGCGACAAGGTCGGTGCGCTGACGGGTGCTCCCCGCCGGTGACCCCAGCAAAGACCGGCCCCGCAAATCCTTGCGGGGCCGTTGCCGACGGGTGATGTCCTTGAGGTGATGTTATGGCGATGCCGATCCTGGAAATGAAATTCATCCTGGCGGCCGGCCTGATTGCCTTACTGCCTGCAACATCGCAGTTCCCGCTCGCCAAGCGTCCAGGCAATACGCACCCTGCTCCCGAGACAGTGACCATCGCGCCGCGCGATTTTTCCTATCGCATTGCCGGCGACTACGTGAAGAACGGCATCCCCACCGACGGTCCGTTAGTCCACACACGGCTGACGGCACCGCTGATCATCATGAAGGCACAGGTCAGCGCCGCCGACTTTGCGCTTTGCGTCAGCGAGCGCGCCTGTCGCCCACTCCCCGACCGCACCGCGGCGGCGGACCTGCCGGCCGTCGGCGTCAGTTGGGAAGACGCCAGTGCCTACGCCAAATGGCTGTCCGCAAAGACCGGACAGGTCTGGCGATTGCCGACCGATACCGAATGGGCCTTCGCCGCTGGTTCGCGGTTCGCAGACGACGCCATCGACACGACGGATGTCGACGACTTCAGCAAGCGCTGGATCGCCAAATACGAGAAGGAAGCAGCGCGCGGCCGCTCCGCCGACCGCACACCGCAGCCGATCGGCACATTCGGCGAGAATGAGAACGGCCTCGTCGATCTCTCCGGCAATGTCTGGGAATGGACCGATACCTGCTTCACCCGTCAGACGCTCGACGCCAGCGGCGCCGCGGGAGGCGAATTAGCCGGTGAGCCTGTCGTCAATTGCGGTGTGCGTGTCGTCGAGGGACAGCATCGCGCCTATGTCAGCAACTTCATCCGCGATGCACGCGCCGGCGGCTGCGCGGTCGGCGCGCCGCCGACCAATCTGGGCTTCCGGCTGGTGCGTGAGGTGAAGCCCGCCGATCTCATTGCCAGCCTGCTGCGCCGGATCGGCATGCGTGCATAAGACTCCATCGGCTTCACGCTCCGGGTTTGTCACAGCACAAAGAAGCAAGCCATCGGTGCCGCTACGGTCTCCCCGTCGCAAGACATCGAATCTCCCGGCCTTGAACCGGGCGAGAACAAGTGGAGCAGAACGATGATGGTTTTCCGGAAACTGGCATTAGGCGCAATCGGCGCGGTGCTGCTGGCTGTCCCCGCAATGGCGGCGGACTATGAAGTCAAGATGCTGAACAAGAGCGCAGACAACCAGCCGATGGTATTCGAGCCGGCGTTCCTGAAGGTCAAGCCCGGCGACACCGTCCGCTTCGTGCCGACCGACAAGGGACATGACGCCGAGACCATTCCCGGCATGCTTCCCGAAGGAGCAAAGCCGTTCAAGGGCAAGATGTCCCAGGAGATCAGCGTCACATTCGAGGCACCCGGTGTCTACGGCATCCGCTGCACGCCGCATTTCGGTATGGGCATGGTCGGCCTGATCGAGGTCGGCGACAATCCGGCCAATATCGATGCCGCGCGTCAGGTGAAGCTGCCGCCCATCGCGACCAAACGGATGGCGGTGCTGTTCGACCAGGCAGCCAAGAACAAGACCGCGCAGGCCGGCGCAGCAAAATAAGACTTCGCCCTGAACGTGCCCCGGAGCGCCGGCCCCGGGGCATAACGGCGTTCCGTCGGTGCGGCGGCTCGCTAAACTGAATCAGGCCAGCAACGGTCCAAGCGAGTTCCTTCGCCACCAGACATCGGCGGGCGGAAGCCTCGAAAGCGCACCGCGCACTCCCGCGCATTCAATGCCGGTTCCATCCGGAACCTTGCCAACGGCAGCCACGGGCGATGTTCCCTTGGTGCCTGATAAGCGGCACACCCCTCACGACAGCCTATTGCATCCGGCTGGCAGGGGATCATATTGTCGCCGCCGCCATGCGTATCCGGGTTCTTTTTTGAGTCCCGGCCTTTTTAGGTCCCGGCGTTCCCCGTTTTCGACGTCGAACAAACCGGCCGGAGAGCGGCCGGTATCAGCAGTCATCATGCCTCTTGCCCGAACGATCGCCCGTTCTGTCGTCACCCACCCGGCGCTGGGCCGGCTGCGCGTGCTTGAGACATTGCGACGCAACCGGCCGATTTCCGGCGGTTTACCGCCGCTCGTAATCTCGACCTTGCGGCGGCGCACGACACGCTATGTCGCCGACGATCCACACCCGGCCGGCGAGATGCGCATCGCCTCCTACAACATCCATAAATGTACCGGTCGCGACGGACATTTCGACCCGCGGCGCACGCTTGCCGTCATCAAGGAGCTCGGCGCCGATGTCGTCGCCTTGCAGGAGGTCGACCGACGATTCGGCGCGCGCACCGGACTTCTCGATCTGGAAGCTCTGCAGCATGAAACCGGCCTCGTGCCGGTGCTGGCCAAGCGGCAGCGGCGCAGCCATGGCTGGCACGGCAATCTGGTGCTGGTGCGCGAGGGGCTGACAGCATCGGTTGCGACGCTCAAACTCCCCGGCGCGGAACCGCGCGGCGGGCTGGTCGTCGACCTTGATCTTCCCGGTCAGCCGCTGCGGATCATCGCGGTACATCTCGGGCTGTTGCGGCGCTCACGCGCCCGGCAGATCGATGCCATTCTGGCCTCAGCCGAAACCGCCGACCGGCGACCGGTCGTTCTGCTCGGCGACTTCAACGAATGGCGCGTCGGCCGACGTTCGTCATTGCGGCGTCTCGAACCGGATTTCGGGCCGCTGCAAGCCCATGTTGCGAGCTTTCCGGCCCAGTTCCCGATCTGGCCGCTCGACCGCATCATCGCCAATCCACGGCAGATCGTGTCGCACATCACGATCCACGATTCACCACTCGCACGCATTGCTTCCGATCATCTGCCGGTGACTGCGCGATTGCGGGTCGACCTTGGAGTTGCCGCCGCCGGCGCGCTGGCCGACCTGTCGCCTGCCGCATAGCGTGCACGATCAGCTGTCGTCCGGCATCCTCATGCCCAAAGCGCGGATACGGTTGCGCACCGTCTCGTCCGCCAACGCATCGAGAAACGCAGCGACGGCAGCGCGTACGCGGCGACTCTCCGGCAGCAGAAAATCGTAGTGCTCCGGCGTCACCGGCAGGAAGCCGAGCCCGTACAGACTCGCCACCGGCATGATCGCCACACCCCAGTCGGCACGCTCCTGCGCGACCGCTGCAGCGACAGCATTGTGCGACTTCGGCTGGTTGGCATAGCCAGGCGGGCGCCCCCCCTTCAGCAAGCCATCGACCAAGACGCGCGTGCCGGATCCGGCATTGCGGTTGACCAGCAGACAGGCGGGGTCGGCGAGCGCCGTCGCCACCGCATCCGCGGCGTCGCGTCCCTCGAACCGCGCATCGCCCGGCCGGAACACGATGCCCTGCATGCGCCGCCAGCCGGGCACGAGCGTAAAACCCGGCGCAACCAGATGTATGTTGTAGATACCCGTTTCCGGATCGACGAGGTGGATCGGCGCCAGATCGCATTGCCCCTGCCGCACGGCGGCGACGCCGCCCTGGCTGCCGACCGCCAACACCCGCGCCGAAAGGCCGCGCTCCGCCAGCGCGCCGACGACAACATCGAGCGCCACGTCGTGGCTGCCCATGATGACCAGATCGGGCGCACGGGTCGCCGCGCCGATCAGCGTGACGCGTTCGATGCTGCCGGCGGCGCGCACCGTGGTGAGCGCGTCGATCTCGATGAAGCCGTCGGCCTGGGAGAAGCTCGTTACCGCGCCGGATCCCTTGCCGGTCGGAAAGACGACGGGGCCGCTGTCTGTCTGCGTCAAAGCGACGAGCAGGAACTCCTTGCGGCCGAGTTCGGATGCGACACGTACCGGCAGCCGTGCCTCGATCGTCTGCGCCGTCTCCGGCGGCAGCCCGGAGAAGGCACGGATCACCGGCGCGACGAAAGCATGGAAGGTGAAAATCGCCGAGGTCGGAAAGCCCGGCAGCACCACCACCGGCTTGCCGCCAATCACCGCCAGGCACAGTGGTTTGCCAGGCTTCAGCGCGACGCCGTGTACAACGATGCCCGGCTTGCCGAGACGCGACAGAATCCGGTGCGACAGGTCGCCCGCGCCTTTTGACGTGCCGCCCGACAGGATGACCATGTCGCAGTCGGCGAGCGCAGCCCGTACCGCCGCTTCAAGCGCCGCTTCGTCGTCCGGAAATGCCCCGAATGGCACCGGCAGGCCACCCGCCTCTGCGGTTGCGGCAGCGATGATAGCGCCATTGCTGTCATAGACACCGGCTGGCCGCAGCGGCTCGCCCGGCGGTACCAGTTCGTCGCCGGTCGACAGCACCGCGACGCGCGGCTGGCGAACGACATCGACAGCGGCCAGCCCGCATGCCGCCAGCATGCCGATCTCGCGCGAACCAAGCCGTACACCTCGGCGCAGCAGCGTCTCGCCGCGCGCGATATCGGAGCCGGCATAGGCGATGAATTGTCCCGGCTGTGCCGGCCGGCGCAGCTCGATCATCAGACGGTCGTTCTCCGCGCGCTCGCCGTCGAGCAGTTCGGTATGCTCGACCATCACAACCGCATCGGCCCCGCGCGGGATGACGCCGCCGGTCGCTATCGCCGTCGCCGTACCCGACGTCACCTCGACCTGCGGCCGATGGCCCGATGCGATCACCTCGGCATTGAGCCCCAGGCGCTTCGGCGCCAGATCGCTCGCGCCGACCGTGTCGCTGGCGCGGACAGCAAATCCGTCGACACCCGACCGGTCGAACGGCGGCGCATCGACCAGCGCGGCGATATCATGCGCCAGAACACGCCCGAGCAGATCGCCGAGCGCGAGTCGCTCAGGCGACAACGGACGCAGATCGAGATGCGCCGAGAATCGCTCCCGCGCCTCCTCCGCCGAGACGACGTCGAGAAATTGCTCCTGCCGGGCTGCCTGACGCACGGCATCGAGCAGCAACCGTTTTGGCGTCTGGGTCCGACTCATGGCCAGCTATTCACTGTCACCGTGGTGCCGGCAGGATAACCCTCGCTCTCCGGCGGCACCAATATCCAGCCGTCGGCGCGTGCCAACGCCGACAGCGGCAGATAGCGCGCCGCCAGCGGTTCAGCCCTGCCGTCCGCGAGGCTGACCGGAATCACGTCGCTGATGCCGATGGTCGACGCGACCTTGCGCGACAGCACGGCCGGCGCCGTTCTGTCCTCTTCAGCCCCCCCGGCGAGGCGCGCCGCCAGCACGCGGCCGATCGTCAGCCATGTCGCCAGCGCCGCATCGATTCGGCCGGGTACCATCAGAACCGGACGGCTGCCGATCCAGCCCAGCGCCGCCGTCTCGCCGGGCGACAGCGCGATACCGTGCGCGGCAACACGCCCGAGTCGCCGCAAAGTGAGGACCGCATCATCGCCCTGCCCGGTACCGGTTGCGCCGACCGTGACCACAGCATCCGTATCGGTGGCTGCCAGTGACGCCGTCAGGTCACCGGGCGCCGCAATGGCAGCGGTGACGCCGAGCGCAGCCAGATCGCGCGCGATGACAGCCGCCACCGCGTCGGCGACGGCATCGCGCTTTACCGCAGCAATGGTAACTCGCGGCTTGCGAACTTGTAGCGGGCCGAAGCCAGCGGCCGTCAGAACGGCGACATCGGATATCCGCAGCCGTTCCCCGGTCCTGCGCAGGACCCCGCCGGGCCAATCCGCGCCGGTGGGCACACAGCCATCGCCGGCCGTCACCGCCGCCAGCGCTTCGGCCCCGGAAGCATCGATGCGGACAGCGTCAGGCGGCGCCACGGCATCGGCAGCGACCGGCATCGGATCGCCGACGGCAACGCGAACCGGCGGCGACGACAATTTCGCCGGCGCATAGCCGCCGGCATCCTGCGTCTCCTCGGCGCGCACGGCATATCCGTCGGACAGCGCCACCGGCTGCGTCGGCAGCGGACCGACGGCCAGATCGGCCGCCAGCACGGCACCCACAGCGTCAATAACGGGAAGGGTTTGCGCGGCAACCGGCGGAAGTGTGTTCAACGCTGCGATTGCATCGCGCAACGGCGTCAACTGCGAGATCATCTGGTTCGCTGTGCCGGGCGCGAGGTCCGCAGGCCCCGCGAGGCCGCTTTCGGTCGACGGCATCATCGCGGCAGCTTGACGTGACCCGTCACGGATTGTCCAGTCCGACGTGCCGCGCGCAAACCGCCCGGCCCGGCTACCGACGGATCCGGTGCGATGCAGTCAGCGCCGGCGCCGGGGCTTGCTGGCAACGATCTCGCCGGAGGCGATGTCGCCTTCGTTCAAGATCACCTCATAGGCGGATGCCGCAGCGATCTCGAGATAGTCTGCCGCCTCCCGCATTCCGACCTGATAAGCGAGTTCGGCAAGCTTCTGTGACGTCGAGAAAATCCGATGCGCCACTTCTATTCTTGTATGCATAGCTTCCCCGCGTCGCTCGCTGGCGGTCGCGTTACGCAACGTACCGACCGCTGCCCCTCAGTCGGACATTGTTTCGGAACAGAACGACAAGGCGTCTGCGCCGATCGACATCCAGGATATTGACCCGCCAGCCCTTCCAGACAGGCTCGGAAGAAACGTGCTTTATACAGTCGTCGACAATCTTGACCGCATGAAGATGTGCGGCTGCCAGATCACGAAGCGGTATTCCGTCCGGATCGTCGATCAGATCGTCATCCGACTGAACATCAAAATAGAAGTGCTGCATGCCCGGAAACTAGCAACCAAAAGCGGCATTCAACAATTTTCCTGAGGCCGATCCACACACAAGATGGGGTGTAACCCTAATCCGGGGCCTTTGAGATAAAATTCGCTGCCGGCGGAGTCATTTGTTCGCAGGCGGCAGTCTGTCGTCGGGACGATTTCCCTATGCCGACGACAGATGCGACGCGGCTCGTTAACTCCGCTGAATCAATATGTTAATATTTAGCGTGTGCCGCCGGGACTGCCGGCAGAGCGGTGGCAGGCCGATGCCGGGCACGATCGGATCGTGCCCGGATACCTTGGTCGTGGTGCAGCCTCCCGGACGGGAGGTTCTACCTTGACGAGAGAGCCCACAGTTCTCGCCGCGATAGACACTCTACCAGCCTTGGCGGGCCCGCCAGTGATTCGGCTTCACGACCTCGCCGGAAGAGGGATCGAAGCGGATATCGATCTCGGCACCGTTACGGTCGTAGCCTTCGACTTTCCAGCAACCCTTGCTGCGCTTGGTCTCGTGAACCGAATAACCGAGTGCTTCCGCCCGCTCGATCACCTTCTCGATCGGCATCCACTGCTGCGCAGCAACCGCGGGGCACCGCACGCTATCCGCCAGCGCAGCACCCGTTGCACCGGCGCCAGTAGCCACGATCAATGCAGCAGCAGCAATGGTTGTCATCGGTCGCATGAATGATTCTCCTTCTTTGACGGTTTTCCGAGGAGCCCCGTTCAACGGCCCTGCCCGGCTCGCCAGTCATGCCAGACCCGTGGCTGACAATCCCTGACAGGCGCTGTCAGGGAATTATCAGGCAGCTTGCAATAGTCTCCCGACAAATTCTCAAGGCTACGGAGGAGTTGATGTCAACCGCGTCAGCCCTGCTCTTCGCAGCGGTTCCGATCATCGCGGCGTTATCGCTGAACATGGATACATTCGTGCCGTTTTTCATTCTGTTCTGCGTGAGTGCGGGCTTGACCATCTCGAGCAACGAACGACAGAACCGCACAGGCAGCGATGCTTCACTGCATGGAAACAATGCAGGCAGCAAAACCGGATCGCGATCTCCGAACCGGCCGCAGGCCGCAGGGTTTGCCCGCTTCTGACGAAAGACGCGTTCCTTTGGCTTTTCAACACCCGGACTCGACGACCATGCTCGGTAGGCTGCGCATTGGAACTCTTGGTATCCTGATCGGCGTCGCGGCCATTCTTCCGGCCAGCCTGCCGGCGCAGGACCGCGCGACAGATTGCAAGCGCGAGCAGGATTGCGCGCTCGGCGCGGTCAAGGGAGGCGAGATCCGCTCGCTGCCGGACGTGCTCGCTGTTGCGCGGGAAAAAATGCCGGGCGAGGTTGTCAAGATCGAGCTGGAACGTGAAAAAGGAGTCTGGGTCTACGAAATCAAGATACTGACCCGTTCAGGCCAGCGTCGCGAGATCGAGATCAATGCCCAGACCCTCGACGTCATCAAGATCAAATAAGTCAGGTGGGGTTCGGCATGCGTGTTCTGGTGGTTGAAGACGAACCGCGGATCGCCGCCGACATCCGCTCCGGCCTGGAAGAGGCGAACTACGCCGTCGATACGGCCTGCGACGGCGACGACGCCTGGTTCAAGGGTGATACCGAAGACTATGACGCCATCGTCCTCGATCTCGGCCTGCCGCGACTGGATGGCCTGTCGGTCCTCAAGCGGCTGCGCAGCGCCGGTGTGGCGACGCCAGTGCTCATCCTCACCGCCCGCGACGGCTGGCGTGAGAAGGTCGAAGGCATCGACGCCGGTGCCGACGACTATCTGACCAAGCCGTTCCAGATGGAAGAACTGCTGGCGCGGCTGCGGGCGATCACCCGGCGCGCGGCCGGCCAGGCGTCATCGCTGATCAAGGCGGGGCGGCTGGAGCTCGACACACGCGCACGCACCGCAACAGTCGACGGCAAGGCGCTGGCATTGTCGATCATGGAGTATCGGCTGCTATCCTATCTGCTGCTGCATCGCGGACGCACGATGTCCCAAGGAGAACTGCTCGAACATATCCACGGCGGCGACAGCGACCGCGATATCAATGCGGTCGAAGCGCTGGTCGCCCGCTTGCGCAAGAAGATCGGCTTGCCGCTGATCGAGACGCGGCGCGGCCACGGCTATTGCATCCCGAACGATCCGGCATGAAGACCCGCTCGCTGCTGTTTCGTCTCAGTCTCGCGGCGACGATCCTGATCGCCCTGGCGCTGTCGCTGGCCGCATTCGGCCTGACGGCGATCTTCAATCAGGAGATCGAACGGCGCGCCGCCGCCGAACTGACCCAGATCGTCAGAGCCATTGCCGCGCAAATCCGCCTCGACCCGGACGGAACGCCGGCTCTCGATACGCCGCTGCCGGACCCGCGTTTCGATACCCCATACGGCGGGCTCTACTGGCAGGTCAGCACGATGAAGGGGAAGCGCAGCCGCTCGCGCTCGCTCTGGGACGTCGATCTCGCCGTGCCGGAAGACCACCCGGACGGCAAGCGCTGGGTCACCGATCTCGATGGCCCCAACCGCTCGCGCCTGCTCTCCGTCGTTCAGGATATCTCCGTATCCTCGCCGGCAGGCGACACGGCATTGCAGATCGTGGCGGCGCTCGACCGCAGCGATCTCGCCGTATCGGAACGATCGCTGCTGCGGCTCCTGATCCCTTCACTGGCCGCCCTCGGTCTCATTCTGGCGATCGCCATGTCGGTTTTCATCCGGCTGGCGCTGCGACCATTCGACGAACTCCGTCGCGGGTTACACACGATCCACACCGGCACCAGCCGTTCGCTCGCCGGGACGTTTCCCGACGAAGTGCAGCCGGTGGTCGACGACCTCAACCGGCTCATCGCCTTCCAGGATGCGGCGGTGGAGCGCGCCAGAACGCAGGCGGGCGACCTCGCCCATGCGCTGAAGACGCCGCTCGCCGTACTCGGCGCCGTTGCGCGGCAAGCCGCCGGCGATGGCCGCGGCGATCTGTCGGACCCGATCAAAGAGCAGGTACTGCTGATGCAACGGCAGGTCGACCGGGTGCTCGCGCGCGCCCGCGCCGGCATCGCCGCAACGCTGATCCGCAAGAGCATCGCGGTCGCGCCCGTGGCGCAGAAAGTGGTGCGCGCGCTCGAACGCCTGCCGGACAATCGCGACCGACCGGGTCTGCACTGGGAGTGCAATGCCGCCGCCGGCACCCGCTTCCCGGGCGAGGAAGGCGACCTCACCGAAATGCTTGGCAACCTTCTCGATAATGCGCGCAAATGGGCGAAAAGCCGGATTCGTCTGACGGCGACTGGCAGCAGCGGCGTGCTGCGCATCGCTATCGAAGACGACGGCCCCGGCCTGCCGGCAGACCTCGTGCCACATATCGTGCGCGGGCAGCGATGGGACGAGACACAGCCCGGCACCGGCTTTGGTCTCGCCATCACCCAGGATATCGCCGAAGGCTATCGCGGACGTCTTGACCTCGATCGATCGGAACTGGGTGGCCTGCGCGCCACAGTGACCATCCCGCTGCCGCAGTCTGCCTGATATCCCTGCATGGTGGCAGCGCCGCGTCGAAAGCCAAACGGTCTCAGGACGGGTTAGCGGCCGGATCCGCAAGCGGAAAAGCCATCGAGAATTTCGCCCCTCCCTCTGGCCTGTTCTCGATGCTGATCGTTCCGCCATGCACCTCCACGATGCGCTTGGCGATGGAGAGGCCGAGACCGGCGCCGCCGGATCCGCGCCGGTTTCGCCGCCAGAAGCGCCGGAAGATCAGTTCCCGATCCTCGGGATCGATCCCTTCGCCCTGATCCAGAACGGTCACCACGCCCCCGGCGCTGACCACAACCTCGATCATCGAACGCTCCGGCGTATGATTGAGCGCGTTCTCCGCAAGGTTGCGGATCGCACGCAGCAGCATCTCGCTGTTGCCCCGGATCAGAACCGGCCGATCAGTGCCGGTCAGTTCGATCGTCTTGCCCTGCTTGAGCGCCAGCGGTGCGATGAGCTCGACCACCTCGACACATACGTCATGCAGGTCGGCCCGTTCGTTGCCGTCGATAACGATGGTTTCAAGCTCCGCCGCGTCGAGAAGCTGGCTGACGACACGGCTCATGCTCTCGATATCGCGGCGCAGGACGCGCGCCGTATCGCTTTCCGGCAAAGTTTCAATCCGCGTCCGGAGAATGGCAAGCGGCGTGCGCAGTTCGTGCGCGGCATCGGCGGCGAATTCGCGCTGCGCCCGAAATCCGCGCTCGAGTCGGTCGAGCGCCTGATTGACGGCAGTGACGAGCGGCAGAATCTCCCGCGGAATATCGGCGACCGGTAACCGGACGTCGATTCGCGTCGGACTGATATGGCTGGCGAGATCGGATGCCCGATGCAACGGCCTCACTGCCAGACGGAAGATGACGATATCGGCCAACAGCAGCAAAAGCAGAACCGGAACGATGACCCAGGCCACCTGGTGGAAGAAGTTCGTCGCCACGTCATCGACGAGTACGTCGCGATGCGAAACGTCTTCCGCCACCTGGATCCAGATGGGTTTTCCGTCGAACTCCATTGGCAGGCTCGCGCCGGAGATGGTCAGCCCGCCGCCCGGCGTCGGCGCCTTGAAATAGGAAATCTCCCGGACTTCCCGATCGACGGAATAGAGCGGCCTGTGCGCACGATGCGATGAAAAGATCGTCGCGCCCTGGGCGTCGAGGATTGCATACTCATAGCGGCCGTACGCCTCGGAATACTGGTCGCGAATGCCCGGCGGCAGATCGAGCGACCATGTCCCGTCCGACAGTTTCGTCAAATGACGGGCAAAAATATCCGCCTGCGCCCGCATGGCGCTCTGCTGCAATTTCCCGACATCGGATTCCAGCGACCAGTAAAGAACGAACCGGAGCAGGACAGCAGCAGCAATGACAGCCGCGATGTGCATGAACACGATCCGCGACATGATCGACTTGAGCGGCCACATGTCACGGCTCCTCGGTCATGACATAGCCGACACCACGGATGGTGCTGATCTTCACCTTCGCGCCGATATCGGCAAGTTGCCGCCGGAGGCGATGGACGTAAACCTCAACGGCGTTCGATGCGACCTCGCCGGCCAACCCGAAAATCTGGTCTTCGATAAGCTTCTTCGAAACGACGCTGCCCTTGCGGCGCATCAGCAACTCCAGCACAGCAATCTCGCGTGCTGACAGCGACTGCGGTTTCATGTCGACGAAGGCCTGCCGCGCTTCCGTATCGAATACGACGTTGGCGAACCTCAGCGAACTGCCGAGCAACTGCCCCGGGCGTCTGAGCAACGCCTCGAGGCGTGCAAGCAATTCGTCGAACGCAAACGGTTTGACCAGATAGTCGTCGGCGCCGGTCCGCAGTCCGCTCACGCGATCGTTGACGCCGCCGCGCGCGGTCAGCACCAGGACCGGGATCGGATCCTTGCGCAAGCGCAGCTCGCGCACGACCGATAATCCGTCCCCATCAGGCAGGCCGAGATCAAGGATCATTGCCGCGTAGCGCGTCGTTTCCAGCGCGCTGCGCGCATCCGCGACGGTCGCCAGCAGATCGACGGCATAACCGGCGCTCTCCAGCCCCTTCGCGAGAAGCTGTGCCAGTTCCTCGTTATCCTCGACGATCAGAAGTCTCATCGCATCGGTGCCTCTGATTCCCGCTGCCTCATGCTTTCGTCCATATCGCAGTAGCTCAAAGACGCGGCGTGCAACAGCACCGCGAACAACAGTGCGGGCGAGGCTGTTTCCGGCCTCGTGTCATCCGCTCGCAGGCACCCCTTGTAATCTTCCCGTAAGAAAACACACAGCGCCGGAACACGACTTGTAAGGCTGTCGTAATTGGCTTCGCCTATAGCAGACTTCAGACTTTTCTCTGCCATCGTGTGAGGCTGGAGGAATCCCGGCCGGACCACGAAGCGAGCAATAAAACAAGAAAATTCACGAGGTTACTGCGCGAGCGCAAGGGCCGGACCGGCCGGCCGCTCGGGGCGAGGCAAGAGGCAGCTGTGCGATGAAGCGACTGCAGGATATCCAGCCCGATCAAATGTCGGGGCAAGGCACAGTGCTCAGGCAGGACACGCAATCCGCCGGGGATGCAGCTTCGGTAATCACCAAGTCGGACAATCCGCGCCGATCACGCCGCGCCTCCGTGGCACTGAAGTCGCTGGTCGTTGCCGCCGCCGTGGCTGGTGCGAGCAGCGCCGTCATCATATTCAAGGCCGAGCGCGGGCGCGCCGCCGCCGATCCGGCCCTGAAAGCGGCCGCTCAGATTCAGGACGGGCGGTTCCGCCTCGGTGAAGCGCAATGGGCCACCGTCGCCGTACAGACGGTTGAGCCGCATCTCTTCCGTTCCGAATTCCGGACCGAGGGAAAGATTTCGATCGACGAAGACCGCTCCACCCGCATCTATCCGCCCTATGCGGGCCGTGTGAAAACACTGCTGGTCGCGCCGGGAGACCGGGTTCAACAGGGACAGGTTCTGTTCGTGATTGAGGCCGCCGATTCCGTCGAGGCGCAGAAGGATTTCGTCAGCGCGTTGACGGCACGCAACAAGGCAGCCTCTCAGGTCGGCCTGGCGCAGGTCGTCGAACGACGGATGACCTCGCTGGTCAGGGACAAGGCCGCCCCGCTCAAGGAACTGCAGGAGGCGCAAGCCAACCTGACCGCGGCGGAAAACGACTTGCGCTCCGCCGTCGTCGCACTGCAGGCCGCACGCAACCGGCTGCGGCTGGTCGGCAAGACCGACGGGGAAATCGACGCATTCGAGCAGACCGGCGTGCTGACGCCCGACGCGCCCGTTTACGCGCCGCTCGCCGGCGTGGTTTTGCAGCGCAAGGTCGGCCCCGGGCAATACGTCAATGCCGGCGCCAGCGACAGCGATCCGGTATTTTCGATCGGCGACACATCGAAGGTCTGGCTCGCCGCCTATGTCCGCGAGTCGGATGCGGCAAAGGTCCGCCTCGGCAATCATGTGGCCTTCAAGGTGTTGACCTATCCCGATCGCGTTTTCACGGCGACGGTCAACTATATCGCGCCGGCGATCGAGGCGGACAGCCGCCGGCTTCTCGTTCGCGCCACCGTCGACAATGCTGATGGGCTGCTGCGGCCCGAAATGTTCGCCAGCGTCATGATCACCTTCGACGAAGGTCGGCCGATGCCAGGCGTGCCGATCGAATCGGTGATCTATGAAGGCAGCAGCGCGCGTGTCTGGGTCGTGCGCGACGACCGCTCCCTCGAACTGCGACAGATCAAGCTCGGCCTTTCCGATGGTCGGCTGATCCAGGTCCTCGACGGATTACACGCCGGCGAAAAGGTCGTCACACGGGGCAGCCTGTTCATCGACCGCATGACGGTCGCCAATCGAAGCTGATGGCCCTCTGGCACCCTTGCAATGATCACATCCGTTATCGCCTTCGCCCTGAGACAGCGCGTGCTGATGCTGGCGCTGTTCGTGATGATGCTGGTCGGCGGGGTGGCATTGTTCCGCGCCCTGAACATCGAAGCCTACCCCGACCCCGTCCCACCGATGGTGAACGTCATCACGCAGAGCTCGGGACTCTCGGCTGAGGAGATCGAGCGCTACATCACCATCCCGATCGAGACGCAGCTCTCTGGCGTTCCGAACCTGCGGGTGATGCGGACGCTTTCGCTTTATGGCCTGTCGGACGTCAAGCTGCAGTTCACCTACGCCTACACTTATGACGAGGCGCTGCAGCAGGTCCTGAACCGGCTGTCGCAACTCTCGGGACTGCCGGACGGCGCACAGCCGGAAATCAGCCCGGTCAGCCCCATCGGCGAGATCTATCGCTACCGGCTGGTCGGTCCGCCGGGCTACAGCGTCCTCGATCTGCGCACGTTGCAGGACTGGGTGCTGCAGCGGCGGTTTCGCGCTGTCCCCGGCATCGTCGATGTCGTCGGCTGGGGCGGCAAGACCAAGACCTTTGAATTGCAGGTCGACCTCAACAAGCTCGTCGCCTACGGCCTGACGCTGCCGCAGCTCCTGCAGTCGCTGAAAGGCAGCAACATCAACGTCGGCGGCAATATGGTCAATCTCGGGACGCAGTCGGCGGTGGTGCGCGGCGTCGGCCTGATCCGTTCCATCGACGACATCAACAACACGATGCTGAGCCAGGTCGGCGGCAACCCGGTGCTGGTACGCGACGTCGCAACGGTCATCGTCGGGCATCAGCCCCGCCTCGGCATCGCCGGGCAGGACAACGACGACGATATCGTGCAGGGCATCGTACTGATGCGCCGCGGGCAGCAGAGCACGCCGACTATCGAACGGGTGCAGGCGGAAGTCGAGCGCATCAACACCTCCGGCATCCTGCCGCCCGGCGTGCGGATCGAGCGCATCTACGACCGGCAGGACCTGATCAACATCACGACGCATACGGTCCTGCACAATATGGCGGTCGGGATCATCCTGATCTTCATCCTGCAATGGCTGTTCCTGGGAAATCTCCGCAGCGCGCTGATCGTCGGCGCAACCATCCCCTTCGCGCTGTTCTTCGCCATCGGCATCATGGTTCTGCGCGGGGAATCCGCCAATCTCCTGTCGGTCGGCGCCATCGATTTCGGCCTCATCGTCGACGCAACAGTCATCATGATCGAGCGGATATTCTGGCAGCTTGGGCATGCCGACAGCACCAAGCTGTCCGAGGAGGACGAGGCTACCGGGCTAAGCGGCAAGCTGCTCGCCATCTACACCGCCTGCGCCAGCGTCAATCGCCCGATTCTGTTCGCGACCGGCATCATCATCGCGGGCTTCATCCCGCTGTTTACGATGAGTGGCGTGGAAGGGCATATTTTCGGGCCGATGGCGAAGACCTATGCTTATGCGATCGCCGGCGGGTTGATCGCGACTTTCACCATTACGCCAGCGCTCAGCGCCATCCTGCTCCCCGACCATGTCCGTGAAACCGAGACCTGGCTGGTGCGCATGCTGCATCGTATCTACCGACCGACATTGCGCTTCGCCGTCGCCAAAAAGCACTTCACGGTCGGCGCGATGGTAGCGCTGTTCCTGCTCGCCGGACTCGCCGGCCGGTTCCTCGGCCTGGAGTTTCTGCCCAAACTCGAGGAAGGCAATCTGTGGATCCGCGCCACGATGCCGGCGACGATCTCGCTCGAAGAAGGAAACGGCTACGCCAATGGCATGCGCAGACTGATCCGGAGCTTTCCGGAAGTCGAAACCGTCGTCACCCAGCACGGCCGCCCCGACGACGGCACCGACGCCGCCGGCTTTTTCAACGTCGAGTTCTTCACGCCGCTCAAGCCCACAGACCGCTGGCGTCCCGGCATGACCAAGGACAAGCTGACTGACGAAATCCAGGCTCGGCTGGAACGCGCCTTTCCCGGCATCGAGTTCAATTTCTCGCAGTATCTGCAGGACAATGTCGCCGAGCAGGTATCCGGCGTGAAGGGCGAGAACTCGATCAAGGTTTTCGGCAACGATCTGCAGACGCTGACGGATACCGCCGAGGACATCAAGGCGGTGTTAGGCACGGTGCCCGGCATCACCGACATCGGCGTGTTTACCTCGCTCGGCCAGCCAACGATCCAGATCGATGTCGACCGCGCCCGCGCGGCACGCTACGGGCTGTCGCCCGGCGACATCAATGCGACGATCCACGTCGCCATCGGCGGCGAAACCGCAGGCGACGTCTACGAGCCGGGAAGCGATCGGCATTTTCCCATCGTCGTACGGTTGGCGCCGGAGCACCGCCAGAATACCGAGGCGATCAGCAAGCTCACCATCGGCGCGCAGGGTGCCAAAGGCATCACCCAGATTCCGCTTAGCGAGGTCGCCGACATCCGGCTGATCACCGGGCCGTCCTATATCTATAGGGAGCAACAACAGCGCTATCTGCCGATCAAGTTCAGCGTCCGCGACCGCGATCTCGGCGGTGCCATCGCGGAGGCGAAACAGCGCATTGCCGAGCGCGTGACGCTGCCACCGGGCACCCGCCTCGAATGGGTGGGCGAATTCCGAAACCTGCAGGAAGCAATCGAACGGCTGCAGGTTGTCGTGCCGCTCAGCCTGGCGCTGATCGCGCTGCTCCTGTGGATCAATTTCTCCTCGCTACGCGATACGCTGCTGGCGATGAGCGTTATCCCGATGGCGACCATCGGTGGCATCCTCGCTCTGTTCATCATGCAGATTCCGTTCAGCGTATCGGCGGCCATCGGTTTCGTCGCGCTGTTCGGTATTTCCGTGATGAACGGAATCCTGATCCTGACGCAGTACAATCACTGCCTCACATCGGGCCTGACGCCGACCGAAGCAATCGTGCGTGCCTGCGATATCCAGATGCGGCCGGTGCTGATGACCTGTGTCATCGCCGGCGTCGGACTGCTGCCTGCCGCAATCTCGACCGGGATCGGATCGCAGGTGCAAAAGCCGCTTGCCGTCGTGGTGACCGGCGGCATGACGCTCGCGCCGATCGTCATCCTGATCGGCTTGCCGGCACTCGCCGCGCTGCTTTCAGGACGGCAGGCTTCAACACACCGGACACCGGCGCAGGACGGCGGCTCCGCGCCGCAGCCTGCCGAATAAGCCGGGGATACACGCAGCACATTGCATGATCGACGAGCGGATTTGAGATTTGATATGTCTTGTAGGATGCCTGCCGAACCGCCGCCCAATTGCGATTGCACTGTTCCGCTGCGGCGCGCCGGTCGGCCCGCGCTGGCGCTGGCGGTCGGCATGCTGCTGGCGGGCTGCGCAGTGGGGCCTGATTTCCAGCCACCGCCCCTCCCCGCTGCCGAACGGTATCTTCCCGACTCGCAAGGCAGCCGCGCGGCTGGACAAGCGCTATCACGCAACGCCGCGGTCCCGACGCAATGGTGGAGCCTGTTCCGCTCGCCGGCGCTGAATCGGCTGGTCGAGCAGGGACTGGTCCGCAACGCCGATCTCGCGGCGGCGGAGGCGGCGCTGCGGGTAGCCCAAGCCAACGCCATGGCGCAACGCGGCGCGCTGTTTCCGAGCATTTCTGGAAATTTCGACGCAACGCGGCAGAAGGTTCCGACGGACCTGTCGTCGCCACTCGAATCCGGCGCCAACATTTTCAACCTGCATACCGGGCAGGTGACGATAACCTATGTCGCGGATATCTGGGGCGGTACACGACGCGCTGTCGAGTCGGCGGATGCGCAGACCGAGCTGCAAGCCTTCCGCCGCGAGGGCGTCTATCTCACGCTCGTCTCGAACATCGCACTGGCAGCCGTCGAGGAAGCGCGACTGCGCGGACAGATCGCCGCGACACGGCGCATCCTCGGCTTGCAAAACGAAGTGTTGCGGCTGCTGCGACGCCAGCAGGATCAGGGCCAGATCGCGCTCACCGACGTCCTGGCACAGGAAACCGCGGCGGCGCAGACGCGGCTGCTGCTGCCGCCGCTGGAAAAACATCTGGCGCAGCAGCGCCACCTCCTCTCCTTCCTGACCGGTCGGCCACCGAGCGACGATCCTGGCGCCGCCTTTGAACTCGGCAGCCTGCACATGCCTCGGCGGCTGCCGCTGAGCCTGCCGGCCGACCTTGTCCGGCAGCGCCCCGACATCCGTGCCGCGGAGGCCGAGCTGCACTCCGCCAATGCGCTGATCGGCGTCGCCATCGCCAATCGCCTGCCGCAGATCACGCTGACCGGCAATGCCGGGCGTGCTGCCGATACGTTCTCCCAATTGGCGTCGCCGGCATCGGGGCTGTGGACGCTGGCTGGGGGCGTCGCGCAATCGATCTTCGATGCCGGGACGCTCGCCAACAAGCAACGCGCAGCGGAGGAAGAAACCAATCGCGCCCTCGCGCAATATCGCAGCACCGTACTCGCCGCATTTCAGAATGTCGCCGACGTACTGCGCGCATTGCAGGCGGATGAACGCGCGATCGCCGCAGCGACCGCGGCCGAACGCTCCGCATCACAGAGCATCGCCCTGATCCGCCGGCAAGTCGACGAGGGTCAGGTCAGCGTACCGCTGCTGCTTACCGCGCAGGAAGCCTATCTGCAGACATCGCTGGCACGCGTCGACGCACAGGCCTCGCGGCTGGCGAATACGGTCGCGCTGTTTCAGGCGCTGGGCGGCGGCTGGTGGAACCGCGAAGAGGCAGAAAAGTCTCGCGAACAAACGCTCTGACCGCAGCCCGTCGATCGGTCCGTCACCGATACAGGAGCTGCGTTATGGCAATCTCCGTGCCGCTCGTCTCATGCCTTCGCCGGCTTGCGTGCAATCAGGTCGATCACCGCCGACATGCCGCGATGGCCGCTGCCCTCCTCGATCACCACGTCGCGTTCCTCCAAATGCTCGATGTCGAAATCCGCAAAGGCCATCGTCAGCATGTCTCGATCATAGAGATGCTCCGGCTGCGAAGGGCCGCCGGTGCCGTAAGCGATCTGCTCGGGGCGATAGCCTTCGAGGATCAGCCGTCCGCCCGGCTCCAGCACATCGCGAATGCCGGTAAAGATCAGCTTGCGCAGCGGTGGCGTCGCGAACTGGATGAAGATGGCGACGACGAGATCGAAACGCTCCGCCGACCAGTCGAAGCCCACGGCATCGCTCACGCGAGCGTGCAGAGTGACGCCGCGCTTTGCCGCCAGCTTGCGCGCCTTGTCGACAGCCACTGGCGACGCATCGAAAGAGGTTACGTCAAGGCCCTGCTCGGCCAGCCAGACGCCATTGCGGCCTTCGCCGTCGGCGATAGCGAGCGCCCGGCGGTGCTGCCGAACCACGTCCCGGCAACTGCCCAGAAAGGCGTTTGGCTCTTCGCCAAAGAGATAATCCTCGCGCGCATAGCGCTCGTCCCAGCGCCGATTCGCTCCGCTGTCCATTCCGACCACCTTTGCAGCAATACCACGCGAGAGCGGCGAGGTTAGGCCGTCATCGCCGCGCCGGCAATGCAGTTCGGGGCGGCGTGCCGCCATGCGATGCGATCTGAAAGGAGCGCTACCAAAGGAGCGCTACCTTTGACCGTCATCTGCGACAGCAGTAACGTTCGACATTATGGGCGCGCAGGAGCGCCGGCTCCGCACCATCCTGATTCGAAGCGGCTGCCGCGAACCCGCGTCCCCGTCGGGAGAATTCGCAATGAACAGCAAGGCTCCGGCCAAAACGCCAGGCAAGGTCCCGGACAAGAACATCAAGCTCAAACGCGCCTATGATCCGCCCACATCCGCGGACGGCACCCGCGTCCTGGTCGACCGGCTGTGGCCGCGCGGTGTAAAGAAGGATGCGGCAGCGATCGATCAATGGGTCAAGGACATTGCGCCGAGCACCGAGTTGCGGAAGTGGTTCGGACACGATCCGGAGCGCTGGACTGAATTCAAGCGCCGCTACACCGCCGAATTGCGCCGCCATACCGGCGAACTCGACGAACTGCGCACGCTGGCGCGGCACGGCAAGCTGACGCTGGTCTATGGCGCTCGCGACGAAGAGCATAACCAGGCAGTGGTCATCCGCGGCCTGCTGGTCGGCTGAAGAAAACGCGACAAATCGAAAAACCGTATTCTCTCACCGTTTGAATGAAACGGTGAAAGATACCAGCATTATTGCCGCGTCCCCGTATCCGGGATCCGACGGGCGACGACCAGCCGGTTCCAGATGAACAGCACGATCACCGCACCGATTGTCGCGGCGATGAAACCTGCCCCCTGGTCCGGCCGGTACCAGCCGATCGCCTGACCGATCCAGGTGGAAAGAAACGCGCCGGCGATGCCGAGCACCGTCGTCAGGATGAACCCGGATGGATTGTTCGGCCCCGGCGACAGCATGCGCGCGATGATGCCGGCGATAAAACCGACAAGAACGATCCAGAGAATCCCCGTCATGACTTTCCTCGGCAGAACGACAGTTATGGTTTGAACGGAACGCGCACTGCTACCACAGGCGCGTGGCTTCTTCTTCAGTCGGCAGCCGGCCATGCGGCGTCATTTGATCGACCATCGTCGGAAGCTGGCGGCTGAGTCCGTCGAGCAGATCGATCTTCGACAGCCCCGCTTGCTCGGCAAGCGAATTCACGGTCTCCGTGCCGAGCGTATGCTCGATATCGGCCGGCGATATCTGCCGGTTCTCGCCGGTGCCGACCCAGGAGCGCGTCGCCTCGCCATGGCCGCTCTGCTCGAACTGACGCAGCAGATCGTTGAGCCCGGCGGTGAGTACGCTGCCGGCTGCACCACCGGCAAGCAGACCGCCAAGCCCCCCACCCAGAGCTCCACCCGCGCCGCCCTGCAACAGGCCGCCCAGGCCGCCCAGGCCGCCGAGGCCGCCACCGGCCGTTTGCCCGGCGGGCGTCGAACCGGCGCCGCGAAGCAGGTCGCCGAGGCCGCCAAGCAAGCCACCACTGTCAGGTTGTGCCTGGTCAGGCTGCCCTCGGTTAAGCTGACCCTGCGGGTTGGCTGGCGAGCCGGGCGAGGCTGTCTGCGTCGCGCTCTGGCCGCTCAGATGCTTCACCGCCTTGTAGGCCAGCAGACCCAGCAGCGCCATGGTGATCGGCGACATGCCGCCGGATCCCGGTTCCTTCTCGCCGCGCGGACCATTCTGCATACCGTTGAGGATGTCGAGCAAACCCATTTCCGCCTCCTGTGTAACCCCGCTGCCGCATCCCTAGAATGCGGTGGCGCTACAGTGGTTCCCGATCATGACCGCAGCGCGACGCGGATGCCGCCGCTCAGGCGAGTGCCGCGTCCGCCTCGGTCACGCTGGAGGCGCCGTCGATGACGATACGCTCCAGCCCCCCGGCCTCAACCGCGATATTTTCGGCATAGAACCGGGCGAGCGCCACGCGGCCGGCGGCATCCATCATTGCCCCGCCATCGCCGCGGGCCGCAACGAGAGCATCCTGCGCCAGCATGCAGCCGCCGGCGGTTCCTGCGAACAATCGCAGGAACGGCGTCGCGCCCGCCAGCGCCATGTCCTTGTCTGTCTGGGCGGCCAGCCAGCCGACAGCACGCTCGACGCTGCCGAGAGCCTGCGCAAGGCAGGCACCGGTCGCACCGAGAGCCGGGTCGTTTGCCGCATCGACCGCGGCCACGATATCGCGCAGTTCTACGAGATAGCTTTTCACAGCCTCGCCACCGGCAAGCGGCAGCTTGCGTGTCAGAAGGTCGATCGCCTGGATGCCGTTGGTGCCCTCGTAGATCGCGGCGATGCGCGCGTCGCGGTAATGCTGGGCCGCGCCGGTTTCCTCGATGAAGCCCATACCGCCATGCACCTGCACATCGAGCGAGGCGACCGCAATGCCGATATCGGTGGAGAAAGCCTTGGCCATCGGTGTCAGCAGCGAGGCGCGGTCGTTGGCGCGCCGACGCTCGTCGTCACTGCGCCCGCGATGGGAGCGATCGATCGCCACCGCCGTCGCGTAGCAGAGGCGGCGCGCAGCGGCGGTGAGCGCGCGCATCGTCAACAGCATACGGCGCACGTCGGGATAATCGAAGATGACGCTCGGCCCCTGCTTGCGCTCCTTTGCATAGGCGTAAGCCTGCTGCGTTGCGCGCTCGGCAATGGCAACGCCCTGCAGGCCGACGGCGAGACGGGCGCGGTTCATCATCGTGAACATCGCCTGCATGCCCTTATGCTCTTCGCCGACCAGGAAACCGACGGCGCCGCCGTGGTCGCCATAGATCATCGTGCAGGTCGGCGAGCCGTGAATGCCCATTTTGTGTTCGACCGAATGCGCCCGCAGATCGTTGCGCTTGCCTGGCGCAGGCTCCGTCCCGGGCAGAAACTTGGGTACCAGAAACAGAGAGATACCCTTGGTGCCGGCCGGCGCATCCGGCAGGCGGGCGAGGACGAAATGGATGATGTTATCCGTGAGGTCGTGCTCGCCGTAGGTAATGAAGATTTTCTGCCCGGTGATCCGGTAAGTCCCATCGGCGGCGCGCTCGGCGCGGCTGCGCAGCGCGCCGACATCGGAACCGGCCTGTGGCTCGGTCAGTTCCATGGTACCCATCCATTCGCCGCTGACCAGCTTGCCGAGATAGCGTGTCTTGAGGTCCTCGCTGCCGTAAGCGGCGAGCGCGTCGACCGCCGCCATGGTCAGCACCGGACCGACGCCGAAGGCCATCGACGCGGCGTTCCACATCTCGACGCAGGCGGCGTTCACGGCCTGCGGCAAGTCCTGACCGCCCCATTGCGCCGGCGCCGCCAATCCATTCCAGCCGGCTGCCGCCCAGGCGGTATAGGCGTCCTTCCAGCCTGGCGGCGTCGTCACCGTCCCGTCCTTGAACGGAGTTCCGGTGATATCCGCCGTACGGTTGAGCGGGGCGATCTTGTCGTCGGCAAAGCGCGCCGCTTCCTCTAGGACGGCGGTGACGTCGTCGAAACCAAGATCGCCATAGAGCCCATCACGTAGCGCGGCACCGAAGCCGGCGGAATGGGCGAGTGCGAAAGCAATATCGGATATCGGGGCACGATAGGTCATCGCCGCACTGTAGCGGTCGCCGTTGCGGCGTCAAAACCGGGAACCGGGCACCGAGAGCCTAATCGCCTCCGCTGCGTCGGACAGTCGAGGAAAACCTCGCCTTCCGACGTTGATCCGGCAGCCGCCTGCGGCTAGGTTCCGCCCGCTGCGGAAACCCGCCGCAGCCGTTGGGGCATAGCCAAGTGGTAAGGCAGCGGATTTTGATTCCGCCATTCCCTGGTTCGAATCCAGGTGCCCCAGCCAAAACTCACTAAGCGGCTGATCTTCCAAGGGATTTTTCTGCGGCCGGGATGTTCACCCAGGGCTGTGACACAGCACTGCATCACGTGGGCCGCAATCGTCCACGGGCTTCAGGCTTGCTGCGTCGAGGTGCAATCGATCATTGGCGACGTCGGCGGCCGAGTTGAATCTCATCGCTGAATCCCTGTCGCAACATTTGCAACGCCGGCTGCCGACCAAATCAAACAGACGTTCCGCGACATGCCGGTGCAGGCAACCACTCCAATCATGAAGTCTGGTGTTGCCGATCACGGATGTCTTCAAGATCCTTCTCAAGGAAATAATTGAGCAGCGTCCGGACAATCGCGATCACCGCCAGTCGCCCCACATCATCCCATGTCGGCGCGATCGACGTTTCGATGATATCGGCGGCCAATTGGAATGTCAGTGCAGCCACCAGCCAACGAGCATAGTTCAGCCAGACGTCACGCCTCTGATGGCCAGATGAATTCTTGAACATCAAACGCAATCCGCCGATTGCGGCCTCAACCGTGCCGACAATCACGATCATCAAAGCAATGAAATCGATCGCTACCGACGCGACGCCGGTCGCAAATACAAGCCAGTCCTTGAGTGTGCCAAGCATCGTCGGTATTCCCCTCTCAAATGCGTTGCCGCTTGAGGTCTCCGCGCTATAGCAACAGGCTCTTGATGTGATCCCAGATCACATCCATCGGAAATGTCAGCAGCACCACAGGTACGAAGGGCAGAAGCATTGCGCAGGCCAGCGCGATCAGGTCTTTGATATCAACCGGAATAAAGCGCATCGCATGAACGTTCGCCGCGACAGAGTACAGATCGGCAACGGCGGAGAAGTCAGGCTTCTCGAGTACTTCGGAGCCAGATTTCTCCGTATTGAGCCACTTTCGCTCGAAGATGCCTCCTATTTCCCCGGCAAGTTTGCCGTATTCCAGCGCACCACGACGCCAGGTTTCCAGAAGAGCCGGAACGAAAACGAGCAGCGGCCCAACGAACAACACCGCTATCGAGATCAGAAGGCCAACGTTGAATACCAGATGTTGAGTAGGCAACCCTCCACCCTGCAAGACAATATTCGCCGATCGACCGGCCACGATAATCGCGAAGGCCATTGCAACAACGGTAAAGGCGCGCACCGATTCGCCGAGAAATGCCAGACCAGCGCAATGGTCAGGGTGTGAAGCGATAAGATGGAGCTTGAGTCGAGAGACTCGCCACAACAGCCATGTCCAGGCGAACAAACGCCAGACCCATCCCAGGATCAACATCAGAAGGAGCGGCACGCTCACCAGGGTGTGCCACCACCCTGCCAGCGAGAAGCGAGGCATGCCGCCTGCCGGCTGCGCCCAAACGGGCAGTTGATCGGGTGAGTGGGATAGCGCGGCCGCGATTGCCACAAGATAGGCCAGGATCAATACCAATGCTTCGATAGCCGTAGAACCAAGCATCTTCCGAACCAAGGCAACAGATGCCTGCAGACGCGGCTTCGCCAGATCATCCACAATCCTCCGGCCTGCCAAGTGTTTTGCGATGAAATTGAGTTGTGGTGCACACAAGCTCTCGGCAACAATGAGCAGCGGCGCCGCAACGAGGTAGCGCGCATGTACGCCAACCTCCCAAAGCAGCGAGGTGTACTCGTCTGAGCCAATCCAGATGCTTTGCAGGATTGCAAGCACCACAAGCGGCAGCCAGCCGATCAAGACAACCAACAGTGCCCGACGCTCGATATTCAGGTTATGTGGGGTGACGAGCCCGATACGCTCCTGCAACGCCATCGGCGGGGCTCGCTCGAACAAACCGTCTGCCTCAGCCATGTCTGCACCGTGCGCATTGGGAATGGAGAGCGGCTGCCGCAGATCACCGTGTTTCCGCTTTACCGACTGTAGAACTGCCTGCTTTGTCTCTCTCAGCGAAAGGGTCCAGCCTGATAGACCATGCTTGAAACGGCAAAGACCCCGATCAGCAACAGAACCACCGCAATAATCAGGGTGAGAGAAGGCGGAAATTTGCTTTCGCCGTAAATCCGCCCTCCGGAAGCCATCTCGCTTCGGAGCTCGCGCAGCCCGTACATGAATTGAAGGTGGTAGATGATACCGACCACCAACATCAGAATCCCAAGAGAAACCAGCGCAATGGCGAAATTACGAGGCGCCGCGGCATGCGCGAGGACGCCGACGTCGCGAAGCTTCTGAAAGAATTGAAAGATGGTGAAGCCAAACCCGATCAGAGACAGCGACGTACGCAGCACAGACATCAGCGTACGATCGGCACTCATACGTGTACGCTGGAATGATAAACCAGTCCGCTGCATCGACATATCGGTGCGCTCGCCGGACAGATCCGTCCGATATTCGGAGAGCCGGGTTCGATGCTCCGAAAGACCCGTACGGCGACCGGAAAGTCGGGTGCGATAGCGTGAATACGTCGTGGATGCCACATCAGACTTCGAATCGTCGACGACAGGAAGCGGCGGGACAGATTGTTCTGGCAGTTTCTTCGGCCGCTCCAGCTTTGCTTGAACATTGTTTGCCATCGCTGTCCTCGCTTCACGAAGGTCGATTGCGCATCAACCAGCGCCGCGCGACCCGCGCGATCGGGCCCCGCAAAAGCAGATACGGAATGAAGGCAAGCAGGAGCGCCACCAGCGCAGCCTCGCCTGGATAGAAGGTGTCGAGGACCTTGTACTGGTAGATCGCATCCATCCCGAGCCCGAGCAGAATGATGCGCGCCGTCGAAAGGAATCCCTCACGCAAGCGCCCCACACGCTCGGCGGGGTCACTCAAAACGGTCCAGAAATATGGAGGGCGATCGAGCTTCGCATCCTTGATTCCGTCGCGCAACGCGGCGAGAAGCGCCATCGCAGGCTGCAGAATAAACCGGAACGTCATCGGACCGCCAGGGCGGTCCACGATATCGCGCCAGATGCGGCCTTGAACCTCGGCGGAAAACCCGTACCACACCGCCCCGAGCGCGATGAAGGCGCATACGGCGACGACAGCCGCCCAGGCGACCGCTCGCGCCGTCACGGATGGTGCTTCGGATCTCATTGGCTGTCCCCGGTCGGACCACACGCCGGAATCCAACACGGCTTGTTGCGATATCGATCGGCTCGGTATGGCCGACGGCTGACAGCCGCCGGCCACCATGTGCGAGATCAGTCGACCGCGAAGGCCGCCGCAGCAAGCCTCTCAAGATCGAGATATTGATCCTTCTCGACGGTGACAGCGACGCCCTTGATCGTGCCGCCCTTGAACGTTCCGGGCGACTTGTACCCCTCGCTCACGGCATCACCGCTATCTCGGCCGACGCAAAGACCATCGCCCGACAGGGTGAATTTTCCTAACTGAGTCTTCATATCGCCCTGAGCAACGATCTTCTCGTTGACGTAAAGCGTGGTCTTGCCGAGCGATTCACCGTGCGACCCGGCCTTGTCACGAATAAACTCCATACCGAACGTGTACTTGCCGGGCCTGAGGACATCGGAAACGAACTTCTGCTCCGGCTTTATGCCGAGGAAGTTGTAGACGTAGTGCAGCTTCATATCCTTGATATACAGGGCATGACCACCGAAACGAGAACCATGCGCGAAGATAACGCCTTCACACTTGGCATCGGTGATCTCAACATCAGCAAGTATCTTGTACGACCGGCCACGGACATTGGCGGCGACACCTTCCGGCACCGGAGAGGTGCCGGGATAGTAGATATAGCGTTCGCGCGGTGCCTCCTCGCTCGGCCGTTCGACGCCGAGCAGTTCGGCTGCGCTGCGGTCGTCCAGTGGCAAGACCTTGTTATTCTCCGCTTCCTCGTTCCAGGCATTGATCAGCGCCTTGAGCTTTTCGGGATTCTCCTTGGCCAGGTTCCTGGATTCGGAACGGTCCACATCGGTGTGGTAAAGCTCCCATTCGTCCTTGTCGAAATGGCCCTTGCCTGTAAGCGGCGCATGCAGGGCGGCAGCTTTCCAGCCGCCCTCCCACATCCCCCGCGTACCGAGCATCGCATAATACTGGCGCTTCTTCTTCGTCGGCGCATCGGGCTTGGCTTCGAAGGAATAGCGCATAGAGACACCGGAAAGCGGCCATTGTTCAACGCCACGATAGGTCTTCGGCATCTCCACCCCGCAGACGTCGAGGATCGTCGGCACGATATCGGTGCTGTGATGATACTGGTTGCGCACCTCGCCCTTGGCCTTAATGCCCCTCGGCCAGGAGACGACCAGAGGGCAGCACGTGCCGCCGGCATATTCCGAATAGCGCTTGAACATCTGATACGGTGTCGAGAAGGCGACCGCCCAACCCGTCGGATAATGATTGTAGGTTTCGACGCCGCCAAGAACATCCAGATACTTCATGTTCTCCGACAACTCGTCCGGATAGTTGTTGAAGAACTTGTTCTCGTTGACCGATCCGTTCGGACTTCCTTCTCCGGATGCGCCATTATCTGAGCAATAGAACACGATCGTATTGTCGAGCTGGCCACTTTTCTCGAGATAGTCGATCAGGCGGCCTATCTGAACGTCAGTGTATTCGGAGAATCCGGCATAGACTTCCGCCATACGCGCGAACAGCTTCTTTTCGTCCGCGGCAAGCGAACCCCACGGCCGCACAGCATCACCGGGATTGGCGACGTCCTCCGGAACCGGGTTCAGCGGAGTGAGAACCGTCCCCTTGGGCAAAATGCCCTTTTCGATCATTCGCGGCAGCACCCATTCGCGATAGGCCTCATAACCTTTGTCGAATTTTCCCTTGTATTTTTCGATATACTCCCTGGGCGCATGATGCGGCGCGTGATTGGCACCGGGACAAAGCCACATGAACCACGGTTTCGACGGGTTGCTTGCTTTCTGGTCGCGGATCATCTGCATCGCCTGATCAACCAGGTCTTTAGACAGGTGATACCCCTCCTCGGGACCGTAAGGCTGATCGATAAATTTGTTGTCCTCGATCAGGTCGGGATACCATTGGTTGGTCTCCCCGCCGATGAATCCATAGAAGCGGTCGAAACCTTTCTGCAACGGCCATTCGGACTTCGTTCCGCCCGAGCAAATGTCTTGTTCCGGAACGTTGTGCTCCTTGCCAAGCCAATACGTGCTCCAGCCGGAGTTCTGCAATACCTGCCCGATCGTCATACATTCTTCCGGCGTGCGTCCACTCCAACCGGGAAAGCCCTGTGCTCCCTCGGTGATGCACGACATCCCGTTCAAATGATGGTTGCGGCCAGTCAAGAAGGTAGAACGTGTCGGCGAGCAAAGTGCCGTGGTGTGCCACTGCGAATAAATCAGCCCATTATCCGCAAGTCTCTGCAATGTCGGCATATTGATAGCGCCGCCATAGGGTGACCACGCAGCCTGCCCTGTATCGTCGAATAGAATGATCAGGACGTTCGGCGCTCCCTTCGGAGCACGCTGAGGAAGGTACGGATCCCAGTCAGGTTTGGAATCGCGAACGTCGAGCTTGATGACGCCTTTGAAGGGCTTCTTCGCCATATTCATCTCCCTGCGTAAGCGTAGCGGACGAATCAGGCTAACAACTCAAATTGCCGGCAATCGATTGGACCTTGGTCCAGCCCTGCTGAAGGCAGGAAGAACGCAACCTTGCGTGTCTGCACCCCCCATCAAGAAAGTCGATTTCTCCCGCTTTCATCACTTTACTTTCGCGACGAGTCTCAAAGGAACCTCGTCACCAGATAATTGGATGAACGCCAATCGGCTCAGAAAGCCGAGCAAGGAGTACGAGCCCATCGCATCCGGCCTATGGAAATCGGCCACGATGCAAGCTGAAGGGTCCGACCCGCACATTCAAAGTGCTCGGCTGCGCTATGGAGGACCTCCCAGGAAAGCGATCGCGACAACAAGGCCGCCCCTGGCTGCTGCTCAATCTCGAGGACTGGCCGCCGGTCGCCGCCACCCGGAACATCTTGTGACGAACGGAAAACTGGATGAACTGCACCTTGTGATTGCACCAGCCGGGCACCTCTGATCTCGGCATGGCAACCTGACCGGTCCGGATGCAGGTCGCTGGCTAGCCCCTTCGTCCTCCACGATCCGCGTCACATCATGGACCTTGGTCCAGTCGATTGGGACTACACAATCAGATTAGGCTCCATTTGCAGAATGCGTGCAGCGCCCGCTCGTGCCTTACGGAGGGAAGCTTATGCTTACAAATCCGAAGACGCTTTTTGCTGCCCTGATGTTTACAGGCGCCCTGTTGACCTTCGCCCGGGAAGCGAACGCACAGGCACAGCCAGCCCCTGCGCCGGCGCAACAGGAAGTGCTCAAGCCTGAGCAACTCGATGCGCTGGTCGCGCCGATAGCACTCTATTCGGATTCTCTTCTCGCGGAGGTGTTGATGGCCTCTACGTATCCGCTCGAAGTTGTCGAGGCGGATCGCTGGCGCAAGAAAAACAAATCGCTCGATGGACAGCAACTGAAGTCAGCAGCCGACAAACAAGGCTGGGACGACAGCGTGAAAGCGCTGACCGCAACGCCATCGGTGCTCGATATGATGGGAAGTCAACTTGACTGGACGCAGAAACTCGGCGACGCGGTTTTGGCGCAGCAACCCGACGTCATGGATGCCGTGCAGCGTTTGCGCGCCAGGGCGGAAGCGCAGAACAAGTTGCAAAGCACCAAGGAGCAGAAGGTCAGCACCCGCGCCGAACAAGGCAAGAAGATCATCGTCATCGAGCCGGCCCAGCCCGATACAATCTATGTGCCATACTACGATCCCGCGACAGTATACGGCGCGTGGCCATATCCGGACTATCCACCGGCCTATTGGCCGCCGCCTGCGGGCTATTATTCCGGCGCAGCGCTTGCCGCCGGGCTCGTCTTTACCACGGGCTTTGCCGTGGGCGCATGGGCCGCCAACAACAGTTTCTGGGGTGGCGGCATGAACTGGGCTAACAACAACATCAACGTGAATCGAAACGTCAACGTCAGAAACGTCAATAATAACTGGGTGCACAATCCCGATCATCGTCACGGCGTTCGCTACAACAATCAGAACGTCGCCAACCGCTTCAACCGCGGCAATGATGTCCGCAACAATGCAGGGAACCGTATGGATTTCCGCGGGCGGAACGGCGAACAAGTCCTCAATCCAGGCAGCCGGCCTGGCGCGAGCGCCGCTGGCCAGCGTCGCGATGCCGGCAATCGCGCAGCCAATCGCGGGGGTGATCGCGCCCGCCCTTCGTCGGCTAATCGCCCCGGCGCAAGAGGCACAGGCGAGCGGCGGCAAGCAGGGAATCGCCCCGGTAACGTCGTAAGCGGCAGGGGCGGCCACGGCTCGGCATTTTCAGGGGTCCGGGACGGCGGGCGTACCGCGATGGCGCAGAGCGCGCGTGGCCGAGCCAGCATGGGCGCCCGCGGTGGTGGTGGTGGATTCCGTGGCGGCGGCCATGGCGGGCGGCGATCGGACATCCGACTGAAGCACGACATCGCGCGGCTCGGTACGCTCGACAACGGTCTGGGTTTCTACCGCTTTTCCTACATCGGCAGCAGCAAGGCTTACGTCGGCGTTATGGCGCAGGAGGTGCTGTTGGTTCAGCCGGATGCCATAACACGCGGTTCGGATGGCTATCTGCGCGTGCGCTATGACAGGATATTCCTGAAATTCCAGACATACCAAGACTGGGTCAGCTCGGGTCGACACATCCCGGCCGCCGGTCAAGTCCACCAGACGCCCAGACACTAAGATAGCAATCGAGGATGTCATGAACATCATTTGGGCTGTGACAAATTCACGAGAGCTTTATCGTCTCGGCTACCTCGCGCTGGCCGTAGCGGCGATTGGTTCCGCATCGATCGCTACAGCGACCGCGCAGCAATCCTTCAAGACCCCGGAAGCAGCAGCGGACGCGCTCGTCGCCGCTGCACGTTCGGGCGATCGCCAATCTGTGAAGGCCGTCCTTGGACCAGGCGGCATGGGCGTCGTCTCGTCCGGCGATGCCGTCGAAGACAATGAGATGCGCAAAGCTTTCGTTGCAGCCTATGATGCCAAGCACGCCATCACTCTCGACGGTGACAAGTCGGCAACACTGGTCGTTGGACAGAACGACTATCCGTTGCCAATTCCACTTGTTCAAAACGCAGGAACGTGGAAGTTCGATACCGTCGCCGGGCGGGAGGAAATCCTGGCGCGACGTATCGGCCGCGACGAACTTGCCGCCATCCAAGTCTGCCTCGCCTACTACGATGCGCAAAACGAATATGCCGACATGACCGCCAAGGCCGACGGCCTGGCCACATATGCACAGCGCATCATGAGCCAACCAGGCAAGAAGAATGGCCTCTACTGGCCAGCGACGGCGGGCGCTCCCCAGAGCCCGATCGGCGAAGCGGTTGCGGAGGCAAGCCAGAGGGGATATCGCGTCGGCAATGGTGAGCCGTTCCACGGGTATCGTTACAAGATCCTCACCCGGCAAGGGCCGAATAGTCCCGGCGGCGCGCACAATTACATCGTCAACGGCAAGATGATCGGCGGCTTTGCCCTCATCGCCTATCCTGCCGAATACGGCAACTCAGGTATTGCAACGTTCCTGATCAATCACACCGGCGATATCTGGGAAAAGGATCTCGGTGCCGACACCAATAGGATTGCATCACGCATGACCTCGTTCAACCCAGACCATACATGGAGAAAGGTCGTCGACACCGAAGAGCAGAAATAGAATCTCACTATATAGATTGGGTTTTCATCAGGCATTGGCGCAGGCGTGCCCGTATAGATTACTCAAACTGGCGCCTAGACACTTTTCTCAGCACGAAAAAGATGATCACTGAAGCAACACCGAGAAGAGCGGACAGCGTCAATGCCCGCGGATATTCTCCGTTGAATACTGCATTATAAATTTCCAACGACATCGTATTGGTTTTGCCAATGATATTTCCGCCGAGCATCAACGTGATACCGACTTCTCCGAGCGACCGCGCCGTGCCAAGGACAAGCCCGGCGATCACCGCACCGCGGATATTCGGGAGGATCACATAGATAAACGTCTCCCATTCATTGCGGCCGAGAGTCCGCGACGCCTCCCCCAGACTGCGCGACGCATCGGCGATCGCCGCTTCGATCGGCTTCACAACAAGAGGGAGGCCGGCGACAACCGAAGCCAACACGACACCCTCGATCGAGAAAACGAAGGAAAAGCCGAACGTCTCTTCCAGCCACGCGCCAACGGGGCTTCGTCGCCCTAGCACCAACAGCATCAGGAAACCGAGCGCGAGCGGTGGAAACACCAGCGGGAGCGTGACAATAATGTCCAGCAGCGTGCGGCCAGGCCAGCGCGGCTGCGCCAGTGCCCAACCGAGCGATGCGCCCAGCACGAAGTGCAGGAGCAGCGTCGTCAAGGTAACACGCACGGTCAACCAGGCCGGATAGAGCAGCGCCGGATCAGCCAACGCCGCAAACATCTGGTCGAGCGTACCGCTCACAGACCGTAGCGCACCAGGATCTCCCGGGCTTGCGGGGTCGCCAGGAAGGACATGAAACCGTCAGCCGCTTTCGAGGCCTTGCCTGCGACTGCGCCGCAGCTTACTTCCACAGGATCGTAGAGGTGCGGCTTCACCTCGACGAAACCGCCGATATTGGTGCCGGCGCCGATCGCATCGGTGGCATTGATGAAACCTGCGTCAACCTCACCACTGATCACATAGCTCGTAACCTGAGGCACGGTGCTGACCTTCACCAATTTCGGCGCGATCTTCTCCGTCAGCTTGGTGCGCTCCATAAACTGCTGGCCGGCCTTTCCATAAATCGCGTTGGCCTGATCCGGCGTGCCGACCCGCTTGACGCCCTCGGCGGTGATATCTTCGGCTTTCGCGAGGGTTACGCCTTTGCGATAAGCGACAACCAGTTTGCCAAGACCGAGCCGGGCGAAACGCTCAAAGGTTACCCCTTTAGCATCCTTGAGAACCGACTGGTCGCCGCACACCAGTGCGATCTGTCCACTTTCCCGCGCTTGCGCGATCACCTGCCCCATGTGGCCATAGATCTGCAGAATCCTGTTACCGCTGGCTTTCTCATAAGCCGTGGCCACGTCAGCGAGCGGGCGACGAAAGCCCGCGCCGGCAGCCAGCGTGGCCTCATCCGCCGACGCAACTCCTACGGATGCGACCAGCGCTGCGGCAAGCGTCACACCGCGCAATGAAAAGGCATGTCTCATGAAACACCGTGCTTGAATTTTCGCGCCGGATCGTATGGCATGGCTGTATATAACGGTAAGAAGTCTCCCATGGCAATCGCATCGACTGCGCTCTCCCGTGATCCGGCCTCGGAGCCAACCCGCTTTTCCATGCGCATTCCGCTCGATGGTCCGACTGGCCCGTTCGAGCTCGATATTTCCAGCGAGATCGCGCCAGGCGCCTTTGTCGCAATCACCGGTCCTTCCGGCGCCGGCAAGTCAACGCTGCTGAGGATGATCGCCGGCCTGACCAACCCGGCAGATGGATATTTGCAGGTCGCCGGCGAAACCTGGATCGAGACGTCCGCCGGCATTCATCGCCCGACACGGAAGCGGCAGATCGGCTTCGTATTTCAGGACTACGCACTGTTCCCCAATATGTCGGTTCGCGGCCACATCGAATACGCTATCGGCAGGAACGCCATACGCAACCATGTTGATGAATTGCTTCAACTGGCACGGCTCGAACAGCTCGCTTCCGCTTATCCTGCTCGTTTATCCGGAGGGCAAAAGCAGCGCTTGGCCCTCATTCGTGCGCTTGCACGAAAACCGTTGCTACTGATGCTGGACGAGCCATTTTCGGCGCTCGATCCCGCACTGCGCATGGACCTGCAGAATGAGGTCAAGCGCCTCCATCATCAATTCGGCACCACGACTATTCTCGTCAGCCACGATATTCCGGAAATCCTGCGCATGGCGGATCGCGTCATCCGGCTGGAGCAAGGCAAAGTGGTGCGCGACGGAACACCAGCCGAAGCTCTTGGCCTTGGCGGCGATGCTGACGGCCTTTACAGGCAGGCCATTCACCTGGAAGGTCCCGACGCCGAGGGCTGGTCAAGGGTGCTGATCGACGGCACGAGCCAGCGCATCCGCTATCGCAATGCGCCAAACTCGCTATCTTCCGGCACGGACGTGACGTTGCACCTGGTCGAAGCTGAGCTCTGCATAACGCCTCAGGCTCTTGCGAACGTCACTTTGACATCACGGGGTGGCGCGTAATACGGCGCCGATGTGACGAGAATATCGGCACCGGATCTGGCATAAGCTTCGGCATTCGATGCATTGACGCCGCCGGCTGCGGCGAGAACGATCCCGGACGTGACCTTCGATAGTTTACCGTGAAGCTCTGCGACCTGCTCGGGCGAAAGCTTGTCGACCTGCAACACGTCCGCGCCGGCTTCCGCCAGCAACAGCGCATCTTCCACCGTATGTGCCTCAGCAGTCAGACGCCGCTCCGGAGCGCTGTATTTGAGCTTAGACAGATGCTCCGCCAAGGAGACACTGCTCTCCAGCAGTACGCGGTGTTCGTCGAAGACCAGCACATAGTCCGACAGACCAAGGCGATGTGGCGCCGCGCCACCGGTCTCGATGGCGTAAATTGCTGCGCGCTTCATGCCGGGCATATGCTTGCGGGTACAGGCAACGCGGCAGTGCGGATTTCCACGGCGAGCGGCTGTCACGATGGCACGGGTCGCCGTCGCGATGCCGGATAGAGTTTCCATCAGCGTTTGCGCCATCTTGTAGGTGCGATGCAAGGCCCGCCCCGCTCCGCGAGCCTCCAGGACCAGCCCCCCGGACGATACCTCGGCACCGGAGGCCGTGGCTGCCTTAGCAGACGCACCCGCGAGAACGAACATGCGCGCCGCCTCCTCCACGCCACACAAGACCATGTCCTGTCGCGCGGTCATCCGCAGCGATGCGGAAACATCACCGATTCCCAATCCCTCGGTGGTGATGTCCGAATAGGGACAGTCGTCGCGGAGAATAGCGAGCAGTTCGTCGTCGTGAAATATCGTCATGTGGGTCGCGCCTCGGTCCACTCCTGACAAAGATAAATTCTCTGCCTGTCACTTGACTTGGCAGTCATTGGCTGCGCCTTCTAAGACCTTCTGCATCAGTTCGATGACCCTCGTCGGCAATCATGACCGGTACACGCCTCAGCATTCGCCTGGATCTTCCCAACGAGGACCGGATTGGTCCGGGAAAGATTGCGCTGCTTGAAGCCATTCGCAGCACAGGGTCGATCTCCGCGAGCGCCCGGCTCACGGGCATGTCCTATCGCCGCGCCTGGAACTTGGTCGACGAAATCAATTCCTCGCTGACGGAGCCGGCCGTCGCAGCCGCGACCGGAGGAAAACATGGCGGCGGCGCCGTGCTGACGCCAGTCGGGGAAAAAATCATCGAAATCTACCGCTCTATCGAGCACATCGCCCACGATTCCGTAAAGGACGAAACGCGAGCGCTCGGTCGCCTGATGCGGAAGGGCAGAAAGGCAAGCCGACCGCATATCCGCCGTCAGTAAGGCTCGCTGCAATCGAACCGCAGTACCTCAACCGTTTTCCCCATCTCGATTGGCGGCGCAAACGCGGGGCGGCGAATAAGTCCGGTTGCCCGTGCCAGGGTCATCAGCATGGCGCTGTCCTGCTTCGGAAACGGCATCGCCGTCAGCAAACCATCCGTACCAACACTGATTTCCGCGCGCACATAATCCTCGCGACTGTCATTGCGCGCCATCGGCATGCGCAGCACAGCCTGCTCGAACTTTGGAAAGGGTGCCGGATCAGCTTGCATCCGGCGCACCGCGGGGCGCAGGAATAGCAAAGCGCAAACAAGCGCCGACACCGGATTACCCGGCAATCCCAGCACCGGCAGACTATCGATGTAACCGAACATCAGCGGCTTGCCGGGCCGCATCGCAATCCTCCAGAAATCCGGCATGAACTTACGGCGCGCCAATCCCTTTTGCACGACATCATGGTCTCCGACCGAGACGCCGCCAGACGTAACCAGCATGTCGAGGCCATCGAGTCGATCGACGATGTCCGCGATTGCCTGAATGCGATCCGGCGCAATGCCGAGATCGACCGGCGCGCCGCCCCAGCTCAGCACCGCTGCCGATAACGCAACGCTGTTAGCGTTGACAATCTGCCCCTCGCCAGGCGTTTGCCCCGGTGCGACCAGTTCATCGCCCGTCGCCAGGATGCCGATTTTCGGCTGTCGACGGATCGCAACAGTGCTGTGACCTGCGACCGCGAGAACGCCAACGTCGCGCGCCGAAATCCGCTGCCCCGCCCGGAGACAAACCTGCTCCGCCTTCACGTCAAGGCCGGCTTGGCGGATATATTGGCTGACCTTTGGCACATCTCGGATCTCGACCATCTGATCGTCAAGCACTGTGACGTCTTCCTGGAGAGCAATCAGGTCGGCGCCTTCCGGGATCACGCCTCCGGTGAAAATCCGCACACAGGTACCGGGGCGCAAGACACCATGAAATGGAACGCCGGCCCGCGAAACACCGGTTTTTCTGATCCGTACAGGAAGTTCGCGGGCATCCCGCGACAGCATCGCATAACCGTCCATGGCCGAGACGGGCGCCGGCGGATGATTGAGCTTTGCCCTCACATCGCTAGCCGCAACACGGCCGACAGCCTGGATCAGCGGCACTGTTTCTGTTGCGGTGACCGGAAGCGCGAGCAGAATTTCTCTTGCTGCCTCTTCGACAGTCAGAGGCCGCTCCGATAAGCTATCTGCTTGAACACTCATGACAACACCACGTCAAATCTTCCGTAGGCCGCTATATGGAGAATGGGGGCTGTTTCCTGCTTGTAGCGATATATACCATTGGGAATAACGAATGGAAATTGCAATTTGAGAGAATTAAAGACGTCCTATAGTTCGCCTAGAATCGCGCTGACAGCGGACGGCAATGACGCAGCCGCTGGCGACGGCGCCAGCGGCTACTTCATGTGCAGGATCCTCGGAAGGGTCAATCGACGGCGATCATGACGTCGCCCGCCTTGATGACAGAGCAAGCCATTTGCCTCTCGGCAAGCTTCGATTGATCGACTGCCTCATGTCGTTACTGCCTTTTCAACCTCGATGAGCTTTCCTTTCAGGCAATTTTCGTGCGCTGATTCTCATGCACATTTCCCACGGCCTTCACGTTTCAGGAGAGAGCTTCGTCATTGCGAGGCCCGATGCGTCCGGTGCAACGATGGCTTCTCTCCGCCGCGTCCGCTTTTGACGAGGCCGCTCTTCCCGCAACCGCAGAGCATGCCTGCGTTTACCTCCTGGGCGGCCAGACAGGGATTTCTCCACGACCGGATGGAAACCTGACATTTTTCGAACGCACAAACTCATACAAGGTTTCGACAGCATTTTCCCTGCCAAAACCGCTGCCCTTGATGCCGCCGAACGGAGAGCCAAGAAAGGTACGCCGCATATAGTTGTTGACGAAGATCATGCCCGCCTCGAGCCTGGCAGCGAGCGCCCATGCGAGGCCCATGTCCCGTGTGCAGATCGCGGCCGTCAGACCGTATTTGGTGCCGTTCGCAATCGCGACTGCCTCATCGATGTCAGAGAATCGGATGATGGAGGCGACGGGTCCGAAAATCTCTTCCTGCGCGACGGTCATCTGCGGGGTAACGTCGGCAAGCACCGTCGGAGGCACCCAGAAGCCATTCTTGAACCGCTCGTCTGCCGGCAACTGTCCCTGAGTGACGACACGCGCTCCCTCGCGCCGCGCGATATCGATAAATCCGAGCACGCGGTCCCGCTGGCGGGCGTCAACCATCGGACCGATATCGGTACGGGAATCGAGAACATCGCCGACGACGAGCTTTTCGGTCGCGCGCGCGAAGCGCTCAAGAAATTCGTCGTGAATGGAGGCATGCACGAGGATCCGCGAAGTCGAGGTGCAAGCTTCCCCCTGATTGTAGAACATCCCCTCGATCGCGACATTCAGGGCAACATCGAGATCAGCGTCTTCAAGAATCAGCAGCGCGTTCTTGCCGCCAAGCTCCATCGTCGCAAAGGTGAGATTCTCCGCCGCGGTTTTAAGCACACGCTGACCGGTCGTGGTTGCGCCGGTGAAGCTGATCCGCTCGACCTGCGGATGCCCGGCAAGCGCCGGACCGGCCTCAAGGCCGGAGACTGCATTGATCACGCCCGGCGGCAGTATCTCGTTGGCGATCTCGACCATCCGGAGCACGGCCAGCGGGGCCTGTTCGCCCGGCTTGATAACGACGGTGTTGCCCGCCGCAAGCGCCGGGGCGCATTTCTTGGCAAAATGGAGCGGCGGCCAGTTGAACGGAAGGATCGCTGCGACTACGCCATAGGGCTCATAGACGATCCGCGCCTCGATCGGCCCCTGATCGAGAATTTCGCCATGCAGCGTATCGGCAAGACCGGCGAAATAATCGAAGCAGGCGTGACCGAACGCCACGTCGTGCCGCGCCACGCTGTATCGCGGCTTTCCGACCTCGCGCGCTTCGAGTTCCTCCAGTTCGTCTGCCCGCGACCGGATCGATTCGGCGACCTGTCGCAGCAAATGCGCGCGCGCTCTCGGCGAGCGGTAGCGCCAGTCCTGCTCGAAGGCGCGCCGCGCATCCTTCACCGCGCGGTCCACGAGAGCCACGTCGCCCGCCGTCACCCGCGCCAGTTCAAGCCCCGTCGTCGGCTCGTCAACCGGGAAGGTCGAAAGATCGGGACTTTCGACAAAACGGCCGGCGATAAATGCGCCCCACATTTTACGATCGCGGCCAGCAGCCGGTTTCGATACGTTGGATGTCATGATTGCTACTCCCACTCCGGTTGGCCGAACGGCAAAGGCATTGCGTATCCGTAGCGGAGACGCGGAATGAAGGGTTAGGCGTGGATTCCAAGAGTCTTGCCTGATCGTCCACGGAGAGCGGGCCGCGGCTTCCAGATAGCCGGATCTGTTCCTATGATGGCTGCAGTGGAACGGACACGATGACGAACAATTCCCATCTCCTGGATCTGGTCACCTCGAAAGCACCAGCCGAGGGGCTTCAGTCGACGGCCATCGACGAGTTGACGCTGGTTCGGCATTCACGCCCTACCAATCCGGCTCACTCGCTCCAGCGCCCGGCGCTTTGCATCGTCGTGCAAGGGCGTAAGCAGGTCACATTGGGCGACAGCACTTACATCTATACGCCGTCACATTACCTGATCGCTTCGGTTGCCGTTCCCGTATTGGCCCGCGTCACGCAGGCAAGCACCTCCCAACCCTATCTCTGCCTGCGCCTGGCGCTCGATCCGGTTGTCCTGGCCGAGATGCGGATGGACAGCGGGTCGCCAGCCGACACATCTGATGAACCTCCGGCATCAGGCCTCAACATCGGAGCCATGACGCCGGAGCTTATCGATGCCGCGGCGCGAATGATGCGCTTGCTCGATACGCCTCGCGACATTCCAGCCCTCGCCCCTCTGGCGATCAAAGAGATCTACTACCGCCTGCTAACCGGAACGCTCGCCAGCACCCTGCGGCAGGTCGCGACTGCCGGCAGCCGACTGCATCAGGTTAGCCGGGCAGCAGCCTGGATCCGCAACCACTACACCCAACCGGTAAAGATTGAAAAACTCGCGCACATCGCCGGCATGAGCCGCTCGGCGCTGCACAAGCATTTCAAATCCGTCACCGAGATGAGCCCGCTGCAATATCAGAAACAGATGCGGCTACAGGAAGCGCGCAAGCTGCTCATCGCGGATGGCATTAACGCCTCCGAGGCGGGATATCGTGTGGGCTATACCAGCGCCACGCAGTTCACGCGGGAATATAGCCGGATGTATGGCCTGCCGCCGGCGCGGGACGCAGAACGGCTCAGGTCGGTCCAGACGGCCAGCATCGGCAATGCCGGACTCGCGGGCGTCGCCGACGGGTGACGCTTAATAGCGTACCCGTCGCGCAAAGAGGCCGGGTACGACCATGATGGCGGCAATGGCTAATCCAGATTTTCGACCGGAAACGTTACCCCAGATAATTGCCGGCCCGATCGCGGCAAAACAGTCACAGGCTCGCGCGCAGGATCGTCCGTTGTCGACCTATCCGCACGCGACGAGAAGAGACACTGCACTCAGAACCGCGCCTTGATCCCGGCATAGAACGCCCGGCCGTCGCCCGGCAGGAACGCCGCCTGATCCGGCCGTGCCTGATCGACGATCAGGGTCGACGACGCATAGGTCTTGTCGAACAGATTGGTGATCTCGCCGAACACCGTGAACGTCTCGTTGATCCGATATTCGGCGCGCAGATCGACCACGGCGTAGGGATCGGCGAACAAAGTGTTCATATTGTCGACCGGCGTACGTTGCGGGCTCCAGCGCAGCGCGCCCTGCACGCGCCAGTCGCTGTTCGGCTGCCATTGCAGCATTGCGTGGATCAGATGACGCGGCGCTCCAGCGAGGCGGTTGTTGCCGCGCAGCGGATCATCCTCGAAGTGAAAGTCCTGGAAAGTGTAGACGATGCGGCCGGTGAACTGTTCGCTCAATCGGGCGCCGAGGCCCAGTTCGAGACCGGCATGAACGGTCTTGTCGGCGTTGATGGCGCCGAGCGAGACGCCGGTCACGTCGCGCAGGCTGAGCAGTTCGTTGCGCACCCACGAATAATAAGCCACGGCATCCCATGACAGGTCGCCTCGCCGGCCGCGCCAGCCGGCTTCCACCGTGGTCGCGGTCTGCGCATCGAGCGCCGGGGTGCGGAACGCCGAAGCGGCAAGCGTCGGCATCGGCGGCGTTGGCCGGCCCGGGCTGCTGTTCGGCGTGCCGTTGATGGTGGCAAGCAGATCGTCGTGGGTCGGCGGTTCGAAATTGCGGCTGACCGCGGCAAACAGCGTCTGATCGGCGGTCGGCCGATAGCTCAGGCCGAGACTCGGGCTCCAGCCGCTATAGCTGCGCGAATAGCTGGTGCTTTCGGTCGGCACCGCGCCATTGGGCAGCAGCATCGTTGGATTGGCCGGATTGTACGACATCGTCGGCCGCTGCGACGCCCGCCAGTTGTCGCTGTTGTCGCGCGTGGCATAAGAATACGAGATGGCCGGCGACAAGGTGACGTCATGCCAGAGCGGAATGTTGAACCCGGCATTGAGCGACAGCGTCATGGCATCGAGCGTGTTGTCGCCAAACGCCGCGCCTTTGACGCCGCTCTGATTGAAATAATAGCCGCGATCGGCCGAGCCGACGGTGTATTGCGCCGTCGTCTCGAATAGCGGGAGGGCGCTCGCCACGTTCGGTTTGTACGCATAGCGAACGAGCCCGGTGAAGTCGCCGCCATGCGTCGTGCGCACGCCGGCTGAGACCGGGAAGCGGAACATATCGTCGGTGTAAGTGTAGCCGAGCGCGACGTCGATCAGATGCGCGTCGTAAGTCGCCGTGGTGCGAGAACCAACCAGAAACTGACTGGCCTCACGGCGCGGACGGTCGCGCACGACGTTCGGACCGGGATTGATGGCGCCCGATGGCGTCACCGTCGGGCCGATATGCACCTGGCGTGGATTTTCATAAAGGCCATCCTTGGTCAAAGGCCCAGCCACATCGAAACCGAGATCGGTATAGCCGGCAAAGATACGGGTGCTGATGTGGTCGTTGATGCGGGCGCCAGCATTGGCGTTGACGCCGACCCGTTGCGACTGGTTGTAGACGCGGAACCCGTCGCGGCGCGTCGCATCGATCTGCAGCAGCGCATCGTAGTTCTCGCCGCGATAGCCGGTCTGCGCGGCGACGCCGCCCTGTCCGAAGCTGCCGCCGGACACCGTGATCTGCGAGCCCGGAGCGCTCGATCCGGTCGGCGACACGAAGTTAAGCGCCCCGCCGAGCACAGTGGCGCCGAGACGGTTGGCCATATAGCCGCGATAGACCTCGATCGATTGCGCCTGACGCGGATTGGCAAGGCCGACGATATAGGAACCATCGGCGCGATTGATCGGCAGGCCGTCCTGCAATACCAGTACGCCGCGCTCGACCGGATTCTGCTGCAGGCCCGAGCCGCGGATCTGGATGCGCGGCTGATCGTTACCGCCGAAGAAATCCTGCACTACCACACCGGGAACGCTGCTGAGCGCGCGCGAGACGGTCAGGTTCGCCGTGTCAGGAAATTCCGAACTGTTGACCAGCGCAACGCCGCCCGGCATCGCATCGAAACGCTCGCGGATCGTATTGACTGGAGCGCCATCGGGCGCGACGCCTCGCCCGCTATCGCCCTGCACGTTGATGGTGTCGAGCACAATGCTCGATCCTGGCGTCGCCGACTGGGCAAGCGCCGCACCGCTCACCCCGCTGAGCAGCAGCGCCGTCGCACAACACAAGATCGTCTCGCGCCGGCCAGTGAACCGCAAGCATGGTTTCGTCGCAGCGTTGCCACGCGCCAGTGCCGTCATCATGTCGCCCCCGATGTGTCCCTCGCGACGCCGGCCCGCCGTGCGCGCGTTGTCCTCATACGGCCGACAGCGACCACAGGCGTCGGCGGCCGTTTTGTATCTGGCTGGCTTTGCTGGCTGACTGGCTGGCTTGCTGGCTTGCTGGCTCTCTTACTTTCCGCCCTGCCAGATCGACGCGACCGAGCCTTTCGGCGCAGCCACCAGCAGCAATTCGACCGGTCCGTTGCCGGTGCGCGCGAAATGCTTCGGATCGTTGTCGCGGAACACGATGACGCCACCCGGCGCCACGGTCTTCAGACCGGCCTCGTCGAACTTGTCGCCGAGCCCGACCTTGAAGTCGCCCGACACAACGGTGACGATGGCGACCTTGCCCGCCGGATGCGGATGCGGCGCGATCTCTGTATTGGCCGGCAACGATACCCGCGCCGCGACAACATCGCCGCCGGGCTGCAGGAACGACCGCACCGTGATTTTTTCCGGCGTGGTTTTCGCTGGCAGCGCATCGACCGCAGCTCCATCAAGCGTTATCAGGCTTTGCGCGTCGGCCCCTTGTATCCCCGGCACCGCGAGCAGAACCGCAAAGCCGATCACGGCGATCGTCGATTTCATCATGTCTGAGTCCTTCGATTGTCCATCCTGATCGACGACTACCACGCTTGTCGCCGTTCAATTTTGAGGCATTCTAAAAGATGCATTACAGATACATCTTATCAGCTCCATGTATAGCAACAAGTCATCCATGACGGCAGCGACAGCACGCCGCACCGAATACGAACAGAACTTTCCCCTTGCTGTTTAGATCGACAATTTCGGCGCCGGCTTGACCACAGCGAACCGTGCGCACCTGCTTGCACGACAAAGCAGACCGATCTCGACACAACTTCTGTCGACGCGCCTCTCTGCAATTGCGTCCGAAGCGCTTCAGCAATTGCAGATTGGAATCATAAAAATTTTGATTCGCACAACCCAGTGTCCGATCGCCGCTCTCGGCGCTGCATTTACTGCAGTCACATCGGTAAATGTCGGTTGTGGCGAAATCCGCTCGTTACCGAGCGAGCTCAAGCTGTTGGCGACGCCTAGACCCCCGTCGTCATGCTTGGCTCAATCACCTCACATAGCTGATCGGGTAGAGGCAGCCGGGATGCGGCATGGCGCCCATTCGACTCTGGGTGCAAGCGTCATTCCAACAAACAGCACTCCGATTTTGAATCGCTCAGCACAAATCGAGAATCGTGGAGCACGATCTTCAGTTACTCGAATAACCAGAGATTGGAAGCGCACGCGAATCATTATCGCGCAACGGCGCAGGGTCGCGGAGCCGGACTATGTTGCCGGCTATGCCAACCCGGACAACTTCGTCACTGCGTTTCGAACGCGGTTTGATCTCAGTCCAGGTCAGGTCGGATTGCCTTGACGTGTCTTGCTGGAGGAATCGAGGAATTCCTTTTCGAGTGCTCGCTTCGAAAGCCTTTCCCCATTCCGTCACAGAAAGTGGTGCGGCAGATCAAGCGTGCGATACGGCATGTCGATCATGCCGCGCTACCGCGTCTTGAGATGGTGGGCCGTGAGGACACCTCATGGCGCTCCTGTCGAGCGCTCTCCTGAAGGCATCCGCCCGTCACTCATAGGACCGGAAACGACATCGGGCACATCTGGTCAGCGGTTCTGCCAAGCGCGTCCCAGTTCTGCCAGTTCGCCCACGTTCGTTCGCCGACCTCCTGTCCAGCACTCAGGAGATCATCGATATTTATGCCGTCGATGCTGCGGTCTTGCATGCAGATCTTTCCGCCAACGATGACAGTCGTCACATCGTCGCCTATGCCGCATTCGACCAGGCTCTTAATCGGGTCGCGCACGGGACCAAATCGCATATTCTGAATATCGACCGTGATGATGTCGGCCTTTGCTCCGGCCGCCAGGCGGCCAATATCGCTTCGACCGAGAGAATTCGCTCCATTGAGCGTGGCCGCTTCGAACACCTCGGCGGCGCTCGCGGCGCTCAGGTCGTGCTCCAGCACCTTGCCGAAGTAGGAGGCGGTACGCATCTGCATGATCATGTCACGCGGATAAGTATCGCTGCCGAGCGAGATATTCACTCCTGCCTGGCGGTACTTGCTCCAGGTGTCCAGGAAGCGCGCCCGGCGGACGAGATTGCAGGAGCAATGTGAAATCGTAGCTCCATGTTGTCCCATCAGTTCGATATCTTTTCCGCCGCTATAGGCGAGCCGCCGGTGATTGGAGACGAAGTTCCCATGTCCGATATTGAGCTTAGGACCGAGATCCAGCAATCCGACATCGTCGAGAAGCTCGATCGGCGTTCTTTGATGCTCTCGGAGAACATCGTAGAACTCATGGACATTGTAAGCTGCGTGGATGCACACCGGAAAGCCGAGATCACGCGATAGTCTCGCGGTTTCAGCGAGCTGTTCCAACGAGCACGTTTCTACGCGCCGGGGCGCCAGAATTGCCTTGACGCGCCCATCGGACGTTCCATCAATCCTCTTTGAAAACGAGACGGCGCTTCTGAAGGCTTCCGCTCCGGCTTCCACGTCGATCGCGCGTGTCAGGCGCCCCCCCGGGCCACCGACCCAGCCACCAAGATCATAACCGGCACCAAGATAGGCTCTCGTGCCGACACGCGTCACGGCGGCGGCCAGCGCCTCCTGCATATGAACGGGGGCGCCCATTTCCACGAAAGTCGTCACACCGTTACGGAGCAACTCCACAGCGGTGAACATCGCCCATGGATCATTCTTGTGACGAAGCTTGTCCTCCTCCGAGAAAAACCGCGGGTCGCCACCGACGACGGTTCCCGCGCGTCCGACATCGAATTCAAGAAATGGCTGCCCGAAATAATCCGGACGACCGACATCCGCGATCAGTCGTTTCTGCGCCTGATAACCGGCATGGACATGCGTGTCGATAAAGCCAGGGCAAACCAGCGTTCCGGTTGCGTCGATATCGGTATGAACGTCACCCTCGAAGCCGCGCCCGACGAACAGAATCGTGTCGCCCTCATAGACGATCTCGCCATCTTTTATCAGGCAATGCGATCCATTGTCGTTTCCGACGACCCAACTTCCACGAATGCGCGTTCTCATGTTCCATCAGCCCGCATCGCTTGCGGCCTTCCTGTGCACTGAATAGGCAATGTTGTCTCAGATCGGCTTCAGCCCGGCTGCCGCAACAATCTTCTTGTTAGCGGCAATCTCGTCCTTGATGAGCTTCCCGAACGCATCCTTCGTCATCGGCATGACTTCCGCACCGAGCAACTTCAGCTTTTCCTGAATCTGGGGCATCGCAAGCACTTTTGTTATTTCGCGGTTCAATGTGTCCGTGATTGCGGGCGGTGTTTTCTGCGGCGCCATCATGCCGATCCAGAACTCGTAATCCGAGTTCGGGAACCCGGCCTCCAATGTGGTCGGGACATTCGGCAGCGCCGCGGAACGGGATGCCGAGCTAGTCGCAAGCGCCACGATCTTCCCGTCTTGAAGCAAGGACAGAGCCGGCAACAATGCGCTGAACGAGAAATCGATCCGTCCCGCCAGAACCTCCGTCAACGCTTCGGGAGATCCCTTGAACGGAACATGGACTGCCTTGAAGCCCGCGCTTTGCAAGAAACGTTCGGCGTTCAGATGGGTGGCGTTCCCAACCCCTCCGGATCCATAACTCAGATTTCCTTTTTTACCGGCGTCCACGAAATCGGAAATCGATTTGTATCCCTTTGCGCTGGACACAAACAGAATGGTCGGCTGTTTTGCCAACATCGCCACAGGAACGAAATCGTCAGCCGCCGAATATGTCAGCTTTGCGTATAACGCGGGCGCAACCGTGTGGGACGATGAATGCACCAGAAAGGTGTATCCGTCGGGATCCGATTTCGCGACGACCGCTGCTCCGATCGTCCCGCCGGCACCCACGCGCGTTTCGATGACGAATGGCTGCTTCAGTTGCTTGGAAACCTGGTCCAGAACGGCGCGTGCAATGACGTCGACCGCACCGCCAGGGCTGAATGGAACGACGACCCTCACCGGACGCGACGGCCAGTCCTGAGCAAGAGCAACGCCGGCGGGTGCCATAAGAGAAACGACAACGAGAAAAACCAGCTTTTTCAGCATCGACATTCTGAATTCCCTCCTGCCCCATGTTAATTGCGCGATAGCGCGCATTTTTATTTCCTCGAGACCGTTTCTTCAGCCACAGGTACTTATGGTTGTTGTGGCCGGCGTCTCGTTTTTTTGCAGCTCAGTTTGTCGCTTCCGCCCTCGAATAACGATGAGGGTGCCTATCGGGATCATCCCGCACGATCTGGCGGCAATCGCGCAGTCGCCACGCGTCGCCGGCTTCGATACTGCGCTTCAGCAGGAGAAACCGGACGTTCCGGTCGGAAAGGACGCGCGTGAAATCGCAGGCGTCGTAACCACCCTCCGTCCTACCGGCCGTATGGAAGCGATCGCTCGCGATATCCCCTTCGAGATCCGACGCACCGGATACCGGCCTGATTTCGATCTCAACAGCATCGATCATCATGGGCATCCTGCTCTACGATTCAGGCCCATCGTTGCACGTCATTGACGTGAAACGATCCCGATGCTGATCCTCGGGAGATGCTCTGTCGCTGTCCAACAATGTTTGCTTATTCGCAAATCGGAAAAACCGATTATCGAATTGTGCGACGCAGCGGCGCGAGTTCTGCGGTCTTCTGCATTTACTCGTATCTTTGATCGAGAAATTTGCAGAATTTCTTGGTGGTTAGCACCACTGCCTGGTCGACCGCAGAAATGCACGACTGACGGGATATGTTTTCCTGATCCCGGTGCCGCACATAATCGATCGTCTGCGACAATACGCGCCCCGCTCCGAGCGGCAATCGATTGCTCCGCATCGATCGTTCGGAGAGCCGCTCACCGATGCCGACGGCAACCGGGCGACTGACCTATAGGAAGACTCGGCTCTGGACAACGCGCCGCAGCGCATCGCACGCGCCTAGAGCATCTAACAATACCAAATCTTGCAGGAACTGCCGGCCCCCCGTGCGAGAGCATCCGGTGCACCGCCCCCTTACAGAGCGCTCGGCTATCACGGCCTATCGAGAAGCAAGCGACACACCATCGAGCTTTATCTTCAATCCGGCCGAGACGATCGTAACATTCAGATCCGACGTCGCAGAGAACGGAAGACCGAGATAGCGAGGATCCCCAGGCCCTATCGTGACGGGCCCGCTACCGAGGCCAAGCGATTGCGTAACCGCAAGGTCAAACGTCATGCGCTCTGTATAACGATAGGAAAGTCCCGCCGACAGGATCAGCTGGTTCGGCTCCGGAAGCCGGACATCACGGCTCAGATCGCTGACAGGTGCGATTTCATATCCGATTCCAGCTCGCGCGGTTAGCTGCTTGTCGATGTCGAACTCGCCGCCGACAGAGAATAACCATCCGTCACGGTAGCGAAGCGGCAGCGTTGTCAACTGCGCGCCCGTCCCCACACCGTAGATCGGCACAATGTTGATGCTGCTCCAATTCGTCCATTCGACCGTTCCCATCAGACGAAAACGATCGGTCATCTCCTGCCGAACACCAAAGCTTACGAGCTGTGGCGTCTTCAATGTGGCTTTAGCTGGCATGCTCATCCCGAACATGCTCAGATCGCCGCCCAAATCCTCGCTGATCGCGGAGCGGTATCCAATGCCGACCGTGCCGCCGGCCCACGGCTTCAGTTGCATGCCAAGATTGAAGCCAACGCCCAAACCATCGGCTTTCAACGTAGCGCTGGGCGCGTCCGGAAAGATGCCGGTCGCCTGCGAGAGTTTTGCCTTGAAGTACTGGACCTGCACGCCGGCGCCGACCGAGACCATATCGTTGATACGATAGGAGAGCATCGGATTGACGTTCACCGAGAAGATCTCGGAGTCACGCCCATAAATCTGCCCAGCCCAATTCGTCGGTGTTTTGGTCGCCAACCCGAACGGACTCGTGATCGAAAGACCAAACGTCATCCGGTCGTTGACTGGCAGGGCAATGTAGGATGCCGGAACCAATGCATTCTTGCCAATGCCGACAGACCCGCCGGCACCGGGGTCAAGATGGATCGAGGGAAAGACACCGTTCGCGACGCCTTCGATCTGGATGCCGTCGATGTTCGAAAGCGCGGCCGGATTCCAGTAACTGAACGACAGGGCGCTACCCGCAGCGACCCCCGCAATGGCTGTTCCAAATCCCTCGGCACTTTGCGTCCGAACCTGGAATGCCCCCGCATGCGCTGGAGATGCGAGCGCCAGACTGGAAAGGAACAACGTTCCTCCGCACACGCGCACTATCGTCAGTTTGAGATTCAAGGTTCGCCCCCACTCGCTCCCCTGAATCCTAATCAGCCTGCCCACTCCTAGACAGTCAAAATGAATAACTAAGTGAAGATTTGACTAAATAAGATCAGGGTATGGTTGCCCATGCCCCGACAAGGCGGGGGTAGAATACGCAGTGATCACCCAGGGCGGATTCCTGCAAGAGCCGCTGGCGGAGCGTATCGATACCGACGGTTTCCTCTGTCGCGATCCCCAGCTTTATGATCGCAGGCAGGAGGCTGCGTATGGATTCCACGAGGAAATCGGTCCCCGCCTCGTCATCGGACGAAGTAATACGGGTCAGCCCGACCATCTGGGGGCGTAACCCCGCGGCACGGAAAGTGCTGTACAAGGCCACGCCCATATCGAGTTGGCGCCCCATCCGACGATAGACCTCACCGACCCAGCCAATGCACTGCTGGAGAAGCGGGAGCGGCGGATAAGCAGCCGCCGTACTCAAATCGAACTCGATGAAGGACACGATCGCGCCCGGTCGCAGCCGGTCACGCAATCCACTCAATGCTTCGGCCGGATCCGTCAGATGAATAAGAATGAAGCGGCCGATCGCAGCATCGAATTGAGAGCAATCTTCGGAGTTTTCAAGCGTACCTTGAGAAAAACGCACCCAGGTCTTGCCGTATGCGTCAAGCCGCGCCCGCGCAATCGCAAGCGCCTCCACCGCAGGATCAATGCCGGTCACGGCACCATCCCGGGAAACAAGCTCTGCGGCAATCAGCGAAACGTCACCGACTCCGCAACCGATATCGAGAATCCGCATCCCGCTCTTGAGACCGGCGCGGAGCAGAAGATCACGCGTCAGATCGGAGAACAACGCGCCCTGTCGGCTGAGCCGTTCAAGTTCCCGATCGGAATGACCTAAAACATAATCTGCATGAATCTCGCCACCCTGCTCTCCGAATGCGGAATTGCCGGTGCCGGAAGAATTCGCCGAATGATCCACAAATATCTCCCAGGTTCTTAACGGGCCTTACATCTTATTCTGGCTACAAAAATCAGCTTGCAGCCGGAGAAAGCGATGCTTTCGCGAAAAGTCGACACGGCCTTAGGACAGGTAGCTCTCCGGGAAACCTCCGGAAGCGGGATGCCGGTTCTTTTCATACATGGCAATTCGAGTTCCTGCGAAGTTTTTCAGCAACAATATGGAACACATTTCGCGAAGACCCATCGTGTCATTGCCATTGATCTGCCGGGGCACGGGCGGTCGGACGATGCATCAGAGCCACGACAGGCTTATACAATCCCGGGCTATGCCACCACTCTGATCGAGGTGCTGCGCTCGTTGAACATTTCACGCGCCGCTCTGCTGGGCTGGTCGCTGGGAGGCCATATCGGCCTCGAAATGATAGGTCAGGGCTTCGATGCTGCCGGCATCATGATCGTCGGCACGCCGCCAGTCAGGCGCGGCATTTTTGGAATGGTGCGGGGTTTCCAGACGCAACTCGATCTCCTGCTTGCGACCAAAGCCGTCCTGAGACCGCAGGAAATCGAACGTTTTGCGCGCATCTGTGTCGGGGAGAAGCATGCAGCGCAATTCCACGATACAATCGCCCGCACCGACCGCCGCGCCCGCCCGATCCTGGGCCGGGGAATGATGAGCGGGATTGGCTGCGACCAGCGCTGGATCGTCGAAAACCTGCCGACCCCGGTGGCCGTCGTGAATGGCTCCCATGAGCCTTTCGCGCGGCTCGACTACGTTACGAGTCTTTCCTATCAGGCGCTCTGGGACAACCGCTGCCATATCATCGAGGGAGCGGGCCATGCTCCTTTCCTGGAAGCACCCGAGCAGTTCAATCCACTGCTGTCGCAATTCCTCGAAGACATAAGCTTGAACGGCAGCTTGAACGGCGCGAGCGGCTCGAACCAGTCTCGCCTCCGCGTCGTCGCCTGACCATCCGCCCTGCCGAGCGACCCGCCACGTTACTGAGCGACGTGGAGTTCCTTCGGCTTGAGTGGAAAAGGAATGACAGGGATATCCGGAATCTTGTCGCGACGTCCGTACAGATCCTCCAGTTCCGCAGCAGTGCTCTGCATGAACGGATAGCGCTGGGTGATCTGCGTTTTTACTGACGGATAGTTGACCCCCATCAGACTGAAGAGCGGTGCGAGGTTGGGAAACCGGCGCGGCTCGCAGAGGGGACTCATCAAAAACAGACGTTTGTAGAATGCCTGGTGCTCGACCCGGACCGAAGCCAGGCCGAGATCCGCCCGAAAAAACTCCGAAGCGAGAAAGCCCAGTCTAACGGTGATGTAGGGCAGCTCGGGATAGCCGCGCGCGATAACCGGATGCGACACGAAGCGGGTCGGATCAACGATCGTGCGTCCCTTTTCGATCTCCGGTCCCAACACATCGGGAAAGACGTCGACGCTGGGAGACACCGGATGCTCCGGGCTCGCGACATGCACGCGGATGGAGCTCGCAAGCTCGCCATCGATGTAGGCGCCGAAGATCGAGACATTCGGCATCTCGTCGTACTTGTCAGCAAAACGTTTTTCGAAGCTGATCGGGATCGTCCCTTCCCGAACATAGGCCTCGTAACGAAGGCGGAACACCGCCTCCAGGTCGGCTTCGGAGACGATCCTTCGATACTGAACAGTATCCGCGAAATCTTCCAGACGTCTGGAGAATGCCCTGCCTGCCCGGGCCGCGACCGAGGCCATTGAAAACACTCCAAAAAAACAAAAGCTGTTCTATTATTTTAACTCTTTATTTACTAAAGTAAACGAATTGAGCGCCTGGACGTTCGCCCGAAACATCAAATTTTACCTGGCGTTAACCATGTTGGGCACGTGTCCGGTGCCGGGTGCCCGTCAGAGAGCCGGGGCTGCGGTCGCCGAAGCCGGAAAATTGATTAAAATCGTCCCGATCGAGCGCATGGCCCATCAATCCCTATGCTCCATAAGGAACGGCCACGACTGAGTAAGGCGTGAGCGTCTTCGGTGGGTTCGGGGCAAAATGCGCCGTCGGCTTTTAACGCAGGACCAGAGATCGCTTCCGGTCGACATCTACGCGTCGTCAGTGAACGCGCTCTACGCAGATTCGCGCTCGCTCTACGCCGGCACGATCAGCGCCGCGACGGCCGCCGCCGTCACTGCGTGGAAAGTCGCCGAGCCTCTTCTGTTTGCTTGTTCGCTGCTGTTAACCCTGATCGGCTGGGCCCGGGCAAGAGACATATCTGCCTATGCGCGGCAGAAGCCCGCCTCTGACGACTTTCACGAAACGCGTCGCTGGGAAAAGCGATACATCGTGGGCTCCGGCGCATTCGTCGCGGTGCTCAGCCTCTGGTGCTTTCTCACTTTCACGCTGACCACTGATCCCGCGGCTCATCTCATCAGCTTTTCGGTCAGCCTCGCCTATCTTGTTGGTGTAACCGGGCGCAATTTCTCCAGCGACCAACTGGTGACGACTCAAGCCCTCTGCGCCGGAATACCAATGATCGCAGGGCTGATCATTCAGGGGGATATCTATTACGCCTTTCTGGCTTCGCTGCTCATTCCGTTCTTCCTGAGCCTGAAATTCATCTCCGCACGGCTTCGCAAGACGCTATTCGACGCCGTGGTGGCGAAACGCGACGTGGAATCTCTGGCGCAACGCTTCGATACGGCATTAAACAACATGCCGCACGGCCTGTGCATGTTCGATGCGGAGGGGCGTCTGCTGGTAAGCAACCAACGGTTCTCCGAAATACTCGGCTTGAACCCGGCCATCAGCAACGGGAATATAAAATCCCGCGATCTCCTGCAGCAGATCACCGACACAAACAAATTTCATCACATATCGAGCGAGCAGTTCATCAATCGGTTCGAGCAGAAGATTTCCTCAAAGGAACGGAAAACGCTGCTCCTCGAGAGCGACAAGAACATCTCGCTGGAGCTTACTTTTCAGCCGATGGAATCGGGCGGCTGCGTCGTCCTCGCGGAAGACATCACCGAGCGTCGGCAGGCCGCCGAAAAAATCGAGCATCTTGCCCGCTACGATACGCTCACCGGGCTGCCGAACCGCGTTCGGTTCCAGGACGATCTTGAAAGCCTGATCGCAAGCCGCGGCAAGCGCAGCTATGCGCTTCTGTTTATCGACCTTGATCAATTCAAGAAGGTCAACGATACGCTCGGCCATCCTTTTGGCGATGCCCTGCTCTGCCAGGTGGCGGATCGTCTGCGCCAAACCCTGAACCCTTCCAATATCGTCGCGCGTTTCGGCGGAGACGAATTCGTGGTTCTGCAGCCGCTGATGCACAGCAAGCGCGATGCCTCGGAAACAGCTCAACGCATTATCGACACACTCAGCGAAATCTACGAAGTGAACGGCCATCAGATCGTTATCGGCGCCAGCGTCGGCATCGGTATCATGCCGGAACATGGCGATACATTCGAGCAGATCCTCAAATGCGCCGATATGGCGCTCTATCGCGCCAAGGCAGACGGACGAGGAACATACCGTTTCTTCGAGAACGATATGGACGAAGCAGCTCAAGCCCGTCGCGCGCTGGAGCTCGATATACGCAATGCGCTCGCGCGGGATGAATTTGAGATCTATTTCCAGCCGATTGTGAATATCCGGAGCGGCCGCACGACGGTATGTGAAGCCCTGCTGCGCTGGTCACATCCGACACGCGGCATGGTGCCGCCTCAGGAATTCATCCCCGTAGCTGAAGAGATGGGATTGATTACCGAGCTCGGCACTCAGGTTCTTCGTCAAGCTTGCGCCCAGTGCGCGACCTGGCCTGAAAATGTCCGGGTTGCGGTCAACATGTCGGCGATTCAGTTCCGACGCAGCGACGTACCAATGATCGTCGAGAACAGCCTCCTGGAAACAGGCCTCTCTCCGGATCGGCTCGAGATCGAGATCACCGAATCCGTGCTTCTCGAGGACATCGGCGGAATTCAGCAGTCGCTCAGCAATCTTCGCTGGCAAGGCGTCCGAATCTCGCTAGACGACTTCGGCACCGGCTATTCGAGCCTGAGTTACCTGAGCAAGTTCCCGCTCAGCAAGATCAAGATTGATCGGAGCTTCCTCACCGATATCGAGAACAGTTCGCGTTCTCTCAAACTGCTGCAAGGCGTTGCACGCATGAGTGCCGATCTGGGCATGTCCGTCGTCGCGGAAGGCGTCGAAACGCACGAGCAGCTTTCCTTGCTGCTGCAGGAACCGAGCATCACCGAGGTGCAGGGCTTCCTTTTTTCGAAGCCACTGAGCAGCGTTGATATCCGTCATCGCCTTCATCAGGAAAAACCCGCGCTCATCAACGTCGCGTAAGTCGAGCGGATTTGATCGGGCGTGTATTTTAGCCCTCGCGCAAAAGCAGAACCTGAAGACGCCAATAGCTCCAGGCCGATACGCGCCGATTCCATACGCGCCGGCAACAACGCTCGAACGTTGGCTCCATCGCTATTTTTGCGTCGAAGCAGGTACCCCGCCTCTCCCAACTGACCAGGCATCTCGCGGCGATTCAGTCGTTTTTCTTTTCCACGGAAGACGGCACTCCGAAGGCGCCCTGCGTGGCAAGATGCGCGATCCCGGCTTCGTCCATCGTCAGCCATTCCGCGAGAATCTCGCGCGTGTGTTCGCCAAGCAGCGGCGGCCGCCGCGCCTGCGGCGGCGGCTGGTCGTCGAAACGCACCGCACTTGCAAGATAGCGCAGCGTGCCGGCTGCCGGATGCTCCACCTGCCGGGCAACACCGCGCTCCGCCAGTTGCGCTGTCTCGCAGGCTTCGGCGATCGAGCGGATCGCGCCGCTGGGGATGCCAGCTTTTGCGAACAGCTCCGTCCAGTGGTCGCGAGGCTTGTCCAGAAAAAGCGGCTCAAGGATCGATTTAAGCTCCGGACGACGGGCCGCCCGGTCGGCGGCACGGGCGAAACGTGGGTCGCTCTGCAGATCCGGCCGTCCGATGGCCGTGCAGAACAGAGCCCAGAAACGATCATTGGCGACGCCGAGATTGAACCAGCCGTCCGCTGCGCGAAACGTCTCGTAAGGGCTGATCGTCGGATGCGCGTTGCCGCGGCGCGTGGGGCTTTCTCCCGATGCAAAATAGATGCCGGCGTTGAAGGTCAACAACGAGGCCATGGAATCCAGCATCGAGACGTCGACACGCCCGCCCTTCCCTGTCCGCTGACGCTGCGCCAGCGCCGCCATCACTGCCTGGGCGGCATAGAGACCGGTCACCAGATCGGCGATCGACGTACCGACCTTGGTGGGCGGTCCGTCCACCTCGCCGGTGATGTCCATGACGCCGGATTCACCCTGCAGAACGAGATCGTATCCGGGACGTAACGCATCTGCGCCCGAGCGGCCGAAACCGGAGATACCGCAATAAAGAAGTTGTGCGTTGGTCTTGCGCAGATCGTCGAAGCCGAGCCCCAGCCGCTCCATCGTCCCCGGGCGAAAATTCTCGATAACAACGTCCGCGGCGGAGGCCAGTTTCCTGACGAGTTCGTTGCCGGCCGCCGATTTCAGGTCGACGGCACAGCTGCGCTTGTTGCGATTGACCGAGAGGAAATAGGCGCTCTCGCCGCCGACGAATGGCGGGCCATAACTGCGCGCCTCATCGCCATGTTCGGGCTCCTCGATTTTCAACACATCGGCACCGAGATCACCGAGCAGCATCGTCGCGAACGGGCCGGACACGACGCGACACAGATCGAGAACCCGGATACCCTGCAGCGGCGCGCCGTCAGACCATTGCATCGGCCAATTCCGTCATGGTCCTGACGGTGACGTCGGGCATGTAGGGCGTGCGCTCGAAGGGACGCTCGCGGCGATTGATGAATGCCGTCCGCATGCCGGCGGCCTTCGCCCCGATCACGTCGAAGGCGTGATTGGCGACGAACAACACCTCGTCCATCCGCAGCCCGAGAAGTTCCGCCGCTTTGCTGTAGGTCGCGACATGCGGCTTGAATGCATTGGCCTCCTGAACGGAAATCACCCGGTCGAACGGCACCTTGTGATACTGGCGGGCCGTCTCCAGCATATCGCGGTCGCCGTTCGACAGCACGACGAGCTGATATTTCGTCTGCAACTTCGACAGAGCCGCCGGCACCTCCGGGAAGCATTCGAGCCGCTCGATCGCCGATACCAGATCGCGCACCTCGTCGTCGGTATAGGAGATGTTGCAGCGGTCGAGGACGTAGCACACGGCCCGGAAGCCGATCTCGCGATAGGGCGTGTGTTCCCTGTGCAGCAAGGCGTCGATCATCGAGTTCTCGAAATGCGTTCGGCGCCACCAGGTGACGAACGAGTTCGGCTTGCCCTTCCAGCCCTTGGCTTCGAGATAGGGCGCCGCGACCTTGGTGAGCCCGCCCTGCATGTCCACGACCGTGCCGTACTGGTCGAACATGCAGACCTTGATGGTGTCCTTCAGAGAGTCGATGTCAGCCATCGTTTGCCGTCCTTTTTCGCTGCCGCGCGGTGATGCGGCAGAGCGATAGAATCGCACCGAATGACATCCGTAAAATGGATTATTGCTCTAGCGATATTGATTACATCAATATAGCCTCAGCGGGGCCAGCCGGCCGGACAGACCTCGACATGGACTTGCGATATGGAGCTCCGATCCGTCGACCTGAATCTGCTGGTGGCGCTGAATGCGCTGCTCACCGAACAGCACGTAACGCGCGCCGCCGAGAAGGTCGGGCTGAGCCAGCCGGCGATGAGCAATGCGCTGTCGCGGCTGCGCCACCTGTTCGACGACGACCTGCTCGTGCGTACGGCAACCGGCATGCAGGCGACGCAGCGCGCCCTGGAACTGGCGGAGCCGGTGCGGCAGGTGCTGCGCCAGATCGAAAGAGTGCTCGACAGCGAGCCGGCCTTCGACCCTGCGGCTTCGACACGCGCCTTCACGCTGCGGCTCTCGGACGTGCTCGGGCTGCTGCTGCTGCCCTCCCTGTTCCAGCGGGTCAAACGGGAGGCGCCCGGTCTCACCTTCGATATCGTGCATACGTCGCCGACGCGCACCGTTGACGCGATCGAGAAAGACGAGATCGACATGGCAGTCAGCATGGGGCTCAGCCATGCCGGCTCGATCAACTCCGAGCCGCTGATGACGGACCGGATGGTCTGCGTGATGCGCAAACAGCACCCGCTCGCCGCCGGTCCGCTGTCGCTGACGGATTTCCTGGCTGCAAAACACCTGAAGGTATCAATATCACCGACCGATCATCGCTTCGTCGACGACGTGCTGGCGCGGCGCGGCCTCGCCCGGCAGGTGGCGCTCAACGTGCCGCACTGGCTGCTGGTGCCACACATCCTCGAACACTCCGAACTGCTTTCGGTCATGCCTGGACGCTTCGCGCTGGCACTGCGCCACGGATCGCTGGCGATTCGGGACCTGCCCTTCGCCTCCGCACCGTTCGCGTGGTCGATGTATTGGCACAGGCGCTACGAGGGCAACCAGTCCCTGCGCTGGCTGCGCCGCATATTCACCGATATTGCAGGGACGCTGCCGCCGGCTCCCGCCGTCCGGCGAGCGACCGAACGCAGTCGGATTCAACCGCGTTCCTGACGATCAGGATCGGCCACGATTTGTGATCGACGACGCTGACGGGCGGCGCAGCAAATGATGGCGGGTTTTTCGGATCGATCAATTCGTGGGCAAGGACGGCACGCTAACGGTCCACCGATATATCGCCTCCGAGGCCAAAGGCCCTGAGACGCAATCACGGGGTGTCACACGCGCCGCCCCATACGAACGATATGGCTGATCGCGTCGGGTTTAAACTTACAGCGGAAAGGACCTGTCTCGCCCCCTGCGCCGTATGTTCACTGATATCGCGGGGACGCTGCCGCCGGCTCCCGCCGTCCGGCGAGCGGCCGAACGTAGAAGCCGCCGGCGGGACGCCTTACGACGCCAGCGCCGCCTCGACCGCCTTGAGCGCCGCGTCCGCCTTGCCTGCATCCGGCCCGCCGGCCTGCGCCATATCCGGCCGGCCGCCGCCGCCCTTGCCCCCCAGCGCCTCGGCGCCCTTGCGCACCAGATCGACGGCGCTGAAGCGTTCCGTCAGATCGGCGGTGACGCCGACGACGATGCCGGCCTTGCCTTCCTCGGTGGTGCCGACAATGGCGACGATGCCGGAGCCGACGCGCTTCTTACCCTCGTCGGCGAGGCTGCGCAGATCCTTCAGGTCGATGCCCGACACGGCGCGCGCCATCAGCTTGATGCCGTTGACCTCGCGCACGCCATCGTCGCCGCCTGTCGTCGCGCCACCGCCCATCGCCAGCTTGCGCTTCGCGTCGGCAAGCTCGCGCTCGAGCTTCTTGCGCTCGTCGATGAGCGCCTGCAGCCGCGCCGGTACATCCTCGACCGTAACCTTCAGCTCGGAGGACACCGCCTTGACCAGTTGCGCCGAAGCCTGCGCCGCCTTGCGCGCCGCCCGGCCAGTCACCGCTTCCAGCCGGCGCACGCCGGCGGCGACGCCGGCATCGGTGAGACCGGTGATCAGGCCGATATCCCCGGTGCGCTTCACATGCGTGCCGCCGCACAACTCGACCGACCAGCCCATCGTATTGCCCAGCGCGCCGGACGGCGGCTCGCCCATTGCCACGACGCGCACCTCGTCGCCGTATTTCTCGCCGAACAGCGCCCGCGCGCCCGACGCGCGCGCGTCGTCGAGCGCCATGATGCGCGTCGTCACCGGCGCATTCTGCAGCACGATGTCGTTGGCGATATCCTCGACCTTCTCCAGTTCGTCCGCCGTCAACGGCTTGGGATGCGAGAAGTCGAAGCGCAGCCGGTCGGGTGCAACCAGCGAGCCCTTCTGCGCGACGTGATCGCCGAGCACCTGCCGCAGCGCCTCGTGCAACAGGTGCGTCGCCGAATGGTTCTGGCGGATGGCGCTACGCCGGCTGTGATCGACTTCGAGCGCCAGCGCCTGGCCGGGCTTCAGCGCGCCCGTTTCCACCGTGCCGGTATGCACGAACAGATCGCCGCCCTTCTTCTGCGTGTCGGTGACGCGGAAGCGCACGCCATCGGCCAGCATCAGGCCGATATCGCCGACCTGGCCGCCGCTTTCGCCGTAGAACGGCGTCTGGTTGAGCACCACCGCGCCGCTCTCGCCGGCCTTCAGGGTTCCGACCTCGTGGCCATCCTTCACCAGCGCGGCGACGACGCCTTCCGCCTTCTCCGTCTCGTAGCCGAGAAACTCGGTGGCGCCGGCGCGCTCGCGCAGCGCGAACCACACAGCTTCCGTCGCCGCGTCGCCGGAGCCCTTCCAGCTTTCGCGCGCCTTGGCCTTCTGCCGTTCCATCGCATCGGTGAATGCCGCCAGATCGACGCCGATGCCGCGATTGCGCAGCGCATCCTGCGTCAGGTCGAGCGGAAAGCCGTAGGTGTCATAAAGCGTGAAGGCCGTGTCGCCGTCGAACATGTCGCCTGTCTTCAGCGACTTCGAGGCGTCATCGAGGATCGCGAGGCCACGTTCCAGCGTCTTGCGGAAGCGCGTCTCCTCAAGCTTCAGCGTTTCGGTGATCAGCGCCTGCGCGCGCAGCAGTTCCGGATAGGCCTGCCCCATCTCGCGCACCAGCACCGGCACCAGCCTGAACATCAGCGGCTCGCGCGCGCCGAGCAGTTCGGCGTGGCGCATGGCGCGTCGCATGATCCGCCGCAGCACATAGCCGCGCCCCTCGTTCGAGGGCAGCACGCCGTCGGCGATGAGAAACGCGGAGGCGCGCAGATGATCGGCAATGACACGGTGCGAGGCCTGCTGCGGGCCGTCGGGATCGACGCCGGTCAGTTCGGCGATGGCACCGATCAGCGCGCGGAACAGGTCGATGCCGTAATTGTCGTGCGTGCCCTGCAGCACCGCGGCGATGCGCTCCAGTCCCATGCCGGTGTCGATCGATGGACGCGGCAGGTCGAGCCGTTTGCCGTTGGCAAGCTGCTCGTACTGCATGAAGACGAGATTCCAGATCTCGATGAAACGGTCGCCGTCCTGATCGGACGAGCCGGGCGGACCACCGGGGATATGCTCGCCGTGATCGTAGAAGATCTCCGAGCACGGGCCGCAGGGCCCCGTGTCGCCCATCGCCCAGAAATTGTCGGCGCCGGCGATGCGGATGATCTTCTCGTCGGGCAGGCCGGCGATTTTCTTCCACAAGTCGAACGCCTGATCGTCGTCGATATAGACGGTGACCAGAAGCCGCTCGCGCGGCAGGCCGAACTCCTCGGTGACGAGTTGCCAGGCAAGCTCGATGGCGCGATCCTTGAAGTAATCGCCGAAGGAGAAATTGCCGAGCATCTCGAAGAAGGTGTGATGCCGCGCGGTGTAGCCGACATTGTCGAGATCGTTGTGCTTGCCGCCGGCGCGCACGCATTTCTGCGAGGTGACGGCGCGCTGGTAGGGCCGCTTCTCCAGACCGGTGAAGACGTTCTTGAACTGCACCATGCCGGCATTGGTGAACATCAGCGTCGGGTCGTTGTTCGGCACCAGCGACGACGACGCCACCGGCTGATGGCCGTTGCGGGCGAAAAAGTCGATGAAGGTGGAGCGGATATCGTTGACACCGCCGTGCTTTCCGCCAGTCATGGTCGTGTTCACGCTGCCCTTGCGCCGTTTGGGCTAAATCCCCGTACGGCTTGGTGTTTTATGCGGCTCATGCCGGCATTTGCCGGGTTTTTTAGCCGCCGCCGACGATGAAGTCCATCGCGGCGAGACAGCAAGGTTGCCACCTCGTCGCAAGGCGCGAGGCCAAAGACCGGGCCTTCGAAGCGAAGAATGAGAAAGGAAGCCGTCCGGCTGTCGCCCCGTCCCTGGCGAGCCTCCGGCACGCCGGATTCCTCGGGGTCTGGGCCGAGAGATCCATTCTGCGGGTCTGCGGGCGGTGTTCGGCATAAGGGACCTTATGGGCACACCTCCCGCCAGATCATGACCACTCACAGCCTGCCATAACCGAGCGACGGCGGGCGCAACCGTTCCAACCACCGCCGAAGACAGGCCGTACGTTCCGGCGGCCCCTCGGGACTTCCACCATGCCGCGCGGGCCGCAAAAGGCTTTCGCTCCCGTCCTCGGTGGCGGCCGCTTTACGCAGCCGGGTGCCGACGGGAGCGAAAAACCGAACGGGCTTGATGTCCTGGAAGGCAATGATGCCCTAGGCACTAATGCCCGGACAGACAACACGCCCTCGCAGATGCCCACCTCCGGAGATGGCGATCCGGAGGTGGCCACCCGCTTCAAACAGTCCGGGAATGCCGCGAACGGCGCTCGGACAGATCAGCGGACCCTCACCGGCGCGTGCGGCAGCCGCTCACGATCGCAGCCGCACAAATCCGGTCACTTGGACAACGCACGCACACGCCACACAACACTGCGGCCAATACCCCGACAGCAACCGCCGCTCACTCCTCGGCCGCGGCGTCGTCGACATCGTTGCCTTCGTCGTCCTTGTCGCCAACCAGCAGTTCCTCGGCGATCAGCCCGGAATTCTGACGGATCGCCGCCTCGATCTTGCCGGCCATATCGGGATTGTCGCGCAGGAAGTTCTTGGCGTTCTCGCGGCCCTGACCGATACGCTGGCTGTCATAGGAGAACCAGGCGCCGGACTTTTCCACCACCCCGGCCTTGACGCCGAGATCGAGGATCTCGCCCATTTTCGACACGCCCTGCCCGTACATGATGTCGAATTCGACAATCTTGAACGGCGGGGCGAGCTTGTTCTTTACCACCTTGACGCGGGTCTGATTGCCGACCACCTCGTCGCGGTCCTTGATCGCACCGATACGGCGGATGTCGAGGCGCACCGAAGCGTAGAATTTCAGCGCGTTGCCGCCGGTCGTCGTCTCCGGCGAACCATACATCACCCCGATCTTCATACGGATCTGGTTGATGAAGATCACCATCGTGTTCGACTTGTTGATCGAGGCGGTCAGCTTGCGCAGCGCCTGGCTCATCAGCCGCGCCTGCAGGCCGGGCAAGGCATCGCCCATCTCGCCGTCGAGCTCGGCCTTCGGCACCAGCGCGGCGACGGAATCGATCACCAGCACATCGACAGCGCCGGAGCGCACGAGCGTATCGGCGATTTCCAGCGCCTGTTCGCCGTGATCCGGCTGCGAGATCAGAAGGTCGTCGACATTGACGCCGAGCTTGCGGGCATAGACCGGGTCGAGCGCGTGCTCGGCATCGACGAAGGCGCAGATGCCGCCCTTCTTCTGGGCTTCGGCTACGGTATGAAGCGCCAGCGTGGTCTTGCCGGAGGATTCCGGCCCGTAGATTTCGACGATGCGGCCGCGCGGCAGGCCGCCGACGCCGAGCGCGATGTCGAGCCCGAGCGAGCCGGTGGACACCGTTTCGACGTCCATCGTCTTCTCGTTCTTGCCGAGCTTCATGATCGAGCCCTTGCCGAAATTGCGCTCGATCTGCGAGAGCGCGGCGGCAAGCGCCTTTGACTTATCCATGGACGAGGATCCTTCGACGACACGCAGTGCAGGCTGACTCATCAGTCTCGCTCCTTATGCCGGGATTCGACACCCGGACAAACCGCCCCTGGACATTTCCCCGCTGCAATCCCGAGGGAGCCAGGGACTGCCGGAATCGATGAAGCAATGTACCCTGTTTGTTCTCAGTTCGCAATATGTTCTTTTATGAGAAGCCCGCTCCCCTGAAAGCGGGAGCGCCGGGCCGGCCTAGCCATCTTCATGGCAATAGCGGAGCGGGTCGCCTGTTTCACTCCCCAGTCGTCCGCTGGATAATGGCGGCCTCATGGGCCGTCAGGAGAATTGCCGTGGATCCGCAGGCACGCGTCGCAACCAGTTTCGCCAAGCAGGGCCTGATGACGACGCTGGGAGCGATCCTGAATCACGTCTCGCCCGGTTTCGTCGAGATCGTCATGGCACCGACTGCCGCCGTCTCGCAGCAGCACGGCTTTGTTCATGCCGGCGCCGTCAGCGCGATTGCCGACAGCGCGGCGGGCTATGCCGCGCTCAGCGTGATGCCGCCCGATGCGGGGGTTCTGACGACCGAGTTCAAGATCAACCTTTTGGCCCCTGCGGCGGGCGAGCGCATCATTGCCCGCGGGCGCGTGGTCAAGGCCGGCCGCACGCTGACGCTGGCGCAATCGGAGGTTTTTTCGGCCACGGACGGTCAGGAAAAACTGATCGCCTTGCTGACGGCGACGCTGATGGCCGTCAAGGGTCGCGACGGCATCGCCGACTGAGGCGCCCTTCCCCGATCCGGCTTTGCCCGCCTTGTGACAATATTCCTGCCGTCGAAAGGCCAACTTGCCCCGCCACCCACGGGTTGCAACCCTTCGGAGAACCACAATCCGCAGGAGATCCGCGATGAGCGACGTCTGGCTTCCCTCCCTGAAAACCGAAACCGCGCAGGCCGGTTTTGAACTCGCGGTGAAGCTGTCGCGGGTCGGCGTCAAGGTCACGCAACCGTCAGAAGACAAGCGCGCGCATCTGCGTTCCGCCTATGAGCAGGACTCGGCGCAGCTCATCGCGGCGTCGCATGTCATCGCCGTGCATTTCCAGACGATCGCTGCCGCCAACAACTGGTGGCGTTGACGGCACCGGCAACTGCGCGGCCTGTCATAACGGGCCGGCAGCCGCGGACCTGAGGCCGTCGTTACCCGGAGGTTGCGGCGGGGACGCGCGGCGCCGCCGCCATCGCCGCGCCGATATCGCGAACCGCGGCGGAAGAGTGCGCTGCGAGTTCGCCGGCCTTCTCGCGCACGAACCACTCGGGCGCACCGTCGGCCGCGCGGCGCAGCCATACCAGGCCGTCGCGCTCCACGCCCAGCTCGATCAGCAACAGGCCGTAGTGATAGGCCCCGCGCCGCTCGCCTGCCTCGGCAGCGCGGCGGTACCAGTCGCGCGCCTGCAAAAGATCGCGCGAACGGCCAAGGCCGCTTTCATGAAACTGTCCAACCATGTGGAAGGATTTGACGTGTCCCTGCCGGGCTGCTTGCTCGAACCAGACAAATGCGCCGTCCGGGTCGTGCGGCACGCCGCGCCCTTCCAGCATCAGCAGTCCGAGATTGTACTGCGCCCAGTCGAGCCCGCCTTCGGCCGCAGCGCGATAGCAGTCAGCGGCTTTCGCGGCATCCACCGGCGCGCCCCAGCCGAGTTCGTGGCACCGCCCAAGCAGATTGAGCGCGTCGGGACGCTTGCTTTGCGCGGCGATCTCGAACCAGCGGAACGCGCCCTGCGGATCGCGCTCCGTTCCAAGACCGTCGAGCTGCATCTGCGCCCACGACAGTTGCGCATCGACATAACCGGCGGTCGCCGCCGCATACATCCAGCGCGCCGCCTCGGCCGGATTCTCCGCGATCATCCGCTGCCAGTCTTCGCGCGGTCTGTCCTTGATATCGGAGGCATAGACGCGCGGCGGCGCGGCACGGGCCGTCCGCCGCGTGAAGAGGCGCAACCAACGTCGACGCAATGCGCGCAGATTCAGCATGCCGGTCTCGATTCAAGCGACGCTGTCAGCGTGACGACATGCCACGCCGAGCCGCATCGCGCGACATGCGAAGCCTTTCGCATCGAACGCCCGCGCCTGCAATCACCCACCAGCAATGACTGATGCGCGCATCATGCGCCGCGATGATGTGTTGCGGCGCGCACCGCGCAACGAGCCTGTCTCGAAGCGGTTCGTTGTCATATCATGATCGTGCGACAATTTGCCTGTTCGATCAATAATTTGGAATGATGATCGGGACGAAAGTTCAATGTCCTGTTTCAGCGTCGGTTTTTGAGCCCTTTTGAATCTTTCAAGTCTGGAACAGAAGCAAACGACGATCACTCTGGAAGCGTTCCACATCATACAAATTGCGCATCCTCTACAGCACCGCCTAAGCGGTTGAGCACCAATCGGGGGTGCTCAAAAAATGACTCCACAAGACACGACACTGCGTTCAACTCTGTCGCATGCCGCGCTGTCCGCGGGCCTTGCTTTCTCGTTCACGAATATCGGTATTGATGATGCCGCGGCGCAGACCGCGCGCCAGCAGCCATCGCCGCAACCGGCGGGCTCGTCGGTGCAGCTCGATACGATCGACGTCACTCACCACGGCGACGACAGCGGCTATCAGGCAACGACAATGTCGTCGCCGAAGCAGACAGCGCCGCTGCTCGATACGCCGCAGACGGTCACCGTCATTCCGCAACAGATCATGCGCGAACAGGGCGCGCGCAGCCTGACAGACGTGCTGCGCAGCACGCCCGGCATCACCTTCGACGGCGGCGAGAACGGCTTCGCCACCTCGACCAATAACTTCAAGCTGCGCGGCTTCGACGGCAGCGGCAACGTCTTCATCGACGGCGCGCGCTCCTCCGGCAGCTATGCGCGCGACGTCTTCAACACCGAGCGCGTCGAAATCTTCAAGGGCGCGGCGGCCGACAACGGCCGCGGCGGCGCCGGCGGCTATGTCAACATGGTCACGAAGACGCCGAAGCTGGAGAACTTCACCTCCGGCACGATGGGCCTGTCGTTCGACGGCTACGGCACCGAGCCGGTGAAACGCGGCACGGTCGACCTCAACTACATCGTCGCTCCGAACACCGCTGTCCGCCTCAATGGCGTCCTCGAACAGGGCGGCGCTCTCGGCCGCGACGTCGCCAAGAACAAGGTGTGGGGAATCGCTCCGTCCGTCGCCTTCGGTCTCGGCACCGACAAGCGCGCCATCTTCGCCTACGAGCATGTGCAGCGGCGCGACGTGCCGGACTGGGGCGTGCCGGCGGCAACCCTGCCCGGCACCTTCCGGTTCGATCCGGCGTTCGAAGGCGCGCGCCGCGATGCATTTTATGGCCTCGCCTCGGACTTCGATCATACCAAGAGCGACATGTTCCTGGCGCGCTTCGAATACGACATCAGCAAGCACGTCACGATCAGCAACCAGACCAAGTGGACCCATGTCGACCGCATGGCGCGCTACACGATCCCGTTCTCGGTGATCGCCGGAACCACGGACGTGCAGAGCCAGGTCCAGTTCTACGATCGGTCGAATACGACGCTCACCAACCTGACGAATCTGTCGGCCAATTTCTTCACCGGCCCGCTCGACCACAAGCTCTCGCTCGGCGTCGAAATATCGCGTGAAGAATCCGACGCCAATCGTCAGAACGGCGTCACGCTGACGACCGCGCCCGCGGATCTGTTCAACCCGGACCCCAATCGCTGGCCCGCCATCCCGTTCACTCCCAGAGAGACCAACGGCATCAAGGTCGATACCCTCGCCGCCTATCTCTACGACACGATCAAGCTCAACGAGCAGTGGCAGTTGACGGGCGGTCTGCGCGTCGAGCGCTACGACGTCAGCATCGCCAGCAAGACCGCCGCCGGCGCGCCGGTTGCGGGCGGGTTCGACGGCTACAGCTACGGCAAGACCACGATTGGCGGCAAAGTCGGTCTCGTCTACAAGCCGGTCGACTATGCCAGCTTCTATATCGCGACCGGCATCTCACATCTGCCGCCGGGCTCGTATCTCTCGAACCCCGATATCTCGCGCGAGGGCGACGGCTCGGCATTCCCCGGCCTTGTCGCCGGGGCGGATCCGGTACGTCTGCATCACTACGAGATCGGCACCAAGTGGGACCTGATCGACAAGCGTCTGTCGGCCACCGCCGCGCTGTTCCGCACCTATAAGAAGAACGTGCCGTTCAACATCGGCGGCCTGCAATATGGCGAGCAGATGGTGCAAGGCCTCGAGCTCGGCCTCAACGGTCATCTCACCAATGACTGGCAGGTGTTTGCCGGCGCGTTGTTCATGAACAGCGAGCGCAAGCACAATGACATCATCGAGGCGGCGCGTCCGGGCACCAATGGCGACGAGCTGGCATTCACGCCGAACTTCTCCGCCAATCTCTGGACCACCTATCACATCCCGCACACCGACTGGACGATCGGCGGCGGCCTGCAATATGTCGGCTCGTCATGGGTCGGCCGTCCGGACGACGCCAACAATATCGTCAAGAACGGCGCCGCCGGAAAACTGCCGAGCTACTTCCTCGTTCACGGCATGATCGCCTACGACATCTACAAGGACGTGCAGATCCGCTTCAACGTCGACAACATCTTCAACGAGAAATACGCAGTCGGCCTCAACTGGTCGGCCCAGCGTGCCGTGCTCGGCGCACCGCGCACCTTCCGCGTCAGCACCAGCTTCAAGTTCTGATCGCGGATCGCACCGCTGAGGCTCCGGCCCTCACCGGCCGGAACGCTCCGGTCCCGCGGCTTCCCCACAGGCCGCGGGACTTTTTCTTTTCGACCGCAAAACACTTACGCTTCACGGATTGAGCGATGATCACCACCATCCCCGACGTCCTGACGCCAGACGAAGCGGGCCGCTTCCGCGACCTGCTCGACAGCGCCGAATGGCGGGACGGCCGCGAGACTGCCGGCCACGTCGCCGCCCGTGCCAAGCACAATCAGCAGCTCGACCAGAGCGACCCGGCCGCAATCCAGCTGTCGAACGCATTGCTGGAGCGGCTCGGCAGCCACGGCCGTTTCATTTCCGCGGTGCTGCCGCTGCGCATTCTGCCGCCGCGCTTCAATCGCTATGCCGGCAGCGGCTCCTATGGCGACCATATCGACAATGCGGTCTTCAACATTCCCGGCAGCCCGCTGCGCATCCGCGGCGACGTCTCCGCGACGCTGTTCCTGAGCGATCCGGACAGTTACGACGGCGGCGAACTCGTCTTCCAGTACGGCACGGGGCCGCAGCGGATCAAATTGCCGGCCGGGCACATGGTGATCTACCCCGCCGATACGATCCATCACGTCGTGCCCGTCACCCGCGGCGCGCGGCTCGCGGCATTTTTCTGGACACAGAGCCTCATCCGCGAGACGCATCGGCGCGCGATGCTGCTGGAACTGGATGAGACGATCCAATCGATGATATCGTCGGCGCCCGACAATCCGGCCATCGTCCGTCTGACCGGCCTCTATCACAACCTGCTGCGCGACTGGTCGAACACCTGACCGCAGACATACCAGATTGCCGATCATGATGACGCCGCTGACGCAAATTCCCGCTGAAATCGCGTCGGTGTCGGACTACGAGGCGCTGGCGCAGCCGCGGATGACGTCGCAGGCCTGGGCCTATCTCGCCGGCGGCGCTGCCGACGAGCGGACTCTCGCCGAGAACGCCGCCGCATTCGCCCGTCTGCGGCTGCGCACGCGCGTATTGCGCAATCTCGACGGCGGCACGACGCAGCTCGACCTCTTCGGTCATCGCCTGACATCGCCGCTGATCCTGGCGCCGATCGCCTTTCAGAAACTGGCACATCCGGACGGCGAATTGGCAACCGTGCTCGGCGCCGGCGCGGCACAGACCGCGATGACGGTGTCGACGCAGGCAAGCATCAGCCTCGAAGCGATCGCGCAGGCGGCCGCCGCGCCGCTGTGGTTCCAGCTTTACATCCAGCCGGACCGCGCTTTCACCGAAACGCTGGTGCGGCGCGCCGAGGCCGCCGGTTATCGGGCACTGGTGGTTACCGTCGATGCGCCGGTCAGCGGCATCCGCAACCGCGAGCAACGCGCCGGCTTCGCCCTGCCGCCGGGCATCGAGGCGGTCAATCTGCAAGGCATGGCCCCGCCGCCGCCTTCGGCCCTGCCGGCCATGCCGGGCGGGCAGATTCTGCTGGGCGGCCCACTGCTCGCCGCCGCGCCGACGTGGCGCGACCTTGCCTGGCTGCGCGGCATCACCCGGCTGCCGATCCTGCTCAAGGGCGTCATGTGCGCGGACGATGCAGCCACCGCCATCGCCGAAGGCGTCGACGGCATCGTCGTTTCCAATCACGGCGGCCGCACGCTCGACACCCAGCCCGCGACTGTCACTGTGCTGCCGGAAATCGTGCACGCGGCCGGTGGACGCGTTCCGGTGCTGCTCGACGGCGGCATCCGGCGCGGCACCGACATTCTCAAGGCCCTGGCGCTCGGTGCCCGCGCGGTGCTGATCGGCCGGCCTTACATGCATGGCCTCGCCGCGGCCGGCGCCCCCGGCGTCTGCCACGTTCTGCGCCTGCTGCGCGCCGAGTTCGAGGTCGCGATGGCGCTGACCGGTTGCCGCGCGCTTGCCGATATCGATGCCGGGCTGCTGCGCACCTGAGCACCGCACGCCGGGACCGGGACGACACCATAAAGTCGCAGCCCGACTGCTGGACCCGGGCAGACCAAAACTCTAGCCTGTCCGATCAAGCAATGGTCGCGCCTGCCCGGGCGATCAGGACGAAAGGCGCATGCTCGACAAGCTGGAATTCCTGCTGGCGCTGGCCCGCGAGAAGCATTTCCGGCGCGCCGCCGATAGCTGCGGCGTGGCGCAGCCGACGCTGTCGCTCGGCATCCGCAGTCTGGAGGAAACGCTGAAGGTGCCGCTGGTCAAGCGCTCGTCGCGCTTCCAGGGCTTCACGCCGGAAGGCGAGCGGGTGCTGATGTGGGCGCGCCGGCTGGTCGGCGACGCGCATGCGATGCGGCAGGAAATCAACGGCTTCAAACAGGGCGTCGGCACGCATATCCGCCTTGCCGCCATGCCTTCGGCAATGCCCATCGTGTCGCTGCTGACGACGCCATTCCACATGCGCTTTCCGGACACGCGCTTCACCGTGCTGGCGCGCTCGTCCGACGCCGTGGTCGGGCTGCTGCACCACCGCGATATCGACGCCGGCATCACCTATATCGACGGCGAGCCGATCGACGACGTGTCGAAAACGCCGCTGTTTCGCGAGGACTATCTGCTGCTCACCAGCAGGAACGGCCTGTTCGACGACGCGCCGCACATCACCTGGACCGAGGCCGCCCGCCTGCCGCTGTGCACGCTGACGCGCGACTTCCAGCATCGCCGGATCGTCGACGACGTGATGCGGGAGCTCGATATCGAATTCACCTCGCCGCTGGAGACGGATTCCGAGATCGCGCTCGCCGCGCATGTCCGCACCGGCCGCTGGTCGAGCATCGTCCGGCGCTCGATGACGGACATGCTCGATCTGTCGGGCAATCTGCGCGCGATCCCGCTCGTCCAGCCGTGCATTTCCCACACCATCGGCCTGATCGTGTCGCAGCGCTTCGCCGTCCCGCCGGTGGTTGCTGCCTTGATTGAGGAAGCGCGACGGCTCTGCCCGCCGGAGCTGATCGCCGCCGAGTAACGACACAGCGACGGCAGCCGCGATCCGCGTTTCGCCGCGGGCGGCTGTGCCAGTAGCGATACCGTGCCGGACGCGCTACGATCCCCCCAAACCGACGCGCAGGATGTCCGATGTCGACAATCGCCGCCCCATCAATGACTCCCGTCACCCCGCCGATGGCGACGGTACGGCCGCTCTATTTTGTCATGGCTGCCGCCGGGCTCGTGGTGATGGTCATCGCCATCCTCGGACCGAGCGACTGGTTCCTCAACTGGGTGCATGTGATGAGCGGCACCCTGTGGACCGGCATCGACCTGTTCATGGGCTTCGTCATCGGCCCGATCCTGCGCGCCGTCTCCTTCGAAACTCGTCGCGCCATCGTCACCGCGCTGATCCCGCGGACGCTGGTGCTGATGCCGACATTGTCGATCATCACCGGCACCGCCGGCTGGTTCCTGGCCGTACGCATGGGTTTTCTCGAGGTCGGCTATCCGGAATTCTACTGGGTGGTCGCGGCACTGGTAATTATCGCCATCCTGACCGTGCAGGGGCTGGGCTTCCTGCTGCCGACCAACCTGCGGGTCTATCGCGAGCTGCGCAAGCCGCAGCCCGACGCCGCCAAGATCGCGCGGCTGATGAAATGGTACATCTATGTCGTCGCCATGCAGGGCGTGATGCAGGTCGCCATCATCGTGGTGATGGCGCGCTTCGCGACCGGACTGTAGCGTTCAGCCACCGCGCCGATCAGCTCCGCGACGCATCGCGCTCCACGCACAGCCATACCCCGCCGTCGCGCGCCGACTGAACCCGGATACGCAGATCGCGGCGCGGGTCGGAATAGTCGCCGACCCAGCCGAGCTCCAGATCGACAATCCCTGCCGCCATCGCCTGTTCGATACGGCCGCGAAAATCGTCGGCGTTCAAACATTGGGTAAGTGAAAAAAACGGCTCGCCTATCGGCTGCCGTCCGAAGCCGGACTGGCGGGCCTCGGTTTGATTGTACAGGACGACATTGAAGTCCGGGTCGAGATGCACAACACCGAACGGCAGCGTATCAATGGCATCCGGCGCAAGTTTTTCCAGTTGTTCGGCGAGATCGTCGGCGTCGAAATCGACGCTGCGGCTTGTCATCGGCGCGTCTCCGGTTGGTTTAGCGGATATCCGCTTTGCGTTTCTTGTGGTTCCGACGCGCAGGCAGTGTCGCGATGCGTATCGTCCGGGCGTGAGCTTCGATCATCGCCGCCAAAATGCGCCCCAGCGCCGGACGGGTCAACGGGCAGGCAGCATAAAAATCACAGTGTTAAACGCAGATCGCGCATGGTTTTTCAACGCACCGGTTTTCGGTGCATGAATTTCCAAAGCGCGATTTCACGCGCATGGGTTTCTGCACGGAATTTCAACACTTGGTTTTCCGGCGCCACAGCCCTTAGATGCCCGGTTCTTGGCGGCGCGGGCACTGCCGGCCATCACGGCGCATTGCGGGGCGCTCATCTCATAACGCGCGCCTCGCGGCACGCATTTCATAACGTGCATTTCATGGCCCACATTACATGGCGCCCATTACATTGCGCCCATTACATTGCGCACATTACATGGCGCGCATTCGAATCGCGCGCGCCCGATGCGGATGCCAGCCGCTCATTCGATGCTGATGCCGGCAGCATGGGTGGCGCGCCGCATCTGCGTGAGCGCGCGACGGATATCGGCTCCGAACTGCTCCGGCGAGCCGCCGGCGACCGTCGCCTGCTGCGCGGCAAGCCGGTTGCGCAGTTCCGGTTGCGCCAGCGCGGCGCGCAATGCCGCGTTCAGCCGTGCGATGATCGGCACGGGCGTCGCCGCCGGCGCCACCAGACCGAAAAATCCCATCCAGCCGAGTTCGTCGAGATTGACCTCGGCGAAGGTCGGCACCTTGGGCAATATCGCAAGCCGCGTTTCTCCCGAGACCGCGAGCGGGCGCAACCGTCCCGCCAACACCATCGGCAGCGATGTCGGCAGGTTGTCGAACAGCACATCGACCCGCCCCGCCACCGCATCGTTGAGCGCCGGACCGATGCCACGATAGGGCACATGCTGCAGGTCGGCCTGCGTCGCCAGATTGAACTGCGCGCCGAGCAGGTGGCTGACCGATCCGTTGCCGGACGAACCGTAACTGAAACGCCCTTTGTGCGTCCGCGCCAGCGCGATGAATTCCGAGATCGAGCCGACCCTGATCTTCGGATTGATCGTCATGATGTTCGGCACGACCGCAACCGCGCCAACCGGCGCAAGATCCTTCGCGACATCGAACGGCAGCGACCGGTAGGCCGCGGGATTGATGGCGAGCGTCGACGCGCTGCCCATGCCGATGGTGTAGCCGTCCGGCGCCGCCTTGGCGACCTGCGCGGTGCCGAGTGCGCCGCCGGCGCCGCTGCGGTTTTCGACGACCACCGGCTGGCCGAGCGGGCCGCGCATCGCCTCGGCAACCGCGCGGGCGATCACGTCCGTCGAGCCGCCGGCCGCGAAGGGAACGATCACGGTGACGGGCCGCGCCGGAAAGGCGGTGGCGGCCGCAGCGCGGCGCAACGGCAGCGCCCCGCACGCCGCCCCCAGCATCGTCCCCAGGCCCGCAATGACACTGCGCCGATTCACCATGCGGGAATTATGTCATGGCATGCGGATGCCACAAGCCACGATCCAGGCGATGCGGCCGCGATCGACCGCTCGCCCCCGCCCACGCCGCAACCGTCCTCCCGCTACGGATGGCGCTCATACGCCCAGATAACGATGCAGGACCGTCGGGTCGGCTTTCAGCGCACTGGACGTGCCCTCGTGGACGATGTGCCCGTTGTTGATGATATAGACGCGCTGCGCCAGCGTCAGCGCCGCCGCCAGGTTCTGCTCCACCAGCACGATCGTCTGCCCGGCCGCGGCCAGATCGCGGCATGCCTTGATAAGATCGCGCACGATCACCGGCGCGAGGCCCTCGAACGGCTCGTCGAGCAGGATGATCTTCGGATCGCGCACCAGCGCCCTGGCGATCGCCAGCATCTGCTGTTCGCCGCCCGACAGATCGGTGCCGCGGCTGTTGCGCCGCTCCTTGAGCCGCGGGAACATGTCGTAGATCCGTTCGAGCGGCCATTTGTGCGCGGCCGTCAGCCCGGCGAGCACGATATTCTCTTCAACATTGAGGCTGCCGAAGATGCGGCGGTCTTCATGGACGAGCTGCATGCCGGCCTGCGCGACGGCATAGCTCGGCTTGCCGATGACGTCGGCACCATCGAACATGATGCTGCCGGACTGCGGCTCGACGACACCCATCAGGCTTTTCAGCGTCGTGCTTTTGCCGGCGCCGTTGCGGCCGAGCAGCGCCACCACCTCGTTGCGTTCGACCCGCATCGCGACGTCGAACAGGATGTGGGAATCGCCGTAGTAGGAATTCAGCGCGTTGACTTCGAGCAGGCTCATGATGGCGCCCTCACGGTTCGTTCATGCCGCCGAGATAGGCGTCCTGCACGGCTTTGTTGGTCTTGATCTCCTGCGGAGTCCCTTCGACCAGCACCCGCCCCTCCTGCAGAACAGTGATCCGCTCCGCCAGTTCGAAGATCGCATCCATGTCGTGGTCGATGACGATCATCGTGCGGCCGCGGCTGATTGACTTCAGAAGCTGCACGGTCTCGACGCGCTCCGCCGGGCTCATGCCGGCGAGCGGCTCGTCGAGCAGCAGCAGGGTCGGCGACGTGGCGAGCGCCAGGCCGATCTCCAGCCGCCGCTTCTCGCCGTAGGCAAGGTCCGACACCGGGGTGTCGAGCCGATCCGTCAGGTCGACGAGATCCGCCGTCCGCGCCACCGCCTCCACCAGCCCCGGAACGCCTTCCGGCTTGCTGAACAGATCGAGCTTGAACTTGCCGCGCAGCTCCGCCAGCACCGCGATGCGCAGGTTCTCGCGCACCGTCAGACGGTTGAAGAGCTGGTTGATCTGATAGCTCTTGGTCAGGCCGAGCTGACAGACATCGGTCACCGTCATGCCGGTGATATCCCGTCCCTCGAAGACGATGCGGCCGGAGCTTGGCGGGATCTCGCAGGTCAGCATCTTGAAGAACGTCGTCTTGCCGGCACCGTTGGGGCCGATGATACCGCGCAATTCGCCGTGATTGACGGTGAAGTCGATGTCGCTGTTCGCCACCAGGCCGCCGTAGCGCTTGCTGAGGCCGGTAGCCTGCAGGATCGGGCCGGACATGCCCGAGGGCTTCAGCGTCTCCGCGCCCGGACCGGGCACGCCGGCCGCGACCGCCGAGGCGGACAAAGCCCGCGGCGCCGGCGCCACCGCCGCACCGGCACTCGCCGTGTCGTTATCGCCGTCGGTCGCGGCAGAACGCTTGCGCAGCGCGACGAGGCTGACGATGCCGCCGATCAGGCCGCGCCGCAGGAAGCAGACGAGCAGCACGAAGATCGCGCCGAGCACCAGCTTCCAGGCGGCGCCGAGGCCGAGGGCCGCCTGCAGGAAGTCCTGCAGGAACAGCCAGACCGCGGCGCCCAGCAACGGCCCGAACAGCGTGCCGGTGCCGCCGATCGCCGTCTGCATGATCAACTGCGCCGAGGTATCGAACATGAAGGCATCCGGCGGCATGAATGCCTGCATCACGCCGAGCAGACCGCCGGCGAACCCGGCATAGGCGGCGGCGATGACGAATGCCGTCAGCTTGTAGCCGTGAATGCTGTGGCCAACCGCCGAGGCCCGCATCGGGTTCTCGCGGATCGCCTGCAGGATGGTGCCGACCGGCGAGCGCACGATCCGCAATGCGATGACGATGCCGATGAAGTACCAGAAGGCGAGGAAGATATAGAGCGACCAGCCGGTGGTGAACTGGATCGTGGTGAAGCCGAGATCGAAATGCGGAGTCGGCACGCCCGGCAGGCCGTTCTCGCCGCCCGTCCACTCCGCCAGCGGATTGAACTCGACGAAGAAGAAAACCTCGGCGATCGCCACCGTGATCATCGCGAAATAGATGCCGGTGCGCCGCAGGGCGATCAGGCCGACGAGATAGCCGACGGCGGCAGCGACCACCATGCCGATGAACAAGGCGGTGACGACATGCGGAAAGCCCGCCCGCGTGAGCAGATACGCGGCGACAAAACCGCCGGTGCCGTAGAATGCCGACTGTCCGAAGGACAGCAGGCCGGTATATCCGAACAGGATATCGAAGCCGATGCCGAACAGGCCCCACACCAGGATGCGATTGACGGTGTTGGGCGCAAAGCCGAGATGCGGCAGGATGAACGGAGCGAGGATCAGGCCAAGAGCCGTCAGCGTCTCGATCACATAGGGGCGCTGTTTGAGCATGTCGGTCCCGAAAATCTCAGCCGCGGCTCGGTGCGCCGAGCAGGCCGTGCGGCCGCAGCAGCAGCACCAGAGTCATCGCCGCGAACAGCATGACGTAGGCATAGCCGGGGTTGATCATTGAGGTGATGCTGATGATCTCGCCGGCGATCAGGCCGCCGAGAATGGCACCGGGGAACGAGCCGACGCCGCCGATCACGACGACGACGAATGTCTGCACCAGGATCGCCTCGCCCATATCCGGCGTGAGCGACACCACCGGCGCATTGACGATACCGGCAAAGCCGGCGGCCATCGCACCGATGCCGAACACCACCATGAACACGCGATAGACGTTGATGCCGAGCGACGACACCATCACCGAATCCTCGATGCCGGCGCGCACGATCATGCCGATGCGTGTGCGGTAGAGGATGAGGAACAGCGCCAGCAATGCCACGGCGATGATCGCCACCAGCCAGAGCCGGTAGGTCGGATAGAACATGAAGCCGAGCGAGGTGATGCCGGCCAGCGCCTTGGGCGCCGGCACGGTCAGCGACAGGCTGCCGAAGATCAGCCGGACCACCTCGACGAAGCAGATGCTGAGGCCGAAGGTGACCAGAAGCTGGTCCTCGTCCGGCCGTCCGTAGAAGTGGCTGATGACCACCCGCTCCATCACCACCCCGACCACCATCACGAACAAGGAGCCCGTGATGACGGCCAGGATGAATGAATCGGTATAGCTGTAGGCGACATACCCGGCGTAGCCGCCGAGCATGAACATCGCGCCGTGCGCGAGGTTGAGGACGCCGAGCGTCCCGTAAATGATCGTCAGACCGGACGAGATCAGCGCCAACAGCGCGCCGAGCACCAGCCCGTTGAACATTTGCGAAACCAGATTCGCCCAGTTAATCACCGTTTACCTCGCGCACGGATTGATGGGTCAGGACGCGATCAGGTGTAATCGCCGAGCTTGCAGCCGAAGGCGTCGGGCTTCTGGATGACGCCATCGCCGGGGACGATATCGACGATGTCGTACCAGTCCTCCTTGTTCTTCATGTCGGCCTTTTTCTTGCCCTTGACGATGATCACCGGGCGCACGCACTGGTGATCCTCGGGGCGATAGTGGACGTCGCCGACCAGCGAGGGGATGGTGCCGCTCTTTTCCCATGCCTTGATGACGTCCGGCGGATAGAAGGTGCCAGCGTCCTCGACCATCCGCGCCCAGTGGACGATGCCCATATAGGCGTTCTCGGCGCCCCATTCCGGCTTGTAGCCGTACTTCTTCTCGAAGGCGGCGTTGAACAGCTTGGCGAGCGGATACTTGTCCTCGATCGTCCACCAGTAGTCGGTGGCCGCATAGACGTCTTCCATCAGGCCGCCGGTCTCGCGCGCCAGGAACGGCACCTGATAGGGCACGACGAGCTTCATCTTGTCGAGCACGCCGAACTGCTTGGCCTGCTGGGTGGAGAGCACGCAGTCGTGGCCCCAGTTGACGTTGATGAGCACGTCGGCGCCGGAATTGGCGACGTTGAGCAGATAGGAGGAATAATCGGGCGCGCCGAGCGGCGACACCTGGTTGGTGACCGTCGTCCAGCCCTGCGACTTGAGGTATTTCTCCACCGAGGCGGTGGTCGTGTGACCGTAGGTGTAGTCCGGCGTCAGATAGGCGGCCTTCTTGTTCTTGCCGAAAGCCTTGACCACCACCGGCCCGATCGCGTTCGCGGCCATCTCGCCGTAGAAGCACTGGCGGAAACCGTAACGCACGCAGTCCTTGCCGGTCGTATCGTTGGAGCCGGAAATCTGCGCGACGTAGAGCACCTTCTCGCGCTGGGCGAGCTTGTTGAGCGCCACCGCGACCGCCGAGGAGGTCGAGCCGGTCATCAGCACGATCTTGTTCTCGGTGATGAAGCGCTGCTGCGCCTGCACCGCCTGGTTCGGCTTGGCGGCCGAATCGGCGACCAGCAGCTTCACTTCCTTGCCGAGCACGCCCTTCTTGGTCTTCGGCGAGAGCTGCTTGACGAGATCATGGGCGGTGTTGAGATGCTCGACGGCGAGTTCGGCACCCTTGATTTCGTCCTCGCCCTGCACCGCATAGGTGCCGGTGCGAGGCGACGTCGAGCCGATATAGACCGTACCGCCCTGCGATCCCGCCGGCCATGTGCCGATCGGCGGCTGATCCGCCGCGAATACCGGCATCGAAAATCCCGGCAGCATCATGCCGCCTGCCAGACCGGCGCTCGTCTGCAGCAGCGTACGCCGGGACACGCCCGGCAACGCGGACGACTTTCCAGTCAGATCCTTAGACATCGATTGTCCTCCCGTAATGGTGACGTTCTGTTTCTTGAACCCCGCCGCCCGCCCCCGGAACGACAGCGAAATCACTCGTTCGCGGCGAGCAGCGACAGCTCTTCGCGACCCGATCCCGGATCACATCTTCTTATCTTGATGATCGAGAACTCAATCCAACTTTGGTTGGCGCAAGATGCGCGTGCTGCAATGCGACGATCATCAAATCGCCGCGCCACGCAGGCTGTTTCGATGCGTCGCCGACACGACCGGCAGTTGCCCCAGACGAAAGTCTATGCGCATTGCATAGCGCGCTCGTCTTCAACGTCTTTTCAGCTCGTCGCCGCAGCGCCCGGAGCCGCTGCCGGCGACGCTTCGGCGCGTCATGCGCGCATGCTCGCACTGCGGCATGAGCACCGGAAAATCGCGTCAAAAGATACAGTCGAAATCGATCATTCGGCGCTTCATCAACAAAAAATGGCCGGGCATCGGCCCGGCCATCCTGCATCGGCTCGAATCGGCTGCGCCTATCCGAGATCGAGGTCCTTGAAGAAGTCGTTGCCCTTGTCGTCCATGATGACGAAGGCCGGGAAGTTCTCGACCTCGATGCGCCAGATCGCCTCCATGCCGAGCTCGGGATATTCCTGCACCTCGACCTTCTTGATGCAGTGTTCGGCAAGGTTCGCGGCGGCGCCGCCGATCGAACCCAGGTAGAAGCCGCCATGCTTCTTGCACGCTTCGCGCACCTGCGCCGAGCGGTTGCCCTTGGCGAGCATCACCATCGAACCGCCGGCCGCCTGGAACTGGTCGACATAGGAATCCATGCGCCCCGCCGTCGTCGGCCCGAACGAGCCCGAAGCGTAGCCGTCCGGCGTCTTCGCCGGTCCGGCGTAATAAACCGGGTGATCCTTGAAATAGTCCGGCAGCCCCTGCCCGCTTTCCAGCCGCTCGCGCAGCTTGGCGTGCGCAAGGTCGCGCGCGACAATGATCGTGCCGGTGAGCGAGACGCGCGTCTTCACCGGATATTGCGAGAGCTGCCTGCGGATCGCATCCATCGGCTGGCGCAGATCGATCTGCACCACCTCGCCGCCGAGCTTTTCCTGATCGACATCGGGCAGATATTTCGCCGGATTGTGCTCCAGCTCCTCGAGGAACACGCCGTCGCGGGTGATCTTGCCGAGCGCCTGGCGATCGGCCGAGCAGGAGACGCCGAGCCCGATCGGCAGCGACGCGCCGTGGCGCGGCAGGCGGATGACGCGCACGTCGTGGCAGAAATACTTGCCGCCGAACTGCGCGCCGACGCCGGAGGCCTGCGTCAGCTTCAGGATCTCCTGTTCCATCGCCAGGTCGCGGAAGGCGTGGCCCAGTTCCGAGCCCTGCGTCGGCAGATTGTCGAGATATTTCGTCGAGGCGAGTTTCACCGTCTTGAGCGTCATCTCCGCCGAGGTGCCGCCGATGACGATGGCGAGATGATAGGGCGGACACGCGGCGGTGCCGAGCGTCATCACCTTCTCCTTGAGGAAGGCGATCATGCGGTCGTGGGTGAGGATCGACGGCGTCGCCTGGAACAGGAAGGTCTTGTTGGCGGAGCCGCCGCCCTTGGCGATGAACAGGAACTTGTACGCATCGTCGCCTTCGGCATAGAGCTCGACCTGCGCCGGCATGTTCGACCTGGTGTTCTTCTCCTCGAACATCGAGACCGGCGCGAGCTGCGAGTAGCGCAGATTGCGCTTGAGATAGGCGTCGCGCGCACCCTCGGCGAGCGCGGCTTCGTCGTCGCCGTCGGTCCAGATGGAGCGGCCCTTCTTGCCCATGACGATCGCCGTGCCGGTGTCCTGGCACATGGGCAGCACGCCGCCCGCGGCGATGTTGGCGTTCTTCAACAGATCGTAGGCGACGAACTTGTCGTTGCCGGTCGCCTCCGGGTCGTCGAGGATCTTGCGCAGGCTGGCCAGATGCGCCGGCCGCAGCAGATGATTGATGTCCTCGAACGCTGCTTCCGCCAGCCTGCGCATCGCCTCGCGCGAGACGGTGACGATCTCGCGCGGCCCGGCCGCCGTCTGCACCGTCTCGACGCTGACCCCGTCCCCGGTAATCAGGCGGTAGGTCGTCGTGTCCGTCCCGAGCGGGAAAAGCGGCGAGTGGGTATAGGTCGGCAGCGGGTTGGATGGAGCATTCATCGGAGGGTCCTCGAAACACGTCCAGCAGGGACTGTTTGGAGGGGTTCTAGGCATTTTTGCCGACGGGGGAAAGACACCCCGCGCCCGGCGCGCGCCCTCACACGGGGCGCGGGACTCCCGGTTCGCCGATCCCGCATTCCAGCGCGGCGCGGTCCCAGTGGCCGGTATCGGCGGCCGCCTCGTAGGTGGATTGCAGGAACGCCAGCACCATGCCGTCGGGATCGTCGGTGATACGCACCGCATCATATGGCAGCAGGAACTCCGACAGGTCGGTGCTGAAGAACGCCGCCGCCGGCTGCACCGCTGCGCGCGCGAAGCCGTCCGCCGCAGGATAGGCATAAGAGTAATAGGCGGGGTAATCGACGACCCCGCCGCCGCCGGGCCAGAATCCGGCGCTGGACACTTCATGCGAATAGGCTTCCTGCGCCACCGCGTTCGACAGGTTCGGCACGCCGCCCGGATGCAGCGGCGCGCGCCGCCCGGAAAAGCGGGTCACGGCCAGATCGAAGCTGCCCCAGAAGAAGTGCACCGGACTCGCCTTGCCGAGAAACCCGGTACGGAATTTCGTGAACAGACGGTCGCTCTGCATCAGGATGCGCCAGAAGCGGTTGGCGTAGTCCGCGTCGTAGGATCGATGCACGCGATCCTCGTCGAAGCGGATCGGATCGACGATCTCGTTCGGCATGGTGTGAATACGGATGTCGAAACGCAGTTCCGCCAGCGCCGCGAACACCGCCGCATAGAATTCCGCCACCGTCTGCGGCTTCAGCATCACCTGCCGGGTACGGCCCTCGTTATCGCGCAGCCACAGCACATGGTCGATGAAATCGAATTCGATCTCCAGCGTGCGGGCGCCATACGGAATTGCCGAGGTGGTCAGGCCCCGCGCCGAGACATAGAGCGTGACGTGCCAGGAATGGTTCAGCCATGGCGTCTGCGCGGCGCGGATCTTGCCGACGATCTGCGTCCATAGATGCAGCGTCTCGCAGGTATCCTTCCAGGCGGCATAGGACAGTTCGGGCCAGGCTTCGCGATGCGCTGATACGGACACGGCGCCCTCCTTGATGGCGGGATCATCGGTCGCGCGAGGTTATCATGGCCGCATCGCGTGGCACACTCCGTCTGCGAACCGCGAGCCGGTCGTCGCCACGCCGCAGGCTACGGCATCGCCTTGGCGACCAGTTGCACTGGATCGCTGACATTGGCGCTGCGCTCGCCGATGACGCAGTTGCGGCCGGCGGCCTTGGCCCGATAGAGCCGCCGGTCGGCGATCTCGAACAGGCTGTCGTAATCGGTGGCGTCGGTGGCGCAGGTGGCGATGCCGATCGACACGGTGACGCGCCCCGTCGCATTGCCGGAGGCGGCAATCGAGGCACGCAGACGCTCGCCGAGCACCACCGCCATCTCGGAATTGAGCCCTTCCGCCAGCACGACGAATTCCTCACCGCCAAAACGGAACACGGGATCGACCGAGCGGACCGTCGCCATGATCTCGGTGGCGATCTGCCTGAGCACGGCATCGCCGCGTGCATGGCCGAACCGGTCGTTGAAGCTCTTGAAGTGATCGATATCGATCAGCAGCAGGCTTACCGGATTGCCGGCGACGGCGGCACGCTCGACCAGCGCCCGGCCATGGGTTTCGAGCCGGCCGCGATCGAAAGCGCCGGTGAGCGCGTCGCGGCCGGAGCGGGACAGCAGATCCTCGTAGCGCTCGCGATAGGTGAGCATGTCGAAAACATCGGCGATCCGCGGCGCCTTGCCCGACGTGGCGGCGCGCGCGCGCTCGAAAAACCGCAGATAGACGGCGACGAACGCGCTGAACAGCGCGACGGCGGCGAGTTTCGCCAGCCAGCCGCCGACCAGCACGGCGGCATCCGCGCCGGTGAGGACGCGCAGGCCGATATAGAACGCCGCCTGATCGAAGCTCAGCACGACGGCGCCGACCACAGCGAGCCGTGCGAGCAACATCTGGCCGAGCCAGTTTCTCGCCTTCTCGTAAAGCAGGATGATGAGGATGCAGTCGGCGAACAGGACCAGCGTTCCCCAGACCATCAGCGCGCCCATCTCGTCGAGGAAGCCGAGATCGGCAAAACGGTCTGGCGTCAGCGCCGTGGGCCAGTGCCGGCGCATGAGGAACGCCAGCGCGAACAGCAGCAGGTTGCCGATCAGCAGACCGTAGATCGGCTGGCGCACCACTCTGGCATCCTCGCGGATATAGACGAGGAGCAGCAGCATCAGCTTGCCGGTGAACAGGATGGTCGAGCCGGGCGAGGCAACGATACCGCCGGGCAACGCGACATAGAAGATCGAGGCGAGATAGGTCTCGAGGAAGTGCATGACCCCGAGCGCGCAGAAGAACGCGCCGAGGCCCAGCCGTGCGCGCGCGCGAAACAATCCCGCCAACACGGCGAAATACAACGCGGCATCACCCGCGAGCAGCGCGACGTTCGACCATTCCGCCAAGGGCGCCTCTGCGAAACTTCTCAGCAAATGTCCCCGGCGAGCGAGGTCTCTGCCTTGCCTGCCGGAGTAATATCAGGACCCTTAATAAAGAGCGATGATGCACGATAAATTATCCCGAAAAACCAGACGGTTTCCGGAAACGGGCTAGCCGCCGTCGAGTTCGCGGTAGTGGCGGAAAATGCCGATCTGGTTGAACGGCAGGCGACGCGGCGAAGCCAGATAAGCGGCGATGCGCGGTCGCGCCGCCACCCGTTCGTGCAGTGCGGCACAACGCCCGCAGGCACCCAGCCAGTCTGCCGACGCTCGCGGAAACGCATAGCGCAGCCCGTCGAGCACCTGAAACAGCGACAGATCGGCGTAGCTGAGCCGGCGGCCGAGCAGATACGGTCCCTGCCGCAGGATCGCATCGAAATAGGAGAGATATTTCGGCGCCCGCTCGTCACGGAAGTGCCGGGTCCGGCGCAACGCCTCGCGCCGCTGATCGCGATAATACAGGCTGGAAGCGATCGGATGATGGGTGTCGTGAATCTCGACGATGAAATCGGCGAGCGTCAGTTGCAGTTGGTGCACCCACAGCCGGCCGTCGGCGCTGCGTGGCGCCAGCCCTTCGCGCTCGCCCAGATAGAGGAGAATATTGGCCGTCTGGCCGATGACCATGCGGCCGGCCTTGAGGAATGGCGGCGCGAAAGGCGGATGCGGGTCCTGCCGCATCAGTCGCTGCAACCTGTCGAGACCGTCTTTGCCACGCGCGACATCGACATAATCGGCGCCGGCCTCCTCCAGCGCCAGACGGACGAATTCGCCGCGTCCCTGAATATCCGGCCAATAATAGAGCTCGTAGGGCATGTCACCGCCTCCGCGCCGTCGGCTGTTGCGGGTCGCCCAAGCTTGTCGCAGAGCCGACATTTCCACAACCGAGCAATGGTCCGCGGCAGGCGGGGCGGCAATCGGCGTTTGAAATTTCGAGAATCGGCGCTAGAGCTTTCCCGCTTCTGATCGAATCAGAGGCGGAGTTCACGATTCCTGTTTTGACGCGTTTTCTTCACGCGAGCCGATATCCGCTTCGCTTGAAAACGCTGTAAAAGGCCGTCATGTCCCGCTCGCCGTTGCGCGTCGGGCGCTCGCGGACCGGTCTCGGCCTGTTCGCCACCCGCCCGATCAAGAAACGCACTATCATCATCGAATACAAGGGGCCTCGCATTACCAATGCGGAGGCCGAACGTCTGGAGGCGCGCGGCTCGCGCTATATGTACGAGCTCAACAGCCGCTGGACGATCGACGGTAAGGCGCGCAGCAATATCGCCCGCTACGGCAACCATAGCTGCCGGCCGAACGCCGAATCCGACGTGCTGCGCGGCCCGCGCGCCGAAGGCCGCAAGGGCGGCAAAGTCATCATCCGCGCCATCCGCAACATCGAGCAGGGCGACGAGATCACCTACGACTACGGCAAGGATTACTGGAACGCCTTCATCAAGCCGATCGGCTGCAAGTGCGACAGTTGCATGCGCAAGCGCAAGAAGCAGCGCGCCGAGGAACGCCTGAAACGGCTGCAGAAAAAGAAGCGCGAGGCCGCAAAGCTCGCCCGCACTGCCGCTGCCGCAGCGTCCGGTGCGATGACGGTGACGGGAACCGTCGGCCAGCAGCCGTCCAAAGCCCTGCCGGCCGCGCGCAAACCCGCAGCCAAGGCGAAGGGCAAGGCCGGGAGCACGGCCAGGGCAAAGGCAAAGGCAAAGGCAAAGGCAAACGCCAGGACCAAAGCCAAGACAAACGCAAAAACAAAAGCCCAGGCTAAAGCCAAAACCGGCAAGACGCCGGCGCGGCGCGGAACGGCGGCACGCCGATAGAGAATTCCGCTTCTGACGGCATCAGAAGCGAGGCTCTCGTCTTTTTATTCTGACGCGTCGTCTCGACGCGAACAGGCATTCACTTCGCGCAGAACGCTGCAGGACACGTCAGCGCCCATCCGCGCCCGGCGGCGCGGATGGCGTCTCATGCCGCTGCAGGCGGATCAGTTGACGGCAAAGCAATAGAGCAGGCCGTCGCCGCCGGTGCTGCGCAGGTCCGCCTGAGAGCAACCGCCGCCGGCGCCGCGCGAGGGATGCGACGAATTCCACGATTTCGCCGGCGCGCTGTCGTCGAGGCCGGTGCGGTCGGAATGCCCGAGCATCGCCGCACCCTGCGTGCCGCTCGTCCAGTTGCGGCAGGTGCGGTCATCCGTGCCAGTGAACGCGGTGCCGTCGGGCTGCGAGCCGGTCAGGATATCGTGGCGGTTGGGCGTATCGCCGCGGCCGTTGATCACCTCGCCCTTCTCGCTCAGCGCCGTCTGCTTGGTCAGGTTGTTGCTGCCGTGCAGTTCGGCGACGGTCTTGGCGATGACGACGCCCTTGGCGTTCTGCCAGGGGCCGTTGCCGATGCGGTCTTTCGCATTCACCGCTCCCTGCCCCTGGGTGCTCAGATAAGCGTGCCAGGTCTTGCCGTTCGAGCCGGCGGCCTGCGCCAGCGTCTGGCAATGCGCATCGGCGCCGGCGAGCCCGCCCAGATCGGCACCCTTGCCGATACCGGCACTGGTCACGAAGAACGTCATCGTTTGCGCGTTCTGGGCATTGGTGGCGTTGGTCGCGGCAAGCGACAGCGCGGCAACGGATACGAGCAGCGCCAGCGTCTTTCCAGTCATCCTGCGTTCTCCCTGTGTTGTCCTGACGGGCATCCGGCCGGCGCCCATCCGGATAACAACCCCGGCGGCCTGCCGTTCATCCATCTCGCCGCGGGATGATGGCAAGACGACGCAGCGCGCCGGAGGTATCGGGATCGCCCCGGTTCCGGATGTCCACCGGTATCGCCGCGACCGGAAAACGGGTACAAAAAAGCCCGGCACGCAGCCGGGCTTTTCCGTTTTCATCCGTTCATGACCGTGGGTCAGGTTCAGACCACCGCGAGATTGCCGGCGGCGGGGCGTCCACGCTCGGTCAGGACATCGTAGCTGACCTTCTGACCCTCGTTCAGTGAACGCAGGCCCGCGCGCTCCACCGCCGAGATGTGGACGAACACGTCACTCGAGCCATCATCAGGCTGAATGAACCCGAATCCCTTTTGTGTATTGAAGAACTTCACAGTGCCGACAGCCATCGTCTTTCCTTTGGTCGTGCAGTAAGCGCTCGAAACGGACATCGTCCGAGCGGCGCACCGGCAGGTTTCCGGAATGGTGTCTGACTGGCGGCCCGATGCGGAATCCGTGCCGGGTGCGAATCACGAGACGCAGCCGGAAGCCGGGTCGCGGCGCGCGACTTAAACGGGATCGCCGCGCCGGTCAATCGACCGCCCCCGGTGAAATAAGGTCATTTCGTGGTGATTGCCTGCCGCGGCACCGCTATGCGCCCGGCACGAACGCAAACGGGCCGGCGTTGCCGCCGACCCGTCGATCGTCTCTCAAATGCCGCCCGATCAGGCGGTCTGGATCGCCGACAGCACCCAGTGACCGCCCCGAGCGCGGGTGAAGGTCCACACCTCCACCGCTTCGGTCGGGCCGCCTTCGACAACCCGACCGCTGTCGCGCTCGACCATCCGGTCGGTGAGCGAGAACCGCATCGCCAGGGTCGCGTATTGCGTCGCGCCTTCGCTCCACGCTTCCGACAGATCACCCTGCAGGAGCTTGACGTCGGAAATCTCGTTGCGGACGCCGCGGCTGACATTGTCGGCGAGATCCTGCGCGAAATAGGAGAGCATCTCCGGCGTCACCAGCGCGCGCAGCGCCACCAGGTCCTCGCGACCATAGGCGGTCTGGATCTGGCCGAGCATGTCCTCGAAGGCGTCATAGTCTTCCGGACCGATGGTCACGTCGTCGACCGGCTGAGCGGTTGCGCTCGCGGACGCTGCGGCACCACCTGCGCCGCCACCGAGGGCGCTACCGAGCCCCTGGAACGAATTCGCCTGCGGCTGGCGCTCGTTCGGCCCGGCAAATGCCAGACCGTTGCCGTTGCGCCGCTGCCACCAGGCCCAGGCAAGACGTGCGACAATGACGATCAGGCCGATCTGCAACAACAGCCCGAGTATCGAGGCGAAGCCGGCCATATTGCCGAACAGGCCCTGGCCGAACAGCAGCCCGAACAGGCCGGCGCCGAGGAAGCCGGCAGCAAGGCCGCCGAGCAGGCCCGGGCGACTGAACAGCCCGCCGGTCGCACCGGCGCCCTGCGCCGCCGCGGCGGTCGGCTTGGACGGCTGCGTCATCGTGCGCTGGGTCGGCGCGATGTTGCCGGGCGCGGTCGGCGTCGCCGCCGGGGTCGAGAAGGTCCGCATACCGCGGCTGCCGCCACCGCGCGGGCGCGCATCGGCAACCTCAACCGCGATGAAGGTCAATGCCGTGGCAACGACGCCAAGCAGAAAAAGCAGCCGGGAGATTCGCATAAGCATCCCTTTGTTCCATGGCCGCCAAGAGGCGGCAGCGATGGAATATGGTGCGGTCCCGTTCCGCTGGTAAGAGGCGTCAGGGTCGCAGGATGCCGCGCCTCACCGGAAACCGGTGATCAAAACGTCGCATCCGGCTTCGGGCGAAGCACGGCGCCACGGCCGGACCGCTTCTTGCGGCCGGCCTCACCGGCCAGCCACAATTCGTTGTCCGCCAGCACCTCGTAGCTGCGGGCAATCGTGCGGTGGCCACGCCGTTCCTCGAGCGACTTCGACAGGCGGGCCAGTTTGAGATGTTCCGCCGCCTTCCTGCGCAGTTCTTCCGATTTCGGTGACATCGCACGCCTCCGGAAAAGGCCGGTGAACGACCTAGTCTGCCCGAGGCAGCAGGGTTTGGCCATCATGCGCCGCATCAAACCGCGGCTCAGGAGGCCATCGTCTCCTTCACCTGGGCGACGAGCTGTTTCAGCGTGAACGGCTTGGCCAGGAAGGAGAACTGCTCGCCCTCCGGCAGGCTTTTCTGGAAAGCCTCTTCCGCATAGCCCGACACGAAGATGACCTTCAGTTTCGGGTTGCGCTGCCGCAGTTCGCGCAACAGCGTCGGCCCGTCCATCTCCGGCATCACCACGTCGGAGACGACGAGATCGACGCCGGACTCCTCGTCGAAGATTTCCAGCGCTTCCAGCCCGTTGGCCGCCTGCAGAACGGTATAGCCCCGCGACGCAAGGCCGCGGGCATTGAGCGCGCGCAGCCCCTCCTCATCCTCGACCAGCAGTACCGTCCCCTGCCCGGTGAGATCGACGGCGGCGCGCTTCACGTCCTCGGCAGCGGCGATGACATGCGCCGATGCCGCCTCGGCGGCCGGCGGCACGTCCTGTGGCGCTTCCGTGGGCACGAAGCGCGGCAGGAAGATGCTGAACACGGTGCCGCGGCCGGGCTCGGAATCGACATAGACGAAGCCGCCCGTCTGCTTGACGATACCGTAGACAGTGGACAGACCGAGACCGGTGCCCTTGCCGACCTCCTTGGTGGAGAAAAACGGCTCGAAAATCTTGTCGACGATATCGGCCGGGATGCCGGTGCCGGTATCGGTCACCTCGATGCGGACATAATCGGCCGGGGGCAATCCCTTGTACGGCAGCCGGGCGCTCTCGTCCGTCGCGACATTGCCGGTGCGCACGGTGAGCTTGCCGCCCTCCGGCATCGCATCGCGTGCATTGACCGCCAGATTGACGATCACCTGCTCGAATTGCGACAGATCCGCCCTCACCGGCCACAAATCGCGTCCGTGCACGACGTCGAGCGAGACCTTCTCGCCGAGCAGCCGCTTGAGCAGCATGCCGAGATCGCTGAGCCGCTCGCCGAGATCGAGCACCTGCGGCCGCAGCGTCTGCCGACGCGAGAACGCCAGCAGATGCCGCACCAGGCTCGCCGCCCGGTTGGCGTTCTGCTTGATCTGCATGATGTCGGCAAACGACGGATCGGTCGGCTTGTGAGCGTTGAGCAGGAAGTCGGTCGCCATCATGATGGCGGAGAGCACGTTGTTGAAGTCGTGCGCGATGCCGCCGGCGAGCTGGCCGACGGTGTCCATCTTCTGCTGCTGGTTGGCGCGGATTTCCAGCGCCCGCTGCGCCGTGGTTTCCAGCACGTAGACAATCGCCGCCTCGCCGTCGCGGTCGGCGTCGTCGACCGCGGAGACGAAGAAGGTCGCCGAACGCTCGCCCGGCCCTTCGAGTCCGGCATCAACCGGCGTCAGATCGCCCTGCCCGTCCGCAGCCCGCGCGATCATCGCTTCGAGCGCGCCGCGCTCGCGCGGTGTCACCACCGTCAGGATCGAACGATCGTCGGTCAGGCTGTTCTGGAATAGCCGCGCGAACAGCGCATTGGAGCGCGCGATACGGCCGGCGCGATCGACCGTGGCGATCGCGAGCGGCGTATTCTGGAAAAAGCGCATGAAGCGCACTTCCGCGGCGCGCAACGGATCGGCGCCCTCGCGCGCGCGGTTGATCACCAGCGTGCGCGACAGGCCGGCGCTGCCGTCGGCGCCGAAAGCGACCTTGTGGAACAACCGCGCCGGCAATGGCTTGCCGGTACGAGTCTTGAGATCGAGGTCGACGGTTTCGGTCTTCACCTCGCCCGGCGTCGCACGGAACGCAGTCAGCAGCGCCGCGCCATCACCGGCGACGATGTCATCGAGCCGCAGCGCCCCGGTGCCGACATGCGCGAGATCGTGGTCGAGCCAGTTGGCAAGCGTCGCATTGAGATAGACGATGCTGCCCGCCGCATCGACGGAGAAGAAGCCGGCCGGCGCGTGGTCGAGATAGTCGATGGCGTGCTGCAATTCCTGGAAGACGTTTTCCTGCCGGGCGCGGTCGCGCGTCACGTCGGCGACCGACCAGACGGTGAGTTTGCGGTCCTGCTTGCTGTCGCCGAGCGGTCGCACCCGCAATCGCAGCCAGCGCGCCGGCGCATCACCGACGCCGCCGAGGCGGACCTCCTCCTGCAGACGCTGGCCGTCGCGCCCCGCCTTCAGCAGCCGGTAGATCGCCTCCGAGACGTCGGGATCGCCGGAAAAGGCGCGCTCGATCGGCCGCACGTCATCCGGCCCCGACGAGCGGATCAGATCGAGATAGGCGGCGTTGGCATAGAACACACGGCCGTTGTGGTCGGTGACCACCATGCCGACATCCGCGCCGTCGACCAGCGCCTTGGCGACCGGATGCGAGCCGGACTGTCCCTGCATCTGCAGCATGCCGGCCGCCATGGCAAACAGCGAGAACACGCCGATCGTCGCCAGGAAGGCCAGCACCGCCATGATATAGGGCTCGGCATGGGTGCGCCCGATGAAGACGAGCCCGGCCGCGGTTCCCACCAGCGCAACGGCGATCGCCAGCACCATGCCGACGCTGCCGCTGCGCGGCGCGCGGTCGGTGCGGTCGAAAGCCGGCCGGCTGGTCTGCGGATCGCCGGAAGCTACAGGCTCAACGCCGTCGCGTCCGTGATCCTGGCGTCCGTGATCTTGCGCCGTCATCGCTGGAGAGCGCCTCGCGGGGCAGCGCCGCCGGGCGCGCCCTGATTCGTCCTGGTTGCGATCCTCAGTGCCCCAGGCCGGGCGGTTCGCGCAAGAGGCTGGCGGCATCGGCTTCCGCTCCGATGCCGCGGCCACGGGCGTTGCCCTTCCCGTTCCGTCACCGCATCGCTCCGCGCAGCCGCATGACGAAGCCGATCACCTCGGCAACCGCCTTGTAGTGCTCCGGCGGAATGGCCTCGTCGATATCGACCGTAGCATAGAGTGCGCGCGCCAGCGGCACGTTCTCCACCATCGGCACCGAATGTTCGGCGGCGACCGCCTTGATCTTCTGAGCCAGCACGTCGACGCCCTTGGCGACGCAGACCGGCGCGTCCATGCCGCGCTCATAATGCAGGGCGACGGCATAGTGCGTCGGGTTGGTGACCACCACGGTGGCCTTCGGCACGGCGGCCATCATCCGCTTCGCCATCCGTTTCTGGCGCAATTGCCGGATCTTGCTCTTGATCGCCGGGTCGCCGTCGGTCTGCTTGAACTCGTCCTTGATCTCCTGCAGCGACATCTTCTGCTTCTGGTACCACTGCCGGTACTGGAAGAAGAAATCGGCGGCGGCGACGAATGCCAGAATGGCAACCACCGCCCCCATCAGCTTCAGCGACAGCGAGACGATCAGCGGCATCAGCGCCGCCGGATCGGTCCACACCAGATGCTCCATCCGGTTGCGTTCCGGCCACATCAGCACCGTGAGCACGGTGCCGACCAGCGCCAGTTTGAGAATGCCCTTGATGAAATTGGCGAGCGCCACTTTCGAGAACAGTCGCTTGAGCCCGGCAAGCGGCGAGATCTTCGACAGTTTCGGCGTGATCGCCTCGGTGGAAAACACGAAGCGATGCTGGATGAGATTGGCGCCGAGCGCCGCCAGCATCACCAGCAGGATCGGGATGGCGATCGCCGCCAGCACTTCCAGCCCCAGACGCTGGGAAAGGGCGATGAGGCCGGCGCCGTCGGTGCGCAGACTGTAGGAATTGGCAAGCAGCCCGCGGAAGGTCGAAGTAAGGCCCGCCCCCATGCTGCCGGAAAAGATCGACAGCGCCAGCGTCGCGCCGGCAAAGATGAACCAGGTATTGACCTCCTGGCTCTTGGCGACGTCGCCGCGCTTGAGCGCATCGTCCAGCCGTTTCTGGGTAGGGTCTTCTGTTTTCTCGGTATCGTCCTGGCCCTCGGCCATTCCGGATCCCCTTGTGCTTGCTCAGCGCGGCGTCAGTTCGCCGAGCACGCCCTGCAGATAGTCGAGGAACGAACCCATCATCGCGCTCATCACCAGCACGAGCAGCGCAAGACCGAGCATGATCGACAGCGGCAGGGCGACGAAATAGACCTGCATCTGCGGCATCAGCCGCGCCAGCACGCCCAGACCGAGATTGAACAGGATGCCGAACACCAGGAACGGCGCCGCAAGCTGGATGCCGATGCGGAAGGCAGCCGCCACCGTGCGGGTGATCAGTTCGGCGATGTCGCCGGGGATCGGCATTTCGCCCGGACGGAACAGCCGGTAGCTGTCGTTGAGGGCGGCGATCACCAGATGATGCATGTCGGTGGCGAAGATCAGGGTGATCGCCAGCACGGTGAGAAAGTTGCCGACGATGACGCCCTGCTGGCCCTGCGTCGGATCGACGGCGGTGACAAAGCCAAGGCCGAGCTGCTGCGCCACCACGGTGCCGGCGACCTGCAAGGCCGAGATGGCAAGCCGCGCGGTGAGGCCGAGCACGAAGCCGATCAGCAATTCCTTGCCGAGCATGACCAGCAGCGCCCCCCAGGCGGAGAGATCGACGGCATAGTCGGCGCGATGCAGCGGCAGCAGGATCGCCGTCAGCACCAGCGCGAGCGTCAGCCGCATGCGCGCCGGCACCGAACTTTCGCCGATCGCCGGCAGCAGCATCACCATCGTGCCGATACGGGCGAAGATCAGAATGAAGGCGCCCGCCAGCGCCGGCAGGAAGGAAATGTCGATGCGCATTGGCCTCAGCCGCCGGCGACGATGCGCGCCGCGATGCGCGTCATCTGCCCCTGAAGCGCCTGCGCCATGAACGGCAAGGCGACCAGCATGGTGACGAAGATCGCCAGGATCTTCGGCACGAAGGCGAGCGTCATCTCCTGAATCTGGGTCAGCGCCTGCAACAGCGAGATGGCGACGCCGACGGCAAGCCCGACGAGCATGATCGGCGCCGACACCAGGATCAACGTGACGATGGCGTCGCGCGCCACGTCGAGCACTTCGGGACCGGTCATGCTGCGTTCAATCCTGTTGCGGCTGTTCGGCGATGCGGGCCGGCCTAGATCGGCATCCGCATGATGTCTTCATAGGCCTGGATCACCCGGTCGCGCACCGCGACCACGGCATCGATCGCCACCTCGGTTTCCGAGACGGCGGTGACGACATTGACGATGTCGGCATTGCCTTTCGCCATGCCCTGCATCTGCGCATCGGACTTGCGGCCGGTCTCGGCGACCGAATGCAGCGCCTCCTTGAGCATCTGCCCGAAGCCGCCATCCCCGCCGCCGAGGCTGGTCTTGGCGACGCCGGCGGCGCCGGACGGATCGGCGAGCCGCGCCATCGCGGCATAGGCACTGGTGGCGGACAAAGGTGACGTCATGGCTCGCTCTCCCCCGCCGGTCGTCCGGCGCTGCCTCAGGCTTTCAGAATGTCGATAGTGCGCTGGATCATCCGGCGGGTGGCGCCGATGACATTGACGTTGGCTTCATAGGATCGCTGCGCCTCGCGCATGTCGGCGACCTCGATCAGCGGATTGACGTTCGGATAGCGGACATTGCCGCTGGCGTCCGCCGAGGGATGGCCCGGCTCGTATTTGATCCGGAAATCCGACTGGTCGGTGCGCGTGCGGCCGACGGCAACCAACTGCGCGCCGAGCGTGCGATCCATTTCCGAGCGGAAGGTGAGGACCTTGCGACGATAGGGGTCGGCACCCGGCCGCTGCGGCGTCGAATCGGCGTTGGCGAGGTTCTCGGAGATGATCCGCATGCGACTCGCCTGTGCGCGCAGGCCGGAGGCCGCGATGCTCATGCTCTTGAGGAAATCCATGCTGGTCCAGCCTCCCTTGCCGCGGCGTCAGCGTTTGCCCATCGCCGTCTTGAGCAGCGCCAGGCTGCGGCTGTAGAGCGCGGTGGCCGCCTGGTAGTCCATCTGGTTGGATGCAACCTTCATCATCTCGTCTTCGAGGCTGACGACATTGCCGGCGGGCCGGATCTCGTAGCCGCGCCCCGCCTCGCTGCGGAATTGCGAATCGCCGCTGCCCGCCATGCCGGCGAGATGGCCGCTCGCCGTCTGCTGCAACGCCACCGATGTGACGGGCCGCGCCACCTGCACCATCTGCTCGTCGAAGCGCAGCGCCGAGAGGTCGCGCGCCCGATAACCGGGAGTGTCCGCGTTGGACACGTTCTCCGCGAGGACGCGCTGGCGGTCCTGCTGCCAGAGCATCCGGGATTTGAGCATCGACAGGATGGGCAGATCGGCTAATCCCATGGCCTGTTTCCCAGCTCCCGGTTCCCCCGCGCCATCCGGCGGCGGGCGCGCCAACCGGCGCTAGGCAGACTTTGCCGGGCGTATGGTTAATGGGCGGTTAAAATGCGGTGCGAGCGCCCTCCGCCGACGCAACCGCGGGTGTACCCATATCGGCCGGCGCCATCGGGGCGAATGGGGCTTTGCCAAGGGAACGGCATGACATTATTAATTGTTTGTTAGGGCGCGGAGCGGCAAATGTTGCCGCAAAGTGTTAACCATTTGGCTCACACGGCTGATCCGCGGCCGTCGTACAAACTCCGGAGAGCGTTCATGTTCGATAGCCTGTTCGGCTCGGAGCCAAGCGTCGCAAAATTCGTCATCGCGTTCGTCGTGGTGATCGCGCTGATTGCGCTCGCCGCCTGGCTGGTGCGCCGGTTCGGCGCCTCGCGGCTCGGCAATGGCGCGACGCGCGGCCGCCAGCCCCGCCTTGCCGTGATCGACGCCGCCTCGGTCGACGGTCGTCGTCGGCTGGTGCTGATCCGCCGCGACAATATCGAACACCTGCTGATGATCGGCGGGCCGAGCGACATCGTCATCGAGCCGAATATCGTGCGCGCCAGCACGCGCGACACGACCCGGGACGCCCGCCTCGCCACACCGGACAGCATCGGCCGCGGACAGACGGCCGACCTCGGCACGTCCTGGCCGCTTCAGCCTTCTGTGGAACCGGCTGTGGCCGCTCCGGCCCGGCATCTGCGCGCCACCTTCGGCGAAGAGACGCACTGGAACGGCAACAGCCCGCTGGCGGAAGCGGCGCATGACGACCTCTCAACCCATCATGAACCGGCAAAAGCCCGCACGGAATCGCCGGCCGGCAAGCCGGCCGGCCTGGCCGCGGACGTCTCCGCAAGGCTCAATCCGCCGCCCACCCCGTCGACCGAACCGTCATTCGGCCGCCATGCTCCGTCAGAGCCGCCCGTGGCGTCAGCGCCGCAAGCTGCGCCGCCGGTCGAGCCGGTGCGCCGTCATCCGCCGGAGTCGGAATTCGACAGCCGCCGCAGCGATCGCAATCTGGCGGAAATGGCCTCACGGCTCGAAGCGGCCCTGCGGCGTCCGCCGCCACCGCCGGAAGGCCGGCCGCCGGTCACCGACGCGCGCGCCGTCGCCCCCAAGCCGGCGGCACCCCGGCCGAAAGTCCCCGACGTGAAGGCGCCGGGTAGGATTGCCGAGGTCAGGGCGCCGGAAGCGCCAATGCCGGAGAACAAGTCACCGGAAATCACGGCGCCCGAGATCAAGGCGCAAGAGACCAAGGCGCAAGAGGTCAAGGCTCAGCAGACCAGGGACAGCAGAACACCCGGCACCGCCGCGCCCGAGATCAGGCCGGCCGCAGCACCGTCGGTTGCGCCGGAGCGCCATGCCGCCGAGACCGGCAACATCCCGACGACCAAGATTCCGACGACTCAGGCGCCGAAGCCGGCCTCGAAGTCGATCTACGATAACCTCGAACAGGAGATGGCGAGTTTGTTAGGGCGTCCCGCCAATAAATAATGACTCGTCGACATCGCGCCGCCGGCTGCCTTGCGGCAGCCGCCGCAGCGCTGCTCCTGACCGCGGCCCCGGCTGCTGCCCAGGACATTTCGATCAACTTCGGCCAGGGCTCCGGAGTCACCGAGCGCGCGATCCAGATGATCGCGCTGCTGACGGTGCTGTCGCTTGCGCCGTCGATTCTGGTGATGATGACGTCATTCACGCGGATCGTCGTCGTACTGTCTCTGCTGCGCACCGCACTCGGCACCCAGACGGCGCCGCCGAACTCGGTCATCGTCTCGCTGGCGTTGTTTCTCACCGCCTTTGTCATGGGGCCGGCGCTGCAACAGGCCTATGACGTCGGCCTGCGGCCGCTCGCCAACAACGAGATCACGCTGGAGCAGGCCTTCGAGCGCGCGTCCGGGCCGCTGCGCGCCTTCATGCAGAAGAACGTCCGCGAGAAGGACCTCAAGCTGTTCGTCGATATGGCTGGCGATACGGCCGCGACCACGCCGGAAGAGGTGTCGCTGCGGGTGCTGGTGCCGGCATTCATGATCTCCGAGCTCAAGCGCGCCTTCGAGATCGGCTTCCTGCTGTTCCTTCCGTTTCTGGTCATCGACCTCGTCGTCGCCTCGGTGCTGATGTCGATGGGCATGATGATGCTGCCGCCGGTGGTGGTGTCCCTGCCGTTCAAGCTGATCTTCTTCGTGCTGGTCGACGGCTGGAGCCTGGTCGCCGGCTCGCTGATCCAGAGCTACACTGGATAGAGCGCGTCGTTTCGGAGACGGTTCGCCGCAGCCCCCCCATCGGACAGGCTCGGGTGCCGCCGCTACCGCCGTCACCGGGATGGCGCCTCAGCCTCGCGCATCGACGCCAAGGAATACTGCAGCAGGCCGCCGGATCGCCCCGCCCCCTCGCCATAGCCTGAGCCTGAGCCTAAGCCTGAGCCTGAGCCTGGCGAACGAGTAGCTGCTCGCTCCGGTCAAAACAGCCTTCCCCCTCGGCTGCCCGACGTCAGACCAGGCCTTCACCGGCCGAGGCCCGTCCTCTCGCCGCACCGAAAGATATTGACGGCTCAAATGGCGCATGCGAGCGTTCAGGCAAACGATTGCCTAATTGGGCTCAGGAAGACCAACGGGAGGACTTCGATGGCTGCCAGGTTTCTGCATCGCATATTGTTCGGCGTTTCGGTGGCGGCGTTCGCGGGCGCCGCGAGTCAGGCTTACGCCCAGAAATCCGCAGATGCCTACCCGACCCAACTGGTACGGATCGTTGTGCCGGTTCTGGCCGGCAGCAACAGCGACACCCTTGCACGCGCTCTCGCTGACAAGCTGGGCCAGATGTGGCCGCAGCAGATCATTGTCGAGAACCGTCCCGGGCTCGCCGGCATCGGCAGCGTCGCCAAGAGTCCTGCGGATGGCCACACCATCCTGCTGAACTCCAACGGTCATACCATCATCAACAATATCTCGGCCAACCTGCCGTTCGATCCGGTCAAGGACTTCGTCGGCGTCACCCATGTGGCATCGATGCCGCTGATCGTGACCGTTCCACCCGATTCGCCGGCAAAGACCCTCAAGGAACTCATCGCGCTTGCCCAGGCGAATCCCGGAAAACTGAACTACGCATCGCCCGGTCTGGGCACGACCACCAACATCGCGACGGTGCTGTTCATGCACATCGCCAAGGTCAACATGCAGCACGTTCCCTATAAGGGAACACCGGACGCCCAGACCAGCGTCATGCGTGGCGATACGGCGATGTTCTTCGCGCCGTCGGCCGTCGGCCAGGACCTGATCCAGAGCGGCAAGCTGCGCGCACTGGCGGTGTCGGGTACCAAACGCCTCGACAGCCTCCCGGATGTCCCGACCTTTGCAGAAGCCGGGCTGCCTGAATTCGTTTACGACGCGTGGTTCGGAATGCTGGCGCCCACCGGCACCCCGCCGGCCGTGCTGCAGAAGATCAGCAGCGATATCGGCAAAGTCCTGCAGATGCCCGACATACAGAAGCGTTTCGCGTCGCAGGGCGTGGATACGGTGTGGTCGACACCGGAGCGCTTCGATGCCGTCGTCAAAGCCGATACAGCCAGGTTCGGCGAACTATTCAGCAAGGCACAGAAGAAGTAACGCCGGCGCAGCTTCGCTTCTACTTCCGGCAGAAGCGAAGCTCTAGCGCCGCGCGATGGAGCCGGTCGTCCCGGCCGCCACACGCGCCCGCGGCGGCAGCGCCGCCTGCCGTTCCGGTGCCAGCGAAACCGGCCGCGATATCGCACCGGTTTCCGGATAGCGCTCGCGCATCAGCCGCAGCAGCCCGTCGAGCGCATCATAGGAGCCGACATTGCTGGCGATTGTCGGGAACTGCACATTGGCGGCTCCGGCCGGTCCGGTCACCAGATCGAAGGCGTCGCGCTCGGGCCCGTCCGCCATCTTCGCGGCATAGCGCTCGCGTAGCCGCGCCAGATCGATCGCATCGTCGGTCAGCGCATAGCCGACCGCCGCGCGCAGGATGTCGGCGCGCTCGGCCGCAGTCAGCGGCGCGAAGTCCTTCCAGCGGTTGCCGTAGAGCTTCTCGAACTGCCCGGCGGCGGCGCTCCAGTCCTTTGCCTGCCAGAGAATATCGGCGCGCAGCCGCGTCGCCTCGCGGCTCGCATCCTTCTCGATGATTTCCAGCGCCAGCGGACCGCGCCCGCGATCGGCGAGCGCGCGCGCCTCGAGCAGCAGGCGCTGGGCACGCAGTTCGTTCGACAGGTCGCCGGTCCGCGTCGTGCGCAACGCAGCCAGCGCACGATCCGGCTTGCGGTTCATCAGATAAATGACCGCCAGCCGCGTCGCCACCTGCGCCCGCGCCGCGCCCTGCAGACGATGATCGACCTGGTGCTGCAGCAGTTCGGCCGCCTGATCGAGCAGGTCGACTGCCGCGAGCCGCTCGGCAAGACGCCGAATCATCTCGTCGCCGCGACGGCCGATCGGCGTCAGTTCGCGATAGTCATAGAACAAGCCGAGAGCTTCCACCGGCGGCATCGCGTCGCTGCCGCCGGCCAGGAACAGGCTCTCGAAGGTCGTCGCGGCATCGTCGTGAATCTTGCGCGTCGTCGCCGAATTCGGATGCGCCAGCAGCGCCGCCCGCATCACCCGGAAGGCGTCGCGATAGCGGGCATCCTGCGTGTAGAGTTGCGCCAGCAGCAACTGCCCTTCCGATTCCGTCTCGTCGCCGCGCCAGACTGCGGTCAGCGTTTCCAGCGCCGCGATCATGTCGGGGCGGCTGATCTCGCCCTTGGCATGGCGCATCACCAGTTCGCGCAACCGGCCCTGCGCTGCGGCAATGCGATCGTCGGAGTCCGTGGCGATACGATATTGCCGCAGCGCCTCCGTCGGCTGCCCGAGCCCTTCCGCGACGCGGCCGTTGAGCACCGCCAGCGTCGGCTCAAACCTGGCCGGTACGCCGATCGTCTCGAACTCGTTCAACTGCCGTTGCGCGCCGGCGAAGTCCTGCAGCGCGATCGACGAACGCGCCGACTGCCGCAACGCGAAGCGCTGCAGTTCGACCGGCAAGCTCGCCACCATCACCTGCGCATCGCGAAAGCCCTCGCGCGCATCCGCGAAGTGCCCTTGATCCGCACGCGCCACCGCACGCCACACCGGCGCATCATATTGCTTGCCGATCAGCGGATCGGCGAGATCGCGCAGCGCCGCGGCGGGACGGTTGAGCATGACATTGGCGATAGCACGCAGCACCAGCGCGCCGGCGTCGTCGCTGGACGACCCGTCCCCGGCGAGAACGACATCGAGCACCGCCTTGGCTTCCGGATACATGTCGCGCGCCAGATAGAAACGCGCCAAGTCCAGCCGCGCCGACAGCCGCTTGTCGGCCGACGAGGCCGCCGCTCTGGCGATCAGTTCGGTTTGCCGGGTGCGGAAATCTGCCTGCTGGTCGAAGCCCCAGACCTGCGTATCGAGCGGCGCGCTGCGCGACAGCGCTGCGGTCGCCGGATTGACCGCGTTCGACAGCGTCAACCCGCCCGGACGGCTCAGGACGACGCGGCCGGCATCGATCTCGGCGGTGACGTCATCGGCCAGCGGCCGGGCAACCACGCCGTGCATCGTCGGCAGCATGGTCAAATCGACGAAAGATTGCAGGCGCGCCACACCGCGCGGTGGACCGAGCGCGGTGGTGACCAGCAGTTCGTCGTGCAGATCCGGATCGACGAGCCGGTGCACCGCACGCGACGCGTCGAATGGCACGATGATCGCCGCGCGTTGCGGATTGGCGACATTGCGCGCCACCACCAGGTCATGCGACGGCGTATTGGCAGGCGATATAATGGCAGGCGACGCGGCGGCAGAGCGGTCGCCGAGGGTCATCAGCCAGCCCTGCGCCTGCGGCACGAGCGCGGTGAGGCGCGGCCGGTCGAGTTTGAGCCGCACCACCGCGAGGCCGGGCGCAGGCCGGGTCAGGATCGCGTCGCGGAAAACCGGCTCGCTGCCGGGCTCAACCGCCTGCAACGCCGACAGGTCGATCGCGCGGGTCGTATCGAACACCAGCCAAACCGTATCGGCGCGCCTGAAAGCCGCCGCCGGGGTCGCCGCGGCAAACGGGAATGCGAGGGTCACCGCCTCGTCCTGGCGGCGCATCGCAACCTTCAGCGCCCCGTCCGGCGACGCGGCAACGAACGACGGCGCGGCAGCGGTGGATGGCATTGCCGCCTGCGGACGCGAAGCAGACGCGTCCTGCGGCCGATCGGCCGCTGCAGCCGCAACGCTCGGCGCAGCCGCCGGTGCCGGCGTTGGTGCTGGCGTCGGTTCGGGTTTCGCCGCTGCGGCGGCGACATCGCTCTTCGCCGGTGCGGCATCGGCGTCAACGCGGGGATTCTCGTTCGGCGCGAGCGGCGCCGGCTGGCGAGCCGCGCGCGGCGCACCGGCAGCCGGTACGGTCTCCGGCGCTTTCAGGCCGGCAGGCGGCGCCTTCTCCCGAGCAGTTCCATCCCGAGCGGCAGCACTCTTGTCGGCCTGATCCTTCGCGCCTTTATCTTCGGCACTGCTGTCCTTGGTACTCGCATCCTTCGCGCTCTTGTCCTTGGCATCAGTCTGCTGCGGCGCGCTGACATCGACGATATAGGCCTGGTCCTCGCGGAAGGTGCGGATCTCCGCCGGCTTGCCGAAGCGGAAGGAGACGGCGGCGTGACTCTTGTCGAGTTCGCTATCGATGCTCGCGACCATGGCCGGCAGACTGTCGCGCGTGTCTCCGAGATCGAAACTGATCGGCGTGCCGAATTTGAGCGTCAGCATGTCCGCCGTTCGCTCGGTGCTGACCGGCACTCCCCGTGGCAGGCCGAAGACATAACGCGTGAAGGTCGGCTGCACCCCGACCTTGACACGCACTGTCGGCACCGGCGGTGCCGCAGGCTCCAGCGCCCGCAATTTGCGTTCCGCCTCGCGGGCGCGCCGGGCCAATTCCTCGACGACCTCCTGCGGCAGGCTGGGCAGCGGCCCCGTCCAGTCGGCGGGCAGCAGGTCGATATATATCCGTTCGCCCGCCATCTGGCGGTTGAGGCGCAGCTTGCGGGTGAGCGCAATGCGGATGCCGGTGCCATCCGGGTCGCGGCGCGAGACACTGAGATAGTCGCGCGCGGCGCCGAGCGCATCAAGCGGCACCGCGACCGGCCTCGAGAAGCCGATGATCAGGATATTGCCGGAGATCTGCGCCTCGGCGTCGAGCGCCTCGGCCATTTGGAACACCAGGCGGGCATAGCCGCCGGCGGTGGAGACCGACAATTGTCCGGGAACGTCCCCGGCGTTAACCGGGCCGGAGCGCATCGCCAACGGACCGGATGCCCCCTCGCCTTGCGTCTGGGCCGCCGCCGGCGACCCGCAAGGCAGCGCCACGGCGAGCGTCGCCGCTAGACACAAAGCGCGCCGGTCCGCCGCGCGGAAACAGTCGAGAAACGCACGCATACGCCTACTCACGACGGCCTTTCTGGCCGCTACGACACCCACCCTAGATTGTTGCGTTTAATGGCGGCTTAACCGTGCACGACCGGCCGCCATATGCGGCGCGGGCTTTTCAGCGCTCCGCCGGCCGGCCCTCGATCTTCGGCAGATCGGCCGAACTGGCCGAGGCGCTGCCCCCGGCGCGGCGCGCCAGCTCGACGGTGAGCTTCTCGGCTGCCTCCGAGGTCATCGCCGCGAGGACATCCGCCAGGCGGCGCGGGTTCATCTGCGTCGCCACGTCGACCAGGATGCGCATATCGAGGCGGTCAAAAATCCGCGCCGCATCCTTGGCCTTCATGTTTTCGTACATCGTTACCAATGACTTGAAGCGGGCCGTCTCGGCCTCGTCGCGCTGCTTCAGCGTCGCATTGATGCGCGTTTCGATGCTCTTCAACTCGTTGGCGCGCGATTCCATGCGCTGCTCGGCCGCTTTCAGCAGGCTCTCGCGCATCTCGATCTCGCGGTTGCGCTCTTCCAGCGCATGCCGCCGATCCCCCAGCCGTTCGAGAATGGCGCGTTCGCCGGGCGACGGCAGCTGGTTGGGAATGACGCCGGAAGCGTCCGGCACCGGTTGAGGCGGCGGCGGCTCCTTGCTCACCTTGAGCGGAAGATCAGCGGCCGGGTCCTTTTTCTTATCGTCCGGCTTCTTGTCGTCCTGCTTCTTCGCATCCGGCACCGAGCCGGTCACGTCGGGAAAATTGAAGGCCTGCGCCGCCCATGACTGCTGTTGCCGTTCGCCCGCGCCGGTGAGGCGCGTGCCCGCAGGCGGTGCGGTGGTGACCGTCAGCGTGTCCTGCCCGCGGCTCGCCAGACGTTCGCCGAGCGTATAGCCGCCGTCGAGCACGATGCCCATCGTCTTGAGGACGAACAGCGCGCCGGTCGCCAGCAGGACGATCGGCAGCAGCCGGACATCGGGCAGAAATCGTAACATCAGGCCGCCTTGCTGCCCGTCGCCAGCCGCATCCGGGCCCGTTCCGCGAAAGCTGCAGCAGCCGCGACCATGCCGCTGGTATCGCTCGCCGCCGGCGCTTCCGGCGTTCTGGTCAATGGCCGCGACACAGCAACAATGCCCGCGAGCTTGCGCATCAGGAGATCGGCGGCCTCGATCTGCTTCTCCAGTTCAACCGTCAGCACTTCGCCCTGCGCAAGATGCTGCACCAGCGTCTGGTCGGTCTTGCTGGCGGTGAGCTTGAGGTCGTTGATCGCCCGCTCGGCGATCTCGGTCGCCGTCACCAGTTCACCGATCGTGCCGCGCAGCGACTGTTCGTCTGCCTTGAGCAGACGAATCTGCTTGTTGAGACGCACGCAATAGAGAATCGTCAGCAGCAGCAGGACCGCGACCATGCTTTCAATGGCAAGTCCGAGGACATGTGTCATTGCGTTTCCATCCGATTGGTTTCGTCGGCTTTCTCGAACATTGCGAATGTCGTCTTCGACCGGCGCAACGGCTTGGCGACGCGCACCGCGACACGGTCGCCGACACGACCCATGCGCCCTTCCGTCAGGGGAACGTCGCCGCAACGCACGGTGACGAGCGAATCCGACTTGATCTCCAGCGGCAGCGTATCGCCGACCTTCAGATTCATCATTTGCCGCAGCGGCAGCTTGGCTTCGTAAAGCACCGCATCGACGTCGATATTCGCCTGCCCGATCTCGGTGGCGAGATGGCCTTCCCAGATCGGGTCGCGGCCGAACTTCTCGCCCATGAACATCTGCAGCAGCACGGCGCGGATCGGCTCGATCGTCGCATAGGGCAGCAGCAGTTCGATATTGCCGCCACGGTCTTCCATGTCGATGCGCAACCGCACCAGAATCGCGGCATTGGCCGGGCGCGAAATCGCAGCGAAGCGCGGATTGGTCTCCAGCCGGTCGATATGCAGGGTCACCGGCGACAGCGGCTTGAACGCCAGTTCCGCGTCGGCAAGCACGATCTCGATCAGCCGCTTCACCAGATTGGTTTCGATCGTCGTATAGGGGCGCCCCTCGACGCGGATCGACGGCTGGCCACGCCGGCCACCGAGCAGCACGTCGATGATCGAATAGATCAGACTGGAATTGACCGTGCACAGGCCGAAATTCTCCCACTCCTCGGCCTTGAACACGGCAAGGATCGCCGGCAGCGGGATCGAGTTGAGATAGTCGCCGAAGCGCACCGAGGTGATGCGGTCGAGCGACACCTCGACGTTGTCGGAGGTGAAATTGCGCAGGCTCGTCGTCATCAACCGCACCAGGCGGTCGAAGACGATCTCCAGCATCGGCAGCCGCTCGTAGGAGACCATCGCCGAATCGATGATCGCGCGGATGCCGGAATTATCGTTGATGTTGACGTCGGACAGGCTGAAACCGAGCAGGCTGTCGATCTCGTCCTGATTGAGAATGCGCTCGGCACCGCCGTTGTTGCGGCCGAACTGGCCGCCGTCCTCGACCATCGCCGTCCACTGCGCCGCGGCGACGTCGTCGCCCATGGTCACCGCGACGTCGGAATCGGCCTGGCCGCCGGTGTCGGCCTCCAGCGCCAGCCCCCACTCCGCCGCCAGCGCGTCCTGATCGATCTGTTCCTTATGCGCCATGGACTGTTTTCTGGAGTGATGCTCGATGAGGTGTCACGGAGCGGCGGAAGGCCGTCTCGCGCTGCGGGTTCAGCCGCTCACTGGACGACGATTTCCTTGAACAGCACCGCGTTGATGTGATGCGGCGCGATCGCCATGTTGACTCTGCGGGTCAGTTCCTCCCGCAAGCGGTAAAGGCCGGCGGAACCTTCCAGGTCGGTCGGCCGCAACTCGCGCAGATAGGTCTGGAATTGATCCACCACCCGCGGCATCAGCGGCTGGACCTTGGCGATCAGTTCGGCATCCGGCAGTTCGAGAACCACCTTGACCTTGAGATATTGCGATCGATCGGCATTCGGATTGTTGAGATTGACCAGCACTTCCGGCATGTCGACGAAGGTGACCGGCTTGGCTACCGCCGCTTCGGGCTTGGCCTCGTGACCGGCGGCGAAGAACTTGAGATAGGCACCGAAGCCGCCACCGATCAGCAGCAGCGCCGCAGCGGCGATGATCATGATCTTTTTCGACGGCAACCCGAACTTACCTGCCTTGCCTGCCTTGCCGTTCCCCGCCTTGCCGCCCGTCTCCGGCGCACCGTCGTCGACTTCCGCCGCATCGGCGGTCTGAGCATTCGCGGCCATGGCTGCCCTTCGCTCTCCGGGCCTGACGATGCGTCGGCCTGACTGGTCGGAAAATCCCCGGCGGCGCTGCGACCGGCGCCGCGGACGCGCCCCCTGCCCGTCCGACTTCAACCTAGGCGGTTATGGTTAACAGTTCCTTTCCACCCGGCAGTTTCTGCCGGGTCAGAGGTGAGCGTCAGGCGGAATTTGCCCGGTCGGTTTCGCGATCATTTTTATTAAGTAGATGATTTATCTATAATTTTTATGTTGGCACGCGACCTGCAAAGCTCTTGGTGGCGGCCGGTTTGGGAGAGCTGGCAGCCACGCAAGACGGCAGGTGGTTCGCCTCGGGAGGGCGCCGCAGCCGGATCGGGGAGACAAGCGCGATGCAGAACACTCTGCTTATCGGATTGTCGCGTCAGGCCGCGTTGCAGCGCGAGCTCGATGTGGTTTCCAACAATGTCGCGAACATGAACACCTCCGGCTACAAGGCCGACGGCGCGGTGTTCGAGGAATTTCTGTCGCCGGTCGCCCGCGCGGCAATGACGTCGGCGCGCGTGTCCTTCGTCCACGACCGCGCCACCTGGCACAATATGAGCCAGGGCACCGTCGAGCAGACCGGCAACCCGCTGGACATCGCCATCCAGGGCAACGGCTTCTTCGTCGTGCAGACGCCGCGCGGCGAGCGCTATACGCGCAACGGCGCGTTGCAACTCAATGCCACCGGTGAACTCGTCACCGCCGGCGGCCTGCCGGTGCTCGGCGAGAACGGCCCGATCCGCTTCCAATCCACCGATCGCGACATCTCGATCGCGCAGGACGGAACGATCAGCGTCCGCGAAGGCACGCAGACGCAGACCAGTTCGCTGCGCGGCCGCCTGCGCATCGTCGGCTTCGCGCGCCCGCATCAGTTGCAGAAGGACGGCGACGGCACCTTCTCCGCCGCCGCCAACAATGCGGCGCGGCCGGAGCCGGAGTCGCGCGTGCTGCAAGGTTCGATTGAAAAATCCAACGTTCGCAGCATCGCCGAAATGAGCCGGCTGATCGAAGTCACCCGCAGCTACACGCAGATGGCGACGCTGCTGCAGCAGCAAAGCGACATGCGGCAATCGGCGCTGCAAAAACTCGCCGACGTACCGGCCTGAGACCGAGGGAACGAACCGCCATGCGCGCACTCCACACCGCCGCGACCGGGATGATGGCCCAGGAACTCAACGTCCAGGTCATCTCCAACAATATCGCCAACATGCGCACCACCGGCTACAAGCGCCAGCGTGCGGAATTCCAGGATCTGCTCTACGAGCACGTCCGGCGTGTCGGCACGCAAACCTCCGACCAGGGCAATCAGCTTCCCGTCGGCCTCGAACTCGGATCCGGCGTCAAGACCGTCGGCACCCCGCGGCTGATGACGCAGGGCGCCATGGTACAGACCGGCAAGGAGTACGACGTCGCCATCCGCGGCGAAGGCTTCTTCAAGATCCTGCTGCCCGACGGGCGCACCGCCTATAGCCGCGACGGCTCGTTCGAACTCGACTCGCAAGGCCGGCTGGTGACGGCGCAAGGCAATCTGGTGCAGCCGGCGATCACCATTCCGCAGAACGCGCAGGCGATCACCATCAATCAGCAGGGACAGGTCTCCGCCACGCTGCCGGGACAGACGGCGCCGAGCGTGCTCGGCCAGATCGAACTGTCGATGTTCGTCAACAAGGCCGGCCTGCAGGGCATCGGCGACAATCTCTATCTGGAAACGCCCGCTTCCGGCGCGCCGCAGAACGGCCAGCCGAATGTCGAGGGCTTCGGCAACCTGCTGCAAGGCAATCTCGAACAGGCCAACGTCGAAGCGGTCAGCGAAATCTCCGACCTGATTGCCGCGCAGCGCGCCTACGAGATGAACGCCAAGGTGATCTCGGCCGCCGACCAGATGCTGCAATCCACCGCGCAACTGATGCGTTGAGGCCGTCATGATCCGCACCGCAGCCATCGTCGCCGTCGCTCTGAGCCACATCATCGCTCTTGCCGGCACCACCGCGCAGGCCGAGCCTGCCCGTCCCGCCCTCAAGCGCAGCGCCGTCGTCTCCGGCGACCTGGTGCGTATCGGCGATCTGATCGAGAATGCCGGCATCGTCGCCGACGTCGCCATCTTCCGCGCTCCCGACCTCGGCGAAGCCGGCACGGTGCGCGCAGCGAGCGTCATCGAGGCGGTGCGCGCGCATGCGATCATCGGTCTCGACACCCGCGGCATCACCGAAGTGACGGTGACGCGGCCAAGCCGCACGATCAGCGGCAAGGAGGTCGAACGCGAGATCGCCGCTCTGCTCGCCGAGCGCTACGGCCTTGGAGAGGCGGCCGATGTCGCCGTCACTTTCGAGCGCGAACTGCGCACGCTCAATATCGAGCCGACGGCCGCCGCGAAGCCACACGTGCTGCATCTGCGCTATGACACGCACAATACCCGCTTCGACGCACTGCTGGAATTTTCCGGCATGCGGCCGCTACGCTTCACGGGCACCGCGGTTGCCACCGTCGCCGCGGTGACGATGATCCGCTCGGTGGCGCGCGGCGACATCATCCGCTCGGCCGACGTCGCCATCGAGCGCCGTCCGAAACGCCAGGCTGGCCGCGATATCCTCAAATCCACCACGGAAGCCGTCGGACATGCCGCCCGCCAGGCGCTGCGCGCCGGCCAGGTGCTGCGCAACGACGACGTCATGCGCCCCGCCCTGGTGCAGCGCGACGCCGCGGTGACTCTCGTCTATCGCGTGCCCGGCGTCATGCTGACCGTGCGCGGCAAGGCCAATGAATCAGGCTCGGAAGGCGATCTCGTCACCGCCACCAATCTGCAATCCAAGCGCGTGGTGCAGGGCACCGTCGCCGCCGATGGTTCGATCATTGTCGGCGGCCATGGCCCGCGCATCATCGCCAATCTCGAACCCTCCGCGCCGGACGCGCAGTAAGACAGGCCAGAAGCGAGATCCCGATGAGCATCATAATCCGTTATCCGTTATCGTCGTCGCGGCGCTGGCTCAGCGCCCTCGCCCTTGTCCTGTCGGCTTCCTGGCTCGGCGGCTGCTCGGCGATCGACCGGCTGAAGAATATCGGCGAACAGCCGGCGCTGGCCGAAATCGAGAACCCGACGACGCGGCCCGGCTACAAGCCGGTGCAGATGCCGATGCCGCCGACGCAGGTTGCCTCCTACGGCCCGAACTCGCTGTGGCGCGCCGGCTCACGCGCCTTCTTCAAGGACCAGCGCGCCCATATCGTCGGCGACATCCTGACGGTGATCGTCAACTTCGCCGACAAGGCAGCCATCGCCAACGAGACGCAGCGCAGCCGCACCAACAAAGAGGATTCCGGCATCGACAATTTCTTCGGAAAATCGAAGGTGCCGATCCTCAATGCCGCGGTGCCGACCAAGATCTTCACCGGCGATTCCACCGCGTCGAGCGACGGCAAGGGCTCGGTTGCCCGCTCGGAAGCGCTGCAGACCAGCGTCGCCGCGGTCGTCACCCAGGTGCTGCCGAACGGCAATCTCGTCGTCGAAGGCAAGCAGGAAATCCGCGTCAACTTCGAGATTCGCGAACTGATCGTCGCCGGCATCGTCCGCCCGGAGGATATCCAGAGCGACAACACGATCGACTCCAGCAAGATCGCGCAGGCCCGCATCGCCTATGGCGGCCGCGGTCAGATCACCGACGTGCAGCAGCCCCGCTACGGCCAACAGGTGCTCGACATCCTGCTGCCCTTCTAGGAATTCCGAACCGCCGGTCTCATCCACGGCCGGCGGTTCGCGACAAAGGCTCCCGCGCTTGGCCATGTCGTGCGTGTCCATCTCGCCCGCATGGTTAAGCGATCCGACGCGGCCTCCGGCTCTCCCCGCCGGAGGCCGCGGCTTTTCCTCCGCACTGCGGCAGGGCCAGGCTTTCAAACACCGGTTAAGCTTGTATTCAGCGTAGCGCATGATCGCGCCCGTATCTTAGACGTTGTTAAAACAGTCCTCCGCTACGGTCGGCAAGGTTAACGATCGTCGCGGAAATGCCAGGGCGCCTTATTTCATTCCGGAATCTAATGACGATTGCTGTTGCGCTGATCGGCGCCGCGGTGATCGCAATCGGCTTGACGGTCCTTGCATTGCGCAACGACGCGCTGTCGGATGCCGCGCGGGACGCCGGCAATATTGCCACCGTGCTCGCCGAAGAAGGCGCGAGCTCGGTTCAATCCATCGACATCATCGCCACCGAGCTGAAGGATGAATTGCTGCGGGTGAGCCGCGGCGATATCGCTACGTTGCAAACGCTGCTGCATTCAAGCCGGGCATATACGCTGCTGAGCGAGCGTCGCACGAGGGTTCGTCAGGCGGATTTCGTGGCGCTGGTGGACGTTAACGGCAAGCTCGCGACAACATCCCGGATGTGGCCGACGCCTCCGGCGGATCTGTCGGACCGCGACTACTTCCAGCATTTCAAGAGCCTCAGCGGCGGCACCGACGCGCTGTTTATTTCCGGCGTTGCCGTCAATCGCATCTCCGGCACGCGGACCCTGTTCTTCGGCAAGCGCATCGCCGTCGGCAACACATTTCTCGGCATGGTCCTGGTCGGCATGCCGCTTACCTACTTTCAGCATCTCTACAGTTCGATCTCGTCGCTGCCGAACCAATCGTTCATGTTGTTGCGCCGCAACGGCACGGTGCTGATCCGCCATCCCGACAACTTCGACCGCGCCGGCGCGAAAATCCCGCCCGACTCACCCTGGTACGATGTGATCTCGGACGGCGGCGGGCAGTATCGTTCGCCCGGCTATTTCGACGGCAGGGCGCGTCTCGTCGCGACGCGCCAGTTGCGAGACTATCCGCTCGCCGTCAACGTCGCGACCTCGGAAGACAGCGCACTCGAGCGATGGCGTCATCGTGCAATGCTGATCGGGCTCGGCACCGCGATCGCCATTCTGTGCTCGGCCTTTCTGCTGCGGATGCTCAATACCCATGTGCGCCGGCTGATCGATTCGGAGGCGTCGCTGGCCGAACGGGAATCCAGGCTGGCGGAGAATTCCGCAGCGCTGGTGCATACAAATGCGCTGCTCGATTCCGCCCTGCATCATATGTCGCAGGGATTAGCAATGTTCGACCGGAACGAAGTGCTGATGCTCTGCAACGAGCGTTACCTCGAACTTTACGGACTCTCGCCAGAAATTGTGAGACCCGGCTGCACGCTTAGGGACATTCTCCAGCATCGCGCCGCCAACGCCACATTCGCCTTCGATATCGACCAGTATATCGAAACCCTGCACCAGCAGATCGAGCGTGGCGAGATCAACTACACGGTTACCCATCTCGGCGACGGACGCAGCGTCGCCGTCCATAATCGCGCCGCCGCTGACGGCGGCTGGGTCGCGACACATGAGGACGTAACCGAGCGCATGCGCGCCGCAGCGCGCGTCGCCCATATGGCGCGGCATGACGCGCTGACGGATCTCGCCAACCGCGTCCTGTTCCGCGAGTGCATGGAGGACGCACTCGCACGGCTGCAAAGCGAGGGCAAGCCGTTCTCGGTCTTCGTCTTCGATCTCGACATGTTCAAGGCGGTCAACGATTCACTCGGCCATCCGGTCGGCGACACGTTGCTCAAGGTGGTGGCGCAGCGTCTGCTCGGCGTGATCCGCCCTTGCGACACGGTCGGTCGTCTCGGCGGCGACGAATTCGCCATCCTGCAACTCTGCGACGGCGATCAGCGGAGCGCTGCCGTAGCGCTGGCACGCCGCGTGCTGGCGATCGTCAGCGCGCCCTACCAGATCGACGGCCACGAGATCGTCATCGGCACCAGCATCGGCATCGCCATGGCGCCGGCCGACGGATCGAATGTCGACGAATTGCTGAAAAATGCCGACCTTGCGCTTTATCGCGCCAAGTCTGAAGGCCGCAAGGATTACCGGTTCTTCGAAGCGCAGATGGATTCGGCGCTGCGGCTGCGCCGTTCGCTGGAGATCGATCTGCGCCACGCTCTCGCCCGCGAGGAGTTCGAAATCCACTATCAGCCGGTGATCGACGTCTCCACCGGCAAGCCCGATGGCGCCGAGGCGCTGCTGCGCTGGCGGCATTCGCTGCGCGGCCTGGTGACGCCGGACAAGTTCATTCCGCTGGCGGAAGAAACCGGGATGATCGTCCCGATCGGCGAATGGGTGCTTCGGCAGGCCTGCGCCGCCGCCACGCAATGGCCAAGCCACATCAAACTGTCGGTCAATCTCTCACCGGTGCAATTCCACGATCCGAATCTCGCCAGCATGGTAGCCGACGTGCTGAGGGAAACGAGGCTGCCGACGCACCGGCTCGAACTTGAGGTGACCGAGTCCGTGCTGCTCGAAAGAAGCGCCGGCGCCATCGAGACGCTGCACCGGCTCAAGAAGATGGGCGTCGGCATCGTGCTCGACGACTTCGGCACAGGATATTCGTCGCTGCACTATCTGCGCATGTTCCCGTTCGACAAGATCAAGATCGACCAGTCGTTCGTCGCGGAAATGCCCAATCGCGCGGATTGCGCGGCGATCGTCTGCGCCATCACCGGCCTCGCGCACAATCTCGACATCGAGACCACCGCCGAAGGTGTCGAAACCGAAGAACAATTGTTGCTGTTGCGCACCGCCGGCTGCACGCATGCGCAAGGCTATCTGTTCAGCCGGCCACGTCCGTTCGCCGAACTCGATTTCGCCAGGACGGCATTGCAGATGCAGGCTACCTGATCGCAGCCGTCCACTGGGCTGCGCCGACTTTATTCGTCGCGATAGACGCGCTCGCGCCGTTCGTGGCGCTCCTGCGCTTCGACCGACAGCGTCGCGATCGGCCGCGCTTCCAGCCGCCGAAGCGAAATCGGCTCGCCGGTTTCCTCGCAATAGCCGTAGCTGCCGTCCTCGATGCGGCCGAGCGCTTCGTCGATCTTGGAGATCAGCTTGCGCTGACGGTCGCGTGCCCGCAGTTCGATCGCGCGGTCGGTTTCTGATGAGGCGCGATCGGCAAGGTCGGGATGGTTCTGATTTTCTTCCTGCAGATGCTGCAGCGTTTCCTTGGCTTCCTTGAGGATCTCTTCCTTCCAGGCGGTAAGCTTGGTGCGGAAATATTCGCGCTGCCGCTCGTTCATGAACGGCTCTTTGTCGGTCGGCTTATAAGGCTTGTTCTTGGCTAGCATCGTGACCTTGAACCCCACCCTGACATTATGTCTCTGCATTCTCGTGCGTTTGGCAGCGAGTCGCGGACCCTGCAAGCAGAGCACGCGGGCGAGCCTTATATACGCCTGCCCGGATATCGACAATGGCCTCGGTGCTTCACGACCCGGCCGGATAAATTACGAGTTTGTAACGGGTTAGGAAAAATCAAGTGGTCGCGGTGCCGGATCCGCCGAGAACCTGCGACACGCAGCGCGCGGGCCGTGCGCCGTATCCGCAGACGGCATGAAAAGTCTTTCTAAGATAAGAGGTTAGGAGCTTCCCCGAACAGCGTCGGCAGCCCGGAAGGTGCTAGCGGATGCCGGCTTTGGCGAGTTCCACTTCCACGCGCAGCTCGATCTCCGCCATGACCGCGTCGAGGCCGGGGTCGCCCGAGGATTCCCGGAAGCCGCTGGATAGCGATTTCAGCCGCGTCAGCATCGCCGGATCGAGCGTACCGTCGAGCAGACCGAGTTTCAGGCTCTCCAGCATATCCAGCGCGTGGCGACCATGTTTGACGCTACGCCGGCGCTTTTCCGTGGGATCGTCAAAGGCTTGCAAGGCCATGAGCGCATCGAGGCCGCCGACCGCATGCAACCCGGTCCCGGCGGCCAGCCCGGAACCGCTCGTCGCGCCCGGCAGGCTGAAACCGCCGGCTGCCGGACGGCGCGGCGCCGACGGACTTGCCGCCACTGCCGTGCCATGGGGTCCCTGGATGCGCATGCGGGAACCCTGGGCCGGTTATGGTTAATACCCGGTAAATGCTCGGCAAAACTTGCCGCCCGGCGCTTCATGCCGCCCAATCGGGCTTGGGCTCCCTCATAAAAATACTTATATTTCAAGGACTTGCAAAAGGCATCAACTGGCACGGCATTCGCAATGCAGGCGGCATCGGGCCCGACCTGTCATTGGGGAGAATGATGTCGAGGACTTTTGCTGCAGCATTTGCGGCCGCGATTGCGGTCACGGCGATGCTGCTGACGCCAGCGGCGGCCACCTCGCGGATCAAGGATCTGGCGAGCGTCGAGGGCGTGCGCCAGAACCAGTTGATCGGTTACGGGCTCGTCGTCGGCCTCAACGGCACTGGCGACACGCTCAACAATATCCCGTTCACCCGGCAGTCGCTGACGGCGATGCTGGAACGGCTCGGCGTCAATATCCGCGGTCAGGCGATCCGTACCGGCAACGTCGCCGCGGTGATGGTCACCGCCAATCTGCCGGCCTTCGGCAGCCAGGGTACGCGCATCGACGTCACCGTCTCGGCGATGGGCGACGCGAAGAGCCTGCAGGGCGGCACCCTGCTGGTGACGCCGCTGCTGGGTGCCGACGGCAATGTCTATGCGGTGGCGCAAGGCTCGCTGGCGATCGGCGGTTTCCAGGCGGAAGGCGAAGCGGCGAAGATCACGCGCGGCGTGCCGACCGTCGGCCGCATCGCCAATGGCGGGCTGATCGAGCGCGAGATCGACTTCAACCTCAACCGGCTGAGCCAGGTGCGCATGGCGCTGCGCAACCCGGATTTCACCACCGCCAAGCGCATCGCCGCCGCGGTAAACGATTTCATCGGCGCGCCGACGGCCGAACCGCTCGACCCTTCAAGCATCCAGCTCACCATCCCGCCGCGGTTCCGCGGCAATGTCATCGCGTTGCTCACCGAGATTGAGCAATTGCAGGTGGAACCCGATCTGCCGGCCAAGATCGTCATCGACGAGCGCTCCGGCATCATCGTCATGGGCCGCGACGTCCGCGTGTCGATGGTCGCCGTGGCACAGGGTAACCTCACCGTCACCATCACCGAGACGCCGCAGGTCAGCCAGCCGCTGCCGTTCTCGCGCGGCGGCAATACGGAGGTGGTGCCACGCACCCGCGTCGGGGTGCAGGAAGAAGGCAAGAAGCTCGCCGTCGTCAATGAAGGCGTATCCCTGCAACAGCTTGTCGACGGTCTCAACACCCTCGGCATCGGCCCGCGCGATCTGATCTCCATCCTGCAGGCGATCAAGGCGTCAGGCGCCATTCAAGCCGATATCGAGGTGATGTGATGGTTGCTCCGGTGATTGCCGCCGTTGGGCTTGGGGTACTCGACGCCGTTTCTACAGCGCTCGATAAATCGCTGCAGACGAATTCCGGCACCGGCATTCGATCCGGCAAGCCGCTCGACAAGAACGCCAAGGCACAGACCGCCGCGCAGGATTTCGAGGCGGTGTTCCTCAACAGCATGTTTCAGCAGATGTTCGCCGGTGTGACCGGCGACGGGCCGATGGGCGGTCAGGGCGCGGTCGGCGTCTGGCGATCGTTCCTCACCGATGAATACGCCAGGAGCTTCGCCAAATCCGGCGGCGTCGGCATCGGCGATCAGGTTTACAGTTCGCTGCTCGCGCAGCAGGAAATCTCCGGGGGGACCAACAAGTGAGTGCTTCGACGCCAACTCAATCGACGTCAGGTGAGGTCATCGACGCGCAGACGGCAACCGCCCAGCTCGCCAGCACCATCGGCGCGCTGTTGACGCTGATCGACCAGGAGACGGCACTGCTGCGCGCCGGACAAGTCCGGCAGGCGGCGGCGCTCGATGCACGCAAGGGTGACCTGACGCGCAGCTACGCCGCCGACAGCGCCCGCGTCGCCGCCGGGCGCCAGCATATGGCGGCGACCGCGCCGAATGAATTGCGAGTGCTGGCTGATCTTCACCGCGAATTGCAGGGGCGGCTCAAGCTCAACATGACCGTGCTCGCCACCGCGCATGCGGTATCGGAAGGCATCATCCGCGGCGTCTCCGACGAACTGGCGCGTAAATCGACGCCCTCCACCTACGGTGCCGCCGGCCGCACCACGGCCGTTTCGCCACGCAGCCTCCGGCCGCTCGCCGTCAGCCGCAGCATCTGAAAAAACACGTTCTCTTTCTAAAGGTATTGGTCATGCCCGGACCCGATCCGGGCATGACGATTCTGCGCGAAGATCCCCCTAACGATCCGCGCATGACGATCCCCTCATGACGGTCGCGCACCAACGGCGACGCATGACGACGCGCCGCTAATTCACAGGCGCCGGGCGCGACTTAGAAAATTTCATTAACCACGTTTTTTCACGAGCCATTATCGCGCCCACGTGATGATGCCGGCCGATCCCGAGGATCGAACCGTGTCAGCCGTCGAAACGGCTGGCGTCAAACCAGAAAGGTTTAAGCTATGGCTTCCAATATTACGCTGTCGGCCGGCGTTCGTCAGAACCTGCTCTCGCTTCAGAACACCGCCGAACTGATGGCCACCACCCAGAACCGCCTTGCCACCGGCAAGAAGGTCAACTCGGCCCTCGACAATCCGTCGAACTTCTTCACTGCCTCCTCGCTGCAGAGCCGCGGCAACGACCTGAGCTCGCTGCTCGACTCGATGTCGACCGGTATCAAGACACTGGAAGCCGCCGACAACGGTATCACCTCGATCACCAAGACGGTCGAGTCGATGCAGTCGACGCTGCGTCAGGCCCGTCAGGACAAGTCGTTCCAGACCGCGTCCTATTCGATCTCCGCGGGCGCGACCGGTAACCTGTCGTTCTCGGACGGTTCGGTTGGCTCGACGCCGGTCGATATCGCGCTGACCACGACTGGTTCGTCCGCCACGGCGGCAACCGCAAGCGGCAGCGCTGCCATCGCCAACGACACCGCGCTGCAATCTGTCACCACCGGCTCGATCACTCTGACCGCCGGCGGCAATACCGCGACCTATACCGTCGATAACACCTCAACCAAGGCGGCACTGACGAGCGCACTGACCGCGCAGGGCTTCACGGCGACTTTCGACGGCTCGAACAACCTCCAGCTCTCGCGCGCCGACGGCGTCAACTTCACCGTCAGCGGCACCGCCGGCACTCTGACGGGTCTTGGCGTGGCCTCCGGCACGACGACCGATGGTGTCGAAGCGGTGGCTGGCGGCGTCAAGTCCGTCGACACGCTGGTTTCCGAGATCAACGCCAATAGCTCGCTGTCCGGCAAGGTTGTTGCCTCCAACGACGGCGGCAAGCTGCGGATCCAGAACATCTCGACGGCGGCCCTGACGCTCACCGGCGCCTCCAGCGCCGGCATCGTCGACGGCAGCACCAGCACGACGGACATCGGCGGCAACGAGACCCGCAAGTCGCTGGTCAAGCAGTTCAACGAACTGCGCGATCAGCTCGACAAGACGGCCGACGATGCCAGCTACAACGGCGTCAACCTGCTGCGCAAGGACAAGCTGAAGCTGACGTTCAACGAGACCGGCACCTCGACCATGGAAATCCAGGTCAAGGACACCAGCGACCAGGCGATGGCGATCGATGCATCTTCGCTCGACATCACCTCCGCCCTCGATGCGGATTTCAACTCCGATACCAGCATCGACGACCGGCTCGCCACGCTCGGCAACGCGCTCGGCACCCTGCGTTCGCAGGCGTCCTCGCTCGGTTCGAAGCTGTCGATCGTGCAGAATCGTCAGGACTTCACCAAGTCGATGATCAACACGCTGCAGACCGGCGCCGACGGCCTCGTCCTCGCCGACAGCAACGAGGAAGCGGCCAACCTGCTCGCCTTGCAGACCCGTCAGCAGCTGTCCTCGACCGCGCTGTCGATGGCGGCGCAGGCCGACCAGGCGGTGCTGCGGTTGTTCTGATCCACACACAAACCGCATCACGACAAACGGCGGGGCAAGCCCCGCCGTTTTTTTATTGTCTTTTACCGCCCTTGTATTGCCCCGGTATCGCCCTTCCGGCGGCGACCCAGTTCATCAGCCGACGCTGTGTTAATGTTTTCTTAATCCAATTTTTACCCGCTATTAGGGTTACCAGATCATTATCGCAGCGACTGCGCGGCTTGCTGCGCCCCAAAAATTCGAGGGATGCCTTTCATGGGTGACATCGTTTTATCCGCCGGCGTCCGGCAGAACCTGCTGTCGCTGCAAAACACCGCGCAACTGATGGCGACAACGCAGAACCGCCTTGCGACTGGCAAGAAGGTGAATTCGGCGCTCGACAACCCGACCAATTTCTTCACCTCAGCCTCGCTGCAGACACGCGCCGGCGACCTGAACGCGCTGCTCGACTCGATGTCGAACGGCATCAAGACCCTGGAAGCCGCCGACAACGCGCTGACGTCGATCACCAAGACGCTGGAGACGATGCAGTCGACGCTGCGGCAAGCACGCCAAGACAAATCGTTCCCGACCGCCTCCTACGCGCTCAACCTGCCGACCCCGCCTCTCGGCACCGAAGAGTTGACCCTTGAGGACGGCGCGATCGGCGCAACCCCGGTCGCGATCGCGCTGACCACCACCGGCCCGGCGGTCACGCCAGGCAGTTCGACCTCGGGCACGGTCCCCGCGACCTACACCGGCGGCACGCTGACCATCAACGGCATCAACGTGACGATTGCCAACGATGCCAATTCTGCCGCCATCAAGTCGGCGATCGACGGTGCCGGCATCACCGGCATCACCGTGACCGATAACGGCACCACGGTCACCATCACCAATGCCAACGACGACGTCGACCTTACCGGTTCGACCCCCGCCCTGCTTGCCAGCCTCGGTCTCGCCACCTCGAGCAACTATGTTGCCGGGCCGACCGTCGCGAAGACCGTCGACCAGCTCGTCAGCGAGATCAACCAGAACACCGCGCTGACCGACAAAATCGTCGCCTCGAACGACAGCGGCAAGCTGCGCATCCAGAACCTCTCGACGCAGCCGCTGACCGTCACCGGCATCACCAACGGCGCGGCGACCGGCGGCACCAGCACCACGTCGATCGGCGGCAACGATACCCGCACCAATCTGGCGCAGCAGTTCAACACGCAGCGCGATCAGCTCGACAAGTTCTCCGACGACGCCTACTTCAATGGCGTCAACCTGCTGCGCGGCGACAAGCTGAAGCTGGTGTTCAACGAGAACGGCTCCTCCTCGCTCGACATCCAGGCGCGCGACAAGGACGGCAACCCGGTCAGCATCAACAACGCCTATCTGCAGATTCCCTCGCTGCTGCCCGCCGACCTCGATTCGGACGCGGCGATCGACGAACAGCTCGCCACGCTGGGCAAGGCGCTGGAGGCGATCCGCTCTCAAGCCTCGAATTTCGGCTCCAACCTGTCGATCGTGCAGAACCGGCAGGACTTCACCAAGAAGATGATCAACACGCTGCAAACGGGCGCCGACAATCTGGTCCTCGCCGACAGCAACGAGGAAGGCGCCAACCTGCTCGCTTTGCAGACCCGCCAGCAACTCTCGACCACGGCGCTGTCGCTCTCGGCCCAGGCCGATCAGGCGGTGCTGCGGCTGTTCGGCTGACCGCTACGCACGATTGCAACTTTTTCTGCCGACGGCGGGGCGCAAAGCCCCGCCGTTTTACATTTGGTTAACCATGTTCGCTCAAGCATGGCGGCGGTCCGGGACAGGGCGGGCACCGCCTCTCCCGCGCGGCAGCAGACGGGAGACGATTATGGCTTTGAAGGTCGAACTGAAGGCCGGCGAACGCATCCTCATCGGCGACAGCGTCATCACCAACGGCGATCAGCGCACCCGCTTTCTGGTGGACGGTACCGCGCCGATCCTGCGCGAAAAGGACATCATGACCGCCGAGCAGGCCGACACGCCGGCCAAGCGCATCTATCTCGCGGTGCAGCTCATGTATATCTCGCGCGATCCGAAGCGGCACCATGAAGTCTATTTCAGCCTGATGCGCGATATCGTGCAGGCGGCGCCCAGCGCCTGGAGTCGCGTTGCCGACATCAACAATCAAATTTTAACGGGCGAGCTTTACAAGGCATTGAAGTCGGCTCGGCAATTGATCGAGTATGAGCAGGAGTTGCTGGCAAATGCATCACGCGGCGCAAGCCTACGGAGCGGTCGCAAAGCAAATCGCTAGTCCGCGCGACCTCGAAGCCAGTCTTCTACTGAAAGCCGCCTCGCGTCTGCAAGCCGCCCACGATAGCTGGGACAGCCAGACATCGCTCCTCGACGACGCTCTGCGCTTCAACCGCAAGCTCTGGACGCTGTTCCTGAACACCGTCACCAGCAGCGACAATCCGCTGCCGGTGGAGGTTCGCCAGAACATCGCCAATCTCGGTATTTTCGTCATCAACCAGACGATGTCGATCACCGTGAAGCCGGAACGCGAGCGACTGCCGGGCCTCATCTCGATCAATCGCGAAGTTGCTGCGGGCCTGCGCGCCGGCCGCTAACGCCGTTTTCCCGGCGAGAACCGACCTGGATGAGCCCGGCAAAGCCGGACGTTTCGACGGGGTAAGGAGCGCCGCGCCTGCGGCAGCATATCGTACGGTTTGCGGCGGCCACTGGCGGCGGCGTCATGGCCCAAGATGACCTGCTAACGCAGGCCTCGTCATTCGAGACGGCTCGCTAGTGCAAGCCTCCTCGCGATGAGAACCCAGAAAAATACGCCAGTCCTTCCCGCCTCACCCCGAAGGAGCGACCTGCAGGATCGCCCCTCCGAGGAGTAAAGGCCGCACCGTCGCTCAAGACGGTGCGCTGGCGCGCAGCGCCCCATCATGAAGGTGAAGAACGGTTCGACCGCGCGCTACAGGAAGTTCACCAGGCTCATCTGGTAGAGCATCGAGGTCGTCTGCAGCGAGGCGGTGAGTCGTGTCTGCAACGCCAGGATCTGCGATCCGACCTCTTCATTGGAGACGCCGGTGATCTGCTGCTGGAGGTCCTGCAAGGTCGCAGCCGTCTGCCGGTGGCGATCGCTGGCCGCGACCAGCGACGACTGCGCGCCGGCCAATTCCGCAGCGATGTTCTGGATGCTCTGCATGCCGGGCGGCCCGGCATAATTGGCGTTGAGCCGTGCATTCAGCGCGGTCGCGCGCTCGGCGTCAACCGCGGGATCGCTGCCCGAATAGGTCGAGGCCGCCTGAACCGCCAGATTCTGCAGGATGAAGCGGATCCCCTCCTCATTCGCGCGCATGCCGTAAGACACGGTGATCGAGGTGTCGATACGCGCCGTCGCGGTTCCGCGGGCCGAGGACGACCCGGCCTCGCCGGTGTACCACGACACGGTGTTGGCGGTGGTACCGTCGACGAGCGAGGTCGCCGTGTCGAACGGTGGGCCATTGACCCGCTGCGGCGGATGTGTGGCGTCGGTGTTGAAGAAATCGTCGGCGGCGGCCATCGCCGAGGCGGCGGTCAGCGCCGTATCACCCGTGCGCTTGATCGCTGTCGCCAGCGCCGTCTGGATATTCGCCGCGGTATCGTCCGGCGTCGCGCCGATGGTGAACTGGCCGATGCCGGGCGGGTCGTCGGTTGTCGCGGTCAGTTTGATGTCTTCCTTGCTGCCGTCCGGAAGGCTGACCTGGAGAGTGATCGTATCGCCAGCGACCGCGTTGCTGGTGCCGAGATCGATCGACGCGGATGCAGGCGAGCCGCCGGGCTGCGTCACAGTCGCGCCGGCGATGCTGGTGGCAATATGTGACAGCTTGAAGCCGAAGGGCGAGCCGGCAGCATCTTCCGCGATGCTGACGGAAGTGGTGGTCGGCGCGCTCAGCACCAGCCGGCCGAGCCCGTCGGAGCCGAGATCAGCCTGCCGCCGCTCCTCCATGATCTGCTTGAAACCGGCGCGCGCGCCGTCGCCATCAAGGATATGTTCGGTGGTTTCCACCGCCGGTCGATCGGAGGCCGCCCCCGAAAAGAAATAGTGATCGCCGACATGGGTGTTGAGCAGACTAAGGAACTCGCTGAGCCCCGACAACGCCGCCCGCGTCGCCGAAGTCTGCCCCTTCGAATCCGGGTCGAAGCTCGCCTGCACTGCGACGGTCTTGCTTTCCGTGCCGATCTCCGACAACCGACCAAGCGTGGTGCTGGCCAATTGCAGGCGCGTCGTCACATTGGTGATCGTGTTGTTGTAGCCGCTGATCGCCGCGAGATTGGTATTGAGCGCCACCGAAAGGCCGCGGTTGATGCCAAGCCCTGCATAGGTGGTCGACTTCTGCCCGGTGCCGAGCTGGCGATTAAGCTCGTCGAGCTGGGCGCGCATATTGACCAGCGACTGCACCATCAGCGTCGAGCGCGCTCCAATCGGAATCGTCGTCATCGGTTCCTCACCTCGTTCTGCGGCCTCATGGCATCGCGCTCATCAGCGATTGCAGCATCTGCTGCACCGTCGAGAGGACACGCGCATTCGCCGCATAGGCATTCTGCAATTGCAGGAGACTGGACATTTCCTCGTCGATGTTGACGCTGGCGCTGTCGTTGAAGCGCGCCTGCAAGGAGGTCAGCACGACGTTTTGTCCATCGCTGAGGCTGCGGGCGCTCTCCGCCGCCTGGCCCTGTGCACTGACCATCTGTCGCAGATAGGCGCCAATCGTGCCGCTATAGGGCGTGTTGCTGGAACCGATGCCGGCGGCCGGCGAGAAGGTCAGCGACGCATTGCCGATGCGATCGAGCAGGAAATCCGGGCGCGTCGCATTGCCGGCCTCGGTGCCAGCCTGAAACACGACGAGCTTCGTCGGATCGGCAAGCAGCGCCGCATTAACCGAGATGCGCCCCGCCAAGCCGACGCTCTGCGAGCCAAGCGAACCAATTGCTCCGGTATAGAGCTGCCCACCATCGGTAAAGAACGGCAGTTGAGCTGTGCCGCCGGTAAGATCGCTGGCGGTATAGGTCGCCGACAACGACGACAGCGAGGCACGGCCGGATCCATTGTCGAGCACCCGCAACGTGTCGCCGCCGGTGGTCGAGGCGATCAGACCGCGCGCCGTCAACACGTTGTTCATTTGGGTGAGGACGGAGGCCATCCCGCCGGAGAAATCGATGCCGTAGACCTGATCGCCGGCGGCCGCCGTCGCATCGTTCGACAGGGGCAGTGCGCCGGGATCGTCGACTCGCATGAAGGTGATGCTGCGGGTCTGCCCGGTCATCCGGTCGACATAACTGATATTGACCGTATTACCGGCGAGCAGGCTGCCAATATCGACATCAAAGCCACTCTGCGCGCCGGCCGTCGCGGGCGTGCCGGGAACGGTGACGTCCGACAGCGCGCGCGCCAACGCCGCGGCGATCTGGTCGAGTTGCGCCTGTGCCTGCGGCAGATCCTGATCGCGCAACTGCAGATAGGCGGCCATCTCGCCTGAACGGATTGCATTGTTGGCAATCAGATCGACCGAGCCGCCACTCTCCGTCACCAGCGTTAGCGTGCCGACCGAGCGCTTGCTCGGATCGGCATCCCACTGGTTGTTCGCCGTCATCGTTCCCTGCGGATCGAAATTCAGTTTCGCCGAGGTGCTTCCGACGAGCTGGATGCCGGAGGAGGTGAACACCTTCACCTGATTCTGATCGCCATGGACGACGGTGATATCCATCAGTTGCGACAACTGATCGATATAGGCGTCGCGCTGGTCGAGCAGCGCGGCGGTGGTGGTGTCGGCCTTGTTATAGTTGCTGAGCTGCCGGTTGATCTCCGCGATCTGTTCCATCGCGTTGTTGGCCTTCGCCACCGCATCGGCGAGACCAAGCTCGGCGTCGGCGCGCATGCCCTGGATCTGCGAGGTCATCGAATTGAGTTGCTGGGTCAGGACCTGCGCCTGAGCCAGTACCGCGTTACGCGCCGCCGGATCGTCCGGGCTCGTCGACAGCGCCTGCAGCGCTGTGGTGAAATCGTTGAACACGCTTTCGATTGCCGCCGACGACCCCGGCGAGCCATAGACCGTTTGCAGATGCTGGAGAAAATCTGCCCGCAGGCTCGCATAGGCCGCGCCGGAAGCTTCGGTGCGCATCTGCCGCTGCACATACTGGTCGAGTTGGCGCTGGATCTCGCCGACGGCGACGCTGGTCCCCGCCTGTCCGGCGGAGATCTGCACCGAGACCGAGGTCTTCTTCACATAGCCGGGCGTCTCGGCGTTGGCGACGTTTGCCGCCACCACCGACAGGCCGGATTGTGTCACTCGCAAGCCGGCAACGGCGGTGGCGAGCGCCTGCGACAGATTCATGAGCGATCAGCTCCTGCTGTTATCCGAGCCGGCTGTCATGGCGACCCTGATACCGAATCTCATCTTGCGTTCTCACGCCGCTCCATCACCGCAGCATGTTCAGCAGGTCCTGCACCATCTGGTTACTGGTGGTGATGACCTTGGTATTGGCCGAATAGGCCTGCTGGGTGATGATCAGCTTGGTGAATTCGTCGGCGATATCGGTGTTCGAACCTTCCAGCGATTGCGCCAGGATCTTGCCCGGGCCGTCATAGGTCGCGACACCGGAACCGTCGGTCGCCTCGAAGGCGCCGCCATCGATCCGCTTGAGCTGTTCGGCTCCGGCGAAATTGGCAAGCGTGATATTGGCGAGGATCAGCGTGCGGCCGTTCGAATAAGTGCCGACGATATTGCCCTTGTCGTTGACCGCGACCGATTGCAGTTCGCCGGCAGCGACGCTGTTCTCCTGCAGCAGGTTGACCTTCACCACGCCGTTGCTGTCGGTGAACTGCGTCAGTCCGTTGCTGCCGAAGGCGAGATTGACGTTGCCCAGACTGACGCCGTTGACCGTCAGGCCGCTCAGCGTTGTGGAGTTGATCGGCGGGCTTGATTGGCCGTTGGCGCCGAACGTGAAGTTGATGCCGGCATTGGTCCACGCCGTAGCCGTTCCGGTTGCAGCGCTGTTGCTTTCGTAGAACAGGTTCCAGGTGTCGGGGCCGACCTTGACCCAGCGGAAATGCACGTTGACGGTCGTGCCGGCTTCGTCGCGCGCGCCGATGACGCCGCCATCGAGGGAATTGGCGAGGAAGGCCGGCACGTCATTGGCGATCACGCCATTGCCGCCGGGGCTGGCCTTGACGACATGCATGCCGAAGTTCGCCGGCGTCGCGGTGCCACCGATATCGAGCGTGTGCGCCGGATTGACGGCGGTCAAAGTGATGTTGCCGCTGCCGTCGACGGATGCGGTGACACCGGTCAGACCTGACAACGCCGTTTGCAGGTCAGCCAGCGTCTCGACATTGCCCGGTCCGAACGTGATCGTCTGGGCGCTGCCGCCGTTCACCGACACGGTCAGCGTCTGGCCCGGCAGCACGATCCCCTGGGTGAGCAGGTTGATCGGGTTCACCGTGCCGGTAGAGATGCCGAACTCGGTCAGCAGGCCGGCTGTGGTGCCGCTTCCGATGGCAAACGATGTCTTCTCGTCCGCGCCGGTAAGCACCAGATGGTTGTTGCCGTCGGCACTGGCGGTGACGCCTGTGGTGCCGGTCTGCCCGTTGATGGCGGCGATGACGGCGGCGAGGTCGGCGCCCGCGGGAATCGTGATGTTGGTTGCACCGATTGCCAGCGTGCCGCCGGCCGACGACAGCAGGCTGAGGTCCACCGTGCCGACCTGCTTTGGCAACGCATCGCCGGCAATAGTGGCGCCCGACCCGAGGATGGTCGCAGAGACCGGCGCGCCGTTGATCGGGTTCGATTGGAAGAGCGTCGTATCGAGCGTTGCCGCGTCACGAGCCAGATTGGCGTGATAGTCGATCTGCGTTGTCGCCTGCGCCGGCAGATAGCTCTCCTTGAACTGCAGGATTTCCGGACGGCTGCTGGTGGCAAGCCCGGTCAGCGGATCGACCGGAATCCCCATCAGATAATAGCCGGCGCCATTGACCAGATAGCCGTTCTTGTCGGGCTGGAAGTCGCCGCGCCGCGTGTAAAGCTCGGTATCGTTGAAATTCGGATCGCCGCCGTTGAAGCTGTCCGGCCGGGTGACGACGAAGAAGCCATCGCCATTGATTGCCATGAAAGTGCCGACCGAGGCCGACTGGATATCGCCCTGCACGGTGTTGGTGGTGCGCGATTGCGCGGCGACGCTGCCGGCAAGCTGCTGGTTCACCGAATTGTCGGGGATCAGGTCCTGGAAACTGGTGTCAATCCGCTTGAATGCCGTGGTTTGCGAATTGGCGATGTTGCCCGACACGTTTTCAAGCGCGTAGGCTTGCGCCCGCAAACCCGTCACCGCCGTGTTGAGCGCACCAAAGATACCCATAAGCCGTTCTCCACATTGGGAGCGCGCCGCCGTCCGGTGGCGCGCACAATCCCGCAGGAGCCGCCTCGCAATCCTCGTGCCAATAAAAAGGATAGATAGATCATATAGATACAAAAAAGCCCGGCGTAGCGCCGGGCCGTTTCTTGCCGGTGACGGCAGCTTTTGCCGGTCCGGAATTGCTCAGGTGGCGCCCGGCGTCTCCGGTTTGAAGGTCAAAGCCAGACCGTTCATGCAATAGCGCAGGCCCGTCGGCTTCGGGCCGTCCTCGAACACATGGCCGAGATGGCCAAGGCAGCGGCGGCAGTGGACCTCAGTGCGGGTCATGAACAGCGAAGTGTCGACCGATGTGCCGATGGCGTCCGGGAGCGGCTGCCAGAAGCTCGGCCAGCCGGTGCCGCTCTCGAATTTCGTCTCGGAGGAATAGAGCGGCAGACTGCAGCCGGCACAGGCAAAAACGCCCTTGCGTTTTTCGTGATTGAGCGGGCTCGAACCCGGCGGCTCGGTGCCGTGCTTGCGCAGGACCTCGTATTGCTCCGGGGTGAGCAGCTTGCGCCATTCGGCGTCGCTCCGGACGATCTCGGCATCCCCGGCCTTGGCCACCGCCTGCCCGCCCCTGAACGAGGCGACACCCAGAAGTGCGGCGCCGGCGGCACCGGTCAACAATGTGCGGCGGTCGAGCATGGGGGCCTCCTCGGTAGCCCGGCCGTTGTCTTCGACCGGTATGCTGTTATAGCGGCTTTCGCGGCTGTCCGGTGGTGGCATGAGGTGGCCCCTCTTCACATTGATGCGAGGCCCCAAGCCCTCTAGTTTGGCGCGCAAAATTGCGAGATTCCAGATTGCGAGAATCCATGGCCCGTTTCGAAGGTACCGATCACTACGTTGCCACCGACGACCTGAAGGTGGCAGTCAACGCCGCCGTGGCGCTGGAGCGCCCCCTGCTGGTGAAGGGCGAGCCCGGCACCGGCAAGACCGTACTGGCCATCGAGGTCGCCCGCGCGCTCGGCGCACCGCTGATCGAGTGGCACGTCAAATCGACAACCAAGGCGCTGCAGGGCCTTTACGAATACGACGCGGTGTCACGATTGCGCGACAGCCAGCTCGGCGACGAGCGGGTCAAGGACATTCGCAACTATATCCGCCGCGGCAAGCTGTGGGAGGCATTTTCCGCCCCGCAGCGGCCGGTGCTGCTGATCGACGAGATCGACAAGGCGGATATCGAATTCCCCAACGATCTGCTGCTCGAACTCGACCGCATGGAGTTCTTCGTCTACGAGACCGGCGAGACGATCAAGGCGGCGCAGCGGCCCATCGTCATCATCACCTCGAACAACGAGAAGGAACTGCCCGACGCCTTCCTGCGCCGTTGCTTCTTCCATTACATCCGCTTCCCCGACGAGGAGGCGATGCACGCCATCGTCGAAGTGCATTTTCCCGGCATCAAGCAGCGGCTGGTCGCCGAGGCGTTGCGACTGTTCTACGAAATCCGTTCCGTGCCCGGCATGAAGAAGAAGCCGTCGACATCGGAACTGCTCGATTGGCTCAAGCTACTGATGGTCGAAGACGTGACGCCGGAAACGCTGCGCGAGCGCGACGCCAAGAAGCTGGTCCCGCCGCTCGCCGGCGCGCTGATCAAGAACGAGCAGGACGTGCACCTCTTCGAGCGCCTTGCGTTCATGACAAGGCGCGACGGACGCTGACGGGCAGCGCCATGTGCGTTCGGGCGCGCCGCGTTCCGTCGTAAACGCAAAGGGCGCCGACATGCGGCGCCCCGTGAGACGTTAGAGATAGCAACCAGACGATCGTCAGCGGAAAAACGGGCCGACGTCGAATGCGTAGTTGATGCCGATGCCAGTGGTGATCTGGTCGCGTGAACCGCGCAGCCGCACCAGCGGCGAATCCGCCGCCGAATTGCTGAGCCGCTCATATTCGACGAACACATGCGTCGACCACTGCGGCGTCAGGTCGTAACGGACCTGCGCACCGACGCCCCAGGAGCGGAAGCCTCCCGACGGACTGTAAACCGGCAGGCCCGACAGCAGCGACTGCTGCGCGTCGATGCCGATATAAGTCTGCATCGTCTTGGCGCTTTCGAAGCGCGCCCGCGGACCGGCCGACAGCGTGAGCTGCGGCGTCACCGCATAGACGGCATCGGCGCTGAGGCTGCCGACGAGGCCATGATGGCCGTGGAAGCCCTGCAGGATTTCACCGCGCGTGCGCAGCCATTGCGTCGGCCAGTATTCGGCGAAGCCGCCGACCTCGATGCCGTATTTCACGTCGCCAAGACCTTGCAGGCCGGCGGCATCGCTCTCCTTGCGCGGCAGGCGGACCTTGAAGGTCGGGCCGAGACGGAAATTGTTGGTCTCAAGAATGCCGATGCTGGCGCCATCCAGCGGCGCCTGAAAGCCGCGCGCCTTGCCGGCGCGGCGGATGTCGAACAGCGGCACCGGCGTGAAACGCATGGTGTCGGCGCCCTCGAACAGCGGCCGTGCCCGCCCCTCGACGCCGAGCGTCACCGTCCACGGTCCCGAGAGCCAGCCGACGACCGAGTCGCTGTCGGCGGCAACTGCGGCGCCGTTCCCCATGGTAACGGCAAGCGCCACGGCACCCGCGCAGCGAACGAATTGCAAACGTCTCACAGCACCCCCGTCACCGCGTTCACGCGGTATCAGCCGTTTCCTGCCGCAACCCTACCGGCCGAGTCTTAATGACTCCGCCGCCAGTACAGGCCCCTTGATAGCATCGTCCTGCGGTTTGGTCGAAGCGGTTTTCGCCCGTTTTGCGCAGCGCAACGCGGCTTTTACCTTCGCATCCGGGAGGATTCGCTACAAATCGAACCGCAAGGCTTTGTTAGCCATGCGATCGGCCATCATCGGCCACGGCGCTGCGCGCCCGTTTCGCCGCCTTGCGGGCGCGGCTTCGCTCGCGATGGCGGGCCCAGGCTTGCGCCGCGCTCTCCAGCGGGCGCCGCCCAAGATAGAGCGAGCGCATTGCCACCCGGCCGAAGGTTCCGCCTGCCCATACCAGTTCATAGGGTGCGAACAGCCGCCACGTCTCATCGCCCTCGACGATGCCGCGAGCGATCAGATCGCCGGCCATCGCCGTAGTGTTGAGGCCGTGGCCACCGAAGCCGCTCGCCACCCAGACACCGGGCATCAGTTCGCCGATCTGCGGCATCCGGTGGATCGGCATGCCGAGCGTGCCGCACCAGACGTGCTCCGGCTCGACCGGACCAAGCTGCGGAAAGGTCCGGGTGATGTCGCGTGCCAGCGTCCGCGCATAGCTTCGCGGATCGGCAGGGATGGTTGTCATCCGCCCGCACCACATCAGACGATCGCCGCCGACGATGCGATAATGATGATCGGCGCGCTCGCCGTCGCTGACCGTGCCGTGATAGCGCAACGTCTCGCGCAGCACCGACCCTATCGGCGCGGTGACCATCACGTAAGTGGTGATCGGCATCAGCGTCGCGGCGAGCCGCGGCATCAGGCCACCGATATCGACGTTGCCGGCAAGCACGACATGCGCGGCCCGCAGCCGCGCCGCCGGGGTGTCGATGCGCTTGCGGACGCCGGCCAGGTCGATCGCCACCGCCGGTGTCGCCTCGAAGAGACGCGCGCCGGCCGCTTCCGCCGCGTGCGCCAGCCCTTGCGCATATTGAACCGGATTGATGGCAAAGGCCGCCGGATAATAGATCGCGTCGAAATAGTCCTTACTCGGCAACGCCGCGCGCACGCGCTCCACCGGCCAGTGCTCCGCCTCGGTTCCGGCGGCCCGCAGAAGCGCGACGTCTTGCGTGAACTGCCGCTGCTGCGGCGTCTTCGAGATATAGAGCCATCCTGGCTGGGGGGTGATCTGCGGCATCCCCGCCACCTGACGACGGACGTAATCGCGCCCCGCCTCCGACAGCGCCCAGAGCCGCTGCGCATGATCGAGGCCGATACGCTCGACGATGGCGTCGAGATCCTCGCCGAAGCCCGGCAGAACGAAACCCGTATTGCGGCCGGACGCCGCGCCGGCAATGCGGCCCCCGTCGAGCAGCGCCACCGACCAACCGCGCCGCGCCACTTCATGGGCCGTAGTGAGGCCGGCAAGGCCGCCACCGATCACACAGACGTCAACATCGAGGTCTATCGTCAGCGGTGCCCGCGGCTCGAACGGTTGCGCCTCACGCGCATACCAGCCCGACGCTATGCCGGCGGTGGGAGACGTGCCGGTGGAAGACATGCCGGTGGAGGAAATGGGACCATTCATCGCGGGCTTATTACTACGCCGCGACGCTTGGCGGGAGAGGCAAAGCGGAGGAGCCGTGCTAGACAGGACCGATGACGCTACACGCCGGGAGCGGAACAGCCCCATGCTTCGCCTGCTGCTCTTGCGTCACGCCAAAGCGGAGAATACCGCCCCGGGGGGTAGCGACCACGAGCGGGCGCTGACCGCGCGCGGCCGCGCCGACGCCGCCCGCATCGGCGGTTACCTGACACGGCACGGCCTGACACCGGATCACGTCCTGCTGTCGACCGCGACGCGCGTGCAACAGACCTGGACCTGCGCGGCCGCGGAGCTGACCGAGGCGCCGCCAGCCAGCAACGTCCCGCAACTCTACAATGCCTCCGCCGATACCATCCTGACGGCGGTGCGCAACCTTCCGGCCGGGACCCGCCTGCCACTGCTTGCCGGGCACAATCCGGGTCTGCACGAAGCAGTGCTGCTGCTGACCGCCACCGGCCCGGCGGACATCCGCGAACAGTTGCGCGAGGGCCTGCCGACCGCGGCTCTGGCTGTCATCGAATTCGCCGCCGGCGCATGGAGCGACGTGCACCCGCAAGGCGGCCGGCTGATCCGTTTCGTGAACCCGCGCCTCATCGAAGCTGCGACGGATTGAACCACCCTGCCCGCTTTAGAACGGGCAGCAAAAAATGCCAGACTGGATCCGTAAGTCTCCGGAGGGCAGCGCCCCGTGGCGCCGGCAAAAAACTCCAGAGACCGAGAAGCCGGAAACCGAAGCCAGAGCTCAAGAAGCAGAGACCAAGACACGATGTACAAGCACATCCTGGTCCCCCTCGATCTCGAAGACATCGAGACGGCCCGTCCCGCGATCGCCCGCGCCGTCGAGTTGGCGAAGACCAGCGGCGGCACCGTCCATCTGCTGCATGTGTTGTCGCTGACGCCGGTGATGCTGGCGGAATATGTGCCAGCCGACTTCGACACCAACCAGCAGAATGAGGCGCAAGCCAAGCTGACGGCGCTGGTGGAAGAAGCCGGCCTGCCTGGCCGCGTCACCAGTGCGGTGCGGCAGGGCGGCATCTATCACGAGATCCTGGAAGAGGCGAAGGCGATCGGCGCCGACCTGATCGTGATGACCTCGCACCGCCCGGCGATGCGCACCTACTTCCTCGGTTCCAATGCCGGCCATGTCGTGCGCTACGCGACCTGTTCGGTGCTGGTGGTGCGCGACTGATCGTCTGCCGGTAAAACCGCGTGCCTGGAGCCTTTATTGTTTCATTGAAACGCTGAAGGCCCCAGACTTTGGTTTGACGCGTTTTTCTTCACGTGAACCGGTGTCCACCTCGCTCGAAAACGCTTTATCGGCGCGGCAGGAGCCATTGCGGCAGCGTCCCCGTCAGGTCGTAGCGGCCCGGCCGGTTGCGACTGAAGAAGGCACCGATCTGCCAACCGAAGATCGCCAGGAAGATGGCCAGAAACGCCGCGCCGCCCCAGGCCCCCACAGCAATGGCGCGCAGCGCCAGCGCCAGCAGCGCCACCGCCGTGCCGCCAAGAACGGCGATGCCGGCCCAGTAAAGCGGCGGTGCAATGCCCCTCTCACAGCGCGGCTCGCCGCCGGCGGCGGCGATGCGCCGATGCAGGGCGGCGACGAAGGCGCGATAGGCGGGAGCCTGCGACTGCATCTCGACAAAGCTGCGGCAGGTCGAAGAGACCACAACGAGCCGCGGCGCCTGCGGCGCCCAGATCTCAAGCTGATAGCGCGCCATCTGCATGGTCACCGGCCGATACGACAGACGCAGCCGCGCGATATCGTGATAGTGGACCTCGCCGGCATAGCGACCCCGGCTCCAGTGGAGCGTATCGGCACCCAGAACAAAGCTCCAGGCCGCAGCGCGCAACGACGGCTTATAGGCATAGCGGTCGCCGCTCTCCCCGCCTCCAGACTGGATATCGATCTGAATATCAGGCTGGATTTCGGCTTCGGTGTCGGCCTCGATGCCGCTCCCGCTTCTCTTGCTCAAGCCAGTCCCTCTCCGACGCCCTACCGCGCACCATTCGACCGATTATCGCAACCCGGCCTTAACTGCGAAAATGCCGGTTGACTCCGCACTGTCGTCACCGCGTTCCGGTTTACCTTTCTTCAAAATACCTTAACTTGCAACGCGAGGCATGCGTGCGGGTGGGGTTTTTCAGTCATGAGCAAGCTGACCGGTTTTTTCGGCAGAGGCGGATTCGGCAATTTCGGCGAGCCTGGGAAAAGCGAGATCGGCAGAGGCGAGTTCGGCATGAACCAAAGCGGCACGGCAGGACCGTCAGCCGATCAGGCAAGCGGGCAGAACGGCCACGGCGCAGAGCATCGCGGCGATGCACTTGGCGCCTACGATCCGCAGAACATGACCGACGTCGGTTCGCGCATGGGCGAGGAGAACGAGGCGCTGCGCAACCTGCTGGTCGACGCCGGCCGCAAGATCACCGAACTCGACGAACTGAAGGACGCGTTCAGCAAGATCGTCGCGCCGTTCAACAATACGCTGCGCGCGCTCGAACAGGAAAAGTCCACAGCGCTGAGTCTGCGCGGCGCGCTCGACGAAAGTCGCTCGGCCTACGAAACGTTGCGTGGCGAATTCTACGTCACCGAGAAAAGGGCCACGGCATTCGAGACCGAGGCCGAGCGACTGCGCGGTGACCTTGAATTCGCCCGCGAGGCGGCGCGCGCGCTGGAAAGTACCCGCCTCGAACTGACCAACGAGATCACCGCCGACCGCGCCCAGATTGCCGAGCTCGAACGCCAGTTGGCGCAGGAAACCTCGCAGCGGAAAATGCTGGCCGAGAACCGCCGCAGCTTGACCGACCAGCTCGACGCCGCGGAAAAGCGCATCGTCGAACTGGAGGCCGAACTCGCGGCACTGCGCGAGAAGAGCGCGCTGCTCGAAGACGACAAGCGCTCGCTGCAGGCCTCGCTCGACCAGTCGCTGGCTGACAATTCGCGCCTCACCCGCCGGCTGACCGAAAGCGAGAATGGTCTTGCCGCCACCCGCGCCCAGCTCGGCAAGGTGGAGACCAACTTCGCCGAAGCCTATGCGGAGCGTAGCCGCCTGTCGGCGGCGCTCGACGAGACGAAGGAACAGCACCAGTCGGAGCGCAACACGCTCAATGTACGGCTCGACGCGCTGCAATCGCGCGCCGCCACCGCCGAAAAGATGCTGTCGGAGGCGCGGCAGAACCTGATCGCCCGCACCGAAGAGGTACGCGCCTTCGACCGCCGCGCCGTCGAGGCGACGATCGGCCATACGAATGCGGAGAAGAAGCTCGCGGCGCTCACTGCCGCGCAGGAGGAACGCGAACGGCAAATGCGCGACATGGATACCTCGCGCGCGGCGCTGGTCGAGCGCACCAATGCACTGACCAAGACGTTGAAGAGTCGCGAAACCTCGCTGGCGCGCGCCGAGGAGAAGATCCAGCAGCTGACCGACCGCGTCGGCCATCTGGAAGCCGATATCCAGGTGAACCGCACCAGCGTCGAGCGACATGTGGAAGAACTCGCCGCCGCGCTGCAGCGCGAGCGGATGGAGCGTTCGGTGGCGGAAGGTGCTCTGGAAGCCGCGCGCAAGGACAATTCACGCCTGCAAAGCGATGTCGGTTCGTTACGTGCGGCACTGCGTCGCGCACCGGTGCCCGAGGAGCCGGCGGTGACGGCTGCGCCCGTGGCGGCCTCCCGCGCCGGCGGCGTCGAGCCGATCGTCAAACCGTAGCGGCTGCCCGGGCTCGGACCGACCCAGCCGCAAGGTCTGCCCGCAAAGCGGGCGCCTGATGCCAAAATGCCGCCCCCTCCTTTGTGATGATGCGCCAGCCCCTTGGGCACCGCCGCAACCGGCCTATATTGAGGCCATGCGCTGGTGGTATGTCGCTGTTCCGCTTTTCCTGCTGCTGATCGGTTCGCTATGGTTCGCGTCCATGGCATGGACCGCGCTCGACGGCGATCCAATGCCGCCCGAAGGCTATTACGCCATGATCGGCGGCGTCATCTTTTCCCTGGTGGTCGGCTGCGGCCTGATGGCGCTGGTGTTTTACAGCAGTCGCCGCGGCTATGACGATGCAGCCGGCGGCGAGACGCCCCGCGACGACAACCGCTAAGCGCCTCCGCCGGACAGATTTACGCGCCCGGAAGCGCTACCTTACACTCCCGTCCCCGTCAGGCTGCCTCACGCGGCAGCCAGCCGAACTCCGTGAGGATGCGCTCGCCGGATGCGCGCAGCGCGTCCGCCTTGCGCGGGATATCCGGATGCAGCAATTTGCCGTGACGCTTCACCGCGCGGCCGGCGACCAGTACCGTATCGACATTGGCGACACCCGCCTGCATCACCACCGAGGCAACCGGATCCCAGACCGGCTGCATGTTGATGTCGTCGGCGCGCAGCAGCAGCATGTCGGCCTCCTTGCCCGGCGTCAGCGAGCCGACGCGGTGGTCGAGCCCCGCCATCTTCGCGCCGTTGATCGTCGCCCATTCCAGCGCTTGGCGCACGGTCACCGGGATATCAAACGGCTTGCCGGCCTCGGTATTGCCAAGTTCGACGATACGGCGGTTGCGTTCGTGCTGCAGGGTCACCCGCATCGCGGCGAACATGTCACCGCGCGCCGACGGTTCGACATCCGATCCGATCGACATCGGAGAGCCGCAGTCCTGCAGCACACCGGTCAGTGGATCGCCGTAGCCCATCTGCAATTCGATCTCGGCGGTGACGGTGAATGTGCCGCCCCTGTCGGCGATGGCGCGCACGTCGTCGTGATCTAGGTCATTTCCGTGTACGATATTGATCTTGCCGTCGATCAGGTCTTCCTTGATCAGCCGCTTGAAACCATCCGGATTCATCGACAAGCCGCCGCTGACATGCATGCTGGCGATCAGATCGAACTCGTGCGCCAGCTTGAGATCGGTGCGGCTGACCTCGTAGAGCGAGTAATATGGCCCAAGGATCGCCAGGCCGAAGGTCACCAGCCCGTCGTCGCTGGCGAAACGTCCCTTACGCAGGCGCATGATCTCCGAGCGCGGCATCGGCACTTCGCTGTAGTGTTTCTGTCCCGGCTTCGGGTCGGGCTTCGGCGAACCGTGCAGGAACAGCGCCCGCGCGCCGGAATCGGCGAGCCCATTGATCGCCGCGTCGGTGTGCTCCGGCGTGCGGTTGCTGTGGCACCAGTCGACCAGCGTCGTCGCGCCGCTGTTCAACTGGTTCAGCGCCCCCATCAGGTTGGCGATATAGAGATCGTCTGGCCGAAAATAGCCGGCGAGCCCGCGATGCATCGACTGCATGTATTTCGCCACCGTCCAGTCGGCGGCGACGCCGCGCAACGCGCTCTGCCAGGTATGGACATGCGCATTGATCAATCCGGGCAGCACGATCATGTTCGACGCCTCGATGATCTCGGCGTCATCTGCCGCGATCGATGGGCGCACGGCTGCAATCTTGCCACCTTCGATCAGCACGTCGCCGCGCGCCAGATCCTTGATCTGCGCGTCCATGCTGACGACCGATCCGCCCTTGATGAGAACGCGCTTCATGTCATTCGCCATGACATTTCACTCCTGCTGTCCGATGCCGAGTCTTGGATGGCTCTGTTAACCGGAATGCTATTGACCGAGGACGGTGACAACAAGACCGTCGCGATCACAAAACCACAACGTAAAACGAGCGGCCATACGGCCGCTCGTTGACTCCTGCGACGCTGCCGTGATCAGCGGCGATGACGATGATGCTTGCGGTGATGCTGGTGATGCCGATGCCGGACGCTCACGGCGCGCGGCTGCTTCTCGAAACGCTCCCACTGTGGGTTCGCATCCCACGCCGCATTGACCAGCAGGCCGCCGACGATCGGCACGACGCAGGAGCCGAACAGCACACCCGCCTCGCGCAGCGTCAACTCGCGGCCCTCGATGGCGCTCGCCAGCATCGGCGAAACGGCCATGCAGCCGATGCTCGTCGCAGCGATCGCACCGGTCTGGCTGATGCCGTTGACGGCGGTGCCGCGCCAGTTCCACTTCCAGTCATTGATCCAGAAATAGCCCGTCGTGGCGGCAGCCGGAACAACGATTGCCGCCGCCTTGACGCCCTTGCCGACCTTGCGGTGGTGACGGCCATGCGCATCGGCACTCTGCGCCGTGAACGCGACGGCGGCGATCAGGCCGGCCGCTGCAATGATCCACTTCTTCATCAACGTCTCCTGTTATCAGTTTCTGTACGAGCCGTTGCGGCTCGGCGCGTGCCGATGCCAGTGCGTTGCAGACAACACCGCTGACACGCGACCGCGAACCGGCACGCATCGTAACCCGGCTTCTATCGAACACCATGCGACGCTGCAATCCGTCGTAAGGCCTTGATTCCCCTTCCTCCTGGATTGGGTTAAGGTCCTTCTAACGGTGATTCGGCATCGCATGACAGGCGTATCGGTCGACAGGAGGCTGCCGCCAGGCGAGCCACCGCAGCGTCATCACAGTATGATCGGCAACCGCGTTATCTCCACGGGGTTCATGCCACGGGGTTTGCGCCTATGACAGCGTCCCTCGGCCTGCGGACACACCGATTCGGCAGTGACGAGACCGCCCGTTCTCGCCCGGAGACCGATCCGGCGCCGACCGCCGCTCTCGATCTCGACGACGATCTGTTCACCATGCAGGGCCCGCGCGCCGGCGGCGACAGCGATGCTATTCGCCTTCTGCTGACCGAGGCCGGCCGCAAGATCGAGGAACTCGATACGATCAAGGCCACTGTCGCCGGGTTGATCGGTCCGGTCGCACGGACGTTGCGTGCCTTCGATGTGGAGAAGGCTGAAAAGACAGTTCTCGAACGAACGCTGGAAGCACTGCAGGCCGAGCAGCAGTCGCTACGCGACCAGTTGGCGGCGCGCGACAAGCAGGCCGAGACCGCCGCCGCCGAGAACGTCCGGCTGCGCGACGCACTCGCCGCCGCGCAGCGCGATGCGAAGGCGCAGGAGACCGCCAGGGCCGAACTGAACGGCAGCCTGATGGCGGCACGCCAGCAGGCCGCCGATCTCGAGCACCGCATTGCGCTCGAAACCGCCGAGACGCGCCGCCTGCGCGAGGATGGCGAACGGCATCACGCGCGGCTCGCTACCGCCGACCGTCGTGCTGTAGCGCTCGAAACTGAACTATCGAACGTGAAGCAGAAACTCACCATCGCCGACACCGAGAAGCGCAGCCTGCATGCCTCGGTGGAAAAGGCGATTAACGAGACGGCACGGATGTCGCGCCGGCAGTTGGAAGCACAGAACCTGCTGGCCGCCGCGCAGACGCGCCTGCGGCAGACCGAGACCGAGCTTGCCGAGCTCACCACCGAGCGCACTCGTCTCGCTACGGCGCTGGCGCAGGCCAGCGAGCGGCACGATACCGAGGCAGCCGCGCAGACGATGCGCTTCGACGCAATGAAATCGCGCGCAGCCACCGCCGAAAAGCTGCTGACCGAGACGCGCGAGCAACTGGCGGCGCGCGCCGACGAGGTGCGCAAGCTGGAGCGGCAGTCGAACGATCTGGCGCTCGCGCATGACACGCTGCAGAATCGCTTTGCTGCAACCGAGCATGCACGCAACGAAGGCGAAGCCAGAATCCACGAACTCGAACAGGCGCGCGCTGTGCTCCACGAACGTCAGGCGGCGCTGACGCACAGCCTCGCGGCGCGCGATACCGCGCTCGCCCGTGCCGAGGACCGCCTGGCCATGCTGACCGATACGCTGGCGAGCCTGCACATGCAGACCGACGCTGCGCGCGTTGCCCTGACGCGCGAGCTCGACGACGCCAAGGCGGCGCTTACCCGCGCGCATGCCGAGCGAGCGATGCTGGAGGGCGCGCTGGAAGCCGGCCGCAAGGATCTGGCACGGGTGATGCACGAGGTGATGGCGCTGCAACGGCGCCAGACGGCGCAGGAACCCGACCCGACGCCGACGCCTGCCAACGCCGCCTGATCCCGCTTCAAAAAGCCTGAGCCAGAGCCATGCAAAATCCGCGGACAGCCGTCGCGCGGATTTTGCCATGGAACGATGCAACCCGATGCGGCTTTGGCTGTTGGTTTGCATAAGCACATTTGGGCGTCCGGGGAGACATCCGCCAAAGAGTCCACCATGACCGCCATCGACGAGACTGCTCCTCTGCATGGTTCCTATTTCGAGCACGCCGGCCCGGCGGCGCGTCTCAAGGCGATCTTCATTGGCTCGGTCGGCAACCTCGTTGAATGGTATGATTTCTACGCCTATGCGGCGTTCGCATTGTATTTCGCCGGCGCGTTCTTTCCCGGCCATGATCCGGTCGTGCAGCAGCTCAACGCGGCGGTGCTGTTCGCCGCTGGCTTCATCGTCCGGCCGCTCGGCGGCTGGTTCTTCGGGCATCTCGCCGACCATTACGGGCGGCGCAATGCGCTGATGCTGTCCGTGGTGATGATGTGCTTCGGCTCGCTGATGATCGCGGTGACGCCAACCTATGAAAGCATCGGCGTCTGGGCGGCGGTGCTGCTCGCCGCCGCGCGCATCATCCAGGGCCTGTCGCTCGGCGGCGAATACGGCACCAGCGCTACGTATCTCACCGAGGTCGCGGACCAGGCGCATCGCGGTTTCTATTCCAGCTTCCAGTATGTAACGCTGATCGGCGGCCAGCTCTGCGCCATCGTGGTGCTGCTGGCGCTACAATATGTTTTCCTGACGCCGGAGCAGTTGAGGGCATGGGGCTGGCGCATTCCCTTCGTCATCGGCGCCGGTCTCGCCATCATCGCCGCGGTGATGCGGCGCAACCTGCATGAGACCGACGCCTTCAACGCCGCAAAACGGGAGGTGAAGCGCGAGAGCTCGATCCGCGCGCTGCTCAATTATCCACGTGAGGTGCTGCTCGTCGTCGGCCTCACCGCCGGCGGCACGGCCGCCTTCTACACCTACACCACCTATATGCAGAAATTCCTGAAGCTGTCGGTCGGCCTCACCGACATCCAGACGACCTACGTCGCCGCCGGCTCGCTGATCTTCGGCATGATCCTGCAACCGATCTACGGCGCCCTGTCCGACAAGATCGGCCGCAAATGGCTGCTGATCGGCTTCGGCGTCGCCGGCGTGCTGTTCACCGTCCCGATCCTGACGACACTGCAATCGGTGAGGACGCCGCTCGCCGCCTTCCTGCTGATCTGCGCGGCGTGGATGATCGTCTCCGGCTACACATCGATCAATGCGGTGGTGAAGGCGGAACTGTTTCCGACCAGCGTGCGCGCCACCGGCGTTGGCCTGCCCTATGCGCTGACGGTGTCGATCTTCGGCGGCACGGCGGATTCGGTGGCGCTATGGTTCAAGTCGATCGGCCACGAGACCTGGTTCTACTATTACCTGACGGCGATGATCGGCGTATCGCTGATCGTTTACGTCACCATGCGCGACACAAAGAAGCATTCGGCGATGCACCGGCACGTATGACGTGGCAGCTGCGGCTCTGCAGCAGCAGGAATTATCGCAACAGTTCCTTCATCGCACGATCAAGCCCGTCCAATGTCAGCGGATACATGCGGTCGCCCAGGAGCTGACGCATCATGCGGATCGACTGCGTATAGTCCCATTCACCCTCCGGTACCGGATTGAGCCACACGCAAGCCGGATAGGTGCGGATGATGCGCTCCATCCACGCAGCGCCCGCCTCCTCGTTGAAGTGCTCCACCGAGCCGCCCGGCGCAGCGATCTCATAGGGCGACATCGACGCATCGCCGACGAAGATCACCTTGTAGTCGTGCGGATAAGTGTGCATCACCTCGAAGGTCGACGTCGTTTCCTCGAAACGGCGGCGATTGTCTTTCCACACTTTCTCATAGAGACAGTTGTGGAAGTAGAAATGCTCCATGTGTTTGAACTCGGCGCGCGCCGCCGAGAACAGTTCCGCCGTCGTCTGGATGTGCCAGTCCATCGAGCCTCCGACGTCGAAGAACAGCAGCACCTTCACCGCATTGTGGCGCTGCGGCCGCAACAGGATATCGAAATAACCCTTGTGCGCGGTGCCACGGATGGTGCCGTCGAGATCGAGTTCGTCCGGCGCGCCAGTGCGGGCAAATTTACGCAGCCGCCGCAGCGCCACCTTGATGTTGCGCGTGCCGAGTTCGACCGCATCGTCGAGATCCCTGAACTCGCGCTTGTCCCACACCTTCACGGCCCGGAAGTTGCGATTGCCGTCCTGGCCGATACGAATGCCTTCCGGATTGTAGCCATAGGCGCCGAACGGCGACGTCCCCGCCGTGCCGATCCATTTGTTGCCGCCCTGATGCCGCTCCTTCTGCTCAGCGAGGCGCCGGCGCAGCGTCTCCAGCAATTTGTCGAGGCCGCCCAGCGCCTCGATCTGCCGCTTCTCTTCCTCGGTGAGATATTTCTCCGCGAGCTTCCGCAGCCACTCCGCAGGGATTTCTGCCTCGACGCCGTCGGCGACAAAATCGAGTCCCTTGAAGACATGGCCGAAGACGCGGTCGAACTTGTCGAGATTGCGCTCGTCCTTCACCAGCGCAGCGCGCGCCAGATAATAGAAATCCTCGACATGGCGCGCCGCGAGATCGGCCTCCATCGCCTCCATCAGGGTGAGATATTCGCGCAGCGACACCGGCACGCCGGCCGCCTTCAATTGATGGAAAAAGCTGACAAACATAGGCGCACTTTCGCCGAACCTGCGCTGCGGTCAAGCCGCTGCCGCTGCATATTGTCACGCCCCGGCCCGGCCGTAACCCATTCTACACAGGCGTCTGGTTTCCTGCGTCGCAAACCGGGGAAACGTCTGTGCCGTATGGATTTGTCGGCGATCTGCCGCTCCTGATCGAGCTTGCCTACGATACACTGTGGGGTGCGAGCGCGGCGATGGCCGAGCGGACGGCGCCGCGCCGGGAAGCCGGACACAGTATCGATATCGCCGAAGGCGAGGACGCCGTCGCGCTTGCCGCCCCCGACTGGCAAGCGCTGGAAGCGAGGAACGGTGCCGGCACCGCATTCCAGACGCTGGCGCTTGCCGAACACGCGGCTGCCGCACATCGGCGGCGCGGAGATCTGGTGCGCATCGTCGTGGTGCGCGAGAATGGCCGCCCGGCCGTCATCTTTCCGACCGCGATCAGCCGCTTCGGCGGCTTGCGGATCATCCGCTTCCTCGGCGACCCGCTGATCCAGTACGGAGATGTGGTCGCCGCGCCCGGCACCAGCACCAAAACCATCGCCGCAGCCTACCGCGCCGCCGCCGATCCTCGCCACGCTACACTGATGCTGCTGCGCAAGGTGCGCGCCGATGCACGGCTGGCGCCGCTCCTCGCGCAGCAAAGCACGCCGATTGCCGCACAGGCGGCGCCGTTCATCGATCTCCGCGCCGCACCCAAAAACCATGCCCGCGACGAGCGCGAATTGCGACGTTTCCGCCGCCGCCTTGCCGAGCGCGACGAGTGCCGCTTCACGCTGCTGGCCGGCGAGGATGCGCGTCGCGCCACGATCGAGGCGCTGGCCCTCAAGCGCGCATGGCTCGCCAAGCGCGGCCTGCCAAGCAGCGTCATCGGCAATGCTGACTGGGACGATGCCATCGTGGCCATGGCCGGCGATGCCGGTCTCGTGCGCGTCGCGCGGCTGAGCGTCGGCGGCCGCACCGCCGCGCTCGAAGTCGCACTGCTGCATGGCGGTCGCTGGTACGCCTTCATCGGTGCGCGTGCGGCGGAATTCGAGAAAGCCGGTCCCGGCCACGTGCAAATGGCCGAGACGATTGCCGCCTGCCGCGATCGCGGCGTCTCCGTCTACGACCTGCTGGCGCCGAGCGACCCCTACAAGCGCACCATCGCGCATGACGCCGTCGTCCTCAACGACTACGCGATGGCGCTGACCCGTGTCGGCGGCATCGGGCTGGCGCTGGCGCCGCTGCTGCCGTCGCTGAAGCGCACACTCACCCGGCTGCCATGCGGTGTCCGCCGGATACTGTTGCGCGCCGGCGGTTCCGCGTAGACGTAGAATATGCGCCAAAAGCGTGAGCCGGTTTTGAGCGACGGTGCCGTAACCGTCATACCCCTTCGATAACGTCAGCGCCGGCCTTCATTCCGCCGCATCGGCAAGGCTAATCCGACGGCATCCATCGCTTTCGCCGGAGCGTCCGGCGCATCTGTTCAGACCATGTTGCCCGAACCATTCCCTGCCGCCCGTCGTCTGGCCGTCGCGATGCTGGGAGGCGTAATGTTGTCGCTGCTGCTCGCTCTGCCGGTGCAGACAGCTCGCGCGCAGCCTGTTCCATCTTCTCAGAACCCGCGGCCGGCAAATCCCGCTTCTACGGCAAATCATCCCGTAGCGACGGAGACCGCCACCATCCGCTGGAGCGTACGCAATCGCTTCCGCCTGTTCCGCGACGAACAGGACTTCATCCAGCAGGTCGCCGCGATGCATGAGAATGGCGCGACGCTCGGCGTGCTCGCGGCCGAGCGTCGGCTCGAACGCGGGAGCGACGGGCGTGGCTGGGCGCGGCAGGTGGTGACGCGACTATGCGTCGACGGCACGGGCAAATTGCTGGACAGCTGCGAGCGCGACGGCGAGAAGGAGTCCTATCTCGCGCCCACCGACTATGCCGTGCGCGTCGCGCTCGACGGGCCGTCAATGCCAGGCGCCACCTGCGCCTGGACCTTCACCGACACCGAGTTGCCGTCGCAGGAACTCACCATCGACTGCGCCGAAGAGGTGACGATGCGGGTGCCGGCCGGCCACGTCACTCATGCGCGGCTCGACGTGATCCCGAAGGAAGGCCCGGTTCGCCACGCCGAAACCGATATCTCGGTGCGCGACCTGTTGATTGCCGGGCTCGGCGATTCCATCGCCGCCGGCGAAGGCAACCCCGACCAGCCGGTGACGCTCGGCGACGACGGCTTCTGCTTCCGTCGCTTCCTCGGCGCCAGCACCAGTCAGTATTATCGTCCCGGCCGTGCCGGCTATCGCGGCGACAAGTCCTGCGCCGCCGGGCCGGAAGGCACCGCCTCCTCTGCCGACACGCAGGACTGGCGCAGTCGCGGCGCACGCTGGATGAATGCGGCCTGCCACGCTTCGCTCTACGGTTACCAGATGCGCGCGGCGCTCGCTCTGGCGGTAGAGAACCCGCATGTCGCCGTCACCTTCCTGCCGCTTGCCTGCAGCGGCGCGACCATCGCCGATGGCCTGTTCGACAAACAGACGGCACGCGAATGTCCGCTGCGTGGGCGTTGCGCCGGCAGCGTGCCGGGCCAATTGACGCGGTTGCGCGACCTGCTCAAGCGCTCCGGCCGTGGCCTCGACCTGATGCTGCTGACGATCGGCGCCAATGACGTCGAGTTCTCCGGACTCGTCGGCGACGTCATCGTCGAGGCGACCACCGAACGGGCGCTGTCGCGGCGCGGCGGCCTCGTCGTCTCCGCCTCGGAAGCCGACGACCTGCTGAAGACGAAGCTACCAGGCGCTTTCCGCAAGTTGCGCGCGGCGCTCAAGCCCTTGGTCGGCGGCGATCTGCGCCGCGTTGTCTACACCACCTACGGCCATCCGGCGCTGCAGGGGCAAGGCGTCGCCTGTCCCGGCGGCCGCGACGGCTTCGACGTGCATCCGGCGCTCGATGCCGGCGCACAGCGGCTGCGCGACGTATCGGACTTCGTCTCGACGCGTTTCCTGCCAGCAATCAAATCACTCGCCACCTGCAGCGCCGGCACGCTGTGCGAAGATCCGGCGACCGAGCGGATGACCTTCGTCGATGCGCATCAGGCAGCCTTCGCCGAACATGGCTTCTGCGCGCGCGCCGACAGCGATCCTATCTTCGACCGCAACTGCTTCTCGCCGGCCGGCGAGAGCTTCGAACAGGACCAGGCGGCGGCAGCGGAAAGCCCGCTCGCCTGCGACATGCGGCCCGGCGACTATCGGCCCTATGCCTCTCGCGCGCGCTGGGTCCGCACCGCCAATGACAGTTATTTCACCGCAATGACCTATCCGGAGGGCCTCCCGGCGCTGCTGCAGCCACGCGACATCCACGACGCGATGTGGGGCATCGTGAGCGCCGTCTATGGCGGCGCCATCCATCCGACCGCGGAAGGTCATGCGGCGATGGCGGATGCCGTATTACCGCCCGCCCGCGCGCTGCTCGATCTCGATACGCCACCAGAGGTGACGGCCGCGCCGCTAGCACCCGCCGCCGGGCAATGACGGCTACCAGTAGCGCCCGGTCGTCGCGATCAGGATGACGACGGCGCCGAGCAGCAGGTTGACACCGACGATCATGCGGATCTGGTTGAGGCAGCGGCCGGCGGCGGGCACGTCACCGCCGTCAAGCGCAATGCGCAACCGCTTCCACGGCGCGAAGGTCATGTGCAGATAGAGCAGCATCATGACGATACCCACGCCCTGCATCAGATTGATATAAAGCGGCAGCCCCTTGAAGCCGCCGAACATCGAGAAGACCATCGCATAACCGCTGACCAGCAGCGCCGCGATGCCGATGCCGACCCACGGCAGGAACCGCTGGAACACCCGCCGCCACAGCGCCAGCCGCACCGGCGCATCAAGCGGCCCCGCCGCCGGACGCAGCACCAGATACGCAAACGCCATGCCGCCGACCCAGAACACTGCGGCAAGCACATGCACGGCAAGCAGGACAATGGTCATCATGGTTCTCCGCTTTCGTGCGCGTGATGCGCATGCAGGCTATTTCGATTGCAACGGAAAAAGCCATCGCCATGCCTGGACTTGATTCGGGCGTCCATCCTTCCTGAAAGGGGGGATGGGTTGCCGGGTCTGGCTTGGCAATGACGGACCTCAGGCATTCTCCGTTAAAGCCTGAAAGGCTTCAACTGACGCCGAGCTTCTTCTGCAGGCTGGTCGATGAGGTCGTGTACTGGAAGGTCAGCCGCTTGTCCGGGTAGACATAGCGGTGCGCTTTCTGCGCCATCAGCGCGCCCTCATGGAAGCCGGAGAGGATCAGCTTCAGCTTGCCCGGATAGGTGTTGATGTCGCCGATGGCGAAGATGCCCGGCACGTCAGTCTCGAACGAGGCGGTCTCGACCGGGATCAGATTGTCCTGCAGCGCGATCCCCCAGTTCGCCACCGGGCCGAGTTTCATCGTCAGCCCGAAAAACGGCAGGATAGCGTCGCAGGCGATGCTGACGCTCGATCCATCGTTGCGCTTGACGATTGCCGCCGACACCTGACCGTCGGTCCCTTCCAGCGCCGTCGCCTGGCCGACGACGAAGTCGATGGTCCCGGCCTCGACCAGTGCCAGCATCTTGTTGACGCTGTCGGGCGCAGCGCGGAATTCCTGCCGCCGGTGCAGCAGCGTGATATGCGAAGCGACCGGCGCGAGATTGAGCGTCCAGTCGAGCGCCGAGTCGCCGCCACCGGCGATCAGCAGACGCTTGCCGCGGAACACTTCCATCTGTCGCACCGCGTAGTGCACCGACTTCGCTTCATAAGCCTCGACGCCGGGAATCGGCGGCCGCTTCGGCTGGAACGAGCCGCCACCGGCCGCGACGACGATAACCTTGCACTCGAACACGGTGCCGGCGTCGGTGGTGACGCGGAAACCCGGGTCGCCGATCTTCTCGATCGTTTCCACCATCTCGTTGAGGTGGAATTGCGGATCAAACGGTTTGATCTGCTCCATCAGATTATCGACCAGCCCCTGCGCCGAGACTTTCGGCAAGCCGGGAATGTCGTAGATCGGTTTCTCCGGATAGAGTTCGGCGCACTGCCCGCCAATCTTGTCGAGAATATCGACGAGATGTGCACGGATATCGAGCAGCCCGAGTTCGAACACGGCAAACAGGCCAACCGGCCCCGCGCCGACGATAAGAACATCAGTCTTGATCGGCTCACTCATCGCTTCGCGCTCACCACGTCAATCCCAGCCATTCATCCTCGGTGTCGCCGCGCTTGCCGCCGCGACATTCGCGCTTACGCCTGCCGGTCCGGCGTCGCCACCTTCAGGCCGTCAAGCTCCTGCGTGATCTTGATCTGGCATGACAGTCGCGAATTCGGTCGCACGTCGTAGCCGAAATCGAGCATATCCTCTTCCATCGGGTTGGGATCGCCGACCTTCCCGCGCCATTCCTCGTCGACATAAACGTGGCAGGTGGCGCAGGAGCAGGCGCCGCCGCACTCCGCCTCGATCTCCGGGATATTGTTCTTGATGGCGGTTTCCATCACCGTCGCGCCGATTTCGCCATCCACGGTGCGCGCAGTGCCTTGCGAGTCGGTATAGGTAATCTTGACCATGAAAATCAGGGAAAACAGAGGAATTGAGGGAGGGTGAGGGATCGCGCTCCCCTCATAAAGGCTCGCGGCGGGCGATGCCAGAGCGATTTATTTTAAGTTTAAAGCAACTGCAGATGCGCGATAATCGCTGCCTGCACCTTGGCGAGCGCCGCGGCGAGTTCCGCCACCGCTGTCACCCGCTCCTGCGGCCGGACAGTCCGCTCTACCGCCGCGGCCAGTCCAGCCACCTGACCAGCTCCGACGCCGCGTGCCGCTCCCTTGATGGTGTGCAACGCCATCGGCGTCGCTGCCCCCTTGGCATCGGCGGCAAGCGCCACCGCGAAGGCCTGTGCCTGAGCGGCGAACAGACCAAGAATCTCGACTTCCAGCGCCCGATCGCCAGCCGTCATGCTGCGCAGGTGGGTCAGGTCGAGCACCGCATTTGAGGTATCAAGGTAAGCCTCGGCAGCAAATTCCTGCTGCCCGCCCTTCAGCGCCCGTTGTGCTCGTCGTATGCTGCCGACCATGTGTCCAGTCATGGCACAGCGGACTTAAGGCTTCGCTAGCGTCGGCGCGCGCCTTGTGGGCGGGCCGTTAACATCATCGTTAACGATGATTAAAGAGACCTTACCGGTCCGGTTTCCATCGTTCTGACAAGCCGATAGGATTGGTTAAGAGCCGCCGGGCGAGGCTCCTGGGGGTAGTGGAAGCAGGTTTTCGCGTTCGGGTACGGCCGCATAGAGCGCGTCCGCATCAGCCTGCCGGCGTAAGACAAGGCGAGTTCTCCATGGCGACGAATCCGATCAAGGCCGACGCAAACGAAGCGGCGCTGAACGCCATTGCCGAGGCGATCAATCTGCGCGATGCGGCGACCCGCGACCAGCCGCGCCGAGACCCGGACGATCCGCCGCCAGCCGTCGCCGACCTGTTCTCCGAATCCCACGATTCCGACGACTGGCGAAACAAGGACCAGCCGGCGCACCGCGCCGCCAATGACGACCGCGCAGCAATGGGTGCCATGCTGCAAGCGCTGCAGAACCGCACACGCCGCACCGCCTATGTGGTGGCCACCGTGTTTTCCGTCGTCTGGCTGGCCGGTGGCGGAGCCCTCGCCTGGCTTTACCGCGCCGAACTGTCGAATCTGATCGGCGAGCCGGGCTTGCACCTGGTGCCGTGGGCGGGGATCGCCGCCGGCGTCATCATCCCGGTCTTGCTTGCCTATGCCGTCGCCCACATGCTGGCACGCGCTGCCGATCTGCGGCTGATCGCCCAGACCATGGCGGAAGTCGCCATGCGGCTCGCCGAGCCCGAAGTCGCCGCGCGCGATTCCATCGTTACCGTCGGTCATGCCATCCGCCGCGAGGTCGCCGCCATGGGCGACGGCGTCGAGCGGGCGCTGGCGCGCGCCGCCGAGCTGGAAACGCTGGTCCACAACGAAGTCTCGGCGCTGGAGCGCGCCTACAACGACAACGAAGTGCGCATCCGCGTCCTGCTCACCGAGCTGTCGACGCAGCGCGACCAACTCGTCACCCAGGCGGAGAAGGTGCGCAGCGCCATTTCCAGCCTGCACGCCGACGTCACCCAGGACCTTACCTCGGTCGGCGACGTCGTCGCCGAGAAGGTCAGCGACGTAGCGCAGCGCATCACTCGCACGCTGACCGAAAAGGGCGAACACATCACCCTGGCGCTGGGACACGCCGGCGACAGCATGATCGATGCGCTCGGCGAACGCGGCGGCACCCTGCTCGACCGCCTGCACAGCACCGGTGAAAGCGCCAACAGCGCCATCGCGCAAGCCACCGACAGGCTCAACACCAGCCTGACCTTCAGGTCTGACGAGGTGCGCAGCGAATTCACACAACTTGCCGACGACGTCCAGCAGTCGCTGTCGTCGCGGCTCGAACAGATCGCGCAGTCGCTCTCGCAGCAGTCCGCAGCGGTCGTCGAGCAGATGGCGGCGCGTTCGCAGGAGATGAACGAGGCGCTCGCCGAGACCGGCAACCGTGCCGCCACCGACATCGCCGCGCGCGTCGATGACGTCAACGGCACCTTGCGCAGCGCCGGCGAGACGCTGGTGCGCGACCTGGTACAGCGCGGCGGCGATGTGATCGCCCAGCTCGAACAGACCGGCAGCCGCGTCACGGATACAATCATCGCGCGCGGCAGCACGGCCGCCGAGACATTCGCCGAAAATGCCGAGGGGCTTGCCGCGCTCATGGACCGCAGCGCCAACGCGGTCGGCGACATGCTGAGCCAGCGCCAGCAGGCGCTCGACAGCATGCTGAACAAGAACACCACCGAGCTCAGCAGCCGCATCATGCGTGACACGGAGACGCTCGGCACGCTGATCACCCGCAACATCGCGGACTTCGATCACACGGTGAAGACCTATGGCGGCGAACTGGTCGACAAGCTCGGCCAGCACACGCAAGGCATCACCGAGGCGATGCGCACCTATGTCGATTCCTTCGACAGCCGCGTCACCACCAAAACCGAAGAGATCGAAGCCACGCTCGACCAGCGGCTGGGACAATTCGAAGCGGCGATGGGGCAGCGCGTCGTCAGCATAGCCACCACGCTCGCCGAAGGCGGCAAGGAGGTCTTCGGCGCCTTCGACAAGCGTATCGCCGAAATCGGCACGCTGGTCGATGGCCGCGCCGCCGAAGCTGCCAGTCTGCTCGGCTCGCGCATCGACGCGATCGACCGCACGCTCGGCGACCGGACGCAAGAGATCGCCGGCGCTTTCGACAAGCGTATCGCCGAGATCGGTTCACTCGTTGACACCCGCGCCGGCGAGGTTGCCGGCCTGCTCGGCTCGCGCATCGACGAAGTCGACCGCACGCTCGGCCACCGGGCGCAGGAAATCGCCGGCGCCTTCGACAGGCGTATCGCCGAGATCGGCTCGGTCGTCGACGCCCGCGCCGGCGAAGTCGCCGGCCTGCTCGGCTCGCGTATCGACGCGATCGACCACACGCTCGGCTCCCGCGCGCAGGAGGTCATCGGCGCTTTCGACCAGCGCATCGCCGAAATCGGCAGCGCCATCGATACCCGCACCAGCGCGGTCACCGACCTGCTCGGCACCCGCATCGTCGAGATTGACCAGACGCTAGGCAGCCGCGCGCAGGACGTCGCCAGCAGCCTCGACCAGCGAATCAACCGCTTCGAGGAGTTGCTCGTCGGCCGCACCGAAACCGTCGCCAGCCAGATCGAGGCGCGCGCCGGCAATGCTGCCGACACGCTTAGTGCGCGCGCTCAGCAGCTCGCGCTGACAATCCAGAGTCAGACCAGCGAGGCGGAGAAGTCGCTCGGCGCACTCACAGCATCGACTGCCGAGACGCTGCGCAGCAACGCCGGCGAGGTCGAGCGCAGGCTGCTCGATGTCAGCACCGAGGTAGCCCGAGCCTTCACCGGCAAGGCGGACGAGATCACCGACATTATGGCGGCCCGCAGCCGCGACATGGCCGACCTGCTCAGTGAAAAGAGCAGCGCGGTGGTCGCCGTGCTCAACGACAAGGGCGCATCGCTGGCGGCCGAGATCGGCGAAGCGAGCATCGGTGCGGTGCAGGCAATAGAGGCCAAGACCGTCGGCCTTGCCCGCTCCATCGCCGAAAACGCGGATCATCTGGCACGCACGCTCAGCGCCGCCAGCAACGATGCCAGCAGCACGGTCCAGCGTACGCTCGGCGAATTGCAGGCTGTCACCGCCGCCGCGATCGAGCAGTCGAAGCAGACCGCATCCGGCGCGGTTTCCGAGATCCTGGAAACGCACGGCATGCTGCGCGCCGACACCACCGCGATGTTCGAGCGGCTGCGCGAAGCCAACCTGATGTTGCAAGAGGTGCTCTCCGGCTCGCACGAGAACATCAGTGCGCTGGAACACACGATTATGTCGCGCGTCGCCGATTTCGTCTCGGCGATGAACGAGGTAAACAAGACGCACGGCGCCGCCAACATGCAGATGGAAAACAGCGTCGCCACCTTCCGCGATCTCGCCGGCCGCGTCGTAACCGATCTGAACCAGATCGCGACGCAGTTCGACACCCACGGCCGTGCACTTGCCGATGCGGTGGCACTTGTCGATACCAGCAACGAGCGTACCGAAACGGCGGTCAACGAGCGGCGCAAGGCGCTCGACACGCTGGTCTCCACGCTCGACATGCGCACCGGCGATCTCGACCAGCGGCTGCAGCGCTTTCAGTCATTGCTCGACCAGTCGCTTGATGCCGCGTCACAGCGCGCCCGCGACATTGCCCGCGTCGTCTCCGACAGCAGCGCCGAGGGTACCCGCACCGTGGCGGAGCAGTTCGAACAGATCCGCGAGGCAACCGAAGAGCAGTTCCAGCGCGCCCTCACCCTGTCGCAGGAACAGTTCAGCCGCGTACGCGAAGCGACCGAGGAACAGTTCGAGCGCATGCGCAACTCGACCAGTCAGGAAAGCCATCGTACCGCGCAGACGATGCGCGCGATCTTCGAGGAAACCACCGGCAGCACCGACGCTATATTCAGCGAGGCGAACGAGCGCTTCGGCGAGGCAGTGCGCGGCATGAAGCAGATGGCGACCGACCTCCAGCGCGAACTCGAAACGACGCGCGCCGAACTGCGCCGCGGTATCCTCGAATTGCCGCAGGAAGCATCGGAAAGCGCCTCGCAGATGCGGCGCGTGGTGCTCGATCAGATCGAGGCTCTGGCAGAGCTCAACCGCATTGTCGCCCGCCACGGCCGCACCCTGGATTCGGTCGAGCCGACCCGCCGGACCGAACCGGCCCGGACCGAGCCGCTATTATCGGTAGCTATCGGCAACCGTGCCGAAACGCCACGCGCCACTCCCCCCCATGTGGAGCCGATCCGGACGACGGCACCCGCCGCACGCGCTCCGGAACCGACGCGCCAGGAACCGGCTGCATATGCGCCGCGACCGGAACCGACGCCGCTGCAATCGCGCAGCGAGCCGGCCGCCTTCGCGCCGCGACGGAGCGAAGCGTCGCCTTCCGCCGGCAATGGCAATCGCGGCTGGCTCAGCGACCTGCTCAACCGCGCCTCGCGCGACGACGGCGAGCCACTGTCGCTGCGCGACAACAGCCGCGATACAGGCGGCCGCGATCTGCCGCGCCGCGAGACGCGCGAGCCGGCCACGGGGATCGAGTCCCTCGATGCGCTGTCAGTCGATATCGCGCGCATGGTCGATCACGACGCCGTCGCCGATCTGTGGGACCGCTACAAGCGCGGCGATCGCAACGTCTTCACCCGCCGCCTCTATACGCTGCAGGGACAGAAGGCGTTCGACGAGATCCGCGGCAAATACCGCAACAACCGTGACTTCAAGCAGACGGTCGACCGCTACATTATCGAGTTCGAACAGCTGCTCGACGATGTCTCGCGCGACGAGCGCGGCCAGACCCTGGCGCGCAGCTATCTCACGTCCGAGACCGGCAAGGTCTACACCCTGCTGGCGCATGCCTCCGGCCGCTTCGAGTAATCCGAAGCGATCCGCACCCATCGTTCAATGCCCGCGCTTCTGCGCGGGCATTTGTTTTTTGAGCTGTTCCTTTGCGATAGGAACCGCCATCGTCATGCCCGAAGAGCCTCAGCCAAGGAGCAATATCAGCGAAGGAGCAACAGAAGAGACGCAAGGCGGGAGGTGCCACTCACACTCAGATGTAGCGCGAGGCCCAGATCACCATCTGCTTCGCCGCGCGAGTGAAGGCGGCATTGAGCGCAGCCACGGCGGCCGGCCCTTCGGTACTGTCGGTCGGTACCGAAACCTTGAACACCTTCGCCGGGCCAATGCGGCCGGTGCGGTCACGCACGATCTTCGCAGCGATCTCGATCTCGGCGGTGCCGTCGGGTGCGGAGATCTGGAAGGCGCGGATATCGGTGACAAGCTGATAGTCGGCCGCCAGCCGGTCGCCCGGCCGACCAACTGCGCGCAGTCGGTTGCCGTTCTCGAATGACTGGACGATGCGGGCCTGCAACAGCTTCGGCAACCGATCTTCCCATTGCGCATTGGGAAGCTGGGCAATGCCGCCGTCGGCCAGCCGTACCATGATCCGGTCGCTATCGAGCGCCGACAGCGCAGTCGGCTCCTGCACGATCAACTGGCCGCGGCCACCGCCGGCATGGCGCGGAAAGTCACGTGCCGCGAACAGTTCATAGGTCGGTGGCGGAGCCTTGCTGCCGAGGCTGGAACAGCCAGCGAGCATCGGCACCAATGCAGGAACGAGCACGCCAGCCAGCGCGGCGCGGCGCCATGCGGCATGCCTCCTGATCCCGTGAAAGCCCCCGCTGCCGAACAATCGCAAAAAGCTGCTCCGCCTGCCGCCGTGCAATGTTCACCGACATACCGACAAAATCGGAAAAATGCCACTCACCTCTCGGGGTGACGACACCGGCGCGAATCGCCGGTCGATTATTTCACGCCCCGGCGACGGATAAAGCTGCCTTCGCCCCGCAAACCGGGGTGTCAGACCCGGACGAATCGAACGGCGGCGCTGCGATGCCGCGGATCGGGGCATCTCAGCGCCGGCCGTTATAGTCCGGCAGGTTCCGGCTCTCGCCACCGAACAGCACCCGGCTCGGATTGCGGTCGAGATTGCGAATCGTGCGCTCCAGCTCAAACAGGGTGCGCCGGGCGTCGCCCGACAGCGATTCGAGTTCGCGTGTGCCGGTCGCGGACAGACGGTTGATGCCGCCGGAAATCTCTGCCGTACGCTTGTCGAGATTATCGGCCAGCGCCTTCAACGACTGCGTCGCATCGGTGAAGGAACGCGCTGCGTCGCCGATTTCGCCACCCTTGCCGTCCTTGCCGCCGGTCAGCGTCTCGACTCCCGACAGCACGCTGTCGATGCGGCTGGAATTGCGTGCCAGTGCCTGCGAAAAGGTGTCGAGATTGGCAATCGCGCTGTGCAGCGTTTCGGAGTTGTCGGCAATGAGCTGATTGACCCGCTGCAGCGCTTCGCGCGCCGCCGCCGTGACGTCCTGCGTCGCTGCCGGGTCGGCGACGATGGTTGCCGGATCGGCGCGGCTGCTCTCCAGCCGCGGCTTGGTGACGTCGCCGCCGGAAAGCTGCACGGCGGCGATGCCGGTCAGCCCCTGAAATTCGAGACCGACGCGGGTATCGGCGCGGATCGGTGCCAGCGGATCGACCGAGACGGTGGCGATCACACGCTTGGTGTTGGCAGGGTCGAGGCGCAGCGAGGTCACCTCGCCGATGCGGATGCCGTTGAACTGCACCGCCGCGCCGGTGCGCAAGCCGGATACGGAGCCGTCGAAGACGATACGGTAAGGCACGCGCTCGGTGCGCCCGCCGAGATTCTGGAACCAGTAGACGAAGCCGAATGCGGCAACCACCACGGCCAGCGTGAAGAACCCGATCAGCGTATAGCTCGCCTTGGTTTCCATCGTTTCAACTCCGCCGCCGCGCCGCGTGCGCACGCGAGCGCTTGCCGCTGAAATACTCTTTCACCCATGGATGCTGCGACGCGAGCATCGTCTCCATCGGCCCTTCGACGAGGATCCTGCCCTCGCCGATCACGGCAATGCGGTCGCACACCGTATGCAAGCTGTCGAGATCGTGGGTTACCATGAAAACGGTAAGCCCCAAAATACGCTGCAATGTGGCGATCAGTTCGTCGAAATCCCCGGCTCCGATAGGATCGAGACCGGAGGTCGGCTCATCGAGGAAGACGATGTCGGGGTCGAGCGCCAGCGCACGGGCCAGCGCCACGCGCTTGGTCATGCCGCCGGAAAGCTCCGAAGGGAACTTGCCGCCGACATCGCCTTTCAACCCCACCATCTCCAGCTTGGCAACCGCCAGTTCGTCGAGGAGGCGCTCGGACAGATGCAGATATTCGCGCATCGGGAACTGGATGTTCTGCTTCACGGTGAGCGAGGAGAACAGCGCGCCGTTCTGAAACAGCACGCCCCAGCGCCGTTCCACCGCCTGGCGCTGCGCGGGGTCGGCACGGTCGAGATCGACACCGAAAACCTCGATGCGGCCGGCACGCTTCGGCAGCAGACCAATGATGGTGCGCATGGTCACCGACTTGCCGGCACCGGAGGCGCCGACAAAGCCGAGGATCTCGCCGCGATAGACGTCGAGGTCGAGGCGATTGATGATATCGCGCTCGCCGAGACGGACGACGAGATCGCGCACACGGATCACCACGTCCTGGCGCGGCGCGGCGCCACCCGCTGCATCGGCCCCGGGCGCAGGACTGTCCATGACGTCATCCGCCATCGTTCACATCCCGATCGAAGCGAAGAAGATGGCGAAGAAGCCGTCGAGTACGATCACCAAGAAGATCGACTCAACGACCGAGGCGGTGGTCTGACGGCCGAGCGATTCCGCCGAGCCCTTGGTCTCCAGCCCCTGCACGCAGGCGACGATGCCGATCACCAGCGCCATGAATGGCGCCTTGATCATGCCGACCTTGAAGTGGTCGAGCGATATCGCCTCCTTCAGCCGCGACAGGAACACTTCTGGTGCAATGCCGCCATAGAGCCAGGCAACGAGCCCGCCGCCATAGAGCGCCGCCATAGAGCCAAGGAAGGTAAGGATCGGCACCGCGATGATCAGAGCGAGGATGCGCGGCAGGATCAAGATTTCGATCGGGTCGAAGCCCATGGTGCGCAGCGCGTCGATCTCCTCGCGCATCTTCATCGAGCCGAGTTCTGCAGTATAGGCGCTGCCGGAGCGGCCGGCGATCATGATGCAGACGATCAGCACGCCGAGTTCGCGCAGCACCAGCACACCGACCATGTCAATGACGAAGATGGCAGCGCCGAATTTGCGGAACTGGAAGATGCCCTGCTGGGCGACGATACAACCGACCAGAAAGGTGATCAGCAGCACGATCGGTACCGCGCGCCAGCCGACGCTCTCCAGGTGATGCACCATCGAGGTCAGCCGCAGCCGGCGCGGATTGACGAGCACACGCAGGAACGCGACGACAACAGCGCCCAGCATGCGCATGAAGCCGCTGCCGTAACGGCTGATGTCATAGACCGAGCGACCGATAGCGGCGAGAGCCGCGCGCAGGGGCGGATCGCCCGCGTCCGACGCTTCGTCGAGCTTGACGTTGTGCATCTCGTCGATCAGCCGACGATAATCGTCGGCAAGGCCGGTGAGCTGCGTTTCGACGCCGCGCTCTTTCCATGCCCGCTCCAGGCGCTGCAACAGCCAGGCGCCGAACGTGTCGAGCCGCTCGATCCGGCTGACGTCGATATCGACGCGCTTGATCTTGCGCGACGGCCGCGACTGCCGGTCGACAAGCGGCTCCAGCGCGCGCGCATGGTCGGCGATCCAGGCACCGGCCGCCGCCAGCGTCAGCCGCTCGCCCTCCGTCCTGCCGTCCAGCGTTGCCGTTGTCGTGCTGTCGTGCCTCACATCCACCTGCCGTTGCGCCGATGCGCGAATCAGGAGCCTATCCCGGACCCGGCGCGCGGCCATACTTGACCATCCGCGGCGAACCTGTCGAGGGTGGTGGACGATGCACAAACCGCCCCCGCTCACCGTCACCGCCATCGTCGAACGCTGGCCGATCGCCGGCGTCTTCGCTATCAGCCGCGGCGCCAAAACCGAGGCGGCGGTAGTTGTCTCTACCCTCAGTGACGGCCGTTTTGAGGGGCGCGGCGAATGCGTTCCCTATGCCCGCTATGGCGAGACGGTGGACAGCGTCGCCGCCGCCATCGCGGCAATGGCGCCAGCTTTTGCGCAGGGCCTCACCCGTGCCGGCCTGCAAGAGGCGATGCCGCCGGGTGCCGCCCGCAATGCGCTCGACTGCGCGCTGTGGGACCTCGATGCCAAGCGCAGCGCCAGCCGCACCTATGCGCTTGCCGGCCTGCCGCCTCCGCAGCCGCTGGTCACCGCCTACACGATCTCGCTCGACACGCCGGCCGCGATGGCGGCCGCGGCGGAACGGGTGGCAACGCGCGAACTGCTCAAGATCAAGCTCGGCCGCGATGGCGACCCCGCACGCATAGCTGCCGTGCGCCGCGCCGCGCCGGCGGCGACGCTGATCGTCGACGCCAACGAGGGCTGGACGCCTGATACATTGGCGGAGAGCCTCGCCGCCTGCGCCGACGCGGGGGTGGCGCTGATCGAGCAGCCGCTGCCGGCGGCGCAGGACGCGGCGCTTGCCGGCCTCAATACGCCGGTGCCGATCTGCGCCGACGAAAGCGTCCATGCACGGCCCTCCCTCGCAGCGCTCGCCGGCAAATATGCCGCGGTCAACATCAAGCTCGACAAGACCGGAGGGCTGACCGAGGCGCTGGCGATGGCCGAAGAGGCGCGGCAGCGCGGCTTCGCCATCATGGTCGGCTGCATGGTTGGAACCTCGCTGGCGATGGCGCCGGCGGTGTTGCTCGCGCAACGCGCGCAGCTTGCCGATCTCGACGGACCATTGCTGCTCAGACGTGATCGCGACCACGGTCTCGCCTATTCCGGGAGCCTGGTGCATCCACCGGAACCGGCGCTGTGGGGTTAAGGCCACGGTTCCCCAGGAACCGTATGTCGGCGTTAACGAATGGTTCATCGTCACTTTTAACCGCGCTTTGTTTCGCCCTAGACTATCTCTCGCATGGGGCTGGACGCAGCAGGCGTTGAGGGGGCGAGGATTATGTGGCTTCGGGCGTTGCTGATCGGCGCGGCGCTGTTGGCCACGGCCCTGTCCGCCATGCCCATGCCGGCTACCGCGGCGATGCGGATCGCCGAAGATCGCGGCGGCCAGATCGGTCACTATATGCGCACCTTCGCGCACGTCCGTGCGACCGGCCAGCAGGTGGTCATCGACGGCAGTTGCCTGTCGGCCTGCACACTGGTGCTTGGCCTGGTGCCGCGCGAGCGCCTGTGCGCGACGCCACGCGCCCGCTTCGGCTTCCATGCCGCCTGGATGCCGGATGCACATGGCCGGGCGGTCACCAGCACGCCGGGCACGCAGGTGCTGTGGGATATCTATCCGCCGCGCGTGCGCGCGTGGATCACCCGCAATGGCGGCCTGTCGCGCAAGATGATCTTTCTGCAGGGCCGCGCGCTTGCCGGCATCGTACCGCGTTGCGATACTGCGCGCAGCAGGACAGCGCATAACCAGTCATTTCATGATCCGGCGTTCGATGCGTTCGGCGACGAGCGCGCCAGCGCCGCCCGCCGCCGCCATTAGCGCCATCGCCGCATAGGCCCCGCCGGCAGACATGGCATAGAGCCAGCCGGAAAGCAGCATCGCCCCTGCATGGGCGAGGCCAAGCGCAATCGCCAGATAGCCCTGCGCGCGCGCCGCCTGCCGGGGCGCGGCCATCCGGGCCAGATAAGCGAGCGCGCCAAGATGCGTCGCGCCAAACGACAGAGCGTGCAGCACCTGCAGAATCGGCAGCAGCTCGGCCGGCGGACCGAACGCCATTGCGCTCCAGCGCAGCACGGCGCCGACCCCACCGGCGATCAGCAGTCGCGCCGGGGTCAGCCAGCGCGGCAGCCGCGCCTGCAGCGCGAACAGCACGATCTCGGCGAGAACGCCGATCGCCCACAACACCGCGACGGCCATGCCGCCGAAGCCGACGGACGTCCACGCCAGCACCGAGAAGCCGTAATAGACGGCATGGCTCGCCTGAATCAGCGCCGCTGCCCCCAGCACGGCAAGCACTGCTGGCTGGCGCAGCAGATGGCGCGACGACGGCGGCGCATCGGGATTCGCCGCAAAATTGACAGCAGGCTCAGAAGCCTCGCCGCCCTGCGGGAGCGGTGCGAGCATCAGCGCAGCCAACGCGGCGGCAGCGGCAAAGCCGACGATCAGCCAGATCAGATACCGTGCCGGCATCAGATCGGCAGCAGCGCCGGTCACGAACATACCGGCGAGGTACGCCGCCGAGCCCCATAGCCGGACCGGCCCATAGGCGCGGCCGCTGCCGGCCAGCCCGCGCAGCGCATAGGCATCGGTCAGCGGCGTCACCGGCGCATAGGCCGCGGCCGCAACTGCGCAGGCGACGACGATGGCGGTCACGCCGTCCATCGCGCCGACAAGCGCATAGGCAGTGGCGCTCGCGGCGGCAGCGGCGATCAGCGCGCCGCGCAGCGCATCACGGCGATCGGCGACGGCAGTGGCAAGCGGCACCGCCGCCACCCGCACCAGCATCGGCATCGCCAGCACCACGCCGACCAATGTCGCATCGAGCCCCTTGGCGCCGAGCCACAGCGGAAAGAACGGCTGCTGCACGCCGGATACCAGGAACAGCGCGGCATAGAAGACGGCGAGCCGGACGACGAACCGGCCTCTGACAGGTGCGGGCATTCGACTTTCCGAATCAGCACGCCTGATTCATAAGCAATGGCAGGGCTCATAGCATACGGCGCTTCGCAGATATGGCGCTCGCACGAATGACAGCGCGCCGACCGGACGCGGCGCCCACCGGCATGACCGCTGATACGACCACCGCGACGATTGCCGGAGCGACGCTGCCCGCCGTCGACTACGAGGCCATCCACGCGGCGCTGACGGCGACGGCGCGCGGCCGCGCGTTTCTCGCCGAGCACGCCGGCCGCAGCCGCAGCGCCGACACGCTGAGCGTGCTGACCGCGGTCGAGCAGCTCGGCGCCAGGCTTCACGGCGAGGCGATGCCGAAGAGCGCACCGGAATATCTGCATCTCAGTCTGGTGGCGATGGCCGGGCTGATCGCCGCGGTCGAGACCGACATGACGACACTCGCTACCGGCAACGAAACACCGGAGGCGAGCCAGCCGCGCGTCGCACGGCTGTCGGCCACCTTGCGCGACCTGCGCGACTGCGTGCAGGTGATGCTCGACAGTTTCAACCGACCATCGGACACCTCGGTGCCGTTGCAAGACACCGCGCCGCCACGACAGACTTCGCACCCGCACAGCAGCCCGCAAGATCGGGTTCAGCAAGAACAGGAACTGCAGGATCAAGACCTGCAGATGCTCACCAGCGACATACCGGTGGAAGACAAGCCTGCGCGAGACAGCAGTATACCGCACCTTACCTGGCCAAACGGCATCGACCCTCTGGCGCCGCTGCGGGCACTGAGCGAACCGGAGCGGATCGCACTGTTTTCCTAGCGCTCAATCCGCCGCTTCACGCGGCGATCAGCCGCTGAAACAGGTCGGCATCGATATTGCCGCCGGAGAGCACCGCCACCGCCGTCTTGCCACGCACGTCAAGCTTGCCGTTGAGTAGCGCCGCAAGGCCGATGGCGCCCCCCGGTTCGACCACGAGCTTTAATTCACGGAACGCAAAGGCGACGGCGCGGCCGGCCTCTTCGTCGCTGGCGCTCACCCCGGCACCGATCAGCGTGCGGTTGATGGCGAAGGTCAGCTCGCCCGGCATGTTCGACATCAGCGCGTCGCAGATCGAGCCGCTCAGCCGCGCATTGCTTTCGCGCCGGCCGCTGACGAAGGAACGCTTGTGGTCGTCGAATCCTTCCGGCTCGGCCGTATAGATTGCCGTCGCCGGATAACGCGCCTTCAAAGCCAGTGCCGTGCCGGCGGCAAGACCACCGCCCGACGCGCCGATCACCACGACGTCCGGCACGACGCCAAGCGTCTTCAGATCCTCGGCGATCTCGCGGCCGATGGTCCCTTGCCCGGCAATGATCAACGGATCGTCGTAAGGCGGCACCAGCGTGGCGCCGCGCTCCGACGCGATGCGATTGGCGATCGCGGCGCGGTCCTCGCGCTCGCGGTCGTAGAGGACCACCTCGGCGCCGAGCGCGGCGGTGCGCTCGCGCTTGGCCACCGGCGCATCGAAGGGCATGACGATGACCGCCGGCATGCCACGCAGCGCTGCCGCAGCAGCGACGCCCTGCGCATGATTGCCGGACGAGAAGGCAACGACGCCGCCGGCCATACGCTGGTCCGGGATCGAGACGATCTTGTTGTAGGCGCCGCGGAACTTGAACGAACCGGTACGCTGCAGCGTCTCGGCCTTCAGGAACACCCGCGCCCCGGTGACCGCATCGAGCACCGGCGAACTGACGAGCGGCGTGCGTAGAGCGACGCCTACAAGTCGCTCCGCCGCTGCATCGACATCGGCAGCTGTCGGCAATTTTTCGATCTTGGCGTTCGTCTGCCGTGTGGTCATGCGCCAACGGTAGCCCCGGCCCGCGCAGCGGCGCAAGCGATCCTGCCGTACCGACAACAGGCCTTTTTTTCCGCTCGCGCGCTCAGGCCGCCTGCGGCGAGGGAACCGGAACCAACCGCGGCGCGTCGAGGCGGGTCTCGCCTTCGACGGTCCATACGATCAGTTCGAAACGACCGTCCTCGTGCTCGGCAATCGCCGTGCAGCTTTCCACCCAGTCGCCACAATTGATGTAGCGGATGCCGGCATAGCTGGTGATCGCCGGATTGTGGATATGACCGCAGATCACGCCGTCGACATCGTGGCGGCGGGCTTCCGCCGCCAAGGTCCGCTCATAATCTCCGATAAAGTTCACCGCGTTCTTCACCTTCAGCTTCGCCCAGCGCGACAGCGACCAGTAGGGAAAACCGAGCCGGCGACGCACATTGTTGAACACGCGGTTGACGGCGATGGCGAGATCGTAGGCTTTGTCGCCGAGCAGCGCGAGCCAGCGCGCCTGCGTCACCACCAGATCGAAAAAATCGCCGTGTACGACGAGATAGCGGCGCCCGTCGGCGCCGCGATGGATCGCCTGTTCGGCGACCTCGATGCCGCCGAAATGCGTGCCGCAATAATCGCGCAGGAATTCGTCATGATTGCCGGGCACATAGACGATGCGGGCGCCGGCGCGCGCCTTGCGCAACAGCTTCTGCGCCACGTCGTTATGCGCCTGCGGCCAGTACCACGACGAGCGCAACGCCCAGCCGTCGACGATGTCGCCGACCAGATAGATCGTCTGCGCATCGTGATGACGCAGGAAATCGAGGAACTGCGTCGCCTGACAGCCGCGGGTGCCCAGATGAATGTCGGAAACGAACAGGGTGCGGAATGTTTTTGTCGTCGTGTCAGTCTTCACGCGCCAATCCTGCCGTCGGTCATCTTGATTCGCTTATGTCCGATTTACATCTCGGTTTCATGACAGCGCACGTCACATGCGCGTCATGCGGCGCCGGCACAAGCCCGCCGCATGATCACCACGCTCATCGACTCGGTTCTCGACGCCGTCCTTGCCTCGCTGCCGGCTCATGCCGCGCATGCGACGGTCATCCTCGGCGGCAGTCTCGTTTTGCTTCACCTCGTCAGCGCCGGAATCGTGCTGGTGCGCTGCCGCAAGAGCCCGCGCCTCGCTTTACCGTCGGATCTGCCGGCAGTCAGTATCGTGCGGCCGGTCTGCGGCCTCGATTATGCGGCCGGCGCGACGCTCGCCTCCTCCTTCACGCTCGACTATCCGCGCTACGAGCTGATCTTCTGCGCCGCACACGCCGACGACGGCGCCGTGCCGCTGGTGCGCCGGCTGATCGCACGACACCCGCACATCCAGGCACGATTGCTGATCGGCGAGACGTACCTCAACGCCAATCCGAAGCTGAACAACATCGCGAAGGGCTGGGACGCTGCGACGCATGACTGGATCGTCATCGCCGACAGCAATGTCGCTATGCCCCGGGATCTCGTGCAGCAAATGCTCTGCGTGTGGGAAGACGACACCGGGCTGGTATGTTCGCCGCCGGCCGGCAGCGCGCCGCAGGGCTTCTGGGCGGCAGTCGAATGCGCCTTCCTCAATGCCTATCAGGCGCGCTGGCAGCTTGCCGCCGATGCCGCCGGCTTCGGCTTCGCACAGGGCAAGGCGATGCTGTGGCGGCGCGACGATCTCGAGCGCGCCGGAGGCATGCGGGCGCTGGCGAGCGAGCTCGCCGAAGACGCCGCCGCCACCAAGGCGGTGCGCGGGCTCGGCCTGCAGGTGCGGCTCACCCGCATGCCGTTCCCGCAGCCGCTCGGGCGGCGCAGCCTCTCCGACGTTTGGCGACGACAGGCGCGCTGGGCGCAACTGCGCCGCGACAGCTTCCCGCTGTTCTACGCGGCGGAGATCGCCGCCGGGCCGTGGCTGCCGTTCGCCGGCGCGGCCGTGGCGGCCACCACAGCCGCCATCCCGGCGACCGCCGCCGTCCTCGCCACCGCGGCGCTGTGGTATGGCGTCGAGATGCTGATGATCCATCGCGCCGGCTGGCCGCTGACGTGGCGCACACTGCCCGCCGCGATGACACGCGACCTGCTGCTGCCGGCGCTATGGCTTTGCGGCTTCCGGCCCGGCGGCTTCGTCTGGCGCGGCAATGCGATGCAGTTGCGGCGGCCCACGCAGGCGGCCCAAACCGCCCATCCTGCGCAAGCTGCCCGAGCTACCTATGCTACGCGTGGCCTCGACTGAGACCTGCCTCCACGCCCCCACCGCATCTGCCTTTCGTCCGGTTGACCCACATGCGCTTCGCGCCTTAGCTGATGGCGTTCGTCGGCATCGGTGTGGAGGACATCGCTCATGGATCTTGGAATTGCCGGCCGCAAGGCCATCGTCTGCGCCTCCAGCAAAGGGCTGGGCCGTGCCTGCGCGCAAGCACTGGCAGAAGCTGGCTGCGAAGTCATCATCAACGGCCGCAACGCGACAGTGCTCGAGGCCACCGCGGCGGAACTGCGCAAGTTGACCGGCGCGACGATCAGGACCGCCGTTGCGGACGTCGCCACCGTCGAGGGCCAGCAAGCGCTGCTCGACGTCTGCCCGGAGCCCGACATTCTGGTCAACAACAATGCCGGCCCGCCGCTGAAGGACTTCCGCACCTTGTCGCGCCAGCAGATGCTTGACGGCGTCGTCGCCAATATGGTGGCGGCGATCGAACTGATGCAAAAGGTCATCGATCCGATGGCCGACCGCAAATTCGGCCGTATCGTCAATATCACTTCTGGCTCTGTGAAGATGCCGATCGCCGGGCTCGATCTGTCATCGGGTGCGCGCGCCGGGCTCACCGCCTTTGTTGCGGGCGTGGCGCGCAGTGTCGCCGAGCGCAACGTCACCATCAACAATCTGCTGCCCGGCGCCTTCGCCACCGACCGGCTGCGCGCCGGCCTTACCAAATGGGCCGAGCAGAAGGGCAAAACCATCGACGAGACGGCAGCCGACCGGCTGGCCACCATTCCGGCACGCCGCTTCGGCGACCCGGCGGAATTTGGCGACGCCTGCGCCTTCCTGTGCTCGGCACAGGCCGGCTACATCACTGGGCAAAGCCTGCTGATCGACGGCGGCGCATTCCCCGGCGTGATGTGAGGTAAAACGATCGCGCCAGCCACGGCCATAGAATGCGTGGCTCCGGCCTGACTTTTGGAGTCGAATAGATCATCGGTTTCGATCTAAACGACAATCAAGACGGCACCGCCTGAAACTGACGAGTGATACGCAAAGCACCTACGAAGCGTTCATCAAGACCGGGGCTACGCATTGAGCCCAAACGCCCATAAGAGCACAAGACATCATGATCGATTTTCCATCCGGAATGATGCTCGAAAACTGCTTACCCAATTTTTTCGGCAGTCAGGAAAAACGTGTTCGCCAAGCTGACCATCGACAGACAATCAGGAATAATGATACGTACTGGCAACTCGACGTTGTCGGAAATAGCGGTCGTGGAAACGTCCTCTGACTTGAATAGAATCGCAAGCAAGGAAGAAAAAACACTTGCCGAAAAAGCCTACAGGCTTCTTCGAGCAGACATCATTCACGGTATTCGCAAGCCAGGCGAACATCTGAAAGTTGCGACACTCAAAACGCAATATAAATTGGGAATTGCCCCCATTCGCGAAGCCATGCAGCGTTTATCGTCCGATGGGCTGGTAGTTCCCCAAGGACAGAAGGGATTTATCGTTGCGCCATTGACCCTCGAGGAACTGTGGGGTTTGACGGAAGCAAGAACGTGCCTGGAAATACGTGCGTTAGAATTATCGATCGAAAGAGGAGACGACCGCTGGGAGGCGGGGATTGTCGCAGCGGCATATCGGCTTGAAAAGTTCGATCATATGCTGATGGCTGGCGAGCCCTGCCTTGCAGAGTGGGAGGAGCGGAACCGCGAATTTCATCGCGCCATCCTCAACGCCTGTGACGTCCCCTGGATTATGCGGCTACGGGATTTATTATACGATCTGCACGTTCGGTATCGACATATGGCGGTCGGCGGAGGACGCAGCAACCGCAATCTGGCCCGCGAACATACCGATATTCGTGACGCCGTTCTCGCAAGAGACTTTCCTCGTGCCAAGAAATTACTTGAACAGCATATCGTTGCCGCGGCCCGCGGTTTCGAGGCGCTGATGAACAATAAATCTGACGATGAAAGCCCCATCCGTAAAAAATAAATCCAGTCATAACGCTTTCAAGAGCGGGGGATATGCGGATCGCATGAAGGCGACCAGTCCAACAATAAGAAGCCAGAGTTTTTCTCTGATATCAGAATCAAAATTGCCCTGGATTCTGCCGGAAAAATCGAACTGCAATTGCTGGTTTGAAAAGTTACGCAGATCTAATGACTCTTGTTGATGCGCTCCCACCCTGCATCACGGAGCGACTGCCAGATGCGTGCGGACGTCAACGGCATTGCGATATCCGTCACGCCAGCCGGACGCAGCGCATCCACAACGGCGTTTGTCACGCCAACTAAAGAACCAACAGTGCCTGCCTCCCCTGCCCCCTTGGCGCCGAGGACGTTTTTGGTCGTCGGGACCTCATTGCTGATCACCTTGATCGGCGGCATCAAGCGAGCACGAGGCATGGCATAATCCATGAACGAACCGCTGAGCATTTGCCCGCCTTCGTCATAGACAACAGCTTCTTGAACGGCTTGACCGATGCCCTGCGCCAGCCCGCCGTGGATCTGCCCCTTGACCAATAGCGGGTTGATCACCGTTCCGACGTCGTCGACGACAACATAGTTGACGATTTCCAATTGCCCCGTATCAGGGTCAATTTCGACCTCACAGATATGGCATCCATTGGGAAAGGTCGCTTCTTCAGGAACGACAACTGCACCGGCTGCAAGCCCGTAATCGGACCCAGGCGGCAGAGCTCCGATCCGATAAGACAGTCTCGCCAGTTCCTCAATACGAACGGCCCGATCGGTTCCGCTAACCCGGAATTCCCCCTGAGAAAACTCCAGATCGGAGGCATCGGCCTCCAGGTGAAACGCAGCAAGCGATTTGGCCCGCTCGATGATGATATCGGCGGCGCGCCGCAAAGCTGACCCACCGGACATGACCGACCGCGATCCGAAGGTACCGCGGCCGTGCCGCACGACGTCGGTATCGCCGGCGGAAACGCGAACCCGTACCGGGTCCACCCCGAGAAAACTGGCGATGATCTGCCGAAACACCGTCTCGTGGCCCTGTCCGTGATTGTGGGTTCCCATCAGCAACGTCACATCGCCGTTGGAATCGAAGCGGATTTCGGCCCCCTCCTCATTGGGGTTACGGAACGGCCCGCCAGAAATCTCGATGGGATGCACAAGACTGATACCGCGCAAACGATTGCGTTTGCGCGCCTCAGCACGGCGCGCCTCGAACCCATCCCAATCGGCCGCGTGCAGCGCCAGATCGATATTCTTTTTGAAATCGCCGGAATCATAGGTGAACACCAGCCCGGTCTTGAACGGCATCTGCTCCTTGCGGATGAGATTGCGACGTCGCAGTTCGACGCGATCGACCCCCATCTCGCGCGCCGCCAGGTCGATCATTCGCTCGATGGTGAAAGTCGCTTCCGGCCGTCCCGCCCCCCGATACGGAGCCGTCGGCTGGGTGTGGGTATAAACCCCCTGCACTTCGACATGGATGTGCGGTGTCCTGTAAACACCGGCGAGTCCTCCGAGATTGTTGGTCGGCGGATGCGGGGTGTTAAACGACAGATAGGCGCCCAGGTTCGCCAGCGTGCGGACGCGCAAGGCGAGAAATTCGCCGCTTTCGGACAGCGCAAGCTGTGCCGTCGTGACATTGTCGCGAGCATGGTAGTCCGACAGCAGGGATTCCCCCCGCGTCGCAGTCCAGCGAACCGGGCGCTGCACGCGCCTGGCTGCCCAGAGCGCCAGAGAATATTCGGGATACGGGCTGCCTTTCATGCCGAAGGCGCCACCGACATCCGGAGAAACGATGCGTAACTGCGTTTCCGGAATCTGCAATGTATTGCTGGCAATCTCGGAGCGGATCTTGTGCGGGATCTGCGTTGCAGCGTACAGCGTGTAGCGCGCATCGGCAGGATCATAGAGCGCAACCGCATTGCGCGGCTCGATCGAATTTGCCGAGACGCGGGTGATACGAAAATCCAGCGTCGAAATATGGTGCGCCTTGGCGAATGCTGCATCGACAGCATCCCGATCGCCGAGAGAGAAGACAAACGAAACATTGTCCGACACATCCGGCCAGACAGCCGGCGCCTGCGGTTTCACCGCATCGACCACATCGGTGACGGCCGGCATCGCCTGATAATCGATGACGACCGCTTCGGCCGCTTCCTGTGCGATCGCCAGGGTCTCCGCGACGACAATGGCAACGGCATCTCCAGCGAAACGCGCCCGATCAAGACAAAGGATGCGATAAGGCGGCTCAACCATCGGGCTGCCGTCACGCTGCTTGCGGTGCACGCTGGTCCGGTTCGGACCAAGACCGTCGGCCTCTGCATCAGCCCCAGTCAGCACCGCCAACACACCGTCGATCAACGCGGCAGCGCGCGTATCGATATTGCTGATCCGGGCCGCGGCATGAGGAGAACGAACGACGACCATGTGACTTTCGCCGGGAAACCGGATGTCATCCACATAACGTCCCAAGCCACGAAGAAACCGCTGATCCTCGATTCGGGGAACTGAAGCGCCGATTTCGAAAGCCTGTTTCGAGGCACTCATCTCTAATTGCCCCAAATGCGTGCGCATCGGCTGGAAAACATCACGATTCGACAGGAAATCACGTCATCAGTCCCGTTTTCGATTAGATACTCGAGAGTATGAGCAAATCATTCTAATCGACAAGAAGATAAATTTTTGAAATTATACCTCTAGATATAAATCGCTAACCTCGGCTTCTGACGCGGAGTGTAGTGCGGTCGTGAATGTCGCTGCGGAGATCAACCGCCACCATAGGGGCGGTCGCCTGACGCCAGCCGGATCGGAGGCGACATCCGCCTCCGCGGACAGGCGCCAGGCGCGCGCACGATCAGCGATCGAGCAAAGCCACGGCTTCGATCTCAACGACCAGATCGGGATGCGACAGGCGCCGCACTTCCACCGTCGTGCTCGTCGGCAAGGCGATGCCAAGATAATCGTGGCGAACATCAACGTGCTTGAAGAATTCGTCGATATTGGTGGTGAAGGTCGTCGTCTTCACCAGATCCCCGAGCGAGGCACCGACGGATTCGAGCGCAACCTTCAGGTTCTCTCCAACCTGTTTGATTTGCGCCCGCATATCGCCGGGGCCGACGATGACGCCCTCTGCGTTGCGGGCAAGCTGACCGGAAATGAACGCGAATTTCTGACCGGTCGTAACGACGACATGGTGGTACAGCATGTGTCCATTGACGACGCGCTGACTCAGCTTTTCCGGCTGCACCTTTTTTACAGACATAACGTCTCCTTCCCTTCTTTCACAAAATAAAACACAAGGAGAAATACAGTATTAGGTTTATGTTTGACAGTATTATTTTATCCATATACTTGTATAGAAAAAACAACATCACGAGAGGAACGCCATGGTCAAGTATTCACAGCCTTCCCGCCGCAAGGTGGTTCAGTTCGGAACAGCAGCGATCGGCGCAGCCGCCTTCGGTTCGTGGAGCAGCATCGCGGCAGCCGCGCCAGTTAAAATCCGCTACGCAACCGGCGGCGGAATTGGTCCCAATGAAATGGAGACCATCATCTTTCTGGATTATCTCAAGCAGAACGTCCTGAAGAACTACGGCAAGGCCTACACGGTCGACATGACATTCACACGCGGCACGCCGGAGGCCGCGACGCTGCTGGCATCGGGCCAGGCGGATCTCGCCACGCTCTCCTTCTCGGCGTTCGCCACCACCATCGCAAAAAATGCGGTGCCGGGCGGATTGACGATCATCTCGGATAACTATCAGGACGGTCATCAGGGCAATGCGTCGAATACCTTCTTTGTTCTGAAGGACTCACCGATAAAAACCGTGAAGGACCTGAAGGGCAAAAAGGTCGGCATCAACGCCTTCGGCTCCGCCGTCGATCTGGTTCTGCGCGTGGTGCTGAAAAAGAACGGGCTCGACCCGCGTCGCGACGTGGAGATCGTCGAAATCGCCTTCCCCAACATGGCACCGGCCATTCGGGAAAAGCGCGTCGACTGCGGCGTGCTCGTAATCCCGTTCCTCGCTGCGGAAGCTCCAAAAGGCGATCTGAGAACGCTTTTTACGGGTGGCGACGCTTTCGGGCCGTCATCGGTTATTTTCCAGGTGACGACGAACACGTTCCTCAAGAGTAACGAAGCCGCCGTACGCGCCTTCCTTGAAGACTACGTGCAGGGTCTGGCCTGGTACTACGATCCAGCCAACAGGACCAAGGCGATCGATCTCATCGCCGACTTCACCAAATCTCCCAAGCAGGTTCTGGATTCCTATTTTGCAACCCCACGGGATTACTATCGCGACCGTAACGGCTGCGTTTCTCCTGTATCGATCCAGAAGCCCATCGATGCTATGGTTGACGAAAAGCTGCTACCCCAGAAGGTTGACGCATCCAAATATCTCAATCTCTCCCTTCTCCCCCGGCCGTGCGCGACTTGATGACGTCAAAAATCGAAATTCGAAACGTCGCCAAATCCTACCCAACTGATAGCGGCTCGGTACCTGCACTTGCAGCCGCTAATCTTTCCATCAAGGAAGGGGAATTCGTTTCGATCGTCGGACCATCCGGCTGCGGTAAAAGCACGCTTCTCTATATCGTCGGCGGCTTTCTGAGCGCCACCGGCGATGTCCTGATCGACGGCCGGACGATCACCGGGCCGGGGACCGACCGGGGTATCGTGTTTCAGGAATACGCCCTGTTTCCATGGCTGACGGTTCGTCAGAATATCCTGTTCGGCCTCGAACAGCGCAGCCTGTCCGCGAACGAGCGCAGGCAGGTTGCCGAACGCCTTATCGGAGTGATCGGGCTGAAGGGATTCGAGGATCGCTATCCGCGCGAACTGTCCGGCGGCATGAAGCAACGTGTCGCCATCGCGCGGACAATGGCGTGTGATCCGGAGATCCTGCTTCTCGACGAGCCGTTCGGCGCACTGGACTCCCAGACTCGCGAGTTGATGCAGGACGAATTGCTCCGCCTCTGGCTCGCCATGCGCAAGACGGTTCTGATGGTCACACATGACGTGGAGGAAGCGGTTTACCTCTCGAACCGGATTTGCGTCATGTCGGCGCGGCCCGGCAAGATCGTGGAAGAATTCGATATCGATCTCGATCGGTCCATACCGCGTGAAGAGCTGATGCTATCGGAACCATTCAACAAACTCCGCAACAGAGTCTGGCTGTCCGTGCGCCAGCAAGCCATAAACGCAGCCGAACAGCATGCCAGCTAGACTACCCTTCCACCTGATGGATTGGCTGTGGCAAGCATTGCCGCTCGTGATCTTTGTGGTCTTGTGGCACCTTCTCAGCAATTCTGGTCTGATCGACAAGGCATTCCTGCCCGAGCCGAGCGAGGTTTTTGCCGCCCTCCTCGATCTGCTGCGCGGCCCGCAAGTCGTCGAAAATCTTGCGATCACGCTATTCCGCTCGTTCACCGGGCTTCTGCTCGGCGCCGTGGCTGGCGTCTGGATCGGTCTGTTCATGGCCCGGTCGGAAGTATTCCGCGCCTATGTCACACCTATCGTCGGCGGCACCTATTCCCTGCCAAAATCGGCGCTGATCCCGCTGTTCATCCTCTGGTTCGGCATCGGCTCGGTCACCGCGATCTGCGCCGTCTTTCTCGCCTGCCTGCTGCCGATGATCGTCAACACCTATCACGGGGTGAGCACCACTCCGAAGGTGCTGGTCTGGAGCGCCGAAGCGATGGGTTATTCGCAGCGGCAGATGCTGACGCGAATATTTCTTCCACACGCAATGCCCGACATCATGACAGGCCTGCGGATCGCGCTCGGCTTCTCCTTCGTCCTCGCAATCTCATCCGAGATGATCGCCGCCACCAGCGGCATCGGAAAATTGATCTTCATGTATGGGGAGAACGGCGCATACAGCTATATGTTCGCAGCCATCGCCTGCATCGTGGCCGCCGCATTTCTGTCTGACCGCATCATGTTGTGGATAACACGCATCTGCCTCGTCTGGCACGAATCCGCCGTCGTAACAGAAACCGCATGATGAGGAGTTGATCTTGGAACGCGCTCCTGGGGCATTCGGTCTGCGTGTTCGCTCCGTTATCTCGGTGCTGACCATCGTTGCAGCATGGGAGGCGGCGGCCAGACTACAGCTTACGCCGCCGCTGTTCCTGCCGCCGTTCTCGACCGTCGTCCTGCAACTCTCTGACAGCATTCGCGACGGATCACTGCCGATGGATCTGGCCGTCAGCCTGGGGCGGGCCTTCGGCGGACTAGTTATTGCCACGGCGATCGGTATTCTCGCGGGAATCGCAATGGCCCGTAACCAGATCGTCAACTGGCTGCTCGACCCGTTCGTTGCCCTCGGTTTTCCCTCGCCGAAAATTGCATTCCTTCCGGTGTTCGTCGTTTGGTTCGGCATCTACAGCCTGTCGAAGATCCTGCTCGTTGCCTTCGCCTGCATCTTTCCGATCATCATCGGAACGTTTAGCGCGGCGCGCGGTATTAACCGCATTCTGATCTGGTCGGGATATTCGATGGGCACCTCGCGCATGGTGATGTTGTCGCGTATCATCCTGCCAGCCTGCTGCCCGCGCATCTTTGCCGCCTTGCGCGTCGCGCTGCCAGTTGCACTGATCACGACCTTCACGGCCGAAATGGTCGCCGGCGGCGGCGGAATGGGCGCTACGCTGATGTATTCGCAGCGGTTCTTCGAGAGTCCGACCGTCTTTGCTTATATCGTCGTCATGCTGGCCGTGGGCTTGCTGCTCGACGCGGCGATGGTGTGGGTCCAGCGATACATTCCTGCAACGCAGATATAACTGATCACATGATGCGCATCTCGATCCGATGCGGGTTAGCGAGGCACGTCACGCTCTGACGCCGCTCATGATCCGTCAACATGACCGCGATACCAATCGACTAGGCGATCGGTTCAGACAGACATGGGAGCCAAAAACCAGAAACCCTGATTGTTGCGGATCAAGGTCCCCAGCCTAGCCGCGTTATTATATCGCCTCTCTCATTGTTGCTTCTCAAAACGCTTAAAGGGTTCCGCCGCGTGCTCGACCTTGCCGCCAACGAGCGTCAGCAAAACCTTGATCCTGGAGATGTCGTTCTCCGGCACGGCGAAATAATCGTCCGACAGCACGATGAGATCTGCCCATTTCCCGACTTCCAGCGTTCCGCGCTTATCGTCGTCGCCTGCCATCCAGGCGGAGTTGACGGTATGGATACGCAATGCCTGTTCACGCGTGGCTGAAGCCTCCTTGGCTCGCAGCGATGTTCCCCGAACCGTCCGGCCCGTTACCAGCCATTCGAGCGTGACAAACGGATTATAGGGCGACATCCGCGGACCATCCGTGCCGCCGGCAATCACCACACCGGCTTTAAGACCTTCAGCAATCGGCGGCGCCTGCTTGGCGGCTTCGGCTCCCATGACCTTTGGCCAGACGTCGCCCTCAAAATAAAGCCGATCCTGGATCGCCCAACCGATCCCGAGCGCCTTCATGCGATTCAGGGTCTGCGCCGAAGCATTTTCGATATGCGCGATGGTCCAGCGAAGATCGCCGATCGGAGCCTTGCCGTTTACCTCCTCGAAGATGTCGAGTATCTGCCCTGCGGCACTGTCCGATGAAGCATGGATCTGGATGCGCAGCCGCCGCTCCGCCGCCCAGTTCGCGATTTCCCTGAGTGTCTCGACCGCGCCCGGCTTCGGGGTAAAAATCTTGCGCAGACCTGCCGGCCCATCGTGCATTCCCCAGACCACCACCTCGCCAATACCGAGGATCTTGAGTCTGTCGTCGCCGAAGTTCGCTGGTATCCCCTGGAAGAATTGTTTGAGGTCTCGAGCCTCCTGTGTCGGTGTCGCGCCGTTGACATAGTATGCGACGCGCAGCGAGAGCGCGTGCTGCTGCCAGACATGAAATAGAGGAAAATAGTTTTGCGGCGGCATACCGCCGCCGGCTGCATCGATGATGCCAGTCAGCCCAACCCGGTTCATCGCCTTGAAAAACGCTTTCGTGCTCTCAACGCGCCCGGCGAAGCCGACCGTCGAAACGCGAGCAAACAGCTTGCTGAAAGTTGCAAGGTCGCCGTGCACGACTCCGGTTGGCTGACCGTTGGCATCTCGCACCAGTTTCCCGGCAGGCGGGATGTCGGCATCGGTACTGATGGTCAGAGTCTCCATCGCCCTGGGACTGAGAACCGCATAGTCGTAGAGATGCTGCACATAAACCGGATTGTCCGGCGCCGCCTTGGCAAGTTCGGCTGCGGTCGGCCCGCGATGTTCCTTGAGCTGACCTTCATGCCAGCCGCCCCCGACTACGATCCAGGCGCCGGGCCGGGCGCGAGCAGCATCGGCAACAATCTTCAATCCCTCGTCAAGCGATCCGATCGAGGACCAGTCGGTCTCGATGCCGAAGGTGAGAGCCGTGCGGATTGCATGGATGTGGGAATCGATAAGACCGGGGACGACCATTCTGCCGCCAAGGTCGATTACCCGGGTCTTGGTACCGCTGAGTTTCCTGACCGCGGTCTCATTACCAACTGCCGCGATGTTTCCGTCACGGATCGCCAGCGCTTCAGCAACGGTTGACGACCCGTCAAGCGTGACGATCTTGCCGTTCACGAGAACCATGTCGGCATCCTGGGCCCATGCCGGGGAACTTCCCATCGCTCCCGCGAGAACCAACGCGCCTAACGCAATGATCGACTTCAGATGCCGTCCGGCCATCCTGCTCTCCATCGACTTCTATCTATAGAAATATATTCGTATCTCAGCGCGACACGCGTCAGAGCAGACCGCAGCCGCAGCCCAGCGTCCAGCTGCGTCCATCCTCTCCGAGCACGCTTGGCATCGCCTCCGCGATCATGGCGGCCGCCAATTGGTGTCGTTCCTCGGCGGTGGCGAACTGACTATCGCTCGTGCCAGATGCAACCTTGGCGTAGCCGGGGAATTTGTTGCTAGGCAGCCAATCAGGGCTCGCCTTCAGCGACACCGGCGCGAGACTTGCATAACGGCCTTCGCCATGGACGATACGGCCACCGACCACTGTCAAGACCGAGCTCAACTGCGCGATTCGTTCTGCCGGCACAGAGAAATAGTCATCCGAAAGTACAGCGAGATCGGCCCATTTCCCGACCGACAGCGTTCCTTTCTTGTCTTCCTCATTGCTGATCCAGGCACCCGAAGACGTATAGGCGCGTAGCGCCTCTTCGCGGCTCAGGATATTGCGGCTCGCGGCATGTTTGAGCCCCCCTACGGTTTTTCCAGTAACCAGCCACTGGATTCCAACCCAGGGATTGTGACTTGCCGCCCGATTGCCATCCGTGCCGAGGGCGAATGGGATCCCCATTTCGCGGATACGACCGAATGCCGGTGCATCTTCCGCTGCCTCTTTACCCCATTTGGCGACATAGGCCTCACCATCAAGCGACATCCGGTTCTGAAGTCCCAGGCTGCCGCCCATCATCTGCAGGCGCTCGATCGTGCGAGCCGAAATACCTTCGCAATGCTCAAGACCCCAACGCAACTTGTCGACCGGCACCTCTCTGTGGACCTTCTCCACCACGTCGAGAATACGCTTCGCCGTAAAATCGAACGACGCATGCATCCGGAATGGCCATTCGTTCGAAGCTATGAACTTCAGCACCTCGAAAAGCTTTTCTTCCATGATAGGTGGCTGCACGATCGGGTCTTTGGCAAAGTTGGTATTATCACCCGCCGCCCACACGGTGTATTCACCCGCACCGCACAAGCGGAAATAGTCGTCGCCGTCAAAGAGCTTCGCTTTCGACAGCCAACCCTTATAGTCATCGATTTCCCGCCCGGGTCGCTGAGCCATCAATGTGTAGCCGATACGCACGGTCAGCGCCTTGTCGGCAGCGAGCTTCGCAATCGCCTGGTAGTGTTCGGGATAATTCTGTCCACCACCGCCGGCATCGATCAAGCTGCTAACGCCAAGGCGGTTGAGCTCTCGCATCATGATGCGAGTGGACGCGATTTGGTCTTCCGGAGACAACTTTGGCACTTTGGCAAAAACCGAAAGCAAACTGACGAGGCTTGTCGTCGCAACCACGAGACCAGTCGGAGCACCGTTTCCATCGCGAGCAATGACGCCACCGAATGGCTCGGGCGTATCCCGTGTCCACCCCAGAGCACGCAATCCGGCTTTGTTGATGAAAGCGCGATCGTAAAGGTGCATGACGAAGCAGGGTACATCGCCGGTCGCGGCATTGATCTCAGCGAGCGTTGGCAGTCGCTTTTCCTTGAACTGGTAAGGAGTCCAGCCTCCCATCACTTGCACCCAGTGCGGCGCCGGGGTGCGTGCCGCCTGCTCTTTAAGCATTCTCAGGCCAAGCGCCAGCGACGGCACGCCATCCCAGCGGATCTCTTGCGAATATGTCAGCCCGCCCCGGATGAAGTGCGTATGAGCATCGTTCAATCCGGGGATGATTGTGCGCTTTTCAGCATCGACGATACGGGTGGATGTCCCTTTTAGGGGCTCCAGATCACGCCGCCGCCCCACACCGATGATTTTATCACCGGCAATTGCAATCGCATCAGCGCGCGGCGTTTTTGGATCGAGAGTGACGATCTTTGCATTCTCGATAATCAGATCCGCCTTGCCGCTTTGCGCGGCTGCCGACACGGGCCCGAGCACCTTTGCGGCCGCATAAAGACCGCCGAGTGCCACAGCATTGGAAACGAAGCTTCGTCTGGTCGGTACCCTCGCTCCAAAGCCGAACGGCTTAGCGCCACAGAATATGCACATATTCTCTCCCTGGGCCCATTACATGAGCAACCCGCTGAATTCGACGAAACGAAGAGATCGACGCCTGCACATCGTCAGAAAGCTTACGGCTATTGGTGGCGCCTGCACATTCAACCGCATGTGCAAGGACCACAAGGAATGGTCGAAGGGCTGCCTTGCTCGCCAGAATAGATTACCGGGCCAGTAAAACCGTCGTCTATACCTTGCATCACACATTCATAGTCAGGCGAACGAATTTCAAGACGACGGCCGCAGGCGGGGTCCACTCGAGCCACACCGAACCTGGCCGGTACACCCCAGAGCAAGAAAGCCGAGACAACCAAAGCCCCGACATTCGCGGGACATAATGAAATCGGCGCGAGCAGCCGATAGCGGCATGCTCCTGTTCCCCTTCGACGTTGCCGTGTTTCATTCGGCCCTTCTGTCGTCAGGTGAAGTGTAACATCGCGTCACCTGAAAACATCCGGCATCAAGCCAATCGGAGCAGACAATAGCTTTTTAGTTTCGGACATTCGATGAGGCCTTTGCGGCAGATTCAGCTATCTTTTGGTTGTGACGCGCCATTACGCCTTCACGATGCCGTCAATGGTTGTCGAGATCGCGCAACGCAGCTGCGCCGGCCGTCGCAGAGTCGGCGATATCCAGGAAAGCAAGCGCCAGCTCCTCGAAAACGGACCGGTCGCTCTCGCTATCCGTCAACTCGTCGAGCTCCATGAGGAACTGGAGGATAGCAACAATACGTTCCTTATGCCGGCGGGCAGCGACGATGCTGTTGCGAGATACGCGCTGCCGTTCAAGCATTGTGAAGCGATCCAGCGCACCCGACAGAGTTTGACGGCAGCTACAGTCCAGATCTGCCTGCAGCAGAACGTTGCTGAATCGGCCTGAAATTTCGACAAGGTCATTCGACGTAATGTATAGAGCGGCGCTCATGACGAGAACCTCCGAAGCAACATCCGATCATTGGCGGCAAGCCAAGTTACAGTCATCAAGCCAAGCTGCCGTCATATTGACGCATCATCTCCAGCAAAGCGAGGACAGCACGTCAAATCTGTTTTTGAGCGCGACGTTTTCACGCAAACTGCTCCCCCGTTTGTCGAGAATGTCCTGAAGACCTTTCTCCCGTCTTGACTGCGAGGGCATGCCCGGGAATGCCGTGAAGAAAGCCATCGGAGAAAGGTGCATGGGGATAGAGATCCTTGAGCAGGCCGGCAGCGTCGCCCGCAGCGCGCCGGCCGTCCAGCGTTTCCCGAAAGACCTGCGCCACGGCCACCATATCGCACCGCTGTGGCGATAGCCTCAGCGAGCGGACTCTCGCCGCGGCAAGATCATGCACGCTTTCAATGAGATTGGCGCAGGTATAAGACAACGTCTGCACGCCGTTGACCGTCAGAAAACCATCGCCATCGAGCGTTTTCACTGTCAGCCCGTCCGGATCCTGTTCGCAAACAAAACGGCAATTATCTTTCGACAGCTTGTGGATGCGCGCATGATAGCAGCGCGCGGAAATAGCCAGCGGCACCTTGCCGAAGGCAAACACTTCGACATCGACATCCGGTATGGCGGTGGCGATACCAGAAATGGACGCCAGCGGCAGCTCGGGCGGCAGACAGATACGGCGTGCGCCCTGCTGCGCAAGGAACCCCGCCGTGGCCTCGTTGTAAACATTCATGAACGGGCCAATGGCATGCGGACGGTTCCGCAGCAGACCGAGATATGAAACGTCGTTGGCCTCGACCATCATCGTGTCGCTTTGCGCAAGCTCTGCCATCTGACGCCGTTCGCGCGGCAGAGACGGAAGCATGAGCGAGGCAAGAAGCACCAACTTTCCTGCCGATACCAGCCGATCGATAACGTCCGGCACATGTTTGGTAAAGAACGGCGAGCGTTTCGAGCAGACCACTTCCCCGACGACGACAGTATCGATGGGGGCTTCATCCGCGATGCGGAAATAGAAATCGCGCCAAAGCTCTGGTGACCAATTGTAGAGGACCGGCCCAAGGGTAAGCTGCATTTCTATGTTGCGTCCTATTTATCGCAAACTGGGCGGATCACGATGCAGCGGTCACCGCCAGGTCTTCCGATACGCGCCGACCGTGCTGGTCTGCCCCTCCGCCATCTGCGCGAGGGCCGACGTATCGATACTCCGCCCCTCGTCGAGGGCGTCGAGCGCCGCACGGAATGACTGCACGACATTTTCGATATAGGCCTTGCTGCGTTGCCGCCCCTCGATCTTCAGTGCCGAAACACCGGCTGTGCGCAAGGCCGGCAGAAGGGTTGCGGCATCGAGGCTGATCGGTTCCTCGAAGATATAACCGGTGCCGTGATCCGTCGAGAAACGCCCCTTGCAAAGCGTCGGGTAGCCCGCCGGCTCGTCTGCCTCGAAAGCGTTGATAGTAAAATTGCCGAGCCTGGAGACGATACGGCCGTTCTGCGCCTCGTATTTCACATGACTTGGCGGCGAACAGACACCTTGCATGTTGGGAGACTTTCCGGTGGCATATGAAGAGAGCGAGCAACGTCCTTCCGCCATAACGCATAGCCCACCGAACACGAACACCTCGGTCTCGCAGCCGACCTGCTTCGTGAGCGCGGAAATCTCCTGCACGGTGAGAACGCGGGGCAGCACCACGCGGCGCACGCCGAACGCCTCCCTGTAAAAGTCTATCGCTTCCGGGGTCGCGGCGGCCGCCTGCACCGAGACATGCAGACGCTGCTGCGGATAACGGCGGCTTGCATAGTCCAGCAAACCGATATCGGCGAGGATCAGAGCGTCGGCGCACGCCGCCACGGCCGCATCCACCGCACCGTGCCAGACATGCACGGCACCGGCGCGCGGAAACGTATTGATGGCGACGAGCACCTTCACGCTGCGCGCATGCGCAAAGTCCACCGCCGCACGGAGTTCTTCGGGGCTGAAATTCAGGCCGGGAAAGTTGCGGGCATTGGTCTCGTCACGGAAGCCGCAATAAATGGCATCGGCGCCCGCCTCGACCGCGATTCGCAAGGCGGCAGGTGTTCCCGCCGGACAGATCAGTTCCATGACCGATTCCTTATCGTCCCCCGACCGGAGGCGTCCCTTGCCCGAAGAAGATCGAGCAGGCGGCGCCTGACCGGCGCGCTCCACTGCCGGTACGGGCCGAGAACCTCGCCCAGCATGTCGATCTGCGCGTCGTCGATCGCATTGCGTAGCGCCAGCGCCGCTTCCATATCGCCTTCGATCACGAGCTCACGTGAGAAGAACAGAGCGTCACCGTCGATCTCGCCGTCTACAAGTCCGATCAGGCTCGCCAGCGGCCCACGGATACGCACGTCAATATCGGCAGGCAGAGACCGTACCGCTGCCAGCCGTGGCCGTATCCGGTCCGGCTCCAGCAGAAATGCGAACGGCAGATCGCTCGGATCGATCCCGAAACGTTGCCCCGCATGCGCTCCGAGTCTTTCGAAAATCTCCGGGTGATTATGCTTGATCCGCTGGACGAGCAGCGCCAGCAACGGCTGAAGCGGCAGCAGTGGAAGCGGCCGGATCGCCAGCGAGAGGAGCGGCGGCAAGGTCGGGGCGGCGGAGAGCATGCACGGTCAGCCTTCTTCCATGAAACTTCATGATGCACCGCTCGCCAAGGCCGTCTTTGTCAAAGCGCAAAGACGGCAGGCCATCCGTCAAACGATGATCACGCTTTTACAGGTCGCATCACTTGCCGCACCGCACTCTTCCGACCTTCCAAAGCCTCGGAAGTTTTGCGCAATTTCTCGAAAGCGCAGGTCAGTTGCTGCGCATACGCGAACCCGTATCGGTTGTGCATGAGGTGACTGAAATTCATCGCCGCGTGCTTCGCGAGAACGGCCCTGCATTGCTGTTCGAGCGTCCAGTCAGGGCCGACGGCCTGCCCTCGGACACTCCGCTGCTGACGAATCTGTTCGGGACGGTCGAACGTGTGGCCTGGGGCTTCGGCATCCGGCCAGGCGACCTGCCGAGGCTTGGGGAAACGATGGCGGAGCTCCGCTCGCCACGTCCGCCCCGCGATCTCGCCGATGCGTGGCAGAAACTTCCTCTCGCGCGTGCCGCCCTGGCGACCCGGCCGCGTACGCTCCGGAATGCGCCGGTGCAGGAGAAGATCTATACCGGCGACGATATCGATCTTGGACGCTTCCCGGCTCAGGTCTGCTGGCCTGGCGAGCCGGCACCGCTCATTACCTGGCCGCTGGTCATTACCCGTTCGCCTGAACTCTCCGCGGCCGACGAGAATGTCGGTGTCTACCGCATCCAGATACTCGGCCGCGACCACGCCATCGTCCGCTGGCTTGCCCATCGGGGCGGCGCCGGCCATCATCGCCGCTGGCAGGCGATTGACCGCGACATGCCGGTTGCGATCGTCATTGGCGCCGACCCGGCGACGATCCTGGCTGCCGCTCTGCCGCTGCCGGAAACGATCTCCGAGCTCCGCTTCTCCGGTTTCCTGCGCGGTGCGCGGCCGCGCCTGACCCCGTGCGTGAGCGTGCCCCTGTCTGTTCCGGCCGAGGCCGAGATCGTGATCGAGGGATATGTCTCGGCGAGGGAAACGGCACCGGAAGGCCCCTACGGCGACCACACCGGCTATTACAACGCGGTCGAGAACTTCCCGCTGCTGCACGTCACTGCCATCACGACGCGGCACAGCCCTCTCTACCTGTCCACATTCACCGGCCGACCACCAGACGAACCCTCTCGAATCGGCGAGGCATTCAACGAGCTCTTTACCCCGCTGGTGCGCCGCCAGTTCCCGGAAGTGGTCGATCTCTGGCTCCCTCCGGAAGCGTGTTCATACCGGGCCGCCGTGGTATCGATTCACAAAGCGTATCCCGGGCAGGCGCGTCGGCTCATGCTGGGTCTCTGGTCGATACTCCCGCAGCTCACCTACACCAAGCTCCTCATTATCGTGGACGCTGACATCAACGTTCGCGACTGGGCCGATGTCATGTGGGCGGTGACGACACGCAGCGATTGTTCGCGCGATCTCGTGACTGTCACCGACAGCCCGATCGACTATCTCGACTTCGCCTCGCCCAAACCGGGCCTCGGCGGTAAGCTCGGCATCGACGCAACGAACAAGATCGGGCCGGAAACAACAAGGGAATGGGGGCAGGTCCTGGCCATGGCGCCGGCGGTCATCACGCGTGTGGACGCAATGTGGGAGCGTCTTGGAATCATCTCGGCAAAAGGCGGGGCGAATGCGGGCGCATGAGCGCACGCAAAAAAATGATCGTAGCGATCAGCGGCTTCGGGTGCAACGATCCGCCTGCGCACCGCCAAACGGCTGTCCCCTGCCGCTCGTTCTCTATTCAAGCGCGTTCTCCCGCGGCGGCTACCGCTCACACTGCGGGACTATGCGCACGGTTCGATGCCATCAGATATGCGTCGAAGACGGACGCCACGGTCCGCACCAAGAGCCGAGCCTGTTCCGGCACGCGGATGGCAGGGCCATCCAGATGCACGATCCCCTCGGCGAAAAGCGCCTCAAGCTGCGGCATGGCCTGCGCCAGAACATCCAGCGCAGCCGGATGAACGGCCGCGACGCGACCGAAATCGATCTTCAGGTCGCACATCAGTCGCTCGATGATCTCGGCCCGAAGCAGGTCGTCGGTCGCGAACCCATATCCCCTCGCGGTCGCTACGCCCTCTTGCGTAACCTGGTCGATATAGCGCGCGATGACGGTCTCGTTCTGGACATATCCCTGCGGCAACCGGCCGATCGCAGATGCGCCGAGTCCAATCAGAGTCTGGCAGGAGTCGGCCGTGTAGCCCTGGAAGTTCCGCCGCAGCGTGCCGCGCGCCAATGCGCCTTGCAGGGGATCTCCGGGCAGAGCGTAATGGTCGAAACCGATACGAGCATAACCCGCCGCGGTCAGCATTTCGGCAATCGCCTCTGCCTGATCGACGCGCGCCTTCGCGTCCGGCAGCTCCGTGCCGATGATCTTCCGCTGATGTTTCTTGAATGCCGGAACATGCGCATAGCCGAAGACCGACAGGCGGTTCGGCCGCAATTCGAGGCATTTCTCGACGGTGTCGATGCAGGAGTGAACCGTCTGGCGCGGCAGGCCATAGATGAGATCGAAATTGATGCCGCGCACCCCGTGCATGCGCAACGCGCTGACAGCCGCAGCGGTCTGTTCGAAAGACTGCACCCGGTTGATAGCCTGCTGCACCGCCGGGTCGAAGGTCTGCACGCCGATGCTGGCGCGCGTCACCCCGACGTTCGCCAGCGTCGCGGCCATGGCGGGCGCCAGGCGGCGTGGGTCGATCTCAACAGCGATTTCCGCATCCGCGGCGATCCGAAAGCGCGCACGCAGGAGCCGCAGCAAATCATCGAATGCTGCCGGCGCGACAATGGTCGGCGTCCCGCCTCCGAAGTGGACATGCGTGATGGCAATGGCAGCGCCGGGCAGATCGGCAACGACGGAGACTTCGCGATGCAGCGCGGCGAGGTAGCCGGCAATCGGCTCATCTTTCTGCGTGATAGTGGTATGGCAGCCGCAATACCAGCACATCGATCGGCAGAACGGAATGTGCACATAGATCGAGCCCAGCGTTGTCGCCGGCAGCGCAGAGAGCCAGGCGCGATAATCCTGCGCCGATATGTCGGCGGAGAAATGCGGAGCCGTCGGATAGCTCGTATAGCGCGGCAACCGCTCATCGGCATAGCGGGCGAATTCTCGGTAACCGGTCATGGCGTATCGCTTTGCTCCACCGGCAGTGCGGACGCTGAAGCTTTCCCATCATTCGTCAGGGCGTTCTTTGCGACAGCGCAACCGCCGGCCCGGTTGCGTGCGCGGAACCGGCGACAGACGCATCGAGCCGCGGCGCATGGCGGACCTGGGTCCGGATGGCCGGCCAGATCAGGCGTTGCCAGGCCGGCAGGCCTGCGCCGGACGCCAGGATCCCGCCGCCCCGCAACACGAACCATTGCGGAGCACCGGGGAGCGAGCGCACCCGTTCGCGTAACTCCACGAGATCGGCCGGCCAGTCCGGCTGCGTCAGCAGGTCGCGCAGGTGCTGCGCGACGATCTCGCGATAGCGCAGCCGCAAGAATTCGTCGCTATCGAAAAAGGCCGGACGCATGTCGCGCCGCCACGCACGGCACGGCCCGCAATCCTCGGCACCGACATAAACGACGGTGACCGCAGCGCCGGTTTTCGCGGCCGAACGCGGCACGACGTCGAACACGAATAGAAGCACGAGCGGAAGCACAAACACGCCCGCCAGCACGACAAGCCAGGATAGCGATCGCCGCAAGCGTGCGGCTCGGTCGAGCCGGTCCATCTGTCCGAGGCTCCTGTTCAGGCCCTGCCCCCCTCTGTCCAACAACCCAAGGATAAGCCCGCATCGCCGGGCGCTTCTTACCCAAAGTCAAGGTCGCCCGACGGCAACGGTGGCAGCCTGTGCCGAAAGTAAGGGTCAGGAGAGCTGCCGATATGTCCGAAACCGCGAATCCGCCCGGCAAGCCGGACAGCGATCATGAACCAATGCCTTTCATGCAACGGGTGCTCGACGACCCGTTCCTGCTGCTGTTCATCGGCATGACCATTCCCACCATCCTTTACCTTGTCTGGGGCGTGATGGAGATCGCCAACATCCCGGTCGGCAAATAACGCGCGGAGAACGATCCGATGGCCATCTCACCTCCCGAGCGCCGCGTCTGGTGGAACGAACCTGTTGAGCGCGTCGAACTGATCTGGATCGGCGTGGCGCTGCTCTGGGGTCTGTTCATGTTCTTCTTCATGATCGCCTGGCACTTTATCGGCGGCCAGAACCTGTCGACGGAGGCCTATCGGGTATCGCCGAGCGCCTATCAGGAAAAGGTCGACGCCTTCGCCCAAAAATATCAGGCGCGCGATATGGACGGCACGCCGGTGGTGCACCCCCCAGCCGGTGTCGATGTCTATCTGCTCGGGCGGCTGTGGCAGTGGTGGCCGATACTGGAGCTGGAAAAGGGGCAGAGCTATCGGCTGCACCTGTCATCGGTTGACTGGCAACACGGCTTCTCGCTGCAGCCGACCAATATCAATATCCAGGTCCATCCCGGCTACGAACACGTCATTACCCTGACGCCGACCGAAGCCGGGGAGTTCGGCATCATCTGCAACGAATATTGCGGCATCGGCCATCACACCATGACCGGCAAAATCATCGTCGTCGATAAGCAGGCGGAGTCGAAATAACATGTCCACGTTTGAAGGAGCCGTTTCGGCGACGCGCGAACGGGCCGCGAATTTTCGCACCTGCCAGTTCACCGGCCTCAAGGTCGATATGGCAGCACAGCGGTTGATCATCGCCAACGCGGTGGCCGCCGTGGTGTTTCTCGCAGTGGGTGGCCTGATGGGCCTGCTGGTGGCGCTGACGCGCTGGCCGGCCGTGCATTTGCTACCGTCCGAATGGTTCTACCTCATCCTCACCGCGCACGGCGCCAACGTTCTGTTGTTCTGGATCATCTTCTTTGAAATCGCAGTGCTGTATTTCGCCTCCGCGGTTCTGCTTAATTCGCGTCTGGCCGCACCGGCGCTCGGTTGGCTCGGCTTCGTGCTGATGGTCGTCGGCGCGATCCTTACCAATGTCGCCGTTCTGCAAGGCGAATCGACGGTGATGTTCACCTCCTACCCACCGATGATGGCGAAGCCGCACTTTTATCTCGGCATCGTCCTGTTCGCGGTCGGATCGCTGATCGGTGTCGGGCTGTTCTTCGCCACGCTGGTGATCGCCAAGGCTGAGCGGACCTACGAGGGCTCGATCCCGCTGGTCACGTTCGGTGCGCTCACCGCAGCGATTATCGCTGTCTTCACGCTCGTCTCCGGCGCCATCATCCTGGTGCCGACCATGCTATGGTCGATGGGCCTGATCCGCGATATCGATCCGTTGATGTATAAGCTGGTGTGGTGGGCGATGGGCCACTCCTCCCAGCAGATCAACGTCTCCGCGCACGTCTCGGTATGGTACATGATCGGCGCGCTGGTGCTCGGCGCCAAGCCGCTGTCGGAGAAGGTCAGCCGCGGCGCATTCTTTCTCTATATCCTGTTCCTGCAGCTAGCCTCGGCGCACCATCTGCTGGCCGAGCCGGGGGTGAGCGCAGAGTGGAAGATCGTCAACACCAGCTACATGATGTATCTCGCGGTGCTCGGCTCGATGATCCACGGTCTCACCGTGCCCGGCTCGATCGAGGCGGCGCAGCGCCGCAACGGCTTCAGCAAGGGCGTGTTCGAGTGGCTGCGAAAGGCCCCCTGGGGCAATCCGGCCTTCTCCGGCATGTTCCTGTCGCTGGTGATGTTCGGCTTCATCGGTGGGATTTCCGGCGTCGTGCTCGGCACCGAGCAGCTCAATGTATTGATGCACAACACGCTCTATGTTCCCGGCCACTTCCACGGCACGGTAGTCGCCGGTACCACGCTGGCCTTCATGGCCGGCACTTATCTGGTGCTGCCGCTGATCTTCCAGCGCGAGATCATCTGGCCGGGACTCGCCAAACTGCAACCCTATCTGTTCGGTATCGGCGCCGCCGGCATCTCGATGTTCATGATGGGCGCCGGCACGCTCGGCGTGGCGCGGCGGCACTGGGACATCAATTTCACTGACGCGGTGATCGGCTTCCAGCACTCGCCCGGCGCATTCCTGATGATGGGGCTCAACGGCATCAGTGCGGTTCTTGCAGCGCTGGGTGGCATCATTTTCGTTCTGGTGGTGGTCGGCACTGCACTATTCGGAAAGAAGATCGGCCCCGGCCACAAGATGACGTTCCCGCTGCATTCGGCGGCGCGCGTCGTGTCAAAATACGGCAGTGAAGCAACCATCAAGCTCCCCGGCACGATCGTGCTGGTCTCCATCTTCTTCCTGTCCTTCGTACTCTACTACTTCGTGAACTGGAAATATCTCTCGGAGTTGTGGCTGTTCCGTTGAAACCGACAGGAGAAAGAGCGGCCGTGCCCGCGATAAAGACCACCGCTGTCTCGTTCGTAAAATCCAGGATCGGCATCGGACTGATCTCGGGCCTGGCGCTGGCGGCAAGCATCGCCGCGCCGGCGCTGGCCGCCGACGCGCCGCTCGATCCGCAGCGCGCTCTGGCGCAAAGCGAGGCCGCGCTCGGCACTCTCGTCGGCGCGCATCGGCTCACCGATTCGCAAGGCCAGTCGTTCTCGCTCTCCGACTATCGCGGCCGGCCGCTCGTCATCAGCCTGATCTATACGAGTTGCAGCACCGTATGCCCGACGACGACGCAGCATCTCCTCGACGCCGTTGCCGAGGCGCGGCGCAGCGTCGGCGCCGACCGCTTCGCGGTGCTCACCGTCGGCTTCGACGCGCGCAACGACACGCCGCAGCGCATGGCCGTCTTCGCCCGCCAGCACAGCATCCCGCTCGCGACCTGGCGGGCGGCGAGCGGCGACGCGACGACACTGGCGGCGCTGATGCGCGACCTCGGTTTCAGTTATCAGACCGCCGCCGGCGGGTTCGACCACGTCACCCAGACCTCGATCATCGATGCCGAGGGCCGCGTCCACCGTAACGTCTACGGCGACGACTTTCCGCTGCCGGTGTTCATCGAGCCGCTGAAGGAGACGGTGTTCGGCACGGCGACGCGCGCCCTCACCGTCCCGGCGCTTATCGATCGTCTGCGCTTCCTCTGTACCGTCTACGATCCGAGCCAGGGTCGCTATCGCACCAGCTATGCGATCGCGCTCGGCATCGGGATCGGCGGGTTGTCGCTGATCATCGCAGGCATCATCTTCGGCCGCGCCTGGACGCGCAATCGCCGGCTGCATGCTCTCGCCGGCCGCTGAGGATCGGCCATGAACCGCTTCCGGACCACACCGTGCTAAAACTTCTCCAGCATAGCCTGCGGCGCGGCTTCGATTTCGCCGAGCGCGGCCTCGACCGGATATTCAGCCCGGCGCTCAATCCGCTCGCCCAGCTCGGCGCCATGGGCTTCTTCCTGTTTTGGATCGTCGCCGTAAGCGGCGTCTATCTGTTTGCGGTATTCGACACCGGCGTCGAGCGGGCCTATACGTCGGTTGAATGGTACAGCACCAGCGGCCACCGCTGGCACGCTGGCGTCATGCGCAGTTTCCATCGCTATGCCTCCGACCTGATGATCGTGGTCATGGCGCTGCACCTGCTGCGCGAGTTCTCGCTCGACCGTTATCGCGGCGCGCGTTTCTTCTCCTGGATCACCGGTATCCCGGTTATCTGGTTCCTCTATATTTCCGGCATCACCGGCTACTGGCTGGTGTGGGACCAACTCGCGCAGTACGTCGCCACTACCTCAACCGAATTGCTCGACTGGCTACCGATCTTCGGCGAGCCGATCGCGCGCAACTTCCTGGCGCCGTCCAGCCTGTCGAGCCGCTTCTTCACGCTCCTGGTGTTCCTGCACATCGCGGTGCCGCTGGTGTTGCTGTTCGTATTGTGGATTCACATTCAGCGCATCACCCGGCCGAAGGTCAATCCGCCGCGGCTGTTAGCGGGAATGACACTGCTGGCGCTTTTCGCGGTGTCGCTGATCAAGCCGGCGCTGAGCCAGGGGCCGGCCAATCTCACCAAAGTGCCCTCGCCGGTCGGGCTCGACTGGTTCTTCCTGCCGCTCTATCCGCTCGCCGACGCGGCGCCCGGCGCGCTGTGGGGCCTGCTCGCGGCGGCAACGGTGATGCTGGCGGCGATGCCGTGGCTGCCGCCGCTGCGGCGGATGCAGCCGGCGACCGTCGATCTCGACCACTGCAACGGCTGCGGCCGCTGCGTCGAGGATTGCCCTTACGAGGCGCTGCAACTCGTGCCGCGCAGCGACGACCTGCCCTATGCGGTGGAGGTCGCGGTCAATACCAGCAAATGCGTGAGCTGCGGCATCTGCACCGGCTCCTGCCCGTCCTCGACGCCGTTCCGCACCACCGACGTACTGCACACCGGCATCGATCTCCCTGATCTCAGCTTCGCCGAGATGCGCGAGCGCGTCCACGCCATTGCCGCCACGCTGACGCAGACACCGCGCATCCTCATCATCGGCTGCTGGCACGGCGCCGCCGCCGGGCAGCAGGAGGGCGTGTTGCAGCTTCCCTGCGTGGCCGCGGCGCCGCCCTCGCTGATCGACTATGCGCTGAGCCGCGGCCTCGCCGACGGCGTGGCAATTGCCGGCTGCTCGGAGAGCGCCTGCTACAATCGGCTCGGCCTCGAATGGACGCGCCAGCGCATCGCGGGCGAGCGCGACCCGTATCTGCGCACGCGGGTGCCGCGCGAACGCATCGCCATGATCTGGGCGTCGCCGCTGGCGCAGGCGCGTTTCAACGACGAACTGGCCAGCTTCAAGGCCCGGCTCGCCGCACTGCCACGCACTGCGGCCCCGGCAGCCCGCCGCCATCTGCGGGCGATCGAGGAGACGACGTCGTGAAACTGCCAGCAGCACCGCTGCAGCTTCTCGGCCAATTCGCCGCACTCACCACGCTGGCGGCATTCGCCGCAGCCTTTTCCAACACCCCCGCCTATCGTCAGATTCCCGCCGACATGGGGGTTATCAAGTTCAGCTTTAGTCACCAGGCCGACCGCTCGCAGGAGTGCCGCCGCCGCACCCCGGAAGAACTCGCCAAGCTGCCGCCCAATATGCGCCGGCCGATGGACTGCCCGCGCGCGCGGCGCAGTCTTTTCGCCGAACTGACGATCGACGGCCAGGTGGTGTTCAGCGAGGAGTTGCCGCCGTCCGGCCTCGCGAAGGACGGCCCCTCGCAAGTCTACCGGCGGTTCGCCGTGTCCGCCGGCAAACATACGATCACGGCAAGATTACGCGACACGCCACGCATGGCCGGTTTCGACCATGAGCGGACCGAGACGGTGACGGTGACGCCAGGCCAGAGCCTGGCGCTGGATTTCCGGCCGGAACATGGAGGATTCGTATGGCGCTGACGCCCACGCGCGAATTCTTTGACCTGGAGCAAGATTGCTGCGACCCGGCCGTGCTTGATTGTGATCATACATCAGCCTGCCGGAAGCCAGCCATGACGCCCGCCGACTGGTCCATCGTGAACCGTGCGCCCTTCTTCCGTGCGATGGGCGAGCCACTGACGCGCTCGCTCCTCGGGCAGCACGTCGTGCGCACCTATAATCGCGGCGAACTGGTGTTCCAGCAGGGCGATCCGGCGACCTGCTTCTGTCTCGTGCTGGAAGGCTGGGTGAAGCTCTATCGCGAGACGCCGGACGGGCATGAGGTGGTGGTGTCGCTGTTTACCACCGGCGAGAGCTTCGCCGAGGCGGTGATGTTCCGCGGCGGCCGCTATCCGGCAACCGCCGAAGCGGTATCGTCGGCGCGACTGCTACGTATCGACGGCCAGGCGCTGCGCGACATCATCATGCGTAACCCGCAGATCGCGTTTGAGATGTTGGCGGCAACGGCGTTGCATCTGCGCCGGTTGGTCGAACAGGTCGAACAACTCAAGGCGCAATCCGCGCCGAAGCGGATTGCGAGCTTCCTGCTGTCGCTCACCGCAACACGTAGCGGCAGCGTCCGACTCACCCTGCCGTATCAAAAACTGCTGATCGCCAACCGGCTTGGCATGAAGCCGGAAAGCTTCTCGCGCGCGCTGCGGCAGTTACATAGTGTCGGGATTTCCGTGGAACGGGACTCGATCCGCGTGAATGATGTCGCGCTGCTGGCGGGCTTCGTCGGCGGCAACGATTCAGCGACAATCATCTGCCCGATAGCGCGCGGCGGCACCGCCTGCGACCCGTTTATCGCCTGCGCGCAAGGCACAACGTAAAGGTATTATTTGAGATACGGGCAGGCCAGGTGCGAATACCAAATATAGCGAACCACTTTGGGATCGATAGCTGGATGTCATTGCCATGGGCCTTTTCGTAGACGCCGCTATCTCCGCGCGCAACCATTCCCGCTGTAAATATCAGGCTCGATTTTCTATCTTTGTGAAACGCGGGAACAAGACATTGTTCTCCAGATGGATGTGCTCCATCAGATCCTCCGCGAGTCTGGCCGTACCGACATAGAGCGCCTGCCAGGACCGGCAAGCTCCCTCGGGCAACGCGAAGTCGCCGGTGACAGCTTCCAGCCGGCGAAGCAGCGCACCCTGGTCGTCGTGCTCATGACGCAGGTCATCGATCGCGATATCGAGCCCGTCCTCGACGTGCCGCGAGATCGCCGGAAACAGGACCGTTTCTTCGGTGATCATATGCGGCACCAACTCGCTCAACATCTCTTCCAGCACAGCGGACAGACCGGCCGGCACCTTCGGGTGCCCGCGATGCACGGCCTCCACCTTTTGCGACAACGCGATCAGTTCGGGAAGCGCGCGGCGATGCGTCTCATGGTAACGGATCTTGATGTGATCGATCAGCTCGTCGCTGCCCATCGCTGTTAGCGGCGTTTCCACTTTCGCTTCGACAATCAGCGCGGCGATCTCCCGCTCCACGTCGACTGAATCGACGCCACGTTGCCGCGCAGCGACGTCAAGCGCCATGTCACCATGGCAGCAGAAATCGATCTTGAACCTGCGAAAGACGGAAGTGGCGCCAGGCACCGTCGCAGCGATCTCGCCGACGGTACGCGCGCGCAGGCCGACTTCTGTGTCTTGAATGGTCATGACCGGAACTCCATGGTCGCCTCGCGGCAATCCGTGCGCCGTGGACAGGCAGATCTAAAACATGTATTTCAAATACCAGTTTTTAATCTCCAAAATAGGCATTGTAAATGCCAATTCAGGATCTTGCATGCGCCTAGCTGCTTTTACCGACTACGGACTACGGGTTTGATGCGGCTGGCTGATCGGCCGGACGAAGCAATGACGACTGCCGACCTCGCCCGACAATTCCGAATTCCCTACAACCACCTCACCAAGGTGGTGCAGGATCTGACTCACGGTAGTTTTGTCGTGACACAACACGGGGCCGGTGGCGGCATCCGTCTAGCGCGGCCGGCAAACGCGATCACATTGGGTGACGTCGTGCGTTTTCTGGAACAGCGCTATGCGATCACGGAATGTTTTCGTGCAGACTGCGGTACATGTCTTCTCACGCCTCGCTGTCGCCTCAAGTCCCGGCTTGCCGCCACACACACGAGGCTTTCCTTGCAGAACTCAACAAGACCACCATTGCCGCGTGTGCTTTTCCCGGGCCGGAGCATGGCAACTCAGCATCAAAGCGGCGTGACCCGCCGCTATTGCGGGGTCAATCCGGTTTCCATCTCTAGTCAAGATTCTACAACTTATTGCTCATGCATGCGCAATACGCGCAAATGAAACGATATAGGGTGTACGATTGCGCAAGTTCTACAATACGAATGTGCAATTGGATCGGGGCACACAAATACTTGTCATTGAACGCTTCGAGCGCGAATCCCGCTCGCTGCCTCGTTCGAAAACCGGCTTGTAAAACATGCTGTCGTGGTTAGGATGGCTGCTGTCTGGAGCAATCTCCGCCACGCCTTCGAGATTCCAACATGATCATTTCGATGTACCAGGCCAGCGTGCCGCGGCTGGCGAACATCCTCGGCAATCTGTCGAACATCCTGGACAAGGCACAAACTCATATCGACGCTCGGCGGATCAACGTTTCTGTCATAATGGACTACCGACTATTTCCCGATATGTTGCCCTTCTCGAAACAAGTGCAGATCGCCTGCGACAAATCCAGGAGCGTAGTGGCCCGCCTGGCAGGTATGGATGTGCCGTTTTACAAAGATGATGAAAAGACCTTCACCGAGCTGAAGCTGCGTATCTCCAAAACGATTGCGTTCATCCGAAGCGTACCGCCGGAGCGGATCGACGGCACCGAAGACAAGGAAATCGTGCTTCCAGTTACCGGAAAGGAAACCCGCTACGGCGGCATGCAACTACTGCTTGGGCACTCGATACCGAACGTCTACTTTCACGCTGCCACCGCCTACAATATTTTGCGCCATAACGGCGTCGAGATCGGCAAACGCGATTTTCTTGGGAATCCATGACCTAGCGAGTGTCTGGGTTGATCTGCTTGTTTCGACCCCGGAATTCTTCGCAGCCCGGATCGCCATTTAAAATCCGGCGCAATTGGCTGCGGTGAGCGCGCCAATATCCGATTTTGGCCTCTCCGCGCCGTTCTGGTCCGGGCTCCACAATCTCATGAATTTGGCACGGCTTCGCAAGGCACCGAGACGCAGCGTTACTCGTGAGGAGTATTCAGTGGAACCACCGAACACCTACCGGGGCTTATCCTTTCCGAGCATCGCTTAGAGGCTCATGGTTCCCGAGCATTTTATGAAGACGAGCATCGTGGGTTTTACAGTGTTCGGTGAACCATAGGTCCAATTGCCTCGAAAGCCTCTTTGACGAGTTCTCTGGATCGGCCTCATACCCGTCCATGATATCGCGGATCTCGTCCAATAGCTGCTCGTGCGCACCCTTGTGCTGAGAGAACTGGTCATAGCGATGTTCGTGCATGAAACGTTCCTCCAAAGCGAAATGCGCGGAGATGCCACGGAGAATTTCGCCGAGAGAGACGGTTGCATCCACTGTCTCTGTCGTCCTTGACAGGCGCTCGTGCAGTTCGTTGATCATATCGATCATTTGGCGATGCTCGTAATCAACGTCGGCAATTCCGACGCTGTAACTGTCTTTCCATTCGATCAAGACCATGGGACGCTCCTCTCGTTCGCCAATATTAGAATTGGATTGCGAACGCCCGGCAAGCCGTTCTGACTGCGGACAATCCTTTTGATTTCAAGGACGCGGCAGTGGCCATAGAATTCCAGAGCCTGCCGAGGCGCCAATCGTCGACCCGTGTATGGCTTTTTCCGTAAACCAAGGAAATCCTCTGTCGATTTTGCAGGCCTGAAATATCAGCCTGGAAAGACAGCGTGATTTCGACGCACCACGGTTTCTTTAGCCGCGCCGGGCTGTAGTGGGTTCCGTCGGTGGGCATTCCAGACCTTCTGTGACGACATGGCGAGCGCATGCGGCATTTCCAATAACACCTGCCCGATACGGCGCGTGGCAGCGCTCTTATTTGAGCACCAACAAGGAATGAGCCGTCCGGATCAGGTTAGCTGAATCTCAGAATCAATAATTCTGCAGCCGTCGAATGGCCGGATGACTTCTGAGAGGTATCGTGGACGCAAGATCGGGCAAGCCGCAGCCGGACTGGGATCCGCGATCCGATACAGTTCTCTCCGACCAGATCAAAGCCTATGATGCGATGCGTCACCGCCGCCCGGTCGCATACAGCGACTATCTGGGCTGGTCGCTGTTCGCGCACAGCGACGTGGTGCGAGCGCTCGACGACCACTGCACATTCAGTAATATTGTCTCGCACCATCTTTCGGTGCCAAGCGGCATGGATCCGCCGCAGCATACGGCGTACCGACGGCTGATCGAACGCCATTTTGAGCCGGCGCGCGTCGCTGCCTTCGAACCGCTTTGCCGGACAATCTCAGCCAATCTCGTATCCGGCCTGACGAGGAATACAAAGATTGATCTGGTCGCACAGTTCGCCCGGCTCTTTGCCGTGCAGATCCAGTGCGCCTTTCTCGGCTGGCCGGCAAGTCTGCACGAGCCGCTGCTTCAGTGGGTCCGCAGGAACCATGAAGCCACGCTGGCCCGAGATACCAGACGGATGGCTGCCGTCGCGCTCGAATTCGATGGCTATATCACGGTGCTTCTGGAGGCGCGTCGTGCGGCCGGTGCAGCGGCTCCGCACGACATCACCACAGATCTGCTGCGGGAAAGGATCGGCAACAGGCCACTGAACCACGAGGAGATCGTGAGCATCCTGCGCAATTGGACAGTCGGCGAACTGGGCACGATTACGGCCTGCGTCGGCATCCTTTGCCACTATCTGGCGAAACACCCGGAGGTCCAACAGCAGCTCCGGGGAACACCTGCCCTGCTCCCGGCAGCAATCGATGAGATATTACGCTTGCACGCACCGCTCATCTCCAACCGGCGGGTGACGACTGCGCCTGTGGAGATCGGCGGACGCAAGATCCAGGCCGGCGAACGAATCACGCTGATGTGGGCATCTGCCAATCGAGATGAAGCGATATTCGATGCCCCCGACGAATTCCGCCTCGATCGCGATCCCACCCGGAATCTTCTCTACGGCCGCGGAATCCACGTTTGCCCGGGCGCACAATTGGCGCGGCTCGAACTGCGTGTCATCATGGAGGAGTTGTTGAAGTGGAGCCAGCGGATCGCACTGATACCCGGTGAGCAACCAACAATCGCTATATATCCCGCAAGCGGATTTTCCGCGTTGCCCATACAGATATCGTAGTTCACGGCCGGGTGTCTGCCGATGGTCAAGACTGCAGACGCCGACCTGCGTTCCTGGCATGCCCGGCCCAACCTTCGGTCGAGATCAACTTGAGCCCAGACAACGCAGTACGAGGGCTGATCCTATCGGGCAGAACCGCACCCGTCGCCAACTGCTCGTCATCGAACACGCGCACCGAGCCGGTGATTATCCGGCTCTCGAGCCCGGTGATCTTGTCCACTGATCTTGGCAACGATCCTGCCCTCGGCGAGGTTACCTGTCCGAATGGCAAAGTGCCCCTCGCTGTGGAACGCCTTATCAATCGGCATGATCACATACTGGCCAGCGTGCGGCTGGCTGGCTATGCGGGCTAACTTCTCGCCCAGCGCGTGCCGGTGATTACGGGCGGAACGCTTCGTTATTTCTATATAAGCTATTGTTTTATATAATAAAAATATCCATGGCTCTTGAATTAAAATTGTAAAATTTCGCAGCCTTGAACCTGGCAGGGTCATCATCCAAACCGGGACGAGCGCCGAAAACAAAGAATGCTGGAAGCCCGACAGGAAAAACGCACTCCGCAGCCGGGAAGAGCACCGTGGCAGATCGCCGGATGACCCCGCACGTTCGCAAGAGCATACGGGCACGAAATCGAGACTCCTGCGCTTTCCGATGCCCCGTCTCCTCTCGTCTGCGGGCGGTGACGACGGCCCCGACGCCAGAGGCGGAAATCCATGGCGGCAACTTGTTGCAAGAGAACGGTAGCCGGTGACACCACCGAGGATAGCGGATAACGCCCCTACTCTCGTCGCCGTTCTTGTTCTTTGCCGTCGCTCCGCGCATGATCCCGCCGCTTATTCCCACCTGATACGTTCAAGGACACAAGGAGACGCTATGAAGCTCGTGCGTTACGGCGCCGCTGGCAAGGAGAAGCCCGGCATCATCGATGCCGACGGCAAGATCCGCGACCTGTCGCGCATCGTGAAGGATATCGACGGCGAGATGCTGACGTCGGGCGGCCTGGCGAAGATCAAGAAGGCCAATCTCAAGCGGCTCAAGCCGGTACCCGGCAAGCCGCGTCTCGGCCCCTGCCTCGGCGACATCCGCAACATCGTCGCCATCGGTCTCAATTATCGCGACCATGCCGAGGAAGCCGGCATGCCGATCCCGAAGGAGCCGATCATCTTCTTCAAGCATACCGGCAGCGTCTGCGGCCCGAACGACAATACGATGGTCCCGAAGGAGTCGACCAAGCTCGACTACGAGGTCGAGCTCGGCATCGTCATCGGCAAACGCGCCCGCAATATCCCCTCTAAGGACAAGGCGCTGGGCTTTGTCGCCGGTTATTTCGTGCATAACGACGTGTCGGAGCGCGCCTTCCAGATCGACCGGTCCGGCGGCCAGTGGGGCAAGGGCAAGGGCTGCGAAACCTTCGCGCCGTGCGGCCCGTGGCTCGTCACCCGCGATGAGATCAAGAACCCGCAAAGCCTCGATATGTGGCTCGATGTCAACGGCGAGAAGCGCCAACGCGGCAACACCCGCACGATGATTTTCGATTGCGCACATCTCGTCTGGTACTGCTCGCAGTTCATGGTGCTGTCGCCGGGCGACGTGATTGTCACCGGTACGCCGCCGGGCGTCGGCCTCGGCATCAAGCCGACGCCGAAATTCCTCAAGGCCGGCGATGTCGTCACGCTCGGCATTGAGGGTCTCGGCGAGCAGAAGCAGAAAATCGTGCCGTTCAAGTGAGCATGCATCCGCCCTCGCAAATGCAAACGCCCCAGCCAGAACCGGGGCGCTTGCTGCGAGGGCGACCTTCCGTTCAGAAGCGGTAGTTGATGCCGGCGCGCAGGATGTTGGTATTGAAGCCGATAGAACTCGGCAGCGTCGCTGCGCCAGCGTCGAAACGGCCAAGATCGACATAGAGATATTCGGCGCGCATGCTCCACGCCTCGCGGAAGGCATATTCGAGGCCGCCGCCGAGCACATAGCCGGTACGGGTGCTGCTGGCACTGCCGAACGGCGCATATTCCGCCTTCACATCGCCGAAGGCGACGCCACCGGTAAGATAGGGCATGAAGCGGTCGAAGGCGTAGCCGATGCGGCCGCGCGCCGTCGCCAGCCAGTTGTTCTTGCTGTTACAGACGCCGCCCGCGCAAGCGGCATCGCCGCGCATCGCCGAATAGCCGTAGTCGCCTTCGAGGCCGAGGACGAACGAACGGGTCTGATAGTTGAAGCCCACCTGGGCACCGCCGACGAAACCGCCAGGACTGACGCCGGCCGGGGGCTGGTCCCAGTTCGACTTGCCCGCACCATAACCGGCACTCAGGCCGATATAGAAGCTGGTCCAGTCAAACAACGGTACATCGACATAAGCCGGCGCACGGGGCGAGCCCGGCAGGTCCGCCGCCGAGGCTTGGTCGGCCACGATAACGGACGCCGCGGCAACGAGAGACAGCGCCAATACGGATCGTCCAAGGATCGTTTTCGTCATCGTCGGCCTGATGTCATTCCAGATGCCGTCGCCGCCCGCATGCATCTTGGCGTGCTGCGAGCCGCGACAGTTCACACGGCAGGTTTTAAGGTCGGGTTAACCCTATCCGCCGGTTTACGCAATACGGCTGGCGAGCACCGCCTCCAGCGACACCTGCGACCATTGTGCCGTCCGGTCACGGAACTCCACATAGGAATCGTGGATGCGGTGGGCAAGAGCGTCACGCCCGCCAAGTTCGGCGAGCACATCGCGTGCCTGCTTGCGGGCGGCTGCGACCATGTCCTGCGGAAACGGACGCAACTGAACGTTATGCTGTTTGGTGAGTGCAACCAATGCCTCGGCGTTCAACCGCTCCATCTCGGCGAGTGCAAAATTGGCTTCCGCCGCGCAGGCATGCGCGACGATCGCCTTCAATTCGCTATCGAGCGCGTTCCACGCCTTCAACGAGACAATGCACTCGCCCGTGCCGTTCGGCTTGTTGAAACCGGGATAGTAATAGAACGGCGCCACGCGATAGAGACCAAGAGCGATGTCGGAACCGGGGCCGACGAATTCCGCGCCGTCGATGACGCCCGACTGCAACCCGATGAGGATTTCGGCCGGTGGTGTCGTCTGCGGCGTGCCGCCGAGCCGGCGATAAATCTCGCCGCCGAGGCCGAGCGAACGAACCTTCAGCCCGCGCACATCGGCAAGCGATTTGATCTCACGGCGGAACCAGCCGCCCATGCAGACGCCGGTGTTGCCGCCCATAAACGGTTTGACGCCGAATGGCGCATACATCTCGTCCCACAGCGCTTGCCCGCCGCCGGCATCGATCCAGGCGACATGCTCGCCCGGCGTCAGTCCGAAAGGCACGGTAGTAAAGAACGGCGCTGCCGGCATCTTGCCCTGCCAATAGAACGCCGCGGTATGGCCGATCTGGGCGACACCGCCGCCGACCGCGTCGAGTACCTCGAAGGCCGGGACCACTTCGCCGGCAGCGTTGACGGAAATGTCGAGGCGGCCGCCGGAAAGCGTACGGATGCGCTCAGCCACGCGCTCAGCCGACATGCCCGGCCCCGGCAGACGGCGCGGCCATGAGGTCACCATCCGCCATTTCGTCGTCGCTGCCCGCGCGATGGCAGGCGCAGCGACCAGCGAGGCAGCGAGTGCGCCGCCCTGCAACAACGTCCGGCGTGTGGTCATTGATCGTCCTCCGTGGCCCACCAGTGATGAAAATGATGTACCGGGCCGAGCCCCTTGCCGATCGTCAGAGTCTCGGCGGCAGCGATGGCGGCGGTGATATAGGTCTTGGCATCGCGCACCGCGGTGGGCAGGTCGCGGCCTTTCGCCAGACCGGCGGCGATCGCCGACGACAACGTGCAGCCTGTGCCGTGCGTGTGTCGCGTGTCGATCCGGGTTGCGGCAAGCCGCGTGAGAGAGGATGGCGTAACCAGCACGTCGACGCTCTCGACTCCCTGGCCATGGCCGCCTTTCATCAACACGGCGTTCGCGCCGATATCGAGCAGGCGGCGCGCCTGCATCTCCATTTCGGTCTCGTTGCGCGCCGGCGCGGCATCTAGCAATGCCGCCGCTTCCGGCAGGTTCGGCGTGATCAGACAAGCGCGCGGCAGTAATTCGCGGCGCAGCCGGTCGACCGCTTCCGGCACCAGCAGCCGGTCGCCGGAGCCGGCAACCATCACCGGATCAAGAACGACGTTCCGCGCCTTGTACCGGTCGAGGCCGGCGGCAACGGCGTCGATCGCCTGCGGTTGCGACAGCATGCCGATCTTCACTGCGCCGACGGCAAGATCGGAGAAGACCGCATCGATCTGCGCGGCAATGAAATCTGCCGGCACATCGTGGATGCCGGTGACGCCGCGGGTATTCTGCGCGGTCAGCGCTGCGATCACCGAGGCGCCGTAGACGCCGAGCGCAGAGAAGGTCTTGAGGTCTGCCTGGATGCCGGCGCCGCCCGAGGAATCGGAGCCGGCGATCGTGACTGCTATCGGCGTCATGACGTCCCTCGCTGCTGGAGCGCGCCGTCGATAACGCCACGCAGCCGCGCAGCCGCTTGCGACGGCTCACTGTCGCGCGACAGCGCCGAGATCACCGCGACACCGTCGGCGCCGGCAGCAACGATGCCGGCTGCATTTCCCTCGTCGATGCCGGCAATCGCACAGACCGGAAAACCCGGCATACGCGCGCGGATGATCCCGGCGATGCGCCGCAATCCCTCGATGCCGACCGGCGGATCCGGATTGTCCTTCGATACGGTGGCGAAGACGCCCCCGATGGCCACGTAATCGAGGAGGTCGAGCGGCGCATGACGAGCCTGCTCGTCGGTCTTGATACTCAATCCGATGATCGCGTCGCGCCCGAGCAGCCGCCGCGCATCGGCAACCGCCATATCGTCCTGCCCGACATGCACGCCGCCGGCACCCGCCGCCAGCGCCACGTCGACACGGTCGTTGACGATCAGCGGCGCCCCGCTGCCTTCCAGCGCGATCACCAGCGCGCGGGCGCGCTCGACCATCTGCCGCGTCGATCCCGCCTTGTCGCGCAACTGCACCAACGTCGCACCGCCGCGCGCCACGGCGCGTGTCAGATCGACGAGGTCATGAGCGCCGGTGTGTTCGGGATCGACGAGTGCGTAGAGTCGCAAATCAGGCTTCATGCTCCAACCTTTGCAGATCGCAGGACCGTGGCGCCATCGAGCAGATGGATCGCGTCGATGATCGCCGTTGCGAAGGTGCCGGGACCGCGGCTCTCGTCGGCTGCCCGTTCGCCGGCGATGCCAAGCATCAACAGGGCCGCAGCGGCGGCCCGCACCGGGTCCGCCTCGACGGCGAGGCAGGCGGCAACCAGCGCCGAGCCGGCGCATCCCATCGCCGTCACCCGCGCCATCCAGGCGTGGCCGTTGGCGAGCGACAGCGACGAGGCACCATCCGTCACCACGTCGGTCGCACCCGACAGCGCGACCGTGGTCCCCCACCGCGCCGCGGCCGCCCGCGGATCGTCGCCCGCCGAGAGCGCGGCCAGTTCGGCGCTGTTGAGCCGCACGACGGCCGGGCGCGAGACCAGTAGCGATTGCGCAAAGGCCGCGCGGTCGGCCGAGCGGTCGACGAATACCGGATCGAGCACCCACGCCCGCGGTTCGACAACCGACAGGGCGACACCCACCGCCGCGCGTCGCTCGGCATCGAAAGTCCCGAGATTGACCAGCAGCGCATCGGCGCCGCGCACGAAGGCCGCGATCTCGTCCGGCGAAGTGGTCATCGACGGCACCGCGCCGACCGCCAGCAGCATGTTGGCGGTGAAGTTCTGCGCGACGGAATTGGTCACGCAATGCACGCGCGGAGCGCGCTGGCGCAGGCGCTCCACGATATCGGCCGCAATGGCAGGCAAATCACCAGGCAGTGTTTGCATCTCTCCCTCCGCCGGCATGACCCGGATCAGGTTCAATGAGTTGGCTTTCGCCTCTCAGCCCGCGGACGAGAACCGCAGGCACCCCATGAGATCGCTATGCCTTCCCTAGCCCTCCCCGCAGCCGGACGCAAGCTGGGCTGGCCGGATTGCGGGCGACGTATCGCTGCAGGCGCGTCGGCAGTACCCGCCTCGCTGTTTCGGCTCCAGTTTCAGCTCTGGGTTCGACGCCGGCTTGGCCCGGGCTTCGCTTTTCCCCCGTTGCGCCTCTTGCACGAGGAGGATGATTTTGCTGCATTGCCGACGGCGGCGCGACGAATTCCTTGAGCGCGCGGAGGTTCACGCATGATCCCGTTTTTCGTCCAGATCAAATGCCAGCTCGGCAAGTCCTACCAAGTGGCGAACGCCCTAGCGGAATCCGAGATTGCATCGGAAATCTATTCGACGGCGGGTAACTTCGACCTGCTAGTCAAGTTCTACGTCGATCAGGCGACCGATATCGGCCATTTCGTCAACGAAAAGGTGCAGACAATCCCGGGGATTCAGGACACCCGCACGATCATCACCTTCAAGGCGTTTACCGCCTGAACGCCGTCTCCGCGGCCCCGGCTTACTTCGACGGCTGTCTTGCGATCGGCGGTAACGACTTGAGATAATGCGCCATCGCCGCCCGGTCGGCCGCCGAGAGCTGCGACGTGTTGCGCACGACGTCGGTCATTGAACCGCCAATGAAATCCGCGTCCGGCGTCATACCGCTGCTCAGCAGTTCGACGAAATCCGTCTCGCTCCATTGTTTCAGCTTCGCCTGCGTGATGTTCGGTACGCCGCCCTGCCCATCCGGAGCCGGGCCACCGGCAAACCGCTCCGAAGCAATCACTGCGCCAAGCGCATTGCGCGGCGAGTGGCACTCGCCGCAATGCCCCGGTGCATTGACGAGATAGGCGCCGCGATTCCAGGCCGCTGACTGTGCCGGATCGGGCCGGAACGGCTCACCATCGAGATACAGCAATTTCCAGATGCCGAGCGTAAAACGCAGATTGAAAGGAAACGGCAGATCATGGTCCCGCGCCCTGCCGGGCACTGCCGGCAAGGTCTTCATATAGGCGAACAGATCGCGCACGTCATCGACCCGCATATGCTGGAACGACGTATAAGGGAATGCCGGATAGTAGTGCGATCCGTCAGGCGACGTGCCCTTCATCATCGCCGTGACGAATTCTGCCTCGCTCCAGTTGCCGATGCCGTCGGCTTTGTCCATCGAGACATTCGGCGCGTAGAAAACCCCAAAAGGCGATTTCAGCGCCAGCCCACCGCCCAGATGCGTACGATCGTCCTGCTTCGGCGTGGCATGGCAGGACGCGCAGCCGCCGATGGCGAACATCGTCTTGCCGTTCTCCAGATCGGCAGTCCGCACGCCAAGCGCACTCGCAGGCACCGTCACCGGAGCGGTCAGGAACCAGATGAGGCCGATCGCCGCCAGGCCGACGACGACAATCGACAACAGGAGCTTGCGCAGCATTCCGCCTCCCCGATCCGGGACCGCACCGTCGCCTCAAGAGAGCGACGGCATGATCCTATGCATCGAAAACCAAGACGCAAAAGCGGAGGGACGGCTTTCGTTCCGGACAAGTGCCCGCAACCAAAGCGCGCCCGCTCCCGGGCAACTCAGCTCTTCTTGATGCGATAGGATTCGTGGCAACCGCCGCAGCCACGCGTCACCGCGCCGAACGACGTCTTGAAGCTATCGAGATCGCTCACCGACGAGCCCGCCGCCTTGGCATCCGCACCGAACTTTGCGAAATGGTCCTTGAAGCCGGCCATATCCTGCCAGATTTTCGGAGCTGCCGACGTCTCGCCACCGGCCTTGCTGTCATCCGGGAAAAGACCCGGCATCTTGCCGGCAGCGTCGGCATAGGTGGCAAAAATCTTTTTCGCGCGTTCCAGGTCGAACGGCAGTTCTCCCCGGATCATCTTGGCGCCGACGCCGGTCTCGGCGCCAACCCCTTTCATGAGGGCCTTGCGTGCCGCAATGGCATCCGGATTCGCCATCGCGATGGTCCCAGCGGTCACCGCAATAGCGAGCGAAAGAACGATTCGTCCAATCATGAGGATTCCTTCTGACAATAACGATTGCAGAAACAACCGATAGCCCGAACTATTCCAATGAAAAACGAAATAACTGCGACAGGGCCGCCGACGATCAGCACATTTCAGTGAACTGACCGCAGCAGCCCGCGCTCGACAACTGATCGTCGCCGCCGATCGCTAAGCCAGCCGCAGTAGCCGGCCTCGCGACCTGTCGCTTCTGCGTCACAGCGCCGCAGCATTTTCCTCCGGCGGACGCCTCTTGCGACGGCGCTCGCCGAGATCCGCCAGCCAGCGCGCGACGATGTAGTAAGCCGGCGTGAAGATCAGGCCGAAGACCGTGACGCCGATCATGCCCGAAAAGACCGCGGTACCGAGTGCCTGCCGCAATTCGGCGCCGGCACCTGTCGCCCAGACCAGTGGGGTGACACCGAGCACGAAGGCCAGCGATGTCATCAAGATCGGCCGCAACCGCAACTGCGCAGCATGTTCGGCCGCACGATGGCGCTCCTCGCCCTGATCCTCGAGCTGCTTGGCAAACTCGACGATCAGGATCGCATTCTTCGCCGCCAGGCCGATCAGCACGATGAAGCCGACCTGCGTTAGGATGTTGTTATCCATCCCGCGGATCAGCACGCCGAGAATCGCCGCGACGAGACACATCGGCACGATCATGATGACCGACAAGGGCAGCGTCAGGCTTTCGAACTGCGCTGCCAAGACAAGGAACACGAACAGTACGCCGAGCCCAAAGGCGAAGATCGCCGTATTGCCAGCCTTGATCTGCTGATAGGCGATGCCGGTCCATTCATAGGCGAAACCGGGCGGCAGCGTCTCGGCCGCGAGTTTCTCCATCAGCTGGATCGCCTGCCCCTGGGAATAGCCGGGCGCCGCCGAGCCATCGAGCTCCGCAGCGTTGTAGATGTTGTAGCGTGGCACGCGGAACGGCCCGGATATGTCGCTCACTGTCGTGAACGAGCCGAGCGGCACCGTCTGCCCGTCCTTGTTGCGAACCCGCAGATTGAGGACATCCTTCGCCGTCAGCCGATAGTCGGCATCCGCCTGCGCCTGCACACGGAAGGTGCGGCCAAACAGGTTGAAGTCGTTGACATAGGACGATCCGATAAAGGTCTGCAGCGCGTTGAACACGTCCGGCAGACTGATGCCGAGGAGTTGCGCCTTCGTCCGGTCGATATCGAGATAGAGCTGCGGCGTCTGCGTCTCGAACAACGAGAATACCTGCGACAGGCCCGGCGTCTGGGCCGCGCGCCCCATCATCGCATAGACCGCGCCCTGCAAGGCATGCGGGCCGGCGCCGCCGCGATCCTCGATCATCATCCGGAAGCCACCCGCATTGCCGATGCCCTGCACAGACGGCGGCTGCACGACGATCATGAACGCATCCTGGATTGAAGCCAGCTTGCCGAACAAGGCCCCCTGGATCGCAGCGACATTCTTCTGCGGATCCTTCAGCCGCTCTTCAAACGACTCCAGCACCACGAACATCGCGCCGGCATTCGGCGCGTTGGTGAAGGTCGCGCCGGAGAAACCGACGATATTGATGATGTCGGCGACACCGGGCGTGGCAAGAACCAGTTCCCCGGCCCGCTTCATCACCTCGTCGGTACGCGACAGCGACGCACCGGGCGGCAGCTGCGACGCGACGATCAGGAAGTTGCGATCCTGCTGCGGAATAAAGCCCTGCGGCGTCTTGCTGAACTGGAACAGGCCAAGACCGAGGATGGCGGCATAAAGGATCAGCATGATCCCGGCGAAGCGTACGGCTTTTGCCGCGACCCAGGCATAGCGCTTTCCGAACCAGTCGAAGCCGATATTGAAGCCACGGAAGAAGCCGTGGATCGGCCGCTCCCACCAGCGGGCGCGATGCGTCGGATCATGCGGCTTGAGCAGCAAGGCACACATTGCCGGCGACAACGTCAGCGACACGACCAGCGAAATGATCGTCGCGCCGGCAATCGTCAGCGCGAACTGACGATAGAACTGCCCCGAAATGCCGGTGATGAATGCCGACGGCACGAACACTGCGGTAAGCACCAGCGCGATGGCGATCAGCGCCGTGCCGACCTCATCCATACTTTTATAGGCTGCATCGTGCGGACTCAGACCCTCGGCGATATTGCGTTCGACATTCTCGACGACGACGATCGCGTCGTCGACCACGATGCCGATCGCCAGAACCAATCCGAACAGCGAGAGGTTGTTCAGCGTAAAGCCGAACAGGCTCATGAGGAAGAAGGTTCCGACGAGCGAAATCGGGATCGCCAGAATGGGGATGACTGCCGCCCGCCAGGTCTGCAGGAACAGGATAACGACGAGGACGACGAGCACCACCGCTTCGAAGATCGTGTCGATCACCGCGTTCACCGATTGCCGGATGAACAAGGTTGGATCGTAGACGCTGGTATATTCCATCCCCGGCGGGAAGGATTTGCCGATCTCCGTCATCGTCGCGCGGACATTGTCGCCGGTCGTCAGCGCGTTCGATCCCGGACGCTGGAACACCGCAATGGCCACCGACTGGTCGCGGTTGAGATAAGAGATCGACGAATAGTCCTGCCCGGTCAGTTCGACGCGGGCGACGTCCTTCAGCCGCACAACGGCATCGGCTGTCTGCTTGACGATAATATTGGCAAATTCAGCCGGATCGCTGAGGCGGCCGAGCGTACGGACTGCCACCTGGAAAGCGAGCTGTTGCGGCACCGGCGGTTGATTCAGCACACCGGACGCCACCTGGATGTTCTGTCCCTGCAACGCTGCCGTCACGTCCTGCGCCGTCAGATTGAGCGATTGCAGGCGATCGGGATCAAGCCAGATCTGCATCGCGTAATCGCGTGCGCCGAAGATGGTGATCGAACCCACGCCGTCGACGCGTGTCAGCACGTCCTTGATCTGGATATTGGCGTAGTTCGACATGAACAGCGCGTCGCGCGACTTGTCCGGCGAATACAGGTTCACCAGCATCAGGATGTCAGGCGAACTCTTCGCCACCAACACACCGATCTGCTGGACCTGCTGCGGCAGGCGCGGGGTTGCGGTCGCCACGCGGTTCTGGACCTGCACCTGCGCGATATCGAGGTTGACGCCGATATCGAAGGTCACCGAGATCGAGAAGCGGCCGTCGGACGTCGAGTTGGAGGAAATATAGAGCATTCCCTCGACGCCGTTGACCTGCTGTTCAATCGGCGCGACCACCGTCTCGGCCAGCACTTCCGCGCTGGCGCCCGGATATTGCCCGGAAATGTTGATGATCGGCGGTGCGATCTCGGGATATTGCGCGACCGGAAGGCGTGTGAAGGCGACACCGCCAAGAATGACGATGACGATCGAAACGACCGAAGCGAAGATCGGGCGATCGATGAAAAAGTGTGAAATCTTCATGGGGCAGCGCTCATTTCTGCTGCGCCGACGCACCACCGGCCGGCGGCGCAGCGCCCTGCTGCGGTTGCGCGCCCGCTTCCTGCGGAGTGACCTTGATACCGGGCCGCGCGCGCGCCATGCCGTTGACGATGACACGATCGTCAGGCGATAGCCCTTCCTTCACGACCCGTAGCTTGCCGCCGACGAGTTGCCCGAGGGTGACATATTTCTGCGCAACGGTGCCATCCGCGCCGACGACATAGACGAACTTGCGCGCCTGTTCGCTGCCGATCGCGACGTCGGGCACAAGAAGTCCCTGATACGGCTCGGATCCCGGCACCTGAATCCGGGCGAACATGCCGGGGGTAAACAAGCCGTTCGGATTATCGACCAGAGCGCGGCCGCGGATCGTGCCGCTGGAACGATCGATGACGTTGTCGACGAAGTCGATCTTGCCACTGTGATCGAAGCTCTTCTCGTCGATCAGCTTGAGTTTGATCGGCAATCCCTTGCCGCGTGATGCGGGATCGCCGCTGCGGCTGAGAATGCGCTGATAGCGCAGATAGGACGCCTCATCGATGGTGAACTCGAAGCGGATGGGATCGGTAGAGACGATCGTCGCCAGCAGCGTCGTGCCGCCCGCAGCACCGCCGGTCACCAAGTTGCCGGGCGAGACGCGCCGGTCGCCGATGCGGCCGGAGATCGGCGCCTTGAGCTCGGTGAAAGCAAGGTCGAGCTCGGCCTGTTTCACCGCTGCGTCGTTGGCCGCGACGGTTGCCTGCGCGGCCTTGAACGCCTGCGTCCGCTGATCGAAGGCCTGCTCGGTGATCGTCTTGTCGCGTACCAGTTGCTGGCCACGGGCGAGGTCGGCTTCGGCAAAAGCCAAGTTGGCGCGCGCCTGCGCGAGGTTCGAGCGTGCCTGCGCAACCGTATTCTGGAACGGGCGCGGGTCGACGCTGAACAGGGATTCTCCCTCCTTCACCATTTGCCCGTCCTGGAAATGCACCTTGTCAAGGTAGCCGGAGACACGGGCACGCACCTCGACGGAGTCGATCGCAAGAAAGCGGCCGACATATTCGTCGAAATCCACCACTTCCTGCTGCTGCGGCTTGGCGACGGTCACTGCCGGTGGCGGCGGGGTCGGGGGAGCCTGTTGCTGGCCGCACGCTGCCACCAGACCAGCTAAAAGCGAGACGGAGAGAATCCGGGCAGACAATCGGCTCGGCATAAATAACCTGCGATGCAAGATATTGCGTTGCGGAAACGTATAATCTGGTTCGCTGCCCGAGGCAAAAGCCCGCGCGGTCCATCCGTTCAAAACCAGCGCAGCTCCCGGTCCGGATCGACCCAAATCTGCTCAAATCAGCCCGAATCGGGCCAATTTACACGGTGCTAACCCTGTTCGGAGGCGACAAGCCGTTTTGCTGCCTCCTGCGGACGGTTCCGAAAGGAGCCAAACCAACGGCGTCCGAGCAGCAGCACCACGACGACAGAGTAGATCAGCAGAGCGGATCCACCAAGAATCGCCAAGGCGGCCTCGTCGCGCACCGACGGCCAGCGTTCGCACAGTGCCATGACCGGCGCTGCAGCGAATTCCACCACAGCGGCCAGAATGACGCCGGCCGCCGGGAGCTTCCATAGCGACTGTCTGAGCCGGCGGTCGAACTGCATCAACCCGGCGCGCGCGGCAAACCAGACCACCAGCAGGAGATTGATCCATGCGCCGATCGACGTCGCCAGCGCCAGGCCGACCTGTGCCAGCGTCCCCATCAGCAGAACCTTGAAACCGATGTTGACTGCCGCAGCCGTCAGTGACGCCTTGACTGGCGTCAGCGTGTCGCCGCGCGCAAAAAACGTCGCGACAGCGCTACGGATCACCACGAACGGGATCAGGCCAAGCGCATAGGCGGCAAGCGTCGCTCCCGCGGCCGCGGCATCGGCCGTGGTGAAAGCACCGCGCGCAAACAGAGCCCGCATGATCAGATCTGGCATTAGCAGGAAGGCCACGACGCAGGGAATTGCGAGCAGCAGCGCGAACTCGATAGCGCGGTTTTGCGCATTCGCGGCACCGGCTTCGTCGCCGGCCGCAATCCGCCGCGCCATGTCCGGCAGGATCACGGTGCCGATGGCAATGCCAATGACGCCGATCGGCAGTTGGTTGATCCGGTCGGCGTAATAAAGCGCCGACAGCGCACCGGTAGCAAGAAATGTAGCGATGACGGTATCGGCAAACAGCGCAAGCTGGACACCGGCAGAGCCGACGGTCGCGGGGCCAAGAGCACGGAAAAACCGCCGCACGTCGGCATCAAGCTGCGGCCAGCGCAGCGCCGGCAGGACGCCGCTGCGCCTGGCATCGGCGGCCAGCAGCAGCACCTCCAGCACACCGGCCACGAGCACGCCCCAGGCCGCAGCATGGCCAGCATCGGGAAACAGCCAGGCAAGGGCTAGCGCCACGATCATCGACAGATTGAGCAGGATCGGCGCCGCCGCCGCCGATGCGAAACGATGCAGCGAATTGAGGATGCCGCCATAGAGCGTCACCAGGGTGATCAGCAGCAGATAGGGAAACGTGATGCGCGTCAGTTCGACCGCTAGCGCGAAGCGGCCGGGGTCGTCGTTGAAACCGGGCGCCAGCAGCGCCACCACCCGAGGAGTGAACAGCAGTGCCACCGCCAGCAGCACTATCTGGCTGCCGAGCAGGAGCGTGAAGATCCGGTCCGCGAATGCAGCCGCCCGTGCCGCGCCACCCTGTTCACGGATATGCGCGTAGGCCGGCACGAAGGCCGCATTGAAAGCGCCCTCCGCGAAGATGGCACGAAAATGGTTGGGAAGCCGCAGCGCCACGAAAAAGGCATCGGCAATCGGACCGGCGCCGAGGATGGCCGCCAGCAGGATGTCGCGTGCAAACCCCGTCACCCGCGACAGCAGGGTAAAACCGCCGACAGTGAGAATGCGCTTGATCATGCTCTGGGCAGTGGCTGGCGGAACGCCAAAAACCGTTGGCGGGACGAGGCGATAGCTTCAGGCCCCAAATTGGCTTAAACCGTGACCTCGTGATACTGGCGACACCGGTTCTGTACACAGGTGTCCGGTCGTCACGTCAAGCGCCCTATTTTCGCCCGCCCGCAAGACCACACTCTGATCCAATGAGTTCCCTGATCGTTCCCGTTCTTCTCGCCGGCGGCGCCGGAACGCGGCTTTGGCCGGTGTCGCGGGACGCCCTGCCCAAGCAATTCCTGCCGTTGGTCGGCTCACTGTCGACCTATCAGCAAACCCTGCAAAGGATCGCAGACACGAGCCTGTTTGCCGAGCCGATCGTCATCACCGGCCCGAACTTTCATTTCTTTGCTCGCCGTCAGGCGGAGGACATCGGCGTTTCCGCGACCGTCGTCATCGAGCCGATGCGCCGCGATTCGGGACCGGCTATCGCCGCCGCAACGGCCATCGCCCGCGATCGGCATCCGGATGCGGTGGTGCTGGCGCTCGCGGCCGATCACATCATTTTCGATGTGGACGAATTCCGCGATGCCTGCCGTGCCGGACGCGACGCGGCGCAGGCGGGCCATATCGTCACCTTCGGCATCAAGCCGACGGAGCCGAAAACCAGCTACGGCTACATCCTGCCCGGCGATCCGCTGAGCGCCCCCGGCACGTACAAGGTGCGGCAATTCGTCGAGAAGCCGGACATGCCGACCGCGGCACGCTATGTCAGCGAAGGCTACCTCTGGAATTCCGGCAATTTCCTCTTCCGCGCCGACGTGCTGCTCTCCGAACTGGCGCGTCTGCAACCGGAAATGGCCGCAGCCGTCGAGGAGGCCGCGCGTGACGCCGCGGACGATCTTGGCTTCCTGCGGCTGGCGCACGACGCCTTCGCCCGCGCCCCGCAAACATCGATCGACTATGCGGTGATGGAGAAGACCGACCGCGCCGCCGTGGTCGAGGGCCGGTTTCGCTGGTCGGACATCGGTAGCTGGGATGCCATCCTCGATATCGCACCGCGCGATGCCTCCGGCAACGCGCTGCAAGGTGATGCATTGACCGTCGATTCCCGCAATTGCGTGGTGCACGCCGACGGCCAATTGACCACGCTTCTGGGCGTTGAGGATCTGATTGTCGTATCGACCGCCGACGCGGTGCTGGTGATGCCGCAATCGCGCGCCCAGGACGTCAAGGAACTGGTAGCCACGCTGAAGACCGCCAAGCGGCCGGAAGCGACCGACCACCGGCGCACCCATCGCCCATGGGGCTATTACGAGTCCATCGACGCCGGCGAACGATTTCAGGTGAAGCGCATCGTGGTGGCGCCGGGTGGAACACTATCACTGCAGAAACATCACCATCGTGCCGAACACTGGGTCGTGGTACGCGGTACCGCCGACGTCACGATCGACAGCGAGACACGTGCCGTGCACGAGAACGAGTCTATCTACATTCCGATCGGTGCGGTTCACCGCCTCGCCAACAGCGGCAAGATCCCGCTGGAGCTGATCGAAGTGCAGACCGGCAGCTATCTCGGCGAGGACGACATCGTGCGCCTCGAAGATATCTATCATCGAAGCTGAACGTCGAGCGACACCCCGTAGCAGCTGTTTCCGCCGGAGCAACCGGGCGCGATTCCACGAAACGCGCTGAGCTACTTTCCGGGCCACATCGCGTCGATACCAAGATGCATCGTGCTGACGTTTCGACGCAGTCGAGGAATCGAAGCGAACGACGGCTCTCAGACGGCCAGCGCATTCCGCACGGCGTCAACGATCCGATCCTGCGTCGATGCATCGAGATAGGCATGCATCGGCAGGCTGAGCACTTCTCCAGCGACCCGATCGCTGATCGGGCATCCCCCCTCGCCGACCGGGAAATGCTTGTAAGCCTGCTGCCTGTGCAGCGGGATCGGATAGTAGATCGCCGTCGGGATATTCTGCGCCTTCAGCGCCGCCGCAACGCCCTCACGCCGCCCCTGCGGCAGGCGGACGGTGTATTGCGCCCAGACTGACGTAAGGTCCTGCGGCACCTCCGGCACCGTCACGACATCCCGCAGCAAATCGTTGTAGCGCATTGCCACCCGATTGCGCGCCGCGATCTCATCGTCGAAGATTTTCAGCTTCTCGATCAGGATCGCCGCCTGGATAGTGTCGAGCCGACCGGTCACACCGATCCGCACATTGTCATATTTGTCGCTGCCTTGCCCGTGAATGCGCAGGCTGCGGATGATATCCGCGAGCCCATCGTCGTCGGTGAAGATCGCGCCGCCGTCGCCGAAACAGCCGAGCGGCTTCGCCGGAAAGAAGCTCGTCGCCGTCGCGTGTCCGAAGGTGCCCAGCCTGCGTCCTTTAAAGGTCGCACCGAAACCCTGCGCTGCGTCGTCGAGAACGAACAGCCCTTCCGCCGCTGCAGCATCCGCGACGGCGCCCTGATCTGCAGCAAGGCCGAACAGATCAACCGGAATAACAGCCTTCGGCTTGAGGCCAAGCTTCCGCGCCGTCGCTGCGGCGCCAGCGATATGCGCCGGGTTGATGTTGAACGTATCTTCCTCGATATCGACGAAGACCGGTGTCGCGCCGAGCAGCGCGCCGACCTCCGCCGTCGCGCAGAACGTGAAGGACGGACAGATGACTGCATCGCCCGGCCCGATTTCCTTCGCCATCAGCGGCAACAGCAGCGCATCGGTGCCGCTGGCGCAGGAGATCACATGCCGCGCACCGCAATACGCGGCAAGATCGGCTTCGAGCGCACGGACCTCCGGACCCATGACGAACTGACCATGGTCGAGAACCTTGGCGACTGCGACGTCGATCTCGCTACGCAGGCGCCGGCGCTGCGCCATCACGTCGATGAACGGAATCGGGGCCGGTACGGGGCGTTCGGGTCGGTTCATGACAAATCCAGGATCGAAAATTCAGCCGGCGATCCGAAGCGAACGCGACGGCTTCGCGATCTGCGCATCGGTACGGCCATTCAGACAACTGATGGCGATCTCCAGGCTGGCGACGCCTTCCTCGCCGGTCACTGCCGGCCGCTTGCCAAGCCGGACCGCATCGGCGAAGGCCTGCAATTCGGCTCGCAATGGCTCGGTATAGCCGACCGAGAGATGCCGCATCGAATAGCTGCCGTCGGGCTGGAAGCCGAAGCACTCCGTCACCTGGCGGGTGAGCAGATCGCCCGAGACATATTTGCCGCGGGTCGCAACGGTGACGCTGCGCGCCTTGAACGGCGTCAGCCAGTTGGTGTTGATATGCGCGAGCACCCCCGACGCGGTGCGGAACTGCAGCAGCGCAATATCCTCGCGCTCGGCTACCGCGCTCGACAATTGCGGCTGCACCTCGACGATATCGGAATCGGTGAACCAGCGGATCAGGTCGATATCATGGACTGCAAGATCGATCACCACACCGACATTCGACATGCGCGGCGGGAACGGCCCAACGCGCGTGATGCCGATCGACAGGATATCCTCGCCGGCGATCGCCTGCTTGATGGCTTCCACCGCCGGATTGAAACGCTCGACATGGCCGACCATCAGTGTCACGCCGGCCTTGCGTGCGGCCTCGATGATCTCGCGCCCTTCAAGCACCGTCGAGGCGATCGGTTTCTCGACCAGCACATGAACGCCGTGTGCGATGCAGGACAATGCAATATCGCGGTGCAGATGCGTCGGCGCGGCGATGGTGACGGCTTCGACTCCGAGCGCGATCAGCTCTTCGACCGTCGCCACCGCCTTGCAGCCGAGAGCCCCGGCGACGAAGTCGGTCTGCTTGCGATCCGGATCGGCGACCCCGACCAGTTCGATGCCGGGCAATCCGGAGAAGACCCGCGCATGATTGCTGCCCATCACGCCGACGCCAACGGTGCCAACGCGCAGCGGCCGCGCCGCCGTGTCCTCTGCCTGCCGATTCATGTTGAAAACACACCCCTGACGAATGGGAGTTTGCCTATCATGGCGCTCCCCCGGTGGCGACCGGCCCGGCAGGCCTCAGCGAACACGTTTTGATTCAAAGCGTTACAAGAACAGCCTGTTGATAATTCGGGCCTCCTGTTCCGCACCTCACGACCGGCGCTGCGGCGGCCACGGGGTTTCCGCCACCGGCGTCAACGGCGCCTTGCCGGCCGCCCAGGCCAGGATGTTGTCCACTACAAGCTGGTCCATCGCCCGGCGCGTATATTCCGAACCGGAGGCGATGTGCGGAAGCAATACGACGTTATCGAGCATCAGCAGGTCCGGATTGACATGCGGCTCGTTGGGAAAGACGTCGAGGCCGGCGGAGAGGATGGTACCGCGCCTGAGCGCATCAATCAGCGCCGGCTCGTCGATCACCGATCCCCGCGCCACGTTGATGACGATGCCATCCGGCCCGAGCGCCTCAAGAACCGCCTTGCCGACCATGTTGTGGGTTCCGGCGCCACCGGGGACGATCAGCATCAGCACGTCGACATCGCGCGCCATCTCGATCAGGTCCGGATAGTAGCGATAGGAGACACCGTCGGCCGGCCGGCGGCTGTGATAGACGACCGGCGCGCCGAACGCCTCCAGCCGGTGGGCGATGGCACGGCCGATGCGACCCATCCCGACCATGCCGATAGTGCGATCGCGCAGCGTCGCCTTGCTCAGTCGGAAGGCCTTCTCCGGCCACTTTCCGGCGCGCAGATAGCGCTCCGCCTGCGGGAATTCGCGGATCGTACTGATCAGCAGGCCGACCGCGGTATCGGCCACCTCCTCGTTAAGCACCTCGGGGGTATTGGTGACGACGATACCGTGCTCGCCTGCCCACTTGGCGTCGATGTGATCGTAACCGACCCCGAAGGACGAGACGATTTCGAGCTTCGGCAGAGCCTGCATGAAGGCGGCATCGATCTTGTTGGCCATATAGGTCACCGCAACCGCCTGCGCCTTGTCGGCGAGCGAGCGCAGAAGGGCGTCGCGGTCCGGCGCATCGTTGAGGACATGCAGGTTGACTTGCCCCGCGAGCCCATCGACGATCGTTGGCTTCCTGTGTCCGACCAGCAACACATCGGGCTTCGCACCGGACATCTTTCATTCTCCCGCCAAAAACTATGCTTTTCAAAGGAATGAGACTCGCGGAAACAGCGCACGCAAGTCAATGGTCAAGAAGTCAGTGGCCCAGAAGTCGATGATCCATCCTGCGGACACAGCCAGATATTCTCACTTCTATTCTCACTTCGGCCTTTCCGGGCTATGAGGGAGACTTCCCCACCGGCACCGAGCATTCCGACGATGCGCGCCTTTCTGGGCTTTTGTGCAAAGGCAGCCATATCCGCGCTGCTGCTCTATCTCGCGCTGCGGCTCGTCAGCGTCGACGAACTTCTCGCTCGTCTGAGGCAGATCGAGCCCAGCTGGATTGCGGCCGCGCTCGCCTTGCTCCTTGTCCAGGTGACGCTGGCGACGGAGCGCTGGCGACGGATCGCGCAGTTTTGCGGGGCAGAGATGTCGTTTCGTCCCGCATTCCGCTTGACGATGATCGGCGCATTTTTCAACCAGACGCTGCCCTCGACGGTGGGCGGAGATGTCGTACGCACGGTGCTGCTAGCGCGCTCGGCCGGCCACTGGAAGGCCGCGGTCTATGCCGCCTTCGTTGACCGCGCCTCCGGCCTCATCTGGCTCGCGGCGCTCGTATTCGTCTGCCTGCCATGGTCGCTGGCGCTGATCGGCGATCCAATCGGCCGGGGCGCGATCGCGGTGATCGGCATCGCCGGCGTTATCGGCCCAGCCGCCGCCATCACCATCGCACAGGTGGCAAGAGACCGCCTGCACCGCTGGTCGGTGACGCGGCACATCGTGGACATCGCGGAGGCGCTACGCCGGGTAGCCGCCTCGCGCCGTCCGGGCGCAGCGGTTGCAGGTCTATCGCTGACAATTCATTTGTTGACCGTCGTCGTCACATGGTGCGGCGCACAGGCCATTGGCGCGCAATTCAGCCTGAGTGACGCGTTGCTGCTGATCCCGCCGGTGACGCTGGTATCCGCGGTGCCGATCTCGATCGCCGGATGGGGCGTGCGCGAAGGGGCGATGGTTGCCGCCTTCGTCTATGCCGGCCTGCCGGAGGGGGACGGGCTTGCAGTATCGGTGCTCTACGGCGCCGAACTTTTCATCATCGGATGCCTCGGTGGCCTTGTATGGATCACCAGCGGCGCCGACATGCGCGGCGCTGCGGCGCTGCCAAGTCAAAGCGAATGATAGTCGCGGAACCAGGCAATGAACCGGTGAACGCCCTCTTCAATCGTCGTATCCGGCCGAAAGCCGATATCGCGCATCAGGTCGTCGATATCGGCATAGGTCGCCGGCACGTCGCCTGGCTGCATCGGCAGCATCTCGATCTTCGCCTGCCGGCCCAATTCCTTCTCGATCAGCGCCACAACCTTCGGCACGTCAACGGGATTGTTATTACCGATATTGTAGACCCGCCACGGCGCTCGGCTCGAACCGGGATCAGGCGCCTCGCCCGACCACTCCGGATTGCCTGATGGAGCGTGATCGACCAGTCGCGTGATGGACTCGACCACATCGTCGACATAGGTGAAATCGCGCTGCATCCTGCCGTGATTGAACAGTTTGAGCGGCATCCCGTCGACGATGGCGCGCGCGAACAGCCACATCGCCATATCAGGGCGGCCCCACGGACCGTAGACCGTGAAAAATCGTAGCCCCGTCGTGGGCAGCGAAAACAGATGGCTGTAAGAATGCGCCATCAATTCGTTCGCCTTCTTCGAGGCAGCATAGAGACTCAATGGGTGATCGACGTTCTGGCGCACCGAGAACGGCAGTTTGCTGTTGGCGCCATAGACCGACGACGACGACGCATAGATCAGATGCCGGCAACCATGATGCCGGCAGCCTTCGAGCACGTTGGCAAAACCCTGCAGGTTGGCATCGACATAAGCATGCGGATCGACCAGCGAATGCCTGACTCCCGCTTGTGCCGCGAGATGGATGACGCAAGGAAACCGGTGCTGCGCGAACAGTTCCGCTGTGGCTGCACGGTCGGCGAGATCAAGGCGGACGAACGAGAATCCGTTCAGCTCCGACAATTCCGCAAGCCGCGCCTCTTTCAATGAAACGTCATAGTAAGGCGTCAGATTATCGACACCGACGACGCCATGCCCGGCAGCGATCAGCCGCCGCACGACGTGGAAGCCAATAAAGCCGGCCGCGCCGGTCACAAGAATGTTGTCAGCCATGCTAGAGTCGCCACAACTCGATATGATCGGGTTTATCCTGTCGATTCAGCTTTGACTTGACGTCCAGCACGATACCGGAATCGGGCTTGAGCAGCCGCTGGATCAGCGGCCAGCCCTGCGACAAATAATCCGCATGCGCGACCGCAAGAATGACGGCATCCGCCGGCTTCAGCTTGTCCATGTCCGTCAGCGTAATGCCGTATTCGTGTTCGGCGTCGCGCTTGTCGGCGATCGGGTCATGAACCTGGACCTCGTAGCCAAACGAGCAAAGCTCGCGCCAGATGTCTGCAACCTTGGAATTGCGCGTGTCCGGCACGTTCTCCTTGAACGCAACGCCGAGGATGGTGACAGTGCTCGCCCCCTGTCCTCGCCGGGTCAGGCGGCGCACGCATTCCTGCGCGATCCGAGCACCGACGCTGTCATTGATACGACGACCGGAGAGAATGACTTCCGGATGATAGCCCGCCTTTTCCGCGCGATAGGTCAGGTAATAGGGATCGACGCCGATGCAGTGGCCGCCGACGAGTCCCGGCTCGAACGGCAGGAAATTCCATTTTGTCTTTGCCGCGGCCAGAACATCCCCGGTGTCGATCTCGAGCGCCTGCAAAATCGCCGACAGCTCGTTCATAAAGGCGATGTTGAGATCGCGCTGCGTGTTCTCGATCACCTTCGCCGCTTCCGCGACCCTGATCGAAGGCGCGCGATGGACGCCGGCCTTGACCACTGATCCGTATACAGCGGCGACGATATCGAGCGTGCGTGCATCCTGGCCCGACACCACCTTGGTGATGGTCTCGAAACGATGCTGCTTGTCCCCTGGATTGATCCGCTCCGGCGAATAGCCGACAAAAAAATCCACACCGCATTTGAGCCCGGAACCGGCCTCGAGCACGGGAACGCAGTCTTCCTCGACCGCGCCGGGATAGACCGTCGATTCATAAACAACGATATCGCCCACCTTGAGCACCGAAGCCACGGTACGTGAGGCGGCCAGCATTGCACTCAGATCGGGCCGCCGCGCCGCATCGATCGGCGTGGGCACCGTGACGATGTGGAAGTCCGCTCCGGCCAGGTCTTCCGGCCTGCTGCTGAACGTCAGCGCTGGCAGCTTGAGCTCATGCGGCTCGACCTCGCGTGTCCGGTCGACGCCGGAGCGCAATTCGTCGATCCGTTCCTGGGCAATATCGAAGCCGATGACAGGAATGCCGGCGCGCGCGAACGCGATCGCAACCGGCAATCCAACATAGCCAAGGCCAAGCACGGCGATTCGACGATCATGGGTAGCCAAGGGAAAAGACCTCCGCAGGCACCGTTTACTTTGCCGGATGCCGGCATATCAAGCAGGTACAGGGAATTTGTCGCTGCAACGATGAATTTCAGCACGCCGGCACGGACCCGTTGGTGACGGGGGCCAGCAAACCCAGTAAACAGGCGCCGGATGTCCGAACGATCCCCCCAGACACTTGGCCAGCCGGCGGCACAGCAGACACGGCGTCTGCTCTATATCGTCTCGGCCGACTGGTACTTCCTGTCCCACCGGCTGCCGATGGCACGCGCCGCCCGGGCCGCCGGCTTCGAAGTCCATGTGGCCACCGGCGTAGCGGACGGAGCAGCCCGGATCGCTGCCGAAGGATTTCAACTTCATGCCGTCCCGTTCCAGCGGGGCAAGCTTTCGCCGCTTGCGGCGCTGCGGACGATCGTGGCGCTGCGAAGGCTGCTGCGGATGCTTCAGCCGGACATCGTCCACTGCATCTCGTTGCAGCCCTCTGTCTATGGCGGCGTTGCCGCGCTTGGAAAGCGCCAGCCGGCCGTCTATGCCATGACCGGGCTGGGCTTCACGTTCACCTCGGATACCGCGAAGGCCCGGTTGATCCGCCCATTGATCGGCGCCTTGCTGCGCGTCCTGTTCAACCGCCGCGGCGCTCGCGTCCTGGTGCAGAACGGCGACGACCGGCAGGCGATGGAACGCGTCGGCATCGCCCCGCAACGCATCGCGACCATTGCCGGATCCGGCGTCGATACCGACCGGCTCGTCCCGATGCCCGAACCGGCCGGCGAGATCACCGTGGGTTTTGCCGGGAGGCTGCTCGACGACAAGGGGATCAGACCGCTCGTCGCGGCGCACCGCCTGTTGCGGCAGCGCGGCTATCCGGTCCGGCTGCTGATCGCCGGTACGCCGGACCCGGCCAATCCGACATCCGTCGACGAAGCGGAAGCAAAAGCCTGGGCGCAGGAACCCGGTATTGCGTGGCTTGGCCATGTCAGCGACATCGCCACACTCTGGCGGCAATCGCACATCGCAGCACTCCCCTCGCGCCGCGAGGGCCTGCCGAAGACGCTGCTGGAAGCCGCCGCCTGCGGCCGGCCGATGGTGGCGACCGATGTGCCCGGCTGCCGCGAAGTCGCCATTACGGGCGAAACGGGATTGCTGGTGCCGACGGACGACCCGCAGGCATTGGCCGATGCCATCGCCCGTCTCGCTGACAACCCGGCGCTGCGCGCGCACTACGGCGCCAATGCCCGCAGGCTGGCGGAGCAGCGGTTCGCCACGCCGCTGATCGGCGAACAGACCGTCGCGCTGTACCGGGGGATGGCGGAAGGCTAGCTGCGCAGCGAGGCAATCGCCTGGCGCGATGTTATCGACCGGAACCCGGCAGCCATCCCGAGGGCGAGGACAACCGGGCATCAGCCGCCGCAACGGCCGCATCGCCGCGACCGCTCCAGCGACGAGACACGGCTATTGAGATAGCCGTTCGTCGGGATAGTCGACGGTCTGCGCAGCGGCTAGTTAGGATCGCCGCGAAAGATTGAGCGGATCGCAGGGCGACCCTCCCGCGGTTCCTGGCGCCATCCGGCCGGAAACGGCCCCGGTCATGTCCCGCCCCACCACCGCGCCGATGGTCTGGTCTCAATCCCCCCGACAATAATCCCGGTGAAAAGCCGCGCCCCCGCGAAAAAGCCACACCCGTATGGATGCAGTCATTCCTCGCTGCTCAAAAGGCCTGCGCAGATCGGCGGTTGCGCGAATCAGCGCCTGCGCGATGGCAAGCCGACCCGCGCTTTGAGGCATCCGACGCCATCGGCACGGCGAGCGTGCGGACCATGACGATCAGCAGGAAATTATAGACTTTCATTGCCGAGAAGCACTGGAAACGGAAGCCGCTGTTCGATAGATCATGAGCAACCTCAAGGGTGCGCGGATCACGTCAGATCCTCGTTTTCACTGCAGCAAAAGGACTTTCGGAAATGGGCCGTCTTCTGGAAATTGTCACCCCCCTGCATAAAGCAACCAAGCGGGACTATCTCGCGCGGATGGTGGATGACAAAGTCCACTGCATGATGAAGGCCAAGGAGTACGAGTTCGACTATTGGGACGGCGACAGGCGCTACGGCTATGGCGGCTACAAATTCATCGAGGGGCGATGGGCTCCTGTGGCGCAGGCGCTGATCGACATCTACGGCCTGAAGAACGGGTCCAAGGTCCTCGACGTCGGCTGCGGCAAAGCGTTCCTGCTTTACGAAATGAAGAAGATCCTCCCGGATCTGCAGGTGACAGGTTTCGATATCTCCAAGCACGGCCTTTCGGAAGCGCGCGACAACATCAAACCGCATCTGTTCCGTTACCGCGCGCAGGACCGTTACCCCTATGGCGACGATCACTTCGATCTCGTCATCTCACTCGGCACGCTGCATAACCTGCGCATCCACGAGCTGCAGACCGCCGTGGCGGAAATCGAGCGCGTCGGCAAAAACAAATACATCATGGTCGAGGGCTACCGGAACGAGCTCGAGCAGTTCAATCTCGAGTGCTGGGCGCTGACCGCGGAATCGATCCTGCACACGTCGGAATGGATCTGGCTCTACAACCATTTCGGCTACACCGGCGACTACGAGTTCATCTATTTCGAATAAGCAAAACATCTTGTGAGCGAAAGCAAATGAAGATCAGGAAGTCCAAGGCGGCGATCCTTGCGAAGTCTCGCGAGCCGTTGATTATCGATGAGATCGAACTGCCCGAGGCGCTGAATGTCGGGCAGGTTCTCGTCAAGATTCTTTACACGACAATCTGCGGCGCTCAGCTCAACGAGATCGCCGCCGCGAAGGGTCCTGACAAATTTCTACCGCATCTGCTCGGCCATGAAGCCTCGGCAACCGTCATCGAAACCGGCCTCGGCGTCACCAATGTCGCGGCCGGCGATACGGTCGTGCTGCATTGGCGCCCCAGCCTCGGCATCCAATGCACGCCGCCGTCATACAAATGGCGCGGCGAGAAGCTCAATGCCGGCTGGATCACGACATTCAACGAATATGCCGTCGTTTCCGAAAATCGGATGACGAAGATTCCCGCCGATTATGACCTCAAGGTGGCGCCGCTTCTGGGCTGCGCAGTGACGACGGCAGCCGGCGTCATCAACAATGACGCCGACGTGAAGATCGGCGAATCCGCGGTGGTCTTCGGCGTCGGCGGTGTCGGCCTCAATGTCGTACAGTTCGCGCATCTCGCCGGCGCATACCCGATCATCGCGGTCGATCTGGTGCAGAGCAAACTCGACATGGCGAAGGCGCGTGGCGCAACCCACTGCCTGAATGCCGAACAGATCAAAGACATTCCGGCAGCGATCCGCGCGATCGTCGGCGACAAGGGTCCGGACAAGGTCATCGAGACGACCGGCGTGAAGGCGGTCATCGAGCAGGCTTACGATCTCACCCATCCAGATGGCACCTGCGTCCTGGTCGGCGTCCCGAGCGAGAAGGTCTCGATTTATACGCTGCCGATCCACTTCAACAAGGTGCTGACCGGCTCGCATGGCGGCGATGCCCGGCCGCATATCGACATTCCGCGACTGATCAATCTCACCCGAGCGGGCCGGTTGTCGTTCGACGGGATCATCACGCACGAATTCCCGCTGGACCGGATCAACGAAGCGCTCGACATGGTGCGCAGTGGCGCGGCGGGGCGTGTTTTGCTGAACGTTGCATAACCTCTGCGTCAGATTATGCAAAGACGACACCCCGGGCCTCGGCCCGGGGTTTTCATTTCCGGCTGATGACGCCGGAAGCCTCGACAACGGCGTCGATGATAGAGGTCACGTCGGACGCCGCGATTGCATGGGCATCACGCAACCGGGACGAATCGAGCGTCGTGTGGGCGCGCGCCGAGCCGGGCGGCAGCCCCGCATCCACAGTCGAACTCTTCACCACCAGCGCAGGATCGACGCCAAGACGTCGCGCCAGATGGCGGCCGATTTCAACATAGGCCAGATCGCGCGGCCCGGTGAGTTGATACACGCCCGTGGCACGCGCCTGCATCAAGGCAGCGACGGCAGCGGACACCGTCTCTGTCTGCGCCGGCGCCATGGTCATGTCGTCAAACGCATGAATTTGTCGGCCGGCGGTTAGCGTCTCAATCCACCCGCGCACCAGCGGCATATCCGGCGACACCACCTTGGCCAGCCGAAGGATCGCCACAGGATGGCCTCGGGCCATACGCTCGCGAAAGGCATCTTCCGCCCGCGCCTTTTGCCGGCCATACTCGGTCACCGGGCAGGTCGGCGTATCGGCGGCGACATGCGGCACCGATCCGTCGAAGACCTGATTGGTCGACAGGAACAGCACCGAAATGCCGCGTTCCAGCAAACGGTCGGCAAGCGCCACAGTCTGGACCACGTTGACATGTGCCGAGCCTCGCGGGTCCACGTCACAGACGGCAATCCGGGCAATCGCAGCAAAGATGCAGGCAGCCGTCGTGCCAGCCGGCGGCTCCCAATCATCCAGTGGCAAAGAAAGATCGAGGAACGGCCGGTCCGCCGCGACACGTTCCTCGCGCCGGGTCGTCGCGGCGGAAGCGATACCCTGCCCTTTCAGCCATTGATGCGTAGCTGCACCGATCTCGGAGTCGCCACCGACAAGCAGCCACATATGCGTCAGGCTACTTTTTTGATCTGCTTGACGGCCTGGCCGACGCTTGCCGCGATCTGACCGGGCATCAGTCCATAAATATCGAACAAATCGTCCTGCAGGCCGTAATTGTGTGGGAACTCGTCCGGCAAGCCGATACGCCTGACGGGCGGGCATGCGGTGCCAAGCGTATCCACCAACACATCGGTAACGGCGCTGCCGAAACCGCCGATCCGGACGCCCTCTTCCACGGTGACGACCAGTTCCGCATCGCGCGCGAATTCCAGTACCGTTTCCTCATCGAGCGGCTTGATCGTGTGAAAGTGCACGACGGATGCGTCGATGCCGTCCTTGGCGAGTGTCTCAGCCGCAGCAAGCGAATTGGTCGTCATGACGCCGGTCGACATCAGCACCACCGACCGTCTGGAGCGCGCGCGGCGCATCGGAATCGCCTTGCCGAGGGTAAAGCCGAGTTCCTCGCGGCTGACGACGGGATCGCCACCCTTGGCAAGACGGATATAGATCGGATGCGGCCAGTCCAACGTGGAATTCATCAGCCGAACCATTTCCTGCGCATCGCAGACCGCGGTAACCGTCATGTTCGGCAATGCGCGCATGATGGCGATGTCTTCGATGGCCAGATGCGTCGGGCCGAGCGGTGCGTAAACCAGGCCGCCGCCATTGGCGATGAGCCGCACCGGAAAATCATGCAGGCACAGATCGACTGCGACCTGCTCATAACAACGACGCGTGATGAAAGTGGCAATCGTATTGACATAAGGAACGTAGCCTTCGGCGGCAAGCCCGGCAGCCATGCCGATGACGTTCGCTTCGGTGATGCCCTCCATGTAGTAGCGATCGGGCATGTCGCGCTTCATATCGGCCAGCAAGCCCGGGCTGAGATCCGAGCCGATAAAGACCGCCCGCCCGTCACGCTTCGCCAGGTCATAGACCATATTGAGGCAGGTCTGCCGCATGTTTCACTCCAGAGCGCCGTAAAGGCGGGCCAACACGTCGTTCGCGATCTTGGACTTGTGGTGCCAGGTGGGGTCATGTTCGGCAAACGATATGCCCTTGCCCTTCACCGTATGGCAGATGATCGCCGTTGGGCGATCCTGCGCCACCGGAAGACGGCCGAAAACGTCACGAAGGGCATCAACATTATGCCCATCGACTTCGACCGTGGCAAAATTGAACGCGCGCCACTTGTCCATCAACGGCTCGAGATCCTGAATCTCCCGCGTCGGCCCAGCGGACTGAATCTTGTTGTAATCGATAACAGCCGTGAGGTTCGACAAGCGGTGCTTGCCGGCGCACATCGCGGCCTCCCACACCGACCCTTCATTGATCTCGCCGTCACCCATCACCACGACCACGCGACTGTCGCGCTTCTGCATCCGCGCGGCGAGCGCCATGCCGACACCGATCGACAGGCCGTGACCGAGCGCGCCGGTCGAGGCTTCGACACCCGGCACCTTGCCCGCCTCGGGGTGGCCGCCGAGAATTGAGTCACGACGGCAAAATGTGTCGAGGGTATCGAGGGGGAAAAAGTCTTTATCTGCCAGCAGCACGTAAAGCGCGATGCAGCCGTGCCCCTTGCTCAGGATCATGCGGTCACGATCCTGCCAACGCGGCTCATGCGGACGATAACGCAGGATATCGTCGTAAAGGACGCGCATGATCTCAATCAGCGACATCGAGGAGCCTACGTGCCCCCGCTGTCCTCCTGCCAGTGTTCGCACCACCAGTTTGCGCAGATACTTTGATCGATCATCGAGAGGCGGGGTCGCAAGCTCGACCATTCGCAAAGCCTCAGTGCTGACAGCCATATGCTAGTCCTCCACCTTCTCGGGCAGCGCCATCAGGAAATCGACGGCTCGGCCGAGTTGCCGGCTTTTCGCAGCGGCCCAATTCTCGCTCTCGCCCGCAAGAACACGACGACGCCACCGTTCCGGAATGAACTCGTTCAACAGGATCAAAACCCACCGCAACCCGAACAGCGGCAGATATGCGCTGAGACGGGGGCCAAAACAATGGTCATTTTCATAGAGCGAGAGCGCCAGTCTTCGGAAGCGCTTGCGTTGCATCTCCGCGAGATTCTTGCCCGGATGAAGAATGACGTCGGCGGTCAGTTTCACCGGGTCGTCCCAACCGAAATATTCGAAGTCGATGAAGACCAAGGTGCCATCCGGTCGGCGAAGACTATTGTGAAACCCAAAATCCGACGGCACTAGAGTGCGCTGTGCCTGAGACAATTCCACAACAAAATCAAAGTGATACAAAGCCGCCCTGCGCTTTGCCTCGGACAATTCGCGCTCAAAGGCCGGCAGGAACGCACTGCCGATGAAATCCGCAAGCGCCGGCTCGCCGGACAGCCCCTGGAGCCGCTTCAGCCGCTCGACGATCTGCCGCTCGATCTCCGCTCCCGAAAAGCAGGCTTCCGACGCCAGTGGCTGAGCCATAGCCCAGGTCGTGTGACGCAGACTGTGGATGGCGCCGAGGAATTCGATCGCTGAATCGATATCGGCGTCACCGATCTCATGAATCAGCTCGCCGTCGATCCAGCTCAGCAGGGAACACCACCGCTCCTGATCAATCCCGACGACGCGCGGCACATTCTCGATACCGTGCTGTTCCATCAGCCGGAGCGCTCCGACTTCCGTACCGAGCCGATCGCGCGGATCCTCCTGCCGGGAAGGATACTGCTTGAGTGCAAAGCTGCGGCCGCCGGACAGGATGCGATAGATGCGGCTGTTACGTCCATCGCCGAGGATATGCCTGGCTTCGACGGGTACATCGTCAGGCACCGCGAGCAGCGCGCGCGCCACGTCGCTTGCTCGGAACTCAGACGCTGGCGAAGACATAATTCTCGATATCCCGCCAACTGCGAAACGCCAACATCGATCCCTCGCCAGGTCGCGGGTCACTTTCCGAAAACAGGATGCGGCTGACGCCCTCTGGAAAATCAGGATCGGTCAGAACTTCCTCGAGGTCATCGACAAAATGCGTAAAACCAAGCGTCGCGATCCGTGCGATTTTCTCGCTCCGAGTCGTCTCGAAAAATACGTTCTGCTCGGACAATCCGAACCTGTCGAAAAAACCCTGCGCGCGCATCCATTCGCGCGCCGCGTCACGCAGATTGAGACGATCCGGATCGAAATGCCCAAACTCGGTCTTGTGGCTGACGATGACGACAGGAACGCGGCTCTCGCAACAACGCTGCAGGAAATTGCCGACCCCATCGAACATCAGCGCATCCGCGACCCCCCTGCCATAAACAATACCTTGCAGCCTCTGCCATTCGGTTTCACCGTCTGGCAGCAGCCGGATCGTATCGCGGATATCCTGTTTGTTCCCGACGAAGCTATCGGCAAGCAAGCCTTTGCGCTTTGCTGCTGAAAGGAATACGTCGTCGTAACATATAATGGTGTTGTCGAAATCGAGTCCGATCCGCATCGCTACGCCTGCTCGGTTTTGGACGCAGGCTGCGCCAGCAAAATTTCAAACTGCCTAGCGCGCTTCGCAGCAAATTCATCAACCGGCCTCTTCTGAGGCTGAACGCTCGAACCAGAAAAATCATCGAGAACGATAAACGCGCTACTCAAATTATTATAGTCTTCCCTCTTGCTCACAATCGTCAGCGCGTTCGCGATCATTCCAATGCCATACAGGACAGGCCCCATCACTACCCCTACCGGAAGATACAGAGCAGGATTTCGGCGTATTGCCGCCTCCAAACTCACCATCAATTTCAGCAGCAGGAATCGCGACAATCCCGCCGGCAGCACCTGCGCACTCCGAACGTGGAAATCTCCCGTCACAAATCGACTGGAGAACCGCGACAGCGACATGGCGAAGTCGTAGGAAAATTTGATCCCGTATCCATTTACAATCGCAATCGCCACAATGCCGCCCGGCGCCAACAGCGTAGACAACCGGTCGATATACTCACGAATATCGGACAGTTCCGCGCTATCGAGCAAAAAGAAGATACCATCGAAACCGCGTTCGGACTCAGGCCGTGCCGAGGCAGAAAGGCTGGCGATCTGGGATCTTTTGATCCCGACGACATCCGAGGCAAGACCTGAGATCCAATCAACAAAATCTGACGGCTCCGTTGAAACAACCGCAAGACGCGGCTTCCCTCCGAGAGCCTTCTCGGATTCTTCATATATCATCCGATAATCCGCCCATCGCGGATGCGCGAGGCGAACATTCGGCAGACTGCCAAAAAGAACATTCCGCAGGCTGACGATAAACCAGCCAAAACCGCTGGCAGCCTTCTTGCTATCCTGCGCTACATCGGGCGACAGCGTGAGTTTCTTGCGCTCCACCGTCCGGCGATGAGCATCCAGCGCCGCAACCCAGTAAGGATGGTTTCGCCACGGCTGCGGCTTGGCGGAAAGGTTGGCGTTGACCTCGCCGATAAAGCTCTCGATCTTTCCGTTCAAGTCGGCCAACGATGGCGGAATGCCGGCCGCATGGAATACAAGCTGGTAGGCGGAATTCTGCCGGTGGCGCTCCGTGGTCCATTCCGACAGGCTGTTGGCGATCTGCTTCGGCGTGAACCCGCCAGGCTCAATCAAGCGGCTTTCATGATTGAACGGCTGCATCTCGACGACAAGATAATCATCGGAATCGGTCATAGCCTCGACATTTCCGGACGGACACAGTTCCGGAATGAACGAATAGTCGCATGAAGATCCAACGACGAAGTCGGCGACCTCAGGGCGGATGCAGATCATGTGCATCAGATAAAAACGACCGACGAGCGTATTCCTGTCGACCTGCCAGAAAAGCCTGTTGGGGTGATTGGTTCGGGAAAACGGGAAGTTGGCGATATTGGCGACGCTAATCGGATGCAGGAAGTTCAGCGACCACTTCACCAGCGCGCGCGGCGCCAGGGAAAGCGTGGCCTCTCTGTCGGCGCCGAACGCGCTGCAAAAATTCTCATAGGCGCTGTCGACAACTTGAAAATTCCCGGCCTGGACACCGCTCGCGCCGCGGCAGATCCGGTCGAGCACATTCTTCAGCGATCCATCAGCAATGATATAGTCGGCGATCAGGAAGAAGAAACAGGTGTCGAGCATGTCGCCGTCCAACTCACGGACAGCACGCGCATAAGCCAGTGTTATCGTCGTCGAGTGATTGTCGCCGACGATCAGGTCGTCGATCGGCTTGATGCTGACCTTGCAGAACCGGCCGAGGAACTGGATCGCCGGGTGCGCGAGCAGCAGTTCGCCATCCCTGGAGCTGGTGAGAAAAACGAACTCGCTCGGCAGCGCCGCGGCAACAGCGGGAACATTTCCCGGTGCTAGCAGCGCTGGCAGTCCTAGTTTGAGAAACTGCTCGATATACCTCGATCCCCAGACAGGCAGGAGAAACCGGACAGCTTTTGGCGGCTGGCGCTGTCCAAGGCGTGGGCTGTCTGTCTTGTCTCGTTTAATCGATGTGCCAGCATCCATCGCTGCGATCACCGAAGCTTCAGTGCCTGCATACGCTTGATGTTGTAGTAATGATCGCTGGTCATGGCATCCGGCACCTTTCCGGCCAGGAACGCCTGCCTGAGATCGACGATCGCATCTTCGACCGTGCGCGTTGCCGCAAAACCAAACTCGCGGCGAATCTTCTCTGATGAAACATGGTAGGATCGGTGATCGTCGGTTGGCGTGACGACAATATCCACGTTGTTCCCGACCTTGCCGCGCACCATCTCCGCAATCTCACGTACTTTGAGATTGTGATAGCCAGCGTTCCAAATCTTTCCGGAAACGACCTCGTCCGGCGCTTCCAGCAGACGCAGATACAGATCCGTCATATCGTCGACATGAATATTGGGGCGCAGCTGCTCGCCACCAAACACGGTGATTCGGCCATTGTTGATGGCATGCGACGTGAGAATATTGACCGTCAGGTCGAGGCGCAGGCGACGGGCATAACCGCACACGGTCGCCGGACGTATCGTGACCGCGACGAAGCCGGGCTCCCGTTCCTGCTCCAGCACTTCCTCGCACATCGCCTTGTATTTGGAATAATCCGTCAGCGGGTCAAGTGGCAGATCCTCGGTCACGTTTGCATCGGACTTGATCCCGTAGACCGATGACGACGACGCATAGATAAAGCGGCGCACGCCGGCGTCCTTCGACGCCTTAACGAGCGGCCGGAAACAATCGTAGTTGATCGACTTTCCCAGATCGGGATTGAGATCGAAGGACGGGTCATTCGAGATGCAGGCGAGATGGATAACGGCATCGCAGCCAGTGAGCGCACACGCAACATCGTCCGGATTCCGCAGATCGCCCTTGACCTCGGTCAGTTTGGGATGCGGCTTCAGGTCTGCAAACACATCGCCATAGATATAGAGGTCGAGGACGGAAACCTCGTAACCGGCCGCCAGCATCTTCGGAATCAGATTGGATCCGACATAACCCGCGCCGCCGGTCACCATTACGCGCTTGAAACGTTGAGTCATTTAAGTCTTCCGATTTGCTGATGACACTAGGCGTCGGCCTTCCCATTCCACCCCATGTCGATATCGAGCACGGCGTGGCAAAGCGTCAGGTGGGCGATTTCGACGAAACCGTATTCTTTCGAATTGACGAAAAAGTTGACATCACCAAGGTTACGCAAAGGGTTATCCTCGGTGAACCCCGAAAAAGTAGCGATTTTGCAATCGCGCTGGCGCGCTGCCTGCACGGCGTTCACAATGTTGGGTGAACGACCGGAACTGCTGATCGCAACCAGAAGATCGCCGGCGCGGCCGTGCAATTCAATCTGTTTGGCAAAGACATTCTCATAGCCGAGATCATTGCCGAGGCAGGTCAACGCTGCGGGATCGTTCAGCGCCGTCGCGCGCAGCCCGCCATTCTTCGAGAAATCGATCGCCAGATGGCTGGCAATGCCGGCACTTCCGCCATTGCCGATGAATATGATCTTGTTGCCCGCATCATGCGCCTGGTGAGCAACCTCGCGGACCCACGCGCAGCCCGCAGCCAGTGACATCCCCTTCCGGCCATGGTCGGTCACTTCGGTATTACGCAGAAGCGCTTCGAGAGCCCGGAAATAACGGCCGAGGCCGACCGAATAATCAACGCCTACTTTATCAAGCATATTTCCTCACTCGATTATTATTTCAGCAGGCCGGTGATGCTCTTGATCAGCGCCGACTTTTCGATCGAGCGGCGATGGCCGACGATCTCGACCTTCAGTGCGCCGACGACGTTGCCGATAAAGCCGACACGATTCATCGCACCGCCGGCCGCAACGAGTGGCGCAGTGACCGCAAGAAACGCGTCGCCCGCCCCGACCGTATCCACCACGTTCTTGGCGAGAGCCGGAATCGTATGAACAATCCCGTCTTGCTCGAACGTCACGCAACCATGCTTTCCCTGCGTCACGATGATTTTCGAGCATTCGATATGCTGCTCGATCAGCCGACGGGCGATATCACCGGCCGGCGATAGTCTATCGCTGACCGCCAGGCGCGCTTCCGGGAGATCGATGCAGATATAGTTCGCACGCGGATACTTGGTAACCAGATTGTAGCCGAGATTGGCGCTGTTGCTTTGTGTATTGACCGCCAGGAACCGCGAATTGCTGATGGCAGCTTCGATCGAGCTTTTCTGGATCAAGCCGTGCCCGAAATCGGCGACGATCACTACGTCGTATTCTGGCGCCATCCGTGCAATGACGCCATCAAGATCGGCCTGCACATCCGACATCAGCGGCTCGTCGTTCATAAAATAAACTTCGAACAGCTTCCGCATATACGAAGGATCGACGAAGCGCCGTTTCAGGGTGGTGGGCGCGCCCACGCGGATAAACGTCTTCAGCCCGACATTTGGCAACAGGCTCTGGCGGATGAGATCCTCGTAGCTGTTGCTATCGCCAAGACAGGTCACGATATCGACCTGTTTGCAGAATGATGCCACGTGATTAGCCGCAGCAAACACCCCTCCGGCGAACAATTCGCGATCCTGATAACGGGTCGCGATCATGTTTTCCTTCGGGGTTTTGTGCATCGGCAGCACATACTGGTACTCGTCGATGATCGCGTCGCCGACCAGCAGAACCTTGTAGTCACGCACGCTCTCGATCAGCTCCAGCAGTTCATTGAGACCATCGTCCTGGCGCATCGTATCGAGATGCTCGCGAATATGCGGCTCGAACACGTTAAGATGCCGATTGATGAGCTCACTCGAGCTGAACATCACCTCGTCGGTGAAGTGGATGCGGCCGCCATGCATCTCGCAGGCATCGCGCTCCAAGGCAATCTTGCCGGTGACGTCGCCCTGCGGGTTCTGATAGTCCTGCCCCTTGATATAGATGCTCGGGCGTATCGCATCGATCGCGCTGACCGCGTCCGGCGCATCATTGATCGCGACCCAGTCGACATATTCGAGGGTTGCCAGCATCTCGGCGCGCAGTTCGGAACTGAAAACAGGGCGCCCTGGCCCCTTGTTGACGAAACGGTCGGCCGTAACGGTCACCACCAAAACATCACCGAGCTTTCGCGCAGCCTCGAGATGGCGCACATGCCCCAGATGCAGAAGGTCGAACGTGCCATGCGCCTGAACAACGGACTTCCCATCGCTCCGAAGCTGGTGCGTGATCCGGGCCAGTTCCGCCAGGGGACGAACTTTATCGCGCGGATTGTCCGCCGCCATGGCGCTTAGCCGATTGAGCTTCGTGACACTGGAATCCACGACGTTCCCCTCAAGCCTTCTCGGTGCCGAGGAAGCGGAACCAGTCGCTCGTCGCCTCGGCAATACGCGTTTCAGTCCACACCGGAGCATCCCGCCAATAGTCGATGTTGTCACGCATTATGCGGACACCATCCTCGAAGCTAACCTTGGGATGCCAGCCAAGATCGCTACGGATCTTGGAGATATCGGCCCAGGTGCAGTCCGGCTCTCCCGGGCGTTTTGGAATAAAAACCGCAGGCGGCGAGCCCAGCAGCCGGACAAGCTCGTTCACGCTCACCGGCTTGCCGCTGCCGACATTGTAGATTTCTCCAGCCTTGTCGCTCGCAGCAACACAAATCAGCGCATCGACAACATCGCTAACAAAAGTGAAGTCGCGGGTCTGCTCCCCGTCGCCGACAATAGTCAACGGCTTCCCGGCCAGCAGTTGCGCGAGGAACACACCAAAAACCGCTCCATAGGTACCGCTCGTGCGGGCGCGCGGTCCATAGACATTGAAAAAGCGGACCGACACGGCCGGCAGGCGATAGACCTGGGCCCAGTGCATGACCAGTTGCTCACCGAGATATTTGGTCAGCGCATAAGGATAGCGGCAATCTGCGGGCGTTGTTTCCGCCGTCGGATAGGTGGATGGAATCCCGTAACACGACGATGACGCCACGTAGACAAGTCGCTGGACATTGCACCGTCGCGCGGCCTCCAGAACGGCAAAGGTTCCATCGACATTGGCGCGAAAATACGCTTCCGGCTCCTGAATGGACGGAACGACGTCCGCGCGCGCTGCCAGATGGAAAATGCGCTGCACGCCCGTGCAGGCCTGATGCACTGCCTGGGTATCCGCAACATCGGCCTCGACAATTTCAAGATTGGGATTATCCGCGTGCTGAACGAGATTCGCTCGCCGGCCGACAGAAAAATTATCCAAAACCCTGACCCGACGCCCCTCATTCAGCAGTCGGTCGACCAGATGGCTGCCAATAAAACCGGCGCCGCCCGTGACAAGATCCAGTCCCATGTTCAGGACGCGCCCCTTACCCAATCTCTCACTAGTCCAAATTCAGGGAATTAAGAGTTCCAGCTTCTATCTCCGGAAAAGCGGAAATTCAATTCCACCCGGAGTGGTCAGCCGCGACCCGATCAGTCGTAAAAACCAGCGCCGAATCGTCACGCCGCTTGCCGTCTTGCGGAACTTCCAAGAAAACGGCACCCACGTCAGGGCACGATGAAGGACTAGGTCGGTCCTGATGCGCATCTCCGCTCCTCGTCAGCCGGTTCAGCTTGGCCAATCCACAGTTTCGGGTTGGTGACCGCTGGACGAACGACGCGGCTCGGACCGTTGCACCTAAGGTGTGTCGAGCAGGCTTCGTCGACCTCGTCAATAGCGGCATGGAATAGCTTTTGTAGGCTCAGAGAGCAACGGGCCAAACGCCCCAACGGGACCACCTCTTGTTCCGTCTATAATGCCGTCTGCGGCAATAATATGTTGATCCACAGTGGCTTGCGTCCGCGGCGTTTCCGACAGGCAGAATATCGGGCTCAGACAAGGTCCCCCCGCAGCCGCACCGTTGACCCGGCTGGCAGAGAGCCAACGGCCCCGATTCGGTAACGGCAATCGCTTTACTAGTGCCCGGCAACCAACCGTCCCGCCCAGCCTGTCACATGACCGCTTTCAGGTGATGGGTCGCTTGGCCAGCAACTCAAGGCCGCCCGGTACGGACTAAGGCCACGTTTTCACACCGTTCAAATGAGGAAGGCCCCCCATCACAGGTCGGGCCTAACAGAAGCGTGAGAAGTTTGAGGCAGCCGCGGTCGGAATCAATGTCGTCTGACATCCGGCGCCAGCACTCGATCCGGAGGAGCACCCCGCTCCTTATCAGACGTTTGACGCGGCGTTGAAGACGGCGCCGCCATTCCGGGTCGTCTTTCAACCTCAGGCACCGGACGTCACTCCAGCCGCAACTTGACACACAACACGCGATCTATTCAGAGTTTTCTGCATGGGTTGTGTCGGCAATCCGGGGGAAAACCATCCACACGCAAGCTTTCATTCCGAGTCTCACCGGCTTGCGGTTTATCGCAGCCGGCTGCGTCGTCATCAGCCATACTTTGATTGCGTTGACGCCACCTGCCTCGACTAAGCCGCTATGGCTCTATCTGATGAGTTCAGTATCGGGCCTGGGGATGACGCTGTTCTTCGTTCTCAGCGGATTTGTGATTCACTACACCTATTTCTATACGATGCGGCGCGACGCTGGAGTTGGTGTTTACAATTTCTTTGTCGCCCGCTTCGCGAGGCTGTATCCGCTCTATTTTGTCTGCCTGATCATTGATCTTGAATTCAGTCGGAACACACGCGGAGCAATCTCTGGCCTTCTCACCGGCCACCTCGCTGGCCCCGCTTTCATTTGGGATACGCTGCCCTATTATCTAACGTTGACCCAGAGCTGGTTCTACCGGGTCAACGATACGAACGCCATGATCTATCACTTTGGATCGATGGCATCGCTGTCCTGGTCGATCAGTACGGAATGGTTTTTCTATCTCATCTATCCGATCTTCGGCATCGCGCTGGCGCGGCTTGTGAGTCTGCGTGCCCACCTGATCAGCGCTGCAATATTGACAATCATCGGTTACAGCATTGTCACTGTCGCATTCAGATTCTTCGGTGAGATCAATCAGTTCGGAATATCGCATTTCGGGATGATTGCTGACGTCGACACTCATCAGCAGGACTCGTTTTTTCGCTGGCTGGTTTACTTCTCACCTTACTCGCGGTTGCCCGAATTTCTGCTGGGCAGCCTCACCGCATCAGCGTTTCTACGATTGCAGGACACACCGCCATCGGCACGGGAATCGAAGTACGGCTTCCTCGCCCTTGCATTGGGCATCCTCGGCATCATTATTCTACAGTACATTATGTTCGGCATGGGATATCTAACATCGTATCATATGTCATTCGGCTTCGCCCCACTCGTGGCAATCGTCATCTTCTGCTGCGCTCGATATCGCAACGTCATTATTGATGCTCTTGGTTCACGCCTGATGCTGATTGGCGGCGACTGCAGCTATTCGATTTACCTTCTCCATGTCGTCGTTATTGGCCTGGTGCTGCGAACCGCCAGCCCCATACTCACATTCGGTATGAAGGATGCATTCTGGCTTGGGTTCATTCTAGTCGCGATCCTTCTTGTCTCGATCGCGGCTTATCAGCTGTGGGAGCGGCCTGCGCGCCGTTTCTTCCGGAGCGTCATGATTGGCACACGCCCCCTGAGTACGACGCGGGCAGCAACCACAGCTGAATAGCGGCATGGATGGTGTCGATCAGCCCCACACATGAGCCACCTTATCTATTGACCAGAAGCACAATTCTACATGACGGCCCTCGCACAGGATGACGACGAATACCTCCACCGTATTCTCGCCCGCAAACAATCACCAATAACCTGATTTCGGTCGGCTAGTTCAGCCGACCCCACGCAAACCAGAATTACAACGGGCAGCGACGAGCCTACGCTTGACTAAGGTAACGCTCCCGCACCGTGCGTATCCATACGAGGTACGCCATCGCAGGTCACACACCACGGGAGCGCGAAGGGCTGGAGATGATCGCGATTGATATCGATGTAATCCGATATTTTGCGCCAGTCCTCAGTCTGGATAGGCGCGCCGTTCTCCGCCACCCCTTTCCGGTAAGCGGCAAGAAAATCCTCTGTAATTGGCTGGGTATGTGGCCCGGGCCAGGTTAACAAGAAACTGGTCCCGTCGGTCCATCGGACGGCAAGATACTTGGCGATGTTGTCGGGAGCGAACAGCGGAGACGCCGGAAGCGGATCGCGAACGCTGAGTTCCTTGGAGAAAAAGAAAAAATTTTGCCCCTCCGCCTGAAGAGCGGCACGGGCGGCTTCTGGGGTTCGGAAGTAAACTGTTTGCCACGCCCGGGAAAAACGAAAGGAAGCAAACGTTCGGACGATGCAATCGGGGAGCATGCAATAGGAATGGACATGCAGGCTCCAGATCGGTGTCCTGTACCCTACGAGCTTCCATGGCTCGATCATGCCCGGATAGATTCCGCCCCATGGCATGCGGCCCGGCCAGGCGCGCTGATTCTGATAGGCATCCAGCAAGCTATACTGGCCCTGCGCGAAACGCAGCGCTGTACCGATGACTGCCGACGTTTCTGCTCTTTCCAAGATACGCGCAGAGAACACCGTAACGACGGCGCCTACTCCGACGATACAAATGCCGAGCCTGCCCAGATTGAGATCGCCCGTTGTAACCGAGTGCCAGAACAGCAACGCCAGACACAATATCGGCCCATAGCAGAACGTCGACATCCGGTAGAAGGAAACGGGCTGGCTACGGCCAGCGACGAGCGCCATCAGTACAACGGAGACGACAAACGCGCTCAATACCCCCCAGGCAGCGGGATCGACACGGGCACGCAACCGCTTGCGTGCCTCCGACGAGCGCAAACTCCATACAAAGAATGGCACAGCCGCGACAACGATCGGCCACCAAAGATCCAGCCGCAGAAAATTGATCAGCAGCGGAAAGGTTTGGGACAGGGGAGTGGATGCAGCGGCAAGAGCGGTGAGCCCCCGATGCAGCATCAACAGCTCAAACATCACCCCCCAGTCGGCTACTTTCTGCAGGTCGACCCACCGCCACAAAGGCAACAGCAGCTGATCGACCGCTATCCCCGTCAGAGCATAATTGATCGCGAACATGAGAAGCAGACATATGCCGGCCAAGCCCGCAACCGCCAGCGGCAGGATCGCAGCCCGCCACGCCCGACGCATCAGAAAGTAAGCCGCAACGATCGTGAACAGCAAACCAATGAGAAGCAGCAGCAATGGCGTCAAAACACCGATCGCGGCCACGCAGAAGAAAAGAGCCACTTGCCAGGGCCGCTTTTGAGGTACATCGCTTGCAAAAATGCGACTCGCAATCCAGATCACGCCAAAGATGAGCACAGCTGTTAGTTCATGGATCTTCTCCATGTCGCCCCAGCCGCCATGTGCCTTGAATTCCGCTGGACCCGGCGTGTAGATCAACAACACCAGATAAAGACCAACTCCGACCCAGGGAAGCAAGGGAGTGGGCGCCCAACGCTGCAAGAAGGCAAAGGTAATCGCCGCTCCGCAGGCGACAAATGTGAGGGTCACCAACTGGGGAGCCAGCGGATCGGTCAACAACATCGCCAGGAAATAAAGACCCGCGCCCTTGGAATAAAAAAAGTGATACCAGACCTCGTTCGGACCGATCCAGCCAGTCTCGACGACCTTCAAGTAAAAATAGAAGTAATGCGTGTAGTAATCATGGCCACCTCCGGGATAGAGGCCTTTCACAAGAACGAAGGCAACCGCGATTGCAGCCACCGCAAGCTGGACCGCCCGTTTCTGCCACGCGACAGGCCGCAAAGCTGCATGGCCGAACTCACGCAGGCAGACGGCGAGGTGCGGCACCGATAACGCCATCACTGCGAGCGTCATGGTTGCCGCTACCGTCCGGTTATCCCAGCCGGCAAGACCAATAACAAAAAGCACGCCGTGCCAAACGCCGGCGCCCGCCAGGAACGCAAGGGGGTAGCGCTCAAACGCCGGTAACGACCATAGCGCTTTCCGGCCACAGATACCGGTAATCACGCCGACGCCCGCAGCATAGACGATCCAGGCAAGAAAGGCAGCGAAAGCAAGCCGGCTCAAAGAATAGAATGTGACCGAAAGGCCGCGCGCAAAGAAGTGCTGATGATAGAAGTCAATGGCCGCAAAGCCATAAATGAGGGCGGCATATCCCAATACTGCCAGCACGGCCAATGCCAGGCCGATCCGCGATTTTGGTACAAACCCTGAACCTGAAAACTGCATTCCGGCCCTGCCCCGATCGTCCCTTACAGTCTGCACCCCAGCAGCTTGTCACCTTATACTCAGCAGACAGTTCTTCCGGCCATCCCGATTGCTCGTCCAGAAAACGGATCGAACAGAATCCCCTGCCCGCGGCATAGTCCCCATTCAATGAAAGGAAACAAGAGCCCGATCGCATATCGTTCTAGGCGCGTTTTTATCCAAATGATAAATCGCCGGATGCTCATGCGGGGAAACAACTGATGAATCGGCTGGAGGAAGATGATCTGGCGCGCCTTGCCGGCGCCCTGCTCGGAGTGGCGATCGGATCGTGTCTTGCGCTTGCACTTGCCTGTGCGATTTTCCCGCCAGCCGAAAGCACCGTTGATCCCTCCCAGATCGGAGCACTGGAATGGGTGAAATCCTGGGCTCGTCAAGAACAGCGGGAGAAGGCGTTCTACTTCCTCACGCTCGCGATCGGCTCGCTTTGCGGCGGAGCCGGCGCTGCACTTCACCTCGGCGGACGCCGGATAACCCTTTTCAGTGTTCTCCTCCTCGGCTCGATCGTGCCCATCGCACCGCTCTTCATTGGCGCCGCTATGGGATCACAACGGATCGCCGGGACGGTCTATGCCGCATTTGCACTCTTTCTCATCGCGACGATCGGGATCGTCATGCGATGGCTCGCAGATGCCGCCCCGCCTTTCGGCCCCAAGGTCCATTCCAGACTTTCAGTCTACCAGGCCACCAGACCACCGGCTGCATCCTGGTGGCTTTCTGCCGTCGCTTGCACGGCGATTATTTCCATCTTTGTCATTCCATTGGGAACCCAACACATCGCTTCTCAAATCGGCTTCGATATGCACATGGCCTCGTTCATCATCGGACCGGCCACCTACTCGTTTGGACCAAATCTCGTCCCCGGGATTGACTACTTCACACAGTACAGCGTCGGCACGCCATGGCTGTTTTCTTTTTTCCTTGCCGATACAGCCGACGCAACGCTCCACAATGCAGTCCGTTTTGTTATCGCCGCGATCCTCGTCTTTCAGGTCAGCCTTCTTTTTTTCTTGCGCTGGTTCCTCGGAAGTTGGGTCTGGGCCGTCACCATCAGCCTTGCCTGCCTGATGCTGCAGTTCACGACATCGAGCCCGCTTTATGCCCCTTCAAGCACGGCCGCCCGATATCCGCTGCTCATTATTTGTTTGGGCCTGTTCGCCAACTGGATCAAACACAATCTCTCATGGACCACGACAGTGCTGCTTGCGGCAGCACTGTCTGCCTCGATCTTTCTCAATACTGAAACCGGCCTCTATACGTGTATCGCCGTTGCGCTTGCCGCATTGATCACCGCACGCCGCCCCCTCATATCAGCCATCAAAGTCGCCGCGCTCGGTGTGATGACGATGGCATTCTTCATGGGCTTGAGCTTCATCGCCTTCGGGGCTGGTGTCTTCGACCTCCGCTATCCATGGCTGCTGGCGGAGCCGCTAATGCTCTATTCCAATGGGCTGGGCGCATGGCCGATCGAGTGGTCCTTCGGATACCATTGGTTTTACAATATCATTTCGCCGGGTCTGGCACTGGCGAGCGTCGGCTGGGTCGCCGTCACGGCCCGACAAAGCACATTGCCCTATCCAAGGCCCCATCTTGCGGCATTGGCGATGATCAGCCTTGTTGGCCTGTTCTTCACGGCCAAATTCATCAACATGTCGATCGTGGCGCTATGGCAGGTCAACGCCATCGGTCTCGTGATCGTTCTCGCCTGGTGGGTGCGCGCGATGCTCACTTTTCTCCCCGACCACAGAACGGAGCCGACTCAGTTTCGCGTTCCTTTCGCGGAGAAGATCGCCAGCAAGTTTGCAGGGGTGCCGTTCTCGCTCGAACGGGGTTCACCCAGAACGGAGGCGACGCTGGCGTTTGCGTTGCTATTAGTCATTTTCCTGGTCACCATTCGCGACCCGCGCAACCCGAGCCTCTATGCGGCGATTTCGTATCGTACGCATCCGACATTGATAAACTATCTGCTCGGCGGCCCCACAACCTACCCTTGCCCGCCGGAGCGGACCGGATGCTCTGCCAAACCGGTAGAGTTCAAGGACGTTGCGTTAATTCAAGAGCTGACGCAGCCATCGGACCGCGTCGCCCTCCTCTCGCTTCAGGACTGGACGAATCTGATCGAGGCAAAACGCGCCTCAAAATTTCATTTTCTGCCCAGCGCAGTTATGTTCACCGAGCGGCAGATGACGGAATCCCTGCGCGACCTCAATCTGATTTTCTTGCCTCGCGAGCCCGCTGACAAGCTCGGCATAGACAATCCGACAATGGCATCAGCTCTCTTGCCGATGCTTCGCCAACATTTCGAAATCGTTGCCGAAGGCGCAACCTTGCTGGCCTGGCGCCGCATGACATCGGCTAGCGGCGCGCTCCATAAATGATCCATTTCAGAAGACCGACGCCGGCGGCGGCGGCGAACAGGAAGGACACCCGACGATAATAGACGCCGTCATGGTATCGAGCCTGCCTTTTGTTCAAGACGCGCTGCAGACGAATTGCGACGAGTTTCCGGTCGTCATATCCGGACATCAACTGAGCCCGGGACAAGCCGTCAGGGGCACCGAGCAAAATCCTCATCATCCGGATTCGCAGAGATGTTTCTCCCAAATTGACGATCGCAAACAGAACAAGCCCGAAAGCGCAATACACAATGATAACGCTCAGCATCAGCGCCACTGCGTCGGCGAAGGCGCTACCACCAAGCGACAGCCCATATAAAGCGAGAACAATCGTCGCGACAAAGCCCAATCCGAATGCCGCAGCGACAACGGAAAGCAGCCTTTCGCCTGCAAACTGCCGGGCCAAAATCAATTGAGAGGCAAGGTTAAGCGCGCCCCCTGCCAGCGGCGAGAGGACAAGGATCAAGTCAGCCGGCATTTCAGCGACCTTTTCCTGTTCGGTGTCGGCATATCAGCCACCAACATATTCTCGAGACAAAAGCCTCCGATAGAACAGAATAAAGTGGCTGAACCACAGCCCTCCCGACGCGAGGCGGATCCGGCCCGCGGATTCAAAGGCCATACCGTCCCGGAGCATCTGATCAATACGGACCTGCACATAGGAGTGCTTCTCCATCTCGCGCATTAACTCGTCTTGATGAATTCCGGCATGGCCGCGACTTGCAATAAGATTAAGGATCGTCAGTGTTGGGCTGTCGGCTTCCAGCGCACTGAACAGGATCAGATAGACAACGCCGAAACTGCCGTAGAGAAGCACCGACAGCAACGCCAGAGGCACCGACAGACCGAGGCTCAGGGGATCAAAAACAAGCAGCAGAGCGCCGCCGCACGCACCGACGACGATGATGCCAAACAAAACGAGCAACTGACGCCGCGGCAGGCACAGCCGCCACCAGACCAGATGGGCAGCGAAAGCGATCGCGAATAAGGCTAGCGCCGACAACAGCACCGTCATGATCCAGCCTCGAACAGCTTTTCAACGCTGCCGATAGACCCGATTGGCTACACGGCGGATGATGATGTCAATCAGCGTATGCGCAACGGAAAGGAAGTTCTTGAAGGTAAGCGCCTTCGAGTCGCCTTTCTTCCGTTCGATCGTTCTTACGGGCACTTCCTTGTAGGTGAAGCCCTGGTCGACAAGCATGCAGATAATGTCTGCCTGGAATCCGAATCCACGCGTGTTCGGATGCCAGCGCATGACATTGTAACGCAAATGCACGGCGAGACCGTTGTAATAGTGCAATCGTAGGCCGCTGATGGCATTGACGAGCGTCGAGTATGTGTTCGAGATCAGGCGTCGCGAGAGGCTTTTGCCTTCGCTCGTCACATAGTACGGGACGAGCATGTCGGCTGTGCCGATCTCGCTGAACACGGCGACCATGGTGTCTTCGGGCTCCGCATCATCGCCGCAAAGCAAGCGGTAGTACTTCCCTTTGCCGATAAAAGCAGCGTCGATATAATTCTGGGCAAGGCCGCGATTGATGCGGTTTCTGCGCAGCAGAATCCGCTCTTCGGGATGCGCTGCAATATAGTCCTCGACAAGCTCGGCAGAACGATCACCGGAACAGTCATCGATGACGATAATTTCATAGCTGAGATTTCCCACCCTGGAGAGGGCCAGCCGTACCCGCTCCAGAGTCGCGATAATGTAATCTTCCTCCTTGTAGCAGGACACGAATATCGTCAGGTCAATCGGGCACGTGCGTGACGGATCGACAACGCTATCCGGAGTATGCAGCTCCGCCGCCGCCGGCGTCATCACCACATCGGCAGACTGCGCAAGAACGATATTCATGAAGATGGCCCATCGACAGAATCGATCCGGACCAGCACCTGCTGCCGCGCAAATCCCAGATACGTATATGTGATCTTCCGTTCAGCAACGAATTCCTGAAACGCCTTGTATTCATGGCGTTCCCAATTGGGATAGTTGAAATATTCGTCAAACAGGACAATCGTTCCCGCCACGATCCGATCCGCCAAAAGCTGGAAAATCGTTCGCGTCGAACTATACAGATCACAATCAATATGGATGAATGAGACGGATCCCGGGTTCGCAGCCAGCCAGGGCGGCAGGCTATTCTCGAACCACCCACGAACCAGCTCGACATTACCCGGCACGCGCGGCAGCTTGCCCTTGACGTCGAAGGCACGCTGACCAAGGTTGAAGCCGCCCCAGGCTTCCGGAAGTCCTTCGAAGCTGTCGAAGCCGTATACTTTTCGATTGCCGACGCGCTTGGCAATAAAGCGGATCGTGCCACCGGTGAAAACGCCGAACTCGAGATAGTGTCCCTCGATCTTCGTCATGGTCAGCGCATACGCGGTCAATTCGCGCTGACTGTCGAAGCCGAGAGCTTCCGGCATCGATTCTTCGATATAATCCACCGAGCGATTCAACGCGCGGATCGATCGCTCGCGCATCGGATGGATACGCCCGACATCGGCAAGCTGATAGAATGCGCACACCATTTTGTAGAGCGCATATTTGATATGGAAATTCGTAACCAGCATGGAGGACGCCGTCTGACTATGAAATGCGCTTCAGGCCGAACATATTGACGGTACAAAGCGCGTTCCAGAGAACGCTCTTTTCGATTGCCGGCTCCAGCGGGCGCACCAGCCGGTAAAGCCAGCCCGGCGTGAAGTTGGGGAACAGATTGAGCCGACGCTGGACAACCGTGTCCCAGCCGGAGCGCGAGAAGATCTCGACCATCTCCCGGGTCCGAAAACTGTCTTCGCCCGCCGCACGGTATATCGGCGTCAACTCCAGCGCTTTACGCACGAGGTTATTCCCGTTGGGCTCGAGCACGACCATTTTGTCGGTTACGGATCCAAGATCGCGCAGCAGGTTGGGGGTGGCTGCCTTGACGTGATGAAGAATTCCAATGAGGAACGCACCGTCATAGCGAGGCAAAGCCTTATAATCCAGCGCGATAAGGTCCGCCGCGGCGAAATGCAGATGGGTCCCGGCGGCGTGTTTCTTGGCTCGCTCGATCGCCGGTTCCGACAGGTCGTAGCCATCGATGGCACGATAGCAGGGCGCCAGGGCTTCATTCGCGAAAGCACCATCGCCGCATCCATAATCGAGCACGTGGCCGTCCCGCGGAATCGCGATTTGATCGGCGATCTCCACTGCAATCCGCCACAAGCGCTGCCGGACATGCCGCTCCACATCGGCACTGCCGTACATCGCTTCGGCATAACTGACTTCGCCGGCACGATCCCAATAAGCTTCTGGCCGCCTGTCGCCCTGCACCATCATGGGCCGCTCCGCCGTCTGCGGAAGCAGACGTCTTCGGCATCAACGGTAACCATGTTCGTCCCTTCCCGAATTCGTAAACCGCAAGGCGCCATCCCTACGGACAGCGCCGGCGCACATCGTTATTGCTTGATCACCAGACCCTGCCCTGTCGGCAATTCGAGGATCGTATGCCCCCGTGCCGCCATGAACCGGTCCTCGGCATCGCGCTGCAACCGATAATGCAGCCAACCATAATCGTCGAAAACAATTATCCCGCCGCTGACAACGCGATCAAACAGCGTCTCAAGCACCGCAATCTCTGCCGGAGGGGAGTTCAGATCGACATGCAGGAACGCGATCTTCTCCGGAATGGCGATCTGGAATGTATCAGGCACATACCCGCGAATGACCTTGATGTGCGGCATATCCGCAAAGCGCGTCATCACCGTCTCGTAGATCGCTGGGTCCCGATACACTTCGTTGACTTTTTCGATGAAGTCCGGATGGTCCGGATAGTCCGACGCTTTCGCCAACGCCGGAGACAGCCCTTCGAAGCTGTCATAGAGAAAGAAGGTACGATCCTTGATCGCATCTCCCAGAACGTTGGCAACGACCCAGGACATATCGCCCTTGAAAACGCCGCACTCAACGAAATCTCCAGCGTGAACCGCTGCCGTACGCGCCGCCCAAACCAGCGTATGCAGGCGCCAGGCAATGGTCTGCGGACTGTCATAAGCATCGTAGGTATGCGACCCACGAACGGCCAGATAGCTGCTCCGGAAGGCCTCGTCCTGGAAAAAGCCCTGGCTCTTGTCGAGAGTCAGCATGCGATCGCCCCAGAAGATCGAATGATGATTCTTGGCGACCGTCTTCTCGATCATTGCATTGAACATGGCGGCAGCCTGCGCCTCGGTCGGGTTATGAGCCGCGAACCGGCCGACCAGCTCCGAGAACATCTGTGCCCGCTTATCGTAAGAGGTCTCTCGGATGAGAAACAACTCGACGGCGCTCACCGGATTGCCGGCGTCGCCGAGAGACGCGTTTTTCAAAAAGCGACCGATTGCAACTGCGCGATACAAGGCGCGCTTGAGTTTGCGAAGCATGCCCTTGACTAATTGCACCGGGACGCACCCCGATGTTGGCAGCCGTCTTCTGGCGTCGTCCCCATTAAATGCCCCGTCCTTCCCCGTTCGGCCCGTTTTAGCAATGAATTGAACTGAATATCCCGCCGGTGGCGCGGAGCATTCCCTACCAATCAGCCCCCAGATGTAGCAACCTTCATGGGCAATCTCAATGAGAGGAAGTGATGGGGTTAAGCAGCAAGGATTTCGCACTCCTGCTCAGGCTGAAGGGAGAAGGGTATGTTCCAGACCGGTCCTCGATCATCGAAATCGGGGCACAACAGATCAGCAATACATTACTCAGGTCGCATAAACTGATTGAACGCGCGCAACACCTGTTCGCCCGCGACCGAGCTTTTGAGCTTGCGATCCCTCTCGAAACCCATGTCGCGCACGGCCGCCACGAACACCAGCATGCGGATGCCCCCCTTGCACGAGACCTCTGGGCCTGGCTGGGTTTCGAATACGCATCCATCGACATCGACGGCTCACCTGGCAGTATCCCGCTGGACCTGAACTTCGACGCCGTACCGTCCAGGCATCGCGGCCGCTATCAGGTCGTCACCAACTTCGGCACGACGGAACATGTCGCCAATCAGTTGAATGCCTTCAAGATCATCCATGACCTCACCGCAGTGGGTGGCGTCATGCTGCACAATCTTCCGGCGCAAGGAATGATGAACCACGGCCTAGTGAACTACAATCCAAAGTTCTTTTGGATGCTGGCGCGCAGCAACGGTTACAAATGGCTGTACATGGACCTGACGACCGATGCCGCCTATCCGCTGCCTCAGAACATCGCTGACTATATCATCGCATCCGAGCCGGAGGAGCGGGAGAGGCTGGAGTCGGCCCGTTTTGCGGACTGCGGCCTCACTGTTGCCGTACAGAAGACCTTCGACATCCCGTTCGTGGCTCCTCTGGACGTCCCGACCGGGGCGACCATCGACGATCCGGTCATGCGACGCCGCTACTGGACGGTGCTCAATCCCGATGCCCTGAGCAATCCCAAGCTGCTGGTGGCTCGTGCCGGCCCCGGCCGCACCTTCAAACGGGCGCTGCAAAAGCTTCGGCGCAGATTCTCGGGCGGTTGAGCGGCGCTCCCCCTGGACGGGTAGCAGTTGCCCCGTACAACCAGCCGAAATCCCGGCAGCACCCCTTGTCAAGGCGAGGCTTGAAGGACATAAACGCGCTTTGCCCGTTTAATAAAGACAAGCGAACATGAGCGACAGCCCGACGACGCAAGAACCGCAGTATTCCCTGCTCTTTGATGTCAAAAAGAAGCACGGCATCGCTCAGCTTGGCTTGATGGTCAATGAATCCTGGAATCAGGACCCCAAGCGCACACTGTTTACGCTCTCGCGATACAAGTTCGTCTCGCGAATGCTTCAGGGGCGCGGGCATGTCCTTGAGATCGGATGCGCCGATGCTTTCGGCACGCGGATCGTACAGCAGGCGGTCAAGCAGGTGACCGCGATCGACTTCGATCCGCTATTCATCGACGACGTCAAGGCGCGGATGAATCCGCATTGGGCCTTTGATGCATTCGTTCACGATATGCTCAAGGGGGGGGCGGTGCCCGGCTCGTTTGATGCGCTCTACGCGCTCGACGTGCTGGAACACATCACCCCGGAGCAGGAAGATTTGTTCATCCGTAACGCCATTGCCTCTCTCACACCGGAAGGCGTCGCGATCTTCGGCATGCCTTCACTGGAATCGCAGCACTATGCGTCGCCGCAGAGCAAGGCGGGGCACGTCAACTGCAAGTCCGGCGAGGCTCTGAAGAAAACGCTGGAACAATACTTCAACACGGTGTTCGTCTTTTCGATGAACGATGAGGTCGTACACACCGGCTTCTATCCAATGGCGCACTATCTTCTCGGTGTTTGCTGCCACCGAAAAACAAGCTGAATTTTCAGCCCATGCCGGAGCCCGTGCTCTCCGTCGTTCTTCCAAATTTCAATCACGCGCGCGTATTGCCTAAGGCTCTCGCCGCTCTGACAGCGCAAAGCCGGCAGACAAGCGAAATCATCGTCGTCGACGACGGCTCGACCGACGATAGCGTCGCTGTCGTCGAAGAATTTGCTGCCACGCATCCCAATCTCAAACTTCTGCGAAACGCGAAAAACGAGGGGGTCATAGCCGCGCTGTCACGGGGGCTCGCAGCGGCGCAGGGCCAGCATGTTTATTTTGCCGCTTCAGACGATTGGGTTCTGCCCGGCTTCTTTGAATTCGCCCTCGACATGCTGGCAAAATATCCTGGAACGGGATTTTTCTGCGGCGAGACAGTCCTGCTGGATGGGGTGTCAGGGGCGCATATCGGAACACGCCCCGCAGTACGGCCCAGCCACCGTCCCGCCTCGTTCACGGCGGCGGAAACTGCGCGTCTGCTCCGATCGATCGACAACTGGATCAGCACCGGCAGCAGCGTCTTCCGGCGCGACGCGGTTCTGGCGGCCGGCGGGTTTGACGAGGCGCTCGGCTCCTTTGCGGACGGCTTTCTGGCGCGGAAAATTGCGTTAACTCATGGATTTTGTTATGCGCCTCGGCGCGTCGCGGTCTGGCGCGTGTATCCGGACAGCGTATCGCGCCAGACGGCTAAAGAGCTGCAAAAAATGCAAGACTTCCTGCGGATCGTGATCCCTCGCCTGGAGCGCGACCCTGCATTTCCGCCCTGGTATCCGCGGCTGTTCGATCAGCGATGGCGGTTCGCCACCTCCCGGCTGGCGCTTGAGAAGGCACCGGTGGACCGTGATGTTTTGACGGCGATGAGCTGTACGTCGAAGCTCGACCGCCATATCGTCGGTCTTCTTTCCGGATCCGGGAAATCCCGGTGGTTGCGGATTCTTGGCTTGGCCTGGCTCTGGCAAAAATTCCGGCCGTATCCGCTCACTGGACTCATGCGAACGGCGCTGGCTCGCCGGCGCGAGAGCATTCCTATTTAACTCAGTCACTTAGGCAAGGTATCCACCGCCTGACGGGCCGCCGATTGCGAGGATGAAATGACCGATTTGAAAGAATACGCAAACGTCTTCGATGACATCCGCCCGTTCGCGGGAGATGTTCCACGCGGCTACCAGGTCGATTTCCTCGGCACGCTGACGGACGCGAATTTCCGCACCATGTTCGGCGTGGACCCAAAGAAGACCGGCGGCGAATTCGTCAAGACCGAGGTCCCGACGATCCGCGATGGCGAAGGATGGTTCGAGGCCGCCAACTGGGTCATGGCGGCGCGCGAGGCGCGCGAGCGTTTCGTGATGGTGACCCTCGGGGCCTGTTACGGAGCCCAGGCCGTCGGCAGCTACCAGGCCCTGAAGGCCCTCAATCCGATGCCCTATAAGCTCGTCGCGGTGGAGCCGGAACCGGATAATTACGAGTGGACGAAGCGCCACCTGCGCGACAACGGTATCGATCCCGACGATCACTGGATGGTCTGTTCGGCGATCAGCGACCGCAACGACCCCGTCCTGTTTCCGATCGGATCGCCGGGCAGCGGGGCGCAGAACTGCTTCTCGACCAACGAAGCCGCTGCCCGCCAATTCTATGCAAAACAGCTTACGTCGAGCCGGCACGCCAACGACGCGCTGCGCAACCTGCTGCTCCATAACAATACGGGCATCAAGAAAGAGCTTGTTCCCGGCAGTAATTTCACCGCGGAGATCAAGTTCGTCAGCGCGGTGACGTTGCGCGATATTCTCAGCCCGTTCGATGTCGTCGACTATGTCGAATCGGATATCCAGCAATCGGAAATCCTCGTTTTTCCGCCATATATCGACCTGCTCAAGAAAAAGGTCCGGCGCATTCACATCGGCACGCATGGCGCCGAGGTCCACCGCGCACTCGCCGATCTGTTCAAGATGAATGGCTGGGAGACCATCTTCGACTATGCACCGAACAAGACGCATACCAGCGCGCTCGGGAGCTTCGAAACCAACGACGGCGTCCTGACGGTCAGAAATCCAACTCTATGAACGCGGTTCAGGTCGACACTTTGCGTCAAGCCACATCGGCGTCGGCGGAACGTTTTGGCGCCGACGTCATCGCGGGTCTGCGCGAATGGTCGCTCTGGACCATGCTGGGCTGGAACGACATCCGCCAGCGCTACCGGCGCTCGGTGCTGGGGCCGTTCTGGATCACGCTCAGCGTCGGCGTCTTCATATTCGCGCTCGGGATCATCTACAGCCGGATCTTCAAGACCGAAATCGCCACCTACCTGCCTTATCTGAGCCTCGGCTATATCCTGTGGAGTTTCATCTCCCAGACGGTCAACGAGAGCTGCCAGACCTATGCGGAAAGCGAGCGTATCCTCAAGCAGATACGGTTGCCTTACTCGATGTATGTATTCCGCGTGGTTTGGCGGAACTTCCTCGTGTTCCTTCACACGATCGGTCTTTACATCCCGATTGCACTGATATTCGGCATCAAACCCGGCTTCGATGCGTTTATTGCGGTCCTTGGCTTCGCGGTACTTTACGTCAACCTGCTGTGGGTCTCGCTCGTAATCAGCATCCTCTGCGCCCGTTTCCGCGACGTCGTGCAAATCATCTCGACGCTTCTGCAGATCATGCTTTTTGCGACGCCGATCATGTATCCGGCTTCGGCACTGGGCAGCGCCCAGATCATTGCCGATATCAATCCGCTCTATCACATCCTGGACATCGTGCGCGCGCCCTTGCTTGGGTCGTCTCCGGCGCTGTTGTCCTGGGTGGTAAGCCTCAGCCTGGCCGTCATCGGCTCCGTCGCTGCGATGTTACTGCTTCGCCGCGCCGGGCGCCGCATCGTATTCTGGCTCTAATCACCGAGGCAGCACGTGGCGTCAGTTAGGCTTTCAAACGTTTCGCTGGACATCCCCATCTACGACGTGGGCAGTTCGTCGTTCCGGAAGATGGTGCTGAGCCGCGCCGTCGGCGGGCGGTTCGCCGAGGTTGGCCGCCACATCTCCATCCATGCCCTCAGCGACGTCAGCTTCTCCGCAAACGATGGCGACCGCATTGCGCTTGTCGGCCGCAACGGCTCCGGCAAGAGCACCCTGTTGCGGGTTCTGTCCGACGTCTATGCGCCGACGAAAGGAATTGTCGAAGTAAACGGCCAGGTCGCTCCCATGTTCGACGCCACGCTCGGCATGGTCATGGATGCCACGGGCTACGAGAATATCCGCATTTGCGGCCGGCTATGGGGCCTCTCGGCCAAACAGACCGAGGCGAGCATCGACGATATCGTCGAATTCACCGAACTCGGCGATTATCTCAACGTGCCGGTGCGGACCTATTCCAACGGCATGCTGCTCCGTCTGGCATTCGCGATTGCCACGGTGCGCGATCCGGAAATTCTGCTTCTGGACGAAATCATCGGCGTCGGCGACTCCGCCTTTTTCACCAAAGCCTTCAATCGGCTCAAGAACGTCGTGGCACGCTCGCGTATCATTTTCGTGGCGTCGCACGCCGACGATATCCTGCGCATGCTTTGCAACAAGGCGATCTGGCTACACGAGGGTAAGCTGATCGAATACGGCGACATCGGTCCAGTGCTGGAGGCCTACCGAACCCACGCGCCGACCGCCGAGGCGACACCGGAGAGCGCGTAGTCGCCGCCTCTGGCCGCGACCATCGTCCGGTAGCGTTCCGGCACTTTTCACGGACTTGGCTCCTTGCAAAAAGGCCGATATATCAACCAGCCAACAAGCAAAATGAGCCGTTCACCCTTCGGGTCAACAAACTAGGCGCTTGCGTGCTGCGCTGGACAATCCGGCAATCGATGGGGCAGCCGAGGAAGCAGCTATGTGCGGCATCGCTGGGCTGATCGCCCTCCGCAGCACGGCGCGGACCGCCAACCCGGGCGCCCTTGCACGTCAGATGGTCGACACGCTCGCGGTTCGGGGGCCGGACGGCAGCGGTGTCTGGGAAGACGCGGATGCCGGTGTCGGCCTCGGCCATCGCCGGCTGTCGATCGTCGATCTGAGCACCGGCGGCGCACAGCCGATGCTGTCCGCCATGGATCGGTACGTCATCAGCTTTAACGGCGAAGTCTATAATTTCCGCGAATTGCGGACCGAACTTGCTGCGTGCGGACACACGTTCCGCAGTACCTCCGATACCGAGGTGATGCTCGCCGCCATCGCCGAATGGGGCCTTGCGGCCGCGGTGGCGCGCTTCATCGGCATGTTCGCTTTCGCGCTCTACGACCGCCAGACCCGCACGCTCTCGCTGGTGCGCGATCGGCTCGGCGTCAAACCGCTGTATTGGGCGGTCTTTGACGGCACATTGCTGTTCGGCTCCACCTTGCGCGCACTGATGGCGCACCCCGCATGCAGCAGGCGGGTCGCCCCCGAAGCCGTGGATGCGCTGCTGCGGCTCAGCTACATTCCCGCCCCTGCCACGATTTTCCAGGACGTTTTCAAACTGCCGCCGGCGACCATCCTGACCGCGCGCGCCGGAGAAGAGCCGAGCCTCGCCCGCTATTGGACGCTCGAGACGCGCTCCGCGCATGAATCCGCAGCACCAGACCGGGCAGAGGCAGCGGACCACCTCGATCACCTGCTGCGCGATTCCATCGCCCGGCGAATGATCGCCGACGTACCGCTCGGCGCATTCCTGTCAGGCGGGATCGATTCCTCAACGGTCGTCGCACTGATGCAGGCGCAATCCACGCGTCCGGTGAAAACCTTCACCATCGGCTTCGACGATCATGCCTTCAATGAAGCGGCTCATGCCCGGGCGGTCGCAGAGCATCTGGGCTCCGATCATACGGAAATCGTCCTGGAAGCCGAAACCGCGCTCGATCTCGTGACGCGGATTCCCGAATGGTTCGATGAGCCGTTCGCCGATTCCTCGCAACTGCCCGCCTACCTCGTTTCGCAGGCCACGCGCCGTCATGTCACAGTCGCGCTCTCCGGCGACGGCGGTGACGAGCTGTTCGGCGGTTATCCGAAATATCGTGCCCTCGCCTCTCTCTGGCGTCGGGCTGGCGCTATACCGCAAGGGCTACGCCGATTGGGCGGGTGTGCCGTGGCCACGACACCTGAACGGCTCTGGCGGCTGATGAGCGGCGATCCACGGATCGGCGAGAAAGCGCGCCGTCTTGCCCATGCGCTGGGCGCCGCCGACAGCGATGCCGCTGCACTGGCTATCGACACGGTTGGCTTTGCCGAACCGCTGGTGCCCGGCGCCAGCCGCACGCTTCAGCCGGCCCGCCCGGCACCGGCCGATCTGCGCGACCTTGTCTCGCGCATGCAGTTCAACGATACGGGCAGCTATCTGCCGGACGACATTCTCACCAAGGTCGATCGCTGCTCGATGGCGGTCTCGCTCGAAGCGCGTGAGCCGCTGCTCGATCATCGCGTGGTCGAATATGTCTGGAGCCTGCCGCCCGCCCTGCGGCGGAGCGGACCTCGGCCGAAGGAGCTGCTGCGTCAGGTGCTAGGCCGCTACGTGCCCGATGCACTGACCGACCGGCCGAAACGCGGATTCTCCGTGCCGCTCGATGCATGGCTGCGCGGACCGCTGAAGCCCTGGGCGGACGATCTGCTCTCGGAGCAATCACTTTCCGCCAGCGGGCTGCTCGACGTCGCGCGCATCCGCCGCCTATGGCGACGTCATCAGGACGACATCGAACGCAATGGAACCGGATTGTGGAACGTGCTGATGCTGCAGGCATGGATGGGACGCTGGATGCACGGATGATGTCTGCTCCTTCCCTCGATGTCCTGCCGGCCATCGCGCTGGTCGCTGCGGCCGCCATCATCGCGGCGATGCTGATCGTGCTGCTGCGCCCGCTGCTGCTGCGTTATGCACTGGCCATTCCCAACCGCCGCTCGTCGCATCGCACGCCTACGCCGCAGGGCGGCGGCATGGCCGTGATCACCGCGACCATTGTTGTCGGCGGCATGGCCGCAATTTGGCTTGGCGTCGTCACACCCTCGTTGTGCGCCCTGCTCGCGCTCGCCGCCGCGCTTGCCGTGCTCGGTGCCGTTGACGACATACGCCCGCTTGGGCCGGCACTGCGACTTGGCCTGCAGGCTCTGGCCCTGTTGATTCTCGCGGTCGCCATACCGGCCGACTGGCAAGCCCTCCCGGCGCTGCCGCTATTTCTCGAGCGCACGCTGTTCCTCGTTGCCGGCCTGTGGTTCGTCAATCTTGTGAATTTCATGGACGGGCTCGACTGGATGACCGTCGCGGAAGTCGTCCCGGTCGCCGGGGCGCTTGCGGCGCTGGGCCTGTCCGGGCTCTATCCGGTTCCGACCATGCTCGTCGCGCTGGCCCTGTTTGGTGCAATGCTCGGCTTCGCGCCGTTCAACCGGCCCGTCGCGCGACTGTTTCTCGGCGATGTCGGCAGCCTGCCGATCGGCCTTGTGCTCGGCACTTTGCTGTACGCGCTTGCAGCTCAGGGGCACTTTGCCGCCGCGCTGATCCTGCCGATGTACTATCTGCTCGACGCGACGATCACGCTGCTGCGCCGTCTGCTGCGCGGCGAGCGTGTCTGGGAGGCGCATCGGCAGCACTTCTACCAGCAGGCAGCCGATGGCGGGATGACGGCGACACAGATCGTCAGCCGTTTATTCCTGCTCAATCTGGTGCTCATAGCCTTGGCCATGGCCGCTATCGCCTATCCGGCGCTCGGCATCGCCTGGGTCCTGTCGGCGGCAGCGATTGTCGGTGCCATCCTATGGCATTTCGCCTCCGTCCCCGCGCGACCGAAGGCAGGCTAACCCCCTGCGGCCCGGCGGCGGTGGCGCAACCACGCGTCCCCCGACATCGTCGCGCTACTCGCTTCCCGTTCGGCGCAGCCAGAGAGCTTTCGAGCAAAGAAAGCACATCAGGTCAAAAACCCGGAGTCTTTCCTCTTCAACGGGACGGACTCCGGGTCGGCCAGAGCCTCGAAACGGGCGACAATCCGGATGGCGCTCTTGCAGATTCGCCGGGGGATCGGGCAGTCGTCCGGGGGCCCGGCGCCTTGCCTCACGACCCGGCACGCGGCAGAGTGCCTGCCATCGCCCTCGTCAGCCTGAGTAATCCCGTCAGCCTGAGTAACAATGGACGCGCAGGACACCCAGCCCCCCGCCACGTCGCCATTGTTCGAGTTGCAGGGAATCTCCAAACAGTTTCCGGGCGTCAAGGCGCTCGACGACGTCTCGTTCGAGATCAGAGCGGGCGAGACCCACATGCTGCTCGGCGAAAACGGGGCCGGCAAATCGACATTGATGAAGATCCTCTGCGGCGCCTACCAGAGCGACGCCGGGACGTTCCTCCACAATGGCCAGCCGGTGGCAATCCATTCGCCGAATGACGCGCGCCGCTTCGGCATTGCCGTGATCTTCCAGGATTTCACCCTGGTTCCCTATCTCGATATCGCGCAGAACATCTTCCTCGGCCGCGAGTTCCCCGGCCGCATCCCCGGCAGCATCGACCGGCGGCGGCTCTACCGCGAGGCGCGTCGGGTGCTCGATACGATCGGCTTCGACATCGACCCACACCGGCCTGTCCATACGCTCGGCGTCGCGCAGCAACAGATGGTGGAGATCGCCAAAGCACTGTCGCAGGACGCCCGCATCCTGGTGATGGACGAGCCGACCGCGGCGCTGTCCGACCGCGAGACCGAACTGCTGTTCGCGATGATCGCGCGGCTGAAGGCGCAAGGCGTTGCCATCATCTATATCTCGCACCGCCTCGCCGAGGTGTTCGCACTCGGCGACCGCATCACCATTCTGCGGGACGGCCGAAAGGTCGCCTCGCTGCTGCCGTCGCAGACTGACGCCGATGGTCTGGTCAAGCTGATGGTCGGCCGCACCGTCGATCATACCTATGCCCGCGACTTCCTGTCGCCGGGCGCGCCGGTACTGCAGGTTCGCGGGCTTGCTGCCGACAACGGCATCGCCGATATCAATATCGACGTGCGCGCCGGGGAGATCGTCGGCCTGTGCGGACTGGTCGGCTCCGGCCGCACCGAGGTGGCGCGCGCCATCTTCGGCGCCGACCGTGTCACCGCCGGCGACATCCGCCTGTTCGGCGAGCCGTTCCGCGGCCTGCCCGAAGAATCGGCGCGGCGCGGCCTGGCGATGATCCCGGAGAACCGCAAGCAGCAGGGCCTCGCGCTCGGCCGTTCGGTGCGCGACAATATGGTCCTCGCTGCGCTGCCGAAGCTGTTTCCGAACGGCCTGTTCTCGCCCGGGCGCACCCGGCAGGTGGCGCAGGCGATGGTTGAGCGGCTGCGGGTGGCGACGCCGAGCCTCAACCGCGCCGTCGGTGTGCTCTCCGGCGGCAACCAGCAGAAAGTGGTGGTGGGCAAATGGCTCGCGGCCGATTCCCGCTTCTTCATCTTCGACGAGCCGACCCGAGGCATCGATGTCGGCGCCAAAGCCGAGATTTTCGCACTGCTCGACCGGCTCGTACATGAGGGGGCGGGCATCCTGATGATCAGTTCAGAGCAGACCGAGATTGTCCATGTTTGCGACCGCGCCTATGTGATGCGCGACGGCCGCATCGCCGGCGAACTGGCACGCCCGGACCTCACCGAGGCCAATATCGTGCGGCTGGGGATGCATCAATGAGCGTGCTCGATCAGGCCGCGCGCCCGCCGGCACGCATCCTCGCAAGGGTGCCCGGCGTCGCCGTCGTGCTTGCCGTGCTGATCCTGGCATTCGGTTTCGCCAGTCCGAACTTCGCCAGTTTCGACAACATCGCCAATATCCTGACGCAATCGACTATCCTCCTGCTGGTGGCCTTGCCGGCAACCCTGATCATCATGACCGAGGGTCTGGATTTGTCGGTCGGTGCGGTCGTCACCTTCGCCGCCATCGTCCTCGCCAGCGTGGCGCTGGCAACCGGATCCGTGCTCGCCGGGCTGTGTGCGGGCTTTGCTGTCGGGCTGGCCTTCGGGCTACTCAACGGCACCCTGATCGCCCATCTCGGCATCCCGCCGTTCATCGCCACGCTCGGCACGCTCGGTGTAGCGCAGGGCCTGTCGCTGGTGGTGACCGACGGGCAAAGCATCGTCGGCATTCCGCGCAGCATCGAACTGCTGTATTCGGCAAGTCTGTTCGGCATTCCGTTGCCGATCGTCATCAGCGCGCTCGCCTATGCGCTGATGCATGTGCTGCTCTATCATACGCGGTTCGGCACCTACATCTTCGCGCTCGGCGGCAACCGCGAGGCGCTGCGCTTTGCCGGCGTCTCCGAGCGCCGCTATCTGATCGCCGTCTACGCACTGGGCGGATTGATGGCGGCACTCGCCGCGCTGTTGATGACGGCGCGGATGAACGCCGCGCATCCGACCGCCGCGACCGGCATGGAGTTCGACGCCATCGCCGCCGTGGCAGTCGGCGGCACCTCGTTCGAGCGCGGCAACGGCTGGCTGTTCGGCACGCTGCTCGGTGTGCTGGCCGTCGGCGTGCTGCGCAACGGTCTCAATTTGCTTGCGGTGCCATCCTCGGTACAGGTCGCCTGTATCGGCGGCCTGGTGATCGCCGCGATGCTGATCGATGCCCTGCGGAGCCGGCCATGAGGAGTCAGTCATGAGCCGGGTGGATACCGAGACCATGCCGCGGCGCCGCTTCGCGCTGCCGCCCGACCTGGCCCAGGCTGCCTACCGGCTGCTCGCCGCAGCAATGATCTGCGTCGTGCTCTCCGTGCTCAGCGACGTGTTCTTTACGGTCAATAACCTGATGAACATCCTGCGGCAGACGGCGCTCCTGTTCCTGCTCGCCTCGGGCCTGACGCTGGTGATCCTCACAGCCGGCCTCGACCTCTCGGTGGGTGCGAATGTCGCCTTGTCGGCCTGCCTTGCGGCCACTGTGATCAAGGCCACCGGCCATGCACCGCTCGGCTTCGCCGCCGGCCTCGCGAGCGGCGCGCTGATCGGTTTTGCCAACGGCATTCTGGTGGCGCTGCTGCGCATCCCCTCCTTCATCGCCACATACGGGATGCTGTGGATTCTCTCCGGCATCACCTATTATTACATGGGCGGCGAAACCATTCATGGCTTCCCGCCCGGCTTCCGCCAGCTTGGCATCGGCTACCTGTTCGGCATTCCGATGCCGGTCTATGTCATGGTGCTGTTCCTGCTGCTCGGAACGTGGTTTGCGCAGCGCACGGTCTGGGGTCAACAGATCTACGCGCTCGGCGCCAATCCCGTGGCGGCACAGTTGTCCGGCGTTCCGATCAAGCGGCGGCTGGTGCTGGTCTATATGGTGAGCGGCGCCATGGCCGGGCTTGCTTCACTCGTCATCCTGGCGCGGATCAACTCAGCGCAAGGCGATATCGGCGAGGATCTGACCCTGCCGGCGATCGCAGCGGTGTTGATCGGCGGCACTTCCCTGTTTGGCGGTTTCGGCACGGTCGCCGGCACCCTGATCGGCGCCCTGATCCTCACCCTGGTGCTCAACGGCATGAACCTGCTGCAGATCAATGCTTCGTGGCAGCCGCTGGTCACCGGCATCATCGTGGTGCTAGCGGTATGGATCGATACACGCACGCGCAAATGGAGCGAATGACAAGGTATGCCGCGCGGCGCAGGACTGCCGACGATCCGGCCGGCAGCCTCAGAGATCAAAAAGGGACACACAAGGAGAGCACGATGAAACATCTGACCACCGGCATGATCCTGGCCGCCGCCGCAGCGATCATCTGGCCGGGTGCCGCTCATGCCGACAACGAGACGATAGCGGTCTTCACCAAAAACCAGACCAACCCCTATTTCCAGGCGGTGCGCGTCGGCGCGGACACCGCCGGCAAGGCGTTGAAGGCGAAGATCATCCAATATGTCCCGACCAAGCCTGACAGCATTCCCGAGCAGCTCTCCCAGGTCGAGGACGTCATCGTCAAGAAGCCGGACGCCGTGGTGTTTATCCCGGTCGACTACAAGGCACTGGTGCCGGCGGTAGAGAAAATCAACGCCGCGAAGATTCCGGTCGTCAACATCACCGACCGTATCGCCGCCGGCAACCTCGTCGCCTATGTCGGTGCCGACGACTACAATATCGGGCTCGAAACCGCGCGCTACCTGCTCAAGACGATGGGTGGCAAGGGCAATGTCATCATCCTCGAAGGCGTCAAGGGTTCGCTGACCAATACCGACCGGGTGCGCGGCTTCACCGATGCGCTCAAGGAGACGCCGAACGTCAAGCTGGTGGCGCAGCAGCCAGCCAATTATCAGCGGCTGCAGGCGCTGCAGGTGATGGAAAACCTGATGCAGTCGCATCCGCAGATCGACGGTGTGCTCGCCGCCAACGACCCGATGGCGGTCGGCGCCATCGAGGCGCTCGACGGCGCCGGACGCAAGGCGATGGTGATCGGCATCAACGGCAGCAAGGAAGCGGTCGAACTGATCAAGGCCGGCCGACTGCTCGCCAGCGGCGACTTCAACGGCTTCATCCAGGGCTGCCTCGGCACCGAGATCGCGGTGCGCCATCTGCGCAAGGAGACGACGCCGAAGGAGATCATCCTCAAACCGGTGGTGATCCAGAAGACGAACTATCAGCCCTATGAGACGCCGGTCGAGCAGCGGCAGTGCCCAACGCTTGCCGAGGTCGCCAAGTAGCACCCAAGTAGCGTCCAAATAACATCACAGTACACGGCGGGAAGCCTTGTCGACTCTCAACACCGATAGCGCGGCGCGGGTTCTTCCCGCGTTGCGCATCATACTCGGCGAGCGGCTGAGCGATGCCGCGGCGGTGCGCGCCGCGCATGCGCAGCAGGAATCCTATCACGCACCGCATCTCCCTGATCTTGTCGCCTTCCCGCGCGACACCGGCGAGGTCGCGGCTATCGTGCGCATCTGCGCCGAGGCGACGCTGCCGATCGTCCCTTACGGCACCGGCACCTCGCTCGAAGGCAATACCAGCGCGCTGCGCGGCGGGGTATGCTTCGACTTCGCGCAGATGAATGCGCTGCTCGCGGTCAACGCCGAGGACCTCGACTGCCAAGTGCAGCCCGGCATCACCCGCAAACAGCTCAATGCACAACTGCGCGACACTGGCTTGTTCTTCCCGATCGATCCCGGTGCCGATGCCTCGATCGGCGGCATGACCTCGACGCGTGCGTCGGGTACGATGGCGGTCCGCTACGGCACCATGCGCGACAATGTCCGCGCAATGGAAGTCGTGCTCGCCGACGGACGGACCATCCGCACCGGCACCCGCGCGCCCAAATCCGCCGCCGGCTACGACCTGACGCGGCTGTTCGTCGGCGCCGAAGGCACGCTCGGCATCATCACCGAGATCACCCTCAAGCTGCATCCGGTGCCGGAAGCAATCTCCGCCGCGGTGTGCCCCTTCCCTACGCTCGAAGCCGCTGTCGCCACGGCTATCGCGGTGATCCAGGCAGGCATCCCGGTAGCGCGGCTCGAACTGCTCGACGAGGTGATGATCCGTGGCGTCAACGCCCACGCGCGGCTCGGCGTACCGGAGCAACCGACGTTGTTTCTGGAATTTCACGGCACGCCAGCCGGAGTCGCCGAACAGGCTGCCAGCGCGGAAGCGATCGCAAGCGACAACGGCGCCGCCGCTTTCCAATGGGCCAGCAAGCCGGAAGAACGCAACCGGATATGGGGCGCGCGCGACAACACGCTCTATGCCGGGCTTGGCCTGCGCCCCGGCAGCCGTGCGATGATCACCGATGTCTGCGTGCCGGTATCACGGCTTGCCGAATGCCTGATCGAGACCAAGCAGGATATCGCCCAGTCAGGATTGATCGCGCCGATCGTCGGCCATGTCGGCGACGGTAATTTCCACACGCTCATTCTCGTCGACCCGCAATCGCTCGACGAGATCGCGCGCGCCGAAGCGTTACATCAGCGCATGGTGATGCGCGCGCTGGCGCTCAACGGCACCTGCACTGGCGAACACGGCATCGGCGAAGGCAAGATCACGTTTCTGGAGAAGGAGCTCGGCGATGCCGTCGATCTGATGCGCATGATCAAACGCGCGTTCGATCCGGGCGACATCCTCAATCCCGGCAAGATCTTCCGACTCTGAACGCGGGACAGAGACCGACGGATCCTCGCTGACGGACCAGCGGCGGCCCGTCAGCCTCCGAACCCGGATCTCAGATTATCCCCAGTTGCGCCTATTTCGTGCTGATTCCCCGAGCCTTCACGACATTGCGCCACTTTTCGTATTCCTGTTTGAAATAGGCCGGGTAGTCTTCCGGCTTACCGGCGATGATGATCGCCCCCTGCTTGCGCAGAGCAGCAGACACCTCTGACGATTTCAGCGAGGCGATCAGGGCCGTGCTCAGTTTCTGGACGATCGCATCCGGGGTTCCTGCCGGCGCGAACAAGGCAACGTCCGTCGACGACTGAAAGCCGGGAACTCCCGCTTCCGCAAGAGTCGGCACATCCGGCAGGATGGGCAGCCGCTCATCTGTACTGACGCCGAGAATTCTCAAGCCGCCAGCCTCGACCTGCGGCAAGCCGATGATGATGTCGACAAATCCCACGCTAACCTCGCCAGCCAGCATGGCCTGCATGGCCGGCCCGCCGCCGCGATAGGGTACGTGCACCATCCGGAAGTCCGCCAGCGACATCAGCAGTTCCGCTGCAAGGTGACTGGAGCTGCCAGGCCCAGACGATTGGTACAACACGCCATCGGGCTGGCGAGCCCGCACATAAGCCAGAAATTCCTTCATGGTTTTCACGGGCAGCGAGGGGTGGCAGCAGAACATCTGCGCACTGCGCGCGACCAGCCCAACGCCGATGAACGACTTCTCCGGATCAAACGGCAGCTTCTCCAGAAGATGCGGCGACATGGCGTAGCTGCTGTTGGTCCCGAGCAGCAGCGTGTAGCCATCCGGCTTGGCCTGCGACGCGACGCCATGCCCCAATGTCCCGGCGGCGCCGGGACGGTTGTCGATGACGACCGACTGGCCGAGTTCGATCGACAGGCGCTGCGAAATGATCCGGGCCGTCACGTCGGTGATTCCGCCGGCCGGCCACGGAACGATCAACCGGACATAGCGATCCGGATAGTTGTCCCCGCTCGCATGTCCGGTTCTCAACAGCGTTAGAGAAAGACCGGAAGCAACGCCGCCTGACAGCAGCGACCGACGAGAGAACTGCATGGAAAACCTCCCCTTTGTTGTAGCTTAGTTCGGCTGATCAAGCGCTTTTCTGGAATCGGCCGGCAGATCGATGATCAGGTTGAGAAACTGGTCGACACGCACTTGCGCGCCGGGGCCGATGCAGCAAGTCGACTCGCGCTCCTCGACCAGCGCCGGCCCCTCGAACGAATCGCCGGGCGAAAGCGCATAGCGGTCGTAGACATCGCATGGCATGAGCCCGGCGCTGTCGAACAATACGTCCCGCTGCCCCCGATGCGCGCCCTGCTCCGACGTACTTTTCCGCCAGCTATCGGGCGAGATGCGAATTTCCTGGCCCGGCGCCGAGCAGGCAAGCCGCCAGCTCATCGCCTCGATCGGGGCTCCTTCCATCGCCCGCTCGAAACGCTTGCGGTAGCTGGCGAAGAAACTCTCACGGATGGCCAGCAGATCGCCCGCACCAAGATTGACGGATGGCAGCGGAACCGTGACCTCAAATCCCTGTCCGACATGCCGCATATCCGCGTTTGCCTTCAGCACGACATCTTCCGGCCTGGCACCCGCATCGGTCAGCAGTCGCATCCCCTCTTCGGCCATCGCGGCAAACAGGCTGTTGACGTGATCCCAATCGATTGCTTCGAGACGGCTGACATAGCTGCGCACCATGTCCGTCGCCGGTGGCGCCACCAGAAATCCGAGGGCGGATGCTACGCCCGCACCGAGCGGAACCACCAGCCGCTTCATCTTCAGCAGCCTTGCGAGATTATAGGCATGCACCGGCCCGGCGCCGCCGAATGCCACCATCGTGTAGCGTCGCGGGTCTCGCCCCTTTTCCGCGAGATGCATGCGGGTTGCCGCCGCCATCGTCTCGTCGACGATACGCTGAACGCCAAGTGCCGTATCCATCGGATCGAGTCTCAGCGCACGCGCTACCCCCTTGTCGAAAGCGGCGACAACGCCGTCTCGATCGAGATCCATCTCGCCGCCGAGGAAATAGTCCGGATTGAGACGCCCCAATACGAGATCCGCGTCGGTGACTGTCGGCTCGGTGCCGCCGCGCCCGTAGCAGACGGGTCCCGGCTTCGAGCCCGCACTGCGCGGCCCCACCTTCATCAGGTCGGAGGATGGATCGATGCGGGCGATCGAGCCGCCGCCGGCACCGATCTCGATCATATCCACCACCGAGACCTTCAACGGCAGGCCCGATCCTTTGACAAAGCGCTGCACGCGCCCTGCCTCGAAGTCGAAGCTGTGATCCGGCTTCCCGTTCTCGACAAGACACATTTTTGCGGTCGTCCCGCCCATGTCGAACGAGACGACGCTGTCGAGCTCCGTCGATCGCGCGACGAACGAGGCCGCCATCGCGCCGGCGGCAGGCCCGGATTCGATGAGCCGGATAGGAAAATCCTTGGCCTCCTGCACCGAGGCGATACCTCCGCCGGAAAGCATGACGTACAGCCGGCCGGAAAACCCGATCTCGACGAACCTTTGTTCCAGCCGGTTGAGATAGCGCCGCATCAACGGCTGCACATAGGCGTTCGCGCATGCGGTGCTCGTGCGTTCGAATTCACGAATTTCCGATGCGACCTGCGACGATAGCGTGACCGGCAGATCCGGAAACGCCTCACGAATGATTTCTCCGGCCCGCAACTCATGTTGCGGATTCCGGTAGGAGTGCAGGAATGAAACAGCAATCGCCTGCACGCCGTCATGCTCGACAAGTTCACGAACCGTCGCAAGCAGACGGGTCTCATCAAGCGGCACCAGCACCTCGCCGGCGGAATCGAGACGTTCAGTGACTTCGCGACGACGATGCCGCGGCACCAGCGCGGTCGGCATCTCCAGGAACAGATCATAGAGATCGTAGCGTGTCTCGCGGCCGACTTCGATCACGTCACGAAATCCGGACGTCGTCAGCAGGCCGACGGTCGCACCAGTCCGCTCGATCACCGTATTGGTGACGAGCGTCGTTCCGTGAACGACACTATGCAAATCGGCCGGCGTGAGATTGACCTCCTGAAGGATACGCGTGATGCCGTTAACGATCGCCTCGCTCGGGTCGTCAGGGGTCGTCAGCAGCTTTCCGGTATGGACCAGCTGACGGGCCGCATCATGCAGCACCAGATCCGTGAACGTGCCGCCGACGTCGACACCGATGCGGGTCGTGGGTTGCTTGTTCATTTCTCGTTCTTCTCCCAACCATAGAACCGACGCGCAGCATCGAGCGTGATGTAACCTTCCTTCAGATCGCGGGCGACCGCATCGCGATCACGCTCACGTGGCGGTCCATATCCGCCGCCGCCGGGATAAATCATGGTCAGCTTTTCGCCCGGCTGAATCGTGGAGCGCGACTTCGGATGCGGGCACGTTCCGTCGGACAGTCGAATTACCGCTGCCGCGCCAGGCATGCCGCCAAGGATGCCGACGGCGGGATGGTCACGGCGATCCGACAGCAGCGACAACGCCACTGGTTCCTTCGTCCGCACCTCGATTTCCGCAATCTGGCCAAGGCCGCCGCGGAACCGGCCGGGCCCACCCGAATCCGGTAGCAACTGCTTGTTCCACACGATCAGCGGCGACACGCTCTCGAATGCTTCGATGCTCCCAGCGCCGAGATTGGTGGGGAACGACGTTGTCGCCAAGCCATCGCGATGCGGCGAGGCGCCCATGCCGCCGGTCGCAAACAGTACCTGGCTGAAGCGGTCGCCGTGTGCGTTCTGCCCACTGAACAAGGCGCGCATCGACGGCGCACCACCGCATTCAGCGATCACTTGCTGAGGAATGACGTCTGCGAGCGCCTTGTAGATAACCCCAGCCAGCAAGTGGCCGGTGAGCTGTCTCGCGCCAACCGGCGCCGGATAACGAGGATTGAGAATGCTGCCATCTGGCGCCGAGACACCGATCGCCTGATAGGTGCCCTCGTTGCGCGGCGTGAACGGATCGAGCGCGCATTTGATCGGGTAGCAGGAATAGGCGTGTGTATAGTTGAAGACGCAGTTGATACCGCGCGAAATCTGCGGCGAAGTCCCCTCATAATCGATGTGCAGTTGGTCACCCTTGATCGTGACGGCACAGGCGATGCGGGTGATATCCTCGTCGAATCCATCATAGTCCAGACTTGCCCGGTAAACGCCATCCGGCACGGCGGAAATAGCCCGGCGCATCGCCATATCCGCGCGCGCGTGGATCGCGCTGGCGATCGACTGAAGATCGTCGAGTTCCGTATCGATCAGGAATTCCTCGAGGCGGCGCGTCGAGACCTGGTTAGCCGTAACCTGCGCCATGTAGTCGCCCAGCACCTGCTGCGGCACGCGCACGTTCGACATCAGGATATCGACCAGATCCTCGTTGCGCTTTCCTTCTCTGAGGAAATGCATCGGCGGGATCCGCACCCCCTCCTCGAACACCTCGCGGCAATCCGCCGACCACAGCGCGCCGCCGATATCCGGAGAATGAGCAATCGAACCCGCGAAGCCCACCAGCCGGCCGCGATGGAAGACCGGACTGACAAATGTAAAATCCGGCAGATGCCCGGTCGCCAGCCAGGGATCGTTGGTGACGACGCAGTCACCCGGCTTCCAAGTCTCCGCCGGAAAACGCTTCAGGAACTCCTTGGTGGTGCGTGGCAGAATGCAGGAGAACGACGCGATGCCTCCGGTATTCTCGGAAATCGAGTTGCCGTAACGATCCATCAGCACCGTCGCGTAATCGTTCGATTCGCGAACGATGGTCGAGAATGCGGTGCGCACCAGGCCGGTGGCTGCTTCGTCCGCGATCGATGTCAGACGTCCCCAGAAGATTTCGAGCGTAACGGGATCGAACTCATCGAGCGTCGGCTCCAGGCGGATAGCGGCAGCGCTTTTCATTTTCATATTCCGTATTGGGCAACGCCAAAACGGTAGAAAAGCACTATCAATGCGTCCAATATTATTTCTATTATGATTGATATCTTTTATATATCAATCATGGAGCTCCGCCACCTTCGCTACTTCATCGCCCTCGCCGAGGAGCTGCACTTCAACCGTGCAGCAGAGCGCCTGGGCATGTCGCAGCCGCCGCTCAGCCTGCAGATCAAGGCGCTGGAGGAAGAGCTGAAGGTTCAGCTCTTCGAGCGCACCAACCGGCGCGTCAATCTTACCCGTGCCGGCGTCGCATTTCTCGACGAGGCACGCGCCACCCTTGCGCGGGCCGAGCGCGCCGCCTCCGTCGCCAAGCGGACCCAACGTGGTGAGATCGGCGAGATTCGCGTCGGCTTCACGCCGTCGGCGCCGCTCGTGCCGCCGTTCATGCACACCGTGCTTGAATTCCGCCGGACCTTTCCAGATGTCCGGGTGGTGCTCGACGAGCACACGACGGCCGAGCAGATCAGCGCGCTCATGGACGGCCATCACGATATTGGCTTCATCCGGGGCCCGAACCGCCCCGATCTCCACCACACGCTCGATATGATCGAATTCTACAACGAGCCGCTTGCCGTCATCCTTCCAGCTCATCACCCCCTGGCCGGGCAGCGGCACAACCGTCCGCTCGAAATACAGGAATTGCGGTCGGAGCCATTCGTGCTGTTTCCGCAACGCGGCGGAACCAGCGTCTACGATCAGGTGGTGGGTTTGTGCCGCAAAGCCGGCTTTGAGCCTCTGGTTCGTCAGGAGGCACGCGCCAACTTCACGATCCTGGGACTGGTCGCCGCCGGAATCGGCGTATCGATCTTGCCCTCATGCCTGGAAAAAGTCGGCGTCGAAAATCTGGTTTTCCGCACGCTCGGGGGCGCCGGCGCACAGACATCGATCTGGCTGGTGCATCGGAAAGACAATGATGCACCAGCCAAGCAGGCTTTCATCGCGCAGGCGACGAAGAACCGCGTCGTCCCCACCAAACGGACAAGCCGACGGAAACCGTAGCAACTGCCTCGCGCCGCAACGCAATCAACGCGGCAGACCAACCCGGCTGATCCGCGCCAGCGCTTCATCGAGATCGGCGTCCGCCAAGGTCACAGACAACCGCAGATGCCCCGCGCCAGCCGGCCCGAAGGAGGAGCCGGGCAGCACAGCGACGTCGACGGTCTCCAGCCAGTGCCGCGCGACTTCGGTATCGGGCGCGTCGACCGAGGGAAACAGATAGAACGTCGCGTCCGGAAGGACGCAGGACACACCGTCGATCGCGTTCAGCCGCGCGGCAGCGTGCTCCTGCCGGCGACGGAACATCCGGCGCAGCGGCGGCACCACCTCATCATAGAGCGCCAGCGCCGCGACCCCCGCGGCCTGAACGAAGCCGGGAACGCAATAGATCGAGTGCTGGATGAACTTGATGACGGATTTCGACGTATCCGGCGGCAGTGCGAGATAACCCAGTCGCCATCCGGTCATGCCGAATGTTTTCGACATGCTGTCGACCACGATGGTGCGCTCGCGCGCGCCGTCGAGGCTTTGCATGTAAGGAAACGTCCCGACATGCATCAGATCAGCATAGACTTGATCGAAGATGATCCAGAAGCCGTGCTTGCTGGCCAGCCTCGCAACCAGTTCGAGTTCATCGCGCGACAACACCCGGCCGCTCGGATTGACCGGCGAATTGAGGATGATGGCCTTAGTGCGAGACGTGATGGCACGCTCCAGCGCTTCGCCATCGATTCCCTCAAGCATGGCGAGCGGAACCGGGGTCCCGCCGCACATCCGCACGCAGGGGTTATAGCTGACCCAGCCGGGCGCCGGCACCAGCACCTCGTCGCCAGCCTCTACCAATGCCATCAATGAGGTCAGAAGCGCGAATTTTCCGCCGGGCGTAACGATGATGTCCGCCGGATCGTAAGACGCTCCCGACAGTCTGGCTTCACGCGCTACAATCGCCGCACGCAACTCCGGCGATCCCGCCACCGGTCCGTAATGTGTATCGCCGGCGCGCATCGCGGCCTCGGCCGCCTCGATAATCCGCGGATCGGTGGCGATGTTGGGGTCGCCGCTCGACAAGCCATAGATCTTGCGTCCTGTCGCACGCGCAGCCCGCACGCGTTCGGTCATTTCCACAGTTGCGGAAGGCTTTAGAGATGTAACACGCCCGGCCAGTTGAAGTTTGGTCATGATCTCGGTTTCGACTTTCGCTGAGAAGGGGTCGTTTTGGCGCCCCCGGTTTTGGAGCGGTGCCGGGACGCGGCGGGCGCACGCAACGCGGCGGCCGCAAACGCGATCAATTCGCGCAACGCGCTCTCGGAATCGGATGGATCGCAAGCGCCACGCGAAAGCACCTGGATGCGCCCCGGATTGGCGAGCGTGTAATATTGCGAGCCAAGCAGAAAATGGAAACGCCAGTAGATGTCCTCTGGAGAGAGGTGACCCAGCAGCGTTTCCAGGATTGCGATAAACCGCTCGCTGGCGGCGTTGAAATGGGTGGCGACGAGTTTCTGCGACAGCTCGGCACGCTCGTGCGCAACGGCCGCACGCAGGCGCATGAAGCGTCGTGCCCGCTCGTCTCCTTCCGGTATCGTCAGAGCCGGACGGAAATAGGCTTCCAGCACCGCTTCAAGCGAGGGTGCGCGTTTTCCCTCCGTACAAGCCTGCAGCAATCGCGCGCGCGCCTCGATGATCGGCGCCGACCGCACTTCGAAGATACGTTCGAGCAACGCGTCCTTGGATCCGAAGTGATAGTGCGCCGCGGCGATATTGGCATCGCAGGCGCGCAGGACCGAGCGCAGCGACACTGCATGGTAGCCGTGTTCGGCAAACATCTTTTCCGCGACTTCCAGAATGCGGTCGGGCGTGCTCACGGACCAATCACTCGTTTCAATCAAGTGATTGATAGCCCGGCGTCCGGGGTTCCCGCAAGCCTCTTCTGTCAAACCCCTCGACTCGGGACAGGCAGGTCGAGCACCAACTGTCGGCACGTCGCGACGGGGCTCACGCGACGCCGGCCTTGGTGCCAGCCTTATATGGAGAACAGTATTTTTCGTGTGGCGGTATCTTTGCCCGGTGCCGAAGCTTCGACGCAACAATCACTCCGCGGCCGTCGGCGCCCCGATCGCTTCCTCTACCGCCGCGATCACCCGCTCCGCCGGTAATTCGTCGAGACAGGCGCTGTAGCTGTCGAGCCGGCGCTCGCAGCCTTCGAGCTGGCACGGCGTGCAGGGAAAGGCGTTCTGCACAAGCCAGACGTTGCCGCGACGCTGCACGTCGGCGGTATCGCGCCATGGTTCGGACAAACCCTGCGCCGGCCACGGCCCCCACAGCCGCGGATCGGTCGGGCCAAACAACGCCACCGTCGGGCAGCCAGAGGCAGCGGCGAGATGCGTTACCGACGTATCCGGCCCAACATAGACGCGCGACCGCACCAATAGACCGGCAAGCGCAGGCCACGAAAGCCGTCCGTCGAGACGATGGACCGTCGCGCCCGCTCCCCGCCAGACCTCGTCAAGATAGGCTTTTTCAGGCGTTCCCGGGCCGCCGGTGGCAACGACGGTCAATCCACGCGCCACCAGCGCTCCAGCAAGCGCCCGCCACCCCTCCACGGTCCATTGTTTGTAACGGAAGAACGGCGCTGCATGGATCACAGCATAGTCGCCATCGATCCCATCGACGGGAACGGCCGCGGCCGGCGTCACCACCTGCGGCACCCGCGCGATGCCTAGCGCATCGGCAAAACGCAGCATCTCCTCGACACGATGAATGCCGGGCACGTAGAGGACGTTGCGGTCGAGCAGCCGACGCTTGAACCGCCCTTTAGCCGTATCCTCGATCAGCGCCACCCGCGTCGTTCCGGCGACTGCCGCGAAGAATGACGGCCGGTCGCCTGCCTGCGTCGAGACAGCGAGCGCATAACGCCGCCACAGCCGGCAGGCCAGAGCCAGACTTTGCGCGGCAGTCGGCCTCGGCGGCATGACAATAACCCGGTCGATATCCGGGTTGCCATCGAGGATGGCGGCAGTGTCAGCAAAGACCAGAACATCGATAGCCGCATCCGGCCAGGCACGCCGCATGCTGCGGATCAGCGGCGTCGTCAGCAGCACGTCACCCAGCCGGCGCAGGGCGACGACGAGAATGCGCGCGCCCGCAGGCAGGTGCAACGGCGTCATCGCGGCGGAGCCCCGGAAGATGCCGCGGACCATGTGCCGGCTTGCCGCAACAAAGCGCCTCCGGCGATGCCGACGCCGAATACATAGGTCCAGCCCTGGGTGAAGTCGAAAAGATGCGTATTGAACAACGAGCCGACGATGTTCTGCACGACGACCACCAGACCGACCCAGGCGACGAGCCCCGCTCCGCGAAACAGCAGGAGATGCGCGAGCCACATCGCCCACAGCACGAGCGCGCCGGCAATGCCAAGCTGCATCGCGACGGTCAGTGTCTGCTGATGCGGATTGGGCGTCACCGTTGCGTAGTCGCCGGTCTGGCCAACGATTTCCTTGCGCATCTCGGCGGGGATCGAGCCGGTGCCGTGCCCCAGGAGCGGCGCACGGGCAATGCTCGACACTGCCTTGCGCCAGAATTCCAGCCGCTCGCCGGATGACGTCAGCGCCCGCTGCGACTGATAGGTTTCGATCTCGGTCCAGATCGCCGTCGTGCGTTTCTGCAGATAGGGAGAAGCCATCCACAACGCGGCACCGAGAACGCCAGCCACCACCAGCAGCGCGGCAATGCCCCGCAGGCGGAAGCATTTGAAGCCAAGGATGACAAGCAGCACACCGGCGATCACCAGCGCCGTACGGCCGGTCGCCGAGAACACGATATCGTTGAGAAAGGCGAGCGCCAGCAGTGCCAATGCGGCGGCCTTGCCTTTCGCTCCAGCCCGCCAGCGCGCGATACCGATATAAAGCAGGATGAAAATGCAGGCGACGAATTCGCCGCTCTGCGTTGCCTGATTCTTGAACGGCGTCGGAAATGTCTGCGCGTCGCGCCAGTACAGCGATGGCAGCAGCGAAAATAATGTCGACAACACCAGCACGGCGACGCACGCACCAAGATAGGCGTAGAGCGCCCACAAGGCGCGCGGCGACCGATAAAACTGCGCGAACAGCAGCGGGATTGCCGCCAGCTTGAGAAACGATTCAAAGCCCTGCCAGCGTTCGACAGCACTGGTTTCTGCCCAGGCCATGCCGATCGCCCCGAACAGCAGCAACAGCACCGGCAATGCCGCCGCCGGCGTTTTCAGGTGCTCGCGCAACGCCGTGTAATCAAGCACCGGCAGCAACGCCAGCAGCCATGCCGCCGTCAGAACGGCCGTCAGCGATGTGGAGATCGGCAAAGAAGCAACGACTGCCACCGCGAGGCTGTCGGCAACCAGCATCATACGGTCGTAACGCGCACCCTGTGCTCTCGTCGTCATCGCCGGGCCTGCCATCCACCCTCCGTTCGCAAGGCGGAAAGTCCGACATGCGCGCGGATGTCGCCAGCGTCGAGCGCAAAGCGCAACTTGCGTTCGTTCTCCGGCAGCGCCCCGCGATCCGCTTCCGGATGATGCAGATGCAGCACCGCCGTGGCGAACATGCCGTCCTTGCGTCGCACACCAGCGCGCAGCAGGCGCACGACCAGATCGGAATCTTCCTTCCCCCATCCGGTATAGGCAGCGTCGAAGCCATCGACATATTCAAGATCGGCGCGCCAGACCGCGAAGTTGCAGGAGCGCACGCCTTCCCAACGCCGCTCGCGCAGATGGCGCAGCCGGCCCAGCGGCAGTTTCAGCAGCGCCGCAATCCTGTTGACATCGCCCGCAAGCCGCAGCCGCAGCCAGCGAACGAAGCGCCAGGTCTCCGGGGTCTGCTGTTCGCGCAGCACCGGTTCGGTGAGCTGTTGCGACAGCAGAACCCGGTTCCCCGCGACGAAGCAGCCGGCCTCGGCCAGCGCCCGATGGGTCGCAACAAAATCCGGCCGTGGAATGCAGTCACCATCGAGAAACACGCAGTAGGCGCCTCGCGACTGCAGGATCGCGCGATTGCGGATTTCGGCCGCACGGAACCCACGATCCTCGTGCCAGACATGCTCCAGCCGCCGGCCGATCCGGGCTTTCCAGACGTCGACCAGCCGCGCTGTTTCCTCCCGCGAACCGTCGTCCGCGACGATGACCTCAAAATCCGCGTCGCTCTGCCGCGACAGGGCGCGCAACACGGCCGCCAATGCGTCCTCGCGGTTGTAGGTCGTCACCACGATGGAAATCAGATCAGCCACCTTCGCTTCATTCCCCAGCCGGGCCACCCGAAACTGCCATCCGAGCCCGTCGTCCAGGCTCGTCATCCGAACCTGCCATCCATATGCCTGCCGGAAGGGCGGGCGAAATGCGCCGTTGCATTTATCCGAGTTTACCGGCACCGACAAATGCCTGGAGAGCTCGTTTACGCCCCGATATAGCTTCCGCCCAGCCCTTTACCGGGCTCCTTGCTGCGCCCTTTTTCCCGAGCCGGTCGACCTATGCCAGACGCAACACCACCCACCTGCCCGTTCCATACGACGACGTCGGTGGGAACACCAACCATCACCGCCTACGTCATCGCCTATAACGAAGCGGAGAAAATCGAGGCTGCGGTGTCCAGCGTGCTGTGGGCGGACGAGATCGTCGTGATCGACTCAGGCAGCACCGACGGCACCGCCGAACGCGCGACCGCGCTTGGCGCCCGGATCGTGCAAGTACCCTTCAAGGGCTTCGGCGACCTGCGCAACCAGGCAACCGCTGCCTGCCGGGGCGACTGGATCTTCAGCCTCGATTCCGACGAGCGCTGCACCGCGGAAGTGCGCGACGAAATCCTGTCGTTGATCGCGTCAAACCCGCCGCACGATGTCTACCGCGTGCCGCGCCGCAGCTACATGATGGGCCGCTGGATCAAAGGCTCCGGCTGGTATCCGAATTTCCGCCAGCCGCAGCTCTTCCGTCGAGGCGCGATGCGCTACACGCTGGAACCGGTGCACGAAGGCTTCGAGAATCTCAGCAACAAGCCGCTCGGCGTGCTGAAGAATGCGATCTGGCAATTCCCCTTCCGCAATCTGGAAGAGGTCATCAACAAGATGAACCGCTACTCGACGCTCGGCGTACCGAAAATCGCACACAAGCGCGTGTCGATGGCGAGCGCCTTCGGGCACGGCTTGTGGTCGTTCCTCAAGCACTACATCGTCAAACGCGGCTTCCTCGACGGCTGGGCAGGTTTCGTCATCGCCCTGGGGAATTTCGAGGGTACCTTCTACCGCTACGCCAAGCGCTATGAAGAAACCCAGAAGTGGGCGCCGCCACCGAGCCAGGCGCTGCGCCGTCCGTCGCAAGGCGATTGACGGCGGCAACGAGGTCTGTGGACGGACAATCCGGCATCGCCTATGAATTGCGCCATGAACAAGGCCATGACAGCCGCATTGCTACAGGACAAAAGCAAGGAAGTCGCGTTCTTCGACGGCCATGCCGAAGGCGACACCTACGACGTGTTCACGCCGGAGAGCAACAAACGGCTGATCGACACGATCGTCCGCCATGGCGGATTCGTCCCGGGCGCCAAAATCGCCGATCTCGGTTGCGGCTCCGGCGTCTTCACCGATCTGCTGCAGCAGCGCGGCTTCCGCTGCACCGGTCTGGACCTCAGCCCGAAACTCGTCGCACTCGGCAGGCAGAAATATCCGGCCGTCGAATTCCTCGAAGGTGATGTCGAGCATCTGCCGTTTGCGGACGGCAGTTTCGACGGCGTCCTGCTCAGCGGGCTCGTCCATCATCTGCCCGATCCGCGGCGCTGCGCCGCCGAGGCGTTCCGGGTATTGCGGCCGGGCGGGTCTTTCGTCGCGTTCGATCCGAACCGGCTCAACCCGTTCATGTATCTCTACCGGGACCGTTCGTCGCCGTTCTACAGTTCCGTCGGCGTGACCGAGAACGAGCGACCGGTCATCGCCAAGCAGATCGCGCAGACTTTTGCTGACGCCGGCTTCACTGTCGGCACCGATTATCTGTCGAGCCTGCACTACCGCTACATCGCGTCCGGACGCATGCGCTTTCTGCTGCCGCTCTACAACAAGCTCGACGACCTGCTGTTCGCGCCGGGCATGATGCGCCCGTTCCGCTCCTTCGTCATCACCTACGGCCGCAAGCCGTGAGGCGCAGCCTGCACGTCGCCGCGGATTGCCAATGACCCCCGTGCTCGACATCGTCATTCCCGTCTATAACGAAGGCGGCAATATCCTCACCGTGCTCGGCAAGCTCGCTGGCGCGGTGAAAACGCCGGCGCGCGTGCTCATCTGTTACGATCGCGAGGACGACGACACACTGCCGGCGGTGCGCGACAATCCGCACGCCTATCGCGGCCTGCCGGTCGAATTCGTCCGCAATCCCGCCCGCGGCGCGCACGCCGCCATCATGTCCGGCTTCGCCGCCGGAACCTCTCCCTACGTCGTGGTCTATCCGGCCGACGACGACTTCAACGCCGATCTGCTCGACCGCATGGTGACGCTCGCAGCGCAGGGTCACGACATCGTCTGTGCCTCGCGCTTCATGCCCGGCGGCACCATGCAGGGCTGTCCGTGGCTGAAGGCCACGCTGGTGCGCACCGCCGCCTTCACGATGCACCATCTCGCCCGCATGCCGACGCGCGATCCGACCAGCGGCTTCCGGCTGTTCTCCCGCCGGCTTCTCGACACGGTGAAGATCGAATCCACCGAAGGCTTCTGCTACAGCATCGAGCTGCTGGTAAAAGCGCATCGCCTGCGCTGGCGCGTCGCGGAAGTGCCGGCGCTGTGGTTCGAGCGCAAACACGGCACCAGCCGCTTCCGCGTGCTCAAATGGCTGCCTGCCTATCTGCGCTGGTATCGCTACGGCTTCGCCACGACATTCCTGCGCCGGCCGCCGTCCACTGTCGTGCTGAACGCACCGCAGGCCGCACGGTGATCCGCATCGGCATGATCGGCAGCAATTTCGGCCTCGCAGTCCATCTGCCGGCGCTGCGGAGCGATCCGCGTGCCAATGTCGTGGCTCTCGCCGGCCGCGACGCCACACGCACCGCCGACCGCGCGAAGCAGGCCGGCATCGCCGAGGCCTTCGGCGACTGGCGCAGGATGCTCGACAACATACCGCTCGACGCGGTGACGATCGCCGTGCCACCCGATCAGCAGGCTGCGATCGCCATTGCCGCCCTGCAGCGTGGGCTCGCGGTATTTGCCGAGAAGCCCATGGCCGCCTCGCTTGCCGATGCGGAAGCGATGGTGCGCCAGGCCGGCGACATTCCGACCATGCTCGATTTCGAGTTCACCGAAATGCCGGCATGGCGCTCCGCGAAGGCGCTGGTCGATGCCGGCGCACTCGGCCGGTTGCGCTCCGTCGCGGTCAACTGGAGCGTCGAGAATCAGGCGACCCGCCTGCGTCTGCGACACTGGAAGACCGACGGTGCCTCCGGCGGCGGCGCGCTCGGCAATTTCGTCAGCCACAGCGTCCAATATCTCGAATGGCTCGCGGGACCGATCGCCGGCCTTTCGGCCCATATCGGCTGCCTGCCGGATGCCCCCGATCTGGAAACCGGCGTCTCGGCCAGCCTCGCCTTCGCCAGCGGCGCATCGGGCAGTCTGGCGATGACCTGCGCCGCCTTTCTCGGCTCCGGACACCGCATCGAGATCTATGGCGAAGAGGGTACGCTCGTTCTTGCCAATCCGACCCGCGACTATATGCGCGGTTTCACGCTGCGGCATGCCCGCCGCCCGGCCGAAGCGCTGGAGATGGTCACGGTGAACGACGATCCGACCGACGCCGCTCATGACGACAGCCGCATCGCCCCGACGGCGCGCCTGATGCGACGCTTCCTCGATTCAATCGAGCAGCGTCGCCCGGCCGAGCCCGGTTTCAACGCCGGCCTGCGCACGCAGGTGTTGCTCGAGGCAATCCGCCGCTCGCATGCCGAGGGCCGCTGGATCGCGACCGGCCCGTCGTCAACGACGCCCTGATCTCAGCGCCCGCAAGCCGTTGCGCAGCTTGCGGAACGGCAGCGCCAGATAATATTTGCGGATGATCTCCCAGAGGTCTTCACGCGCACGGCGCTGCGGTGCGTCGGCAGGCACATACCAGCCATTGTTCTCGAAGCGCCGGATCAACCGATAGCCCATCGCCTGCAACGCGCGATGCTTGGCAAGGTTTTCCACATGATCCTCCAGCAGGATCAACCGTGGCCGCCAGTGCGCCGCGTCGAAGCCGCGCAATACCTCGATCTCGTGTCCTTCGACATCGATCGAAAGAAAATCAAATCCCGGCCGCACCGCGCTTTCAGCAAGAATGCTGTCGAGCGTGCGGATCGGCACGTCGATGGTCCGCTCCGGCATGGCGCCCGGCGCCATCCGCAAGCGCTCGAGCGAGGATAGCGGCCCCGCGACATGCAGGGTCAGCGCCTTGCCGGCATTTTCGGGGCCGGAACAGGCCACCGCAAAAACCATGGCCGTGCGGTTCGCCCGCAGCGCCTCGGCCAGATCCGGCTGCGGCTCGATCAGGATGCCGGTCCAGCCGGCCTGCTCCAGATGAAAAGTCTGCGAGCGTGCATGCGGGTCGTTCGCGCCGACTTCGACGAAGAAGCCCGGTGCAGCGCCAAAGAACGACCGCACAAGATTTTGCTCATGATCGGGGGGAAAGCCGCCGCGTGCCACCGGATACCGTCTCCCGCCTCAGCGCGGCTTTGCAGCGCGGGTGCGCTCGACGATACGGGTCGTCGACTGCCCCGGGATCAGTTCGATCAGCACCACCTGCCCGCCATGCGCTTCGACGATATCGCGTCCGACCACGTCCTCGACACGATAGTCCGCACCCTTCACCAGCACCGTCGGGCGGACATGCTCGATCAGCGTCAGCGGCGTATCCTCGTCGAAGACGACGACAAGATCGACAGCCTCCAGCGCCGCCAGAACCTCGGCGCGGGCCTGCGCATCCTGCACCGGACGTCCCTCGCCTTTCAGCCGTGTCACCGATGCGTCGCTGTTGAGACCGACCACCAGCCGGTCGCAAGTGGCGCGCGCGCCGGCCAGGATCTTCACATGGCCCGGATGCAGCAGATCGAAGCAGCCATTGGTGAAGCCGATGCGCTGGCCGTTGCGTCGCCAGTCGGAAAGACGGTCGTCGAGCACGGACCAGTCGAAGACGATCTTCTCCTCGGCGGCGAGTGTCGCCGCCGGCAGGATGCGGGCGCGCAGTTCAGCCGGCGTCGCCGTCGCCGTTCCCCGCTTGCCGACGACGATCGAGGCGGCAGCATTGGCGGCTCGCATCGCCGTCTCGAAATCGGCTTTCAGCGACAGCATCAGCGACAGCATTGCGACCACCGTGTCGCCGGCACCCGACACGTCACGCACCCGCACCGGATAGGCTGGCACATGCACAGGCGCCTGTCCTGCCTCGACGAGCGTCATCCCGGCTTCGCTGCGCGTCACCAGCACGGCGCGCGCCGACAGCGTATCCGCAAGGATCGCTGCCGCCGCGGCGACGTCATCGTCGGATCGCAGCGTCGTGCGTGTCGCATCGGCCAGTTCCGGCTGGTTCGGCGTCACCACAGTCGCGCCGCGATAGACGGAATAGTCCTTGCCCTTCGGGTCGACGATCACCGGCTTGCCGGCCTCCTCTGCGGCAGCGATCACCGCGCGGATCAGGCCGGGCGTCAGGACGCCCTTCGCATAGTCCGACAGGACCACGGAGCCGACACGCGGCAGCGCCTTCAGCGTCAGTTCGATCAGCCTCGTCTCGATCTCCGGCGCGACCGGCTTGGCCGTCTCCCAGTCGGCACGCAGCAGATGCATCGAGTGATGTTCGGAGACGAAGCGGACCTTGCGCGTCGTCGCCCGCGACGCATCGGCAACCAGGAACGCCTCGATGCGCGGCTCGGCCTTCAGCGCCGATGTCAGCGCGGCGCCGGCGCCATCGTCGCCGACAAGCCCGACAAACAGGCATTGCGCACCCAGCGCCGCGATATTGCGCGCGACATTGCCGGCGCCGCCGATCACCGTCTCGCTGCGGTTGACGGCAATCACCGGCGTCGGCGCTTCCGGCGAGATACGGCTCACTGCGCCATAGACGAATTCGTCGAGCATCAGGTCGCCGACCACCAGCACGCTCTGGTCAGGCAGCGCGGCAACAAGTTTTTCAAAATCGAACATCAGCGATACCGGTCGGAACGATCAAGAAAACCGGTGACGTAATCCGCGACCGAACGCTCCAGCGGCATGAAACCGCCGTTGTAGCCGGCACGCCGCAGATTGGCCGTATCGGCCTGCGTGAAATACTGATACTGGTCGCGGATCGATGCCGGCATGTCGATATAGTCTATATTCGGCGGCCGGCCGAGCGCGGAGAACATCGCCTCGATCATCTCGCGGAAGCTGCGCGCTTCGCCGGTCCCGACATTGAACAGACCCGAGACCGACGGTGTATCGATGAGCCAGCGCACCACCGCGACGGCGTCGTCGACATAGATGAAATCGCGCCGCTGGTCGCCATCAGCGATACCGTCGCGATGTGATTTGAACAGGCGTACCGGTTCGCCGGAGCGGGCGCTGTCGAATACTTTCGCCAGCACGCTTGCCATGTGTTCCTTGTGATATTCATTCGGACCGAACACGTTGAAGAACTTCAACCCGGCCCATTGCGGCGGCATGCGCTGGTTCCGCGCAACCCGATCGAGCAGCGCGAGGTCGAACAGATGTTTACTCCAGCCATAGAGATTCATCGGCTGCAGCTTGCGCAGGGCGCCGAGCGAATTGTCATCGACGAAGCCCTGCTCGCCGCCACCATAGGTGGCTGCCGAGGAGGCATAGATGAGCGGTGTGCGGTTCGCCGTGCACCAGTCGAGCAGCCGCAGCGACAGGCGGAAATTGCTGTCCATCACCAGGTCCGCATCGTCGGCGGTGGTGTCGGAGATCGCCCCCATATGGATGATGGCGTCGAGCTTGCGGCCGTCGAGCCAGGCGGACAGTTCCGCCGGCGGCACGAAATCCGCCAGTTGCCGTTTGGCGAGGTTGCGCCATTTGCGGTCGCGGCCGAGAACGTCGCAAACGACGACATCGCCGTGGCCGGCCTCGTTGAGGCTGGCGACAATGTTCGATCCGATGAAGCCGGCGCCGCCGGTGACGAGGAACATGCGCTACCCTGTGCCCGAGACTTGCTGCACGCGCAATGCCGCGGCACCGCTATCCGCCACTCCGCGCGTCATCCGATGATCGTTCCGCCGGTTTTCCGTTCCCCCACCAGTTACCGTCCAACCCCGCGAACGGAAAGCGACAAGGCAAGACCATCCACCAGACTATCCACCAGACCGCCTACTTTGATCGGGAAGCGGCGACTTGGCCGCCAGTCTTATTTAGGGCCCCGAGACTTGCCGCGCGCGCAATGCTGCGGCACTGCTATCCGCCGCTGCGGACGCTCGGCAGCTATCGTTTCGCTGTTGTTCTGGCAGGGAGCATTCCGGCGGGTGTCGTTTACCAGTTTTCGTTCCGCCATCCATCGTTCCCGTGACATGAACCCCATCACCACGGGTCAACGGAGCCGAACGGCTTATTGCCCGGAAAACATGAATATTAATTCGAATCTTGATGAAATGAATCAAAATTTGGATCATTCTACGGACCCGGTCCTGCTCGTCTCTTATGTCTGGATCGGCGATTTCGTCCGCTGCCATTCGATCGTCAGGCTGTTGCGGCAGATCGCCCCCGACCGGCCGGTGGATATCGTTTCCAGCACGCTCTGCGCCCCATTGGCGGATTACATGCCGGGGCTGCGTCAGGCCATCGTCTTCGACCTGCCGCGCCGTCGGCTGGCGATCGCGCGACATCGTGCGCTTGCCGAGCGGCTACGCCGCGAGCGCTACGGGCAGGCGATCATGATGCTGCGCACCTGGAAATCCGCCCTCGCCCCGACGCTCGCCGGCATCCCCCGGCGGACCGGCTTCGTCGGCGAGTGGCGCTTCGGTCTGGTCAACGATCTGCGCGGTGGCGAACGACGGATGCCGCGAATGATCGATCAGATGGGCGCGCTGGCGTTGCCGAAGGGAGCGCCCCTGCCCGCCGACTGGCCGCTGCCGCAACTCGTCGTGCCGGCAGCGGACGTCGGCGCATGGCGCGAACGCCACGGACTTCTCGCGGACGGCCGTCCGGCCGTCGCCTTTGCGCCGGGCGCGGTCGGAGCCGGCAAGGCCTGGCCGGTCGAGCATTATGCGGAACTGGCGCGGTCGCTGACCGCCGACGGCGCCACCGTCTGGGTACTCGGCGGGCCGGGCGAGACGCCACTCGCCGCGCAGATTGCCGCAGCCGGCGGCGAACATGTCCGCGACCTCACCGGCACCGACCTGCGCAACGCCGTCCTGGCGCTCGCCGCCGCCGATGCGGCGGTGACCAACGATTCCGGCCTGATGCATATCGCCGCGGCGATCGGCACCCCGACCATCGCTATCTTCGGACCGACGAGTCCCTGGCACTGGAAACCGCTCAATCCGGTCGCCGCGATCCTCGAGCCGCCCGGTGACGAGGACGCCAGGCAACGCGCGCGGCTCCAGGGCAATCCCGCCGTCGCCCATCGCCGCACAGCCGATGTAGCGATGACAAGCGTCCGCGACGCCGTGCGTGCCGAACTCGCCCGCCAGAACGGACGGCATTCATGAATCTGAACCACCCCAACCCGGCCCGGCCGGCCGCATTTCTCGATCGCGACGGCGTGCTGAACGTCGACGAAGGCTATGTCGCGACCCGCGAGCGTTTCCGCTGGATGCCGGGCGCGGCCGCCGCAGTGCGGCGGCTCAACCAGGCGGGCTATCTCGTCTTCATCGTCTCCAACCAATCCGGGATCGCCCGCGGCTTCTATCGCGAAAGCGATCTGGACGCGCTCGATGCCTGGATGCGCGTCGAACTGGCACGGCAGGGCGCGCACATCGACGATGCCCGCTACTGCCCTTATCTCGCCGACGGCACCGTCGCCGCCTATCGCCGCGATTCCGACTGGCGCAAACCGAAGCCTGGCATGCTGCTCGATCTGATGCGTGCCTGGCCGGTCGATGTCGCGCGCAGCTTCATGATCGGCGACAAGCAGACCGATCTCGACGCCGCCAGCGCCGCCGGCATTCCGGGGCATCTGTTCGCCGGCGGCGATCTCGACGCCTTCGTCCGCACCCTGTTACCCTGAGGCCGCCTCGACCTTGTCGAGCGCCGCCATGACGTCCGGCAGCGACGGCGGTGCACCGTGAGACCCGGCAATGGCGAACGGCGCCACGCTGACCGGCCCGGTCAGCGCCGGCACGCTGTCGACGAAGATCGCCACCACCGGCACGTCAAGTGCGGCAGCAAGATGCACCAACCCGGTGTCGACCCCGACCACGACCCGCGCGCCGGCCATCAGCCGCGCCACCTTGTCGAGCGGCTCCCGAGCCGGCACCCGCGCGCCAGGAATGGCCGCCGCCAGCCGCTCGCTGCGTTCGCGCTCGCGCGCGTTGCCCCACGGCAGCACGATCCGCAGTCCGCGCGCCGTCATCGTCTTGCCGAGGCCGATCCAGTCGCCCTCGGGCCACTCCTTGCTGGCGCGCGCCGTCGCATGCAGCAGCACCGCATAATCGTCGCCGAAATCAGGAGCGACGACGGCGCGCAGCCCGTAATCCGGCTCAAAGCGCGGCGCATAGCCAAGCGCGAAACCGGTCAGCGCGCGATTACGCTCGATCGCATGCAACCGGCGGTCGACGTGATAGCGCTTGTCGTAGAACCACGACGCGGCGCGCTCGCGCACGCTGGCGCTGTCGTAGCCGTGGCGTATCCCGCGCGCCATGCCGGCGATCAGGCCTGTGCGGAACAGGCCCTGCGTATCGATGACCGCATCATAGTTGTGCGCGCCCAATGTCCGCCTGAACGCCGCCACCTCGCGCCAGGTCGTCGGCGCCAGCGGCGTCCGGCGCCAGCGGCGCGATGCAACCGGAATGACCTCGTTCACGGCCGGATGCAGCCGAGCCACCGGCGCAAATGCCTCCTCCACCACCCAGGTGAAGCGCGCCCTTGGCAAATGCCGCCGCGCTTCCGTCAGCGCAGGCATCTGGTGGATGACGTCGCCGAGCGACGAGGTCTTGATGAACAGGATGTCGGCCATCGGCACCGTTCATATACGGCTTGTTAAGGATGTCGAAGGCTATTGTGGATTTGGTAACCGCAATAACCCGGCCTTTATGGCCGGCCTCTACGATCACGGCAATGTCCTGATCGGAGCAAATCATGACCATTCTGGTGACCGGCGGCGCCGGCTATATCGGCAGCCATACGGTCCATGAACTGACCGGCGCCGGCGAGCAGGTCGTGGTGCTCGACAATCTCTCCACCGGCTTTCGTTTCGCGCTGCCCGACACCGTGCCGTTGACGGTCGGCGACGCCGGCGACGAGAAACTGGTCGCAGCGCTGATCGCACGCCACAATGTCGAAGCGATCATCCATTTCGCCGGCTCGATCGTGGTGCCGGACTCGATTGCCGACCCGCTCGGCTACTATCACAACAACACCGCTACTTCACGCGCACTGATCGACGTTGCGGTGAAGAATGGCGTGCAGCATTTCGTCTTTTCATCGACCGCCGCCGTTTACGGCGACCAGAACAAGACGCCGATCCACGAGGATGACGCCAAGACGCCGCTGTCTCCTTACGGCTGGTCGAAGCTGATGACCGAGGTCATGCTGCGCGACGCCGGTCAGGCGCACGGCCTCCGTCATGCCATCCTGCGCTATTTCAATGTCGCGGGCGCCGATCCGAAACTGCGCAGCGGCCAATCGACGGCCACGGCAACGCACCTCATCAAACTTGCGGCACAGGCGGCGATCGGCCTGCGCCCAATGCTGAGCGTCTTCGGAACCGACTATCCGACACCGGATGGAACCTGCATCCGCGACTATATCCATGTCACCGATCTGGCGCGCGCGCATCTGTCGGCGCTGCGCTATCTGCGCGCCGGCGGCGCCAGCAACACCTTCAACTGCGGCTACGGCCGCGGCAGCTCCGTGCTTGAAGTTATCGATGCGATCCGCCGCGTCAGCGGCCTGAGTCTCACTGTGGATTACGCGGGCCGCCGCCCCGGCGATCCGGCCTGCCTGGTGGCCGACGTCACGCGGGTCCGCGCCGCGTTCGACTGGACACCCGACTACGATAATCTCGACCTCATCGTCGCTCATGCGCTGGCCTGGGAAATCAGGCTCGCCGCGCACCCCGAAAATCCGGCCAGCCGCGCCCCTGGCGTCGCTGCCTGACCGGAGTTCCCGGCTCCCGGCTTGAAAAGTCGGGCCGGGGCAGGCATGAAGCCCTCGCCGACCGCCTCAGACTGCGGCGGTTCCTTCATGCCGATCAACGACGTCAGGACGCAACGCGCGCATGACCGGTTCCATGGCCGATTCACCGCAGACCACCGCCGGTTCACAAGCTGATCACCGCGCCGATCACCGCGCTTTGCCGCTGATCCGCCGGCTGCTGCTGGAGCAGGCGCGGGTCCACTGGAAGCTCTATGCCATTGCTTTGGTGATGATGGCGATCGCCGCCGGTTGCACGGCGCTCAGCGCCTATCTGATCGGCGACGTCGTCAACCAGGCCTATGTGCACAAGGATTTCCCGGCGGTGCTGTTTCTCGGCGTCGCGACGATCGTGCTGTTCTCCGTCAAGGGGCTCACGACCTACGGGCAGGCGGTCACGCTGTCGCGGGTCGGCAACCGGATCGTCGCCGACAATCAGCGCCGGCTGTTCAGCAAACTGCTGCACGAGAATATCGGCTTCTTCGCTGACCGCCACACCACCGAGTTCACTGCCCGGCTGACCTCGGGCGCCGTCGCGGTGACGCAGGTGATGAACCTGCTGATCACCGCCGTGGGACGCGACGCGCTGTCGCTCGTCGGCCTGATTGCCGTCATGGTCCTGCAGGACCCGATGCTGTCGCTGCTCAGTCTGGTGGTGGCACCGCCGGCGATGATCGTCATTCGCAAGCTGGTCAAGCGCGTCCGCAATATCGCGCGCAGCCAGTTTCACGGCAGCGCCCAGATCATGGAGACGATGCAGGAAGCCCTGCAGGGCGTGCGGATCATCAAGGCATTCAATCTCGAGCCAACGATGCAAGCGCGCTTCGACGCCAATGTCGCGGTGCTCGAGCACGAATCGAACAAGATGGCGCGCGTCGCCAACCGCGCCAGCCCGCTGATGGAAACGCTGGGCGGCTTCGCCATCGCCGGCGCGCTGATCTACGGCGGCTATCGGGTCATCGAGACCGGCGCGACGCCGGGCGAATTCTTCTCGTTCTTCACCGCCTTTCTGCTGGCCTACGAGCCGGCGAAGCGGCTCGCGCGGCTGAATATCGAGCTGAACGGTGCGCTGACTGGCGCACGCATCCTTCTCGAAGTCGTCGACGCGCCGGCCGGCGAAGCCGCCGACGACGACAGGCCGGCACTGATGCCGGCAAGCACGCGTATCGCTTTCAACGATGTGCACTTTGCCTATCGTCCCGATCAGGCCGTACTCGGCGGCATGTCGTTTGTCGCCGAGCCCGGCAAGATGACGGCGCTCGTCGGCCCGTCCGGCGGCGGCAAGTCGACGGTGTTCAATCTGCTGCTGCGCTTTTACGAGCCCTCGCACGGCGCGATCAGCATCGGCGATCAGGCCATCGCCGGCGTCTCGCGTGCCTCGCTGCGCCGGCAGATCGCCTATGTCGGACAGGACACCTTCCTGTTCCGCGGGTCGATCCGCGACAACATCGCCTTCGGCAAACCCGGGGCAAGCGAGGCAGAGATCGTCGCGGCGGCCAAGGCGGCCTATGCGCACGACTTCATCAGCACGTTCCCGCAAGGCTACGATGCCCCGGTGGGCGAGCACGGCCTGCAATTGTCGGGCGGCCAGCGCCAGCGCATCGCCATCGCCCGCGCGCTGATTAAAGACGCACCGATCATCCTGCTCGACGAGGCGACAGCGGCGCTCGATTCGGAATCCGAGCAATTGGTACGCGAAGCAATCGACCATCTCTGCCGCGGCCGCACGACGCTGGTCATCGCGCATCGTCTGCACACCGTTGCCCATGCCGACCGCATCCTGGTGGTCGAGCGCGGCATCGTCGTGGAATCCGGCCGGCACGACGACCTGGTGCGTCAGGACGGCCGCTATGCGGCGTTCTACCGGCTGCAATTACGCAAGGACGAACACCGCGACGGCGAAGCCATGGCGGCCGCCTCCGCCTGAGCGTGCCGGGCTGCCCGCGTGCCCAAAACCCTGTACGCCAAAGCCAAAATGCGCTACCGGAGAGGCGTTTTTCTCGGACCAGAAAAGAAGCGTCATGAGCAACGACAAGCGCTATGTCATTCCCGCGCCGCCGCAGGCCTATATCGAGGTTGCCGGCGCCAGCGAAGTTTTCCCCGTCCGCCGCATCTGGTGTGTCGGCCGCAATTACATTGAGCACATCCGCGAGATGGGTCAGGACGAGCGTGCGCCGCCGTTCTTCTTCGCCAAGCCCGCCGACGCGATCGTGCATGACGGCGGCACGGCACCCTATCCGTCGCTGACCAAGGACATGCATCATGAAGTCGAGCTGGTGGTCGCGCTGAAGTCCGGCGGTCGCAACATCCCTGTCGCCAAAGCCAATGACACGATCTATGGCTACGGCGTCGGCATCGACCTCACCCGCCGAGACCTGCAGATCGCCTCGCGCGAACTCAAGCGCCCGTGGGAGATCGGCAAGGCCTTCGATGCGTCCGCACCGTGCGGCCCGATCGTTCCGGCCAGCAAGATCGGCCATCCGACCCACGGCCGGATCACTCTCAAGGTCAACGGCCAGATTCGTCAGGACGGCGACCTCAACCAGCTGATCTGGAACATCCCGGAGATCATCTCGAAACTGTCGGAAATCGTCGCGCTGGAAGCCGGCGACATCATCATGACCGGTACCCCGGCGGGCGTCGCCGCGACCGTCGCCGGCGACAAGCTCGAGTGCGAGGTCGAGGGCGTCGGCAAGCTGACCGTCACGATCGGCCAGCCGCTGGCCTGAATCCACTGCTGATTTCTGTTGAAAAGGCCCGCCAACCGGCGGGCCTTTGTGTTTTGTGCTTGCCGCGGACCCGCTCAGCGCCCCGGGACGGAGCAATCGAATCGCCGCATTAACCTGTCGGTAAGGTCCTGTGGATGACAGTGCCTGCTCTGATCGGCCGCATGGCCGGGGAGCCATAGATGCGCCTTGCCGTTTCGCACGACGTCCTGCCCTATCACGACTCGCCACCATTGGCCGGCCATCTGCCGCCCGACGGCGCATCGGATATCGCGGTGACCATGGCGGAACACGTCCGGGCCTATCACCCGGCCAACGACACCGAGGCGCTCAATCTGCTGCGGGCAAGCTTTCCGCACGCGCCGCTGCGGCTGCGGCTTGCGGCGCTCGACGCCCTGCGCCAGCGGCGCGGCTGAGCCGCCCGCCTTCCAATCTCAAAGTCCGAGATAGGCCTGCCGCACGCGATCGTCGGCCAGCAGGTCCTCGCCTTTGCCGGAGAGCGTAATCCGCCCGTTCTCCAGCACATAGGCCCGGCTCGCCAGGCGCAGCGATACCGCGACGTTCTGCTCGACCAGCAGACAGGTCAGCCCGTCGCGGTTGAGGTCGGAGACCGTCTGCAGCACGCTCTGCACCACCGCCGGCGCGAGGCCGAGCGACGGCTCGTCGAACATCACCAGTTCCGGCTCACCCATCAGGCAGCGGCCGATCGCCAGCATCTGCTGCTCGCCGCCGGACAGCGTGCCGGCCGCCTGGTGCTGGCGCTCGAGCAGCCGCGGGAACATGGCGAACACGCGTTCGAGGTTGCGCGCCTTGGCGGCACGGGCGCGCGGCAGCAGCGCCCCCATCGCCAGATTCTCCATGACGCTGAGCGTCGGAAACACCTGCCGGCCTTCCGCTACCTGACCGATGCCGAGATTGCACACTTTATGGCTCGGCCAGCCGGCGATTTCGCTGTCGCCGAACACGATCCGGCCGCGCGCCGGCGCATGCATTCCGGCGATGGTGCGGATCAGCGAGGTCTTGCCGGCGCCGTTGGCGCCGACGATGGCAACGATTTCGCCGCGCGCGATGGACAGGCTGACGCCGTCGAGCGCCTGCGCGTCGCCGTAGAAGACATCGAGATCGGTGACCGTCAGCATCAGTGCACCGCCTCGGCGCCGAGATAGGACTGGATCACCGCCGGATCGCGCACCACCTTGTCGGGCGGCCCTGCGGCAATGGCGGCGCCGTGATGCAGCACGACGATATCGCCGGCAAGCGCCATCACCGCGCGCATCACATGCTCGATCATCAGGATGGTGATGCCGGTCTCGCGATTGAGCGTCCGCAGGATCTCGACCATCCGGTCGGTCTCCGTCGGGCGCAACCCGGCGACCACCTCGTCGAGCAGCAGCAGCTTCGGATCGGTCGCCAGCGCGCGGGCCACTTCCAGCCGCTTGCGGTCCGGCAGCGTCAGGCTGCCGGCAAGCTGCGCGCGCTTGCCGAACAGGTCGAGCCGCCGCAGGATATCGTGCGCATGCGCGTGCGCCTCTTCCACATGCGGCCGCCGCAGCAACGCCCCGACGACGACATTGTCCTCGACCGTCAGGCCCGGAAACGGCTTGACGATCTGGAACGTGCGTCCGATGCCGCGCCGGCACACCTGATCGGGCGACAGACCGCCGATCTCCTCGCCGTCGAAGGTGATCGTTCCAGCATCTGGGGCGAACACGCCGGCGATCAGATTGAACAGCGTGGTCTTGCCGGCGCCGTTCGGTCCGATCACTGCGAAGATCGATCCCCGCGGCACCTGAAAGGACACATTGTCGACCGCCAGCAGTCCGGAAAACCGGCGGCTGACGCCCGCGACTGTCAGCAGCGCGCTCATGACCTGCGCTCCGTCACGCCGAGCTTGCGGGCGAGCCAGGGCCATACGCCATCCGGCAGCGCCACCACGACGAACAGGAGGCAGATGCCGTAGAACACCGCCTTGGCGCCGGGCACGTCGATGCCGAAGAAGGACAGCAATTCGTGCATCGTCTCCGACAGGCCGGTCAGCAGGAAGGCGCCGAGGATGGGCCCGAACAGCGTTCCGACGCCGCCGATGATCGGACCGAGAATGATCTCGATCGAGCGGCCGATATTGAACACCTGCTCGGGGAAGAGATTGTTGTAATAGAACGCGACAAAGACGCCGGCGGGCGCGGTGAGTCCCGACGAGATCATCATCGCGATCATCTTGTAGCGGAACGTGTTGACCCCGAGCGCCCGCGCTGCATCTTCGTCCTCGCGGATCGCCTGCCAGAAATAGCCGATGCGACTGCGCAACAGCGTCCGGCACAGCCACAGCGCAGCGACGGTCATCGCCAGGATGACGTAATAGAACATCGTCGGATTGCCGCGCAGATTGATCAGATCGTTGCTCGTATACTGCGATACCGGCAGGAACAGCCCGCCGGAGCCGCCGACATAGCTGAGATGATCGAAGCCGACGCGGGTGAATTCGGCGAAGGCAATGGTCAGGATCGCGAAATAGACGCCGCCGACGCGGAACCGGAAGGCCAGAAAGCCGATGAAGCCGCCAGCAAGCGCGGCGACGACAATCGCCGCCAGCATGCCGATCCACGGACCGACGCCGAAGCGGATGAACAGCGCAGCGGAAACATAGCCCGCGAGTCCGACATAGAGCGCATGCCCGAGCGAAAGCTGACCGGCAAAGCCCATCATCACATTCCATGCCTGCCCGGTATAGGCAAAGTACAGGATGAGAATGAGGACCGTCAGCAGGTAGTCGTTGGCGAAAGCGGGCGCGACGAGAAGCACCGCAAAAAGCGCCGCCAACAGGCCGATGCCGCGCGTCGACAAGTCGGAAAACAGGCCCGTCATCGCTGCCGTTTCCCCATGATGCCCTGCGGGCGCAGCAGCAGAACCAGCACCAGCGCCGCCACCGCGAACATGCTTTTCGCGGACGGCGTGAAGAACAGGCCGGCCAGCGCCTCGGTCAGACCGATGAGCACGCCACCGAGCAGCGCGCCCGGCATCGAGCCAAGGCCGCCGATGATGACGATGATGAACGCCTGCAGCGTATAGGCAGGCCCCAGCACCGGCGTCACGTCGGTGATGAGGATCAGCACCGCGCCAGCCGCGCCGACGCAGGCGGAACCGATGCCGAAGGTCAGCGCATAAAGCTGCTTGACGTTGAGGCCAACAACCAGCGCGCCGGTATAATTGTCGGCGCAGGCGCGGATTGCCTGGCCGATGAGCGTAAACCGGAAGAAGCAGAACAGCGCAGCCGCCACGAGCAGCGCTGCCGCTGCGGCATAAACCTTCGTCGCGTCGATGATCAGCGTCCCTACCTCAAAGGAATCGAAGGAATAGGACGTCTGGATGCCGCGGGCATCCGGGCCGAACACCATCAGCAGCACATTGACGATGATGATCGCCACCGCCACCAGCAGGATGAACTGCATGTGCTCCGGCTTGCTGACGAACGAATTGATGAAACTTGCCTGCATCGCATAGCCGACGAGGAACAGCAGCGCGGCGATCGGAATCAGCATTACCAGCGGATCGATCGCAAAGGCCATGAAGGCGGCAAATGCCAGGAACATCGCCACCGTCATCATCTCGCCATGCGCGAAATTGACGATGCGGATGACCCCGAAAATCACGGACAGGCCAAGCGCCATCAGTCCGTAGACCAGCCCGGTCAGGATGCCGCCGATGGCAACGTTCAGGATAAGGTCAATCGGCGGCATCGGAACTGGAGGGATCCGTTTCTGACAGAGTTGCGGATGCGCAACGGATAAGTCACGGGCGCGAAGTGTCGGATGCCCCCGAAAGAGGACAGGCAGGAAAGATGCCGGGCATCGTTATCGCCCGGAACCCCCGCCCGCAATGCGCCGTATGGCCACCTCCCCGGCATAAAGCCGGGGAGATGGATGCGAACAACGCCGCGCCGTCAACCGCGCTTGCCCCAGCCGGGCATCGGGAAGACGACCTCGCCCGCCGAGGCTTCCTTCGGCAGCACCACCGTCGGCACGCCTTTCTTGTTTTGCAGCGCCACCGAGGCGATGGTGTTGCACTGGCCCTTCTCGTCGAACTCGATCGGACCACCGACCATCACGCGCTTCTCGATCTTGGTCTTGCGCATCGCGTCTGCCAGGGCCTGGCCGCCGGTCGCTCCGGCACGCTTATGCGCATCGGCGCAGACCATCAGCGCCTCGAAGGTGAAGCCGATATTGAAGATGTGCCCCGGCAGCTTGTCCTTCGGATAGACCTTCTTGAACTCGGTCTCGACCATCTTGGTGATGTCGGCTTTCGGGTTCGCCCACGGAATGGTGGTGACGATCTCGTCGCCGTATTTGCCCATGGTGTCGAGGAACTGCTGCTCGTACATGCCTGGCGCGCCCGGGCTGAGAATGCCCATCGGTTCCCAGCGTTGCTTGACCATTTCGCGAACGAGGATGATCGCGTCGTTGAGGCGCGTCACCGTCATCAGGATATCGGCACCGGTGGCCTTGGCCTTGGCCACCTCGACCGACAGGTCCTTGGCCGCGGGATCGTAGGAAATCGATTCGACGATCTTGAACGGCAAATTCATCTTCGGGAAGATCGCATCGATCGCCTTCTTGTTGGCAAGACCGAACGTGTCGTTGATGTGCATCAGCACAGCCGTCTTCGGCGTTTTGCCGGTGGCGGCGAAGATCTGCGGGAACAGCGCGAGGCCGCGCGAAATGATCTGCGGCGCGGTCTGGAAGTTGCGGAAAACGAACTTGTAACCCTGCTCAGTAATCTGCGGCGCAGCGGCGATATTGATCATGAAGGGCACGCCCTTCTGTTCCGCTACTTGCGCGATCGCCGCCGCAGCGCCGGAATCGAACGGCCCGGAGAGCATATGCGCGCCATCGGCGATCAATCGCTCGGCGCGTGCCCGCGCCACATCCGGGTTGGTCTCGGAATCGAGCGTGGTGATCTCGATCGGCTGCGTATAGCCAAGCTGCTTAAGCAACGCCGGCGCAATATCGACACCGCGCTTGCAGGACTGCCCGATGCCGGCCTGGACGCCGGACAACGGCAGGATCACGCCGATCTTCAGCGGCCCGCCCTGGGCGCGCACGATGGCCGGCGCAGCGAGCACCGAAGTGGCGGCGGCAGCGCCGGCCAGCAGGCTGCGGCGGCTGATCGTCATCGCGCATGAGGTCGTGCCAACCGGCGACGCTGCACCCGGTATTGATGTCTTTCTGGTCATTATGTTCCTCCCCCGGGCTGCGGCCATGCCGGCCGGTTCTCCGTCGCTCGCCCGTATAGTGATGATGCTTCGCTTACAGATGCAACGGACATTATCGTTGGGCGAGGCCCAAAAGAACAGCGCGGCGGGGCCATTCCTGTCATCGCCAAGCCCGCAATATAGTTGCGGAGAACAACAGATGTCGTCAACAACATTATTGTCTATGATGGCGCGATGAATGGACGGCGGACGCACCGCCGGCGCTGTCCTTGCGCCGATGCGTGTCCTCCTCCGCAAGTCGGACAACAAGCAGGCGATCGGCGATTGCGCCAGCAGACAGGGCAATGCGCAGGCGCGGAGACGGCAGGCGATGGCAAACCGGCGGACGGCGATCAGGGAGACACGCGACGAAACGCCTCGTCCCGGCCGCCGGCGACCGATCGACCTCGATGTGCTCGACCAGCATCTCGGCTATTCCGCCCGCCGGCTGCAGATCTGGATTTTCCAGGACTTCATCCGCCGGCTCGCCGAGATTGATATCCGTCCGGCACAATATTCGGTGCTGGTGGTGATCGGCGCCAATCCCGGCCTGTCGCAGGCCGATCTCGCCGAAGCGCTGGGCATCGAACGCGCCCGCATGGTGCATCTGCTCGACCGGCTGGAGAGCCGCGCGCTGATCGAACGCCAGCCTTCGGCCGTCGACCGGCGCAGCCACGCTTTGCATCTGGCGCGCGAGGGCCAGCGTCTGCTCAAGCGTGCCAAGGCGCTCGCGGCGGAACACGAAGCCCAACTCGACGCGCTTCTTGGCGGACGGCGACAGCAGTTGCTCGACCTGCTGCATCTGGCGGACCTGCCGTCAGCCGTCTGAAGCGAACAGACGTTCGACCATGGCGGCGACGGCCAGCAACCGCCGATCCTGTCCATGCCGCGCCACCAGCATCAAGCCGGTCGGCAAGGCGCTGCCCGGCATCGGCAGCGACACCGCACACAAATCGAAGAAGTTCACAAAGGATGGATTGCGTAGCAGCCGGGCGTTTTTCCGCGCAAAGGTGTCGTCGTCCTCGACCTCGGCGATGGTCGGCGCGACGATCGGCACCGTCGGCAGGACCAGCACATCGAAGGCCGCCGCGATGCGCTCGTCCATCGCCTGCACCAGCCGCCGGCGCTGTGCCAGCATCCAGGCATAGTCGTCAGCGGAGATCGCTTCCGCAGCCCTGATGCGCGCGGCAATCTTGCGGTCGATGTCGCCGAAGCGCCGCGCCAGGCGATCGCGGTGCAACTGATAGGCCTCATAGGGCACGATGGCGCCGCGGGCATTGACGCGGCGCATGTCGTCGAGCAGCGGCGCGGGATCGTCGCTCAGCCGGGCGCCAGCGCGCGACAGAAGCCTGCAGCTTCGCTCGAAGGCGGCAGCCACGGTCGCGTCGAGATCATCGAGCAGGAATCCCTGCACCACCCCGCAGCGCAGACCCGACAGCGGCACATCCGCAAGCGGCTGCGGCGCCTCGCCCGCCATGACCGCATCGGCCAGCGCACATTGCGCCACCGTTTTCGCCAGGGGGCCGATCGAATCGAGCGTCGTCGACAGCGGAAAGACGCCCTGCGTCGGGACCCGCGGCTTGCTCGGCTTGAAGCCGACGATACCGCACAGCGCCGCCGGAATGCGGGTCGAGCCGCCGGTATCGCTGCCGATGGCGATCTCGCACATGCCGTCGGCGGCGGCGACCGTCGCCCCGGACGACGAACCACCCGGCACGCGCGCGCGATCCGCTGGCGTCCCCGGCGTGCCGTAATGCGGATTGGTGCCGACGCCGGAAAAGGCGAACTCGGTCATATTGGTCTTGGCAACGATCACCGCTCCGGCGGCACGCAGCCGTTGCACCACTGGCGCATCCTGCGCCGCCGGCTTTCCCTCATCGGCGAGAATGCGCGAGCCGGCGCGCGTCACCTCGCCGGCGACGTCGAACAGATCCTTGATGCTGACGATGGCGCCGTCGAGCGGCCCATGCGATTGGCCGGCCCGCGCCCGCGCATCCGCCGCATCGGCTTCCGCAACGGCGCGGTCGCGATAGACGGTCAGGCAGGCGCGCACGCCCTCGCCCGCCGGATCGTCGATACGCGCCAGCGCTGCCTCCAGCCTTTGGCGGGCCGATGACGGTTTCATGCGGACTCCTGCAAAATTGCGCGAACTCCCGCAGGAGCGCGCGCGACATCACGGTCGCGGCAGCATCATCGTCCTATGCCGCGGGCACCGCAAACAGTTCGTCGACCGTCATCGAGCGGGGAATCAATTGCTGCTGTTCCGCGTAACGGATCAGCATCTCCAGGCATCGCCGGTTGTCCTCAATTCCGAACGGAACCGTATCGATCGCGCCCGCCTTCGGCAGGCCGGCCGCCGTCTTGCCGGCAAGCAGCACGCGGTAAAGCTCGGCGACGGCGTCCGGCTGCGTGCGCGCCAGTTCGCCCTTGACCACGACCATATGGTTGACCGGCACGACGCCGTGCTTGCGGTACCAGTCCTGCGCCGCCGCCTGCGGATCGGCAACGACACTCTGCAGGCGCGGATCGTCTGGCATCGCGGCGCCGTAGATCGCCGCATCGAGTTCGCCGGCGAGCAACATCTGCGTGATGTCCTGTCCCGGCGCCGCGCGCATCGCCGACGGCGGATCGGCACATTCGGCGACGTGTCCGTCCTCGAAGGTCACCCACTGCACGCGACTGAAATCGACGCCGTAGTCGTTCTGCAGGATGCCGCGCAGCCACCCGCCGGTGGTCTGGCTGTAGGAGCGCACGCCGATCCGCTTGCCGGCGAGATCGGACGGCCGCAGCGTGCCACGCTCCGCATTGTACAACATGCAGTGATGCTGGAAACGCCCCAGCATCGCCGCGGGCAACAGCGTGAGGTCCTTGCCATAGGCGCGCGCCTGCAAATAGGTGACGAGCGCCATCTCGCTCGCATCGAAGGCGAGTTCGCGCACCATCGGCTTGAAGGCCTTGTGCATCGGCTTGACCTCGACGAAGTCCAGCGCCAGCGACGGCGACGTCACCTCGCCACGCTTGAGGGGTGCGGTATGCGCATAGTCGCCGATGGCGATACGAAGCGGCAGGCGGTCGGTCATGAGCGATATCTCGGGATCGGGAGGAGGATGAAAACTGGCTGCACCGGAATAAGCGGCACAACTTTCACAGGCAACGGTTTCTTCTGGACAGGCAGCAGTGCCGAACAGGGGGAGCTTGACGTGGTTGACAGGATTGTCAACAATCTGGATGACAATGAGCCAGCCCCAAGCCATGCCCGCCCCGCGTCTGCCCGACGATCCACAGTCGGATCTGACGACACGCTTGCGCGATGCGATCACGCGCGGCCAGCTATCGCCCAATGAACGGCTGGTGGAAGCCGATCTCGCCGCTGCCTACGGCGTCAACCGAGCCAATATCCGCATGGCCCTGGCGATGCTCGATCAGGAAGGACTGGTGGTCCGCGAGCGTCATCGCGGCGCGCGGGTTCGCGCCGTCTCCGACACCGAGGCGATGGAAATCGCGCAGACCCGGCTGGCGATCGAGGTGATGATCGCGGGCCAGGCGGCGACACGCGTCACCGAAACCGACCGCAAGACGCTGCGGGCGATCATCGCACAGATGCGCGTCTGCATCGAACGCGGCGACCTGCCCGCTTTTTCCGACGCCAATGCCGCGCTGCATCAGGAAATCCACCGGATTGCCGACAACCAGACGGCACGGCGGATATTGCAGACGCTGAAATCTCATATCGTGCGCCTGCAATATCGCGTCATCCTGCTGCCCGGCCGGCCGAAAACGTCGCTCGCCGAGCACCGGCGGATCGTCGATGCGCTTTGCGCCGGAGACCGTCCCGCCGCCGAAGCGGCGATGCGCGCGCATCTGACGAGTTTCGTCAAACTTCTGAAGGATGCCATCGCCGCCGCGCGAAGCGGCGGCTTCTAGCGATGGCCTTCGGTGCGACGGCCAGGTCCGCGCGGACCATGTTTCAGTTTAACAGCAAGGCGAAGTGAGGCTTGAGAATGAGTGCAGACAAAACCCAACAGAAAACAGGACTGGTGATCACCGCGCATCCGGGCGATTTTGTCTGGCGCGCCGGCGGCGCCATCGCCCTGCATGTCAAGAAGGGCTATCGCGTCAAGATTGCCTGCCTCTCGTTCGGCGAGCGCGGCGAAAGCCAGTTCGCGTGGAAGGAGGCCGGGGCGACGCTCGAGAACGTCAAGGCCGGCCGCAAGGCGGAAGCCGAGAAGGCCGCCGAAATCCTCGGCGCCGAAATCGAGTTCTTCGACGCCGGCGACTACCCGCTACACGTCAACGAAGCGATGTTCGACCGTGTCGTCGACATCTATCGCGAGCTCAACCCGTCCTTCGTACTGACCCACGCCCTCGAAGACCCCTATAATTTCGATCATCCGGTGGCGGCGCATTTCGCGCAGCAGACCCGCGTCGTCGCGCAGGCAATGGGCCATAAGCCGGGCGCCAAATATACCTATGCCGCGCCGCCGGTGTTCCTGTTCGAACCGCACCAGCCGGAGCAATGCAACTTCAAGCCGCAGGTCATCCTCAATATCGATGAAGTCTGGGAAACCAAGTACAAGGCATTCCAGGCGCTGCCGGCGCAGAAACATCTGTGGGCCTATTACGAGCGCGTCGCGCTCAATCGCGGCATGCAGGGCGGCCGCAATGCCGGCAAGGCCATGACCTATGGCGAAGCCTATCAGCGCCTGTTCCCCTCCGTCGTCGATGAGCTGAAGCAATGAAAACCGTCGTTGTCCGCAATATCCCCCGCGTCGATGCCAAGCTGTGCGAGACATTCGCCAAGCGCGGCGTCTCGACCTCGCATGAAGCCTATGGCCGCATCGGCCTGATGAAGCCCTATATGCGACCGATCTGGTCCGGCGCGTCGATCGCCGGGCCGGCCGTTACCGTGCTGGCGCAGCCGGGCGACAACTGGATGATCCACGTCGCGGTCGAGCAGTGCAAGCCCGGCGACGTACTGGTCGTCGGCTGCACCACCGACAATACCGACGGCATGTTCGGCGATCTTCTCGGTACATCGCTCAAGGCGCGTGGCGTTGTCGGTCTGATCATCGATGCCGGCTGTCGCGACGTGCTGACGCTGAAGGAAATGGGCTTCCCGGTCTGGTCGCGCGCAGTGTCTGCCAAGGGCACGGTGAAGGCGACGCTTGGCGCGGTGAACGTTCCAGTCGTCTGCGCCGGCGTCAACGTCAATCCCGGCGATGCGGTGGTGGCGGACGACGACGGCGTCGTCGTCATCGCCCGCAATGCCGCGGCCGACGCCGCCGCCAAGGCGGAGAAGCGCTTCGCCGACGAGGACGGCAAACGGCAAAAGCTCGCCTCGGGCGTCCTCGGCCTCGACATGTATAATATGCGCGAGCCGCTGGCGAAGGCCGGGCTCGTCTATGTCGACAACCCGGAAGACATGTGAGCCGCCCGCCGACATTCGTCGTTGAGTTCGGGCGGACCGGAACGGAATCCGGTCCGCCAGCGGACGCCGACGGTCGGCTCGATGCTCCCGCCTTCCATCGCAACCACGAGGCGATCTGGTCGGCACTTGCCGCCGACTTCGCGGCGCTGCAAGGCGACGTGCTGGAGATCGGCAGCGGCACAGGCCAGCATGCCGTGATGTTCGCGCAGCGCGCGCCGCATCTGACCTGGTGGCCGAGCGACATCAATCCGCGCCACCGCGACAGCATCGAGGCCTGGCGCCGCGCCGTGACGCTGCCCAATCTGCGCGCCGCAGCCGATATCGACGTGTCGCAGCCGGACTGGAACTGGGGCGACGATCGAGGATCGACCGGCAATCCGCTCGCCGCGATCTTCTGCGCCAATGTCATCCATATCGCGCCGTGGGCGGTTGCCGAAGGACTGTTCGCCGGCGCCGCGCGGCATCTGCGCGACGAAGGCCGGCTTTTTCTCTACGGGCCGTTCAAGACCGGCGGCGCGCACAGCGCGCCCAGCAATGCCGCCTTCGACGCCAGCCTGCGCACGCAGAACCCCGACTGGGGCGTGCGCGACACCGACGATTTGCGGGCGCTCGCCCGCCGCAACGGCCTGAATCTGACACAGACGCATACCATGCCCGCCAACAATCTCATTCTGGTGTTCGCGCGCCGATGAGATAACCTTCTCTCAGCCGCGGCGCCCAGCGTTGCGGCAATTCCGAAAGCACCACGATCATGGCCGCCGAACCCATTCTCGACATCGCGCATCTGGGCCACCTCGAACTGCTGACGCCGAAATTCGACGAAAGCATGCGTTTCTTCATCGACGTGCTGGGCATGACGCAGAGCGGCGAACAGGGCGACAGCATCTATCTGCGCGGCTGGGACGATTACGAGCGTTACTCGCTCAAGCTCACCGCTTCGAAAACCTCCGGCATGGCGCATGCTGCCTTCCGGACCCGCTCGCCGCAGGCGCTGGAACGCCGCGCTGCCGCATTGAAGGGATCCGGCTTCGACATCGGCTGGACCGACGGCGACCTCGGCCACGGCAAGACCTTCGTCTGCCACGACCCCGACGGGCACCGCATCGAACTCTACTATGACACCGAATGGTATCAGGCGCCGCCCGACAAGAAGCCGGCGTTGAAGAACCAGGCCCAGAGATTTCCCGCACGCGGCGTCAATGTCCGCAGGCTCGACCACTTCAACGGGCTCGCAGCCGACATCAAGGCCAATCGGGAGTTCTTCGAGACCTATCTCGGCTTCCGTCTCACCGAGCAGATCGTGCTCGACGACGGCACCGAAGCCGGCATGTGGATGACCGCCACCAACAAGAGCTACGACTTCGCCTATACGCGCGACCACACCGGCAGCAAGGGCCGTTTCCACCACATCACCTATGCGCTCGACAGCCGCGAAGAGATCCTGCGCGCCGCCGACATCTTTCTGGAAAACGGCGTTCACATCGAAACCGGCCCGCACAAACACGCCGTGCAGCAGACCTTCTTCCTTTATGTCTACGAGCCGGGCGGCAACCGCGTCGAGGTGGCCAATGCCGGCGCACGGCTGATCCTGGCGCCGGACTGGAAGCCGATCCGCTGGAGCGAAGAAGAGCGCAGGAAAGGCCAGGCCTGGGGCCTGAAAACCATCGAATCCTTCCATACGCACGGCACGCCGCCGGTCGATACGACGGATCACTAGACATCCATCATGATGCCCGCCAACATCGTCTATCTGACGATCGCCATCGTCGCCGAAGTCATCGCCACTTCCGCGCTGAAAGCGTCGGAAGCGTTCACCAAACCGGTGCCGCTCCTCATCACCGCCATAGGCTATGCGGTGGCCTTCTATTTCCTGGCGCTGACGCTGCGCACCATCCCGGTCGGCATCGCCTATGCGATCTGGAGCGGGCTCGGCATCGTGCTGATCTCGCTGGTCGGCGTGCTGTGGTTCCGCCAGTCGCTCGATCTGCCGGCGCTCGCCGGACTCGGCCTGATCGTCGCCGGCGTGATCGTCATCAACGTTTTCTCCAACAGCGTCGCCCACTGACCGACGCACGTTGATCGGGAACCGCAGATGCCGCCATTGCCGCACCATCCCGGTCTGACGATCCCGCGCTTCGGGCAAGGAACCTGGGGCATGGGCGAACGCCGTGCGCAACGCGGCGCCGAGATCGCCGCGCTGCGCCACGGCCTCGAACGCGGCATCACCCTGATCGATACCGCCGAAATGTATGGCGACGGCGGCGCCGAGGAGATCGTCGGCGAAGCGATCGCCGGGCGCCGCGATGGCCTGTTCATCGTCAGCAAGGTGCTGCCGGCCAATGCCTCGCGGCGCGGCACGCTCGCCGCCTGCGAACAGAGCCTGCGGCGCATGAAGATCGACTGTATCGATCTCTACCTGCTGCACTGGCGCGGCGACATTCCGCTGGCGCAGACGCTGGCCGCGTTTACCGAATTGCAGGCGGCCGGGAAAATCCGCGCCTGGGGCGTCAGCAATCTCGATCTGTCCGACATGCAGGAACTCGCCGCGCTCGACGGCGGCGATGCCTGCGCCACCAACCAGTTGCTCTACAATCTGACGCGGCGCGGCATCGAATACGACCTGCTGCCGTGGTGCCGCGCGCGGCACATGCCGGTGATGGCTTATTCGCCGATCGAGCAAGGCCGCATGCTTGGCCATCCGGTGCTGCGCGAGGTCGCGGCCAATCTCGGCGCGACTCCGGCGCAGGTCGCGCTTGCCTGGCTGCTGCGGCGGGACGATATCGTCGTCATTCCCAAGGCGGCGACGCCGACCCATATCGACGACAATCTCGGCGCGCGCGACCTTCGTCTCGGCGACGGCGACCTCGCGGCGCTCGACCAGGCCTTCCCGCCGCCGACGCGGGCAACGCCGCTGGAGATGCTGTAAGACGAACGGCAACGCAGCGAACGCAATTTCCGACCAAACGACAATCCTTCGAGACGATCATGACGACAGGCAGCAACACCCCATCCCTCGCCTTCATCGGTTTCGGCGAAGCCGGCCAGGCCATCGCCACCGGCCTGAAAGACAACGGCGTCGCCCGGATCGCCGTTTGGGACATCCTGTTTCCGCAGACCGACGGCGCGGCGCTGCGGCAGGCGGCAGCCGCCATCGGCGTGCGCGTCGCAACAGATGCCGCCGACGCGGTGCGCGGTGCGGATATCGTCATCGCCGCGGTCACCGCCGCCTCCAGCGTCGATGCGGCGCAAGCGGTCGTGCCGCACCTTGCCGGCCGGCCGTTCTATCTCGATGTCAATTCCGTTTCGCCCGGCCGCAAGCAGGACACCGCCAAGGTCATCGGCGAGCGCGCCCGCTATGTCGATGTCGCGATCATGGCGCCGATTCATCCGAAGCGACACCAGACGCCGATGCATCTCGCCGGGCCGCACAGCGAGGCAGTCGCGTCGGTGTTGCAGGCGCTCGGTATGCGGCTGACCTTGGCCGGCAGCGAGATCGGCGCCGCCGCGGCGATCAAGATGATCCGCGGCGTCATCATCAAGGGGATCGAGGCACTGACGGAAGAATGCTTCATCGCCGCGACGCGCGCCGGCGTGGTCGATGAAGTCGCCGCGTCGCTGGTCAACAATTATCCGACGCTCGACTGGAAAAAGATCGTCGATTACAACCTCGAACGCATGGCCAGTCATGGCGTTCGCCGCGCAGCCGAAATGGCGGAGGTTGCCGACACTTTGCGCGAGCTCGGCGTCGCGCCGCTGATGACCGAGGCGATCGTCAAACGCCAGCAGGCCATGGGACTGATCGGCAAGCAGGACGCGGTACGCAAGACGCTCGATGCCGGCGGCGCGCCGATGCTGCAGGCGATCAGCGCCGCGGCGGAGCAAAAAGGCTAAACTGCCGCCGCCTTTGGCATCGAGCCGCACGACCGCGCGCCATGCCGCTTCGTCGCGCTGCCTCGCATCACGTCCCGCCGATGGGCGTCACTATCCTGCCTTGCGCACGATGCGCCGTCCCCTCTTTCGGCTTGCGGCTCTACGCCATTGTCCCTTGCCGGCGCAGACATGCGCATCGTCTTGCGCCGGCACACGGCTGTCTTGCCCCCCACGCAGGCATGCGGATGCGCCCCTGTTGTTGGCGGCGCGGGGTTCGCCGGCGGTTTTCTCTGGCCCCTTTCTGCGTTTCGGCACGCATGAGGGGCGACGGAGCGCCGAAGGCGCAACGTCGTGGTCCCGCACTCATGAGAGTGCGGAGCGCACTTCTTGCGAAGCACGCACGCCTTGCGGCGCTCCGCCCGTCCTTTGCGGACAAAGGAACGGACTTCGTCGTGCGGCGTCTTGTCGGCTACCGGGACCGCGCTTTTCGTTTCGGGCCGTGTCCGCTCTCCGCATCCTGACGCCGGTCCCGATGTCGGGTGGTCGCGTCGCAATGCTCGGAACGGGCGCAAGCCCTCACCCGTCAGCGAACCCGTCGCAGGAGGCCGTAGTACCTCCGGGCGGATCCCCGGCGCCGCCCGGGAGCGACGGCTGCGAACCGTTGCGCGCGGGCGCCGCGTCACGGTCCATGGCCGCATCTCCGGCCCGGACCCCGGGGTTCGGGCAGACGTTTGCGTCTCTCCCTCTCCCCGGCTGCTCCGCCATCATGACGCCTCATGAGGACGCCCCTCGCCGAGCAGGACGCGAATAGGACTATAGTCACTTAGGAATAAAGTCAATAGCCCCCCTCCCCACGCAGCGCGCCGCCGGGCAAAGAGCGGCAAGCGATGGAAGAGAGCGATGGAGGAAGCGGCAGAAAAACGGCGGCGGCGCGCAACGACGGCGTGTCGTCGTTCCGGCCGCGGCGTCCTTCGAGGCTCGCGCCAATAGAGCGTTTTCGAGCGAAGTGGATACCGGCTCGCGTGAAGAAAACGCGTCAAAACAATAATCTAGAGCTTTGCTTTTGATTCCATCAAAAGCAAAAAATGCTCCAGACGATCCCGGCGATCCCCGGATCGGCACGCTCGCATCGCAGGATGATGACGCGCAGCGGATAACCTTCAGACGGAACAGGTCGCTCTCAAGACGAGACGCAGCGGGCAGCCGCAGGATGGGGCCGGACACCGACCTCACCCTGAGGAGCGCCCGCAGGAGAACCTCGAAGAACGAGATGCCACTGCGGGCGGCCCGCAAGCGGGGCCAATGCTCGCCTGCCCGGCCTGTCTCGCTCGGCCCGCTTCACTTGCGCGGCAGGCTCACCTGATGGGCAGGCTGACGTGGTCGGCAAGCCCCATTGCCGGCCCCGCCTGCTCGCCGGAGCAGGTTCACTTGCGTGGCGGAATCTGCAGAAACTCCGCCAGCTGTTCCTTGGTCAGCGGCTTCTCGAGAAACTTCAGCTTCACCGCATCGCGCACCGCGCCGTCGAGATCGGCCATCTTGTCGGTCTGCATCGTATCCTTGGGATGGAATTCGGCGACCGATTCCTTGATCAGGCCCTCGTCGAGCTTCATCTTCGCGGCATACATGCTGATCGCCTTCGGGTCGGAATACATCCAGTCCACCGCCTCGCGATAGGCGGCGACGAAGCGCAGGATGGCGTCCTTCTTGTCCTTCAGCGAGTTGGCATTGACGACCAGCGCGCGTACCGTCTGCCCTTTCAGCGACGGCACGTCGCTGCCGCGGGCGACGATGCGGATCTTGCCTTCCTTCAATTCCTTCAGGCCGAAAGGCGGCGCCGCCCAGCCGACATCGATCTGGCCGGACATCACCTGCGTCAGCGTCGCCGGCGGGCCGCCGGTCGCCGTCGGCTTGCCCTTGGCGCCGAGTTCGGAGACGAAGGCAACGACGATGTTGTTCGAGGACGAACCGTTGGTCGAATAGGCGATGGTGTTGTCGGGCTTCAGGTCCTTCAGCGACTTGATCGGCGAGTCCGATTTCACATACCAGTAGAGATCGCGCGTGCCGGTGAAGGCCGGCAACAGGATGCGGATCGGCGCGCCGCGCGAGAAGGCGCGCATGGCGCCAGCCACGCCGACGCCGGCGCCGATATCGGCGCTGCCGGAAATCACCGCCTGGATGGTTTCGCCGGCGCCGGAGGTGCCGACATTCTCCAGCACGAGCTGATGCTTCTTGAAGATGCCGGCATCCTGCCCCAGTGTCGGCGCCTGGTTTTCCCAATTGTTGATCTGGCCGATCGCGATCTTGAGCTGATCGTCCGCGGCCGCCGGCCCGGTCAACGCCACGGTCAGCGTCGCCATCAGCGCTGCACCCATTGCCCCGGCAAAAGCCCGCGGCATCCTGTTTATCTTCGACATGGTGTCTCCTCCCGTTGTTGTCTTAGCGGCTCTTCCGCTTCGCTGATCGTTTGGCCGACTTCTTGTTGGTCGTCTTCTTGTTAGCCGTCTTCTTGGTTGTTTTCTTTGTTGCGGTGCTGGCCGGCGTCTTCCGGCCGCCTGATCCGGCAGATATCTGTTTCGCGGATTTCGCCGGCCTCGGCGCCGCGCGGCGCGCCACCGGCGCGGGCGGCAGACTGCCGGCCTTGCTCAGGCGGTGCACCCAGTATTCCCACGAGCGCGCGAGGCCGGTCGTCGCCGTGGCGATCCTGGCGCACAATTCGACTTCGCCCGGCGTCAGCGGCGCGATCGCGCCGGCGGTCTTCGCCTGCACCTGGTACTCGGCATTGCGAGCCGAATAGACCGAGCGGAACACGGTATCCTGCAGGCTGCGTCCCGCCACCGTCACGCCGTGGCGCCACATCAGCACCATCCAGTGCTGGCCGAGCGCCTTGGCGAGCGAACGTCCCTCCTCCGGCTTGACCACCAGCATGTTGGTGTCGCCGAAATCGTCGCGCTGGTCCCAGAACGGCGGGCGCGCGCCGCCGGTGGCGCCGAGATGAAACACCGGCACATAGTCCATGCCGGTCGAGACCAGCGGCATGAACGACGGCGCATGATGATGGCACACCGCCATCACGTCGGGACGCGCCTTGTAGATCTCGCCGTGGATCACCCGCTCGGAATATTGCGTGACCTCGGGCTCGCGCACGGGCTTCGAGTCGAGATGATATTCGAGAATGTCGCCGGGCTCGACCAGACCGGGCGAGCGCGAGCGCGACAGGAAATAGCGATTGGGATCGTCCGGGTGCCGCACGCTGACATGACCGAACGCGTCGATGATGCCTTCATGGGCGACGATCCGGTTGGCCAGAGCAAGTTCGTAAAGAGTGTCCGCAATCCTGTTCGACACGGGGGCGTTCCTTCGTTGCTTGTTTTGCGAGCCCGCCACACGCCCGCAGCGCACGGCCGCCTCTCGACAATCATATCGCCGTCGATGATGACATCACGCGACCGCTTGCGCAAAAGCATATCGCATGCGTCGCGCAGCATGAAGAGACCGCTGCGCATCGCGATGCGTTACCGGCGTTTTCATCGTCCGCAATCGCAGGCCGTGCAGATGCCCGCGCTGCGCACATGCTGCTGCACAACGCGGCGCATGCACTGCCGTCTGCGCACTGCCCACCATGCGGGCCACGCAGAAGCACGCCATCTGCCGAACAGGATCGGATCGAGCAAGAGCGTGCAAAGTTGCTTGTTGCGCCGAGCGGATCCGTGCGTTCGGCAATCCCGCGACGTCCGGCCCTTCGACCGCTCGGCGGCGACGGCAGCGTCGGCATCATGCTGCGGCCGTCGCGATGCCCCGCCGGTGCTGCGTAGCGGCTGCAGGAGACGGATCGACGACGCGCGCGGATGGCTCGCATGACACGCGCCGATGCCGGCCGGTGGTGCGGTCGATCCCCGGGACGGGCACGTCGCGTGACGGCCGGGACATAGCCGTGACGCCCTGCCCGGTGCCGGCACCACTCGCGCTTAAGCAATTGAAATATATAAACTTTTATGAAAATTGAGAGGATCTCGACCGCGCTCACACAACCCATTGATATTACTTGATTTTTCAGAGACGCATCATCCGCGAACGCGCGTGGAAGTCTGCCGTTAACGTTATTTCCTTAGCTATACCAGATAGTTAAGACGATTTTCCCTTTACATTTTAACGGATTTTCCCGACAGTTCCCGAAAGGCTCGACGGCCGCAGGATTAAAGGGGCTTCTCATGTCTGGTTTGCGTCATGTCATTCTTGCCGCGATGGCGATCGGGTTCACCGGCGCACTGGCGGCTCCCGCCGATGCCGGCGGCCGCTACCAGCGTGGCTGCGTCAACTGCGATCTGCCCGATGGCACCTTTCAGGATCGCCGCGTCGTCCAGCACGATCCGCGCTACGTCCGCGGCCGCACCCAGATCGTCGACACGACGCGCGTCATCCCGCGCCATCGCTATGTCGACGACAATACGCTGATGCTGCATGTGCGCCCGGTGGTGCGGCGCAACGTCGTCATCCAGCGTCAGAACGTCGTCTACCGCGACGTCGTCATTCACCGGCAGAACGTCGTGCATCGTACCGTGCAGCCGGTGCAGGACGTCGTCGAATATCGCACCGTGCCCGGCCGGGTGAGCTTCACCGGCGTCGAACACCGCTATGTCCGCGGCAGCGACTGCAATTGCGGCGCGCCCGTCGCCTATGGTTATGGCGGCGGCTACGACGCCGGCTATCAGGACTACGAAGAAGGCTACGGCCCGGTCTATCGGGTCCGTAACTGATCCCACGATGCTGTCGGCGAAAGCATCCGACATAGCCCCGCGGGCTCCTGTCCCGCGGGGCTTTTTTTAATGCACGCTGCGGGACTCTGATTCACCTGCGTCAAATCAGGCCCGCCGCTCGTCTTTTCGCTCGCACACGATCTTCTCCAAAAACCGGTGCCGTTTTTCGGGATCATGCTCTAGCGATAGAGCTCCAGCTCCGGCCGCGCATCGGGGATGAAGCCGTCCTTGTTCGGCATTGCCACCTTCGGCAATGTCCTGGCGTCCATCGTCTCGGTCGGCTTGATGATCTTCGCCTCCGAGAGAATGTAGGCGACCACGGCATAGACGTCGGAATCGCCGAGAGAGCCCGGCGCCGAGAACGGCATCGCCCGCTTGACGTAATCGAACAGCGTCGTCGCATAAGGCCAGTAGCTCTCGACGGTCTTGACCGGCGTCTTGCTGGCCAGCGAGCCGCGGCCGCCGATCAGGCGGTCGCCGCCGATGCCGGGATCGGGAATCCCCTGCAGCTTGTCGCCATGGCAGGCGGCGCAGTTCTCGGCATAGACCTTGGCGCCGGCTTCCGCAGTGCCGCTGCCGGACGGCAGGCCGCGCCCGTCGGGATGCACCGAGAGATACTTCGCCAGTTCGTCGGCGCCGACCGACGTGCCGAAGCCGAAATGCCCGACCGGCGTCTGCGCCAAGGCGGGGCTAACGGCAGGACCAATGGCGGGACCAGCGACGAACAGCAGCGATGCGACGGCGACTGTCACGATGTTATGCGTGGACATTGGTCACCTCCCCGGCGTCGCTGACGGCCCAGCTCTGGATGGCATTGAGGTGATAGATCGAGCCGAACGGGCCGTTGTCGCCGCGGATCGCCACGAGTTGCTTCAGCGTCGGCTGCAGATAGCCGGTCTCGTCGATACAGCGGCTTTGCAGCACCGCCGGCTTGCCGTCCCAGATCCACGGGAAGCTGAACCGCACCGTGCAGATCGGCTCCGGCACATTGTCGAGATGCGCCGGATACCAGGTCTTGCCGGCATCGGTGGACACCTCGACCGACTGGATACGGCCGCGACCGCTCCAAGCGAATCCCTGGATGTTGTAGAAGCCGGCGCCCGGCAGCTTCATGTCGCCGGAGGGGAACGTGATGACCGACTTGGCGTCCATCTCCAGACTGAACCGCCGGGCTTTGCCGTTGCCGAGCAGGTCGGTGTATTTCGACGTCTCCTCGCGCGTCATGAACGGCTTGTCGCTGACATCGAGGCGACGCAGCCATTTGATGTGGGTGTTGCCCTCATAGCCGGGCAGGACGAGCCGCAGCGGGTAGCCCTGTTCGGGCCGCAGCGCCTCGCCGTTCTGCCCGTAGACGATCAGCGCGTCCCTGAGCATCTTCTCCATCGGGATGCTGCGCGTCATCACCGCCGCGTCGGCGCCTTCCGCCAGCACCCAGAGGGCGCCCTCCTGCAGGCCGACTTCGCGCGCGAAGGTGGCGAAGGGTACGCCGGTCCATTCCGAGGTGCTGAGCAGGCCATGCGTGCCCTGCACCGTCTTCAGCGTCGGCTTGTTCCATTCGGTCAGGCCGTTGCCGGAGCACTCGATGAAATATTTGCGGGTGACCGACGGGAAACGCTTGATGTCGGCCATCGAGAATTTCTTCGGCGTATTGACCATGCCGTGCACGATCAGGCTGTGCCGCTCCGGGTCGATCGTCGGAATGCCGCCGTGATGACGCTCGAAATGCAGGCCGGATGCCGTCAGGTTGCCGAGCATCTTGTCGAGCGGCGTCATGCTCCACGAGGTGTTCTCGTTCGGCGTCGGATAGCGCCAGCGCACCTCGGTCTCGAACTGCGAGCGCGACCCGTAGCCGCCGTCGCCGCCGACGGGGCGGCCCTGCTCCTTGGTCGGATCCTCCGGCACATCGAAATGGAAGGCGCCGGGCGGCGCCTTCGGCGCGGCGGACGATTGCCCCAGAGCCGGCGTCGCGGCCAGACCGGCAAGCGACGAACCGGCGGCTACCAGAAACGTCCGCCGGTTGGACCGGCTCATGCGGGGAAAAAGGCCGGCACGCGGAAACATGCCGTCCTTGCAGTCGCACGCCCGGGCGTTTTCCTGTGCGCGAACCTGAGCTTGAGCTAAAGCGCGGGTCTGGGCTTCCGCCCTGCGCTCGGCGATGTGGCGCGCTTCCGCCGCCTGCATCGCCTCGACCATGCGTATGGCCTTCTCGTCGTAGCGGATCGGGTACGGTTTTTCCATTGTCACCTCCGGAGACAGCACGAACGCGGTCCATCGAGCGCGCTCGCGGGAATTTTATGCTCCGAAGTAACGCCGCATGGTCCCTTTGGTTCAGCAGGTGCCGCCCGATTGTCCGGCCGGTTGTCCGGGATGCGTTCAGGCGCGTTCAGGCAGACGTGGCTGAGATTGCCGAGACGCCGCGCCACGGCCTCGGCCGGGCTTCCCGCCCGCCCCCTATGCGATCACCAAACGGCAGCCACCGGCGACGGGCTAAAGCTCGGCCCACTGCCGCAGCAGATTGTGATAGACGGCGGTGAGCGAGACCACCGATTTATGATCGGGGTGATCAGCGGTGAGCCGCATGATCGACATGTCGAGATCGAACAGCAGCGACCGCTGACCCTGATCGCGCACCATGCTCTGCGTCCAGAAGAACGAGGCGATGCGCGAGCCGCGCGTGATCGGCATCACCCGGTGCAGCGACGTCCCCGGATAGACGATCATGTCGCCGGCCGGCAGCTTCACCGCATGCGCGCCGTAGGTATCCTCGACGATCAGTTCGCCGCCGTCATAGTCCTCCGGCCCGGAGATGAACAAGGTCGACGACACGTCGGTGCGGATGCGCGCGCCGCTGCCGGCACGGATGGCATTGTCGACGTGGTTGCCGAAGGTCATGCCGGCATCGTAGCGATTGAACAATGGCGGGAAGACCTGCTTCGGCAGCACCGCCGACATGAACAGCGCCGAGCGGGACAGCGCCTCGAGCACCATATTGCCGAGTTCGCGCGCCAGCGGCGAGCCTTCCGGCAATTGCAGATTGTTCTTGGCCTTCGCCGCCTGATGGCCGGCGGTGGCGTTGCCGTCCACCCACTCCGCCTTTTCCATGACCTCGCGGCAGCGTGCCACCTGATCGGGCGTCAGCACGTTGGGGACATGGACCATCATGATGCGGAACTCCGGCGGGCTCGGAAAATATGAAACAGCAATGCGAGCCGTCCGGCGCGCATTGCTGAAGATTTCACCATGGCCCGGCCTCGATGTCAGGTCGAGGCCCAGGGCGCGGGTTTCGGGCTAGAACTTCATCCGCAGGGCCAAAGTCGCGCTACGGCCGGCAGCGGGAACGGCCCAGTTGGAGTAAGCAGATTCATAGTAATACTTGTCGGTGATATTGTAGACATTGAGCTGCAAGGTCACGTTGGGCGCGATCTTGTAGCTCGCCATCGCATCGAAGCGCCAATAGGACGGCACCTGCGTGGTATTGTCGACATTGCCCCAGGTCGAGCCGACGTAATAGGCGCCACCGCCGATGGTGAACTCCGGCGTGATGTCGTAAGTCGTCCACAACGAGAAGGCGTTGTTCGGCGTCTGGATCAGTTCCTTGCCGAGCTGCGACGCGGTGGTGGTCGAAACGATCTCCGAACGCAGATGCGTGAAGCTTGCGATCATGCTCCACTGATCGGTCAGCTTGCCTTGCGCGCTAAGCTCGAAGCCCTCGACGCGGGTAACACCATCGAGGATGTTCACCGCGGTGTTGGTGGGGTCCGGGACGCGCGCATTGGTCTTGTTGGTGCGGAACAGCGCCGCCGCCAGGTTGAGCCGCCCGCCGAGCACTTCGGCCTTGGCGCCAATCTCGGTCGTATCGTTGCGCTCCGGCGCCAGGTTCGCGTTCGCCGCCGAGAGCGTCAGGAACTCCGCCGACGGATTGAACGACGTGCCGCGCATAATATAGAGGCTGGTGTTCTCGGTCGGGTGGAAGATGCCGCCGACGCGCCAACTCACCATGTCGTCGGTCCGGGTGAAGATCGCCGGCTGCACGCCGGAGCTGGCCCGGTACTGCTCCCAGCGCACGCCGCCCATGAGCTCGAACCATTTGTTGAACTTGATCTGGTCGGCGATGTAGCCGGCATAGGACGTGCCGTCGCTCACCGTCGGCAGGCCGGGCGCCGCCACATTGCCCTGGAACACCGCATAGGGGTCCGGATTCAACAGGTTGACGGTGCTGGGCACGAGACCGGAGATGGTCTGCCGCAATTGGCTGCGCTCTTCCCTGGTGAATTCGAGCCCGCCGACGAAAGTATGTTGCCAGCCCCAAGTCTGGAACTTGCCAACGACGTCGGTCTGGTTCGCCCACAGCCTGTTGGCGACGTCGAGCTGCCAGCGGTTGCGGGGAAGATTGACGTCGAGATTGCCGAGCGGCGAGACGCCGGTGCCTCCCGGCGGCTGGTTCACCCGCAGGAAGCGGTGGATATCGGCAAAACGCGACGTATTGGTGACGTGCCACTGGTCGTTGATGTCGTGGTCGATCTTCAGCGTCGCGATATGCGCGTCGTTGGTCTCCACATCGGGCATCGAGCCGCCGAGGATGCCGTAGAAATTGCTGCGCGGCACGGGCGCCGGAAAGCGCGTCGTCGTGCCCGGCGCCGCAGCCAGGAACGGAATGCCGTAATCCGGGATGTGGTTGGTGCGCTGATAGATGTAGCTCGCCGTGACCTGCGTATCGTCGGTGATCTTCACCTTCAATGATGGCGCGATGCCAAAACGATCCTGGACGACGTCCTCGCGGCCGGGCTTCGGCAGCGTCTGCCCCATCACCGCGATGCGTGCGGCAATGTTCTCGTTGAACTTGCCGTTGGCATCGAGCGTGGAGCGCACGCCGACAGGCGCCTGGCCGATCACCTCGGCATCGACGAAATTGCGGTCCTGCGGCGTTTTCGTCACCGTATTGATGACGCCGCCGGTCGAGCCGCGGCCGAACAGGAACGATGAGGGGCCCTTGAGCACCTCGACGCGATCCGTGGCGAAGACATCGCGGGTGTACCAACCCGGATCGCGCACACCGTCGCGGTACATGTCGTTGCGCGCATCGAAGCCGCGGATATACGGATCGTCGCCGCCATTGCCGCCCTCGCCGGCGCGGAAGGTGATGCCGGCGACGTTGCGCAGCACGTCCTGCAACGACATGCTGTTCTGGTCCTTGATGACCTGCTGCGGGATCACCGTGACCGACTGCGGCGTGCTCAGGAGCGGCACCGGCGAGCGCGTCAGCGTCGACTGCGTCGCCTGATAGCCCTGATCGCCGCCGAAGATGTCGATGGTGGGCAGTGCGATTCCGCTGTTGCCTTGCGTTGCGTCCCGCGTCGCATCTTGCGCCACTGCGCCCGTGGCAAAGACTAGCGAAGCCATACCGACCAGCGCAGGGCCCAGAACACTGCCATCCAAATAGAGCGAAGTGTCGCGCGCTATCGTGTCGCAATTAAATGACCGGATCGCAGCCGTTTTGCTTTCCGACTTCTCCGCGCGAGCCGCCTGCTTCTTGGACAAATGATCGCTTTCACTGCCATCGACTATAATCATTACTAAGGCCCCCACAGTATTTGATAGTTAAGACCCACCACAAACAAGAATTCATGATGATGTCACTCAATAACCAACTCGTAATCCTGCCGCAAGTAATAGATTCGAATGATATAAAGACATTAATTGGAATAGTTCCAATCTGATTTTCAGGTTTGGAATACTTAAAAAGTAAGATCTGCAATCGTTTTGTATTTGGCAGCACAACGGATACTGCTATAGCTCCCGGAACGGCAGACGATCCAAGTGAGCCCGAGACGGCAGATCAACGGCAGACCAAACGTGCAGACGACAGACACAACGCTTCTGTTGCGATTCATTCGCAACTAAGCATATGGTGTCCCGGGGCGTCTTGGATGTCAGCCTGTCGGCACGCGCAGCGCGCGTTCTGAACCTGCGGCGGAGACGCAGTCCGGGGCGACACTCGGGAGTCGAGAGGAGAAGACTGGTGCAGCGTTTTTCAACATGCGGGAGCAAGACCGCAGCGGCAGCCATCGTCGTCGGTTTGCTGATGGCCGGCGCCGCCGGGGCACAGACGCCGACGGCAACGCAATCCCCCTCCTCGCAAAGCCCGCTCCAGACTCTCGTTCAGGCACCGCCGCAACCGTTGCCGCCCGCACCGTCGCAAGCGCAGCCCGCAGCGCCGACGGAGACGCTCGCGCCGGTCGCCCGGCCGGCGCCAGTTCAACCAGCGCCGACACAGGCGCCTGCGCCGGCCGCATCCGTGCCTGCCGCGCAGGCCCCTGCGCAGCTTTCCACGCCGGCCGCGGCTCCCTCCGTCCCGCAGACGCCCAACTCGACGGCCGATGCAAACCCGCAGCAGCAGCCATCCTCCGACGCGCAGCCGCCGGCGACACCTGTCGACGCGACGCCTGCCGTGGCAGGACATCCGGCAGCATCGGCCGCCGCCACCCTGCCGAAGGATCTCAGTCCCTGGGGCATGTTCCTTGCCGCCGACATCGTCGTGAAGCTGGTGATGATCGGCTTGGCCTTCGCCTCGGTGCTGACCTGGACGATCTGGTTCGCCAAGGCGATCGAGTTCGTCATCGTTCGCCGCAAGCTCCGACGCTCGATTGGCGTGCTCGGGCAGGCGCGTTCGCTCGCCGAGTGCCTCGGCCATCTCAAGCCGGGCTCCGCCGCGCTCACCATGGCGCGCGAGGCCGACAAGGAACTGCGCCTGTCCGCCGACGCCATCGAGCCGGCCGGCGTCAAGGAGCGCGTCGCCTCCCGCCTGACACAGTTGCAGGTGGCCGCCGCGCGCCGGATCACCCGCGGCACCGGCATGCTGGCGACGATCGGCGCGACCGCGCCCTTCGTCGGCCTGTTCGGCACCGTCTGGGGCATCATGAACAGCTTCATCGGCATTTCGAAGCAGCAGACCACCAATCTGGCGGTGGTGGCGCCCGGCATCGCCGAGGCGCTGCTGGCGACCGCGCTCGGGCTCGTCGCCGCCATTCCGGCCGTCGTTCTCTACAACATGTTCTCGCGCTGGGTGTCCGGCTATCGCGCGCTCTATGCCGAGGCGAGCAACGAGGTGGAGCGGCTGGTCAGCCGCGACCTCGATCGCATGATGCGCGGCCTGCAAAACGGGTTGCAAAACGGGCTGCAAAGCGGGCTGCAAGACGACCGGCCGATCCGCCGCAACATCGCCGCCGAGTAGCTACCGGATAACCGTTCCGTACAACGTCGAGTCACGATCATGGCTGCACGCGTAAACGACAGCGACGATCTCGCGGAGATGCACGAGATCAACGTGACGCCTTTCATCGACGTCATCCTGGTGCTGCTGATCATCTTCATGATCGCGGCGCCGCTGGCGACCGTCGACGTCGCGGTCGACCTGCCGACCTCGAACGCGCCGCAGCAGCAGCGCCCCGACAAGCCGATGTTCCTGACGCTGAAGTCCGATCTCAGCCTGATGCTCGGCAATGACCAGGCGGTGCCGCGCGACACGCTCGGCTACGTGCTCGACCGCGCTTCGAACGGCGACAAGGAGCAGCGCCTGTTCCTGCGCGCCGACAAGACCGTGCCCTATGGCGAACTGATGAATTTGATGAACGAGCTGCGCGGCGCCGGTTATCTGAAGATCGCGCTGGTCGGGCTGGAAACAGGTCAGGCGCGATGAGCGGGGGGCCGATCCGCAACGCAGTGCGCGAGCACTGGCGCGAATGCGCCCGCTGGAGCCTGTGCTTCACCTTCGTGGTCGGCGCACATGCCGGCGGCGCCGTGGCGCTGCTGGCGCACTGGAACAGCGACGACCTCGCCGCCAATCCGCCCGCGATCATGATCGACCTGGCGCCGGAGCCGGCGGCGCCGGAGATGGTCGAGACCGACATGGCGGTCGGCCCGCAGCAGGTCGAATCCGAGCCGGAGCCCGAGCCGGAGAAGCCGATCGAGGAGGAGCTGAAACCGGAGCCGGAGCCCGAACCCGAGCCGGAAAAGGTCGTCGAGCCGCCGCCGCCGGAAAGCAAGGTGCAACTCGAAGCGCCGCCTCCGCCGCCGGAGAAGCCGAAACCGAAGCCCAAGCCGAAACCGAAGAAAGAGAAGCGCGCCAAGCAGACGACTGCCCCGGCTCCCGCTCCGCGCCAGGCCGACACCGCCAGCGCACCGATGTCCGGCGCCAGCGGCCGCGCGACGATCATGAACTGGAAGAGCCTGCTCGTGTCGCGGCTCGAACGCAGCAAGCGCTATCCGTCGGAGGCGCGCTCGCGCGGCGACCAGGGCGTCGTCTATCTGGCCTTCTCCGTCGACCGCTCCGGGCGCGTGCACGGCGCGCGCATCACCCGCAGTTCCGGATCCGCGGCGCTCGACAGCGAGACGCTGGCGCTGGCGTCGCGGGTCTCGCCGCTGCCGCCGCCGCCGCCGGAAGTTCAGGGCAGCAACATCCCGATCGTGGTGCCGATCCGCTACAATATTCGCTGAGAAGCACGCGATTTTCTGAGAGATAAGGAGGCGGCCGCACCGGCCGCCTCTTTCATTTCGCCGCACGCGACCCGCGCCATCGCATGGCGCGAGACGGCGCGTTGCGCGGACATGACGCGATACGGCAGGACGCAACGCATTCCCGCCGCGATGATCACGGATCGCTTCCGGTTCGTTCCCGTTCCGGACTCGGATCGTTAAAATTGTAGCGATTAATCACCGAATGGTTCACGCCGCATCGCCGACAAACCGCCAGCGGCGCTCGGGGTCAGATTCCCAGGATGAGGCGGTGCGCGGATCTGATCCATCCACACCCTGGCTCAAACCCGTCGCCCACCCCGCTATCCGGCCATGGTCCCGTCTGAAACCGGCTCCCGCATTTCGCGGGTCGCGCCTTACGGCCGTCCGGCCTCGACGAACTTCTGCGCCAGCAGGGCGGGATTCGTATACATCGCCTCGTGGTCGCCGGGCATCGACACGAAGCGGAAGCGGCCGAGCCGGTTGGAGAAGCGCGGGTGCCACGAGAGATCCGGCATCGGAATGCGGATGTCCTCGGTGCAGACCAGATAGCTTTTCGGGATATCCAGCCGGAAAAACGTTTTCAGGTCGAGCTTGTCGCGGAACGGTTGCATCGGTTGCGGCGACCATTCGCCGTAAAAGCGCAACGCGTCCTCGTAGCTCGCAGTATTGAAGAAGATGTCGCGCACCGCCTCGAAGGGCGGCAGAAATGTATCGTCGCCGCTCGCCTGCGCGCCCGCTTCCGAAGCCGCGACGTTCTGCGGCGTTTCGTCGAACAGCGACTGTCCGTCGTTGAGCACGAAGGCGCTCCAGAACACCAGCCGCCGAATGCGCTCCGGGATCGCTTCCGCGACCTTGGCGATGATCGTGCCGCCGTAACTGTGGCCGACCAGCACGAAATCGCGGATATCGTTGGCGACGATGAAATCGACGATCGACGCGGTGCAGGCCGCATGATCGACACGACGGTCCGCCGCCTTTCCGTTGCCGGCAATCGTCGGCGTGAAGGCACGATGCCCGGCCCGCTCCAGATGGCCGACCACCTCGCGCCAGCACGAACCGTCGTGCCAGCCGCCATGCACGAGCACAAATGTCAGCATTGCAGCGCCCCCAGCCCTGATGCCGGCATGAGACCCGCACGCGCGAGGCTCATGCCGGATGGTCGTCGGTTCAGAACAACGTCAGAACGGCTTTTCCGTCTGCAGCCGCTTCACCGCTTCCTTGGCGATGCTGGTGTCGAACAACCGATCGGCGCTGACCTTCTTCTCGATATAGTCGTAATAGTCAGCCCAGTAGTCCTGCATCTTCATGATGCCGGCGATGTTCGGCATGCCGTCCTCGCTGGTATAGGACCAGTTCGGCGCAATCGCCTTCACCGTTTCCGGCTTCTGCAGCGCCGTCGTCCGCGCCAGGATGTCGATGATGTCCTTGTGCTTGTCCGGATCGCCGGCGGCGGCGTTGAACTCCTTCACGCCCTGCAGATAGGCCATGGCGAAGCGCACCAGCACGTCGCGCTTCTCCTTGACCAGGTTCTGGCGCGTGGCGATCATCGCGATCGGGCCGTTCGGCTCGATCTTGTCGCCGGTAACGATCATCGGTCCCCAGCCGTTCTTCTCCGCGAAGAAGCCGAACTGATATGCAAGGTCAGTGCCATCGACCTGGTTCTGGCCGAGCATCTTCATCAGATCCGGCTGCGGCACGTTGAACACCCACTGCACGTCCTTGCGCGGATCGAGACCGGCTTTCTGCAAGGCCAGAGAGAACATGTACTGGTTGATGGCGCCGGTGCCGCTGACGCCGATCTTCTTGCCCTTCAGCTTGGCAAAGTCCGCCACCGACTTGACGCCGGAATCGTACATCGCCTTGCTGACGTTGATCACCGAATAGCCGCGGCCTTCCTTGTTGTTGCCACGGTCGAGGATGACGACAAGCGGCGCGCCGCGCGAAATGCTGTTGAACAGGCTGGCATTGGCGGTCATGAACGACAGATCAAGCTCGCCGGAGATCAGTGCCGGCACCGCCTGGGCACCGTCGATGAACATCTTGGTCTCGATCTGCAGACCGAGCTTCTTGAAGTAGCCCTTCTCGCTGGCGACCAGGAAGCCGCCGCCGGTAATGAACGGCCCTTCGCCGACATGCAAGACATCCGCGGCCTGCGCCGGGACGAATCCCAAAGATGCCAGCGCGAACGCCGCGCCGGCCAAGGCCCGTGTGATGACAGACTGTTTCATGACTTACTCCCTCTCTCAGGTTTGCGTGAGCTTTCTTCCCTAGAACGCACGCATCGGCGTGCGCATTCCCTGTAACGCACGCATCGGCGTGCGGATTGTCCTCATGCGCGCGCTCAATGCGCGGGTTGCCGTTTTCCTCGGCTGCCCGGCCAATGCGACTCGAAACGGTGCGCCAGCCCCGCCTTCCTGGCAATCTCGGCGCCGACCGTCTCCGCCTCCTTCAACACCTCGTCTGGATCCGGACCATTCATGAACCGTCCGTCGCGGTAGACGACCTTGCCGCCGACAATCACCACTTGCGCGTCCGAGCCCTTGCCGGCGCCGACGAAAGCGGAAAGCGGACGCTGCAGCACGCCGACGTGACGGCGGCGCATGTTGAAGACGGCAATGTCGGCCTGCTTGCCGGCATCGAGCGAGCCGATTTCGTCTTCCATTCCGGCCGCCCTGGCGCCGTCGATCGTCGCCATCTCCACCGCGCGCTCGATCGAGATCCGCGTCGGATCCATATGCCGCTGATGCTGCAGCAGCACGCAGCCCTTGATCTGCTCGAACATATCGTCGGTGTAGTCGACCATCGGCCCGTCGGTGCCGAGCGCGGTCGTGATGCCGAGATCGGAGGCATTGGCGATCGGCCCGATACCGCCGCCGCGGATCGATTCGCTGGTCGGCGTATAGACGAGATGCGCGCCGACATGCGCCATCTGTTCGAGATCGAGTTCGGTGCAGTGGATGCAGTGCGCGAGAATCCATTGCTGGTCGAGCACGCCGAGCTGCATCAGATAGCGCACGTCGGTGCGGCCGGTCTCGCGCAGATGCTTGAGGAATCCCTTTTCCAGCGAGAAGGTGCCACCGGCAATGTGGCTGCTGATCTGCACGCCGAGTTCGCGCGCCAGTTCGTAGCCGCGGGTGATCAGGTCCTCGGTGCTCATGCCGGACGAGGTCCAGTGCGCGTTGGCTTCAATCACCATGCCCATGCGCACCAGGCCATCGTGTCGGCCGTTCCAGCGCTGCACTTCTTCCTTGAGCGCAGCCAGCGACTCGTCGAGCGTCAGCGGATGCGCGGCAAAGCGCGGATTGCGGCAGCGTAGTTCCTTGCCGAAGATCTGGCGGATGCCGAGTTCGGCCTGCGGCTCGACGATGGCCTTCACCGTCTCCGGCGTCGTCACCGTCACCGAATGGTTGAACGAGCAGGTGGTGCCGGTCGCCAGCATTTCCATGCCGCACTGATAGCTGGCGACGCGCATCGCCTCGTCGGAGATATTCGCGACCAGCGGAAACACCAGATCGCCGATCCAGTCTTCCAGCAGCATGCCGTCGGCAAGCCCCTTGAACAGCGCGTACCAGTGGTGCTGGTGCATGTTGATCAGGCCCGGCATCACCAGACAGCCGCGCGCATCGATCACTTCGTCAAAATCGCGTTCCTGCACCGAGGCTGCCGAGGCGTGCACCGCCTCGATGCGGCCGTCGGCAACGGCGACCGCGCCTTCCGGAAAAACGTCGCGGTTGCCGTTGACCGTAACGACATAGCCGTTCTTGATGAGTATGCGCGACATGGCCTTCAATTGCCTCCCAGGATTCCTCGCCTCGGCGGCCCGCGACGATGCAGGCCACCGCCACCATCAACCGCTCAGCCGAACGGCTTCTCCGCGTCCAGCCGCTTGACCGCCTCCTCGGCGATGGCGGCGTCGAAAATCCGTTCCTCCGCCACCTTGCGGGCAACGAGCTTGAACTTGTCCGCCCAGAAATCCTGCTGCGCCAGCACCGATGCATGGTTCGGGCTGCCGTTCTCGGCGATCCACTCCCAATGCGGCGCCACCGAATTGAGCAGCCCGACATCCTTCACGAAGATGTACTTCGTGATCATCTTGACGATGTCCTCGTGCTTTTCCGGCGCGCCCGCCACCTGATTGAACAGGCGGGCGGTGTGGATGTGCGCCATGGCGAAACGCACCACCGCATCGCGCTTCTTGCTCAGGAACTCGTCGCGCACCGCGACCATCGCGGTTTGCGAGTCCGGCAGGATCTCGTCGCGCGAAGCGATGATCTTCGCGTAGCCCTGCTTCTCGGCAAGATAGGCGAGATGATAGGTGATGTCGGCAACGTCGACCTGCTTCTGGCCGATCTGCTTGACGATCTCCGGCTGCGCCACGCTGGTCTGCCAGGTGACGTCGTTGGCAGCATCGAGCCCGGCATTGCCGAGCGCCGTCGCGAGGCCGTACTGATTGATGCTGCCGGCGGCGCCGACGGCGGCGATCTTGCCCTTCATCGCCTTGAGATCGGCGACCGTCTTGACGCCGGCGTCATAGTGATCCTTGCGCACCAGCACGGCGGTGACCGCCCGCCCCTTGCGCCCCTGACCGATGCACAGCACCGAGCGAACCGCGGCACCGCGCGCGAGCGAATTGAACAGGCCGGCGCTGCAGGTGAGCACGCCGAAATCCACCTCGCCGGAGATCATCGGCGCCATGATCAGCGCGCCGTCCGGGAACGACTTGACCTTCGGGTCGAGGCCGAGCTTGGCATAGAAGCCGAGCTCGGAGGCCATGAAGATCGCCGCCTGGTTGATGAACGGCGACGCGCCGATATTGATGGTTTCGAGATTCTGCGCCCGCGCCGGGCGGATATTGGCGACGCTGAGCGCCGCCAACGCCCCGGCAGCCGCACCCTGTTTGAGAACGGACCGGCGTGTCGTGGGTTTGCTGATCATTTCAACGCTCCGATTGATATGGCGTTATGCCGAAGGCCAGTGTGGCCGTACCCGCTCCTGCAGACCGGAACGGGCGATGATGTCCTGCGCGCGCGCCTCGGCGCCGGCGAAGATGTCGTCGAGCGACGGGCGGCGGGTGAGCTTGCGGTCACGCACCACGATCTCCCCGTCGACGAGAACCGTATGGGCATCGGTGCCGCGCGCCGAATAGACCAGGCTGCTGATCGGATTGTTGGCCGGCATCGCATGCGCGGTGCGCAGATCGAAGATCGCGATATCGGCACGCTTGCCCGCTTCCAGCGAGCCGATCTCCGCGTCGAGACCGAGGGCCCTGGCAGCATTGATCGTCGCATAATCGAGGCAGCGTTCCGGCGGCATCGCGGTCGGGTCCAGATGCTTGACGTTCTGGATCATCGAGCACGCCTTCATCTGCTCGACCATGTCGACGGAATAGTCCACCATCGGCCCGTCGGAGCCGAGCGCGACATTCACGCCGGCCGCCTGCATCGGCACCATTGGCCCGATGCCACCGCCGCGCACCGCCTCGCTGGTCGGCGTATAGACGACCGAGGCGCCGCTGTCGGCGATCATGCGGATATCGGTTGCCGTGCAGTTGATGGCGTGCGCCAGAATGTAACGCTCGTCGAGCAGGCCGAGCTGCATCAGCGTCTGCGCGTCGGTGCGCCCGGTCTTGCGCAGGACGCTCAGATAGCTCTTGTCGAACGACAGCGTGCCACCCGAGATGTGCGTCGTGATCTTCAGATCATGGCGATCGGCAAGCCGCTTGGCCTCGATCAGCAGCTCCTCGGACGTCACGTTCTGGTCGATGAAGATGGCGTTGCATTCGGCGGCAAGGCACAGCCGCGTCAGGCCATCGCCACGGCTCTTCCAGCGCGGAACCAGATCGTCGAGAAAGGCCACCTCCTCGGCGAGCGTGCGCGGATGATGCGGATTGCCCGGCAGGCGGCACTGGATTTCCTTGCCGATCACCTGCCGGTGACCGAGGTCCTCGCTCGCCTTGGCGATCCGCTGCAACGTCGCTTCCGTCGACGGCACCCGCAGATGATTGAGGCTGCAGGTCGTGCCCGACAGCAGCATCTCCGCGCAGGCCAGATAGGCGGTCAGCTCCATGTCGTCATCGGTCAGGTGCTGCGTCACCGGATGAACGACATTCGGAAACCAGTCCTCGATCAGCAGGCCGTTCGCGACACCCTTGAACAGATGGTAGTAGAAATGCTGATGCGCGTTGATCAGGCCGGGAACAACGATCATCCCGGCGGCGTCGATCACCTCGTCGAACGCACCGTCCGCCGGCGCGCTCTGCGGCGCAACGCTTTCGATGACCCCGTTATCAATGACGACAGAACCGCCACGAAAGACATCGCGATTACCGTTGACCGTTACCACGTAACCATTACGAACCAGAATACGAGTCATAGCGATACTATTTGTGCCCCGCGGCCCACGGCGCGATCCGGCGATCGATCCATTCCTGGGTTTTGATGATGACGCCTCCGAACACGGCGAGCGCGATCAGCGCGGCGAACACCTTCTCGGTCTCCATCACCTGCCCGAAGCGGATCAGCATGTAGCCGACGCCACCCTGATTGGACCCGCCGATCATTTCCGCGGCGACCACCAGGATGATGGTGACGCCCATGCCGAGATGCAGGCCGGCGAAGATGCTCGGGATCGCCGCCGGGATGATGACCTTGAGCTGCACCTGGTGCTCGCTGGCGCCGAGATCGCGCGCCGCGCGCACCAGCCCCTGGTCAGCCTGCCGAATGCCGGCATAGGTGCTGATCAGCACCGGGAAGAAGGCGGTGATGGCGCTGATCGTGAGGATATAGGCCTCGCCGGTGCCGAGCCAGATAATCAGCAGCGGAATGAGCGAGATCTTCGGCAACGGATAGAGCGCCGCGATCCACGGATCGAGCACCCGCGCCACCACCCGCGACATGCCCATGAACACGCCGATGAGAACGCCCAGCACGCCGGCGACGACGAAACCCGCAATGATGCGCAGAAAGGTGATGCCCAGATGATACGGCAGCGAGCCGTCGACGATCATCCGCACCAGATAGTCGGCGATGGCGCTTGGCGCCGGCAGGATGATCGGCGCGATATCACGCGCGCGGACGACAAACTCCCAGATGCCGAGGAACAGCACAACCGAGATGAACGGCAGCATCCGCAGCCAGAGCGGATCCCGCGATTTGCGTTTTTTCTTCTTCGCCGTCGTCTTGTCCGTGGCCATCGCCTATTCCGCTGCCTCGTCCTGTTGCCGCATCGCGTTCAGCACTTCCTCGCGGATCAGATGCAGGATCCGGTCATAGAGCTCGCCGAACTCCGGAGAATTGATCAGTTCCTGCGTGCGCGGACGCGGCAGGTTGATCTTGATGACTTCCTTCACCCGGCCCGGGCGAGCCGTCATCACCACGACCTCGTCGCCGAGCAGGATCGCCTCGTCGATCGCGTGGGTGACGAACAGGATGGTCTTGCGCGTCAGTTCGAAGATGCGGGTCAATTCCTCCTGCATCACGATCTTGGTCTGCGCATCGAGCGCCGCGAACGGCTCGTCCATCAGCAGGATGGGCCGGTCCATGATCAGCGCCCGCGCCAGCGCCACGCGCTGGCGCATGCCGCCGGAAAGCTGGCTGCACTGCTTCTCCTCGAAACCCTTCAGACCGACTAGCGAAATCAGTTCGCGGGCGCGCTCGTAGCGCTGCTTGCGCGGCACACCGGCCATCTCCGGGCCGAAGGCGACATTGTCGATGACATTGCGCCACGGAAACAGATTGAGATTCTGCCACATCATCACCGAGCTATCGCCCAGCTTCGCCGACGATTTCGATGGATTGGCGGGATCGACGATGCGGATCGTGCCGCGCGTCGCGCGCTCGATGCCGCCGACGATCTGCGCCAGCGTGCTCTTGCCGCAACCACTCGGCCCGAGGAGGCAGGTCAGCTTGCCGGACGGGAAATGATGGGTGATGCCGTCGAGCGCGAGGATGCCGTCGCCGCCGTCGTCCCAGATCTGCACCAGTTGATCGACAAAAATATCCATACGCCCGTCTTTCTACGTCGTTCCGCTCTGCCTGGCCGCTCGTCTTGTCGCTTGATCTTGCTCGTGTCTTGTCTTGCTCGCTTGTCCCGCCGCTCTCGTCTCTCGTCTGTCAGCACGGCCGACACGGCGCCGCACGATCGGTTGCCGAACTCGCCCTTCGCGTTGCGGCGATCAGCGGTGATCGGCAATCCCGAAGTGGCAGATGCTACACCATAGCCCGCCGTCTGCGTGGCGTACCGCAACACCGGTGCAGCACCATTCAACCCGCCCGGCGGCCCACGGCCCAGCCCGACATCCGCCGGCGGCATCCCGCTGATGCGCCGCCCACGCCCGTCCACTGCCGCTCGCCGCTGCGCGGGACCAAAGCCACCGCGCGGCAAAGCCGCCACGGGCCAACGCGACCGGATGGCATCGACCGGCACAACCGATGCTCGCAGGCCCGAGATCGTTCCCCGCGGCAGCGATCGTCCGCGCGTCCCCCACCGACAGGCTCGATGATGACTTTATCATGGCATCAAGTAACTTGAAGTCAAGATAATTACCGGTGAGGCGAAATGGCGAAAGAGCGCACCGCTTCAGCGAGCTGGCACGGCGCACGCGCCGCGCATCCGGCAACGACCGGCCTCCGTCCCGAACATCTTGTGGACGGCGCGCCGTATGGATAGCGCATCCTTCAGGGGAAGGATCGTGCAGGCGTGAAATCTTGCGAGGCAACGGAGACCTGCCCGTCATAGAAGCGTAGGAGCCCGGACAGGCGAAGCGTTCTACCCGGCGGGCGATCCGGGAGGATCGGCAGGAGGTGATATTGCGAGACGCTTCATCGCAAGTCACGTCATTGCTGGTCGCGTCCTCGCAAGCCCCGTCTTCGCAAGCCCCGTTCTCACAAGTCACGGCGCAGACGACGCCAGCGAGCGCGACGATATCGATTCAGACAATGTCGGTTCAAAAGCGAAACGGAGCCACAGCCGGACGAGACCAAGCCGGCGCCGGCAAAGCAAGGCGGATCGCGCGCCGTTGCTGCCGCGCCCGTCCGCAAGACCGGGCCGCGACGGGCATTCCCGCCACGACCCGTTACAGTTTTATACGACCGCCAGCGGCGCCAGCGCTTCGATATCGGTGGCAACGTCGATCACCACCGGTCGTCCGGCCTTCAGCGCCTGCGCCAGAGCCGGCGCGAAATCGGCCGGCTGCTCGACGCGGATGCCGACGGCGCCGATCTCCTGCGCGATGCGGGCGAAATTGACCTTGTTATAGGTCCACAATTCGCGGGCCTTCTCGGTCTGCTGTCCGCCATAGGCGCGGTCGAACCCGCGCTTCGACTGGTTGCCGCCGCTGTTGTTGTTGACGACGGTGATGGAGTTGAGATTCCAGCGCACTGCCGTCTCGATCTCGCCGATGTGGTACCAGAAGCCGGCGTCACCGGTGAAGACGACGACCGGCCGATCCGGACAGGCGGCCTTCGCACCGAGACCGGCCGGAAACGCCCAACCGAGGTGGCCGGCGCTGCGGATATAGCTCTGGTTGACGGACGACACGTCATAGAGCCCGCCCATCCACATGCCAGCATGACCGGTATCGACCACCACGATCGCGTCGTCGGGAACGTGCTTCGACAGATCGCCGCAGATGCGCGCCGGATGGATCGGCACGGCATCGGAGGTCAGCATCGGCGTGTATTTCGCGACATAGTCGCTGCGCAATGCGGCAACCCGCGCGATCCACAGCTGACGCGACGTCGCGGTACTGCGGTCTGCCGATGCCAGCATCTGTGCGAGAACGCTCCGCGCATCGCCGAGCACGCCGGCCTTGAGCGGATAGTTGCGGCCGATCGATTCCGGATCGGTGTCGATCTGGATCGCCGGCGTGCCGATCTTCGGCACCGCCCAGAAATGCGTCGTCATGCCGCCCGTCTGGGTCCCGACGAAGCAGACGAGATCGGCTTCGCCGACGCAGCGGTTGGCGCTTTCGCGGGAATAGCTGCCGACCACGCCGACCGACAGCGGATGCGTGTCCGGGATCACGTCCTTGCCGTTGAGCGACGTCACGACCGGGATCTGCAAGGCCTCGGCCAGTGCGACCAGTTCGCGCGCCGCGCCGGAGGCACGCACGCCGCCGCCAGCGACGATCACCGGCCGTGCGGCCGCCTGCAATATCGCCAGCGCCTCCTTGACGTGCTCCGCCTGCGGCTGCGGCCGGAACGGCGGGACGCGGGCGAACTGTTCTTCGACCAGCGCTTCCATCTCGGCCTCTTCCTGGTCGATCTGCCCCTCGTTGCCGCGGAACTGCAGATGCACCGGGCCCGGCGTGCCGGACGTCGCCGTGCGGAATGCCTGGCGGACCATGTCCGGAACGCGCGAGATGTCGTCGACGGTGACGTTCATTTTCGTGACCGGCTCGAAGGCCGGCATATCGTCGATCTCCTGATAGACCTTGCGGAACTTGGTCTTCGGATCGCGGCCGCCGGTGACCGCGATGATCGGCGCATGCGCGAGCCAGGCATCACGCAGGCCCGCGGCGAGATTGAGCGCGCCGATGACCTGCGCCATGCAGACGCCCGGCTTGCCGGAGGCGCGTGCATAGCCGTCCGCCATATAGGCGGCGGACTTCTCCCCGTGCGCATGGATGCGCGCGATCGAGGTGCGCTTCTCCATCTCGGCGAAGGTGCGGCGGAGAACCGCCGGCACCATGAAGATATGGGTGACACCGTAGCCCGCAAACATATCCGCAAGGACTTCGGCGCCGACGCGCCTGGCGTTGTGACCGGAGTTCGTCATGTTACTTGATCGCCAGCGGGTTGGTCGGCGATCCGACGGCGCCGGTGATCGGCAGCGCGGGGGCGACGAACATGAACTCGTAGACCTTGTCCTCGACGCAGTCGTCGGCGAGGTCGGTGACGTGGAAAATCTCGCCCATGGTCAGGCCCATGATCGGGATGGTGATCCAGTGCCAGGGCTGATTGATGTTCTCGCCCTCCGCCACCTGGTTCGGCCGCACCTCGCAGCCCCAGGTATCGCTCGCCAGCGCCGCGATCTCGTTGCGCGCGATCCAGTCGATGGTCTCGAAGGCGAAACCGGGCGCATCCCCGCCGGCGTAGCCGTCCCAGTTCTGCGCGTCGAGGCAACGCTGCATATGCCCGGTCCGGACGATGACGTGATCGCCACGCTTGACCTTGACGTTCTGCGCCTTCGCGGTCTTGTCGAGATCCTCGCAGGTGATGGCATAACCATCCTCGAGGTCGTTCTTGCCGAGCGCCCGCGCCACGTCGAGGAAGACGCCACGGCCGACGAGCTTGTTCTTGGTCTTCTCGATGCCGCATTTCTGCGCGCCGAAGCTCGTCACCTCGCGGCAATCGTAACCGTTCCACATATGGTTCTCGTAGAAGACGTGGCCGAGGCCGTCCCATTGCGTACCGGCCTGCAGCGGCAGCACGACCATGTCGTCGGCAGCGCGGATGCCGCGGCTGTCGAGAACGCCGGAATAGGCATCGGTGCCGGTGCGCAGCATGACATGCAGCGGATTGATGCGGCCGAGCACCGGATACTTCGTCTTGGCGCCCTGCGGGCCGTGGGCATCGTAGTTCAGCGCCAGCGAGATGACCTTGCCCTTCCTCACAAGCTGGGCCGCCGCGACGATGTCTTCGGCGCTCGTATAGTTCAGCGTGCCGACCTCGTCATCCGGCCCCCACTTGCCCCAGTTCTTGTACTTCTCCGCGGCATCCCGCAGATCCTGGCGAGTCAACTTACGAACCGACATGTCATTTCCTCTGTTCGATGAAGGGATGAAAAATCAGGACCGCGAGAGCGGCGGAGAGCGGAAACCGGCCGCCAGAAACGGCACCATGTATCTGAGCGCCTGTTTCAGATCGCCGGGGTCGCAGCGACCGCCGGTCAGCGCCTGGATACGACCGCTGTTGCCCATGGTGTAGACCATCGCGCCCAGCATGAAATGAAAGCGCCACTCCACCTGCGTGTGGGGAATATCCGGCAGCGCCTTCGCCACCGCCTCGATGAAGCGCTTGCTCGACAGATCGAAGGCCTTCGACAGGATCTTGCGTGCGATCTTTTCAGGTTCGGTGGCAAGCCTTGCGCGCAGCCGCACGAAAGCCGGTCCGCCAAGCCGTTTCTCCATGCCGAGCGTCAGGGCCGGACGCAGAAACGCATCGAGGATGTCTTCCAGCGCCGGCGCACCACCGGCCTTCTCCTCGCATTCGGACAGGAGCCGCATGCGCTCTTCCGCGATCGGCGCGGCACGCAGCGCGAACAGTTCTTCGAGCAATCCGTCCTTGGAGCCGAAGTGATAGGCCACCGATGCGAGATTGACATTGGCGGCTGAGGTAATGGCGCGCAGCCCGACGCCGGCCATACCGTATTCGGCAAACATCGCCTCCGCGGTGCGCAGGATACGCGCGCGCACGGAATCGTCGTCGAAATCCTCGGCGGCTTCCGGCGGCTGACGATCGACGGCGCGCGCACGCGTCGCTCGCCGTCGTGGCGCCGCCGCTTCCTGTTCCTGCTTCGCAGGCTGCTTGATGGCACGTCGCTTGGCCACGCTTGACTCGCCTCGTCGGACCTGAGACAACTCCGATGTAAACAGTCGTTTACTTCGTGTCAATTGCCGCGCTGACAAGCCCGAACGGCAGACGGACAGCACGCATCGAACAACGAACAGGCGACCATCAAACGGACGATCGGCGCAAGCTGACGAATGGCGAATACAGACGAATGACAACGCACAAGAAATCGGCGACGAACAAAACGATCCTCACGGTCGCGGTCACGGGCAACCTGACGACGCTCGAGCAGCATCCCGGTCTTCCGTGCACGCCCGAACAGATCGCCAATGCGTGTCTGGAATCGGCAAAAGCCGGCGCTGCGATCGCGCACATCCATGTCCGTTATCCGGACGGCCGCCCGAGCATGGAGCTCGATCATTATCGCGAAGTCGTCGAACGGATCCGCGACAAGAACTCCGATCTCATCATCAATCTGACGACCGGCCTTGGCGGCCGCTTCATTCCGAGCAAGGACGACCCGAAGATCGCCGCGCCCGGCACCTCGCTGGTGCATCCCTTGCGTCGCGTCGAGCACATCGTCGCGCTCAAGCCGGATATCGCGACGCTCGACCTCAACACGATGTATTCGGGGACGGCCGTCGTCATCAATACGCCGGAGAACGTCACGCTGATGGCCAATGCCATCTACGAGGCCGGCAGCAAGCCGGAGCTCGAAGTGTTCGACAGCGGCGACATCCAGCTCGCCAATGTTCTGCTGGCGCAGGGCGTGCTGAAGTCGCCGCCGCTGTTCCAGATCGTGATGGGGGTACGCTACGGCTTCATCGCCACGCCGCAGACGCTGCTCTATGCGCAGTCGCTGCTGCCCGCGGATGCCGAATGGGCCGCATTCGGCATCGGCCGCTGGGAATTCCCGATGTTGAGCCAGGCTTTCTGCCTCGGCGGCCATGTCCGCGTCGGGCTGGAAGACAATATCTATATTCGCAAGGGCGTTCTGGCGCCCAGCAATGCGGCGCTGTGCGAAAAGGCGGCGCACATCGTCGATGAACTCGGCGGCGAACTCGCCTCCTCGAAAGAAGCGCGGGCCATCCTCGGCCTGAGAACTTAAGCCTGCCACCGGCCTCGCAACGGAAACGCCCCGGCGACAATCCGAGCCTTCCGACGGCATCAACGAGAAACCAGGTCTTTAACCATTCAATCACGGGAGAACGCACAATGCGGATACTGACGACATCCTTGGTAGCACTGGCGGCATTGTTCACCGCCACCGGCGGCGATGCGAAGGCCGACTATCCAACGAAGGCGGTCAAGATCATCGTGCCCTTCGCACCCGGCGGCCCGACCGACGTGATGGCCAGGCTTGTCGCACAAAAGCTGTCCGACAACCTCAAGCACCAGTTCTATATCGACAATCAGGCGGGTGCCGGCGGCAATATCGGCATGGGCAATGCGGCCAAGTCGCCCAACGACGGCTACACGCTGCTGTTCGTGTCGTCGAGCTTCGTCGTCAATCCAAGCCTGTTCGACAAAATCCCCTACGACCCGTTCAAGGATTTCCAGCCGATCAGCAAGGTCGGCTTCGCCCCGAATATCCTGGTCGTTCACCCTTCGCTTCCTGCGAAGAGCGTGAAGGAACTGATCGACCTGCTTCGTTCCAATCCGGGCAAATACAGCTTTGCCTCTCCGGGCACCGGCACCACGCCGCATCTGTCGGGCGAGTTGTTCAAGCTGACCGACAAGCTGGATATGGTCCACGTCCCCTTCCCCGGCGCCGGTCCGGCCATCCAGTCGACCGTCGGCGGACACACGCTGATCGCCTTCACCTCGCTGCCGCCGACTGTGGCGCACGTTAACGAAGGCAAGCTGCGGGGACTGGCGGTCACCGCCAAGAAGCGCTCGGGCGCGCTGCCCGACGTGCCGACCCTTGCAGAGGCCGGGCTGCCCAATCAGGAAGCCGATACGATGCAGGCTCTCCTCGCCCCGGCCGGCATCCCGAAGGACGTTCTCGACACGCTGCACTCGCAGATCGTCAAGATTCTCGCCGATCCGGACGTGCAGAAGCGGTTCGCCCAGCTCGGCTTTGAACCTGTCGGAAACTCGCCGAGCGAGTTCGCCCAGGAGATCAAGGAAGAGATCGAGAAGTGGCGCAAGGTCATCAACGACGCCAAGATCAAAAAGTAACGGCATCGTCGGTCGCCTCACATGCGGATCATCGATATCCGTGAGAAGGCCATTCCACTGAAATCGAAACTCGCCAATTCGAGTTTCGATTTCACGGAAATGACCACCTCCATCGTCGCCGTCATCACCGACGTCGTGCGCAACGCAAAGCCGGTCGTCGGCTTTGCGTTCAACTCGACCGGGCGTTACGCCTGCGGTGCGCAGATGCGCGCCCGATTCATTCCAAGACTCCTGTCCGCCGACCCCGCCGAACTGCTGGATGACAACGGCAGCAATTTCGACGCTGCCAAAGCGCTGTCGATCATGCTGCGGCGGGAGAAGATCGGCGGCGACGCCGAGCGCTCGATCGGCATCGGCACCATCGAGGTCGCGCTCTGGGACGCGATCGCCAAGATCGCCGACAGGCCGTTGTATGTGGAGCTGGCCGAACGCTTCAACGGCGGCCGGATCGCGCAACGCGCATTCTGTTATGTCGGCGGCGGCTGGTACTGGCCTGGCCAGACCCTGCAGGATCTGCAGGACGAAATGCGCCGGCACATCAACAACGGCTATACGCAGGTGAAGATGAAAGTGGGCGGCCTGCCGCTCGCCGACGACCTGCGGCGCGTCGAAGCCGTCAAGGCGATGCTGCCGCCCGTCTGCCACCTTGCCGTCGATGCGAACGGGAAGTTCAGCCGCGAGGAAGCCATGGCCTATGCCAAAGCTCTGGCACCATTCGGCCTGCGCTGGTTCGAAGAGCCCTGCGCGCCACTCGACTATGCGCTGATGGCCGAACTCGCCGACCTTTATCCGGCGCCGCTCGCCACGGGCGAGAACCTGTATTCGACGCAGGATGTCGAAAATCTCGTCCGCTTCGGCGGCTGGCGGCCGGCGCAGGACATCATCCAGATCGACCCGCCACAGGCTTACGGCATCGCGCAATATGCCCGAACGCTCGACATGCTCGCGAAACGCGGCTGGCAACGGCACGGGCTGTTTCCGCATGGCGGCAACCAGATGTCGCTGGCGATCACCGCGGGGTTCGGCCTCGGCGGCGCCGAATCCTATCCGGGAGTCTTCGGCGATTTCGGCGGTTTCGCCGACGATGCGCGCGTCGAGAACGGCTATATCAGCCTGTCGGACCGGCCGGGCATCGGCTTCGAAGGACAGAACGCGCTCTATCGCCTGTTCAAGGATCTGACCGGATAGAGCGTGCCGGCGGGTGCAAGCACCCGCCGGAAAAAACGCCATTCGTTGATCCAAATCGGCAATCCGGAAGCATCGGCGCAGCGTGCGGCGCGAGCGCCCTCGTCCGGCGTTTGATTGGCCACGCTTTATCTATACAAATAGAAAAACCGTGGACTGCAAATCCAGATCCGCAAATGAGAAGTGCTTCGCGATGACCATCGATCTGCGATTGCAAGAGCTCGGTCTGGTGCTGCCGCAACCACCGCGCATCCCTCCCGGCGTCATGCTGCCGTTCAGCTGGGTTCGCGTGTGCGGCCGCCGCGCGCTGATTTCGGGACACGGCCCGACGAATCCGGACGGCAGCTTCGCCGCGCCGCTCGGCCGCGTCGGCAGCGATGTCACCAGGGAGCAGGCCTATCACGCCGCGCGGCTGACAGGACTTGCCATGCTCGCCAGCCTCAAACGCGAACTCGGCAGTCTCGACCGCATCGCCTGCTGGGTGCGCGCCTTCGGCATGGTCAACTGCGCTCCCGGTTTCCGCGAGATGCCAGGCGTCATCAACGGATTTTCCGACCTCGTGATCGAGGTGTTCGGACAAGAACGCGGGCAGCATGCGCGTTCCGCCGTCGGTGTGGCGGAGCTGCCGTTCGACATTCCCGTGGAGATCGAAGGCGAAGTGCTGATCGACTGATCGGGCGACACCGGAGATCCGGGCATGCGGCGGCGCATGCTCGTTCAAGGAATGCGGAACCGATAGCCGACGCCGGGCTCGGTCACGATCATGCGCGGCGAAGCCGGGTCATGCTCCAGTTTCTGCCGGAGCTGACCGACAAAGACACGCAGATATTGAACGTCATCCGTATGCGCCGCTCCCCAGACGGCGGTCAGCAACTGCTTGTGCGTCACCACCTTACCGTTCGCTTCGACGAGGCGCGCCAGCAGCTCGTATTCCTTCGGCGACAGCCGAACCGGCGCGCCGGCGCGGGTGACCAGCCGGTTCACCAGATCGACAGACATGTCGCCAGCCTCGACGGCGGCGGGCGTCTCGCTGCGGATCAGCCGATGGCGCATCGCAACGCGCAGCCGCGCCAACAGTTCGCCGACGCCGAACGGCTTCTCCACATAGTCATCCGCGCCCATGTCGAGCGCATCGATCTTTTCAGTCTCGCGGTCGCGCGCCGAGAGGATGATGATCGGACCTTCGTAGAAGGCACGGGCCTGCTGCAGAACCTGTTTGCCGTCGATATCGGGCAAGCCGAGATCGAGCACGACCGCATCGGGCGCGCCGCCTGCGATCTCCTTGAGGCCGGCCGCGGCCGTTGCGGCGAATACCGGCTCGTAGCCGGCGGCGCTCAGCGCCGGCCGCAGGAAACGATGGATCTGCGGTTCATCATCGATGACGAGAATCCGCGGCCGCAACGCGCTCATGACTCAGCCTTCCATGAGCCAGAACGCGACGATCCGGCATTCCGTGGCTCGATGTTCGATGACTCGATCTTCCGCGGCGCCGCCTTCGGCTTGCCGGCGATCTTCGGCAGGCTGATCAGCACGCGCGTTCCTCTCTCGCCATGGATCGGGCTTGCCGCGGCGATCCGTCCGCCCATCGCCTCGACGAAGCCTTTGGAGATCGACAGGCCGAGGCCGACGCCCTTGCCGCGATCCGTCGTCTCCTCCATCCGTCGGAATTTCTCGAATACGCGCCTCAGTTCGGCAGTCGGAATACCGCGCCCTTCGTCCTCGATGCTGATGACGATGTTGCGCGGGTCCTCATAGACCGCCATCTCGACATCGGTATCGTCGGGACTGTAGGCGATTGCATTCTCGAGGATGTTGACGACCGCCTGCTCCAGCAGCGCCGCGTCAGCCATGACCAGAGAGAGCGCCGGCGGATAGTCCCGCACCAGCTTGCGTCGGCCCAGCCTGCGGGCAACGCGCTCCGCCGCGGCGTTCAGCACGTCGCGCAGATCGGTCCAGTCGCTTTTCGGATTGAGCGCACCGCCTTCGAGGCGGGTCATGTCGAGGAGGTTGCCGACATAGCGGTTCAGGCGCTCCGCCTCCTCGCGAATGCTGTCGAGCAGATCGGCACGCACGACGGGCTCCAACGATGCGCCGTAATCGATCAGCGTCGTGGAGGAGCCGAGCACGGTGGAGAGCGGCGTCCGCAGATCGTGGCTGATCGAATTGAGCAGCGCCGAACGGAGCTGGTCGGAACGCCGCCATGCCTCCGCCTCGGCGGCAGTGGCGGCGAGTTCGGCACGCTCCAGCGCCACCGCTCCCTGATCGAGCAGCGCAGTGACGAACCGCTCGCCGTCGCCGGCCATGAGCGAACCGGCCTCGATTCCGACAACGCCGGATCGCGTGCGCAACCCCTGAAGCGGATGGAACGTCCAGGCGGCGTTGGGCAGCGTGCCGGTGCCGGCGCCAGCCACCTCGCCCTTCTGCCAGGCCCAGCGGGCCGCCGCCATTTCCGTCGCGCCCAGGATGCTTGGCCCGGGCGCGGCCGCCACCGGTGCGATGGTCTCGCCACCGGGCAGCAGCACGACGGCCTTGCCGCCTGCAGCAGCGGAAATCTGCTCGGCCAGCGCGGTCGCCGCCTGGTCCTTGGTGGAGACGGCGGACAACCGCCGGCTGGCCGCGAGAAGAGCGGCGATCGCCGATGCGCGCCGCGACGTCGCGCTCGCCTGGTCGCGAACGCGCCCGGCGAGCCCGCCCGTCGCCAGCGCCACCGCCCAGAAAACGACCAGCGTCAGCACATCGCTCGGCGAGCCGATGGCGAAGCTGTAGCGCGGGTCGAGGAACAGGAAATTATAGGTGAGGAAGGCGAGCGTCGCGGCGACGAGCGCCGGCCGCAGGCCGAACAACACGCCGGCGCCGAGAACCGCCGACAGGAAGATCATGCCGATATTGATACGTTCGAAATGGCGGTCGAGCGGATACGACACGAGCGTCGCCGCGCCGACGAGAACCGCACCGAGAAGATAATCGCGCCAGCCTTTCGCCAAATCGGCCTGCAACCGCACCGGGGCGGCAGCAGGCAATGGCGTCACGTCGGTGATGACATGCAGCGCCGCGCCCGCCGCCTGATCGAGCAGCGCGTGCGCCAGCGAACGCCCGCGCAGCACTTTCCACCAGCCGGTTTCCGATTTGCCGAGCACAATCTGGGTGATGTTGCTCTGCTTCGCATAGGTCAGAGCGCTCGCCACGAGATCGTCGCCCGTCAGCACCACGGTCGAGCCGCCAAGCTGCCCGGCGAGCTTGAAGGCTTCGCTGATCCGTGCCGCGGCGGGGGCATCGGCGGGCGGCCGGTTCGGCGATTCGATGTGCGCCACCGTCCACGGCGCGTCCATCATCATGTCAGACAGACGCCGCGCGGCACGGACCAGCGATATCGCCATCGCATCGGCGCCGATCAGGACCAGGATGCGCTCGCCGGCCGCCCACGGTCCTTCGAGACCGGCCCGCCGCATTTCTTCGACGAGCTGGTCGTCGACGGTCTGCGCGGCACGGCGCAGTGCCAGCTCCCGCAGCGCGGTCAGGTTCTCAGGCTTGAAGAAGCGTTCCGCCGCAAGCTGCGCCGTTTCCGGCACATAGACCTTGCCCTCGGCCAGCCGCTGGCGCAGCTCGCTCGGCGTGATGTCGACGACCTCGATCTCGTCGGCCCGGGTGAGCGCGGAATCCGGCACCGTCTCACGCTGCCGCACGCCGGTGATCTTCCAGACAACATCCACCAGGCTTTCGAGATGCTGGACGTTCAGCGTCGTCCACACATCGATGCCGGCGGCGAGAAGCTCCTCCACATCCTGCCATCGCTTCGCATGACGCGAGCCCGGAACATTCGTATGCGCGTATTCGTCGATCAGCAGCAGGCCAGGCTTGCGCGCCAGCGCCGTGTCGATATCGAATTCGAGGAAGGTCCGGTCGCGATAGACGATCGGCGCACGCGCCAGAATGTCGAGGCCACGCAGCAGCGCTTCCGTCTCGCGGCGTCCATGGGTCTCCACAACCCCGACGACGACGTCCTCGCCCTCGGCTTTCCGCCGGCGCGCGGCGCGAAGCATCTCATAGGTCTTCCCGACCCCGGGCGACATGCCCAGGAACACTTTCAGTCGCCCGCGCCCCGCCTCCCCCGTTAGCGGGGTCGGCGCATCGGAAACAAGGCGCGCATGCTGTTCAGTCATGACCCGGGCGGCTTCCGAATGGGAAAGCGGCGGTCGAGTGCCAGATTCGTCACGAGCACATTGACGCGCGACTGACCGATGAACCCCAGAAACGCCGGCCGGACATGATCGGCGACGATCTGCCCGACCGCGGCGGCCGGAGCACCGCGCGCAGCCGCAATGCGCTGGACCTGATAAAAAGCATAGGCCGGCGAAATATCCGGGTCCAGTCCGGACGCCGAGGCAGTGGCGGCGTCGGCCGGCACGGGCGCATCGACGCCTGGGTTTGCCGCCCGGACCGATGCCGCCCGTTCCCTCTCCTGCCTGGCGAGGTCGGGGTTGAGCGGGCCGAGATTCGATCCCGACGAGGCGCCGGCATCATAACCGTCCCCGGCCACCGACGGGCGCGGATGCAGATATTCCGGGCGAGCGAAATTCTGTCCGATCAAAGCGGAACCGATCACCCGGTCGCCATCCCGGATCAGGCTTCCCGACGCCTGCTGCGGGAAGAACAGTTGCGCGATGCCGGTCACCGCGAGCGGATAGGCAACGCCGAGAAGCAGCGTCAGCAGGAGGACGGAAACCAGGGCCGGGCGCAATTGCTGCAACATGACGCCGCTCCCTAGGCAAGACCGATGGCAGAAATGGCGAGATCGACGACCTTGATGCCGACAAAAGGCGCCAGGATGCCGCCAAGCCCGTAAATGAGCAGATTCCGGGAAAGGAGCCTGCCGGCGCCGATAGCGCGGTAACGCACGCCGCGCAGCGCCAGCGGGATCAGCAGCACGATAATCAGTGCGTTGAAGACAACCGCCGAGAGTATCGCGCTTGTCGGACTCGACAACTGCATCACGTTCAGCGCCCCGAGCGCCGGCAGCGAGCCGGCGAACATCGCCGGAATGATGGCGAAATATTTCGCCACGTCGTTGGCGATGGAGAAAGTCGTCAGTGCGCCGCGGGTGATCAGCAACTGTTTGCCGACCTCGACGATCTCGATGATCTTGGTCGGGTCGCTGTCGAGATCGACCATGTTGCCCGCTTCCCGCGCCGCTTGCGCGCCAGTCTGCATGGCGACGCCGACATCGGCCTGCGCCAGCGCCGGTGCGTCGTTGGCGCCGTCACCGCACATGGCAACGAGACGGCCCTTGCGCTGTTCCTCATGGATCATGCGCAGCTTGTCCTCCGGCGTCGCCTCCGCGAGAAAATCATCGACACCGGCCTCCGATGCGATGGCCGCGGCGGTCACCGGATTGTCGCCGGTGATCATCACCGTGCGAACGCCCATGCGCCGCAGATCGGCGAAGCGCTCCTTGACGCCTGATTTGACCACATCCTTAAGATGGATGACGCCGAGCAGCTTGCCGTTCTCGCTCACCGCAAGCGGCGTGCCGCCGGAGCGCGCGATCCGGTCGACCGCCGCTTCGAACTCCGCCGGTACGTCATCCTCCGCGAAGCCAAGATCGTTCAGCACCGCATCGATGGCGCCCTTGCGCCAGGACTGTCCGTCGGCATCGAGGCCGGACTGGCGCGTCAACGCACTGAACGGGATCGGCCTTGCGCCGGCCGGTGCGCTGGCGCTCTGGCCAAGCCCGCGCGCCAGATCGACGATCGAGCGGCCTTCCGGCGTCTCGTCCGCGAGCGAAGCCATCAGCGCCGCCTTGAGCGCGACTTCGGCACGCACGCCGGGCACCGGAATGACCTCGGTCGCCATGCGGTTGCCGAAGGTGATGGTGCCGGTCTTGTCGAGCAGCAGCGTATCGACGTCACCGGCGGCCTCAACCGCACGGCCGGAAGTGGCCAGCACATTGACCTTGAGCAGACGGTCCATGCCGGCAATGCCGACCGCGCTGAGCAGGCCGCCGATCGTGGTCGGGATCAGCGTCACGAACAGCGCGCCGAGCACCGGCGGGCTGAGATCGACCCCGGAATAATGCCCGAGCCCGACCAGCGTGACGACGGCGATGAGAAACACCAGCGTCAGGCCGGCGAGCAGCACGGCGAGCGCAATCTCGTTCGGCGTCTTGCGCCGGTCGGCGCCCTCGACCATCGCGATCATCCGGTCAAGGAACGTGGCGCCGGGCTGCGACGTGATCCTCACCTTGATCCAGTCGGAAACGACGGTCGTGCCGCCGGTGACGGCGGAGCGGTCGCCACCGCTCTCTCGGATCACCGGTGCCGATTCACCGGTGATGGCGGCCTCGTTGACCGAGGCGATGCCGTCGACGATCTCGCCGTCCGCCGGGATCACGTCGCCGGCCTCGACCAGGACGAGGGTGCCCGGCTCCAGTTCATGCGCCGGCAGCGGCACGACAAAGCCCGCTTTTTCGTCGACGATGACCTTGGCCTTGGTCGAGACGCGGCTTTCCCGCAGCGCATCCGCCTGAGCCTTGCCGCGCCCTTCCGCGATCGCTTCGGCGGCATTCGCAAACAGCACCGTCGCCCACAGCCAAAGCGCGATCTGGATGATGAAAGAAGCGTCCGCCCCGGACGACACCGCCGCTACCGCCGACACCGAGGCGAGGAACGCGACGATCTCGGTCGTCAGGATCACCGGATTGCCGACAAGCGCACGAGGATCGAGCTTGCGGAGCGCATCGACAATCACGCGCCCGACATCGAGCGGGCGTGCAGCGGCGCTGGAGACAGTCATCATCCGTATCCTTCTGCATCCATATTCTTCGGTCTGTTCACCGGCCGAGCGCGGCAACCGCCTGCAGTACCTGGATGTGCTCGACGATCGGGCCAAGTGCGAGCGCCGGAAAGAATTGCAGGCCGCCGAGGATCAGGATCACGCCGATCAACAGGCCGACGAACAACGGCCCGTCCGTCGGAAACGTCCCCTGGGTAACGGCCATCCGCGGCTTGGCGGCGAGCGAGCCGGCAATAGCCAGCACGGGAACGACGTAGCCGAAGCGACCGAGCAGCATGACGATGCCAAGTGTCGTGTTCCACCACGGCGTGTTGGCGCTCAGGCCCGCGAAGGCCGAGCCGTTATTTCCGGCGGCGGAAGAATAGGCATAAAGGATTTCCGACAGGCCATGCGCACCGGGATTGGCGAGCCCCTGCAACGCAGCCGGCAGCACCGCGGCCACGGACGAGAAGCCGAGGATGGCGAGCGGCAGGATGAGCACTGCCAGCATGGCGTAGCGGACCTCGCGCGCCTCGATCTTCTTGCCGATATATTCCGGCGTGCGCCCGACCATCAGACCGGCGACGAAGACGGCGAGCAGCGCCAGCACGATCATCCCGTAAAGGCCCGAACCGGCGCCGCCCGGCAATATCTCGCCGAGCTGAATCATGACCATCGCCATGCCGCCGCCAAGCGGCATCAGACTGTCATGCATGGCGTTGACGCCGCCATCGGACGCGCCGGTGGTCGCCGCTGTCCAGATGGCGGTGGACGGCGCGCCGAAACGCACCTCCTTGCCCTCCATGTTGACGCTCGCATCGACGCGGGCAGCAACCTGCGCGGGAGCCGGACGCGTTTCCGCCCAGTAGATCGTCGACGCGGCGACCGCGACGAAGACGGTCATCACCGCGATCAGCGCGCGCGCATCCCTGCGCACTGCAACCTGACAGCCGAAGGCGACAACGCAGGCGAAGCCGAGCACGTTCATGGCGACGATCTCGATCAGATTGGTGATCGCGTTCGGATTCTCGAATGGGTGCGCCGAATTGGCATTGAAGATGCCGCCACCATTGGTGCCGAGTTGCTTGATCGCTTCCTGGCTGGCGACGGGGAACAGCGCGATGGTCTGCTTCGTGCCCTCCAGCGTCGTCGCGTCGATATGGGCGGACAGCGTCTGGGGCACGCCGAGCGCCACGAGGACGAGCGCGATCGCCAATGACAAAGGCAACAGCAGATAGAGGCTCACGCGGGTGAGATCGACCCAGAAATTACCAAGCCCGTTGCCCCTGTTGGCGGCAAACGCCCGCGCCATGGCGGCCGCGACCGCCATCCCGGCAGCGGCCGACAAAAAGTTGTGCGAGGTCAGGCCCGCCATCTGGGAAAAAGTCGAGACGGTCGTCTCGGGGACGTAGGACTGCCAGTTCGTGTTGGTGACGAAGCTCACCGCCGTATTGAAGGCGAGGTTCGGCGAGAGACCGTCAAAGCCCTGCGGATTGAACGGCAGCCAGGCTTGCAGGCGCAGGATCGCATAGAGCAGCGCGAAACTCGCCGCGCTGAAGGACAGCAGCGAGAGCGCATAGGCAGGCCAGTTCTGCGATTGCGCCGGGTCGACGCCGCAGGCGCGATAGATCAGCCGTTCGACTGGCTGCAGAAGCGGATCGAGCCAGGTTCGCTGCCGGCTCCAGATCCGCGCCAGATAAAGACCGAACGGCCAGCCGAGCGCGACCGTCAGACCAAGGGTGAAAAGAATCTCCGCCCAGCCTTGCCAGTTCATGGCGCTACCCTCCGTGTCCGGACCCCGGTGGTCAGAAGCGGTCCGGCCGCAGCAGCGCCGCAACCATATAGATGGCGATCGCGGCGGCACCGCAGGCCCAAAGTGCTTCGATCCACATGATCAGACGCGCCGCAGCAGCGCGACATAGCCACCGAACAGCGCGAAAGCGCCGATGCCGACAGCCAGAAAAACGATATCGGTCATGATGCGATCTCCCGAACAAGCGGGGAGAGGCTATCCGGGACGCCGATCAACGCTCCAGATGGATTGCACCCCGGCGGCATAAAGACCGCATAAGGATGCAGGAAAAGCAGACCTAGCGGCAGGCACGCGATTTCCCTATCGGCGAGGGCGGGCGGTGTCTCGTCGACAAACCTGGACAAACCTGGGTTGCGGCTAGCGGCTTCTCTGTTGTCACATCGGCATTCGCGGAACGGATATCGCACCGCCAACTGCGTGACCATCGGCCGCCTGTTTCGCTCCCGACACACGGCGCAGGAAAACGCGATGGTTTTGCGACACCACGCCGACCAGGAACCACAAGAGAGCCCCCGTCTTGATCGTGAATGGCGAATTGCTGATGCAGAGCAGAACCGCAAAATAGGCCGCTGCAAGATCACGGATCAGATAAAACGGGCCGTCCGCGCCTTTGAGCAGCATCAACGCAGCCCAGAAGACCGCGATCCCGACGATCCCGAAGCCGCCCAGCGCATAGGCATAGCCTGAATCCGAGGTGATAAAGCCGGGCGTGCTCAACGCCAGCCAATTAAGTGTGTCGAACCGCTCGAGGATCGTTCCGGACAGAATGATCCGGCCGATAAAGCCGTTATCGACGCCATAACGGGTGGACAAGAGATCCGGCAGCACCAGCAGGCCGACGAGAGCCGCCGCCGGCAACACAGCTACCACAACCCGCCTGACGGCCGCCGGCAATAGCGCCAGCACGAGAGCGAACGCGCAGAAATTCGCACCGAAGCGGCTATCGGCCATCACGATGATCACCGCGGCGCAGACGAACAACGCCACGGCGACGCGCCGCTCCATCAGCGAGCGGGTCAGCGCCCAGATGAAAACCACGATGCCGAAATTGCCGGCCGAGATCGGCTCAAGAAAAATCGACGACACACGATGATTGCCGAGAACGGGAAACAGACCGCGCCCGCCGGTCGCGCCTTCCGGCCGCATACCACTCACAAACAGATCGGAGGATTGCTGCGCCTGGCTCGCCGCCATCGTGCCGCGTTCGATATAAAAACCCGCAACGTTGAAGATGCGGGTGAACAGATCCGGAAACAGATATTCGAAAGCGCCGACCGCAATGACGACTGCGACGAGCGCCGCCACGATCCTGTCCGCCTGACGCAGATCGGAGGCGAAGGTTCCCAACATGAAGAAAGCGATCGGGATCAGAAGATCACGCACCGGCTTGATGTCGACCCCACCGCCGAGAAGCGCCCGAATGCCCGCCAGCGAGATCAGGAAAAGAACGGCGGCGCCGATCGCCAGCAGCCGCGAATAGGTGATCGTCGGAGCTACGTAGATCAGCACCGACATGATGATGACGATCTCGCAACCGATGGCCGCACTGTTGCCGACGCCGCCGACCATCGTGTTCAGGAAACAAAGGCCGGCATTGAACAGCGTCGCGGCAAGGATCGCGAGAGCCGGCGGCTGGCGCCAGAACGACGGCCGTCGGACCGTCCGGCGCCTGCCCGCCAGCCCCAGCGTGCTCATCGGACATCTCCTTGGGAGCGGTCCGAAGTATCACCTCCAGAATCACCGCGGCGACTTCGCTTGAGGTGGTTCAGGAGCACCGACATCTGCGGCCGATCGACGCCATCGACCGGCTGGACGCTGGTGAAATAGCTCGCCGGCCAGGCGCCCGCAGCCCAATAACTCCAGCCTGTCCAGACATCGCTATTCTCATCGATGAATCTCAGCATGAGGTCGAGCGCACGCAGACAGATCGGGTCCGCTCCGGCTCCGAACTCGCCGAGATAGGCCCGCTTCCGGTGCTGCCGCGCCCATTGCGTGAACAATTGCAGCGTATCGACACCCACCGTCTCGCTGCGGCATGCCGCGTGCGTGCCGGAATAGTTCGAATCCAGATATTGATGCACCTCGTAGACATAGTTGTCGGCCGGGTCGATGACGCCGAGCATGACATCGCCGTTCGGCGCGCCATAGCGGCTGCTGAGCCAGCTATGCGCTCCCGTCCAGCCATTGCCGGGAACGAAGATCACATTATTTGCACCGGCCCGCCTGATCGCACCGATGGCCGCGTTGGCGGCCGCAAGCCAGGTTTCGGTCAGCAGCCCCTTGGGCTCGTTCATCAGACCAAAGCCGACGAGCGCATTATTACTGAAACGATCGGCCAACCGCTTCCAGACGTCGGCGAGCGCTGTAACCGCCACATCCGAACTGCCGATCACCTTCTGTCGATAATAGGCATAGTTGTGCAGGTCGAGAACGACGTAGAGCCGCTTGCTGTTTGCGTAGCGCACTACGCCTTCAAGTCGCCCAAGTTCCTCTACCGCGAGCGGACCGTTGAGCTCGGGCTGCATTCGTTCCCATAGAAAGGGAACACGAATGCTGTTCATCCCCTTCGCTGCCACGTAGTCGATCGTCGCACGCGCGGGATAGAAATAGTCGTGATCAGGAACTCCGGGCACTTTGCGTCCGTTGAACTCCGCCCCCGCAATGTTGACGCCGCTGAGATACGGAAAATCATCACGCGCTGCTGCATCGACGAAAAATCCCGACAGACAGATCGCGCCCACTGACACAGCGATAACGCCCGCACGAACGCTTGTGCCGCATTTGTCGATCGCGAATCGCGCGAGTACGCGATGTAATCTCCGACGATGAACTGACAGCACACTGCTCCCTTCGTCGTCTGCATGGCTTGTGCGCAGAACTGCGCAGGCTCGAGCACATTCACGCCAATATCGAACGTCACAGTCCACATTCCAGCATCATGGGATATGCGACGATTTCATGACGTCTGATTCATTCTGCTTCCGACGATATTTTTTGGCCGCTGCATTCGACGCAAGGTTCCGGTCTCGCCGAAGAATCGGATGTAACACGCAGCGCCGTCATCATCCTCTCTTGCAATCGCACGGAGCATAACGACCCATGCGTATCGTCCATGTCGTGCGTCAGTTCCATCCTTCCGTCGGCGGCCTTGAAGGCGTCGTGGATTCGCTTGCAGCGGAGCAGGCTGCGAGTGGCCATCAGGTTCGCGTCGTGACGCTGGATCGCCTGTTCAATGCACCCGATACACCGCGTCTTCCCTCGCGCGAACGGCGTAACGGCATCGACGTCGTGCGTGTTCCGTTCTTTGGCTCGACGCGCTACCCGGTCGCACTCGCGACGCTCCGGCACATTCGCGATGCCGATATCGTCCACGTCCACGGGATCGACTTCTTTTGCGATTATCTGGCCTGGACCGCGCCGTTTCATCGCCGCATGCTGGTGCTGTCGACCCACGGCGGTTTCTTCCACACCGGTTTCGCCGCACGGTTGAAGCGGATCTATTTCAACACCGTCACCCGCCTGTCGCTGCGCTGGTATGCGGGCATCGCCGCGGTGAGCGTGTCCGACGAACAGATCTTCAAGCCAATTCGCTCGCGCGGACTTTGCGTGATCGAGAACGGCGTGGACATCGGGAAATATGCCGATGCGTCGTCGTTGACGCCGAAGAAAACGATGATCGCTGTCGGCCGTCTCTCCAGCAACAAGCGGCTCGATCGCGCGATCCGGTTCCTCGCCAGCGTGGAGCGCATCGACCCGGGATGGTCGTTGACCATCGCCGGCCGCGTCTGGGATGTATCGCCTGACAACCTGCAGCGCCTCGCAGACGATCTCGGCGTCGGCGACAAGATCCAGATCATCACGGACCCGCCGGACACGATGGTGCGCGCGGCGATGGCGCAGGCCTCGGTGTTCCTGAGCGCATCCGATTATGAGGGCTTCGGTCTGGTGGCAATCGAAGGCCTGTCGGCTGGGCTCTGGCCCGTGCTCAGCGCGATTCCGCCCTATCGCCACCTCGCCGAACGAACCGGGCTCGGCACCGTCGCGAATTTCGCGGAGTCAGACTCCGCCGCCCGACACTTTCTCGCTGATTGGACGACGATCAGCAGCGACCATGCGCGTTACCGAAGCATGGCGATGGATGCTGCCGCGACATTCGATTGGCGGACGGCCGCCGCACGCTATGAGCAGTTCTATCGCTCGGTACGCGGGCAGCATGTGCGCACCATTCTCGACGTTCCCATTCTCGTCAAAACCGCCGACGAGGCGGTCGCACTGCTGGACCGCGCCTGCGAGCGCAGCGTTGCGGCCCCCGTGGTTTTTGCCAATGCCCATACGCTGAATTCGGCCACCTTCGACCGCGGGACGGAGGCGGTGTTCGATCGCGCCATTATTTTCAACGACGGGATCGGCGTCGACCTCGCCAGCCGCCTGTTATTCGGGAAGGGGTTTCCGGAAAATCTGAACGGCACCGATTTCATCCCGCACTATCTGCGGTCGAGCCGTCATCGCCACCGGGTGTTTCTTCTAGGCGGCAAGCCCGGCGTTGCCGCAAGGGCAGCCCAGCGACTGGCACGGATCGCCCCACGGCACGACTTCGTGGGAACCTGTCACGGCTATCATGCGAACCATGAACTGCCGCGCATCGTCGCGCAGATCAGGCAGAGTCGCGCCGACATCCTGCTGGTCGCGTTGGGCAATCCGCATCAGGAAGCATGGCTCAACGCCCATCTCGAAGACACCGGCTGCCGCCTCGGTTTCGGCGTCGGCGGCCTCTTCGATTTCATGGCCGGCGTCGTGCCACGCGCCCCGCACTGGGTTCGCGACGCCCATCTCGAATGGGCCTACCGCTTGCTGCAGGAGCCTGCCCGGCTGTGGCGTCGCTATCTGGTGCAGATGCCGCTATTCCTGCTGCGCGTCGCGCAGCAATGGTTCGCCGGCGCGCGCATCTCCGGCGTGATCTCGCGGTGAGAAGCAGCTTGCGATCGGTCGCGACCACGGCGCACCTGCCCGCGCCGGACCGCATGTCTGCAGCCTGGGCTACCCTCCGGCGCTGGCGGGGGCGTCTGCTCTTCGCCTTTGCCGATCAGGGTCTGTTCAGTGCCACGAATTTTGTCCTCACCATTCTCTATGCAGCCTGGCTGCCGATTGAGGATTTCGGACGCTATGTCGTCGTCTGGACCGCCGCGCTGTTTATCGAGGCCATTCAGACATCGCTGATCATCGACGCGTTGCCGGCAATCAGCAGCCATTATGGCCGGCGCAATCGCCGGCGGTTTGACAGCGCCGCCACCTGGGTCGTTGCCGGCTTCAGTCTTGGCAGCAGCGCCCTGCTTGCCATTACTGCCATCCTCCTCGCGGAAAGGATCCCGTCTTATGCTTGGCCGGTCCTGATCCTTGCTCTCGTCAACCCGGCACAACGATTCTATCTGTTCGTCCGGCGCCTCTGCTACATTCGCGACCGCCAATCCGTAGCCGCAGCCGCGGCAGCGGCTTACGCAATCGTCTCGGTGTGCAGCGCCGCGGCGCTGATCGCCTTGCAGGCGCTCACTGTCTCCGCCGCGATTGCGGTGTCCGGATTCGGCGCAGCCGCCGCCATCGCCACCAGCCTCCTGCTGGGTATCGGCCGTGCATTCCGTAGCCGGCCGTCGCATGTAATCTGGCTCGCGGCGAAAATCTGGAGCGCGAGCCGCTGGCTCACGCCAGCCTCGATCGTCGCGTGGCTGATCACCTGGGGCATTTTCCCGCTCATTGCGGCGATCGGCGGCGCCGCAACCGCCGGCATCGTGCGCGCCCTGCAGAACCTGCTGACCCCGATCGTCCAGTTCAACGCTGCGCTCAATCTGACACTTCTGCCGCGCGTTGCCGACAACGTGGCCGATCATGGCGGTGGTTATGCGCGGCGTTTCGCCCGGCGCGGCACCGCAATCTTCACCGGCAGTGCCCTTGTCTACTGCGCCATTATCATCGCCGCCGCGCCGGCGATCCTGCCGATGCTCTACCGCAAGCCCGAAATCGCCGCCGCTGCCGCCCTGCTCTGGCCGCTGTCGCTCACCATCGTCTGCGAAGCAGCCCGCGGCGCCTCGTCGATCGCGCTGCTGGCGACACGCCGGACACGCATCGTATTCACCGCCCGCATCGCAGCTCTCGCGGCATTCGCATGTGCCGGCACGGCGCTCGGCAATCTCACGGGATACACCGGAGTCCTCTGGGCCAACGCCATCGGCACGGCCGTCGGTGCCGCCGTGGTGATGGCAGCGGTGATGATGGAGCCACCTCCAACAGCGGCTCGCCAGGACGTTTCGCGCAAGGTCGTTTGACTGCCTTGCAACAGCAAGGCCTGTCTCTAATGCTGCGTTCCCAGCAGTGCCCGCTCCAGCGTCCGGACCGCCGTCTGCAAGCGGTCGACACGCTGCGCGAGAACCGTATCCCGGCTGAGCGTCGGCTGTTCGCGGCTGGCCGCCAGCAACGCATCTGCTGCCCGCTCCGCAAAGACGCGGTCGAATATCGACAAGGCCTTGCGCAAGACTCCCGCTTGCCGGCCGCCGATCAACCGCTTCGGCGCCAGGTCCTCCGTTGTCGCTCCACCATAGCGACGGAAAAAGTCCTCCACGATGTCTTCGTCCCGATCCGACAGCCTGTGCATGCCATTGGCGCCGTCGACCTTGCGGATCTTCAGATGCTTCAGGGCCTCCCAGGCCGAACTCGGCGGCAAGGCGACCGGCCGGAAGTCGAGATCGAGCGACTGCGTCCAGTCGAGCCATTTGAAAGGCAGAACGGCCGGGGAGCAATGTACCGGTATCCACGGCACGCGTAGCGTATCGGCGACGATCGCGCCATGCATGGCCTCGGTGATGACCAGCCGCGCGCGTCCGATCCGGTCGAGGGTTTCATCCACCGCGCCACGGGCATCGATGAAGGTAATACCGAGCTCCGAACAGATCTGCGGCCACCGGCTGTCCGCCACAGAATTATAGTGCGGCATGAAAACGATGCCGTCACGTCTAAGTACCGCCGGCAGCAACGTCGGCGCTGTGGCCAGCAGCGCGGCGCTGTCGGTGACAGCCGCCGCGGGCCGGCCGATGACATGCGCCGTCAGCGGCCCCCGAACGGCGAGGATCGACCAGTCGGCATTCGGCCAGCGGCTGGGCAGCGGACCCGTGCCGGCACCGCTACCCAGCACGAAGACGCGCTTACGCTCGGTCGCCGCGGCCGACAAGAAATCGTCGCGGAAGATCGAGCCGATCCCGAGCAACACCGCATCGCCGGCCTCGAAAACTTCCGGCCGCAGAACCTTCTTCCACAGCACGGCGTTGAGATCGTCTCCGAAATTGCCGTTCGGACTGCGATAGTAGATGACCTTCATCGCGGCGCCGTGTCCCGATCCTGGCTGCCGTCGAGCAACTGCGTCGAACGTGGGGAGAAGATCAGGAAGCAGCGCTCAGTCGGCACCGGTTCGTTTTCCGCAACCAGCCGGAAGCTGTTCTCATCCGGCATGCAGAGGTAGCGGGCGAACTTGGTCATGTCGAAGAATTGCAGAATGTCGGCATTGCGGGCGCCATAGCGGCCGAGTGTCTCGTCACCGTGCAGTTCGACGAACCAGTGGCACCAGCGCGCCAATGTGAGGCTCGCGCCCTTGAGCGCCTCGATCTCGAAGCCCTCGATATCGAGATAGACGAGGTCCGGCCATCCCATCCATCTCGACATGTCGTCGATGCTGATCCCGTCGATACTTTCGCCCACCCGCGCGCCTAGGCCGCTCTGCACCCGGGAATTGAAACTGAAATCCGCATGAGCCTGGCCGCTGGTGCGGGAAACAATGGCATGAACAACCTCGACATTGCCCACGCGATTAAGCGCGACATTCTCCCGCGCTCTTTCGGCATTGTGCCGGTTCGCCTCGACGGCGACCACCTGTCCGTCCGGAGCGATATCGCGTGCCAGCAGCATGGCGATCAGACACTGATGCGCGCCGAGATCGAAAATACGACCGTTCTTCGCGATCTGTCCGCGCGAGAAGAAGCCGATCTCCGGCGGCAGCGTCCAGTCTCTGTCGTACCATTCCGACGCGACACGATCGCTGATCGTCATCTTCAATTCATGCGAGCCGTATCGATGATCGACGACCCTCCGCGGAAAGGTCGCGAGTTCCATCCGGTACTTCATCAGCCGCAGAACATCGACTGCGGGTTGCGGCAGATAGCGCTTGGCGTAAGCCTGCAATGCCATCGTCATCATCGTCCTTTCTTCAAACCGGGAGTCCGGCGGTGCGTAACCCTCTCTCCGCCGGCTGACGCACCGGCGCCCGTCGGCCGCTAAGCAGCAGCCGATAGAGGTCGGCATGGCGGCGCGCGATATCGTCCCAGCGATAGCGGGTCGCCGCCGCGCCACTCGTCCGGGCCGCGGCGGCCCATGCATCGCGATCGGCCGACAGATCGTTCAGTTGCGAAAGGGCGTCAGCCGGCCCGCACGCATGAAGCGTCGCTTCCGCGATCCACGGCGGAGTGATGGCGCTATGCCGGGTGATGACGATCATCCGGTTGACCAGCGCAGCCGCCAGCGTTCCCCGCTTGCCGGAAGCACCGTCCGGAAACGGCAAATAGGCATAGCCGGCGTCCGCCAGGCGGCGCGCAACCGCCTCGTCCGAAATATCGAAGAAGAATGCGACGCCAACTTCCGATCCGCGCCGCCTGACAATATCGGCATAACTTCGGTGCCGCTCCTGCACCGCGCCGATCACCTCGAACGAGAACGGGCTGCCGGCAACGCGCGCCAGTTCGGCCAGAGCAAGGACATCCTCGATGCCCTTGTTCGGAGCGATCAGTCCGAAATAGACAATTCTTGTCCGGTCGCGCGCCCCGCCCGGCGCTACCGCTGGAATATTGCTTGCGATTTCGATCGTATCGTCAAGGCCGGACCGGCGCGGAAAGCGTTGCGCGAACAGCCGCCTCTCGTCGTCGGTCGTGAAGATGCGTGCCGCACAATGCCGGGCATAAGGAGCAAACCAGTTCCGGCGATACCAGCGGAACACCGAATACTCGTGCAATGTCACGACAACCGGTTTGTTGCGTATCGCCCCCGGCAAAGCGGCGGGCGAGTAGGATCGTCCGTAGCCGGCGGTCGGATACTGAATATGGACGAGATCGCACTCGGCCTCGATCGCGCGTCCGACGACATCGCGGGAGTAGATGCGCGAAAGACGCCGATCATGAAACCGCACCACGCAGACGCCATCCGCCTCGAGCGCGCGACAAAGCCGCTCGGTGTAATCGCCGACCCCACACGCATCCGGCGGCCACGATCCGCTGACCATCAACACAGCCGGCATTAGGCACACTCCAGTTCCTGCTCGATTCCGCCCTATGATCCGATCGCTCGCGTCATGCCCGCTTCGCGATACGGCTTGGCATAGGCGGCGCTCTGATAATAATCGTAGCCGCGCAGCCGCCACAGATCGGCGCCGCTGAGCACCGCCCCCAGAACGCGATCCCTGATCGGCGCCAGCAGATCGACGGCCCGCGCCACCAGATCCTCCGGCGTGCGATCCCAACCGACGGTCAGCACGATCCCGTCGGCGTATTCGCTCAGCGCCCGGCTTTCGACCAGCGGAATGAGCGGCGGCGCATCGACAACGATCACTTCGAAGTGGCGCCGCAACTCGCTCATGATCGTGCCCATGGCTTCGGAGTATGCGAACTCGCTCATCGTGGCCATGTCTTCCGACATCGGCGACGGCAACACCGACAGCATCGTCGTTTTCTCCGTCAACACCGCCTGCTGCAGCGAGACCCTGCCGAGCGCCACGTCGAACAACCCAACCTCGGCGTTCGGACAGAGCGAGCGCGATATTTCAGGATTACGCATATCGCCTTCGATGAGCAATGTGCGAACGCCCATCATTGCGTAAGAGAGCGCCAGATTCGCCGCCAGTGTCGTCTTGCCCTCGCCGTCGATGGCGGAGGTCAGCATGATGACCTGGATCGGTCTGGTTCGCGCTGCACGCTGCACGCTGAGGCGAACCGCCCGAATGGCTTCGGCAAACACCGAATTCGGTTCCTCGATGATGTAGCGCATCAAGGGCGGTTGCAACGCCAGCGGCAGGATGCGCGGCGACTGAGCCTGATAATCGGACAATGCCCGCCGCCCGCGCTTGCTCATATGCGACAGCTCGCGAAGGCCGATCAGCGGCAGCGTGGCGATGCCCGGCATGCCGGAAACCGCTTCGACCTGATCCATCGTCTTCACGCGCCGATCGAGCCGGTCGACACCGATCGCGAACAGCGCGCCGAAGGCGGCACCGAGCGGCACAGCCAATCCCAGAAACAGCAGCGGCTTTGGAAACGACGGCTGCACGGGCACGCTGGCCCGGGTAACAATGCGAGCTTCCGGCAACTGGAAACTTTCGCGCGCAGTCGCCTCCTTGTAATTGGCAAGGAACGATTCATAGAGCGACCGATTGGCATCCGCCTCGCGCTGCAATTCGCGCAGCCGCACCTCCGCTTGCCCCGATGCGCTGGACACATCCTGCAGCGCGCCAAGACTCTTTTCTAGCGATTGCTCACGCGCCGCCGTCACCTCATAGGCATGGCGCCGGCTTTGCAAGATGCGCGCCACCTCGTCGGTGATGAGCTTCTGCGTATCACGCAACTGCGCACGAACCGCCGTCACTTGTGGATGCTGCCGGCCGTAACGGCTCGACAGATCCGCTTCATTGACCCGCAATTGCGCGTATTGGGCACGCAGCCTCGCGATCGTGTCGGATGTCAGCGCCTCCGACAGCGAGCCGGGATCGGCCTTGCTCTGCGCGATCTGCGCCACCTGATCGTATTTCGCGCGCGCCTCGGCGGCATCGGCCCGGGCCTGGATCAGCTTGCTGTTGAGATCCGACACCTGCTGGCTGTTGACGGTCTCGCCTTTGGTCAGCATCAGGTCATGCGCGCCGCGATAGTCTTCGACCGCGCGATCGGATGCCTCCAGACGCGACTTGAGTTCGTCGAGCTGTCCGTTCAGCCAGTCCGCCACGGTCTTTGTCGCCTCCGATTTGGAGCGGATCAGTTCCTCGAAATAGGCATCGGCAATCGCGCTCGATATCGCCGCCGCACGTTGTGGTTCATGGGAACTGACATTGATGTCCACGAGAAAGGTATTGCGCTGACGCACGACCTTCAGCCGCTTCTGCAGGATCGACACGGCTGCAATGATCTTGCGCTCCTGCGCATCGTTCTCCGGAGGCCCTCCCGACACCAGCAGCCCGGTGATCCTCCCGAGGAGGCCCGGCTTCGGCATGAATTCGGGATCCTCGGTCAATTTCATCGATCCGACGACCCGGCGCAGGACCGCGATCGACTGCACCAGCAGCACCTGGCTTTCAATTGCCGCATCGTCGGTTTGCGGACTTTGAATCGCCGGCTGGTTCTTGCTATCGAGATTGACGACATTCGGCCGACGCGGATCGATCAGGATCGTCGACGTCGCGGTATAGAGCGGCCGGGCGAACAGAACCACCAACAGCGCGGCGAGCACGAATAGGAGTATCGTCGTGCCGACGACGGCAAGCCGACGGCGCAGGATGCGGGCAATTTCCGATAATGTGACGCCGTCCCACCCCGACGATCTCGGCGCGTCGACCGGCTCGTAATACGTTACCGGCTCGGAGCGATATTCAGTAGCGCGCCGTAACATTCACCCCCACCTCGTGTTTGTCATAACCGGCAGACGGAACATCGCTGTCCCTTCGGAAGTAGCGATGCTGGAGCGAGATGGAGCTGTAACGATTAAGTCTGTATTTGAGTTCGGTCTGAACCGAGCGCACGTCGTCGGAACGCGTCTGGCCGAAGAACTGGTCGCGCTCATAGGTTCCGGCAACCGACAGGACGAGATTGCGGCGCAACTCATAGTCCGCGCCGATCTGGAACGCGTTCGCTCGCACTCCGCCCGCAACCGTATCGCTGGCTTCGGTGACGATCTGCTCAGCTTTGACGTGCAAATCGAGCAGTCGCGTCGGACTCCAGGTCAGCATGCCGCGAAATGCCGGCCCTGCAATGGTTCCGATGGCCGCATCCTGAAAACGCTGGCTGGCATAGCCCGCGCCGAATTCACCATGGATGAGCGCGCCAAGCCGGATATTGATGCCCGACAGGGAACGATAGCCACTCGAGGCGAGAGCTTGCGTCGGCGTCCCCCGCAAATCGCGCCGGTTGACTTCCAGTGCCGTGAAGATGCCGAGCGATGGCGTGAGCGCATAATCGAGCCGGCCATGCGCAACCAGAACCCGGCCGTCGCGGCTGTCCTGATCGATGATCGAGCCGTCCCCGGCGCGCGTAGCGCCGTAATTGTAGTAGTCGGCGCGCATGCCGATCGATCCGGCCATCCGGTTGATCCGCTGCCAATAGGTGACATCGCCTGAGAAAAAGTCGTAGGGCGTCGGCTCGACGGCTGCCGTGGGCGAGGTCAGAGAGCCTACGCTTTCGTGCTCTCTCGCGATCCGGACATTGGTCAGGATTGCGGCATCATGCCAGAGATCGATCCGACCGCGCGCGCGGAAGCTCGCATCCGTCTGGTCGAGTTGGGTATATCGCCGATAATCGATCGACCTGACATCACCCTGAATGTCGATACCGTGCCGCTCCCAGAGCGACGTAGCCCCTAGCGAAGCCTTGATCGTCGCCGCCAGATCGCCACGCTTATCGACGCTGCTCGCGAAAACATTGTTGTCGTAAGAAAGCCCGCCTGCCACCGAGGGCATAATCATCCAGGGCCCGGCACGAATCCCGAGCCGCTGATAACCGGGATGCTCGCGCGTCTTCACGGGATGATCCTCCGGCGCTGCGACGTCATCCGGATTGCGCGAGAGCAATTCGGCAAACGGAACGGGCTCAAAGACATCGAGCGAGCTCCACGGCGGAGTTGCAGGCGGGCTGATCGGCATCGAAACCTGCGCGAGGGCACGCGACGGAAACACCTGCCCCAATGCCGCAATGAGACACAAAGCCGACAGCCGGCACGCAACTCCGTCGATCTGTCTGCTGCGGCCGAACATTTCGAAGAGCCACTCACTCCGACCTTGCAACAAACGCTCGACGCCGGACGGCGGCGGACAATTCGATGCGCGACGCAACACATCTGCTCGGTCGCGAATATCGAGTCGTCATCAAGAATGAAGCAGTCCATCGAAGATCATGCATATGCAGTTTGGCCTTTCGGCACCGCCGAAACATTTCGCCGCAATGCGACATTTGTGAGGATAAAGAGTTCCGGCGACAGATGATCGTCGACCAGAACATGTACGGGCGTCGGGTAAACAGCGACGCCGCGACAGCGCGCGATCCACCACCACAACGAGCCTAGAAAAATCGCTCAGGAATACGGATGTTGTCACCGGGCGCGATCGGCGGATCGACATCAAGCGGGCGCGTCACTTCCACTCCTGCACCGGCGGCGCGTATATAGGCTTTGCTCTCATCGGCGCGGTAAGTGTATCCACCGGCAAGCGCAACTGCATCGCCCAGCGTCAGCCCGGGCCGATAGGGGAACTCGCCCGGCTTCTTCACCTCACCGCGGATGTAGAACGGCGCATAGCCGCTAACCTGCACCGTGACACGCGCATCCTTAAGCATGCCGTTGTTGAGTTTCGCCGCAATCCGACGTTCGAGCTGGGCCGGCGTCAGCCCCATCGCACGCACACGGCCGGCCACGGGAATGGCGAGAAAGCCTGCGCCGTCGATCGTATAATCGCCACTGATTGTCGGCTCGTTATAGACCTGAACGCGCAACTGGTCGTTCGGCCCCAGCGCATAAGCACCGGCAGATGCACGCGGCGATGCCGCGGCGGCATCGACTGCCGAAACCGAAGGAGGAGACGAGGAGCAACCGACAACGGATACTGCGAGAATGATCGCTCCAACGACCCGCAACATCATCATCGGCAAAAACTCTCGCGCACCAAACGACAAAGAAAGATACATTACACCCCCGGCCGCGTGTTCAAGAATGAGACACACGTCCCCTGCCTCTCCTCCATCGGAAGGCAAACCCGTTGCGGTCCATTCGGTTCCTGACGGAATCGGAATTTTATGTCCGTGTACATCCAACCGATAAACACCACGACCGCGGGCGTGCTCGACGTCATCGGCATTCATGACGAATAGCGCGTCACATAAAGTGACCGACTACGACAACCGTGATCGCGTCTCGATGTGGCACAGACGAATAGCGGCCATATGCATGGCGCAACGATGAAATCTCTCCACGTCAAGATCACAATTCAAACGAAATTTCTTCATCTCTCTATCATGCGAGATATTCCGTGCATTTTTCGACGGCAGGTCGCCTACACACTGCGCACATTTCTGATAATTGTCATACATGACGCGCTCGGCACAGCGATTCCGAAGCATGCGGCTTCCCGAATCACTCACGCGGGAACGCCATCTCTGTCCTGCCGCTGATCTTACGCAGCGACGCGCGCCACACTTTCTCCAAGAAAGCCCTTCACTACGATTCCCCGCGACGATCGTTTTGAAATCGTATCTGACAAATCGGAGAAACCGGGAGCACATTGCATATCAGCCGGCCGACAAGCGCGACGATGGATGACGCGCATGCCGTGTCCCGGAAATGCCGCACTGATGACGGTCATGCCTCACACGACAGCATGACAATGCAACGGAGCACTTCATGGCCCCATCTGCGACACTGGTCTCGCAATCCAATGACAGCGTATCCATCTGGCGCAACCGGCGGCCGCTGTTTTCACCGCCTATCCGTTACGAATATCGCCCGCATGCGTCACAACGGCGGCTCTACTATCTTTCGCATCGCGGCGCGCTGAGCGAACCGTCACGCTCGCATGTCAAGCGCCTGTTCGATGTTGCAGGAGGCGCCGGCGCGCTGATCCTGCTCTCTCCGTTGCTGCTCTGGATAGCACTCGCAATCAAATTGAGCTCACCAGGTCCGGTCTTCTTCACGCAGTACCGGTACGGGCGCAACAATCACCGCTTCAGGATCTATAAGTTCCGCACGATGCATACGCATCTCGGCGATGCGTCCGGCGTCAGCCAAACCGTCGCCGACGACCCGCGCGTCACGTCATTCGGCCGGTTCCTGCGCCGAACCAGCCTCGACGAATTGCCGCAGCTCATCAATGTGGTGATCGGCGACATGTCGCTGGTCGGCCCGCGCCCGCATGTGCCGGGGATGCAGGCAGCCAGCACGTTGTATGAAAACCTGGTGCCGTATTATTTCCAGCGCCACACCATCAAGCCCGGCATTACCGGCCTGGCACAGGTCAGCGGCTGCCGCGGCAGCACTGCCAGCGCCAATCTCGCGATTTCACGCGTCGACTACGACCTCGAATATATCGAGCGGTGGTCACTGTGGCTGGACATCAAGATCATCTGGTGGACGGTCAGGCGCGAGCTGCTATCCGGCAGCGCCGATTAACCGGACGAGATTTTTGACGATCGAGCAAGGAGCGCCGATGCAGCCTCTGCGCGCGCCCGTACAGAATTCCGCGTTCAAGGCAATGCCGACATCCGGCCGCCGCCTTGCCGGTATCGAGGGCCTGCGGGCCGTGGCCGCACTTTCGGTCATGGTCGGGCATTTCAATCTGCATCTGGTGCCGGATGACCTGCTGCCATCGATCCTGCATCGGCTGCTGAATGCCGCCGGCCAGGGCCTGACATTATTCTTCGTGCTTTCCGGATTCCTGCTGTTCGGGCCGTTCCTCAGCGCGGCCGCACGCAACGCACCGTTCAACATTGCGCAGTTTTTCGTCAATCGCATCCTGCGCATCTATCCGGCTTACGTCGTCATCTTCGCCATCGTCACCTTCGGCCTGGGGCTCGCCTATACCCATCCCGCGCCAATCGACGATGCGGGCGTCGAGGCTACGTCCGGCATGCTCGGCCGGATCAGCGACCCCGGCATCATCGCCGCCAATCTGCTGCTGGCGCACACCCTCACGCCTTGGACCATCAAGACCGGCCTCGGCGTATCGTGGTCGCTGACGACGGAGGTCTGTTTTTATGTCGTGTTGCCGCTGCTGGCTTTCGGCGCGGTGCATCTCGGCCAGCGTCTCGGCTTGCAGCGCGCGGCGACGCTGGTGTCGCTCGGGATGATCGGGCTGGGCCTCATCTGCCGTGCAGTCGGCGCGGCACAAGTTCATGGCGATCCGGCCATGCAATTCTATCTTCAGTGGGGCGGAAACTGGCTGGCTGTCTATCTGCGCAGCATCCTCTGTCAGGCGGACCTGTTCGGCGTCGGCATGCTCGCTGCCGTCATCTTCCACACAAGTGCCGACGGGGACACGACACGCCGCCGGACATCGCTCGTTCTCTGGTGCATGGCCGCCGCGGGCCTCGCCCTTACCCGCGCCGACCGCGACTTCGGCTTTGCCGTCTTCTTCGCCGCCGTCCTCCTTGCCGTCACCAGTGTTGCAAAGGGCCGGACCAACCGGCTGGCGACGCCGCTGGAGTGGGGCCCCGTCCGCTGGCTGGGGACGGTCTCCTACAGCTTCTATCTGTGGCACCTGCCGGTGATCTGGGGCCTCTACGGATGGTATCTGCACGGCCGTCACCCCGACACCTATGCCGAGATCGCGCTGAGCTTTGTGCTGGCCTTCACGATAACCGCCGTTTTGTCGACCCTTACCTATCTGGCCGTCGAGCGTCCGGCGCTTCGCCTGAAATCGAAGCCCTATGGGCGCCGGCTGCGCTCCGTGCTGTCGTGGCGCAGCGCCGCCAGACCCGCCGGCGGCGGGTCGTCCTGATCGGCAAAACGGCAAGACCGACAAGACCAGCAAATGGCCGCGCTGCCGTCACCGGAATGTCGAGGGAGGAAAGGAAGGAATCAGCCGTGCAGCTTGATGGCAATCTCCGCCACGCGCTTGCCCTGGAATTTCGCTCCCTCCAGCTCCTGCGCGGAGGGTTGACGTGAGCCGTCGCTGTTGCTGGTGGTAGTCATGCCGTAGGGCGCGCCGCCGCGCACCACATCGTTGCCCGACTGCCCCTGATAGGCATAAGACAGCGGCACGATGATCATACCGTGATGCTGAAGGGATGCCTGCGTGGCGATGATCGCCATTTCCGCACCGCCATGCTGGGTGGCGGTCGAGGACATCACCGAGGCGACCTTGTTGATGAGCGCTCCCCTCGCCCAGAGCGGTCCGGTCTGGTCGAGAAAATTCTTGAGCTGAGCAGCCATGGCGCCGAACCGTGTCGAAGCGCCGATGATAATGGCGTCGTAATTCTCCAGTTCCAGCGGTTCGGCGATCGGTGCGTCCTGATCGAGCTTGTAATGGGCGGCCTTGGCCACCGCTTCCGGCACGAGCTCGGGCACCCGCTTGATCGTGACATTGGCGCCGGCTTCGCGCGCACCGTCAGCCGCGGCGCGGGCCATCTGCTCCATGTGGCCCCAGCTTGAATAATAAAGAACAAGTACCTTCGCCATTTCCTATCTCCATTTGACGATGCACGCGCGTGCCCGCATCGACGATCCTATCGATGCGGCGCACCGGATCACAAGGCCGTTTCAGGTGCGATCCGCCCCCCATCGTCATACCGCCCTCGTGCCGCCTCGATATGCGGATGGGAAGGCCGACCAAATACATGGCCATCCAATGCTGCCGTCAGCCCGGATTGATGTCCTCCAACAGCAAGACAAGAGAGTAATTTCCTCTCTGCCGCAGAAGCCGGACAGATGAAATTTTGTTATTTTCCAGAACACCTTACGCCGGATGCTGATCAGATGCATGTTGTCCTCACCACAACACGCGTTGTCGCTTGAGCCATGGTCTGACTTTTGACGTCGCCTGCTCGACGCGATGTCACGACAGGAGCATCCCATGGCCCGCTTGCCCATTCACACCACCGCATCTGCCCCCGATGCAGCCAAGGATCGTGTCGCCAGTGTGGAGAAAGCCAACGGCTTTCTTCCCAACCTGATCGGCCTTCTGGCCAACGCTCCGACAGCGCTGGAAACCTATCAGACCGTTTCGGGGATCAATGCGCGCAGCAGCCTGAGCACCGCCGAGCGCGAGGCCGTGCAGATCACCGCCGCGGCGATCCACGGCTGCGGCTTCTGCGTCGCCGGCCACACCATCCTTGCCTACAAAAAGGCAGGCCTTGGCGAGGACGTCGTCAATGCCTTGCGCAACGGCACCCGCGTTCCGGATGCGCGGCTCGACGCGGTCGCGACCTTTACCCGGGCGGTGATCCGCAGCCGTGGTGCGGTCGAAAACAGCGAACTGCAGGCCTTCAAGGCGGCCGGATTCAGCGACGCCAATGCTGTCGACGTGGTGCTGGGCGTCAGCCTCGCGACGCTGTGCAATTTCACCAACAATCTCGGTCAGGCGCCGCTCAATCCGCAATACGAACCCTATGCCTGGACCCCGGCGGCGGTTGCCGTCGCGGCCGAGTGACGGGGGAGCAACCGCGATGACATCGCTTTCGGCGGATCTCTCGACGGATCTTTCGACCTGGCTCGATGCCGAGGCCGTGCATCTTGACGTCGCGGCGGACGGCGCTGCGACGGTAGTTCCGCGCCTCGCCGATGCCGGATTGTTCCGGATTGGGGTCGCCCGCGAACGCGGTGGCAACGGCGGCACCATCGTCGACGCCGTCGCGGCGATTACCGCCGTTTCGGAACGCTCGCTGGCGGCAGGATTCGTTTTCTGGGGTCAGCGCACCTTCATCGAATATCTGTTGCAAAGCCCGAATGCAGCGCTACGCGAAAAGCTGTTGCCCGATCTGCTGACCGGCCGCCGCGCCGGGGCCAGCGGGCTTTCCAATGCAATGAAGTTTCTGTCAGGCATCGAGCAACTGCAGATCCGCGCGCACGGCATCGATCATGGCCGGCTGCGGATCGACGGCAGGCTCCCGTGGGTGACCAATCTGCGCCCGGCCGGATTCGACGTCGCCGTCGCCGTTCAAGGGGACGATTACGAACCGGCATTCGTCGCAGCCTTGTCATCAGAAGACGAAGGGCTCGAGCGATCCGCCGATCTCGATCTCATGGCGATGCGCGCCACCAACACCGCCGCCCTGACATTCGATTCAGTACGCATCGGCCCCGATCGCATTCTGCATCGGAACGCCAGCGAATGGCTGCCGCGGGTTCGGCCTGCCTTCCTTGCGCTGCAATGCGCGATGTCGATCGGGCTGGCGCGCCGCGCTTTGGCGGAAGCCTCGTCACGGCTGCGGGAGAACGACCTGCTGGGCGAGCCGGTCGCGACGCTCACCGCGGACCTCGCCGCTGCCGAAGCGACACTGAACGATGGCCTGACGGGAATCCGCTTTGTCGAACGCCCGGCGCAATTATTCCGGCTGCGGATCCGTCTCGCCGAGATCGCCGCCGAGGCGATCCAGCTCGAACTGTATGCCAATGGCGGCCGCGCCTATCTGTCCGGTCCCGGCGCGGCGTTCCAGCGCCGCCAGCGCGAAGCGGTCTTTCTCCCGATCATCACCCCGAGTCTCGTGCAATTGAAGCTGGCGCTACAGGTTCAGGAACTGCCGGCGGCGATCGGCGCAACCGCGTGACCGCAATGCTGCAAAGAACCCCGCCATCCAGTCTTCCGCAAACCCCGGTTCTCGAAGCTGCCGGTGTGATGCTCCGCTATCCCGGCCAGTCGCGGCCGGTGGTTGAGGGGTTTGATTTCGCGCTCGAGCCCGGCGAGACCGTCAGCCTGCTCGGCCCGAGCGGCGTCGGCAAGTCGAGCCTGCTGCGCGTGCTCGGCGGACTGCAGAAGCCGACCGACGGCGCGGTGACGATGAACGGTGCGCCGTTGCAAGGCGTGCCGCCACGCGTTTCCATCGCTTTTCAGGATGCCAGCCTGCTGCCGTGGCTGTCGCTGGAAAAGAATGTCGCCTTCGGTCTCAATTTCAAGCACCAGCCGCGCCTGTCCTCCGACGAGAGCAAGGCGCGCGTCGATGTCGCGATCCACGAGGTCGGGCTGGCGCATGCGCGGCGGCGGTTCCCGGCGCAACTCTCAGGCGGCATGGCGCAGCGCGCCGCGCTGGCCCGGTGCCTGGCGCGCGAGCCGGAAATTCTCCTGCTCGACGAGCCGTTCGGCGCGCTCGACGAGATCACCCGCACCGAAATGCAGCATCTGTTGCTGAAGGTGGTGCGCGACTTCCGGACGGCGGCGATCCTGATCACGCACGATATCGACGAGGCGCTGCTGGTTTCCGATCGCATTCTGCTGCTCGGCGGCGCGCCGGCGCGCACGATCGGCAACTGGCGCATCGACCTGCCGAAACCGCGCGAAGACTATATCGCCGAACTCGGCGCCATTCGCGTCGACATTCTCTCGACACTGCGCAGCGCGGCTCAGCGGCGCATGAACTGAAGCAAGCCGTGGTGGTGCCGCCCGGACCGATAGGATCAATCATGTCGATTGAAGAATTTTCTCGCTACGACGTATCCCGCCGCCAGATGCTGCGTCTTTCCGCGCTGCTGACGGCGAGCGGCGCGCTGCCGCTCCTGAAGGCTTATGAGGCGCGCGCCCAGGAAGCCGACGCACCGCTGCGCATCGGCTATCTGCCGATCACCGACGCGACGCCGCTGCTGGTGGCGCACGGCAAGGGCTTCTTCGAAGCGGAAGGCATCAAGGCTGAGAAGCCGGTGCGGCTGCGGAGCTGGGCGCAGGTGCTGGAGGCCTTCATCTCCGGTCAGGTCAACGCCGTGCATCTGCTGTCGCCGATGACGGTGTGGGCGCGCTTCGGCAGCAAGGCGCCGGCCAAGGTCGTCGCCTGGAATCACACCAGCGGGTCCGGCCTCAGCGTCCTGCCGCATATCAACAGCGTCAAGGAACTGGGCGGCACCACGGTCGCGATTCCCTTCTGGTATTCGATCCATAATCTGGTTCTGCAGATTCTGCTGCGCGAGAACGGGCTGACGCCGGTGTCGAAGCACACCGGCAAGCCCGCGGCCAACGAGGTCAATCTTATCGTCATGGCGCCCGCCGACATGGTGCCGGCGCTGGCGTCGAAGCAGATCACCGGCTACATCGTCGCCGAGCCGTTCAACGCGGCCAGCGAAGTGCTCGGCGTCGGCAAGATCCTGCGCTTCACCGGCGATGTCTGGAAAGACCACGCCTGCTGCTTGGTGTTCATGCACGAACGCGACATCCAGCAGCGCCCGGAATGGGTACAGCGGGCGGTCAACGCCATGGTCAAGGCGCAGTTGTGGACCCGCCAGAACCGCGCCGCGACCGCCGCCCTGCTCGCCAAGGACAACCCCAACCAGTACACGCCGCACAGCGTCGAGGTGCTGACCAAGGTGCTGGCGCCGCCGGAGAGCGACGACGCGCTGTATGTGAAGGCCGGCGCCATCCGCCATCCCGACTGGCGCGAGCGCCGCATCGACTTCCAGCCCTATCCCTATCCGAGCTACACGGAAGAACTGATCCGCCGCCTCAAGGACACGCTGGTCGAGGGCGACCGCAGCTTCCTCGAAACGCTCGATCCGGCGGCCGCCGGCCAGGAGCTGGTGGATGACCGCTTCGTCAAGAAGGCGGTGATCGCAGCCGGCGGCATGGCCGCGTTCGGATTACCGGAGAGCTTCACCCGCAAGGAAGTGGTGGTGGCGTGAGCGCAACCTGGCCCAGCGATGGCCTCAGCGGCGGCGCTCCGGCGCCGCTGGCTGCCGCCGCGATTGCGGCTGACGAGAGCGGGTCGCGGCTGTCGCGGCCGGCGATCGCCAACGGCCTGCTCGGCATCGGCGGCCTCGTCGCGCTGCTGCTGCTGTGGTGGCTCGGCACCGATGTACTGGCTCCCTCTCAGAGCTTCATCGGCCATTTTTCACCGACGATCGCAATCCCCAAGCTGGTGGCACTGCTCGGGCAGCCGGATCTCCCGGTGCATATTCTCGTCAGCATGCAGCGGGTGCTGGTCGGTCTCGGCTTCGCGCTGCTGATCGGCGTCCCGCTCGGCCTCGCCGTCGGCAGCTACGGCCGCCTTAATGCCGGCACCTCGCCCGCCTTCCAGTTCCTGCGGATGATCTCTCCGCTGTCGTGGATGCCGATTGCCGTCATGGTATTCGGCGTCGGCGACCGGCCGATCTATTTCATGCTGGCCTTCGCCGCGGTCTGGCCGATCATGCTCAACACCGCCGAGGGTGTCCGGCGGCTGCAGCCGAGTTGGCTCAGCCTTGCCGACAGCCTCGCGGCAACCCGCTTGGAAACGCTGCTATACGTCATCCTTCCCGGCGTGCTTGGTCATGTGCTGACCGGATTGCGGCTCGCCATCGGCATCGTCTGGATCGTGCTGGTGCCGTGCGAGATGCTCGGCGTGTCGGCGGGCCTCGGCTATTTCATCCTCGATACCCGCGACCGGCTCGCTTATTCCGAACTGATGGCGACGGTGCTGATGATCGGCCTGCTCGGTTTCCTGCTCGACGCCGGTGCTCGCGCGCTTTATCGCACCGTCACCCGCAGTCACGCCGCCTGAATCGCAGCCCGGCCAAAGATATCCGGCAGAAGGCACCCATAAGCGCAGGGCGTGGCGGCGTCGTTTCGACGGCGCCCCATGCTCCACACCCGAGTGTCCTCGATCCCGCCGGAAACGACGGCGCCGTTACGCCATGGTCGGGAATACGAACTGTGCCGCTCCCTTGATGCCCGAGGGCCAGCGGCTGGTGACGGTCTTGGTGCGCGTCCAGAACCGGATCGAATCGGTACCGTGCTGATTGAGGTCGCCGAACGCCGACGCCTTCCAGCCGCCGAAGGAATAATAAGCCAAGGGCACCGGGATCGGCACGTTCACTCCGACCATGCCGATATTGATCCGCGACGCGAAATCGCGCGCTGCATCGCCGTCACGCGTGAAGATCGCGACGCCGTTTCCGTATTCGTGCTGCATCGGCAGCGACAGCGCTTCTTCATAGGTCCTGGCGCGCATCACGGAAAGAACCGGCCCGAATATCTCCGTTTTGTAGATGTCCATGTCCGGGGTCACGTGATCGAACAGACACCCGCCGACGAAGTAACCGTTCTCATAGCCTTGAAGCGAGAAATCGCGGCCATCGACCAGCAGCTTCGCGCCCTGTTCGACGCCACGCCCGATCAGCGCCTTGATCCGCGCCTGCGCTTCCCGCGTGATGACCGGCCCCATATCGGCCTTCTCGTCCGTATAGGGACCGACCCGCAGTTTTTCGACCATCGGAACCAGCTTCTCGACCAGCCGGTCCGCCGTCTCGTCGCCAACCGGCACGGCCACTGACACCGCCATGCAGCGCTCGCCGGCAGACCCGTATCCGGCGCCCATCAACGCGTTGGCGGCCTGATCCATATCGGCGTCCGGCATGATGATCATGTGGTTCTTCGCCCCGCCGAAGCACTGGGCGCGCTTTCCGTGCGCCGAAGCCGAGGCATAGACATGACGCGCGACCGGCGTGGAGCCGACGAAGGAAATCGCGGCGATTTCGGGATGCGCAAGGATCGCATCGACCGTCGTTCTATCACCGTTCAGGACATTGAGAATGCCGGCGGGAAGCCCGGCCTCAACCATCAGTTCGGCCAGGCGCAGCGGCACGGAGGGATCCCGCTCCGACGGCTTGAGGATGAAGGCATTTCCGCAAGCAATGGCCGGCGCGAACATCCACATCGGGATCATGCCGGGGAAATTGAACGGCGTGATGCCCGCGCCGATCCCGACGGGCTGCGAGATGGAATACATGTCGATTCCGGGACCCGCGCCCTCGGTGAACTCGCCTTTGCTGAGATGCGGAATCCCGATGACGAATTCACACACCTCCAGGCCACGCATGATGTCGCCCTTGGAGTCTTCCACCGTCTTGCCGTGTTCCTGGGAGAGCACCTCGGCAAGCTCGTTCATGTTGTCGTGCAGGAGCTGCACATAGCGCATGAAGACGCGCGCACGGCGCTGCGGATTCGTCGCCGCCCATTTCGGTTGCGCCGCCTTCGCACTGGCCACCGCCGACGCAAGATCGGCCTCGCCGGCCAGCGCGACGGTCGCCACGACCTCTCCGGTCGCAGGGTTGTAGATTTTGCCGCGGTCGCCGGAGCCCGCGACGCGCTTACCATCGATAAAGTGTCCGATCTCACGCATAGATGTAACCTCCCCGCGATTGTCTCGGGATCAAAAGTATTCGCACCAGTCAGTGTGCTGCGGTCTCGGCGGATTCCCGGATCAGTTGCCTGATGCGCGCCGGCGAAACCGGATGCTCGGCGATCCGAACGCCAAATGGCGACAAAGCGTCTTCAATGGCGGCAATCACACAGGCGGCCGCCGGAATCGTTCCGCCTTCGCCGGCCCCCTTCACGCCGATCGGATTGATCGGCGACGGCGATTCAAGATGGATAATTTCGACGCGCGGAATCTCCGGTGCAGTCGGCAACAGATAGTCGGCATAGTTGGTCGTTACTGGATCGCCATTCTCGTTGTGGATCATCCGCTCGAACAACGCATTGCTGATGCCGTGCGCCACGCCGCCGCGCACCTGTCCGTCCACCAGCATCGGATTGATCAGCCGGCCGCAGTCGTGCCCCACGACATAACGGGTAATCTTCACCTTGCCCGTTTCGACATCGACCTCGACCTCGGAGAGATGCGTGCCGTTGGCGTAAGTCGAGGATCGCACTTCGTAATAGGAGGTGGCGGACAATCCGGGCTCGATCCCCTTGCTCATCGGAATTCCGCTCATCCCGTCGAGACGAAAGGCAATCTCGCTGAGCGCCACCTTCATTTCGGGCGCGCCGACGAGACGAACCGCACCGTCCTCCAGCACAAGATCGTCTTCGGCTGCTTCGAGAATCTCGCTGGCGACCTTGATCGCCTTGCTTCGCACCGCGACCGCGGCGAGGTGTACCGACGAGCCGGCGGTCACCGCCGTCCGGCTCGCGATCGCGCCGATACCAAGCGGAAACGCAGCCGTGTCGGCGGCCTCGACGACAATGTCGGCGATATCGATTCCCAGGATGTCGGCGCAAATCTGCGAAAGGCTGGTCGCATGCCCCTGCCCCTGGCTGGCGGCGCCGGTCTGGACGACAACCCGCCCGTTGGGCTGCACCCGAACCGTCGCGCCCTCGAAGGGGGCGAGCCCGGTGTCTTCGACATAACTAGCGATACCGCGGCCGATATAGACACCACGGGCGAGCGCCTGCTGCTTGCGAATGGCGAAATCGTCGCCGGCGCGCTCGATCACCGCTTCGAGGCAACCACGATAGTCGCCGCTGTCGTAAGTGATCGGCGATCCGTCACGCGCCTTTCCGCCGGTCTTATAGGGAAACTGTTCCTTGGCAATATAACTGCGCCGCCGGACGTCAGCCGGATCGAGGCCGAGCGCGCGCGCGACCCGGTCAGCCAGGCGCTCCAGAACGAAGCAGGTGGTCGGGCGCCCGGCGCCGCGAACCGGCGTGTTCGGTACGAGATTGGTGAACACCACCTTGAGGGTGATATCCACCGCCTTCAGCGCATACGGCCCCGGAAACGCGGCAAGCGAGGTGACGCCGGCGACAAGCCCATAGGGTACATAAGCGCCGTTGTCGTGCAGACATTCGCCGCGCACCGCAAGCAGACGGCCATCCGCATCGGCGGCTACTTCCAGCGTCCACGCCTGGTCGCGCTGTTGCGTCGTCGCGAGAAAATGCTCGCTGCGATCCTCGAACCACTTGACCGGCCGCTGCAGCTTGATCGCTGCAAGGGATACGACCATCTCCTCGGGATAAAGCGAGCATTTCGGGCCGAATCCGCCGCCGACATCGGGCGCGATGACACGCACGCTGCGCTCGTCGCGCCCCAGATGCGCCGCGATCAACCGGCGGATCATGTGCGGCACCTGCGTCGAACTCCAGACGGTGAGTTGATCGGTCGCCGGGTCGACAGAGGCGACGACACCGCGCCCCTCCATGGAATGGCAGCCGCCGCGGTGGGTGGTGAATGTTTCCCGGAACACATGCGGCGCGGTGGCGAAAATCTCGTCGACCGGCCCGAACCGGGAATTCAGTTGCGCCACCAGATTGTCCGGTGATGCGACATGGACACGCGGCGCATCGCCATCGAGCGCATGCCGCCAGTCGACAACCGCCGGCAGGACGTCGTAATCGACTGTCACCAACGCGGCCGCGTCTTCTGCACGCGCCCGGCTGTCGGCAACCACCACGGCAACCGGAACGCCGACATGCGCCACCTCGTCATGCGCCAGCGGCTGATAATTGATCGGCTGCTTGACGAGATTGACCGGCACCATGTCCGGCATCGCGGTGGAACCGAGCGCGCCGAAATCAGCGGCGGTATAGACGGCGACTACTCCCGGCTGCGCCGCCGCTTCGGCAATGTCGATGTTTCGGATGCGGGCGTGCGCGTGGGCGGAACGGATGAATGCCGCGTGCAGAACACCCGGAATACGCAGGTCGTCAACGTAGCGCCCGCTGCCCGTCAGCAGCCGCTGATCCTCGACCCGACGTACCTGTGCACCAAAATAGCGAACGCCCATCACCCGGCCTCGCGAAACGACGCGGCCGCTTCAAGCGCCGCATTGACGATGCCTTCGTAACCCGTGCAACGGCAGATATTGCCCGAGATCGCATCGCGGATCGCGACCTCGTCGGCATCCGGATGCTCGCCGAGATAGGCATACAACGTCATCAACATACCCGGCGTGCAGAAGCCGCATTGCAGACCGTGATGATGACGAAACGCATTCTGCAACGGATGCAAGGCGCCATCCGACGACGCCAGTCCCTCGATCGTGGTGATCGTGGCGCCGTCGCTCTGCACGGCAAACATCAGACAGGAGCGCACCGGCGCGCCGTTCATCACCACCGTGCAAGCGCCGCAGACGCCATGCTCGCAACCGATATGCGTGCCGGTCAGCCCGAGATCTTCCCGCACGAAATCCCCGAGGTGCCGCCGAACCTCGACCTCGCGCTCATAGATCTTGCCGTTGACGGTGACGCGGATGCGCTTGGTGGCTGCCATGGCACGCTCCCTTATCGCGGCGGCTGAGCCGGAGGAGCGCTGACGCGCGGCCGCGGGCGTCCACCGTCGGCAAAAGCGAGAATAACGACGATCTCGTCCGGCCGCGGCGCACCCGGCACCTGCACCGTCATCGTATCGATATGGTCGAATGACCAGGGATCGTCCTTGTGCCCAAGAGGAACGTCGATTGCTTCACCGGCGGAAACGATTTTGGCGTTCGACGGAATGAGCGCCTTGCCGCCGCCGATCGCTTCGCGCATCGGCTTGCCCATGCGCGGATGCAGGATGGCGGCGCCGTGCTCGATGTCCCCCGCCGTTCCGATCAGCGCCGCCTTGCCGTAGGACACGACCGGCCGATCGAGAAGCCGCAGCGCCTCCTGCGCCAGCCGTTCTCCGAGTACCGCACCCAGCGGGACGAGATCGTCGATGTTCTCCGCAGCCCGGCCAGCCAAAGGATTGGCGATCACCGCCCCTACCGCGACGCGACAAACGGGCCGGGCCGCCGGCAAGCCGGCTTCCTCATGCACAATGTCGCGGATCGTGAGGATGCGGCGGATCATCATGTCAGCGCCCGATCAGCTTGGCGAAATTGTCGTGCAGAATCGTCTTGCTCTGCTCCGCCGACAACGCGCCCCGGACGAATTCGACCGGTGCAGGCTCACCAAGCGGGAACGGCGCATCGCTGCCGAGCAGCAGGCGATCGATCGGGACGACGGTTGTCGCGTAACGCAGAATATCCGGCTCGAAACAAATCGTATCGAAATAGAGCCGCCCGAAATAGTCCCCGATCGGGGCTTTCAGCGTGCTGGCAAGCTGCGGATTGGTGTCGACCTCCCGCTGCATGCGCGCACGCAGCACCAGCCCGAACGCGCCCGTATGCGCGCAGACCAGCTTGAGCCTCGGCCAGGCATCGAGAAAGCCCGAGCAGATCATCTTCAGGATATTGATGGTATTGTCGAACAGGTAACCGGCAACCACGGTCAATTCGTATTCGCGCATCCGCTCCTTGCCGCCCGGATCCGCCGGATGCACGAACAACGGAACGTCGAGATCAACCGCGGCCTCGATGACCGGCCTGAAGCGGTCGTCGTGCAGATAGACGCCCTGCACATTGGAGGCGATGTGGCCGCCGATGAAACCATATTCGCGCACGCATCGGCGCAACTCCGCCGCGGCAGCCTCGGGGTCTTGCATCGGCAGAAAAGCCCAGGCGCCGAACCGGTCGCGGTTCTCGTCCACGACGCCGGCAAGCGAGTCGTTGAAGCGCCGCGCCACGCCGACCGCAAGTTTCGGATCGACATGATAATTGATGAACGGCGTCGCGAGCGACAGGATCGCGCGGTCGACGCCCTCACGCTGCATCTGTTCGATCTGCCGGGGAATATCGAAAAACGTCTTGTTCAGACCGAAATGCATCCCGCGGATATCGAGATCCACGGCGTCGCCTTCCATGCGCTTGACGACGACGCCAAGCTCGGCGCTATCGCGCACAAACTTGAAAAAGCTTTCGGGGACGAAATGACGATGAATATCGGTAATCATTTAAAGACCCAGATAGGCGACTTTCAACCGCTCGTCCTTCAGGAGGGCAGCTCCCTCTCCTTCCATAACGATACGGCCATTCTCGATGACATAAGCGCGGTCGGCGGTGCGCAGGACGTGATGCACGTTCTGTTCAACGATCATCACCGTCAGCCCGTGGTTGCGCAGATTGACGATGAGATCGAACAACAGCTTCACATAGATCGGTGCGAGCCCTTCCGTCGGTTCGTCCAGCAGCAGCACGCGCGGGCGCGCCATCAGGGCACGCCCGATCGCCAGCATCTGCTGCTCGCCGCCGCTCATCAGGCCGGCGACCTGCTTGCGGCGTTCGGCCAGAACCGGCAGCAACTCGTAGACTTCCTCGATCGTCTGCTTGGCGCGCTGACGCGCCGAAGCCGAATAGGCGCCGATCTCCAGATTCTCCAGCACCGACATGAACGGAAACAGCCGCCGTCGTTCCGGAACCAGCACGAGGCCGCGCTGTGGCCGCTCATAGGCCGGCAGATGATCGACCGGATCGCCATCGAGCAGGATCTGGCCATCATAGGTCGTGCGCAACCCGGCGAGCGTGAACATCAAGGTGCTCTTGCCGGCGGCATTGGCACCGACGAGGCCGACGATCTTGCCCTTCGGGACCGTCAGGTTGATGTCGTGCAGAACCTGAACCGGACCGTAGAATGCATTTAACTTTCTGACCTCAAGCAAAGTCCATCTCCTCACCGAGATAGGCTTTCACCACGGCCGGATCGCGCGAGACGTCGGCCGGCGCGCCCGCCGCGATCAGTTCGCCACGATTGAGCACGAGAATGCGCGTCGCGGTCTTCATGATCGCGTAGAGCACGTGCTCGACCCAGATGACGGTGATCCCGCGCGCCGGAAGCCCGGCGACGAACTTGGTCATTGCCGCCACCTCGGTCGGCGTCAGCCCCGCCATGATCTCATCGAACAGAACGAGTTTCGGCCGCATCGCCAGCGCGCGCGCGACTTCAAGCCGTTTCAACAGCCCGACCGTGAGGGTGGAGATCGGCGCGGTCTTGTAATCGCTGAGGCCGACGTCATCGAGCGTCGATTCCGCCAGCGCACGCGCCTTCGCCACCGACGATTCGCAACGGAATGCCGTGAGCATGACATTCTCGACCACCGACAACTGACGATACGGCTTCGGGATCTGAAAGGTGCGCGCAATGCCGACACGGGCGCTGCGATATGGCTTCCAGCCGGCAATGTTCTTTCCGCAGAAAAGAATATCGCCGCGCGTCGGCGCCAGGGCGCCGGCAATCAGGTTGTACATCGTGCTTTTGCCGGCGCCGTTCGGTCCGATCAGGCCGAGCAGTTCGCCCTCCTCGACCGAGAACGACACATTATTGACGGCCGCAAGCGAGCCGAACTGGCGGGTGACGCCTTTGACTTCGAGAAGGGCGCTCACGACTTGCGCCTCCATCCATGGGCCAGGCGGTTGAGCGCGCCGGCGATGCCGCTGGGGAAATACAGCATGATAAGGATCAGGCCGGCGCTATAGATCACCAGATGCAATCCGGCGGCCGCGCTTCCGAGATAGCCGCGCAGCAATTCGGAAAGCGGCGTGATCACGAACGATCCGAGCACCGGACCGATGGCGCTGCCGAGGCCGCCGACAGCAGCGAGCAGCGCAAACTGGAACGACAGCTCCGGCGACACCATGAATGTCGGGTCGAGATACAGGAAATATTGCGCGAACAGCGAGCCGCCGACGCCGGTCAATGCCGCGCTCAACGCCATTGCCGCCGTACGCATCATCAGCGGATTCACGCCGGCGGCGCTTGCCGCGTCCTGATCGTCGCGAACCGCGAACAGATAGTATCCGGCGCGGGATGCCTCAAACACCTTGGTGATCGCATAGACCGCCACCAGATAGACGAGCATGATCGCCGCATAGGCCGCCTTCGAGCTGAACACCATGTTGGCGGGATCGGTCACCGGCGAAATCGCCATGCCTTCCGGCCCGCCGGTCAGAGAGGTCCAGTTGAGCGCGATAATGCGGATGACTTCCGCCGCCGCCAGCGTCGACAGAATGAAGAACGGGCCGCGCAGCCGGGCGCAGATGAGCGCCAGAACGGCGCCGAACAGCGCCGAAACGACGCCACCGACCCACAGGCCGACCCAGGGCGTGACGCCGACATTGACCAGCAGAATGGTCGAAGTGTAGGCGCCGACGGCAAAGAATGCCGCATGTCCGAAGGAGATCAGCCCGCCATAACCGCCGGCGATATTCCAGGACAGCGCCACGCCGGCCCACAGAAACGTGAGCACGACGATATCGCGGAAACTGGACGGCATGCCGACGACGACAAGGCCGACACAAACCGCCAGCAGCGCGATCTCGAAGAACGACAGCGTACCGCGCTCGGGCATCATCGGCATGCCCCAGGTCGGACGGAGTGAACGGGATTCTACGGCCTGCATCACGACGCCTCAGTCATTCATACCGATCATGGCCGCACCCTTCTGGCCGAGTAGACCATTGGGACGGAAGATCATGACCAGCAGGAACAGAACGAAAAAGAACAGCTGCCCGAATGCCGGGGCGATGTAATAGCTGCTCAGCGACTGCACGACACCGATGCAGACACCGCCGATCAGCGCGCCCTCGATGCTGCCCATGCCGCCCAGCACGACGATGACGAACGCGATCAGCACGAAGTTCAGACCGACCGTCGGGAAAACCGAGAACAGCGGCGTCATCACACAGGCCGCGAGCCCGACGAGCGCCGAACCGACGGCAAAAGTGATGAGGAAGATACGCGGCACCGGAATGCCCATCAGATGCGCCGCCTCGCCGTCCTGGACCGTGGCGCGGATCGCCTTGCCCAGATAGGTCGAGCGGATCATCCATTGCAGCGCGACCGTACACAGGATCGCGATCAGGAAGCCGAGCAGCAACTCACCCTTGAAGTAGAACGGCCCGATCCGCACCGAGCGCTCGAAGATCGGCTGCACGTCCCACAGGTCGGCGGTCATGATCATCAGCGCCACGTTCTGCATGAAAATCGACAACCCCATCGTGGCGAACACGACCACAAGATGCGGCTTGTCGAGAGCGGGCTTGATGATCAGCCGATAGACGATGATGCCGAATCCGAACATCAGCGGCACGATCAGGAACGCGCCCCAGTAGGGATTGACGCCGAACATGCTGGACAGCGCCCAGGCGCCGAACATCGCGATCATCAGAAATTCGCCGTGCGCGAAGTTCACGACGCGCAAGACGCCGAAGATCAGCGTCAGACCGATGCTCATCAGTGCATAGATGCTGCCGATCAGAATACCGGAAAGGACAAGTTGGCCGAACGTGATCATTGCGTCGTCATCGCAGCAGACTGGTTAAGACAGGAAGAAACGGAAAGGCGCATGCGGGCATCCGCTCCGGCACGGGACTCCCGGGCCGGAGCGGGACCGTTCGTCAGCGCTTGTCCCAGGACGGCAGCGGCACCATGCTCGGCGGCTGCGTCGCCAGCTTGGCCGGGAACACCTGCTCGTTGCCATTCGCGGTCCATTGCCAGACACCGATGGAGGCGCGAAGATTCTGGCCGGAATCCTTCGGATCGTCCGGCCAGTTGAAGTCGGTGAACTTGATTCCACTGCCGTTGACGAGCGTACCCTCGGGCAGATCCAGCGACATCGCGATCTTGCGCAGTTCCGCCGCATCGAAGGTCTTGGCCTTCGGCAGCACTTCGGTAAACAGCGCCCAGATGGCCGAGAATCCTGCCGCGGCATGGCCCGCAGGAGCGCGCTTCAGTTTCTCCTCGTAGCGCTTGTAGAACTCATCCGCGACCTTGCGGGTTTCGGGCTGCAGCACAGCCGGATTCACCTTCGGCGGAAAGTCGGCGACGAAAATGCCGTTGACCATATTGCCGATCGAATTGCGCAGGTCGGGCGACGAATATCCCGCGCTGACGCCGATGAAGGCCGCGACGTTGAAGTCGATTTCCTTGGCCTTCCGCTGGAAGAGAATGGCGTCGTTCGGGAACGAGATGGCGATCAGCACGTCCGGCTTCACGTCCTTCAGCTTCTGAACGACCGGCGTCATATCGGTCGCGAACTGATCGTAGCCCTCGTCATAGACCAGCTTGATGTTCTTCGAGCCGGTATAGGCGCGGATGCCGTCGCCAACGGACTTACCGAACGCACGGTTTTCCCACAGCAGCGCGATCCGCAACTCGTTGATCGGTTTGTTCAGCCGCTTGGTGAGGTCCTCGACGATGAAATCGACCGCAGCCTGACCGTATTTGCGCGCCGGAGCGCCAACCTGGAAGGTATATTTGAACCCGCGGCGGGTGATGATTTCCGCAGCACCCGTGGTCTCCCAGTGGAAGACGCCGTGACGTTCGGCGGCCTGGCTCACCGCGATGGCGAGCGGCGACGCGAACGAGCCGGTGGTGATCTTGATATTGTCCTTGGTGACGAGACGCTCGGTCTCGCTGATGGCCGCGTTGGCGTTGGTCGCATCGCCCTGCACATATTCAACCTTGCGGCCGTTCACGCCGCCGCGCTCGTTGATCATGTCGCGCGCGATCTGAAGCGCTTCCCAGTTCTCGAGGCCGTTCTTGGCCAGCGGACCGGTCAATGGCAGCAGCACGCCGATGCGGATCGGTTCCTGCGCCGTGGCGGGGACGCCTGCCATGACAAGCGCGGAGAAAACCGCGCCGGCACACAAACGCGTCAAAGTCTTCATCATCGTCATCCTCCCAGATCGACGTACCCATGGGCGGGCCAGTGCGACCTTACAAAGTCGTATTGCATACATCAATTGTATCGAATTAATAGTAGCTATACATTATTTGTATATTTAAGAACGACGGAATCGAGGACCGCCGTGGATTTCAACAAGATTCAAGCTTTCTTCGCAGTGATCGAACACCACAATCTCAGCAACGCCGCCCACGCCCTGCGCGTGTCGCAGCCGACATTGAGCCGGCAGATGCAGGCGCTGGAGCATGAATTCAATGCTTCCCTGTTCGAACGTGGCAAACGCGGAATGGTACCGACGGAAGCCGGCAAGCGCCTCTATGAAGGCCTCCAGGCCCTGGAGCGACATATTCACGCACTGAAGGGCGAGGTGGCCGCCGCCTCGGTCGAACCGAGCGGCGAAGTCACCTTCGGCATCCCGCCATCGCCGCGCACCCTGCTCGCAGTGCCGCTGCTCAAGCAGTTTGCCACAGATTATCCGCGCGTCGCGGTACGGATCGTCGAAGAGACGAGCGGCGAGTTACGCGATCTCGTCGCATCAGGCGTTCTCGATCTCGCCGTGACCAATTTCAGCGAGCCGATCCGCAATGTCAGCGCGGAGCCGCTCGGCTGCGAGCAGATGCTGCTGGTCGGCCCTCCGGAAGCCGGCCTGTCGATGAAGAACCCGATTGCCATCGACGATCTGATCAAACTACCGCTGATCCTGACGACGCGCCCCAACAGCCTGCGCATGACGATCGAAGCCGGGCTCAGCCGCTCCGGCCGGCACCCCAATGTCAGGATCGAGGCCAATGCGCTGCCGTTGATGACCGATCTCGTGACCGCCGGCCTCGGCTATACGGTGCTGCCGCTGTGCGGCGTGCGCGCCATTCTTCGAAGCAAGCGGGTAACGGCCTGCCCGATCAGGGACTTCCGCATCACCTGGGTCCTGGCACGCACGAAGTCGCGTCCCCTCAATCTGGCTGCCAAGAGGTTCTCCGATCTGCTGCAGCAATTCTCGCGAAAGATGATCGCGCAACAGATCTGGTCGGAACCGGACTAGATGCGAGCACCAAAACTCTGGCGCAGAGCCCGGCGGATAACGGTTCCCGTCAAATCCCGCCGGTAGGCCGCATCCGCCTGCTGATCTTCGAGCGGATCGATCGCATCGGCCGCAGCCTGACCGGCGGCCTTGAAAACCTCTTCCGACGGCGACGCGCCCTCAAGGATTGCCGCAGCTTCCGGAACGTGCCGCGGACAGGCCTCAACGCCACCCAAGCCAACGCGAATATCGGTGATTTTTCCATCGACAAGACGGCCCGCCGTCAATGCCGAAGCGATCGCGAAATCGCCGGCACGCCGATTGAACTCGTAAAAGCCATAGACGGTACCCGCTGCCGGCAGCGGAATGTGCACTTCCTTGAGGATCTCATCGTCCTCCAGGGTCGTCGTCATGAGGCCGGCGAAAAAATCTTCCGCGGCAATCAGGCGCTCACCGCGGACGCTGGCGGCAACCATCGAAGCGTTGAGTGTCGTGGCCACGAGGCACCATTCCGACGCCGGATCGGCATGCGCAAGGCTGCCGCAGAACGTTCCGCGCGCGCGGATCGGATAATGAGCGATATGATGCGCGACATTCGACAGGATGTCGCCAAGAGGACCGGCCACCAGCGATCGATGGAACGCCGCATGCCGGACGCAGGCGCCGACAACCAGTTTCCCGTCATCCACCCGGAGCGTATCGAGCCCCTCTACTCCGTTGATGTCGATGAGATGGCGCGGCTGCGCCAGCCGGAACGCCATTGCCGGGACAAGACTCTGTCCACCGGCGAGGATGCGCGCGTCCTGATCGGACAGCGCGGTCAACAGACTCGTCGCATCATGAAGCGTACGAGGCGAATGATATTCGAAGTCGGCAGTTTTCATGGCGGACGTTGACTGAAATCCCGATGCACCGGCGCGATGCTAGCGTATCGACAGTTTCCGATCCACCGCAAAAAACCCAGGATACAGCATCAACAGCTTCCGGTGCCGAACCTTTCGACAGCATCGCGGGCGTTTCACCTCGACTGCGCGTCCGCAGTCGGGCAACGATTTCATCAAGTTGGCAACGGCGCCCGATATTCAGTCGCCAGCGTCTCATCGACGGAGCCGCCGCTCACAGCGTTGAACAGCGGCGTCAGGACGATAGTCAGAACAAGATTGATAACCACTGCATACAGCGCGGAATAGCCGGGGAAGGTGAAACTTCCCACCGCAAGAGCATAGGTCGGAGCGAGGTTCGCGGCGACGAACATTGCTGTCCCGGCGACAATGCCTGCGGCCCAGCCGACGAGCAGCGCCCATTCGTTGAACCAACGGGTATAGACGCCAAGCATCACGGCAGGCAGCGTCTGAATAATCCAGATCCCACCGAGAAGCTGCAGGTAGATCGCGAATTTCGATGGCACAAAGATGATGAAGGCCAGCGCGCCGAACTTAACGATCAGCGATACCCACTTTGCCATCTGCGCTTCCTGCCTGTCGGTGGGCGCGACATTGATGAACTCTCGGTGAATATTGCGCGTGTACAGATTGGCGGCGGCGATCGACATGATCGCGGCAGGCACGAGCGCTCCGATACCGATGGCGGCAAAGGCAATGCCAACGAACCATGACGGGAAGGTATGGAGGAACAGGGCTGGCACCGCAAAATTGTTGCCGAACTGTTTGAAACCGGCCGCGTATTGGGGAAGACCGCTAACACCTGCGGCAATCGCGAAGAACCCAATAAGCGCCAGCAAGCCGAGCATGAATGAGTAGCCCGGCAGAAGCGCCGCGTTGCGGCGAATGGCACGGCCGCTGTTGGCGCTCAGAATACCCGTGATCGAGTGCGGATAAAGAAACAGTGCAAGCGCCGATCCGAGGGCCAGCGTCGCATAGGCTCCATACGCACCGGTGCTATTGGCGCCGGGAGCGGCCAGCAAGAGCTTCGACTCCGGCACTGCCGCGAAAATATTGGCAAAGCCGCCAAGCTGTATGGGCACGACGACGATGGCGGCGAATACCGTGAGATAGATCAGAATATCCTTGACGATGGCAATCGATGCAGGAGCCCGCAACCCGCTCGAATAGGTGAAGGCGGCCAGAATGACGAACGCGAAGAGCAGCGGCAGATCGCCCACATAGCCCTCGCCGGAAACGCCCATCGCACCGATGACGACCTGCAGTCCAACAAGCTGAAGCGCAATATAGGGCAAGGTCGCCACGATGCCCGTCACCGCCATCGCCAGTGCGAGCCAGCGGTTGCCAAAGCGTCCGCGGACAAAGTCTGCGGCCGTAATATAGTTGTGCCGATGGCACACGTACCAGAGCCGCGGAAAGACCAGGAAGAGAATTGGATAGATGACGATCGTATACGGCACCGCAAAGAAGGCGACCGCACCGGCACCGAAGGCGAGCGCCGGAACGGCAATGAAGGTGTAGGCGGTGTACAGGTCGCCACCGATCAGGAACCAGGTGACGACGGTGCCGAAGCGACGCCCGCCAAGCCCCCATTCATGCAGCAAGTTGAGGTCGCCCTTACGCCACCGCGACGCAGCAAAGCCAAGCGCCGTTATCAAACCAAATAACGCGAGGAAGATGATCAAGGCAGTCCAATTGACGTCCTGCACGACACGCCTCCCGATCGACTTTCCTCTATCGTCGCTCCCCTTTTGATATCCGCGAACGGGCTAGCCTCAAATGAGCCAATTCAAGTGAGCTAGTCCTCCGTCGCGAAGTGGACGATTGCAGTCAGAATGGCACCAAGAATGACCCAGAGAAGCTGGTACCAATAGAAAAACGGAATGCCGATGAGCGAAGGATCGACCTTGTTGTAGAAGGGCGGCCACAGGACAGCGATGAACTGAATGAGGAACAGCAGATACCACCAGCTCCATCCGGCATATTTTTGATGATGCCGGTCGATGGTCGCGTCCTTGAGCCGATATTCCGATCTGGCGCCCATTGACATGAGAGCCTCCTTCACCGAAGGCGCGCCCAAGTCGGTGAATATCAAGCCGGTGGATATGCAGGCAGCGGCAAGCTGCTCCGGGTGACCCCGACGACGAAAACCGGGCTGGAGAGCCACCATTCGTGCGCGTCTCTCGCATAACGCACGACTGGCTTCCGGGCTCCATCAGTATTTCGTGAATGGCGCTTGCATAGCAGCCTGATCACCCGTGGCGAGGAATCCCGACGCCGTCGCGCCCCGACAAATTCGACCGGACGGCTCCTGTCACGGTCGGTCTTGCGCCAGCGCCGTCGGCATCCGCGCGTGCCACTCACTCCTGGCCTGTACGGTGCGTACGAGTTCGAGCAGCGCGAGTTCTTGCCCCGGACGGCCGACGATCTGCAATGCGACGGGCATGCCGCGGTCGTCGAAGCCCGCCGGCATCGCGGCGGCCGGCAGGCCGAGAAAATTGGCGAAGCGGGTGAAGCGACTCAGTTCGTACAGGGTTTTCGGGGAGAACCTGGCGGATGTCGGGTCGCACAGGGCCGCTTCCGGCGTGCAGATCGGCATGACCGGAAGCATCACAATATCGGCCTCGCCGAACACCTGTTCATTGAAACTCCCGTCGGCCTGCAGCCGCTTGGAGAGCGCGTTCTCGCGTGTATCGTCGGAAATCTGCGTCCCTTTCGCGAGGCGTTTTCTGAGGGATGCCGACAGCCGCTCATCGTTCAAGGCCGCACGATGCTCGCGCGCCGCCTCGGCCTGCAGGATGACGAATATATGCGGATCCATCGCCTCGAAGATCTGCAATCCGCGACGGAGCGCAATCGCGATGCCGCATGTGCCGATGGCGTCGATGGCGTCGGAGCAAGCCGCCTGCACAGCCGGCTCGCTTTGCTCCATCGCGTCGGCAAGCACTACCGCCCGGGCGATCGGCCGTCGCGCCGGCAAGGAGAGACAGGCCGAGGTGACAAGGATCAGGTCGGCGGCGTCGCGTGCGAGAAATCCGATCGTATCGAGGCTCGGCGACAGCGGCATCACTCCTTGCATCGACACAAGGCCGTTGGTCGGCTTCAGGGCAGTGACGCCGCAGGCATGGGCGGGAATGCGCAGCGAGCCGGCCGTGTCCGAGCCCAGCGCCGCCGCCGCCGCGCCGACGGCAACCGCCACCGCCGAGCCCGAAGACGAGCCGCCGGCGATGAAATCCGTATTCCAGGGATTTTTGATGCGTCCGCGGCTCGCATTGTAGCCCGAAGGCTCATAGGCGAGTTCCGTCATATTGGTGAAGCCGACGCGATCGGCACCGGCCTCGTCGAGTCGCCGCAGCAGATCGCTCTCGCCCGCGATCGTCAGCCCGCTGCCGTCCGACAGGCCGCAGGTCGGCACATGGCCGGCAATCCTGAACATGTCCTTCACCGCATAAGGCAGGCCGGCAAGCGCACCGTGTGGCGGCTCGTCTACTGCTGGCTCGATGCTGGTGAAGGCGTTGAAACGACGGTCGGCTTCCCTGGCGACGTCGCGCAGCGTCGTACGCCAGCGCTGCTGCGCCGCCGCATCGAGCGATGTCCAGGGTGGAATTGATTGCATGAACGGCTGGCAGCCTCGATCAATCGGTGCCTGTCGGCCGGAGCGACTTCGCGGGCACTGTCTCGACCACGGCGATCGCGACCGGCCCGCCCTTCCGCCACGGCACGACCATCAGCGCGTCGCCGGTGCGACGGCCGCGCTCACCGCGAGCCGATATCCGCCGCTTTCGGCACGGCTCAGCCCCTGTAGGTATGTCCGCCATCGATATCGACGACCGTTCCGCTAATGTAAGACGCGCGCGACGATGCAAGCATCACCACGAGGTCCGCGACCTCCCGGGGCTCCGCGAGCCGGCCGAATGGCGTCGCGCCGAGTGCGTCGGGCCAGCGGTTCTCGTCTCCGAACTGGTCGCGTGCCTTCTTGCGCATCAGGCTTTCGATACGATCCGTGCGCGTCGACGTCGGATTGACTGCAAGAACCCTGACGTTCCAGTCGACGCTCCTGGCGCCGGCCGCCCGCGTGAGAGCGATCAGCGCCGCATTGCCGCCAGCCCCGCAAATGTAGTCCCAACGCGGCGCCTGCCCCGCCATCCCGATGACGTTGACGATCACGCCCCCGCCGCGCTCCTTCATCTTTGCCAGATAGAGCTGCATCAGGTGCACATAACCGAATACTTTGAGTTGCCAAGCCTCCATCCAGGTCTGGATGCTGATGTCAAATAAATTGCCGCCGGGAATGGCGCCGGCGTTGTTAACGAGGATATCGACGTCCGGGAATGTCGCAAGAAGCCGCTCGCGGTCAGCAACGAGCGCGAGATCGCCCACGAACGTCTCGACGCTCGCACCCGTCTTCTCCAGGCCGACAGCAGCCTGCGCGCAGCGCCCGGCATCGCGCCCGGTGACGATCAGTTTAGCGCCTTCCGCGGCGAAACTCTCCGCGGTCGCTAGGCCAATCCCTTTGGTGGCTCCCGTGATCAGGACGGTGCGCCCGCGCAAATCGAGTTCCATCTCAGTCGCCTGCCGGTTCGACGCGCCGATACCAGTCGGCCAGATCGCCGCCGCGGAAAAACCCGACTTCGGGCGCGGCGACGAGCAGATCCAACATCTGCTCGAGTTCGTGGACACGATGCGGGACCGCGATCAGGTGCGGATGAAGACCGATGGCAAGCACCATTGCGCTCTCGCGGCACTCGCGCTGGAAGCGCCGCAGCGTGAAATCCAGCCGTCGGAGCATCTCGCCGGTCGCTTGCTTCTCGATGGCGTAAACGACCGAATCGTTGATTTCGAGGTTGTAGGGCATCGCGATCAGCGGCCCGGACGTTGTCGTCATCCACGATGGCCGGTCGTCCACGACCCAGTCGCAGACATAGTCGATCCCGCATTCCCTGAGGATATCGGCGGTCGTCGTCGTCTCCCTTAGGCCCGGCGACAGCCAGCCGCGCGGCCGCGTTCCGGTGAACGCCGCAAGCTTGTCGAGGCTCGCGGCGATGACCGGCTTCTCGTCGCCGCCAACATGATTGATGGCCTTCTGGTGCATGCCATGACCGATGAACTCCCAACCGGCCTCGCGCATGGCGACGGCTGCCTGCGGATAGGCGTCGATCACACCGGCATTGATGCTGGTCGATGCCGGCAGGCCTCGGGAGCCGATGGCGTCGAGGATCCGCGGCATCCCGCAGCGCATGCCGTAATCGGCCCACGAGAAGTTCGGCACATCGGGCACCGTCTCGCGCCCATGCGGCGGCGTGATGATCGTCCGCGGCATCGGCTGGTCAAACTGCCAGTTCTCAACGTTGACGACGAGGTGAACGAGGATTCGCTTGCCATTCAAATCAGCGAGCGGCGCGCGTTCGCTGGCCAGACGATACGGAATGCGTGGATTTGCCATTGAACACACTCTCGCTGTTAAGCTCTTCAGATTAGTCAGATGACCTTATCCCGGCGCAGCTTTTCAATCTCGTTTTTCTCGAAGCCAAGCTCCGCCAGAATTTCGTCGTTGTCCGTTCCGGGCTCCGACAGCAGTTTTCCTATTCCCGCCGGCGTCCGTGACAGATTGATCGGCAGGCCGACGAGCGTCACGTCGCGGCCGCCGTCGGAAACCGGCACCGCGATATTCAGGTGCTTCACCTGCGGATCGGCAAAAACCTCGTCCATCTTGTAGATCGGACCTGCCGGCACATTGGCCGCCTCGAGCGCCGCCAGCCATTTCGCCGATGGATGTCTGGCGAAGATCTCCGCAAGCCGTGCATTCAGGGCGTTTCGGTTTTCGAGACGCTTGTCCTGAGTGACATAATCAGGATGGTTCGCTAGCTCGGGACAGCCAAGGGCCGCGCAGAACGCCTTCCACTGAGCCGGTCCGCCGACCGCGATGTTGATGAATCCGTCGGCCGTCGCCACCACACCCATCGGGGTCGAATAGGGATGCTGGTTGCCGGCCTGCTGCGGAACGACGCCTTCGACAAGATACCTTGCAGCCTGAAAGTCCATCATCGATATCTGTGCCTGCAGCAGTGAGGACGAAACCCACTGGCCGAGGCCCGAACGCTCGCGTTCGCCAAGGGCGACGAGCGTACCGACGGCGGCATAGATGCCGGCCGAAATATCCGCGACCGCGATCCCCGCGCGCACCGGCCCCTGCCCCGGCAGGCCGGTGACCCACATCAGGCCACCCATACCCTGCGCGACCTGATCGAATCCCGGCCGCGTACGATAAGGTCCGGTCTCGCCGAAGCCCGAGATCGACGTCAGGATGATCCTGGGATTGATCGCCTTCAGGTCGTCGTAGCCGATCCCGAGGCGGAATTTCACATCCGGTCGAAAATTCTCGACGACGACATCCGCCGTCCTGACCAGCCGCTTGAAGATTGCCAGCCCATCCTGCGTCTTGAGATTAAGCGTGATCGACCGCTTGTTGCGATGCAGGTTCTCCATGTCCGAACCGTGCCGCGCACCGCTCATTCCTTCGTTCGGATCGACGCCGGCAGGCGCCTCGATCTTGATCACGTCCGCGCCGAAATCAGCGAAGATACGGCAGCAGGTAGGCCCCGCGCGCACGCGGGTGAGATCAAGAACGCGTAAGTGAGCGAGCGCAGGAGAAACAGGAGAGCGCGACACCAAGAATTTTCCTTACCTGTATTCGGTCTTCAGTCTGTTTCTCTTTGCTGCATTCGTCCGGCTCGCAATCACAAATTGATAAATCCGGCTCATGCGCGAAAGAGAGCAGCGCGCCGCCGGCGACAGCAGGCACGCCGTTCGGGAGAGACAGAGCCCATTCCCAATCACCGGCCCGCTGGGCAGCAGGCCGTCCGCTGGTGCCAGTTCCGGCATGACAGGCAAAGCCCCGGTTCTCAGGAGAGCAAATGCTGAGCGTGTTCGGACTCTCGCCGCGTACGCTATGCAGCGGTCGGGAGATTAGGAATGACAAAAATTCCGAGACGGGTTTCACAAAATGCGAAATCCCCGCGCCTTTACGCAGCTACGTCAAGCCGCAGCGACGCGGTGAGCTAAACCGATGGGGTACGCTCGGGTGCGGTCAGAAAATCGACCAGACGGCAGCAGGGGGCATCGAGATCGTCGGGCGACAGGACACAGATTGCATATTCGCGGCGCGCCCAGGGCTCCGCCAGCGTGACGAGCTTCAGTCCCATCGCATCGGCGAGCGGCTGGACAGTGCGCTCCGGAAGGATGCCGATGCCGAGCCCCTGACTGATCATCATGGCCATGACCTCGAAGCTGCGCACCTGGACGCGCACCTTCATGCTCCGCGCCATCGCATTGGCGCGCGACGATAACAGGCGGTGGACCGCCGTGCCGTTTTCGAGCGCGATCAATTCCTGCCCGAGAACGTCCTCGAACCGCAGCTTGTCGCGGTCCGCGAGCGGGTGACCGGTCGGCAAAGCAACAACGAGCCTGTCGCCGGCGTAATCGATGACCGTCAGCCCCTCCGGCTCGACACCCCGGACGATAATCCCGATATCGGCCTGCTTGTTCAGAACCGCATCGATCGTCGAGATGCTCGGCCGTTCTTCGAGATCGAGCTTCAGACGCGGATTCAGTCGCACGAATTCCGACAATTCCCGCGCAAGGCGCTGCATGAGGACCGAACTCGACGCGCAGACCCGAATATAGCCCTGGATGCCGGACCGGTGCTCCTCAAGGTTGCCGCGCAGCTTCTCCCCGAGCCGCAGCACCTCACGGGCGTAGTTGATCATTGTTACGCCGGCCGCGGTCGGCTCGATACCGTGCGGGCGCCGCTTGATGAGGGTGACACCGGCTTCTTCTTCCAACAGATTCAGCCGCCGGCTGACTGCGGACAGGGCAATATTAAGGCGCTCCGCCGCCTTGCTCATGCTGCGCAATTCGCAGGCCATCAGGAAAACGCGGAGGCTCTGCAGGTCGTGATAAAGCATTCGCAATCCGGCAGTCCCAGGAACGACCTGACCGAGACTACGGGACTTCCCTAGGTCTGTATATGGGGCGACGCCGCGCAGGCGGGCGGCGGCGGGACATTGTCCTCGCCGTCAACTCGCTGAACGGGTCCGCCTTCCGGGCCGCCCCTGCCGCGCGCGGCCGCGCGGCACTCAGGCTTCTGCGCCGGCAGCTTCGAATTGCCGCTTGGTGCGGGCCGCCTCCTCACGAATCTGCGACAGGATGTGTTTTTTCAGCTCGACGAAGTGCGGCTGGGTCAACTGGTCCATCGACCGTGGCCGTGGCAGCTCGACATTGATGCTGGAACGGAATTTTCCCGGCCGTGCGGTCATCACATAGACCACGTCGGCGAGGAGAATCGCCTCGTCGATGTCATGCGTGATGAACAGAACGGTGCGCTTGCGCTCCTCCCAGACCGAAAGCAGCAGTTCCTGCATGTCCATGCGCGTCTGTGCGTCGAGCGCACCGAACGGCTCGTCCATCAGGAACAGATCGGGCTCCATCACCAGTGTCCGCGCAATGCCGACACGCTGGCGCATGCCGCCGGAAAGCTGATGCGGAAGATGGTCGCGAAAATTCTCGAGCCCGACGAGCCTGATATATTCCTCGGCCCGCTTGGCGTACTCCTCCTTCGGACTGCCTTTCATCTTCGGTCCGAACACGACGTTCTCCCAGACCGAAAGCCACGGGAACAGCGCCGCCTCCTGAAACACGACCGCGCGGTCGGGTCCTGCGGACGTGACGGGCTTGCCGTTGACCTCGACCGTACCCGAGGAAGGCTTGTCGAATCCCGCAACGAGATTCAGCAGCGTCGATTTTCCGCAGCCGCTCGGGCCGACGATCGCGGCGAACTGCCCCTGCTCCACCGTGAGATCGACGTCGTCGATGGCACGCACCGCATTGGCGCCGCCGAAGACCTTCGAAACCCGACTGATCTTGATTGCCGATGTTCTCATGTCTCGCTCACCTTTCGTGTCCGGGGCGCCACGTCAGCGTGCGCTTCATGATCAACACGATGATCTGATCAGACAGGAAGCCGAGCAATCCAATGGTTGCCATGTCGGCGAGCACGATGTCCATGCGGCCGACGTAATAGGCATCCCAGATAACATAGCCAAGGCCCGACTTGACGGCAACCAACTCCGCGACGATGACCGCCGTCCATGCGACGCCCATGCCGAGCCGCATTCCAGTCAGCGCGGACGGAAGCGCATTCGGGAAAACGACACGGAAGAGGATCTGACGGTCACGCGCGCCCAGCATCCTCGCCGCGCGGAGCAGATTGGTGCTGATTTCTTCCGCGCCGTGGGTGGCGTTGACGAGGATCGGATAAAACGCGCCAAGTGCGATCAGGAAGATCGCACCCGAATCATGCACACCGAACAGCGCGACGGAGAACGGCAGCCACGCCGTGATCGGGATCGGCCGGAGCGACTGCAGCGTCGGGTCGACGTAGCGCCGCACCGCGGAGCTCCAGCCGATCAGAATCCCGAGCGGCACGCCGATGATCGTTGCCAGCAGAAAGCCCTGAAGCACGCGCTGGCCGGAAAAGATCAGCGCATCAAGCCAGGTGCCGCTGTAGGAGTTGAAACCACCGGCATCCTTGCCGAATGCCCAGACCGTCCAACCATCGAAGACCTGCGAGGGCGCCGGAACAAGCCCGGCCGGCAACATGCCCAAACGCCCCATCAGTTCCCAGAGAAGGAGCAGGCCAAGCGGCACAGCCACCAGCTCCGGCCCGTTCCGAAAACGCTGCATTCGTTTTCCCAGCAACATTTTATCTGTGCTTCCCTCGCGCACGTAACCGTCGCGCGGTGGCGCACGGCGTTGATCATCTGTCTGTTCGATCGGCGCGCAGACAGCCAACCCTTGCGGGTCGACCGTCTGCGCGGCCGACGGGCATTATTTTACGTATTTCCGGTAAAGCTCATCCTGAAAATAAGCGCCGAGCTCGCCAGAGGAGTCGCTCGTGGTAATGCCGAGTTCATGGAGCAGCTTCGCTTCGCGCTGAATCTGATCAAGAGACAGCGTCGGCGTGAAGGTCATGTTCTTGGCGATATGTTTCACGATCTCGTCGCCGAGGCCGGTGTAATCGCGGATCACGTCGATCTTGAGCTTCGCATCACGTTCGACATCCGCGGTTGCCCCGATCAGCACATAGATGAAACGCTCGATCGCCGCCTTCTTCTTCGGGTCGTTGAGGGACGCCGCAGCGCCGGCGAGCATACCAAGCTGGCTGCCGACCGCTTTCGACCGGCTGTAGTCCAGCGCCATCGCCCAGGTCCCGTAACCTTCGACGACCGGCGTCGACTCGAACGGCTCCCAGCCAACCATCGCATCAATGTCGCCGCGCTTGAGAGCGATGTTCATATTGTTGCCGGCGCCCTGCACCTGGATCGGCGTCAGGCAGTTATAGGCAACGCCCTGCTCCTTCAGCGTGGCGACGAACTGGAACCAAACGGCGGAGCCGGGGGCGACGCCGACTTTCTTGCCGCACAGGTCGCTCCACTTCTCCAGCTTCACGTCCTTGCGGGCGACAACGTATTTATGCGAGGTAGAGAAGCCCATCAGCGCAATGACGTTCTTGATGCCCCGGCTCACCGAAATCGGCAGGTCGGCCGGGCCAAGCGTCGCGAGATCAAGCGAACCCGCGGCAAGCGCCGTGCGCGCGTCGGCGTAACGCACGAACTTGACGATATCGAGCTCCACGTTGAACTTTTTCAGCCGCTCCGCCATCAGCGCGACCGGAGACAGGTCGGCGGAATTGACTGCGCCGAGAACAATCTTCACCGGCGCATCGAGAGGCTTTGGCGCATCCGCTGCGGATGCGCCATGCGAGCCGGCGAACAGAAGGCCTGCGGTGAGAAGAAACTGGGCAGCCGCGGCACGCCAGCGATAGCCGGCGGCGCGCGGAGACCCTTCGTGGCGAAACTTGATCGTCATACTGTATCTTTCTCCCTTTTCGGTCGTGCAGCTTCGTTCTCGCCGTTCACGGCTCACACGCCGACGGCTGTTACTTTACGTATTTCCGGTAGATCTCGTCCTGGTAGTAGGCGGCGAGTTCACCCGACACGTCCTTCTGGATCGTGCCGAGCTCATGGAACAGCTTGGCCTGGCGCTGCATCTGCTCCAACGTCATGACCGGCTTGAACGTGATATTCTTGGCAATCCGTTTGACGACCTCGCCCTCAAGACCGGTGTATTGCCGCACCGCTTCAAGCTTGGCCTCCGGCGACTTTTCGAGCTCCGCATTCACATCCAGCAGCACCCAGATGAACCGTTCGATCGCGGCCTTCTTGGCAGGATCCTTGAGAGCCGTCGCCGCGCCGCCGAGCATTCCAAGTTCGCTGCCGACCGCCTTCGACAGGCTGTAATCGAGCGCCATCGCCCAGGAGCCGTAGCCCTCGACGACCGGCGTCGACTCGAACGGCTCCCAGGCCACCAGCGCGTCGATGTCGCCGCGCTTGAGGGCGATGTCCATGTTGTTGCCACCGCCCTGCACCTGGATCGGCGTCATGCAGTTATAGGCAATGCCCTGCTCTTTCAGCGTGGCGACGAACTGGAACCAGACGGCGGAGCCGGGGGCGATGCCGATCTTCTTGCCGCACAGATCGTTCCACTTTTCGTACTTCGCATCCTTCGCAGTCACGACATATTTGGCCGACGTCGCGTTCCCCATCAGCGCGATGACGCCCTTGATGCCCTGGCTGACGGCGATCGGCAGGTCGGCCGGGCCGAGCGTCGCGAGATCGAGCGAGCCGGAGGCCAGCGCCGTCCGCGCGTCCGCGTAGCGGACGAACTTCACCACGTCCATCTGCACGTTGAGCTTCTTCAGCTTGTCCGCCATCACCGCGATGGATGCCCAGTTCGCAGAGTTGACAGCGCCGATAACGAGCTTGACCGGCGCATCAAGCGCCTTGGGCGCGTCCGCAGCGGAGACGCGGCCGGCGCCCAAGAAGAGCAGAGCGAACGCGAATACGAACTGCACTATAACCGCACAGCGCCAGCGAACGCCGGCGCAGTGCGGGCGCGTTTCGTTACGAAGTTTGAAGTCCATTTTGTTTACTCCCCTTGCATCGTTGGCTTGTTTCGCCCTGCCGCAGCTTTGCCGTCGGCAGTATTCTTCGCTCAGCTCTGGTCGATCAGCGGCTTGAAATGCTGATGCGAGACCGGATGCTCGCTGCAGCGTCGATAAATCTCGCGATACCATTGCGAGAATGAATTGACAGTCTCTTCCGAGGCTTCGATCTCGTCTTTCAGCGCCGTGTGAGCCTCGTTGATCTCGGCGACGATTTCCGCCTCGTTCAGCGACTTGAGCGTGCCGTCACGAACGACGACATTGCCGTCGACCATCACCATATCGAGGCTCTGGCCGCGCTCGGCATAAACGATCTGCCGCATGAGGTTGTTGCGCGGCGCAAGCTGAACGCGGTCGAGCCGGAACGAAATCAGATCCGCGAGGCGGCCGACCTCGATCGCGCCGATATCCTTGCTGCGTCGGAGCGCGCGCGCACCGCCCATCGTCGCGGCGGTCCACGTCTCCTTGGCGCTCACGGCCTTCTTGAGATCGGGCGCGCGCACCGCATGGACCTTTGCGACGGTTCCCATCAGATCGAGGATATTGATGGTGTCCGTACACGAAATGCCGTCGCCACCGAGGCAGATATTGACGCCCGCATCAAGCAATTCGCGCACCGGAGCGAGCCCCGAGCCGAGACGGAGATTGGCATTGATGCAGTGCTGGATCGACACGCCACGCTTTGCGAGCAGGTCGATCTCATATTTATCGAGAAAGACCGCATGGATGACATTCAGCCGGTCGCTCAGGACGCCAAGGTCGTCGAGATAGCGAATGAGGCTCTTCTTGTGAAGAAGCTCGCCGGTCACGACCTGCGTGCGTGTTTCCTGAACATGCATGATCATCGGCAGATCGAACTCTTCCGCCAGTGCGGTACACTGCAGCAGAAACTCCCGGCTGCAACGCTGCGGCGCAGACGGCGAAACGATGTAGGCGACACGGTCGCGCTTCGGATCATGCGTCGAGGCAAGATGCCGCGCGAATTCCAGCACTTCGCCGGGCGGCGTCTGGCCGCTCTGGCGCAATCTGGCTTGCACGTCCGCCGGAATGACCTCATCCACGAAGGGAACGGTCTTGTGGTACGGCAGGTCGAACAGCGTGGTGCCGAGATAGGCGCGAACTCCGATGTCCCGGTACGCCTGAAACGCAGCCTCGACATGATCCTTGTGCAGGATCGGATAGATGTTCATGTCGTCGACAAGCGTGGTCGTGCCGCTCTTGAGCGCCTCGATCGCGCCGATCAGCGTGCGCAGATAAACTTGGCGCGCGGTCAGCTTCAGCGGCCGCGGCGGCCGCACATAGTTCATCATCAGCTCGAGCGGCAGTCCCTCGTAGCGTCCCTTGTGAAAATTCTCGTGCGAATGGGTATGACCATTCACGAGGCCCGGTGTGACGATGCGATTGCGGCCGTCAATGATCTCACCACGCGGAGCGGCTTCGCCGGTGGGACGGACGGCGCTGATACGGTTTCCGCTGATCTCGATGTCGACAGGCGATGAGGTGATCTCGCGCTCAACGCCCAGAGCAGCGCAGCAACCTACGATTGTCTTGATTTCAGTGGACATATGCCCCCTTTCGCCCGCGCGATTTCACGCAAGCCAGATCCGCTCGACTGAAATCCAATCATCGTAAAACAGGCATAGTTCAGAATTGGAGATTGCGATATTTGAATGATGCGCAAGCAGATTCTCGATTAGAAGAAATCATTCCGCATGGTGTTAGCTGCAACGCAGCAAAATGCCGCACAAACTGCCCAACCTGGAGTCACGGATATCGCTCCGGCTGCGGCGCTCTCGTCTTTCTGGATGCGTCCGTTTCCCAACGCGAACGGCCGCGTCTCATTATTCTTATTCATTCTCGTTCCGAGCTGCCCGCGGCTACCAAACACCGCATGACCTGGCAGCAAGACAACCGGTCGCGATGCGGCACCCTTCACCCACCCCGGCCTTGATGGTGTTGCCTGCCCACCCGATGCCGGGAGATAATGACCTGCGCTTTGCTGCCCTCGCGTCCGACCCTCCTCACGTTGCTCATGGAGGAGCCGGTTTTACCGACGCCATGATCCACATGATCGTCGTATGCACAGTCATAAGACTTTTCCCGCGGAGCCGCCGGAAGCGGACAACCGCGAGCGGAAAGTCCGGGAACGTGGGAGCGAGACCAGGCTGCCTGGGCGCATGCCGACGTGATGCGCAGGCCTATACTGTCATCTGTCGTGCGAGTGGATGACACCGTCGCCTGAACTGGAGGGATACTGGCAGACTCGGACAGCGCGTCACATCGCGACGCGTGCGCGATGTCTCCACCTGAACACCTGCATGAGATCACGACGCTGCGACGACGCGCGATCCCAACGTCTGTTTGCGAGTCTCCTTGCGACCGGCTGCAAGGCTTGCGCTAAAAGCTGGGCGGCGTATTGACCCAAAGAATTCGCGTCACGTGCTTACCCTTGTTGTGGTAGCCGTGCTCCAGCGAGGACGGGAAAAAGAACGAGTCGCCCGCCTTTAGTTCGTAGATCAACCCGGCAACTTCAAGATCGACCTCGCCGGTAATGACGAAACCAAGTTCCTCGCCGGTATGACTGATCAGCCCGTCGCTGCGGCCATTGGGCGCCAAATTCAGGACGTGTGACTGCAACAGGCCGCCCGGCGTCGGCGGAATGACACGCTCCAGCCAGACACCTTCGGCTCCCTGCCATTCCGGATCGACGTGGATGCGGGGGCGCGATTTACCGCGAATGATACTGACCACCTCGGCATTCGGATCCGGCTCCGAAATCAGGGACGCAATATTCGTTTCGAGCGCCTGGGAAAATCGGTGCAACATCGCGATCGAAGGTCGCAGCTTGTCGTTCTCGACCTTGGAAATCATGCTTTCCGAGCATTTGACGATGTCGGCGAGCTGCGCGAGCGTATAGCCCTTCGACAGACGCGCATATTTCAAGCGCATTCCGATGCGGACTTCGGTGTCGTGGGTACGCGCCGGTTCAACGCGCTCCGTGGGAGTATGTCGACGGCGCGGCGCCGTCTTGGTTGGCTGACGCCGCGCAGCCGCTTTTTGTTTTGTTGCCAGTGCCATTTGGAATTGCGATTTATTTCACGTGTAAGGCTGAGGAGTTAGCGTTAATCGCTGCCTTTTACAATTCCCCATCTTTCCACAGTCATTCGGTCTATGGTCTGAAATACGACCTTTTCGAACAACAGACCGAGCAGCCCGATGATGATCAGCGTATTGAGCATGACGTCGATCGTCAGCCACTCCTTGGCTTCGAACACAAGCCGCCCGAGGCCCCAATCCGTCGCAGCGAGCAGCTCGGCGCCGATAACGGCCATCCATGCCCGTCCGAATGACAGCCGCGCACCGGTGATCATGTAGGGAAACGACGCGGGAATGATGATCTTCCAGAAAGTCTGGTTGCGGTTGGCGCTCATCCCCATTGCGGAGCGCATCCAGATCGGATTGATCGCGCGGACGCCGGTCCAGACATTGTAGATCATCGGAAACACCGCGGCGTAGGTGACAACCAGCAGAGTGGTCGCGTTCCCAAGCCCGAGCCAGATGATGAACAGCGGCACCCAGGCCAGCGACGGGATCGGCATCAACGCGCTGAGCGGATAGATGAAGAATCGCTCGAACCGCGACGAACGGGCCATGCCGATCCCGATCGGCACCGCGATCACAAAGGCCAGCACCATGCCGCCCAGCACTCGCGCCATCGTGTAGAGGATATGGATGTAGATATCGGCCTGCGTCAGCATCCGCCCTGCAGCCTCAGCCAGCGTGATCAGTGGCGGCGAGAAGCCGGGAGGGAAAAGCTCGCTCCGCGACAGCACCTCCCACAACACGGCTGCGCCGAGAATGCCGCTGGCGCCGCGCAGAAACTTTATCTGTGCACGGGACAGGTTCATGTTGTCACCATTCCCCAGCGGAGCAGCGTGCGCCGTTCAACCAGTTCGAACACAAGTCGCTCGATACCGAAGCCGATGATGGCAATCACAATGATCCCCGACAGCATGACATCGGTGTTGAGAAACTTCTGAGCGCCAAAGATCAGCGATCCAAGTCCGTAATCGACCGCGGTCAGCATTTCGACACCGACGAGGACCCGCCACGCAGCGCCGATGCCGAGCCGCAACCCGGTCAGGGTATATGGCAGCGATGCCGGCAGGATAACGCGCCAGAACAGCCCGCTCTCGCTGATGCCCATTCCCTCGGCCGATCGAATCCAGATCGGCTTGACCGCGGCGACGCCTTTCCATGTGTTGATCGCGATGGTGAAGGCTGCGCCGAGGATAACCATGAGGACGGACGGAAGATTGCCGAGTCCGAACCACAGGACGAACAGCGGTGCATAGGCGAGCGCCGGGATCGGATAGACGATGCTCAGCAGCGGAAGGAATGTATCCTCCACCCACTGAAAGCGGCCCATCAGCATGCCGAGGATAACGCCAGCGACCGCCGCGATGACGAATCCCAAAAGCAGCCGTGACAATGTGCCGAGCGCGGCGGTGATCAGGATCCCGGATTTGAGAAGGCCGACCAGAGTCGCGGCGATCGTGCCGAGATCGGGAAAGAACGCCGGCGGGAAATAGCCCGAGCGCGCGATGATCTCCCATAGCACCAGACCGATGGCGAAGGAGCTGAGCGAGATCGCCGTGCGCTCGAACCGGATCAGGAATGACATGGTTATCTGGGTCTGGATTGTCTAAGCTTGGGCCCGTGCCTTGCGGATGACCTCGCGATTGAGCGCCTGATTCCAGTCGGGAACGGCGGTGATCTTCTTTTCCTTGACCAGGATTTGCGACTGCTCGGTGAGATAGGGCTCGAGCTCCGGAACATAGTCCGGATTGACGCCCAGTTTACTCAACGCAACGCTGATCACCGATTCCGGAAGCTGGTAGCCGCGAGACTGGAAGACTTTCCAGACGATATTGGCGGCCTTCGCCGGCTCTTTCTTGAAGACGCTCACCGCGTCCAGATAGCCTTTCATAAAGGCCACGACGCTGGCCTCGCGCTCGGCCAGCGCCTTCTGGTTGGCCGACAGGATGACCGGAACGATATCGTATTTCTCGAAGCTGATCAGCGTCCGCGCGATCTTGTTGAACTCGGCGACTGCCGGGAACGGCTCAGTACCGACGAATGCGTCGACCGAGCCGCTGGCAACAGCCGCGATGTGATCGGCGAACTTCACATTGACAAGCTGCAGTTCGGAAGGCTTGACGCCGAATTTCGGCAACACCTGGTTCTGGAAGGTGTAATCGGCGCCGGCGCCGAACTGGGTGGCGACCTTCTTGCCGCGCAAGTCTTCCACCTTCTTGATGTCGGTTGCGCCCGTACGCACCATGATGCTGTTCGATGCGCCCGAATAGGCGACGGTGGCTATGGCGGCGAGCTGCCGCTTGTCGGCGGCGAGGATGAACGACGATGTCGAAGTCACGCCGATGTCGATGCGGCCGGCAACCAGCGCGTCACGGACCGCCGTGCCGGAATCGAATTTGAAGATTTTGACGTTTGCCTTGTGCTTCTCGAACAGTTTCAATTCTTCGGCGACCATCCCGGTCGCGCCCCATGTGGTGATCATGTAACCGAAATTGACGGGAGCAAGCTCCGCATTGGCGCGCCTGATATTCGGCATGGCAGCGACAAAGGTCGCCGTGGCGCCGGTTTTGAGCAGTGAACGTCTAGAAATCGTGAAAGTCATGAGTCGGCTCCGTATGGGTCGTTTGCACGGGTCTTGGCTTTCAGCGCGGAGAAGTGTCCGGCCATGATGACTATGTGTCAAGTCTCTTGACATAGCGTACATCGTTTTTCCATCATGCCTCTGCAGTCGAAACGAGCGAGGCGGAATGTCGATCACTCCGACGCTGACAGATGCAGGCGCACTGCGGAATTCCGAGCCGCAATCGGTTTCGGTACAGAACGTCACCATCGAATATGCGACGCGCTCCCGGGTGGTGACGCCCATCCGCGATCTGTCTTTCGAACTGGACGCGTCGCGGTTCATGTGCATCCTCGGCCCGTCAGGATGCGGCAAGACGACGCTGCTGAACTGCCTCGCCGGATTTCTCACGCCCAAGTCCGGAACGATCCTCGTCGGCGGCAAGCCGACGGTCGGACGCGGGCACAATCGCGGCATTGTCTTTCAGGATATCGCGCAGCTCTTCCCCTGGCGCACGGCGCGGCGGAACGTCGAGTTCGGACTCGAAGTGCGGAAAGTGCCGGCGGCACAACGCCGCGAGATCGCGCTCGAATATCTGCGTCTGGTGAAGTTACCGCATGCCGCGGATTCCTACCCGCACCAATTGTCCGGCGGCATGCAGCAGCGCACGGCAATCGCGCGTGCGCTCGCCTACAATCCGCAGGTATTGCTGATGGACGAGCCGTTCGCCGCGCTCGATGCGATGACTCGCGACGAGATGCAGCGCCAGTTGACGGAAATCTGGGAAAGCACGCGCAAAACCGTCGTCTACATCACGCACAACGTGGGTGAGGCGGTGTTTCTCGCCGACAAGATCATGGTCATGTCGGGCAAGGGCGAGATCGGTGCGATCATCGACAATGACATTCCGCGTCCACGCGATCCGCTCGGCGCGGACTTCATCGAGCTTCAAAGAAAAGTTCTCGCGCAGCTTTCGCACTGAACTCGTTTTGACTGGGTGCTGCCATGTTCCTCCCGCGAACCAATCGCTACGATTATTCGATCATCACCCGACGCAAGGACTACAACTGGCCCGAGGGCAAACGTCTGGCATTCTGGATCGGCACCAATATCGAAGTGTTCGCCTTCGGCACCGGGATCGGCCACGACCCCACCAAGCATGGAGAGCCGCAAACCCAGCGCAACTATGCGTGGCGCGACTACGGCAACCGCGTCGGCGTATGGCGCTATTTCGATCTTCTCGACGAGTTCAAACTGCCGACCTCGTGTCTGGTCAACAGCCTGCTCTACGATTACCACCCGGAAATCTTCGAGCGCATCCGCGAGCGTGGCGACGAGGTGGTGGGGCACGGCCGCACCAACGCAGAACGGCAGCGCGGCCTCTGGGAGCTCGACGAGCAGCGGCTGATCGCGGACGTCACCGACGCCATCGAGAAGCACGAGGGCCGCAAGCCGAAGGGCTGGCTCGGCGCCGGCGCGGCGGAAAATGCCTGGACGCCGGATCTACTGCGCGAGGCGGGCTACACCTATCTGCTCGACTGGCCGTGCGACGATCAGCCGGTGTGGTTGCGCACCCGCGCCGGCCCGATCCTGTCGGTGCCTTACCCGCTCGAACTCAACGATGCCGGCCAGATCATGTGGAGGCAACACAATACGCATGAATTCTGCGACATGCTCGTCGACCAGTTCAACGAGATGGTACGCCAGAGCGTGCATCAGCCGCTGGTCTGCTGCATCTCGCTCCACCCCTACATCATCGGCCAGCCGTTCCGGCTTGCCGCCATACGCCGCGCGCTCAGCCATATCGTCAATCACCAGCATCGTGACCGCGTGTGGTTCACCCGCGCCGAGGACATCGCGGATTATTGCTACGCGATGGAGCCAGGCTTGATCCCGGGAAGCTGAGCGACGCATCATGATGTCGTACCCACAGACCGGGAACGCCGGAGAAACCGCGCCGGCCGATCCGTTGACGGCAGGCGGGCTGCGGGCGTTCGGGCAGCGCTTGCGCGACGGTTCGTTGACCGCCGAGACCGCGACCATCGCCTATCTCGACCGGATCGCGGCGCTCGACGGCAAGATCCAGGCGTTTCGCACCGTCGATCGCGAACGCGCCATTGCGCAGGCCCGGGCGATCGACGCGAAGCGCCGCGCCGGCATTGATCTCGGCCCGCTGATGGGCGTTCCGGCGGCGGTGAAGGAAATCTTCGCCATCGACGGCCTGCCCTACGGCGCCGGCACCGCGCTCGACCTGACCGATATCACGCCGCCGCAGGGGCCTTTCATCTCCCGGCTGCGCGACGCCGGCTGCGTCATTCTCGGGACGACGCGCACCACCGAGTTCGCGGCGGCAACGATCAATGTCGACAAGCCGATGCCGTGGAATCCGGCGGACATGACGGTGAAGCGGGTCTGCGGCGGCTCCAGCCACGGTTCGGCGGCGGCCATGAAAGCGGGATTGTGTGCCTTCTCCGTCGGCTCCGATACCGGCGGTTCGGTCCGCCTGCCGGCGGCGCTGTGCGGCGTCGTCGGCTACAAGAACACTGCCGGCTGGTGGGCGACACAGGGCGTGTTCGCGCTGTCGCCGACGCTCGACAGCGTCGGCGTTTTCACCCGCTCGGCGGACGATGCGGCGCTGATCTTCGGCACGCTGGAAGCGGCACCGGAGGAGACGGTGCCGGCACTGTCGACATTGAAGCTCGGCCGCCCGCGCACTTATGCCTTCGACCGGCTCGATGCGCCGGTGCAGCATGCGATGGAAGCGGCGATGGCACGGCTGTCGGCTGCCGGCGTGCGGATCGTCGAAGTCGAAACGCCCGATATCGCGGCTTTGATGCCGGATTTCGCGACGCTGCTGTTCGGCGAGTTCGTCGCGGCGATGGGCATGGAGCGCCTGAGCGCCGGAAAGGGCAGCATCGATCGCGTCCCGTGGGGCCGGATCGAGACGGCATTCGCTATTTCACCGGCGCAGATCGAAGCGGCGCGCGCATCGCACCGCCAGGCGGTGGATGATGCCATCGCCAGAATAGACGGCGTCGATGCGCTGATCTATCCGACCACGCCGCTGGTCGCCTGCGCGACGGCGGATGTCAGCACATGCGAGGCATCCGCGGCCTGGAACATCCGTGCCGGTAGCCTGACGCGGCCCGGCAATTTTTTCGGCCAATGCGGCATTTCCATTCCCGTCGAGGCGCCGGGCGATCTGCCGGTCGGCCTGCAACTCGTCGGCAACCCCCACGACGACCGGCATCTGCTGACCATCGCGCGCGCGGTGGAAACGATTGTGCGGCCGTATACCAGCAACTGAAGAAGGAGAGAGACGATGGCTTCCAATATCACGGGCCAGGAGTTCTGGGCGAAGAAGGGCGATGTGAAGCTCTTCGTCTACCGCAAGTTCAAGGATACGCCGAAGAACAAGCCGGTGCTGATCCTCATCCACGGCTCGTCGCTGTGCGCGCTGCCGAGCTACGATCTGCGCGTGCCGGGGCGGGAATCCGATTACTCGATGATGGATATCGCTGCCGAGCGCGGTTTCGACGTCTGGACCATCGACCACGAAGGCTACGGCAAGTCGGACCGGACCGACAGCAATTCCAACATCGCCATGGCGGTGCCGGATATCGAGGCGATGCTGCCGATCCTGAAAAAGGAAACCGGACAGGACAAGTACAGCTTCTACGGTCAGTCGTCCGGCGCGTTGCGTGCGGCGGCGTTTGCGCAGGCGCACCCGGAAAACATCAACCGCATCGTGTTCGATGCCTTCGTCTGGACGGGCGAAGGCTCGCCGACCCTGATAAAGCGCAAGGAAGGGCTTGCCGAGTATCGCGCATCGAACCGCCGCAAGCTCGAATACAAGAACCTCGTCGGCATCTTCAGCCGCGACATGCCCGGTACGTCCGAGGATGTCGTGGCGACGACGGTGGCCGACGCGCAGATGTCCTACGGCGATTCAGTCCCGTCCGGCACCTTCGTCGATATGTGCTCGATCCTGCCGGTGGTCGCGCCGGAAAAGCTGCCGATGCCGGTTCTGATCATGCGCGGCGCGCACGACGGCATCGCCACCATGGATGATCTGCTGAAGTTCTTCGCCAAGCTGCCGAACGACGACAAGCAGTTCACGGTGATGGCCGGCGCCGGCCACATCACCCATCTCAGCCTGAACAAGGAACGTTTCTACAACACGTTCTTCTCGTTCCTCGAAATGCCCGAACGGAAAGACAAGGCGGCGCACTGAGCGCCGCCTGCATTTTCCATCAGTCAGAAAGGTCCTCATTGATGATTCCGGGACACACTCGCTACGATCATTCGTCAATCGAAAGCCGCAAGAAATACACTTGGCCGGGCGGCAAGACCCTGGCGTTCTACATCGCCCTGAATGTCGAGCATTTTGCGTTTCTCACCGGCCGCGGGATGGATCCGACGCATCGCGGCGGTCCGCCGACCACGCGCAACTTTGCCTGGCGCGACTACGGCAACCGGATCGGCATCTGGCGGTTGTTCCAACTTTTCGACGAACTCAAACTGCCCGCGTCGATCCTGCTGAACAGCGAGGTGGCGCGGCTCTATCCAGATATCGTCAAGCGCATCAAGGATCGCGGCGACGACATTCTCGGCCATGGCCGCACCAATGCCGAAACGCTGGCCGGGCATTGGGAGATCGACGAGAAGCGCATGATCGACGACGTCACGTCGACGATCGAGCAGTATTGCGGCGTGCGGCCGACCGGCTGGATGGGGCCGGGGGCTGCCGAATCCAAGGTGACGCCCGACCTTCTGAAGGAAGCCGGCTACACGCATCTGCTCGACTGGCCGGTTGACGACCAGCCGATGTGGATGCGCACGCGCGCAGGCGACATTCTCTCGGTTCCCTATCCGCTCGAACTCAACGATGCCGGTGCCGTCATCAACCGCGACCACACTGGCCGCGAGTTTGCCGACATGCTGGTCGACCAGTTCGAGACCCTGCTCGAACAGTCTGAGAGCGGCGAGCCGCTGGTGTACTGCATCTCGCTGCACGGCTTCATCATCGGGCAGCCGTTCCGGTTCGGGCCGTTCAAGAAGGCGCTCCTGCACTGCGTCAACCATCCGAAGAAAGACCGGGTGTGGTTCACCCGTGCCGGCGAGATCGCCGACTTCTGCTTCAAGCAGCCGAGGGGCGTGATCCTCGGAAGCTGATCCTTACGGATCCGGGCCTTCGGGCCCGGATTTTTTCGATCCGAATGGCCTTGAACACGCGTGGCACTCGTTTTGCCGGATACAGGAGGACGAAGACATGTCGCGAAAGATGCTGTCGAGTATCGATAACCTGTCCCGCCGCGGCTTCGTGCAGGCGACGGTGGCTGCCGGCGTCGGGTCGGTGATCCCGTCGACCGGATTTGCGCAGGCGAATTACCCAACGCGCCAGGTCAGGATCGTGTCGGGCGCGGCGGCCGGCGGGCCGACCGATTTCATGGCGCGGGCCGCGGCGCGGGGTCTTCAGGACGCGCTGGGCAAGCCGGTTGTAGTCGAAAACCAGACCGGCGCCTCCGGCAATATCGCCGCGCAGGCTGTCGCGCGGGCCGAGCCGGACGGCTACACGCTGCTGGCGGCGCTGGCGCCGCTCGCGCAGAACATGGCGATCTTCAAGGATCCGGGCTTCGACATGCAGAAGGATTTTGTCCCGCTGTCATTGATGGCCGGGACCGATCTTCTCATCGTCGCCAACAAGGACCGGCCCTACTCCAATCTCAAGGAGTTGATGGCGCATGTGAAGAAGACCGGGATTCCGGTGAACTGCGGGGTGCAATCACCGCCGCAGATCCAGTATCTGAAAAAAGTCACCGGCATCGATATCACCATCATTCCCTATCGTGGTTCGGCGCTGACCATGACCGACGTGATCGGCGGCAAGATCGATATCGGCCTGTCGCCCTATGGCGATGCCGTCCCGCACATCAAGGCCGGAACGATCAAGCCGCTGTTCTGCCTCGGCGAGAAGCGGGCGCGTTATCTTCCCGATCTCGAAACCGTCGGCGAAACGTTTCCCGGTTTCGGTTTCACGAGCTGGTACGGGCTTGTCGCGCCGGCGCGCGTTCCGGCGGATATCGTCAGGCGGCTGCGGACCGATCTGGTGCGGATCGCCAAATCCGACACATACAAAAGCGCGATCGAGACCGTGGGGCTGGCGCCGATCGATGCGCCGGAGCAGTTCGATGCGGTGATCGCCCGGGAGGTCGAACAGTGGAAGAAGATCGTCGCTGAATTGAACCTGCCGCGGATTTGACGGAACTGGCGGCATCATGGCCGCCGTTGCAGCAGAAGAATCCGTTGTCGTTCCGTCGACCGTGCTGCCGGCCGCCGGCAGGTCGGCGATGTTCCAGGTCCGGCGCATCTATTGCGTGGGCCTGAACTATCTCGACCATCCGCGAGATGAAGGAATCGGGCGAGCGCGACCCCGCCGTTCTTTTTTCAGAAGCCGACGGATGCCACCGTCCATCACGGCGCCACGGTGCCTTATCCGCCTGCTACCCGCGATTTCCAGCATGAGGTCGAGTGGGTCGGGAATGGCGCTCCCTAGGGGAATCGAACCCCTGTTTCAGCCTTGAGAGGGCCGCGTCCTAACCGCTAGACGAAGGGAGCGCTGAGAGCGCCTCAAATAGCCTCGATCGCGCAGCCGTGCAAGCCGCGTCTACCGGCGCCACGGCAGGGCCGGGACGAGACAGTCCAATCGAAGCCCCGGCAGGCGGCCGGAAGCGGCGGCCATGGCCGGAACGTGCCATGACGCCACCATGCGCGGCCGGCTTGATCGCCAACAGACGTCGGGGCAGGTTTCCATCACCCATGCGGGTTTCCATCACCGGCTTAGCCCTCGCGACGATGAAAACCGTCGTCGGGAGGCGCAGGAAACCGCGCCGGAGAGTGCCACCGGCGGGAGTCGCGGCTTCGGCGATCCGCGCACACAGTCGTCGCCTGATGCACAATGGAGGCGCCGGACGAGGATCAGCTTCCCGAGCGGGCGAGCGCCGGCTGCCGGCGCGGCGTGCCCTCGCCCTCCGTTTCGCGCTTCGACGCCGAGGCAGCATCGAACAGGCGGACAATGTCGGCTCCGGTCGGATTCTGGAACGCCCGCAAGCCGAACTCCGGCAACACCGCATAAAGATGATCGAACAGATCAGACTGGATCGTTTCGTAGTCCACCCATGCCGTGCTCGCGGTAAAGCAGTAGATCTCCAGCGGCAGCCCTTCCGGACTCGGCGCCAACTGCCGCACCAGCAGCGTCATGCCCTTGTGGATGCCTGGATGGTTCTGCAGATAGTGCTGCACATAGGCGCGGAACGTCCCGATATTGGTGACATGCCGCAGATTGACAGGGTTGCCCGATCCCGCTGCATGGGCCTTGTTCCATGCATCGATCTCGGTGAGCCGACCGGTGAGATAATCCCGCAGCACGCGAATCTCGGACAGTCGCGCGACCTCCTCGTCGCGCAGGAAACGAATGCTGGTCTGGTCGAGATAAATCGCCCGCTTGAGCCGACGACCGCCGGCTTCGGTCATGCCGCGCCAGTTCTTGAACGATTCCGATATCAGCTTGCGCGTCGGGATGGTGGTAATGGTCTTGTCCCAGTTCTGCACCTTGACAGTATGCAGTGCGATCTCGACGACGTCACCGTCGGCATTGAGCTGCGGCATCTCGATCCAGTCGCCGAGCTTGATCATGTTGCTTGACGAGATCTGGATGCTGGCGACCAGCGACAGCAGCGTATCCTGAAACACCAGCAGCAGCACCGCAGCCATGGCGCCGAGTCCGGAGAGCAGGATCAGCGGCGAACGATCGACCAGCGCACCGACGGCGAGAATGCCGCCAACGATGAACAGGCCGATCTTCACCACCTGCACATAGCCCTTGATCGGCTTTTCCTTGGCGTCCGGACGGCGATTCCAGATCGTCTCGGTAATGCTGAGCGCGGCGCTGAGCGCCAGGACAATGGTCAGCACGATGAACGCCGAAGCAACATTGCCGACGATCGTCACGACCGAGGCCGGCAGGCCGGGAACGAGCTTGACGCCGATCATCAGCACGACGGCCGGCACGATATTCACCAGCCGGCGGATCAAACCATGGCGCCGGATCTCTTCGTCGCGCCCGAACGAGATGTAGCGCATCGCCCGATTGAACATGTTCAGGACGACGGTCTTGACGATGATATTGGCCGCCAGCGCCAGGATCACCACGAACGCCGCTACCACGGCGGTCTCGATCCATGGATGTTCTTCGAGAAACGACAAAATCATCGCGTCATCAAATCCGGTCGGTGGACAAAAGGCGAAGATGCACCGCTATAAGGCGACGTCGCGCTCCATCATCGGCAGATCGCCGAGGATGGAGCGCAAGACCGCCTCTGCCACGAGAATTTGGCAATCCGCAGGCAACGCAGGCGAATGCCTCGCCGCGGATCGCTCGGCGTCCGCGGTATGGAACCATGCTGCCAGCCACAGTCCCGGCGCTGCTCCGGCCGCCCTGACTCCTGGCGCGCCCTGCCGTCAGCGGCGCAGGATGCCGCCGAGCATGCCGCGCACGATCGAACGCCCCACGGTGCTACCGAGCGATTTGCCGAGCACCGAGGACGCGACATCGGCCGCGACCTTGCCAGCGACACGATTGGTGACCGACCGGGTGATCTCGCGTGTCACCAATTGGCCGGTACTCAACCGCTGTCCACGCGGCCGGTTGGTGCCGAAAATCGAGCCGAGCATGCCGCCAACACCGCCCAACCAGCCACCGCTTTGCCCTTCGGTAGTCGCCGCCGCGGTTTCCTGCGTGCGCTTCTGCAGGATCTCGTAGGCCGACTCCGAATCGACGACCGTGTCGTATTTGCCCTTGAACGGGCTCGCCGCAATCGCCGCCTGCCGTTCGGCATCGGAGATGGTGCCGAGCCGCGCCGACGGCGGGCGGATCATGGTGCGCTCGACGATTGACGGCGTGCCATTGCCTTCGAGGAACGACACCAGCGCTTCGCCCTTGCCGAGCTCGGTGATCACCTGCGCGGTATCGAGGTCAGGATTGGGGCGGAAGGTGTCTGCGGCCGCGCGCACGGCCTTCTGGTCGCGTGGGGTGAAGGCGCGCAGCGCATGCTGCACGCGGTTACCGAGCTGCGCCAGCACCGTGTCCGGCACGTCGAGCGGATTCTGAGTAACGAAATAGACGCCAACGGCCTTCGAACGAATCAATCTGACGACCTGTTCGATCTTCTCCAGCAGAGGCTTCGGCGCATCGTTGAACAGGAGGTGCGCCTCATCGAAGAAGAACACCAGTTTGGGCTTGTCGCGATCGCCGACTTCAGGGAGTTTCTCGTACAATTCCGACAGCATCCACAGCAGGAAAGTCGCGTAAAGCCGTGGATTGGCGATCAGCTTGTCAGCGGCCAGGATATTGACGATGCCGCGGCCGTCGCGATCCTGACGCATGAAATCGTTGATGTCGAAGGCCGGCTCGCTGAAGAACGAATTGGCGCCCTGATTTTCCAGCACCAGCAATTGTCGCTGGATGGCCCCGACGGTCGCCGGAGACACATTGCCGTAAGTCTTCTGCAAGTCGGATGCATTGTCGGCGATGAAGCTGAGCATCGCGCGCAGATCCTTGAGGTCCAGCAGGGCGAGCCCCTGCTCGTCGGCGACACGGAAGGTAATGTTCAGCACGCCTTCCTGCGTATCGTTGAGCTGCAACAGCCGCGACAACAGCAGCGGTCCGACTTCGGAGATCGTGGCGCGGATCGGATGTCCCTCGGTGCCGAACAAATCCCAGAACACCGTGGTGAACTGATCGGGCTGGTAGGCAAGCCCCATGCTTCCGGCGCGCTGAACGAACGCCTCCTTCGCCTCGCCCGCTGCGGAAATGCCGGAGAGATCACCCTTGATGTCGGCAGCAAAGACCGGCACGCCGGCCCGGGCAAAACCCTCGGCAAGAACTTGCAGCGTCACCGTCTTGCCGGTACCGGTGGCACCGGTCACCAGTCCATGGCGATTGCCGAAATGCAGATCGAGCATTTCATATTTGCCGCTCTTGCCGACGATGATGTGACCGGACGTCGCCGGATTGTCGTCGATGGCCTCGGCTGGCGCGGCCGCCTTGTCGGTGATTTTTCCCGCTTTTTGCGTCGGCGCCGCTGTTGCAGTTTTGGCCGATGATTTAGCGGACGATCTGGTCGGCGACTTCGCCATTGTCACTGGGCTCCTGGATAACTCGATACGGCACGTCGAATATCAGCCTGTCACGGTACCATCCGTGCAACAGCGGGAAAAGCGCACCCGGCCGGCAGATGTCCCGCTCAGGGTTGCGGCGTCAGCCGCAGACGACCTGCCGGCGTCAGCGCATGCAGGTCAAACAACCGCAATTCGGTCACGCCGCCGACCTCGACGGTGACGAGCAGCCGGTCGCCGTCGACGGCACTGCCGACGACACGCGCACCCGGCGGCAATGCCACGGCAACATCCGGAACGGCTGCGACAACGCCGGACGCGGTCGGCGCGCTTCCATCCGCCTTGAAAACACGATAGCCGATGACGGCAAAGATCGCGCCGATACCGAGCATCATCGTCAGACCACCGACCAGCGCCAGCCTGCGCACCTTGGCGAGCGCGCCGGCAGCGGCGGGATCGAGTGGCGTATCGTCGTCGCCGGTGTGCGGATCGGGATGGCGTGACGTCGGACGGCTCATGAACGGCTCTTGGATGAATCAGGGGAAACGTCGCGGTGACGCTGGATAACACACTCAGTGTGGCGGTTTCCGCCGACGAGGCCGGCGGCCGGCTCGATCGCGTGCTGGCCGCACGGCTGGGAGAAGGTCCCGCGGCACTGTCGCGCTCCCGTCTCAAGGCATTGATCGAGGCTGGCGACGTCACGATCGACGGCCGCACGATCCGCGATCCGAGCCATCGCGTCAATTCCGGGCAATCTGTCGCAGTGCGCGTGCCACCGCCCGAAATGGCGGCGCCGCAGGCCGAAGACATTCCCCTTTCGGTCGTCTTCGAAGACGACCAGTTGATCGTCATCGACAAGCCCAAAGGCCTGGTCGTGCATCCGGCCGCCGGCCACCAGACCGGAACGCTGGTCAATGCGCTGATCGCGCATTGCGGCGACAGCCTGTCGGGGATCGGCGGCGTCAAACGCCCCGGCATTGTCCACCGTCTCGACAAGGACACGACCGGTCTGATGGTGGTCGCCAAGACCGACCGCGCGCATCGCGCACTCGCCAAACAGTTCGCCGACAAGAGCGATGGCCGCGCCCGGCGCGCGTATCTGGCACTGGTCTGGGGCGTACCCGACCGGCCGCGGGGGACGATCGACGCGCCGCTCGGCCGCCACGCCCAAGCGCGCGAACGGCAGGCGGTACGCCGCGACGGTCGCCACGCCGTGACCCAGTGGCACCTCGTCGAACGGTTCGTGGATACCAGCAACCGGCCGCTGGCTGCCCTGCTCGAATGCCAGCTTGAAACCGGCCGCACCCATCAGATTCGGGTACATCTGGCGCATGCCGGGCATCCGATCATGGGCGACGAAACCTATGCGACCGGTTTCAAGACCAAGACTGCCCGGCTGACGCCGGGGCCCACCGAGGCCTTGCAGGCTCTTGGAAGACAGGCCCTTCATGCTTATCTCCTGGGCTTCGAGCACCCCACGAGCCACGTCGCGCTGGAGTTCCGATCGGAACTTCCGGCCGATTTTGCTCGTTTACGTCGTGAACTGGCCTCACCGGCCTGACGATTCGACCAGAGTTCCGGCGCCGCTTCGGAAGATCATTCGCTTCAACTACCGCTACGGAGACCACACCAGCGCATCACAGCGACTTGACGCCGCGGAACCTTCTTTTGGCCTCGGTTGTTCGATATGTTGCAAATGCGTTGCGGTTTTCGCATTCGCAAAAACGGCGCCGGTGGCTCCAAGAGCGTCGGCGTACGCCGCCCGCCGGGATCATCCGGGGGCAACACAAGGAGGGCACGATCAATGGCCCGCACTGCCTTGCCGGTTCTCAAGGCTGAGTCCGGTCTGTCTCGCTATCTCGATGAAATCCGGCGGTTTCCGATGTTGGAGCCGCAGGAGGAATATATGTTGGCCAAGAGCTGGCGCGAGCACGGCGACCGTGACGCCGCTCACAAGCTCGTGACCAGCCACCTGCGTCTCGTCGCCAAGATTGCGATGGGCTATCGCGGCTATGGCCTGCCGATTTCCGAAGTGGTGTCGGAAGGCAATGTCGGCCTGATGCAGGCCGTGAAACGCTTCGAGCCCGAAAAGGGCTTCCGCCTGGCCACCTATGCGATGTGGTGGATCAGGGCCGCTATTCAGGAATACATCCTCCGCTCGTGGTCGCTTGTGAAAATGGGCACGACCGCGAACCAGAAGAAGCTCTTCTTCAATCTGCGCAAGGCGAAGAGCAAGATCTCGGCGCTCGACGAGGGCGATATGCGGCCCGATCAGGTGAAGCTGATCGCGTCGCGGCTCGGCGTCACCGAGAAGGACGTCATTGACATGAACCGCCGTCTCGGCGGCGACGCCTCGCTCAACGCGCCGATCCGCGAAGAAGGCGACAGCGGCGAGTGGCAGGACTGGCTGGTCGACGATACGCCGGACCAGGAACACATGCTCGCCGAAAGCGAGGAGCTGGAGAACCGCCGCAACGCACTGCGCGGCGCGCTCTCGGTGCTCAACGACCGCGAACGGCGGATCTTCGAAGCCCGCCGCCTCGCCGATTCCCCGATCACGCTCGAGGATCTCGCCGTGGAATTCGGCGTCTCGCGCGAGCGGGTGCGGCAGATCGAGGTGCGCGCCTTCGAGAAGGTGCAGGACGCGGTCAAGAAGCGGATCGCATCACTCGAAACCACCGCGGAGCAAGGCGCTCTCGCGGCGCCGTGACGCTCGCCTGAAAGCGACTGCCTGTACGACAGCAAACGGCCGGGACATTCTCCCGGCCGTTTTGTTTGTCAAAGTCAAGGCTGACGAAACGTGGTCCGGCTCGAAGCGACAGGTGCCGTTGCTTACTGCCCCCAGGCGCGCAATGCATCCTCGAACACGCGCTCGCCGGCCGGCCCCTTCTCGATCCCGAGAATGGCGCGCTTACCGTCGTTGTAGACCACCGGAATGTCGAACCACGGCCGCTCCTTGAGCAGCTGCAGATTGCGCTGCATTTCGGCATCGGTCGCCGACAGGCCGATCAGGAAATAGCCGGCCGTCACCTTCACCGCGAGCCCCGCCAGCGGCGTACCGCGCGTCAGCTCGCCGGATTTCATCAGCACGCCGGGAACATTGGCAATCCCGCCATCGGAGAAGTCGGCCGGCACATTGAACATGATCTCGATCGTATGGCTTGCCGGCAGCGTCCTGTCGGCATTGCGACGCAACGACCAGGTCATGCGGATGCGCCGCTCGGGGACCTCGACATCGGCGCGAATAGCCAGTTCCGGCGCCAATCCTGGCCCCGGCGATACCGTCTCGGTGCGCCACAGGACCGAGCCGACATAGCGCTTGCCCTGCGGGTCGTTCGGATCTTCCTCGTACAGAATGGCTTTCTGCGCAGCGTTGACCGCCGGCGCGGTGCTCGGCTGCTGATCCTCGCCGCCCGGCGTCACCCGGTCGGCGATCTTGGGCTTGCCGGCGGCGCCCGGCGTCGTGTCCTGCGTGGCCTGTTGCGCTGGCTGTTCGCCGCTTTCGAACCATGAGGTGATCGTGTCGCGCTGCCAGAAACCGAGCCCGAGAATAAGCAAGCCGAGAAGAAGCGCGATCCCCGCCTTGACGAAGCCGGAATAGGACCGCAGGCGCGGATAGGCGTCGGCGGCCTCGTCCTGATAGGGTGGCGGCGGCTCACGGCCGATCAACCGATCGCCCCCCCCCTCACCCGCATCGGGAATGGCCTCGTAGTTGTCGCGAGCAGCTCGCGCCGAGCGCGCGCTGGCCTCGCCCAGCTCCTCCGCCCGTCCGAGTACGCCGCGAACGCCCGCTGCAGCCGCCCGCGCACTTTCCGCCTTGTCGACGTCCGCTTTACCGAGCCTGGATTCGTCAGATTTGGATTTATCGGATTTGGATGTATCAGCCGGCCGGTCGCCGAGTTGATCCGTCGCAGCCTTGTCGCCCTGAGCCTTGTCCGCCAAAATCTTGGCGCTTTTGGGCTGGTCGCCCTTCGGTGCCTCTTCCGCTGATGCGCCGTCCCGGTCGGACGTTGCCGCTGCATCAGGCTCGGTCGGTGTCGGGCGCCCGGCTGTCTCGGCCTCCACCCGGCGGATGGCATCCTCAAGCGCCAGCCGCTCCGCCGTGATCTCGGATTCCTCCAGCGGCGGGTCGCTGTTACGCAGTTGCGCCACCAGCGCCGTACGGGCGCGCTCATACAATGCGCGACGCACGTCGCCCGTATTGGGGTCGAGTCCGGTTACGGCGCGGGCAATGAGCGGATAATAGTCGGCCATCTCTCCAGGTCGCCTTATGCCTCGCAGAATACGTTGATTCTATCGATTTTTCGCGATTTTTCGCGTCCGCCACCGCACCATGTCAGGTTTCAAACGGGTTGGTGACGAGAATGGTGTCCTCGCGTTCCGGGCTGGTGGACAGCAAGGCGACCGGGCAGCCGACCAGTTCCTCGACACGGCGGACATATTTGATCGCCTGTGCCGGAAGCTGTGCCCACGAGCGCGCCTTCGCTGTGGGCTCGTGCCAGCCTTCGATGGTCTCGTAGATCGGCTCGACCTGCGCCTGGGCCTGCTCGCCGGCCGGCAGATAGTCGATCACCCGGCCATCGAGACGATAGCCGGTGCAAACCTTGATCTCGTCGAGGCCGTCGAGAATATCGAGCTTGGTCAGCGCCAAGCCACTGATGCCGGAGGTCCGCACCGTCTGGCGCACCAGCACGGCATCGAACCAGCCGCAGCGGCGCGCCCGGCCGGTAACCGTGCCGAACTCACGGCCACGTTCGCCGATCAGCTTGCCGATCTCGTTGTCCTGTTCGGTCGGAAACGGTCCATCACCGACGCGCGTCGTATAAGCCTTGCAGATGCCGAGAACGTAATTGATGGCATTCGGCCCGAGGCCGGAGCCGGTCGCTGCCTGCGCCGCCACCGTGTTCGACGAGGTGACGAACGGATAAGTACCATGATCGATATCGAGCAGCGCGCCCTGCGCGCCCTCGAAGAGGATGCGCTTGCCCTCACGTCGCTTGTTGTCGAGCAGCGACCAGACAGTGTCCATATAGGGCAGAACCTTCGGCGCCAGGGCCGCGAGATCGTTATAGAGCGCCTGGCAATCAACCTCCGGCATGCCGTGGCCGCGACGCAACGCATTGTGGTGCGTGAGAAGCCGCTCGAGCTTCGGCGTCAGCGCCGGCAGATCTGCAAGGTCCATGAAGCGGATGGCGCGACGACCAACCTTATCCTCATAGGCCGGGCCGATGCCGCGCTTGGTGGTGCCAATCTTGCCGGAGCCGGACTCGCGCATGGCGTCGAGTTCCTGATGCAACGGCAGGATCAGCGTCGCGTTCTCAGCGATCCGCAGCGTATCGGGCGTCACCGCGACGCCCTTTTCGCGCAACGTCTCGATCTCGCCGATCAGCGCCTTGAGGTCGACGACGACGCCATTGCCGATGACCGACAGCTTGCCGCCGCGCACCACACCGGAAGGCAGCAGCGACAGCTTGTACACCTGATTGCCGATGACCAGCGTATGACCTGCATTGTGCCCGCCCTGAAAGCGGACGACGATGTCGGCCTGCTCGGACAACCAATCAACGATTTTGCCCTTGCCCTCGTCGCCCCACTGCGAGCCGACCACAACCACGTTCGCCATCGGACCCTTTCTTTCCGCCAAGCCACCCGCGCCGGTAGTCCAGGCGCCAGGAGGCGCCCCGGCGAAATCAGGCCGCTGGCGTTCATCGGATAAAGGATGCCACCGCCCGAGGCAAGGCTGCGAACGGCGCGAAAGCTCCCGCTAACGCACTGTCCGCACAAGTTTTTTCGACAAAACGGCTATTCTCCGGCGCCGTGCCGCCGGGAAAATGGCGGCTGCGCTCAAAAGCGCAGCCGCTCGATGGTTGCTTCTGTGACCGCGCCTAGAAGCGCAACCGTTTGGCCTGCTGCACCTGCGGCAGTGCCTGGACCTTCGTCAGCACATCGTCGGACATCTCACCGTCGATGGCGATCAAGGCGACCGCATTGCCGCCCGGCGCCTCGCGCCCGACATGGAAAGTCGCGATGTTGATGCCGGCATCGCCGAGCGTCCCGGAGAACTTGCCGATGAAGCCCGGCTTGTCGAGATTGGTGATGTAGACCATCAACGGCGCGAACTCGGCATCCATGCGGATGCCCTTGATGTTGACGATGCGCGGCCGACCGTCCGCGAACACCGTGCCAGAGACCGAGCGCGTCATCGTCGGCGTCACCACCGTAATGGTGATGAGGCTTTCGTAATCGCTTTGCGCCTCGCGCGTGGTCTCGTCGATGACGATGCCGCGTTCCTTGGCGACGCTCGGCGCCGAGACCACGTTGACATCGCCAAGCTGCGGACGCAACAGGCCGGCAAGCGCTGCGGAGGTCAGCGCCTTGATCTTCATCGAGGCGACCGCGCCTTCGTAGGTGATCTGTACCTTCTGTACGACATCTTCAGTCAATTGCCCGGCAAACGAACCGAGCCGCTCGGCCAGCGCCACGAACGGCTTGAGCTTCGGCGCTTCTTCAGCAGTGATCGACGGGAAGTTGACGGCGTTGGAGATCGCCCCGTTGAGCAGATAGTCGGCCATTTGCTCGGCGACCTGCAGGGCGACGTTCTCCTGCGCTTCGGTCGTTGCAGCGCCAAGATGCGGCGTGCAGATCACATTCGGATGATTGAACAGCGGATTCTCGGTTGCCGGTTCGGTGGTGAACACATCAAAGGCAGCACCGGCGACGTGACCGGTTTCGAGTGCCGCGCGCAGCGCAACCTCGTCAACCAGACCGCCACGCGCGCAATTGATGATGCGCACGCCCTTCTTGGTTTTGGCGATCGCATTGGCGTCGATGACGTTCTTGGTCTTCTCGGTCAGCGGCGTGTGCAGGGTGATGAAATCGGCGCGCTTGAGCAGGTCGTCGAGTTCGACCTTCTCGACGCCGAGATCGAGCGCCCGTTCCGGCGACAGGAACGGATCATAGGCGATGACCTTCATCTTCAGGCCAAGCGCACGATCCGCGACAATCGAGCCGATATTGCCGCAGCCGATGATGCCGAGCGTCTTGCCGGTGATCTCGACACCCATGAAGCGGTTCTTCTCCCACTTGCCGGCCTGCGTCGACACGTCGGCCTGCGGTATCTGCCGCGCCAGCGCCAGCATCATGGTAATGGCGTGTTCAGCGGTGGTGATCGAATTGCCGAAAGGCGTGTTCATCACGATGATGCCGCGGGCGGTGGCGGCGGGGATATCGACATTGTCGACGCCGATACCGGCCCGACCGATCACCTTGAGATTCTTGGCGTTGGCGAGAATCTTGGGGGTCACCTTGGTGGCGGAGCGGATCGCCAGACCATCGTAATTGCCAATGATCTCGGCGAGCTTGTCTTTATCCTTGCCGAGTGCCGGCTGGAAATCGACCTCGATGCCGCGATCCTTGAAGATCTGCACGGCGGCGGGCGACAGGGCATCGGAAATAAGAACTTTGGGCATGGATTGGCCTACTTCAACAGGAATTGGATTTCCGGGGATCGCCCCCGCGGGCTCGACCCGCGGGTCTATCTGCTTCGCTGGATGGCCGGGTCATCAGGGCGTTTACGCCCGTCCTCGACGGGCTATGCCCGGCCATGACAGGGAGAAAGAGACTTACGCCGCCTTTGACAGCGCCGCCTTGGCGGCGGCAAAGGCCCACTCGATCCACGGCGTCAGCGCCTTGACGTCCGATGTCTCGACGGTCGAGCCGCACCAGATGCGCAATCCCGGCGGCGCATCGCGGTAATAGGCGATGTCGTAGGCGACGCCTTCCTTCTCCAGAAGCGAGGCGACGCTCTTGGCAAAGGCCGCCTGCCCGTCGAGCGGCAACGCGGTGATCGCCGGATCGGTAAACTTCAGGCACACGGAGGTGTTCGAGCGCGTCGCCGGATCGACGGCGAGGTTCTCGATCCACGGCGTCTGCGCCACCCAGTCGGCGACCGCTCCGGCGTTGGCGTCGGCGCGCGCCATCAGTGCCTGCTGACCACCCACCGACTGTGCCCATTTCAGCGCATCAACATAGTCCTCGACGCACAGCATCGACGGCGTGTTGATGGTTTCGCCGACGAAGATGCCCTCGTTGAGCTTGCCGGCCTTGGTCATGCGGAAGATCTTCGGCAGCGGCCATGCCGGCTTGTAGGTTTCCAGCCGCTCGACGGCGCGTGGCGACAGGATCAGCATGCCGTGCGCACCCTCGCCGCCAAGCACCTTCTGCCAGGAGAAAGTGACGACATCGAGCTTGGCGAAATCGAGATGCTGCGCAAACGCGGCCGAGGTGGCGTCGCAGATCGTCAGTCCTTCGCGCTTGTCGGAAATCCAGTCGGCATTCGGCACGCGCACGCCGGAGGTGGTGCCGTTCCAGGTGAAGACAACGTCGGTCGCAGGGTCGACCTTGGAGAGATCGGGAAGCTCGCCGTAAGGCGCCTTCAGCACCGTCACGTCCTTGAGCTTCAGCTGTTTCTCCACATCGGTGAGCCAGCCTTCGCCGAACGATTCCCAGGTCAGCATGGTCACCGGGCGCGCGCCGAGCAGAGACCAGAGCGCCATTTCCACGGCGCCGGTATCCGACGCCGGCACGATGCCGATACGATAGTCGGCGGGAACGCCGAGCACGCTGCGGGTGAGGTCGATCGCCTCTTTCAGCCGCGCCTTGCCGATCTTCGACCGGTGCGAGCGGCCCAGAACTGCATCTTTGAGGGCTTGGAAAGACCATCCGGGGCGCTTTGCGCAGGGGCCGGAGGAAAAATGCGGGGTAACCGGCCGCATGCCGGGCTTGGTCGCCGTCATGACCTATCCTTCCAGATAGAAAGCCTCTCGTTGGGGAGAGGTGTCCCGCGGTGGGAAATAGTGGAAGGCGCCTGACGGGTCAACTGACAAAAAGACGAAGCCGAGACTTACGGCCGCGATGCAGCCATGCATGGACGGCCCGGGATCAGAACTTCATGCCAAGACCGACGCGGCCGGTCTGCAGATTGGCCTTGATGCCGTCGATCGGTGCGAACTGCACGAACTCGTATTCGGCGCGCAGGAACAGGTTCGGCATGATCATCGCATCGATGCCGAGGCCGGCGACGAGGCCATAGGCAAAGGTGCTGCGGTTACTAGTCTGCACATCGTAATGCGAACCGGTCAATGCTCCGTTGGTATCTACGGATATCATTTCTATCTTAGCCATACGCTCGACGTCGACCCGACCTGCGGCAACGCCAAGCACCGCATAAGGCAGGAATTGGCCGAACGCATAGCCGAGGCGGCCCCGCAGCGTCGTGTAATCCTTCACCTTGAGGCGGGAATCGGTAGTCAGGTGGACGCCATAGAGATCGCTGTCGCTGGTCCGATAACTACGCCGCATGTCTTCCGAAAAGGCCGACCAGGGGCTGGAAGCAAAGCGCGTATAGGTGATGTCAGCCCCAACGATGAGTCGCGGCTCGATTGCGTAGCTGTAACCGACGAACGCACCGTAGCTGCCGGCATTGGTTGTGGACTTGCCGCCCGTCGTCCACTGCGACACATGCGCTTCGTTCTCGATAATCGTATTGCGCAGACTGTAAGCGATCAGATCGCTCGATGCCGACCCGAAATCGGAGCTCTGGTTCGACCAGCCGTAATAGACGCCAACGTTGACGCCGCTCCAGTCTGTGTAGCTCTGCGTCTCGAACGACGGCAGCAGCGAGCCACGCAGCAGATCGTCGCCGAGATCGGCAGCCGCAGCAATGCCCGTCATCGTCGTCGATGCAACCACCGCAGAGAGGGCGACGGCCAGTGTCTGGTTGCGCAAGTGCCGGCGCCCGGCGCGATCTGATTTACAGGTCATCGAAGCCCCAACGCACACCGATGCGCACCTGATGCGCGGATACATTGCGGATCGTCAGATCGCCAAGCGCATCGCTGGCGGTCTTGACGTCGCCGATATTGAGATAGCGATAGCCGATATCGAGCTGCAGATTGGGCGCGACCGCCCAGGCAACGCCGCCCATCAGCGCATAGGCGAAATTGGTCTGCGTATGCGCCGACGCGCCAGCGAACGGCACCAGCGGGCGCTGAAAGTCGCTGACGCGGGCGAAGGCCGCGCCGACACCGGCGCCGATATAGGGCGTCAGACCGTACCAGGTACCGAGATCGACATAGCCGTTGAACAGCGCCGAGGTCGCCGCGACCTTGGCGCTGAGGTCGTCGGTGGAGAACACGCTGCCGCTGAAGCGAGAAGCGAATGTGTGGTCAACCGTCACATCTGCGCGCAGCCAGCGGCTCTTGATGCCGAAGCCGACGCCGGCATTGACGCTGCTGTTCGCGGTGCGACCGGTATCGTCGATCACTGCCGGGCCCACGGCTATGCCGCTGGTTCTGGCCCAACTGCCTCCGATATCGCCACGCAGATACCAGCCGGAGGGATTGTACTCCCTGACGACAGGAGCCGGCTCGCCAAGCGGCGGCAGGCCCGCCAAATCGGCCGCCTGCGCCGCGAACATGGATCCCAGCAACAGCACGGGCCCGGTCGCAAGCGTGGCTGTCATTCGGCTCATGGCATTTGTCCTCGATCGCGCCGGACGGCACCGGCTCTTGCCTTCGTCACGTCAACCATGCCGCGGCGGGGTAAAGGACGGCTTAACCATGTTCCTTCACCACATTCGTTAACCGGCGCCCCGCCGTCGATCAGCGGTACCCCGCATAGTGCGTCGATGGCGCAGAGGCCGCTGCCGGCGGCGCGTAGTGCATCGGCTGCGGATAAGCCGGCGACGTCGAGGATGGCTGGCCCGATGGCGCGCGTAACGACGAGGCGGGCGCCTGCGCATAGACGGAATAGGACGCCGGTTGCGGCGCCGGCGCATAAATCGGTGTCGATGCGAAGGCGTCGAAATTCATCCGCAAGCCGAGGCGGATGTCATGCGAGGTCAACCGGTCGAAAGTCGAGCCGGGCAATGTCTCCGCAAAATCGTAGGAAACCCACGAACCGGTCGTCGCCTTGCCCATGTCGAGATAGCGATAGGACAGTTCGACAGCGAAGTTTCTCGACACCTTGTAGGAGACGCCGGCGTGCAGCGCCCAGGCGAAATTCCATTTCGAACTGTCACCGGCAAAGGAGATGCCGTTATTGGCCGGGTCGCCGCCGCAGCCGTGGCAGACGTCCTGGAAATTGAACAGGCCAACGCGCGCGAAGCCGAAACCGACGCCGATAAACGGCGTGAAATTGTGCCATGTCCCAAGGTCGGCATAAGCATTGGCGAGGAACAGCCATTCCGATTTGCTGCCCGAGTATTCGTCGGTCCCGTAACCGCCGTTGAGAGCGTAGTTCTCCGACCCCTTGAAATTCGAGCGGCCGCGATATTCACCGGTCAGATCGAAGCGCATCCAGTCGTTGAAGTAGTAGCCGATGCCGAAACCGACGGTCGGCGCCGAATCGAATCCGTAGCTCGACGCAAGCATTGGAATGCCTGCGGGATTGGTCAGCTTGCCGACCTGCTGATTGCTCATGCCGATATCGCCGCGCAGATACCAGCCGGAAAATTCCTCAACGACTACCGGCGGCGGCGGCACGTAGCACGGCACGGCACCAGGCGGTGCATGTCCCGAGGCGATGACGGCAGCGTCGTAACACGGCGGCGAATAGTCAGCCGCATTGGCGACAGCGCTTGTCATCGCCAGCGCGACTGGAATCGCTGCGAGTTTCCAATTCGGAAAGATCATTTCACGGCCCTTCGTCGTCGAATGCGCGCGACGCATTGCGGATCATGAGCGACGATGGCAGCGAAACGTTAAGCCGACCTTAACCGTAATTTTTAACGACGCTCGTTAACAGTCTCGGACAACAAAAAACGCGCCTGCGGGCTGCCGCAGGCGCGTTCGGTAACGACTCGTTAATGCTGAGAGAAGCGCTCCGCCGATCAATCCTTCGGCTTGTGATCGTCCTCGATATTACCGATATGCTTCTGCGAGTAGAGCTCGATGCCGATCCGCTCGACCACGTCGAGTTGCGTTTCGAGGAAGTCGATATGGTCTTCCTCGTCCTTCATCAACTCTTCAAACAGATCGCGCGACGGAAAATCCTTGACCGAGTGGCAATAGACCGCCGCTTCCTGATAGAGCGCCCGCGCATCGACTTCCGCCGCCAGGTCGCATTCCAGCACTTCCTTGACGTTCTGGCCGATGCGCAACGGGTCGAGCACCTGCAGGTTCGGGAAACCGTCGAGGAACAGGATGCGGTCGACGAACTTGTCGGCGTGCTGCATCTCCTCGATCGACTCTTCGCGCCATTTCTTGGCGAGATCCTTGAAACCCCAGTGATTGAGGTGACGGAAATGCAGCCAATATTGGTTGATCGCGGTGAGCTCGCTGCGCAGCCCCTTGTTGAGGTATTCGATAACTTTGGGGTCGCCCTTCATGATGTTTGCGGCTCCTTTTTCCAGGCAATTTTTCGATGTAACCGGTGTAACCATTGGCATCGCGATCGCCTCGCGGCGCGCGGTCAGGCTTCTTTAGCATAATTCTAAAGTAAGACAAACCCGCAATCATCCGGGCACTGGCCGAATCGGCCGCCCGAATGCGCTCACATTCACAAAAACGTATGCGGGTTCAGAGGTTGATCTGCGAACAGCAGGTGCAGCCGGCCGGGCACCCCTGCTTGGCTGCCGCAAGCGCGTCGTCCATGATCTTGCGGATTGAACGGGCACAACGGCCACATTGGGCACTGCACCCCAGACAACCATAGACTTGGCCGGGTGTACGCGGCGAACGCGCCTTGCAGACCGTGCGCACGGCGTCGTCGCTCAAGACGTTACACGAACAAACGATCATTTTTCGGCTTCGCGCCCGTTTCGTTGCCCTCGCAACTATCGCTACTGCATCCGGGCACGGAAGGCAAAGGAAAACGTTCTTTTAAATCGTTCTAAAGTATTGAGATATAAGACATTTTCAGGATGAGGAGACGCAAAGGACCGCATTTCCCGGAATGTTTCGGCGGCAGATCAATGGCTTAAGACGTACCGACGCAAGCCGGTCAGGCCGCAGCCTCGCCCAGCGCCTCGACCACATCATCCACAACCGCCTCGACCAGAGACCGATCGTCGCCCTCGCCCATCACCCGGATCACCGGTTCCGTGCCGGAGGCACGGATGATGAGACGCCCGGTACGGCCCAGCCGCTCCTCTGCGCTGGCAATCGCGGATTGCACGCTGGCGTTCTCCAGCGGCCGTTCCTTCTTGTATTTCACATTCTTCAGGATCTGCGGCAGCGCCTCGAAACGATGGCAGACCTCGGAAACCGGCTTGTCCTGGCTCTTGATCACCGAAAGCAATTGCAGCGCCGCGACAAAACCGTCGCCGGTCGTGGTGTGATCGGAAAGGATAATGTGGCCCGACGGCTCGCCGCCAACATTGTAGCCATGCTTGCGCATGTGTTCGAGCACGTAGCGGTCGCCGACCGGCGTGCGAACAAGTTCGATACCGAGCCCGCTCAGATGCCGCTCGAAGGCCAGATTCGACATCACCGTCGCGACGACACCGGGCCGCGCCAGCCGGCCGTCCTCCTTCCAGCTTTCGGCGATGACAGCCAGCAACTGGTCGCCGTCGATGGCATTGCCGCGCTCGTCGATAACGATGACGCGGTCCGCGTCGCCGTCGAGCGCGATGCCGATATCGGCACGCATCTCACGTACCTTGTGCGAGATCGCAGCGAGATCGGTCGAGCCGCATTCCTTGTTGATGTTGAGGCCATCAGGCTCGACGCCCATGGCGATGACTTCAGCACCCAGTTCCCACAACGCTTCCGGCGCGACACGATAGGCGGCGCCGTTGGCGCAATCGACGACGACGCGCAGTCCCGTCAGGTCGATTGTTTTCGGCAGAGTGCGTTTGGCGAATTCGATATAGCGGTCGTGCACGCCGTCGATGCGCTTGGCGCGGCCGAGATCGACCGGCTTTGCCAGCCGCCGGGTAATGTCCTTCTCGATTACCGCTTCGATCGCCGATTCCGTCTCATCGTCGAGCTTGAAGCCATCTGGGCCGAAGAGCTTGATGCCGTTGTCGGCGAACAGATTATGCGAAGCGGAGATCATCACGCCGAGATCGGCGCGCATCGAGCGCGTCAGCATCGCGACCGCCGGCGTCGGCATCGGGCCGAGCAGCAGCACGTCCATGCCCACCGAGGTGAAGCCAGCGACCAGCGCGGTCTCGATCATATAGCCGGAGAGTCGCGTATCCTTGCCGATGACGACGCGATGGCGATGATCGCCGCGGGTGAACACCAGCCCTGCCGCCTGGCCGACCTTCAAGGCCAGCTCGGGGGTAATCACCCGATTGGCCGGTCCCCGAATGCCATCCGTGCCGAAATACTTGCGCGCCATATAACCCTCAGCCCACCGGAATCTTCTGTTGTCTGCAAACCGGACGGCGCCCAATCGGCACCCGTACGGCGGCCGGACGGCCGTGCCGCGACGACCTTATAGTCGCGCCTGGAGCAATATTACCTCAAATATTGTGAGAAAAGATTACGACGGCAGCCGGCTCCGGGATTTATCACTTGTCATGCTTACGCGGGAACCGGACACTTCCCCGGTCCGGCATCCGGATGCCGCGTCGGCACCTGCGGCACGACAGATGTTAACGTCCTTTTTACGCTGTTCCGCGGGTTCCACCGTCGTGCTAGCGATGGGTGCCGCCAGATCGCACAATTCCCGCTTTGCGCCATGAAACACATCACCTGCATCGAGGATCTCCGCGAAGTCGCCCACCGCCGGGTGCCCAGGGCCTTCGTCGATTACGCGGAATCCGGCTCCTATTCGCAAAGCACGCTGCGCGCCAACCGCACCGACCTCGACGCCATCCGGCTGCGCCAGCGGGTGATGGTCGATGTCGACAAGCGCGACATCTCGACGACGATCGTCGGCGAGAAAATTGCAGCGCCGATAGCGCTGGCGCCAATCGGCCTGTGCGGCATGCAGCATGGCAACGGTGAAATCCTCGCCTGCCGTGCTGCGCATGCTGCCGGCATTCCGTTCACGCTGTCGACCATGTCGATCTGCTCGATCGAGGACGTCGCGGCGGCGGTCGACAAACCGTTCTGGTTTCAGGTCTATGTGATCCGCGACCGCGGCTTCATGAAGGAACTGATCCAGCGCGCCGCGGCGGCGAAATGCAGCGCACTGGTACTCACCGTCGATCTGCAGATTCTCGGCCAGCGTCATCTCGACATCAAGAACGGCATGACGGTGCCGCCGGAGATGCGACTGAAGAACATCATCGATGTCGCCACCAAGCCGGTCTGGGCGTGGAGCATCCTGCGCGGCAAGAAGACCTTCGGCAATCTCGCCGGCCATGTGAAAGGCATGGAGAACGTCAATTCGCTGGCGCAGTGGACGGCGCAACAGTTCGACCCGACGCTGAACTGGAAAGATATCGAGTGGGTGAAGAGTCTGTGGCCGGGCAAGCTGATCCTCAAGGGCATCATGGATGTCGAGGATGCGCGCATTGCCGCCAAGACCGGCGCCGACGCGCTGGTCTGCTCCAATCATGGCGGCCGGCAACTCGACGGTGCCGCCTCCTCGATCTCGATGCTGCCGAAAATCGTCGACGCGGTCGGCACCGATATCGAAGTGCTGTTCGACGGTGGCATCCGCTCGGGGCAGGATGTCGAACGGGCGCTTGCGCTCGGCGCGCGCGGCTGCCTCATCGGCCGCTCCTATGTCTACGGACTCGGCGCCTATGGGCAGGCCGGCGTCGCCAAGGCGATCGAGATCATCAAGAAGGAGCTCGACGTCACCATGGCGCTGACCGGCGTCAGCAGCATCGCGCAGATCGGGCCGAACGTGCTGGTCGACCCGCCGCAACCGGAATTCACAGCGCAGTGGCCAGGCTGATGTCCCGCCAGACGCCGCACCGCCGTCGCGACTTCGGACATTTCCTGGCGATCCCGACGCGCTGGATGGACAATGACGTCTACGGCCACGTCAACAATGTCGTCTATTATTCGTATTTCGACACGGTGGTGAATCGCTACCTGATCGATCACGGCGCCCTCGACATCGCCGCCGGCACGATCGTCGGCCTCGTGGTCGAGACGCAGTGCAGCTATTTCAGCCCGATCACCTTTCCCGATACGGTCCATGCCGGCCTGTGCGTCACCCGACTCGGCAATACGTCGGTGCGCTACGACATCGCGCTGTTCCGCAACGACGATGAAATGGCCTCGGCGCAGGGTCATTTCGTCCACGCCTATGTCGAGCGCGCCGGCAATCGGCCGGTGCCGCTGCCGGAGACGCTGAAGCGGGCGTTGCAACCGCTGGTGCGCGCATGACGGACAGTTCCTTTCATCCTGCAGACGCACCGGCGGCGCTGCATGCGGCACGGTTCTTGCTGCACATCTTATGCCCAGAACCGCCCCATCTCGCGCACGCCACCGAGCAGTGCGACGGACACAGACTATGAGCGCAGACGTTTCCATCGGTGACGCCGGCACACGGCTTGCTCCGCATCCGCTGCGAGCGGCGGTGCTCGGCGAGGTGCATGCCCGGCCCTTTACGCCGCTGACGACGCCGCGACGCATTCTGCATTTCGGCTTCGCCACCACCGGTGCCAGCGCCGTCGCCGACCATGCGGCGCTGACCGATTTCTGCGCGCGGCGTGGCCTGCCTCCACCGAAGCCGTCGGATAAACATCACCGCGTATCGCTTGGCGCGATGACGATGCGCTGGGAGCAGCATTCCGAATTTACCACCTACACCTGGGAGCTGCCGGTGGAAGGCGGCGCGCCATTCCATCCGCCGGCAGCCTCGCTGGCGAGCCCGATGGCAGCGCTGCCGCAACCCGGGCCGCTGCTGGTAGCGCTCGATGTCAGCCTGATCGCCGAGACGACGCCACCGGTCGCAGTCGAAAAACTGTTCGACCGTGCGAGCCTGGCGGTCGCGGAGAATTCCGACGGACAGGCCTTGTTCGCCACCGACTTTCAAATGGATGCCGGCGGCTTCGTTCGCGTGCTGATCGTCGATCGCGGCCTCGGCGCCGAACGCGCCGGCGCGCTGGTGCAGCGCGTCATCGAACTGGAGACCTACCGCACGCTGGCGCTACTCGGCTTACCGGAAGCGCAGCGTCTCGCCCCGTCGATCAATGCTATCGAGCATCGCCTGTCCGAGATCACCGAGGAAATGCGCGGGCCCGGCCAGTTGGCGGACAACCACCGCCTGCTCGACGAATTGACGGCGATCGCCGCCGAACTGGAAGCCGGCGCAACCGCCAGCCTGTTCCGTTTCGGTGCCAGCCGCGCCTATAACGAGATCGTCTATCTACGCCTGCAGACCATTGGCGAGCGCAAGGTCGGCGGCCTGCCGACATGGACATCGTTTCTGGCGCGGCGCATGGCACCGGCGATGCGCACCTGCCTCACCATCGAGGAGCGCCAAATCAACCTGTCGCGCAAGTTGGCCCGCGCCGCCAATCTGCTGCGCACGCGCGTCGATGTCGAGCTCGAACGACAAAACCGCGACCTGCTGACATCGATGAACGAGCGCACGCGACTGCAACTACGACTGCAATCCACCGTCGAAGGGCTGTCAGTGGCCGCCATCAGCTACTATGTCGTCGGCCTGTTCGGCTATGTCGTCAAAGGTGCGCATGAGGCCGGCCTGGTCCATATCGACCCGGGCTTCATGATCGCCGCTTTCGTTCCAGTCGCCGTGGTATTGATCTGGTCGCTGGTGCGGCACATCCGTCGCAAGCACATCGCGACCGAACGATAGCAACGGCGCTGAAAACTATTTTTGACGCAGATCGGCTTCGACCAGCGCCCGCAGTTCGTCGGTGACCTCCGGCTTGACGCCGAACCACAGCTCGAAACCACGCACCGCCTGATGCAAGAGCATGCCGAGGCCGTCGGCGGTGCGCAGACCGCGCTCGCGGGCCATCGCCAGCAGCGAGGTCTCCAGCGGGTCGTAGACGAGATCGGCGATCACCGTGGAGTCGCCGCAGCGCAGATTGATGTCGAGCGGCGGCTGGCCACTCATGCCGAGCGATGTCGTATTGACGATCAGGCCGGCAGCACCGAGCAGGCCACTGCGTTCGTCCCAGCCGGCAGGACGGATGGCCTTGCCGAACCGCTCCGCCAGGGCCTGAGCGCGCTCGATATTGCGATTGACGAGATGGATGCGCGTCACCTCGCGTTGCAGCAGTGCGTAAATGACCGCACGCGCCGCACCGCCGGCGCCGAGCACCACCGCCGTTTCCAGTCCGCGATCCCAGGCCGGCGTCGCGGCATCGAGGTTTGCGAGAAAGCCCTCGACGTCGGTATTGGTCGCGCGCAACACATCGCCGTCGTAATAGAGCGTATTGACGGCGCCGACCGCCCGCGCGCGGTCGTCCGGCTTCGACAGCGCCAGGGCCGCTTCCTTATGGGGCAGCGTGACGTTGGCGCCGACATAGCCGCGCTCGCGCAGAGCCGCGATAAAATCGGCGAAGGCATCCGGCGGCACCGCTTCCTTGCGGTACTCGGCATTGAGCTTGTGCTGCTTGATCCAGTAATTGTGGATCAGCGGCGAGCGCGAATGGCCGGCAGGCCAGCCGATCACGCAGGCAGTGCGGAACGGGTCATTCATGCGTGCCTGTATTCCCCGCCGCGCCGCCTTTCGCAAGTGCCTCGATGCTGTCGGCCAGCACCGTGTATAACTGCGAGAGCCGTGCAGCACCGAGGTCACGTGCGATCTGCGCGTAGATCGCCTCCGATTCCGTCGACAGGGCCGCGAACAGCCGGCGGCCCCGCGCGGTCAGCGAGACGATGACCCGACGCTGGTCGGCGCGAGCGCTTCGGCGTGTGACCAGCCCATCGGCGTCGAGCTTTGGCAGCATACGCGACAGGCTCGCCGGATGAATGCAGCAATGTTCGCCGAGCACGGCGATCTCCAGCGTCTCGACCTCGGCCAATGCCCGGATAACGCGCCATTGCTGCTCTGTCAGACCGCGCGCCGTCAGGTGGGGGCGGAACCGCTGCATCACCGCCTCGCGCGCCCGCATGAGCTGCATCGGCAGCGACTGCGCGAACGGTCGAATCGCTTCTGGGCGTTTGGCCAACCGCCGGCGATGCGTCGGCCCTGCTCCACCGATGCTGGTACCTCTCACGTTTCGGCCGCGATGGTGTTGCGCAGCGCTCCGATTTCAGGAACCGAGATTTCCAGCACATCGCCGGCCTTCAGCCAGACCGGCGGATCGCTCTTGCGCAATTTAACGGGCGTACCGGTGGCGATGACGTCGCCGGGCTTCAGCGTCATGAAAGTACTGACATAACGGATCAGTTCGGCGAACGGAAAAATCATATGCGCGGTGGTGTCGTCCTGCGTGACCTCACCGTTGAGCCGCGTGATCAGGTGCAGTGGCTCGCGGAGGTCGATGGCGTCAGCAGTGACGATCCACGGGCCGATACTGCCGGTTGCATCCCAGTTCTTGCCCTGCGTGACATTGAACTTGCCGTGCCTCGTCCAGTCGCGGATCGTGCCCTCGTTGCACAGGGTGACGCCGGCGATGTGATCGAGCGCCGCTTCGCGCGTAATCCGCCGCCCCTCCTTGCCAATGACGATGGCGATTTCGCCTTCGTAGTCGAGCTGGATCGATTCAGTGGGGATCAGGATCCGCTGGCCGCTTCCGACCAGCGCATTCGGCGCCTTGTAGAACAGGCTCGGATATTGCGGCGGCTCGGCGAAATCATAATCGGTGTTGCGGTTGGCGTAGTTGATGCCGACGCACAGGATCTTCTCCGGCGCATGCAGCGGCGGCAGCAGTTCGACGTCCGCCAGCAGCACATCGGCGCGTGTGCCGCCCGCCGACTCTCTGGCCCGAGAGAGCGCATCACCACGAATAAGATCAAGCAAGGTCGGATACTGCGGCAATCGCGATTTGAGGTCGACAATGCCATCCCCTTCCACCGCGCCGTAGCTGTCGCGACCGCGGAACCGGTAGGACGCGAGTTTCATCTATTCAGCCGCGTGCTGCTGTAACAGCCCCGCCTCCCGCAGCACAGCGTCGAGGCGCATCTCCAGCTCCGGCGTCGCCGGCACCATGGGCAGACGATGCTCGTTGCGTGGAATGATGTCGAGGCGTCTGGCCATGTATTTCATCGGAATCGGATTAGTGTCATAGAATACCGCTTTGTTGAGACGCAGCAGACGACGATGCAGATCCTGCGCCGTCGCAAGGTCGCCGCGCCAGACGGCCTCACACAATTCGGCAAGAACGGCCGGGCGCAAATTGCCGACCGCATTCATCAGCCCGCAGGCACCGACCGCCATCATCGGAAACGACAGATCCTCAAGACCGACGAAAATTCTGAAATCGTGCCCGACCGTCGCGAGGCACTCGCTGACGAAATCCAAATCCTGCGAAGCATGTTTCATCCCGACGAAGGTCGGCGATCTGTCCTTCAGCTCCTTCACCGTGTCGATCTTTACATCGACCGCGGTACGGCCGGGGATGTGATAGATCATCCACGGCGTGTCGATGCCGCGCACGGCTTCAAGATAATATTGCATAATACCGCGCTGCGGCGGCCGCGTGTAATAAGGCGTCACGATCAGCAACGCATCGGCGCCCGCTTTCTGCGCGTGCGCAGTAAGCACCCTGGTTTCGGCCAGCGACTGCGAGCCGGTCGCTGCCACCACCGGCACGCGCCCCTTCGCAACCTCGATCGCCAATGTCACCAGCCGGTTGCGCTCCTCGATGGTCAGCGTCGCCGGCTCGGCCGTCGTGCCGTTGACCAGGATGCCGTGCGAACCTTGCGCGATCTGCATTTCGACAAGCTGCGCATAGGCATCCTCATCGACAGCACCGTCGCGAAACGGCGTCAGTAGCGGCGGAATCGATCCCTTCAATCGTTCGAGCGGCAGCGGCATGCCTGACCTCCTCCAGAGCGTCGTAGCCGAACGCAGCGCTGCGGTGGCTTCACGAGCGGGCCTGCCCGCCATACTTACGACCGCTTGACGAGCAGCGACAACTGATTAACATGTTAATCATTGCGAGCAGGTGCGTCAATTCGGGATGTCTATTTCCCAGCCGACAAGGCAGGCAAGGCACACGCAAAAGACGAACAGGAAGCGCACGAGACGCCTTGGGCAGCAAACGCAGACACGACACAAGCGGGTCCGCAGAAGAAACCAAAGAGTCGAAAAAACCAACCGGAACACAGGACAAGCGAGGCGCCGAATGCCGCATATCATCGTCGAATATTCCGGCAACCTCGATGACAGTCTCGATATCCGCGCGCTGATTGACGCCCTGCATCAGTGCGCGATCGACAGCCGGGTGGCCGATGCCGCGGCGATCCGCACCCGCGCCGAACGACGCGATGTCTTCCGGGTGGCCGGTGACAACCCGGCGAATGCCTTCGTCCATATCGTTGCGCGGCTGCGGATCGGGCGCAGCGAAGAGCAGCGCCGCACGCTGGCCGACGCCTTGCTTGCCGTCACCAATCAGCATTTACGGCGCGCCGATGGGACGCATCCGCTCGCCATCACCGTCGAGATCGAAGAGATCGACAACATCACCGCGCGGCGCAACTCCATTCGCACGGTGCTGCCGTCCATCACTGAAGCAGGATGATATGTCTTTGAACCGCCATCCTGCTTCAGACCATCGCCATTCCGCTTTGGATTATTGTGCACGCACGATCTTTTCCGAAAGCCGCCGCGCACCTTTCCGGATCATGCTTTAGAGGCAGCCGATGCCGATCCGACCGCCTGTCTTCGATCCGCCGTTCAACATCGTGCGTGCCAGCCACGTCGCCTTCGGCGTGCGTGACATCGGCAGAACGCGTGCTTTTTACGTCGATTGTCTCGGCTATATCGTCACCGAGGAAACGGTGGATGCGCTCTATCTGCGCGGCGTCGAGGAACGCAACCATCACTCGATCCGCCTGCTGAAATCCGGCGAACCCTGCGTCGACGCACTCGGCTTCAAGGTGGCCAGCGAAGATGACCTTGATCGCGCCGCCCGATGGTTTGCCACGCATGGTCTGCCGGCGTCCTTCGTTGAGACGCCGTATCAGGGCCGCACCCTGCGCGCACACGACCCGCTCGGCATGCCGCTCGAATTCTACGCGCGGATGGACCGGGCCGAATGCCTGATCCGTAAATATGCCGAATATCGCGGCGCCCGCATCCAGCGCATCGACCACATCAACTGCTTCACGCCGGACGTGCAGGCATCCTACGACTTCTATAGTGCGCTCGGCTTCCGCCTGACCGAATATACCGAGACCGACGGCGACGACGCCAAGTTATGGGCGGTGTGGATGCACCGCAAAGGCAATGTCCACGACCTCGCCTTCACCAACGGCCGTGGCCCGCGCCTGCACCATATCGGCGTCTGGACCGCCTCGGCACTCGACATCCTGCATATCTGCGACGTGATGGCCTCCTCCGGCTTCCTCGCCAACATGGAGCGCGGACCGGGGCGCCACGGCATTTCCAACGCCTTCTTCCTCTATTGCCGCGATCCGGACAATCATCGCGTCGAACTGTTTACCTCCGACTATCTGACCGTCGATCCCGACCTCGAACCGCTGCGCTGGTCATTGCGCGATCCGCAGCGGCAGACGCTGTGGGGACAACCAGCGCCGAAATCGTGGTTCGAGGAAGGCTCGCTATTCACCGGCGTCGCCCTGCACGAACCGGTGCTGGCGGCGCAACCGATTGTCGCGCGCTGACGCAGCCGGCTCGACAGTCGCATGGTTTCCGGGCAACGATAAACCGGCGCGTGACGGGCACACGCTCCTTGCGCCGTTCCGTCAGGCAGCAACGGGTCACGGTCGACCGCATGAAATCGATTTTCATCGACTGCAATCACCAGCTCGCCCCGATCTGGACGCAGGTCCATACCGCCGACGACCCGCCGGTGACCGTCAACACCGCACCCTATGCGATTGCCGACCTCCCGAAACTGCTCGCCGGCTACGACATCGCGCTCGACGATCATTCGCCGATGCCAACCGAACTGATCGCGCAATGCCCGCAGCTCAAGCATATCGTCTTTCTCGGCACCGGCGCCGCGAGCTACATGTCGATCCCCGAGCTCAAGGCGCACGGCGTCACCGTGCATACGATCCGCGGCTATGGCGACACGGCCGTCGCCGAACACGCGATCGCACTGATGTTCGCTGCCGCCCGCGACATTGCCCGCATGGAACGCGGCCTGCGTGGCGGCGCCTGGAAGCCGCTGGAAGGTATCCAGCTTCTCGGCAGGACGCTGGGCATCATCGGGCTCGGCGGCATCGGCACCGAGGTGGCACGGATCGGCCGCGGCATCGGCATGAACGTCATCGCCTGGAACAGGACGCCACGGCCTGAGGCCGACATTCGTCAGGTCGATCTCGACACGCTGCTGGCGACATCCGACGTGGTGTCGATGCATCTGACTCTCGGCGAGGAGACGCGCGGTTTCCTCAACCGCGAACGCATCGCGCGGATGAAACCGGGCGCGCTCTTCGTCAACACCGCTCGCGGCGCGCTGGTCGACGAACCGGCGCTGATCGAGGCGCTGCGCAGCGGCCATATCCGGCACGCCAGCCTCGATGTCTATCACAACGAGCCGCTGACGGCCGATCATCCGTTCACGCGCATGGACAATGTCACGCTCAGCGCCCACGCTGCCTTCCGCACGCTGGAAGCCTCGATGACGCTGCTGCGTCGCGCGCTCGACATCGTCAAATCGATCCGGGCGGAGAACCGATGAAACGGCGCACCGTCATCGTCAACGACAAGATGCAGCGCGGCTACCGCTATACGCTGGTGACCTCACCAGGACGCAACTTCGACCCCGAATTCACACCCGACCTAACGCCGGCGCAGCTGCTCCGTCTCGGCATATTCGGCGGGAAATACATGTGCGATACGCGGCACGAATTTCCCAAAAGCTGGTTTGCGCGCGCCAAGCTTTCCTCCGGCAAACGCGACTGTTCGCTGAATTTTTTCGGTGTCGACGCCAGCCAGCCGCTGTCGGTGTGGCGCGCCAGGGGCTGGATCCATCCGGACGACCCGCGCGGCTGGTTTCAGTGGTATTGTCGCTATTATATGGGCCGGCGCATGGCGGACGAAGATCATCGGCAGATCAAGCGCTGGAAGGCGATGCGCCGGCACCTGCGACAAATCGAGCGGCATTGCGAGCCGGGCCATCTCACCTGCCGCAAGCGACAGCGTCAGGCGCTTCTGCACTGGGCCTATGACAGCCGGAAAATATAGACCGGCCGGCACATCCGGGAGCATTTCAGAATACCGTACGAGCAAGCATGTGAGAAACCCTCATATGCATAGCGCTCCCGTAGACGACGACGCTTTGCCGCGTCACAATCCCGTCTGCACGAACCAGAACAAACCGTATATCCACGAGGACAACGCCGATGGACATCAAGGTTGGCGCGCAGGCCATTGCCGAAGCGACGAAGACACTCAGCAACTGGGGACGCTGGGGCAAGGACGACCAGATCGGAACGCTGAACCACATCCAGCCGGAAGATATCGTCAACGCCTCGAAGCTGATCCGCTCCGGCAAGGTGTTCGCTCTCGGCATTCCGCTCGACCGCGAAGGCCCGCAGACGGGCCTGTTCGGCGGCCGCTTCAACCCGATCCACCAGATGCTGGCGACCGGCACCGACGCTGTCGCCGGCCAGCAGGACTGGAACAAGATCCGCTATGCCGACGATACGCTGAATCTATGCGTGCAGGGCGCAACGCATTGGGATGCGCTGGGCCACATCTTCTACGAGGACAAGGCCTATAACGGCCACGATGCCAAGCTGATCGACTCGCGCGGCCTGTCGGTGCTCGGCATCGAGCACTCCAAGAGCAAGATGGTCGGCCGCGGCGTGCTGCTCGATATCGCGCGCCATCGCGGCGTCGACTGGCTCAAGGATGGCGAAGGCATCTCCAACGACGAACTCGACAAATGCGCCAAGGATCAGAATGTCGAGATTCGTCGCGGCGATTTCGTCATCGTCCGTACCGGCCAGATGGAGCGTTGCCTCACCGAGAAGCAATGGGGCGGCTATGCCGGCGGCGACGCGCCCGGCGTCAAGTTCGAGAACTGCTACTGGTGCCAGGAGAAGGAGATCGCGGCGATCTGCTCCGACACCTGGGGCGTCGAGGTGCGGCCGAACGAAACCACCGAAGCCAACCAGCCGTGGCACTGGGTCGTCATCCCGGCGATGGGCCTGTGCATGGGCGAGATGTTCTATGTCAAGGAGCTGGCGGAAGACTGTGCGGAAGACGGTGTCTACGAATTCTTCTTCTGTGGCCCGCCGCTGATCATCACCGGCGGCACCGGCTCGCCGATCAACCCGCAGGCGGTGAAGTAGCCGCCCGCGCCGGTTGCCATCGCAGGACAAAACCATGCCGTGCCATCGCAGAACAATGCCGGATGCGCGCGCTTTCGGGGTCACCACATGACGCTGCTGCCGTCCGATCTGGTCACGTCGCCATCGTTCCGACTCGACGGCAAGCGCGCGCTGGTGACCGGCGCCGGCCGCGGCATCGGGTTGGCGGCAGCAACGGCGCTCTGCGATGCCGGCGCGCACGTCACCCTCGTGGCTCGCAGCCGCGACGCAATCGAGGATGCGGCGCTAGCGCTCTGCCATCGCGGCGGCTTCGCGGAGATGCTCGAACTCGACGTCTGCGATCGCGATGCAGTTGATGCGGCGCTTGCCGCACGGACGCCGTGCGACATCCTGGTCAACAATGCCGGCACCAACCGGCCGGCGCCGTTCACCGAGGTGACACCGGAGGATTTCGACGCGGTGATATCGCTTAACTTGCGCGCCGCCTTCTTCGTCGCCCAGACCGTGGTGCGCGGCATGATAGCCGCCGCCCGCGGCGGCGCGATCATCAACATCTCCTCGCAACTGGGGCATGTCGGCGGCCCCGCCCGTGCCGTCTATGCCGCAAGCAAGCACGCGATCGAGGGGCTGACCAAGACGATGGCGATCGAACTCGCGCCGCATGGCATCCGCGTCAATGCACTGGCGCCGACTTATATCGAGACGCCGATGACCAGGCCGGCGCTGCAGGACGAGACATTCCGCAGCGCGGTGCTGTCGAAGATCCCGCTCGGCCGCATCGGTCAGCCCAGCGACCTCACCGGCGCTATCGTGTTCCTGGCCTCGGACGCATCAGCACTGATGACAGGCACGTCGCTCATCATCGATGGCGGCTGGACGGCGGCATGACGGACTGACGGACTGACGGACTGACGGTCTCGCGCCGTCGAGCCGCGATCACGCCGATGCGTACACATCGGGATTGATGCAGTTCGGCGGACGGCGTCCTTCGATCACCGCAATGACATTGTCGACGACGACATGCGCCATGCCCTCGCGCAGCTCGAACACAGCGCTGCCGAGATGCGGCGTCAGCACGACGTTCGGCATGTCGCGCAGCGCCGGCGTCAGCGCCGGCTCGTGCTCGTAGACATCGAGCCCAGCGCCGGCGATCCGCCTGTCGGCGAGCGCCTGCGCCAGCGCCGCTTCGTCGATCACAGGACCGCGCGACGTATTGATGATGAAGGCGCTCCGCTTCATCAGGCCAAGCTCCCGGGCGCCGAGCAGATGCGCGGTCCGCGGCGTCAGTTGCGGATGCAGCGACACAAAATCGGCTTCCGCCAGCAATTCATCATAGGACTTGTAGGTGAGGCCGAGCGTCCGCTCGACGTCCTCCGGCAACCGCCTCGGATCGGTGTAGAGAACCCGCATGCCGAAGCCCTGCGCGCGGCGCGCCACTGCCTGGCCGATGCGACCGGCACCGACGACACCGAGGGTCTTGCCGCTCACCGCCGCACCGGCGAGATGGTTCGACTGCGAACCCGGATAAACGCCGGTACGGAACAGCCGGTCGCCCTCGACGATGCGTCGCGCCACCGCCAGCAGCAGACCGAAACACAGGTCGGCAGTCGCATCGGTGACGATCGCCGGGATGTTGGTCACCGGGATGCGACGGCGCGTCGCCTCGGCGACGTCGATATGGTCGGGCGTGATGACCATCGAATTGATCGCACGCAACGACGGATTGGCATCCATCACCTCGCGGTCGATGCTGTCATGCAGCAGCGACAGCAGGATGTCACAGCGCGCCACGCCACGACACAAATCGGCCTTGTCGATGATGCGGCTGGAATCCGGATTGACCTCAAGATCGGCAAGCGGACGCAGCCGCGCCAGCGCGCTCTCCGCAATCGGCTGGGTAACGAAGACGCGCGGCCGGCTCATGCAAGGACCTTCGCCTCCGGTGCGCGGATCGCGGCGTTGACCTTCGGCAGCACCTTCTCCGCCAGCAGGATCATCGAGCGGCGGCCGAGTTCGCGGTCGGTCCAGTCCTTGCCGGCATAGAGCAACGTGCCGAAATCGCCGACCGTCTCGCGATACTGCAAAATCTCGTCGGCGACCTTGTCCGGAGTGCCATAGGTGATGAGCGCGTCGCAGACGCCGTCGAGCGTCACCTCGTCGTCTGGCTGGTCGCGCCGCGTCTTGAACAGGTCGATGCGGCCGTTCATCTTCAGCTTGGTGAACAATTGCCGATAATAGTAGCGGTACGGTCCGTTCGGATCGGTAGCGTACGCCTTTGCGGTCTTCTCGTCGTCGGCGACGAAGATGCTGCGCGCGACGCGCCAGTTCGCCGGATCGGCCGGCCGGCCCATCCGCTCGCAACCTTCAGCATATTTCGGCCAGTGACTCTTCACCCATTGCGGCATCAGGAAGTTGGCGGAGATCGGGTCCCAGCCGCGCGCTGCCGCCTCGGTGACGCCTTTCGAGAACGGCGCTACGGCGGTAACGACGATCGGCGGATGCGGTCGCTGCAGCGGCGTGCCGACATAGCCCTGGCCGAGCTCGGGGATGAACTGCTTCTCGACCGAGATCTTCCAGTATTTTCCATCAAGATTGTAAGGCGGCTCGCTGGCCCAGATCGCCAGTACCTGGTTGATGGCTTCGAGGAACATCTCGTTGCGGTTGGCATCGAGATTGCCGAAAATTTCCGCGTCCGACAGCAGGCCACCGGGGCTGATGCCGAAGATGAAACGGCCCTCGAGCATCTGATCGAGCATCGCGATCTGCGCCGCGATGGTCGCCGGATGACTGTTCGGCATATTGATCGTGCCGGTGCCGAGCTTCATCGTCTTGGTCGCATGGATCAGGCTGGAGATGAACATCGTGCAAGAGGTGATGTTCTCGGCGCGATCGGTGACATGCTCGCCGACATAACCCTCGGTGAAGCCGAGTTCGTCAGCAAGAATGAACGCCTCGCGGTCCTCGCGCAGCGACAAACGCCACTCCTTCTCCAGCGGATGGATGGGCATGGTGAAGAAGCCGAGTTTCATCGCGGATCGTTCCTTTCCGTCGTCATGGAGCTGGGTGGCCGGTCACGGCCCTGCGACAAGGCTAAGCGCGTGGCGTCGCCGAAAGAAATAATATAATAAGCACATCGGGATCATATTTTCTAATATTGGACCAATGAGCACCATCCCGCTCAAGCAGATTCGTGCCGTCATCGCCGTCTGCGAGGAAGGCTCGTTCACCCGCGCCGCGGAGCGGGAAAATGCCACGCAATCGGGCATTTCGCAGCATGTCGCCGCTGTCGAGCGGGCACTCGGCGTCACGCTGTTCGAGCGCAAGGCCGGCCGGGTGTCGCCGACGCCGGCGGGGCTGCGCTATTACAAGAGCTGCGTCGCGGCGATCGGGGCGCTCGAACAGGCATCGGAGGAGGCGCGCAGCCTCTCAGGCCGGCTCGACGGCGAATTGAATATCGGGTTGATGCCGTCGTTCACCCGGGCCGTCGCGGCGCCGGTGATGGAAGATTTCGTCACGCGGCATCCGGATGTGCGGCTGCATCTACTCGAAGGTTACAGCAACCTGCTCACCGAGATGGTGCTGGCCGGCAAGCTCGACTTCGCCATCGTGCCGGCGTTTGCCGGTGCCGTCGGCCTGAAGTCGCGCCTGCTGGTGCGCGACCGCGAAATGCTGCTGTCCGGCCGTCAACGCGGGCTGACGCCGCTGAAGCCGGTACGGCTGCAACAGATCGCGCCGCTGAAGATTGTCGTGCCAAGCCTCAACAATACCCGGCGGCACAATCTCGAAACCTATTTCGACAGCCATGGCATCGCGATTGCCGCGCGGCTGGAGATCGACGCGATGATCGCCACGCTGGAATTCGTGATGCGCACGGACTGGGTAACGATCCTGCCGAGCGTCATTTCGGTCAACGACATCACCCGCGGCGATCTCGTCGTCAGCCCGCTGGTCGGACCGGAACTCTATGCCGACTATGTCGTCATCGAGCCGGCGCGGCGCACGCTGTCGGCGCAGGCGCGGCTGTTCCTCGACCGGCTGGAGACCGAGATCGATCACATCCACGCCGTCTGGGCGGGGGCGATCGAAGCGTCACGCCAGCCGCCACCCCGCGCCCACGCGCCGGGATAGCCCGCCTGCCGGCGGGGTCGCGTCACGAGGCCGGCGCACCGGGCTGCCGCAGCGGATGCGCGCTGGCAAACGCCTCGATCGCGCCGCAGGTCGCAGCGATGCGCGATACCGTCGCATAGGGCGCCATGTCGACGTCAAAAAACTTCGCCGCCGCGACCTGACTCATCAGGCAGATGTCGGCGATCGTCGGCTGCTCGCCATGACAGAAGCTGCCGGTGTCCGCTTCGCTCGCCAGATGCGCTTCGAGGCCCGCCAGGGCTGCCGCCGTCCAGTGCCGACACCATGCCATGCGCGCCGCATCGCCGACGCCGAACTCGCGCTCGAGATAATCGCGCACGCGCGGAACGATCAGCGGATGCGAGTCGCAGGCAACGATCTGCGCCAGACCACGCACGCGGGCGCGCCCACGTGGCTTGGACGGCAGCAGCGGCGGCACAGGATGGGTCTCGTCAAGATATTCGAGGATCGCCAGCGACTCATAGAGCGCCGGCCCTTCGCCGTCGCTCAGCGCCGGCAGCGCCATCATCGGATTGACGGCCTTGAATGCCGGCGCGCGCTGATCGCCCCGCATCAGATCGACGTCGATCACCTCGGCGGTCAGGCCCTTGAGGTTGAGTGCGATGCGCACGCGGTAAGATGCGAGCGACCGCCAGAATGAGAAGAACCGCATGCACTTGCCTCCTGTGTCGCCAGAATCTCCCCTTCGTCATGCCGGCCGTATGCCGGTTGCAGCTATGTCCGGCTGCCGCCGGGATCGGCCGCCAGCCCCGCAGCGGAGATACCGGCAACGCCGATGATCTCGTCATTGTCGCCGGTGTCGCCGGAAATGCCCATCGCTCCGATCACCGCACCCGCCGCATCGCGCATCAGGATGCCGCCGGGATTGGGCACCAACCGGCCGCCGCTCGCCGCGGCGATGGCGGTGAGGAAATTCGGGTTCTGCGCCGCGCGCTCCATCATCGTCCGCGAACCCCAGCCCATGCCGAGCGCGCCATAGGCCTTGCCGAAGGCGATCTCGAAACGCACGATTCCAGCACCGTCCTCACGCTTGGCGCAGACGACATGGCCTCCGGCATCAAGCACGACGATGGTCTGCGGCATCTGGTTCAACTCGCGCGCTTTCTTCAGAGCCGCGTCAATCGCGGACGTTGCCTGCGACAAGGTCAAAACCATGATCTCGTTTCCTCCCGCTATAGCGTTGAACGAAATGGATACCGGTTCGCATCAAGCAAACGCATTAAAAAAATCCACCGCGTCTGATCGCGATCAGGACACGCGCTGCGTCCAGTAGACCGGCATCATCGACGCATCCTTGCCGCCGAAGCCGTTCTTCGCCGCATCCTCGAAGCAGCCGAGCGTTCGCTCGAGCAACGGCAATGAGACGCCGCGCGCCGCGCCTTCCATCAGCATGGTACGCAAATCCTTGATCGCGGTGGTGATGTCGAAGGTCACCGGTCCCGGATCTCGGCCGGCGAACATCGCGGCGATCTTCGGGCCGCGCCCCTTCAGCGCATTATTGGCGCCCGATGTATCGGCAAACAGGTCAAGCAGGCGGTCACCGCCAATCTCGAGATCGCGCGCCAGCGCGAAGGCTTCGCCGTAAGCCTGCCAGGCGATCATCAGCGGCAGGTTGACCGCAAGTTTCATCAAGGCGCCCGATCCGACCGGGCCGACATGCTCGACCCGGCGGCAAAGCTGATCGAGGATCGGCATTGCCCGCGCCGCATCGGCTGCGTCCGCCCCGAGCAGGCCGAGCAGCTTGCCCTCCCGCGCCGGACCGATGGTGCCGCTGACCGGACATTCGGCAAAGGCGGCGCCCGCTGCCCGCACCTTGTCGGCCAGCATCCGCGACGTCGCCGGCGGCACGGTGCTCATCTCGATGAACAGCTTGCCGTCGACCTTGGCGCGCAGCAGACCATCGGTGCCGTCGAATACCTGACCGAGCGCCGCACCGTCGGTCAGAATGGTGAGGATCGCATCGACCGACTCGGCGAGCGCAGCCGGCGTCGCTGCAGCCGTCGCGCCGGCCTCCATCAGCGGCTGCATCTTGCCGGCAGAGCGATTCCAGACCGTCACGGCGTGACCGGCATCGATCAGCCGCGCCGCAATCGCGGCACCCATCCGCCCCATACCGACGACACCGATTTTCATGCTTTGCCTCCACAGCCGTCCTCTCGACGGCGCCGACACTAGAGCTTTTCTGCTTCTGATGGAATTCGGATGCGATGGCCGGACGCGCCGCCCTCGCGATGGCTCTCGACAGCGACAGTGCGACACGTTTTAGTTCTGCTCATATCAATCCAGTGCGGACCGATGCCTCGGTGCCGCCTGCACATGCGAAAAATTTTCGGAGGGCGAAATGGCAGCACGGAAAAAGAAGAAGAACAAGGGCACGGTCGGGATCATCGGTCTCGGCATCATGGGCGGCGCCTTCGCCAAGAACCTGGCTGCCGCCGGCTGGCACGTCGTCGGCTTCGACCTCAGCGCCGCGCGCCGGCGCGAGGCGAAGAAGCACGGCGTCACCATCGCAACCAGCGCAACCGACGTGGCCCGGCACGCGCGCGACATCATCGTCAGCCTGCCGAGCCCGACGGCACTCGACGCCGTGTCGCGCGAACTCGCCGGCGCCGATCTCAAGCCGCGCGTCGTCATCGAAGCCTCGACCTTCGCTATCGAGGATAAGGAGCGCGCCGAGAAGCTGCTGCGCAAGGCCGGCCATACGATGCTTGATTGCACGGTCAGCGGCACCGGCGCACAGGCAAAGGTGAAGGACCTGATCTTCTATGCAAGCGGCGGCGCGAGCGCCATCAAGCGGTTGCGGCCGATGTTTCGCGCCTTCGGCCGGGAGGTTTACGACCTCGGTGCCTTCGGCAACGGCAGCAAAATGAAATATGTCGCCAATCTGCTGGTCGCGATTCACAACGTCGCCGCCGCCGAGGCGATGGTGCTGGGCATGAAGGCCGGCCTCGATCCGCAGCAGGTGTTCGAACTCGCCAATGCCGGCGCGGGGCAGAACCGGATGTTCCAGGTGCGCGGCCCGATGATGGTGAAGAATGCCTATAGTCCGGCGACGATGAAGATCGGCGTCTGGAAGAAGGACATGCAGGTGATCGGCGACTTCGCCAGAAAGATCGGCGTGCAGGTGCCGGTCTTCCGCGCCACCGAGCCGATCTACGAGAAGGCGCTCAAGGGCGGCTATGCCGACAAGGACACCGCCGCTGTTTGCGCGGTGCTCGAAGCGATGGCAAGGTTCAAGCGCAGCACGCGGAGAAAATCGGCGCGAGCTTGAAGGCGCTGACCTTCGCTCAGGGAGGTTCCGATGTCGTCGCTCGAAAGCAAGGCCAGCCACGCTCCCGCCGTCTCCAGTTCAACCCACCAGCAGCGCAGCGAGGTGCGCGACGGCATGCGCATCGACTGGGATGTCCCCATCACCATGGACGACGGCCTGGTGCTGCGTGCGGACATATTCCGGCCAGTCAAGGAGGGGCGCTATCCCGCGATCCTCACTTACGGCCCCTATGCCAAAGGGCTGGCATTTCAGGAGGGTTATCCGAGCGCCTGGCAACGGATGGTGGAGAAGCACCCGGACGTGCCGGCCGGCTCCTCGAATCTCTACCAGAACTGGGAAGTGGTCGACCCGGAGAAATGGGTGCCGCACGATTACGCCTGCGTGCGGGTCGATTCGCGCGGCACCGGCTGCTCTCCCGGCTTCATCGACCATTTCTCGCCACGCGAGACCAAGGACTTCCACGACTGCATCGAATGGGCCGGGGTTCAGCCTTGGTCAAACGGCAAGGTCGGCCTCAACGGTATCTCCTATTACGGGATCAACCAATGGCATGTCGCTTCGCTGCAGCCGCCGCACCTTGCCGCCATGTGTATCTGGGAGGGCGCCGCCGACTGGTATCGCGACATGACACATCACGGCGGCATCATCTGCACCTTCTGGGAGAACTGGTACGACATGCAGGTGAAGACCGTGCAATACGGCATCGGCGAGCGTGGCCGCCGTTCGCCGGTGCATGGGCAACTCGTCTGTGGGCCGGAATTGCTCGACGAAGAGACGCTGGCAAGGAACCGCGCAAATTTCGGCGATGAAATCCGCAAGCACGCGCTCGACGATGCCTATCATAAAGGGCGGTCGCCGCAGTGGGACAAGATCACCGTGCCGTTCCTGTCCGCCGCCAATTGGGGCGGTCAGGGCCTGCATCCACGCGGCAATTTCGAGGGCTTCACCCGTGCCGCCTCGAAGCACAAATGGCTGGAAGCGCACGGCATCGAGCACTGGACCCACTTCTACACCGATTATGGCCGCGAACTGCAGCTCAAGTTCTTCAACTGGTTCCTGCACGGCAAGAACACCGGCTGGTCGAAGCAGCCGAAAGTATTGCTGCAGGTTCGCCATCCCGGCGAACGCTTCGAGCCGCGCGCCGAGAGCGAATGGCCGCTGAAGCGAACCAAATGGACGAAATTCTATCTCGACCCGGCAAGCACCGCGCTGAGCACGAAGAAGCCCACAAAATCAGGCAAGCTGTCGTTCAACGCGCTCGCCGACGACGGCTTTACCTTCATCTCGCCGGCGCTCGAACAGGACACCGAGATCACCGGCCCTTCGGCGCTGAAGCTGTTCGTCTCCTCCTCCACGAAAGACGCAGACCTGTTCGCCATTCTGCGCATCTTCTCCGGCGACATGAAGGAAGTCGTATTCCAGGGCGCGCTCGATCCTCACACTCCGATCGCCCAGGGCTGGCTGCGCGCCTCCCACCGCAAGCTCGACAGGAAGCTGTCAAAACCCTACCGGCCCTATCATACGCATGACGAGAAGCAGCCGCTGAAGAAGGGCGAGGTCGTCGAACTCGACATCGAATTGTGGCCGACCTCGATCGTCGCGCCGAAAGGCTATCGGATCGCGCTCACCGTGCGCGGCAAGGATTACGAGTATGGGGGTGCCAGCGGCGGGCGGCTGTCGAACTTCAAGAACGAGTTCACCGGCTGCGGGCCGTTCCTGCACAACGACCCGAAGGATCGGCCGCCGGCAGTCTACGGCGGCACCACGACACTGCATTTCGGCGGCCGGCGGCAGGCCTGTCTGCTGCTGCCGGTGGTGCCAAAGAAACGCCGGCGCTAGGGCCCGGTCCGGCTCTCGCCGGATCAGAGCTGTCTCTTATCCTGTCGTTTGAACACGGCCCCTCGGGTCAGACCCGAGGGCGGGCTTTTCGGGCTCACGCCCGATGACGTTTCCACGCGGGACGCGCACCGGTCGGCGTGAAGAAACCATACCGAAATAGGAAGCCGGCTCACAATGCGAAGGCGGCCAGCGACAGCACCGCCGCAAGCAGGCCGCCGGCCTTGCGCAAGGTGAGATGCTCGCCGAGCAGGCCTACGCCGAGCACCGCGGTGACGACGAAACCCATCTGCGAGATCGGCACCACGACGCTGGCCTCGCCGGTCGACAGGCCACGCACCAGCAGCACGAAGGCTGCAACCATCAGCACCGCCGCCAGCGGCGGATAGCGGAAGGCGGCAGCCGGCGGCGCAATCCGCCGGTCGATGACCAGCACCTGAACCGTCGCCAGCGTGACGAAGACCAGCGCCTGGGTCACCACCAACGTCTCCGGCACCGCGCCCTGGCGCAGCCCGATCTTGTAGATGACATTGCCGATGCCGAGCATCAGCGTCGCCAGCAGCACCTGTCCCAGCGCCCGGCGACTGATCATCGCGGTATGGCTGCCGCCGAGCAGCAGCCATACCGCGACAAGCGCCAGCATGAGCGCCACCGCCTTGTTCGCGGTCAGCGTCTCGCCGAGCAGCAGAAAGGCGAGGCTCGCGGTGACGATGAAGTTCAGCCGGAATACCGGCGCCTGGATGCTGACCGATTCGCCGATCAGGCTGCGCATGAAAGAGGTAAAGCCGATCAGCATGAACAGGCCGGCGGCCGCGCCCCACAGCGCCGCCGGCTCAAGCACCAGCGTGCCGGTGAGCAGCGCGTAGATCACGACCGAACTGGAGAAGAACCACGCCTGCACCATGATCGCATGATGCGGCCGCACGGCCATGTCGGCGGCACGCTTGATGGCAAAATCGGCGAGACCGAACAGCACCATGGATGCTGTCGCGAGCCAAATCGACGTCGGGATCGTCACAGTCCGGTCACCTGCTCGCGCGCGCGCCGCCGCCCACCAGCGGGTGCGGCCATTGCCGCCGGTGCACCTTCGAGGAAAGCTTTGACCTTGTCCTCTATCACCAGATCGAGGTCGTCAGGTACACCAAATCCGAATACCCACCGCCGCACGCCGATATAGAAAATTGCGGCGACCACGCCCCATACCAGTTCGACCTCGGTCTCGCTCGGCGGCACCCTGGCGATCGACGGACGTCCGCTGGCATGACGGATCTCGTCGACCACGCGCGACCAGATGCGGGCATGCATCATCTTCAGATAGCGGCGGTTGATCGCGACGTTCTCGAGCCCCGACAGCAGAAACAGCCGGATCCAGTCGTGATCCATGATGGTGCGGGTGTAGTCCTTGTAGAACCGCGCCAGCCGCGCTTGCAGCGGCTGCGTGCGGTCCGACAGCCAGACCTCCCATTGTGGATTCCAGCGATCGAGAAACACCTCGCGATAGACACGCTCGACCAGCGCCCGCTTGCTGGGGAAATAACGGTAGAGCAGCGGCTGGGTAATGCCGAGCCGCTTCGCCAGTTCGCGGGTGTCACCGCCGAAACCACGCTCGGCGAAGAACTTGATCGCGCCGGCGACGATGGCCCGTTCGCGCGCCTGCGGACTCATGCGACGCGGGCGCGCGGCTGTTGCCACAGCCGGCGCGGGACTGCGCGTACCAGCACGCGCACCGGCCGGCTTCGCCGGCGCCCCGGTTGCCGTCCGCTTCGCTGCCCGTCCCCCGGTCGCTCTCCGCGCCATCTGCCAGCCTGCTCCCTGCCCGCCGGTGCCGTCGGCACCATCCGATTCCCGCCGGGCACGATCTAGCGTCTCGCGCCGCAAGCGTCACTGACGATTTCCGCCGCACCTGCTTCCCGACGGATTGACGAGCAGCCGCACTATCGTAATAATCATTCGATAAATAACAAGCTCGGGCAATGACGCGATGCGACGGCGGGGGACACGGCGGGCGGTCATCATCGGCGGCTCCATGTCGGGACTGTTTACCGCCGCATTCCTGCGCCAGATCGGCTGGCAAGCCGATGTCTACGAGCGGTCGCCGGTAGAACTGGTCGGTCGCGGCGCCGGCATCACCACCCATCCGGAATTATTGGCGACGCTGGAGGCCAGCGGTGCCGGCACCGAGAATCTCGGCGTCACCGTCGAGCGTCGGGTCGCCTTCGACCACAGCGGCCGGATCATCGGCGAACGCAGACTGAAGCAGATCCTGACCTCATGGGACCGACTGCAAAGCCTGCTGCGCGCCACCATCCCGCCGTCGAATTACCATCTCGGCTGGAAATTCGAACACCTGGAGCAGGACGACGACGGTGTCCGCGTCCATTTCTCCGGCGACCGCATCGAAACCGCCGACCTGCTGGTCGGCGGCGACGGCATCCGCTCCAACGTTCGCGCCCAGATCATGCCGGAGGTGGAGCCGCTCTATGCCGGGTATTACATCTGGCGCGGCGCACCGAACGAGGCGGACCTGTCAGAGCGCGCATTGCGCGAGGTGTTCCCCTATTTCTCCTTCTTCCTGCCGCCGCTGCAGGAGGTGATCTGCTACCCGATCTCGGGATTCGACAACGACCTGCGCCCCGGCCACCGTCGTTTCAACTTCATCTGGTACCGTGTCGGCGACGCCGCACAGTTGAAGGAGATGTGCGTCGACGAGAATGGCCGCCAGCACAAATTCTCGGTACCGCCACCGCTTATCCGCAGCGACCTGATCGCGGCGCTGCGCGAAGAGGCAGCGGATGTGCTGCCTCCTGCCCTCAACGATTGTCTGAGCGCCATCGCCCGACCGTTCATCACGCCGATCTACGATTTCATCGCACCGCGCATCGTCGGCGGCCGCACCGCACTGGTCGGCGACGCCGCGTCGAATGCACGGCCGCATATGGGCTTCGGCGTCTCGAAGGCCGGCTGCGACGCGCAGGCACTGGCTGAAGCGCTGCGCGACCACGACGATATCGACGCCGCGCTCGGCGCGTATAACCGCATCCGCCAGCCGATCGGCGCAACCATCGTGCAGCACAGCCGCAAGCTCGGCACCCATATGGGCGTCAACCTGCAGACCGACGACGACCGCGCGATGCATGCACTGCTGCAAAGCCCGGAAGCGATGATGGACTGGATCGCCGTGCCCAATTTCCTGGATGCCTACAGATGACCGACCTGCCGAAACCGGACTTCGCCCGCAACATGCGCCTGATCGGCTATTCGGATCAGGGCGGGCGACCGGACGGCGTGCAGATCATGGTCGCCAACGGGCATGCCTATGTCGGCCACATGTTCTCCAAGGGCTTCAGCGTCATCGACGTGGGCGATCCGGGCGCGCCGCGGGCGGTGAACTACATCGCCGCGCCGCCCGGCACCTGGACCATTCATCTGCAGGCGCATGACGATCTGCTGCTGGTTGTCAATGCCAAGGATATGTTCGCGGCGGCAGAATTCGCCGACGAACGCGCCTATTATCGCAACCAGCTCGGCACGGTCGTCGGCACCGCCGATGCGACAGGCGCGCCGCGCGACTGGAGCGCCGGTCTCGCCGTCTACGACATCTCGCAGCCGGCCGCGCCGCGCCAGATCGGCTTCATGCCGGTCGACGGCGGCGGCATCCACCGCATCTGGTACACCGGCGGACGCTGGGCCTATGTTTCAGCGCTGCTCGACGGTTTTACCGACTACATCTTCATGACCGTCGACATGAGCGATCCGGTGCATCCGCGCGAGGCGGGGCGCTACTGGCTGCCCGGCATGCATCGCGCCGGCGGCGAACAGCCCGACTGGCCGCAAGGCAAACGCTATGGCCTGCATCACGCGATCGTCCACGGCGATACCGCCTATGGCGCATGGCGCGACGCCGGACTGGTGATGATGGATATCAGCGACCGCAGCGCGCCGAAGCTCATCACCCATCGCAACTGGTCGCCGCCTTTCGGCGGTGGCACGCACAACTGTCTTCCGCTGCCGGATCGTGACCTGCTCGTGGTACTCGACGAAGCCGTGCTCGATCATCAGGAAGACGGGCTCAAACTGATCTGGCTGTTCGATATTCGCGATCCGCGGAATCCGGTCAGCATCTCGACATGTCCGACACCGGACGAAGACGATTATGTCCGCAAGGGCGGACATTTCGGCCCGCACAATATTCACGAGAACCGCCCTGGCACATTCGTCAGCGACCAATTGATCTTCGCGACGTACCAGAATGCCGGCATTAGAGTTTTTGATATCAGCAATCAGTTTCGTCCTGTGGAAGTCGCAGCGCTGGTTCCACCGAAGCCGCAGCGTCTTGTCGATCACCGGCCGAATCGCACACGCGTCATCCAATCAACCGACGCATTCGTGGATCGAAACGGCACAATCTATTGCACCGACTACAACGCCGGACTTTACATCATGGAATACATTGGATGATGATGGCGCTGGAAACGCACACACCATAACGACCCTGACAAACAGGGCGCCTTAGGGAGGAGTTTTCAATCCATGACTCGACAACTGACGCGCCGCACCTTCGTTGCCGGTACCGCTGCCGGCGCCGCTGCCGCCACCTTCAGCGTCCCGATGCCCGGCATCGCACAAGCCGCACCGTTCAAGGTCGGACTGCTGACGGTGAAGACCGGACCGCTCGCGCAGGGCGGCATCCAGATGGAACAGGGCATCGCCACGTTCCTCAAGCACAAGGGCAACACACTCGCCGGCCGCAAGATCGAATTGCTGATCGCCGATACCGGCGGCAACCCGGCCGGCGCCAAGACCAAGGCGCAGGAACTGATCGAACGCGACAAGGTAAACGTCATTCTCGGGCCGCTCGCAGCGTTCGAACTGCTGGCGATCACCGATTATGTTCGCGATAACAAGACCCCGCTCATCAGTCTCGCTGCCGCCGAGGACGTGACGCAGCGCAAGGCCAATTCATTCGTCATCCGCCCGTCCGCCACATCGGCGCAATGCTGCCATGTGATGGGCGACTACGCCGCCAAGGAGCTGAAGTACAAGCGCGCGGCAACGATCTCGGAAGACTTCGCCTTCGGCTATGAGCAGATGTCTGGTTTCCAGCGCGTCTTCGAGGACGACGGCGGAAAAGTGGTGAAGAAGCTGTGGCCGCCGCTGGTCACGCCGGACTACACGCCGTTCATCGCACAGATCAAGAACGTCGATTGCGTGTTCAATGGCTTCGCCGGCTCCAACCCGGTGAAGTTCATGCGCGCTTATGCCGATCTCGGCCTCAAGGACCGCATCCCGCTGCTCGCCGGCTGGACGGCGATGGACGATGCTCTGCTGCGCAGCCTCGGCGACGAGGCGGTCGGTGTGGTGTCGGCCGCGTGGTACTCTGCCGACGGCGGCACCGAGAGCAACAAGCGCTTCGTCGCCGACATGGCCAAGGACTACAATGTGGTGCCGGGTGGTTATTCGGCCGGCATGTATATCGCCGGCCAGTGCGTCGAGGCGGCGATCCAGGCACTCGGCGACAAAGCCGACGATCGTGTCGCTTTCGCCGAGGCACTGCACAAGGTGACGATCGCCGACACGCCACGCGGGCCGGTGTCCTTCGATCATCTCGGCAATGTCGTCGGCGACGTGTTCATCCGCAAATGCGAGCGCAAGGGCGGCAAGCTGGTGAACACGGTCATCAAGACCTATCCGAAGGTCAGCCAGTTCTGGACCTATCCGGAGAAGGAGTTCCTCGCCAAGCCGGTCTACGGCCGCGACGAGCCGCCAGCGCGGTATCTGGAAAACTGATGCAGGTCGCAGCACCCCGGATGAAGCCACGCTTCGTCCGGGGTCGTTGCGCGTCCCTTCTTTACAGACATGACATCGGCGTAGCCCCGTAATGACCGTTTGGTTGACTCTTGCCGTGAACAGCATCGCGCTCGGCGGCCTGCTGTTCCTGCTCTCGGCTGGTTTCTCGTTGATCTTCGGCCTGATGCGCATCCCCAATCTGATGCACGGCTCGTTCTTCATGCTCGGCGCCTATATTGGCGTGACGCTGCTCGACCCGCGCGTCGGTATGAATTTCTGGCTGGCGGCGATCGTCAGTGGACTGGCCGTCGCGCTGATCGGCGGCGTCATCGAGCGGTTTCTGCTGCGACGGCTCAACGGACAGGAGCTGCCGCAGGTGCTGCTGACCCTCGGCCTGTCGTTCATCGTCGCCGATCTGTGCCTGATGATCTGGACCGGCGATCCATGGCAGCCGGCGACGCCGCGTCACCTCGCCGGCGCTGTCCAGGTCGCGGGCATGTATTTCCCGCTGTTCCGGCTGGTGATCGTGGCGGTCGCCGTCGCCGTCGCCATCGCACTGTGGGTGCTGGTCGACTGGACACGGCTCGGCGCGATGATCCGCGCCGGCGTCGACGATGCGCCGATTGCCCGCGTCGTCGGCATCAAGGTGTCGCGCCTGTTCACGCTGATCTTCGCGCTCGGAGCGGCTATTGCCGGCTTCGCCGGGGTCATCGGCGCACCGTATCTCTCCGTCTATCCCGGCATCGACATGGAGATGCTGCCGCTCGCGCTGATTGTCGTCATCCTCGGCGGCAGCGGCAGCCTGCTCGGCGCGCTGATCGGCAGTTTCATCATCGGCTTCCTGTTCAACTTTGGGCAAGCGTGGTTTCCCGACCTCGCCTACGTGATCCTGTTCCTGCCGATGCTGCTGGTTCTGATTTTGCGGCCGCAGGGCCTGTTCGGACGGGTGATCAATTGAAAAATTATCCGCTCCGCCGCATCGGCCAGCTGCTCGGCCTCCTGGCGCTGGCGAGCCTGCCCGCCTGGGTGGGCAATGCCTATTACATCAATGTGGCCAGCCAGATCCTGTTGTTCGCGGTGTTCGCCCTGGCGCTCAACGTTCTGGTCGGCTACGGCGGGCTGGTGTCGCTCGGCCACGCCTCGCTGTTCGCGATTGCCGGCTATGCGGCAGCATTGATGCTGCAGGCCGGCTACGGCCATCTGGCCGCCAACCTGACCGCGCTGGCGGTGACCATGGTGGCGGCGGCGATCTTCGGCGTTCTCTCGCTGCGATCCACCGGCATCGGCTTCCTGATGATCACGCTGGCCCTCGGCCAGATCGTCTGGGGCGTCTGCTATCGCTGGCAGAGCCTGACCGGCGGCGACAACGGCATCAACGTCACCACCCGGCCGGAGCCCTTCGGCATCGCGCTGACCCAGGCTCCGGCCTTTTACTATGCCGTGCTGGTGGTGTTCCTGGCGACGCTGGCGAGCCTGGCGATCTTCGTGCGCTCGCCGCTCGGCGCCAGCCTGTGCGGCACCCGCGACCAGCCGCGGCGGATGAACGCGCTCGGATATAATGTCTGGCTGATCCGGTTCCTGGCATTCCTCGTCTCCGGCTTCTGGACCGGCGTCTCGGGCCTGCTGTTCATCTACTACAACCAGTTCATCAGCCCGCAGGTCGCGGCGCTGCAGACCTCGGCGGAAACCTTGCTGATGGTGATCTCCGGCGGCACCGCGACACTGCTCGGGCCGATCGCCGGGGCCGCCATCGTCGTCATCATGAAGAACGTCGTCAGCGCCTATGTCGAGCGCTGGAACATGGTGCTGGGCCTGATTTTCGTGCTCATCATCACCTTCATGCCCGAGGGTCTGGTTCCGGGCACGGTCCGGCTCTGGAAGATGGGCCTGCGCACCCTGCGTGAGCGCAAGAGTGCGTCGCTGCGCAATGCCGGAGCACCGCCGTCATGACCGAATCCGTGAGTGCGCTGACGATCAAGGGCCTGACCAAATCCTTCGGCGGCCTGCATGTGACACGCAGCGTCGATCTCGACGTCCGGCCGGGCGAACGGCGTCTGATCATCGGCCCGAACGGCGCCGGCAAGACCACGCTGTTCAACCAGATCACCGGCGAAATCACTCCCGACAGTGGCGCGGTCCTGCTGTTCGGCAAGGATATCAGCCGTACGCCGAGCCGACGGCGCGCGCATCTCGGCATGGCGCGCACCTATCAGATCATTACGCTGTTCAACCGCGACACCATCATCCGCAACGTGAAGCTGGCGCTGCTCGGCCTGTCACCGCTGCGCTGGAACGCATTCGTCGATCTCGAGCGGCAAACCCATCTCGACGAGGAGGCGCATCATGCGCTCCAGCAGGTCGGCCTCGCGCATATCGCCCACCGACCGCTGACCGAAACCTCCTATGGCGAGCGCCGCCGCGTTGAAATCGCCATGGCGCTGGCCCAGAAACCGAAGGTGCTGCTGCTCGACGAGCCGTTTGCCGGCCTGTCGATCGACGAGCGACGCGGCGTCAAGGAGCTGCTGGCGATGATCCCGAAGGACGTCACCGTGGTGATGATCGAGCACGACATGGACGTTGCGCTCGACCTTGCCGAACGCATCACGCTGCTACATTTCGGCCAGGTGATCGTCGAGGGAACACGCGCCGAAGTGGTCGCCGATCCGCGAACGCGAGAGGTCTATCTTGGCCATGACTAGCGCGCTTGCCTTGCAGGACGTCCACGCTTTCTACGGCGACAGCCATGTGCTGGAGGGCGTATCCTTCGCGCTCGGCGAGGCACGCATGCTCGGCCTGCTCGGCCGCAACGGCGCCGGGAAATCGACCTGTATGAACGTCGCCGTCGGGCTGCTGCCGCCGCGCCGCGGCGACGTGCTGATGTTCGGTCGGTCGGTCGGCAAGCTGCCGCCCGAGGCGATCGCTGCGCACGGACTTGCGCTGGTGCCGCAGGGCCGTCGCATCTTCCGCAGTCTGACCGTGCGCGAAAATCTGATCGTCGCCGCCCGCAAGCCGCTCGATAACCGCCATGTGCCATGGACGCTCGACACCGTATTCCAGATGTTTCCGCGCCTGCTGGAGCGCAAGAACCAGTTGGCCGCGCACCTGTCCGGCGGCGAGCAGCAGATGCTCGCCATCGGCCGCGCGCTGATGGGCAATCCGCGGGTGCTGCTGATGGACGAGCCGTCGGAAGGGCTGGCACCGCAGATCGTCGCGGAAGTGATGGCGACCATTCGCAAGCTCAAGGAAAGCGGCCTGTCGATCGTGCTGGTCGAGCAGAACCCGAAGCTGGTCTTCGACGTGGCCGACGATATCGTCATTCTCAACAGCGGCCGCGTCGCGGTGACAGAGAGCGCCGCCACCCTGCGTGACGGCAAGATCGATCTGGCTCAACATCTCGGGATTTTCTAGGTTTGCCGAACGCGTCGCAGTCAGGCATAGCTCGCCGGAGACGGACGCTGCCTTCCCCTTATGCCCCTCCATGTCCTCGACACCCGAGCGGGCGCGTCTCAAATGCGCAGGACAAACGAAACGACCGGCGCGGAGCTGGGCCGGACATAAAAGGGCAGGATACAGCGAGAAACGGCAAGAAACGGCCGACAGGCGGAATTGACTGGAAAGACGGACTGGAAAGGTAGAGCGAATGTCGACGATCTGGAATAAATATGCGGACACTGCGGCACGCGCGCACGGCAAGCCGGGCCGTACCATGCGACCGAAGGGCGTGACGATCGACATACATGCTCATGCTGCTGTTCCGGCCGCAGCGAAATTCGTCGGCAGCAATCTCGACCCCGCTTCAATACCGCTCGCGCATTTCTCCTCGGACCACACCAAGGCAGTGAGCGCCAAGCAGGAAGGCGACATCAAGCCGCGCATGACCGAATACGACGACCGCTTCCGCGATATGGATGCAATGGGCGTCGACATGCAGTTCGTCATGCCGGGACCGCCGCAGTGCTATCATACTGTCCGCACCGAGATCGCAGTGCCGGCGGCGCGTATCGTCAATGACGGCATCGCCGAATACTGCGCCCGCCACAAGGACCGGCTGATCCCCTGCGGCACAGTGCCGATGCAGGACGGCCACGAAGCGGCGAAGGAATTGGATTACTGCAAATCGCTCGGCTTCCGCGGCGTCGAGATCCTCACCAATGTCAACGGCAAGGAATTATCCGATCCGGCCTTCGCGCCATTCTGGAAGCGCGCCGAGGAACTCGGCATGCTGGTGGTGCTGCACCCCAACGGCTTCACCGAAGGCACGCGGATGGCACGGCATTATTTCAGCAATGTCATCGGCAATCCGCTGGAGACGACGCTGGCTCTGCACTACCTGATCTTCGACGGCGTGCTGGAGCGGCATCCCAGCCTGAAGATTCTCGCCGTGCATGGCGGCGGCTTTCTCGGCGCCTATCCCGGCCGTATCGACCACGCCTGGGGCGCGCGATCGGATTCCAACGGCGGCCTGCCCAATCCGCCGACCAGCTATCTGAAGAAAATCTATGTCGACACCGTCGTGTTCACGCCGCTGCAGCTTGAAACGCTGGTGAAGACCTTCGGCTCCGGTCAGGTGCTGATGGGAACCGACTTTCCCTTCGACATGCTGGAGCACGATCCGATCGGCCATATCGCCTCGGTCGACAGTTTCGACGAAACAACGCGCGCCGCGCTCGCCGGTGGCAATGCCAAAGCGCTTCTCGGGCTTTAAGGCGTTGCGCAGGCTTTGATTACCGGACTGTGATGACGATCGGCCGGACATGTTGCGTCAGACATGTCCGGCCGATCGCGTTTCACGCGGCTATGCATCGAGGAAATCCACCACGGCGGTTTCCGCCAGCACCGCCGCGTCGGTACTGTGGCGCGCCGCCCGCGCCTGCTCTTCCTCAGTGCGGGTGGCCTGCAGATAAGAGCCGAGATGCCGCGCCTGGGCGATGGTCCGCCGCCCGACCGGCAGCCGCTCGGCCTCGAACCGCTTGAGCCCGTTCTCGACGTCGCAGCCGTCGAGCGCGCGCGCCAGCGCCGCCGCGTCGTCGGCCGCCTTCGATACGCCGGCGCCGACATGCGGCCGGATCAGGAACGCCGCATCGCCGACGATCGCCACGCGGCCGAAGGCCATGCGAGGCGCCGCCATATCGTAGATCGGCTGCAGGATGGGCTCCTCGATCAGGCGAACGATGGCGCGGAACTGCGGCGCGAGCAGACGCTCCGCCGCCGCCTTCATCTCCTCGATCACGTCGCGCCGGATCAGCGGCGGCGGGATGGAAGCCTCGTGCACCACACCGCTCGTATCGGTTAGCAGGCGGCGCAACTGCCGTGCCTCGTCGGCCGGGCGATACCAGATGACATTCAGCCGGCGATGGCCGGGACGCAGGTCGTTATCGGGACCGGCGACCGGATAAGCAAGGAACTGCTCGCCCGGCGGCAAGCCGAACGCCATATAGGGAAACACGTCCTGCAACACGGCCGGTGGCAGCTCCGCTTCCGGCAGCAGCGCCCGCCATGCGGTATAGCCGGCATAATGCGACACGACGCCGGGTACACATTGCTCGCGCACCGCCGACCGCAGGCCATCAGCCCCGACCAACAATTCAGCGCGCCGGATTTCACCATCGGAAAATCTGACGGTGACCGACGCCGCATCCTGTTCGAACCGGCTGAACGCCTTGCCCTGATGATAATGCGCCGGCCCAAACAGATCGCACAGCGCACGGTAGACCCGCTCCCACGCGGTCATGATTTGCGGACAGGGCCGTGTCGTCGTGACCTGCCCGTCGCGATCGAGGATCCGGCGCGTTGAAACCGTGACGCCCAGTTCGCGCGTATCGAAACCAAAATCGCGCAGCGTCGCGATCAAATGCGGCTGCGCGACAATACCAGCACCGCGGCCGGCAAGCTCGCTGTCGACCCGCTCGAACACATCGACAACCCAGCCATGCCGCCGCAGCAGCAGGCCCGCCAGCAGGCCGCTCATGGAACCGCCGACAATGAGTGCCCTGCGCTGCGGCTCGCCATGCATGACCACCCCTCCCACCGTTTCGTCGCCTGACCGGCTCTGTTATATATGACGTGAACCAATATATGATGTGAACCAGAAAGCGGAGGACCCCTGTCATGACGGCAATGACCATGACCGATAAGCCCGCAGTGACGAAAGACCGCGCGCCGTGGTCGGCCGAGTTGCAGGCGGAGTTCGCACGCGAGGCGCAGAACCCCAATCCGTGCGTCGGCTCGCGCCTGCTGTCGGAGAACGATGCTGTACGCGTCTGGATGATCACACTGGCGCCCGGCGAGCGCATCGGCTTTCACCGGCATGTGCTGAATTACTTCTGGACCTCGGTGAACGGCGGCAGAGGCCGCCAGCATGTGCACGACGGAACGACCGTCGAATACACGTACCAGCCAGGCGAGACACGCCACGAAGTCTACGGCGCCGGCGAATACAAGGTGCACGACCTCACCAATATCGGCGACCGGGAGATGATCTTCATGACCGTCGAATCCAAGAACAGCGCCAACCAGCCCCTGCCGCTGCCGGCTGGAGTTACGGCACAGGCGGCATAGGCGCACGCCTCGCAACATCGCATCTGCCATTACCGAATGCCGCCCGACCGGCGGCATTCTTTTTTACTGAATTCGGCTGCCCCGCAGACGCTACCGCTTGCGCGCCGGTTTCTTCGGAAGCATCAGAGCGCGGGCATTGCCATAGAATTGCGAAATCATGCGGCGCACCGTGCCCTGCACATCGGCCGGCGGCTCGACGCGATACACCCATTTGCGGATGCCGATATAGAAGATGCTGCCGTGCAGCGCCCACACCAGCTCGGATTCCGGCTCGGTCATCGGCTTCACCATCAGCCCCGGCAAGCGGAACTCGCAGCGCAGTTCCTCGATAACACGTGTGAAGATATTCTGTGTCACGTGGCTGGCGAAACGCTGTGCGATGCTCGATCCACCGAGCCCTGAATAAAGATAAATGCGTCCCCACTCGTCGTCGTGCAGCATCGTAGCGTAATCGAGATAAAAGCGCGTCAGACGTGAGAGCAGCGGCGTGCTGCGATCCGAGAGACCGACATCCCATTCCGGCTTCATTCGCGATACGAACAATTCTTCATAAATCCGCTCGATCAGCATCTCCTTGGTCGGGAAATAGCGATAGAGCAGACCCTGCGAGATGCCGAGTTGCTGCGCCAACTCGCGCGTCTGGCCGGAAAACCCGCGCTCGGCGAAGAAATGGATGGCCCCGCGAAGGATCTGATCGCTGCGCTGCATCGGCGTCAACCGCGTGCGCGGCTGCATTCGTGCTGCTCCCCGCTTCGCCCGCCGCTTCACTTTCGTTTTTGCAACCGTTCGCATGGGGCGGTTCTTATCGCAGATGTGCGCCCGCTTCCATTCGTAGATGGGCACCCGTTTCCATGGGCCCCGCAAGCAGCAGGCGCACATCGCCCAGTTCCCACCGGCACCGCTGTTCTCTCGCTTTACGCCACGTCGGCCACTCCGCACGCGGACCGCGCTTGACCTTATTGGTCATCTGACCAATAATAATTGAAAAGCAGATCAACAACACAGCCGAAGGAGACAACGCACCATGGAAACATTGCCGCGATCCGGCCTGCCGCGCGCCGAGATGATGAAACGCGTCGCCTTCTTCAAGGACCTCAAGGGTTCCGACGGTGGCCTGCCGGACAGCAAGATGAAAGGCTGCATCCGCACGCTCTACAACGTCATCGGTTTCCAGCCGCCGAAAGGCGAAGGCGGTGCCGTCACCTCACCGGTCGGTGACAATGCGGCACGGATGGCAGCGATCAAGATCCAGGAAGGCTTCAATCTTGGCTATTGCCGCGCCAAGCCCGGTAATGGTCCGATGATGCACAATCACGATACCAACGAGACCTTCATTCCGATGACCGGAACCTGGCGATGCAGTTGGGAAAATGAAAGGGGCGAAGTCGACTATGTCGATGCGGGCCCGTTCGATGTTGTGTCGTTTCCCGCGGGATGCGCGCGCCGTTTCGAGAACATCACCAAGGGCGATCCGAATGAGGAAGCGATCCTGATGTTCGTCATCGGTGGCGACGCACCGAAGGCCGAATTCACCGATCAGGCGATGGATGAGCTGGTCGAAGCCGGCGCCTGGAAACGCGACTGACCCCGCACAATCACCCTTCGGCTCTGCCGGAACAAATCGCTGAGGCCTTGATGTGCTGACCAACGCGCCAGCAAACGGCACGCCGTGGCATCTCGACGGCGCAATCCGCACCGCCTCTATCGCCGGTGTCGACTGGTCCTATATCGACACCGGCGGCGACGGCCCAGCGCTCGTGATGTTGCCCGGCTCGGTCGGCACCTGCGAGATGTTCTTCAAACAGATTGCGACACTCGGCCACCGTTTCCGCATCGTATCGGTCGGCTATCCGGCCGAGCCAGATCCGGCGCGGCTTGCCGACGGGCTGGCCGGCCTGATGACCGCCCTTGGCCTGCGCACTGCAAGCGTGCTCGGCTCGTCGTTCGGCGGCTACTGGGCACAGTTCTTTGCGCTGAACCATCCGCAACGCGTCGAAACACTGTTCCTCGGCAATATCTTCGTCGCGCCGCAGCCGCTGTTCGCCAATCCGTTGTTCGCGCCGGACTTCGTGCGCTCAACCGACGCGATGAAATTGCAGGCCACATGGCGCGAGCGCGTGATGCAGGCCCCCGACGGGGAGCTCAAGCGCATCCAGATCGACATGCTGTCCGGCCGGCAGAGTGCAGAGAATCTCAAAGCGCGCTTCATCGGCGTCATCGACGCAGTTCTCTGCCCATCGCTGACGCTTCCCGCCTCGCGCATCGTCGTCATCGACTGTGCCGATGATTCGATCATTCCGCCCGTCGCGCGGCAGGCGGTCCACAACAACTATCCGCAGGCGCAGATCCGGACGCTGCCGTCGGGCGGACACTATCCGCACATTCTCAATTCCAGCGCATACGACGCGATCATCGTCCATCAGCTGACGGCTTGACGTTCTGCTGCAACAACAATTGCCGGCACGCCGGCAACATATGGGAGGAAACGACATGAACGGACCATTCCCGACATGGTGCCGGCCAACGCGGCGGGTATTGCTCGCCGCGGCCACAGCCGCCGCCCTGTTCGTCGGCACGCCGGCGCATGCCGCCGAACCGATCAAGATCGGCTTCAGCATGGCGTTGAGCGGTGGGCTTGCCGCCAACGGCAAGGCCGCGCTGCTGGCAATGCAGATGTGGGCCGACAAGGTGAACGCCAAGGGCGGCCTGATCGGACGCAAGGTGCAACTCGTGCACTACGACGATCAAAGCAATCCGTCGACGGTGCCCGGCATCTATACGAAGCTGATCGACGTCGACAAGGTCGACATCGTCGTTTCGCCCTACGGCACCAACCTGATCGCGCCGGCGATGCCGGTGATCATGCAGAAGCAACTCACGATGATGAGCCTGTTCGGCGTCGGCGTGAACGAGCAGTTCAAGTACGATCGCTACTTCCAGATCATGCCGATGGGCCCGAAATCCGGTGAGATCATTCCGGAGGCGTTCTTCGCTGTGGCGAAGACGATCGATCCGGCACCGAAGAGCGTCGCGATCGTCGGTGCCGACGCCGAATTCGGCAAAATCAACGCCGACGCGGCGCGCGATATCGCCAAGAAGATGGGACTGAAAGTCGTCTACGACCGCTCCTACCCGCCGAGCACCGTCGACTTCGGCTCGATCGTGCGCGGCATCCAGGCGGCGCAGCCGGACCTGGTGTTCCTTGCCTCCTATCCGACCGACACGGTCGGCATCGTCCGCAGCATCAACGAAATCGGACTGAAGGCGCAGCTCATCGGCGGCGGCCCGGTCGGCCTGCAGTTCGCAGCGATCAAGACCCAGCTCGGCCCGCTCATCAATAACATGCTCGGTTACGAACTCTATGTCCCGGCCCCAACGATCAAGTTTCCCGGCATCGAGGAATTCATCCGCGCCTATCAGGAGAAGGCCGCCAGCCAGGGCGTCGACCCGCTGGGCTTCTATGTCCCACCCTTCGTGTATGCGGCAATGGAGGTTGTAGGTCAGGCAGTCGAAAAGGCCGGCTCGACCGATCAGGGCTCCCTCGCCCGGATCATGCACCAGACGACATTCTCCACCGTGGTGGGCGACGTGAAATTCGCCGCCAACGGCGAGTGGGAGAAACCGCAGGTGCTGATGGTCCAGTATCGCGGCGTCAGCGGCAATGGGCTCGATCAGTTCCGTAAACCGGACCCGTATGTGATCCTCTATCCACCGGCCTTCAAAACCGGCGATCCGATGGTGCCCTTCAGCAGGAAATAGCGTGCCGAGGGCGGATTCGCCGGAACCATGCAGTACCGCAGGCGCGAGATTGTCGCGCCTTTGCATTAACGCTAGCCAAGCCCTCGCGCTTCCTGCACAATAATAACCAAAATGCGGCACCGCAAACGATTGTCGCCGGGATTTCGATCCGCTAGACAATCGCAGCGCGACTGGGGCTTGGCGTCTAGAGCTTAGCAACTGGGGTTTGGCTTCTTCTGCAGCACGGCTGCTGCAGTATCGGCCAATGCGGTTTGGGAACTGGGGCTTGGGAGGGAAACCGGCATCGTCACGGACACGCATGTCTTGCGCGAGGTGATGGCTGGGAACGGCGCATGGGTGTAAGCACAGAGCTTTTTGTGAATGCGATTATCGCCGGGGTTTTGCTTGGCGGTTTTTATGCTGCTGTTACGATTGGTTTGTCGCTTTCGTTTGGCATTCTTGACATTGTGAACATCGCGCATCCGGCGTTCAT